>Ga0308156_1000007_pt1 | contig 1055729 bp, 1048 predicted proteins | sample PhyAR2_FD_201041 | JGI IMG/M metagenome (GOLD analysis project Ga0308156, IMG submission 201041) | Phyllosphere microbial communities from UC Gill Tract Community Farm, Albany, California, United States - DLSL A.R2 | ecosystem: Host-associated > Plants > Phyllosphere > Unclassified | place...
AGATCTCATTTTCCATCTTCAGATGTGACATTTGTCGTTCTCTCTTGTCATCCTCACTCGCAGAATCTGGACCATGTCCATAGGTATATTGTTTACCGATTGGCTGATCAAATCGATAATGTTCGTTAGAGTGATACCATCTCATCCATGTTTTGATTTGAGATTCATTTTTGATTCCGTACTTCTCCATGATTTCTCTCGTCGTTAACTTACCACTCAGCTTATCTTTGACTACTGCCCATTTTACTTCACTTGAATATACGTTTTTGCCCATGCAAAAACACCTCCGATGTTAGTACTTTTTAAAAGTGTACCACTCCGAAGGTGTTTTATATTGTCTCAAAATTTTAGGTTAGCCCATGACAGCCAGTTTTAAAATTCAAGGTGTTGTTTCGACAAGACGAGAGATGACTTGTTTCAAAAGCGCAGCGGCTCGTGCTTCAAGTGGGTCTGGTAGTTGATCAAGTGGAAAATAACGAAGATCGAGGCTCTCTCCGTCCGTCATCTGTAATGTACCCGATATTCCTTTTGCTTGAAAGAGATGAATCACACTATATGTTTGATCGCCATTTGGATAACGGAAGAAGTAATCAGGACCCGAGAAGACGTCTAGTAGTTGAACGCTGCGTGCTTGAAGGCCGGTTTCTTCCTCTAATTCACGCATCGCGACTTCTTCAAGTGTCTCACCTGGTTCCATCGACCCACCGGGAAGTCCCCAACTGTGTGTATCCGAACGATATTGAAATAGCAGTTCATGCTGTGGATTCAGGACGAGTACGGTCGCACCCACGCTGATTAACGGTCGGTTCCCTACGATTTTTCGTAAATCTAATAAGTATCCCATCTGCTCACTCCTTTCGTATCAGTATAGAAGAATATTCATTATGACAGTTAGTAAAAAGAAATAAGGCAAAAAGACTTGCCAATTTAAAAGACACATGTTATATTAATATCTGTCGAAACGTTATATCATCGCGGGGTGGAGCAGTCTGGTAGCTCGTTGGGCTCATAACCCAAAGGTCGTCGGTTCAAATCCGGCCCCCGCAACCAATTTTTAAATAATCAAATCCGAAACGTTTATCGTCGCGGGGTGGAGCAGTCTGGTAGCTCGTTGGGCTCATAACCCAAAGGTCGTCGGTTCAAATCCGGCCCCCGCAACCAATTTTAAACTTAACTTCAACTTTACTACGAAACGTTCAGCGTTTCGTATTTTTTTTTGCCTTTTTCGTCCGGTACAATAGAGAAGGACGAACAGTACGTATTAAAGGAGGAGACATCGTATGATAGAACTGGAAATGAACAGCTTGGAAGAAACGACTGCTTTAGCCCTTGAACTCGGACGACGTGCTGAAGCGGGGATGGTCATTACGCTTGACGGAGACTTAGGTGCTGGGAAAACGACTTTCACCCAAAGCTTTGCGAAAGGATTGGGTGTGACGCGTCACGTCAACAGTCCAACCTTTACGATCATGAAAGTCTATACGGGGCGTCTTCCTCTTTATCATATGGATGTCTATCGCCTGGAAGGTTCCGGTGATGATATTGGACTTGAAGAATATTTGAATGGTGAAGGCGTTGCTGTCGTCGAGTGGTCTGAATTGATTGCGGACAGCCTTCCACCTGATCGATTGGCAATCACGATTACACGAACAGGTGACGATAGCCGACGTTTTGAGCTGAAGCCGATCGGAGAACGATACATTACATTATGTGAGGGATTGAAATCATGAAAATCGTAGCTATTGATACATCGACGAAACAATTATCGGTCGCTCTTTCAGACGGGAAACAGATCGTAGCAGAAGCATCTTACGTCACGTCTTTGAATCATGCGACGAAACTCATGCCGTTACTTGAGCGCTTGATGGCGGAAGCAAAATGGACACCGGCTCAACTGACACGCGTCGTCGTTGCTGACGGTCCTGGTTCTTATACGGGTTTACGGATTGGAGCGACGACAGCAAAAACGCTCGCGTATACACTCGGCATCGAACTGGTTGCTGTCTCGACACTTGAACTGATGGCAGCTTCGACAGGTCATACGGGACGTGTCGCAGCGATTCAAGATGCGCGGCGTGGAGCAGGGTTTGTCGGAGTGTACGACGCCGAGGAACGAATCGGTGAAGAACAGCATGTCGAGATCGCTTCTTTTGTGAAGACGTTACCGGCAGATACACTCGTCACAGGAGACGTTGATGCGTTCGAAGAGATCCTTCAGCCCTTCGAAAAGGCGGCTCCTGCTTTCCGGACGCCGCGTGCCGGCGTACTCGCTTTACTCGGTGCAACGCGTCAGACGGTTGAAGCGCATGCGTTTGAGCCACGTTACCTGCGTCTAGCTGAAGCAGAAGCGAAATGGATCGAGGCACAGCGTCATGAGTAAGGGCATCCGTCGTATGACCGTACAGGATGCTGCAGGTGTTCATGCGGTCGAACTCGAATCGTTTGCGACACCGTGGACGCTAGATGCCTTCGAAGCGGAAATGACGCAAAATCCGAATGCCTATTATGTCGTTGCCGATCAAGATGGTATCGTCGGATTTGCTGGTCTGTGGCATATCGCGGATGAAGGACATATTACGAATATTGCCGTCAAGCAGTCACACCGCGGACAAGGACTTGGTGAAGATTTGCTAACGGCATTGATCGCCGTCGGTCGTGCGCTTGGTTTGCGGGCAATGACACTCGAAGTACGTGTCTCGAACACACCGGCGCGGACTTTATATGAAAAACTTGGATTCCAGTATGTCGGTGTTCGAAAACGATATTATCAAGATAACAACGAAGATGCTGCCATCTACTGGCTGGAACTGGAGGAAGAAGACCTATGACACAACCATTGATTCTAGCAATTGAATCGAGTTGCGACGAAACGGCGGCTGCCGTCGTCCGTGGAGGAACCGACGTCTTATCGAACGTCGTCTCGTCTCAAATCGAAAGTCATAAACGATTCGGTGGCGTCGTGCCCGAAGTGGCATCACGTCATCACGTCGAACGGATCACATACGTCATTGATGATGCCTTGACGGAAGCGAACGTCACAATCGACGATATCGATGCGATCGCTGTCACGGAAGGACCGGGACTGGTCGGAGCATTACTCGTTGGTGTCAGCGCAGCGAAGGCACTCGCCTTTGCGCATGATAAACCATTGATTGGTGTTCATCATATCGCAGGTCATATCTATGCGAATCGTCTCGTGCAAGAGCTTGAATTCCCGCTCGTCTGTTTGATTGCATCAGGTGGGCATACGGAACTGATCTACATGCCAGAAGACGGTGTATATGAAGTCATCGGTGAAACACGGGATGATGCCGCCGGAGAAGCATATGATAAAGTTGCTCGGACGTTGAAGTTACCGTATCCAGGTGGTCCACGGATCGACCAGTTGGCACAGACTGGTCAGGATACGTTCCATTTTCCACGCGTCTGGCTCGAGAAGGACTCGTATGACTTTAGCTTCAGCGGTTTGAAGTCAGCAGTCATCAATGCCGTGCATAACGCCGAACAACGGGGAGAAACGATCATTCCGGAAGATTTAGCTGCAAGTTTTCAAGCGAGTGTCGTCGAAGTACTCGTGACGAAGGCGGTCCGTGCCGTGAAGGATAAAGGGGGACGCCAATTGCTACTTGCTGGTGGCGTCGCTGCTAACAAAGGATTACGCCAAGGTCTCGAAGCGGCGTGTGCGAAAGAAGGTATTGATCTCGTCATTCCGCCGATGCACCTGTGTGGAGACAATGCGGCGATGATCGGAGCGGCTGCGATTCATCCATATCGCGCGTTACGCCATTCGACACTTGCCATGAATGCAGAACCTGGGCTAGATTTAAAGTAAGGAATCCGAACAACTTGGGGGAAATGGAATGAAAAAAGTCATCATCGCATTGTTAGCGGTACTGGTCATCGTCGCGATCGGACTTCAGGTCCGAGAAATCGTCAACGCATACCAAGTCGCCTATAAGGAAGAACTCGTACCCGATAAGAAAGCGGTCGAGACGAACACGAAACAACGTCCACTTTACGAAATCGGACGTGCCGAAGGAGAAAAGACCCGGATTCAAAAGTTATATGCTTTTGATCAGACAGTCAATGGTAAGCTCAGTAACGTCGTCATCGTCGATCGAAAGTATGGTTTAACGAACAAGGCGAGTGATGATTATTTCATGATTGCTTCCGGAACACCGGTGACGGATCAAGAGAAGAAATCGTTCGAACCAATGATTCAAAAGATGGATGCAGAACAAGTCCAAGCCGAGGTGATCTCGAAGCACGAGGTGACGGCTGTTGAGAACAATAAAAAACGGACGTTGACGTTATTTAAGGTCTTCTATAAAGATACGGATCAAAACGAGTACCTCTTCTTCATCGAAAAAGAAGGCGGGCTGAAACTCGATCTATTCAAGAAGGGATACTCGCGTCTTTCCAATTATTAAAGCCATAAAAACAGCGGATTCCTAAATAGGAGTCCGCTGTTGTTCGTTCATTGCCATTCAGTTATACCCGTCAAGTCATCATAGATGCGATCGGGATCGAGATTCAATTCCTCGACCGGAAGTCCATTTCGATTGATCCATGCCGTTTTAAAACCGAAACTCTTCGCACCGGTGATGTCCCAACCGTTCGAGGACATGAATAAAATCTCCTCGCGTTTTAGACCGAGCGTGTTTAAGGCGTGCATGTAGGATGCAGGAGCTGGTTTATATTGTTTGATGTCATCGACACTGACGAGATGTTCGAACCGATCGGCTAAGCCTGACTGCTCAATCAGTGGATCGAGCATATCATGGGAACCATTCGAGAAGACGACGAGGCGCTTATCTGCCATCGTCTCGAGAACGGAGCTGACTTCGGGATATACATCAAGTGTCAGGTACGTCTCCATTAAGGTCGTGATTTGTTCCTCAGTCACATGGAGCTTCAGTTCGAGTAACGTGTAGCGGAGCGCATCCTGTGTCACTTGGCTGAACGGCACATATTGTCCGTTCAATTGCCGGAGGAAAGAGTACTCCAGTTGTTTCTCCCGCCAGCGTTTACTGATTGCCTCTCCGTGCCCCGGATAAAGCTCTTCGGCTTGTTCTTTGACGGAATGGACATCGAATAATGTACCGTAGACGTCAAAGACGAGTGCTTGAATCGTCATAAAACATTCATCTCACTTTCATAGAGTCTGTTTTAACGATTCCCTTACAGTAAGGATACAAACGAACCTTAGGAACGGACCTGTTGTAAAAAGCGATGAAATGTCTGTGCGAATGCACGACAAGCGGCCTGTTTCTCCGGGGTATTCGGATCAAACTCGATCTTCAAGCCATCCGTGACGATGGTCGCCCCAGCTTCTTTTAATGCGTCTTCGATCAAATCAACGGCTGCGCAGTACTTCGGATAATCAAGATCCCCCGAGCCAAAAGCAGCAGCCGGCATCCCGTTTAAGGATTGTTCCCGGAGCTCCTCAACGAAATCTTCTGCTTCATATGGTAAATCACCGTCTCCCCATGTATATGAGCCGAGTAATAGACCATCAAAACGTGATAAGTCCTCCCCGACGAATTGATCTAGTTCCGTGATCGTCACGTTGACATCGTGTTGCTCGAGCTCACGTTGAATGAGCGAGACGATATCTTCCGTATTACCGGACATGCTGACGAATCCAATCGCGATATGCATGCATCTTCCTCCTTTCGGTGTACTTCTCTACTTTAATTGATAATGATTATCAATGTCAAAGAGCATATAAAAAAGCACCTTCCGAAGAAGATGCTTTTTTATATATTAGTCTTGTAGTTCGGCCCATTCCTCAATGGAACGAATGACCGGTTCGAGTTGACGCCCTTTGTCGGTCAAACTGTATTGAATCTTAATCGGACGATCGGGAATGACAGTCCGGATGACGATGCCTTCCGCTTCGAGCTCCTTCATACGTTCCGTGAGCATACGACCTGATAATTCGGGAATGGCATCTTGAATCTCATTGAAACGACATGTCTTCGTCAACAAGTGACGTAAAATCAGACCTGTCCATTTCTTACCTAAGATTTCAAAGGCATGTTCGACTTTGGGACAAAGAGCCGGTTGGATTGCGACTTCTTCCATCAGCACTCATCCTTTCTATAGTTGTAGTATACCCGCTTCTGCTAAAAAAATCGAATCATTTTACTTAATGTAACAAAAAGAACTAAAACAAATCTATTTACTTTTAGTAAGTGATAAGATATAGTCTGTTTATTGAGTTACTTAAAGTAACTAAAAAACATTAGGTAAAAGGAGAAGAGAGAAATGATGGATACAGGACTTTTAATTATTCGTTTAATCATCGGCTTAACGTTCGCTGCACACGGGACACAAAAATTATTTGGTTGGTTCGGTGGACACGGAATCGCTGGAACAGGCGGTTGGTTCGAATCAATCGGCATGAAACCAGGGAAGGCACTCGCGATTACGGCAGGTCTTGCTGAATTGATCGGCGGCTTATTGTTCGCAGGAGGCGTATTCCTCTGGATTGCCGCGCTCCTCATCATCGGATCAATGCTTGTCGCGATCGTTAAAGTACACGGTGCGAATGGTTACTGGGTGACGCAGAACGGGTACGAATACAACATGGCATTGATCGTCATCGCCCTTGGTGTAGCGATGATCGGTGCTGGAGACTATTCACTCGCTGCACTCATCGGGTGAAGAAAAAGGTGGGTCATTCATGAAGTTCGAGGCATCAACGCTTAGTGCAAAAGATAATTACAAATTACTGATCGGAAGCATCATTCCGCGTCCGATTGCTTTCGTGACGACGCAAGGAGAAGACGGGACGGTCAACGCCGCACCATTTTCGTTCTTTACGGTCGCGTCGAGCAGTCCACCACAACTGGTGATTGCCGTACAACGGACGGACAAGGGACAAAAGGATACGGCACGCAACATCCTTGCGAAACAAAGTTATGTCATCCATATCGTCAGCGAAGAAATCGTCGAGGCTGTGAATGAAACAGCTGCGCCACTTGCGTATGGTGAAAGTGAGCTCGAACGGACGGATTTAACACTTGTCGATAGCGACGCGATTGATGTACCCGGAATCGCGGAAGCGAAAATCCGGTTCGAGATGCGCTTGACGCAACACGTTGAGCTGGAAGGTGCCGATCTTTTGATCGGAGAAGTACTGCGTTACCACGTTGCGGATGAACTCGTCGAGTCGTTCCGGATTGATGCGGCAGGTTTGAAGGCTGTCGCTCGTTTAGCGGGGAATGATTATGCGACGATCGGGAAGACGTTTACGATTGCCCGACCTACCAAATGATACAGGCGTGAATGTTTGATTCATTATACGATCCATATTAACGACGAACGTTTCGACTCAAACAAAAAGGAGTGGAGAGACCGGACTAGCTACCGGAATCTCCACTCCATTTTTCATGTTGTTCATATGATTAATCGATCGGACTTCAAGGTTGTGGATCAATTTCGTTTGAAGAGGCTTCAAGACCATGACGTTTACTGTACTGATAGCCATCGAGCAAATAAAAGACGATCGCGAGTGCCCAAATGCCGACACAGCTGATCAAGAAAGCGGTGAGCGGTGAGACACTACCGTAATACGATAAGATCAACGGGTCAGTGAGTTCGACGAATAGCTGTGTCGTCAGGAGCGTACAGCATAATCCCGAAAGTAAACTGACGAAAAGACCGCTCCATGTTTGGATGACGAGACCGATCATACAAGAAATCAGGAGGAACAAAGGAAGCGCGGCATTAAAAGCATCCGGTCGGATGAAGGTGGACACGTAGTCCGCATACATCGGTACGAAATAAAGGATGCCGGATAGCAGTCCTTGAATCAAGTTAATGAAAAAACTTTTCGTCCGCATCAGTGTTGGTTCTCCCATCGTTCCATCAATTCGAGCAGATCGACATCAATCTGATCACGTTCTGCTGAAAGAGCTGTCGCTTTCGGAATATCATTGAAGACTTCCGGTTCACAAAGCAACTGTTCAATTTCTGCCGAACGCTGTTCGAGCCGCTCGATGTCTTGTTCGAGCTGTTCGATTTGCTGACGGCGCTTGCGTTCTTCTTTCTGTGCTTCCTTGTCGATCGTCTTCGACGCCGTGACTTTTGCGGCTTTTGCTTCCTCCGCTTCAAGACGCGCAATCTCTTCTTGCTCCGCCTTCTTCTCCGTGTAGTACGAATAATCACCGAGGTATTCCGTCACGCCCGCTTCACTCATCTCAATAACGCGTGTCGCGATCCGGTCGATGAAGTAACGGTCGTGAGAGACAAATAACAGCGTTCCTTCGTAGTCGACGAGGGCGTTTTCGAGGACCATCTTCGAATCCAAATCCAAGTGGTTCGTCGGCTCATCGAGGACGAGGACGTTCGTCTTCCGGAGTTTCAGTTTTGCGAGTGCGAGACGTCCGCGTTCGCCACCGGATAACTCATGGACGATCTTGAAGACATCGTCACCGCTAAACAAGAATTGCCCGAGGACAGAACGGACTTCTTGTTCACGCATTAGTGGCCATTCGTTCCAAATCTCATCGATGACACGGTTCCGGTCATTGAGTTCCGCCTGCTCTTGATCGTAATATCCGATCGAGACGCCGGTACCGAACCGGAAATCACCGAATAGGGGGCGTAAGCGACCGACGAGAACTTTCAAGAGCGTCGACTTTCCGATTCCGTTTGGTCCGACGAGTGCCAGTGATTCGCCGCGTTGCAAGCGGAACGTGATGTCTTTTGAGACAGCTTCTTCGTAACCGATCGCCAGTTGATTGACTTGAAGAACATCGTTCCCGCTCTGTTTTTCAATTGGGAAGGACAGGACCGTGCTACGTTCATCCCCATCTGGTCGGTCGAGTCGGTCGACCTTCTCGAGCCGTTTCCGGACACTTTGGGCACGTTTTGTCGTCGTCGCCCGGGCGATGTTGCGTTGAATGAAGTCCTGCATCTTTGCGATTTCTTCTTGTTGCTGTTCGAACTGTTTCATTTCTTGATCGTACAAGGCCGCTTTTTGTTCCAAGTACTTCGTGTAGTTCCCGGTGAACTTACGACAGACATTGCGCGACAGCTCATAGACGACATTGACGACTTGGTCGAGGAAGTACCGGTCGTGTGAGACGATCAGGACGGCGCCACGATAACCGCCGAGGTAACTTTCGAGCCAAGCGAGTGTATCGATATCAAGGTGGTTGGTCGGCTCATCAAGAATGAGGAGCTCTGGTGCTTGCAGAAGCATCTTCGCTAAGGCGAGTCGTGTTCGTTGACCACCGGATAATGTCTGAATCCGGCGCGAGTAATCATCCGGATAAAAGCGCATGCCGTGCAAAACGGAGCGGATATTCGCTTCGAACTGATAACCACCGGCTTCTGAGAAGTCGTGTTGCGCTTGATCGTACGTCTTCAAGAGACGATCGTAAGCGACCGGGTCGTTCAAGATATGCTCCATGCCCATTTCGATTTCCATCCGGCGCAGTGTCCGTTCTTGTTCCTGGAGATGTTCGAAGACGGTCAGCATCTCGTTCCAGATCGTCTCATTCGATTCGAGACCACTGTCTTGTGCGAGATAACCGATTTTGACATCCTTGCCTTTCATGATGTCACCCGAGTCATGACTGAGTTCACCAGCGATGATTTTGAGCAAGGTCGATTTACCGGCACCGTTTCGTCCGACGAGCGCAATCCGATCTCGCTCTTGTACTTCCAGTTTGATATTTTCTAAAATCGGCTCGACGCCGAATGATTTCGAGAGTTGATTGACTTGTAAGAGTATCATTTCCATCCATCCTTCCACCCTTTAGTCTATCACGAACAAAAGCGCGAGGTCCTGCGGAATATATTATTTGTGACTCTATGTGAAGTGGTTTACAATCAAGGAGAGTAGAAAGCTTTTTGCAAAGATTTGGGTGCCACGATGGATGTGGCCGAAGGGGGAACTGCAGGATGAATGGACCAGACACAAAAATTCCACAAGCGACAGCAAAACGGTTGCCGCTATATTATCGCTTCATCCAAAGTTTATACAATTCAGGCAAGCTCCGCGTCTCTTCTGCTGAGTTAAGCGAGGCGGTGAAGGTTGATTCAGCAACGATTCGTCGCGATTTTTCCTACTTTGGGGCATTAGGGAAGAAGGGGTATGGATATAACGTTCAACATCTCTTAACGTTTTTCCGCAAAACCTTGAATCAAGATGAGGTGACGAATGTTGCCTTAATCGGGGTCGGTCATCTCGGAACAGCGTTTGCAAATTATAACTTTTTAAAGAATAATAGTACTCGGATAGTCGTTGCGTTTGATGCGGACGAAGAGAAGGTCGGAACAACGACGCATGACGTTCCAATCTATCATGTTTCGGACATGAAAGAACAAATCGAAGCGAATCAGGTCGATGTTGCCATCTTGACGGTTCCATCGCAGTTCGCACAGTCAGTAGCGGATGAGTTAGTCGAGTATGGTGTGACAGGCATCCTGAACTTTACGCCAGCGCGGTTGAACGTGCCAGCGAGCGTCCGGGTCCATCACATCGATTTATCGATCGAGTTGCAGTCGTTAGTTTATTTCATGAAGCATTATTCGCAATCAGCTGAAGGAGTGAAATCATAATGGAAAACCTTATCCCGCTCACACTAGGTATCGGACCAGCGAGCATCGGATTAATCGCGGTCGTCGCGTTGATCATCTTTGGACCGAAGAAGTTACCAGAATTCGGACGCGCTGCGGGTCAGACATTGAAAGAGTTCAAGAATGCTACGAACGGCATCATGGACGACGATAAAAAGGACGAACCGAAAGAGAAGTGATTGAATCATGACGGTTGATCAAGAGCAAAGCATGACGTCGCACCTTGACGAACTGCGCAAGCGGATCGTCTGGTCGCTTATCATCGTCGTCGTCCTGTTCGCTGTCGCATTTCCGCTCGTCCGACCGCTCGTTCGCTTCTTGCAAGCGGACTTAAAAGAGCTCGGCATCGGTTTGAATGCCTTCAACGTCGCCGATCCTTTAATGTTGTATTTGAATCTTGCGTTCATCATTGCGCTGATTTTAGCGTCACCGTTCTGGATGTATCAACTCTGGGCATTCGTCCGACCAGGACTTTATGACAAGGAGCAAAAAGCGACATTGACGTATATTCCGGTCATCTTCTTTCTGTTTTTGGCTGGCGTAGCCTTCTCGTATTTCTGGTTGCTTCCCTTCTTGCTTGAAGTCTCAACGGATCTCGGGAAAGAGCTCGGAATCGAACAAGTCATCGGAGTCGAGAACTACTTCAGTTTCTTAATCCGGTTGACGATGCCGTTCGGTCTTCTGTTCCAATTGCCGGTCGTGACGATGTTCCTGACACGTCTTGGTCTCGTGACGCCATATTTCATGCGAAAGAATCGGAAATATGCGTACTTTGCGCTGTTCGTCGTTGCGGCATTGATCGCACCGCCGGACGTGACGTCACACTTGATGATCTCGGTTCCATTGTTCGTTCTCTATGAGATCAGCATCTTGATTTCTGCGCGGACGTACAAAAAGGTCTTGATCCTCGAGCAACAGGCAGAGCTTGAACGACAGGCGGATTTGATGCGTGAATTGAATAAATGAATCGTGAATTCCTTCCGACGATTTTTGGAAGGAATTCTTTTTTATGAAAGCGTTATTTTTATATTGATAAAGCAGTTAGTGATACGTATACTAAAGATAATTCATGGGGGCTTAGCTCAGCTGGGAGAGCGTTTGGCTGGCAGCCAAAAGGTCGTCGGTTCGATCCCGATAGTCTCCACCAATACCAAACATCTAACTCCTCGAGGCGTCGAGGAGTTTTTATTTTACTCCCAGTTTAATTCCTTTAAAAATATAAAATGTCATGTAAAACAAATAAATTAAAAAAATAGGCAAATATAAATTGTTTATTTCCATTAAATTCATTAAACTAAATATACAGAATTTTCGTTTAACTGTTTTATCAGTAGTACTACTATGGTTTTACAGAAAAGGGGAAAACGAACGCATGAAGAAGAAGATTGCACTTATGGCAGCCGTCTTAATGACGTCTTCCAATCTAGTCAGTGCGCAAGGTGCACTGTCGTCGCAAGACAAAGCAACGGGTCAAAAACCGCAAGCGCTCTCGCTGAAGAAATCGGGGCAAGAGAAGAACTACAAACAATCGGATAAAGTTCGTGTCGTCATCGAGATGGAAGAGAAGCCGGCGATTCAAATCGCACAAGCTCAAAACATGCGGTATAGCACATTGAGCAATGCCGAAAAAGAATCGATCAAAGATCGCCTCGTCAACGTCCAAAAATCAGTCAAGTCAGCTATCGCTAAAAAGGCGATTCCCGTTACATATAAGGAGAGCTTCACGACCGTCATCAACGGATTCAGTGGTGAAGTCAGATTCGGCGATATCGAAGACATCAAACAACTCAACGGAGTCAAGAGCGTACATATCGCCCATGAGTATGCGCGTCCGGAAGTTGCTAAAGGTGCCAAGCCAGACATGCTGTACAGCAAGGACATGGTCAATGCGAAGGAAACATGGCAGGACTATGGTTTTAAAGGGGAAGGAACAATCGTTGCCGTCATCGATACGGGAATCGATCCATCGCATAAGGACATGGTCTTGAGCCCACAGACGAAGATCGATTTGACTTCTTCGAAAGTCGATAGTGCGAAAGAAACAAAAGGCTTAAAAGGAAAGTACTTCACGGAAAAAGTACCGTACGGCTATAACTATGCCGATCACGATAGCGAAATCCGTGATTTAGGTGCGGGCGCATCGATGCACGGGATGCACGTCGCGGGTACGGTCGGAGCAAACGGGGATGAAACGAATGGCGGCATCAAAGGGGTCGCACCGGAAACACAGCTCCTCGCGATGAAAGTCTTCGGAAATGATCCAGGAATGCCATCGACATTCAGCGATATCTACATTAAAGCAATCGATGATGCGATTGCACTTGGAGCCGATGTCATTAACATGAGTCTCGGTTCGACGGCATCGTTCGTCAATGCAGATGATCCAGAACAACGAGCAATCGTCAACGCGATGAACAACGGAATCTTGTGTGCGATTTCTGCGGGGAACTCGGCATTCGCAGGTCATGGTGCAGGTAACCCGTATACAGCAAACCCGGATATCGGTGTCGTCGGTGCACCAGGTTTAACAAGCCAAGCGCTCCAAGTCGCATCACTCGAAAATACGAAATTGACACTTGAAGGCATGGCACTGACGATCGACGGTCAGGATGCTGGTTATTTGGCATACCAAAAACAAGATTCACCGAATCCGATTGCTGTCTTCGATAAAGAGAAGAAGGATGTCGTGTATGTCGGTGACGGTCAAGCTTCGAACTACGAAGGCAAAGATGTCAAAGGGAAAGTCGTTTTCGTCGTTCGGACGGGTGATTTTAACTATGGCATGATTCAAGCAGAAGCTCAAAAACAAGGCGCAGCAGGTGTCATCGTCCGTGGTAAAGTCGATCACGGGGATTACGTCAGCATGGCGCTCAATAACCCAACGATTCCACTCGTCACACTCAGCATCGAAGACGGAAACAACCTCGAAGCAAAAGCAAAAGAAGGCAAAGCAATCGCTGTCACGTTCGACGGAAAAGCAGTCTCAGCCGATAACCCGGTCGCAGGACAAATGTCTGACTTCACGTCATGGGGTGTCACACCAAGTCTTGACTTCAAGCCAGAAATCACGGCACCAGGTGGAAAAATCTACTCGACGCTCAACGATAACGAGTATGGCGTCATGAGTGGGACATCGATGGCGGCACCACACGTCGCTGGTGGAACGGCACTCGTCATGCAACGGATCGCGAAGGACTTCAAAGTCGACGGTGCGACACGCGTCAAACTCGCGAAGAACATCTTGATGAACACGTCGCGTCCACAACTCGATCAAGGAAAATACAATGCGCAGCTAAAAACAGGCAACTTCTACTCCCCACGTCGTGAGGGAGCTGGACTGATGGATCTTCGTGCTGCCATGAAGACGCCAGTCGTCGTCACAGAGACGAAGTCGGGTGAAGGTAAGGCATCCTTGAAGGAAGTCGGCGAGAAGTTCACGTTCACACTTGATTTGAAAAACTACAGCAGTGAAAAAGTGACGTATAAGTTAGCCGGAACGGTTCAATCGGATCTCGGCGCAGAAGGATCGAACTTCCTCGAAGCAAACGGAATCTTTAAAAAGGGAACGATCGGTACGGTGGACGCGAACAAGGGCACATATCCGATCTCATTCGCAGTTGGCTCGAAGAAAGCAAGCTCGGTCTCGATTAATCCGAAGAGTTCAACGAAAGTCAGTGTATCGGTCGATCTAAAGGATACAACGGACTGGGCAAACGAACTTCCGCTCGAACAAGTCTTTGAGAACGGCTACTTCGTCGAAGGATTCGTCCGTTTAATCGATACGAAGAGTAAGAATCCAGAATTGACGGTTCCTTACGTTGGCTTCAAAGGGAAATGGGATCAAGCGCCGATTCTAGACGCACCATTGTACGATGAAGACAACACGTTCTATGGTTTGACAGGTCTAGCGACAGAAGTGAAGGATAACTTCGAATTCCTCGGCGCAAACGCTGCTGGCGATGTCGTCGCGAACAAAGTATCGTTCTCACCAAACAACGATGGTAGCGCAGATGAAGCATTCCCGATCATCTCGTTCCTCCGTAATGCGAAAAAAGTCGAGTACTCGATTCTTGACCGTAACAAAGCAACGCTTCAGAAGCTCGATACGCAAACGGACGTCGTCAAGAACTACTACGATAGCGGTTCAGAGGACGGATACACACCAGTCACAAGCGCTGCTTGGGACGGAACGATCAACGGGAAACCGGTCAAGGATGGTCTTTACTACTACAAAGTCAAATCCGTGATCGATTATCCGAATGCAAAATGGCAGTCGAATCTCTTCCCAGTCTATATCGATACGAAAAAACCAGCTGCAACTGTGAAGTGGGATGCGTCGAAATCAACGCTCTCGTGGACAGCAGGTGACCAAGGAACAGGTGTCGCGTCATACGATATCCTCGTCAATGGTAAGAGTGTCTTGAAACAACCACTTGCTGCAACAGAAAAAGCGTACACGTTGACGGATCTTCCAGAGCGCGCGAAGATTGCCTTTGTTGTGAAGGATTATGCTGGAAACAGTGTGAAAAAAGACGTCAACACGACAGGTGTCGATAAAGCGGTACCGAACGTTCAAATCGATACACCAGTTGCACTTGGTCTTGCGACATCAAAAGTCATCAACATCGCGGGTCATGTCTCTGATGAATCAGGCATCAAATCGTTCAAGATCAACGGAAAATCCGTTAAATTACGTTTCGATGCAGCCCAGCAAAACTATGCCTTCAGCCACGACGTGACGTACACGACGGATGGCGTCAAGTCATTCAAAGTCGAGGCGTACGATGGTAAAGGAAACCGTGTGGCGTTCAGTCGCCAAGTCATCATCGACACAGAATTACCGACGATTCGCGTCACTGCACCAAAAACCGTTTCAAGCAAAACAAAAACAGCCGAGATGAAGATCGTTCTTCGCGATAACTACAGCGAATTACGCTTTGACTTCAATGGTAGCGCGGAATACCGCCGGACGTTCAAAGAGCCGTACGAGATGAAAGCCTTCAAAAAGACAATCACGAAAAAAGTGACGCTCAAGAAGGGGAAAAACACGTACAACTTGAAACTGAAGGACCTCGGTGGACACGTTGTTACGAAAACAGTCGTCATCACGAAAAAATAAGTAACTATAGACTAAAGTCAGGCGGGTATCCGTCTGGCTTTTCTTGCGTGCCGAAGCGCCTTGAAGGGTTTATGAGACGAGAAGAGGGGGAAATTTAAGAACAGAAACAAGTCAGAGGGGGAACAACCATGAATCCGTTCACGACCTTAATCGCCTTCATCGTAGGGTGTCTCGTCTTATATCTTGGTATCCGTGACAAAAACGGCTGGCTGATCGGTGTCGCGATGATACCGCTCGCGATTGTTGCCTATAGCGTCATCTATCTGATCATCCAGGTCAGTGCGTAGTCTTCATGGAAGATGTCTTACCCTAAGCGGTAGGACACCTTTTTTTTTGAAATTCGTACTACAGATGAAACCGATCCAGTAAAATGTAAGTATATAACAGTATAGAGAGGTGGATGACCATGGAACACGTACATACACAAACGGATGCCTTAGCGACGCTATACGAAGAGATGCACCAAAAGACACAGACCGGCATGTGGGTCATGCTTGCGGCATTCTTAGCGCTCAGTAACACACTCGAGAAACCGATCTACGCGATGATCGTCCCGTTATTGTATTTTGGCTACGACATGTTCGTACAACGCAAGCGGTTCGCGCTTGTTGCGGAATATACATCAGAGACTTCTGCAAGACGGCTTTATCACGTGCATGTATTGATCGGTATCTTACAATACGGAGCACTCGCTGGTCTGATCGTTTGGGCAGTCGATCGCCCGAATACATCTTTCTTGATCGGTCTCGTCATCGTCGTCATTCCGTTCTACTGGATCTGCCGAAAAACGTTAGAGTTCGTCTCACGAAAGATTGATCCAACGTATATCACGGAAAAAGAAATTCACAAAGCCCGCTAAAGGAGAAGGTACTATGCAAACGGCTCGTGAAGAACGTCTACAAAAACTTGCGCTCGCGTACCGGGATGTCGAGTGGCTCGGCACACGCTGGTACTGGAACGTGCTTCTATTCATAACAGTTGGTATCTTGATCGAGTGGACCGATATCCCCTTGTTGATTTTGACGATTCCAGCCCTTTTTCTCGGCTCCGATTTTCGCTATCAACTAAAAAAACGAAAAATTTTAGACGGCTATATCTCAAAAGCTCAGATCCGTCGACAATTTTTACTACGCATCGGTAGTCACGTCCTGCTGTACGCGATCTTGACGATCGTCATCATCCAGACGATCGAGGAACCGTTCTGGCAGATGCTTGTGGCAATTTTTGCGATTTTAACACCGCTTTACTTCATCAGCGAATGGATCATCCGACGCGACGGGGCGCGTGACCCGGATTATATCAGTGACGTTGAGGTAGCCCGCTTCGTCAGACAGAAAGGAACATCGAAGTGGAACACCTATTCGAGCGACAAGCACGTCTGAATGTAATGAAACGACCGGTGCGTATCGTCACCTATGTCTTTTTAATCCCTGGATTGATTTTTGCGGTATTTGCTTGGTTTGTTTCGGCAATTACATCCGCCTTTCTTCCAATCATGCTCTTTTGTCTTTGCGCGACGGCAGTCGCTCGAGAAATCGTCCGGTTACGGCTCATGAAGTCGTATTTAACACCGACTATCTATCAACAAACTGTCCAAAAAGTAGCTCGTCTGACAATCATCGGTTATGTTGTGGCGGGGCTGATTTACTTTGTTATGCAGTCGATTCCAAGTGCCTCTGGTTATTTATTTGGCATCTTCCTCTTTTGGGTTGGTGGAGTCAGTCTTGGTGTCACTCGACTGAACCGGTTAGCCAAACAAATCGATCCGGCGTACGTGACGATGGGTGAAATCGAACGTGCGTGGTGGAAACGTTAAAGCAAAAAGTCCGCATTAATCAGCGAAAGAAGCTGTTTGATGCGGACTTTTTGATTATTTTTTTAACAAGAGATAGATGAAGTATGGTGCTCCAATCAAGGCGACGACAATCCCAGCCGGTACACCGTCTGGTCCAGCGATGTTGCGTCCAATCGTATCAGCGAACGCGAGCAACCAGCCGCCGAGTAAGAGGGCAATCGGTAGGAAGAATTGATGCCGTGGTCCAACGAGCGCGCGGGCGATATGCGGCGCCATCAGACCGATGAAGGAAATCCCGCCGGTGACGGAGACGGCAGCAGCGGCGAGCGCAACGGCTGTCAACAAGAGTTGGATCCGTTCCTTTTCAATCGCGACGCCGACACCGATTGCGACTGGTTCATTCAAGGCAAGCAGATTGAGCTTATTCGCTTTATAGAACGTGAGCGGAATCAAGACGAGTAACCACGGCAAGAGCGAGTAGACAAAGATCCAGTCCGTCCCCCAGATGTTACCGGCGAGCCACTTGGCGATGAAGTCGACCTTTTCACGACGCGTCGATGAAATCAGGATGACCATGATTCCAGAGAGCGCCATCGAGAAGCCGACACCCGTCAAAATCAAGCGAATCGGTTGGAGTCCTTGCACACGGTCGTACGAGAACAGGTAGATCGCTGTCGCGGTGACGAGTGCACCGAGGAAAGCAGCGATCGGTAACAGATAAATGAACGATCCGACATCGGTCGGGAAGTACAGGAAGAACAAGGCGACGGCGACGCCAGCTCCTGTGTTGATACCGATGATACCAGGGTCAGCGAGTTCATTGCGTGTGATCCCTTGTAAGATGGCGCCGGATAGGGCGAGCGCCATTCCTGCCATGACGGTGATGAGCAGTCGGGGCAAGCGGAGCGAATAGAGGACGAATTCCTCTTTGAACGATCCGTTTCCAAGTAACGTCGGTAGTAAACGATCATACGAAAGGGAAGCAGGTCCAATACCGATGCTGACGACGAGTGTTGCGATCAATAGTGCCAGCAACGTCCAAAACGTCAGTTGCTGGCGACGGCGTAAACGAGATTCCATCATGAGAAAGCACGCCCTCCTTTCCGAACGATTAAGAGGAAGAATGGTAGCCCGAGCATCGAGACGATTGCGATGACCGGAGTCTCATATGGTGCGTACAATGTCCGTCCGATCGTATCGGCAAGCAACATGAACGTCGCACCAAAGATCGCGGTCATCGGCAGGATGAACCGATAGTCCGTCCCGACGATCGCGCGGACGATATGCGGAATCATCAGCCCGATGAACGCCATGTTGCCGACGAGGGCAACAGCAGCACCGGCAAGCAGGATGACGACGACGTAGAGGACCGCCTTGATCCGCTGGATGTTCTGTCCGAGTCCGAGCGCGACTTCTTCTGAAAGACTGAGAATCGTCAATTGCCGCGAGAAAATGAACGCAATCACGATACCGATCGCGATGACCGGCGCGATGACCTGCAGTTGTCCCCAGGTCGACCCGACGAGTCCACCAGACGTCCATTGTGAGACATCTTGGGCAATCTTGAAGTAGATTCCGATTCCTTCTGCAATCGCGTATAGAAAAGCTGAGATCGCGGAACCGGCAAGGACGATCCGGAGCGGTGAGAAGCCGCCTTTTTTCGAAGCCCCGATTCCAAAGACAAGTGCTGCTCCGAGTGCTGCTCCGACGAAACACGCAAGCATGATACCGAAGTAGTCAATTTTCGGGAACAGGACGATGACGAGCGCAAGTGCCGCATTCGCACCCGCCGTTAGACCGAGTAGACCAGGATCGGCGAGGGGATTGCGTGTCATTGCTTGCATGATGGCGCCAGAGACCCCGAGTGCCGCTCCGACGAGGATTGCTGCCAGTTCCCGTGGCAAGCGGATTTCCTGGACGATTTTTGCTTTTTCATTCAACGGTCCGAACGTCAAAGCGTTCCAGACTTCGCGCATCGTCGTATCGGCGGCACCGAACGTCATTGCGATCCAGAACATCCCGAAAAAGAGGACGAGACCGAGTGTGATTTTAATGCCGAACGGAATTCGACCAGCTGACATGAATGTCGCCTCCATTTCTGATTCAGTGAGTGAGACACAAAAAAAGGGGAGGAATCCCGCAGGTTCCCTCCCTTATTCATTATGCGCCAAGGAAACTTTTCTTGAAGAACTCGAGTTGACGTTCGAGTGTGAGCGGATCGTTGAAGTAGAATTCCTTCGAATCGACTTCGAAGACACGATCGTTTTTGACGGCTGGAATGTTCTTGAACGTATCCGTTTTCGTGAATGAGTTGTCCGCTTCCGCACTCTTACTGAAGACGAGGTAGTCGCCTGCGTATTCAGGAAGGACTTCTGGTGACAATGCATAGTATCCGTCTTTTAATGCCATCTTCGTGACTTTATCCGGCATTTTCAATTTCATTTCCTGGTAGAGAATCTCTGTTCCACGACCCCAGTTATCGCCGAAGACGTAGAGTTGTTTATCGAAGCTTTCGATGACAGAGACAGTAGCATCTTCACCGATTTTTGCTTTGATGTCTTTACCGGCAGCAGCAGCACGTGTTTTGAAGTCTTTGACCCAGTCGCGTGCTTCTTGCTCTTTGTTGAGCAATTTACCGATTTCGATATGTTGCGTCAAGTAGTCGACTTTTCCATATGTGTATGTGACCGTCGGAGCAATCTTTTTAATTTTATCGAGGTTTTTCGTTGTTGAGTAGCCGATGATCAAATCGGGTTCGAGTTCGATGATTTTTTCAACGTTCTCTTCCGATACTTCCGTGACATCTTTGAGTTTGTCGAACTTCGGATTCGCTTTTGACCACGAATCGACACCAACGACAGGAACGTCGAGTGCCATGACGTTACCAGCGAACCCAGCGAGGACGACGACACGTTTTGGATTAGCCGGAACTTTGACGTCGCCATTCTCCGATTTGTACGTGATCGTCTCGTTTTTCGACCCAGATGCTGCATCGTCCTTCTTCTCTGTATTGCCACACGCTGCGATGACGAGCGTGAGAATGAGTAAAACCGGTAAAAGTAGTTTCTTCATGATTTAATCTCCCTTAATTAAGTTGTAGGTGATACACATCGGCTTGTTCGTCCGCGGATCGCGTCCGATTTCAGCATCGATATGGAATACTTCTTGTAAGACGTTTTTTGCGATGACTTCTTCACACGTCCCGGCTTTGACGACTTCGCCGTTTTTCATGGCGATGATATAGTCGGCGAACCGTGCCGCTTGATTCAAATCATGCAGGACCATGACGATCGTCCGTCCTTCGGTCCGGTTGAGATGCTCGAGTAGTTCGAGCACCTCGAGTTGGTGGGCGAGATCAAGATAAGTCGTCGGTTCATCGAGGAAGATGATATCCGTCTCTTGGGCGAGTGCCATTGCAATCCAGACCCGTTGACGTTGACCACCCGACAGCGCATCGACCGGACGGTGTTTGAATGCCATCGTATCCGTTGCTTCGAGTGCCCAATCGATGATCTCGTAATCGTGTTTCGTCAAGCGTCCGAATCCTTTTTGGTACGGGAAACGACCGTATGAGACGAGCTCTGCGACCGTCAGACCACTTGCGCTCTCTGGAGTTTGTGGCAGAATAGCCATTTTCCGGGCAAGTAGCTTCGTGCTTTCCTTGGCGATATCGAGACCATCGAGCAATGCACGTCCTGATTGATGAGGAATGATCCGTGTCATCGCTTTCAATAAAGTCGATTTGCCACATCCGTTCGCCCCAATGATTGTCGTGATTTGTCGATCGGGAATTTGGACGGACAAGTCTTTGACGATGGGACGATCACCGTAGCCGATATTGATTTCTTCTGTTGCTAGACGTACCATACGCGACGACTCCTTCGTTGTTCTCTCCGTTTTCAATGATAATGATTATCACTATCGTCTCATTAACCATACCAGTCCTATAAAAACGCTGTCAACATTTTTTCTTGTGTTCAAGAGATGTTCACGTTATCATGAGGGAGTGAGAATGATAATCAATCGTAATCAAAGATGAGGAGTGAGTGAGATGAGGGAACAGGAGTTGTTCGACGTAACGATCATCGGCGGAGGACCTGCAGGGTTATATTCGACGTTCTATAGTGGTCTTCGGGGCATGAAGACGAAATTGATTGAGTATCAAGCAGAACTCGGAGGAAAATTGCACGTTTATCCGGAAAAGATGATCTGGGACGTCGGCGGACAGCCACCGATCACTGGTGAAAAACTCATGGCTCAACTCGTCGAACAAGGACTGACGTTCCAACCGACTGTTCAATTGAATGAAAAGATCATCTCGATCGCAAAAGACGTCTTCGGCAACTTCGTCTTAGAAGCAGAATCGGGTGGGATCCATTATTCGAAGACGGTCATCGTCGCGGTAGGCGGCGGCATCCTCAATCCACAAAAATTAAAAGTCGAAGGTGCGGAACGCTTTGAAGTGTCGAACTTGAACTATACGGTCAAATCGATTGAACGATTTAAAGGAAAGACCGTCATCGTCTCAGGTGGTGGGAACTCTGCGATCGACTGGGCGAACGAGCTCGAACCGGTCGCAAAAAAAGTCTACGTCACGTATCGCCGGGATTGTTTCTCGGGGCACGAGGCGCAAGTCGACCAGCTCGTCAAAAGTTCGGCTGTTTGTCTCCTCAACACGACGATTCACAAGCTGATTGCAAGTCCCGATCACCAGCGGATTGCATCGGTCGAATTGATCGACTGTCAAACAGACGAAATCGTCGAGATTCCAATTGATGAAGTCATTATCAATCATGGGTATGAACAGGATGCGGCACTGCTTGACGCGTGTGATCTCGATATCGCACGGGTCGATGACTTCTATATCGCGGGTAACGCGGCGAGCGAATCGAGTGTACCGGGTCTATATGCTGCCGGAGATATTCTTTCGCACGACGGGAAGGTCCACTTGATCTCAGGTGCCTTCCAAGATGCGGCGAACGCCGTCAACCGGGCAAAACGCTTCATCGAGCCGGAAGCGCCAAAAGTGGCGATGGTCTCGTCACACAACGAAGTCTTCAAAAAACGCAATCGGGCGTTGATTGAGGAACGCGTTAATCAACAATCTTGAATAATGTTTAAACGTCCAAAATGCTTGGAAACAAGCGGGTTTTGGACGTTTTTTTGTATGAATTTCATTTTTGTACTATAACAGAACGATTTGACAACGTACTGTATTTAGGACAAAATTCTACTTATGTTCCACTACATGTAGGATACAAGTAAGACGGATGTATAAGGAGGAAGGGTATGACAACTACGAAACGTAAGCCAATTGGCCTTGCCTGGCAAATTTTAATCGGCTTGATTCTCGGGATCACAGTCGGTGGTGTATTTTATGGGAATCCCCATGTCGCGGAGTGGCTTAAGCCAATCGGTGACATCTTTATCCGAATGATGAAAATGATCGTCGTTCCGATCGTCTTCACGACGATCGTTCTCGGTGTCTCATCAGTCGGTAGTCCGAAAAGTCTCGGACGTCTTGGCGTCAAGACACTCGGTTACTTCACGATCGTGACGATGATCGCGATTTTCACGGGGCTGTTCGCAGCCAATCTCGTTGAACCGGGTGCTGGTATTAACATGTCGACACTCGATAAAACGGACATCTCGACGTATGTCGAAACGGAAGAGACGACACAAGACGCAGGACTCGTCGACAAGATCGTCAACATCGTCCCGACGAATATCTTGGACGCGATGGTCCGCGGTGACATGCTTGCAATCATTTTCTTCTCGGTCTTATTCGGACTCGGTGTCGGTTTTGCAGGAGAGAAGGGCCAACCGGTCGTTCGTTTCTTTGAAGGCGTCGCAGCAGCGATGTTCAATCTCGTTAACATCGTCATGAAATTCGCGCCGATCGGTGTCTTCGCCTTGATCGGTGTCACGGTCTCGACGTTCGGGATTGAATCGCTCGGTTCATTGTTTAAACTGATTGCGACGTTATACGTCACAGCGCTTCTCTTCATGGTGATCGTCTTCGGTGCGATCATGAAATGGGTCGGGATTCGGGTTTCTGATTTCACGCGTATCTTCAAGGACGAGTTATTGCTGACGTATTCGACGGCATCGTCTGAAACGGTACTGCCGCGCGTCATGGAAAAACTCGAACGGATGGGCGTTCCGAAATCAATCGTCAGCTTCGTCGTACCGACGGGTTATTCGTTTAACCTCGATGGATCAGCGCTTTATCAAGCGCTCGCTGCCTTGTTCATCGCACAGATGTACGGTATTGATCTCTCGATCGGAACACAGCTGACACTTGTCTTCGTCTTGATGCTGACATCAAAAGGAATGGCTGCCGTTCCTGGCGTCTCCTTCGTTGTTTTGCTCGCGACACTCGGTACGGTCGGTATCCCGGCAGAAGGACTTGCCTTCATCGCGGGGATTGACCGAATCATGGATATGATGCGCTCGGTCGTCAACGTCACAGGAAACACGCTCGCTTCACTCGTCATCGCGAAGTGGGAAGGTGTCCTGGACGAAGACCAACTCGAGACATTCATGTCGACAGAAGGTAAAAAAGACGACGTCCGCAGTGCGTGATTGTCGTAAATAAAAGGAAGGACTGAATCGTCAGTCCTTCTTTTTTTCGTCTTTGAAAATAGATTGAAATCAGTTATTTTTAAGAAAAACCTCTTATTTTTTGGATAAAATTAAAAATATGTTGAATATTATTAATTTTAAAGTTAATATTATTGATATAATCATAAGGGAGAGGCGATAGGATGGAAACGGTAGGAATCGTCATTGGTATTGTCGCAGTCTGTATCGTACAATTTTACTTAGCAAGGCAAGGAAGAGTCTGGAGTTTCATCATTCCAGCCATCATCATCGGTCTCGGAATTTACTGGTATTTCGGAACAGGACCACACTCAGCGGATCGGGAGTCATTGATCCGAATCGGTACGTGTGTGGGGTTGTCCATGATGATCTCAATGGCTGAGATGGGTGTCGACTCGCGCCGCAAGCAACTAAAGCGTGAGAAAGAACGAATGGAGATTCAAGATTTGTAAGAGAAGTGAGGGAACACGATGGAACGACAAGACGTGCCCGCTTGGGTACTGGCACTCGAACAGGAGCATCTCGAGTTCATCCGCAAGTTCGTCTTGAGCTCTGGTTCATTAAAGGATATGGCAACTGCCTATCAAGTATCCTACCCGACCGTCCGGGCGAAGTTGAACCAGTTGATCGAGCGGATTGATTCGGTGCAGCAGGAAGATGTCGAATTCGTCAATATGATCAAGAACTTGGTCTTAGATGAACGGTTGAGTCTCGATGTGGCGAAGACGATCATCGATTCCTACCGCAAGGGTCAAGCGAAAGAATAAACCAAAAAACGAGATTTCCGCCTGACGGAAATCTCGTTTTTTTATTGCTTGTCGTTCTTTTTGTCCTGTTCCTTCTTGATCATCTTCTTTGCTGCTGCGCGGAAGCGGAAGATCAAGTAGAGACGGTAGAAGTCGATCGCAGCGAACAACGTCAACAGGATCGTCCAGAAGTTAAAGACCGTTCCTGCCTCGACTGAATTGTTGTAAGCAAGGAACATGAAGAGAATACCGAATATGGCATAGAACACTGCCATGAAGTTCGAGCTTTGACGCATGAAAACACGACCTTTCGTAAATTAAGACATCGCGTAGATGGCGAGTACGACGATTCCGTTGTTAAAGACATGGATGGCGATCGGAGCAATGATCCGGCGCGTCTTGACGAAGACGAGCGAGAAGACGAAACTCATCGCGACATAGATTAAAAATTTGTTGTCTTGGTGAATCAGTCCGAACAAGGCACCCGTCAAGATGAAGCTGAAGAAGAAACCGAGCTTCGATGAGAGATTGCCGAACAGGATATGCCGGAACAAGAACTCTTCCATGATCGGTCCAAGCAAGACGACCATGACTTGCAGGAGTGGGATGACTTGGATCGCTTGGATGATCTGATCCGTATTTTGCGATTTCGCGACATTTTCGATCCCGCCTGCCATCCAGGCATCAATCAAATTGACGCTGATCAAGAGCGCATACAAGAGCACGATCCCGATTCCGATCCATTTCAACGTATCCATCGGATCGGTTTGACGTCCCTCTGCCTTCCACTTCTGCCAATCGGGACGCAGAGAGTAGTAGGAGACGATGACGGCGACCGTAAAGCCGATCGCAAGCCACCAACCGGCGACGTCAGCAATGACGTTCTTCGGAAGGAAATACTGGAACGAACCCGGAACCAATTGGACGATCAGATAGATGATGATCGGGATGACATGACGCTTTTGCCACTTCTCCGCCATCAGGAAAGGCAGACTGATTGGATTTTTCATCGTACAGGACACAACTCCTTTGTAATGAAGGTACTGTCCCGATTGTAACAAACAAACGGTCTTGGCGCACGATTGACGATGATTCAAAGGTGTCGATTTCGGGAAAACGGATAAAGGTTCAGGCTTGAATTCAGAAGAGAAAGCGTATAAGATAAAAATATGTTAGCACTCAACGAAAGCGAGTGCTAAAAAACAGTCATTTTCAAGGAGGATGTTTCGCATGTTAAAACCACTTGGTGATCGCATCGTGATCGAAGTCGTTAAAAAAGAAGAAACAACACTCGGAGGAATCGTTCTTCCTGGGTCAGCGAAAGAAAAACCACAAGAGGGTAAAGTCGTCGCTGTCGGTACAGGCCGTGTGACAGAGCAAGGCGTACGTGTACCACTTGAAGTGAGTGTCGGAGATCACGTCATCTATGCACAATATGCCGGTTCAGAGGTCAAAGTCGACGGCAATGAATACTTAATTTTACGCGAAAGCGATATTTTGGCAGTAGCCGAGTAATTCAGTCAATCATCTATAAGGGGGATTTCAGTCATGGCAAAAGAGATTTTATTCAGTGAAGAAGCACGTCGGGCAATGCTCCGCGGGGTCGACGCATTAGCGGATGCAGTCAAAGTCACGATCGGACCAAAAGGACGCAACGTCGTCCTCGAGCGGAAGTTCGGTTCACCGCTCATCACGAATGATGGTGTAACGATCGCAAAAGAAATCGAACTCGAAGATCACTTCGAGAACATGGGTGCAAAACTCGTCGCAGAAGTTGCCTCAAAAACGAATGAGATCGCAGGGGATGGTACGACAACAGCGACAGTCCTAGCACAAGCGATGATTCGCGAAGGTCTTAAAAACGTCACAGCGGGCGCAAACCCGATGGTCATTCGTAAAGGAATCGAAAAAGCAGTCCGTCGTGCCGTTGAAGAGCTGCACACGATCGCTAAACCGATTGAGGGTAAAGAAGCAATCGCCCAAGTCGCAGCGATCTCAGCAGCAGACGAAGAAGTTGGTCAATTGATCGCAGAAGCGATGGAACGTGTCGGTCAAGATGGTGTCATCACGATCGAAGAATCACGCGGCTTCACGACAGAACTCGACGTCGTCGAAGGGATGCAGTTCGACCGTGGTTACGCGTCACCATACATGATCACGGATTCAGACAAGATGGAAGCGGTCCTTGAGAACCCATACATCCTCGTCACGGACAAAAAGATCTCAAACATCCAAGAGATTCTTCCGGTCCTCGAGCAAGTCGTTCAACAAAACAAACCACTCCTTATTATCGCAGAAGACGTTGAAGGCGAAGCACTTGCGACACTCGTCGTCAACAAACTCCGTGGTACGTTCAACGCGGTAGCAGTCAAAGCACCAGGCTTCGGTGACCGCCGGAAAGCGATGCTTGAGGATATCTCGATCGTCACAGGTGCAGAATTGATCACAGAAGACCTCGGTCTTGATCTGAAAGAAACACAAATCACGCAACTTGGTCGCGCGTCGAAAGTCGTCGTCTCAAAAGACAACACGACAATCGTCGAAGGTCACGGACACGGGGATTCGATCGAAGCACGTGTCGGTACGATCCGTGCGCAAATCGAAGAGACGACAAGCGACTTCGACCGTGAGAAATTACAAGAGCGTCTTGCGAAACTCGCAGGCGGCGTAGCAGTCGTCAAAGTCGGGGCAGCAACCGAGACAGAACTCAAAGAACGTAAGCTCCGGATTGAAGATGCGCTCAACGCGACACGCGCAGCCGTCGAAGAAGGAATCGTAGCAGGTGGGGGAACAGCTCTCATTCACGTCACGAAAGCCGTCGAATCGATTCTGTCGGTCTCAACAGGTGACGAAGCAACAGGTGTCAACATCGTTCTTCGTGCACTTGAAGCACCGCTTCGTCAAATCGCGGAAAACGCAGGTCAAGAAGGTTCGGTCATCGTCGAGCGTCTCAAGCATGAAGCGCCAGGAATGGGCTACAATGCGGCAACGGACGAGTATGTCGACATGATCGAGACAGGAATCGTCGATCCAGCGAAAGTAACGCGTTCAGCACTTCAAAACGCAGCGTCCGTTTCAGCGATGTTCTTGACGACGGAAGCCGTCATCGCCGATAAACCAGAACCAGCTGGATCTGCTCCTGCAATGCCTGATATGGGCGGCATGGGTGGAATGGGCGGAATGATGTAAGCTATTTCATCTGTAAGTACCGAATCCTAATAAATAGGGTTCGGTACTTTTTATTTACGATAGTATACTTAATAGTTGAAAGAATTACATAAGCACCACTCATCAGTTTAGAAATAAAGATAATGAAAGAGGAGACATCAAGTGAATGAAATTTTAAAAGGCATAGTAACATCAGGTACGCTTATCGTCGCAATCGGTGCTCAAAACGCTTTTGTCCTTAAACAAGGCTTATTAAGGAATAATATTTTCTGGGTAGCGCTAGTTTGTTTTTTATGCGATGTGTTGTTGATGTGCATGGGCGTACTAGGGATTGGTACCGTCATTAAGAATAATACGTTTGCAAATGTTGGTCTTGCGAGTGTTGGAGGACTATTTCTACTCCTATACGGATTCAAATCTTTTCGTAGTGCATTTTCGTCATCACACACAATGGATGTTTCAACAGCTCCTAAAGTCATGACCATTCCCAAAACAATCTTACTCACATTAGCGATTACACTTTTAAATCCACATGTGTATTTAGATACGGTCGTCATCATCGGTGGTATAGCTGGGACTTTGACATTTGATCAAAAAGTCAATTTCTTGATCGGAGCTTTGATTGCCTCCTTTGTCTGGTTTTTTGGTTTAGGATACGGGGCGAGATGGTTAATGCCTGTATTTAAAAAACCGATGGCTTGGAAAGTATTAGATTTTGGAATCGGTTGTTTGATGTTTTGGCTCTCGTATCAATTGATTCAGTTTGCACTAGAAGCAATTTAAAAAGACTTGAAGATTAATAATGAAACACAAATAGACCAACAAGCTTGACTCCTCAAGAGACGTGAAAAAAGTCAGGCTTGTTGGCTTTTTAGAAAATTAGACACGATGCGATTACTTCAGCTCATTCTCTTCAATAATCTTATCCGATATCTTTAATTGTTCGCTCACATCTTTCACCTGATTGCGACAGAGCTTCATCTCGGTTTTTTTCTCAGTCGACACGTCATAACAGGTGCCTTCACCGGAGGCTTTCGTCAAATCCGCTTCATAGTAATAGTCCTTGTAGCGGAACGAACCATCGCGGAAGCCCGTCAGATTCGGTTTGTCGTCGACGAGGGATTGTCCCATCATATAGGACGTCTTGAGATTCAATAAGTCAATGATCGTTGGTGCGATATCAATTTGTCCGCCATTCTCTTTCATGACCCGACCGGTTTGCTGGTCGGGTTTTTTGATGAAGAGCGGGATGCGGCGCTCGAGTTCAAAGGCAGCAACCGGAGACGAGACATCCGCTTTTTTGCGCATCTCACTGTCTTCATTGACGAGTCCGCTATCGTGATCGCCATAAAAGATGACGAGGGATTGATCCCAAAGATCCCGTTGTTTCAATTCGTCAATCATCTTCCCGATACCGGTATCGACGTAATGGACAGTCTGATAATATCGTTTCAGCATTGGATCCTCATAACCGGACAGATCAAGCGTCTGGTCTTCCTTGTCGATCTCATACGGAGTATGACTCGTCAACGCAACTAAAAACGAGAAGAACGGTTCTTGCAGCGTCTCCATGTGATCAATCGATTCGAGGAAGAACTGCTGATCGTTCAGCGCCATTCCGATTTTCTTCTCTTTTGAATAATCCTTTTGGCTGAAGAAGTGCTTAAAACCGATGTTCTTGTAGACATCGTCACGATTCCAAAAACCTTTTTCGTAGGCATGCATCGCTGCCGTATCGTATCTGTTCTTTTCAAGCAATGCTGGGAGCGGCTCGAATTCATTCGTCGGGTATTGCGTATAAACGGAGCCTGATTTCAATGGATAAAGTGAGGTGTTCGTAATGAACTCGGCGTCCGAAGTTCGTCCTTCATGCGTCTGGTGGTAGAGCGACGAGAAGTAGAGCGATTCCTTCTTCAACTGATTCAGGTTCGGCGTCACTTCTTCGCCGTTGATGGTTTGGTCGATGACTGAAGCTTGGAACGACTCGAGCTGCACCAGAATGATATTCGGTGTTTGCTTCGGACCCGTCGGATTCGTCTGCTCCTTTTGATCGATGCGCTGTTGCTCCTGTGCCGTCAGTCCGTCACTCGGTCGTCCGGTCACGCCTTTGAACACATCCCACCCGTGATAGCCCCAAAAGCCGAATAGGTAATAGTCACGCATATCGGAGATCGTTGCCGTCGGTTGACGATCTTCCGTTAGCGTCCGGTAGGTCAGCAACGAGGCAGACAAAACGATGCCACTGACTGCAAGGATTCCAGCCGTCCGGCGGCGTGCTTTTGCCGTCGTCACTTCCGGTCGTTTGCGGAAAATAAAGAGCAGTAGGACGAAAATCAAACTATCGGCGAACAAAAGGAAGTCTTGCGGTACGATCAAAGCGGTGAAGCCGCTACTGACGTCACTCATCTGCGTCATCTGTGAGAGGAGCGAGACAGAGAGGAAGTCCTCGAAGTAACGGTAGTACCACATGTCGGAAGCCAGTAGAAAACTGTGCGCCAGCAGTAGACCGAGCCAGACCCAGCGGCGTTTATTCCACGGGATCAGTAACGTCCAGCTCGACAGGATCAGCATACCGGCAAGGTTCATCAGTGTTAAATGGAGCGAAAGGTCAGTCTTTGTAAAATAACTAAACAGCATGAACTTCAGCATGCCGAGTAACAGATAAAGGGTGTAGCGAATTGCCATGATCAGTACTCCTTACGTGTGTCGTCACACAGTCTTTACCCTAAACATTTGATGGTGGAACGCTCAGATGTGGACAGCCATGTGCGCTCGTTCCATGATGTAGTCGAAAATAGGTCTATATTTTCTCTTGAATTCAAACAATTGACGTTAATTTGCGCAGAAAGCGGGAATAGAAAGCGTGTACGTTCATTGTCCGTCACTGTCTTTTAAAAAAGGAGCGAAGTCATGTCAAACGTGAAACTAGCGGTCATCTATTACAGCGCAACCGGAACGAACCATCAACTTGCCTCATGGGCAAAAGAAGCGGGAGAAGCAGCAGGAGCAGAAGTCCGCCTTGCGAAAATTAAGGAGACAGCACCAGCAGAAGCGATCGCTTCGAACCCGTTGTGGCAAAAGCATGCGGATGCCACACGTGATATTGAAGAAGCGACACCAGATCTACTCGACTGGGCAGATGCAATCATCTTCAGTGTCCCAACACGTTACGGTCATGTTCCGGGTCAATTCCAACAGTTCCTCGACACGACAGGCGGACTGTGGGCACAAGGCAAACTCGTCAATAAAGTCGTCAGTGCGATGTCGTCGGCACAGAATCCGCATGGCGGTCAGGAAGCGACTGTTCTCGCAGTCTATACGACGATGTTCCACTGGGGTGCGATCGTTGCGGCACCGGGTTATTCGGATCCTGTCTTGTTCGCAGCCGGCGGAAATCCATATGGTACGTCAGTGACTGTCGACCAAGACGGCAACATGGTCGAATCGGTCGAACCGGCTGTACGCCATCAAGCGAAACGGACGGTTGAAGTGGCAAGCCGTCTCAACTCATAACATTACCTAACTCAAAAAGCGCCGGAATGCTGATTCGCATTCCGGCGTTTTTTCGTATGCATCATGTCGTTTGCGTAAGCGGTAGTTCGACCGTGAATGTCGATCCTTGTCCTTCAATCGATTCGACGTGAATCTCTCCGTCGTGTCCTCGGGCAATTTCGCGACAGATCGAGAGTCCAAGTCCGGTACCACCGATTTGGCGGGTATCCGAGTTGTCGACGCGATAGAATTTTTGGAATAGATTACTCATTGCGGAAGCAGGGATCCCGATTCCGTTATCTTGAATCGCAACCGTGACGCGTGTCTCTTGTCGCGTCAGCTGAATCTGGATCGTCCCACCAGCCGGTGAGTATTTGATTGCATTGTTGATCAAGTTACTGAACAGTTGGCGAATCTTCTTCGCATCTCCTTCGACGATCAACGGTTCGACGTTTCGTGAAATCTGAATCGCGTGTAATGACGACGACAGGCTGTGCAACTGTTTCAAATCGCGAATCATCGCAACGATATCGAATGGCGCCATCTCGTATTCCTGACGGTTCGCTTCCATTCGTTGCAAGTCGAGGAAGTCGTTGATCAACAGCGATAAACGTTCTGTTTCCGAGTGGACAGCCTCTAAATACTTCTTCTGGCGTTTCGGAGGTAAATCTCGTTGGATCATCAGTTCAGTAAAGCCATAGATCGACGAGAGAGGTGTCCGGAGTTCATGCGAAATCGTCGAGACGAGTTCGTTTTTGATCCGGTCAATTTCGACTTCGTTCGTCACGTCACGTAAAACGAGCAGAATGCCGCGGAACTGTCCGCCATAATGGATACTCTCTGAGTATGTCTTGATGAAGCGGCGCTCGTGATCAATCGAGAAGGTGATCCCTTCGCCGATTTCCCGCTGAACGAATGTCTTTTTCAAGTAACGTTCGAATTCCGGTAGTTGATCCACGCGATGTTTGAGTTGAACGACAGACGGTGTGATGTTCATCAGTCCGTTCTCATCGATGCTCTCATCAATTGGATGATCAAACAGATCGAGGAGCGGACGGTTGATCAACTGAATGTCACCGTCTGGTTCGATATACACGATCGATTCACGAATCGAGTTCAGCAGTCGCGCCGTTTTCTCTCGTTCGCGTTCAATCTCATCAAACGTCCGCATCCGTAGGAGCGACAATGCCAGTTGTCGCGCAAAGGCAGCTAATTCTTCCTGCTCGTAACGATCAAACGGAGCTTGATCACGAGATAAGAAAATATAGGCGATGATCTCGTTTTGACTCGGATCCAGAACCGGTGTGACGGCGCGTGCGACTTCGTGTTCGAATTGTGTATGCGGTCGTTTATCCTGTCGTGCTTCACGTAGTAAAGGTTCGATCGTCGGCATCCAGTCTTCGGTCGCGAGATTCGTCTTTGGATAAAAGACGATGTCGATCACTTTCGTACCATCCTTGAAAATCAAGGCACCTTGCGTCGCATTCGTAATCTCGACCATCTTTTGGATGACCGCAGGGTAAGCGCTGATGCTATCACGTGATGCGAGTGTTTCCGTCAATTGGTTCCGTAGACGCAAGTGGGATTCGTTCCGTTGCGTCAATTTCAAGGCATCTTCCAAATTAACGTTCGTTGACATCAATTGGTGTTTGTTTTCGATCAACGCGGTCGCCATTTGATGGAATGATTTACTCAGTTCTCCAATTTCATCGGCACGGTTGAGTGGAATCAATGGTAACGTATGTTCACCACTCGCAAGCAGTTTACTTTCCTTGCTGAGGAGATGAATTTGTCGCGTCGTCCGTTCGATGAACGGGCGGACGATCAACAAGATGACAAGGAACAGAACGAGTAGATTGACGAGCCAGATCCACTCCGCATACTTCGTCTGCGTGACGAGTTGCTCTTTCGCACCGAGTTCTTTCGCGCGGAGACTACTTCGGTAGCTTGTGAATGTACTCTCCATCGTGTTGACGCTTTTACGCATCGTCTCACTGTTCGAGGCATTCATCTTGAATTTCCGATTGGGATCGCGTGGTGCTTCAGGCATCATCGCCTTCAGACTCGGCATCTGCAAAAACGTTTCGTCGATCGTCCCAGCTTGTTTCGCTTGGACGTATTTAATCAAGCTTGGCATCACGAAGTTCGCGTAGGAATTATAGAGCGACCGAATATCCGACGCATAGACTTCATCGGCTTTGTACAGACGATTTTTCTCGAACCAAGCGGTCTGTTGTTCAAGTGACGCTTTTTTCTCATCGATGACGTCAAGTACCGCGTCATCTCCGAAGACGATATAACCGCGCATTTCGTACTGGAGGGACTGCCAATCATCCCAAAGTTTTGTCGCCCGGTCTTCGCGCACACTAATCGCATCGAGTTCTTGTTTCGCCTGTGCGACCTGATGATTCGTATAAAAATAGGCGGTGATGGATGAGATGGATAGGGCAATGAGAATCAGGTAAAACGAAGACATGATCTGTCGGCTGATCTTTTGATTGAACCATTTTCGCATATGGATTATGGATGCTCCTTTGTGTATGTGTGGAAAGCGTCGATTAGATGTATTACGTTGGAATATTTGTTACCGTAATCGTACATTTTTTAGACGGATAAATATAGTCATAATGCTTAAAATATCTTCAAAGTAAGAGATTCATGTTCACAAAGAACGACAAAAAACAGGATGGGAGCCTAGTCCCGTCCTGTTTTAATTCATTTAATGATGTTCGACGACGATTTTCCCAATCGTTTTTCCGCTCTCGACGAGACGATGTGCTTCTTTTAGATTTTCGGCGTTCATGCCGATCAATGTCTGTGTCACAGTCGTCTCGAGCGTATGCTCTTCAATCCAAGCTGCGACTTGTGTTAGGATTTCATGTTGACGAATCATGTCCTCTGTCTTAAACAGCGGACGGGTGAACATGAACTCCCAGACGAACGTTGCACTCTTTTGTTGAAGTGCACTCAAATCGAGTTTTTGGTCTGTCTCGACGATGCTGCAGATTTTCCCTTGCGGTGCAATCACATCGACCATCGTCTCGAAATGTTGGTCTGTCGCATTCAAGCAGAAAATGTAGTCGACGTACTGATAACCGAGTGCTTCGAGCTGTGGACGGAATGCCTCATGGTGATTGATCGTATGATGTGCACCGTGTTCTTTCGCCCAATCAATCGTCTCGTCGCGTGACGCCGTTCCGATGACGGTCAATCCAGCATGATTCGCGAGTTGCGTCGCGATTGAACCGACACCCCCAGCGGCTCCGATAATGAGGATCGTCTTCTCGAGGTTCGACTTAGCATCAAACGTCAATCCGAGACGATCAGTCAATGCTTCATAGGCAGTCAGCGTCGTTAATGGCAGAGCAGCTGCTTCGCTAAAGGTCAACCGTTCCGGTTTTTTAGCGACGATGCGTTCATCGACGAGTTGGAAGTCACTGTTTGAGCCAGGACGCTGAATCGCACCAGCATAATAGACTTCATCACCAACTTGGAACAGGGAAGCGTCATCGCCGACTTCAACGACGACTCCAGCAGCATCGTAACCGATGACTTTCGGGGCGTCTTCGTCTTTCCCGTGGGCGCGGACTTTCGTATCGACCGGATTAACAGAGACGGCTTTGATCTCAACTAAGAGATCGTGTCCTGTTGCTTCCGGGCGCGGCAGTTCTAAATCGATTAGACTCTCTTGTTCAGTTAATGGTAAGTGTCGGTGGAAACCGACAGCGGACATGTTCGACATCGACAATCATCCTTTCTAGATATGAATCGCTTCTTTTCATCTGTTCCACGCTCGCTTCGTCTTAAAACCAGTTGCGAAACTTTGAAAATGGATTCCCCTTCTGTCGTCAACGAAAGAATGCTGGATAGATATGGTAGCATATGAGAGTAGCTATCACTTTTTAGAAGGAGCGATTTTGTATGTATGACGTCATCTCTTTACCGGCAGGACCGACTCAAGTGACCATTGAACGTTACCTCGTCCATGCGCATCCGCACCCACGTCCGTATCGACCCGCGCGTTTGATTGCCTTACGTCAAAGTGGTGGCGTTATGCATCGGTTGTACCGAACGGAACGGGAAATCGTGCTCTCTGTGCACGAAGCACTCGCACCTCAAGTCCAGCGGCTCTCCTTCTCGCAACAAGAACGTGTTCTAGCGTATATCGAGGAACGGCGCGCGAGCTTCGGTTTTGATGAGGCAGATGAATATAAATTCTACTTACTCGAAGTGGCGTATGAACTCCGTCATCTTCCACGAACGGATCGACCGATTCGAGCACATACGTATTATCAACTCGATGAGTTATTGTCGGGTCGACCGCTCGTCCTGCGCGCTCGAAGTCAAGAACGCGCAAAATGAATAGAAAAAAGCAGTCCGCCTTTTCTTGCGTTCATCGCGAGAAAGGGCGGACTGTTTGTTAAAGTGTTGGCGTCGGTGTCGGAGTGACGCCAGTCTTTGCGTAAGCTTGATCGATTGCAGTTCGAATTTCCTTGACGGAACTGCCTTTCTGATAGGCGACGATTGACTGTGCCGCGATATCGAGACACGTACCACATGTAATACCGTGCGTCGTCCAGGTCGTTGACGTAGCGGTTTGTTCCTCGATGAAGCAGTCGTAATTGCTCGTATGACCAGCAGATTCACCGCAACCACAATAACATGGCATCTTCTTCAATAGATCCGGATGTTTGGCCACGGAACGATAGATTGTTTGAATCGATTGATCTTGCTCATTGAGAAAAGCGGGTAACGTATCCGGTCCTGCTGTCTTCTCGAGTTGATCACCTGCACCATGACTGGCGTGATCGGTGTGGTCTGTGTGTTGTGTTTCATCAGTTTGATCAGCTGTCCCGCACGCGGCAAGAAGCAGGCTGAGGCTGAGTGGAAGTGCGAAACGATACATTCGTGTCTGCATAGGAAGCCTCTCTTTCATCGTCTTGCTTTCATTATAAGGAAAGCTATACCTAGAAAGCTTGACGATTTGTTGACGCTTACTTGGTGAGTGCTTCCGTGATCGTCTCGATGTTCGCTTGCATCATGCTGTAATAGGTGTCGCCGTCTTTACCCGGTGCACCGAGTGAGTCGGTGAAAAGCGTTCCACCGATTGGAGCGCCAGTCTCACGAGAGACGGTTTCCATGCTCCGGCGGTCGACACTCGTTTCAACGAACAAGACCGGAATATCTTGATCCTTGATTGTATCGACGATTCGGCGAACTTGTGCCGGAGTACCTTGGTTATCCGAGTTGATTTCCCAGATGTAGTCGGCTTTGACGTCATAGGCAGTCCCGAAGTATTTGAAAGCTCCTTCGCTCGTAACAAGATGACGTTCTGCTTTTGGGATGGAAGCGAATTGTTTTTTCGCTTCCTGATCAAGCGTCTGCAGTTTTTTGATGTAAGCATCGGCATTTTTCTCATAGTCTGCTTTATGCTTCGGATCTTCTTTAATTAATGCCTGCTTGACGTTTTCGACGTAGCGAATACCGTTACTCACATCGAGCCACGCATGTGGATCGGTCTCCGATTCTTTGCCCTTCGTCGTCAGGTACTTCGGTTCAACACCTTTACTTAAGCGATAGACCGGCGCGTCAGACGCGTCTTTTCCGGTCGTTGCCCGGAGCTTATCGAACCAAGCACCACCGGCTTCGAGGTTCAAACCGTTATAGAAAACAACATCCGCATCCGCCATCGCTTGTACGTCTGCCGGGAGTGGATCATATTCATGCGGATTTGCACCGATCTTGACCATGCTGTGGACGTCGACATGTTCACCACCGACTTCGCGCGCGAGGTCAGCAAGAATCGAATACGTCGCAACGACTTTCAGCTTGCCATTATCTTCTGCTGGTGTCGAACAAGCAGCGAGTAAGACGGTGCTGAGGAGAACGAATAGCAATAGTTTTTGTTTCATACAGTAGACTCCTTTCGTTTCCGGTGACGCATCAGACCGTGACGTGGTGAGAAGACGAAGACGAGTGCGAACAGCGTCGTCGCGACAAGCACGATTGAAGCACCGGAAGATAAATTATACGTAAAGCTGAAATACAGTCCGATGATAGCGGACAACGTACCGAAGCCTGCCGCGAGGAACAGCATCCGCGAGAGGCGGTTCGTCAGTAAATATGCGGTCGCCGCTGGTGTGATGAGCATTGCAACGACGAGGATGATACCGACCGTCTGAAGGGAAGCGACCGTGACGAGCGTCAAGAGCGTCATCAGTCCGTAATGGATCCAGCGTGTCGACAGACCATAGGCTTGAGCCATCGTCGGGTCAAACGAGCTGATCAATAACTCTTTGTAGAACAAGAAGATCCCGCCAAGGACGACTAGTCCGATGACGACGGTCATCCACATATCACTCGGTCGGACCGCGAGGACGTTCCCGAACAAGATATGATAGAGATCGCTACTGCTGCGCAAGAATGAGATTAGGATGATCCCAAGGGCAAAGGCGGACGTAAATAGGATGCCGATTGCCGTATCGTTCTTGATGCGGCTGTTTTGACTGACGAAGCCGATTCCAAGTGCGGTCACGAGTCCTGTGACGACAGCGCCAATCAAGAAGTTGATTCCAAGTAGATAAGAAATCGCAACGCCAGGCAAAACGGCGTGCGAGATCGCGTCACCCATCAACGACATGCCACGGAGGATGATGAAACAGCCGATGACACCACAAATGATGCCGACCATGACAGCCGTAATCATCGCTTTTTGTAAGAATTCATACTGAAGTAATGCCTCGATGAACGTCATCCTTGTCCCTCCTTGCGTCGTTCAAATAGTGGTAAGCCATACGCTGGTTCGAGCCATTCCGGCGTCAAAATATCAGACGGATGACCGACCGCGATGAGTTGTTTATTCAACAACATCAACGTATCGAAATAATCCTCCGCTTTATGCAAGTCATGGTGGACGACGATGATTGTCCGTCCTTCAGCGCGAAGAGTCCGTAAAAGTTCGATGATCATCTGCTCACTGGCGATATCGATGCCGACGAACGGTTCGTCAAGCAGTAGCAGCTCTGCTTCTTGAGCCAGAGCACGCGCGAGAAAGACTCGTTGTTGTTGCCCACCTGACAGCTCACCGATTTGTCGCTCGGCATGGTCGATCATCCCGACGCGCGCAAGGCACTCCATGGCGAAGGTTTTTTGTGCCTTTGATGGTCGTTTGAAGAGTCCGAGTTTCGGATAACATCCCATTAGGACGACATCTTGTACACGGACGGGAAAGTCCCAATCGATGGCACTTCGTTGCGGAACGTAAGCAACGCGCGACCGAACCGTTTCAAGTGGTTGGTCGAGCACGCGTAACTGCTCGATTTGAGCTGGAATCAGACCGAGGATAGCTTTTAAGAATGTTGATTTACCGGCACCGTTTGGTCCGATGATACCAATCAGAGAAGCGACTGGAAGGCGGACGGATACCCCGTCGAGTGCATGCGTATCAAAATAGGATACCGTGAGGCGTTCAACGTCAAGGGCGTACATGAATAATCACTCCTTTAATTTGTGGTATATAGAAGAAAAGTTTCCTTAGGGCAAAAAATAATGTAAAAATTTTAATCTCCATGTCGATGGAGAAAGATTCGGTCTACTAATAATGTTTCCTTAAGGCAAACTTTAAAGCCATAGGAAACAGATGTCAACTGTTTTTCGATATCGATCGCGAATCAACTCGTGCTAAGATGAAAAGGCAGAATGCAGGGGGTGAGGAGTTTGCGTCAGACAGCAGAACAACAATGGAAGTGGCTATTGCTCGATGCGCTCGCGAAAGAAAAACGCGAACAGGCACAGCAAGTCATCGAAGAAGTTTATCCGTATGATATCGCACAAGTGTATGAAGAATTAGGAGAAGACGATCAGGCACGGCTCCTCGACTATCTCGATCACGAACGGTTAGCGGATGTGCTCGAGGAACTCGAAGGAGAGCAACGTCTCGCCGTCTTACGTCGCTTAGACGTCGAACGCGCCGGACATGTTCTTGATTTAATGGAGAACGATGATGTCGCAGATTTACTTGAGGAACTCGGACCGGAAGAGACTGACCAGTTGCTTGGTAGTATGCGAACGGATGAGGCACTGGTCGTCCGCAATCTCTTGACGTATCCACCGGAAACGGCCGGACGCTTGATGACGAACCGGTTCATCTGGGTCGGGGAGGATTTCACGGTCGGCGAGACGGTCGAGAAGATGCGCGACTACATCGAATACTCGGAGACGATTAACTACGTCTATGTCGTCAATCAACTCAGTGAACTTGTTGGTGTCATCTCATATCGGGATGTTATCTTAGCTGAAAATACGGAACGGATCAGTGACGTCATGGAGACGAAGGTGATTCGCGTCGCAGCGGAGACCGATCAAGAAGAAGTCGCGCAATTATTCGAACGTTATGACCTTGTCTCGTTACCAGTCGTCGAGGGCGACGTTCTCGTCGGACTGATCACGGTCGATGACGCGCTTGACGTCTTACGGGAGGAAGCGAACGAAGACATCGAGAAACTCTCGGCATCCGGTAAATCAATTGATTTCGAGACAAAACCGTGGATTGCTGCGACTCGTCGTTTGCCGTGGCTCGTCTTGTTACTCTTCATCGGACTCGTCTCAGGGTCGATCATCAGTCAGTTCGAAGAGACGCTTTCAAAAGTCGTCGCACTCGCCTTTTTCATGCCGATGATCGCTGGAATGACCGGAAACACCGGCACCCAATCACTGGCGGTCGTCGTTCGGGGATTGATCACTCGTGAAGTCGATAAGCGGGTCGCGACTCGGTTGATTCTGAGAGAACTTTGGGTCGGTCTAATCATTGGTGTCATTTGTGGTATCTTAATCGCGATCATTGCCTACGTCTGGCAAGGTAGTGCCGTCTTAGGTCTTGTCGTCGGAAGTTCGCTCGTCATTACGTTGATTTTCGGAACGTTAGCTGGAACGATCATTCCGCTCATCTTACATCGCTTAAAGATTGACCCGGCGATTGCATCCGGACCACTGATCACGACCTTAAACGATATCTTATCACTCCTTGTCTACTTCGGAATCGCGACCGCATTCATTAGTCGCTTGATGTAAAAAAACCGAACCGATTTCCTTCTTCTTGTAGACTGACCTAGCAATATGAGACACATATAAAACACCTTGATTAGGCTGCCTGTACACCGTATTTTTTCGGTGTCAGGTAGCCTAATTTTTCTTGGATTCGTTCTTCGTTATAGTAATTTAAGTAATTAGTAACGCGTTCAGAGACCTCATGGTCTCTTAGTGAATTAAATTTGACGTACTGGAATTCCTCGGACTTTAAATTAGAGTGGAACGATTCGATAACTGCGTTGTCCCAACAGTTTCCTCTACGAGACATGCTGCTTGTTAGGTGATTCCTTTTAACGAATTCTTGAAAGGCGTATGACGTATAGACACTTCCTTGGTCCGAATGAAGGATGACCCCTTCGGGATAGTTTCGATTCTCAAGCGCTATCTTCAACGTATCAATCACAAGAGACGTTTGTTGATGCTCGTATAACTTGTATGCGACGATTTCGTTATTAAAAAGATCCATGATGGTGGAAAGATATTTCGTCGTGCTGCCGTATTGGATATAGGTGATATCCGTCACCCACTTTTGATTCGGTTTACTTGCTGTGAAATCGCGCTTGATGAGATCCGGTGCCGTTATGATGCGCTCACCTTGAGACTTCCATCTTCGCTTCGGCTTGATCCGACATTGGAGATGGTGTTTTTGCATGATTTTCTGTACGGTATTCCGATTGGCTTTTAACTGATAGATTTGCTGTAATAATGCCTTTATTTTTCGATGTCCATTCCGATACTTCGTCTGTTTACTTAGTTCAATGACGGTTTTTTCGAGCACCGAAGGTGCTTTCACAGATTCCTTAATCCAACGGTAATAGCTTGCTCTTGGTACATTCAAAGCGCTAAGAATGGCGGTGATTGTATACTTTCTCCGAAGAAACTCTACAATTTTTATGACTACTTCTTTCTCAACTCTCTTTCGATTTCCATGTACTTTTTTAAGATCTCATTTTCCATCTTCAGATGTGACATTTGTCGTTCTCTCTTGTCATCCTCACTCGCAGAATCTGGACCATGTCCATAGGTATATTGTTTACCGATTGGCTGATCAAATCGATAATGTTCGTTTGAGCGATACCATCTCATCCATGTTTTGATTTGAGATTCATTTTTGATTCCGTACTTCTCCATGATTTCTCTCGTCGTTAACTTACCACTCAGCTTATCTTTGACTACTGCCCATTTCACTTCACTTGAATATACGTTTTTGCCCATGCAAAAACACCTCCGATGTTAGTACTTTTTAAAAGTGTACCACTCCGAAGGTGTTTTATATTGTCTCAAAATTTTAGGTTAGCCCATTGGCGAAGGCGAATCAGTTCGGTTTTTTTCATGCGTGATCATCTGTCGTGCGAATCCAAACGGCGAGTGGACCAACGTCGTCAAAGCCAGCTTCGAGCGCCGTGATCAAATGATCACCATATTCATACCCGACAAGCGGTTGACCGGGGAAGTGTGCTGAACTCAAGCGCGCAACGTCATCCCACAATCGTTCGTCAAGATAATCAGAACTGACGTATGTTAAACCAGTCGTCATCTGGTTCGAATAGGCGATGCAACTCGCTTGTTGGGCTTCGGAATAGAAGAACCGGACGTCGGGGTGTTGCCAGAGGGTATCTGGTAATTCCGCTGTCGCTTGGATGGCTTGGAAGCGGGCGAACTGAACCGGATCCGTCACGACGGACCAATCAACAGGAAGGGCACGACGATCAAGTATGGCAGGTCGTGTCATCCATTCCGCTGTAAACAGATGACTGAGGCCGGCACTCGAGAAATCATAGCTCGCCGTGCAGTCCTTGATGCTGTAAATATCTGTAGCTCCAATTCGCTGATGAGGCAGTCGGACCATCAGTTCTGGATAATAGCTTGGTACGATGCCTTGAGCAAGCCAGGTCGCCTCGGTTTCCGTCACCTGACAGCCCGCTAACTCACAGACGAGGCGACACCAATCAAAATTATTTTGGATGGCAGCTTGGCGCATAAGTCGTTCCCCCTATTCATCGTCCGGTTGTTTAATCAGAACGTAAGATAACGTGGCGATCAGTGTTAAAAATAGCCCACAGCCAATCGTGATGTACGCCATCGTAAAGACCTTACCGAGCGTCGTCGTCGGAACGAACGTCGGATGCCCGACGGTACTTAGTGTCGTGATACAAACGTAAAGTGCATCAACGATTGAAAGATTTTCTTCGGTGCTGTAGAAGATTGTACCGGAGACGAGCGTTAACAAGCAGAGAATCAATAGTCCCCGGAAATAAGACAGATGAAAGGCGCGGCGCAATCCCTTGAATAAGCGTGAAAAAATCGTCAGTACAGAAATCATGGAATCTCTCCTTTAGGATCGTTGCGTCGAGTCTATCGTATCATGAATGAAATAATCGTTCTTTCCGTCATGTTTGACGCGGTACATCGCTTGGTCAGCATGTTGAATCAACGTATCGAGGTCAACACCATGATCCGGTGAGTAACTGAGTCCGATGCTCGTTCGGATTTCAATGACTTCTTCAGCAAATCGATAAGGATTGTCGTGCAAGTAGATTAAGAGGTCTGTCGCATATGCATGTAGCGTAGCAACGGTCGGTTGACGATAGAGTAAGAAAAACTCATCTCCACCGACACGGGCAGCAAAACCATATTGTTCCGCATGTTTTTCAAGAAGGCGAGCGATATGGATCAAAAAAGCATCACCGATCTGATGACCGTACGTATCGTTGATTGCTTTGAATCCATCGAGATCGACGACGGTGATCGCCACGTGATCATGCTCGAGCAACTCTTGCGCCGCTCGTTCGTAAAAGCTCCGGCGATTGGCGATTTTCGTCAACGGATCATGATAGGCGAAGAAACGAATCGTCTGTTCTGCTTCCTTGAAGGACTGAATATCGCGGATCAACAGCATCCCGTGCAGTTCCTGTTCGATGAAGACGAAATCAGCGTCCATGACGACGTAGCGTTCTTGCTGTTGTGCTGTTAAAATCTTCGTCTCGAATTCGTTGAACTTACGTTGCGATAAAAAGTGTGTCATATAATGCAGCGACCAATCGGCTTGTTTTTTATCCGGTAAGTAGGTCGAAAACGTACATGCCGTTAAGTCATCGGTCTCGAACAGGCGATGAGCGGCTGGGTTGGCGCTCTCGATTCGTCCATCTCGGTCGAGTAACAAGATTGCCGAAGGATTCAAATTGTAGAGCGTCGCGAAACGCTTCTGATAGGACGCGAGATAATCGAATCGGCGCATTGCGATCGCCAGTGCTCCTGCCCAGAACAAACCGCCATACATATAGGCATACGGTGGCATGATGCCGTAGAACGACCAGTAGCCGAAGACGATATCCCATGCGAGAACGAGAATCGCGACACTGAGTAAGACACTGATGATGCCACGACGTGCATCTTTCAAGTGTGTCCGTGCGTACACGAGCAGACCGATGACAAGGAGATGGAAGATGTTCCCGACCGTCATCGTCACTAGATATTGTGTGTTGAATTCAGGGTAGATGAACTGTCCGACCTGTGTGAATTGCTGACTGTTGATGACGTTCGTCTGGAATACGTATGTCGTCAGCACGACGCCCATCGGAAGATAGAAGATCCATGGGTACAATAAACGTGGCATTCGTTTCCACAAATTCGAGACGCGAAAGATGAAGTGGAGCGATGTACTGAAGACGATCAGACCAGCGTTTCCGAACCAGTAGGTCACGAATGCCGGACTAAATTCGATTGGAGAAGCATTCCGGAAAAATTCACCGAGGAATAACATCCCGTAAGCGAACGTAAATAAGCTAAGCAGTCGGTGTTGTGGACGTGATGGATTGCGTAAAAATATATCAATCGACATGTAGAACATGATGAAGGTCGGAATCAGATAAACGATTGTAAAAAGAAACAAGGATGGCATAGCGTTCCGCCCTTCTAGATAATTTTTAGGTAGATAGTCTCAGTATAGTGGGCGAAGATTGCTGAGGCGGATTGAAATTTCAAAAAAAGGGGAATCAGTCAAGATTTAATGTCAGCCGTCGTATTTTAGCGATCCCTTCGAGACCTGACGGATCATGATGTGTCTTATGGGCGACGAAATGTTCATCGGCTTCCGTCGTCCGGATTCGTAACGGACGTTCGTCACGGTGGACGACCTCGAAGATTACCTCAGCCAGAGCTTCTGCCGATTGGCGATCGGCATGTCGTGTCCGATACGTCTGCAAATAAGCCGTGATGATCGGTTTGAAGTCGTCTTCGTGTAAGCCACCCGTCCGTTCAAGTTGATCGAGAACATTTGCGGTAAAGTTCGTCTCGACGGCGGCTGGTTCAATCAGGGTGACGTCGATGTTGAAGTATGGTTTATAGTAGGTCGCAAGACTTTCGAACAGCCCTTCGATCGCGAACTTACTGGCACAATACAGTTCATTCATCGGTTGACCGACGAGACCACTGACGCTTGAAGTCGCGAGTAAGTGACTACCGTCCGGTGCTTGTTTGAGTAGGGGAAGGCAGGCTTCGATCGTCCGGATGACACCGAAGACGTTCGTTTCGAAGAGTTGCTTGATTTCATAACTCGTCGCTTGACCGAGTGCGCGCAGTAAACCATGACCGGCATTGCAGAACACGACGTCGAGATGATCGACCTCCTGTTCAATTTGACGAACGGCTGCTTTCACGCTTGCTTCATCCGTGACATCGAGCGGCAAGAAGGTGAGCGTCGGCAACGACACGGTCATTTCGTCTGGACTCCGGACACCAGCGTAGACGAACCATCCGGCGTCTGCGAATCGTCGCGCCGTCGCAAGACCGATACCGGAAGAAGCACCCGTGATCAAGATCGTTTGCATATCAATTCCTCCATTCTGAAAGTAGTTGTCTTCTATTATTTACCCGAATTACCGTTGAACTATTTGCATTAAAATTGCATATTTGTAATGAAAAAACTTAATATATAGAAAAAGGAGGCGGGAATCGATGGGTCAAATGGAACGGCTGCAACAGATGCGGGAATGGATCAAGACGAGTCCTGAAATTTCGCTGGATCAACTGATGCAGGAGTATCAGATTTCACGAGATACCGCACGTCGTGACGTCATCGTCCTCGAACAAGAAGGGGAGATCATTCGCGTTAAAAATGGATTAGTCCGTGCTGGCGGAACACTTGCGTATGAGCAACGGACAGAGAAACCGGAAAAACGACGGATCGGACAACGTGCAGCGCGTCACGTCCAAGCGAACGATCGCTTATTGCTCGACGCTGCAACGACGGTATCTGAGATGGCACGAGCACTTCCGCCATATCCACTACAAGTCATCACGAACTCCCTCGACATCGCAGACTATGTCGGAGCTCGCACGGATATTGAGCTGTACGTCACGGGAGGACGTTTCGACCGGCATGCGCGAAGCTTGAGTGGGATCAAGACGGCAGACGACATCCTGAATTATCAAGTCGATTGTGTTTTTCTTGGAGCATGTGGATTAACGGAAGAAGGACTTTTTGCGGAACAACTCGAAGAAGCGGTCGTAAAGAAAGCGATGATTCGAAGTGCGACCCGTGTCATCGTCCTCGCAGACCATACGAAATTCAATAAGCGTTTTTTGCATAAGGTCTGTGACTGGGAGCAAATCGATGTACTCGTTACGGATCAAGTACCAGACGCAACGTGGCAAGAACGACTAGATCATTATCATGTCGATCTCGACGTGACAGAGGAGGAAACAACATGAACCCGATTCAAACGACGCTCGTCGGATTCGGTTTTTCAGCGGTGACGTTCCACGTTCCGTTCTTACAGGCATTACCGGCATTTGAAGTGACGCAAGTCGTCTCGAGTCGACCGGAGCAGGTGGCACAACATTTCAGTAAGGCGACGGTCGTCGCGACACTTGCTGAGGCGTTGCAGGATGAGAACACGGAACTCGTCATCATCACGACACCAACGGCACTGCATTTCGAAATGGCAAAACAAGCGATCGAAGCAAAAAAGCACGTCTTACTCGAAAAGCCAGCCGTCGTGACGATCGAAGAAGCACTGGCGCTGCAAACGTTAGCGAAACAACACGGGGTGCAGGTCGCCGTCTATCAAAACCGTCGCTTTGACGGGGACTTCCTGACACTTGAACAATTGATGGAAATGAACGAGATCGGCGACTGGCAAGTCATCGAATCACGCTTTGATCGCTATCGTCCGGTCGTTCGGGAACGCTGGCGGGAACAAGCGGGAAGTGGCGCCGGCATCCTGTTTGATCTCGGCTCACACTTACTCGATCAAGCACTTGCCTTGTTCGGAGAACCGGATGCACTCACGGGCGACGTCTACCTGCAACGTGACGGTGCTGTCGTCGATGATGGTTTCCATGTCACGCTGCATTACGGTACGCGTCGTGTCATTCTCCGTTCGACGTCCTTCATTCAAGGACCAACACCGCGTTTCGAGTTTCATGCGACACGAGGTAGTTACGTCAAATATGGAATGGATCCGCAAGAAGGACGGCTTGCGAAAGGTCATCGTGTTGACGAACAGCTTGGTGAAGATGAAGTAGATTCCTACGGCTACCTTCAAATCGCTGATCAGCCAGTCGAGCGTCTCGCGACACTTCCAGGCAGTTATGCGACGTTTTATGAACAGTTGGCGGAAGGACTTCGCGGGGGACGAGTACCTGTCGATTTACGCGACGCTGAAAAAACGATGCGTTTGATTGAAGCAGTGCGCATCAGCAGTGATGAAGGACGACGCCTCTTACGAAAGGAATGGGATGCATGGAAGAATTGAAGGTGTTGCTAGCGGAAGAGGACGAACTCGTCTTGACGTCCCTGACGAATACGGAAGCGATCGGGATGGGACATGAATTGATCGGACGGGCGATGAAGGAGAACTTATCGATCGCCGTTGAAATCAAACGGAACGGGCAGCGTTTATATTACGCGGCGCTCGACGGTACGGCGCCGGATCAGGAAGAATGGATCCGCCGGAAATCGAACGTCGTCTTACGGCATGGCTATAGCTCGCTGTACATGCGTCGTTATAATGAAAGTAAGCATCGCTCGTATCATACGATGTATGCTGTTTCTCCAGCCGATTATGCGGATGCAGGTGGGTCGTTCCCGATTCGGATTGAAGGAGTCGGTGTCGTTGGTACGATCACCGTTTCCGGTCTATCTCAGGAAGCGGATCATCATCTCGCGACGGAAGCGTTGCGCTTACTTAAGAGGCAACAGCTGGGGCAGTGAAGTACTGGACTTGATAAGACGTCCTCACGATTTCCTACCCGCTTTCCTCAGGCGAGACACAAGCCAGTGCCGGCTGTCACAGACAGCCGAATCGGGTCTTGTTTGTCTCTGACAGCACGATGAATCGTGCTTTTTCCTGTAGGAGTCGTGTGGGAATGTGAGGACTGTTCTAAGTAGATAGGCAACACCTTGGTAAAAAAGCGTTAAACCTATCCTCACACAGTAAGTTATGATTTTACGTGGAAATCGGAAAGAACGAGAGGTCATACAAAATAATGAGTAAACGATTCATATTTAAATCAAAACAACACCTAAGTGGTGGTATTATCAAAATTGTCGTAGACACTGAAACAGGTGTAAATTATTTAATGACAAGTGGACTTGGTTTGAACGGAATGACACCGCTATTAGACAAAGAAGGTAAAGTCGTTATCGATAAGCCGATCAATTGAAGAAAAAGTGCATTTATTTGTCCCGAATCGTATTCCTGTTACAAGTACTCGCTCAAGGGGTCTTAGCTATTTCGCTTTTCACGTTCATCAACTGATTTAAAAAATCCGAAACACTGAAGTAGCATCACTTCGGCATTTCGGATTTTTTTTGTTCTATTTTGATAGATCATGAGAAACAGCAGGACTCACGTTGTTCACGCGACTCCTACAGGAAAAGCGCAAGATCTTGCGCTGTCAAAGACAAACAAGACCCGTGTCGGCTGTCTGTGACAGTCGAGACTGGCTTGTGTCTCGACTGAGGAAAGCGCGTGAACGAATCGTGAGGACAATCGTCACGATGCCATCGAATCAGATGAAGCCGACACGTCTTTGCGTGTGTTCCCGCGATAGACGAAGTAAAGCGCAGCAAGCATCGCAAGCAGACCGAGCAGACGTTTTCCGTCGAGCGGCACGACGACGCCACCGAATGCACCGATGTGGTCGATGACCATCCCTGCTGCGAGTTGACCGATGACAGTCGCGATACTAGCTGCCGTGACACCGATTTGTGGAACAGCAAGAATCGTCAGGAATAGATAACTGACCCCAAACAGGACGGCACTTAGTTGCCAACGTGGTGCTTCGAGCAAGAGCAATACGTTTCCTTGACCAAAGAACAGGATGGCGAGTGCGAGAATCAGCATCCCGGTGAAGAAAGTCAGGAACGTACTTTCTAGAGCCCCTGCCTTTTGACTGAAGGCACCGTTGATCGATGACTGCGCACTCAGCATCACGCCGCCGAGTAATGTAAAACCGAGTAATAGAATATTCACGAGCGAACCTCCTTAAAAGATAAGAAATAGAGCGACGAGCATCAAAGCAGAAGCTGTCAGCTTGTCACGATTGATTGGCCGTTTCGGACTACCGAGCCAGCCGTAATGTTCAATGACCATGCTGGCAATCATCTGTCCGATGATGACACTAATCATGGCGAGACCGACACCGACGAGCGGGATGCTAATGATCAAGATCGTCAAGTAGATACTACCGAGTAGACCACCGAGCAAGGTCCATTTCGGTGCGCGGAATGTATAGCCGAGTGAACCTTTTCCGAAGAAGAGGACGATCAGTCCGATGATGATCGTACCGGCGAAGAAATTATAAAAGCTACTTTCGAGTTTTCCGACGAAATTCCCGAGCTCACCATAGATGGCCCCTTCGACACTGAGTGCGATACCCGCAAGTAACGCGAGTACGTAATACACGATTTTCAACAGAATTCATCCTTTCACGAATCTAAATATCGAGAAATGTCGATATGTATGGCGAGGAGAACGGATCAAAGTTCTCCTTTGAGGTACGCTGCGAGCTCCTGGATTTTTTCTTCATTTCGCCGATAATACGTCCATTTGCCGTGACGTTCGGATTCGAGCAATCCGACTTTTTGCAACATCGCAAGATATTGGGAGACGGTCGATTGAGATAAGTTCGCCTTCTCTTGGATATCTCCGACGCAAATGCCTCCCTTGTCCGACAGATTCGTCGCGAGATGGGCCGTCGGCTTATTGAAATGAGTCTCGGGATCCTTGAGCCAGCGTAAGATATCAAGACGTACCTCGTTCGATAATGCCTTGAATAGATCCACTTGATTTGTCATACGCTTAAACTAATCGATGATTCTCGATATGTCAATCCAAGACACTTAAGGTTGGACGAATGCATGTTTTAAAAGTCGATGTGTCACTTTGGTTGCCGTGTACGGCTCAAAACCGAATCGTTCATAAAACGTACTGGCATCATTCGTATAGAGCCAGAGCTCGGAATACGTCAACAGCGCTTCTGGTATGATTTTCTCAAGCAGTTGCGTACCGACACCGTGATGTCGCATTTCTGGCAAGACATAGACATGACGAATCCGACCGACGTCGATCGCGTCGGTTTGTTTCATATAACCTCCGCACGCAATGACGTGACCGGAAAGCGACAAAACGACGAACATTGCTTCTCCGTCTTCTCGATACGTTTCATTTCGGCGTTCACGTAGCATCCGTTCGATGAAGGGATAGCCTTCCTGTGTACTCTTTGATAAGATTGGTAACCAGTTGAAGTCATCAAAATCGTTGACCCGTTCGATTGTCATCTCCATCTGTCATTCCTCCTTCTTCTCCCTTGGATATTCCTTTTTCAGGAGTGGGAAAAACACGAATCGAGAATCAATTCGAGCTTTTTTTAAATAGAGACTGGATTTTTAAAAGACGTTTTGCGTATAATGAGAAGTAATGGATTGAACGCAAATGAAAGGAAGTGGCCGTCACAATGAGCCTCAGCCGTTTAAGTAAAGAAGAGATTACTGATCTTTCGCTGATCGAATTCGTCAACGAAATGTTGCAAGAAGCTGGCGAACAGCCAATCACGTTCGATGACATCACGTCAGAAATCGAAAAGTACCATACGTTTACAGATGAAGAAGACAAGTTCGAGAAACTTGCTCAACTCTATACAGACATGAACATCGACGGAAACTTCGTCAACGTCGGAGCAAACCGTTGGTCACTCCGCGCTTGGTATCCGTTCGATAAGTCGGATGAGGATCTCGTCATCGAAGCGCGTCAACGTGGAGAACTCGATGAGTTTGAAGAAGAGTTCAACTATGATGCAGAAGAAGATGAGTTCGAGACGATTGAAGACGATCTCGATACATTCGCGAAGACAGCGGACTATGATTCAGCTGACGACAGCGAAGACGATGATACGTTCAAAAAAGTCGCAGCCATCGATGATCTCGATGACGATCTCGACGAAGAAGACTTAGAAGACTTCGAAGAAGAAGAAGAAGTCTAAGCACGATCAACCACAACTGTACAGCTGCTATTTCCCTATAGAAATGGCAGTTTTTTCGTTGACGGCTGACGAACGAGCACGGAAATTTTTCTTTGAAAAATTAGGCTTGACGAAGTTTTCCGAATGACGTAAGTTAGTCATGGGCTTCTTTAAGCAACGTGCTTATTTCAGCAAAAGTGTCTCCTATTCCAATGGGGGCACTTTTGCTTTTTTGTTTTTACCACCTCTGTATTGTTGAGATGTGAATTAGGGAAGGGAGCAATATTTAACATGACAAAGTATATTTTCGTAACAGGTGGCGTCGTATCGTCACTCGGTAAAGGGATCACCGCTGCATCGCTCGCTCGTCTCTTGAAAAACCGTGGTCTTAACGTCACGATCCAAAAATTCGACCCGTACATCAATATCGACCCGGGTACAATGAGCCCGTACCAACACGGGGAAGTATTCGTCACGGATGACGGCGCGGAGACAGACCTTGACCTTGGTCACTATGAGCGCTTCATCGATATCAACTTGAGCCAGAACGCAAACGTCACGTCTGGTCGTATCTACTCGACGATCCTCAAGAAGGAACGCCGCGGGGATTACAACGGTGGAACGGTCCAAGTCATTCCGCACATCACGAACGAAATCAAAGATCGCGTCTTCCGTGCGGGCAAAGAAACGGGCGCTGACGTCGTCATCACAGAGATTGGTGGAACAGTAGGGGATATCGAATCGCTTCCGTTCATCGAAGCCATTCGTCAGGTGAAAAACGATATCGGGAAAGAAAACGTCATGTACGTCCACTGTACGCTCGTTCCGTATCTTGCAGCGGCAGGTGAGCTCAAGACGAAACCGACACAACACAGTGTCAAAGAACTCCGTAGCTACGGTATTCAACCAGACATCATCGTCTTACGTGCGGAGCACCCAGTCCCACAAGAGATGAAAGATAAAATCGCTCTCTTCTGTGACACACGTCCGGAAGCAGTCATCGAAGCACAAGATGCATCGACACTCTACGAAGTACCACTCAACTTGCAACGTCAAGGCATGGACCAACTCGTCTGTGATTACTTCAAGTTCGATACACCAGTTGCTGACATGACGGCTTGGAAACAACTCGTCCACACAGTGACGCACCTCGAGAAGACGACGAAGATCGCACTCGTCGGGAAATACGTCGAATTGCGTGATGCGTACATCTCGGTCGCAGAAGCATTGAAACACGCTGGATTCGCCTTCAACAGTGACATCGAAATCGACTGGATCAACGCAGAAGACGTGACGCGTGAAAACGTCAACGAATTGCTTGGTTCAGCAGACGGTATCCTCGTTCCTGGTGGATTCGGCGAACGCGGCATCGAAGGGAAAATCGAAGCAACACGTTTCGCACGTGAAAACAACGTACCGTTCTTCGGTATCTGTCTCGGGATGCAACTCGCGACAGTCGAATTCGCACGTAACGTCCTCAACCTTGAAGGCGCACACTCAGCGGAAATCGACCCAGCGACACCATACCCGATCATCGACTTGTTGCCAGAACAAAAAGACATCGAGGATCTCGGTGGTACGCTCCGTCTCGGACTTTACCCATGTAAACTCGAAGACGGAACGAAAGCACGTGCCGCGTATTCAAGCGAGCTCGTCTACGAACGTCACCGTCACCGTTATGAGTTCGGTAACGAATTCCGTGAGCAGTTCGAAGCAAACGGCATGGTCTTCTCAGGTACGAGCCCAGATGGTCGTCTCGTTGAGATCATCGAAATTCCAGAACACAAATGGTTCGTCGCGTGTCAATTCCACCCAGAATTGATCTCACGTCCAGAACGCCCACAAGCGCTCTTCCATGACTTCATCCAAGCATCACTCGGAGAGTAAGTCGTATCCAAATAAACCTGTCTTCTTCAAGAAGACGGGTTTATTTTCATTTATTCCTATCGTCAAAATACATATCTGCTATAATGGTAGCGGATTCATTCCTACAAATTTTAGATAGAGGGGGGAATATCATTGATTCCGAAGTATAAACATGTCGCTGAACAAATCGAGATCGAGATCAATGAGCACGTCTATCAACATACGAACAAACTGTTGACGGAAGACGAATACGCCCAAAAATTCGATGTCAGCCGAAATACGATCCGGAAGGCGATCGAGATTCTCGTCAATAAAGGATACGTTTACCAAGTACAAGGGAGCGGTGTCTTCGTCCGCGATCATTATAAGAGTGATTACGTCAATCTCGAAAAGCTACAAGGATTGACGAGCGACTTCAGTGGACGGAAGGTCGAGACGCGCGTTCTCGCTTTCGAACAGACGAAGGCAGACGAAGAAGTCGCGGAACGCATGAAATGTTCGGTCGGTACACCGGTCTATTACGTCAAACGACTGCGTCTCGTCGATGATCACCCGTTTTCGATCGAAGCGTCCTATTTCCGGAAAAATCTCGTCATGTATCTCGATGAGAATATCGTTCAAAAATCGATCTACACGTATTTACGCAATGATCAAAATCTGTCGATCGGATTTGCGGATCGCGTCATCTATGCCGATTACTTGAATAGCAGTGACGCCGAGTTGCTTGGATTAAAAGAGAACGATCCATCCTTACTCGTCGACAATACGGTCTATTTGACGAATGGGAAAATCTTCGACGTCTCGCGAGCGACGCATCATTTCCGCCACGTGAAGATGCTGAAGGTCTCGAATATTAAATAAGAAGGAAACACACGAAGCGAATTTCGTGTGTTTTTTTATTTAAATTTTTTAAAAAGAAAGGGTTTACACGTTATGAAAGCGCATGCTATTATCGAACTGTAGAATTTGTACCTATGAATTTAAGTTATCCATACAACAAAGGAGAGACAGCATGACTTCTGAAACAATTGAAATTACCCCGGAAGATATTTTTGGATTGATTGCCTTGTCGGGCGACGCCAAAGCAAGCTACCACCAAGCAATGTTACTGATGCAAGAAGGCAAAGTTGAAGAGGCACAAGCTGCCGTTACAGAAGGTGACGCGACACTCAAGGATGCCCATAGCATTCAGACGAAATTCGTTACACTCGAAGCACAAGGCAAGACAGCAACCGTCGGCGTCCTGATGGTACACGCGCAGGATCACCTTATGAACACGATCCTCGTCAAGGAAATGCTCGGATATATGATGAACATGCAAAACGAAATCAACCAATTGAAGGGAATGGATCAAAAATGATGAAAATCGGACTCTTTTGTGCGGCAGGTATGTCGACGAGTATGTTAGTAGAAAAAATGAAAGCGGTTGCCTCAGAGCGCGGCTTAGAAGCGGACATCGCAGCATACCCGGAATCAGAGATGGAAACATACGTCAACGAACTCGACGTCGCTCTCCTCGGACCACAGGTGAAATACCTTCTCGCAAAAGGAAAACAGATCTGTGAACCAAAAGGTGTGCCGATCGATGTCATCAACACGATCGATTACGGCATGATGAACGGAACGAAAGTACTCGACCAAGCAATCAAACTCGCAAACAAATAAGAGGTGAAGACGATGAAAATGCCAAAAGATTTTCTATTCGGCGCTGCTTCTGCTTCTTATCAAGTAGAGGGTGCTTGGAACGTAGACGGAAAAGGCGTCTCGAACTGGGATGTCTTCTCGAAGATTCCTGGAAAGACGTTTGAAGCGACGAACGGGGATGTCGCAATCGATCATTACCACCGTTATAAAGAAGATATCGGTCTGATGGCAGAGATGGGTCTTGAATCGTATCGCTTCTCGATCTCATGGCCACGCATCTTCCCGAACGGCACAGGTGAAGTGAATGAAAAAGGACTTGAGTTCTATAACAACGTGATCGATGAGTGCCTTAAGCACGGGATCGTCCCGTTCGTGACACTCTATCACTGGGATTTACCACAAGTCCTTGAAGAACAGGGTGGCTGGCGTAGTCCTGAAACAGCAGATGCCTTCGTGCGTTTTGCGAAGACCTGTTTCGAAGCGTTCGGCGATCGTGTCCGCAACTGGATCACCTTCAACGAGACGGTCATCTTCTGTTCGCTCGGCTACTTGACGGGCGCACACCCACCCGGCATCACAGGCGATGCAAAAGCGTACTTCCAAACGACGCACAACGTTTTCGTCGCTCACGCTCGCGCAGTCGAAGCGTTCAAGGAAGCGGGATATGAAGGAGAAATCGGCATCACGCACGTCTTCAACCCAGCGTTCAGCATCGATGAAGCGCCAGAGAACAAACAAGCCGAAGTACATGCGAATGAATACGCGACACACTGGTTCTATGATCCGATTCTAAAAGGTGAGTACCCCGCGTATGTCGTGAAGGATTTAGAAAAGCAGGGCTTGTTACCGGAATGGACAGAAGAAGAGCTCGATCTCTTGAAACGGACAGCACCGCTGAACGACTTCATCGGACTGAACTACTATTGTCCACAACGTGTCATGAAGAATGATTCGGCGCTCGTCATGGCAGGTGGTCGCGAAAACTCAACCGGACGTCCTGGGAACCCATCGTTCGATGGCGTCTATAAGACAGTCTTGATGGACGATAAAGTCTACACGAAGTGGGGCTGGGAAATCGCACCGGATGCCTTCCTTGAAGGAATGCGGATGCTCCAAGCACGATACGGCGATATCAAAATCTACATCACAGAGAACGGTCTCGGTGACGAGGATCCGATCGTCGGCGAAGAAATCATGGATACACCACGAATCGAGTACATCGAAAGTCACCTTCGCGCCGTCAAGCGTGCTGTCGAAGAGGGCATCAATGTCTCTGGTTATTATGCATGGTCCGTCATCGATCTACTCAGCTGGTTGAACGGATATAAAAAGCAGTACGGATTCATCTATGTCGATCATGCGAATGATCTGGCACGGAAGAAGAAACAGTCGTTCCATTGGTACCAGGAAATCATCGCGACACGTGCTGCTGAACTATAAGGAGGAGTCGGAATGAACCGATTAGAAACCGTATTTGAAAAAGTCACTCCTGCCTTCGCAAGATTCGCGAACGCCAAGCCTGTCCTTGCGATTAAGGACGGCTTCATCTTAACGATGCCGATGACGATCATCGGCTCGTTATTCCTACTGATTCTCGCGTTACCAATCCCAGGCTGGGAGAAGTTCATGACGGGCCTATTCGGTGCCGACTGGACATTACCGTTGACACAGGTCGTCGGTGCGACGTTTGATATTCTCGCATTGATTGGTGTCTTCGGTATTGCCTACTCGTACGTTAAAAACGAGAAGATCGAAGGGGTTCCAGCCGGGATTCTCGGAATCATCGCCTTCTTGATCATCACACAATCATCCGTTCTGTCGAAGTCAGGGGAAGTCGTCACGGGTGTCGTACCGAAAGTATGGACGGGCGGACAAGGGGTCCTTGCCTCGATCGTCGTCGGACTCGTCGTCGGTTTCATCTACTCGCAATTCATCAAGCGGGGCATCCGGATCAAGATGCCAGACGGTGTACCACCGGGCGTTTCGAATTCGTTCTCGGCCCTCATTCCGGGACTTGCGATCATCACGTTGTCTGTCGTCACGTTTGCCGTCTTCCAAGCGTTCGCTGACCGGACGTTCACGGAAGTTGTCTACGACGTCTTGCAAGCACCGATTCAAAACTTGACGGATACGCTCGCAGGAGCGGTCTTGATCATGATCTTGATGTCGGTCATGTGGTGGTGCGGGATTCACGGTGCAGCGATCATCATGGGAATCATGGGACCGTTGCTGACAGCAAATGCTTTGCAAAACCAAGCGATCATCGACTCCGGGAAAGAACTTGTCGTCGGTGACAACGCGAAGGTCGTTACGATTCAGTTCCTAGATGTCTTTACGAAACTCGGCGGAACAGGAATTACGGTCGGCTTCATCATCGCGACGTTGATCGTCGCCCGCTCGGCTCACTTGAAGCAGCTCGGGAAGCTGTCACTTGCGCCAAGTTTGTTCAACATCAACGAACTGGTCATCTTCGGGATGCCGATCGTCTTCAACCCGATCATGTTCGTTCCGTTCGTCATCGTACCAGCGATTGCATCCTTCATGGTCTACTTCTCGATCCTCTGGGGTTGGGTCGAACCATTTAATGCGCTTCAAGTACCATGGACGACACCACCCGTCATCTCTGGTTTCTTGATCAGCGGCTGGCAGGGCGCCTTGCTCCAGCTGGCGACGATTGCGATGTCGGTCGCGATCTATCTACCGTTCGTCCGCATGCAGGATCAGCTGTCTTACGGTGAAGAACTAAAAGCACAAGAAGAACATGCTTCGGCATGATCAAAAAAAAGGAAGCGCGAATGGCGCTTCCTTTGAGACTGAAGACAAAGTGCAATTTTTCTCTAACGAGAAGGATTGCGCTTTTTTGTTCGTTTCGAATCGTTTTCCTGGGACAAGCATCGCGCCGCTTCGCTTCGCTGCAGGGTCGCTCTTGCTTGTTTTTCCCTAGGAAGCGATGTCGAGTGAACAAAACGCTTCTGTGATCCTTCGGTATAAAAAGAATGACGCGTTACACGCAACTCCTACAGGAAAAAGCGCAATTTTGCGCTGTCAGAGACAAACAAGACCCGTTTTCCTGCTCGAATGGAGCGGGGAAACGGGCTTGTGTCTCGCCTGAGGAAAGGGCGTGAAAAGACAAGTCATTCTTTTTTGAGTCAGCTCATTTGTCTACAATCTGAAAGGAAGCGCAAACAGCGCTTCCTTTTTGTATAACAGTCATTGACGGTTTCGCTTTGATTCAATGAAGATCGTAAGCTTAGTTAGACACGGACACGTATCCAGTGAACTTTATATTTATATTATAGAAGAAAAACGTCAATCCCACTCTTCCGTCATCTCTTGTAGTTGCGTCAAAATATGTGTCAGGAGAAACGCGCAAAGGGCAAGACTCGGCAGGCCGTGGCGTGAACCGTCCTCTGCCGGAAGCAGTCCTTTATTGAACTTCAATGCGAGCGGAGCAATCGAACGCTCGAGCGTTTCCGTCATGTCACTGAGTGTGACGATCGCATAAGGTGTATGCCATGCGTCATAACGAGCAAGAGAGGCGAGGAGATCCGAGCGTTCCGTATCCGGCGTGAAGATCAAGACACGATCGACAGCGTGCAAGGTCTTTCGATCCTTGATCTTCGTAACGCGTTTCATCTGGTCCGGTCCTTCTGATAGCATCGGATAGAGTCCTTCACATTCACCATAGGCGTCGACGTAGACCGTACCTTCCCCGACAAGCGCCTGTGCAAGTAAGCGGACGACATCGAATAGTTCTTCTTCCTGTTTTGCGAGCGTTTGCAATTTTCCGTTGAATTGTGTAGCTAAGATTTTCATCATTTTTCTTCATCCTTTCTATGTTTCTCTCAAGGACAGTATAAAGCAAGTTTTGCTTTAGTGTAGAATGGAAATAACTAGAGGGGGAGTGGCAGAGATGAAAGGCAGATTGTTGATCGTCGAGGATGAGCCGGGAATCCGGAACTTACTTGCACAATTGTTCCGGGCAGAAGGGTATGAAACGGACGTCGCCGTCGATGGAGAGGAAGCGATCGTCTACTTACAAGAAGCGGCATACGATTTATTGTTGATGGATGTCAACATGCCGGGACGGACCGGGATTGAGGTCTTGCGTCATCAGGACCGAATCGGACGACGTGTCCGGACGATCCTAATGACGGCACTCGGTGAAAAAGAAGCGATGGAAGAAGCGAAACGATTAGGGGTCGTTGCCTTCTTCGGGAAGCCATTTGACATCTTTGAATTAAAAAAAGAAGTGACTGTGCAAATTTCTCACGATGTAAGCGGTTAATCTTTCACGTCGCCGTCACAAACCAAAAAACCGAGCGAAATGCTGTACGTTCCGATGAATCAGTATGTTATAATCAGTCTGAAATTGCACGAGTTCGTGTAAACAGCGATCAAAACAGAGGAGGATGTCATTATGCCATTAGTATCTATGACAGACATGTTAAACAAAGCTCTCGAAGGTAAGTATGCAGTAGGTCAATTCAACATCAACAACCTCGAGTGGACACAAGCGATTCTCGGTGCGGCTCAAGAAGAGCAGTCACCAGTCATCCTTGGAGTATCTGAAGGTGCAGCACGCCACATGGGCGGATTCTACACTGTCGTGAAAATGGTTGAAGGTCTCGTACACGACATGAAAATCACAGTTCCAGTTGCAATCCACCTCGACCACGGTTCGAGCGTTGAAAAATGTAAAGAAGCGATCGACGCTGGATTTACATCTGTCATGATCGATGATTCGCACAGCCCGATCGACACAAACATCGAAACAACTAAAGCAGTCGTTGAATACGCTCATTCTAAAGGCGTTTCAGTAGAAGCGGAAGTTGGTACAGTTGGCGGACAAGAAGACGACGTCATCGGTGATGTCATGTACGCGAAACTTGACGAGTGTGTACGCATCGTCAAAGAAACTGGAATCGACACGCTTGCTCCTGCACTCGGTTCTGTTCACGGACCATACAAAGGTGAACCAAACCTCGGATTCAAAGAGATGGAAGAAATCCGTGACGCTACAAACCTTCCACTCGTTCTTCACGGTGGAACTGGAATTCCGACACACGATATCGAAAAAGCGATCTCACTCGGAACTTCAAAAATCAACGTTAACACAGAGAACCAAATCTCATTCGCGAAAGTCGTTCGTGAAGTGTTAGCTGAGAAACCAGAAGCATATGACCCACGCGTATTCATCGCACCAGGTCGTGAAGCAATCAAACAAACTGTCATCGGTAAGATGCGTGAGTTCGGTTCAAGCAACAAAGCTTAATCGACTCCTCTTTAAAGTGCGGTAGACTTCGGTCTACCGTGCTTTTTTCATATCATGTGAACGTGTATTCAATGGAAAACAGTAGGACTTCTCGTGAAAAAAACCTATAATAGAGTCGTAAGCGATTTCAAGGGATGAAAGGGGAACGAGAAAGATGAGATTTTTCATTGACACAGCAAACGTAGAGGACATCAAGAAAGCACATAAAATGGGGATTTTAGATGGTGTCACGACGAATCCGTCGCTCGTCGCTAAGGAAGGCGTCGATTTCCATACACGACTTCGTGAAATCTGTGAAATCGTCGGGGACGTCTCTGTCAGCGCTGAAGTCATCGCGCTTGATGCAGAAGGAATGATTCGTGAAGGGAAGGAACTTGCCCAGATCGCACCGAACATTACGGTTAAGGTTCCAATGACTCCGGCCGGACTCGAGGCGGTCGCAGCCCTTTCAAAAGAGAAGATTACGACGAACGTCACATTGATCTTCAACCCGAACCAAGCATTACTCGCAGCCCGTGCTGGTGCGACATACGTATCGCCATTCCTCGGTCGTCTAGACGATATCGGACAAGATGGAATGGGGCTCGTCGAGACGATTGCTCAAATTTTCGTCGTTCATGATATTCCGACACAAATCATCGCGGCGTCGGTCCGGAATCCGGTTCACGTGACGAACGCTGCTCTTGCGGGCGCAGACATCGCGACGATTCCATTCTCGGTTATCGAGTCACTCACACACCACCCACTCACGACGCAAGGGATTGAAAAGTTCCTCGCGGACTGGGAAAAAACGCAGCAATAATCGTAGCGAAGAGAAAGGTTGATGGAACGTGGACATTTTGCATATCGTAGGGCAACAACGCCTAGAAGGAACCGTATCAATCAGTGGTTCGAAGCAAAGCGCCATCCCGTGTCTTGCTGCAGCCCTCCTGACGGATCAGACGGTCGTTCTTGAAGGCGTGCCGGAGATTGGCGACGTCGCGACGATGATCGAGATTTTGGAGACGCTCGGCGCGGTCGTGACACGTCAAGGCGATATGGTGACGATTGATCCAAGTCGGGTCGAATCGATGCCGTTGACTGGTGCGGAGACGCGCAAGTTACGCGGATCGATCTACCTCATGAGCGTTCTGGCAGCCAGATTCAAACAAGGAGTCGTCGGTCTGCCTGGAGGTTATGCCATCGGACCACGACCGATCGATTTACACATCAAAGCACTAGAGCGTCTCGGTGTTTCTGTACGTAACGAGCAAGGCGTCCATTACATGCGCGTCGATCGTCTCGTCGGCAACCGGATTTACCTCGATCTCCCGTCTTTCGGAGCGACGATCAGTGCGTTACTCGTCGCTGTCTTCGCTGAAGGAACGACTGTCATCGAAAACGCTGCCTATGATCCAGAAGTCATCGACGTCAGTACGATGTTGACGAACATGGGGGCAAGCGTCAAAGGGGCAGGAACGGACGAGATTCGAATCAAGGGCGTATCGCAACTAAGTGGTTGCCGGCATACCTTGATTCCGGACCGAATGGAGGCAGGAACGTTCTTGACGATGGGGGCGGCACTTGGACGCGTCACCGTCGATAACGTCATTCCGCTTCATCTCGAGAGCGTCATCCAAAAACTCGAACGGTACGGTGCGTTGATCGAAGCAACAGATGATTCCGTCACGGCGACGTTTCAGGAGGCGAAGCCGGTCGATATTCGTGTCTTCCACTACGGTGGATTCCCGAGCGACTTACAACCTGTCATCTCGGCAGCGTTGTTGCAAGCGAAGGGAGCGAGTATCGTTGTCGATAAGTTGTACCCGCAACGTTTCCGGCATGTGCAGGAGTTACGACGCTTGAATGCTCGAATCACGCATGAAGACGCCTCAATCATCATTCGTGGCGGAGAAACCTTACTTGGTACGGAAATCGAGGCACCGGACCCACGCGGTGGCGCAGCACTTGTCTTGGCGGGACTTCTCGCTTCAGGGGAGACGACGTTGCACCACGCAGAAGTGCTTGACCAGAGTTACGAACGATTTGATCAGAAGTTGAAGGAACTAGGCGCCCTCGTATGGCGTGAAACGATTTGACCGATTTGTAACAAGGGAGAGGGGACATACACATGGAGAGAAGTCTATCAATGGAACTTGTACGCGTCACGGAGGCAGCAGCGCTTGCCTCTGCGCGTTGGATGGGAAAAGGATTGAAGAACGAAGCGGATGATGCGGCAACAAGCGCAATGCGTGATGTCTTCGATACGATTCCGATGAAAGGAACCGTCGTCATCGGGGAAGGCGAGATGGATGAAGCACCGATGCTTTATATTGGAGAAAAGCTAGGAAATGGGTATGGACCACGACTCGACGTCGCCGTCGATCCGCTTGAAGGAACGAACATCGTCGCAAAAGGAACATGGGGCGCACTTGCTGTCCTCGCGGTCGCGGATGCAGGCGATTTACTTCATGCACCGGACATGTACATGGATAAGATCGCAGTTGGTCCGGAAGCGGCAGGACACATCAGTCTGGATGCGACGATCGAAGAAAACATCGCAGCAGTCGCGAAAGCGAAGAACAAAGAAATCGAAGACGTCGTCGTCTCGATCCTGGATCGTGAACGTCATGAAGAAATCATTCAACGGATTCGGGCAACAGGGGCACGGATTCGCTTGATCGGTGACGGTGACGTTGCTGGTGCGATCAACACGGCGTTCCCGCATACAGGGATTGATATCTTGCTCGGTTCAGGTGGTGCACCGGAAGGCGTTCTTGCTGCCGTTGCTTTGAAATGTCTCGGTGGTGAACTCCAAGGACGATTGTTACCGGCAGACGATGCTGAGATCGAGCGTTGTAAGAAGATGGGCATCGAAGATCCGTCGAAGATCCTTATGATGGATGATCTCGTTGCAGGAGATGACTGTATCTTTGCTGCGACAGGCGTCACGGACAGCGAGTTGATGAAAGGTGTTCAGTTCACGGCGCAGGGCGGTCAGACACACTCTGTCGTCATGCGTGCGAAATCAGGAACGGTTCGTTTTGTCGAGGGGATCCACTCGTTCAAGAAGAAACCGAAGCTTGTCATTAAGTAAAACAGGACGACTCCTCAAAAAGGACGTCTGAATCCATATAAAAAGAGTTGGCGTTGCGGATGATTTCCGGAATGCCAACTCTTTTTTGATGTGTTTCTAGGAATCAAGACGTTCGTCCTCAACTCCTACAGGAAAAGGAAACGTGCTAACGTTTCCGTCAGGGTAAGGGAAGACCCGGCACGAGATGTCGCAGCTTACCTCCCGCCTGAGGAAAGTGAGGATATGAACGTTGAGTGATAAATGAATCGTTATTTGACGATTACCGCGGACGCTGGACTTCTCCTGCTTGTCGGGTGACGTACCGACGCGGTAGAAAACGTGTCGAAAAGATATACCAGGCATTCCCGAAGCCAGGAACGATGAACGTTTTCCCCTTCATATAGCCGCGGTAGGCAATACGCGCAACCGTCGGAGCATCCATGACGCCCGGTCGCAAGAACAGCCGAGATTGTTCAAGGTTTGCTGCTGATTCGAAACCGGTATGTGTCGCGCCCGGACAGACGACGCTGACTTGAATCCCGTCTGCTGCAAGCTCTTCCGTTAATCCTTCCGAGAAATGAAGGACGTAGGCTTTCGTCGCGTAGTAGACACTCAGCCATGGACCACCTTCAAATGCAGCCGTTGAAGCGAGATGGACGATCCGTCCTTTGATCCCCTGTTCTTTCATGCGAGAGGCATAGACCTTCGTTACGTGTGTTAATGCTTCGATGTTCAAGGCAATCATCCGAGACTCGTCTTCAAACGAGGTCTCAAGGAAAGAACCGAAGACACCAATCCCGGCGTTGTTGATGACACAGTCGACCGGAATCTGTTCCGTTGCCCGAAACAGTGCCAGTCGATGCGTCCGCTTCGTTAAGTCATACGGAAAGACGGTTGCCGTTCCACCGAGTCGCTCGACATGGAACTTCGTTTCGAATAGAGCTGTCGCATCGCGTCCGACGAGCAGGACGTGATCCCCTTGCATTGCGTGGAGATAAGCGAATTCGCGACCAAGACCTCTTGAAGCACCTGTGATTAAGACATGCATCTTGTTTCCTCCTTATGAATGAGATGAAAAAAAGCGATCGAGCCAATGCTCAACCGCTTTGAGATGATGAATTATAGGTAAGATCCAGCGCCGACAAGGCGTGAACCCCAGTACCCTGATTTGAAGCTTGAGTATTTAACGCCACCTGTTTCTGAGTTAACCATGCTTGACTTGCTCGTTGCGATCCCGACGTGTTGAATGCCGCTACCGTGTGAGAAGAAGACAAGATCTCCTGGTTGTACGCTTGAAACGCTGACTTTCTTAGAAGAAGAATATTGTGAAGAAGACGTACGTGGTAATGTTTTGCCTGCTGCTTTCTTGTAAACATAGCTTGTGAAACCAGAGCAGTCGAATCCACGAGTTGTCGTTCCACCCCATACATATGGAGTTCCTTTGTGCTTAGCTGCTTCGTTCAGGATTTTCGTCCGTTTTGAAGAAGAGCTTGTTGATTTTTTAGCGCTTGAAGATGATTTGTATGTCTTTGTGTATTGTGAGTAGACATAGCGTGTTTTACCGCCGTATGAGATTTTTGTCCAGCTGCCTGATTTGCCTTTGTATGTAAAGACTTGACCAGCGTTGACTTTCCCGACGATGCTTGCTTTCGTAGAAGGTGCTGTCCGAACACGAAGACCGTTGTCCGTGATCTTGACTTTCGTGACTGTCGCTGCTTCAACTTTACCTGTACCCACTGATGTAAAACCTGAAACCACTAAGGCTGCTGTCGCGATCGATGCTAGAAAACGTTTCATGTTAAGAATTCCTCCGTTTAATGTAGTGTGTTGCGTCCGTAAGTTATATGATGAAATCATTAAGTGTGTGATTAAGCAGTCTACCTTACAACTGTGTAAGAATTTTGTCTGCAGGAATATCTTAGCACGAGCACACTTGAAAACGTTTTTTCAGTTAGAAGACAAAACAGATGTTTTTGTAACATAACTGAAATAATATCTTTGAATATTACAAAGTAAGAAACGCAAAGGATTGTTGACGACGAATCAAAAAAAATATGATACCTTTAGTTCACGAATAAAATTACATACCTCCTGCTGTATGTATGGAAGTATGCTGAATGCAGTTGAATTTATAAAGAATAGGTGAAGAACATGCCAACAACTGATAAAAAAGATAAACCAGAACGTTCCTATACACTGGCTCAATTGAGTCAACTGACATTAAAAGAACTCTATGAAATCGCAAAGACAAAAAATGTCCCACAATACCGGGAAGCTCGTAAACGCGAGTTGATGTTCAAGATTCTAAAAGCACAGGCTGAATCGACTGGTCTTTATTTCCTCGAAGGGGTACTCGAAGTCATCCCTGGCAATCCACAAATGCAAAACGATGGTGGCTTTGGCTTCCTTCGTCCTATCAATTATTCCCAATCCTCTGAAGATATTTATATCGCAGCATCTCAAATCCGACGCTTTAATCTACGTAATGGTGATGTCGTCACAGGTAAAGTCCGTCCGCCGAAGGAAAACGAACGGTTCCAAGGATTACTTAGCGTGGAAGCCGTCAACGGTGAAGCACCGGATACAGCCCGTAACCGTCTATTCTTCCCGGCACTGACACCGATCTATCCGGATCGTCTAATGCGACTTGAGACAGAACCACGCCATCTATCCGTTCGTGTCATGGATATGATCGCACCGGTTGGGTTTGGTCAACGTGGTTTGATCGTCGCACCACCAAAAGCAGGGAAGACATCACTCCTCAAAGAAATCGCAAATTCGATTCAGGAGAATCATCCTGATGTCGAACTGATCATTCTCTTGATTGATGAGCGACCTGAGGAAGTAACAGATATTGAGCGCTCGGTTCCGGGAGCAGACGTTGTCAGCTCGACGTTTGACGAAACACCAGACAACCACGTCCGGATTTCTGAGCTTGTCCTCGAGCGGGCGATGCGACTCGTCGAACACAAGAAGGATGTCGTCATCTTGATGGATTCGATCACACGTCTAACACGGGCCTATAACTTAACGGTACCGCAAAGCGGTCGGACGCTCTCAGGGGGAATTGACCCGGCTGCGTTCCATAAGCCAAAACGGTTCTTTGGGGCAGCTCGAAACATCGAACACGGTGGTAGTTTAACGATTCTTGCGACAGCTCTCGTTGAGACAGGATCGCGCATGGATGACGTCATCTATGAGGAATTCAAAGGGACTGGTAACATGGAGTTGCATCTTGATCGTAAGTTGTCAGAGCGTCGGATCTTCCCAGCGATCGACATTCGGAAGTCCGGTACACGGAAGGAAGAACTGTTGCTTCCGAAAGAGCAACTCGATGCGCTTTGGACGATTCGTCGGACGATGAACGAGTCGAACGAATTCGTTGATACGTTCCTACGGAAGATTCGCGATACGAAAAATAATGAGGAATTTTTCGTCGAACTTGAGAAGGAAAAGAAGAAGGCGGTCCGACGCGCACCGGCAAAACCGCGTACCGTCAAGAAGGAAACGACGACTGAAAAATAACTATTGCGACGCGCAAAAAAATCGTTTAGTATAGGAAGGTAACTTACTCTGGCTCAGCAAATGAACCAGGGCGGAAGGAGAGAAATCAACCATGAAACAAGGAATTCACCCTAACTACAACAAAGTAGTATTTATGGATTCAACGACTGAGTACAAATTCTTAAGCGGTTCTACTCGTTCTTCGAACGAAACGATCACTTGGGAAGATGGTAACGAGTACCCACTCATCCGTGTGGATGTGTCTTCAGACTCGCACCCATTCTACACAGGTCGTCAAAAGTTCAACGCGGCAGATGGTCGTGTCGATCGCTTCAACAAAAAATACGGCCGCAAGTAATCACTTGTCGGTTCTTAAAAAAACAGCCTGCCTCCATTATGGAAGCAGGCTGTTTTTGTATAGACTGAATTGTGAACGATACGCGAGATACGTCTTCAAGACGAATGAGAAGGCGATTCCACCGGCGATTCCGATTAAATACGGCATGACTTCCGGATGTGCCAAGATATAGTCCATGACTTTGTGGAACGAGAGGTGACGACCGACGAAGTAGCCGGCGCCTAAGAACACGCTGATCCAAATCAACGCACCTGTATACGCATAACTCGCAAACACGCGAAACGGCATTTTCGAGACACCTGCAAAAAAGGCAGAGAGCTGGCGGAGACCAGGTATGTAGTAACCGATGATCAAGACCGATTTTCCGTAACGACGAAATCCGGCTTCAGCGGAAAGAATATGTTTTTCTGAGATACGCATTTTCGGTCCGACGCGGTGTAGTAGTGGCATACCGAGTTTTAATCCGAGTAAATAGCTGATCGTCATCCCGATGCAACTACCGGCGTAAGCGGCGAGAATCGTACCGACGAGTGGTAGATTGCCTTGATGCATCCAAAAACCGGACAGGACGAGTAGGGTCTCATCAGGAACCGGCAATCCCACGATACCACCTGCGAGAAGGACGGAGAGACCAAGGGCACCATATTGGTGCAGGATGTCATGTAAGAGATGATGAATCGGGGACACCTTCTTTCGTGAGAGTCTTCTTCTTCAGTGTACAGGAAATAGGGGACGGTTGGAATGAAAGGACAAAAATTCTAGGTAAAGAAAAAATGAATTTTGATTTCCGGAAGTCAACCCTTTTTCTCGATACCGTTTCGGGCTATACTCGTTAAAGTGACTATTTTTAGAGGACGGTGTCGGACGATGATGCATGTAATAAATCAGTACGGCTGGATCGAAGTAATTTGTGGCAGTATGTTTTCCGGGAAATCGGAAGAGTTGATTCGTCGTGTTAGACGGGCGCAGTACGGCAAACTGCCCGTTCAAGTATTCAAGCCGGCAATCGACGACCGGTACCATGAAGAGCATGTTGTCTCTCATATCGGCAACTCCGTCGTGGCGATTCCGATGGCGACGAGTCGCGATCTCTACGCAGCAGTAGCGGAGGAAACACAAATCGTCGGAATCGATGAAGTTCAATTCTTTGATGATGAGATCGTACAAGTCATCGAAGCACTCGCACAAGACGGAAAACGCGTCATTTGTGCAGGCCTTGATCAAGATTTCCGGGCAGAGCCATTCGGCAAGATGCCGGAATTACTGGCGCGCGCAGAATTCGTGACGAAGCTGCAAGCCATCTGTCTTTCCTGTGGTGATCCGGCTTCCCGGACACAACGGTTGATTGATGGAAAACCAGCAAACTACGATGATCCGATCATCCTAGTCGGCGCTTCAGAGTCGTATGAGCCACGGTGCCGCCATTGTCATGAGGTGCCTGGAAAACCGAAGCCGCTCCAATCGGTGCAGCATCAAGAAAGATAAATAAAAAGACGAGCCGATGATGGTCGTCCTTTGATCTCACAGCTATTCGCTTCTACTTGGAAACGAATAGCTGTTTTTTTTTATTATCCTGTTTCCTGTGAGAACCGGCTTGGGCGTTCGATGAAGTGGATTGTCTCACGAACGATCAAATCCTGATCATGATCGAGTGTCGCGACGTGATACGAGTTGAGTAAACAGTAGCTGCGTTTATCATTCGTCCCGATATGCTGATGTAGATAATCCGAGCTCGACGGCGGAACGACGTGATCCGTCGCCGAGTAAAGAATCAATGTCGGAAGAAGGATCGATCCAAGGCGTCCTTTCGTCTCATCCATCAGACGGACGAGTTCGAACGCACAACGGCTCGGAACGAGATCATAGATGATTTCGAAAGCAGACCGTTTGATGTCCGGTGCCCCTTCCGGTAAATACTGTGGACCGTCCTCGAACGAAAGTGCTTCATAGGATGGAACGGAGAGTGCAGCATTGATCGTAATGATGCCGGCAAACGGAATCCCGTCAGCGGCGAGCGATAACGCGAGCGTCGCACCCATCGATTGACCGATGACGAAGACTTGATCGCATGTTTCTTGTAAACGTTCATAGCCGTCTTGCAGGCTTTGCTTCCAACATCGAGCAGTCGATTGTTCAAACTCGCGGACGTTCGTTCCATGTCCACGTAAGCGCGGGGCATAGACGGTAAAACCTTCAGCGGTGAATGCCTCACCGACGTCCCGGACACTTTGCGGAGTGGCGTTAAAACCATGACAGATTAGAATACCAATCGGTCCACCTTGAAAATAAAACGCTTCAGCACCAGTCAATACAGGATAGTTCATCATTACTCTTTTTCCTCCATTCATGAAAAAAACTCGTCGACGTCACTGCTTGGACGCCCACGAGTTTTTCACCGTATCATCCAAAGCCGCGCTTTGCTGGTCGGAGCACCTTACAGATTGCAGGTTGCCGTGAAGTCATAGAGCCAGGTCTCTCGTTCACTCTTGATAAATATCATATTGGAATTGTCGGATTAATCATTGAGACGATGGTAGCACGACCAAAAATGACTTGTCAAATCGTTCTTGACGAATCACGATTCGTTCATTAAGCTAATCCATAACTTGTCAATCAATCGATATGCGTCAAATGGATTATTTTTGCAAAGTTGGTTGACTTTTAAAGGTTCGACCCGTAATGTAAAAATTAGTTTTACGACATAAGCAACAACGCAACACCACACATACGAATTTCATACCGCAATACTTATCCAGAGAGGTGGAGGGACTGGCCCTACGAAACCTCGGCAACAGACTCATTATGAGCACTGTGCCAATTCCATCAGACAGATGTCTGAGAGATGAGTGGAGTGGATTCTGCCACTGTGCGGATCCAGGTCTCTTCTTGTTTCTCAAGAAGGGACCTTTTTTGTTGAATGAAGGGGGAAAACGGAATGATTGCATTTCATCAAGTCAAAAAAACGTACGTCACGAAAGATCAGACGATTGCAGCACTCGACGGTGTCGACCTGACGATCGAAAAAGGCGAAATCTTTGGTGTCATCGGCTTTAGCGGTGCCGGAAAAAGTTCACTGCTCCGCTGTGTCAATCTGTTAGAACGACCGACGTCAGGAACGGTGACGGTCGATGGGGAAGATTTAACGCAACTGTCTCCAAAAAAATTACGCCAAGCAAAACAACGGATCGGGATGATCTTTCAGCACTTCAATCTGTTGAATGCGAACACGGTCTTTACGAACGTTGCAAAACCACTCGTTCTCGCAGGCGTCAAGAAAGACGAAATTCGCCGCCGAGTGACGGAGTTGCTCGAATTCGTTGATCTCGCGGACAAGGCGGATCATTATCCGGATCAATTGTCCGGTGGGCAGAAACAGCGCGTCGGCATCGCCCGGGCACTAGCGACGCAACCTTCCGTCCTCTTGTGTGACGAAGCGACGTCAGCGCTTGATCCCCAGACGACGCATCATATTCTCCAGTTATTAAAACGTATCAATGCGGAGTACGGGATCACGATTCTCTTGATCACTCACGAGATGGGCGTCATTCGTGAAATTTGCGACCGGGTCGCCGTCATCGAAGCTGGAAAGTTGATCGAGTCAGGAACGGTCTTCGACGTCTTTTCGAATCCAAAGACCGAGACGGCACGGAACTTCGTCCGGTCTGTCATGCATGACGAGATTCCAGCATCGATTCGTCAGTTGATCGAGTCGCGGAATGCACATCCGATCTACAAGATTCATTTTCTCGGACATCACACCGGGCAGCCGCTCTTATCGCAAGTCGCAAAACGCTTTGACGTCGATGTCAACATCTTGCACGGAAGCATCACAGAGTTGCAGGATACGCCGTTCGGCACCTTGCTCGTCGAGTTGATCGGTGAGCTGACTGAAGTGAAACGAGCGTTACAATACATCGATCAGGCACAGGTGACGGTCGAGGAGGTACTTGCCCATGCTAGTTAATTACAGTGATATCTGGACAGCATTTTTGCAGACGATGACGATGGTATCCGTTTCGCTCTTATTCTCGACCTTGATCGGCTTACCACTCGGTATCCTGCTTGTCGTCACGCGAAAAGGCGCATTGCTTGAAAATGTCCCGCTGTTCACGTTCTTCAACAGTATCGTCAATATTTTCCGCTCGATTCCGTTCATCATCCTACTCGTCGCGATCATTCCATTGACGCGCTTGATCGTCCAGACATCGATCGGTACCGAAGCCGCCATCGTCCCGCTCGTCTTTTACGCCGCACCGTACATGGCGCGTCTGATCGAGAGCTCGTTACTCGAAGTCGATAAAGGTGTTCTGGAAGCAGCAGAAGCGATGGGTGCGACACCGTTTCAAACGATTTTCCGCTTCCTCCTACCGGAAGCACTCGGTTCACTGATCCTGAACTTAACGATCGCGACGATTGGCTTGATCGGGGCGTCAGCGATGGCAGGTGCGATTGGAGGCGGTGGTCTCGGTGACTTAGCGATTACGTATGGGTATCAACGGTTCGACACGAAAGTCATGATCATCACAGTCGGGATTCTCGTCATTTTAGTTCAAGGCTTACAGACGACAGGTAACATCGTCGCACGAAAAATAAGAAGACATTAATCAAGGGAGCGATTCAGCCATGAAAAAAGCAGTAGCAATTGGAGCAACACTAACGACGATTTTATTTGCCGGGTGCGCAGCATCAGGAGAAGACGAAAAGACGATCAAACTCGGTGTCAGCGGTTCGGATACCCAAGTTTGGGACTACGTCGCGAAAAAAGCAGAAAAGGAGGGCATCAAAATCGAGCTCGTCAAGTTCTCCGATTATGTCCAGCCGAACATGGCACTGGCTGAGGGCGAGATCGACGCCAATGCCTTCCAGACGATTTCCTACTTCAACGCCTTCAAGAAGGAACACAAGTTGAAGCTGTCACCGATCGCGACGACCGTCATTGCACCGATGGGGATCTACTCGGATAAATACAAGGATGTCAAAGACATTCCGGTCGGCGGAAAAATCGCCGTTCCGAACGAAGCGACGAACATGGGGCGCGCCCTCTTGTTACTACAAGAAGCCGGTCTGATCAAGTTACCGGACGACTTCGACGGTAACGGTTCAGTCGATAAGATCGTCGAGAATCCGAAGAAACTGAAAATCGTCCCGATCGTTGCTGGGCAAACACCGCGCGTCTTACCGGACGTCGCGGCATCGATCATCAACAATGGCATTGCCGTTGATGCTGGCTTCAATCCAATCAAGGACTCGATCGTCCATGAGAACGAGACAGCAAAACCATACATCAATATCATCGCAACACGGACGGAAGACAGAAACAAAAAAGAATTGAAAAAAATCGCGTCGCTTTACCAACAAAAAGATGTCGCGGCTTTCATCAAAAAAGAATACAAAGGTAGTACGATCCCGACGTTCGTTCCACTAAGCGACATCGGCGAATAAATTCAAAAGGAGAGTGGACTATATGACGACACCAGTACGCACGACATGGGTAGAGACGATTGAACAAGACATCGAACAAAAACGAGAATCGTATCTTGAGACGAGTCACCGGATTCATGCGACACCGGAAATCGGGAACGAGGAATTCTTTGCTTCGCGGCTCCATGCGGAACGTCTGACGGCTGAAGGATTTACGGTAGAACTTGGTGTCGCGGGGCACGATACAGCATTTTTAGCGAAGAAGTCGAGCGACCGATCAGGCGCGACGATTGCCTTTCTGGCAGAATACGATGCGTTGCCAGGCATCGGGCACGCATGCGGTCATAATATCATCGGTACGACGAGTGTTGCGGCAGCGATCGCACTTAGTAAAGTGCTCGATGAAGTCGGTGGAAGTGTCGTCGTGCTGGGAACACCGGCCGAAGAAGGTGGACCGAACGGTAGTGCGAAAGGTAGTTTCGTCAAACATCAGTTGCTGGAAGGAATCGATGCAGCCTTAATGGTCCATCCGTCCGGACAAACACGGATCACGGGTTCTTCGCTTGCAGTCGATCCGCTCGACTTTGCCTTTACTGGTCGTCCGGCGCATGCTGCGGCGTCACCGGAAGAAGGCATCAATGCCCTCGACGCGGTCATCCAACTCTTCAACGGCATCAATGCCTTACGTCAGCAGTTACCGGACGATGTCCGGATCCACGGAATCATCACGCATGGTGGCGATGCACCGAACATCATCCCGGAATACGCAAAAGCACGTTTCTTCATCCGGGCGACGACACGGGAACGACTGAATGCCGTCACGGAAAAAGTCAAAGCCGTTGCCCAAGGCGCAGCGCTTGCGACAGGGGCGACGCTTGACGTCATCGCTTTCCAAAATGAAGTCGATAACCTCGTCTTCAACCGGGCGTTCGATCGTCTGTTCCAAGAAGAAGCAGAAGCGCTCGGTGAAACGGTCCACTTGGACGAACGACCAGGTCTTGGTTCAACGGACGCGGGTAACATCAGTCAAGTCATTCCGACAATCCATCCGTATATCAAGATTGGTCCGGACGATCTGGTCGCGCATACGGAGGCATTCAAAGAAGCGGCCCGTTCAGCAGCTGGGGATGAAGCATTGATCACGGGGGCGAAAATCCTTGCTCGAACAGCGCTTCGCGTCCTCGCGGATGAACGGACGCGCGGAGCGATTGCCCAAGAATTCCATGACCGGAAGAACGGGTATTTGTAAGCGGAAAACAACGACTGGACACACTGTTATCAGGTGATCCAGTCGTTTTTGCGATGTAGTCGATGACGAATTGGTGAGAGATGACAGAACTGGAGCGAAATCAAAAAAGAGACAAGACAGAAGCATTTGCGCTTTGTTTTCTTGAAAAAGATATGCTAGGCTAAAGTTGTATAACTCAATAATCCAGTTCTTCGGGGTAGGGTGAAAATCCCAACCGGCGGTGATGCGATCAATCGATCGACGAGCCCGCGACCCATGATGTACGCATCATGGCTGACTTGGTGAGATTCCAGGGCCGACGGTAAAGTCCGGATGGGAGAAGAACGAAACGACGCGATTCAAGCTGTTTTCTGAAAAAATGTTTTCAGGAGACGGTCTCTTTCTGCATGAAAAAATGCAGGGAGCGAACCGTGTATTTCGTGAACCCTTCTATACAGACGCCCCTTTTTCAAGGGGCGTCTTTTTTCATTTGAAAGGAGTGAACGCGATGTCACAGATGATGAGTTATGCCATGCAATTAGCACATATGTTACACGGACAAACAAGTCCGAATCCAAGTGTTGGCTGTGTCATCGTCAAACAAGGACGCATCATCGGCTTTGGTGCACACCGGTTTGCCGGTGGTCCGCACGCGGAAGTCGAAGCCTTACGAATGGCAGGGGAAGCCGCCCGTGGTGCCGATCTCTACGTGACGCTTGAACCGTGCAATCATCACGGTAAGACACCACCATGTACGGAAGCGATTCTACAAGCCGGAATCAAACGGGTCTTCGTCGCAACGGAAGACAAACATGCGATCGTCGCCGGTTCAGGGATCAGACGCCTACAAGACGCGGGAATCGAAGTCGAGGTCGGCTTGTTACGACATGAGGCAGAAGCTCTCTACACGGAATTCTGGAAGACGATCGAACGAAAACGTCCGACCGTGACCGTCAAAATCGCTCAGACGATGAACGGGATCGCAGCGACAGGTGAACAACGCTGGATCACGTCAGAAGAAGCACGCGAGAACGGTCGCGCCCTGCGTGGACGCCACGATGCAATCCTCGTCGGCAGTGAGACGGTCCTCATCGATGATCCGGCACTGACTTTACGCGCGGCGTCAGGCATCGAGCCGATTCGAGTAATCGTCGATCGCCGTGGTCGGGTTCCGGAGACGGCGCAAGTCTTCCGCGATGGTAAAAATCCAACCTACTGGCTGACGAGTGTTCCACGGGTCAGTCATGATCAAGTGACAGTCCTCGTCGGTGAATATGAGACGCCAGAAGCGATTTTGAAACGCTTATACGAACAAGACATCCGCAGTGTCTTGATTGAGGGTGGACCAACGATTCAAGCCGCTTTCCTTGAGGCAGATCTCGTTGATCGGCTTGAAGTCTACCAAGCCCCATCGATTTTTGAAGGCAATGCCTGGAACAGTCAGCACGATATCGAAGATCGGTTTCAAATCGACCAGATTGAAACGGTCGGACCGGATCTCCATCTGACGTACATCCGAAAGGAGGAGACGACATGTTCACCGGATTGATTGAAGAAGTCGGGACCTTAAAACGAAAGATTCCGCGACCGAATGGATTAGCGCTTGAAATTGAAGCACACCGGGTGCTCGAAGGAACGAAGATTGGTGACAGCATCGCCGTCGACGGGATTTGTTTGACCGTCACGTCGATGAGCCCGACTGGTTTTACGGCAGATGCCGTCCATGACACGATACGGTCAACAGCCCTCGGCACGTACCGGGTCGGCAGCCCGTTGCAACTTGAACGGGCGATGCCAGCAGACGGTCGCTTCGGCGGTCATTTCGTCAGTGGACATATCGACGGCACAGCACGGCTGATCAGTCGGCGACCGGATGGAGAAGCGATGGTCTATACGTTTGATGTCGGATCGTGGCAAAAGTATTGTATTCCAAAAGGCTCGATCGCAATCAACGGCACGAGCCTGACGTTGCAACGCGTCACGCCGGAAACAATCTCGATTTCATTAATTCCGCACTCACGTCAAGTGACGACGTTTGATCGATTGGCAAGCGGTGCAGTCGTCAATATCGAGTGTGACATGATGGCGAAACATCTCTATCATTTCACGCAGCATGAGAAGCAGACGGACTGGGCAGCATTCTTAGGAGGCGACATGTAATGAACGGATTCGACTTGATTGAAGACGCAATAGAAGATTTGAAAAACGGACGACCGATCATCGTCTGTGATGACGAGGATCGTGAGAATGAGGGCGATCTCGTCATGCTCGCGGAACACGCGACACCAGAAAACATCAACTTCATGATCACGCATGGAAAAGGACTCGTCTGTGTACCAGTCAGTCCACGAATCGCACAACGACTCGAACTTGCTCCGATGACAGCGAATAATACGGATCCACATGGGACGGCCTTCACGCTCAGTATCGATCATGAAGACGCGAAAACCGGCATCAGCGCTGAGGAACGGTCGCTAACGATCCAGCGGATGCTGACCGATGGACCGGAACGTTTCAAACGACCGGGTCATATCTTCCCGTTGATCGCAAAAGAAGGCGGTGTCCGGGAACGACGCGGACATACGGAAGCGGGCGTCGATCTTGCGCGTCTTGCTGGCAGCGATGAGATCGCCGTCATCTGTGAAATCATCAAGGAAGACGGCACGATGGCACGTGTGGATGATCTACTCCTCTATAAGGAAGAACACGGTTTAAAACTGATTACGATCGAAGCACTCGTCGCGTACCTCGAGCGTCCATTGACGCGGGAAGCGGAAGTGTTACTTCCGACGACGTTCGGAGCTTTCCGGATGATCGGCTATACGACGCAAGACGATAAAGAACACGTCGCTGTCTTGTCGGGTGAAGCGCACGACGGCATGCTCGTCCGGCTGCACTCGGAATGCCTGACGGGGGACGTCTTCGGTTCGAAGCGTTGCGATTGTGGACCGCAACTCGATGCGGCACTCGAGCGGATCGAACGAGAAGGTGGAGCCGTCTTGTATTTACGTCAAGAAGGACGTGGCATCGGTCTGATGGCGAAGTTAAAAGCATACGAGTTACAAGAACAAGGACTTGATACAGTCGAAGCGAACCATGCACTCGGTTATCCGACGGACATGCGTGACTATACGGTCGCAGCCAACATGTTGCGCGATCTCGGCGTGACGAAGATCCGCTTGATGACGAATAATCCGGATAAACAACGGGTGCTCGAACAAGAAGGGATCGAAGTCATCGAACGTGTACCCCATCAAGTACCGGCTGAACCTGAAAATCAGCGTTATCTGAAAACAAAACAAACGAAACTCGGGCACTGGCTCGACATCCAAGGAGGACACACATTATGATCTACGAAGGTTTCTTAACAGGAGAAGGACTACGCGTCGCAATCGTCGCAGCACGTTTTAACGAATTGATCACATCAAAACTCGTCGGTGGAGCAAACGACGCTTTCCGCCGCCACGGTGTTGCAGCGGATGCTGTCGATACAGCGTGGGTTCCGGGAGCATTCGAGATTCCACTTGTCGCGGAAAAGTTAGCGAAAAGCGGCAAGTATGACGCAGTCATCACACTTGGCGCCGTCATCCGTGGGGCGACGTCACACTATGATTACGTCTGTAACGAAGTCGCGAAAGGTGTCGCGAGTGCATCACGCGACACAGGCGTACCGATCATCTTCGGTGTCCTGACGACGGATTCGATCGAGCAAGCAGTCGAACGTGCCGGTACGAAAGCTGGGAACAAAGGTTACGAAGCAGCGGTTTCTGCAATCGAGATGGCGAATCTTTTACGGACGATTTAAGAAACCAGAAACAGGCTGATGGAAGCTTCCGTCAGCCTGTTTTTTTTGCAAAAATCTCACGAGCACTGAACCAAATTTCAAAAAAAGGATAGTAGATTTGAAATTTGAGGGTTCGTTTTAAAGGAGAACGGTAATGGTCTACTAAAGAAACTTTGAAACATTTTCCAATGTTTTTCGTAAATCAGGGTAACGCGTATAAAGGAGGAAATGAATATGAAGAAAACAAGGTGGGTAGCAGCCGGGATTGTCGCAGCATCGATTGGACTTGCCGGATGCCAAGATGGACAGACGGATTCAGGTAGTGGCAGCGGATCTGGTTCGACGAAGTCGGGGGAACTCTCGAACACAGAGCTGTTAAAGAAAGCGACAGCCGCTCAAGAGGACATCAAATCGTTCCACATGGACGGAACAGTCAGCTCTAAAGCAGGTGAGATGGCGATGGATCAGAAGGTTTCAGCAGATATCATTCAAAAGCCACTCGCGATGAAGCAGACGATGACGATGAAAAATCCTGAAGACGGGAAAGACGTGACGATTGAAAGCTACATCGTTGACGATAAAATGTATCTCTCGCAAAACGGACAATGGATCGTTCAAGATGTGTCGGAACTAGGCGAAATGGTCGAAGCGATGGAATCATCGGCATCGACGGAACAAAACTTGCAGCTCCTAAAGAAATACAAAGATAATTGGACAGCGAAAAAAGAGGGCGATGTCTATCAAATCGACGTTAAGCTGAGTGGGGATGACCTGAAAGCCTTCATGAAGGATTCACTCGAACAGACAGGACAGATGGCGCAGATGAAAGATGCGATGGATAGCATCGATTATAAAAAGATGAACTACAAGATGACGTATGATGCGAAGACGTTCTATCCGAAGTCACTCGACATGGATATGGTATTTGCGATTGAAAAAGAGACCGAGTTCAATATGAAGAACGAGTCGACATTCTCGAAATTCAATGAGATCGACGAAATCAAACTACCAGCAGAAGCAAAAGATGCGCAACCGCTCACAGGTGCCGGTCAATAAAAAAACAAGCCCCTCTCTTCTGATTTGAAGACGAGGGGCTTGTCGTTTAGACTTGGAACTGGCGTAAGACCTCTTTTAGTGACTCCGCCTGCTGTTGACTGACGGAAGTCTGGTTGTGCACATCCCGGAACGCTTGAACGGAATGATTGATTTGCTCCGACATCGATTGTGTGCCCTGCGCACCATCATTGACGGTGACGGCAACATCGTGGATGACACCAAGCATGTTTGCTGTAAGTTCCTGGAGTTGACCGGCTTGAGCGGCGAAGTGTTCCGCTGCATCACCGAATAATTGTGCGTCATTTCGATACTGAACGGAGGCGTCTTCGAATAAATCATAGTCCTTAACGACCTTCGTATCGATGAAGGAGAGCATCTCACCGGAAGCAGCGTTTAAATGTTCAACGGACTCGATGACGGAAATCGAGACGTCTTGGATTTGTTCGACGGTATCCCGGCTACTTTCAGCAAGTTTACGAATCTCATCGGCGACGACGGCGAAGCCACGACCGACTTCACCAGCGCGTGCTGCTTCAATCGAAGCGTTAAGGGACAATAGGTTTGTTTGTGCGGCGATTGAGAGAATCGCATCCGATAAGACGGAAATTTCTTTGACGGCTTTCGCACGTGTCATCGCGTCCTCGAGTTTACTTTTCGTCTCGGCAAGGATGTGATTCGCGGTCTGTTTCGCTTCTGTCGCGACGACTTGAAGCGATTCAGCACGCCCGCCGACTTCTTGTGCCCGTTTTCCATTTGCTTCTGCGCCGGAGACGATATCATGAATCGTCGCTTCCATATCGACAGCAGACGAGTTCATCTCTTCGGCAGAGGCGGCTGTCTCCTGCATACCGGCTGATAAGTTTTCGATCGTATGGGAAGTCGACGCCATATCCTGATCGAGTTCGCTGATTCGACCGGAGACGTGACGTGAGGTCGATACGACGTGGGTTGCTGTATCATCGACTTGAATGATGATCGTCCGTAAGTGGGCGATGAATTGATTCATCGACTGGGCGATTTGTCCGATTTCATCATCACGCACGACGTCGAGTTGAGCCGTCAAGTCGCCGCCTTGTGTTGCCAGTTCATGCGTTTTCGCCTGCAGTTGACGGAGTGGAACGAAGATCGAGCGTAAAATCAAGACGGTGAAGATGACACCGAGTAATCCGACGACACCGATGATCGTGAAGAGAAGGATATGAGCTGTATTGGCAGAACTTGTGATGGCATCACCATTTATTTTCGCTTGTTGATTATTGTATTTCACGATTTTCGTTAATTGATCAGAGACAGCGAAGTATGAATCACGACTCTCACCTTCATAATAGGTGACTGCTTCTTTTTGGGTTTCTGGTGTACTGAGGGCGAGAAGACGATCAGTCGTCTCATTGAAAGTTTGCCATTTTTTCGTGAGATCATTGAACAGTTCGCGATCGCTTTTTAAATAAATCGTTTTCTCGTATTTCGCGAGATTCGCGTCAACGGTCGCTAAACCGTCTTTGACACGCTTATCATAACCGGCTTTGATCTCTGGATCATTTTCTTGAATGTGTAATAATTCGACACGTCGCAAATCAGACAGTGCCGTGTTCGTTTCATGGGATAAGTTCAGACCAGGAATCCAGGAGGACGTGATGGTCTGACTCTGTTTGTCGACGTGGTCGAGCGAGAATCCGCCGTACAGTCCGACGCCAATCAAGCTTAGCAAAAGGATGGAGGACTATAAGATAAGCTTCGTTTTAATCTTCATATGATTCGCTCCTTTTTTGCAAGATGAACTATTTATTTTCTTGATTATACCTTCACAAGTAAAAAATTTACTTATTATCAAAAAAATTAAAACGTAAAATAGTTTCATGAAAAAATAGTTTGACAATTATCAGTAAATTCTGAAAAAATGGTAAGGAACTACATATCTCATAAAGGGAGGTAAGACGAATGGGAAATTCATTTAGTGAGTGGATTAGTGCGGTGTCCGATATCGTATGGGGACCACCGTTACTCATTCTGTTGGTCGGTACGGGGATTTACTTGACGATTCGCTTAGGATTCATTCAAATTACCAAACTGCCGTATGCGCTGAAGCTTGCGTTTTCAAAGCATCAGGACGATAAGTCAGAAGGTGACATCAGTCACTTTCAAGCGTTGATGACGGCACTGGCTGCGACCGTCGGTACGGGAAATATCGTCGGTGTCGCAACCGCCGTCGTCCTCGGGGGACCAGGCGCGATCGTCTGGATGTGGCTGTCCGGTCTGTTCGGGATGGCGACGAAATACGCGGAAGCGATTCTTGCCGTCAAATATCGTGTCGTTGATGAAAAAGGACAGATGGCAGGGGGACCGATGTATTACCTCGAGCGTGGACTGAAGCAGAAATGGCTCGGTGTCTTGTTTGCCGCGTTCGCTTCGATCGCTGCGTTCGGGATCGGAAACGGGGTCCAGACGAACTCGGTCGCCCTCGCGATGAAATCAACGTTTGATGTGCCACTTTACGTGACGGGGATTGTATTGATGGTACTGACGGGTGTTGTCATTCTCGGTGGGGTCAAGTCAATCGGGAAAGTCGTCAGTCTGTTCGTTCCGTTCATGATTTTCTTCTATGTCGGAAGTGGCTTGCTGATTCTCATCATGAACTATGATCTGATTCCAGGTGCGATTTCAACGATCTTCAGTAGTACGTTCTCAAACGAGGCAATCACGGGTGGGGCAATCGGGGCGGCAATTCGTTACGGTGTCGCGCGTGGTGTCTTCTCGAACGAAGCAGGACTTGGTTCAGCACCGATCGCAGCCGCTGCTGCGAAGACGGACTTCCCGGGGCGTCAAGCGCTCGTCTCGATGACGCAAGTGTTCCTCGATACATTGGTCGTCTGTTCGATCACGGGCCTGACGCTCGTCATGGGAGGGCAGCTCGATACGAAATTGGAGGGTGTTGAATTGACGACGGCGAGCTTCGAAGTCTTCCTCGGTCCTGCTGGGAAATACATCGTTACGATCGGTCTCGTCATGTTCGCTTACTCGACGGTCCTTGGGTGGTCATATTATGGGGAAAAATCGATCTATTATCTGTTTGGTCAAAAATCAATCCTACCGTACCGCATCCTGTTCGTCTTAGTCGCCGGAGCGGGTGCGATGACGACGAACTTGAACATGGTCTGGGCGATTTCCGATGTCTTCAACGGATTGATGGCGATTCCGAACTTGATTGGTTTAATTGGATTGTCTGGTGTCGTTATTGCCGAGACACGACTGTTCCGCGAACAGTTGAAACGAGAAGAAGCGAATCGGAAGGTTTCGTAGGATACATGCTCTAAAAACGAGTTCGTGTATGATGAAGTATGAGAAAAGGGAGATCACGTTCCGGGTCATGTACTCGGATGGTGATTTCCCTTTTTATTTGATCAAGAGAACAACGAGAGATGCATCACTTTTTACGATAAAGCATCAAGGATTCATAAGGACGTAACGTCAGAGTTTGACCCTCTGTCTGTATCTGCTGATAATTGTGAATCAACACCGTATAGTCCGACCCGTCACGAGGTAACGTGAACGTCGTGTCTGTTCCGTAGAAGTTCGAAACGACAAGCAACTCTTCCTCGTTCGTTACGCGTTCGTACGCCCAGAGTGACGGATCGTCTGGTGTCAACAGACGGTACGAACCATCCGTGAGCACGTCATACTGTTTACGGAGTTGAATCAATCGTTTGTAATGATGATAGACCGAGTCAGGGTTTGCGACAGCCGACTCGACATTGATCTGGTCATACGTCGGCGAGACCGGTATCCACGGATCGCTTGTACTAAAGCCACCGTTGAGTGCGTCTGACCATGGCATCGGCGTCCGCGCATTATCACGCGATTTTTGACGAATCGCAGCGAGAATCGCTTCTTCCGATATACCGTTGTTCCGAGCTTCCTGATAGGCGTTCAATGTCTCGACATCGCGGTAGTCGGACAAATCCGTGAAGTCCGGATTCGGCATGCCGATCTCTTCTCCTTGATAGATGTACGGTGTACCTTGCAAACCGTGAAGCGTCGTCGCGAGCATCTTCGCACTTTCAACGCGATACGTGACGTCATCACCAAATCGGCTGACGACGCGTGGTTGGTCATGATTGCACCAAAAAATTGCGTTCCAGGCTTGTCCGTTCATGCCGAATTGCCAGTCGGAGAAAATCTGTTTCAGTTGCTTGAAATCAAACGGTGCTGCCGTCCATTTTTCACCGTTCGGATAATCGACCTTCAAATGATGAAAGTTGAACGTCATCTTCAGTTCTTGTTCATCAAGTGATGAATAACGAAGGCAGTGTTCAAGTGACGTCGACGACATCTCACCGACGGTCAAGAGATCGTGTCCGGCAAAAACTGCTGCGTTCATCTCTTGCAAGTAATCATGGACGTTCGGTCCGTCCGTATAATACGAACGACCGTCTCCTGCTGGATCGTTTGGAAGACCTGGCGTTTTTGAAATCAAATTGATGACATCGAGTCGGAAGCCGCTGACCCCTTTATCCCGCCAAAAGCGCATCATGTTGTAAACATCTTCCCGTAAACGTGGATTTTCCCAGTTCAGATCCGCTTGTGTCTTGTCGAACAGGTGCAAGTAATACTTGCCAGCTACCTCATCAAATGACCAAGCGGGACCGCCGAATTTCGATACCCAGTCGTTCGGTGTATCGCGCCAGATAAAATAGTCGTGATACGGGCTGTCCGGGTGACGTCCTTCTTCGAACCAAGCATGTGAGGTCGAACAGTGATTGACGACGATGTCCATCATGACAGACAGACCGCGTTGTTTTGCCTCTGCAAGTAACGTCTCAAAATCGTCCATCGTGCCGTAGGATGGATCAATCGCGTAATAATCACTGACATCATAGCCATTGTCGTTCTGAGGTGAAGCATAGACCGGCGTCAACCAAAGGTAATCGACACCCAGATCCGCCAGATAATCGAGTTTGGCAGTGACGCCACGTAACGTACCGGTCGCTTTGCCCTCCGGACTATAAAAACTCTTCGGATAGATTTGATAAACGGCGGATTTGCGCCAATCGGTTGTCGTGATCATGAGATACACACCTTTCTAGAATTACGCTGCTTTTTTCAGGGCAGCTTTTTTTGCGCGTTTCGTTGAGACATAGTGGAACAGGAACGTACAGGCGACAGGAACGATGATCGCGATCACCATGCCGACGATGAACGATAGAATCGAGCCTGGTACGATCGAAATGAAAGCAGGTAATCCGCCAACACCGATCGCCGGAGCAAGAACGCCACTGACGGCGATGAAAGCTGACGCGATGGCTGAACCGACGAGTGCCGCGTAAAACGGATATTTGAATCGGAGATTGACCCCGAACATCGCTGGTTCCGTGATCCCGAAGTAGGCGGATAAAGCGGACGTTGATGCCATATTCTTATCGTTAACGTTTTTCGCGAGGAAAAGCATCGCGAGTGTTGCTGAACCTTGGGCGATGTTCGAAATCGCGATCATCGGCCAGATGAACGTCGTGCCGCTTTGTCCGATCAACTGTAGATCAACGGCGATGAACATGTGGTGCATGCCGGTAATGACGAGCGGCGCATAGAGTGCGCCGAAGAGTAAGGCACCAAGTAACGGAACAGCTTCGAACGTATTGACGACACCGATCGTAATCCAGTCACCGACTTGACGCGTGACCGGTCCGATGACGGCAAGGGCGAGGAAGCCCGTCAATGTGATCGTCGTAATTGGTACGACGAGTAATTGAATCGCATTCGGTACCCGTTGTTTGAGCCAACGTTCAATCGTACTGAGAACATAAGCAGCGGCGAGTACAGGGAGGATTTGTCCCTGATAACCGACTTTTTCAATTTCAAAGAGACCGAGAATGTTGAACGTCGGGATTTCACCTTTTAGAGCACTTTGTCCGTAGTTCCAAGCGTTTAAGAGATCTGGGTGAACAAGCATCAGACCCATGACGATCCCGAGAATCTCACTTCCACCGAAGCGTTTCGTCGCTGACCAACCGACGAGTGCCGGGAGGAAGACGAAGGCCGTGTTTGCCATCATATTGATGAGATCCCAAAGTCCTTGTAAGTTTGGATAACGATCGATCATCGTCTTGCCACCGAACTCGATACCGAATAGATTATTGATTCCCATTAAGAGACCAGCAACGATGATCGCCGGGATGATAGGCATGAAGACATCAGAAAAGACTTTGATCAACTTTTGGAACGGATTCATCTTGGCAGCGCCAGACGATTTAACATCTGCGATCGTTGTTGCCTGTAAACCGGTTAATTGAATGAATTCTGCATAGACCCGGTCGACGTCTCCGGCACCAATGACGATTTGATAGACACCGGCGTTCAAGAACGCGCCTTTGACGAGCGGAACTTCAAGTAAGGCTTCTTGATCGACAAGCTCTTGATTCTTAAGCGTTAAACGAAGACGGGTGACACAGTGAGCTGCCTGCTCAACGTTCTCCTTACCTCCGATGTTCTCAATGATTTGCTCTGCAATCTGACGATAGTTTGGTTTCATCTCGATGCTCCTTTTTGGAAGTGACATACTCGACCACTTTTAAAATGAAAACGTTTTCTTATCTGCGCACACTTATCTTAACTTATCTATATAAGTTGGTCAAGGACTTATATAGATAAGTTGGGGAGAATAAAAAAGAGAGAATCCGTCATCTACGAATTCCCTCATCTTGCAGCCTATATTCAACGACGGGCAATATCAGTGAACTGAAACTTATCGAGCCGGTGACGCGATTCCGTCCGTTCGAAATGTTGTCCTTCATAGAAATACGTATCGTTCGTGACAACGATGACATGCGTCATATCGTGAAGGTCGAGTCGTTCTTGGTCTTCCATTGTCGCAGGGCGAGCTTCGATTTTTCGTTTTGCGTAGCTGATCTGCCGACCAAGTGTCTCTTCGATGTACTGATAGATCGAACCTTGAGCGATGTCAGTCGTGAGTCCGGGTACGAGTGCTGTCACGAAATGATTGATGTCACGGATGACACGTTCACCATCGATTTGGCGAATTCGCTCGATGCGCGTCACGTCCGTTCCTTGTGCCACATGTAATAACGAAGCGAGTTCAGCAGAAGCGGAAAGGACTTCGCAGGATAAGACATCCGTCTCGACGGTATGACGCCCCATCCGGCGATGTGCTTCCGAGAAGCTGACGATGCCGTTGAATTGGAACTCGATCGCTTCTTGCGACAGGACGAAGACACCTTTCCCCTGGTGTTTACGGACGAAGCCTTTTTCTTGCAGGGCATCAATCGCTTTTCGAACCGTTCCGCGGCTCGCCTCGAATTCATGCATCAATTCCGTTTCAGAAGGTAATTTCGTTTCGGCCGGGAGCGTTCCTTCCTGAATCCGCTGTGCGAGCTCGTGATAGATGTTTAAATACTTCGGCATATGATCCGTCCTTTACACTCAAATAATGTCTTTAGTGTAGCATGGAACGATTACAGGCATCAAAATAGCTCCACCTATGATCCGGACATGACCGGAAAATAGATAGAGCGTAGAAGTGTGAATGTCAGTCAACGAAGAGACGTCGAAAACGTCGTTCCTTTTTTGAGGACATCTTGTTTTTCATCGAGAACATCACTCGTCAAGAGTTCAATCGAGTCAACCGGATGTTCCAAGATGAAGCCGAAGTTACCACTCCGTGACTCGGACGGGGCATAAGTCTTCGCAAGCGACTCCAAATAGACGTCGTCCTCGAGCGTCTTTTCTGCCGCAGCATCGAGTTTGAAGTGGGCGACAGGATTGAACGTGACCGGTTCATTACTTGTGTTCTTGATCGTGACCCGTGTCTTGATCAAATCAAAGGATTCATCGTGCGTAAAGCCATGGAAGAAATCAATCATGCCATAGCTTGGACGAGCATGGAATACTTTGATCTCTTCGATCGTCATCTCGATCGGACCAATCTTCCGTGTTTCGTTCACTCGTTTGAATTGTTTAAGCGTCAGGTCGCCCTTATCATCCGTGACGGTCTGATCGATTTTTGTCAAATCGCGATCGTCTGGAATTTGCGGGTTTGGAACGTAGGCGCTTGTTTTTTCAAGCGATACCGGCTGCTCCTGTTTCGCAGACGCTGGTTCTTTTGGTGTGTCTTGTGATGCTGAAGTGCCACAACCAGCGAGCACCGTCCCGAGCATCAAAGTAGCAAGTATCTGTCTCATGAACATTCTCCTTATTTCTTCGATTTCAAGAGATCGAAGATGATTTTCGCGTGATCCGTGTTGTCGACTTGTCCCGCGAAACGTTCTTTAGCAGGACCGAACGCATAGACCGGTACGTCTTCACCTGTATGTCCACCTGTAGTCCAGCCTGTATGCGAGCGTTCGTTGAAGATTTCTTCAATCGCATTATCGATCTCGAGTAATTTCTTCGATTCAGCAGCGCGGGAGACGCTATCGATTTCTTTGTCCGTCAAGGCGAGTTTGTCCTGATCGATATACGTCGTCAACGTCTTGCGGACGTCCGCACCATCGACGATTTTTTGCGCCATGAAGTCAGGTGTTTTCTTTGCCGCTTTGATCGGTTCAGCGAACCAGTTATAGATGCCATCTGCACCGATTGAATATCCACCCGTTGAGTGGTCAGCTGTCGCGACGACGAGTGTATGTTTATCCTTCTTTGCAAATGCGATCGCGGCTTTGAATGCCCGCTCGAAGTCTTCCATCTCACTCATGGCACCGACGATATCATTGTCATGACCGGCCCAGTCGACTTGGCTACCTTCGACCATCAGGAAGAATCCTTTTTTATTCGAGTCGAGTCGCTTAATGGCAGAGTTCGTCATTTGTTCAAGCGATGGGACCGAGTTTTCGCGGTCAATCCGTTTTGGTAATCCACCATCTGCGAACAGACCGAGGACTTGTTTGTTTTTATCACCTTGCAATTGATCCAGATCCGTGACGTAACTGTAACCGTCTTTTTTGAATGCTTTCGTCAAATCAACATCCGGACGGACGAAGTTCGACTTACCGCCACCGAGCATGACGTCAATTTTATGCTTCCCATTGACGCGTTCCTTGAAGTAATCGTCTGCGATCGCGTTCATGTTCTTTCGGCTCTCATCATGAGCACCGAACGAAGCAGGTGTCGCATGCGTGATTTCCGATGTTGCAACGAGTCCTGTTGACTTACCACGTTCTTTCGCTGCTTCAAGGACGGTCTTGACTTCCGATTTATCGTTATCAACGGCAATCGCTGCATTATACGTCTTGATGCCGGATGACATCGCTGTTGCTGCGGAGGCGGAATCGGTGACGTTTTCCTTCGGATCTTCCGGATAAGTCATCTGTTGACCAACGAGGTATTGGTCAAACGCTGTTTTTTCAGCAACCGGTGTCGATGGATCGTTCTTTAAGTAACGATGTGCTGATGTATACGAGACCCCCATCCCGTCGCCGATCAAGAAGATGACGTTCCGGATTTCCGGTGATTTAACAGGTTTCGTCTTTGCTTCTGCTTCAGGCATCGAGAACATCGTACTGAGGGAAAGGGTTGATAAGGCAAAAATCGGAATGATACGTTTTAATTTCATAAGGGTTCCTCCTCGAAAGGTGCTGGGGTTTGATGATCGATACGACCTACAAACTCCACCTTACGGATAGAATGTGAAATCCATGTTTATCGTTTGTAAAGCTTTGTGAAGAATCGATGACAAAAAAATGGACCTTCTGAAAAGTCATTTCAGAAGGTCCATTCGTTGCATTAGCGACTCCACCCAATCATCCGACGATAAGAGCTGAACGTCGGCCAGGCGAGAATCGCGATTGCGAGCCAGTACAGGAATTGATTCTCGGACGAAATCAGACCGATGATTCCCGCGAGTAGGATTGTCGTATAGATCGAGAAGGTGATGATGAGTGCTGGATGTAATTTTGGGAAAATCGTGAAACGCCCGAGACGTTCGTTCGCACCTTTGACATAGAGACGACTACCGAAAATCAGTAAGATGACCGTCAAGGCTAAACTGAACAACACAGCATAGGTGATGTTGAAATCGGTATTGTACTCGAAGAAGAGCGCAAATGGCGTCGTGATCGTCATCAAAAAGCTTGTTGGTTTGTCTAACTCTTCATAGCCCACGCCAAAACCCAGTTGACCGATAGCATAGATACTGAAATACGTGAAGTAATTCAAGAACAAGAAGAACGTTCCGAGTAACAGTTGTCCGATGATGTCACCGGCAACTGTTCCGGCGAATAAGAAGATTGTTAAAATCGTCACATCAAATAGAAGGAATAGACCAAAATCTTGAAGGAGTGACGACCACGTGACGTAATCAAACGGATTGATACCGAATCCTTGCAGTAATGACCAACTGACGAAAAAGCCGATGATCGGGAAGACGATCAACGTCACGACGCCAATCGCCCATTTGATCCAGAACAGCCAGACCTTCGGGAACGGCAACGCATGTAAAATCAGACTGCGACCACTCCCACGCTCCGAACCGAGCATCAGGATTGCAAAGACCGCAATCAGAATTGCGGCGAATCCAGCGAAAAACGGACTGACGAGTACGGTGTTGAGTATCTCGGGTTGCTGAGACACATCGTATTTTTCAAATTCATTGATAACAGTATAACTGCCGAACCCATAACTGAAGATCGCCAGTAGAATAAAACAAGCGAGTGGCCAGATGCCTTGCTTGATGTGATAGCGGATCAATTGCTTAACCATGTCGTTTCCCTCCAAATGTCCCTAAGAAGTAATCTTCCATCTGCACCGGCAAAGCATCCTTTAATAGAGGACGCGTCGTTTCAAGATACTGCGCGCCTGCATCGGATAAGACGAGTAACGTCACGACCCGACCCGTTTGGGATAAGACGTGGAGATCGGCATGACTGAGCTCTGGAACGTCTTCATAGACGACTTGCCATTTCTGCATGCTAGCTTTGGCATCATCGAGTGCCTTCGGTTCGCGGACGAGGTGTTTTTCGATCGTCATGACGCGGTCGGCAAGGGAATCGAGTTCTTCGAGTTGATGGGAAGCAATCAGAACGGCTGTCTGACGCTCCGCAAGTAACGAGACGAGTTGTTTCAGATAATCACGTTTATTGATCCGGTCAAGTCCATCGGTTGGTTCATCGAGCAACAGAACGGGGGCATTCGTTGCAAACGCGAGTTGGAGAAGGAACAATTGGGCTTGTCCCTTCGATAAAGAAGTGACGCGACGTCCGCGATCGAGATTCGACGAGCGGCAGTAGTTTTCGATATATGTCTTCTCGAAGTTCGGATAAAAGACGTGGTAGAAGTTGATCAGTTCACCGAGCGTCATCTGGCGGTAGACGGAAACAGAATCCGGAACGAGGAAAAGGTGCTCCCGCGTCTTCGGAACGTGATGGATCGACTCACCATTCCATTCGACTTTCCCGCGGGTCGGCTCGAGCGCTCCAACGAGTGTTTTCAGTAATGTCGTTTTTCCGGCACCATTACGACCAATCAAGGCAGTAATCGTTCCTGCCGGCAGGGTGAAGGATGCATTTTCATAAATCATGGTACGGTCAATTTGTTTCGTCAGATGAGAAACGGTCAACATGAGGAATCCTCCCTTATGTGTAAAATGTGTTGATAAAGTTCTTCGTTTGAGATGGATAATTCGTCGGCGATGGCACAAAGGCGGATGAGTGGATCTTGGATGGCGGCTTGTTTGACTTCATGAAGTGGGATGTCTGAGATGAAGGAGCCTTTACCGCGCATCGTGACGATGAAGTTGCGGCTCTCGAGTTCCTGATAGGCGCGGGAGACAGTGTTCGGATTGACAAGGAGTGTACCGGCAAGTTCACGGACGGATGGCATCTGTTCGCCGGAGCGGAGTAGACCACGGGCAATCGAGCGGATGATTTGAGCGACCAACTGTTCATAGATCGGTAACGGACTTTTCGGATCAACGGTGAACATTTCTTCACCTCCTTAAGTGTACTAATTCAATTAATACACCAATTATAGGAATTTAAAACCCGTCTGTCAACGTTTCTTTTCAAGAAGACGATGACGCCATCGATCGCAATATTTGCTATACTGACGACAGAAGAACCGCCAGGAAGGATGACCGAGATGTTGGATCGATTGAGTGCGTTAGAGGACCGTTATGAAAAACTGAATGATATGTTGGCTGATCCAGCCATCATCAATGATACGAATCAATTGCGAGAGGTCTCAAAGGAGCAGTCACAACTTGCGCCGACCGTTGAGACCTATCGCGTCTACCGCGAGAAGATGGAAGCTTATCAAGAGGCACGTCAAATGTTGACGGATCCGGAGATGCGCGACCTTGCGAAGGAAGAAGTCGCGATGCTTGAACCGGAGATCAAAGAGCTTGAAGCCAAGCTGAAAGCTTTATTATTACCGAAGGATCCGAATGACGATAAGAACGTCATCGTCGAGATTCGTGGTGCAGCAGGGGGAGACGAGGCAGCCTTATTTGCGGGTGACCTTTTCAAGATGTACTCGAAGTTTGCTGAGAAACAAAACTGGAAGATCGAGATCATCGATGCGAGCTACACGGAGCTTGGTGGCTACAAAGAGATCATCTTCATCGTCAAAGGAACGGGTGCTTATTCGAAGTTGAAATACGAGAACGGGGCACACCGCGTGCAACGTGTCCCGTCAACGGAATCCGGTGGACGGATTCATACGTCGACAGCGACTGTCGCCGTCTTACCGGAAGCAGAAGACGTCGAGGTCGAGATCCATGATAAGGATGTCCGCGTCGATACGTTCACGTCGAGTGGACCGGGTGGCCAGTCCGTCAATACGACACAGTCCGCTGTCCGTGTCACGCACGTGCCGACGGGAATCGTCGCCAGCTGTCAGGATGAGAAGTCGCAAATCAAGAACAAGGAAAAAGCGATGAAGGTCTTGCGCGCGCGTGTCTACGATAAGATTCAACGCGAACAGCAAGCTGAATATGATGAAAAACGAAAGTCGGCAGTGGGTACGGGTGACCGTTCGGAACGAATCCGGACGTATAATTTCGCACAAAATCGCGTGACGGACCATCGCATCGGATTGACGATTCAAAAGCTTGACCGAATCTTGCAAGGCGAGATGGATGAAGTCATCGATACGCTCGTCATGGAACATCAGGCACGGGCATCGGAGGCGGCAAACTGATGCGGATCGCGAAACGTTTAAATGATGCAAAAACGATGATGGAACAAGCAGGACGCGAGGGTTCGAGTGCCGAATGGTTACTCATGCACGTCTTAGAAGTCGACCGGACGGGACTCCTTGTCCGTCTATCCGATGAATTGACACCAGAGCAGGATTTACGGTTCAGTGAATACTTGCTCGCTCATGTCCACGGGGTACCCGTGCAACATCTAATTGGGTATCAGCCTTTTTATGGACGAGATTTTAGTGTCACACCGGATGTCTTGATTCCACGACCGGAAACGGAAGAATTGATCGTCTTCGTGACGGAACGTCTCAAACACGAGACGTTCACTGCAGGACAGATCGTCGATATCGGAACGGGCAGTGGAGCGATCGGAATCACGCTTGCGCTTGAACTCGAGCAACCGGTCACGACCGTCGATATTTCACCAGCCGCGATTGCGGTGGCGAAGCAAAATCAAGCGACGCTTGGTGGAGACGTGACGTTCCTCGAAGGAGACTTACTGGCACCACTCGCGGACGATTCCGTGCGTGTGCTCGTCTCGAACCCTCCATATATCGAGGAAGAAGAATTACTCAGTGAGGTCGTATTCGACCATGAACCACACCTCGCCCTGTTCGGCGGAAAAGATGGTCTTGTCTTTTACCGACGTCTCGTCGAGGAGAGTGGACGGGTCCTACGCGACGATTTCCGACTGATTGCGTTTGAAATTGGACACAATCAAGGACCAGAAGTGCAAATGATGTTAAAAGAACGTTATCCAAATGCGGAAACGGGTATTTTAAAAGATATAAACGGTAAAGACCGTATCGTGTATGCGGAACGAAAGGATTGTACAGCGTGAAGACGGAAATGATTGACTTACAGACGATGGATGAAGCAGTTCGGTTATTGCAGGAAGGAGAGGTCGTGGCGATGCCGACCGAGACTGTCTATGGTCTCGCAGGGGACGCAACGAACGAAGCGGCTGTTCGGCGAATCTTCGCCGCGAAGGGTCGACCTTCTGACAATCCACTGATTGTCCACGTCGCATCCGTAGAACAGGCACATCAGTTCGTCACGCACATTCCAGATGTTGCGGCATGTTTGATGGAGGCGTTCTGGCCAGGAGCCTTGACGATCATCCTCGAATCGAACGGCACCGCATCCACACTCGTCACAGCAGGACTAGATACGATCGGATTACGGATGCCAGACCATCCGCTCGCGCTTCGCTTGATTGAGGCGACAGGGTTGGGTCTCGCAGCACCGAGTGCCAACCGTTCCGGAAAACCTTCACCGACGTCATCTGCGCACGTCGCACATGACCTCTCGGGACGCATCGCTGCGATCGTCGATGGAGGGGAAACGGGCATCGGGGTCGAATCGACTGTCATCGATTGTACGATGACGCCACCGGCGATTTTACGACCGGGCGGCGTGACACGCGAACAAATCGAGTCGGTCATCGGTCCTGTCACACTCGATCCTGCCTTATCGATGAAAGATGTTACACCGAAGGCACCCGGGATGAAATATACTCACTATGCACCGGAAGCAACACTGTCCGTAGTTGAGGGAGATCTTTCATTCTTACAGCAACTCATCGATGATGCACGACAAACCGGACACAAGACGGGCGTTCTCCTGTTTGATGGGGAGGATGTCGACGCAGATGTTCGCTGCTCCCTTGGTAACTCGATGGAGACGGCGGCACAACGTCTTTACGATTGTTTACGGCGATTTGATCAGACGACGGTGGATCAGATTTTTGTACGAGACCTATCAGAAGAAGGGGTGGGGCTTGCGGTCCGCAACCGCCTCCATAAAGCAGCAGGTGGTCGGGTCATTCGCCCTTGAAGAAGGAGGATACGGAGATGAGCACACGTCGCGTTTTATTCATCTGTACAGGAAATACATGCCGTAGCCCGATGGCGATGGCGTTACTACGCTCTAAGGTCGCTGATCAGGAATTCGACGTCCGTTCAGCAGGACTACGTTCGATGCAAGGATTTGATGCGTCCGAGAACGCCTTACAAGTGTTACGTGAGCGCGGTATCGAACTCGAGCACTATACGCAAGTCTTTGATGATGTACTCGGACGTTGGTCTGACATCATCTTGACGATGACGCGTCAGCACAAGCAGGAAGTCGGTGAACGGTATCCGGAACTGAAGGAACGGACGTTCACCTTATATGAATACGTGACAGGGCTTGAACGGGACATCAATGATCCGTATGGCGGATCGATGAACGTCTACCGGCAAGTACGTAATGAACTCGAACCCCTCGTCAACCGTCTTGTGTTAAAATTGACGCAGAACGGAAACGGAAGAAAAGCTCCGGATACACGGAAACTTCCGAAAAAACAACCTAAACAAACGGGGGAATAGTAAAGATGAAAGTAGCAATCGGCGCGGATCATGGCGGTTTTAAGTTAAAGGCAGAAATCAACGACCTCTTACAAGAGCTCGGCATCGACTATACGGACTTCGGTACGCATTCAGCCGACTCGATCGATTATCCGGATGTCGCGATTCCAGTCGCTGAGGCAGTCGCGAACGGAGAGTTTGATCGTGGTATCTTGATTTGTGGAACAGGCATCGGGATCGGAATCGCAGCGAACAAGGTCAAGGGCATCCGAGCAGCACTCGTCCATGATACGTTCAGTGCGAAAGCGACGCGTCAGCACAACGATTCGAACATCTTGACGATGGGCGAACGCGTCATCGGTCCAGGACTGGCTCGTGAGATCGCACAACTTTGGCTTGAAACGGAATTCGAAGGCGGGCGTCATGAGAACCGCGTTTGCAAAATCTCAGATTATGAGGTGAAGTAATGGACTTGACACGCATCCAGCACGATTTAGAAGAAGCACTGAACGCTCTGGATGAACGATTTTCCTTAAAAGGAAAATTGCTCGTGATCGGCTGTTCGACGAGTGAGGTCATCGGTAAACAAATCGGCAAAGCTGGTTCACCGGAAGTCGCGGACGCCTTGTTCGATGTCTTCGATGCCTTTCGTCGGTCGCATCAAGTCGATCTTGCCTTCCAAGGCTGTGAGCACATCAACCGAGCATTGACACTTGAGCGGCAAACGGCAGAACGACTCGGACTTGATCCAGTAACGGTCGTTCCCGTTCCGGAAGCAGGTGGATCGATGGCGAGTGCTGCGTATCAACGCTTCTCGGCACCGGTCGTCGTCGAAGCGATTCAGGCAGACGCCGGAATCGATATCGGCGATACGTTCATCGGCATGCACTTGAAAGCTGTTGCGATTCCTGTGCGCTTGCCGCACAAGGAAATCGGTGAGGCACACGTAACGGCAGCCGTGACACGACCGAAATTAATCGGTGGGGCACGTGCTAAATACGAATGATTGATGCAAGGGGTTGCGCACCCCTTGCTTTTTTGATGTTGTTTTTAGGGATGCCGGGAACGAAACATTCGTGTTAAGATAGGTCTATCGAAATGAAATGGGGGAATTCAGATGGAACAAACACCGCTTACGTATCTGAAACAACAAGATGAGGCACTCTTTTCGGCAATGCGCCAGGAACTAGGTCGTCAACGGGATAACATCGAATTGATCGCATCCGAGAACTTCGTCTCGCAAGCTGTCATGGAAGCACAAGGCAGTGTCTTGACGAACAAGTACGCAGAAGGTTACCCAGGTCGTCGTTATTATGGTGGCTGTGAGTATGTCGATCTCGCTGAGAATTTAGCACGCGACCGCGCGAAGGAAATCTTCGGTGCGGAGCACGCGAACGTGCAACCACACTCGGGTGCACAAGCGAACATGGCGGTTTACTTCACGATTCTCGAGCAGGGCGATACGGTCCTCGGGATGAACCTCTCGCACGGTGGCCATCTGACGCACGGTAGCCCCGTCAATTTCTCCGGTGTCCAGTACAACTTCGTAGAATACGGTGTCGATCAAGAGACAGAGATGATTGATTACGATGTCGTTGCGAAATTAGCAGAAGAGCATAAACCAAAATTAATCGTCGCGGGCGCATCGGCGTATCCGCGTGTCATCGACTTCAAACGTTTCCGTGAAATCGCAGACAGCGTCGGTGCTTACTTGATGGTCGACATGGCACACATCGCTGGACTTGTCGCAGCAGGTCAGCATCCGAACCCAGTCGAGCATGCACACTTCGTCACGACGACGACGCATAAGACGTTGCGTGGTCCACGTGGTGGGATGATTCTCTGTAAAGAAGAGCATGCGAAAGCAATCGATAAAGCCATTTTCCCAGGCATCCAAGGTGGTCCACTCATGCATGTCATCGCCGCGAAAGCTGTCGCGTTCGGTGAAGCTCTTGCACCAGAGTTCAAGGACTACATCGGTCAAGTCGTCACGAACGCCAAAGTCCTCGGTGAAGAATTGACGAAGCGTGGACTCCGGATCGTCTCAGGCGGAACGGACAATCACTTGCTCCTCGTCGACTTACAACCGCTCGGGATCACAGGGAAACTCGCAGAGCATGCACTTGACGAAGCCGGCATCACGGTCAACAAGAACACGATTCCGTTCGATCCAGCGAGCCCGTTCGTCACGAGTGGTATCCGGATTGGAACGGCAGCGATGACATCACGTGGCTTCAAGGAAGCCGAGATGAAAGAAATCGCCGAGTTGATCGAACTCGTCTTGAACCATCCAGAAGAAGCAGACGTTCTCGCACAAGCACGCGAGCGTGTCGTTGCTTTGACAGGTCGTTTCCCACTCTACCCAGAGCGCGGGTGATCGTCATCCCCTTCGTCCTTTTCGTCATGAGAAGGGGAAGGGGATTTTTGTTTGTCTAAAAAAGGAGGCGTACGATGTATATTCTAGTCGTTGAAGATGATCCACATATTCAAGCACTCGTCTGTTCAACGTTACAAGCCGATGGACATTCCGTCCGAGCGACAGCAGACGGAAACGAAGCGCTCGCTTGGATCGAGACGATGACGTTTGAAGCAGCCGTGCTCGACGTCTTGCTCCCCGGGCAGACCGGTCTCGTCCTGTGTGAGCGATTACGGCAAAACGGGGACATCCCGATCTTGATGCTGACGGCGCTCGGTGAACTAACGGATAAGCGAGACGGTTTTGCAGCAGGTGCTGATGATTACATCACAAAGCCGTTCGATCCGGAAGAATTAGTGTTTCGGCTTCACGCCGTAGCTCGGCGCTATCAAAAAGCGGCGCAACCCGTCCTACATCTCGGGGATGTCACGATTGATAAACGCAGTCAGCTCGTGACGATCCAGTCGACCGAGTGGACACTCCCGCGGCGCGAGTTCGAACTATTACATCAGCTGGCAAGTTTCCCGGGACGGGTCTTCAGCCGCGAGGAATTGATCGAACACGTCTGGGGACTTGATTTCATGGGGGATGACCGGACGATTGACGTCCACATTAAACGACTTCGTGGACGCCTGAAGGAGACGAATCACGTGAAGATCGAGACCGTCCGCGGACTCGGCTACCGGTTGGAGGTCGACGCATGAGATCCCTCTATACGAAAATCGTTGGTCTCGTCTGTGTCGTCTTACTCGTGTCCGCCCTACTGGCTCTTTTAATTAGTAATATTGCCTATTATTCGTTCTGGCAGGACAGCTATAGCCAAAAAGTCGAGGAAGCGGTCGAGACAGCGATCGATTATTACGAGACGCACGGTGACGGAAAGACGGAATCGTTTTACCGGATGTTACAAGCAACTGGCTTTCAACTGTATGTCCGAACGGACGACGGAACGGAGCGTTACGGAAATACGTTTCGTGATGAAACGCTTTCGAGTCAAGTCATCGAGCAAGTGAAGAACGGTCAACCATATTACGGGATGCGCGAGTATCCGTTCCATCTGTTCCTGCTCGGTCTGTTCGATAACGAGGTCATCAATACGTACGGCACATCAGTCAAAACATCGCAAGGAACGGACGCGATCTTCGTTCGTCCGGACTTAAGTCGGCAGATCCGTGAGTTGCACCTGTTTGTTGGTCTGTTCCTCGGACTGCTTATCGTGATCAGCTTTCTCTTGCTCGTCTTCTCGATCCGTTATCTCGTTCGACCGATTGATCGATTAACGAAAGCAACGGAACAGATGGCAGACGGCGACTATGGAATTCGCGTCGGAACGAAGGCGCGCGATGAGATTGGTGAACTGTCCCGACGCTTTGACGAGATGGCGATGGCGATTGAAGCGTCCGATACGGAACGACGCCGGTTCGTTGCAAACGTCTCGCATGAATTCCAGTCGCCGCTGACGACGATCTCGGGATATGCTGGACAACTCAATGTGACCGGAGAAGACGTCACGAAACGGACGATCATTCAACAAGAGGCAGCGCGGATGTCCGAACTGACGCGTCAATTATTGATCTTAGCGAAGCTCGATGAAGGACGACGCTTCAAGCAGCAAGCACTCGATCTGCGCACGAGTCTAGAGACGACACTCGCAACACTTGCCTTTCAGCTCGATGAGCAAGGCATCGCCGTCGCACTCGATGTATCGCCAGCGCTACAGATTCAAGCAGATGCTAGTGCGCTTGAACATGTCTTCCAAAATGTCATTCGAAATGCCGTCTCAGTCTCGAAAGAAGGAGCGACGATTCATATTCAGGCGCAAGAACAAGCGAATCAGGTCATCGTCCGAATTAAAGATGAAGGACCAGGTATGACCGAACAACAGATGGAACATGCCTTTGAACGCTTTTATCAAGGCGATGCGTCCCGCACGTCGCGCGGGACGGGCCTCGGGCTAGCGATCGTCAAAGAGACGATGCGTCAACTTGGTGGGGATGCGAGCTTGTCGTCTGACTCATCCGGTCTGACTGTGACATTGACTTTTTTACGCATTTGACGCGTGCGTTCATGTTCCGTTCATATTGCAGTTGTATCATCAATCCTGTAGCGAACATACAGGAGGGATCACGCGATGAAGTTAGGATGGAAAGAACTCGTCCGGATGAAAGGACGATTCGGTTGGATGACGATCGTGACGATGTTGATCGTCTTATTGATTTTGATGATTACCGGTCTTGCGGACGGGCTTGCCTATGACAATGGGGCTGCTGTCCGTAATCTGCCGGTCGAGCAGTTTGCGTTGAGTAAAGATGCGGAAGGGCAGCTGACCCGTTCGTTCTTACAGGCGGATGAGACACCAAAAGGCGCGGAAGCACTCGGTGTCCAGAACATGGTGCTTGAGAAGAAGAATGGAACGAAGGATGATGTGACGGTCTTTGCGTTACCACAGACAACGAACTATGGTCCAAAACAGCTGCAATCGTTGCAAAAAGGTGAAGTTCTCGTCGATGCTGCGTATGCAGAGCAACGCGGAACCCGTGTCGGCGATACGATCAAGGATTTTCGGACGAAAGAGACGTTCCGGATTGCCGGTACAGTAACGGACGGACGTTATAGTCACGCACCTGTCCTCTGGATGACGGATGAATCTTGGCAAGCATGGCAATCGAAGATGGGGGCATCATACGTCTCAGCGTATATCGGTCAGTCGTTGCAAACGGATCAAGTCGTCTTCTCAAAACAAGCAGTCGTTGAGAACGTACCAGGCTATGCAGCGGAGCAAAACTCCTTCCAGATGATGCGGGTTGCACTCGTCGTCATCGGGGCATTGATTCTGACAGCCTTCTTCTATATCTTGACGATGCAGAAGATGAAACAGCTCGGTGTCTTAAAGGCAATCGGCATTCGGACCCGGACGATGGGTGCGAGTCTACTCGTACAAGTCATCCTCCTGACGAGCCTCGCCTTTGGTGTCAGCGTCGCCATCACCTATCTGACGAGTCGTTTCCTACCGTCGGATCTTCCATTCCGTTTTGAATGGTCGACCAATCTGACGTACGGGGGCATTTTACTCGTAACGGCAATCCTCGGTGCGCTCGTTCCGTTACGGATGGTCAAAAAACTCGAGGCAGCAGATGCGATGGGAGGAATGAACGGATGATTCGATTAGATCAGATTGAACAAAGTTATGGTGAGATGACGGTTCTACATGACATCAACTTACAAGCAGAAGCGGGTGAGTTGATTGCCCTCGTCGGACCAAGTGGTAGCGGGAAAAGTACATTGCTCCAGTTGCTTGGATTGTTACAGACACCAACGAACGGTGCCGTCTACTTTGATGATACGTGCGTCAGTGAAGCAGCGGACGAAGAACGTCGTCGTTTGCGTCTCGAGGAAGTCGGGTTCATCTTTCAAGAATCGCATCTCGTACCATTTTTGACAGCAGGAGAGCAACTGGAGCTGGTCGCGCAGGAAGCGGGGCGAACCGTTGACGTGACATCGGCGCTCGCGGTGTTCGGACTCGAGCACCGGAAAGACCATTTGCCGCACGCCTTATCAGGTGGCGAACGACAACGTGTCGCGATTGCCCGGGCCTTCGTCAATGAACCACGACTTGTACTCGCGGATGAACCGACGGCAAGTCTCGATTATCCGAATGGTCGCCGGGTGATGGAGCTGTTGCAACAACAAGCGCATTTTTCTAACAAGACCGTCATCGTCATCACGCATGACGAACGGATGCTTGACGTCTGTGACCGGATTTGGCGGATTGAAGACGGACGCATCACGGAAACAAAAGTATTCCGATCCTATTCTCATCGTTAAACGATTCATCCTCTTGTTTTCGTACACTGACGTACGAAAACAAGAGGTTTTTTCAATGCTTCGTCAAGAAGATAGGGGAAACGAACCATTTGCGGAAGCGTTATCTTTGCTATACTTAACCGTAGTAAAAAAAGATAAAGGTGGAAATAAATGTGAACTTATCAACCTTGATCCAATCAGAACTTCAAGCCATTCAAACGGAACGCCTGACAGAATGGTTCACTCATAAAAGTCACGAGCGCCGGGAATATCACCGGATGCTCGAAGATTTCAAAGCAATCGTCATCATGCAACAGGCAGGATTTTATGAACAGGCAGATGCTCGTTTTGAACAGTGGAAGACCTTACCGATGCCAGCAGAAGTCTATCGTTATCGCCTGGCGATCGCAGGAAAAGCAGGTGGGAAGCGTCTTGCCCAGAAGCGATTGGTATCCTTCCCCATGACGGTTCAGAATCATCCGCAATTGAAAGACTGGAAGCGACTCGGAAAACTGAATCCATGGTGGATTGGTGGAACCGTTGCTGTCATCTCTCTCGTTCTCGTCTGGACACAGTTGGATAGCGAACCCGCAACACCAGTCGCAACGAAACAAACAGAGGTCGAGCAACAACTCGCAACGCTGCAAACGGAAGTCGAACAGTTAAAAGAAAAAAACGAGCAGCTGGCAAGTGAGCAAGAAAAAGCGAAAGCGATTAAGCCAGAGAAGAAGGAGACTTCTTCCGAAACAAAGCAGACGCAACTACCTCCGAAAGAAGCACTCGAGCAAGGGGTTGCTGCCGTTCAGGCGAAAGACTACAAACGAGCAGACAGTGTCTTGACCGGATCCGTCTTGACGAACAAAGAGACAGCAGGTATGGCACGCTTCTATAAGTTGATCGCTGCCGGAAAGCTCAAGCAGACGACACAGGCGGATTATATTGCCTATCGGAAAGATTTCCCGAAGTCCGGATACATGAGTGACGTTCTCTGGATGCAAGCGGTCTATGAACAAAAATATAAAAAAGGTGATTATCGTGCGACCTTGCAAGAACTCGCGAAACAACCGGACAATGAATGGTCTTACGCCGCAAAAGCAATTCTATCAGGGAAGAGTACGCTCGGGAACTGACGAAAAAACAGTTCCCAAGCAGTACGTTTTTAGAGTACAATGCGAAAAGAGAATGGAGAGGAGATGCAAACAATGAGTAAAGTACATGTATTTGATCACCCATTGATTCAGCACAAGATGACGATCATGCGTAAAGTCGAAACAGGAACGAAACAATTCCGGGAACTTGTCGACGAGGTGGCTTCATTGATGGCATATGAAATCACACGTGACCTTCCACTCACAGATGTCGCGATCGAGACACCGGTCACGAAGACGACGCAAAAGATGATCGAAGGCAAGAAACTCGGGATCGTCCCGATTCTCCGCGCCGGTCTCGGTATGGTCGACGGCATGCTCCGCATGATGCCGAACGTCAAAGTCGGTCACATCGGTTTGTACCGTGACCCAGAGACACTCGAGCCAACGGAATACTACCTCAAGCTCCCAACAGACGTCGCAGAACGTGATTTCGTCGTCGTTGACCCGATGCTTGCGACAGGTGGTTCGGCGGCAGACGCCATCTCCTCCTTAAAGAAACAAGGGGCAAAGAGCATCAAGCTCGCATGTCTCTGTGCAGCACCTGAAGGCGTCAAACGCGTTCAAGAAGAACACCCGGATGTCGACATCTATCTCGCGGCACTCGACGAGAAGTTGGACGACCACGGATATATCGTCCCAGGACTCGGTGATGCAGGAGACCGTCTCTTCGGAACGAAGTAAAAAACAGCAAGCTACACAAAAAGACCGCAGACGATGATCTGCGGTCTTTTCGTTGCTATTTCGTAAACTGCGCAAGACTGCTGAAATATGCTTTAATGAAAAAAGGAAAAAAGGAGGAAGTCACCATGCCGATTACAGTCATGCCGATTTTCGGGACGCGACCGGAAGCCATCAAGATGGCACCGCTCGTCAATGCCCTGAAGCAACACCCTGCTTTTGATGTTCATGTTACGATCACTGCCCAGCACCGCGAGATGCTCGATCAAGTGCTCGATTTATTCGAAATCCAACCGGATCATGATTTAAATATCATGAAGCAACGTCAGACACTTGTTGATATTACGACGCGTGGTCTCGAAGGACTCGATGGGATCATGAAGGAGATCAAGCCGGATCTTGTCCTCGTTCATGGGGATACGACGACGACGTTCGTCGGAAGCCTGGCTGCCTATTACAATCAGATCGCAGTCGGTCACGTCGAGGCGGGACTGCGCACGTATAATAAGTACTCGCCGTTCCCGGAAGAGGTCAATCGTCAGTTGACGTCGACACTTGCGGACTTACATTTCGCTCCGACAGCACAAGCTGCCGCGAATCTCGCATCCGAGAACCGTCACGCTGGTGTCTACATCACGGGGAATACGGCAATCGATGCTCTGCAGACGACCGTTCAAACCGATTATGTCCATCCGATGCTTGAGACGGTCGGGGACCGGAAGCTGATTCTGATGACGGCACATCGTCGTGAGAACCAAGGCGAGAAGATGCATCAGATGTTCCGGGCGATTCGTCGCCTCGTCGATGCGTTTCCGGATACACACATCGTCTATCCGGTTCACCTCAACCCAGTCGTTCAAGAAGCTGCGAAGACCGTCTTTGAGGGACATGATCGGATTTCGTTGATTGCTCCACTCGATGTGTTTGATTTCCATAACTTCGCGAGCCGTGCGCATTTAATCCTGACTGATTCAGGTGGCGTACAGGAAGAAGCGCCATCACTTGGTGTACCTGTGCTTGTCTTACGCGACACGACGGAGCGTCCAGAAGGGATTGCTGCTGGAACGTTGAAGCTTGCCGGTACGGAAGAAGAAACGATTTATCAGATGGCAACGGAACTCTTGACGAACGAAACACTTTATCAAGAGATGGCGCATGCTTCGAACCCGTACGGAGATGGTCATGCGTCAGAACGGATCGTCCAAGCAATCCTACATCACTTCGGTCAAGGGGAAGCTCCGGCACCGTTACTCACACAATGAAGTAGGAGTAGGACAACACGCGTCATCACCCGACTCCTACAGGAAAAAGCGCGACTTGTCGCGCTGTCAGAGACGAACAAGACCCGAATTCACGGGCCGGGAGGAACGTGAATCCTGGCTTGTGTCTCGCCTGAGGAAAGCGGGTGAAGGAAGCGTGGAAAATTCAAAGCAAGATAAAATACTAGTATATGTAGCTTCTTACATGAAGGAGCTATATTATTTTGGGCATTTCCGCTAAAATCAGCCCATTTGTTTAGAAAATGTAAAACCAGATGACCTTGAAACTGGAAAGGAAACGATGACGATTCAAGCTGTGACGTACCGCACGATTGAAAAAATGGAAATCGTTGAAATGTATTGTTACAAACAGATGTCAGAGCTGTTTTTATGTCCCGATTCGGAAGCGTTTTCAATTGTGAACAAAAAATGTTTTTTCACAAAATCGACACAAATCAATTTTAGAGGTCTTGTTTCGGTTGAACGGGCACGATATAACGTTACTATTCAACGGTTTTGTTCACCATATGAACAATCTCTTTAACCGTTGATAGTACTACATATTTTCTTCACATCTTCGTGAAATGACTTGCATGGAAGACATCTGTGAAAACCTTATCAATCGTTGATATGTATAGGTTTTTCGGCTCTGTTTTTATTGTGAATTCATTTGACTATGAAAGCTGCTTCATTGTATTCTTGACTAGTATGAAAATCCGCAAATTGTGGGAAAGAAAAAGAACTCACAATTGGGAAAAAAGGGGGTCGTCTCTAGTGCGCCAAAGTGGGCTCGCGAAGAGTATGGTCATGGCCTCGCAAATTTCGACGGCACTGGCTGCACCGATCGTCATTGGCTTTTTGGTTGGGAACTATGGGGAACAACAACAATGGTGGGAAAAAATGGGTGCGACGTTCGCCGTGTTCATCGGGATTTTCATCGGCATTCTTTGCATGATCGCCATGATCAGGCACTTGTTAGGGGAGAAGACATGAACATCATCCTTCAAGATGCGTTGTATCGTGCGTACTTACGATGGTTTGGACTCTTTTACGGAATCCTAGCTGTCCTGCTGCTCATCGGACGCCCGAGTGATCCAGTCATCTATGGACTAGCACTTGGTGGAACTGGCAGCTTTCTGATCTTGACGCTTCAACGACTCAGCGTCGATCGGATGTATCGTGTAATCGAGACGGGGCGTAAGCCAGTGTCTCGAGGGACCGTTTCACGCATGGCGGTCGCGGTACTTTGTGTGATGATCGGTTTGAAATATCAAACTGAATTGTCATTAACTGCGGTGGTAATAGGCCTTCTCGCCGGCCACGTCATACAATTTTGTGAGTTCTTGACTCACGAACTCAAGCGGGAAAAGAGGTGAATAGTCAAATGAACCACGAAATGCCACTTTACGAAATCCCACTCTGGGGTGACTTCGTTCTGTACGGTAGCTGGACGAACTTGATCACAGTATTGATTGCTGCTGCTCTCGTCTTCTTGATTGCCGTGGTCGGTACGCGACGTCTTGTGATGAAGCCAACCGGTGCTCAAAACGTGATGGAGATGTTCCTTGAATTCGTTCGCGGAATCATCAGCAGCACGATGGACTGGAAAACAGGGGGTCGCTTCCTTACGTTCGGAATGACATTATTCCTGTTCATCCTTGTGTCCAACATCATGGGTCTCCCATTCAACGTCGTGACGGGACACTACATTTGGTTCAACTCACCAACTGCAGATCCTTACGTGACACTGGCACTTTCATCTCTCGTAGTAGTCTTAAGTCATTACTACGGTGTGAAGATGCGAGGCTTCGGCGCTTATGCGAAAACATTCATGACGCCGATGTTTATCATTACCATCATCGAGGAGTTTGCAAACACGTTGACGCTCGGTCTTCGTCTTTACGGAAACATCTTCGCTGGTGAAATCATGATCGGAATCATTCTTTCGATCGGTATCGTCTCTGGTACGAACGATTTCCAATTCCTCGGACCAATCGGCGCGATCATCTCGGGTATCCCGATGTTGATCTGGCAAGGATTCTCACTCTTCATCGGTGGTATCCAAGCGTACATCTTCCTTATCTTGACGATGGTTTACATCGGACATAAGGCAGCGCACGACCATTAATTCGAAGGTAAAGCATCCGCTTTTCCGATAACAGCACGACAAATCAATGAACATACTCTAGGGAGGCAATTTATCATGAATCTTATTGCAACAGCGATCATCATCGGACTCGGCGCACTCGGCGCAGGTATCGGTAACGGTCTTATCGTAAACGGTACAGTATTAGGTCAAGCACGTCAGCCAGAACTCAAAAACGAACTTCGTCAAACAATGTTCATCGGTATCGGTCTTGTTGAGGCACTTCCAATCATCGGTGTAGCGGTCGGTTTCCTTCTTCTCAACTCTTAATCCACGATTAACGAGAACGGACTACATAGGGCGCTATTCGTTCAACGTTTGAGTGAACCGTCACGGGAGCTTAGGCTCCCTTATGTAGATATTGAAGTTGAACCAACCACGAGGGGAGTGTAATCGAATGAATCTAACGTATCTTGCGGCAGAGGCTGGCGGCGAAGGCAACCAACTCTTACTAGCCAACATGATCGTCACGATCGTCGTTTTCCTCTTGCTCCTCATCCTCTTGAAGAAATTCGCATGGGGCCCGCTCGTCAACATGATGAAAGCGCGGGAAGAGCATGTGGCTAGCGAGATCAACTCGGCTGAAAAGAGCCGTAAAGACGCTGAAGTCTACGTAGAACAACAACGCGAAGAATTAAACAAGGCGCGTACGGAAGCACGCGATCTTTTAGAAGCATCACGCCGTCAGGCAGAAGCAGAGCAAGCACGTGCGATGGAGCAGGCACGTCTTGAATCCGAAATGAGTAAGGAAGAAGCTCGCCGTGCGATCGAACGTGAACGCGCTGAAGCACAAGCTGCTTTGAAGAACGATGTCGCTCTTCAAGCAATCGCTGCAGCACGCCACGTCATGAAAACACAGCTTGCGACAGACGAAGCCGCTCAAAAAGCACTCGTCGATCAATTCCTTGCTGATACTAAGGGCACGAACTAATGCGTGATCACGTAGCGGGACGCTACGCAAAAGCGCTCTTCGATCTTGCGCTTGAGCACCATGTGCTCGAGCAAGCAGAAGCTGATGTGCGGACGCTCGGCGAAGTGCTCCACGCAACACCAGAGCTCGCTTCGGTTTTAGATAACCCATCGATTTCTGCTGAAGAGCTCAAGCAAGTTCTTCAAACAAGCTTCACTGGCTTCAACACGATCGTCTTGAACACATTGCTTGTCATGGTCGAAAACGACCGGGCGGCAGAGATCGTTACATTACCGGAACACTTCATTGCATTGTTGAATGAACACCGCAATGTCGCGACGGCAATCGTCACGAGTGCATACAAATTGTCGGACGAGGAACTCACGAAAGTGAAAGAGACGTTTGGCCAAAAATCAGGTAAAACGCTTGAAGTCGAGAACGTCGTCGACACGCGCGTCATCGGAGGACTTCGCGTCCAAATCGGTTACACGACATATGACGGAACGATCGAAACTAAACTAACGCGCCTTGAGCGTGAGCTGTTAAAAGCGTAAGAAAATAGGGGTGAAACGCATGAGCATTAGAGCTGAAGAAATCAGCGCCCTGCTTAAAGCGCGTATCGCGCAGTACGGTTCTACGATGGAAGTGAACGAGACAGGTACGGTCATCCAAATCGGTGATGGTATCGCTCGTGCACACGGACTCGACAACGTCATGTCGGGAGAGCTCGTAGAATTCGCTAACGGCACAATGGGCTTGGCGCAAAACTTAGAAGAAGGCAACGTCGGTATCATCATCCTCGGTGACTACCTTGAAATCAAAGAAGGCGACTCTGTTCGCCGTACGGGCCGCATCATGGAAGTACCAACTGGAGACGCACTCCTCGGACGTGTCGTTAACCCACTCGGTATGCCAATCGATGGTCTTGGTCCAATCGAAACAGAACACTACAACCCTATCGAGCGTAAGGCGTCTGGCGTCATGGCGCGTAAATCGGTACACGAACCACTTCAGACGGGAATCAAGGCGATCGATGCCCTCGTTCCAATCGGTCGTGGACAGCGTGAGTTGATCATCGGTGACCGTCAGACGGGTAAAACGTCGATCGCAATCGATACGATCATCAACCAAAAAGAAGAAAACATGATCTGTATCTACGTCGCAATCGGACAAAAAGAATCAACAGTCCGTGGCGTCGTCGAGACGCTCCGTAAAAACGGTGCCCTCGATTACACGATCGTCGTTTCGGCAGCGGCTTCACAGCCAGCTCCACTTCTTTACCTCGCACCATTCGCAGGTGTCGCGATGGGTGAACACTTCATGGACCAAGGCAAACACGTTCTTGTCATCTATGATGATCTTTCAAAACAAGCAGCTGCTTACCGTGAGCTTTCACTTCTCTTGAAACGCCCACCAGGCCGCGAAGCTTACCCAGGGGATGTCTTCTACCTCCACTCACGCCTTCTTGAGCGTGCGGCGAAGTTGAACGACGAGCTTGGCGCAGGTAGCTTGACTGCCCTTCCGTTCATCGAAACACAAGCGTCGGATATCTCAGCTTACATCCCGACGAACGTTATCTCGATCACGGATGGTCAAATCTTCCTTCAATCGGATCTCTTCTTCTCAGGTGTCCGTCCCGCGATCAACCCGGGTCTCTCGGTATCGCGTGTAGGTGGTTCGGCTCAAGTAAAAGCGATGAAGAAGGTAGCGGGTACGCTCCGTCTTGACCTCGCATCTTACCGTGAGCTTGAAGCATTCGCACAGTTCGGATCTGACCTTGATAAAGCGACTCAGTCGAAGCTTAACCGTGGTGAGCGGACAGTTGAAGTCTTGAAACAAGACTTGAACCAACCACTTACTGTCGATAAGCAAGTCATCATCATCTATGCCTTGACTCGTGGTCACCTTGATGATGTTGCTGTAACGGATATTCGTCGTTTTGAAAAGGAACTCAACCTCTGGCTCGATCAAAACCGCAAACAACTTTGCGATGAGATCCGTAAGACAGGTAACCTTCCAGCAGACGAAGAGATCGTAGCAGCAATCTCAGAATTTAAGAAAACGTTCCAAGCGACGGTCTAATCCGGCGGAACGCTCTTGATACTAACAAGGTGGTGAATCGAAATGGCATCGTTGCGCGAGATACAAACGCGGATCAACTCGACGAAAAGTACGAAACAGATCACGAAAGCGATGAACATGGTTTCGGCGTCGAAACTGAACCGCGCTCAAGCACATAGCGCGAAGTTCCAACCTTACATGCTGAAAATGCAAGAGGTACTCGGAACCATTGCGAATGGCACGACAGGTGCGAGCCATCCGATGCTCGAGAAACGTCCCGTCAAAAAGACGGGCTATATCGTCATCACATCGGATCGCGGCTTAGCTGGTGCATATAACGCCAACGTGCTGCGTGAAGTCTACCGGGAAATCAAAGAAAAGCATACTGCGGACAGTTACGTTCTCTTCGTGGTCGGTAAAGTCGGTGTCCAGTTCTTCCGTTCACGCGGAATTACGGTCACGGATGCGATCACAGGCTTGAACGATTCTCCTTCGTATGTCGACGTCGCTGAAATCGTGAAGCGCACAGTGAGTGCGTTCACGCTCGGCGAAATCGACGAGCTCAAGCTGTGCTACAACCACTTCTTATCTGTCATCAGCCAAGAAGTGAAAGTCGAAACGCTTCTCCCACTCGGAGAAATCGAAGCTTCGTCTTCGACGACTTATGAGTACGAGCCAAGCGAGGAACAAATCCTTGCTGAACTCCTCCCGCGTTATGCGGAGAGCTTGATCTTCGGTGCGCTTCTTGACGCGAAAGTAGCAGAACATGCGTCACGTATGACAGCAATGCAAAGTGCGACAGATAACGCAGATGACTTGATCGGTCGATTGACTCTCGTCTACAACCGAGCTCGACAAGCTGCAATCACGCAAGAAATCACAGAGATCGTCAGTGGGGCTGCTGCGCAGCAGTAATCCCGACTGGCGTAACGATAGGTAGGAGGAAACACGATGAACGAACTCGGTTTAAAAGGCCGCGTCGTCGCGGTCATGGGACCTGTCATCGACGTTAAGTTCGAAGGACACTTACCGAACATCTACAACGCGCTCCGTATTCAATATACGCCGCAAACTGTAGAAGAAGTGGCTATCGACTTGACGCTTGAGGTCGCCCTGCACCTTGGTGACGACGTCGTCCGTACCATTGCGATGGACTCAACGGATGGAGTACGCCGTGGAATTGAAGTAATCGATACGAATGCTCCAATCTCGGTACCCGTCGGAGAAGCGACACTTGGTCGCGTCTTCAACGTACTCGGTAACCCAATTGATGAAAAAGAAATCGCTGCTGACGTGGAACGTCTTCCGATCCACAAAAAAGCACCGACTTTCGATAACCTTTCAACGAAAGTTGAAATCCTCGAGACTGGAATTAAAGTCGTCGACTTGCTCGCTCCTTACATCAAGGGTGGTAAGATCGGTCTCTTCGGTGGTGCCGGTGTAGGTAAGACCGTCCTCATCCAGGAATTGATCAACAACATCGCGCAAGAGCACAGCGGTATCTCGGTATTCGCAGGTGTTGGTGAGCGTACGCGTGAAGGTAATGACTTGTTCCACGAAATGACGGATTCAGGCGTTATCAAACAAACAGCGATGGTCTTCGGTCAGATGAACGAACCACCGGGTGCACGTCTTCGTGTTGCCTTGACTGGTTTGACGATGGCAGAATACTTCCGTGATGAGCAAGGACAAGACGTTCTTCTCTTCGTTGATAACATCTTCCGTTATACACAAGCAGGTTCTGAGGTATCGGCCCTTCTCGGTCGTATGCCATCTGCCGTTGGTTACCAGCCAACACTCGCAACAGAGATGGGTATGCTTCAAGAGCGAATCACATCAACAAACAAAGGTTCGGTTACATCGATCCAAGCGGTTTATGTACCAGCCGATGACTATACTGACCCGGCTCCTGCGACGACGTTTGCTCACTTAGATGCAACGACGAACCTTGAGCGCCGTCTCTCTGAGATGGGAATCTATCCTGCCGTGGATCCACTTGCTTCGACATCACGCGCCCTTTCACCGGAAATCGTCGGCGAAGAGCACTACGGTGTTGCACGTCAAGTTCAGGAAACACTTCAGCGTTATAAAGAACTTCAAGATATCATCGCGATCCTCGGTATGGACGAGTTGTCAGAAGACGACAAATTGACTGTACACCGTGCGCGTCGTATCCAGTTCTTCTTGTCGCAGAACTTCCACGTAGCTGAGCAGTTCACAGGACAAAAAGGATCGTACGTCCCAGTTAAGGACACGATCCGCGGCTTCAAAGAAATCCTCGAAGGTAAACACGATGACTTAACGGAAGAAGCATTCCGTCTCGTCGGTCCGATCGAAGATGCGATTGAAAAAGCGAAGGCGCTTGTCTAAGTGACAAAGCATAAGGGGGACTTGAGATGAACACACTTCATGTCAATATCGTCACCCCGGATGGCGAAGTGTATGATGGCGATGTCCGTATGGTCGTTGCGAAGACGATTTCTGGTGAAATCGGGGTTCTCCCGCACCACGTCCCACTCGTAACACCACTCGACATCAGCATCTTGAAGTTGCGCCACGAAGATGGCGGACGCACGTTGATCGCTATCAGCGGTGGCTTTATGGAAGTGCGCCAGGATACTGTAACGGTTCTTGCGGAAACTGCGGAGCAAGCAGACAAGGTCGACTACGACCGGGCTGCAGCTGCGAAGGTTCGTGCAGAACGTCGTCTCCAGGACACGAAATTATCAGAACTCGAATTCAAGCGTGCTGAACTTTCACTGAAACGAGCAGTTAACCGTCTCAGCTTGAAAGACTACGGTCGCGATTGATTTGATGAAACCCCGGTTCCGTTCGCGGAACCGGGGTTTTTTTTGTATGAAACGTCAATGATTTTTCGTATGGCAACCGTTTTCGCAACACGATGAAGGATACAGGTTTAAAATACTGAAAAAATGTAAAAGTACAATATATGCCTCGTCTTCACGAATTCTTCAACCTTTTTTCAGTAGAAGACCAAATTTATCTTCAATAAATATATTTTATACGCTAAAATTAATTCAGCGTGTTCTTTTTTGTTTGCGCAATCATTCATTTTATGAAATCATAGTAGAGTTGAAGAAACTATGAAGAAGAGGTGCAACGAAAGTGACATCTATTGGTGTGAGTGCGTTAGTTAGTATGCTGGTCTACATCGTGGCGATTTTACTCGCCTGGTGGTCCTTGTTACCAGTCAAATGGGAGAAAATCCTGCAACATCCTAAAGGACCGCATGCGGTAGCCTTGCGAACGATTCTAGCAATTGCACTTGGATCCATCGTAGCGCGCTTTTTACTGGATTATGCCGGCTTTGCACAACGTCTACAGTTTTTAATCGGGTGAACTTGTAACTGCATTGTAAACCCTGAAATGGTAATTTGTTTTAACATGGAACAGGACACTGCTCTTTCAATGAAGGAACACAGTCATTTAGCAATCATCTAACATTACAATCGAAACGTCGTATTGGCTTTGGAGTAAGAGATCAACTATAGGGAAGTTTCTTTTCTAACATTCGTTGAATTCCAACTATGATCCTCACCAATCACGAATTGAACATACTAGAACAGAAACGAAGCAGAGGAGTAGGGAGAATGGAAAAAATCGTTGTCCGTGGCGGACGTAAATTAGCTGGAACAGTCAAAGTAGAAGGTGCAAAGAACGCGGTCTTAAAAACACTTGTCGCGACATTGCTTGCATCAGAGGGACAATCGGTTCTTCAAAACGTACCACGTCTAGCAGACGTCTATACAATCAATAACGTCTTACGCAACTTGAACGCAGAAGTCGAGTTCGATGCAGAAGCAAACACGGTGACGGTCAATGCTGAGCCGGACCTCAAAGATGAGGCACCACTTGAGTACGTTCGTAAGATGCGGGCTTCGATTCTCGTCATGGGTCCATTACTCGCACGCCTCGGTCGCGCACGTGTTGCAATGCCAGGTGGTTGTGCGATTGGTTCACGTCCAATCGACCTTCACTTGAAAGGATTCGAAGCAATGGGCGCAAAAACGATCATCGGAAACGGATTCGTTGAGGCACAAGTCGACGGTCGTCTCCAAGGTGCAAAAATCTACCTCGACTTCCCATCTGTCGGTGCAACAGAAAATATCATGATGGCTGCGACACTCGCAGAAGGAACAACAGTCATCGAGAACGTCGCAAAAGAACCAGAAATCGTTGACCTTGCTAACTTCTTGAACGCAATGGGCGCAAAAGTCCGCGGTGCAGGTACAGAAACGATCCGCATCGAAGGCGTCGAGAATTTACACGGTGCAACACACTACGTCATTCCTGACCGGATCGAAGCAGGTACGTTCATGATCGCAGCAGCGATCACTGAAGGGGATGTCGAAGTCATCGGCGCTGAGCGCGAACACCTTCGTCCACTCATCTCAAAGATGGAAGAGATGGGCGTTAAGATCACGGATACGGAAGAAGGTCTCCGTGTCGTTGGTCCAGCAAAACTTGAAGCAGTTGACGTCAAGACGATGCCACACCCTGGTTTCCCGACAGACGTTCAAGCACAAATGATGGCACTCGTCCTCAAAGCAGGCGGCACATCGGTCATCACGGAAACAGTCTTCGAGAACCGTTTCATGCACGTCGAAGAATTCCGTCGTATGAACGCTGACATCAAGATTGAAGGTCGTTCATCGATCATCAACGGTGGCGTACAATTACAAGGCGCAGAAGTTCTTTCAACGGACCTTCGTTCAGGGGCAGCACTCGTCACAGCAGGGTTGATCGCTGAAGGCGAAACACGCGTTGGTGCACTTCACCACATCGACCGTGGATACGTCGACTTCCACTTGAAGTTACAAGCACTTGGTGCAGACGTAGAACGTGTGACTGAAGAAGTAGCAGTCGTTGAAGAAACAGCTGCAACAAAACTTTAAGCACTTATATAAGAGCATCATCCCATTTTCGGGAGATGCTCTTTTTTGTCGTCTTTTGAAAAGGACGACAATGAAATCCGAAAAGCCGAAAAAGAAAGTCGTTTCGTGATGGGGCATATGCTAGAATTGAAAGGTATGTATACATAAATGGGTTAGACGTCCAAACGACGTTCTATATTTTGGAAGAATAGCCAGTGGGTAAAGGAGAGCACACGAGATGTTTTCAAGAGATATCGGAATCGACTTAGGGACGGCGAACGTCGTCATTCATGTCAAAGGTAGAGGCATCGTCCTCGATGAGCCATCGGTCGTCGCGATCGATAAGGCAACAGGTAAGATTCATGCGGTAGGTACGGAAGCACACTTGATGGTAGGGCGGACACCGGGGAACATCGTGGCCATTCGACCACTTCAAGACGGTGTCATTGCCGATTTTGAAATGACGGAAGCAATGCTTCGCCATTTCATCGATAAGATTGAAGTCCGTAAGATGTTCGGTGGAGTCCGGATGTTGATCTGTACACCAGCAAGCATCACGACGGTTGAGGCGAAGGCAATTCGTCAAGCCGGTGAAAAATCAGGCGCAAAGACAGTCTTTCTCGAAGTCGAGCCGAAGGTCGCAGCAGTCGGTGCCGGTATGGACATTTGGATGCCAGCAGGGCACATGGTCATTGATATCGGTGGCGGAACGACGGATGTTGCCGTACTTTCAATGGGTGATATCGTATGCGGGGAGACGATCAAAGTCGCAGGAGATCGTTTCGACCACGACATCATCCGTTCGATCAAGGATACACATAAGCTCATCATCGGAGAACGGACGGCACAAGCCGTCAAGACGACGGTTGCTACTGTTTCAGAAGACGGACGGAGCGAACAGATGGATATTCGCGGACGAAATCTCGTGACGGGTTTACCACACAACATCACGGTGACATCAGAAGAGATGCACGATGCGCTTGCGGAAGCAGCGATGGAGATCGTCGAGGCAACGAAGCGTGTACTCGAGAAGACACCACCGGAGCTTGCAGCGGACATCATCGATCGTGGTATCATCCTAACGGGTGGGGGCGCGTTGCTGGACGGAATCGATCAACTGCTTGCAAAAGAACTTGGTCTACCGGTTCTGATCGCAGAAGATCCGATGTTATGTGTCGCACGCGGTACAGGAATCATGCTCGATAACCTCGGAAAGTAAGAACATCGAGATGAATTAAAAGATGGTTCTTCTCAGTAATGGGAAGGACCACTTTTCATTTTGGGACGATGTGGAAGAAAAGAAAGACTTGCTCCATTTGACCCGCTTTCCTCAGGCGAGACACAAGCCAGTCTTCACTGTTCGTATAACAGTGAACCCGGGTCTTGTTTGTCTCTGACAGCGCAAAAATTTGCGCTTTTTCCTGGAGGAGTCGGATCAATGATAGCAAGTCTTTTTTCCTGTCCCTTCGTTTCAAATCTTTATGTTCTCACTGCGTACTACGCATGAACGCTTGGTAGGATTCAAAATCATGATAGACGATCGCACTTGGCGGCAGCGAACTGGCCATCGTCTGATTGACGAGCTGATTCAACTGCGTTCGTGTCTTACCGTAAAACGTGATATCCGGCGTCTCTGGGAGTTCGGTGAACTCGATCGCATACGATAAAGTATGATTGTTGCTTGCGGCATAGAGTGCATCGGTCATCGTGATGGCGCCAAGTCCGTTACCACCACCATAGACGGTCCGGTAACTCATCAACGTGACTTCGTCAGCAAGATCCATTGCCCATTCGCTGAGAGGGCGACTGTTCGCATCCTGTACGGTATGGAACCAGAACGGGAGGAACAGTTGCAGTGGTAATCCTTCAGCAGACGCTTTCTCGCGGAAGGCGAGTAAGATGCGTTCATAGGAAGCGATGACACGTGGCTGGTCCGTCTCCCACTCAGGTAAGGCATACGGTTCGAGATCGACGCTGATGCCATCCGGATGACTGATCGTTTCCTGTTGATAGGTCGAGATCCAGGCGAGTGGATCCTCGACGTTCGGTCGAGCTGTCGTTCCTTCGTTTGTGATCCAGCGTGGCTGTCCGAATAAAAAATAGACTTCGATTCCGACAGCATGCGCTTTTTCAACGAATGTTCGGTAGAGAGTACGGTCACCCTCGACAGCGACATGCAGATAGACACGTTTCATCTGTCTGTTTGCCAGCTGATTGATCTTCGTTGAAATGGATTTGGCCTCTGGGATGGACCAGATGACCGTGTGACGAGTGACGGAAACGGCAGCTGAACTCTTGAGTGGTAGTCCGAATTGAAGCAACGATAGACAGACTACGCCAATCAAAAAGCGTTTCATTTCAATTTCACTCCTTCGTGTGGATTACCTTACTATCGGTCGTAGTGCACTAACTTATATGCATCAAAGGTCCCGTTCTACACTTTGACAGTTCAAATCCTAGACATTTCACAATGTGAAGTGTATATTAAAAGTTGTTGCATTGAAACGAATTGTCAATTAAAAGGAAGTGATGCCACAATGCCATTGTGGAAAAGAAATTTAGTCGTCGTCTGGTTCGGTAGTTTTTTGACCGCCGCCGCCCTCAGTCTCGTATTACCGTTTTTGCCTTTATTCATTGAAGAACTCGGTGTCGACAGCCGACAAGATATTACGACCTGGTCCGGTATCGCCTTTGGTGCAACCTTCCTCGTCGCTGCGATCGTCTCACCAATCTGGGGACGTCTCGCCGATCGAAAAGGACGGAAGCTGATGTTGCTCCGAGCAAGTCTTGGTATGTCGATCGTCATGTTCTTGATTAGTTTTGTTCAAGACGTCTATCAACTCGTCTTCTTACGTCTTGTCATGGGAGCCGTATCCGGATTCATCTCAGCCGGGATTACACTCGTTGCTTCCCAAACCCCAAAAGAGAAAAGTGGCTGGGCGCTCGGCACCCTGTCGACCGGTGGGATTGCCGGTGGATTGCTAGGACCTCTCATTGGAGGATTCCTCGCCGACGTTGTTGGGCTTCGACCCGTTTTTCTCTTTACGAGCGTTCCGCTCTTCATTACCTTCCTCGTGACCTACTTCTTAGTCAAAGAAGAATTCGTCCCAATGGAAGTCAAAAAAATGGCGTCCGCGAAGGAAATCATCCAATCGCTTCGTCATCCGGAACTTATCTTAAGTCTGTTCTTGACGACGTTCCTGATTCAGTTCGCGGCACAATCGATTAGTCCGATCCTGTCGCTGTACGTTCGGGAACTCAGTCCTGGTACAGAACGTCTGGCACTATTATCCGGGATTGTCGCTTCGGCACCTGGTATCGCGGCCTTAATCGCAGCGCAACGACTCGGTCGTCTGTCAGATAAGATTGGTGCAGAACGCGTCTTATTCTTTGCGTTACTCGTCTTTGCGGCCTTCTTGATTCCGCAAGCATTCGTTACGGATACAAGTCAATTGATCGTCTTACGGATGGGAATTGGTTTTGCGACAGCAGCACTGATGCCGTCGGTACAGACATTGCTCCGGAAGAATACGCCAGCGAATGCGTCAGGTCGTATCTTCGGATATAACCAGTCTGCACAGTTCATGGGGAACTTCCTCGGACCACTGGCAGGTGGACAAATTGCTGGTCACTTCGGTTTTGAAGCGTTGTTCCTCTTCACCGGCTTGATCGTCATCACGAATGCCGTGCTTGAGCGGACGCAGACTGCTGTCTTGAACAAAAATCCGAATAACTAAGGAAAGCTTCCATTCCCGTTTGATTAAGGGGATGGAAGCTTTTTTCATACAGTCGATTGTTCGAAGAAGTCATCGACGCGGGAATGATGGGAATGATTTAACTGTTCTTGGACGATGAGAGACAAGGCGCGAACTTGGAAGTCAGCGACGTAGTAGAAGAGACCGTTATCGAGTTCTGAAATCGACGTCGGTTCAATAAAGATATCAGGATGTGTCAGGTGATGCAGTTGCAGAGAGAGCTCCAGTTTATGCTTTACCGGTAGACGAATCGAGGAATAGAAAGAGATCGTCCGATTCGTACAACGATTGATTAAGATCGGAGACGATCCGACTTGGATTGGCTGTCCGTTCAGCTTCGAAATCGTCACCTTCGCATGAAGGCTTAAAATCGGCTCCTTCGGTGGAGCGGTGCCCGTATCTTTTGGATAGAGGGTACCGTTTGCAAGCAACTGCTTGAACGTCTCGATATCGACCGGTTTACTGAAAAGATAGCCTTGAATCATGTCGCATTCTAAATCGCGATACAGATTCAACTGTTGCATGTTCTCGATACCTTCCGCGACGACGGTCAAACCGAACTCCTTTGCCATATAGATGACACTTTTAATGACAGAGAGGCTCTTTGGATCATGTTCGGCATGAATCGCAAACGATCGATCAATCTTCAAACAATGCACCGGATAACGCTGGACATAGGAAATCGAAGAGTAAGCCGTTCCGAAATCATCGAGTGAGAGTTTGACACCGAGATCAACGAGACGATCGAGTGTCTCAAGGACTTGTCCGCCTTCGAGTAGAACATCTGATTCAAGGAGTTCGATTTCTAAGAGGTGACCGGGCACACCGTGTTTCTTTAAGTGTCGTTCGACGATATTCGCGAAATCGCCGTAAAACAATCGTTTAGGCGATAAGTTGATCGAGAGCGGAACGACATGTTCCGGTTGTTCATCGAGCAGATCACGAATCAATCGACAGGCTTGATCGAGTACCCAGTCCCCGATGTGGATATAGAGGTCACTCTCTTCCGAAAGCGACAGGAAGTCCTTTGGCGCAAGTCGTCCCCATTCCGGGTGATCCCATCGAATCAATGCTTCCGCACCGACAATACGTCCGCTCCAACTATCGACTTTCGGTTGATACTCAAGGAACAGCTGGTTCTGACTGATGACATGTCGCAAATCGCGTTCGAGTTGATAACGGCGATACATCGTGATGTCGAGTTTCGATGAATAGAACTGGAAGTTACTTTTAGAAATCGACTTCGCACGTCGGAGTGCCGTATAGGTCTGTTTAATCAGTTCTTCCGCTGTATGATCATGATGGACGGAGTAGGTGATGCCGATGAAGACCTTCGAAAACAATTCGTAGGATAAGACGTCGAACCGGTGATGCGTCAGCTCGAGCAGTTGGTTGGCAAGACCGATCGCCCGTGTCTCGTCGATCTTTCCTTTTAGAATAATGAGGAATTTATCCCCAAACAGATGACCGATGAATACCTCTTTTTTGATAAGCTTTTTCACGGCGTTGCTCGTCTGTCGAATCCACTCTTCCCCGATTTCGTGACCAAATCGTTCGGTCAGAACACTATGTTGATTGAAAGTGACCGTCAATAAAGTGAACGGTGAACGATGCGTCAACAACTCACGAACTTGTTCTAACGTGAAAGCATGATTTGGTAAATCAGTGATCGGATCATGCATCGATAGGTGCCAAATCTCATGTTGCTGCTCCTTGAGTCGTGTGATGTCGGTCGAGACACCGTAGTGTCCGAGGACATCGCCATTCGCATCGATGATTGGGATACACGTCTCTTCGACCCAGAATTGGCGATCGGGATAGTTTAGACGGTAAACGAGTCGAACGACTTCACCTTGGCGAATTTTTGGATACGCGTCTTTCATGATGACGAGGTCTTCTGCTGAGACGAGTTTCGTCCACAGTTGATGATCTTGTTCGATCCGCCGAAGGTAATCAGTGTATGGTTCGAGAAAACCGGCAGCATGGAAGGTCACGGAATCATCACTATAACGGTGTTCGTACGCCGTCGTATGCAGTGACGTGAAAAACTTCTTGAGGGATGCGATCGCCAGATCCCGTTCTTGTTCAAGTTGGATGAGAGGTGTCGCATCCTTGAGGATGAAGAGAATCGAACTGGGAATCGTATCCGTCTGAACGACACCTTCACAGTGGACGATCTTTTGGAAACGACTTCTACGTCCCATTCGTAATTGCATCGCGAAGGTCGGAATTTGGCCTTTATGAAGTGCAAGACTTTGTTCGCGAAAAATCGTTCGATCTTCTGGGTGGATTTCTTCAAGAAAGTCGTAGGCATCCATCTTCACTAAATGTTTTTTGGAGAGTTGTAATAGTGTGGCGAGAGAAGGGGACGTGGCGACTTCTTTTGACGTCGGGAAGTATTCAACGAAACTGACGCCCTCGATCGAGTTCGTCAATCGGTCTTTCATCAAGAGACGCTGATAATCGGTTCGGAGTTCTTGGTGGTGTGACACATCACGGGCAATCCCGTAGAGACCGATGATGACGCGTTGATCGTAAATCGGGATGTTCGTGACGTTCAAGGTCAGCCAATGACCATCTTTATGTCGAACCGTCGTCGTGAAATGGACGGTTTCACCAGCATAGACCCGCTTCTTGAATTGGTTGACCGTCTCGACTTCATTCGCTTTCAAAAATGTCTCGAAATGAAGCTTTTGAAGACTATCCCGATCGTATCCAAGCAGGAGCGGAAATTTATTGTTGAAGGAAATGAAGTGACCCTTCGTATCCATCGTATAGACGGCATCCGGATGGTTCTCTAAAAAATATGTGACGTCTGACAGTGTGTATAAATCCAAAGACCCAGGGACAGTTCGTTCAGTGACTCGTTTTTTAAAGAAGCTCATAGGATTCACCTCAGGCATCTTGAATTTGTTAGTTTTAGTATAGCAATATTTGTAAATTTTGAATATATAAACCCTTAAAAAAGAGGATAATGTAATTTTGGTAGGTCTTTCGATTCATCTCTTACGTATATTACCTTTTTGTTCAAAAAAACTCATAATTCACGTCAAGTCGACCGATATACTGAGAGGAAAGAATTGAACATGAAGTCAATGAGGAGATGAACGCATGCTACGAGGAATGTACACGGCGTCGAATGCGATGCAGGCATTACAACGCCAACAGGAAATGCTCAGCAATAACTTGGCGAATGCGCGGACGCCGGGCTTCCGCGCTGATCAGGCGTCACTCCGGACGTTTCCGGAGATGCTGATCCAGCAGACAGCAAACAATGAACGGACAGGTGTGCGGGGAGTCGCGACGGTCGGAAAACTCGCGACCGGTGTCTTCATGCAGGCAGCGACACCGAACTTCACGCAAGGTTCAATCACGGAGACGGGCAATGCGACGGACTTGCAAATCAGTTCGCTTGAAGGGGCACCGCTCTTTACGATTCGTCATCAGGATCCGTTGACGGGAGAGGAAGAGACGCTTTATACGACGAACGGACAGTTCGCCGTCGGACAGGATGGATTACTCCGGACAACGGAGAATGATCTCGTCCTCGATACGAACGGACAACCACTTAACGTCGTCAATGAAGATTTCCTCGTTGACGCGAATGGTGACGTCACAGACGGAAACGGTCAGGCGATCGGTAACCTAGGTCTTGTCGTAACTGATCAACCGGAGACGCTTGAGCGGACAGGAAACGGTTTGTTCCGTTCCGCTAATCCGTTGAACGCCGGAAACGTCCGAGTCGATCAAGGTGTACTCGAACTCGGAAACGTTGAAGTGGAACAGACGATGGCAGAGATGAATGCCGGTCTGCGCCAGTTCGAAGCCAATCAAAAAGTCATTCAAGCGTACGACCGGACAGCGGAGAAGGCTGTTTCCGAAATCGGACGCGTTCGCTAATAGGAGGATACGATGCAATCAATCTATACATCCGCAAGTACGATGGGACAATTGCAAAAGCAGCTCGATACGACCGGTCAAAACCTGGCTAACGTCGATACGAACGGCTACAAACGTCGGGATGCTCAGTTTAATGAACTGCTCGTCCGTAACATCAACAACCAAGCGACAGGTTTTACGCCAGGTCCGTTGACGACACCAGAAGGACTTCGACTCGGTGTCGGAGGCTACGTCGCAAACGAAGCGACGCGCTTTGGCGTCGGAACGTTCCGGACGACAGACCGAAAACTCGATGCTGCACTTGGGAATCCACATCATTTCTTCGGTGTCGTCGATACGGATGGTGTAACGAAGTTCACGCGAGACGGGAACTTTCAGTTGTCGCCACAAGCAAACGGACAAGTCCTGCTGACGGATGATGCCGGACGCTCCGTCATCAACCAGGCGAATGATCCAATCGTTTTGCCGGCGAACGCGACGGAGATTGAACTGAACAAGGATGGCAATATCACGGGAATCCTAAACGGAGATCGACGTGTCCTCGCTCGAGTAGGTGTCGCGGACATTCCAAACTACGGTGAGTTGACGGAAGTCGGTGGTGGTTTGTTTACAGCAACCGGACAATACCAGAATGCAGCGGGCAATCCATTGACGGTCGGCCGACTTGAGACATCAAACGTCGATATGGCGCTTGAGATGACGAACTTGACGCAGCTCCAGCGGGCGTATCAGTTCAACTCGAAAGCCTTGATGACGAGTGATCAGATGATGGGAATCGTTACGTCTCTTAAATAATTGCAAATCAAAAGGGTGGTGCTTCTCAAATCGAGAGGCATCACCCTTTTCGTTATTTTTCCTGTAAGGCAAGATAAATTGCTGCCATATCAGCATCACCATAATCAGGTTTCGCTTCAGTGTAGCTAGCGTTCGTCGCTTGGGCAAGGGGGAGCTCAAGCCGTTGGCGTGTGGCTTCTGCCGTGATAAGCTCGAGATCTTTCGCCATCAGCCGGAGTGGGAAGGTAGAAGGGAAGTCATTCTTCCGGTACATGTCGCGTTTGCCGGTGAAGAGCGGCGTATTCATGCCGGAAGCACTGATCATCTTAATCAACTTCTCTTTTTCAAGTCCTGCACCTTCTCCAAGGAGTAATGTCTCCGCAACCCCCTGACCGACGACAGCAAGCAACAAATTAATGGCGAGTTTCGCCGCACTTCCCGTACCGTGCGCTCCAAAATGAATCGTTTCCTTGCCGAGTAAGTCGAGATACGGCTGACAAGTCGCGATGACTTTCACGTCACCACCAGCAAGCAGGACGAGCTGACCGTTTTCTGCGACTGGAACAGAACCTGATACAGGAGATTCGAGATACGTACCGTTATGCTCTTCGACGAGACGAGCCATCTCCTTCGTTTCTTCTGGTGAGATTGTGCTCAAATTGACGATTGTCTTACCATCGAGATCCTCTTTCACATTTTCGAGAACGGACGCAACAGCCGGTCCGTCAGCTAACATGATGAAAAGAATGTCGCTCTGACGGACCGCATCTCGTGCCTCTTTGACAGCCGTTGCGCCTTTCTCTACTAAAGGAGCTGTTTTTTCATACGTACGGTTGTAGACGACCAAGTCATGACCACCGTCGAGTAGACGTTTTGCCATCGGTACACCCATATGTCCTAAACCAATCCATCCAAGTTGCATGTTACTTCCTCCTTCTCCTAATGCGCTTATGACTATACCCCGCCCTTCATCGAATCTAACGACAAAAAAGACCGTCCACATGATGTGAACGGTCGCGTCATTTAATCTTCGTACGTGAGAATCGTCGAGATGACAGCGATCGGGAAACGAATCGTAAAGGTCGAACCGACACCGACGACGGATTCGACATCGATCGTTCCGTTGTGGTGTTTGACGATCTCCTTACAGATCGACAGACCAAGACCGGTCCCGCCGATTTTTCGTGTCTCGGAGTTATCGACACGATAGAACTTATCGAACAATTTCGGAAGGGCATCTTGCGGAATGCCAATACCCTCATCTTGAATGCGGATTTGAGCGAAACCGAGTTCATTTGTAATCCGGATCAAGACCGTACCACCACTTGGGGAGTACTTGACGGCATTACTGAGCAGATTGTTCAGCAATTGCTTCATCTTTTCCGCATCACCGTCAATCATGATCGGTCCCCGTGCCTCAAAGTCAATCTTATGCGTTTCATGCGAGACATCATAAAACTCGATCAAGTCCTGGGCCAGTTCGACGACATCGAATGTCGACATCTCATAGCGGTGCTCACTCGACTCCATCCGCTGGACGTCGAGGAAATCATTGACGAGCGTCGTCAGGCGACCAGTCTCCGAGTGGATCGTCTGCAAGTACTTCCGTTGCCGTTCTTCCTCGAACCGTTTGTTGAGCATCAGCTCCGTGAAGCCATAGATCGAAGAGAGCGGTGTCCGCAATTCATGCGAGACGGTCGAGACGAATTCTTCTTTCATCCGTTCAGCTTCCGTTTCCTTCGTCACGTCGCGAAGGACAAGCATCGTACCGACCCATGTGCTGTCGACTTCGATCTTCTCAGCGTAAATCTGGATATAGGTACTCTGTTTGCGAATCGAGACGATCAAGCTGTCTTTCGGTAAATCGAGTTCGACGATCTGCTCGATATAACGTTCGAACGCTGCTGGTTCATCAATGATGCTGGCTAATGCCTGCATCGCTTGCTCAAAGGCAGAACGTTCTTCGTCTTCGAACTGAGTCGGTACTTCCGGGAATAACGTCATGAGGGGTTCGTTGACGAGCAACTCATCCGTCTCATGTTCGATATAGACGACAGCTTCGCGAATCGAGTTCAACAGTTGCGTCGTCTTGTTCTTCTCGCGGATCATTTCCTCATAAATGCCCATCCGTAAGAGCGAGAGGGACAATTGATGCGAGAACGACAGGATGTCATTCATTTGTTCCGTCGTGAAAGCATCACGGTAGCGGACGAGATAGATACAGGCAATCATGTGCTCTTTCGTCGGATCAAGCACCGGCACTGCGACTTCATACATATAGTATGGATACGGGAGCGGACTCTCGTGCGCGACCTGTTTCGATGAATGGACGGGACGCTTCAAAAGACGTGCCCGGTGCAAGAGCGATTGATCGTCAGAGACAAGACGGCCGACCATCTCTTCTGTCATTCCGTAATCGATCGTCGAGCGAACTTCTTGTTGATCAAGGAACAATAGGGCACCGATTTCAGAATGCGTGATCGAGACAAGCTTTTCGATGATTTCTGGATATGCCGTCAATGTCTCGCGGGAGGCGAGTGTCTCTGTCAATTCATTGCGATACTTCAGATGTTGTTCGCTACGAAGCGTGATATCGAGTGCTTCTTCGAGTTCTTCCTGCTGTGCTTGCAGTTCTTCTTGCTGGGCAACGAGTTCTTCCTGTTGCGCTTGGAGCTCCTCGTTCTTCGCCAGCATATGGACCTTGTTATCTGCAATCGACGCTGCCATCTGATTGAACGATGCCGTCAACGTATGCAGCTCATCCTTGCGTTTAGGCAACGGAATTGCTTGAATATCTTCCCCCGTCGCAAGGAGTGCACTATCGCGAGACAGTGTATTGACCTGTTTCGTGACGCGGCTGATGAACGGACGAACGAGCGAGAAGAGGACGAGAATCAAGACGACGAGATTCGACAGCCAGATGAACTGGGCAACACGCATTTCGCCAAGAAGATCATTCTTTGCATCGACTTCCTTGCCTTGAATCAACGTTAGATAATCCGAAAGTAACGTATCAATCCGTGTCATGTCGACATCAGCATCTGATAAGCTGACCGATCCACGTAACGTACCATTTTCGGTGAACAGGTCTTTCCCGTTGGAGAGAGCAGCGAGCGTATTCGGATCAACGAAGTCTTCATTGATTTTCCCGTCTTTTTTTCCTTCAACGTATTCATTCAGGAGTGGAAGCGATGTTCCGAAGTAATCGTCATAGATTTGACGCGTCGCTGTCGCATATTCTTTTCCTTGCTCATATACCGCATACTTTTCAAACCATGTCGTCAAGCGGTTGATTTCCTGTTGATTTGTCTTGATGGCATCAAGTGTTTCTTGTGAGCCAGTCAATAAGTAGGATTTGACGTTACTTTGCGCGACAGTCCACTCGTTCGCGAGTGCATTGGCGTTCGTTCGCCGTTCCCGCAAATCATCGAACGTCGCATTCGCTTGATCGATTTTCTGCTCCGTATAGAAGTAAACAATTCCGGACGTGATGCTGAGGGCGACGAACACCATATAAAAAGCGAACATCAATTGGCGACCGATTGTGTGATTGATCCATTTCACTAGGATTTCCTCCGTATTCTATTTTACATGTATAAAAAAGGTTGCTTAAATATCGAATATACTCATCTTACGCAGAAACGGACACACCATCAAATTTGAATCTGCAAAAATCACTGAAACAAATATATCATATATTTCTTATCTACATAACGAACTATACATTTTTTAAGAATAAGGATTAAGAAGTATCATTTTAAGGAAAACTAAAGAGGATATTGAACTTTATTCTTTTACGTAGGGAAGTGGTTAGATGCAAAAAATGTTTGAAAACAAATGGTACCGATTCGCCTGGTGGATTATGACATTACTGATCATCGTCTGGATTGGTGATCATGTGACGTTCCTGTTCCGACCAGTCGCGATTCTGCTTCAGATGGTCGTACCACCCCTCGCGATCGCTGGGATTCTCTATTATGTCCTGCTACCAATCGTCGAGTTGCTTGAGAAAAAGATGAAGCGGCGCCCGGCTGTTTTGATCGTCCTCGTTGGTTTGATCGGTATTTTAACGACACTCGGATTCATCTTTGGTCCGATGTTATCGGAGCAGATCACACAGTTCGTCAATTCGATTCCGACGCTTGCGACACAGTTCCAGCGGCAATTGGTCGACGTTCGGGAACAACTGGAGAACAGTGCCTTCTTTTCACGATTCATGACGGGTCAAGACAACTTATTCAATAAGTTCTCTGGGAACATCTCGGAGTATGCGTCGACGTTCCTAAAGAACATCGGTACAGGTGTCGGTGGGTTCGTCAGTGTTCTGACGACGACGGTCGTGACGATCGTCATCATTCCGATCATGTTGATCTACATGTTGCTTGATGGTGATAAGCTTAAAGGTAATCTCGTTAAACTGATGCCGTATGAGTATCATAAGGAAACGAAAAAAATCCTCGGTGATGTCCACTTGACGATCATGAGCTATATCCGAGGACAAGTCATCGTCAGTATCGGTGTCGGAATTATCGCCTATATCGGATATCTGATCATCGGGATCGATTATGCGTTGTTGCTCGCCTTGTTTGCGACATTGACGAACATCATTCCGTTCCTTGGTCCGGTTCTCGGTGTCATTCCGGCGTTGATCGTCGGGTTCATCCAGGATCCGATTCTTGCGATCTATGCGATCATCGTCATGACGGTCGCGCAACAGATCGATTCGCACATCATGTCACCACTTGTGCAAGGGAAAACACTTGATGTCCATCCATTGACAATTATCATCGTCTTGCTCGTCGCAGGGAACATCGCTGGATTTTTCGGCGTCTTGCTGGGTGTTCCGTTCTACGCTGTCATGAAGGTAGTCATCTTGAACATCCGTCGCCTGTATCATCTCCGGTCGCAAAAGAAGATGGTCATCACGGAGGAAGAGAAGACGTTCGATACGATCATCACCGATCGCGATTGAGTTTTGAAATTCACGTAAAAGTGCGTCATACTGAAGAGGTAGTTAAGAAAAAGGGGGCAGGAATCAGATGGATTCACGTCATACCGAAGAACAAGCCGATTTACTGGCGTTGCAAAAATTTCAACACAACTTCGAGAACAGTCTGAAGTCGAGCATCATTTATCTCTTGCGTGATGGTGCGTTGACGATCGGGGAACTCGAGCAACGGATCGATCAATCGCACGGTCAAATCCTCGAACAATTACAGGAGCTGATCGAAGATGGACTCGTCATCCAGCAGATGTCTGAGAAAGTGCACGGACTTGCCTATTATTTGACGGCACCGGCTGAAGATCTCGTCCGACAGTTCAAGGAATCGATCCGTTGGAGTAAGCAACACATTCGATACTAAAAAGCAGGTTTCTAGACCTACGAGCAGACGCTCGTAGGTCTTTTTGCGTTTTTTAAAACTATGGTCATATAAAATTGAAATAAGCCGTTTTTACACAAAATGGATAGAACTAGCATGAAATAAAATTACAATATATATTAACGTGTAATTATTCATAATATATATTATTTATATTTTTATAGTAAATTAATATCTAAAATACTGGTTAATAGTAACTATTTAAGCATTGTTTTTGTAAAAAATTGTATATTTTCATGGAGATTGCATGCATAATAATAGGTGTACGATTATTTTTTCCGTAGAAAAGGAGTGTTGAAATGAAGAAAAAAGCACCTGATTTTCGAAAGAAGATGAATCGACACCATAGAAACCACACACGAAGACTAGTGAAACTGCTGGCAGCGTCCTCTCTCGCCCTCTCTCCGATCTCATTCACTTATACAAAAACCGAAGCAGCTGAGAATTCTGAAAAGAAGTTTCAGACGCAACAAAGCCAATTCGCGAATTCGGTGCGAAACTCACTCGTCCAAGGACCGAATCGAGTCAGTTTAGCTGAAGTTCAACTACTGACGGATGTCGCGGTCAATGCAAATCTGACGGAACAACCGGATAACTATGATTTAGCCCTTAATTTAACCGGTGTCGGATTAGCCGATGCGGAAGTATTGAACCCAGACCGGGTGGCTGTCTTCAACATTCCAGATTTAGCGGGAAAAATGCAGGCGAACGGTAATGCGTCGGTCAGTGTTGAATTATTACCCATCACACTTGAAGATTTACCGACGCTTAAAGGACAGCTAGATCCGTTGACGGGAACAGTAGCAGATACTGTGACTGACCTATTAGCGGGTATCGATCGATTACAACGTACTCCAGTCGTAGGTAGTTTGTTGAGAGTGGAGGGGCTCACAGAATTAACGGATGCTCTGGATAATCTACAGAATTTAGATACCGCCCTTTCGGATCTTTTGGATTACGAAGGTTCTGCTCCAGTCACGATTAATCCGGATGGTTCAATCGTCATCGATTTTAGTGATGGTTTAGGACAGCATCTTGATACGGTAACGAAACAAGTTGTCCAAGACGCCTTAACCGATTTAGTCAATGCCATCACGAATTTAAAACTATCCGGAATAGCAGGAAACTTAATTGATCCTGTTTTAAACCCAGTCAAAAATTTACTGCCAGGTGTGAACAGTCTTTTAACGGCAGTAACGAACGATACAGTGAACTTGTCGAATGAACTCGCAGGTGTACAAGTACTTGGACCAACTTCTGTTAGTGCCGATGTCATCGTTGATAAACCGGCTGGAGTTGCTCAAGACGAAGTTGTTGTTACAGGGTCTGTCGTCAATACGTCTGCAATTGATGCACAACTGCTGGCCGATTTAGATGGTCAAGATACGATCGTCTTTGATGAAGAGGCAGATGGAGATGCTGACGCAGATGCTGACGCTGATGCGGATGCTGACGCCGATGCTGACGCAGATGCTGACGCAGATGCTGATGCAGATGCTGATGCGGATGCCGACGCTGACGCCGATGCTGACGCTGATGCTGATGCTGACGCAGATGCGGATGCCGACGCAGACGCAGATGCCGACGCAGATGCTGACGCTGATGCGGATGCCGACGCTGATGCCGACGCCGACGCAGATGCTGATGCTGATGCGGATGCCGACGCTGATGCCGATGCGGATGCTGACGCAGATGCCGACGCAGACGCAGACGCAGATGCCGACGCAGATGCTGACGCTGATGCGGATGCCGACGCTGACGCTGACGCTGACGCAGATGCCGACGCGGATGCCGATGCGGACGCTGATGCCGATGCGGACGCTGATGCTGACGCTGATGCTGATGCCGACGCTGATGCGGACGCTGATGCGGATGCGGACGCTGATGCGGATGCGGATGCTGATGCTGATGCTGATGCAGATGCGGATGCGGATGCCGATGCTGATGCTGACGCTGACGCTGACGCTGACGCTGACGCTGATGCGGATGCCGACGCCGACGCTGACGCCGATGCTGACGCCGATGCTGACGCCGATGCCGACGCCGACGCCGATGCTGACGCTGACGCTGATGCTGATGCGGATGCTGACGCTGATGCGGATGCCGACGCTGATGCCGACGCTGATGCCGACGCCGATGCCGATGCGGATGCTGACGCTGACGCTGATGCCGACGCCGATGCGGATGCTGACGCTGATGCCGACGCTGACGCCGACGCCGATGCGGATGCCGACGCGGACGCCGATGCGGATGCGGATGCCGACGCTGACGCCGATGCCGACGCTGACGCCGATGCTGACGCCGATGCTGACGCCGACGCCGACGCCGACGCAGATGCTGATGCTGACGCTGATGCCGATGCTGACGCCGATGCTGACGCTGATGCTGATGCCGATGCTGACGCTGATGCCGACGCAGATGCCGATGCGGATGCCGACGCAGATGCTGATGCTGATGCTGACGCCGATGCCGATGCGGATGCCGACGCAGATGCCGATGCTGACGCTGATGCCGACGCCGACGCCGACGCAGACGCTGATGCTGACGCTGATGCCGATGCTGATGCTGATGCTGACGCTGATGCCGACGCCGACGCAGATGCTGATGCTGATGCTGATGCCGACGCGGATGCCGACGCTGATGCCGACGCTGATGCCGATGCGGATGCTGATGCCGATGCTGATGCTGATGCTGACGCTGATGCTGACGCTGATGCGGATGCCGATGCTGACGCTGACGCTGACGCTGATGCGGATGCTGACGCAGATGCTGACGCCGATGCGGACGCCGATGCCGATGCTGACGCGGATGCTGATGCTGATGCAGATGCCGACGCCGATGCGGATCAAGATAATGATGGTGACAATGATAATAACAATGGTGGAGACAAGGATAACGACAATGATGGGAAAGAGGATCCAGACAACGTCTCGAATCCGAACGATGATAACGACAATGACAATGTCATCATCCCGATTCCTGTCGTCACGCCACCAACGACTCCACCAGGAAATGGTCCGGTTGTCACACCAACTCCTGGAACGAGCCCTGTCTCAGGTCCGAACGTCAAGCCAGCTCCTTCGACTGGCGCTGTAAATGGACCAAGCGTCAAGCCGACATTGCCAGTAAACACAGTCAGTGCACCAATCAATAAATCACCACTCGTTTCAAAACCGATCACTCAACCAGTCAAACGAATCGTCGGTGGTACGTTACCGAATACTTCGGAAAATCTGTTCTTGATCACCCTCATAGGAATGCTTGCGACAGCTGCCGGATTGTTCACGAAACTGTTCCGTCGCCGTCCACAAGAGTAAGTCATGCTGTAGTTAATCGTAGTGGGGCCATCTGTGCCTCACTGCGATTCATCCTTTTAGAATAGGAGTGAAGCTGAACATGGACCTGCTCAACCGATTCACCACTGCCATGGATGTACTGGAACAACACATGAAGACTGATGATATCTACTACTGGAATCGTCAGATGATGTTATTCGTCTCACTCGGACAAGCATCGGAGCGAGCCCGTGTCGTTCGATTCCAAGGTAAAGGGCTACAATCCGTAAAAGATCAAGCACGCAATTGGCTCCGCCAACAACCAGAAGTAGCGTGGTTGAAGCTCGACATCGCCCGAAACTTTGAGGCACTCTCGTTTGAGACCTTAAACGAGCGAGTGAAAGACACACGGAAAAATTACTTCCGGTACGGAATCGCGTTTGATCGGAAGATGCAATGTGCCTATCTAGAAGAAGAATTGAATGGTAATGCCGTTTTGACACAAGATCCGACGCATCCAGAACTACACATCAATCTAACGAACTTGAGCAATTATGCGCACCAACAAGGGCGGACGGAGCGGATGAACTTTCATCCGACAAGTCCATGCCTCCTCTTTGATACGCTAGGTGTTTTCGCAGACGAAACACCGCATGTACTTGAAGTCATACGTGATGTTGAAAAAATCCGTGAGACGACAAGTCAACTTCCTTCTGAAATCAAGACAATCGTCGCCCAGTCGAGTGAGTATCTTGCTCGCCAAGTCCGGGCGAATGGTCGCTTCCAATATGGTTACTTCCCATGCTTTGATAAACCGATTAAGTTCTATAACAGCTTACGTCATGCAAGTACACTCTATTCAATGATTGAAGCCTATCGACTGACACCAAGCGAACGATTACGCCAAGCAATCGATCGAGCAAAACGCTATTTGATCGAGGAATTGATCGTACATGAAGGGGAGCGTTCCTTCGTGCTTGATCGCGAATCAAACGAAATCAAACTCGGCGCGAATGCTGCAGCGATCTTAGCATTGACGGAATACATGCAGACATTTCAGACGATGGATGATCTACGACTCAGTCAACGACTCGCAACAGGCATTCTTTCACTGCAACAACCGTCGGGACAATATCTGCATGTGCTCGAGTATCCGTCGTTTGCGTTAAAGGAAGCCTTCCGGATCATCTATTACGAAGGGGAAGCGACATACGCCTTGATGCGGTTGTACGCACTCGATCCCGATTCCCGTTGGCTCGATAGTGTCGTCCAATCATTTGATCATTTCATCGCTAAATCGTACTGGAAATTCCACGATCATTGGTTGAGCTATAGTGCGAACGAGTTAACGAAATGGTTGCCGGAAGAGCGTTATTTCCAGTTCGGTCTCAAGAACGTCTCCCCGAAACTCGACTTCATTCATCACCGGGAAACGACGTACCCGACGTTCCTTGAACTGATGCTTGCGGCACGCGAGATGATCGACCGGATCGAAGCGCTTGGACGAGTCGACTTATTAGCAGACTTTCCACTCGACTGGCTCGACCAGACGATTGAACGACGGATGATCTATCAGCGAAACGGTTTCTTTTATCCGGAAGTCGCGATGTATATGAAGAAACCCGGTCGGATTCTCGGAAGTTTTTACATCCGGCACCATTCGATGCGGGTCCGGATTGATGACGTCGAGCATAATTTATCTGGTTATTGCCGGGCATGGGCACGAATGCTGAAGGAGGTGCCGTCATGATGCGACGCGTATCAACGCTGTTACTCGTCATCGGACTTGCCTTACTTGGATACGTCGGATATCAAAAACTGACGGTCCAGCAAACCTTGACGACGGAACTCGCAAAAGCAAAAGATGTCGTTCGGGCGGAAGAAACTTCATCGACCACATCAAAATCAGAAGCAACGAGCAAACCATCGAAGGAGAAGACGAAGGATGTCCTCTTCCAAACCGGTGAGACGGTCGGATATTTAAGAGTGCCATCACTTGAGATGGAGTTACCGGTGCTTGAAGGCGTCGATGATGCGACACTCGCAAAAGGTGTCGGCCATCATCCGGAGACGGCCTTTCCAGGGCAAGGCGACCGGATTTTCCTCGCCGGGCATAACGATACGACGTTCTCGAAAATCAGTAAGTTGAAGAAGGGCGACGAGGTCGTCCTCTATCTCGCGAACGGGTCCTATCGCTACGTCATGCAATCGAGCGAGATTGTCGATTACAAAGACACGCGGGTCCTTGAGTCAACGAAGCAGGAGTCACTCGTCGTTTCGACCTGTTATCCGTTTTATAACGTCACGGACAGTACGGAACGTTATTTGATCTATTTTGAACCCGTCGAGGAGGATGCGTCATGACACGAATCGGAATTTTACGCCTGAACGAGAATCCACAGTTTCGCGATAAGATTGCCTGCGTCATCGGTGCTTCGATGGGCGTTGATATCTTCTTTTTCCGTCCACGTGATGTTGATTTCGAAAATCGGACGATCCGTGGACTCTTCTTCGACGAAGATGCGTGGCATCCAAGTATGTATGAGTTTCCGGACGTCATCTACAATCATTTGCCACTCAGTGATGCAGACAAGGAATTGTTCAATCGTCTTGCAGCCGAGATTCCCTTTACGACGCACCGGATTGGGAATAAAAATGTCGTCTTACGTCAACTGGCGCAAGAAGGGACGTTTCAAGATGTCTTGATTCCGATGCATCGGGTAAAGAAAGGAAAGGCGATCTTCCCGCTGATTGAGAAGTACGGAAAAATCGTCTTTAAGCCGGCGAACGGAAAACAAGGACAACGGATTTATACGATTGAACCAAAAGGCGACGAGTATCGATTCAGCCATCTATTGGAGTCAACCGTCTGTTCGACAGGGGAATTGATCACCCGCATCGAAGAAGAGACCAAACGGAATCCGATGATCGTCCAGCCGTTCATCGCCTCGCAAACGATTCATGGACACTCGTATTGTATGCGGATCCATGTCGCGAAGGGAGCGAACGGTCAATGGAAACTCGTCAAATATTTTCCGTTCGTCAGCAACAATCACCAAGAATCGGTCAGCCATCTCAGTCATGGAGCGTTTTCGACGACGCGGATGGACATATTTATGAAGCAGAACTATCCGGATCAACATGAAGCGATCTCGCGACGGATCGTTGACTTTGCGCGACGATTCCCCGTCTATTTCGAATCGTTTTATGATTACCCACTCGATGCGCTCGGGATCGATGTCGGGATTGGTGCGGATGGAAAAATCTATCTCTATGAGGTCAACAGTCTACCGGGAACGCGGTATGTCGAGTTTCAGGCAGAATATCTCGCAGTCCAGTATTGCCAGTACCTTGCGACACATGGACGTCCCGGTGTACATGGACTCGATCGGGGATGGATGAAGGAACGGATCGAGGCTTAGAAAAGAGGCGACGTGTGAAGACAGTATTGTTTTATGTGATGTCGGGCTTGCTCGTCCTTATCATCGTAACGAAATTCATGGTCCCGCTCTTCGGTTGGTTTCAGGCGGAAGAGCCTGCGAAAGAGACGAAACCGCGAACATCGATCCGTCTTGATGAAGCGCAGCTGAAGCAGTTTGATCGCGAAGATCGACTTGGTGTCGTCTATGAGATGGCGGGATTGAAGCTGAAGACGCTTGACGTCGATACGACGGAAAAAACGCGGCAGACGCCACTCGTTCAAATGAAAGTCGAAAAACAAAAGCTTCTCCAAGTGATGGGGGAGACGGGACGGTTGCTTGCAATCACGGTTAAAGTGACGAATCAATCAGCGGATGAAATCGAGATCTTACCAAAAATCGGGGAGTATGAGACAGCGGACGAGATCGTAACGATCGCGGATCAGTTTAATGCTTTGAACGGTACGTATCAGCCGGATGAAAGCCGGATTGGGATCGTCTTCATTCCGTCGGAACAGCTCCGCGTGACGGAAGGGCGACTTAGTCTATTTTATGAGACGATGTCTGGTAAGAAACAACTCCGAATTGCATTACCAGCAGCGAATAAATGAACAACGGGATGCCTCCGACTTGGAGACATCCCGTTTCGTTATTTCTGAACAGCGCTGAACGCGTCTTCTGATTCGATTCCGGCTTTACTGACAGCCGTGATGACAAAACGACCGGTTGCATCTTCTGGGAGTGGGAACGCTTTACGCTCGATCGATTCTGTCGTACCGAGTTTTTTGCGTTTTCCATCCTTCTCTTGATAGACGTTGTATTTGACGACGTCTTCATCGGTTGACGCATACCAGTTGATGAATCCACCATTGACGCGAATGTTCGTCGCTGGTTTTGGTGGCGTCTTGACTGGATCCGATGCTTTCTCGTCGAGTTCCGTGAAGACGACGAGTCGGTCATCATACGTGCCTTGATTCTCATCAAACGTTCCGATACACGTGATCAAGTTGAGGTTCCGGGTATCGGCTGGACCAAAGATTTTCTTCAGTGGTGCTTTTAAGTGATCGTACTGGACGATTTCTTTGACGCGGAAGACGAGCTTCCGTCCGGACGCATCGGTGATTTCGACCGGGTCACCTTTCTTCAGCTCGTGCAGTTTATAGAAGATTGCTGGACCAGTCTTCGTATCAGTGTGACCGTCGATGACGGCATTGCCGACGTCACCGGGACGCGGACCGAACTTGTACCAGCCGGCTTGTTGTTCGTTTTTAGGTGTCGCCATCGCGCCATCTTTATCGAGCCCGACCTGTTCAACTTTCGTTTTAATGTCGTGCTTCGGGATGACGAGTTGTTTCGGAAGCTCGACCTCCGTTGCCGAGAGGTCCTTGAACTCCTTCTTGAAGATTTCAGACGGCTTGAGCGGATCTTCTTCCTTCGTCTCGGAAGAGGCCGCGGATTCTGTTTTTGGATCACCTTGCGTGATGTTTGATGTATCCGGTTTTGTTTGACCGAACAAGAGGAACAGCAGTGTTCCGACCGAAACGACCATCAAGAGGATGCTCGCCGGTAATAACCAACGTTTCATAAACGCGTATCTCCTTTCCGAGAGAAGGGATTCCCTCTATGTACAAAAATAACAGGATAGCATGTCGCTATCCTGTTATTGAGTATACCCAATTTCTTAGGCGTTTTGACGTTTACGTGCGAGGACAAGACCGACTGCTCCGAGTGCAAGACCGAATACTGCGATTGCACCAGTTGTTGCAGCTGAGTTGTTGTCGCTCATTCCACCGTTACCTGTGTTAGGCATTGATCCTGGAGTACCATCCATGAACTTCTCTGGTGATTGTTTAACAATTGCATCACCGAGGTTAGCTCCTACGCCATACATGTAAGCGTAAGACTCACGGAATGTGTCGACAGAACCTTTGTAGTCGCCTTCAACATACTGCATGAACGTATCTTGGACGTAAGTCTCGTGACCTGATACGGCTTCTTGTGCTGCTTTTGTTGGAAGGTTTTCTTCTGTAGCTGTACCAAGGAATGCACCGAAGTCGTTCGAGAACATTTTGAGCATATCTTGTGCGTCACCCATCAATTTTTTGTCGTCATTGATTGCTGCTGTGACGAGGTTCGCTTGTGCTTCGATGTGGTTTTTCGTCCAAACTTGCTCGAACTGATCTGCACCGGCTTGACCGTATACTGATTTCATTGCTGCTTTGAAGTCAGCTGTGTGCATATCTTCAGCCCAGTTTGCTGCATCGTAGTCTTTCGCTTGATCGACACCAGCTGTCATGCTGAGGTTTGCAAGAGCAACGTGTTCAGCTGCAAGGCTGTTGAGTGTTGAACGAAGATCTGCTGCTTTTGAGTCAGCTTTCGTGTTATCGAATTTCTCAGGCATCTGTGTTGTGATCGCAACAGAGAGTGCTTTTGAGATATCATACATACGGCTGTAACCTTCGCGGAACGTGTTGTACGATCCTTCGTAGTCACCAGCTGCATATTGCTGGAATGTTTTGTAGACGTCTGCTTCGTGAGCACGGAGAACTTCTTCAGCAGCTGCTTTCGGGAGTTTACCTTCCGTAGCTGTATCGAGGAAGCTTGAGAGATCTTGGACGAACTCTTCTGTTTCTTTCTTCGAAGCGTTGATACCGTCTTGGTCGTCCGCTTTTACAGCTTTGACGAGGTCTGTCGTATATTTGTTGTGATCAACGAAGATTTTCTCGAATTGTTTTGCGCCTTCTTCGCCATAGACTGAAGCGATTGCTGGAGTCATATCGAGTGCGTTTTGTTTAAGTGCTGCTTCGTAATATTGCGCGTCTTTTGAACCGTCATATTGTTTCTTCATGTCCATGACTGCAAGGACGAAGTGCTCAGAGAGTAATTGATCGAGTGTTGCACGAAGGTCAGCGGCTTTTGTTTTGACCGTGACGTTTTTCGGTGCATCTTGTTTCATGTCTTCTCCGCCACCGGAAGCGAATGCTGCCGTTCCTGGTAGTACGAGTGCTGCTGCCATTGCTGATGCTGCGAATTTTTTCGTGTGTTTCATCTTAAATCATTCCTCTCAGTTTTTGGTTTATTTGGTAAGTGTTTCTTTCCTGTTCTGAATAGCTTACGCAACCTAGATTGATTTGGATTGCATCAAGTTTTAATTTTTTAAATTAAATGTTGAAGCGATGTTTCATATTCATCCAAGGACCGTTGCTGCGTCGTTCTGGAGAGCTTACGCCGAGACGTTCAGTTTGGATTTAAAAAAGTGTAAAAAAACCGCAGAACGTGGGAAACTGTTTTTCTCCTTCCTTATATACACAAACTAAAATTTTTTAGAGGAATTGCCTGTCTCATCGTGTTACACTAGTTGCGGAACACGTTTTGTAGCGAATTTGGAACTATTTAATACCAGGTACTAATATGCTATACTGTTCTCAGACTGAATCAATGAAAGGTGATCAAGATGGTACAAAACCAAACAGGCACGGATCAGCCAACGCGTGAACGCCTGAAGAAGAAGCAACAGCCTTCGAACCAGGAAACCGGCAATCCGGAGCACAAATCAGAGCGACGTCTTCGTGCATATTCGACACGCCGAGTTCCGATCATCGTACGTGTACTGATCGTTCTCGTTCTCATCGTCGTAGCACTGATCGTCGGCGCAATGGTGGGTTATGCGACGTTTGGTGGTGGCGAGGCAATGGATGTGTTAAAGCTCGACACATGGACCCGCATCACCGATTTTTGGATGAAATCTTAATTTAATCAGTGATGGGAGCTGTCGAATATGTATACGATCGAACAAATCAAGGAAGTCATTCCGCACCGGTATCCATTTTTACTCGTTGACCGCATTTTGGAGGTCGAAGAGGGAAAACGTGCCGTTGGAATCAAGAACGTCACGGCGAACGAAGAATTCTTCAATGGCCATTTCCCAGAGTACAATGTCATGCCCGGCGTCTTGATCGTCGAAGCACTCGCGCAAGTCGGTGCCTTTGCCGTATTGAAGATGGAAGAGAATCAAGGGAAGCTCGCTTTCTTCGCAGGAATTGAAGGATGCCGCTTCAAACGTCAAGTCGTTCCCGGGGATCAGCTCCGCCTCGAAGTCGAATTGACGAAGGTCCGTGGACCAATCGGTAAAGGTCGTGCCACAGCCACAGTCGATGGGGAAGTCGCCTGTGTCGCTGAACTGACGTTTGCTATGAAGTGAAGCGAACATGAAACGCTGGCTTCTCCCCCTCGCGATTTCCTTACTCGTCGTTCCTGGTTGTCAGCGCGCAGAACAAGCGAAGACCGCTTCCCCGACGGTCATCGTGGATCCCGTTAAGCGTGCAGGACAGACCGAGAACATTTCCGCGCAGGTCACACTGACGGAAAATGACCGGATGCGTCTCGTCATCCGGACAGCGAATGACATTCGACTCGATGACCAACAGGTCGATATCCGACTCGAAGTCGCCAACCAATCGATTCCGTTTCCGTTCGTCTCCTTCGAAGCGAAGAAGATGGGGGAAATCCGGACCTACACGTCCAATACGACGATCGAAAAAGAAGTCTTCGATGACCAACGTCTTCCGGTCCTCATCATTGATGCAGGAGCAGGGCGTGGTATCGAGATTCCGCTTGAGATCGTCAAATAAGACAGCATAGCGAGCTTCTAGCTCCATGTGCTGTCTTATTTTTGTTTGATTTCGGCTCGTGAGGGAACAGAAAACATATACAAAGGAGGAATCATTATGGATCAAACGGTACAGCAACAACTGACAGATTGTATTCTTGCTTGTAATCATTGTTTTGATGCCTGTCTGAAAGAAGAACATGTTGGACATATGGCGAATTGTATTCGACTCGACCGGGATTGTGCTGATATCTGTAGCCTCTTGTTACAAGCAATTGCTCGAAACAGCTCGAATGTCGCAGTTCTTGCAAAAGCATGTCAGGAAATTTGTGAAGCATGCGCCGCTGAGTGTAATAAACACGATCATGACCATTGCCAAGAGTGCGCGAAAGCATGTACAGCATGTGCGGAAGCGTGCAGTCAGCTCATCTAAGACCTTGTCTTTCGACAAGGCTTTTTTATTATAAAAAAATAGCAGGAATTCAAGATTTTTTCTGGTTATTATTGGCGGATTTGTTTACTATTTAGGGAGGTAATATTAAATCACGATAGGAGCATACATACACTCATGAAAAAACTTAGCTTACTTTTGATGGCACTCGTCGTCGCGTTCGGTCTGAAGTTACCGGTCTACGCAGAAACCGTCGAGTGGGACGTCACTGGAACGGGTACGGGTCCGTATACGTTGACGTTTGAAGGCACAGGCATCGTCGATATCACGTCGGAGACGGCACTCGTCTTTGAAGACGGCGTGACAGGTGAAGACGTCAACATCGAAGAGACACCGGTCGTGACGTTCACGGCGGAGGCGGCACCTGTCGTCAAGGTCGTCTCAGCAGATGGACAGCGGACGATTCTCGTCGAATTCGGTAAAGTCGTCACACCGGACGAGCCGACGACAGAAGAACCAACTCCAGAGACACCGGTAACAGAAGAACCGGTCAAAGAAGATCCGGCAACGGAAGAACCGGTGACGGAGGAACCAACACCAGAAGAGCCTGTGACGGAAGAACCGGTCAAGGAAGAGCCGACGACAGACGAGCCAGAGACGGGTGATGACGCGACACCGACACCAGTCGAGGCACCGACGAAGGCAACGATCGAAGGAACGATCTGGTTCGATGAGAACGAAGACGGCATTCGCCAAGAGAAGGAAACACGTCTCGATGATGTCGTCGTCTATTTGATGGACCGGAATGAAGATGTCATCGATGAAGCATACACGAAGAATGGACTATACAGCTTCAAGGATTTAAAACCAGGAACATATGAAGTCGAAGTCGACGGATATGACATGGGGTACTATTTCTATTCCGAGCAAAACGTTGGTGACGACCGGACGATTGACTCCGATGTCGATGAAGACATGGGGATGAAGAAAGTCCGTCTCGTCGCAGGTCAGACGGAAGTGATCGACGCTGGGATTTACGGCGACGAAGAGCTCGACGGTATGTTCGAGCATTGGTTAGCTGTCGTCAATTTCTTTGATGCAAACGGAAACCAACAGCCAGATTTTGATGAAGGAACAGTTCCTGCGACGTATACGGTAACGGATGCGATCACAGGAAAGGATGTCTATCAGGAAAAGATCGCAAAAGATGACTTGATGATGCTCCAACTTGATCCGGGAACGTACACGATCAAGACGGAAGTCGCAGCGGGCTACACGGTCAAAGCGATGCATCACCTTGACATGGATGACTTGATGATGGATATGGATGAAGAGATGTATGAAGACTATGAGTCATTCGCTCAGCAAGCGAAAGCGATGAAACTGATGGCGAGCGATGAAGAAGCAATCTCGCCGGAAGAACAAGAGATGATTGATGAGTTGTTGAAGTACTTCGAGCGGAAATCACCGGAAGCGGGTGTGACGATCGAAGAAGGTAGCCTCGGTACGATCTTGCTCGCGGAAATCGCGAAAGCAGAACCGGTCGCGAAACCGACGCCAACGTCAACAGAAACATCTGTCCAAACAGTCGAATCGGCTGAAAAACAGTCGAAACCTACGACAGCGACGGGCACATTACCACAAGCAGGTGAAGACAAGCCGTTCCCATATGCAGCAACGGGAGCAGGACTTGCTATCGTCGGCCTTTGGTTACTCGTTCGTCGGGGAGCATAACGATTAGAGACCTTCTATACGAGGGTCTCTTTTTTGATGTGTGTATCCTTTGACACACACGCACACATGTGTGTATAGTAAAGGTACTACTAGAGGGAAAGAGGGATGACGATGTTAACGACAAAACAGATCAGTGAATTGTTACGTGTCTCAGAAGAAACGGTCCGTCGCTGGATTCGGACGGGCGAATTGCATGCCGAACAGGACGGAAAAGGGTATCTCGTCGATGAGTTGGCGCTGAAACGTCTCGTCGATGAGAAGTCGCAGATTCCAGGAACCGCGATGAACAAGATTCTCCCACTCATCCAAGATATGTTCGGACCGGAAGCGGCTCAGTTCGCGAAATCAAACTTGTTTGACCCACTCCGTCAATCGATGGAGCAAGCCCCTCCGAAGCCGGAAGCATCGAACGAGTCACTCGCAGAAGAACTCGATCGTCTAAAACGCAAAAAACGTCGTCTCGAACTTGAGCACGAACTGAAGTTGCTTGAGATTGAAGAGAAGATCGCAGCAATCGAACGGAAAGTTCAGTCCTGAACACGAAAAGCGATGTCCCCAATTGAGGAGACATCGCTTTTTTTCGTTCGACCATAAGAAAAACCCACTTCACGAGTCGGAAGGGGTTTTGTCGTTTGCTTGTTTCTTTTTACGGTACCAATACCAGTAAGCAAGTCCCAGTCCAATCGGGATTGCAGCCAGGTACGGGTTAGCTTCGATGAAGCTGATCATCTCAAAGAGCGCGAACCATCCACTGATTAAACCGAGGATGAGTAAAATCGTCCGTAGTGCTTCGGGAAGCTTGCGGATCCGATACGCAATGAGACAGACGAGGCAAAAGATAATGATAGCCACGAGCATTCCTCCCATTCCCGTAATCCAGTATAGCGTATTCGGAAAGCTTTTTCGATGTTGAATGATGGGAAAAGATTCAAATCCGTTTCGAACAATCGAACCGTTTGACCTGTCATGATAGGTGAGCCCCTCGCGGACTCACCTATTTTTGATAAAAAGGAGCAGATACATGGTCATTGATTATTTCGCAGTCTTACCGAGTGGGAAAAAAGGCGCACTAGAGCCGCACTGTCTGACACAAGGAACGTGGTATCAGCGTATCAACAAAGAATTGTTTCGGGCGATTCATTATGGAGCCGGTATCATCCGGATACGGGACAAAGGAGCGGAACTGCGGATTCCGATCGAGTTTGGATTCGGTTATGTCTTGCAGTACCTGCGTCAGTTCACGGAGGCGGAACGACAGGGAGGACGAAAACGTCATGTCTTGCAGCGGCAACTTGATTGGATTGGTCGTGGACTACCGATTGAACTCAAACGACGCGGAGCGAAGATCGAAATGTGGGCTGATGATATCCATCGCCTGCATCGGGAATCGTTTCTTCGAGCAATCGAAAAAGCAGATCATTTCATCTCGTAAATTCGAAACTTTATTTTAGTAAAATTAAAATGAGACAAAAACTTAATAAAATGTAAGCGTTTTCTTAGAAAGGGTAAATCCAAAAATTAATTTCCATGCACAGCCTATATAAATATATTTTATTTTACTACTATTCACCTATTTTTTACAAAAAATCTATTGTGGCGTCCTTCCCAGTTTTGTATATTTGACCTGTAGCGTTTCTACCGATTCTCAAAAACGAAACGGTGGGACATACGAATCTATGATGGAAATGGCTCTTTGAAGCGGTTTCGGCAGTTTTCTTTAGTTCATCCCAATCGGATACATATGGCTCACGGTTAGATCGTCTTAATGATAGACGAAAAGTCGCACGTGAACAGAACGTATTCCTCCTAAGACGACTAAAGAATTTTTTCGACTGTTATAAGTAAAATATTTCTATATTTTACTTATATTGTAGATTTTAAATTGGGATTTGCGCTTTTGATTTGTTAGAAAAGAGGAGGAATAGTAAACATGGGTTATTCGAAGAAAACGAACAAATTGTACGCTGCTGCAGCTGCGCTTGCAGTCACGGCGTCTGTCGTAGCACCGGTTGCTGCTGATGCAGCATCGAAGGTCTCGGTTAAATACATCTCTCCAATCTTGATGAAGCACGCTGGTGGTTCGAAATATGCAGTCAAGAAATTGACGCTTCCGACGAAAGTCAAAGTCAAACTTTCAAACGGCAAGTACGAAATGCGCTCAGTCAAATGGAGCGGTTCTGTCAAATTCGAAAAGAAATACATCAACAAATACCAAGTCCTTTACGGTAAGGTAGCAGGTACGACGAAAAAAGCGATCCTCAAAGTCGAACTTCAAAACTACCCAGTTGATGTTCTCGAACCAGTCCTCGAGCCGGTCGCTGTTGGCGGAAAAGTTCAATTGCCAAGCACGATCAGCATCCAGTATAAATCAGGTATCATCGTTAAACGCCCAATCAGCAAGTTCAATCTCAAAACTCCATCGACTTCAAAAGCAGGAAAATATAAACTGGCTTACTCGTACAAAGGTGCTAACTCTGTCGTAACAGGTTACATCAACTACGAAGTCAAGGCAGCAAGCATCTCGAACGTCATGGGAAGCGTCGATGATCAGATGCTTTCAGTCAAAGCAGATGTCATGTACCCAGCAGTGGGCGCAGCGGCAGAACTCTTAATCTACCCAGGTAAAGACTTATCAACGACGCCAATCGTTGCAAAAGGAACGCTCTCGAAAGGGAAGTTCATGGCATCGCAAGGTGGCATTCCAGAAGGAACGCACAGCTACGTCGTCAAAGTCGGCGATGTCAAATCAGCTCCGATGGACTTCACAATCGCAAACACGGTCCTCGCTTCAGCAAAAGCAATCGGCAAAGAGAAAGTCGAAGTTTCATTTTCGCGTGCCGTTGACTCTGTCTCAGCAGACAACTTCAAAATCGCAGGTGCGACAGTCAAGTCAGCGACACTTAGCGCAGACAAGAAGTCAGCAGTTCTTGAAGTCGAAGGACTCGAGTACGGCATGGACTACTCAGTTGACGCAAAAGGCATCTTGATTGGTGGCGTTGCGAAAGACCTCGGTTCACTCAGCTTCATGACGCAAAGCGTCGAAAACATCTGGATGCTTGAAGTGACACCAAAAGCGTCTTCGATCCTTGCAAACGGATCAGATAACACGGAAGTCACATTCCAGTTGAAAAACAAAGCAACAGGTGAAGTTGATACGAAAGCAGACGATATCGTCTTGAAATTATCGACTTCATTCGGATCACTTGCGAAAGAACGCGTCACGATCCAAGATGGTAAAGCGACGGTTCTCTTGACGTCTGAGTTCAGCAACACAGACATCGAAGCAACAATCGACGCGCAAATCATCGAGACGGTCAATGGTGAGTACAAAGACTTGATCGGTAAGATTGATGGACAAGCGAAAGTCAAATTCAGCACGGTCATGGTTACACCAGCACCAGTTGAATTGATCAACGTTCTTGCAGCAGAATCGAACCAAGCGGATCGTGTGACGATCTTCCTCGATAAAGCCGTTTCACGTGACCTTCTCTTGAAATCGTTCGGTCTCGATAAGAAATTACCGACTGTTGACGAGAGCGAATACCTCGCAAACGACAACATCCAAATCGAGCAGTTCGACGGTTCGAAACGTATCATCGGTATCAAATCGATTCCTTCGAATCCAAAAGCATTCGAATTGATCCTTGATAAAGAAACACCACTTCAAGACAACGCAACTGTTAAAGTGCTTGCGAAAATCACAAGCAGCACGGATACAGAAGTGAAGTCAAAAGCAAGCTTCAAGTTGACGGATGCACGTCAGCCGGAAGTCACTTCGGTCAAACCAGTCGGTCTGAACCAACTTGAAGTGAAATTCTCAGAAGCAATCGCGGGCGCGAAGTTCAAAATCGATGGTCAATACGGCGAGAAGTACTTCAAAGTCGAGTATCTCGGATTTGATAACAAAACAGGTGTCGATCGCCGTGATACAGTCATCATCACGTTGAACGATGCGAAAATGATGGGTGTTGCTCCAGAAGAAGCGTATCCAGGAGCAAAAGAAGGCTACTTCACGCCTGGTAAACACTCACTTCAGATCTGGAACACGATGGACTTCGCAGCCCTTTCGGATGAGTCGAACATCGGAACGACACAAAACCTCGACTTCACAGTTGCTGCTGATACAATCAAGCCAACTGCAGGCGTCGTTGTTGAGTCGCCAGAACAATTCCGTATCATGTTCAGCAAACAGCTCAAAGGTCTCGACCTCGACACAGTCAAAGCATTGCTTGCTTCGAAGAAGTTGAAACTCGAGCGTTACAACTCGAACACGAAGTTGTACGAAGACTTCAGCCAGTATGCTGATGTCACGTACTACGATGAAGAAACAGGCGAAGTTCTCCTCGAACTCAATAAGGACTGGACGGAAATCTACGATACAGTCAACACGAAAGAGAACTACTACAACGATAAGTTCAAACTTTCGCTCGCAAAAGATTCTGTCAAAGCAGAAGCGAACGGCGAGAAAAACGACACGTTGTCGCTTGATCTCAACTATGCTGGTTCACCGCTCAACTCTCCAGATCTGAAGAGTGCAGAAATCACGACGATTGACCGTTACCTCTTGACGAATGACTTCACAGTTATGATGAGCGAGCCGGTTAAACTTCGTGGTCTTGATCAGTCGGATACACCACTCATCAATGCCGAAGGTACAGTAATTCCGCCGAAAACAACAGTTGAGTTCATCGGTAAAGATAAAAACGGTAAAACCGTTACGATCGATGGATCAGTCGTTGGTTACACGGATAGCTCAGATATGAACTTCCGCGTCGCTGCGAATGATAACCTTCAGTATCTCGTCGATAAAGATGGTTACGGAGAAGAGTGGAAAGTCGTCGTCAAGTCACTCTCTGACGATGTCGGTAACACTGTCGCTACAGCGACACACGACTTTAAAGTTTCGAAAACGCCAGTCACACCAGTGGCTTCGCCATTCGAAATCGCTAAAGTCACAGCTAACGCAAAAGATGAAAAAGACGTCATCCGTATCAAGTTCACAGAAGGTGTACAATACACTGGCATGTACGATGCGACGAACACTGCACAGTACACGTTGAACGGAAAAAATCTCCCAGTCGGCACAAGCATCTCGCTTGCTGATTCGGATGATGATATCACGAACGGTCTCGACATCGTTAAGATCAAAGTTCCAGAAGGAACACTCAAAACATTGTCGAACGTCATCACAGTCAACAAAGAGCTTCAGTCGTATGACAACTCTGTCTTGACTGGTGGTTACGAGAAAGCAGTTCTTCTCGGACTATAAGAAACGCGAAACCTCTTCCTACTTTGGTAGGGAGAGGTTTTTTGTGACAAATCAGCGCAATCGATTGCATTTTAGTAAATCTATTTACCTATTTTCAAAAATATAACTGTATTTACTTTGAAGAAGATGTTAAATTATGTGATGTTATTTGGAATTTTAGGTATAAATAATTAGAAATATAGATTAGTTAAAGGGAGATTAGACTCATGAATAAGACAAAAAAAGTGTCTTCTGGATTGCTTGCGGCATTGGTCGCGACAAGTGGACTGACGTATGCACCAGAAAGTGCAAAGGCTTTCGCACCAAGCGAAAAACTCGATAATCGCGTTATTTTCCAAAGCTTCAGCCTGTATCAACCATACGAAAGCAACATGTATCGGACGCTTGCTAAAAAAGGTGAATTGCTCAATTCGTGGGGTGTGACAGACGTTTGGTTACCACCTGCATACCGTTCATTCGACATGGCGCGTTACATGGAAGGGTATGCAATTGCTGACCGTTATGACCTCGGTGAGTTCCCACAAGGACCAGGTGGATCGGTTGCGACAAAATACGGAAAAGCCACACAACTCGAGATGATGGTCGACATGTTGCATGACGACAACATCAAAGTTCAGATGGACCTCGTACCGAACCAAATGCTCGGTCTCAATCAACGTGAAGCTGTTTTCGTTCGTCGTGCGACAAGTTCAGGTGAGCCGTTCGCGAATCCATTCACAGGCGGAGAGAAAACGAAGACCCTCGCAACGCCTTACCTCGCTTACACAAAAGGTGGCGGTATGGGACAAGCAAAATACGGTTACCTCAAAGAATGGAACAAATCGTTCATCAATGGAACATCACTGCAAGGGCAGGGGATGGGTCGTGTCATGACGGATAAATACGGTAAACCGTACCGTTACTTCGGTAAGGACGATGCGAAGAACTACTTACCAGAATGGTTGCTTGACGCAGCGAAGACACAGAACTTGAATGTCATCGATACGTACCTCGCAGCAGACGGTTGGTATGAAGTCTCACCAGAGAACTGGAAGCCAATGCTTTCGCAATATGCGAAGGATGAAGGATACCTGGAGTACATGAAACAAAACGGCTTCGCAACAAAAGAAGCTTTACTCACTTCAACGGAAAATGGAAAAATCGCTTCGTTGACGGAAGAATACATGAAAACACAAGCAGCGTACGGTTATGGATCAGAAGAACGTTCATACCAAAACGATAACTCAGGGATCGACATCGAAGATCAGTTCCTCTTCGTCGATGAGACTGGTTTCCCAACGCAGGCATACAACAAAACGATGACGAACAACGATGAGTTCTTGATCGGTGTCGACCTTGCGAACTCGAACCCAGAAGTCATCAAGGAGCAAAAGAACTGGATGAAGTGGATGCTTGAGACATACAAGTTCGACGGTTTCCGGATCGATGCGGCATCACACTATGATACGAGAATCTTGAATGCAGAAGCAGAAGTGTCAAAAGCGCACTTCGGTAAAAAAGATTACCTCAGCTACATCGAGAGCTATAAAACAGAACAGAATGCTTACATGAAGGCTAACAATAATGAACAACTCGTCATGGACGGAGAGCTTTACTTTACGCTCCGTTCAGCACTTACGCCATCGAACAAACGTGCACTCCGTGACTTAGCGAAAGTCTCAGTCGTTAACCGTGAAGGTGACGGCGCGACGAACGTTCAAGCGAACTGGTCATTCGTCAACAACCATGACCAAGAGAAAAACCGCGTCAACCAAATCATGCTTGATACGTACGGCATCAAAACGAATACGCAGTACGGAAAAGATGGCGAGCCGAAATCGTTCGAGAAGCTCTACAATAAAGAAGATGAAGCGAAGGCACTTGCGATTTATAACAAGGAACTCGCAAGTCCAACGAAGAAATACTCGACAGAAAACGTCGTCGCGCAATACGCGTTCCTTCTTTCGAACAAAAACACGGTACCAACGGTCTACTACGGTGATCTTTACCAGACGGATGCATCGTATATGTCGAAAACGACACCGTACTATGACGAAATCACGAATCTCCTAAAAGTCCGTAAACAGTATGCATATGGTAAACAACACGTTGCGTATCACACATCGAACACGTCAAAAGAAGCGGGTAAAGACTTGATCTCAAGCGTCCGTTTCGGAAAAGACCGCAACACAGGTGTCGCGACAGTCATCGGGAAAAACGCAGCGCTTGATACGACGGTTCAAGTCAACATGGGTAAAACACACGCGAACCAAGTCTTCGTCGATGCTAGTGGCGTCACGAACACGAAACTCGTCACAGATAAGAACGGTATCTTGACGGTTCCAGTCAAAGGCATCAAGACAGCTGAAGTCAACGGTTACGTCGGCGTCTTCGTTCCACAAGCAACAAAGGCACCAGTCGCAACGATTAAAGCCGGTGCAGTCTATCAAGGAAAAGCACTCGACTTGAAAACGACAGTCGCGAACACGACATCAGCAGTTGCGTCAACGCGCTACCGTGTCCTTGATACGAAAAAAGCGACAGTTGATTCAAAAGGTCGTCTGACAGGTAAAGCAACAGGTAAGACGACGGTTGAAGCAACGGTTACGTTAAAAGACGGTTTTGTCTTGAAAACAGTCTTACCAATCGAAACAAAAGCGAACAGCGTCACGCTGAAAGCAACAAAAGCAACACTCAAGAAAAACCAGACGACGCGTATCACGTATACGTCAGCAACGGATAAGATCAAATCTGTTCAGTATACGTCAGCGAACAAAAAAGTCGCGCAAGTCTCGTCACGTGGTAACGTAAAAGGAATCAAAGCAGGTAAAACGACAATCCGTGTCACATACACGACAGTAGGAAACTACAAAGTCGTCAAAACGTTCACAGTCACAGTCAAGTAATATTAGACATCACTCTCCCTGCGAGAGTGATGTTTTTTTGATTCACGTCAATGTTTTACTATATTCCACATAATTCCATCTAATCCGGGTATTAGTAAGAAAGACCTAGAGGGAGGAACAATGATGCGAACATGGATAGCAGGGAGTTTAGCGCTTGGTTTGATCTGTAGTACGGTACCAGTCAATGCGTTTGAAAAGCAGGAAACGATTCGTCCTGCAACATTAACGAAAGCAAAGGAAGTTCCGGCGTTCTCAAAGCAAGCCGGTAGTGCTTTAACAGGTCGCTTTGATTCGGATGGATTGGCGGTCTGGTATTTTGATGCGAAGGATTTCGTCGCGAAAGGAACGCACTTTGAGTTCGAGCTCGACTACGATACGTACGGAACGATGTTCGCCAGTAAAGCCGACGCGGAAGCAGGTCGCGTCTACAATCGGTATTACCAAGTCACGGATGATACGCTCTACTTCCCACTCAGTTGGAGTGGTCGACAATACTTAGTCCTCGAAGGCTACCCGGACGACCGTTATTCTGTTCCCGCCTACGTCTCACGTTACGAACCAATCGAGGAATCGATGACAGCTGCCGTCAAAGCAGTCAAACCGGCGTTACTTGTGCAGACACGTCCTGGTGCAATGCGGGCGCAGTCGTTCGGAGCCTCAAAAGTCGAATCACTAGCGTCTGAGCTCCGCATCGAACGGCTCGTCTATGATTCGTATGCTGACGCTGAAGCGGCGAAGAAAAAGTTCGAGCGATCGAATAGCGTTGCGTTCGCAGAGTTTGACGCACCGATCCAAGCGTTCGGCGTCGATGCCTATCAAAAACATCAGTGGTCGCTACAGAACACAGGACAAAAGAAAGGACTGAAAGGAGCAGATATCAGCTTCGTCGCCATGCAAAAACGCATCAAAGGCAAGAAGCTGTCTGCAACGAAAGTCGCGGTCCTTGACTCCGGCATTAATCCGAGTTATGCCGACTTCGCAGGAAAGGTCCGGATGGATCTTGGCTATGATTTTATCAATGGCGATAAGACAGCCTGGGATGATAACGGACACGGTTCACATGTCGCTGGAGTCATTGCGGCGGGAGGAAATAACACGTACGGGATGATCGGTATCAATCCGATGGCGACGTTGATTCCGATCAAGGTCCTCGATGAGTCAGGGGCTGGTTCGGTGTCGGGACTCGTTAAAGGAATCCAACATGCGACAAAACAAGGGGCCCGGGTCATCAACATGAGTCTCGGCGGTAGTTCTTCTTCGAAATCGATCGAGTCGGCATTAGCAGCGGCGGTCAAGAAGAACATCCTGATCGTCGCCGCTTCCGGAAACGAAGGACGCGGAACGGTCGCGTATCCGGCCCGTTCGAAATATGTCTTGTCGGTCGGTGCAACCGGACGAAAAGATACGAAAGCGTCGTTCTCAAATTACGGGACAGGACTAGACTTAGTCGCTCCAGGTGTCTCGATCCCAAGTTACCTCGCAGATGGGGAGTTGTTATATGGAAGTGGTACTTCGATGGCGACGCCACACGTCGCAGGTGTTGCCAGTCTTTTGATCAGTCTGAAGCCGTCCTTGAAGGCAAGTAGTGTGGAAAGCATCCTCAAGAAATCAGCGAAGGATCTCGGTAAAAAAGGCTATGATACGAGCTACGGTACTGGTCGATTGAATGCCGATAACGCCGTCAAACTGATTCCTTAATGCAGTCAAGAAGTCCTGTGCGAACAGGGCTTCTTTTTTTCAGACAATTTATTGATTGATAGAGGTAAAAAGAACTAGGAAAATCAATTTTTTCCATTATAATGAAAAAGGATACAACGATAAGGAGTGAAACTAAATGAAACAGGTCATCGTCAGTGTCCTCCTCGTGAGTGCATTTAGTACATATACATGGGATACGATAGAAGCTGCGACAACGGCTAAAAAAGTCCCAGCAATCGAAGCCAAAACGAAAAAAGGCTACATCAAAGGAACGTTCGATGCGAGCGGAAAAGCATTGTTCTATTTTGATACGAAGACGTATCTGTCAGGTGGAACACACTTGAAGTTCGCCTTTGATGCTTCAAAGAAAGCGACCGTTTATACGTCGCAGACGGAATACAAACAAAAGGATCCATATGCGCGGTATGCGAATAGTAAAAAGACACTCTTTTTCCCACTGACATGGAGTGGACGACAATACATCGAAGTGACGGGAACGAAGGATAAAGCTTTTACGATTCCCTATAAACTCGAACGCCTCGAACCAATTCGGGAATACGCGACAAAATCAACGACAACCGGACAGGCGACGAGTCTCGTCGTCCGTCTGAACGGAGCGACGAAAGCGAGTACGTTGTCACAGACTTCACGGGCTACTGATCACGAAACGATTGATAGTACGTTACGGCTCGAGAAGTTTTCCTACAACAGCTTCATCCAAGCGATGGCAGCAAAACGCCAACTTGAAAAAACGAAGGGCGTCCGGTACGTCGAACTCGATCAACCGATGAAGTTACTCAGCACCGATCCGTTCCAGTCCGTCCAGTGGGCGCTGAAAAATACGGGACAACGCGGAGGCGTAAAAGGAGCGGACATCGGTTATCACGCGATGGTCAAACGAATTGCCAATAAGTCACGTTCGACCGTTCGCGTAGCAGTCGTCGATACGGGTATCAATCCGACCTATGCGGATTTCGCTGGACGCGTCCGAATGGATCTCGGCTACGATTTTGTCCATAAACGTCAACTTGCTTATGACGATCACGGGCACGGGACACATGTCTCCGGTGTCATCGCCGCAACATCGAACAACAGGTACGGGATGACGGGGATCAACGATCGAGCAAGTATCATTCCAATCAAGGTCATCTCGCGCAATAACTATGCGTCGAACTCGAACATCGCCAAAGGCATCCTGTTCGCCGTAAAACAAAAGGCGAAAGTCATCAACTTGAGCCTTGGTGGTGGTGGTGTCTCACTGGCGATTGAAGATGCCTTAGCGGAAGCGCGCAAGAAAGGGATCTTCGTTGCAGCAGCAACCGGCAATGAAGGCGCATCGAAACTGTCCTATCCGGCACGTTCGAAATATGCGTTCTCGGTCGGGGCGACGAACCGATTCGATAAACGAGCGTCGTTCTCGAACTACGGTGAAGGGCTTGATCTCGTCGCACCGGGGCAAGATATCGCGAGTTATGTGCAAGACGGCGAATCGATCTTCTGGAGTGGCACGTCGATGGCGACACCGCATGTCGCCGGCGTCGCGAGTGTCCTCTATAGCTTAAAGCCAAGTATCAAAGTGACGGACGTCGAATCGATTCTTCGGAAGTCAGCGAAGGACCTCGGCAAAAAAGGCCGTGACACGACGTACGGGTATGGTCGCTTGAATGCCGATCGTGCCGTTCAGCTCGTGAAATAAGGAAAGTAGGTCGAACGATGAAACGTATCCTATGTGTCCTTCTGATTGGTGTCCTCTGTATAAGCGGGACACTCGAAGGACAAGCAGCATCAAAGGAAGCACTGCAGATCAAACAAGCGTACAAAGCACTCAAGTTCGGTATGACGCTAACGGAAGTCGCGAAGACAATATACGGAAAAGAGTACCGGAAATACATCAAGAAACAAAATGGTAGAGTCGTCTTTACGAAAAAACCGGGAACGACCGATAACGAACAAGGGTATCGGTCCCTCGGATACGTACTTGATCGCCCCTCTAAAAACCTTCCAACGACAACGCTTCTTGAATTTAGTACGAAACAGCACCAGAAGACATATTATCTGACACAAAAAGCGCTGTACTACCAAGCCGATACGGAAAATGGGTTGTATGAAAATAGCCGAACACTCATGAAGCCGGCGTCATTACGCCACGGGATGACGGAGAAACAACTCGACCAACTGGTCTCAGGCAAAAAACTCGGACAGGTGTCAATGAATTTTAGTTGGAACGTTTCGTCCGTCATCAAAGAAAGTCCGATGAAAACGGGGCGCTACAAAATCTATCAATTCCATCGACCACATTCGAAAAAGATGCAGGTTGTCACCTTGTCCTATAACACGCAGAAAAAGCGATATGAGGTGGATACAGAAATCGGGATTTCATTGAAATACGAAAAATGAATAAGGATGATTCATGGAGTCATCGAGGAGAGTAGGAAACAGGTATGAAACGCATCATGATAGGGTCACTCTGTTTAGTACTGTTGCTTGGTCTGTTTGTTCCAGGAACAGTATCCGCAGCAACAAAAGCAGAAACGCTTGCGACGACACAGTACAAGGGCTTGAAAAATGGAATGACGATGCAACAAGTCGCGCAAGTCCTGTATGGCAAGTCGTATCAGAAACACCTGAAGAAAAGAAACGGATCGACTGTCTTGAAACTTCCAATCAACTTCGAAGGGGATGAGGAAGAACATAAGCAATTAATCCACGTCCTATCCGATTCGGCAACAACCCATCCCCCGACTGAACTGGTCTTACAATTCATGACGAAAGAGAAGAGTGCGAAGTATCGCTTGGTGACGAAAGCCTTGTTCATCGAACGGAAGACGAAGACAGGATATCGTGAAAGCACACGGACGCTCGTCAAAGGTGCCGTACTCCAGAACGGGATGACGGAAAAAGAGCTGGATGCGAAATTGACGGGGAAAGGTCTTGGTAACTGGACGATGCTCGGTCATATGGATACAGCGTCTGCTTATACGCTGGACGAACAAAAACTAGGATTTGCTGAAGTGTCTCGGATCAAAGAATATGTCTTTAAATCGACGACGAACAAGTGGAAACATGTCGAACTGACGTATAGCGAACAAAAAAGAACTTATCAGATCAGTGATGTTCGGACGATTCAGGAAAAAAACTAAAGCACGTGCAATAGAAAGTGAGTGAACGGGATGCAGAAGTGGAACGTAAAACGATGGCTTCTCATGGTACTTGTCGCAATAGTTTCTTTACAACCAGTAACGGCGGGTGCTGCAACGAAGGCTGAGACGATCGCCACGAAACAATATCGTGCTTTAAAGCCCGGGATGACGGTGGAACAAGTCGCCAAAGTCCTCTATGGCAAGACGTATAAAAAACAACTGAAGATGAAAAACGGTTCACAAGTCTTACGATTGAACACAGAAATTGAGATGGAGGAATGGGATCGGAACGTCCTTCTCTATGATCTTGTGAATCGAAAAGTGGAATTCCCGTCAGCGATCGGTGTCCTGATGTTCATGACGGAGACGGGCGGAACGAAGTATCGGCTGACGATGAAACAAATGGAGTTCAAACGTGACACGGCAGCCGGATTCCGGACGAGTGATCGCAAACTGATCAAAGGTGCGAAAATCAAAAACGGAATGACGGAACAACAAGTCGATCGAGTATTGACAGGGAAAGGGCTCGGGACATTCGGAACACTCGGTCACGTCGATACGACATCCGTCCTTCGAAAAAAAGAAGTCAAAGCAGGAAAAGCAACGGTCATTCATACGAAATCATACGTTTTTTCGACTGCAACAAACAAATGGCAATACATCTTTTTCATTTATGACACGAAAAAGAAAGCGTATCGTGTCGAAGATCATAGTCAGTATTAAAAAGGAGATTAGATTATGAACACGACATTCATGAAAATCACAGTGGCGACAATCATCGCGGGATCAACACTCTTTAGTGGAACGGCATCGGCAGCGACGAAAGTCGAGACGACAGCGACAAATCAATACACAGCACTCAAAGCGGGTATGACGATGGAGCAAGTCGCAAAAGTCTTATACGACAAAGACTACAAAAAACAATTAACGACGAAAAGCGGTTCACAAGTATTGAAGACGAAAGAAGAGTTTAAGGACGTTGAAGATAAGCGTAAAGAAATTTATTACGAAATCTATGATCGGAAGGCAAAGATTCCTCCGACTTTGATGTCGCTCAGTTTCATGACGAAAAAGAACGATTCCGTGTATCGTCTTATTTCGAAACAAGTCGAAATGGGACGGAATACATATTCCGAATACCGAGAGAGTACACGGAAGTAAAACGCGGGCGCTAAAATCAAGACGGGAATGACGGAGAAACAACTCGATGGTGTGCTCTCGGGGTCTGGTCTTGGGGAATGGGCTGGATTGCTTGAGGAAGATGCACGAAGCGTCTTCAGTGCGAAAGAAATCAAAGACTATGAAATTGAAGCGTTTAAAGGAAAATTGTATGTCTTCCAAAAATCGACGAAATCACGTGTTTACGTTGAGATGAGTTATGACACGAAAAAGAAAGCCTACGTTATTGAAAATCACGAGACATTCTAAAAAGGAGATAGGAACATGAAAATGACATTTACGAAAATTGCAGTAGCAACAGTACTCGCAGGAACGACTTTATTCGGAGGAGCGGCATCGGCTGCGACGAAAGACGAAACGAAAGTAACCGATCGTTACACCGCATTAAAAGCGGGGATGACAATCGAGCAAGCAGCAAAAGTCATCTATGGGAAAGATTATAAGAAACAACTGACGAAAAAAAGTGGTTCGACGGTACTAAAGAAAAAGGCGGAATTCACGACCGTATCACAAGGTCAAAAAACAACGGCATACACGTTCTCTGATGAAAAGAACTTTACGAACATATCTGTGTTTCAGTTCATGACGAAAAAAAATAGTTCAGTCTATCGTTTGACAGGAAAATCACTAGATCTGTTTCGTGTTGATAGTTACTCAGGTGCTCGTGAAAGTAAGATGAAACTGCTCAAAGGAAAGAAAATCAAGACGGGCATGACGGAGAAACAATTGGATGCAGTATTATCTGGTTCAGGTCTTGGTGAGTGGACAGGAGTGGACTCGATTGATTGGACATCGATTCAATCGAAACAAGAACTGGACTATGGACTCGGAATTAAAGCACTCTCTAAAACATACGTATTCCCGACTTCGACAACTCAACGTAAACTCGTCATTATGAACTATGACTATGAGAAGAAAACATATATGGTAGAAAGTCAAACATCACTCTAATGAACGAAAGAGCTTATCTGAACGATATGCTCTTTTTTTCATCTTTTCCCGTTTTTGACAAATCGCTCTCAAATTTCGTTATACTCGGACTGTAAGTTTTTTCATGGATAACCGATACTAATGAGAAGCAAAACACAGAAGGGAATGGACGCAGTTGGAACGAGTTAAAAAAAGACGTAAGGTGAAAAAACGCTGGACGCCACTGAAAATCATGCTATTGATTGCGCTTGTCCTCGTCGTCGGTGTCGGTGGATTCATCGGCTATACATATTATCAAGTCGACCAAACGGTCAAAAAAATTCAATCACCCGTCAAGAATACGGGAGACAAAGTCGTCGAAGAGCAAAAGCCGGTGTCGGTTCTGTTACTTGGTGTCGACCAACGTCCAGGCGAGCGCGGGCGTAGTGACTCAATCATGGTCATGACATTGAACCCGACACGAAATGAAAGTCGATTGATCAGTATTCCCCGGGACACGAAGGTTGATATCGTCGGAAAAGGAACAAATGATAAAATCAACCATGCCTATTCATTCGGTGGACCGGAGATGGCAATCAAGACAGTCGAAAAGTTTCTTAATATCCCAATCAACTACTATGCAGAAATCAACATGGAAGGGTTCACGTCCTTGGTTGATGCAGTCGGTGGGGTGACGGTCAATAACGACATCGACTTTACGGTCAGTGGGACACATTTCCCGGTCGGTAAAGTTAACTTAGATGGAAAATCAGCATTGAAATTCACACGCATGCGTTATGAAGATCCACGTGGAGACTTTGGTCGACAAATGCGTCAACGGGAAGTCATCGCCCAAGTCGCAAACAAATTATCATCCGATGTATCAGTCAGTAATTTTAATGCCATCATGGATGTCGTCGGGAAGAACGCACAAACGAACGTTTCATTTAAACCGATGCGGACACTAGCTTTTGATTACATGGATGCCTTCCGTAACCAGAAGAACTTGAAACTCGAAGGAACGGGTGGAAAAGAAGGCGACGGAATCTATTACTGGCACCCGACAGAAGATTCACTCAAAGAAACACAAACGGCATTACGCTATTCACTTGATATGGAATGATAAAAAGCACCGACTCCACTATGAGTCGGTGCTTTTGTTTAAAACGATTGTTCCGCTAGACGAATCCGACTGATCGTTCCGTCTTTTGCAAAACGTTGGAGACGATACGAGTTACTCGTGACGAGTCCTGTCGATTCCGTTTCTAGTTGAAGTGGGGCGAGTGAGGCTAATTGCTCATTCGTAATAGTCGTCTCTGTCCAGTCAATGGCGATGACCTTGTTGTCCTTCAAGACAAAGAAGTGATTTCCGTAAAAAAGGTAGTCATGCAATTCATCATTGAAAGTCCGATCGGCTGGTCCATAAAGACTATTCAGTTCTTCACTACTTTTGCCGATAAGGTCAATGAGGGTCCCGGTAACAAAACTCGTATCGAGCTGATCGTTGACCCACGTCAAAAGCGTTTCATCAGCAAGTGGTTCACCTTCAAGCCGTTTTGTCGTATCGGACGTTTTAATATAACCCGTTAAATCATCCGACAATTCGATTTCAGTCACACCGTCATTTTTCTTGACGATGCGATATCCGTCACCGAAATCGGCTTCGTACAGTAATGTCGTCATCGACTCTTCCCGGTAGATGTTGCTCGAACGTGTTTTGATGTATAGGACATCATCAACAGCGGCAGTCTCTTCTGGTACTGTCGGTTTCTTTTCCTTCGTTTTTTCAACTGTGACCGGTTTTTCGACAGTAGCCTTTGGTGTCGTATCTGCAGATCCTACGAAGTATGTCGAGTAGACGTAAGTTCCACCGGCTCCAAGTAAGAAACAAAGAATCAACAGCGCAATCCAGCCCCAAGGTAACGGTCGTTTTGCTCCAGCATGCTTGATTTCTTTCTCTTTTTTACGTCGTTTTGGTTCCGGTTCGCGTTGACTCCGTGAAAGAGTTGGAAGTGGTTCTTCTGCCTCGTCCGGGAGTGGACCATCTTCGTCCAAGATTGGACGAGCGACTAATGTACCGTAAAAGTCAGCTAATGTCGCATGATGTTTTCCGGCGAGGAATGCATTCCATTCTTCGACCGTGACGGTATCTTCGTCATAAGGAATCAGTGGCGGTTGACCGGTAATTCGGATCATCGTATCCGTCAAGGATTCCGTCGAAGCAAGACTCAAACGAATCCGTTCATGAAGTCGTGCGATATCCTCCTTCGAGTGAGATGTATAGAATTGTAGCGCTTGTAACGAGCGATGCATAAAGAAATTCCTCCTATGTCGAGATACGGAAATGAATGTAAAAAGTAACAATTCATCTTTTATTATACGCAATGTTTTTCAATAAACGTATGTCATTTCCTAAAAAAACATCAACCATTTCCCAAATATTTGTTATACTGAGTCCTAGTTGATGTAGGAAAGTCACTGAATTAGACAAATAAAGGAGAATAATTAGACCATGAATGAAACGATTAGCTTGCAGGAATTATTTTCGATTTTACGTAAATCGTTCTGGCGCATCTTGGCGTTGACGATCGTCGCCGCCCTCATCTCATTTGCCGTCAGTAGCTTTTTGATTAAACCGACGTATCAAGCAGGGACGCAAATTCTCGTCACACCGAAGAAACAAGACAATGAAGTCATTGATGCACAGTCTGTCCAGTCGTCTGTCACATTGGTTAATACATATCGGGTCATCATCAAGAGCCCAGCGATTTTAGAACAGGTTCAAAAGGAAGTTCCGAACGCACCAACGAATATGAATGCTTTGAACAACATGGTCACGGTCGAAAGTGAGCAAAACTCTCAGGTCATTAACGTTTCGGTCCAAAGTACCGATGCAGCATTAGCATCCAACTTGGCGAACTCGATTGCTGAAGTCTTTAGTTCAGACGTTCAAGAATTGATGAGTGTAGATAACGTTACTGTCTTATCGACGTCAGGTATTCCTACGTCACCAGTCAGTCCGAATATCATTTTAAATACAGCGATTGCAGCAGTCGTCGGATTCTTACTCGGTGTTGGCCTTGCCTTCTTACGTGAAGTACTCGATCGTCGCATCCGGACAGAAGACCAGGTCCAGCAGATTCTTGATCTCCCAGTTCTCGGTAGTATCCCGGATATCGATAGCAAAGTATTCAAGTCATCGTCAAAAGCAGCAAAACGAGAGGCGGTCAAACAATATGGCTAAGAAGAGCAAAATGAATAAAGACGCGCGGAAACTGATTACGGTCACGCAACCAAAGTCACCTGTCGCTGAACAGTACCGGACGATCCGGACGAACATTGAGTTCATGGCCGTCGATCGTGAGATTCAAGCGATTCTCGTCACGTCTGCAACGCAAGGCGAAGGGAAATCAACGACATCTTCGAACTTAGCTGTCGCTTACGCACAGCAAGGTAAAAAAGTATTGATTATCGATACGGATATGCGTCGTCCGACGGTGCATTATACGTTCCGTGTGGCGAACGGTCTTGGACTTTCGAGCCTTTTAACTCGCCAAGCGGAAAAAGAAAAAGCGATCTTACCAACGAAAGTCGATAACCTATCAATTTTGACAGCCGGTCCGATTCCGCCGAATCCGGCTGAGCTCTTGTCGTCACGTGCGATGGAGCATCTAACGGAACAACTACGTGAAGAATTCGACATCATCATCTTTGATGCACCGCCATTATTACAAGTCGCCGATAGTCGGATTACTTCGAAGCTGACGGATGGCGTCGTTCTCGTCGTCGGCTGCACGACGTCTGATCGTCAACGGGTCTTGAAAGCAAAAGAACAACTTGAACTGGCCGAAGCAAAAATTCTCGGTGTCGTCTTGAACCGTCGTGAACTGACGGATGATTCAGCATACCAATACTACTATTCCTATGAGTGAGGGACATCTATATGGTTGATATCCACTGTCATATCTTGCCGCTCGTCGATGACGGTCCGGCCAGTGTCGAACATGCGTTGCAGTTAGCTGAACAAGCCGTCGCAGAGGGGGTGTCGCGGATCATCGCGACACCACACCTCTATCATCCACAATTCGAAACAGAAGATGTCGATGTCCAGTTGACGGTCGATGAGTTCAATGTCTTGTTGAAACAACGTGATATTCCGTTAACCGTCTATCCAGGTCATGAGATCCGGTTGATCGGTGAGTTGATGGAAGCGTTAGAAGCAGGACAAGCGCTGACGCTGAACGATTCACGCTATATTTTGATCGAGTTTCCATCAAGCGGAATTCCATCGTATGCGCGCCAAGTCTTTGCAGAATTGATTTCCGATGGTTATATCCCGGTCGTTGCCCATCCAGAAAAGAATAAAGCAATCATTCAAAATCCATCGTTACTTTTTGAATTGATTTCAAACGGTGCGATCAGTCAGGTGACGTGTGCCAGTTTGATCGGGAAGTACGGAAAGGATGTTCAGCGATTTGCGATTGCCTTGCTTGAGAATGGGCTAGCCCATCTTGTGGCAAGTGATGCGCATCATCTAGAAAAACGTCCATTCTACTGGAAGCAATGCGAACGGATGCTTGAGAAAACATTCGAAGATTGGTTGATCGATGAGATTTATGAAAACAATGAAGCCGTTCTCTTGAACCAACTCGTGACAATCAATCCCCCGAGTCCTGTCGAGAAGAATTGGAAAGGACAGTGGGTGTAACATTTTTTGTCAAGGTAAGGGAAAGAGAGTGAATTGGCACTCTCTTTTTTCTATGTTAACGCTTACATTATTAAATTATGGAAAACTTTATGGAAAATGACATGTTTCCTGTGTTATTGTTTTTTACATAAAGAATGGGATTGATAATATAAATTTCCAATTAGAATTTGGAATGAGGAGTGAACTAGATGATGCGAGTTAAAAAAGCAGTCATTCCAGCAGCAGGGCTCGGAACACGTTTTTTACCGGCGACAAAAGCGATGCCAAAGGAAATGTTACCGATCGTTGATAAACCAACGATTCAATACATCATTGAAGAGGCGATCGAATCAGGAATTGAAGATATCTTGATTATTACTGGTAAAGGGAAACGATCTATCGAAGATCACTTTGATTCCGTACCGGAGCTAGAAGCGAACCTGATTTCGAAAAATAAATCAGAATTACTTTACTTAGTCGAAGAGACAACGAAGATTAACATTCATTTCATTCGTCAATCAAAACCAAAAGGTCTTGGGGATGCGATTCTTCAAGCGAAAGCATTCGTTGGTAATGAACCATTCGTTGTCATGCTTGGTGATGATATCGTTCAGGCTGAAGTGCCGTGTACGCGACAGTTAATCGAACAATATGAAATCACGAATAGTTCGATCATTGGTGTACAACCTGTTCCAGAAAAAGATACACATCGTTACGGAATCGTTGATCCAAGTACGAGCATCTCAGAGCAATTACATAAGGTGAAATCTTTCGTCGAAAAGCCAGCACCAGGAACTGCCCCATCGAACTTAGCGATTTTAGGACGTTATTTACTCACACCAGAAATCTTCAAGTATCTTGAAACACAGGAAGTCGGATCAGGTGGCGAAATTCAATTGACGGACGCGATTACGCGACTCAATGAAATGCAGCGGGTCTTTGCCTACGAATTTGATGGTAAACGGTATGATGTTGGTGAAAAATTAGGATTCATTCGAACAACACTCGAATTTGCCTTGAACCGTGAAGATTTAGGGGAAGACGTAGCAGCGATGATGGAAGAGTTGTTACAGTTACACAAATCACAATCGCTTGTCTGAAAATCAGTATGTCAAATATTAGTTGAAAGGAGTGAATGTTCGTGAAGAAGTATTATTATTACCGGACGATTTTACTGGCATGTATGGATGCCTGTGCATTGATGGTGGCGATGAGCTTTACATATTTTTTCTTGTATCCAAAGGAATTATTTTTATTGATCGACAGTCGTGATGTAATTCAGTCAGCGACGGTATTTGCCCTACTCTTCATCACTGTCGCGTTTCTCATGAAACTGTACCGTGTTAACTGGAAATATGCGAGTGTACAGGAAGCAATGACATTATCATTGTCCCTGGGACTCAGCTCAATCGGCTTAATAGTTTATCAAGTTCTATTCTTCGGACAAGTCTTAGAACGCATCACGCTATTAAGTTTTTGTATTTCTTTACTGCTACTTGGAGCAATCCGGGTAGGCTTACGTCTGCTTGGGATCGGTCAACATTGGCGGAAGTATGCCTTACCTCGTCGCATGATCAAGTCGCGAAAGCGGACGTTGGTCATCGGGGCAGGACGTGCAGGACGGGCATTGGTTCGTCAACTCTATGCATCACCATTCCATGAATTAAAGCCGGTTGCTTTTGTCGATGATGATCCAAAAAACATGCATTTCGTGATTCAAGGAATCGAAGTTGCAGGAACGACGGAGGACTTAAAGGCAGTCATCGAGCGACATAAAATTGAAGCCATCGTCTTAGCGATTCCATCGTTGTCACAGCAACGCCGAATCGAACTGATCACCGAGGCAAAGACACTGTGTAAGAACGTTCAAACCTTACCGATGATTGAAGAACTTGTGACGGGGAAAGTCTCAGTCAACGCGATTCGCGATGTATCGATTGAAGACTTACTCGGACGCGAACCGGTTGAACTGAACATCTCGGGGATTCGAAGTGAGATTGAAGGACGGACGGTCCTTGTTACAGGAGCCGGTGGATCGATTGGATCAGAAATTTGTCGCCAAATCATTCAATTCAATCCGACGACGTTAGTATTACTCGGTCATGGTGAGAACAGCATCTATTTGATTGAACGGGAACTTCGTAGTTTACAGACAGCAATCAATCTAGTGCCAATCATTGCCGATGTGCAAGACCAGATGCGTTTAGATGAAGTGTTTGCACAACATCGACCGGATGTCGTCTTCCATGCAGCCGCTCATAAACATGTGCCTTTAATGGAAGCAAATCCGTATGAGTCTGTTAAAAATAATGTCTATGGAACGAAGAATGTCGCAGAAGTAGCTGATCGTCATCAGGTTGAACGGTTTGTCATGATCTCAACAGATAAAGCAGTCAATCCGACAAACGTGATGGGTTCGACGAAACGAATTGCCGAGATGATTATTCAAGACTTAGGGAAACGAAGTCAGACGAAGTTTGCCGTCGTTCGTTTCGGTAACGTCCTTGGGAGTCGAGGGTCTGTCATTCCACTCTTTAAGTCGCAAATTGAAGCCGGTGGACCTGTTACGGTGACTCATCCAGAAATGACACGATTCTTCATGACGATTCCAGAAGCGAGTCGATTGGTCATTCAAGCCGGTATTCTAGCTGACGGTGGAGAGGTATTCGTCCTTGATATGGGCGAACCAGTCAAAATCGTTGATCTTGCGAAAAATATGATTGAGTTAAGTGGTTTTACGGAAGACGAGATGCCAATTGTCTTCTCAGGAATCCGACCTGGAGAAAAGATGTATGAAGAATTACTAAAAGATGGAGAAGTCGATCCAGAAGCGATTTATCCGAAAATTTTCGTCGGTCGAACGAAACAAGCTGAACCAATCGAAGAAATACTTCGGATGGTTGAAAATCATCAACTAAATCCATTGCAGTTACGCAATACGTTACTGGATATTGCCAATGACGTCGCGATGAAACAACAAAAATTAGTATAAACATAAGGAGCTAAAGCAAATGAGTTATATGACAGTGAAACGGTTGTTAGGATTCATCCTAGCACTTGTGGCATGTATCGTATTGATACCAGTGTTTTTATGCATCATGGGAGCGATAAAGATTGAATCAAGAGGACCTGTCTTCTTCAAACAGAAACGAGTTGGGTTGAAGAAAAGTCATTTCAACATTTTGAAGTTCCGGACCATGTATATTGAAACACCACAAGATACACCGACTCATTTGCTTGCTGATCCGGATGTTTATATTACGCGTGTCGGGAAGTTCTTACGGAAAACAAGTTTAGATGAACTACCACAACTGTTTAACATTTTAAAGGGTGAGATGAGTTTTGTCGGACCGCGTCCTGCGTTATGGAATCAATATGATTTGATTGATGAGCGCGATAAATACAAAGCGAACGATACATTACCGGGTTTAACAGGATGGGCGCAAATCAATGGTCGTGATGAATTACCGATTGAAGTAAAAGCAAAACTTGACGGAGAATATGTTCAACGTATGGGGATTCTTATGGACTCACGCTGTTTCATTGCTACAGTCTTTAGTGTATTGAAAAGTGATGGAGTAGTTGAAGGTGGAACTGGAACGATTACGGCAAAAGAAGCAGCAAGTACAAAGGAGTAAACACTAATGAAAAAGGTACTTGTCACAGGTGAGAACGGATATATTGGAACGAAATTCAAAGAGTGGATTCAGTCAAGTAATAAAGAAATTGAATTGAAGTATATATCTGTACGAGGAGAAAACTGGCGCGAAATTGACTTTAATGGTTACGATACTATTTTACACCTTGCAGGTATTGCACATGTATCTCGCAATCCTAAATTTAAAGAGATGTACTATCAAATTAATAGAGATTTGACGATAAATTTAGCCGAGAAAGCGAAAAAAGAAAATGTAAAACAGTTTATTTTTATGAGCAGTATTATTATTTATGGATTAGATAATAAGATCGGTGAATACAGCGTAATTGATGAAAATACAGTACCAATTCCTGCTGATTTTTATGGAGATAGTAAGTTACAGGCCGACCTAAAAATTCAATCAATGAATAGTAAGGATTTTAAGACATCAGTAATCCGTACACCAGTTGTATATGGACCAGGGTGTAAAGGTAATTTTAAAAAGTTGGTAAAATTAGCAAAAATTACACCTATATTTTTTGATTTAGATAATAAAAGAAGCATGATCTATATTGATAACTTGAATTGCTTAATTGAACAGATCATTGTGAATGAAAAATCAGGGATATTTTATCCTCAAAACGCAGAATATGTCAGTACGAAAGAAATTATTGAAGTTGTCTCAAAACACAGCAGGCACAAAGTGTATTTCAGTTCCTTTTTTAATTATGGATTAAAACTCGCAAGTAATAAGATTAATATTGTCAATAAAATATTTGGTAATAAAATGTACAAAAAAGTTTTATCAAACTCTAATGAATACAGAGTTTGTGACTTCGAGACATCTATAAAAAACAGTATTAATAATAGCTACAAATAGGTGAGGATGAACAAATATGAAGAAAAAAAGAATAATGCTACTTGGAAATCATGCTTTTGTCATTTATAACTTTCGCAAAGAATTAATTCAACAGTTATTAAAAGATGGATATGAAGTATATTTATCAATGCCGTATGACGATGAAAAAGTTCCTTTGATGGAATCATGGGGATGCAAATATATTGAAACGAATGTTGATAGAAGAGGTACTAACCCTATTAAAGACTCTAAGCTACTTATGCACTATATTAAAATTTTAAGAAATTATAAACCGGATGTTGTATTTACATATACTATAAAGCCTAATTTATATGGGGGAATTGCCTGTAGAATAAGCAAAATACCTTATATAAATAATATAACTGGTCTTGGTAGCGGATTTAATAAAAAAGGAGTACTAAAAACAATTATAAAAAAATTGTATAAAGTAGCCCTTAAAAATTCTTCTAAAGTATTTTTTCAAAATGAACACGATAAAAAAATTTTAATCGACGAGAAAATTGTAAATAGTAATTTTGAAGTAATACCTGGATCTGGAGTAAATTTAAAAGAATTTTTATATCAAGAAATGCCTTCAAAATCTGTTATGAAGTTTATATTTGTCGGAAGAATAATGAAAGATAAAGGAATAGACGAATTTTTAGAAGCAGCGATTAAAAGTAAAAATAAATATGGTGAGAAAATTGAATTTCATATCGTTGGTTTTGTAGAACCTACAGAAATGTATTTAAATCGAAAAATCAATATGTTAACAGATGAAAAGATTGTATTGTACCACGGATATCAAAATGATGTAAAAAATTACGTTAAAAATGTACACTGTTTGATTCAACCATCACATGGTGGTGAAGGTCTTTCAAATGTTTTATTAGAAGCCGGTGCACTAGGGAGAATATTGTTAGCATCCAATATTCCAGGTTGTAAAGAAACAATAGAAGTTGGGAAAAACGGATATATTTTCAATAAAAAAAATGTGGAAAGTCTATGTGAAAGTATAGACAAATTGATGGGTATTACTCCTGATATTATTAATAAAATGTCTTTATATTCAAGATATAAAATTAATAAAGAATATGATCGTAACATCATAGTTAAAAAATATATGTATGAAGTAAATCGTATTACAGCTTCTAGTTATGTAGGAAGAGAAATAGTATGAGAATTTTGTATGTTACTACACATTTAGATAATGGTGGAGCAGAAAACTTAGTAGCTGATATGGCTATATATAGCAAGAACGAGGGCTTTGAAGTAACAGTAATAATGATTTTAGATCGGAAAGGCATACCATATCAAAAATTACAAGAAAATAATATTAAAGTTATAAATTTAAGGTCTCGCACTTTGTTTAGCTTGAAAATACCATTTACGATAAAGAAAATTTCGAAAGAGTTTGATATTGTTCATACACACACTTATTATGCACAAATATATTCAAGTTTTTTTGTTAAAAAAAGAAAATTAATCACTACCGAACATAGCACACAGAATAATAGAAGAAATTTAAAGATTTTTAAAATAATCGATAGTTTTATGTATTTTAGACATTTTAAAATTATATCAATAACTGAAAGCGTAGAAAAAAATTTAAAACAGTGGATTATTTTTAATTCTCCCAAAAAATTTCAAGTAATTAATAATGGAATTGAAGTCAATAAATATTTCAATGAAAAAAAAATAGAAAAAAGTGATATAGGATTTTCAAAGAAAGACATTGTACTAATATCTGTTGGTAGACTTGAACCAGTTAAGAATCAATTATTTTTAATTGATGTCTTTTCAGAGATTCAGAATCCAAACTTAAAGCTAATTTTGATTGGAAATGGAAGTCTGAAAACAGAAATAGTTGAAAAAATAAAAACAAAAGGAATAACAGATAAAATTACTTTGCTTGAAAATAGAAGTGATGTGAATATTTTCTTAAATGCAAGTGATATTTTTATTTTACCTTCGCTATGGGAAGGCTTTGGCTTATCGGCTTTAGAGGCAGCAGTATCAGGAAATTTATTAGTACTTTCAAATATAGACGGGTTAAAAGACATGATCAATCAAGTAACGGAAGAAGCAATATTCTTTGATCCAAAAAATAAAATCGAGTTGTCTAAAGCAATCAATAAAGCAATATCTGCTCTAAAGAATAAAAGAGAAGAAGTAAATATCGACTACGTAAAGAAAAATTTAAGTATTGAATATATGATGAGTAATTATGTGAATATTTATAAACGTAGTAAAGGAGGATAAAAGAATTGGATCTAAGTTTTATTATAGTGAACTATAATACTCCATTATTAGTAGAAGAATGTATTGATTCATTACTAGAAAACAGTTCTTTAAAAAATAATATAAAATTCGAAGTAATTGTCATAGATAATAAATCAAAAGATGATTCGGTCTATTTTTTATCTGAAAAATATATAAATCATAAAAACGTAATAATAGTAGATTCTGGAGAAAATAACGGATTTGGAAAAGGAAATAACCTAGGTTCTTTTTATAGCAAAGGAAAGTATTTGTGTTGCATTAATAGTGATACGATTTCAAAAAAAACCGATTATCAAAAGTTACTAAATGAATTAGAAAGAAATAAAGAAATAGGACTATTAGGAACAAAAGTACTCAATAAAGATGGAAGTATTCAAAGTTTAGGATTTAATAATCCAAGTGTAAAAAACGATTTTTTACTAAGTTTTCTATTTTGGAACTTTAATTTTATGAAAAAAATAAGATATCGGAATTATAAAAATAAAGGATTGTTTAATGTAGATTGGGTATCTGGGTGTTTCTTTTTAGTACTTAAAGAAAATTTCGAAAAAGTAAATGGTTTTGATGAAAAAATATTTATGTACTCTGAGGACCTAGATTTATCAATAAGAATAAATAATATAGGATTAAAAAATTTCGTTTTAGATACAACTGAGATTTATCATTTACACGGTGGATCTACAAATAAAAAAAAATTAAGTTTAAGAAAAATGTTTAAAGAGAAAAATAATTATTTTTATGTAATTAAGAAAAATAATTTATCAAACTATGTAGAGATATTATTGATTAAGTCATTTACAAAAATTCATGTTCTAATGCTATATATATTAAAAAATACACTAAGGAAGATTAAAGTTGAAAATTAAAAATATACTTGTTGTTTTAAATTCAAATTTTATAATGCTAGCTGGTAGTTTAATATTAACTTTTTTAGTTCCTATCTATCTTTCAGTAAATGATTACGGAGAATATAGAAAATATATATTGTATATATCCTATATAGGTCTTTTTAGTTTTGGCTTTTTAGATGGTTCTTTGTTAAAGTATGGTCATTTTTATTTAGAAAACAAAACATTATCAATGAAAAGAGATTATAGTTTTTTCTTGAAATTTCAATTAATCATTTCATTAATTTTTATACTTATATCTTTATTCTCTAAAGATTTCACACTATTTTTTTTAGCGCTTGTTATTTTCCCAATAAACATGACTGCGTATATTAAAATGATCTATCAAGCAATAGGTTCATATAAACAATATTCTTTTCTTAATATAATATATTCAGTCATTAATACACTGTCAATTTGTTTTGTAATTTATATTGGAGTACACGGATATAAAGCATTAATAGTTGTTACTTTATTAAGCTATTGGTTAGTTTATATTATTGCGCAATTTAGCATAATTAAATATTCAAAAAACAATTTCACTTATAACTTAGATACAAACTATACAATTAAAAATGTATTCTCAACAGGTTACATTGTCTTATTATCTAATTTGGCAATTTTATTTTTTTACAATATCGGTTTATGGGTTGTAAATTTAATGTTCTCAAATAGTGATTTTGCAAATTACTCATTAGCAAATTCTATGCAAAATATAATTTTACTAGTAGTAAATAGCGCAAGTGTCGTATTTTTTAAATACATTTTTTCTGAAGATAACGATGAGAAAATAAAAAAGATAAATGAAATGTTGTTGATTTTTGGTTTGATTTCACTTGCTTCTTTCTTTATCTTAAAAGCAATTATAGACACATTTTTTATTGAGTATGAGCTATCTCTAAGTATTTTAATATTTTTAATCATGTGTTTACCATTTACGATGGTCTATAATATTTCATTTATTAACTATTATAAAAAACATTCTTTAAATTTAAAAATGTTAAAATCGATTCTTTATGTGAGTGTGTTTAACGTGATATTAAGTATTTTATTCTCAATTAGCTTTGAAAATATTAGTTTAATTGCTTTTTGTTCGTTGTTAAGTTCTATTTTATTAAATGTTTATGTAACATTTTTTGATTTGAAAATTTTTAGTTTAAGCACTAAAAAATGGATGTATATAATAACTACACTAATAATTTTCTATATTTTGAGTAAAGAAGTTTGGTATTTAGGATTATTGTTCTATGTGAGCTACTTAATACTATCTATATTTTTTTTAAAAATATTTACAAGAGGAAAAATGAGGAGTGCTAAATTATGAAGGGCATTATTTTAGCTGGTGGAAGTGGAACAAGACTTTATCCACTTACAAAATCAATTTCAAAACAACTTTTACCTGTTTACGATAAACCAATGATTTACTATCCGATGTCGACGTTGATGTTAGCAGGCATAAAAGAAATCTTAATTATTTCAACACCAGAAGATACACCTCGCTTCGAACAACTGCTTGGAGATGGTAAAGAGCTCGGACTAACTCTTTCCTATAAGGTACAAGAATCACCGGATGGTTTAGCACAAGCCTTTATCATAGGTGAGGAATTTATTGGGGATGATTCAGTTGCACTTGTTTTAGGAGATAACATTTATTATGGTCATGGGTTCACCGATTTGCTTCAAAAAGCAGCGTCATTAGATACAGGATCTACAGTATTTGGGTATCATGTACACGACCCTGAACGTTTTGGTGTTGTTGAATTTGATCAACAGCAAAATGTTATTTCTATCGAAGAAAAACCAAATGTCGCTAAAAGTAACTATGCTATTACTGGACTGTATTTCTACGATAACCGTGTTGTTGAATTTGCCAAGTCGCTAACACCGTCTCCCCGTGGTGAATTAGAAATTACAGATTTAAACAAACGTTACTTAGAGGACAATTCATTACGCGTCGAACTTCTTGGACGTGGTTTTGCATGGCTTGATACAGGAACTCATGAATCACTTCTCGAAGCTTCTACTTTCATCGAAACTATTGAGCGTAGACAAAAATTAAAGATTGCTTGTTTAGAAGAAATCTCGTATCGCATGGGTTACATTTCAAAAGAACAATTGATTGATTTAGCACAACCTTTGAAAAAAAATGCATATGGACAATATCTTTTACATGTTGCTAATACGGTAAATGATCGATTTGCTCAGGAAGAAGGTGTGCAATTATGAAAGTAATTAAAAGTAAATTAGAAGGCGTATTATTACTTGAACCAAAAGTATTTGGTGATCACCGTGGTTTTTTCATGGAAAGTTATAACGAAGAAGTATTTCAGGCAGCTGGTATTAAGCAAAACTTTATTCAAGATAATCACTCATTATCGAGAGAAGCTGGTGTTTTACGAGGAATGCATTATCAATTAAATCCTAAAGCACAAACGAAGCTGGTTCGTGTAGGTACAGGGGCCATCTATGACGTCGTTGTAGACATGCGTAAAAATTCTCCTACGTACGGAGAATGGGAAGGCTTTATCTTAAGCGAACATAATAAACGGCAACTATTGGTTCCAAAAGGATTTGCGCATGGTTTTTGTACATTGACTGAAGACGCAAATGTTTTCTACAAAGTTGACGAATTATATTCAGCTGAACACGATCGGGGGATTCAATGGAATGACCCGGCACTAAACATTAATTGGCCAGTTACTAGCCCGATACTTTCAGATAAGGATACAAAACATCCGACGTTTGAACAATCAGAAAACAACTTTGAATGGAGTGGGAAATAATACAATGAACATTATCGTTACAGGTGGAGCTGGATTCATTGGAGGTAACTTTGTCCGTCATATGTTACATACATATCCTACATATAAGATCATTAACCTAGATTTGCTTACATATGCAGGCAATAAAGACAGCCTAGCTGATGTTATAGACAATCCAAATCATGTGTTTGTAGAAGGAAACATCACTGATCGTCAATTATTAGATCATTTGATTCAAGAGCATGATGTAGATGGAATCATCAACTTTGCAGCTGAGTCGCACGTTGATCGCAGTATTTTAAATCCGGAAGTGTTTGTTGAAACAAACATCCAAGGAACGCTTGCGTTACTCGACGCTGCGCGGAAACATAATCTTAAAAAATATGTACAAGTATCGACAGACGAAGTATACGGTTCTCTAGGCGCTGAAGGATACTTTACTGAAGATACGCCACTTGCACCAAACAGTCCTTATTCGGCCTCTAAAGCAGGGGCAGATATGTTAGTACGATCTTACTTTGAAACATACGGCATGGATGTCAATATTACACGCTGTTCGAATAACTATGGTCCATTCCATTTCCCTGAAAAACTCATTCCATTGATGATTACCAATGCGATGGATCAAAAAGAATTACCGATTTACGGTGATGGTGAAAATATTCGAGATTGGTTGCATGTAACCGACCATTGTACGGCAATCGATTTAGTTTTCCACAACGGAAAATCGGGTGAAGTCTACAATGTGGGTGGTCATAACGAGCGAACAAACAACCAAATCGTAGACTTGATTGTGGAACGTTTGAATGTTTCTTCTGACCTAGTGAAGTATGTAGAAGATCGTTTAGGACACGATCGTCGTTATGCGATTGATCCAGCTAAATTAGAAACAGAACTCGGTTGGAAACCAAAATATACATTTGATACAGGAATTATCGAAACTATCGACTGGTATCTAGCAAACGAAGCTTGGTGGCGTCCACTGAAAGAGAAAGCGACACTAGTTAAATGAAGAAAGTCATTATAACAGGTGCCAATGGGCAATTAGGAAAAGATCTTGTTGAATTAATCGACACTTCAGTGTTTGAGGTTAGTGCTTTTATAAAATCAGAACTTGATATCACAAATGAGAGAGCAGTTCAAACCATCGTGAACTCGATTCAACCAGACTGGATTCTTCATGCTGCTGCATATACGAATGTTGAAGCGGCAGAAGATGAGGGGAAGGAACAGAACTGGTTAGTGAACGCTACAGGGACTGAGGTTATTGCAAAAGCTGCTAAAACAGTCAATGCAAAAATGATTTACGTAAGTACGGACTATGTTTTCGATGGTACAAAAGAAACACCTTATGAAACTACAGATGCTGTCAATCCTTTAAATGAGTACGGAAAAGCAAAATTGGCTGGAGAAAAAGCCGTTCAAGAGATTTTAGGAGAAGATGGATTTGTTATTCGGACATCGTGGGTATTCGGAATCCATGGTCATAATTTTGTATATACAATGTTGAAAATTTCAGAAAACCGAAATGAGTTTAAGGTTGTTTCTGATCAGCTTGGAAGACCTACATTTTCAGAAGACCTAGCACGTTTCATGTGGTTTATTGTAAATCAGAATGTAAGAGCTGGGATTTATCACTTCTCAAATGATGATACATGTTCATGGAATACATTCGCGAAAGAAATATTAAAAGAAAAACAGACTATCATTCACGAATGTACATCAGATGAATTTCCTCAAAAAGCGCTACGTCCGAAACATTCAATTTTAGACCTGTCTTCAGCTCAAAAAATTGATTATGATATTCCAACTTGGAGTAATGCGCTAGAACGGTTTAAAAATCAAATAAGCGGGTGAGATACGATGAATCAAAGTACAATTCTTATAACTGGTGCATCAGGGTTCATTGGAATGCACTTAACGAATCGATTGACAAGTCTTGGGCATACAGTACTTGGGCTAGATAATTTAAATGATTATTATGAACTACAATTAAAAAAAGATCGCCTTCAACAATTAGAGCGTTTAAACAATTTTACTTTCATTGAATGCGATTTAATAGATAAAAATAAGTTGGATGAAGTCTTCAAACAATATCGTCCTCAATATGTTATTAACTTAGCTGCTCAAGCGGGTGTGCGTTATTCTATTGAGAATCCATATGCGTATCTCGACTCAAATTTAACAGGGTTCTTAAATATTTTAGAAGCATGTCGTCATTATCCAGTCCAGCATCTATTATATGCTTCCTCTAGTTCTGTATACGGTGGAAATAAAGTAGCACCATTTTCGACTAATCATAACGTCGATCATCCTGTTAGTCTGTATGCAGCGACAAAGAAATCGAACGAACTAATGGCTCATACATATAGTCATTTATACGGTATTCCAACAACGGGTCTTCGGTTCTTCACGGTCTATGGGCCATGGGGGCGCCCAGATATGGCTTATTTTTCTTTTACAAAAGATATTATTGAAGGAAAATCAATCAAGGTCTTTAATCACGGGAAAATGGAACGCGATTTCACGTATATCGATGACATCGTAGAAGGAATTACAAAATTAATTCCGCGAGCACCGAGACCAAATCCGGAGTGGGATGAAAGTACGGATGAATTAGGTGCGAGCTTTGCTCCATATCGTGTCTACAATATCGGGAATAACCAGCCCGTTCAACTCATGAAATTCATCAAGGTGTTGGAAGAGAAGATTGGAAAAGAAGCGAACAAACAATACATGGAAATGCAACCAGGAGATGTTCTTCGTACATACGCTGATGTCTCGGAGCTAGAACGAGACATTGAATTCAAGCCGAGTACAAGTATCGAGGATGGACTTGGGAAATTCGTCGATTGGTACAAAGAATATTACAATATAAAGTTGTGAAAAGGATGAGAGCATTGAAAATCACAGTAGCAGGAACTGGGTACGTTGGTCTATCGATGGCTGTTTTACTTGCCCAACACAATGAAGTCACATCGATTGACATCATTAAAGAACGAGTCGAACTTGTCAATAATCGTAAGTCACCGATCGTTGACGCAGAAATCGAAAACTTCCTTCAACATAAGGAATTGAACTTACACGCGACGACGGACAACTTCGAAGCCTACAAGGAAGCAGAGTTCGTCGTCATCGCGACACCAACCGATTACGATCCAGTACGCAATTACTTCAACACACGGACAGTCGAAAGCGTCGTCGCAACGGTCCTTGCGATTAACCCAGATGCGACGATGGTCATCAAGTCGACCGTACCAGTCGGTTATACAGAAGAGTTAAAAGAAAAATTTGATACACCGAACATCGTCTTCTCACCAGAGTTTTTACGTGAAGGGCAAGCGTTACATGATAACCTCTATCCATCACGTATCGTTGTTGGTGAGCGGTCCGAGCGTGCGCAACAGTTCGCTGATTTATTACTGCAAGGAGCAGTGAAGAAAGACGTTCCTGTCTTATTGACTGATTCGACGGAAGCAGAAGCGATCAAGCTCTTTTCGAACACTTATCTTGCGATGCGTGTCGCATTCTTTAATGAACTTGATACGTATGCGGAAGTACGGAATTTAGATACGAAACAAATCATTGAAGGTGTCGGTCTCGATAGCCGGATAGGGAATCACTATAATAATCCTTCGTTTGGATACGGTGGATATTGCTTACCGAAAGATACGAAGCAATTGCTTGCGAACTATGAAGATGTGCCGAATAACATCATCGGGGCAATTGTCGAAGCGAATCGGACACGAAAAGATTATATCGCGGATACGATCATTAAACAAAATCCCAAAGTCGTCGGTGTGTATCGTCTGACGATGAAGACGGATTCGGATAACTTCCGTGCGTCATCGATTCAAGGTATCATGAAGCGGATCAAGGCAAAAGGAATCGAAGTGACGGTCTTTGAGCCAGTCTTGACGGAAGATACGTTCTACAACTCACGTGTCATTCGTGATCTTGAAGCGTTTAAGCAAGAAGCAGATGTCATTTTATCGAACCGAATGCATCCAGAGTTGGGTGATGTGGAAGAGAAAGTTTACACACGGGATTTGTATAGTAGAGATTAAATAAGGAATGGTTAAAAGAAAAAATCAAATTTTCCTTTTAACCATTTTTTTATAAGTTACTATATTTAAAATATTAAAAAATGTTATTTTATTCAGAAAAAAATTATGAATTAATGCACACATAAAAGTTTAAACATATACTAGTTCATCACGTACTCAAAGTTAAGAATAAGGAGAAGTATAAATTATGAAATTGTTATTTTTGTACTTATTTTTTATAGGTTTTATAAGTGCATTTTCTTTAAACAAATGGGCTTCTCTTCCATTAATTATAGCTCTAATGTTAGTAATTCAAACTACATATTTAGCTATTAAAAATAAAGTTGACTTGATTAATAATAAACAAGTTACGTTATACTCTTATCTATTTCTTTTAGTTGTTTCCTTTAGCTATTTATTACAAGTAAATGAATTAGGTTTTCAAATAAAAGGTTTTACACATACTCTTTCATATTTTTTAGTAATACTTATTTATTTTATAAGTATCGAATTGTCATTTAGAGTACAAAAAGTATCAATTGAAGCAATCTTTAAATATATATCTAGGGGTGTCCTATTAGTAACATTAATTACTTTAATTGAATTCATTTTTAATAACTTTTTGATGATTGACTTTGATAAATATGTTCCTAGATCACAGGTAGAACAATTTGATGCAATTTATAATGCAGGTTTTAGAGTATTTTATAGATCAAGAGGAACAGCTGAAGAATCTGGAGTCTTGGCAATGTATTTATTAATGTTTTTACCATTTTTATTTTACTATTATAAGGTTATTAACAAGAATAAACTAAAGCTTGGAATCTCAATAATTTTAATTGCACTAGCTATATTCAGCACGTTTAGTGCTGCCGGTTTTATTGAATTATTTATTGCTCTCTTATCTATTGGAATTTTAAAAATTATAAAGAATACAAAAAATAAAATATCATATATATTTGTTTTTACGACTATATCATTTATCCTTTTATTACTCTCAACTTTTATATTTATTTATTATAACGGAGTAAAATTCAGTGTGCTAGAAGGTATATTTACTAAATTAACCTTTAGCAATGATTCTTATTCAGCAGGTTCGAGGTTGGAAAGATGGGACTATGCTATCTCATTGATTCGAGATAATCCTTTACTAGGTCACGGAGCTGGAATTGCTACTCTGGAAAACGGAACAGGAAGTACAAATTTTTATTTAGAGGTTTTAATTGAAACAGGTGTTATAGGCTTTTTGTTAATTGTAGCGATATTTACAACTGTATTAAGAATGATATTTAAAATAAATAATAACATTAAATTTGTCTATATATTTTCAATAATAATAGCATTAGTACATTCCATAGTAATTTCACAATATCTTTTACCATGGATTTGGACATTACTAGCGATTATTACTTACCACTATTATGTTATTCAAAGTAAACAGGATGATAAAATATTTTGAAAAATCATAAAATTAAATTACTAATTATCATGTTATCCATATTAATAACTAGTACACTGTATATTTTTTTTAGTAACACTGAAAATAAATCAAAATATAGTATTGATATAAAAAAATTCAAAGCTTTTCCAAATGATAATTTAGAAGATACTGATCAAATTCAAAGTGCTATTAATTATTTGGGGAATAATGGAGGGGGAACGATTGAATTTTCAAGTGGTACATATTTAATCGATTCAATAAAATCAATTCGCTTAAAAAGTAATATCACTTTGAAATTTGAAAAAAATTCTATATTAAAATCGCTACCTAATAATGCTGAGGGGTATGAAATAATCAGGATTTATAATGTGAAAAATATAAAGTTGTTAGGTGGTGTAAAGATAGTTGGCGAAAGGAATGAACACTTGGGAATTAAAGGTGAATGGGGGATTGGTATTAGTATCAAAGGGTCTAAAAGAATTTATATAGAAAATTCTATAATAACTAATTGCTGGGGAGACGGAATATATGTCGGTAAATCAAATACAAAATTGTATAGTAAAGATATTACCTTAAAAAACATAAAATTTGAAAATAATAGAAGGCAAGGAATTTCGATTGTTTCTGTAATTAATCTTAAAGCGATAAATATTATTGCAAACAACACTAACGGTACAAAGCCTTCAAGTGGTATTGATTTAGAGCCAAATAATCAAAATGAGTACATGAAAAATGTGGAAATAATTAATCTTTCAACTAAAAACAATGAAGGTTATGGTTTACTTTTTGCGCTTGGACGCTTATCTGAAAGTCCAAATTCTATAGATATAAGAGTATCAAGTACTAAAGATATTAAAGATAATATTGGGTTATTTATACCAAATAGAATAACGGGAAAGATAAAAATAGGAGATGAGTATATATTAAACACAACAAAAGAAAAATAAAACGCCTATGAAAGGTTTGATCATTTTGCTGAAAAAAATTATTTTTTTATTCAAAAGAAAACTCAGAGATATATTTGTAAATTCAATTGCCGCATCATATTTCACTCCATTACGTATTAGGAAGAAAATTTATAATATATTTGGTATACAGACATTCACAAAAGCTATCCGCCCAAATTGCTATTTCGGTGGAAGTAACGTAGAAATAGGAAAAGGTACAACTATAAATGGTGGATGTTATTTTGAAAATCTCGAAAGAATAAAAATCGGTAAAAATTGTGATATTGCTATGGAAGTTTTATTTTGCACTTCAACTCATGAAATTGGAAATTCCGAAAAAAGAGCTGGAAAAGCTTATGGAGACAAAATAATTGTTGAAGATGGATGTTGGATTGGTGCTAGAGTGACAATACTACCAGGAGTTAAGGTGGGAAGAGGATGTATAATTGCTGCTAATTCAGTTTTAATAAATGATTGTGATGAGAACTATATGTATGCAGGTATACCTGCAAAGAAAATAAAAAAATTATCGGATTTATAATTATTTATTTTATTATATTATATAAAATAAATAATTAGCGTTCAGATCACATTAAAAAGGAGAACAAGTTATGAATAAATTGCTGATTTTTATTAAATATATAATCAGAAAAAAAAAATGGAGAAAATTAAATGATCATAACTACACTAATATAAGTAAGAGATTTCCTAAAGATATGTCCATTGTTAATGTAGGAAAAATGACGTACGGGACTTTAAATGTTCAAGCGTATGGAAATAAAAAAGAAAGTCTAAGCATTGGTTCTTATTGTTCTATTGCCGGAAATGTTGTTTTTTTATTGGGGGGTGAACATCCTTACAAGGGACTTTCGACATACCCTTTTCGAAAATATGTTGGTGGTATAAATGAGAACACTGCAACAAAAGGACCGATAATTTTAGAAGATGACGTATGGATTGGAGAAAATTGTTTGATTCTATCAGGTGTAAGAATTGGACAGGGTGCAATTATTGCAGCAGGATCGATAGTAACAAAAAACATACCTCCTTACGCTATATTTGGTTCAAATAAAATATTAAAATATAGATTTAGTAAAGATATTATAGATCAATTAGTAAAACATAATTTTTCAGAGATTGATGAAAAATTTATAAAGAATAATATTGAAAAAATTTATGAAGAATTGACGTTAGATAATATAACTGAAAAATTAAAGGTGTTAAATAATAATTCATAAAAATAATTTCAAAATACTTTAAATTTATCTTCGTATGAAAAGTTTTTTATAATTAATGTAATTGTTTATACAAAAATATAATTTATATTGTTAATGATCTATCTGTAAAGTAAAACACCTGCATTTTTAAACGTAGGTGTTTTACTTTACTCTCAAAATTATTAATGATTTATTAATTATAATAATGTTTTTACTGCGGAATCTATGGGAAAAAATTAAAAATTTCAGCTCAATCGTAATACGTTTACGTATCCAAACAATCTTTCTTTGTATAGAAATCGACTGAAATAATAACCTTCGAAATAGTCACAGCCTTCTCGAGCGAGCCGGTTTGCTTGCTCTACCGTTTCTACATCTTCAACCGGGACTTTCATTTCTAGATTATGTCCCAGTTGAATCAGCGATTGAACGATTACTCGTTGATTCTTGCCGTCAAATAACGAGTCAAATAACGAACAGATAAAAGAACGATCAATCTTCAATAACTGAATCGGTAATGAACGAAGCTGTTTAAAGGACGAACGCTCTGTACTAAAGTCGTCAAGTGAGACACGAATACCGAGTTCTTGCATTCGCGCTAATTTTTCATAGGTCGCTGTCTCATAGGATAAGGCAGCCGACTCCGTGATTTCGAGTTCGAGGTATGCAGGATTCATTCCTGTCTCCGCAAGAATCGTTTCGACGCGATGTAGGAATTTTTGACTCGCGAACTGAAGTGATGAGACGTTGACGGCAATCGAGAACGGTTCAGGTGTGATATCTTGCCATGCGACCCAGCGCAGGCATGCAGTTCGCAATACCCAGTCACCTAAGGCATGAATCGCTCCAGTGTTTTCAGCAACCGGAATGAACTCCGCCGGTGAGACGAAACCGATTTCATCGTGCGTCCAGCGTGCTAACACTTCAACACCTGTCATTCGTTCCGTAGCTACCGCAATCTTTGGTTGGTAGACGAGTTCGAACGCTTCAGCTTCGAGTGTCTCCGTCATGAATTTTTCGATCTGAACGGTCCGTAGGATATCGTTTCGATTTTCGACCTTGAATTCCTTGATCGTGTTTTGCGCTTCGTTAAAGGAAGCATGGAGTGCCAGTTTCGCATACTCGATCAGTTCTTCTGCTATTGTGGCGTCTCCCGGGTAATGGCTAATCCCAGCGCGCATCGAAAGTGTGATGACCGTTCCATCGATATCGAATGGTTGTGATAAGGCGGCGTAACACTTCTCGGCTTTTTGGGTTGCGAAATGACTCCGTTCATTACTAAGGATAACAAGGAATTCGGATGAGTCGAGTCGTACTAGGACATCACGTACGTGAATCGTTGCTTGGAGTCGCTCCGCAATTTGTAGTAACAGACTCTCGATACCTTGGTGACCAAGCATGTCACTCAGAGAACGCCAGCGATCCATGCTGAGCGATAGACACGATACCGGAATTTCTCGTCTGATCTGTTTCTCGATGAAGAGCGTGACTCTATCTCGATTCGGTAAGTCCGTCAACCGGTCGTGGAAGGCGAGGTGTTCGAGTTGCCGCTGGGACAAGAATTGATCAGTGACGTTTCGAAAGAACCACAGTGTCTGATTCAAGTTCTCGCCTTTGAGCGGATGATTAACAACTTCAAGAATCCGCTCGTCGACGTGTAGCATCTGTTTCGTATGATCGGGGACATCAAGCCTTAGACTGGTATCCAGTTCCGTTAAGTATTGATGCTGTTCTGGAAAAAAATCATAGAACAGCGAGTTTGCATATTGAATAGCCCCATCAGGATTCGTCGTGACGATACCGTCTTCGGTTGATTCAAGGATTGTCGCTTGAATGAGATCACGTTTACGTAACTGAAGATCAAACAAAACGGAAGCGAAGAAGACGACGAATAAAAACAGCGTGACGATCGAAACAAGCGTTAGCAGCATCGTTGGTTCGATAACTTGATCACTCGTGAATGACGGAATCATCTGGAACTCTAAGCCAAGCATTCCGACGTGATGCTCCCGGCAATTGCACTTCCCATCAAAAAAACACCGAGAACGAACGACTCACGAGACATGCGACGGGCGACGAGATAAAAACCAAGGATACATCCGACCATCGCGATGATGACCGACAGAAAAACGAGTGGGAACGAGTAGGTCGCATCCTTCAATGTACCGTGTCCAAGCATCGCGACGAAGTGCATCGACCAAATAACGAGACCTAAAATCGATCCACCGGCAATCAACCAGAGGTGCTTCGAACGATTGGTCGCCGTCTTGACGCGTCCTGCGATAAGCAGATGTTGCGGCAATCAGATAGGATAACGTGACGAGCAAAAAGTCAGTATGGGCATGCATCGTGTGAGTTGGCATGATGGAAGAAGTCACCTCGGCAGAGTGGAATGTTTAATCGAATAATAAAGGTGTGACTTGAATACCCTTTTTCATTCAATCATAGACATTTTCTGCAAATAATAGTTGGATGACGAAGATAAAGCGAAAACTTGGGGATTACAGGTGAAGACCGACGAGGATTTTATGATTCATTAATCTCGTATACTGGAGCGTCTGGAAAAACGGATTTCCAAAGTCACATGGTTGAAGATGGACATGAATCATGTGATAGCTGTATGACAAGTTCGGGTTTGCCTTTAGCAGATTCAAAATCGTTTGTTCTTGGGACGCTGGGCTGATGTCATAGATATGAAATGAGATGATGTTATGACGGATGCGAAACGGGGCAATCGTGAGGGTGAACGGTTTATGATGGGCAAATCGATGTTCTGTTGAGACAGTCGATCCGGTAATTACGAGTTCGTGTGGGGTGATGCGTAGTTTTGGGTGCCAGAAGTCTCTGAATTCGATTGCGATGATGTCGCGTAAGTCTTCTTCCGTCACATACGTCGTGACGAGAATATCTGATGGATTGCCAAGATAGTCGTTATCCGTATTCATATGTAAGCTCCTTTATCAATTAGTGGATGGAATCAATGCGCTGTAGTTCAGGGTAAAGAAAGGTATATGTTCTTTCCTGCTCTACAGAGAGTAGATTCAATACGATTGTAACTTTTTTCCTTGTTTTTGGTTTTCGTTCATTGATCGTTTAGGGAAAGCGATTCTTGATATTTCATCGAAAATCAATTGTGTGCTCCATTAGCTGTCATGTCAGTCCCTACAAAAAGGAGGAACTACCTATGACCCACTATGACTATCTCGATCAGTATTTATTGACTGACTTCTCGCGGTCAGCCCATACGATTAAGGCATACCGGAGTGATCTTCGACAAATGCGTTTGTATCAGGTCGACTGGTCAGTCGCGTCCTTACGACGCTACTTTCACTGGATGAGAGCACATTATAAGCCGTCGACGATTCTGCGACGTTATCATGTCTTACACCGGCTCGGAAACGTTCTCGTCGAGCGACGACGGATCAAAAAGAATCCGATGGTCGAGATCCGTCCGATCGTCCATCAACGTCTCCGAGATGAGACCTATCATGATAGTGAAGAGTTGATCCCTGTGATTCGACAGATTCCAGATCCAACCTATCGCCTCTTCTTCGAGGTGCTCAGCCAAACGGGCCTCCGCTTCATGGAGGCCCGTTTGTTGACGGTGCAGGATTTTGATTTAGCGAAGAAGGAACTGTACGTTCGTCACGGGAAAGGGGGGCGGACACGGACGGTTCCGATCGGGGAGACCCTTTGCGAAAAGATTGGTCTGTTTCTTGCAGGTCGCACGACCGGCTACTTGTTTCAATCCGTCACAGGACGGATGATCAATGAACATGCGGCAAGAAAGGCACTTCGCGAGGTCGGATTTACGTCCTTAAAGCGTCACGTCCGTCCGCATATGCTGCGGATCGCCTATGCGACCTATCTTTATCAGCAGGCAGGACTGAAGTTGCTCGATATAAAGCGTCTGCTTGGTCATGCCAGCATCTCGACGACGGAAGGATACATCCGTAGCCAGACGAATCATGTCCGGGACGTTCTTAATCGTCTGTCCGCTTGAGTCGATTGACTGACGTATGGGCAATGTCGTGCGATGGTAGGACGTAGTGCTGGGTCGTCCGAACATCGCTGTGACCGAGTAAGCGCATAATTGTTAGAATATCCGTCTGATGCACGTGATAAAGCGTCGTTGCGAACGTCACTCGGATGTCATGCGGACGCAGGATCCGTCCGAGGTATCGTTCACTTGCTTCTTTTAGGACACGACGAAACTTTGCCGGATTAACCGGTCGTCCGCTGTCTTCACAAAACAGTGGAAGGACATCAGGACGAATCGTCTCAATATAACGCGACAGGACATCGCGTAATGCATGATGCAACGGAACTTGACGTGATTGATCACCTTTACCGCTCCGGACGAGTACCTGATCGCGCGCAAAGTCGACATCTGCGAGCTGTAAGTCACGGGCTTCCGAAAACCGCAGTCCCGTGTGCAGGAGAAGAAAGCTAAAGGCGTAGACAGTCTCGTCACGAATCGTCTCGAGGACACGATGGACGTCGTCATACGTGAAGGCAAGTCGCCGGTGAGGCGTAGGAACCGGTTTTTTAACGCGTGCCAACGGATTCGTCTGGAGTGAACGTTCGGCGACCAGTTGATCGAACAGGATTGACAGAGCATGTAGTCGTCGAGCCGCAGTTGCTGGAGCGTAAGTATCGCGCAAAAACTTGCCATAGCGCTGTAGGGACGGAAGATCGATTCGTTTGACGTGGCGACAGAGATGCCGTACGTCTGAGCGATAGGCTTTTTTCGTCAAGGGACGATAGTCCGCCTGTTCGATGATTACGAGTAAGCGTTCTTGATAGTACGTCATCATCCGAGGAGGAACTGAACTTTCTGCCGGAGTTCCGACTTTAATGAGCGCAGTCGCGCTGGTGAGTAACCGAGCGTCTCTTCCGTACCGTGCATTAAGGCTTCGAGAAACGTGTACTCCTTATTCGACAGATCTCGCTTGAGTTCGCTGAGGAGATAATGAAAGGAGACGTTTGGGGTCCGAGGGAGTTCTGGCATCGTCTCGACCGCGACTTCGGTCGCAAGCGTCCGGTTGCGGGTCGCTAAGTAGTCGAGCATCGCTCCTTTTGCCCGGATCCGGGCGAAGGTGACGGTCATGACCTTTCCTTCTTCGATTGATTTCCAAAGTCGGAGGAGGGCAGCTTGCCGGCATTCATCATGTTCATTCGGATGGATCGAAAGGCGGGACAGGAGGGAGTTGACGAGGGGAATCCAGTTACGTAGTAAGTCGTTCATGAGTATCCGTTTCTTCAGATATGCATATCTGTTATGTATTCCGCGGTAGTTTTAGTATAAGTAGAGTTATCCGCTGGGCGCAACGCTCCATTTCTTCAATCATGCCAACGGTTTCTTTAACTTTCAAAGAGTGTAAGCCGTATGATTTCCCCTCCTTCCGTCCCTTCGCCTCAGATAAACTCGCATTCTAACGCGATTGCTTTCAGGATAACTCTACTTATCCGCTAGGGTGTTCGAAAAAAGAAATCAGTATCGTTCTACCAATCGAAAGATAGGGAGTAAGTCGTGGGAAAAAGATAATTAAAGAGGCGATCTTCCTAATTCGCTTACAGTCCTTAGATTCCTAGTCGCAAAAGAGAAGCGAAGCTGCTGATTTTAAGGAATAGATGGCTGTTGTTTTTAAAAGACGCGTTTTGTTGGATTGCGTTAGGAAATTATATCTTTTGGTTATTCGTGTTTCAAGGTAATCTGAACGTATTACTAAAAGATGGGAGGAAACCGGATGAAACGCTTGAAGTTAATGATTCTAACCGTGATGGTGTTTACGAGTCTGTTCATCATTGGAGAGAGTCGGATGCTGACACTTGAAGGATTCGCAGAACCGTTCGTGTCGACGACGATTTATCCGAATCCGAAGATTTCGGAACAACAGATGCTAGCAGATATCGAGCGAGCCGCGACGAAACATCAAGTCGATGTCTTCACTTATGAAGAGACGCCTAATCAGACGTTCTCGAGTACGAAGATGATTTACGGAACGGCGGGTACTAAAGCGATGTTTGCTACCCGCTCGATTGAAGAACAGGTCTATCAAAGCGTCTTTCTCGGTGATATCACGTTTCAGTTCAAGCCGTTATCCGAGCATCCTGCCGTTGCTTATACATCAAACTTTTACGGGATTGGTTCAGCTGCTGCCGTAAAGGCGTTTAAGATGGAATTGATTGATAAATACGCGGGAAACCATCCGCAACCTGGTTATAACGAGTCGGCAGAACTCTACCGTATCTTAGGCGTATTCGCACTTGTTGCAATCATCACCGTGTTACTGACCTTCTATGAGCTGGCTGTCGTCAGAAAGGAATTACTCGTTCGTCTATCGATGGGCGAATCGTTAGCGCGATGGGTGACACGTTCGATTCTGATGGACTCCGGCATTTTGTTGCTTGCGTTCATCGTTAGCTTTTTGACACTCCGTTCGTTCACGCCGATTGATCCATACTTGGTGCTGTTCAGTGGCTTGATGGTTGGATTGCTCGTCGTCAACGGACTGGTCTATCTGCGCTTACGACGCTTAACAATCAAAGAAGCGTTCTCAAACGGTCAGCGGTCGAATAAGTTGCTTGTCTTTACATATGGCATGAAATTCGTGACAGCGTTCTTGACGATCTTGATGCTCTCAAGCAGTATCACGGTCATCGCCGAAGCCGTGACGATCTACAAACAACGTCCGTTTTTTGAAGCGAAGAAAAATTATTCGTACACTTACATCGGTCATAAAGTAACCTCTCCGCACTTTTCGGATGAAAAAAGTTCCGACATCTCGGAACGAATCCAGACGGAACTGTACACACGCTTTTACGATGACTTTAAAGTGACATTGAGTACCCCGATTAACAGCTTCACGGTAGACCAACCGACCGTCTTGATGAACCGGACGGCATTTGATGAAGTTGCCGGGCGATTTGCGAATAGTGCCTCCGTCTTAAAGCATGAGCTGACATTCTTTGCGCCAGAGGGGATTGCGATTCCAGTGAAGTCGACCATTGATAGTGGTCTTCGTGAACTCGGACTCGCGGCGTATCTCGCAGATTCCTATCCGGTCGTCCGCTATCAAGAAGATTTCGAGACCGTCGCGATCGATCAAAATCTTACTAGCGGCAGTAGACTCATCGATGATCCGTTACTCATCGTCGTCAATGAAGCAAAGCAACCGAAAGTACCCAAACAACTGTCAAATGTCTTACTGGCTGACGTCATGTATGACCTGGACCAAGAAGCCTTTCAAGACTATGTGGCGGAGAAACAGATGACGAACGAACTCGTCTTACAGACGAATGCGTGGGAGAAGTATCTTGGCATCTGGGAAGCAGCAAAACGATTGATGAACATGAACCTGATCTTTGTCATTCTGATTCTTAGTCTGGAGTTACTCGTCATCTGGACGGTGCTACGCCTCGAGTATCAAGTGAATGCGATTGAGTTGTCGGTTCAAAAGGTGATGGGATACAGCATCTGGCAGAAAAACCGAAGCCTGATCGTGTCGACGATGGGGATTACGCTTGTCAGTACACTGGCTGTAGCGCTTACTGCCTATATCTTTGAGTTTTCTTCGCCATGGCTACTGTTAACTGGAGGAGCACTCTTGCTACTGGCCGAAGGAATCTTACTGATTTGGCTGATTCGAAAGATTGAACGGGCAAATGTCCAGCGCATTTTAAAGGGGGGGAATCTATGATTGAAATCCGGCAACTGACCAAGTCGTTTCAAGGGAAAACCTTATTCGAAAACCTATCGCTAACGATTTCTCAGGGCGACTTCGTCATCTTTTCCGGTCCAAGTGGATGCGGGAAGACGACGCTGCTTAACATGATTGGGGCGCTAGAGCCAATTGATACTGGAACGATCGTCGTCGACGGAAAGGATATCACGAACAAACGCAATCAACTGGCATACTTTCGGACGAAGCTCGGCTTTTTATTTCAGAACTTCGCACTCGTCGATCAAAAAACGGTCCGGCAGAATCTCGAGATCGTTCAGAAACGCTATCGCTCGGGTAAGACGATTGAAGAAGTGCTGACTTCTGTTGGACTGAGCGACAAAATCGATCAAAAAGTCTTCATGTTGTCAGGCGGGGAACAGCAACGGGTCGCATTAGCTCGATTGATGCTGAAGCAATGTGACATCATCTTAGCGGATGAACCGACGGGCTCGCTTGATCAAGCGAACGCGGAGCGGGTGATGGCGCTCTTACAAGAGTTGAACGATCAAGGAAAGACGATCATCCTCGTCACGCATGACGAAGCGATTAAACAACAAGGAAAAAGGCTGGTGGAGATAGGATAACGGAATGAACGATTCGCTGTTGTTGATTGGAGTTGTTCTAGTACTTTTTGTAATCAATCAAGTCTAAAACATTTGAAAGAAGTAACGCGTGAGCATTTTTTCGCTTGATTGATCGTCAGATACCTCTCCTTTTTAAGGAGAGTTTTTTTGTTCATTAGAAACAGAAAATAGATTTCAAAAGTAGATTGATGTAATTTGAAACACAGTGATGAAATAAAAATGGATAAGTTTTGCATTGGTCGGAATCCGTGACAAAGAAGGAATCGTCAAATGATATGGACAGGGCTCATCATACTCGTCATGATCTTGGTGTTGCTCGTCCCTATTTCAAAATCATGTCAAATACTAATTACTAAAAAAACAATTCACAGTAGCAAAAAAGAACTTTTCTTTTATGCGAAGGCAAAGTTGTATGATTGCTTCACCATCAGAGAAAATGGTAAGTCTGCAACGAATTGATGACATTCATTTAAGGCATTAAGAGTGACTTTTGGTTCCGTAATGGGAGGTCTCTTTTTTATTTATAGTTATCCATTGCTTATCAGAAGAAAAAGTTTAGCACCATTACTAAAGAGTGTTTCAAAATAATATATAAAAAACAAATAAATTATAAGGTAAAGAAATGATGGTAGAAAAACGAAAAATGGAAATTTTTTTCTAATTTGATGGTTGTTATCTGAAAATTTATGATAGGATTTTTATGAAAGGGTAAGTGTAAAAGGAAATGAAAATTTAGGAGGAAATGTAAAATGAAAAAAGTACTTACGTTAACTGCAGTATCGACACTCGCTTGTACGCTTGCTTTCGCACCTCAAGCAGATGCTTACCGAGCGACCAAAACTGTGAGCAGTGTCACATCAAAAGCAGATTTACCTTACTTCTCTGATTTTAGTGGCTGCGGAAATTATAAAGCCTATAGTTCTACTACACGGACAGGCTTTAAAAGTTTAAAGCACCACGTCACATTTACGACAGTTGGAGGAAGTGTTTCATTCTCAGGTGCCGGCGTTAGCGGTAGCGGAACAAGCCCAGGGTACACGAAATCAACAAAGAGTAAATCATACTATAGTTCAGGAAATGTGTGTGGTAGCGGATTGACACTCTATTTAGGGATGAACACGACTACACATGTGGATTATAGCAACCGAACGTATACAGCTACTGCAAAGATTTGATCATTCGAACATAATTTAATCATTCTTTTTACACTAACCTTTCGTATTATGAACAGGAGTATCGAAACCATATGAAAAAAATAATCCTTATTTGTATCAGTTTTTTATTCATATTAGCTGGTTGTAGCCAAGGTGAAACGTTCATCAATCGAGATATACATAATTCAAACTTAGTGAAGACTGCATCTTCTTATCTAAAAACATCAGATGGTGGCTCTGTCTTTGAAGTAGATAGTCAGTTTAGTGAATCTTCAGCTATTAAAAATAACAGTACCTATCGTTTTCTAAAAAAGAAGTCAAAGAACTATTCGATTCAAAAATGTAATGAAAAGAGAAACAAGTTTTATTGTGACTTGATTGTTATGCAAATTAACGGTGAAGGTACATTGAATAGCAAACAAATTTCAAAAATCGACTCATTTTTTGATCTCTATTTTTTATACGAAACTGCAAATTCAATCAAAGAAGTCAGCATGATTCAAGATATAAAAGAGCATATTCACCAAATGAGAAAACCCGTTCAAGGTGATCAAATTGAATATTTATACTTTACACTCCTATCGCTTGAACTTGATTCTAATATAAGCACTTCTCCGACAAAAGAAACGATAAAAACAATCATTGACGAATACTCTAGTCAAGATTTGATGGATCCAAACCGTCCTATCTTGTTGTATGCAGCATTAAAATTAAACGATAGTCATAAATGGGGAATAAAGTTAGAACGTCTCCAATCTCTCTATCAGAATGAACAAAACCAAATCACACTACTATTTTGTGATGAAATCACATACTGGATACAATTACAAATTGTCGAGATGGTCATGGAGAACGATGCAGGAAAAAAAGCATTCGTAAACTTATTGAATCAAAATAAACCTTACACTAGTTTTTATCATTCTTTAGACAGTATTCGAAATCTGTATCTGATGTCTAACTTATTTGCTAGTAATAAATTGAAACATACAGAACAATACATCGAGGTGATTAATTCCCGCCTCGATACCCTCTTAGGAAGCGAAAAGAAGACGCAACAAAATTTGTACTTCATATCTGTCATAGATCAAATTTTAAAAAATGAAAATCGAGATTTGAGTGAGTTTCCAGATGTGAATTGTAACGATTTGAACAATCTATCGGAGAGATATTATTGTGGGAAAAACCAAGATGAAAATGATCTTTTTAATGAAAAGAGTTTATTAGAAGAAAACAAATTATTAACAAAATTGTTGATTTATGATAGCGTTACATTGACCTCTTCACAGAAAAAAGAAGTGAAGTCATTATTTCCAACTGTCTTGAAATATGATGGGAAAGATGATTATGTCGTTTTGAATGTGTATAGCAGTATGATCACGGAGCATGAATTAAAAGTGGATACTGAGAAGATCAAAGAGCGTATAAAAGAGAAAGAATGCGGTCTTGGTTATTGTGAGAAAGCAGGAAACTATTCATTCGAAATGAGTGTCTATCTGAATAATATCTTAAATATTTTAGAGGGTGACGAAATTGCTAGGAGGTTTCGATGATTCGATGATGTCAATAAACGTAAATAACGTAAGTTTCGGCTATGGAAATCAAGAAATTTTAAATGACTTTTCTTTAGAAATTCAAAAGCCAGGCATTTATTCACTATTTGGTAAAAGTGGTTGCGGTAAAACGACTTTGATTAACATCTTGTCGTTGATACAGGCTCCTACGCATGGAGAAGTAGTATTGTTCAATCAAACGCTAGATTTTTCGAATAAAGAAAAGATTGATGAGGCGCGTAAACAAATCGCTTATTTCTTTCAGGATTTAAATCTCATTGAAGCATTAACCGTGCGTGAAAATCTCGAAATCATATCGTTAATTAATCATCAAAATATTGATGAAGAAAGATTAAAGCGATACAGTGAAAAAATCGGAATGTCAAAGAAATTAGATGTACCTGTCAACAATCTTTCAGGAGGAGAACGGCAACGGGCTGCTTTCCTAAAAGTAATGATTTTTGAATACAAATTGATTTTGCTAGATGAGCCAACAAATAATCTAGACAAAGAAAACATTGAAATGATCATGGATTTATTAAAGGAAATTAAGTCTGATAAAATCATCTTAATCGTTACGCATTCTAATTATGTAGTTGGCCAATCGGATCAAACATTTAACTTCAATGAATTGAATAGAGGAATTGCAGTATGAAAATGACCGTTTTTCATTACATGAAGAAGAAGTATATGAAACAGCTAAAAAAATTGACTACATTAAATTTTCTCCTCATCGTTTTACTGTTATTTTCTGTTTTTACAATTTTTATCTCAACAGAAAATATTCGAAATAACATTTTAAACAATGAGCGGCTTTCCATGGTACTCATTAACGGATACACTAAAAACGGTGAGTTTACGTACGATACAGAAAAGATAAAAAAGTTGGATAACGTTAAAGATTTGTCGTACGAATATGAGATTCCATTATCGTATTCAAATGGCGACGGTGAACAGGATTTCATGAACTGTCTGACGCTAAATCCAACGACACGAGATGCTATCAACTATCATAAATCGGTCAAAGGAAACGAAATCATTCTACCTGATTCATTTAAAGGGAATACGTTGAAGTTCACGGATATGGAGAACAAACCGTTATCCTTAAAACAATCCTATTATGAAGGGTCAGGTATTTTCTTTTTAAAGGATAAATGTTATCTAGCACCTCAAACTAGCGCGAAACTAGCTGAAGAAATAAGTAAATCAGATAATTATTCTAGTGCTAAGTCGTTGTTAGTCAATATTACGAAAACAGAGCATATCTACGATTTCGTACAAGATTTTAATAACATGTTTGATGAAGAAAAAGCATATGTATACTATCAAGCGGAAGGATTAGAAAAACTTGTAACAGGATCTAAAATGTCGATGTATCTGTTGATACTCTTCCAAGTAGTGTTGCTTGCTATCGTTTTTATCTTCTATAGAAATAGTTTAAATGCACTGATCAAAACACTAAATAGAGACTTGTTGTCGTTGTATATCAACGGGTTATCGAGTAAAGAAATTTCTCGACAATTTTATTCAACCATCGAATCCATGAATAAAAAAATATATATGTATTCCTATGCTCTGATTGCATTATTTGCAGTAGGAATGTGGAAATACATGGGAATGCAGCCGCTTCTGATAATGGTCGCTGGATTAGTCGTTCTATTGTCACTCTTGATTGTGTTGAACAAACGATTCGTGAAGCTATTGATTACTCGGAAAATGAAGAAAGAGTTGTCTAACGACAACATCGTTTCCCAGTTGAGAAACTAACGTTGTTCCACATGCCGTAAGAGATAGAGTAGTTTAACACTTTATTTTGTAATGGAATAAGAAGGTTTTTTGATACCCTTTGGTCATTTAATGATCAAGGGGTATTTTTGTGCAGTTATGTTTATGTAGAGGATTCATTTCAACCATGCACAACCAACGAGATAGTCTAATTAAAAATCACCCCATTCAAAATTAGAACAGGGTGGAAAATATTATTTCAGTTGACTGACTGCAAAGTTCGCTTCTTCCGCTGTAAATTTTTCTCCATAATCCGATGAGAGTTGATCTCGAATCGCTTCAGGCGACATGCTCATCGTCTCTTGGTATTCCTTTGCCTTTTGAAGGGCATTCTGGTTGTAGTCGGCATCAAGTGTATCGATCGCATACTGTGCCTCTTCACTTGTAAACTTCTCACCGCTGTCGGATGTCAGCTGCGCGTAGATGCCTTTCTTCGACATACTCATCGTCTCGGAATAAGACTCAGCTGATTTGAGTGCGTTTGATTTCCAATCATCAAAACTCATGTTTTCGATCGCATACGCTGCAGCTTCCTTTGAAAACTGCTCTCCATAATCGGACGTCAACTGGTTCGAAACGGCTGCTTTTGACATGTTCATCGTTTCCGCATACGATTCCGCCTTGTCTAGCGCTGACAGATATTCTGTTGGAACATCAGGTGTCGAGTCTTCCTCTACTTCAGTGTCTTCTGTAGAAGTATCTTCTACGATAGCTTCTTCCTCCACAGCAACCCCGTCCTCTTCTGAATTCGATGGTGCAGTCGTTTCGTTATCCGTGTCGTTTGCCTTTGTAGTAGAAGACGTTTTCGTGGTTGATTCTGTTGATTTTGCTGATGTTTCTTTTTTGGCTGGAGTCGCCTGATCTTCTGAATTGTTTCCTGCTGCTACAAAAATAAGAAGTACGATTAACCAAAACCACCATTTCTTATAGAATTTACGTTTTGGTTTAGTAGATGATTGCATTATTTTATCCCCTTATATCTTTTATACATAAAAAATAGCATACATGACTATAAATTGGAATTTCATTATTTTAAAAAATGGATAATTGAATATGTTTAGTAGGATATGAATTTTACCTAAGTTTTCTCATTCATCAAGAGAACACTAGAGGGAAAGATAGCGTTTAATATGTATAAATCGTTTTTAGAATAAGTAAAAAAATCTTTTAAAATATTGATTTTAGTCAATAAGCAGTCTGAAAACAAAATTATTTTTACAAAAATAGTAATTTTTGAGTAAACGTGTTATTATTTTCTATGGCTATTTTTTACTTAAATGAAATTAAAAAACAGAAGGAGAGTAGGACATATGGCATGTGTGAATTGTTCAGATGCTGCAAAACGTGGTCTGAAGTTTTGTCCGAGTTGCGGTGACGCCTTGGAACATCACGTAGAACACGCAAAACCTTTAGAAAAAGAACGCGACGTCAGACCTGTACGCTCTAAAAAAATGAGTAAGTCTGCAAAAGCCGTTCTTTTAACAGTTGGATTGTTGGTCGTAGCAGGTGGTGCCTATTATGGACTCGCGACACAATGGTTCACGGTCGAAGCGACGACGAATAAGGTCCGTGATGCGATTCGCTCTGGTGACGCTACATTACTCGCTGAGCATACGGAGTTCAACGGAAAACCGGTTGATCAGAAGATGGCGCAACGCTTTTTAGATGCCTTAAAAGAGACACCGGAACAAAAGAAATCATTCATGGATTATTTATTGATGGCCGGTGTGTCGATTCAAGCAGAAAACGAAAGTGATGTTCCTGGTCAAATCGTAGCGAGTGGTCGCCAACTCGGGATCTTCAAGGATTATCGCCTGCGCCTCGATAGTGTCAAAACGGAAGTCATCAGTAATTTTAAAGGAACGAAGGTGACGCTCGTCAATCCGGTCGGAACGGAAAGTAGTAAAGCGTCGGCGGAGGGCATCATGATGGACGGCGTCTATCCAGGATTGACGGATGCCAAGATCGCGTATGATGGCGAATACGGAAAAGAGTCGAGCGATGTGACAATCAATCCGTTGACGCTTGACGCTGCAGATCGGAAATACGAAATCACTTTAAAAGGAAATGCGGTCGAACTCGACCAGACGTATCCGGATGCCTTTTTGATTGTTGATGGAAAATCGACATCAGAACGAGTATCAGATTTGAAGAACTATGGACCAATCCCGAAGAACGGCATTAAACTCTCGATTGAAAATTCATTCCCCTGGGGTGAGGAAACATCGGGTGAGGTTGTCGTCAAACCAGATACGAAAAAAGCGATGTTCACGTTCGAACCATCAGAAAACGTTTTGAACCAACTGCAAGAAGCCGTCGAGCAGCATGCTTCTGACTGGGTTGATGCGGCAACTTATCAAGATACAAGTTATTTCTCACTCGTTGATGATGCTTCCTATCTTGCGAAACAACAAAAGAACTATGACGATTGGAGCCGAAAGGACTTGGAGTGGGACGGAGAGTTCATGAATGCGTCGATTGATCGTCCCTCAGCTAAGTTCGTCGAATATGGGGATTCGGTAGGTATCGAAGTCATGGCGACAACCTATATTCGGGGTGAAATGTATACGCCTGATAGTGAATCGCCAGGAAAAACAACATCGAAGTCGCTCTTCCGCTACTTGTTCACGTATGAAAGTAGTGAGGATAGCTACGAGGAAAGTTTCAGGATTCAACAGGCAACGAGTATTAAATAAGACAAGGGAGGCTACACAGATGATGGATTGGCAATCAGTCAAATCGCGTTTTCAAGGGATGACAACAAAAGAATTACAGGATCAGGCTGAGCAGGCACGCCGAGAAAAAGGACGTCTATTGTATGAAATCGGAGAACGTCATTACATGAAGCTGCGGAGTGAAGGGCGTCGTCAGGAAATAGAGGACATTCTTGCACAAGAAGTACTCGTATTCGGTGCCTTGTCACGGATTGATGAGATGGAAGTCGAAGCTGCACAAAAACAATGTAAGTCATGCCGGACGACGCTTGAGCCAGGCGCGAAGTTTTGTGGGAAATGTGGCACGTCCGTCCCACGAGAGAACGAACAAACGAAAGTCGCCTGTACGACATGTCATACACCACAACGTAATGATCAGCATTTCTGTACCTGTTGTGGATCGGAAATGGGGCAACGCGTATGAAGTATTGTTCGACCTGTGGTCAAGCACATGCTCCACACGCCCAGTATTGCGAAGTAGACGGGACCTCGCTCGATAAGCAAGCCCGTCCGATTCGCTTCGAACAAGCTGCGCATTTTTGTGTTGGGTGTGGTACACAAATGGATGGTCGTGCGTCGTACTGTCCGAATTGTGGACATTCGCGCCTCGTCGCAGCGACGTCAGAAGGCTCACTTGTAGATCGTCTTCCAGGTATGGACGACATTCGTAAGAAGTGGAAGTCACAGGATTGGAACGTGAATCTCCCGTTGAAAGAGCGTGGACGAGCATTTTTATCACGATTCGATTTCTCGCTTGGGAATCCAAGTCTTGCGATCGGTAGTATCGCTGCCGTCATTTGTTTTGCTGCAATCGTCGTCTTATTGTTCGTCATGCTCGGTCTCCTCAGTGATAACCCGGCATTAGAAGGAATCAAGACTGTTCAACAAAACATGGGAGATGATTTTAGTACGTTCGGTATGTTCTTTTTCCTTGCTTTCGTTGCCCTTGCTGGTCTAAATCTCACATCAAGTGAAGACTTGAAATCACGCTTCCTTACAGAAGTGGTAGGCAACGATGCAGAACAGTTCTCTGATATTCAAAAAGCGATCGATCAACTTGATTTTCATATTTTCTCAGGACATTTCTTGCTGTCCTTACCGGGTCTGCTTCTATTGATTGGGAGTGCGTGGTTACTGGAACGAGGTGGTGTCATCGGAGTCAAGACGACATCGTGGAATGAGCGAATCGAACGTGCTGTCGTCTTTGCCCTGACATTATCGTTGATTACGCTGATCGTCGGATTGTTTGCGACAGATTTCGGTATCTTCGATCTACATCTGGTCATAGGAATGCTTCGGATCTTCCTTCTAGCGCTCGCTGGTGTCCTTTTGTTCCAATTCATCGGTCAAACGGATCTGCGTGGTTCTTGGCAAGTCGGGCGGATCGCTGCGACGACGTTAATGAGCGTCTATTTGTTTGGTGTCCTGCTGACGTCATTCGGACAATTGTATTATCTAAACGAGCTCGATGAAATGGACGAAGTCGAATTTGGTGAATCAGCAAGCCTCGTTCTCTTGAGTGGTGCTTCTCCGCTTTACGCGATGTCGCAAGCGGGACAAGTCGATTTCAAGATGACCGTTTTGACGGAAGACTTCCGTTTAGGTGCGGCCTTATATGGCGAAGACCGTTTGAATGATCTGCAACGACCAGTGGAAGAAGCGGGAGAAGCTTCGAATCTGAGTCGGATTCAAGGAATCATCGGGAACCAGATTGAAAACGGAGAAGATCCAACACTCGATCCGAAAGTAACACGTTTTGATGAAACGGTAGATGTCGGGCTCTTAACACGCTTCGCTCAAATCGCGAATGCCTCCACTCCATTTGAAGAAGAGCAATTGCTCAGTTCAAGTGTTGCTCCTTACGGCTTGATTGCGCTTGTACTGATGTTCATCATCCATATCGGAATCGGATTCCGCTGGATTCGGACGTTACCGAATGTTGCGATTTATGCTGGGGTCTTCATGATTGGTGGACTCATTCTAGCGTACTTCACACAAACACGGTTTGAACTGCAATGGGATAACGATGTCCTAGCCGGTGTCGTCGTTTCTACTTTGACATGGTGGAATGCGTTCATGCTTTTCCTCTTCCCATTCCTCGGTGGATTAGTGGGATACGGATTGAACCGCTTCAAAGATACAAAAGGATGATTCCAAATAAAAACGCTTGTCTCCTTTTGCGAAGACAAGCGTTTTATCATAAGGATTGTTTAGTCGTTTGTTCAAATTCAATGTAAGAGTCTTTTTCGATACCAGAAGCACGGAATGTCAGACTCCCGTCTTCATTAAACCTGATTTCTAAAGATGACTCGTGAAAGTAGAGCATCAAGGTGTTGTCGGAATTGAAACGTCCGCTGTACGTATAGTCATCGAGCGGTTGTCCTTCATAATCACGGGCGTCATGAATCGTCAGTGTTGCCTCGCGATTCGGACGTGTCACGACATCGATCGTCGCATCCGTATAATCTTGCTCATATTCGCCTTGATCACTTGTCGAGTACGCATAGCTACCGGCTAAATCATTGAACGCTTTTTCGACTTTACCGAGTGTCCGGTGATAACGAGCCGCCTCGTTCGCGAGTGCTTTGTCACCGAACGTCTGGTTCATGACCCGTTCTGCGTAGCGAAGGGCATCTGTCGTCTGATTCATGAACAAGGCGGCTTCAAGGTCACGAAAAGCTTCCTGTTGTTGCGTCAGTGCGATGAGCCGTTTGTCCGTCGTACCTTCCGTACGCGCCTTCTCACGCCATTGTTGTTCATCGAAAAGATCTCCAGCCATTGTACTTTGAGCACTTTGCTTCAAGTAGAGATCTGCTGAATCGTTACTACAGCCACTTAGTACGATGGCTATGAAGAGGAGAGGAAGTACACGTGTCATCATGATGTAGTCTCCTTCTTGAAAGTTCGTTTGATCGAAGTAATGCTATATCGATCGTCTTGGAACGTGATCTCATATTCGACGATTGCACGATGCGAGGGCTGGTTCTCCATCTCGAAATCGTGTCGGTCGTATGTTTCCGTCGTCTCGACATGGAAGTGATTTTTATCGATGACTTTGACGGCATCGAACGTCATGTCTTGTAAGGCAACGTAACTCGTCGGATATTCTTCTGAAAAGGCAAGGCGATCGCCGAAATGTACGCGTTCATCTTCCGTCAAATCATCGTCTCCATAAAATAAGTCCGCATACGATATGTATTCATCCATTGACGAATCATAATACTGCCAGTCATCGCCACCTTCGTTCTCAATCGAAGGAAGACGCTTGGCATAGGTACTGAGAAAGCGGTACAGGGAATCGGGTGATGCTGATTCAAAAGTGAGGTACTCCTCGAGTTCGTCGTCAGCTAACCTCGTCGCTGAGAAGCCTTGCGGCAAGACTTGATCGACATCTGCTGCGTCATGAGTCAGCTCACTCGTCTGAAACAATGGTTGTGCAGCTTGATATTTCAAATAACCGAAGGCACCTCCACCGATGCAAAGCAACAGAATCAGCAATCCGATGAACCACGCTTTTTTGGAGGAACGGTATTGCGTGTGACTATTTTTTTGACCACAAACTGGACAAAAGATCATCTGATCATTCATCGGAGTCTGGCAATTTGAACAATGTGACATAAAAGCACTCCTTTCTTATCTTCGTCATTATAATGTAAAATAAATATAAAAATAACAATTTTTTGAATAAAAGGAGAGGAAATCATGGATCCATACGAACGCCTAGGAATATCGCGTACCTCATCGATGAAAGAACTGGAACAAGCATACTCGGAAAAGCTTGAAGCACATCCGGAGGACTCCGAAGAACGGACGGAAATCGAGCGAGCGTACGTCGTCATAAAATACGAAAAGAAACAAAAGAACAAACGAAATAAACGAACGATTGGGATTGGAGCGCTCGTTCTGTTGCTCGCTGCAGGAGGCGGAACGTATTTCTTTTTAAATCAGGAAAAGACGCCTCAGGCGGTCGAACAGAAGAATCAGGACGCTTCGTTCGTCATTGGGGAAGAAGAGAAGGCAAGTCAGGAAAAATCAGAATCGACGGATACAACGAAAAAAACAGATTCGGAGGAACTGTCTAATCAGGATTATAAGGACGTCCAAGATATTTCAATGCTCTTTTTCCGGGAACTTGAAGATGCTTTGACAGAACGAAGTGTCAAAGGACTGTCCGTCAGTACAGACACATATAACCAGAACTTCCAAAAGAGTTTGGATAATTTAGTCACAGGTGGCTATATCTTTGACGGTGTACTGACGGTCAATGATATTCCTCAAAATGATATGACGATCAAAGGAGATAAGGCGACAGTCAAAGCGACGGTCGACTATTCCTCCCGGTCCTATCAGCCGTATCTGCACGAACGCCCCGAGGGTAGCACGATCGTCTGGGAACTAAGTCTTGTAAAGTCAGGTCAAGACTGGCTCGTCGATCAGCGGAAGTCGCTCTCGGATTCAGCGACAGGTAGAGGCATGGAAGTTCGAGAATCGGTTAAAGAAGATATCGTTGATACAGTGTATCAACATGCCAAAGAGTGGGAGCAGGCGTATATCGATAAAGATACGTCGGCGTTCACATTGTTTACATCATCTGCATACTTGAATAAGCAACAAGGCTACTACGCTAGCATGGACAAAAGGGGCGTCTATTGGGAAGGGTACTTGGACGAAGTCGAATATTCACCAGCATCTATCACTGTCAGTGAAATCGCGACCAATCTGACCGCGACGGTCGAAGCACTTTGTTATTATGATGGAGATTATTTAAAAGAAGAAGACGGTTCACTTGCTGAAGAAAACCCAGGAAAAGACGTACCTTTCAAGTATTATTTGAAGTACAACCTGGATGACGAGCGCTGGTATATCACCGACTCGGAAGAACTGAAAACTTTCAGTCAAAACGATACGACGACATATTAATTGTAAGGAGGAGTTCAAATGAAAAAAGTAGTTGTAGCAACAGCACTTGGTCTCATCATCAGTACACTACCAGTAGCAAGTGATTCGGTAGCAGCACTCAGTAAGACGGAAAAAACGATCGTTGATCGTCAACTCGCGGCGTTAAAGAAAAGTAAACTATCAGGTGGTTATAAACCGGTCGATGTCCGGTCTGTCTATCTACTAGGTGGCAAGTATCCTGAGACATTTACGTTGTATGAACGATTCAACTCGAACACATATATGAATGATGTCATCGGTAAAGCTCAGAAGTATGACGCGAAGAAGAAAAAATGGACAACGATCTATACGTATACAGATCGAGATACAGACTATTATGATGTCCGGGCGAAAGGAAAACTACTCGATACGAAAAAAGAACAGCTTGTCATCGGACCATCTGGTGGAAGCGGGGGTTACATCGTGCCGATCCTGATTGGTTCAACGGATGGTAAGATGATCAAAAAGATGTTCGAATCAAAAGAAGCATACCCGTTCGGTCGGGCGCTAATTAAAGATAAAAAACTCTATGTCGGTTCGATGACGATCGTTCATGATGTCTACTCCTACAACGGAAAGACACTGAAGCATCGAGTCGGTACAGGAGCGGATGACCGGATTGTTGCCGGGAAGGTCTCTAACTATATGACGCTCGATTATTATGGCGGTAGCACGCATCTGACGAGTGGCAAAACGATGACACTCAAAAAAGGGCAACGTTTCGGAATCGTTCGTAAATCGACGAAGGATACGAATCCATACGTCTATCGGGCATTTTCTTCAGGAGAAGGAAAGTTACAACTCGACGGATATGGATTTAAAGCGATTAAGACTGGCGTTGAAAAATGGCACTTCGAACCAGACGCATATAGTGATGCTGTTACGATGAAGTTTACAGTGAAATAAGTACGAGCCAGTTCCTAGTTGTTGTAGGAACTGGCTTTTTTCGTTGTTCCTCTTATTATGGGATTGCAAACGATTTCATGATACGCTAAGTGACAGAAAAACCTGTTCAGAAAGAAGGAATTCCTATGCATATTCTTGTCGTTGATGATGAGGCGAGCATCCAGCATCTCGTCAAACTTCAACTCGAACTCGATGGTAAGACGGTCGAGACGGCAGCCAATGGAGCTGATGCACTTGCCCTACAGGCGACACAAACCTTTGATTTGATCGTCCTCGATTTGATGCTACCGGATACGACCGGTTTCGAATTGATTCCAAAACTTCGACAGACAACGCCTGATTTACCCATCTTGATGCTGACAGCGCGTGATCAGATGAACGATAAGATCATCGGGCTACAGCTCGGAGCGGATGACTATATGACTAAACCGTTTAACGGAACGGAGCTCGTCTTGCGTGTCAAAAACCTGTTGAAACGCACGAAGACGGTCGCGCCACCAGTGCCTGTCGCGACCGACCCGTTCTTATCTGTTGATTCCGAAGAACGAGTCATTCGGCTCGACGGTCAACCATTGCCACTGACGTACCGGGAGTATGCATTGCTCGCACTCTTCCTGACGCATCCGAAACGGGTCTTTGAACGAGATGAACTGCTCGAACAAGTCTGGGGCTTTGACTTCTCGGGTCAGACCCGAGCCGTCGATATCATGGTCCAGCGCTTACGGAAGAAACTCGGAGCGCAAGGCGAACGAATCAAGACGATTTACGGTGTTGGCTACAAGTGGGTCGACGCATGAAGCTACGCCAAGTCATCACGGAAAACTTCGTCTTGCTCCTCGTTCCGGCATTGCTCGTCCTCTTCTTGATTCTTTATGCCTTCATTCAAGCGAACCTCTATGAGAACGCCGTCGAGTCCGTCCAAAAACTGAGTCGGGAAGCGGAGCTCTACACGATGAACTACCTCGCGAGCGAAGAGACGGACTCGCTCGCCGATACGGCAGTCCCGATCGCTTCCTATCTCGCAGACCGCTTCGATGCGCGCGTCCAGCTGTTTGGACCAAACGCAGAACTGCTCGCTGATTCCGAACGTGATCAATTGCCGCTCCTCGCGGGAGATATCGATCAAGCGTTAAAAGGGAAGTCGAGTTATCTCTTTCTGAAAGAAACCGATGTTCCGGTGCTGTTTTTCTCGAGTCCGCTGTATGGCAAGACGGACGTCATCGGCTCGGTCCGTTTTCTCGTCGATCTGCGGACGGAAGCCGAACTGCTACGGCAATTCACATATGTCTTCACTGGCGTCTTTCTGATCTTGATCGTAATTGCCGTTTGGACAGCGCGTCGGATGGCAAAGACGTTAATCGGACCGATCGATGATTTACGGAGTGTCTCGCACGCCTTGACGAAAGGACACTATGCGCACGCGCTACCGGCCTATCCATATGAGGAATTGAACCGACTGGCAGCGGACTTCTCGACGCTTGCTGACGCAATCCAGCACAACATCGGACAGCTCGAACAACAACGAAGCGACCAACAGACATTCATCGATCACATCACCCATGAACTCCGGACACCGATGACGGCGATCATGGGCTATGTCGAATTGATCCCGAAGCTGCCGCCGGATGAAGCGGCGCACTGTTATCACTACATCGAAGTCGAGAGCCAGCGCTTGTTACGACTCGTCTCGCATAATCTCGAACAGGCGAAACAACAACGCAACGAACGCCACGTGACGTCGACGATGTTCGCGCTCGATGCCTTGCTTGCCGACGCCTTATTCATCATGCAATTGCGTCTTGATGGACAAGGAATTGAAGTTGAACAGGATGTTCCGCCAATCTACGTGCTCGGGCAACCCGACCAGACGAAACAAGTCTTATTGAACCTTCTCGAGAATGCCGTCAAGTACAGTGACGCGATGACGATGACGTTTTCGACCGTCAGTACGGATACGACCCTACAACTCCTCATGACAGATGACGGAATCGGCGTTGATCCAGCAGTGCTTGCCGAATGGAAGAAGGAGCAGCATAGTCTGACGACGGCGAGTGGGAATGGACTCGGTCTACCGCTCTGCCGACGGCTGATGCAGGAACAAGGTGGCGATTTCGCACTTGAAAGTGATGTAAGCGGAACACGTATCACATTGACCTTCCGCTTAGCGAACCAGACATGATGTAATCGCTTACAAATGATACATTTACGAAACAATTCGACCGGATTTACGAAACAATTGCCCCGTAATCTAAGAATCAAGCAAGGAGAGGAATCATGAAAGCATCGACCATCGCTTATCTCTTCCTGATGGGCATCTTGTTTGCCCTCAGTCTTCTTTTGCTTCAGCAGACGGTCTTCGGACGCTTACACGTCCTCGATGGACCGAAACGACTGAATGCTTCCGATGACTCGCTCCCGATCGAGTTGACGTTACGTCACCGGGCCTGGGGTGAGCAGACGGTAGAAGACGGAACGGAAGTCCAGCGCATCACGACGCTATTGAAGCAAATGAAGACGGTGACAAACGGGACTTGTCCGGCGGGCACGGCGACGTTTACCGGAACGCTCCGTTTCTTGAACGGAACGACATGGACGTTCTCGCTCGGGGAAAGCATGACGCTAAATGGAAAATGTGTCGCGCAACGTCCTAGCACTCAGACGACGACATTAAAAGCACGCTTCTTGAACGCCTATCACGAACCAGAGCAGCTCGCGCGTCAGTTCGCTGAGGCGGAAGTCGTGATCGTGTATGCAGCAGGACGATCTCGTTCTTTGACTGCACGTGAGCGAGAAGACGTCAAGCGTCGCCTGACGCAAGCGGAGCCGATGACGGACTATGAAGAAGTCGGTCAAGCACTCGATGCCAGTCAGGGACAGCCGCGCATTCTCAAGCTCCAGCGGTTCAAGAATGAGCAGAACACGCGTGCCAACTTAATGAATATTACCGTGTATGAGACATTGTTCAGCGTCCAGTACATGGATGATGACAATGGAAACACCTTCTATTTAAAAGGACAACTCCTGCCGACCGGGAAGGAGGCAGATCGATGAGAAAAGGAATGCTCTTCTTGCTGAGTATCATTTGTCTCATGAGCATTTGGATCGTCCGCAACAATGAACAGACGAAGCAAGGGACAGCCGCGCGGGAAACCGTTCCGCATTTGACGGCGTATGTTTCCGCAAAAGAGGATATCGGGCGTGCCTTACTGTCATCGTATTGTGAACAAGCGGGTTGTACGTATGAGTTCGTGCGTCTCTCGACGGAAGAACTTGTCCGACGCGTGACGAAGGAAGCGGATCATCCGCGCGCCGACGTCATTATCGGCGGAACGTGGGACGCCCACCAGACGCTCAAGCAACGGGGATTATCGACACCTTTCCCGAGCGACATGGATCAAGTGGAACTGCAGGATCCGGATCGTTACTGGATCGGCTATGAAGTCGAACGCCTCGCGATTGTCATCAATACCGATGTCTGGAATGACCGATTCGGGGCAGCGCCGTATCCGAAGACGCTCGCTGACTTGACAGCGAAACGGTATCAGGACGAGTTAATTTTGCCGGATCCGAACCATTCCGGTACCGGTGCGACGATCCTGCAAGCGATCTTTGACGGATACGGAACGAAGTCGGAAGGTGTCTTACGCGAGCTAATCGAGCGAACGCGACTATTCACGGCGAACGGTTTTGCACCGACGTCGTACGTCGCCAGTGGGGAAGCGATGCTTGGGGTCAATTTCATCGGGGATCAACAATCGCTACGCGAAAAGTATTATCCGGTCAAAAGCATCCCACTCGATACGTACTCGATCAACGCGATCTCAAAGCTGAAAGGACGGACGCAACAAAAGCAGGCGAATGCCTTCATGCGTTTCGTACTCTCGGCGGACGGTCAGGCGATTCTGAGGAAGGTCTCATTCGGTACGCCGACCTATGCGATCGCGAAGACACAACCGATCCAGCAGAACGTCGGGCAGGACATCGTCGCCGATTACCGGGACTACCTCCGTCGATTCAATCAGCTCCAGGACAAATGATGCGAAGACTCTGATTCAGATAGGGGAAATGGAAGATGGGCTTCTTCAGCATCAAAAAATTGCCGAATGCCGGCATACCAATCGAAGTACAACGGAAACAATGGTTACAGCAATTCTTAAAGGCATTCTTAGTCGTCTTCTTCTCATATATGGCGATGTATCTCATCCGAAACAACTTCAAGGCAGCGCAACCGCTCTTGAAAGAGGAACTAGGTTTTACGACGACGGAACTCGGTTATATCGGCTTCGCCTTCTCGATTACATACGGAATCGGGAAAACATTGCTCGGCTACTTCGTTGACGGGAAAAATACGAAACGCGTCATCTCGTTCTTATTGATTCTCTCGTCCTTAATCGTCACCGCGATGGGACTCTTGATGAGTGCCGGCGGAAGTCCGGTCGGTTTATTGATGGTTTTATGGGGACTCAGTGGGTTCTTCCAATCGGTCGGGGGACCGTCGTCGTATTCGACGATCGCCCGCTGGACACCGTTTGAAAAACGTGGACGCTACCTCGGCTTCTGGAACGTCTCGCACAACATCGGTGGAGCAATTGCCGGTGGTCTCGCACTGTGGGGAGCGAACGTCTTCTTCAACGGAAGTGTCGTCGGGATGTTCATCTTCCCAGCTGCGATCGCGCTCGTCATCGGAATCGTTGGTCTGTTCATCGGGAAGGATGATCCGGAGGAACTCGGGTGGAATCGGAGTGAAGAAATCTTCGAGGAACCGATCGAACCGGAAAACATCGCTGCTGAAAGTATGACGAAATGGCAAATCTTCAAAACGTACGTCATCTCGAACCCATGGATCTGGACGCTCTGTATCGCGAACGTCTTCGTTTACATCGTCCGAATCGGGATTGATAACTGGGCGCCGCTCTACGTCACGGAACACTTGCACTTCAGCACGGAGAGTGCTGTCAATACGATCTTCTTCTTTGAGATCGGCGCATTATGCGGCAGTATGATTTGGGGTTACGTGTCCGATTTACTGAAAGGACGCCGGGCGCTCGTCGCAGCGATCTGTCTCTTACTGACGGCCGTCGCGGTCCTCGGTTATCGTTACGGGACGAGTGAACTTATGATTTACGCGTCACTATTTGCACTCGGTGCGCTCATCTACGGACCACAGCTCTTGATCGGTGTCTCGGTCATCAGCTTCGCACCAAAACAAGCGACGACGGTCACGAACGGGATGGTCGGTACGTTCGGTTACTTGTTCGGTGATTCAATCGCAAAAGTCGGTCTAGCGAAAATCGCTGATCCGGAAACGAACGGTCTAACAATTGGTTCGGTTACGTTACACGGTTGGAGTGATACATTCGTCATCTTTAATGCCGCGTTACTGTTTGGTTTGATCGCCCTTGCGATCGTTGCCGTCGTCGAGGAGAAAAAGATTCGTCGCCTCGGACTGCTGGAGCGTCAAGCGGATAAGTTGAGTTCGTAACAGACACGAGCACCCTCGCCTTATTTAGGAGAGGGTGCCCTTTTTTAATGAGACAAATAAGCAAGCAGAAAACCTTCTTCCAGTTTAACGTGACGAATCGAGCGGTAACGGGCATGACGGAAAGGAAAATAGAAGGAGAAATCGACAGTCAAGAGTCGGTTTTCATAACGCAGATAAGGTGGACGAATGAGGTAGGTTTCATTAAAGGATTCGGTATCGTGAGGACAGACGTCAAAGACTTCGAATGTGATGGTACGTTTATCGACTGCCCGCAATTGGAGCGTCAATTCGACAGGTAAGTCGCGCTCTAGACCATAACGTGTCAACGGTACGGAGGCTTGAAGGTGAAGGTGAGTTGGTCGAATCGTGACACAGATATCTGTCAGCTCTGGAATTTCCTTTGTCAGCACACTTGCAAGGTCGTATTCATCAATACTTGTTGCAAGCGTAAAACGACGAAAGGTCTCAATTATATGGCGCCCCAGTTTCATGAAGTAAACTCCTCTCTTATGATTCTTAACCTTAGTATAACTGAATTATAACCTAATTATTCCATATTATCTTTTACTAAAGTAAATTAATCCCTATGAATTAGAGCTTCTTTTTAAAAACAATATGATTTACGCATGTTTTTGTATCGTTCAGGGAACGATTAAGCATGTCGATCTGTTGTATTTTTTGAAAGGAGTTTTTTGATGCCTTACTTATCTGGATTTCCATCATCTTATTGGAAACAAAGTGCCCCTGCTACTTCCTATCCAGCTTTGAATCAAGATGCCAAGCATGATGTCGTCATCATCGGGGCTGGGATTGCTGGACTTGTCACAGCGATGCAATTGACGGAACGGGGATACGACGTCGCCGTGATCGAAGCAGGCGACGTCGCTGCCGGCACGACGGGTTATACGACGGCTAAAGTTTCCTCACAGCACGGTTTGATCTATGACACGCTGATCCGAACCGTCGGCGAGGAATCAGCAAGACTCTATTATGAAGCGAACGAAGAAGCAATCACGTTTTTACGTCATCAAGTGGAACGGCTCGATATTGGCTGTGAACTTGAAAGGCAAGACGCCTATCTCTACGTTGCGAACTCAAAAGAGCAAGCGATGGAACGAGAAGTCCGTGCCTATGAACGCTTAGGGTTGAACGGTGGCGAGGCGACGGAAGAAGTCCGAAGTAAGTTGCCGTACGATGTCAAACGAGCGGTCGTCCTGCGCGATCAAGCGCAGTTCCATCCTGTGAAATATCTTCAAGGTCTTGCGGAACAAATCGTCCACCAAGGTGGGAAGTTGTATGAACAGACACGTGCCGTATCGCTCGAGTCGAACCGGACGCCAACTGTCATCCTTGAGAACGGTCACCGGATCGAGGCGAAGAAGGTCGTCATCGCGACCCATTTTCCGTTTCATGACTTCAAAGGCTTGTATTTTTCAAAACTCGAAGTCCATCGCTCGTATATCGTATCGGGTCATGTCGACGAGACGTTTCCGGACGGAATGTTCATAAGTGCTGATCAACCGAGTCGTTCTTTGCGTCACGCGCGGACAGAGGACGGTCGTCTGCTTGGTCTGTTCGGTGGTGAGAATCATTTATCCGGTCACGAGACAGAAACGATGCAACGGTATGAGCATCTTGCTGACTTTGCGAGAAGTGAGTTTCATGTCGAGTCGTTCGAACAATTCTGGTCAGCGCAAGACTTGATCACGCTCGATAAGATTCCCTATATCGGACAGATGACAGCGGGTGATCCGAACGTGTTTGTTGCGACCGGATTCGCGAAGTGGGGGATGACGAACGGTATCGCAGCCGGACTATTGTTGAGCGATTTATTGACGGGAACACCAAATCGTTTTCGTCATTTATTTGATCCGAACCGTTCGAAGCTAAAGACGAAGGATGCGACTCAGTTCGTCAAGAACAACGCGGACGTTGCGATCGAGCTCGTCAAAGGGAAGCTGACGAAAGCAAGTCGTCGTGCTGACGAGTTACAGCCGGACGAAGGAGGACTCATCACCCATCATGGCAAGACGGTCGGTGGATACCGGGATCCGGAAGGGAACCTTCATCTCGTCTCGACGACTTGTACCCATATGGGATGCGATACGAAATGGAATAAAGCAGAACGGTCATGGGATTGTCCGTGTCATGGTTCACGATTTGGTCCGACAGGAGAGGTACTAGAAGGACCAGCCGTCAACCCACTCAAATCAATCGATTAAGCAGAGGCACTTGTCTCTGCTTTTTTTTTTTATTTTAAAAATAATCCGGAGTCGATTTATAATATGTGATATAATTACCTGGTAACAAAAATATTTTAGCGCTAAACAATTAGAGTGCCGCTTTTGAATCGTGTTGTAGAGGCACCGTCACGACCACTGCTCACTGGTTTCATATTTAGTTTCACTATTTTACTTAGCGTCGTGAACGCTGAAACAACCCGAGGAGGAAGCACCACTATGAGTAAAGAAAAGATTGCCCAGCTGCGCAAACATGTGTCGCCTTTTGAAAAGGCAGACATCAAAGCCAGCGTCCGGCAGATGATCAACACGATCCTGCCATTTCTCGTCCTATGGTTTCTGGCATATCAGGCCCTGAAGCTATCTGTGTTTCTCGCGATTCCTTTGGCGATCCTCGCTGCTGGATTCGTCGTCCGGATGTTCATTATCTTCCATGACTGTACGCACGGTTCATTCTTCAAGAATAAGAAGGCGAATGCTATCGTCGGTACGATCACCGGGATTTTGACGTTATTCCCGTATGAGAAATGGAAGCGAGAGCATTCGATCCACCACGCATCAAGTGGAAATCTCGATAAGCGCGGTGTCGGTGACATCTGGGTCATGACGATTGAGGAATATATCGAAGCGTCACGCTTCACACGCCTCAAGTATCGTCTGTACCGGAATCCACTCGTCATGTTCGGTCTTGGACCGCTCTTGTTGATTCTCGTCTCGAGCCGCTTCAATCGGAAGGATGCTCGCAAAAAAGAACGCATCAACACACATGTCATCAATGCGTCGCTTATCGTCTTGTACGGTATCCTGATTTACTTCATCGGCTGGCAAGCCTTCTTGATCATCCAAGGAACGACGATGTTCACAGCAGGTGTCCTTGGAATCTGGTTATTCTACGTTCAACATACGTTCGAAGACTCGTACTTCGAGGATGAGAGTGAATGGGATTACGTCAAGGCGGCAATCGAAGGTAGTTCGTATTACGAGTTGCCGAAGGTCTTGCAATGGGTGACAGGAAACATCGGCTTCCACCATGTTCATCATCTCAGCCCGCGTGTCCCGAACTATCATCTCGAAAAAGCACACGTCTCGACACCACCACTTCAGAAGGCGACGAAGATTGGTTTATTCTCGAGCCTGAAGTCGCTTCGCTATAAACTATACGATGCGAAGAACAGAACGTTCGTGACGTTCCACGACATCAAACACCTCTTACGTGAACCAAAGACGTCATCGTTGTAAGGAACTGCACCTCGTCCACTTGGATGGGGTGTTTTTTGTTGTATTGGAAGCAAAAGAGGGAATCAACAGGTAATGAGAGAAAGATAAGTCCGCCTTTTGGCGTATGTTCACGATGAGCATCCATGGTAGGATGTACTAATAGAAAGGAGAGTGCAGGATGCGCCGAATACCCATTTCCGTTTATATAGGAGGAGCCATCTTACTTTCCTTATTCGTCTTCAGTTCGATGACGTACCAGCAACAATCCTTGATTCCGTTTTTGACGCAGCATATCCCACTCGATTGGGTGTATGCATTTTCCTTCGTGTCGTTCCATTATGAAGTTCCGATTAGCGTCGCATCGCTTGGACCTGCAGCGTTCCTTGAGTTTTTCATTCGGAAGGGAATGCACGCTGGATTGTTCTTCATTCTTGGAATCAGCATCGTATATTTCTTGCGTGGACGAGGATACACAGCATTACCAGCTGCCTTCTTTGCCTTTACGGCAGCGATGACGATTGGTGTCATGGATGAGTTCCATCAGCAATTGACGGGTGGACGAACACCGCTTGTAGGCGATGTATTGATCGATGGCAGTGGTGCATTGATTGGCATCGTATTGTACACAGCGATTCGTCTTTACTTAAAAGCTGATCGAATCGTGCGGGAGCAAGAACAACAGCATGCATGAAAATAACCCATCGTCTCAATCATCATGACTGAGGCGATGGGTTATTTTAGCGATTAGAACCGTTGTACCCATTCAATCTTATACTGAGTACGTCCGAATTCTTTTCTTAACATGTTGTCTGCTTTCTTTCGTGCTGCCGTGTGATCGCCTGCCCGGATGTTGAGTCGATCCGTATCAACGATCTCATCTCCGCGTAATACTTGATACTGGACGGTATAGTCCTTTTTTATTAAATTAAATAAACCCAAGAAAACCACTCCCATATTCTTCTTCCTATTAGTTATTATATGGTATTACAAATTTTTCTGCAATCAAAAAAAGTGACTTTTGTCCTACCTATCAATAAAAAAATAGTGGTTCGAACGACAGGTTGCTTTATTATGAGAATTGCGTATGAATGCTGAAAAATCAACAAAAATCGCTCTAAAATAGAATATGCGAAATTTTATTCCATATATAATGAATAATCAGGAAAAAAAGTTACGTTATCAAAGAATAGGTGAAAATATAAGTTATCTGAATATTCTTTTGGTATGTCAGGAAAGGATTCCCTTGGAACTTCGAGGGAATAACCGTTAAGATAAGAAGGAAGAGAAAACGGTGAATTACGTGATAGGTGAATTACGTGATAGATGAGGGAGATGACGTATGGAGCAGGAGACGAAAGAACGGATTGATCCCGCGCACCGGATCAGAAGAGCGGTGACCCGCAAAGAGACCGTCTACTTTAGTTTGTTGTTAAGCATCGCCATTTTGACAGTGGGTGGCATCATTGGGTTAATGTTTGAAACAGGGCAGCCCGGTATTTATGTGATGGTGGGTCTTGTGATCCTATTGTTAATACTCTGGCTACGGCAATGGCAACGGGTCTCCCGGATTCGAAGTGAAGGAGTTCGCTTGAGTGCCGAGCAGTTTCCAGAGTTGTTCGAGCAAATCCGTATACATACAGAACAGTTGCAACTATGGCGGATGCCAGAAATCTATTTCCAAGATGACGTAAAACGACCGCACGTCATTGGCCTATTCCAAAAGTATTTGATTGTCCTACCGACGTCGTATCTAGAATTGACAGAGATTCGTCGTTTCCGATTGTTACTTGAACTGGCACGAATCAAACGGAACCATCAGGAAAAGCAAATCTTACTATGGATTGGCAGTTGGATTCCGTTTTTACGTCCGGCTTACATGCGGGCATGTGCTCGGACCCGTCACCAGATGGTCCTACCACTTGTTTCGCCCTTATACGCGCGACAAGCCATGTTTGAGGATGTGCTCGGACCAACACTTCTAGCAACGACAGATACAGCTATCTACGTCGAGGAGAAACGGCAACAACGGACGTTTTCTATATTATTGTATGAAGCGTTACGAACCGAACTTTCTTTACTCGAAAGGTTGCACTTAACGGGTGAGCCAATCGAACGTCCGCGCCCACTCTTTCGATATGGTCAAGGCTTCGTCGTCGCAGGTAGCATTCTAATGGCAATATTCCTCGTTAGCACGACGGCAGGTATGCTGTTAGACGAAGGGGCGATTGAGGCAAAAAAAGAAACGAGTGACGAGAACGTCACGACGAAGACGAATGGTCAGGATCTCAACGAGACGGAGTTGATGGCAGCGATTCAAAAAGGGAAGCTCGAAGACATACATCGACTGATTCCGGAAAGTGATATGAAGGCAGTCGATGCCGATGGCGATACGGCGTTGCATTATCTCGGGTACCGGAAATCGAGCACAGGACTCGAATCGGTCTTTAAGGAATTGCTTGCAGCAGGCAGTGATGTCGATGCTGTCAATGAGTTCGGCGAACGACCGTTCATTACGGCAGTCTTTAGTAACAACGATGAACTCGTCGACCTATACTTGAAGCGAGGCGAAATGGTCAATCAACAAGATGCCGACAAGTTCACGCCTCTTCATCATGCTGTTGAAGGGGAAGGGAAAGAGACCGTCAAGCTCTTACTCGAGCATGGTGCTGATCCGTCGATCAAAAACGCGGATGGCTTTACGCCACTTATGTTGGCACAAGAGTATGAACTTGATGAAATCATTGAGCTGTTGAAGCAAAACTCAGCGCAGACACTATAACACAACAACCGCAAGCGTTCTCGAACGAATCGAGAAGACCTGCGGTTGTTTTTTGTTCGTATTAGTTTGGAAGCTTTGATGTATCGACGATGCGACTTTCAATGTTGTAGTTGACTTGACCGAGTGACTTCGTGAAATCACGCAGGTTTTCCCAGTCAGAGAGACCGAGGTCCGTGACGCGACCTGCTTTGTAAGCCGTCTCGAATGGTGTGAGACCATCGCCACCTTTAGCTGTGAAGGCATTTGTTGCGATGACATACGTCTTCGCTGGATCGATGACTTCGAATGTGCCATTATTGTTGACTTCCATCTTTGTGACGCGTTCACCGGTCGCTTTTGTGCTATCGTATTCGAATTTCATACCAGAGACATGGAGGAAACCACCATTTTCTTTTGGTGCAATCCCGACACTGATTTCAAGAAGGTCTTTGATTTCTTTTCCGGTCATCTTCGCTGTCGCAAGCGTGTTACCGAATGGAAGTGTCGTTAAGACTTCACCGACTGTGAGTGGTCCGGCATCAATAGCAGCACGGATACCACCACCGTTTTGCATCGCGATGACTGTATCTTTATTGTATTCTTTTGCTTTTTTGAGCATACCGTCCGTGATCAAGTTTCCGAGAGCTGTTTCGCTGTTACGGACACTGACTTCACCACGTGGGTTTGGAAGAGCATTGACGATGTTCGCACCGACTTCTTCGTTTTTCAATTCAGCGATTTGATCGGCATAAGGTTTGAGGATCTCAGCTGCACGAACGTCTTCAGCTGCTTTTGAAACGTCGATGAGTGATCCGTTATACTCTGTCAACTTTCCTTTGTAGTCGAACGTCAAATCAAGATTTCCGAGGAAATCACCGTATTGGTATGCTTGCGCGATGATCGTTGGTTCTGTTTTGCCTGGTACGACTGTCTCGTCGACGACGACTGGTTTTTCAAGTTTCGTATGCGAGTGACCACCGACGATGACGTCGATCCCGTCGACGTTACGTGCGAGCAGTTGATCGTTATCGATTGCTTCGTTGTCATCGAATCCGATATGTGTCAAGGCGACGATTTTATTGACGCCACGATCTTCGAGCTTCTTCACGGCCGCTTTCGCACTCGTGATGTAGTTCGCGAACGCCACCGTACCTGGGCTTGCGATATCAGCCGTTTCTTCTGTCGTCAAACCGAAGAAGCCGATTTTTTGTCCTTTGTATTCCTTGATGATCCCTTGATAGATTTTGCCACGCTCTGGTCCGGCTGTGATCGTTTTCTTTTGTAGACCGTTGAAGAGTTCGTTTTTACTGAAATCGACGTTCGCCGTGATGAACGGGAATTTCGCTTTTGTGACGAAGTTTTTCAAAGCGATGTTGTTGTCTGTATCACCGAGATCGAACTCGTGGTTACCGAATGTCATCATGTCGTACTTCATGTAGTTCATCAGTTCAAGATCCGCTTGTCCAAGGAACTTGTTGAAATAGAGTGATCCGGAGAAGACGTCACCTGCATCTAAAAGAAGCGATGGTTTACCTTCTGAGCGATAAGCAGAGCGTAGTTCTTTAATGACAGTTGCCCGTTTTGGTGCTTTATCGAGGTTTGCATGCGTATCGTTCGTATGCATCAAACCGATCGAGAAGTCATCCGTGTTGACGTCGAGCACCGTGATTTTTGCTTTTAATGTAATCGTCTTACCAAGACGCGTATAACTTGCGACCGCATATTTCACACCCGCTTCGCTCGTATCAACTTTCGACCAGCGGACTGGCTTGTCATAGATGCGACCTGTTGCATAAAGAACAGCTAGTGTTTTCGGCAATTCTGGTTTTTGATCGACATAGATTGTCTGATCCGCGACCTTCTCGACGAACTTCACTGCGTAGTTCTGAATGTAGATTTTGATTTCGATTGGATTCTTTTTCTTGCCGTATGTTCCTTTGACCGTTTGATAACGGTTGAACGCATGGCGATCGTAAGATTTCCACGTGATCTTCTCACCTTTATATGTAGCAGGGAGTTTGACCGGAGCACCTTTCGTGAAGACGAGTGACTTGAGTTTGACCGTTTTGACTTTGACATGTGTTGCAGCCGAAACTGTCGTTTGAGCAACTGGCACGATTGCCGATGTCGTCAGGGCGACAGCAACAGCTGCCGCGTAAAGCGGTTTTGATTTGTACATACGTAAAAATCCTCCTTCAAGAGTGGGGTATGAATGCAAGGTCGCGATGCGATCGTTGACCTCTTCTTCTACTATAAAGGGTTCGGAAAGCTTCGTGGGATGAACCTTTTGTAAATAACGTAAATTCTTAGGTCCGACGACAAGACAACCCACGGAAGTCGTTTGCTCGTAAGCTTTAGAATCCGAACGTTCGTCTTCATAGATAAATGATAACGCTTTCATTATATCTTGTCTTAAATAAAAATGAAACGAAAGAATATTACCAATCGTTAAACATTACCATTAAATGTCGATTTTTTAGTGGTCCTGAATTGCTAAATATTGTATGATGTCAGTATATAGACAGTTCGGATGAAAAGAGGCAACGATAGATGAATGATACGATTCGAGGCGGTGTCCTCGTCGGCATTATTTGTGTGATCACGGTCCTCCTCGTATGGGGGCTCGCATCACCACCGACGACGATTGAGTTTCCACATTTTAATCATGCGTAAGGAAACAAACTAGGAGATGACCGGTGGTGTACCCGCCGGTTTTTGTCGTGCCTGAAAAACTACAGTTTGGTGTCGGTTCGTCCAATACATTGACACGCTTTTTCACGATAGCTAGAATTGATTAAGTGTATATAGGAAGTATTGCTTCTGCCATGCACGAATGAGTGGACAAAGGAGGCGAGACGGAATCGACCGGGCAAGGACCCGTTCATGCGGAGAGAGCGTTCGTTTGAGCAATCGCGGACGGCATCTGTCTTTTTTTGAGTGGAATCAACGAATATAAAAATAAAATACATGTATCATGAATCGGAAGGAACTTACACTTATGCTGAAAGAAATGAGAAGTATCATCCGGGAACAGGTGGAGAATTTCCCCTTGATTCGCCGGTTGGCGCGATATGAGATCAAATCAGCGCATGCAGAGCAACGCCTTGGCCTTTTATGGGAGCTCCTCAATCCAGGTCTCCAAATCTTTATCTATTGGTTCGTCTTCGGTGTCGGTCTACGCGGAAACAAGAACGTCGACGGAGATATTCCGTTCATCGTCTGGCTTCTTTGCGGGATTGTCGTCTGGTTCTTCATCAATGACGCCTTGCTCCGTGGATCGAACTCGATCAATAGTCGTCTCGCGATGGTAACGAAGATGCGTTTCCCGATGAGTGCGATTCCGTCGTATGTCATCTTATCACGCATGTATCAACATTTTGCGATGCTCTTGATCGTCTTCATCGTCATCATTGCAAATGGCATCCCGATTACATGGAAACTACTTCAGTTGCCGTATTATATGATCGCGACGTACATTTTCGTCTATGCGTTCTCACTTTGTTTTTCAACACTTATCACACTCGTTAAGGACATCCAGCTCTTCTTACAATCGATGATGCGGATGCTCTTCTATATGACACCGATCCTTTGGAACATCGAACGGTTCCCAGATGCTTTACATGGTATCCTCCGTTTGAATCCTGTCTTTTATCTCGTCGAGGGATACCGAGCAAGCTTGCTCGGAGGACATTGGGTCTGGCAAGAGTGGCCGACCGGTCTGTACTTCTGGAGTGTGACGCTCCTCTTGTTCACAGCGGGAACATTCTTGCACATCAAGTTCCGTAAATCATTCACAGAGCTCGTTTAAGGGAAGGAAATCGCCATGTCTATGATTAAACTCGACCATGTCACGAAACGCTTCGACATGGTCACGACTACGAAAGAAAAATTCAAGCTCTTGTTCAAGAATCAAAGCAAGAGCGTTAAAACATTCACTGCACTACGGGATGTCTCGCTCGAAATCGGCTCAGGTGAAGTCGTCGGACTCGTCGGTATCAATGGATCCGGTAAATCGACGTTATCGAACTTGATTTCAGGTATCATCTATGCAAACGAAGGAGACGTCGCGATCAATGGTGAAGTTGCGATCATCGCTGTCTCGCAAGGGTTGAAGAACGTCCTGACAGGACGGGAGAACATTCGCTTGAAGTGTCTCATGCTCGGGATGGACGATGCGGAAATCGAGCGCCGGATGCCTGGCATCATCGATTTCGCGGATATCGGTGACTTCATCGATCAGCCGATCAAGAAGTACTCAAGTGGGATGAAGTCGCGTCTCGGCTTCGCGATCGCAGTTAATGTCGACGCCGACATCCTGATCGTCGATGAAGCGTTATCGGTCGGGGACCAAACCTTTTATAACCGTTGTATCGATAAGATGAACGAATTCAAGGATGAAGGGAAGACCATCATCTTCGTCAGTCACTCGCTCTCGCAAATCAAGAGCTTCTGTGAGCGGGTCGTCTGGCTCGAGTACGGTCAAGTACGTCTCGACGGAACGACGAAGGATGTCTTACCGGAGTATAAGAAGTTCCTCGCAGAGTATAAGAAGTGGTCGAAAGAGGAACAGCATCAATATCGACGCGATCGCTTGAAAGAACAAGCAGCAAATGCGCGATCGGGTAAAGAAAACACGGACTCAGAGGATACAGTCAAACATCCAGGGTGGATTTTATCAGGTCTTGGGTTACTCGTCCTTGCAGCCGGGAGTTTGATGGTCATCGATGAGACGCCGTCTTTGACGAATCTCAGTGATGCAATCTTGAATTTCTTTTAACGTTAAGCCAGGTGCATGCGCATCTGGTTTTTTTATGCTGTAAAGTAGGATTCTTACGTCAGTGTAGAGAAAATGAGTAACGAGAGAGAAGTAAAATCGGAAGAGCTGAGCATCCATACAAAAAAACGGAGTCGAGGACTCCGTTTGCATCAGGTTTGTGAGCGATCCATATAGGTTTTGACGTGTGGAGCTTCATACGTCGCGAAGCGTTCAAGAAGACGATCAGGATCTGACTCGACGATCAGCATCGCACGGTGTTCCGGAATCAGGAATCCTTGACGTTCCATCGTGTCAAATAGGGCGATCAAGGGATCATAGTATCCTTCGATATTGAGTACACCACACGGTTTTTCGTGTAGACCGAGTTGCGCCCACGTGAAGACTTCAAAAAACTCCTCCATCGTACCGGGACCACCAGGGAGAATGATGAATCCGTCGGCAAGCTCTGACATCTTCGCTTTCCGCTCGTGCATCGAGTGGACAAGATGCAATTCAGTCAGTCCGGGGTGGGCAAGTTCCTTTTCTTGTAGAAAATGAGGCAAGACACCGATTGCCTGACCTTGAGCAGCGAGCGTAGCGTCCGCGACAGCCCCCATCGTTCCAACACGGGAACCGCCGTATACGAGTCCGATGCCGTGCGCGGCGAGCGCTTGACCAAGCTTACCCGCTGTCTCGCGAAAGACTGGGCTAGCACCATCTTTGGAACCACAAAATACAGCAAGTCTATTCATGAAACAGAACCTCCTTCGTTATCTTCACCATAGCATATTCGGTGATCGGACGGCAGAGTAGACCAGAAAGGAGATCGATATGCGACCACGTACGATTGTTTGGCTCGTCCTAATTATCGCAGCAATCAATTTAGGGCTTGGGATATGGATGCCGGATACGTCGACTCGAACGACAATTAGTTCAATACTACTAGGTGTGATTGTCGTCCTCGGTATCTTTTACGTCATTGCGTTACGACAATCCTCAAAATAAAGAGAGCTCGTTTGACTCGTAGGAGTTGGACGGGCTCTCTTTATGTCTGTTACGGAATTTCATTATGATGGAATATTCAAAAAAATCTATTTTCATACACAAGTTCGACATATTGATGGATGATTTGTAAGAAAAACACAGGAATCAGGACATATGACTCAAGTCAAAAGTAATAGAAAGTGAAAATAATGTGTAAAATACCATAATTATTCGTATTCGAATATTCAGAGGGGGTCTAAGGTTATATGATGTTGTTACGAAGCCATACGAAAAATAATAGGAGGTTATTTAAATGAACTTGAAAAAGAAATTAGGTTTAGCGATTGCAGCTTTATCATTATCTGTTACTGTTGGTGCTGGCGTTGCTAGTCAGCTTGAAACCAATGTAGCGATTAAAGGATTGCCACTCGAGTATTCAGAAAAAACAGACCTAGCGATCAAAGGATTACCACTTGAGTATGCTCCAGCTTTCGATGTAGCGATTAAAGGATTGCCTTTAGAATATTCACAAAAAACAGATGTGGCTATTGATGGAATTCCACTTGAGTACGCAGTAAAACGAGCTTAATTGAAATTCATACATTGATACAGCTATTTGGCTAGATATTCTTCTTTCATCGTTGTGATAATTTTTTGATACTCTTTCATTCCTAATAATTCAAACAAAAAATATGATTTATCAAAAGTTCTAATGATTTCTTGTGATGGAGCACCTAATTTATCTAAACAAGCAGCTCTTTGAGAGTATAATTGTCCGAGTAACGACATATCTTTAAATTTTAAGCTTGTTTCAATTGCTTCATCAATTATAGTAAGTGCTCGATTATGTTTTTGGAATTCTAAAAGAATCTTTGAAAAATTATACGAAATTCTAATTCGATCGACGATTAAATCATCATTGTCAAAGTTGAGATTTAATATTTCTTCATAAACATTGATACTATATTGAAAACTTCTATTTTCAGAATATAGATTCGCAATCGCAGATTTAATTCGAATTAGCATATTTGGTGAATAAAATGAAGTGGAGTATTCATTAGATAGATTTTGAAGTTCTACTATACATGTACGGTAATCGATTTTTCCTAGACGATACGAGCAAATGAAGAAGTAATATTTATACAATAATGAATGTTCAAATGAAGTATTAGCATTAGATAGTGCGACTTTACTTTGTTTATAAATGCCTTCAAAGTCCTGATTTCTAAATTTATAAAGTAATTCTTCGTCAATCGTTCGTAAATTCGTTTGTTGATTTGTAGGGTCTAAGAACGCTGATAATGGAACTTGTAATCGCTTTGATAAAGCATACAGCAATTCGACTGTCGGTGAATGGGTTCCACTCTCGATCTTACTGATCTCTGCTTGACTGCAAATTCCGTTTGCTAAATCTTTTTGAGTCAGATTGTGTTTCTTCCGCAATCGGCGTAATGCTAAGCCGATTTGCGGTGACATGAATTGATCCATCGGCTCCTCGTCCTTTCGTGGAGATTGAACTGGTATAGGGTACCAACTTCTATTATAAAAGCGAACCAGACGAGATACTACTGATTTACTTGATTTCGTATCAATGTTTCAACGACCATCACACTTGATTCAGAAAGGGGTACATCCATGACACTCATCTTAAAAGAAACGCGACGTAACATGACTTCTTGCGCTTGGTGTCTCAATCCTGCTACCGTCTCCGTCGCCCCCCTCGCTCATCGGGAAATGGACCGGACTGCTACGAAACCTAAGGCAAACGTTAAATCGGCTTAATCCACACAAAAGGACTTCATTCGGCTATTAGAATGAAGCCCTTTTTTCAATCATTTGATGAGAAAGGAGAGAGGACATGATCGGATTATCGCTTTTATCGGAACAAGACGGCTGGCTGCAACGTTCTCTACCATCGCTTGATCTGCAGACGTTTTGTGAGACGCACCGCATTTCGCTCGACGCGTTTGATTACGACACACATACGTTCCATGATTTACTCGATTATATGGATTTTCAAGAGTATGAACACTACGTCTTTGTCCTCCAAGGGGAAGGCGAACGAACGTTACGACTCGTCGCGTATTTGCAACACGAGATGTTACACGTCCAGTTCCACTTGATTCGCCCAAATGGAGAAGTCCTGTTCGGACAACCTGATTTCCTGAATGGTCTCTTCTTACCGCAGGAAGACATGCCGGCTTCTGCATCCGTTCCAGCGGTCCATCATGCGCTTCTCTCATTGATGACAGGTGTGTACCCAGCATCGGTGCCGCACCATCCGCAACCGTTACGTCATGTCTACATCGAGGACAGCTCATTACTGGACAAGATTCCGGCAAGCAATTTCCATGCGATGACGATCAACAGCGTCATCTATTTTGATCACCCGATGCGTCACGATCTACCGATCATCGAACTGATGAGCCGGACACCGATTCTGTTGACGTTTTCCGATCGTCTCTTTCCCTCGCTTGATTCGCAGTTGACGGTCTTGTCACGTGACGCGCTAGCAGAGCAATTAGTGGACTGGCAACAAACGGGACGGATTCAAAATGATCAATCGATGGGGATCCTCGATTATGCGACGTTAAGTGGATTACGCGTCTCGCATCGACTGTTCTTCTTTGTGGACGGGATTTACGCCGATCGACAGAAGACGATTCAGTTGAGTGCAGACCTATCTGTTGATATCGAGTCATTCCGAGAGCGGCAACTTCAACCTGACGCGCTTGCATCACAAACTGAACTAGAGCTGTTTCCGTTGCTGTATCAACTTGCCGGAACGTTTCAGGGAACGAGCCGTTTCATCACACCGTACTCTGATCTCGAATTACCTCGGACAACCGGGCGGATCGGACCGTTGACGTTAATCGGCATTCAAAACGAGGAAGGTTGTTTTGCGTTCGACCGGACGACGTTACGGTTATTTGAGACAAACGAAGCATTCCTCTGGATTCTTGAAGCGGATCAAAAAGAACAGTTCGACATATTACCGGAGCGACTCGGCGCAGATTATGCAGAAGCGATTCAGCACTACAAGGAGTTGATGTATCATGGGTGATGTCTTATTTGGTCCATTCTTGCGTAAAGGGAGTTACTCGCGCGTCCAAGTGCTAGATCATGTTCAGGCGGATGAACGATTCGGTCAACTGTATCAAGAGGCGCAACAGTTAAATGAGGTCGATGAGCTGATGCTCTATCGGCGTTATTTACGAAAAGGGGAGCGGATCCTGTTTCATGGAACGTTTGATCCATCGCTCTTCAATCTCTTGTCGGATGAAGGGTATGATCTTTATCTGATCGAACCGGAAGCTGCACGGACGAAACAGATTGCGGAGAAGTATCAGCATAAGATTTACGGCTGGAGTCATGACGTAACGGACGTCGTCGGACCTGAGTACTTTGACCGGATCATCTTACCGGGAACGACGATTTTACGTTATACGCGTGGGGAGCTGTTATTGTTCTTCCGAAACATCCGTCAATTGCTACGACCGAGTGGACGACTGCTCGTGTCCTTGTATCGTATCGATCATCTAAAATCGATGGCCCATCCGATCGCGACACGACGTTTTCAAAAGACATTACTGTTCTATGGCTACCACATCGATGGCGAACGTTTATTATTTAACGCCTACCTTAAATCGGGGCAAGAGGAAAAAATCAGCTATGCAATAGAATATTTGTACGAACCGAAGACGCTGTTTGAATTTGCGACGTTATCGCGCTATCAGGGACAATTTCTGTATGAAGGAAACACGATGCTGGTGTTGGAGTTCGAGAAACAGTAGTCAAACAATATAATATAACGATACAATTAAAAATATATGTAATATACTGGTTTGAATAGGTCTAAAGGCTGGGTAATGTGATACAGTAGTTTCCTTTTCACGATTCGAAGTACATCATGAGAAAGAGGAGCCGGACACATCATGGAAAATCAGAGCGGAAGTACCTTTCAGCAAAGCTGTTTATCGTTCATTGAGACCTTGTTTCCAGATGAATCTTTTCACTTCTTAGAAGAATCGAAAGCAACGGACGCCTTTGGTCATCCCGGTCGACAATTGTTCTTCTCTTCATCTGCCCGTACTCTGAAATTCAGTGTACTCGAGCAGGCGCACCAGCGCTACACACGTGTATTCGTATCCGAGAAAACAAGTGAAAATGCGTTTTTTCGTCAACTATTAGAAGCGACATATGAAGACGGACAATTGTACATCGACCATATTGTCCAAACAGAATAAGAAAAAGGGATCAAAATCAGCTGATTTTGATCCCTTTTTACGCCTCGATGGAGGAAAGCCCTCGTTTTAATGCCTGATCAATGGACGTTGCCATCTCATCTCGGACGTTCGCTGAGACGAGGCGACCATCAAAATAGATTTCCTTTGACAGACTGAGGTGAACGAGTAAGTCTTCGAGAATGAGTTTCAGATCAAGCGGTTGTGATGGTTCAAGCGCTTGTTGCATGAATTCATTCAACGAAGGATGCTGTACATACTTCGGATCGATGAGATCAATGACCGTCGTGTCTAAAGCAAGAGCCAATCGTTCTAGGACTTGAGGAGAGGGCATGCGCTGACCACGTTCGTAAGCGGAGATGTCCGTTGCTGTTTCTCCACATCGTTCAGCTAAAAACTTTTGAGTATACTTGTGTTGTTTGCGCAATTGCATGATTTTTTTACCTAGTGCACGGTTCATGGCACTCCACTCCTATTCTGCAGGTCATCGTGTATAGTACTAATTAACCACTTTCATTATAAAAGAAACCTTTGAAATGTAAAATATCGTTTTTCAAGGAAACTAAAAATATGAAATGGGTTAAAATAGAAATTGAATTTCAGGAGAAATCGCCTATTGTTTCCACCCATGTTATTCTAAAGTGATCTAAAAAAAGGAGTGTGTTCATGAAAAAAATCACGTGGTCCGGCTACGTCGTCCTGACCGTTCTATTGATCCTTTTTATCTCGAGTTCGATGCCGTATCAGGCACAATCCATCAAGCCGGGGTTATCTCGATACATCCCGTTAGGATTCGTCGATCATCTGCGATTCATCTCCTTCTCCTATCATGGAGAAGTCAGTGTTGCAGCACTCGGACGAAGTGGCTTCATTGAATTTTTCATCCGAAAAGCAGCCCACGTCTCGACGTTTCTCGTATTAGGCATCGGATTGATCGATTTAACACGCCGTCGCCTGACACCAGGACTTGCGGTCCTGTTCGCCTATTCGTTAGCAATCATGGTCGCTGTCTTTGATGAGTTCCATCAAATCTTGACAGGGGGTCGGACGGGACTCATCCAAGATGTTTTACTCGATGGAGCTGGTGCTTTGATTGGAATCGGATGTTATGTACTCATCTATAGGAAAAAAGTATGACGTTAAGCAGGAAGTGTCTCCTTCCAGCACGAAAAGAACAGGCATCATTTTTAACGAAGGAGACTGCCCTATGAAGACTTCCCATTTGTTGATGACGAGCGTCGGTCGACGGACGAAGCTGGTCGAGTATTTCGTCCGTGAGATGCCGGACGGTCACGTCAGTACTGCGGATTGTAGTTCACTCGCACCGGGTCTTTATATGACAGAACGCCATCATCTCGTTCCCTGCATCGATGCACCGGATTATATCGATCATTTGCTGGAGTTGTGTCAGCGCGAACAGGTGACGGCGCTATTGTCATTGATTGATCCTGAACTGGAATTGCTCGCAGCGGCGACGGAACGGTTTGAAGCCATCGGTGTCACAGTCCTCGTCTCACCGATGGATGCCTGTCGTCTCTGTTTCGACAAGTACGCGATGTATACGTATTGTGTCGCGGAAGGGATTGCGCATGCGCGGACATACGTGACGCTCGAAGCATTCCGGAGCGCACTTGCGCAAGGGGAGGTACAGTTCCCGGTCTTCGTCAAACCACGCAATGGGAGTGCCAGTCTCCATGTCCAGGCGGTCTCCTCCCTCGAAGTCGTTGAAGGACTGTTTGCCGTCCATCCGGATTTATTGATTCAAGAATACTTAAGAGGACAAGAACTCGGTGTCGATGTCTATGTCGACTGGTTGACGCATGAAGTGACCGATATCTTCATCAAGGAGAAACTCGTCATGCGTGCAGGGGAAACGGATAAGAGTCGCTCCGTTAAACGCGACGATGTCTTTGAACTGGTCGAGCAGGTCTTACGTGGAACCGGTCTCGTCGGACCGCTTGATTTCGATCTGTTCGATGTGGACGGAACGCTCTATCTATCGGAAATCAATCCGCGATTCGGTGGGGGATATCCACATGCGTATGAATGCGGCGTTAATTTTCCGAAAGCGATCCGAAACAATCTGCAGGGAAGACGTAATCCCCGACGCATCGGGGCATATGCGGAAGACATCTATCTATTGAAGCACGACACGGTGACGCTGTTGCCTGCAGCTTTGCTTGAGCAAATCAAAAAACCATAAGCGCACGAAAAAGGAGTGACTCGGTAGTGATACCGGGTCACTCCTTTTAGGTAGAAGAGCAGAATCAAGAAAGAGAGACGCGTGCACGCTTGAGGCATTGCACGGCGGAGGTCCAGCTACCGAAGAGAGCGTTGATCGTCGAGGTACTCGGAACCGAGCGACCTTCTGCCCATTTCCGGTAATGAATGATACTGAGGGAAGGTAATTCTTCTTGTGCCTGCCGCAGTGCTTCAAGGACATCTTCTTCGACCCATTTCCGGCGAGGCGGTGCGATGTCGAGGCAAGCGAGGGCATCTGCCCATGAACCGTATTTACGGGCAATCGTCGCGACTGTCGGATGACCATTTTCCTGTGCCCAAATCGCATACGTCTGTGTCGTCAGACGGGGAAGGACATCAGAAGCTTCGAGTAAGGCGGTGATGATCCGTTCTTCCGTCATCGAGATGGAGCGTGTCATCTCGATTTGTGCTTCTTCGAGTGCACGTGACCAAGAACCGAAACGTAAGTTGATCAATGTCAAGGAGGGTCCATGTTTCGCCTTTGCCCATTCTCGGTAGCTGTTGCTATGGAAAGGGTGTAAGCGTGTCGATGCTTCCTTGATGAAAGCAAGGATCTCTTCATCTGAAAAGTAAGGACGGATCGATGAGAGACCGGCTGCTTGGAGTGCTTCACGCCAAGAACCAAATACATTGATGATCGTCGTGATCGACGGAATGTCTTTTCCGATCGACCAACGCGCATACGTCTTTGCGTCGAGAGCGGGATATTCGATACTAGCTTCGATCAGGCTATCGATGACTTGTTGTTCTGTCCATTTCTTCATGATGTCATACCCCTTTCATGTAGGTGCTCTAGGTGTGGGTACTGTCGTGAGGTGGAAGTCGACGAAGCGACGTATAAGCGAGAAGACTGAGCCAAATGAAATAAAAACCACTCGGTCTGATGAGAATGCTTTCCGTGAATTGGAGCAATCCAAGCCAGCTAGCAAGCAACAGTGCGAGAAATGCGAGATCCGTTGTCTGAATCCGAAACAGTCGATAGAACAGATACAGAAAGACTGCACCGTACAGCAGACAACCGATAAGTCCGAATTCATAAAGATAGGTGATCGGTGTGCTGTGGAACGTATAAAGAACTTGTTCGTTCAGTTGCTCTTGCAGTCCGCGCGGGGCACTTCCGATCCCGTGTCCGAACCAGATTGAATCAGCGGAAGCGCGCCATCCGGCTTGCCAGAGCGTAAATCGTCCGTTGAGACTGAGCAAATGGGGAAGCAGTCCTTGAAACGCAAAGACAGCTAGGAGAATCAAGCTGCCCGTTACGTAACACGCCGTCACCTGCAACCGCCGTCTCGTTCCCGGAACCATTCGAATACTTGTCAGCAGAGCAAGGAGGAGAAAAGAATAGATTCCTGTCTGCGAACCGCTTCTGAGTAACGCGATGATGATGAGCAAGAGAAGGACCGCGTGCAGAAAGCTTTGCCGACGCGGGAACTGTCTGAGCAGGTAGAACCAAGCAAACAGTCCTCCTGGAACAAGCCACGCTGCAAACGTATTCGGATTGTTCATCAGACCAGCGAGGCGAAGGAATGAACCTTGTTCCCCGACGTACAACTGAGGAAACGACAAAGGACCGATTCGAAGCCATTGCAGGTTTTCGACCGGAACATACTCTGAACCAAATGAGACGATGAGGGCATAGGAAGCGAGAAAGACGGCTTGTCCGTAAAGAAAGTAACATAGAAGACGATGCCATTGGTCAATCGATGTACGCGAGAGCGAAGAAACGCTGCCAACGAAAAGCCAAGTCGAGATGAGGTAAAGCGAAGCAAGAATACGATCCGTATTCGTGTTAAAGAAGAAAAAAACGATATGAAATGTCAGATAAATCAGAAAAATAATTACAATTTGATGCCCAGTCGCTCGGTTGGCGCGATAGAACGGTCGTAAGATGAGCCAACAGACGCTGAACAGAACGATGTAGACCGGAAGCAACCAAAGAGACCACTGTTTCGGCAACACTTCGTCCGTGAAGGATAAGGGACGAATCCAAGCATCGAGCATGATCCAAAAGACTAGGATGGATAAGGCAAACGATGTGGGTATATTGGCTGATTTTAACATGATTTCTAAAGACTATCCACCCTTCATATAGGACTTATTACCGATTTGAGCACTTTTTAATCATCAAATTGGTATTTACCCTTATCTTTCAAAACATCATGCAGATAAATGAAAAAATATTAAGGAAAACGTGATCATTTTTTCGTGAATCGCGTTTTTTTCGTGATATGAATTCATGCGGTGAACTAGTGTCACGCAAGCGAGATAGCTACCGAAAAAAATATAATCATTTCCACCAAGCTCTAATTGTTTTGGGAGTCGATTGGAAATAAGGTGTAGACATAACCAATGTCCATCCATTCGGTCAAACCAGAAAGAGGTGAACAACAGTGAGCTCGATGCATCAAAGAAAAACCTTCGGAGATCATTTGACGACACTCCGACGCGGCTGGTGGCTACTCGCACTCTTCATGATTCTCTTTGCGGGAGCCGGATATGCGCTTAGCACGTATGTCATCCCGAAGACATACGAGGCGACGGCCTACATTCTTGTCGTTCCTCAAGCGAACGCAGAGGCGACATCTACGCCGACACTCGTCAGTACCTATCAAGATATCCTACGAAGCCCAGAGGTCGTCGATCAGGTCGCCCAAAAGATGAACGTCACCGACAAGCGGTTATTCGATTTGACGGATCGTCTGACAGTCTCGAGCAATCTCGATTCGCAAGTCATCGCCTTATCCGTCACGGATCGTTCGGCGGAGCAGGCAGCCATCCAGGCGAATACGATGACGGAAGTCTTCCAGGATTATCTCCCACAACTGATCAACACGAGTAAGACGGAAGTGTTCTCGAGCGCACGGATTCCAACGAAACCCGTGTCACCGAACATTCTAATGAATACAGGCATCGGTGGCGTTCTTGGTCTGATGCTCGGACTCCTGATCGTCTATTCTCGCTCGTTAAGCAAAAAGGAAGCGACACGCGAATCCACTGATAGTTATCCGAAAGCGATTCCCCGCAGTCATTCATGAGAGAGGAGAGGAGACACCGTCATGCAGCATTCCCCGCTCACCCCGTACCGTCGGCAGTTGAAGATCGGACTCCTTCGCCTGATCGACGCCGGAATCATCGCACTCGCGACTGTCGTTACGTTCTACTTCTTTAATCCGCTCCATCTCACTGTCAACTTCGAGTTGCAGGACGCACTCGAAATCGCTCTCATCCAGTGGATCGCCCTTACGTTCGTCGCACACTGGATGCGCTTCTATCAAATCATCTGGCGTTACGCGAGCCTTCGTGATCTTGCCGTCTTACTCGTCGTCGTCCTCGCTAGCAGCTTCGTTTTACTGGGTCTCGAATACGCCTTGTTCGACTTTGCGGTCGAACGAGCGATCTTCCTGCAAACAGGACTCGTCCTAAACGGTCTCTTATTCGTCCGGTTGTTGATTCGTGGACGTAGCCTTCGTCTCGTTCCTGACAATAAGACGCTCGGCAAACGAACGCTGATCATCGGTGCCGGTGCTTCCGGTCAGATGATCACAAAAGAGCTGAAGCAAAAGAAGTCGCACATCTTAAACGTCGTCGGATTACTTGACGATTCGCTCGAACTACGCGGGATGCGGGTTCACGGTGTTCCCGTCATCGGAGCGATCGAACAGCTCGAATGCATCATCGAGGAACAAAAGATTGAAGCAGTCGTCCTGGCGATTCCATCGTTACCATATTCGCAACGAGTCGAACTATTGAATCGAATCAAACAGACGCAAGTCGAAGCGCATACGTTACCAATGCTCGTCGAACTGGCATCCGGAAAAGTCTCGATCAAACAGATCCGTGAAGTCTCGATTGCTGATTTACTGGGTCGAGAACCGGTCGAACTCGATATTACGGAAATCGAACGAAGCGTTCATGGCGCGACCGTCCTCGTCACCGGTGCCGGTGGTTCGATTGGTTCCGAGATTTGTCGGCAACTGATTCGCTTCCGTCCTGAACGGCTCATTCTTCTCGGGCACGGCGAAAATAGCATCTACCTGATCCGTCGGGAGCTCGAGTGTCTCAGTCGAGACATCCAGTTCGAATCCGTCATCGCCGATGTTCAGGATAGTGACCGGATGCTTGAAGTCATGCGACGGTTTGAACCGGATCTCGTCTATCACGCAGCAGCCCATAAGCATGTACCACTGATGGAGGATAATCCGAGCGAAGCCGTCAAGAACAACATCTACGGCACACGCAACGTCGCTCGAGCGGCGGAAGCAGCTGGTGTCAAACGCTTCGTCATGATTTCGACCGATAAGGCCGTCAACCCGACGAGTGTGATGGGGGCAACGAAACGAATCGCTGAGATGGTCATCCAGCAGATGGCACGTAACAGCGAGACGACGTTCGCCGTCGTCCGGTTCGGAAACGTCCTCGGGAGCCGTGGTTCCGTCATTCCACTGTTTAAGGAACAAATCGCCAAAGGCGGACCGATTACGATCACCGATTCTCGGATGACGCGGTACTTCATGACAATTCCGGAAGCGAGTCGACTCGTCATTCAAGCGAGTGTCCTCGCGAAAGGTGGCGAAGTCTTCGTCCTCGATATGGGTGAACCAGTCCACATCACGACACTGGCGAAGAACTTGATTCACTTGAGTGGCTTCACGGAAGAGCAGATCCCGATCGTCTACAGCGGCATTCGAAAGGGTGAGAAACTCTACGAGGAATTGCTCGCTCGCGATGAAGTCCATGACGAACTCGTCTTCGACAAGATCCTCGTCGGTAAGACACGACCTTTCGGATCCGTCGACCCGTACTTGCGTGAGATCGCCCAAGCGCTCGGTCAGGACGAAGCACTCCGCCAGTATTTGTTAGACGTCACGAACGAAACCGATACCGACCCGGTCGCACCAACGATACGGATCGCTCGCAAATAGAGAGGAGGGGAAACGATGAAAACGGCCCGGCTGTCCCGCTTCAATCTCATCTTCATTGCCGATACGGCGTACTCGCTCCATCAATGGATGATTTTGACGCTCCTGATCAAATGGAGCACACCGCTCAACATCGGTTACTTCAACTATGCCCTTGCCATCACCGCACCAATCGTCATGTTCTGTTGGCTGAACGCCAGTACGATCCTGACGGCAGAACGGGCTGGCCTGACGAACTTCTGGCTCTTCATCAAGACTCGTTTTTCACTCCTCTCGGCAGGTGTGTTCGTCCTCCTTGGGGTCTATTATTTCTTCGGTGAAGCGGACATCCTACTCCTGACATTACTCGTCTACCTCAATAAATACATGGAGTCGTTCGCCGATCTCGCTTACGGTTTCTTGCAAGGACACACTGCCTTCAAGGAAGTCGCGGTCTCGAAGATCTTCCGTAGTCTCTTGAACGTCTCAGGCGCAGCACTCGTCCTCTTTACGACCCATTCAATTCACGGATTCGTACTCGCCTTGATTGCTGGGAACTTGATCATGCTACTCGCATACGACTTACCGACGATTCGCCGGGTCGGTCGTGGCTTTGACAATCAATCGCTCGACTTACGATATCGGTCAGGCAAGGAGCTGTTCCTCAAAGCGATGCCACTCGGATTCGTCGCACTCCTGATCGCCTTGAACGCGAACATTCCGCGGTTGTTCGTCGGTCACGCAATCGGGACGGAAGAGCTCGGTTATTACGCCAGCATCGCCTATCTACTCGTACTCGGTAGCCTGTTCATCCACTCCTTGATCGCCGTCTTGCTACCGAACTTCTCGTCTGAGACGGGCGAACGCCAAAGTTTACCGGAACTGCGCAAGCTGACCCGCTCGATGTTACTGATGACGAACATCGTCGGCATCCTGTTGATTGTCGGAGCGATCTTCTTCGGCAAGTGGGGCTTGACGATTTTCTACAACGCATCGTTCGTTCAATACCATCTGATTTTCGTCTTGATGATGGTCGCCTCACTCTTTTTCTACAACTCGACCGTCATTCAGGCACTCTTGACCGGCTTCCAGCAGTTCCGGATCCAGACAATCTCGATCTTCGGCAGTGTCGTCGTCAACCTGATTGCCTGTAGCTTGTTGATTCCGCTGTACGGTCTATACGGTGCAACGATCGCTTACACCCTTTGCGCTGTCACTCAGATCGTCCTATTGTTACCGGCACTGTATCGGTCCTTATATCCACGGGACGTCACGCTCGTCGTCGAACAAAGCAGCTGAGGAGGGAAGAAGATGCGACCAATCCTACTACTCATCGTCATCGAAGCGCTCGTTTGTCAATTCGCCCGGTCGCTCTTCCCGGACACCTACGTGACCGCCTTGCTGCTCATCAACTCGGTGTTGTTTCTTTATTACTTGCTTCGTCAAGCAGAGACGACGCCACTCTTTCTCGTTTTCATCACCGCTTTCTTCGTCCGATTGGTCCTGATGTTCATCGATCTCGAGCTGTTCCGTTTACCGCCACACAGTGGTGACGACACGGAAGCCTTTCATCTCGAAGGTGTCCAAATCTTCACTGATCCGTCGACCTTCAATGATGTCGTTCGTGGCACCTATTCCAAGTTTCTCGGAATCTTCTACCTGATGTTCGGTCCAGAACGGATCCTCGCTCAGTTCTTGAACGTCATTCTCGGTGTCGTCGCTGTCATCATCCTAGCGAAGACGCTGCAACGGTTACGCTTACCGGAACGATACGTGTTCGCAGCAACACTGATCTTCGCGTTCTTCCCGCAAGGATTGTTACTCTCACCGATTCTCTTGCGTGACCAGATCGTCGCCCTTGGCATCGTCTATACACTCTACTACATGGTGCGCTGGACGGAAGACAAGTCCGGATGGTATATGACGCTCGCGTATCTCGGCTACTTCGTTAGTACGATGTTCCACTCCGGTCTTGCTGTCGGGATCATCGTCTTACTCGTCTATTTCTCGTTTTATAGCCATGAGACACGACGAATGGACTTTGAACCGACGAAGGTGCAGCGACTGATCTTTCAAGTACTGATCGTTGGCTTCATCGTCTACAGCTTCCAGGACGTCTTGTTCGCGAAGTTCACCCACGTCTCAGAAAACGGACAGTTGTTCAGCGGGATGAGTTACGACCGTGGCGGCTCCGCTTATCTGAACGGATTGACGGTCACAGGTCCAGCTGACATGATTCTCTACTCACCGATTCGGATGATTTACTTCCTGTTCTCACCGTTCCCGTGGCAATGGTCGAGCGTCATGAACATTCTGATTTTCTTCCTTGACGCCATCTTCTACTTCATCGCCTGTTTTGCGATTGTCCGTTTCTTTAAACTGATCCGTCAGCATCCATTCGGCAGCGTTCTCTTGTTCTTTTTCCTTCTCTTTGCGCTTAACGCCGTCATCTTCGGTCTAGGAACCGGCAATGTCGGAACGGCCATCCGACACCGGTATAAGTTGTTCCCGATGTTACTCATCGTCTACACATCCGTTCACTACATGCGCTGGCAAGCGCGCCACTACTTCGAGGAGGTCGAACACCGTGCCGAATAAAACGATCTTAATTACAGGTATCGCAGGCTTCATTGGATTTCACGCCGCACGTCGTTTCATCCGGGAGGGTTACCGGGTCATCGGACTCGATGAAGTGAACGACTATTACGACCCGACGTTAAAAGAAGCCCGGCTCGCTGAACTCGGAACGAACTACACGTTTTACCGGGTCTCACTCGAAGAGACGGCAGCCGTCGCGCGGATCTTCGAACAGGAATCAATCGATCTCGTTCTCCATCTGGCAGCCCAAGCAGGGGTACGGTATAGCATCGATCGACCGGACGTCTACATGACGTCAAACATCGTCGGCTTTCTCTCGATTCTTGAGGCGTGTCGGCATCACCCAGTCGAACAACTGATTTACGCTTCCTCCAGTTCCGTCTACGGATCGAATACGAAGATGCCGTTCGCGACGACGGATGCCGTTGATCATCCGCTAAGTCTTTACGCCGCTTCAAAGAAAGCAAACGAACTGATGGCACACACCTACAGTAGCCTCTACGGCATCAAGACGACCGGACTTCGTTTCTTCAGTGTCTACGGTCCGTGGGGACGCCCGGATATGGCACTGTTCAAGTTCACAGAGGCGATCGCAAAAGGCGAACCGATTGATCTCTACAACTACGGCGAGATGGGACGGGACTTCACTTACGTCGACGACATCATCGAAAGCATCTACCGCCTGTTCCAGACTGAACCGGAGGTCGACGCGACGTTCGATGCTTCAAACCCGTTACCGGATCGGAGCAACGTCCCGTATCGTGTCTACAACATCGGCAGTCACAGCCCGATTCGACTGAACGAATTTGTTGCCTTGATCGAACGGCGCCTCGGTAAGACGGCAATTAAACACGGGATGCCGCTTCAACCAGGCGACGTTCCAGAAAGCTTTGCTGACGTTTCCTCACTGTTCGAGACGATTGGTTACCGTCCACAGACGACGGTCGAAGCCGGTGTCAACGCATTCATCGATTGGTACGAGAGTCACTACTTGCTGAAGGAGGAAATCCAAGATGGCGCTTAAAGAGGAATTCTACTACCGCTCTCCGATCTTCATCCAAAATTGGCTGACATCGTTATACGGTCGCAAGTTGATGCAAGAACGGTACGGTCCCTTCTATGAACAGAAGATGAAGGAGCTCCGGATGAAGGATCGGACGCAGGATTATAAAGCGGAACAACTCGATCGCCTGAATGCCTTTCTAGCCTTCGTCGTGACGCATACACCGTACTACACGCAACTCTTTCACGAACATGACATCCAGTTACCGTTGACATCACTCGAGCAGCTGAAGAAAATCCCAATCCTTGAAAAAGAGACGCTTCGCCAAAATAACGATGCGTTCATGTCCCGCGTCGATGCGCCGGTCCGAGGGCGGACGGGCGGAACGAGCGGAAAGTCGCTCCAAGTCGCGTTCATGCGCGAGGATGTCCAGGAACGGATGGCGCATCTCGACTACTTCAAGGAACGTCATGGCTTTCACGCCGGTATGCGGCGGGCGAGCTTCACCGGTCGGACGTTGACAGCTGTCGATCAAAAGAAACCAATTTTCTGGCGGATGAACCGGCCACTCAATCAGTTGCTCGTCTCAATCTTTCACATGAAGGAAGAGAACTTCCCCGCTTATATCGAGGAGCTGAATCGATTCCAGCCACAGGCACTTGACGGCACACCGACAGCGATGGTCGAAATCGCCCGCTATATGCTGAAGCATCACATTCGACTGGATATCCCACTGATCGCCATCTTCCCGACATCGGAAACGGTGACGGAGGAGATGCGCTCGGTTCTCGAGGAAGCCTTCAACGCACCGGTCTTCGATCAATACGGTTCCTCTGAAGGCGCGCCAATCATCTCAGAATGCAGTCATCGAAAACTTCATCTCCATCATGAGACGGGTATCATCGAACCGTATGGAGAGGACGGTGAAGTCGTCGTCACGTGTTTTACGACACGCGGGACACCGCTGATTCGTTACCGGATCGGTGACCGGATGACGCTCAGTGACGAGACATGTAGCTGTGGCTTAAACGGACCTGTCATCGCTTCAATCGATGGACGAGGAACGAGTTATATCGTCAGCGAAAAGCGGGGCAAGGTGTTTGAAGGGGACATTACAACGATTGCCCGTGAACTGCCGAATTCGGTCTTACGACTCCAAGTCGAGCAGCATACGATTGACCATGTGACACTCCGGTATATTCCAGATGCAAAACGTTTCCATCCGAAACACGAACAGATCCTTTTGAACGAGATGCGCAAGTTGCTCGGCTCCGAGATGAAGATTGTTCTTGAACCAGTCGAACAAGTCAAACAGGAACCAAACGGAAAAACGTTGATCGTCAAACAGTCGATGAAATAGGAGGAATCCACCATGAACAAGGCAGTCAAACACATCGTAGATACGACAGCAGCCCAAACCGGTGCACTTCCCATTGCCAACCGTTCGATTGCCGTCGTCGGACTCGGATACGTTGGACTTCCCGTCGCCGTCGCCTTTGGCGAAAAAACAGACGTCGTCGGCTTTGACATCAAGGAACAACGCGTTCAAGAACTGCAAGAAGGCATCGACGCAACACTCGAACTGAGTCCGTTCACGTTGAAGAATGCAACGGTCGACTACGTCTCGGATCCTTCTGCTCTCCAAGCAAGCGACTTCATCATCATCGCTGTTCCAACACCAATCAATGCGCAGAATCAACCAGACTTAACGCCACTCTTACGGGCGTCCCATCTCGTCGGTCGCCAGCTCAATAAAGGCGACATCGTCGTCTACGAGTCGACGGTCTACCCAGGGGCGACGGAAGAAGATTGTATCCCGGTTCTTGAAGAAGCATCTGGCTTACGCGCTGGCGTCGACTTCTTCGTCGGCTACTCCCCGGAGCGGATCAACCCGGGCGACCACGAGCACACATTCAAGACAATCAAAAAAATCGTCTCTGCTCAGGATGAACAGACACTCGACATCGTCGCAGAAGTCTACGAAGCGGTCGTCGAAGCTGGTGTCCACCGTGCTTCATCGATCAAGGTCGCGGAAGCGGCAAAAATCATCGAGAACACACAACGTGATCTCAACATCGCCTTGATGAACGAACTAGCAATCATCTTTGACCGGATGGACATTGATACGCTCGAAGTCCTCGAAGCAGCCGGAACGAAATGGAACTTCCTTCCGTTCCGTCCAGGTCTTGTCGGTGGTCACTGTATCGGCGTCGATCCATTCTATCTAACGATGAAAGCGGAGTCGCTCGGCTATCATCCGGAAGTCATCCTCGCTGGTCGCCGGATCAACGATACGATGGGACGCTTCATCGCAACGGCGCTCGTCAAGAACTTGATTAAACAAAATATGCCGGTCCTCGGCGCTCGCGTCACGATCCTCGGCTTATCATTCAAGGAGAACGTCAGCGATATCCGTAACTCGAAAGTCGCGAACCTCGTCCGTGAAATCGAAGAGTTCGGAATCGACGTCCAGGTGACGGACCGACTCGTCGAAAAAAGTGAGGCGAAACGCGAGTACGGCATCGACTTACTCGAAATGAGCGAACTCAAACCAGCCGACGTCGTCATCTTCGCTGTCTCACACGAAGAATATGTCGAAGGTGGTTGGAATTTAGCACAACATCTACTCAAAGTCGGACGCGGCATCGTCGTCGACATCAAAGGGATGTTGCCACGGTCAGAACAGCCAGAGGGGGTCCACGTATGGCGCCTCTAAAAATCCTTCAAGTCTGTGCCCTTGATACGACGGCAGAGACGATGTTGCAGCCGCTCTTACTTGCTTTGCAAAACGCTGGGCACGACGTCGGTATCGCCTGTGCCGACACCGGTGCCTCGGCAAAACTCGCAGCCAAAGGATTCCGGATGCATGACATTCCGATCGAGCGACGGATCGACTGGACGAGTAACTGGCGGACAATCCGAGAAATCACGCGAATCTTGAAGGAGGACGGCTACGACGCTGTCCATGTCCACACACCGGTCGCCGCCGCCCTCGGACGCGTTGCCGCGAAACGGGCCGGAACGAAGCATATCGTCTATACGGCACACGGCTTTTACTTCCACGAGAAGATGGGGCGGATGACGTATCAGCTGACATACTCCGTCGAAAAGTGGCTAGCACGTTTCGCAACCGACTACCTGCTCCTCCAAAGCGAGGAAGATTATCAACTCGCTCAGCGCAAACGCTTCAAAGCGAACACGCGCCTGATGCACCTTGGAAATGGGATCGACTTGACCCGCTTCTATCCACGCCCGCGTGAAGCCGGGGCACCGTTTACTTTCCTCTTCATCGGTCGGATCGTCGAAGAGAAGGGGATTCTCGAACTGCTCGATGCATTCGAGGATGTCGTCTATCGTCACCCGGAAGCTCGCCTCGTCATTGCGGGTGAGATGATGGCGAGCGAGCGCGATCAAACGACGAAACACTTATTCTTACGGCGGATTCGCGAGATTCCGAACGTCGACTACCTCGGATTCGTCGAAGATGTGCCCACCTTGTTCCAACAAGTCGATGCCTTCGTCTTACCGTCGCATCGCGAAGGCGTACCACGATCGATCATTGAAGCGATGGCGAGTGCAAAGCCCGTCATTGCGACAAACATCCGCGGCTGTCGCGAAGAGGTCGTCGAGGGAAAGACGGGTTATCTCGTCGAAGTCCGCGACATTGCGAAACTCGCCAAACGAATGAACACACTCGTCGAACACCCAGACCGTGCCAACGAGATGGGACGGAACGGATTTGACCGTGCCATGAAACATTTCAACGAAGCCGACGTCATCAAACGACAACTTGATCTCTTTTCAGCTATGTAAAAGGAGGACGTCATCATGAAACGCACATTCGACTTCACGGTTAGCCTCATCGCCATCCTGATCCTACTTCCTGTTTATGCCGTCGTCGCCTTAGTCATCTATACGAAACTCGGACGACCGATTTTCTTCAATCAAGTCCGCCCTGGCTATAAGGGGGAGCTGTTCAAAATTTATAAGTTCCGTACGATGACGAACGAAACAGATGCCGACGGACAACTCCTTCCGGATGTGGACCGGATTCCAGCATCGCTCGAGTGGATCCGTCGCTTAAGTCTTGATGAAATCCCACAGTTCGTTAACATCCTCCGCGGACAGATGAGTTTCGTCGGTCCGCGTCCGTTACTCGTCAGCTATCTTAATCACTATACGAAGGAGCAGATGACACGGCACGACGTCTTACCTGGTCTGACAGGCTGGGCGCAGATTCACGGTCGCAACGCAACGACGTGGCAGCAACGCCTCGAGCAAGATCAATGGTATGCGGCAAACCATACGTTCCGACTCGATCTCTATATCCTGTTCAAGACGTTCAAAATGGTCATCTCATCAGAAGGAAACTCAACGGCTCACCAGACTAGTATGGGTGAGTTCAAGGGTCTCGACGGAGGTGTTCCCCATGATGTCGCTAAGCGATGAACGCTTGATTCGGGATCCACGGGAATGGGACGCGCTCGTCGCGAGCTATCAGCTCGATTGTTACTACGAACATGCTTACTTCGAACTCGCAAAAGAGCACGATGAGATTCCTGAATTATTTTATTATCCAACAGAGTTCGGAACGTTGATCTATCCGTACTTGCGGCGTCCGATTCCAGGCACACTCTTTGAAGACATCACGACGCCGTACGGCTACGGTGGTCCTTATTTCACAGGTATCTGGTCACTCGATCAGATTCGCGAAGCCCGCGCGCGATTCGAACAATACTGTCACGAGACCGGGATCGTCACCGAGACGGTTCGTTTCCACCCCTTGCTACACAACCAGGAACTCGGTCAACACTGGTGCCATCAAACGGATATCTTGCAGCCGACCGTGACACTCGAGCTGACGGATCCATTCGAGACGATCGAAAGTGGATTCTCGCAAATGACGCGACGCAATATCCGGAAGGCACGTCGCGAAGGGGTCACGATTCGCCTCGGGCGTCCGGAAGAGTACTCGGACTTCGCCCGTCTCTACCAGATGACGATGGATAAACATCAAGCCGATGCGCGGTATTACTTTGATCAGACCTACTTTGATCACTTCGCCGACGGACGGATTAAAAATGTCCTGTTGCTTGCCGAACAAGAGGGACGAATCATCGCTGGTTGCATCGTCTTAACGGGTCGCCAGTTCGCACATTATCACCTCGGTGCTTCAGATCCTGCCTACTTGTCGCTTCGACCGAATCACCTATTATTCGCGGAGATGATTCGCTGGGCAAAACAAGCTGGTCTGCAAGCGTTACATCTCGGTGGCGGAACGACACGATCCGATGAGGATAGCTTACTCGCCTACAAACGGTCTTTTGGCGAAGCGAATCGAACATTTTTCGGACTCGGGACATCGATTCTTGATACAACGATTTATGACCGGCTCGCACGACAAATCAAACGACAACATCCGGAAGTCGAGACGGGGAATTGGTTTCCGGTCTACCGGACGCCACTCCGTCAGCTGTCACCTCGAAGGGAGGAAACATCATGAAACACATCCCGCTCTCCATCCCGCACTTAAGTGGCCAAGAAGCACGTTACGTCACGGAAGCACTCGAGACGAACTGGGTCGCACCGCTCGGACCGAACGTCGACGCCTTTGAGCGAGATATGCGTGCCTACACAGGGGCTGGTGCAGCACTTGCGACGAGTAGCGGAACGGCGGCGATCCACTTGGCACTCGCGACGCTTGGTGTCACGACGGGGGATGACGTCTTCTGTCAGTCCTTGACGTTCATCGCTTCGACGAATCCGATTCGCTACGTTGGTGCTAGTCCCGTCCTGATTGATTCGGAAGAGGAAACATGGAACATGTCACCCATTGCACTCCGACGCGCGTTGATCCAGGCAGCAACGCGAGGAAAACTTCCGAAAGCGGTCATCGTCGTCCATCTCTACGGTGTCGCAGCGCAAATCGAGGAGATCGCTGCCCTCTGTGAAGAGTACGATGTCCCGTTGATTGAAGACGCAGCAGAATCACTCGGAACACGCGTCAACGGGCGGATGACAGGAACGTTCGGGACGTTCGGGATCTATTCATTCAATGGCAACAAAATCATCACGACGTCAGGTGGTGGGATGCTCGTCGCAAATGATCCAGCCTTGATCGAACGCGCCTTCTATCTTGGAACACAGGCACGACAACCGGTCCTCCATTACGAGCATACGGAAGTCGGCTACAACTACCGGATGAGCAACGTCGCTGCTGGGATCGGACGCGGACAACTTGAAGTCCTCGATCAACGCGTCGATGCACGGCGGAAAATCTTTGATCGTTACGATCGTGCCTTTGCACCGGACGGCGTCACGTCGCAAGTCGAGCAGACCGGAACATTCGCCAACCGCTGGCTCAGTGCTTTTCTCTTACCTGGTGGTCAAGCGCGACGTGATGCAATGATTCGGACGTTGCAACAAGCAAACGCAGAATCCCGCCCGGTCTGGAAACCGATGCACTTACAGCCCGTCTATCGCGACGTACCATTCGTCACAGCAGAAGGGAATGATGTCAGCCGGCGCCTGTTTGAAGACGGCATCTGCCTTCCGTCTGCTTCACAAATGACGTTCACCGAACAAGCCGTCGTCATCCGAAACGTTCGTCAGACCTTGCAGACGACCGTACGCCGGAACGTCCAGTCATGAATATATGGGAAGGGGACATCGTCATGCGCGATATGGAGGAAGCGATCCACGCACTCCGTCTCGCTGCGAACGGGAAGAATGAATTGACGGCCAATACCTATTTCCGCTGGCAACTGAACACCACTCATCCAAGCGTCGCGGAAATCTTGATGCTGTTTGGATCGTGGCAGATTGCCTTGGAACGAGCTGGCATCGGACAAGCCCGCTTGACGTTCACGAAATCGGAAATCATTGACGCTTTGCGTCAGGCACGGGAGGAACTCGATCCTTTCACGAGCGCGACGTACCGGGAATGGGCACAACAGAAGCAAGCACCAAGCCTGACGGATATCGTCCATCAATTCAACTCGTGGCAGCAGGCATTGTCAGAAGCAGATATCTTGAAGGAACGCGTACAGGAAATGGAACAACGGATCATCGAGTCACTACTTGAAGCGCAAGGTGCCTTGCCGGTCTTGACGAGCCAGACCTACACGAAGTGGGCGGCTGGTCAAAATCGTCCGACCGTCGCAACGATTGCCCGCCGGTACGGCTCTTGGTCGAACGCCCTGGAAATCATCGGGATCGAATTTCCCCGTAAACGCTGGCGGGAAGAAGAGGTACTCGACGTACTTGCTGCAGCCGCGCAAGAAACGGAAAATCTGACGATCGCAAGTTATCAACGGTTCAGTATCGGACGCGATGCACCGAGCATCGGTGTCATCACTGCCTTGTTCGGTAGCTGGCGCAATGCGTTGCTCATACTTGAGGCACAACGACCGTCCTGAATTCAAATCGAAGAAAAGGAGAATGGGTGATGAAGAAATGGAAATGGATCGTACTGACACTGACGGGGATTTGCCTGCTCCTTCTCTTCGGTTCAGGCGGATATGTCTATCATAAAGCGAGTCAAACACTTCAAGAGGTTCAAGTGCCGGTCAAGGCGAGCGTCGAGACAGAGAAGGCCGTCGAACAGAAAAAAGGACTCTCGTTTCTCTTGCTCGGCGTCGATCAACGGAAAAATGAGACAGGACGTAGTGACACGATCATCGTCGTGACGATTGACCCGAATACGAATAAGAGCCAGATGATCAGTATCCCACGTGATTTGAAGACAGAAATCATCGGTAATGGGTCGAATGATAAGATCAATCACGCGTATGCGTTTGGTGGTCCACAGATGTCACTCGATACGGTTAGTCATCTGCTCGATATCCGGATTGACTATTTTGCAGAGATCAATCTAGACGGCTTTACGGATCTCGTCAACGCCGTCGATGGGGTCACCGTCGAGAACGATATCGATTTTTCATACTATGAGATGCAGTTCCCTAAAGGAGAACTTTCACTGAACGGGAAGGAAGCGCTCGCTTATGCGCGAATGCGCTATGATGATCCACGCGGAGATTTCGGACGACAAATCCGTCAACGGCAAGTCGTTCAGGCGGTTGCTGATAAGATGACGGAGGACTTCTCGATTCGTCGCTTCAATGCCATCCTTGAAGCACTCGGGAAAAACGTTAAGACAAACGTACCGTTTTCCGTTGCTCGGACCGTCGCGACGGATTACCGGGATGCTTTACGAAATGTCGAGACCTTATCACTTGATGGGAAAGGTGGCATCGAATCGGACGGCATCTACTACTGGCATCCGACGGACAAGTCGTTAAAAGAAGTTCAGGCTCAACTGCAGGAAGCATTGGAATGATGAGAATAACGCGAAAAAACGACATCAGTTCTGATTGATGACGAAACGAACGCTAAAATCATCCTCGCTTTCCTCAGGCGGGAAATCAGCCGCGGCAGCTCGCACTACATGCGATTTGCCGGGTCTGATCCATCCCTGACGAAAGTGCTGATGGCACTTTCTTTTCCTGTAGGAGTCGCGGATGAATGATAGCGTTCTGTATACATCGAACGAAAAGAGGTCCGTTCCCAGAACATGATCGGGAACGAACCTCTTTTCATATTAGCGGCTTAATGCCTTGTATCTATTACGACGAGCGAATCGTCCGAAGCATCGAGAATTTCATCATCGTATAGAGGAAATAGACAACAGTCAGAACAGCAGCACCGCTCCATAACCACTGGTATGCCGAACTGAAGTAGCCGAATCGAAGACCAATCAGTGCCGGTACGATCAACGTCAACCAGCTCAAGACGAGGGCAACGCGGGCAGTGATTGCATCAATCGGGCGATTCATTCCCATTCCGAGGAAGAATAGGCTCCAGAGCAGTGCCCAGAACAACCAGGTCACACCACCGATGATGTCATTCGTCGTAAAGCTGACGAACGCATAAAACAAGGCGGCAATCGCGACGAACAAGGAAAACCAACCGACACCGCTCCCGTCGAGATTGAATAAGAACGTGATCCCGACGTACACATACGTAAAGGCAAACAGATAGATGCTCGCGTATCCGAACGTCAGGGCTGGATCACCTGCTGCACCGATGACGAGATAGGTCGCGATGAACGTCTGCAATAGACCAGTGATAAGGCTGAAGACACCCGCACTACGGAGATCGACTTTTCCGAACAAGGTCAAACTATTTAAAAAGAGCGCGACGCCCCCAAATAACAAACTGACATTTCCCACGTAAAACTCTCCTTCATTAAGACGTCAGACGTCTGATTCTAAACTTAACTCTAAGATGAATTCGTTTTCAGCGCAAGCATAATTTTAGAGGCGAAACGAAAAACAACCTGACTCCCGGAAAGGGAATCAGGTTGTTGATTAAAAGATCATTGGTTCAAGACAGAACGGAGTGTCGTCTCGGTTTGAGACAACGATCCTTTCAGTGTGACAAGACCATATCGCGTCGAGCCTTTTTTGATGAAGAAGACACGTGTGTAACCAGATTCCGGTGTGTAACCGGTCTTGCTCGCATAAACACGCGTATCACCTGGAAGTGACGTGTTCGTGTGATACCACGTCAATGTCCGTGCGTACGGTCCTTTGACAGTCGTCTGGTATGATTTTCGTCCACTGATCGTCATGAGCGCGCTGTACTTCGCATATGTATTCGCGAGTTTTTGCATATCAGCAGCCGTCGTGTAATGACTTGGATGATAGAAGCCATGTGGGTTCATGAAATGGCTCGCACTCATCCCGATTGAACGGGCGCGACTGTTCATGTACGAGACGAACTTCGATTCAGAACCTGCTGTCCGGACAGCGATCGCTTTTGCTGCATCATTACCAGAGCGGATCAGCATCCCGTTCAACAGTTGACGCATCGTGACTTTATCGCCAGCCCGGAAGCCAGCGACACTGCTACCTGCCGGAACGGATAACATCGAAGACGTCAGAGTGAACGTTTGATCGAGCGTACCTTTACGTGCTGCTTCATCATACGCGACGATTCCCGTCAACAGTTTCGTCGTACTCGCTGGGTAACGACGGACGAAGCTTTCCTTCGTCAATTGATAACTTGACGATCCAAGCTTGAAATACCGCATCGATGCAACCGGATAACTGCCACTCGATGGTTTAGGGCTGCTCGTCGTCACTTTTCGGGCAACTTGGCTAGAGACGTAATAATAATTGACTTTCCCTTTGACCTTATACCAACCGTTCGAGTACGAGACTGCATTGAACTTCGAATTGTAGGATGCGAGTCGTTTGATATTTTTTGATGAGGCCGTGCTTGGTGATGTCCGGACGTTCGCTCCAGCTTTCGAGTAGACGACGATTTTGTACGTCTTCACGGAACTACTCGTTACTTTTTTAGCGACTTGGTTCGATAGATAACGATATGTACCTCCGTCCTTGATCTTATACCAGCCATTCGTATACGAGACGGCTGTGAATTTTGCCTTGTACGCGGCACGTCGGACGATTGTCGCAGACGAGGCTGTACTCGGCTTTGAGCGGATGTTCGCCCCAATCGTCGAAGTGACGACGACTTGGTAACTGGCTGCCTTTGCAGGTATGGCAGGAAGACATAAAGCGAACAATAATAAGAGCGTAAGACTAGTACGGAGCAAGCGCTTCATAAAAACTCATTCCCTCCTTGTTCAAATATGGTTTTATCATAAAACAAAAAAAGGAAATTCACTTCTTTTCAAAAAAAGGAATTCGAATCCTGTAACGAGCTGATTTCCATCTTTTCGTGTCAATTGACGTATCATAGGGAATGTAAGCAACAGAGGAAAAGGAGGAGTTCACATGAAATTAGCAGTCATTGGTCTAGGGGACATCGCACAAAAAGCCTACTTACCCGTCTATGCCGAACGATCCGATATCGAGGTGTATCTGATCTCGCGAGATGAAGAGAAAGCAAAACGATTGCAAGCGGCCTATCGCTTTGCAGGAACATACGCGACGTTTGCTGACGCCGTACAGGAGGGAATCGATGCGGTCATGATTCATTCAGCGACGATCGTCCATGCGGAGCAAGCGCGGCAAGCACTAGAAGCAGGAATCGCTGTTTACGTTGATAAGCCGGTCTCGATGGAAATCGAAGAGATTCGTGAACTGACACGTTTGTCGGAAGAGAAACAGTTACCGTTTATCACGGGATTCAATCGACGCTTCGCTTCAGCGCATCAGCGCTTGCTTGAGGTCAACGATCCGAATCTCGTCCTCATGCAAAAAAATCGGACGTCGTTCATCGAAGACGCTAAGCCGTTTCTATTTGACGACTTCATTCATGTTGCGGATACACTGCGTTTCTTGACAGGACGCGGTGAGATTGAAGACCTACACGTCAAAAGTAAGCAGGACGCAAGCGGTCTGCATCACGTGACGATTCAATTCGTCTCAAACGGTATCACGGCAATCGGTGTCATGAACCGCAATAACGGCATCACGGAAGAACGCGTCGAGGTGATGGGACCGGAAGAAAAACGAATCGCAACGGACGTGACGACACTCGATCAATTGACGAAACAAGGGACGCTTCGGTATCCGCTCGATAACTGGGAAGCGACGCTAAAGCGCCGTGGATTCGTCGATATGCTGGACGCGTTCCTTCGGACGGTCAAAGGGGAACCATCCGAATCGGTCGTAGCTTCTGATAGCCTCGCGACACATGAATTATGCCAACAGGTGTATGAGCAAGTTCAAGCAACACGTTAAATTAAAATCATAAAAAAAGCGCCGCTTCACTTGAGGATCGTCTCAAGTGAAGCGGCGTTTTACTGGTTATTTATCTGACAGTTGTTTGAGTTGATAGATTCGCTTACCGCCTGGTCCTTCGAACGTCACGCGGAGTGTCGAACGGACGAAACGGTAACTGACTTGTCCTCCGGATAAACTGACACGAGCAGAGAAATCCGGTTCAAAACGAATGATTTCTTCGTCGTTTCGGAGTGCGTCGGGGAGACCGAACTGATCAAAGCGAAGTGTCGCGATCAAGGTATCTTGCTCATCAAAAGAGACATCGATGCGCCCGGTTCCATCGAACGGCTCGTCTTCAAGCGTGCTTCGTTCAACTTCGTATGTTCCCTCAAACTGTTTGACTTGTTGCAACGTCTCTCTTGCACTGAGGGCAATGGCTTCGGCTCGTTTTTGGACGGGATGATCCGCTGCGAGTTGAAGGCGTTCGATCGCCTCCGCCGTTTTTAAGACATCACGCAGTTGATAACCGGCAAGCTGTCGCTCAAGCTGAACCATCAGTCGAGCAGCCGGTTCATCGATGTCTTGTTTCGATTGTTCAACGGCGCGGGTGTAGGTTTGCTGTTCGAGCTGTTCTTGAATCTTGGATGTTTCGGGCGAACACGCCATCAGGAGACAAAGGGGCAGACAGAGGAGTACACGTTTCATGAGTTCACCTCCGTCCGGTTGACATCAATGATTTGGAGATGATCCGTATGCACTTTCAAACGATAATGGACACGGTAGGTCACGGGTCTCGACCCTTTTGCCGTCTCGATTTGATACGTTTCCTGTGTACGTAAACGATACGTAGCACCCTTTGACGTGAATTTTTGGAATGTCACGGCAAGAACACTTGGAGCGACAGGGGCATCAACGGCATTCGTCAATCGCTCGAGATGGTCGAACTCGGATTCGAACACCTTCAAGGTCGTAAACTGGATCGCGGAAAATGTCTCGATGGAATCGTATTTCTTCGAATACGTCGCAAGCTCTGGGATCGTTCGTGTGTATTGGCGGACGAAACGAAGAACATCATAGGACGTCGGAGGCCGATCTTTCGAATACGTTTGATTGTAAGCCGTTTGTTCATCGGACCATTCAGAAAGAGCGAGTGCTTCGACGCTAGGCGTCTCACCGGCTTCCGGCGAAACGGGATCTTTTAACGAATACCACAGGAAACCGCCTCCTCCGACGAGAAAGAGCAAAAGACAGGTGCTGATGAACCAAGTCCGTGAAGAGGACGGAGCAGGTGGTTCAGCTGGTCGTTCTTTCTTGATGACAGGATGTTGGCAATGAGAACAAGTCGTATCGTGTTGACGAAGTGGTGTACCACATAACGAACAGCGTTCCATGAAATAAGACCTCCTGTGTATGTAAAATGAAATGTCAGATAAGGTAATGGTAATTTGAAATTAGTATCATCGTAACATTAATTGGAAACGCAATCAAAACTTGATACGAGTTTTTTTAGGGGGAATGTATAGATGGGACGTCACTTGATTTTGATGGATGCATTCAAAGGGAGTATTTCTTCGAAAGAGGCAGCAGAAGCTGTCGCCTCCGGGATCCGAGCGTATGATCCGACAGCGATCATCGATTCTTCGCCTGTTGCGGACGGCGGGGAGGGAACGCTCGATGTCTATCTCGCACTCGGATATGACGTGAAGACGGCGATGACGATGGATTTGGCAGGTCGTCCGTGTGAAGTAGAGTACGCTGTCAAGGGTACAGATGCCGTCATCGAAGTCGCGCGTATTTGTGGATTGCCGATGCGGCGAAGCGAGGATGATCCCGTCCGAATGAATACGCGTGGTGTCGGTCGTTTGATTGCTCAGTTACGTGATCAAGGAATCACGCATATCCGACTGGCTTTAGGCGGGACTGGTACGACGGACGGCGGACTCGGTTTACTCGCGGAAGTCGGTTGTCGACTTGAAGATGCGTCGGGTGATCCGATTTTGTTTCAAACGAATCCGTTACTTGAGACGCATACTATTCAATGCCCAGCGTATCCTGTTCAACTGGAAGCGCTCGTCGATGTGACAGCTCTTTATCATGGTCCAGATGGTCCAGCTTATCTGTTCGGTCCGCAAAAAGGACTGCTCCCAGAAGACATCGTAAAGCTCGATCAGCAACTTGAACGGATCGAGCGGTTACTTGGACTAGAAAATGTTAAAGGAACTGGAGCAGCCGGTGGACTCGGGGGAGCGATCTATGCGCTTGGTGGCACAATCGTTCCAGGAGCCAAGACGATCCTGCAACATCTTCGCGTAGCAGAGCGGATGGAGCAAGCGGATTATGTTTGGACGGGAGAAGGACGCGTCGACCGTCAAAGTCAAATCGGTAAGTTACCAGGTGAGGTCACGCGGATGGCACAAGCAGCTGACATTCCTTGTCTGATCCTTGCTGGAATCGTCGAAGAAAACATGCCGCACGCACTCGATTGTCGCTCGATCCATGCCGGACAAGCAATCACGCTCGAGCGAGAACAGACAATGGCTCGTATGAGCGAACAAGCACGTAAGTGGCTCGAGGAACTTTCACTGAAACAGGGATGAAGTCGGAAAAGTTTGGGTAAATAACTGTATATTGCCATACTTTTAGAGAAGGTAGGTCATCGTATGATCAATCAATCGATTCAATTATCGTTTCGACAAGTCCGTGCACTGGTCGAACATACCCTGCTATTATTCAAAGAGCTCGATCAACAATTAGCAAACCGTGGATACGAACCGGTCCTCCCGGAAGTCGTCCAAACGGAACATGGTCTGAGCATCCATCAGACGAAGGAGAGTGCGGAGTCACTCGTGCCGCACTTTTTAACACGTACGTATGTCCGGCAACAAGAAAAAACGAACCAACATGGATTGCTGATCTCTGTTCAATACACGCATCCGCTCCATGAACGATTCGACCCGGTCGTCCTTGTCGGTGATGTTACGTTCAAGCAGGCGAAACATGCGCAAAAAATCTTGAGTGAAAAGCCGTGGCTCCTGAAATATGCTGCCTTTGAATCCGCGATTGCGCAAGAGTTCGTTGCCGATGGTACACACTACACGACGCAACCGATTGAAGAAATCGAAGAGCTGATTGTCTGGGGACATCCGTTCACAGAAATGCGCGATATCGATGACGTCAAACGATTGGCGGAAGAGATGATCAGTCGTCATCTCGAGCCGGGAACAACATAAAAATAAGCTTCCGTTCCTTCAAGAGAGAAGGAGGGAAGCTTATTTTTTTAGACTTGAACGAGCAATCGTTCGATCGCTGCCGTCAAATCAGTTGGATTCGTTTTTGGTGAGAACCGCGTCACTTCTCCATCACGGGTCACGAGGAATTTCGTAAAATTCCACTCGATGTCCGTTGCGCCATCTGTCGTTGGTGCTTGTGCTTTTAATTCTTCGAACAAGGGATGCGCCTGCTCCCCATTAACATCGATTTTTGAAAAGACAGGGAACGTCACGCCATAGTTGACTTGGCAAAACGATTGAATCTCTTCATCTGTTCCCGGGTCTTGGTTCGCGAACTGATTACATGGGAAGCCAAGCACGGTCAGCCCCTGCGATCGGTAGTCTTGATGCAATTGTTCGAGTCCTTCGAACTGTGGCGTCAAACCACATTTGCTGGCTGTATTAACGATCAACCACGCTTGAGCGGGGTAGTCATTCAAGGACGCTGTCGTTCCGTCAACACGTTGAAATGAGTGATCCTGTAACATATACATTCCTCCTTTTTTAACTGCCTCTTCAGTGTAGCAAATCCGTTTTCCTGCCGTCTCCTGTCACTACTCATGAGATGACAGAAACATCACAATCGGGTGTCAGCGACGCTTTTCGTGTCAATCTTTGTTACCATAAAAGAGAATATGGAAGGAAAGGAGAGATGCCACATGAGAAAAATGTTGAAACAATCGCGGTTCGTCATGATCGCGACGCTTTGTCTCGTCCTGGTCAGTAGTTGTATCACGTTACTGACGCTTGGGTTCGAACGCGATATTGTGATTCTTGTTTCTGGAGTGGTTGCCCTATGGGTGACGATGCTAGCTCCTTTGACGGTCCATGCCAAAATGAATCAGCAATCATAATCGTTGTTTGTTCATGAAACCGCGGAACGATTCGCTCTAAAATGAAGTGTTTTCATTTTAGATGAAGGAATCGATTTCTGCGGTTTTTTTTCTTCTATAGCATAGGGGTGAAAAACACTATTTTTTAAAAGTAAGTCATTAAAAAATCAGATTATTTTTTTTTTATCTTTTCTATTTACAACCTCAAAAAATCGGAGTAATATCCATCTCATCAACGAACACTAACATGTTAATGCTTCGATCTCAAAGTACGCCGAATTCATGATTGAAGCGGGGGACCCAACCGTCACGAACCGTGACACGGGGTGAATCCTTTCCGAACTGGAAAGGTAGGGCGAAATCCTAGGTATGCCCGAATCCGACAGCTAACCTCGCAGGCGTTTTAGGAGGGAACGACTCTTTTTCAGTATGCCAAAGTATAAAGGCGATGCTGGGGCCGTTTATTGCCTCACATCGTCTTTTTTTCGTGTTTAATTGTAAAAATATTGAATAATATGGGGGTATTTTCATAATGGAAGAGCTGTGGAGTATCGTATTGCTTGCCTTCTTCTTCGGTACGACGTTCGGAATGATTCATCTGATCGAGCGTGTCCAGTGGAGAGCAGGTGACCGCAAATGACGTGGTTTTTACTGGCGACGGGCTGCCTCGTCTTCTTGTATCTCGGTTATTGTCTGATGTATCCAGAAAAATTCTAATTGCATAGGGAGAACAGAAAAACATGTGGACTCAATTCATGATCCAATTTTGGATCCTACTCGTCATCGCACTTTGCGCGGCGGTCTTGCTTGGTCGCTACATCGGGATATACTTCGCACCCGTCGCAGAACGTCGGATCGATAAAATCGGTAAGTTCGAACGACGACTCCTGTTGTTACTCGGCGTCGATGAAAAGAAACATGATCAATCGTGGGTCGGCTATTCGAAAAGTTTGTTGCTCGTAAATGTGTTCTTCTTCATCGGTGGTTATTTGCTACTTCGTTTCCAAGGCAGTCTACCGCTCAATCCGAACGGTGCTGTGAATCTCGATTGGTCGACAGCGTTGCATACGACGATCAGTTTCATGACGAACACCGATCAACAACACTATTCAGGCGAGGCACTCTCATATCTCTCGCAAACGTTCGTCCTCGGAACGATGTTGTTCGTCGCTCCGACGATGGCATTCACGGTCTGTATCGCTGTCATTCGTGGTCTTGCGAACAAACCGCTCGGTAACTTCTATGCCGACTTCGTTCGCTTCATCTTTCGGATCCTGATTCCGATTTCACTCGTCTTCGGGATGCTGATGATCGTCTTCGGTGTACCACAGACGTTTGGTGGGGCGGTCAGCGTCACGACGCTCGAAGGAGCGAAACAATTGATTTACCGCGGTCCGGTTGCTGCATTCGAAGTCATTAAACAGCTCGGGAACAACGGTGGTGGTTTCTTTGGTGTCAATGGTGCCCATCCATTCGAGAACCCGAACCAATTCGTCAACTTCATCCAGATGTTCTTGATGCTACTGATTCCGATGTCACTTCCAATCGCGTACGGCAAAATCATCGGTTCGGCGAAACAAGGACGATTATTCCTTGGTGTCATGACGCTTCTCTTCATCATGATGACGGTCGGGATGGCAGGGAGCTTACTTGCGAATCCAACGGCACATGGTCAGGAATTACGGTTCGGTCAAATCGGAACGGCGCTCTACAGTTCGATTACGACGGCAGCTGAAACCGGAGCGGTCAATGCGATGCATGACTCACTCCATCCGCTCGCTGGATTGATCCAGCTCGGCAACATGATGCTTAACGTCGTTTACGGTGGAGCAGGTGCAGGATTCCTGAACGTCTTGCTGTACGCCTTCGTCGCAGTCTTCCTAACAGGTCTCTTGATCGGTCGGACACCGACGTTCCTCGGAAAGAAAATCGAGACGTTCGAAGTGAAGATGATCGCGATCGCGCTACTCGTACCGCCATTCCTAATTCTCGTCGGAACGGCAATCTCGATGTACGCTGCACCAGGCGTTGCCGGCATCTCGAACCCAGGTTATCACGGACTGTCGCAAGTCTTGTACGAGTTCACGTCCGCGACGGCGAATAACGGATCCGGGTTTGAAGGGCTTGGCGACGCCAACGTCTACTGGAACGTCTCGACATCATTCGCGCTATTCTTCGGACGCTACATCCCATTGATCTTGATGCTTGCAATCGTGGGTTCGCTTAAAGCGAAGCCATCGGTTCCGCAAGATGAATTTTCGTTTAAGACAGATACACCACTCTTCGGAACAGTCTTCCTCGGTACGGTCGTACTCGTCGGTGCATTGACATTCTTGCCAGTGCTCGTACTTGGACCGGTCGCGGATTGGCTGACGATGTGAACAGGAGATAAAAGCATATGATGGAACGAATCATGCATCCGACGCCTGAGGAACACCAACCGAACGGGGAGCCGGAACATCAATCCAAATCAGCAATCAATGGCTCGATCGCGCGTCAAGCGACGATCGATGCCTTTAAAAAATTAAATCCCGTCAATATGGTTAAACAACCAATCATGTTCGTCGTCTGGATCGGCTGCTTGCTCGCAATCGGCTATACGATCTTCATTGACGAAATGCGTGGCTTTAACTTGACGGTCAGCATCATCCTCTTTTTGACGGTCTTATTCGCGAACTTCGCGGAGTCGATCGCGGAAGGACGTGGGAAAGCACAAGCGGACTCACTGAAAGCGTCGAAAGCGGACGTCATGGCCCGTAAACGTGTCGGACAACTGATTCAAAGCGTCTCGTCGGCGACACTTCGGAAGGGCGATATTGTCTTCGTCCGAGCAGGGGAGTATGTACCGGGTGACGGTGAAATCATCAAAGGACTTGCTTCGATTGATGAATCGGCGATAACGGGTGAATCCGCACCCGTCATCAAGGAAGCGGGCGGTGATTTCTCATCGGTCATCGGCGGCACACTCGTCGTCAGTGACGAGATCGAAGTCCGAATCACGAGTAATCCAGGTGAATCGTTCCTCGATCAGATGATTGCCCTCGTCGAAGGCGCAAGTCGTCAGAAGACGCCAAACGAACTCGCGTTATCAACGCTCTTGACGAGCTTGACATTGATTTTCTTGCTTGTCGTCATGACACTACCGGTCTTTACGAACTACCTTGGATTCGATCTTTCGGGTCCAATCTTGATCGCCTTACTCGTCTGTTTGATTCCGACGACGATCGGTGGCTTACTGTCAGCAATCGGAATCGCCGGAATGGACCGTGTTACGCGCTTCAACGTCATCGCGATGAGCGGGAAAGCGGTCGAAGCAGCAGGCGATATCCAAACGATCATCCTGGACAAAACAGGAACGATCACGTTCGGTAATCGGATGGCGTCGGAAATCACGCCAGTCGGCGGACGCGCTGCTGAGCAGGCGTTCGAGGGGGTAATCCTCGCCTCACTCGCTGATGAGACACCAGAAGGACGTTCCGTTCTTGAACTCGCTGAACTTCGCGCGATGCCGGTGGAACAACACTGGTTAGATGGCGCGGAAATCGTACCGTTTCGCGCAGAGACACGGATGTCCGGACTCGACTTAAGAGATGGACGCCGTGTACGCAAAGGGGCGGGACAAGCGATTCAAGAATGGGTCAAGGAACAAGGTGGAACGATTCCGAATGATTTGCAAGAGAAAGTAGATGCGGTTTCTCGTCTCGGTGGCACACCACTTGTCGTCGCGATCGACGCAACGATCCTTGGCGTCATATATTTAAAAGATACGGTGAAACCCGGAATGCGGGAACGATTTGATCGTTTACGTGAAATGGGCATCAAGACGGTCATGTGTACCGGTGACAACCCATTGACGGCAGCAACGATCGCCCGCGAAGCAGGCGTCGATGAGTTCGTCGCGGAATGTAAGCCGGAAGACAAGATTCGTGTCATCCAGCAGGAACAAGCAGCCGGTCACCTCGTCGCGATGACGGGAGACGGTACGAATGACGCACCGGCACTCGCTCAAGCCGACGTCGGTCTCGCAATGAACAGCGGAACACAAGCGGCGAAAGAAGCAGCGAACATGATTGATCTTGATTCAAACCCGACGAAGATCATCGAAGTCGTCGAAATCGGGAAACAGCTCTTGATGACACGAGGGGCGTTGACGACGTTCTCGATCGCAAACGATGTCGCGAAATATTTCGCGATCATCCCGGCAATGTTCATGGTGGCGATTCCACAGATGGAAGTGCTCAATATCATGCGTCTGGATTCCCCGACGACAGCGATTTTGTCTGCCTTGATCTTCAATGCGATCATCATTCCGATGTTGATTCCGCTTGCGATGCGAGGGGTTACCTACAAACCGATGACGGCGGATCAATTACTCGGTCGTAACTTACTGATCTACGGTCTTGGCGGTGTCGTCGTACCGTTCATTGGGATTAAAATCATCGATGTCTTGCTTGCAAGCATCCTCTAAGGAGAAAACGAATCATGAAACAAGCCATTCGTGTGACGGTCTTCGTCGCAGCGTTATGCGGGATCGTCTTTCCCGCTTTATTGACCCTGTTTGGTCAATTACTCGTACCGGATAAAGCTGAAGGTTCTTTAGTACAAGAAAACGGAAAATTCATCGGATCGGAATTGATTGCCCAGCCGTTCACGTCGAAACAGTATTTTCACGGACGTCCATCAGCAGTCGATCAATTAGCGGGAGCGTCTGCTGGGGATAACCTAGCAGCATCGAACCCGAAGCTTGGCACGAAGATGGCGGAATTACAGAAACAGAACCAAGTGGACGGCGCTTCGCTTCCGGACGATGCCCTCGTGACATCCGGTTCTGGCTTCGATCCGCACATCTCAGTCGATTATGCCTTGGTGCAGGCGAAGCGTATCGCAACCGCACGCGACCTGTCGCGTGAAGAAGTACGGAAGTTAATCACGAAGGAAGCCGGAACCCATGATTACGTCAACGTCCTGCGCTTGAACTTAGCACTTGATCGGAGTAAGTCATGACACGAGGAAAGCTGAAGCTGTACATCGGCTCAGCTCCTGGTGTCGGAAAGACGTATAAGATGCTGGCCGATGCACGAACATTGACGCTTGAAGGTAAGGATGTCGTCATCGGTCTGATTGAGACGCATGGTCGAAAAGAGACGGCAGAGATGGTCGGGCAACTCGAACAAGTCCCGCTACTTGAAGTCGTCTATAAGGACAAGACATTCCCCGAGGTGAACGTGGACGCGATCATTGCCCGTCGCCCCGATATCGTACTGATCGATGAACTGGCGCATACGAATGCGCCAGGATCGGTACGAAAAAAACGCTATCAAGATGTCGCAGCACTGCTTGAGGCGGGAATCAATGTCTATTCGGCCGTCAACATTCAGCATTTCGAAAGCTTGCTTTTTAAAGTCAAAGAAGTGACGGGCGTCGAAGTCCGGGAACGCATCCCGGATCCGTTTCTCGGTGAAGCCGATGAGATTCTACTCGTCGATGTCACGCCACAAACGTTACGGGAACGACTCGAGCAAGGAAAGATCTATAAGAAGGAAAAGATTGAACAGAGCTTGAATTCGTTTTTTTCGCTTCAGAATCTTGCGAGCTTACGTGAGTTATCGCTACGTCAGGTCGCGGACGAAGTCGACGATCAAGTCTATCAATCACGCTTGTTGATTGAAAAGGATCCAGCGTCGCTACAAGAACGGATTCTCGTCTGTATCCAGCTCAACGACAACGCGCGGAAGTTGATCTATCGTGGTTTTCGGATGGCGAGTCGGCTAAAAGCAGATCTATATGTACTGACGATTTTACCGACGGTTGAGAATCAATTGAATGCAAAACAAAAAGAAGTTTTAGCGATGGTCCGCGAGAGTGGCTCTTTGTTCGGGGCAGAAGTGCTGATCCGAATCCAAGGGGAGCGCTCGATTGCCCAAGCGATCACGGCAGCTGCCAAGCATCATCGCATCACTCAAATCGTCCTCGGTCAATCTGCACGGACCCGTTGGCAGGAAGTCCGGCGTGGATCGATCATCAATGAAATCATGCGTCATGTCCGCGGGATCGATATTCAAATCGTTGCCGATGACATGGAACGCTAGGGGAGCCCTTCCGCGTAAATGCAGGGGTTCTCTTCGAAGTTTGTCGTTTCACAAGACGAACGAGTCGGTCATTCTCCCTTTCCTCAGGCGGGAGGTAAGCCGCGGCATCCCCGCATGTGACGCGGTCTGCCGGGTCTTACCTAACCCTGACGAAAGCGCCGAGCGCGCTTTCTTATCCTGTAGGAGTGGAGGATGACCTTTTTCGTTCTACACTAATCAAAAAGGAAAGACCGTTCCAGTGAAGTCACCAGAACGGTCTTTCCTTTTTGTTGGAATTATTTCATTGATTTAAAGACTCAGCTTCATCGTTTCCTTAACGAGCGAAGACCGGAATATCGAAGGTAGCCGTATAGCTATCCATCTGTTGATAGAGTGAATAGATCCGTGATGTCTGTTTGACGGCCCATCCCATGTCTGTTGCGTACTGATGGCTACCAGGGCGCATCGGACTCCAACGCATTTTGTAAAGCGTATTTTGTCCATAGGCATTGTGGATGTACTTCGTGCTGATGAATTCAGCACCACCGACAATCGCGGCTTCCGGAGTGAACCAACCTTGGCTATACGCATAAGCAGCACCAGTGTTGATTGCATCGTAATCATACGCACCAATGCCGTACATGTTGTAGACTTTGCGTCCATTCCATGTCACACCCATTGCGAGTGTCGATTTTCCGTTACCTGTCTCAAGCAAAGCGTGGGAGATCAAGTAAGCTTCGTTGACGCTGTACTTTTGACCAGCATCGATAAACGCTTGACCACAACTACCGTTGCTACACTTGTTGAAGATTCCTTCGCCCTTCGTCACGTTCGCTAACATCTTATCGAGTGTCGCAGGTGTCGCACCTGTTGTTTTCGATAGATCAAGGAACTGATAGAAGTCTGAAGAATTCCGGTCGACCTTCAGTGGATCAGCAGCGTTACGGACGTCTGTTTCGAGTGCATTCAGCCACTGGATCGTCGAGTAATTCGTTGCGTTCGAATAGACACGTGGGTACGTCGTATAGAAGCCGCTGACGGATTGATAGACGCGAATCATCCGACCAGGCTGGAATTGACCATAGACGTGACTTGCTGTCGAAGCGCCTGAACGAATGTTGAGCGGTGTCGTCGCTGTGACAGTCGCAATCGTTCCATTGACTGGATCGAGTGCACCACCGAGACGGACGTAACCCGTGCTGACGTACATCAATTTGTTTTTGTAGATATCCGTTTGCGGAGGTGGATTTAGTTTCATCTGTGCGCTGATGAAACTATCGAACGTATACGGTGTCGCGACGGAGTTATAGACGTTTAATTTAGAAGAAGTCGTCACGAACGCCCCCTTATATGCATATCCACTTTTGCCATCGTAGGAAATCTTATACCAATCACCGATTTGACCAGAGACAGTGACGACGAGATTTTGAGGAATCGTCTTGATGACATTGTATGAGCTACCGACGTAAGAGCGTAAAGCAACGTTTGATGTAGCCCGTACGTACAATTTTTGTTTTGCTTCGTATTTGATTGATGACGTGTTTTGTCCGGTGCGGATATAACCCGTTTTGCCATCAATCGTTACTTTATGCCACGAGGTGTTCGTGTAGGACGTGATCAAAGAAGATGTGTAATAGACATTTCCGAACGAGAGTGTCGTTACAGTTGCTGCTTGATCGTCCGGTGCTTGTTTGACGACAAGTGATTGATTCGCCAAGAAACGTGCACCCGTAATCTTTTTCGTTTCCGTGTACGGTGTCAGTGTTGATTTTAAAACATAGCCGTTTTTACCAGCGTAGCTGATTTTTAACCACTGATCGAGACTACCTGTTACTTGAACGACGGCTGCTTTTGGCAGCTTCGTCACCGTCGCATAAGCTGAACCGGCATCCGACTGGAGTGTCGTATCCGTCGTTGCTTGATAGCGGTGGTTATTGACACTTTCGTATGTGACAGGTGAACCTTGATTGATTTGAATGTAACCGGTTTTCCCGTCAACCGTCAGGCGATGCCATTGCTCCGAACGACCAGTCGTGACGACTTGATTCGTCGTGTAGACGTCTCCAGAAGAGAGGCGAACGAGAGTGTCAGCTGTCGCTTGGTGCGACGTTTTTACTTCGACGGTACGTCCAAGGCGATAAGAAGAAGATGGAATCGATTGCGTCATGACTTTTTCCTTAGCGTAACGTGAAGCGATGTAACCTGTTTTCCCGTTGTACGTCACACGATACCAGTCGTCGATCATTCCAGTGACCGTGATGCTCGTACCAGAAGGAATCGTTCTGACAGTCGCATAAGTGTTTCCGGCATATGAGCGTAATGGTGTCGAAGTCGTCGTTTGCATGACGATCCGATCCGATTGATAACGAACGCTCTTGCCTTGACCGACAGGAATGTAGCCTGTCTTTCCATCCTTGCTCACACGATGCCATTGCTGACCGTTTGACGTCACGAGTTGTGTCGTGTAGTAGATGTCACCGCTCTGCAGTGTTGTCAGCGTGGATGCTTTTACATCTGGTGAAGATTTGATCGAAACTGCTTTTTCAAGTTCAAAGCGTGCGCCTGCAATTTTCTGCTTCGTTGCAAGCGTCGTAAAGGTGTTGGAAGCAGCATATCCCGTTTTACCGTTATAACTGACCCGGTACCAATTGCCGATCCGTCCAGAAATTTTGATGATCGTATTGCTCGGGATCGTTTGCACTGCAGCATACGATGGACCTGCATACGAGCGGATCGTTGTCGCGGCTGTCGTTTTCAATGAAAGGTTTGATTGTGATTCGTAAGCGATTGGTGTTGCCTGATTCGCTAATACGAAGCCGGTTTTACCTTCCTTCGATACTTGATACCATGTTTCACCGAGTGGATTCGTCACACGTGTCTTCGTGTAGTAGACGTTTCCAGCACTTAGTGTCGCAAGTGTTTTTCCATTGGTTGCAGGTGTCGTCTTGATGGCAAGTGATGCTGTCAACAGGAAGCGTGAAGACGGAAGCTTCGTCTTTTCTGTGTACTCTGCCAATGTAGCGGATAAGACGTAACCCGTTTTACCAGCGTATGTGACTTGATGATACGTTGCCGTCTTAGCGCTTGATGTGACAATCGTGTCTTTCGGAAGACTGGCTAAACTATTCTTCGCTTCCGCTTGACTGTAAAGGGGTGTCACACTTTTCGTCTGATACCGTGTTTGTGGAATCAATGTCACACTTTGCTTTTCAGAAGAGGCGAACGCATCTTGATGCATGTAGCCTTTTTTCCCATCGTACTGAACGCTGACCCAGTCCTCGATCCGACCGACGATTTTGACGTCTTTTCCAGATGGAATGGTCTGAACTTTTGGATAACCTGTTCCAGCGTATTGGCGCAAGATATAAGCATCGACCGTTCTTGACGTCGTGTTCGTCACCTTTTTATAGGCAACTGCTTTTGCGCCGGCAGCTACATAGCCCGTCTTCCCGTCATATTTGACGCGGTACCATGTTTCGCCATATGGATTCGTCACACGTTGTGACGTGTAGTACACATCCTCTTCGTTCAACGTACCGATCGTCGTTGCAGTATCCACTGCGGTCTTTTTGATCGGTGTTTTTTTGAGGACGAGGTAGCGCTGTCCAGAAACGGTTTGTTTCTTTTCGTACAGCGTGAGGTATTTCGACGCGACATATCCCGTTTTTCCAGCGTATGTCACTCTTCTGAATGCTCCAGAAGCATACGTGGATGAAACGACAGTTCCGGTCTTGATCGTCAACAAGCGTTTCCGAGAAGATGCCGTCTTGTCGTACAGATAACTATCGGTAGACAGACGGTAGGTCGTCGCTTTCGTCGTCGCTGCTTCAGCTACTGGTAAAGATGTTAAAACGATGCTGAAAACGATGAGAAAGCTTGCGAACACCTTCAAGGTCTTCGAGAATGATGTCGTGTTCAAAGTATCTTTCCTCCTAGTAGATATTCGTCCGGATGGACGGAATCGGCTTCTAGGATGTCTAAGTCTAAGTTGTGAAATCTATTGCCTATCCTTACTATCGACAATATCGGATTTTTATGAACAAAATATTGAATTTTTTTGAAAAAAGGGGTCTGGTTTTTTGAAAAACCCTCCTGTTTTTTTAAACAAGAGGGAATATGGTCAGATATTGAGACGAGCGAGGAGTTCCGTCAGATTCGTCGTTGGTCGTTCACACGAAAAATCATGACAGAGATAAGCAGTAGGTACGTTTGGTTCAGGATAATCTGCGAGCAGTGGTACAAGCGGTAGAAGGTCACGTTTCGTCCCAATCAACAAAGCGACTTCTGGCAAGCGCATCCGTTGCAGTTGATCGATTTCGATTGGGATCTCCGACTCTTCAGGAATCAAGATGATCAATTCCTTCGGTTCCATCTGCCGGTAGGTGAAAGTACTGACAAGTGAGGCAAAGCCTGTTGGTTGTTGCTCGACTTCCTCTACTAATGCCGAAAGAGCCCGTTCAGCACTTTCTTGATAGACGAGACGCCCGGTGAGGCGACTGAGCGTGAAGAAGACATGTAAGGCAACGCTGTTTCCGGCGGGTGTGACCCCATCATACAGATCAAGTGGACGAACGAGTAGTTCGTCGGAGTGTGAAGACGTCAGATAAAAATAACCATCCGCTGTTTGGAACTGTTCTTGTAGCACATCTGCAAGTGCTAAAGCCTCCTTTAGATGAAGCGCCCGTCGTGTTGATTGGAACAGTTCAAGATGTGCGTCGATCAAATACGCATAGTCATCGAGGAATCCGTGTCCGGTTGCTTGTCCTTCGCGGTAATGAACGGCAAGTTGATTCTCCGTACGGACGAATCGTTCAAGCGACGTCATCGCACGCGTTGCGACATGAGTATAATACGGTTCACCGAAGACGCGACCGGCTTTAGCGAATGTCGAGATCATCATCGCATTCCACGATGTCAACCGTTTATCATCACGAAACGGGCGCGGACGTTCATTTCGCGCATTGAGGAGAAGCTGGCGCTCGCGTTCGAGTTGTGCCGCTGTTTCAGCAGGCGACAAGTGAACAGAACGTGCGAATGCCTCAAGTGTTCGTCCTGTTCGATAAAAGACGTTCCGTCCTTCGAAGTTCCCCGATGGTGAAGCATGGTAGAAGCGCGGGAACAGTGCGTCTGGTCCGAGTAAGTCCGTCAGTTCAGCTACCGTGAACGTATAAAAATGTCCTTCGCCTCCTTCGCTATCTGCATCCAGTGCGGCATAGAAGGTGCCATCCGATGCGGTCAGTTCCTGTTCTATGAATGTCAGCACTTCTTCTGCGTAGCGTCGGAACCGAATCTGTCCAGTCACTTGGTATGTTTCGATGCATAAGGTCGCGAACCACGCGTTGTCGTACAGCATCTTCTCAAAATGAGGAATCTGCCACTCGGCATCGACCGTATAGCGGAACAGACCGTAGCCGACTTGATCGGTCATCCCACCGTCACGCATCGCGATCAATGAACGCATGACCATATGGAGCGCCGTCTCGTCTTCCGCGAATCGATAATAATCAAGCAAGAAACGAAGTAGGGCAGGCGACGGAAACTTCGGTGCCTCGCCGAATCCACCGTGTTGACGGTCGAATTGTCGCATCGCCTGATCGAAGGTATCGTGAATGATGGATTCATCCCAAGTATGGGTAGACGTCGCAGGCTGTAATACGTCGCGAAGCGTCTGCGACATGTTCTGACCGACTTGGGCGATTTTTTCTGGTGAACGGCGGAATTGCTCGCTGAGCTGAAGTGTCACCTGACGAAAACTCGGGCGGTTGAACTGAGGCGTCTTCGGAAAATACGTACCGATATAAAACGGTTGCTGGTCCGCTGTCATGAAGACACTCAGTGGCCAGCCGCCTTGTCCGTTCATGACTTGAGCCGCCGTCATATACAAGTGGTCAATGTCAGGACGTTCTTCCCGGTCGACCTTGATTGCGATGTAGCGTTCGTTCAAGAGGCGTGCCGTTTCTTCATCCTCGAAGCTTTCGTGAGACAGCACATGGCACCAATGGCACGTCGAATAACCAATTGATAAAAAGATCGGCTTGCCGCTTTCTCGAGCGGTAGTGAAGGCGTCTTCGCCCCACGGATACCAATCGACAGGCTGATGAGCGTGTTGCAATAGGTAGGGACTCGTTTCATGGATAAGTCGATTCGACATGATGGATTTCCCTCGTTTCTTCTATAGTAATGAGTCCTCTTCACGATACTCGGCTTTTACGGCAGGTGCAACTCCAATTCTGAGACAGGAGAAAACGGTTTTTTAAAAGAAAGATTGACTTTATAAAAGAAAGTGTGATAGATTAATATAAGTCATGAATCGGGGATGATCACTCATGTGAGAATCTTCAATCCATATCATACAATTAAATCGACAGGTCAGGATTTTTAGACCGCTACTGACAAATGAGTCAGACATAAGTCATCGCTTTTATTTTGTCCTTCTTCATACTACGAGGAGAAGTTGACCCAGCAAGATAAACCTTCCAATCGATACTTTTCCGCTCATTCCCGAGCTATTTCTAAAAATCCCAGTATCATGCGTCCGTTGCAGACGCATCACGATTCTTGCTAAAATGCTTGATTCAGCTGGCGCGGCCAAGGAGCCGTAACAACGAAAGAGAGGTAGGGCTTTCGTCGTTTCAGGTGTTTTGATCACCTGTAATCCTCGATTCTCATGACAACCAAAAACAACGACACGCTGATGAGGCGTTTTTTTTGTGCCTTTTTTTGGGTAATGCTGAAAGAAGGGGGTGACGACATGCCATGGAACGAAAAGGATTATCCAGAGTCATTCAAGAATTTTGATCCGCCACTTCGGAAAAAAGCGATTGAGATTGCGAACGCTCTGTTAGAAGAAGGGTATGAAGAAGGACGCGCGATCCCGATTGCGACGTCGCAAGCTGAAAAATGGTACGAAAGTCACAAAGACGAACAATAAAAATTTGTAAGCGATACCATTTCTTCCATTTACGAAGGATGGTATCTTTTTTTACGAAAAATATACACTATTGAGAATATAATCTGATATTATAAAGAAGTGTCAGAAAATTCAATAGGGGGTCTCATCATGAAATACGGCAGTACGTTTGGAAAGTGGGCATTGGCCGGAGTATTAACAGCAGGAATCCTTCCACAAGCGGGTCTTGTCGGGGCAGAAGGCGAAGGCGTCATCTTGTCTGAATACATAGAAGGAACAAGCAACAACAAGGCAATCGAGCTATACAATGGGTCGGGGCAAATCATTGACTTAGCAGACTATACACTTGTTCAGTATACGAATGGTGGACCGTCAGAAGCGAAAATCACACTATCAGGGAAAGTGGATCCAGGGAAGACGTTCATCATCGCGAACTCGAGTGCGAATGCAGATATTAAAGCAAAAGCACAATTGACGACGGGATCATTGAACTTCAACGGGAATGATCCGATTGCATTGAAAAAGGGTGATGTCGTTCTTGATATCATCGGGCCACTCGGTTCATCGACGGATTTCGCAAAAGATACGACACTTGTCCGGAAATCAGGCGTCACATCGGGTGCTAAAACGTACGAACCATCACAGTGGACGAGCTTCCCGGTTGATACACTGACGAATCTCGGCAGTCATCAGACAGAAGCGGGCGACGTTCTCGCGGCACCTACAGCTTCTCCGGTTGGTGAAGTCGAACGTGGAGATCAAGTGACGTTGTCAGGCGAAGGAACGATCCATTATACGGTTGATGGCACGACACCGACTGTCGACAGTCCAGTGTACACATCACCCATTACGATCAACGATGAAGTGACGATTCAAGCAGTTGCCGTTAAGGACGGTAAAACGTCAGCTGTTTCGACGTTTAAGTATTACATCGCACCACCGATCACGAAAATCAACAGCATCCAAGGTATTGCGCATACATCACCATATGCCGACCAGCTCGTCCGGACGACAGGTGTCGTCACGTATGTCGTTGATGCGAATAACTTCTACATGCAGGATCCGAATCCGGATAACGACAGCCGGACATCAGAAGGGATTCTCGTCTATGCAAAAAACCACGGTGCTGCTGTTGGACAAAAAGTCGCGACGACAGGATATGTCAAAGAGTGGTTGCTTGGCGGCTACAGCGATAAGTTCGATACAGACTTAGCAGTCACGGAAATCAGTACGGTCAATCTTGTGAAGGGTGCACTCAACGAAGGGTTACCAGCGAGTATTGTTCTCGGTGATGAAGGTGTCTTGATTCCGACACAAGTCGTTGATAACGACTCGTTCGCTCAGTTTGACCCAGAAGAAGATGCGATTGATTTGTATGAAAGCTTAGAAGGCATGCGTGTCGCTTTACCGAATGCAATCGTCACAGGTCCGCAAGCAAACCGGACGATTCCAGTTCGGACGCAGACTGCGGATAAGGTCTATACGAAACGCGGAACTCCAATCTTGACGAAGGACAACGTCAACCCGGAACGTCTCTTCGTTGAGATGGGTAGCTCGTCGTTCCGTGCAAAAGCTGGTGATACGTTCGACGGAACAATTGAAGGGGTCATGAGCTACAACTATTCGGCGTATAAAGTACTTTCAAAAGCAGCGGATCTTCCGAAACTCGTTGCGCGTGAAGCGGATCGTCAGCCGACGAACATCGAAACGGGTGAATCACGCCTGACTGTCGCTTCGTACAACGTCGAGAACTTCGCCTCAACAGCAGACGCTGGAAAAGTCGATCGTGTCTCAGAAGGTATTGCGACATTCCTCAAGACACCGGACATCGTCGGTTTGACAGAGATGCAGGATAACGATGGTGCGACGGATAGCGGTACAGTTGATGCTTCGAAATCATTTGAGACATTAATTGCAGCGATCGAAGCGAAAACAGGTGTCCGGTATGCGTACACAGACATCGCACCAGAAGATAAGAAAGACGGTGGACAGCCAGGCGGAAACATCCGTGTCGGATTCCTCTACAATCCAGCACGTGTATCGCTCGCACCAGGTGAAAAAGGTAGCGCGACAGAAGCCGTTGCGGTGGAAGAAGGTAAGTTAACGAAAAACCCAGGTCGTATCCAGCCGACGGATCCGAACTTCGCGAGTTCACGGAAACCACTCGTCGCAGAATTCCTCTTTAACGGTGATTCGTACCATGTCATCGTCAACCACTTCAACTCAAAAGGTGGCGACGGAGCTGACTTCGGTAAAAACCAACCGGTCGTGCGTAAAAGTGAAGTCCAGCGTCATGCGATTGCGAACATCGTTCAGGACTTCGTCTCTGAATTGAAGACTGAAGCGAAAGACTCGAACGTCGTCGTTCTCGGTGACTTGAACGACTTCCAGTTCTCGAAAACACTTGATATCTTAAAAGGTGATAACTTGTGGAACACAGTCGACGATCTGCCGGAATCAGAGCGGTACTCGTATGTCTATAACGGAAACGCTCAAGTGCTCGACCATATCTTGATCTCGAATAACTTGAAATCGTATACGTCGTCGGATATCGTCAACATCAACTCAGAGTATATGGAAGCAGACGGTAGCGCGAGTGATCACGATCCAGCGATCATCTCGATTCAAGGTGCAGAGACGGCCGTACCTGTCAAAGGAAAAGCAGAAGTCGGCATCTGGCGTGCTGTTCAAAAAGGAAAACATATCTTCATTGAACGGAAACTAGGGCGCAACTGGGATAAAGCAAGTGAAACACATGCAGACCAACAAGGTGAGTTGCTTGCACTCCGTGTTTCGCAAGGGCGTCCATACATTCAAGTCAAAACGATCAAAGGAAAAACGGTTTGGCTTGAACTGTCGAACAAGTATAAGTTGAAAGAAACAACAAAATATCAATAAAATTAAAAAGCGGACTTAGCGGTCCGCTTTTTTGCGTGCTGGAATTAAAAGCGAAAGAAGTGAGAGGGTGCTGATAGAGAGCGTCGAAATTAAAGCAATCGGTAGAGGAATGACGCGGAACATATACGTGAAGTGGATCAAGATTAAAAAAAGGATGATAGCAAGACCAGGAATGAATTTCTTAGAGAGAAGCATACCTGATCCGGGTACGAGCAACTCGAAACCGAGCCGTTGATTCAGGCGGACATCTTCGTGTGCATTCGCTAAACTAAACGATACGGTCAAGACGACAAGAATCATCCAGCCGGAAAATAAGTATTGTTGAATCGGTAAAAAAGCAATGGATTCATAAATGAAATACAGTAAAACCATAGGTCAACTCCTTCATATCATCTTGTTATTTGGAAAAGCATTGAAAGTTTGGCTTACGAATTCTAATGATACCGAGTCGATAATCGGAGAGCAATCAAAATTCGCTGAGAATGAAATAAAAGAATGTTCGCACATTTCAACAATAGGGGAAGATAGTTTAGAATGTATATTAAATTCTTTCAAGAATCGTTTAAACAAAAGCTTTTTTGAAATGGGAGCGTTCTCACGAAATATGTCGGATTTGTGGACGAAAGATGTGATTTAGACAAATGAGAGCCGATGACTGTTCGAAGGAATGATTTTCTTTTAAAATAAAGGTAATGAAGTAGAAGGAGGCGAAACGAGGACATGAAAAAATGGTTGATCATCGGAGTAGCAGCAGTAGCCTTTTTCGGCTACGAAAACATTCCAATGGAACAAGCAGAAGCCGATTACCCGAAAAGCGGCGGCAAGCTGATTGATCGATATAGCAGTGAGTACCCGGGATACGACTGGGAAGTCAGACGGACATCAACGGAGGAATTCGTCGCCTTGACGAAAGATGGTAAGGACTACGGGAAGTATCGTTTCAAGAACGGGGTGACGACGCAAGGTGCCGTTCTTAATAAAGATACGGAATCGTCGCTGAAGAAAAAGGGTTGGACCGCAGTGAAGTCCTACCGTAAAGGCAACACAAACTACATGTTGAACCTGGATCATGCCGCGGTCTATGAGAAGAAAGGCAATTACGTGACGTACTTCTTCGATCAGCATGACGGCAATAAGGTCAAAGCGACGCTTGCGATTCCAAAAGACGTCGAAGCGAAGAAAAAAGGCTTCTATGGTACGGCTTCGAATGCGTTACGAACGACAGATGAGAAACTGATGCTTCGGTTGATGAACTGGGAACGGGTTGACTATAAGTTGAATCCGTTAGCACCGTACACGGCACTGAAGCCGGTCACACGCGGTCACAGCGAGAACATGGCGAAGAATAATTTCTTCTCGCATACAGATCCACAAGGTCGCGATCCGTTCGATCGAATGGAACAAGGCGGTATCAAGTTCATGGGAGCCGGTGAGAATCTCTCGATGGGTTATCCGAATGTCTTTGCGGCGCATTGGGGCTTGATGAACTCAAAAGGACACCGCGATAACATCCTTCAAAAGAGCTTCAAGCAGGCGGATGTCGGTGTAGCATTCCGAGATGATTCACCGTACTTCACGATTAATTTCCGAACACCTTAATAGAAGAATGGAGGACGATATCGCTCGATGTCGTCCTCTTTTTTATGAATTAGTTCATTCTATAATACAGGTAGGAGGTGGAACAGTTGGAAATACGTCAATTGACGGCAGAAGATGCAGTACTGTATAAGGCGTTACGATTAGAGGCGTTGCAGAATCATCCGGAAGCATTCGGTTCTGATTATGAAGCAGAAAAAGATCGACCGGTCGAACAGTACGCAACGCGTCTCAAAAGTGAACAGGTATCGACGTTCGGTGCGTTTCATGAAGGAGAACTCGTCGGTGTCGTCACCATCGTCTGTTTAGAGCCAGTGAAGATGAAACATCGGGCGAATCTATTTGCGATGTACGTCACGCCACGCACTCGAAAGCAACAGGTCGGACGACAACTCGTACAAGAGGCATTACGTCGTACATTAAAGCAGCGTCCTGTGATTGAGCAAGTCCATCTCTCGGTCGTCCGGACGAATGAAGCTGCTAAAGCGTTATATCGCTCACTTGGTTTTGAATCATACGCGATTGAACCACGGGCGCTGAAAATCGATGATATGTATCATGATGAAGAACAGATGTGGTATCGGTTTTAACACAAAACGACCGACATTCAAGGAGAGGTAATCTCATTGAATTTCGATCGTTTTTTGAATCAATTTGCCCATTCAGGCTTGCTGAAGCCTTTAAATGATTTTTCGATGACTGTATTGAAGGCGTCCGATTCGACGGCTGCTTTTAAGTCTTTTGCGACTTGTTTGTCCGCATCTTTCGTTTGGACAGCGACGAGGTTACGGTATTGTTCGTCCATCGTCTCAAGCGCTAACGCATCGAGTAAGTCGAATTTCGCAGCAAGCGCGAAGTTCCCTGGAACAGCTGAGATATCGACACTTTCGACAGCACGTGGCAATTGAGCCGCTTCGAGTGGTTTGATGACGAGTTTCTTCGGATTCTTGACGATATCTTTCTCGGAAACGGTCAGTGGATCGACATCCGGCTTAAGTTCAATCCAGCCTTGTTCTGCCAAGAGGTTCAGTGCTCGTGCTTGGTTCGTCGGATCATTCGGCGTCGCGACTTCAGCACCGGTCTTGACGTCGTCGAGTGTCTTCGCTGTCTTGCTGTATAGTCCCATCGGTGCTGTCGGGACCGTGATGAGTCCTTTTAAATCGAGGTTCTTTTCTTTAGAAAACGTCTTGAGATAGATCGAGTGTTGGAACAAGTTGGCGTCGATGTTTCCGCTACCGAGGGCGATGTTCGGTTGGATGTAATCGCTGAACTCGACGATTTCGACTTTATAGCCTTTCTTTTCGAGTTGTGGCTGGATCGCTTGTTTGACCATGTCGCTATACGGACCACTCGTCGCACCAATCTTGATCGTCTTGTCTTTTTCATCAGCACTGCTGTCTCCACATCCCGCGAGGACTCCTGCACCGAGTAAGGCTGTTGCTAAAAAGGCATATCGTTTTTTCATGATTCCACTCTCCCTTTGTATGTATGATTAGCGTTTATCTGTTTTTCGCGCCAGTTGATTGCCAAGTGCTTGAATACTTTGAACGATAACGATGAGCACGACGATCGTCACGATCATGATGAGATTATCGTAGCGATAGTAACCGAAACGGATCGCGAGGTCACCAACACCACCGCCGCCGACGATACCAGCCATCGCCGAGAAGCCGATCAGACTGATCGTCGTTAATGTGATGCCTTGAATGATGCCGGGAAGTGCTTCCGGTAAAAGGACGCTGACGATGATTCGTAATGGTTTCGCCCCGCACGCTTCCGCTGCTTCAATCAAACCGGGCGGAATCTCACGTAGTGATGTTTCGACGAGTCGCGCGAGAAACGGAATCGCTGCGACACTGAGGCTGACGGATGCTGCCGTCGGACCAATCGTATTGTCGAGCAAGAACTTCGTTAACGGAATGAGGGCAACTAGCAAGATGATGAACGGTAGCGACCGGACGATGTTGACGACGAAATCAAGAACACGTCGGACGGCAAGGTTTTGAAAAAATAATCCGCGGTCGGTGACGAACAAGAGAATCCCGAGCGGAATCCCGACGACCAATGCGAAGGCGAGTGAAATTCCGACCATCCATGCTGTCTCGCCGAGTGCCTTCAAGAGCTCAGGTAACATCGTTTGAATACGATCAAGCCACATCCTGAATCACCTCGAGTGCGTGAAGTTCCGTCGCGAGCCAGTCAAGGGCAGGAGCGATTTGGTCGGATGATCCCGTCAAGCTGACAATCAGGACACCGAAGGCGACGTCTTGAATGTAGTCGACCTTGCCGTGCAAGATGCTGACTGAGATATCGTAACGGCGGATTGCTTCTGATAACGTACTCTCGCCGGTCTTCTCGCCTGTGAACTGCAAGCGGATGATTTTTCCCGGTGTCGCTTGTAAGATGCGTTCCGGTAGCTCGATTTGTAACGCCGTGTCGACATAATGTTGCGTCACCGGATGTTTGGCTTGGCTGAACAAGTCATAGGTAGAGGCGACTTCGACGACTTCCCCTTGCGACATGACGGCGACACGATGACAAATCTGTTTGACGACATCGATTTCATGCGTGATGAGGACGATCGTCAATCCGAGTCGTTCATTCAAATCTTTTAACAAATCAAGAATCTGAAGCGTCGTGACCGGGTCAAGAGCTGATGTCGCTTCATCACATAACAAAACGGTCGGATTGTTTGCGAGTGCCCGGGCAATCCCAACGCGCTGTTTCTGCCCACCGCTTAATTGACTCGGGAAGTTCGTCTCAAATCCTTCAAGTCCGACGAGCGAGACGAGTTCGCGAATGCGCTCCGGGAAATCTGCTCGTTTGACGCCAGCAGCCTTGAGTGCAAAAGCGATGTTATCCGCGACGTTGCGCGACTGGATCAATTGGAAATGTTGAAAAATCATCCCTGTCCGCAAACGAAGTTGACGTAAGTCCGCTTTTGACATCCCGCCGAGCGAGACACCGTCGACCTTGACGGTTCCTTGTGTCGGGTGCTCGAGCCCGTTGATCAGGCGAAGCAATGTACTTTTACCGGCACCGGATTCACCGATGATCCCGAAGATTTCTCCTTTTTGAATCGTCAAATCAACATCTCGTAATGCGAAAATCGGAGTCCGGTCTCGGACGAACCGTTTTGTAATCTGTTTGAATTCAATCATCCGCTCATCTCCTTGTACAAAAAAAGTCGCTTTTTCCTAGTAGCAGAGCAACCAGAAAAAAGCGACGAAAGTGTAAGATTTCGTAACTTATCTCTCAGAATGAAATCCATTCTGTAGGATGTGGCACCGTTCCTGATAGGTGGTTGCCGGACGTCGTTGGGCCTAATCCCTCGGTCGCTCTCGATAAGTAGTTATGCTGTTGGGATTTACTTTAACGGAAATGATTCCCATCTGTCAAATATTTTTTCAGAATTATTCCGCAACAGGTGTCCGGAATAGGTTGAGCGTTCCGATTCGGTCGACGGCCTCTTCCAATCGTTCGACATCAGCAATCAGACTGATCCGGACGTAGCCTTCACCGTATTCGCCGAAGAATGATCCAGGCGTCACGGCGACATGTGCTTCGTCAAGCAGATGATCGGTGAAGCTCTGGGACGTGTAACCTTCAGGAACAGGCAGCCAGACGAAGAAGGAACCGCCCGGACGTGGTCCACTCCAACCGATCGCATCAAGTTTTGCGAACAATGCATCACGTCGTGTTTCATACAAGCTACTTAACTCACGGACACATGTCTGGTCACTCGTCAGAGCGACGGTCGCAGCATGTTGAATCGGTGTGAAGGCACTGACGTAAAGATGTTCCTGATACGTCTCGATGCTTGAGATGACGGACGGATTTCCAATTGCGAAGGCAATCCGGAAGCCTGACATGTTGAAGCGTTTTGAGAGTGAGAATAGCTCGATCCCGACGTCTTTTGCACCTTCCGTTTGCAGGAAACTTCGCGTCGGACCATCGAAACTGATGCCGCCGTATGCTAAGTCATGGACGACACAGATATCATGGGCATCGGCGAAAGCGACTGTCTGTTCGAAGGCTTCTGCCGTCGCCGTAGCGCCTGTCGGATTACTCGGGTAGTTGAGGAACAACATCCGGGCACGCTCGACATCCGTCGTATCAAGTAAGTCGTAATCGGGTAAGAAACCGTTTTTCTCGAGCAACGGAAGCGTAATCGGGAATGCGCCAGCAAGTGCGGCGCCAGACAGGTAATCCGGGTATCCTGGATCGGGGACGATGACACCTTCTCCAGGGTTGACGATCGTCTGCGGTAAGGCGACGATTCCGGCTTTACTGCCGAGGAGAATCGCGACTTCCGTTGCCGGATCGATCGTGACGCCGAATTCAGTCGCATAAAAGCTGGCGACGGCTTGTTTTAGAAAATCATGGCCACGAAACGGTGGATATTGAAGGTTCGTTGGCTCGTCGATGGCTTGTTTTAACGCATCGAGAATATGTACGGGCGTCGTTTGATCGGGTGTTCCTTGACCAAGTGTGATGACATCGTGTCCGGCAGCTTTTACAGCACCGATTCGGTTTGCGAGCTCAGCGAAAACGGGAGCAGGAAGCCGATCAATGGCGATGGATGGAGCGAAATGTTTCATGGATGAATGCCTCCTTCGTGGTATTGTCGTCAAGGATAACGAATATTCAGTCAAAAGAAAAGAACTTTTTCGAAATTCAAAAAAATTGTCGGATAAACAGGTACAGATAAGTGGAGCGGGAATAAAGAGTAGGGAGAGGAGTGAGGAGATGAAGCGAGCTAACTGGAAAGAGGCAGTCGTCTATCAAGTCTACTGGCGTAGCTTTAAAGATTCGAACGGGGATGGGATCGGTGATTTGCGAGGTGTCATCGACAAGCTTGATTACATCGCTTCACTAGGTGTCGATGTCGTCTGGTTGAATCCATGTTATCGTTCACCGGACGTCGATAACGGTTATGATATTGCCGATTATTACGGGATCATGGAAAAAGCCGGAACGATGGGAGATCTACAGGAGTTGATCACGACCGCTCATGCCCGTGGATTGAAGGTCATTCTCGATTTAGTCGTGAACCATACAAGTGACCAGCATGACTGGTTCCGTCAGTCGCGGGAGCGGATCAACGATAAGGAAGACTGGTATATCTGGCAGGATGGCACGAAAGATACGCCTCCAAACAATTGGCGCTCCTACTTTGCGCCAAGCCCGTGGACGTGGAGTGAAGAGCGCGGGCAGTATTATTTTCATTCCTTCGCAAAAGAACAGCCAGACTTAAACTGGGAGCACCCAGCTGTGAGGCAAGCGATCTACGATATGATGAACTGGTGGATCGCTCAAGGGATTGACGGCTTCCGGATGGATGTCATCAACTTGATCAAAAAACGGTCGTTCGAGGATGTCGCCAATCCGTTTGATCTATCGTACCTTGGAAATCAGCCAGGCGTGCATGACTTCCTGCAGGAGATGCATGCGAACGTCCTTGCGGGAAAAGATTTATTCACAGTCGGTGAGATTCCGTTCGTTGGTCCGGAAGACGGTCTGTTATATGTCAGTGAAGAACGAGAAGAACTTCGGACGCTGTTTCACTTCGAAATCGCGGACGACATGGAGGCAATGGATCTCTTACGATTCAAGGAAATTCAGAAACGCTGGTACGACGTCTTATACCCACTAGGTGTCAATTCACAGTTCCTCAACAACCATGATCATACGCGACAAGTGACGCGATTCGGCAGTGAACGGTACCGGGTCGAGAGTGCGAAATTACTCGGTTTGATGTTGCATACGTTACCTGGCATTCCGTACGTGTACCAAGGAGAAGAAATCGGCATGACGGGGATTCGTTTCTCAGATCCATCGCTCTATCAAGACGTCGCCTTTCGCAATCGATACGAAGAACGCGTTGCTGGTGGAGAGGACCCGGAGGTCGTACTCTCATCGATGCAGTTACTCGCCCGCGATAACTCCCGCACGCCGATGCAGTGGGACGACACGCATGAAGCCGGTTTTACGAGTGGGAAACCATGGTTAGCGGTCAATCCGAATTATACAGACATCAATGTCGCGCAGGCAGAAGCCGATCCATCGTCCGTGCTTGCTTTTTACCGATCGTTGATTCAGATGCGAAAGGATCATCCGATTATGGTCTACGGTACGTACCGAGACTTAGCACTCCATGATCCATATCTCTATATCTATGAGCGGGAACTAGAGGGAGAGGTCTGGCGGATCGTCCTCAACGTGCATGATGAACCGATGCAGACTGCCCTCGTTTTACCACATGAAAAATTGCTCGTATCAAACTATCCGGATAGCCCGGATATCTTGCGTCCCTATGAAGCACGCGTCTACCGTTATACTGTTACAGAACAGAAGTGAGTCGTCTGTTGAACGAAAAAACATCCGCGACATATCAGGAACACGTTCGCGGATGTTTTTCATATGCGTATATTATTTGAAAGGTGATGATTTTTTCGTCTGTAAGACCTGAGTGAATCGATCGACGGCTTGTCGCATCTCGTAACTCGGTCCGAGAATGAGGGGACCGTGTCCGACGGCAAGAATATCTGGAGACAGTTCCGTCAGTTGATCAGCTGAGCGAAGGGCAACGTCCGGATCCCATGTCGCGAGTGCGGGGAACGGGAATTGCCAACGGACATCACCGGAGACGGCAAGTCCACCTTGCGTCTGAAAAGCATCTCCAGCGATCAAGGTCCGGCTTCCTTCATGCCAAAGCGAGATTGAGCCAGGTGTATGGCCGGGTGAGGCGATGACACTGAGACTACCGACTTGTTGACCACTCTCGAGTAATCGATCCGGTCGCGTTTTGATGTTTTTCGGAATGCCCCCTTTTAAGGGTGTCGTTTCACCTTCTCGTAGCGTCTCATCCCCGCTGAGCAATGCAGCATCTCGGTAACTGATACAGACTTCAGCGAGTGGGAAGGCGTTCGCCAGGAAATCAAGTGAGCCGACATGATCGGCGTGCGCATGAGTCAGGATGATTGCACCGAGTGGTTTCTCTTGCTGTCGAATGTAGTGATAGAGCGCCTTTGCGTTGATTCCGAGTCCGGCATCAATCAATGTTAAACTGTCTACTTCTTCAAACAGGTAGCAGTTGACCGGGAAAAAGGATGGGGTCGTCTGCAATTGGTGTAAACGTTCGATTGTCGTGACACGCATCGGCTTCACTCCTTCAAAAAATGAATAGTCTTCTTCTTTAGTATCGTCTGTTTTTTTAGATGCGTCTAGACGAATTGTGTGGAAAAAGAGGCATCACCTCTAAAAAGATGATCCCTCCTCTACGAATCATTCAAATGTTACGGCGAAGACGGCACCAGCGTGTGGTGCATCATCTCCATTAGCAGCGGTCGTGACGAGCAATCGATCTTCATAGAAAATCGGACACGTCGGATTTGCGACTGGGAAGTCGACATGATCCAATTTTTCGCCTGTCGCAAGATCCCACCGGGTGATGCATGATCCAGCATAATGTGCGATCCAAGCGTGACCTTCCGCGTCCTTCGTCATACCATCCGGGAACCCTTCTTCCTCTTCAAGGTCAACGGCGACACGCTTATTCGAAAGTGGTGCGTCTGGAGCGTAGTCAAAGGCATAGACTTTTTTCGTCGGTGTATCGATGTGATAGAGCGTCTTGCCATCTTCTGACCAGACGAGTCCATTCGAGTTCGTTAAGTCTTCGTGCAAGACATCGATGGAACCATCGTGACGCAGACGGAACAATCCAGCGGTCTTGCCGTCTTCTTCATTAATGCTACCGGCAACATATTGTCCGGTCGGATCAAGCTTTCCGTCGTTCATTCGGTCGGAATCGGGTAACGACAGTTGATGCTCAAGAGACAAGTGTCCTTCTTTGAGATCAAACGTTCCGAATCCGTGTTCAGCCGTGACACGTAATAAATCCGGTGCATCGGTCAAGGCAATCGATGTGATGGCGCTTGGTAACGTATACGGTTTGAGCGCTTCTGTGACGAGGTCATATGAAAAAAGAAGTTGATTCGGAATATCAACGAAATAAAAGCGCTTTGTTTTTGCGTCGTAAACAGGAGATTCGCCTGTCTTACATGCGACATCAATGAATAGGGAAACGGTCATAAGTACTCTTCCTCCTAAGTGGACACCTTTTACGAGCAGTCCAGATAATAACAATTTAGTATACCTGTTTTGACGCGCAATCAAACCTGGATCAAACAGCTGGTATACTAAATAAACGTCTAAAAAAAATAGCCTGCTATCAAAGCAGACTATCCTACGAGCGTTATATCAGCGGCTCTTAACGAGCAAGTTGACCGCTTCCTTGACGAGTTCCTCGGTTTGTCCATCGCCATTTTGTTCGGCGTCCTTGACGCACTCAATTAGATTCGAACTGACGACGACGCCGATCGTCCGGTCAATCGCGGAACGGGCAGCGGAAAGCTGGGTGATGACATCGCGGCAATCTTGCCCTTCTTCCATCATCCGTAAAATGCCTCGTAGCTGTCCTTCGATCCGACTAACACGGTTCTTCATCTTCCGATCATAATCCATTATTATTCCTCCGATTCCCGTTGACCTGACGTCATGTAGTATCTTTATGCTATGCCCATTACGGTATCGCTGTCAATTCAACAGAATTTTAAGCTATATTTTTGATAGAATGAGGGAATATGGATGTGGTGAAGTTTTTTACTTAGAAATTTGATAAAATCGAAAACGATTTGGTGTCAGCTTGCGTATACTATATGATAAGGCTGACATCAGAAGGAGGAGAAGGATGCACACTCAATCCGATGAATCGCTTTATCATCTGATGCGTAGCGGTGATGAGCAAGCTCTCGAGACATTGTACGATAAGTACGAGAGGCTGTTGTTCTCATTCGCCCATCGCTTTACGAATAATGACCGGTTGTCCGAAGAAGTCATACAAGAAGTATGGATGAAGATTTGGAATGGTCGTGTTGATTTTGATACACAAAAAGGAAAGTTTTCATCGTGGATTTTAACGATTACACGTAACGCGGCACTTGATTGTCTCCGTCGCGAAAAACGACAACCGACAATCGAAGTCGAGGAGCGCGATGGTGGATATGACGAGCCGGTCGAGCGGACGGTCATGCAGCGGGAAACGGCTGCTGAAGTGCGCGGGGCGGTTAGTGAACTGAAACCCGAACAGCAAGAGCTGATTGAACTCGTTTACTTCCAGGGTATGACGCAGCAACAGATTTCAGAGCAGCTCGATTTACCTCTTGGAACGGTCAAGACGCGAATCAGGAGCGCGATTCAAGCATTACGAAAACGAATGGATGGGAGGGAACGAGATGGAAGAACGTTGTCATGACTTAATCGATTATTTCAATGGAACATTATCCGCAGCAGATCGCGACGCGTTCGAAGCGCATCTTGCGACGTGCGAAGAATGTCGTGAAGCGCTTTTAGAAATGGAAGAACTCATGCTTCCCATCGCTGAATCGCTTCCGGAGCGACCCGTTCCTGCAGGTATGAAAGCACGGATTCTTGGAGAAGTCCTTGGTTCAGCAGAGACAGCATCTCCGAAGGAAGCACCGATGACTACTCCGGTAGACATCAAACAAGCACGTCAGCAACAAACGAAGAAAAAGAGTGTCCCACTCGGCTGGTTGATGAGTATCGCCGCCGCCTTGATTCTCTCACTTGGTGCGAATGCCTACTTCCTCTCACAGGAAGAAAGTACGGATACACCTGAGACGTTAGCGATGGATGAAATCAAAGGGATGGGGAACTTCGAAAGCACAGAGTCCATCAAAGGATCGAGCATGATTTTCACACAAAACGATAAATCGTACATGCTGGTTCAGTTAAAAGATTTACCACCCCTTCAAGAAGGGCAACTTTATCAGTTATGGACGATCGAAGGCGAAACACCTACTGCGAACGGTGTCATCGAAAAAGATGGAGAAGCAGCAGCTGTCTTCCCACTTAAAGGAGACGGCAAAGTGGACGCGGTCGCCATTACGGTTGAACCCGAACCGGATTTAGAAAAACCGACAGGCGAAATCGTCGCATCGGTTGCGTTATAAGAATGAAGTTTAGCGGATCCGTCTCGTACGGATTCGCTTTTTTTTGTGCAAGGTGCTGAATGGAATAAGTAAATACGCGTTGAAATGATAAGAAATCGAATGAATTTCTAATTTTTACTGAAGAAATGAGACCGAGCAGACGATAGTTAGGAGAATGACAATCCACAAAGAGAGGCCTCATACAATGAATGAATGGATTATCTTAACGAAACATTACGAAGTGACATTGGTCGTGTTGTCGGTGCTTGTTGCCATCATTGGATCATACGGCTCACTAGAGTTAAATCGGCGTCTGGCGAAGGCCACTGCCTTAAAGAAGCGTGCTTTGTTTCTATCGTCGTTAACGATGGGATTATCGATCTGGGGAATGCATTTCGTCGGGATGGGCGCGTTCGCGCTGTCGGTTACGGTTCGCTATGATTGGTTTTTAATGTTCTTGTCCGTCATTCCCGCCATTTTGGCTGCTTTCATTGCCTTCCATCTGTTGTATTCGTCGGTGATTACACGCAAGAAAGTCATTTTAGCGGGAGGACTGATGGGGGGCGGAATCGCCATGATGCATTATCTCGGGATGATGGCAATGGAGTTCGGCGGAAGCGTCCGGTATGAGACAAGCTTATTTCTCTTATCGGTCTTGATTGCTGTCACGGTCGCCTATATCGCCTTGCTACTACTTCATCGTTTGCGACATGTCGATAAGAAACGCATTCTGATTCCCATCGCGATCGTGATGGGGTTTGCCATCTCGTCGATGCATTATGTCGGGATGCTTGGCACCTCGTTTTGTATTCCATCTACTAATGCCGGAATCATCGGGGATACTCCGATCACGTCGAATATCTTGAACGAAGTCGCGATTCCCGTCTTCTTGATCGTCATCTTGATTGCAGGTCTTTATATTCATCTTGAACGTCGAGCACTGCAAATGATGGCGTATACCGATCATTTGACGGGGCTGCATAATCGCCGGTGGCTCGATCATCATATGGCGAAGGTCGATACCCATTATGGTCGATCGAAACAGGAAATGGCGATGGCATTACTTGATCTGGATGGATACAAATGGGTCAATGATACATTCGGTTTTGATAAGGGTGATGCCGTCATCCGCCAGTTCGCGGAGCGGATGCTACGGACGCTAAAGGAAGATGAAGCATGTATCCGTTACAATGGTACGCAGTTCTTCCTGATCAAACGTGTCTCGCAGGAAGATATGACAGAGGTATTCGAACAGATTTTAGAGGACGTGCGTCAACCGATCGACCTCGAAGATCAGGCAGTCCATCTGACAGCGACGATGGGCGTCATCTTACCAAATACGAAGGAATCGCTTGAGATGCGGATTGGTCAGATGGAGAGTGCGTTACGTGCTGGAAAAAACGAGGGGCGCGACCGCTTCATCGTGTATGATGAAACGCTACACTCGGATCGCAGAGAGCAATTGATCGTCGGTTCGTTACGCCGAGCGATGACGGACTTCAAGGAGTTCGCCCTCGTTTACCAACCGAAAATCGCACTCGCTACAGGAAAGGTCGATCAAGCAGAAGTCTTGATTCGCTGGAATCATCCGAAGTTCGGTTTCATCTCACCGGCAGAGTTCATCCCGCTGGCTGAGAAATATAGTCTGATTCATCGTTTAACGGAGTGGGTACTAAAAGAGACCGTCGCACAGATGGAAATTTGGAAGAAGGAAGATTATTTCATTCGCCAAGTCTCTGTCAACTTATCCGCGATGCACTTCCGGTCCGAGTCGCACAACGTAATGATCAAAGAAATCGTTCACCATTCCTTAAAGAATGGAAGTGAATTGCAACTACAGCTCGAAATCACGGAAACGTCCGTCATGGAGAACCTCGACCGAGCGATGACGATGCTTGGTGAATTGAAACAACTTAGTTTGACGATTGCACTTGACGACTTTGGAACCGGTCTATCGTCGCTAACGCACCTGAAGCATCTTCCGATTGATATCCTGAAGATCGACAAGTCGTTCATCGATGAAGTACCGCATGATGAACGAGGAACGGCGATTACGGAAATGATCATCCAACTCGCGAAAAGTCTTGGGATCGAAGTCGTCGCGGAAGGTGTCGAGACACTTGAGCAGCATCTTTTCTTGAAACGCCTCGGTTGCGATTATGGTCAAGGCTACTATTACAGTAGACCGATGCACGTCAAGGATCTAAACCAGCGGACGATTGAAGAAACGGTTCTAAATGTCGGATGAGGCAATCCAAACACGACTTTCGTTCGTATACTAGATAAGCATGCGAGGACGATGCATGCGACGTCTGGGGGGACGCAAAGCGCTGGTTTTCACCAGCTCGTGCACGATGCAGACAGACATCCAGTACATTTAACTATACTCAGGCAATCCAGCTTTCAACGCAGCAACTGTCTGTTCGAACACAAACAAAGGCAACTTCCACGACGGAAGTTGCCTTTTTCATCTGTGCTTATGAACGAACCGTCAGCACACAGCCTGTCTGATCCGTCACGAGCACATTCGTATTGAAGTATTGTCCATCACTTTTTAAGATGAGGGATTTTTTCTCTGCGTTGTAATCGAGTGTCATTTCTTGATCGAGGAAATGGCTCGACCACCGTTTGACGAGAACGGGACCAACGTTCGAGTCGATCGTCATGTCTTCCGGTGTCGCTTCATCGACGATACGAATACTGAAAATACCAGAGTTTCCGCAACCGCAACCCTCTGTATCGTAATAGAGGTGCAGTTGACCGGATACTTCACCGCGTAATTGGCGGATCCGCTCCTGAGCAGATGGTGTAAATGTGATGTTCATGGTCATTCACTCCTTTACCTTAGTATACGCCGTTTGTAGCGGAAAAGAACGTCACTTGCTCACGCTGACCTGGCGGCGCATCCGGACGAGAAGGAAGATGTAACCGGCTAACAATAAGACGACACTACCGAGAACCGTCGTATCGACGAGACCGTTATCGGACTCGAAATTGATCGCGATGTATGCCCAGACGAAGACGAGCGGATAAATCGGATCACGGTTAGCGAACATGAAGAGAAGCGCAATGATGACTCCGACGACAAGTATGATCATCGTCCAACCCGCATCTCCGATTCCGAGCCAAGATGTCACACCTTCTGCGTTGATCGTCAGGAAGATATCAGCAATCGTCGCGACTGATACCCAGCCGAGATAAAGCGAGAAGGGTAACTTGAAGCGTAACCCTTTCGTCTCACGATCAATTTTTGAGTAGATCACGATCAATGACAGCAATAGACCGACGATGACGACGACCGAGACAACGAACAGTTCAAACGTGAACGAGACGATCCAACCCGCGTTGAACAGACAGCTGATTAAGAACCATGGTCCGATTTTTTTCGCGAGTTCGTGTTCCTTGAATTTCGGAATCGATTGTAAAATCAACCAGATGAGTAATACCGCATAAATCAATCCCCAAATCGAGAATGCATACCCAGCAGGTTTGAACAATGTGATGATCGAGTCGGAAATCCGTCCCGTCTTTCCTCCATCGAGAGCGTTCACGGCAATCGTGAAGATGAAGCCGACCCAGTTGAGCCAAATCCATTTATTATTTTTCAAACGAAAAACCTCCTTTATTCTCTAAAGAAGGTTTACCCAAAAATCATTTTCATTAGTCATCAAGGTCGGCGCGTCGGGTTCAAAAAGGACATCCCAATGGCTGGGTTCCCCGTATGCGAACCGAGAACCGGTGTTAAGTCATCAATGCGGACACGCACATCGTACTTCGATTCGAGGCGTTGTTTCCATTCGAGTGCCAGTTCATGCGCTGTCGCATGGAATAAAGAAATATCGGTCACTTGACCCTGTTCAATAATCGCGACGAGATGATCAAAAATCTTCGAATGGGCTTTCTTGAATGTCCGGACGGTTTGATAAGGAACGATCTTTCCTTCTTCAAAGTGGAATAACGGGCGAAGCTGCAATAGGTTACCGACGAATGCCTTCGTCGAAGAGATGCGTCCTCCTGCTTGTAATTGATCGAGGTTCGCAACCGTGAATTCAATGTGGTGATCGAAACGACGCTCGAGAATGATCTGTTCGACGGATTCGATCGAGTGCCCCGCTTCGACGAGTTCAATTGCTTCTGCCAGAAGTTGACCGGCTGGGTAAATGCCACAGCGGGAATCGATCGCAATCAGACGAAAACCAGCAATCTCTGCCCCTTGAACGGAAGCGCTGTACGTTCCGCTCAGTTCACTCGATAAGTGAACAGCAAAACCGACATCATATTCTTCTTTCAACCGTTCATAATGCTCGGTGAAACTACCGATCGAAGGTTGGCTCGTTGTTACCTTGTGTTTTGCATCAATCCAGCTGTAGACAGTCTCCGCATTAACATCGACACCATCGACGAAACTTTCACCATCCTTCATGACGAGTAAAGGGACAACCGAAAGATCATCGCGCTGAGCAATCGTATCCGGTAAAATCGTTGTACTATCAGTGATCCAAGCGATCCGCATAACAAGTTCCTCCTTAAATTAGTACCTGATATTAATTGTAGGTGTAAGCGTTCTCGCTGTCAAATGAACATTAAAAAATATTGAACGTTTTAGTTGATTAAATAATGAAATACGCTATAATCGGTACGTGATTAGTAAACTTTTAGTCATCTTATACTAAACTAAGCCGATGAGAGGAGGACGTCGATTGTACTCAATCGGACAAAAAATCAAGAACCTCCGTCTTCAAAAGGGATTGACGCAAGAGGAACTAGGGGAAAGAACAGACCTGAGTAAAGGATATATCTCGCAACTCGAACGGGAAATCAGTTCACCGTCGATCGAGACGCTGTTTCATCTCCTTGAGGTCCTTGGCATCTCCCCGAAGGATTTTTTTGATGAGGACACACTCAATCAAAAAGTCGTCTATGGGGAAGAGGATGTCACGACGTATGCCGATGAGGAGCAAGGGTATCATGTCACATGGCTCATTCCAGAATCGAACGAAAAAGAGATGGAACCGGTCTTGCTGACACTCGCACCAGATGGAGCATTCAAGACATATGAACCGTCGGGTGCTGAAACATTCGTCTACGTGCTGGCAGGAAGCGTCACGCTGACGCTTGGTCATCAGTCTTTTGTAGCGAATCAAGGGGAGACACTTTACTATAAGGCTTCAGAAATTCATCAATTACACAATGAGTCGACACAAGAGACGAAGGTCCTCGTGACTGCGACTGACTCATACTTATAAAGGAGGAACTAGATTGGCAGATACTACGATCATTCAATTCAAGGACGTCACGAAACGATACGACGATCAGACCGTCCTCGACCAAGTCAGCTTTGAAATCGAACGCGGGAAGTTCTATACGTTACTCGGACCATCGGGTTGTGGGAAAACGACGATCTTACGACTGATTGCTGGCTTTTCGGAAGCAACAGAAGGAGACATCATCTTCAACGGAAAACGAATCAACGATGTGCCGGCGAACAAACGTCAAGTCAATACTGTTTTCCAAGACTATGCACTCTTCCCGCACTTGAACGTTTTCGAAAACATCGCCTTCGGTCTTCGCATTAAGAAGGTAAAAGAAGCGGATATCGCAAAACGCGTGACCGACGCGTTGAAGTTCGTCAACTTGTCGGGGTATGAGAAACGAGAAATCACCGAGATGTCGGGTGGACAACGGCAACGTGTTGCGATTGCTCGGGCGATCGTCAATGAGCCGGAAGTCATCCTGCTTGATGAACCACTCTCAGCACTCGATTTAAAACTACGGACGGAGATGCAGTATGAGCTCCGCGACTTACAACGTCGTCTAGGGATCACGTTCATCTTCGTCACGCACGATCAAGAAGAAGCACTCGCGATGTCAGATGAAATCTTCGTCCTCAATCACGGTGTCATTCAACAGTCTGGAACACCGACAGATATTTACGATGAACCGATCAACCGCTTCGTCGCTGACTTCATCGGTGAGTCTAACATCATTCCAGGGCGCATGGTGGAAGACTACCGGGTCTGGTTCGCAGAAAAGGAATTCGAATGTGTCGACCGTGGTCTTGAACTAAACGAACCGGTCGAGATCGTCATCCGTCCGGAGGATCTTGAAATCACGAACGTGACACAAGGGAAACTACAAGTCACGGTCGATTCGCAACTCTTCCGTGGCGTGCACTATGAGATCGCTTGTATGGATGAAGTCGGTAACGAATGGCTCGTCCACAGTACGAAAAAAGCGACGGTTGGTGAGCAGATCGGTCTGACATTTGATCCGGAAGCGATTCACGTCATGCGATTGAACGAGACGGAAGAAGAATTCGATAAGCGTCTGGAATCCTACGACGGGGTGTTATGATGCAAAAATCACGTAACTGGTATCTCATTCCGTATCTATTCTGGATTGCCTTGTTCGTCATTGCACCAATCGTACTCGTCGTCTACTATTCATTCCTTGATTTGGACGGCAACTTCTCATTTGAGAACTACCAGAACTTCTTTACGTCGACGTATTTGACGATGACACTTAGCTCGTTCTGGTATGCGTTTTTGATTACGGTGTTTTCGCTCTTGATCGGTTATCCGACGGCTTACTTGTTGACGAAAACGAAGCATAAACAGCTGTGGCTATTGCTGATCATCTTGCCGACGTGGATCAACTTGTTGCTGAAAGCTTATGCCTTCATCGGATTGTTCAGTACGTATGGTCTCGCGAACCAAACGCTTGAAGCGATTGGGATCGGGCGACAACAGATTCTCTTTACCGACTTCAGTTTTGTTTTCGTATCGGTCTATATCTTCATTCCGTTCATGATCCTACCGATCTTCAACGCGATCGAAAAATTGAGTCCGTCACTCGTCTTCGCTGCACGTGACCTTGGAGCATCGAACTTCACGACGTTCCGCCATGTCGTCTTCCCGTTGACGCTTGATGGTGTGAAATCGGGCTGTCAGCTCGTCTTCATTCCGGCATTATCGCTGTTCATGATTACGCGTCTGATTGCCGGGAACCGCGTCATCACGCTCGGTACAGCGATTGAACAGCAGTTCCTCGTAACGCAAAACTGGGGTATGGGAGCGACGATTGCCGTCTTCCTCATCATCGCGATGGCAATCATCCTTGCGTTAACGAGCACGAAACGGAAGAAAGGAGCGACGACTTGATGAAACGTCTGAAACTAGCAAATCTTTATTTAATCGGTGTCTTCATCATTTTGTATGCTCCGATTTTCTACTTGGCATTCTATTCGTTTAATAGTGCTGATAACATGACGAACTTCGATTCGTTCACGTGGGACTGGTACAAGGAAGTCTTCCAAGACTCACGCTTGTTGATCATCGTCTTGAACACACTCGTCATCGCCTTGTTATCCGCAGCGATCTCGACGATTCTTGGCGTGTTCGGAGCGATCGGAATTCAAGCCGTGCGCAAGAAGCGCGTCGAGACGTCATTATTAACACTGAACAGCATCTTGATCGTCAGTCCGGATGTCATCATCGGGGCATCGTTCTTGATTTTCTTCACGCTACTTGGCATCCAGCTCGGGTTTACGTCGGTCTTACTGTCACACATCGCATTTTCGGTACCGATCGTCGTCATTCTCGTCCTGCCGAAGTTGCAGGAGATGAGTCCGACGCTCGTTGATGCAGCGCGTGACTTAGGCGCAAGCCGTTGGGACGTTCTGACGAAAGTCATCCTGCCGTACATTACACCAGGTATCTTTGCCGGCTTCTTCACGGCATTGACGTACTCACTTGATGATTTTGCGGTGACGTTCTTTGTGACAGGAAATGGCTTTACGACATTATCTGTAGAAATCTACTCTCTTGCCCGTCAAGGGATTTCGATGAAGATCAACGCCTTGTCGACTGTCATCTTCTTGTTTACGTTCTTACTCGTCATCGGCTACTACTTCTTGAACCAACGAGCTGCTACAAAGCTTTCGCGACCGGAGGTGAAATGACCGTTGAAAAAATTGATTCAATTGTTCGTCGCGATTTTCTTGATTTCAGGTGTCATCCTATTCACCTTGAATCAGTTGAACGAGACACAAGGGTATTCGGGTAAAAATGTCCTGAACATCTACAACTGGGGCGATTACATCGATCCAGCACTGATCAAACAGTTTGAAAAAGAGAGCGGCATCAAGGTCGTCTATCAAACATTCGATTCAAACGAAGCGATGCTGACGAAGATCGAACAAGGCGGAACGACATACGATATCGCCGTTCCGTCCGACTATGCGATTGCGAAGATGATTGATGAGAAGCTCGTTGTTCCGATCGATCATCAAAAGATTCCGAATCTCAAAAACATCGATTCACGCTTTCTAGATTTATCGTTCGATCCGAACAACAAGTACTCGATTCCGTATTTCTGGGGAACGGTCGGTATCGTTTACAATAAAGACTTAATTGGTGGGAAAAAACCGACGAGCTGGAAGGACCTTTGGGATCCGAAGCTAAAGAATCAGATTCTACTCGCTGACGGTGCTCGTGAAGTCATGGGGATGAGCCTGAATAGTCTAGGTTATTCGTTGAACGAAACGGATGAGTCGAAACTACAGGAAGCCAAAGCGAACTTGATGCGCCTGACGCCAAACGTCAAGGCAATCGTCGGGGACGAAATCAAGTTATTGCTCGCAAATGAAGAAGCAGGACTTGGTGTCGTCTGGTCTGGTGACGCAAACGAGATCATGAGTGAAAACGAGAATCTCGACTATGTCATTCCAAAAGAAGGATCAAACGTCTGGTTCGACAACATCGTCATTCCGAAGACAGCGAAAAACGTCGAGGGGGCACATGAGTTCATCAACTTCATGTTGCGTCCTGATATTTCAGCGAAGAACGCAGACTACGTCGGCTATTCGACACCAAACAAAGAAGGCTTGAAACTGCTCGATAAATCGGTTCGGACCGATGAGCGATTCTATCCTGATAAACAAGTTACTGATACGCTTGAAGTCTATGAGAACCTCGGAAAGAAAATGCTCGCGCATTACAATGAGTTGTTCTTGGAGTTTAAGATGCATAAGAAATGAGGCAGAACCTAGTGTCATGCGACACTAGGTTCTTTTTTATTTCTCATCAAAAAAATAAATATAAGTTCCCAGAAAAAAACTATAAAAACTGAATAATTTTTTGAAATAGGGGAATCAGTTTATTATCAACGCCTTTCATAGGCGCCGAGGAGGAAATCATCATGAAACAAGTCTTAGGAATCATCTTAACTGCCGCACTCACTGTCAGCATCGTGTCAGGCACTTCATATAACCAACCGGTCGAAGCAACAAAACAGACAGACGTCAAATGGTTGCAAGAAATTCAAACACAAGCAAAACAAGCGCGTTCACTCGATGGAAAAGTTGCACTTGAAAAAACGACACTTGCACAAGTACATAAAGCGTACAAGGGGGAAAAGAACTCGAATTGGTGTCAAAGCGGAAATGGTCTCGCCTCAGCGGATCGTGCCCTCCATTACTGTTCTACGTATGGTGTGAAAGATTCAAAAGCGAAAGTCAGTGCTATCGTCTATGATCCGAAGCAGGTTAAACGGACTGTGACGGTCAAGGAAGTTAAACAAGCGTATCCGACAGCGAAACTCGATAAAACATTCAACGTCATGACGGTTTCCTCAAAACAGGTCAACATTTATCTAAATTTGAATTCCGACCGTACACAAGTCATGTCAATTCTAGTAAAATATAACTAATGTAAAAAGGATGACCGATTCGGCCATCCTTTTTATTTAATCGTTTTGTAGAGTGGTACGAGATACGAATAGGTATTTCGAATCATTTCCAGTAATTCTTCGCGTGACAGGTGATGCACTTGTTCTGCCGGAATATGGCGGCCAACAAGGAATTCTGCCTTTTTGACGTCGTGGAAACGTTGTAATCCTTTTTCAATATCCGCCTCATGAACGGAGACTGCGTCTTTTTTCATATGATCGTATGAGACGACGAAATCATCCGGAAGGGATGTCAGCAGTTCTGTATGCTGTAATAGTTTCGATGCGTATTGTTGTTTATTCGGCAACTCGTAAATGTAGGCGAGCCAAATGAACAGATGATCATCAAACAGACCGACTTGGAAATGCGGATGTTTCTTGTATCCACGTTTATCGGGGGAGAAGGCCATCCATGTATCCTTCGGAGGGTTGACCTTCCGACGGGCATGTTGCGCGATGTGAACATGGACATCTTCTGCTGTTGCGACCGTTAAGTCAGGTGCGACTTCCTGACCGATGTCTCGAAAGACCGGCTGGATGCGTTCGCGAATCGCTTCCATCCGTGGTTCTAGTCCATCGATCTGAAATGTATCAAATGCGTGTTGCGTGAATGTTTTTGTCATGAAAAAATCACCTCGCGTCAATTGTATCAAAGGAGACCATCGAAGTTCGACTTTTTGCTCGAAAAGTAGAATAATGGACATATCGATTTCCAGTAATATACAACTACATAATTTAAAGGAAGGGGAATGTTTTGTGCGTCGTTTTCAACAATATCTCCTTCGAAGCTGGGTTGTTTTTTTCGTAATCGTCATTGGCATCGATCTTTTTGCGAAGTCGAAGGATTATAGTCTCAGCATCGATTTGTTTACATTCTTATTGATTGCCGCCTTATCGACGATTTTTGTCGTCGACCCTGTACGCCGTCGCCATATGAGTTTTACTTTCCATTTTGGATTCGTCCTCTTCACATTCTTAACGTATGGATTGTTATCAGCGATTTTTGTCGGGCAATTGACGATGCTTATTTATCAATTACGAACGATTCATACACCAATCGGACGTCGACGGATGTTACATAACTATCCGTTCAACGTTGCCCTCGAATTGTTTTTGATCGTTCCAGCAGGTCTTGCTTATAATGCACTCGGTGGAACGCATGGCAAAGCGTTCGTATTGACAGAAAACATCGTGCCGTTACTGGCGATGGTCGCGATTCTCTGGATCGTCCTCTTATTGCAATATCAGTTATCTCGATTTCTTCTTGGAGAAAACATTCCAAGTGACGTCATGTTCCAGCTGCTACGTTTTGAAGCGGTCGTCATCACGGCAGAATTGTTATACGGTATTTTCAGTACGCTCGTCGTTCAAGGAAACGGAAATAGTGGACTTGTCATGGCGGCCTTTGCCTTATTCATCATCAAACGCGCACTGGGGAGTTCGGTCGAAGCGACGGATCGGATTGAACATTGGGAACAGATTGAGCGATTGAAAGAAGCGGCTTGGAAGGACGGTGATGCGCAGTTCATCATTGAGCGGTATTTACGACAGCTCAATCAATTCGTCAAACCGGATATCGCTTGGATTAAATTCGATTTCAAAGAAGGAAAGCAAAGCGTGTACTATTCGTTGAAGGACGGACGAAAGTTAAAAGCCGATCATGTCGAAGGGCGAATCATTGAAGACATCATCGAAAAAGAAGAAGTGCTTCTTTACGGGATGCAACAGGAGTGGGATATCCGTCTTTACGATAGTTTGCCGGAAGAGACACAGTCCGTCCTCTTCATTCAACCGGAAGCGACAGAGACGATCAACTGCTCGTTGCTCCTTGCCTCGAACGCAAGTGGTGAATTCACGCAGGATTTCGGATATGAGCTATACCGCGCTTTACGTGTTCTGTCGTGGGCAGTGGAACGAGCACACGAACGAGAGCGCTTGTTGACAGACAGTCGGACGGATGCGATGACAAAACTACCGAACTATCGTGCCTTGCAAGAGTGGGGCGATCGTCGTATTAAACAACGCGATCTTTATCCGTTTTCAGCCTTAATGATCGATTTAGATCATTTTAAACAGATTAATGATACGTACGGGCATGAAGTCGGAGACGTCGTCCTATTTGAAGTTGCGAAGTTATTGATGCAGGCAACACGTATCACGGATCTTGTCGCGCGTTACGGGGGAGAGGAATTCGTCATTTTACTTCCGAATACGGATCTTGATTCTGCCCAAATCGTCGCAGAACGAATCCGCGAGACGTTGCATGCAAATCCGATTTTAGTCGAAGGACATACGCTCCGGATTACGGCTAGTATCGGAATCGATACATTAAAAGAACTTGGTGATCTTGCGAGTTTGATTCGAAATGCCGACCGCGCGATGTACGTCGGAGCGAAGTTCCAAGGACGCGACCGTGTCGCATCGTATCAGGAGTGGAAAGAGAAGGTTATTTAAATCAAGTAGAAGAAGGTGGCAGAGACGCTATCTTCTTTTTTGATATAAAAAATCCTCCCAGTTCAGATGAACGAGAAGGATCGAAAAAGAATAAGTTCATTGTGCTTGTTGTTTGCTGCGACGAATCTCGTTTTCGATCGCATGAATTGCAGCTGACCAAGAACCATAACGATGAAGTAAAGCTTTCGTCGACGGTTTGTTGTTCCGTTTTGCCCATTCCCGATACGCTTCAAAAGAGAGGGCAAAGCCGACTTCCTCGATTGCTTGACGCAGAGAAGCAGCAAGTTCAGCTTTCGAATAAGTGACGCTCGCTTCAAGTCCTGCAGCGGTACACGCATCGTGCCACGAACCGAACATCTTGACGATGTGATAGTGACTCGGTGCATGATGGACGGATTTACGCCACATCTGGTACTTCTTGAGTGTGATCGTAGAGCCGACGTCTTGTGCGTACCGTTCGAACGACTTTAAGATTTCGTCTTTCGTATATTTCGGTGCCCGCTCGAGCTCCTCCGGCTGTTGATCGACATTCCACTCGTATCCAGCAGCAGACAAAGCTTCCGGCCACGATCCGAATTGACGAATGATATTTTCCGGCTGAGGCCAGTCATTAACTAAAGCATAACGGCGATAGACAGTACGGCGTGGACGGTCCTGGATGAGTTCACCGACCGCACGGATGGCTTCAATCATCTCAAGTTGCTCTTCTGTATAACTCTGTTGACTCGTAAGTACACGTTGCTTCATGAGTGAGTCCTCCTTCCTAGTTCGATGTAGTATTGAGGCAAAAGTCCTCTGTATTAGATATATCGGTACATTTCCATTAATTATGAATAATTCCCGCAAAATATTGTAAATAAAGTGAATCGGATTCTTTGCTTAGTATAAATGGAAGTCATGGAAATGAAAACAGAATGACACGAAATTTTAATTCTATTCAGAAAAATAGGACAAACGACTCAGATGGAAAAAAAGACCAGACACGCTCGTCAGCGAATCTGGTCTTTTGATATAACTTATTTTCCTTCGATGTAAGCCCATTTGTACGAAGTATCGGCACCGACTTTGTGGTTGACGATTCCTTTGACGTACGGTTTACGAAGAAGCGAAACACCTTTTTGGTACATAACTGAGATCGCTTGATCCTCTTCAAGGAGTGTTTTCTCAGCATCCTTGAGAGCCTGCCAACGTTTCTCAGCATCTACTTCTTTTTGAGCTGACTTGATGAGTGAATCATACTTATCGCTTGTGTACTTACCACGGTTGTATGGTCCACCAGTTACCCACATATCGAGGAATGTCATCGGATCCTGATAGTCAGGTCCCCATCCTGCGAACGATAGCTCGAACTCACCTTTAGACTCGAGATCCAACTTGTTCTTGAATGGTTGTTGTTTGATCGTGACTTCAAGACCTGGAAGGTTTTTCTCCCACTCGCCTTTGAGGTACTCCGAGATTTTTTTCGAGTTGTCATCATCGTATGAAAGAAGTTCGAGTTTGAGAGACTTCTTGCCGACGGCTTTCAGTCCTTTTTCGAATGATGCTTTTGCAGATGATGCGTCATATGAACCGAAACCTTCGTTGCCATCACGGAAATCTTTACCGTCTGGACCTTTCGCGAAGTCTTTTGGTACGTAGTAGTAAGCAGGGATCGAACCGTTGTTCAAGAGAACATCAGCCATCTGCTTCTTATCGTATCCTGAGTCGATCGCTTTACGGATATCCTTGTTTTTCAAGAGGTCATTCTTGAAGTTCATTTGGATATAGTACATTGCTGCATCAAGACGTGTATCAAAGTCTTCTTTGTCTTTGTATTGATCAACGAACTCACTCGTTAAACCAGCTAGATCGATGTCACCTTTTTCGTACAAGTTGACGCCTGTAGAGACTTCTTTAACGATTTTCGTGTTGATTTCTTCAAGTTTGACATTATCTTTATCCCAGTACTGATCGTTTTTCTTATAGCTCCAGCCAACATCCGTTTTCCAATCTGAGAGGACGAATGGTCCGTTGTAAAGGAATGTGTCCGGCTTCGAAGCAAAGTTTTTACCTTGTTTCTCAACGAATTCTTGTTTTAGTGGCATGAATGAACCGAAACCAGTCAACGATTTGAAGTATTCAGCTGGTTGAGTCAACTTGACTTCAAGTGTTTTGTCATCAACCGCTTTGACCGCGACATCGTCTGCTTTTCCTTTACTTGTGTTGTAAGCTTCTGCACCATCGATGATATACATGATGTATGCATACTGCGAACCACTCTTCGGATCAAGGACGCGTTTCCATGCGTATTCAAAGTCTTTTGCTGTGACATCGCTGCCATCCGACCATTTCGAATCACGAAGTTTGAACGTGTATGTAAGTCCATCTTCAGAAACATCAACACTCTCCGCAACACCTGGTGTTGCTTCTTGATTCTCGTCTAGACGGAACAGACCTTCTTGAACGTTGTTCAAGACTGTGAAGGATACAGAGTCTGTTGCGACTGTCGGGCTAAGTGCTGGAATATCCGAACCGCTGATGATATTCAAGACTTGTTTGTCTGAAGATTTATCTCCTGACGTCGAACCGCCTTCTTTTTTACCTTCATCTGTCGTCGAACATGCCGCAAGACTTGATCCAGCGATTGTCAGTGCTCCGACGAGTGCAAGTGCCTTTTTCTTTTCCATAAAGTAAATCCCTCCCAAAAGAAATAGATATATCTGGTGAAACGATAAGAACCGATAGGATAGCGATCCGGTGTCCGACTAAAAATAAGAGGGGTCATCGCCTTTTATTCTTAAGCTAAGGAAAGCACCGGATCAACTTGTTATCAATAATAAATACAATATTCAGAAAAATCAATAGAATATTTTCAGATTATTTCAAAATTATTAAATTTATGTGTGATACCAACGTTTTTTCACGAAAAATTATTTTTATGTAAGGATAAAATTAGGAGTTTTTAAAAGGATTGAATACAAAAAGAACCAGTTGTATAAAACAACTGGTTCTTGAACTCATTTCTGCTCTTGGACGTACTGGAGTGCTTCTGCGACGTGATCCTTTACTTTTACGCTGCGCCATTCCTTGACGATTTCACCGGACTCATCAATCAGGAAAGTCGAACGAACAATTCCAAAATATTCCTTACCGTAATTCTTTTTCAGTTGCCAGACGCCATATTGCTCACACACTTCGTGATCGACATCTGATAACAATTGGAACGGTAATTCGTATTTTGCAATAAAGTTTTGATGCCGTTTCTGACTATCAGCAGAAACACCGAGAATGACCGTGTTATTTTCTTCGAACGCTTGCGTCGCATCACGGAAATCACATGCCTCGGTCGTACAACCAGGCGTTGAATCCTTCGGATAGAAATAGAGTACGACTTTTTTTCCACGATAATCCTCGAGGGAAATCGTTTCTCCTTGTGCGTTCGGAAGGGTAAATGTAGGTGCTTGCATGAAAAATTCCTCCTTATCCTAATTCCATGTTTAATTGATCCGCATATTTCTCAAGCTTCTTTTGAAGACTTTCTTTTAAAGGATCAAGGGCAATCAAGTACTTCTCATAATCCGTCCCGGCTTTCGCTGTCTTCATGAGGAGTGGCTGTTCTTCTTCATACCAGTCTGCATAGTCTTGATAGTAATCAACGAGCGTCTCAGGATTTCCTTCGTTCTTCAATGCCTCACCGTAAATCATCAGGATATTACTGTTCATCTCGAGCGCCATATAATCCGTTTGGGCATTGACGCGAGAGAAGACAGCATCCTGCTCTTTTTCATCCGTTTTTCCGATCTCGTCGGCCGCCTTCGCATTGACACCATACTCGTCAGCGTTAAATCCAGTGAACATGTCGCCAAGTGTCGAGAAGACAGACGGATCGAATGTCGTCGGTGTCAGGACGATCTTCCATTCATCGTCTTTCTTCAATAACAGCTTCGATCCTCGGTTCGGGAGAATCGATCCTTTCGCATCCTTGAATTCGTGGATGATGTAGGCGACATCGCCCTTTTGGAACGACTTGACGATCTTACCGGGAACGACATTCAAGTTCTTCGCACCGACGGCGAGCGGCTCAAGTTGTTTTTCGTCACCCGTATATTCAATCGATGCAAGGTCTTTTGCATCTGCTCGTCCTGATTGACCGAGTGTTTTTTCGTATGTTTGATAGACGTCAAGAACGGCTTGTTCAGCCTTCTGTTGTTTCGTTTCCGTCGTCTTCGGGGATTTGGTATCTGTAGAAGACGAGGAGTCGTTTCCGCAACCGACGAGTACGAGACTGGTCGCAAGCAGCACTACGAGCGATCGTTTCATTCGAATTCCTCCTAAGATGAATGTTTCATGGTGATTCCTTAGCTAATCTTGTCTCTACCATACAGGAAATTCGCTTTTTTGAGTAGGATATCGGTACACTAAACGAAAGGGGAGTGATAGATATGAAAATTCATATTACAGATGAGGCATTACAATACTTTAAAGATGAGATGGAAGCAAAATCAGGAGATACGATTCGCTTCTTCGCAAAATATGGTGGCTCAACGGATTTAACACAAGGTTTCTCGGTTGGTGTTCATATGGAAGAAGTCGAACGGGCAGCGGTCGAAGAAGTTGTCGACGGCATCCACTTCGTCGTCTCGGATCAAGATGACTGGTTATTCCAAGGACAAGATGTCAAAGTTTCAATTGAACATGAAGAGATCGTCTTCTCACAAGCAAAGGAATAATCGAGAACTGAGGAGAGACCAAATCGGTCTCTCCTCTATTTTTTTGACTAGAATAATTGTAAGCGGACTCATGCTTCTGTACAATGGAGAATGTAAGCGATTTAAAGTAGAGATTAAAGGGGGAATAGAGATGATTCCGTACAAACACGAACCATTCACGGACTTCTCACAAGAAGCAAACAAGAAAGCGTTCGAAGAGGCACTTGCACTCGTCACGCAAGAACTCGGCAAAGATTATCCGCTCGTCATCGGTGGAAAACATGTGACGACGGAAGATAAAATCGTCTCCGTCAATCCGGCTAACAAAGAAGAGATCGTCGGACGTGTCTCGAAAGCGACACAGGAACATGCAGAAGAAGCGATGCAAGCAGCAGTCACAGCCTTCGAAACATGGAAATTCGTCAATCCGTCTGTACGTGCGGACGTCCTATTCAAAGCAGCGAACATCATCCGTAAGCGGAAGCATGAGTTCTCTGCCTACCTCGTCAAAGAAGCAGGGAAACCTTGGAACGAAGCTGATGCCGATACAGCAGAAGCAATCGACTTCCTCGAGTACTACGCACGCCAGATGCTCGTCTTAAAAGACGGCAAAAAAGTCGAGAGTCGTCCAGGCGAATACAACCGTTACGATTACATTCCACTCGGTGTCGGTGTCATCATCTCACCATGGAACTTCCCACTCGCGATCATGGCTGGAACAGCTGTCGCAGCAATCGTGGCAGGGAACCCGATCCTCTTGAAACCCGCATCGACGACACCGGTCGTCGCGGCGAAATTCGTCGAAGTCATGGAGCAGGCTGGTCTTCCGGCTGGCGTCTTGAACTTCGTACCCGGTTCAGGAGCAGAAGTCGGTGACTACCTCGTTGACCACCCGAAAACACGTTTCATCAGCTTCACGGGATCACGTGATGTCGGTCTTCGTATTAACGAACGGGCATCGAAACTAAACGAAGGTCAAATCTGGCTCAAACGCGTCATCGCGGAAATGGGCGGAAAAGATACGATGGTCATCGATGAGTCGGCTGACCTCGATTACGCAGCGGACATGATCACGAAAGCGGCATTCGGATTCTCGGGTCAAAAATGTTCAGCTTGTTCACGTGTCGTCGCACTCGACTCTGTCTATGACGAGTTGCTCGAAAAAGTCGTCGCGAACACGAACAAACTCAGCATCGGTAACCCAACAGATGTCTCAAACAATGTCGGACCGGTCATCGACGCAGCAGCCTTCAAGAAAATCACGTCGTACTTCGACGTCGCAAAAGAAGAAGGACGTATCGTCGCAGGTGGTACGGCAGATGATTCAACAGGATTCTTCGTCTCACCGACAGTCGTCGCGGACGTTCAACCAACGGATCGTTTGATGCAAGAAGAGATCTTCGGACCAGTCGTCGCCTTCACGAAAGCGAAAGATTTCAAAGAAGCAATCGACATCGCGAACAACACGGAATACGGTTTGACAGGTGCTGTCATCACGCAAGACCGGACAAACCAAGAGTACGCGCGTGCGAACTTCCACGTCGGTAACCTCTACTTCAACCGTGGATGCACAGGAGCAATCGTTGGCTACCAACCATTCGGTGGATTCAACATGTCTGGAACGGATTCGAAAGCGGGCGGACCGGATTACTTGACTTTACATCTTCAAGCAAAAACAACTTCAGAAATGTTCTGAAATGGTGTTTAATAGATGAAACGGGTGTGCGACCTGCATGCCCGTTTTTCTTATATCACGGAAAAAGGGGGAGCAAGGATGAACGGAATGTGGTTTGCGATTTTGCTGTATCTCGGACTGATGGTCGCACTTGGCGTCATTGCGTATTATCGGACAAAGAACATGAATGACTACATGCTTGGGGGACGTACGATCGGTCCCGTCGTCACAGCGCTCTCTGCTGGAGCGAGTGACATGAGTGGCTGGTTGTTGATGGGATTACCGGGGGCGATGTATGCAACTGGTCTGTCCAGTGGATGGATCGTCGTTGGTTTATTGCTTGGTGCTTACGCCAACTGGTTACTCGTCGCGCCGCGTCTGCGTGCGTATACGGCACATGCAGGAGATGCGATCACGATTCCCGATTACTTTGAAAAACGATTCCACGATAAAAGTGGCGTCTTGCGTACGGTTTCAGCTGGAGTTATCTTAATATTCTTTATAATGTACGCATCAAGTGGTTTTGTCGCTGGTGGTCGTTTGTTCGAAGCCGTTTTTGGTCTCGAGTATACGACAGGTCTTTGGATTCTAGCGGGCGTCGTCATCGCCTACGTCTTCCTCGGTGGTTTCCTTGCCGTCAGTTGGACGGACGTCGTCCAAGGGATGATCATGGTCATTGCCCTGCTGATCGTACCAGGCGTTGCCCTCGCTTTCAGTGGCGGTATCAACGATACACTCGAGACGATCCGGTCGACGGACGGTTCGAAACTGGAACTCTTCAAAGGAACGACGACGATCGGTATCATCTCGCTCCTCGCCTGGGGACTCGGGTATTTCGGTCAACCGCATATCATCGTTCGTTTCATGGCGATCCGTAACTTACATGAGATGAAGTCAGCACGTCGCGTCGGAATGATCTGGATGACGTTCTCGATCGTTGGTGCGATGGTGACAGGTTTAATCGGTTATGCCTATTTCACACAACAAAGTGCTGGACTAAAAAATCCAGAGAATGTCTTCATTCAGTTATCACGAGATCTCTTCCCTGGGTTCATTACGGGACTGTTGCTAGCAGCATTACTTGCTGCGATCATGTCGACGATCTCGACGCAGCTACTCGTCTCTTCGAGTGCGGCAACAAATGATTTCTATCACCGTTTCTTTAAACGCAGTGCTTCAGACCGTGAACTGATGATCATGGGTCGCGTCATGGTTCTAGTCGTCGCGGTTCTTGCGATTCTCTTATCGTTCGGCGCGCAGAAGTCGATTCTGACGCTCGTCGGATACGCGTGGGCTGGCTTTGGTTCAGCGTTCGGACCAGTTGTGCTGTTCAGTTTGCTTTGGCGCCGGATGAACAAAACGGGAGCACTTGCTTCAATGATTACGGGATCCGTCGTCGTCATCGCTTGGATTCTCATTAACCAAAATGTTGATGGATTACCATCCTACATTTCGGAAATGTATGAGATGATTCCAGCTTTCATCGCTTCGACGATCGCGCTCGTCATCGGTAGTCTCGTGACGAAGGAACCGAGTCAAGCCATCTATGATGAATTTGATCAAGTGCAAGCACAGCTAAAAGGTGCAGAACCTGAGCGGAAGATTGTCTAACTAACAGAAGGGGTGTTTCCTGATTACAGGAGACCCCCCTTTTTTGTTCACTTCATACGTTGTTATTTACCATAAACATATTTGTTGTGCTTGCGCAAAATGAGCGTATAATGAAAACAAAAAGTGAGGTGAACGAGATGGCGACACAGCCACTTACACAAGATCTACCCAAAAAACGGACATATATCGGACCGGCGTTCGTTGCTGCCGTCGCGTATCTCGATCCGGGAAACTTCGCGACGAACATGACGGCAGGTGCCCAATATGGCTACTTGTTGCTCTGGGTCATCGTTGCCTCGAACTTGATGGCCGTCGTCATTCAGTTCCTATCAGCCAAACTTGGAATCGTCAGCAATCTCAGTTTAGCGGAAGTAATCCGGGAAGAGTTATCGCCGGTCTTTCGCTTTTTCTACTGGGTCCAAGCGGAGCTCGTCGCGATGGCGACCGATCTCGCCGAGTTCGTCGGAGCCGCACTCGGATTTCATTTACTGTTTGCGATCGATTTACGGATGGCAGCATTACTGACGGCAGTTCTATCATTCGTCATCCTCGGATTTGAGCAGAAGGGACTTCGACATTTTGAAGCCGTCATCGCCGTTCTTGTTTTAATCATCGCAGCGGCTTTTGCGATTGAAGTCTTTGAAGTCCATCCGGTCTTCCGTGATCTATCAGCAGGACTAATGCCGGGATTCGAAGGCACATCGAGCATCGTCCTTGCTGCCGGCATGCTTGGTGCGACCGTCATGCCACACGCTATCTATCTCCATTCCGATTTAACGAAACGACGGATGGGGCACGTTGCGAATAAAGTGTCGATGTTACGGATCCAGCGCTTTGATATCTGGGGAGCGATGTTGATTGCCGGAGCGGTCAATGGAGCGATGCTCGTCATCGCAGCCAGTGTCTTTTATGGTACGGAGTATCAAGCCGGTTCGCTAGAAGAAATCTATGAAGGATTGCATGTCACGCTCGGCGGCATTGCACCGTATCTGTTTGCGATTGCTTTACTCGTTTCAGGTCTTGCTTCATCAAGCGTCGGGACGATGTCAGGTGACGCGATCATGCGTGGATTCCTCCATCTTCAATTACCACTGTTCGTTCGCCGGACCGTGACTATGTTACCGGCTATCTTGTTGCTGTTCTCCGGTTTTGATCCGACACGGGCACTTGTCCTCAGTCAGGTCGCCTTATCGTTCGGGATTCCGTTCGCGCTAATTCCCTTGATTCGGGCGACAGCGAGTGAACGGTACATGGGGGAACACCGGAACAGTCGGTTCATGAACGCGTTCGCCTGGATCATCGTCTCGATCGTTATCGTCTTTAATGTCTATCTGCTCGTCGATGTCTTAGTATGAATATTCAGTATTTTTGTTTCGTCTGATTTAAACCGGGTATTTCATAACTAGAAGCTTTCCGCCCGGAAGCTTTGCTACCCCTATAAGGACGATGGTGCGGACCTCCCCCCGATGCACCATCGTCTTTTTTGTCTGGACGAAAAGTGCTATGATTAGAAATAGTGTAAAATATATTGCAAAAGTTCCGGAGGTGGAATGACATGGCAAAGATTAATGAGGAGCAAGTCCGCCACGTGGCGCATTTGGCACGCCTTGCCGTGACAGATGAAGAAGTAGCACAATTCACAGTACAACTCGAGAAAATTCTTGGGTTCGCTGAACAATTAAATGAACTCGATACGACGGGCGTTGAACCAACGACACACGTCCTCGATTTAAAGAACGTCCTACGTAAGGACGAAGTACGTCCATCGCTTCCGCGTACGGAAGTAGAACGACTCGCACCCGATTGGGAAGACGGACAAGTCCGCGTCCCAGCGGTGTTCGAATAAGGAGGAAATGACCCGATGTCACTTTTTGAACATGGTGTCAAAACACTACACACACTCATTCAGGATGGCGAAGTCAAAGTTTCTGAACTCGTCCAAGAATCCTTTGATCAAATCGACCGTGTCGATGGAAAAATCGGTGCGTTTCTTTCATTGAACGAAGAAGCATTCGAGCAAGCAAAACGAATGGATGATGTCGCGAAACACGAAGCGAATCCATTGTTTGGTCTTCCAATCGGCGTCAAGGATAACATCGTCACGAAAGGGATGACGACGACATGTGGTTCGAAATTCCTCGAGAACTTCGTACCGGCACACGATGCGACGGTCGTCGAGCGTCTGCATGAAGCAGGGGCGATCACAATCGGGAAATTGAACATGGATGAGTTCGCGATGGGTTCTTCAAACGAGAACTCAGCGTATAAACCAGTTAGCAACCCATGGAATACAAAACACGTTCCAGGTGGTTCTTCGGGTGGTTCGGCAGCAGCCGTCGCAGCAGGTGAAGTCTTATTCAGCCTTGGTTCGGATACAGGTGGCTCGATTCGTCAACCGGCTGCCTATTGTGGTGTCGTCGGGTTGAAACCGACATACGGTCTCGTCTCACGTTTCGGTCTTGTTGCGTTCGCGTCGTCGCTTGACCAAATCGGTCCGTTGACACGGACAGTCGAAGACAACGCGTATCTGTTGAGCGCGATCGCAGGACACTGTGAGATGGATTCAACATCTGCGAACGTCGCAGCTACGGATTACACACAAGCGTTGACAGGTGATATCAAAGGTCTGAAAATCGCTGTTCCGAAAGAATACTTCGGTGAGGGTGTCAGTGAAGGCGTCAAAGCCAACATCCGGGAAGCAATCCAAAAACTCGAAGCACTCGGTGCGACAGTCGATGAAGTGTCACTTCCGAACTCGAAATATGCGCTTGCGACGTACTACTTACTTGCTTCATCGGAAGCTTCATCGAACCTTGCGCGCTTTGACGGTATTCGTTACGGAGTCCGTGCCGAAGCGGATGCACTTGAAGATGTCTTCAAGTATTCCCGTTCACAAGGATTCGGAGACGAAGTCAAACGCCGGATCATGCTCGGAACGTATGCACTCAGCTCAGGTTATTACGATGCTTACTATAAAAAAGCACAACAAGCCCGGACGTTGATCAAAAAAGACTTTGACGATGTTCTCGCGAACTATGACGTCATCATCGGACCAACAGCACCGACACCAGCATTCGAACTCGGTGCACAGCTCGACGATCCGGTCACGATGTATGCGAATGACATCTTGACGATTCCGATCAACTTGGCAGGTGTTCCAGCGATCTCAGTTCCAGCTGGATTCGTCGACGGTCTTCCAGTCGGCTTACAAATCATTGGAAAACATTTCGATGAGGCGACGATCTATCGCGCTGCGCATGCGTTTGAGCTTGCGACAGGCGGATTCGCGCTTCCGAAGTTATAAGGAGCGAATGTATCATGAACTTTGAAACGATCATCGGGATCGAGGTCCACGCCGAACTGAGCACGAACACGAAGATGTTCTGTGGTTGTGCGCGGGAATACGGCGCAGAGACGAACACAAAAACGTGTCCGATTTGTCTTGGACATCCGGGCGTCTTACCGAAAATTAACGAAAAAGCTGTTGAACTCGCTGTTCGTGCAGCAATGGCACTTAACTGTCAAGTGGCCGATCAAACGAAATTCGACCGGAAGAACTACTTCTATCCAGATACGCCAAAAGCGTATCAAATCTCACAGTTCGATCAACCGATCGGCTTCGATGGCTATATTGATGCGGAAGTCGATGGCGAAACGAAACGCTTCCGAATCGAACGTGTCCATTTGGAAGAGGATGCTGGTAAGATGAACCACACGGGTGCGAACCACTCGGTCGTCGACTTCAACCGGACAGGCGCACCACTAATTGAGATCGTTAGTGAAGCGGACATGCGTTCACCGAAAGATGCAGTCGCTTATCTCGAACGTCTTAAGGAAGTCTTGCAATATGCAGGCGTCTCGGACGTCAAGATGGAAGAAGGATCACTTCGTTGTGACTGTAACATCTCGGTCCGTCCATACGGACAAGAGAAGTTCGGTACGAAAACAGAACTCAAGAACTTGAACTCGTTCGGAAACGTCTTAAAAGGACTTGAGTTCGAAGAAGATCGTCACCGCAAGTTGTTGCTTGCGGGTGGAGTGATGCGTCAAGAAACACTTCGTTTCGATGAGACGAAAAAACAAACGGTCCTCATGCGTGTCAAAGAAGGGGCGTCGGATTACCGTTACTTCCCAGAGCCTGACCTCGTCAAGCTCGTGCTTGATCACGATTGGAAAGAAGCGATCCGTGCGGGTATCCCAGAACTTCCGGATGCACGTCGCGTTCGTTACCAAGAAGAACTTGGTCTTTCAGCGTATGATGCGAAACAATTGACGGTCACGCGTGAGATGGCAGAGTATTTCGAGGCGACACTTGCAGCAGGCGCAGAACCAAAAGCGGCAGCCAACTGGACGATCGGTGAAATCCAAGGTCACTTGAATAAGTCGACGGAAACGTTCGAAACAGTCAAGATGACACCGGCTCGTCTGGCGGAGATGATCGACTTGATCGCAAGCGGAACGATTTCTTCGAAAATCGCTAAACAAGTTTTCACGGCCGTCATCGAAGAAGGTGCTGAACCGCGTGCATACGTCGAAGCAAACGGTCTTGCACAAATTTCGGACGAAGGATTGCTACGTGGTCTCATCGTCGAGATGTTCGAAGCAAACCCAGCCGTCGTCGAGGAATTACTCGGTGGACGTGACCGGAAAAAAGGCTTCGTCATCGGTCAAATCATGAAGAAAACAAAAGGAATGGCAAACCCTGCCCTTCTCGATCAACTCTTCTACGAAGAGCTTGAAAAACTAAAATAAATACCTGATCGAACAGCGTCCGTTCCTCCTTTACTTCTGTGAGGAATCGGGCGCTGTCTTTTTTGGCTTTGTAATGTCTCGAGAGTTCATGTAAAATAAAACAGTTATGTATCAAATGAACGGTTGAGTCAAAAAGGAGAAAATCTTATGAGACCTAGAGCGCGCGTGATTTATAACCCGACTTCCGGGAAAGAGATGGTTAAACGAAATTTACCGTATATCCTCGACCGACTCGAAGCAGCGGGTTATGAGACATCTGTCTACTCGACGAAAGCGGTCGGCGATGCGACGTATGAAGCAGCACGAGCATGCGAAGCAGAATTTGATCTCGTCGTCGCAGCAGGCGGCGATGGTACGTTGAACGAAGTGATCAGTGGAATGGCTGCCTACAATAAACGTCCAAAGCTTGGTGTATTACCTGTTGGAACGACGAATGACTTTGGTCGGGCGATGCGTATTCCATTGACGATTGAAGGGGCGATGGATGTCATCTGCACAGGACATACGATGCCGGTCGATATCGGTAAGATCGAAGGCTCCGCAGGCGTCCATTACTTCATCAATATCGCTGGCGGTGGCATCATGACAGAACTGTCGTACGAAGTGCCTTCGAAGCTGAAGACGGCACTCGGACAGCTCGCGTACTACGTCAAAGGGATGGAGAAACTTCCGCAAATCCGACCGACATATGTCGAACTGGAGCATGAAAAGGGTATATTCAAAGGAGAAGTCATGTTGTTCTTGACATCCAATACGAACTCCGTCGGCGGATTCGAGAAATTGTCACCGAACGCGTCACTCAATGACGGTCGGTTCGATCTCTTCATTCTCAAGAAATGTAACCTCGTCGAACTGATTCGTGTCATGCGTCTTGCCTTGAAAGGGGATCATTTCTCGGACCCTTGCATCGAGCATGTCACGACCTCATTCGTCCGCATGAAGAATACATCAGAGATGAGCTTGAACATCGATGGTGAGTTTGGCGGCATTTGCGAAGGCGAGATGACGAATCTTCGCTCTCATTTCGAAGTCATGACACCAAAGTTCCGGATCGAAGAGATGGAACAAATCAATACACAACTACAAGAAGCAGAAACGAACCTCGCGTGAAGCGAGGTTTTTAAGGAGGATATTCATGATTCCAGTACAAAAGAACGATGAACACGTCGTCGAAATCGTCGACCTGACACATGAAGGGTCGGGGGTCGCGCGTATCGATGGGTACACGGTCTTCATCCCAGGCGCATTGCCGACGGAGCAGGTCAAGATCAAAATCACGAAAACGACGAAGTCTTACGGATTCGGTCGCATCATCCGTCAAAAGACGAAGAGTGTCGATCGTGTCGAGCCACCTTGTCCGGTTTACAACCAGTGTGGCGGTTGCCAATTGCAACATTTATCATACGATGCAGAACTCAAGTTCAAGCACAACCGTGTTCGTGATGCTTTCGCACGCCTAGCAGGTCTTGAAATTCCGGTCCACGAGACGATCGGGATGGAAGATCCGTGGGGTTACCGTAACAAAGCACAAGTACCGGTTGCATTCCAATCGAACAAATTGATGGCTGGCTTCTATCAAAAACGAAGTCACCGGATCATCGACATGGACTACTGCTTGATTCAAAACAAAGAAAACGACGAAGCTGTCCAAGTGGTGCGTAAAGTCCTCGCCGACTTAAAAGTCCCAGCATACGACGAGAAGAAAAAAGCAGGCGTCATCCGTCATATCATGGCGCGTCATGGCTACCATACGAACGAATTGATGGTCGTGCTCGTCACGAAGGTCAAACAACTTCGTGGGATCGATAAGATCGTCGAAGGGATCTTAAAGGCGTTACCAAACGTCACTTCGATCCAGCACAACATCAACCCGGATGATACGAACGTCATTCTCGGGAAAAAGAACGTCGTCTTGTACGGTCCGTCTGTCATCCGCGATCAGATCGCTGGATTGACGTATGAGATCTCACCGCATTCGTTCTTCCAAGTCAACCCGCTGCAAACAGAGAAACTCTACGCAAAAGCGCTCGAGTATGCTCAGTTGACAGGCGATGAGACAGTCGTTGATGCCTACTGTGGTATCGGTTCGATTTCATTGTCACTCGCTAAACAAGCGAAGCACGTCTACGGCATCGAAATCGTACCGCAAGCAATCGATGATGCCCGCCGGAACGCACAAGCGAACGGTATCGAGAACGTGACATTCGAGTACGGTGCAGCTGAGAAAGTCATGCCGGATCTCGTTAAAGCCGGTATCCAACCGGACGTCATCGTCGTTGACCCACCACGTAAAGGCTGTGACGAAGAGTTCTTGCGTGCTGCAGCAGATGTTGCACCGAAGCGAATCGTCTACGTCTCATGTAATGCGTCAACACAAGCGCGTGACGCGAAGTTGTTAACAGAACTCGGTTATACACTCGTTGAAGTGACACCAGTCGATATGTTCCCACATACGACACACGTCGAGAGCGTTGCCTTGTTCGTCCGGAACTAAATCGTTCATGCCTCTTTCCATTAGGAAGGAGGCATTTTTTGATTGACTTGGTGTATAAACGAAAGTAAATGAGAACCTCGATATGGTAAAATAATCAATTTATATATAAAAATATAGGAGGGTTCGTGATGACGGCTAACGATGTTCAAGTGTACGCAACATTCCGATTGGAACAAGACGTATTGTATCGCTATCATACATACATTCAGTGGGGGGAAAGTGAGACGTCACTAGGTGCATGTCTGATGTTGAATCCAGGATCTGCGACAGTGGATCCGGCATTACGTCCACAACTTGAGATGATAGGACAAGCGACTGGTGAGGTTGGACAATTAGATAAAACGATGTGTCAGATTGTTCGTATCGTAGAAGGAATCTACGAAGGACAAGCCTTATCGGGGCGCTTTCATCTATACAATTTATTCCCTATGCAACACGGCAATGATGTCACATCGATCAATCGTTTCGAAGAACTCTGTCAGGAAACCTCCTTTGAAAAGCAGACGTTGTTTGCGTCAGTCGAAGAATTGCGTCGACATCCTTTCGTGATTACAGGATGGGGAGTGCAGAGACATCTTATCCGTTGGATACACTTACGACAAGCGAAAGTGGAGTGGATGAAGCGTCTCGAAGCGTCGGGTATTCCGCACTTTGGTATCCAGCATCCAAGAACAGATGATTTTTATCATCTGTGTCCGAATCTCGTTGCTAGACGGGAAACGATCAAAGAGCAAATCATCGCGCGACATCGTGAAGTCATGGTACCGAGTCGGAAGCGTCAATGGGAGCGAATCCTTCTGTACCGGATGGAAGGTGGACGTATCACCTTAATGGGACGCAAACGATCTGACGATACGTGGGTCTTCATGAGAACAACGGATGAGACAGCATTACTCGAAGAGGGGGATGTATCTGCGAAGACCTCTTCTGAAATCGTCGAACGATGGGACGACGTGGTAGAACATCTCCTCGGTGAGGTCGTCTTATCGTTACGTCCTAGTTTCGTCCATCCTGAGTTTAAAGAACGGATTGCACCGTATCGTAGACGATGATACGAAAAAGGAGAAAGAGCGCAAAAGCGCATCTTTCTCCTTTTTCATTGTGTCTCCTTATTCAGCATCTTCAACATCTGCTGAGCTTGTATTCGGGAACAACTCAGCAAGAACACGTTCACTTGCCGTACCATCGTCCAGACTGCAGAACCGTTCGAGGAAGCGGTCGTACTTTTCTTGGTAAGCGATGGATTTCGTATCGATCTGTTCGATATAATCGATGACTTGATCCGTCTCTTTCAAGAGTGGTCCTGGAACGACTGCTTCGAAATCGAAGTAGAATCCACGTAACGTCGAAGCGTATTTCTCTAAGTCATACGTAAAGAAAATCATTGGACGTTGTAAGTGGGCGTAATCGAAGAAGACAGACGAGTAGTCAGTGATCAGTACGTCACTGATCAAGTACAACTCTGCGATATCGCCGTACGAAGAGACGTCATAGGCGAATCCTTCGTGTCCACTAATGTCCATGTTTTGCGCGATCAAGTAATGCATCCGGAGCAAGACGACATAATCGTCACCGAGTCGGGTCTGCATCTCATTCAAGTCGAGCTGGAGATCAAAACGATATTTTCCACGAGCGATGAACTCGTCATCTCGCCATGTCGGTGCATATAAGACGACTTTCTTTTCAGCAGGGATGTCCAGGCGTGCTTTGATTTCACTGATTAAACCAGCTTGATCGTCTGCATATAAGAGGTCGTTTCGTGGGTATCCCGCCTCAAGCATCGTGTTTTGGAAACCGAACGCACTCTTGAAAATTTCGCTCGAATAGGCATTCGGAGAAATGAGGTAGTTCCATTCCTGTGCTTGGTTGTAGAAGTTCCGTTTGTAGCGGGTTGCATTCGTTCCTGCCATATGGACTTCTTCCATGTCGAGACCTAGTCGTTTTAATGGTGTACCGTGCCATGTCTGGAGATAGATCGTCTCTTCGCGTTTCGTTAAGCTGAGTGGCTGACGCGTATTGAAGATCCAGTACTTCGCCCGTGCCATTGCTTGGTAGTATGCGAAGCTGTTTTTGAGCACCCAGTTCGGGCAAGCTTCCTTGACGTCATCTGAAGGCTCATTCGCAAAAATCCAGACGAGCTCAAGTTCAGGACGTTGTTCTTTTAATTTCAGATAAAGAGCCTTCGGATTATCGGAGTAGCTTCGTCCGAGGAAACTCTCGAATAAGACAAGGTTCTCTTTGACCGGCATCTTTTGGAACAGACGATAGAGCATGAGACCGTTCTTGATTTTTTTACGTCGTGCCGTCCGTAACGTTTGTTTGGTCTTAACAGCAGTGATATATGAACGGAACATGATATACGAACCCGTTGACCATGCTTGCAGGTACTTACTCTGTGCCTTCGTTCGTCTTAAATCGTAAGCGACATGACGGAAGACGTCTGCCTGCTGACTTTTTGAAGAGCTTCGCTCAAGCAATGCGCGACCACGTTTTGAGATGAAACGTTTGTACCATGTATTCAAGAACTTTTGAACGTCATGATCCTGCGTATGGGCAGATAACATGCCATAAATTCGTGAGATATCGGACAATGTCGTGATATCGCGTGCTTGATAGAGCGATTGTCCTTCGAGTGGCGTACTGCGTGAGTTTCGACCATAGACGACGTAACTGACCGATGTCAGGTTCGTCAATTTCGAGATGATCGTATGGGCGATGATCGTATCGGCGAACCATCTTGTCTCAAGAACCGGCAAATCGTTCAACAAATCCTTTTTGATCATCCAACCATGAATCGTCGTCAGATGACGTGAACTGAACTTTGTACGGGTATAGAAGAAATAACGATCATCATCGATCGGCATGAGCCATTTCTTCTTGTTGTAGACGGGCGAGACTTTACCGATGATGACTTCACCTCGTGATTTCTCATAGGCTTTGATATACGTATAGAGCGCACGTGGTGCGAGGATATCATCGCTATCGAGGAAGGTAACGTAATCACCTGTCGCGACTTCAAGACCGCGTCGACGTGCAGCGTAAGTTCCTTGATGCGCCTGTTCCACGATCGTACATGTCGGATAGAGGGAACGGAGCTCATCGATGTATGTGCTCGGACCATCAAAGACGACGACGATTTCCACCGGGATAGATACCTTCTGGTCGAGAACGGATTGAATGGCTGCCTTCGTTTGTGATTCAGTTTGATAGACAGGAATGATGACACTAATTGAGTTCATGTTGATTCTCCTTTTTGATGAAAGAATCCGTCAAAAACGGATTCACGAAAATAGTTCCTGTTGAATAGGATATCACAAAACGAAAAAAAGGCACGACTCTCTTAAAATTCACTTCGTTGTCGATAATGCGTTGGGGTCTCACCGGTCGTCTGTTTAAAAGCTTGACTAAAATGACTTTGGCTCGAGAAATGCAACTTGTTTGAGATGTCAAGCAGCGAGTCGTCGGAAGAACGTAAGAGGCGCTTCGCTTCCCGGATGCGTTCCCGGATGACGTATCGGGCAAGTGGTAACCCTGTTTCATCTTTAAATAGAACGGACAAATAATTAGACGAGACATGGATGGCTTGACTGATCGATGAGACAGACAATGGTTCATAGAGATGTTGCTGAATATAGCGAATCGCAGCCAGTACATGTGGGGAATGCCGTAGCGCCTGAAGTTCCTTGACGGCTTCTGCAAATGACACCGTAATACGGACGTGACGATTGCGGAGTTCGGCAATACTCGTCGCTGCTTCGATCGTCTCGATCATCCGGTCGCTTAAAGAGAACGCTTCATCGGGTTCGAGTCCTCCGCGAATCGCAGCGCGTGCGCTCAACAGAACAGTTCCAAGCAACAGATTCTTTTCTGCACGTAACGGCTGATGTCGCGCGAGCGTTCCAAATTCACCATAAGCAGGTAAGGAGTAGGTCGTTGCGAGTCGCTCACTTTGACCCGTTGCGATCCAATCGATGATTTGTTGTTCCCGTTGCCATGCTTTTCGATACGCGGTCACACCAGTATGCGAGGGAGCATCTGCGACGAGCGGAATTTCAGCTTCCTGAATCTCAGACAGCTGTTCGATTTCTCGCTTCGGCAATGCTTCCCCGTGCAACAAGCGATACATCAGATGGGCACAATCAATCAATCGGTTCTCCGTCGTGCGCGGCAAGACCTTATAAAACTGATGATACGCTTCGTCTTGAATGTGCGCCCGAAAAAGAGCGGATTGCAATAAAACAGGTCCAATCCGGTACATTCCTTGTTCCGGAACGTCTAAAAAGAGGTAAGCTGTTCCATCTTTCAGGGTATAGAGTAGAGGAGTCTTCTTAAGTACTGGCCATTCGTTCTCAATCGGCAAGGTTCCGGGATGAGGTGGAGCTTCTGGACGTAATGCAAGCGGAGTACCATGATGATCTCGGTACGTGACGAAAAAACCGGTCATCCCGTAAAGGTGCTCTGCGATTTGCGTCAAGTCAGATGTCGACAAGCGATTCATGACACGACTCCTTTCGAAATAAAGTGGATTGCTTCTAGTGTATGTCCTCTTTCACGGATAGTCGAGAACGAACCAAGAAAAAACGAAGCCTTCCGAAAAAGGCTTCGTCTGCACATGCAATCGGAAAAGCCGAGGGATCTTTTGAATCTTTCATCGTCCAGTAGTGCGAGAATGGATTCTTTACACAAAAATATTTCTTCTCAACAGGTAATCTCTTAAATGGATTCATCTGTCAAAGTAAGAATCTAGTCGGCAAGGCTCCTTCCGTTGCTTGCATCAACCCGTTGAGGTTACCGGTCAGTTCATCTTTCATCTTGGAACATCGAAATAGTATAGCTAAATATGAAGGAATTATGTAGAGATTTTCATCATTTGAGAAATGAATCAACGCGGGGTTCATGATAAAATGAAAAGGGTGTCACAGAGTGGCTAGGGAGGAACAGAAATGAATATTGCTTTTTTCTTATTACCTAAAGATGAGGTGAAATATTTAGATCCTGAGTCAACGGTCAGACAAGCACTAGAAAAGATGAAACATCATCGTTTTACGTCGGTCCCACTCGTTGACAATAAAGGGAAATACGCAGGAACGCTGACAGAAGGCGATATCTTGTGGGCACTCGAAGCAAATCTCGAGCATGCCGATTATGACCACGTCTTGCAGACGCGATTAACCGATATCAAACAACGCGTCCGTTATAAACCAGTTTCAATTACAGCGCAAATGGAAGAGATGATTGAAGTCATTACCGATCAAAATTTCGTCCCCGTCATTGATGACGGAAGACATTTTATCGGGATCATCCGACGACGTGATATCATCGATTATTTTGCTAAAAAAGTAGCACGAGAGAATGTCAGTTATTAAAAATGAATAAAGCTAGTAAAAAAAGCACTTATTTTCACAGAAATGTGGGAAGAAGTGCTTTTTATTGCCCCAAAACGACTTCACGAAACGAGAGGAGACGACGATATAGAAGCATAATGACAATTTAGGGAGGACGATGTGTTGCGACGTTTATCACCAGTCTTCATCGTAGAAGCTTTTCGAAGACGCTCCTACTATAAAACGTTCTCATGGATGATTGCGATCATCGGTTTGGTGGCGTTGATCGTCGCGTGTCAGCATTTGACGAAAACGTTGGATGAAGGGTATCGTTTCAAGGAATCGGGTAAAACGATTGCCGAAGTGACACCTTTTAATCGTGCCGAACAAGAAGTGACGCGTTACTATTTTTCATCTTTGAATGACGACACTGATTTGGCGCAAGCTTCAGAACGGGCCAATCGATCGCTCGAACAATTGACGGACCGGCTTCCGAATATGAAAGCGACCGAGTCGACACGCGAAGAAGTCCTGACAGAAATCAAAAAACTACAACGACAAGGATACGAATCGAATCATCGCTTTTTCACGACGATGACGAACTTCAAAAGTGAAATCATCTTCAATCAGCTCGTGCTAAGTAAAGAAACAGGGTCTTATTATAATGTGTTCTCCAATCTGATTTTGATGGAAGAACAACTGGGTAAGTCCGCTGAAATCTTGAAGAATGCCCGACAAAAAGAAGAACCTAGTTCCATAGATCAGTTACGGATTCAACAGATGCGGATCGATTTACTTTTGCGACAGGAGTCGCTCATCAAATCCTTGTACGACGTGATTCCGCTTCAAAATGATGCAGGACGTCAGGATATCGCAATCATGCGGGAACAGATGGATGCCTACACACAAACGCTCGATGACCTATTACGTGCTCCGAAAGATTCAACGTACGTTGCGTTAGCAAATCAAGCCGAACAATATGAATCCAGCATGTATCGTCTATACGATCAAGAACTTAATCAAGTCGCGCAAGAAATGCAAGATCGAGGCAATCAAATCATTCGTAATGCCTGGCTTCTGTTTGGCGCGACCAGTGTCTTGATTCTTGGATTATTGATATTGACCTTATCGTTATTACGCGCGTTTCGCCAAGACCTTTCTTTACTGAAGGGAGAAGCGAATACCTTCGCGGAAGACCGCCGACAATCCGGTTATAACGTACCAGAGCGAAATGATTTCCAGCCCGTCGTCCAAGCCTTTCGGACGATGACGGCCATCATTGCTGGGTTATTAGACCATAGTGATGCGAAGACAAAAGAGATTAAACAAAAGAAAGCGGAAATCGAATCACTCTTTTCCCAAAATACCGATCCAATCTTTGCGATGTCATCGGATTACACGATCGTGAACGGGAATGAACGCTTTCGACAATTAACGGATGCGCCGGCGGGATGGACGATTGAAGAACTGATTCATCCGGCTGATTTGAACCGGATGCGCCGGGCGTTGAGACGATCGCTGGAAGGGCAGAGTCAGACGATTCGTTGTAAGATGCTCTTTAATGAAAAGATTTTGAACATGTTCGTCAATATCATCCACGTCGCAAACAAAGAGGATGACACAGGCGTCGCACTCTACTTATCCTGCCATGATGAGACGGATCAGTTCCGGCGGGAAGAACGAATCACACAACTCGCACTCTTCGATATGTTGACGGGCTTGTTGAACCGGAATGGTTTCGAGCAAAAGATGGCAGATGCCCTAAAAGCACCTCAACCGGGAGAACTCGTCACTATCAGCGTCCGGCAATTCCGACGAATCAATGATATCTACGGACATGGTGCGGGAGATCAGATTCTAAAAGATCTTGCGAATCGCCTCAAGCATCATTTCATCGGAACGGGACAAGCAGCACGGATTGGTGGAGATGAATTCGCCGTGTTGGTCGGACAACAGGATATCGTCGATTACCAGAAATTAAAGCAGGTCATCGAACATGTCTATGAGATTAACGGAGAATACGTCAATGTCAGTATCAGCATGAGCATGGTCCGTTACCCGGATGATGCAGTGGCGGTCACCTCCTTATTATCCTCAGTTGATATCGCGATGCAACATGCGAAACAACAGACAGAGGGTGGACCAATCTGGTTCGAGTCCTGGATGAGTGCGGAGTATCTTGAATCGGTTGCCCTCGAAGGGGAATTACGAGAAGCGATCGAGAAGAACGAGCTACAATTGTTCTATCAACCACAGATTAATCTCGCAACAGGTCAGGTCGATGGCTGTGAAGCACTCTTGCGTTGGTTCCACCCTGAACGGGGAATGATTAGTCCAGCAATCTTCATTCCGATCGCTGAACGATCGATGTTGATTGAAGAGATTGGGATGTGGGTCGTTGCTGAAACGGTTCGACAAGTCGAAGAGTGGAAGGACACGGAGCTCGGAATACTACGTGTCTCAGCGAACTTATCCGTCAAAGAGCTCGTCTCCGGTCGAATCGTCGATTACCTGACCGATGTCCGAGAGATTCATCCGGGGATTGAACAACGGATGGAACTTGAAATCACGGAATCGTTTGGTGTCTTTTCAGACACACGCGTATTTGATGCCTTACAGACATTGCACCAGATGGGATATCGTCTTGCGATTGACGACTTTGGTACGGGGTATTCTTCCTTGTCGTACTTAAGTCGATTACCGATCCAGCGGCTAAAAATTGATCGTTCGTTCATCAGTGGTCCGGATGCGTGTTCAAACGCACCGCTCATCGAGACGATCATCAAGCTTGCTCATACGCTGAAGTATGACGTCGTCGCTGAAGGAATCGAGGAACTTGAACAAGCGGATCATTTACGAGTGCTTGACTGTGAGTATGCGCAAGGATTCTATTATTCAAGACCGATTCCAGCTGACGAGTTTCGGGTCTGGTACGGGAAGTACCATGAAAAGCTTCTATCTGAATGAAATGAGTCCTATCGTCGTTTTACGAACGTTTTTGTCATCCTTGCTTTCCACAGGCGGGAGGTAAGCCGCGGCACCACGCACTCCATTCGGTGTGCCGGGTCTTACCTAACCCTGACGAAAGCGGAAGTCATGCTTTCTTTTCCTCTAGGAGTCAAGGATGAACATATACGTTCTATAATCATGTAGCAAAAAAGAAGAGGCGTTTTCCAGATGATATTCTGGAAAACGCCTCTTCTTTTATTGATGTTGCTCGAGATGTTCTGACTTTTAGCCAGTACGACCTTGCACGCAAAGAATTAAACGCGATCGAGCACGATGTCGTCTGCTTGTTCAAGGTAGGTTTTAACCGGTGCGACGGCTGCCTCGACCGTACCTGGTGCGAACGGAGACTTCAATCCAGCACGTTCGACGAGCGTGAGGAAGCTTTCCGATCCGCCGGCACGACAGAGATCGAGATACGACTTCCAAGCCGCTTCCCGGTCTTGTTCCATCCATGCATAGAACTGGAAGGCACAGACTTGAGCAAGTGTGTAATCGATATAGTAGAACGGACTACCGAAGACGTGTCCTTGTTGATGCCACCATGCACCTGAATCGAGATAATCGTTCGCTTCGTAATCACGATGCGGTAGGTATTTCTTCTCGATCGTCCGCCATGCTTCGCGACGCTCAGCTGGTGTCAATTCCGGTTGGTTGTAGATGACGTGTTGGAACTCGTCAATCGCAACGCCGTACGGAAGGAATGTGACGCTTCCTGCGAGGTGATTGAATTTGTATTTCGCTGTCTCTTCACCGAAGAACTCTTCCATCCACGGATAAGCGAAGAATTCCATCGACATCGAGTGGATCTCACACGCTTCATACGTTGGGAAAGCACTCTCTGGAGCTGTCAGGTGACGGCTCTCATAGACTTGGAAGGCGTGCCCGACTTCGTGAGTCAGGACATCGATGTCGCCTGCCGTTCCATTGAAGTTCGAGAAGATGAACGGGAGTTTTTCGTCTGCGATGTAGGTACAATACCCACCGCCGGCTTTCCCAGGCTTCGCCGTTAAATCGAGTGCTTCCCGGTCGAGCATGTAGTTGAAGAACTCGTTCGTCTCCGGTGACATCTCCGCATACATCTTTTTGCCGCCTTCGATGATGAACGACTCTTCGCCTTTCGGTGTCGCATTCCCAGACTTGAAGGCAAATCCTTCATCGTAGTAATACAACTGATCGACGCCGATCCGTCGTTGCTGGCGCTCTTTGAGTTGTGTCGCGAGTGGAACGATCGTCTCGCGGATTTGTTCGCGGTATTGTTCGACCATTGATTGGTTATAATCGACGCGGAGCATCCGTGCGTATCCGAGCTCGACGAACGATGGGAAACCGAGTGTCTTCGCGATGTCTGTCCGGATCCGGACGAGTTTGTCGTAAATCGTATCGATTGCTTCACCATGCTCGTTTAAATAGCCATAGCGTGCTTCAGAAGCTGCTTTACGGACATCACGATCAGGGGATTGAAGATATGGACCGAACTGCGATAAGTTGAGCGTCTTGCCATCGAACTCGATTTGAGCAGAAGACATCAGTTTTGTATATTCACTCGAGAGACGGTTCTCTTCTTGGAGTTTCGGAATGATTTCTTCCGAGAACGTCTTCAGGCTCGCTTCAGCAATTAGGAATAACTGTTTGCCTTGCGTCTGTTCGAGTTCACTACGGAGTGGGTGCGTCGTCAACGCTTGATAATAGCTTGAGACATATCCTTGATAGATTGCACTCGCTTCATCAAAGAATCCTTGCTCCGTTTCGTAAAACGTATCACGTGTATCAATCGTATGACGGATCTCGACGAGCTGGCTTGCCGTTTCAAATTGATTTCTGAGGGTATTAATCTCAGTGATGGCTGCGTTTGCTTCATCTACCTGTGTGGCTTCCGTCAGTCGAGCGATCGCTTGATTCATTGATGTTTCAAGCAAGGCAAGGTCAGGACGGACATATGTAATTTCTGAAAATGGTAACATGTAAGCGCCTCCTTATGATTTCTAACTATTATCACACAAAAATACTTGCAAAACTAGAGGGACAAACGTATGCTTTTTGTGAGAACGTGAGCGAGCTGTCTAACAGCTTACTCCTATAAAAAATCGAAACTTCCATTCGGAAGAAAAACGATCGAGAAAGTAGAGGGATAGTATCATGGGATTCTTAAAAAAATTGTTTGGTGGTAACGACGCAGGAAACGCGAAAATCGCTTCTGCACTTACAGGTAAAATCGTCAACATCGAGAACGTACCCGATCAAGTTTTCTCTCAAAAAATGATGGGCGACGGTGTCGCGATCGAACCAACAGAAGGTAAAGTCGTCTCGCCGATCAACGCGACGGTCGAAACGATCTTCCCGACGAAACACGCAATCGGTCTTAAAGGTGAAGATGGTCTTGAACTCTTGATCCACGTTGGTCTTGATACCGTTAACCTCAAAGGCGAAGGCTTCACGGCTCACGTCCAGTCAGGTGACAAAGTCAAAGCAGGAGACGTCCTCGTCGAGTTCGACCTTGACTACATCCGTGCGAACGCACCATCGACGATCACACCGATCATCGTGACAAACCACGATCAATTCACGCTTTCAGCTGTACCAGCTGAAGGAACTTCTGTTGTCGCAGGTGACACAGAGCTCTTCAAAGCAACTCATAAATAAGATACGATACGCCTCCATCCCTTGCGGATGGGGGCTTTTTTGATGTCTCCTCCCTTGTCTTACCGTTTTGTAAGAGAAGTGAAAGCAAAGTCCATTTTGAGAAAAGCATGGAAGGACTAGACTAAGTGTAATGAATCAAACACAGGAGGCATTACAGATGAAAGCAATCTTACAAGCAGAACAAATCTCAAAAACCTATCAAACGAAAACCGCGCGCCACGAAGCACTGCGTCCGACGACGCTCCGTGTTCACGAAGGAGAGTTCGTCAGTATCATGGGTCCATCCGGTGCCGGGAAATCGACATTACTCAATTTATTATCGACGATCGATCAGCCGACGGACGGCTCGATTTTAATCAACGGAGCAGACGTGACGGCGATGAAGGAAAAACAATTGGCCCGCTTTCGCCGGGAACAACTCGGCTTCATTTTCCAGGATTTTAATCTCCTCGATACGATGACGGTCCGGGAAAACATCGCCTTACCGCTATCACTCGCGAACGTTGATAAAAAGATGATCTTAGAACGTGTCGATCGTGTGGCGCGCCAACTTGGTATCCACGACTTACTCGATAAACGTCCGGTCGAACTATCAGGTGGACAAAAACAACGGACAGCTGCCGCGCGTGCCATCATTCATGATCCGTCGCTCATTTTAGCCGACGAGCCGACCGGTGCGCTCGATTCGAAGTCCGCGACCGGATTGCTCGAAGCGATGCAATCACTGAATGATGAAGGCGCGACGATCTTGATGGTAACACACGACCCGATGACGGCGTCTTATGCGGAACGAATTCTGTTCGTCAAGGACGGAGAGCTGTTCAAGGAAGTCCATCGCTTCGGTTCGCAGAAGGAGTTCTTCGAACAGATCATGGAAGTCCAGCGTGAACTCGGAGGTGCCGTCCGTGAGCTTGTCTAAACTGGCGTTTCAAAATTTGAAGAACATTCGTCAAAACGTGATGTACCTCGGTGCCGTCACGTTTGCGATTCTGATTTACTACACGTTCCTCGCCATTCGATCGAATGAAGCGATGCTTCAAGCGAATGAACTGTATGGAAAACTAGGGACGGTCTTTACCGGAGCAAGTGTCATTCTAGCGCTTTTCTCTGCCATCTTCATCTGGTATTCAAGTGACTTCTTTTTACGCCGCCGTAAGAAGGAAATCGGACTTTATGCATTGCTTGGTTTAGAACGGGGGCAGATTGCTCGCCTGATCTTCCTTGAGACGATGGGGTATGGGGTGATTGGTCTGATCCTCGGGATTGCGATCGGTACCGTCGCTTCGAAATACTTTGTGCAGTTGCTGGCTTCCGTCATGGCGATGCAAGTCGATGCGACCTTTACGATCAGCGGAGCTTCCGTCATACAGACGATCGGTGTCTTCCTGTTGATTTTCTTAATCATCGCTTTACGTTCGGCACGAACGATTTATCGTTTTACATTGATCGAATTGTTCAAGGCAGAACAACAAGCGGAATCCCTTCCGAAAGTTCATCCGATTCTAGCCGTTCTTTCGGTCGTCTTGATCGGTGTCGGTTACTATTTAACGGGACAACCATTGATGGATCACTTTACGATCGTCGCACCGCTTTTGATGCTCTGCGTCATTCTCGGGACGTTCGGAACGATGAGTTATTTCACGATCTTCTTATTGCGCGTCTTAAGTAATCAAGCGCGGCACTTTAAAGGGACGAACTTAATTCTGCACGGGCAATTGTTGTCACGGATCAAATCGAATGCCGTCATGCTGTCGACGATTACGGTCATCACTGCGGTGACATTGACGACGGTCGGTACAGCGACATCGATCTATTACTTCATCGATCAGACGGTCGAGGAGCAAGTCCCGTACAGTCTGTCGATTGCGAGTAAACAAGCGGAAGCGGAAAAGCTGATTGCGAAGTCTGACCAGAAGATCGACAGCCGGACGATGGTCAACGTCAAGAACGTCGACCATGAGATGACCGACCTGCCGAACCCTTTGACGTTTACACGCTACTATGCGACGTACGCATATGAAGACCAGCCGGGACAATTCAGCTACGTCAACTATTCGGACTACGTCAAGCTCGCGAAAGCGAACGGGAAAACGGTCATCAAAGAACCGAAACAAGGCGAAGCGATCGTCCTTGAGACGTTCAAAGGAAATGATTTGTTGAAGATGAAAGTCAAATCGCCGGTCGGTGTTAAAATCAAGGACGTTCATGATTCCTTTCGTATCACCGCTGCGACGAATCTACCAATCGCTCAACTTTATGAGAAACAGCGACTTGCCTTCGTCGTAAACGATGATGCGTTCGCGAAGATCCCGGAAAAAGGCTTCACGCTGACGAATTATCAGTTCTCAGATGAACGTCATGACGATGGATTGATGAAACAGTTGACACAACTATATGGAAAACAAGCGGACACGGAGATGGCGGCTTATTATCCTGTCTACGCGATGACGACGGCAACGACCGGCTTACTCGCGTTTGCTGCCGGCTTCCTCGGACTCGTTTTCTTGCTTGCGACAGGTTCGATCATCTACTTCAAGATGCTTGCGGAAGCAGAAGAATCGAAACAACGGTTTGCCATCATCCAGAAGATTGGTGTCGATGAGAAGGAACAGACAGGCATCATCCGTCGCCTTGTTGGATTCGTCTTCTCTTTACCGTACGTGCTCGGACTCGTTCATAGTTTAGTGGCGATGCAGGTCTTGCAGAAACTGTTGAACTACAACATCGTTCGTCCGACATTACTTGCGATTGTTTGTTATACGATCGTCTATCTGATCTACTATATCGTCACGGTCCGTGCGTATCGCCGCATCGTCACGTGATGAACTAAATAGGGGGACACAGAACTGGAAACGGAATAATCGTTTCCAGTCCTTTTTGAGTTCGTTATGATAAAGGGAGAAGGAGTTGACAGAAACGATGCATACGATTTTATTAGTCGAAGATGATATGAAGATTGCTACACTATTGAAAGAACTACTCGAACGCTATGATTTTAGAGTCGTCGTTGAAGATGGGCGAGGGGATGTCGTCGCGGTCTATGAAGAGACGAATCCGGACGTCATTCTATTAGATGTCAATTTACCGAAGTTTGACGGTTTCTATTGGTGCCGGCAGTTACGGATGAAGACACGGGCACCGATCTTGTTCATCTCGGCACGGGTCGGGGAGATGGATCAAGTCATGGCGCTCGAATACGGAGCGGATGATTACATCGTTAAACCGTTCCAAGGAGCGGTCGTCATCGCGAAGATTAAAAGTCAGATTCGCCGGGCCTATGGCACGCTGTCGAACGAGACGGATGAGCGAACGGTGACGAAAGAAGGTGTCACGTTGTACTTAGATCGTTATATCGTCGAGTACGGGGAACAGTCAATCGAGCTGTCAAAAAAAGAGGGGTTGATCCTTGAGATGCTGCTGACGGCAAGTCCCCGGATCGTCAGTCGGGGCGATCTGCTCGAACGGATTTGGGATGACGAAGCGTTCGTCGATGAGAATACGTTGAACGTCAATATTACGCGTGTTCGCAAACGACTTGCCGAGATTGGTGTCGCTGGACTTGAGACGGTGCGAGGCGTCGGTTATAAACTGGTTCTTGAACCATGAAGCTCTTTTTACGGCACGCGATACCAGGAATCCTCTTCTTTACCGGACAAATGCTGATTTTATATGCCGTCTTATGGCTCTATGATTTGTATCGCCCAGCAGCCTTCTTTTATATCGTACTTTTGAACAGTATCGGTCTCTTGATTTATCTCAGTTATCGTTTCTTCAGCATGCTTCCATTGCTACGACGGATGCAACAGCCGGTTCAATCGGTCGCAGAACCGATTCGCAGTGATAGTGAAGAACCGATTTCCGTTGCCGTCGAACAATTTTTAGAGCGGCAACAGACATTGTTTCGAAACAGTCTGTTTGCTGAGCGACGAAAAGAAAAGGAACGGCATCGGTATGTCGATCAATGGATTCACCAGATGAAGACACCGTTATCCGTCATCGAGTTGATCCTTGAACACCCAGGAGAACACTATCAAGCGGATTTACGTCAAGAGGTCGATCGATTGCGCAGTGGACTCGACCAGATGCTCTATTCGTCACGTTTAGAAGCGATCGAGACAGATTTGAAGGCGGAACGATTGGCACTGAAGCCGCTCGTCACGAGTATCATCAATCAAGAGAAACGATTATTCGTTAAAAATCAGGTCTTTCCGAAACTCGATATCGCTGACGACGTGTACGTATACACGGATGCGAAGTGGTTTCGTTTCCTCGTCCTACAGCTCGTGACGAACGCCATCAAGTACACGACGGGACATGGTCGAGAAGTCGTTCTGACGGCAGAAGTGACAAACGGGCAAGTCGTCCTTTCGGTTCAAGACGACGGTGTAGGGATTCCAAAACGAGACGTCCCACGTGTCTTTAATGCGTTCTTCACTGGCGAAAACGGACGACGTTACGGAGAATCGACCGGGATGGGGTTGTATTTCGTCCAGCAGGTCTGCTTGAAGCTCGGGCACGAGATTGAACTCGAGAGTGAAGAAGGGGTCGGTACGACATGCCGGATTCGATTAGTAGGAGGTCGCGCACATGATTGAGGTTAAACAATTAGGGAAAGTCTATCCCGGAAAGGTGACGGAACAACCGTTGACGGATATCAATTTCCGAGTCGAAGAAGGTGAGATGGTCGCAGTCATGGGACCATCCGGTAGTGGGAAATCGACGCTGATCAACTTGCTTGCAACACTCGACGAACCGAGTTGGGGATCGATTTTGATTGACGGCGTCGATACGGCGACGTTCAAACGAAAAGAGATGACACGTTTCCGGCGCGAGACGCTCGGGATCATCTTTCAGGAATTCAATCTACTCGATTCGTTAACGCTCGGCGAGAACATGCTCGTCCCGTTGATGCTATCGGGGAAAAAGACGAAGCTCGCGCGGGAAGAGATGGAGGAGTTGGCACGTCGTCTACAAATTGATGATCTGCTAGATAAACAGGTCGATGAGGTCAGTGGTGGACAACGACAACGGACCGCGATCGGTCGTGCCTTGATTCATACACCACGTCTGATGCTTGCGGACGAACCGACGGGAGCACTCGACTTCCAAGCGACAAAACACGTCATGGACGTCCTAGCCGAGTTGAACGCGACGGGGATGACGATGGTCATCGTGACACACGATCCACAAGTCGCGTCGTACTGTAACCATGTCTTGTTCCTAAAGGACGGTAGCATTCAGACGGAGTTATTCCGCGATGAACCACGCCGCATCTTTTTCCAACGGGTCATCGAATCACTATCGCTGCTAGGAGGGGATGAGCATCAATTATCTGCAATACGCCCTACGTAATATCCGGCGTTATCAGCGCTTGTATTACGGCTATGCCTTGACGATCATCATCGCGATGACGATCGTGACGAGTTATTGGAACTTGTTGACGAATGGATCATTCCAAAACGTCGCCAAAATCCTTAGTCAATTGAACCAAGTCATCGAGATGACGATCTTCTTCGTCTTCATCGCGGAGCTGATCATCCTATTTTTCAGTGTACTGTTCATCTATTCGACGACCTATACGATGCTTGAGCACCGCAAGAACGATTTACGGACAATGCGGACGCTCGGTAGTGGTCTGTCGCATTTTTTAAAGTATTTTTTGATTGAAGTGTTGATCGTCGGTGGTTTAGCCATCACTGCGGGGATGATTCTAGGTAATGTCTTGACGAAGATGCTGTTGCTGTCCGTCGTCAAAGTCATGTTCTTACCAGCAATCGAATTCGAATTATCCTTTTATGCGATTCTTGCTTTGATCGGTGGCGCCTTCCTTGTGTTGCTGACGGCAACGGTCCTTGCGATCTATCGCTTTCGTCCCGACCGACCGACGCGTTCCCGTTCGCTATTTCGAAAACGAGTCTGGATTCTGACGCAAATCGGAGCGTTACTTCTGTTGATCTATGGTTATGCCTTAGCCTTTGTTCGGACGGAAGGATTTTATATATTTTTCCCACTTGTCATCTTCATCGGCTCCTTCTTCATTTGCCGATATGTCTTACCGTGGTTGACCAAGTTATATCGACCACGTCGTTTGTCGCTGCGGAAGCTGATCGTCTCGGAAATCGCCAATCAACTCAGAACGAATAGTACGCTCATTGCCCTCGGAACGATTCTGACATCGTGTGCGCTAACTGCAGTCGGACTGGTCTTCTTGTTTCAATTGATCGGACTCGACTTATCATCCCAAAATCAATTCGGTCTCGTCTATTACGAAGAATCCGCTCAACCGACGAAGCGATTGAAGGATATCAAGCAGACGATGACGGAGGCATTCCCGGATCGCTACCAGCAGGATATTGAAGTAAAAGCAGATGGCACACGTGTCCTCTTACCGATTTCGTCGTACAACAAGATGATGCGTCAACTGCATCTTAAGGATCGAACGGCGACGGGGCGACAAAGTTTCTTTGTACCGGCACGTCCGGTACAACTTGAAGAGAATACACCGACGATGAAAAAAGAGAAGCAGGCGATGAAGAACGCTGACTTTGAGTTACTTCCCGCTGCTTCTCACGATTTAGTATTTGGTTACAATTATCAAATCGAGACGATCTTCGTCGTCAGTGATGCCGTTTTTCAAACACTCAAGCAACCCGTCCGGCAAATCGTCGTCTTCGATACGCCAGCCTACCATGATTATGGAACGAAGGACTGGAAACAGTGGATGAAAATCGTCCGCAACATCCAGTCGGCAGCGAAGCTAGATGAGAAGCAACCGGTTCCTTATCAGTTGATCAATGAGACAGAAGATGAAATCGACGGAATCCGAATCGTGCGACTTGTCACGTTCGTCGTCGTTCTCTTGACGATCTGGTTGTTCGTCATCAATGCGAGTTTTCTACATGTATGGATGCAGATGACGGCGGAACAGGAACAAAAGCGGATGAAGACGTTGTTTGCGTTAGGGTTCGGTTCCGGGAACATTCGCAGCTACTTGTTAATGAAGTATGGTGCTGTTCTGCTTATTCCGTATCTAATTTCTGTCTTCCATGCCTTCTTATTGTTCCAAGTCGTCGTGACACAAGCCGGACTACAGCCGGGATCATTTCTTAACTTAGCTGTATTTTGGATCAGTATCGTCACGGTTGGGTACTTCTTGAGTGTCCTACCGATTTGGTTGCGTTACCCGCGGCATCTGTTTCGGAATTCATCCGAAAGTTCGATGTATCCGACACCGGATTCAAGGGTATGATGATACCATAGGAATAAGGGAGGGAATCGTATGCTAGACCATTCACCATATCGGGGTTACGGTGACCGGATTCGTATTTTACGGGAGCGTGCCGGGATTACGATCGAACAGCTGGCTGAACGACTCGGCGTCGCACCGTACTTCATCCGCCGGACGGAGCTCAGCGAAGTCTATCCAACCAAACCCTACATCGAAGCATTGGCGGACGTCTTGAACATCGACGCCAGTTATTTGGCACGGCATATCTGGACGGGAGAGTCATTGAAGTTCATCATGCAACAGAATACACCGCTTGAAGAGATGAAGCTTGCTTATGAACAGACGCTCGGACAAGACGGGACGTGGGTCGAAGAACAGCTCGAAGAACGGATGCGCCTGTTTGATTTAATGTATGACGAGGACGTCAAACGGATCGAGCAGACAATGAGTGCGACCGAGCAACGGATCTTCCATGAGCTCGTCGAAGCCGTGATGGAAGCAGGGGAGTTGCAACGCGATCAAGCAGAAGAGACATATGAGTTGTTCGAGGATAAGTTACCATCGATGATGCAACTGGATGAATACCTCGACCGCATGACGGACGGTGTCTCTTTATCCAGTTCGACCTATTATGCGGATTACAGTGACCGGAAAAGTCGTTCCCGTTATCACCGAAAATAAAAAAAGTCGCTGTCTTCTGATTGACGTTCAGAAGACAGCGACTTTTTATTAACGTTGTGGCATCGGGCGTGGACGACGCGTCTTTTGACGGATCCGACCGATGATAAAACCAATGATCGCATTTGCAATGACGAGTACCCAACCGACATAGCCGAAATTGAGAGTTAAGCTACCAAGCATCGCTTGCCATTTGAAAATCATCATCACATCACCACGCAAGACGAATCGCGCGATACAGACGAGTAAGACAGTCAGTCCGGCGATGAAGACACCGACCCAGCTTCCGTATAAACGGGAAGAGTGGCGGCGCACCGCAACGAAGGACCAGCAAAAGAGGCTAGAGACGAACGCCATGCCTCCATAGGCAAGGACGAGTTCCCATGTCGCACTCGCTTGCGGGAATTTCGTGAACATGACAAGTGACGAGACCATGGCAGCAGCTGTGAAAAGGATCGCTGCCCAAAAACGAGACCGCATAACGTAGTTCCTCCTAAAGGCTTTTTCTCACCTAACGATAGCGGAAACGATTCGTCTTGTAAACTGTTACCGGCGACCGCTTAAGATCCGGCGCAACTGTTTGAGTGGATTCGATCCATAGAACAGAACGCCACCCCGGTAGAATTTGGTTCCGACGAATAAGGCGAGCGAGATGCTGATCAGCATCAAAATGAGCGAAATCGACACTTGCCATAGCGGTACATCGGTCAACATGACGCGCAGGAACATGACCATCGGTGTAAAGAACGGAACGAATGACAGGACGACGACGGCTTGGTTCGTCGGTGCATTCAGACTAAACATCGAAATCATGAAAGCAGCGACGATCAACAAGATGACCGGTAACGTCACTTGCTGCGCATCCTCGACCCGACTGACGAGTGAACCGAGTGCCGCGAGGAGCGTCGCGTACAGGAAGTATCCGAGCAGGAAGAAAACGAACAGATAAATGATCGTTCGGGCACTCAGGGAATCGAGTGATAACTGATCGAATAAACTGCTGCTTTGAGCACTGTAGTAGCCGACACCAACGAGAATCGACAATTGTACGAGACTGACCGTAGCAATCGAAAGAATCTTCGCGAGCATGTGTTGGATCGGACTCGCTGCTGAGATCAGCAGCTCCATGACACGGGATGATTTTTCGTTCGCGATTTCTGTGACGATCATTCCACCGTAGATGGCAATCGTGAAGTACATCAAGAACAGCAACACGTAGACGAGCGCTGAGGCAGCGAATAATTCATCCTCGCTTTTTCCGCCAGTCGACGTCAATTCTTGCTTGATGGGAACGGGTTCAGCGAGCGAAGCAAGAACGTTCGGATCGATTTCAGCATCCGTGATGACGGCTTGGTCACGGACTTGTTTGACGACTGTTGCGACCTGTGTCTGTAATTCAGACTCAGGACTAGCGCTGACGAGTGTCACGTCATACGAATCCTGAACGATTGCCACGGCATCGAATGTACCGCGGTCGATTGCCTTTCGTGCTTGTGCGACCGTATAGTCCTTCGTCGTGATGTCTGAAGTGACACCAGCCTTCTTCAAGGCTGGACGAAGATCGGTCGACAATTCACTGACAAGAGCAACTTTCGGATCGTCACCCGAAAACCAGTCGAGAATCCGTTCGATATTGCCGAAGCCGACGAGGAACAGGACCATCAGGACAGTCGAGATCAAAAAGCTTTTCGCACGCAATTTTTGAAGTAGATTGAAGCGATATAAAGTCAGGAATTTACGGTTCATAACGTTTGCCGACCTCCTCGATGAAGATATCCTGCAGGGATAACTGATCCCAAACGAAACGATCGACATGGTGTCCTTGACTGACGATATGTTGGAGAAGTTGATCAGCCGTTTCTTTCGAAGAGACTTGGACGATATGCCCATTGTTATCTGACTCGACCTGGAGCACACCTGGTAAGCTATCCCATAGGAGTGGCGGAGCATCTGTCGTCAAAAGGACACGTGTTTTTCCGTATCCTGCCTTGATGTCAGGAAGATAACCGGCGACGACGGGTTTCCCATGATCGAGGATCGCGACATGTTCGCAGAGTTCTTCGACGTGGTCCATCCGGTGACTCGAGAAGACGATCGTCGTTCCGTCGACGGTCAACTTTTTGACAGCACGTTTCAACTGTTCGGCGTTGACCGGATCGAGTCCGCTGAACGGCTCATCTAAAATCAGCAGTTCGGGTTTATGTAGGACGGCGGAGATCAACTGGATTTTTTGTTGATTTCCTTTTGAGAGTTGTTCGACGCGCATTTTTTCATACTGCGGAATTTGGAAATACTCTAGCCATTCCGTCAAGGCTCGTTTCGCATCCTTCCGTTTCATATCGCGAAGTTCAGCAAGGAACAAGAGCTGTTCATCGACGCGAACTTTTGGATACAGCCCTCGTTCTTCCGGAAGGTATCCGATTTTTGAAGTCGGGATGCGCTCTCCATTCCAGGTGATCGATCCTTCAGTCGGTTGCAGTAGACCGAGCAGCATCCGGAACGTCGTTGTTTTTCCGGCACCGTTCGCACCAAGCAAACCAAAAATTTGCCCTCGTGGCACCTCGATCGTCAAGGCATCAACGGCCGTGAAATCGCCGAAACGCTTCGTGATGTGTTTGATTTCTAACATAAGAACCTCCTTTAAAGACGTCTGTTGCACGACAAGTGTACCATTGTTACATAGTGTCCTACGGTCGGAAATGGATAAAGGTTCCAAAAAAGAACGAGGGAAGGCTTATCAGTTTACTTTTTGTTCTTTAGTTACTATTATTGTTTTAACAGATACGACTGAAGGAGGAACGCATCATATGAAAACGCAAGGTATCCATCATATCTCAGCGATGGTTGGCGATCCACAAGAAAATCTCGATTTTTACGGAACGATTCTCGGGCTACGATTCGTCAAAAAAACGGTCAACTTCGATGATCCAGGAACGTACCACTTCTACTTCGGTAACGAATCTGGAGCACCGGGAACGATCATCACGTTCTTTCCGTTTGAAGGCATGGCAAAAGGACAGGTCGGTGCCGGACAAGTCGGAACGACAGCTTACGCGATTCCGGTCGGTGCAGCAGATTTTTGGAAAGCGCGACTGACAGAAAAAAACGTCTTGTTTGAAGAAACGGTTCGGTTCGGAGAGCAACAGATCGCCTTCGAAGATCCACACGGTCTTCAGATTGAACTCGTCGAACGCGAGGCGGGACAAGGCAGTCGCTATGAAATCGACGGCATCACACGTGATGTCGCCATCAAAGGATTTGCGGGAGCGACGTTACTGTCAAGGGATCCATCAGACACAGCAAAATTACTGACAGACACATTCGGACTGACACTCAGCAAACGGACGGAAACCGTTGACCGGTACATCGCAGAAGGCGAGTTCGGGAATGTCGTTGACGTCGTTCATGGTCAAATGCCAGTCGGTCGTCCGGGGACTGGAACGGTTCACCATATTGCGTGGCGGGCAACGGATCAAAAGGAACAACTCGACTGGATGAACGCCATCAACACGTTCGGTTTGTTGACGACTGAAGTGAAGGATCGCAACTACTTCACATCGATCTATTTCCATGACCGCGGTCGGATCCTCCATGAAATCGCGACCGATAATCCAGGGTTCGCGATCGATGAAGAGTTCGAGATGCTCGGAGAAGACTTGAAGTTACCGGAACAATTCGAAGCACATCGTACGGCGATCACAAATCATGTAACACCTATTACTGTACCGAAGGGGAGACTCGTATGATTCATTTATACCAAGCACCAAAAACAGCAGACGCACCGATCTTTTTATTCTTACATGGCACAGGCGGAACGGAACAAGATCTCGTTGGACTCGTCTCGTTGCTCGATTCGGAAGCAGGCTACTTGTCCGTCCGTGGGGAAGTCTCGGAAAACGGGATGCCACGCTTCTTCAAACGACTCGCAGAAGGTGTCTTTGATGAAGAAGACCTCGCTTTACGGACAGCACGTTTAATTCAGTTTTTACGTGACCAGGCAGCGGAGCGCGGTTTTGATCTCGATCGTCTGATTCCAGTCGGGTACTCGAACGGTGCGAACATCGCGGCGAATATGTTGTTCGAAGAAGCTTTGTTCAAACAAGCGATTCTGTTGCATCCGATGGTACCACGTCGTGGTGTGACGCTACCTGACTTATCGGACGTGCGCGTCTTCATCGGCGCCGGAAGCAATGACCCGATTTGTCCGGCTCAGGAAACGGAAGAGTTATCAGCACTCTTGAAGCAAGCCGGTGCATCAGTCGACGTCACGTGGTCGAATTACGGTCACCAACTCGTCATGCCAACGATTGAAGCGGCAACGGATTGGTTAAACCACTAAAAAAGGGCTGTCCCATCTGCTTCTTTCATAGAAGATGATGGGGCAGTCCTCTTTTCGTTTCAAGCGGGATGATCACTTTTTGGTCGGGAGTAGACGATCAGAACACCACGCTCGACGAGCTGGAGTGCAAGAATCTGTTTCACTTCTTCCGATGCTTTCGTCTGCGCAAGATGCCGGTAGAGCAAGCGAAGTTCACGGCGCATCGTCTTACGGATCAGCCACATGCTATCAATCGTCGTACACCAACCGGTCACGGTCTCGTGTCCGATATAATACTGCGTCTGACGTTCGAGATAACGAATCCACCACTCGTCACGCGCCATTTTTAGTACGACACCCGTGAGACCAAGTACAAGGATGGCGAGGGGAATGCTTTCATATAAAGGAAGACGACCAAGAACGGTACCAACATTCGTGACGAGGGCAAGCATCACCCATCCTATGCATCCGATGACAAGCCAATATCCAAAGTTGAGAGTACTTCGATGTCGTAACGTCACTTTCGGCGTAAGCAATGAAGTGGCCATCAGAAACACCTCCTTGTTAAATAATCGAATTTTCTGACAATTTGTAGTTGTCCTTCTACTATAGTTACTTTTTCCCGAATCGTCTAGTCATTAGACATGGAAAATGTGTTTCTTTCTTGACGAAATTCGTGTACGCTAAATGAAGAAGCGAGCGTTTACATAAAGGGGGATATAAAGAAATGATGGATCAAGTGATTTGGATTGCTGTCGGAATCGTTGCCGTTGCTGTTTTCTCAGCATCGAGCGTCGCAGCCTACATGGGTGTCAAAAACCAAGAAGATTAATAATCAAAAAACGGCTCATCTCGGAAATCGGGATGAGCCGTTTTTTGATTTAGTTATTTGCTGTCAAATCGGTTTTGAGTGCATAGGGTTTCAGCGCATCACTCCAGCGCAGGTAACCGCCACCGACGAGGTGGAGTCCGTCGTACGTCATCCGATTTTGTAGGTACCCCTGTTTATTCGTCAAGACAGGTCGCAGATCAACGAATGGTACTTCCACGGATTGAGCGAGGTTTTGTAAATTCCGATTCAATGCTTCGACGTCCCGGTTGATTCGGACGGAGTCCGAATATTTCGGTGCGACAGGAACGGTTGACTGAATGACGACGTCGATGTTATTTTTTCGAAGTGTCGTCACGATCGTCGTCATGTTCTCAGTGATTTGTGGAATCGGTGTATAGTGACGAATATCATTGATACCGCCCATCAAGAAAACGCGTTTTGGTTTCATCTCAATGATCAAGTCGAGGCGAGTCAAAAAGCCTTCTGTCGTATCACCAGGAATCCCGAAATTCACGATCGTCGGATCCTTCATCAAGATACGCCAATCGGCAAAATTCGTCATCGAGTCGCCTAACATGACAGCATTCGCAGATTTTGGGTATTGATAAGTATGGAATAGACTATTCAGACGGACATAGTTTGGATTCTTATCGTATTGGAAGGTCGTGACTGGAGTCGTACTCGTTGCAGGTAAGACGCTTTCGAATAGTTCGAGCGGTTTACGTCCCAGTAACAATGCAAGGAGAACGACGTTCAAGACGACAGATAGAATCAAGAGTGTCTTTTTCATAAACATTCGTTCCTTTCGAGGGAGTATAAGGGGTAGTGTAACATGAATCGGAATCCGTGGTTTGATAATATCAAAGGTTTTCTTGTCATTTTTGTCGTCATCGGTCACATGCTGACGGATTTACGGTTTGATTATGACGGAAAGCTACTCGAGACGGTTTATCTGTTGATTTACTCGTTTCATATGCCATTATTCATTATTTTAAGCGGTTATTTCTTCCGCGAAAACAAGTATTTACGTGTCATCCAACTATTTGCCGTCTACTGCGTCTGGCAAATCTTAATTGGATCGTGGGCGACGATTGGGGAAGGATTGCCACTCTTTTCTGGTGAAAACATCGGTACGCATCTACTACGTCCCTACTGGGCACTTTGGTATCTGTTCGTCATGGTCGTCTGGTACATCGTGACGCCGTATGTCGTTCACTTGCGTGGATACGTCTGGTTTGGTCTTGCCTTCGCCTTGCTGTATGGATTCGAACTCGAAAATACGGGATTCTTGGCACTTCGGAAGCTGATCATGTTCTATCCCTATTTCTTACTCGGGAACTATCTATCGGAACACGAATTCATCCGCATCTTCGAGATGCCGAAGAACTTCAAGCGCCGGATGAACGTCCGCTTGATCGGTGGTGTGACGTTTGCTGCCGTCATGGGCTTCTTATTGTTCGAGGCGTGGCGTGACACACCGCAAGAGATCGTCGATTTCGCGAATGCCTTCAAGCATCGTTTCCCGTACGCTGAACAGTATGACAGCGATACATGGATTGGTGTACTCAAGCATAGCGTCATCTATCTCTTGTCGATCGCGGCCTCGCTCGGTTTCATGATGTTGGTTCCGATGCGTCGCCTCCCGCTCATCACACGCGCTGGGGAACTCAGTCTCTACGTTTATCTACTCCATGTCTTCTTCGTCATGGCGTGGCGTCAATACGTGACGGATGCATTCGTACCGCAACCGTGGCTCGCCTTACTGATCATGATTGGCGTCGCCTTGTTGATCGTTGGTATCATCATACACCCGCTCGTCGTCCGTGTCCTCCGTCCTTTGATTGAGATCGACATTCGTCCGATCGTCGAGAAACGGGTAGACCTTTCAAAATAAGGCGGAATGCATTACACTTTAAGATAGATGGATTACTAGACGAAGGGCGTGGAAGGTATGTCATATAATTTAAATAATGCGGACGGTGTCGTGAACGTCTCGCAACAAGTCATCGAGGTCATCGCAGGGGTAGCCGTTCAAGAAACGGAAGGCATCGCCTTTACAGCAGATGATTCGAAACTGCAGGAAAAACAGATGGTCAAACTCGTGAAAGTCGAAGATGTCGGCGGCGATATCACGGTTAGTCTGTCCGTGCATATTAAATACGGCATGTCGATCATCAAGACAGCTGGAAAAGTCCAAGAACGGATCGCACAAGACATGGAAAACATGCTCGCGTTCCAACCAAAAGCAATCAACGTCCGCGTCATCGGACTCTTAAAAGGATAAGCAAAACGTCTCGGCATCTTGTGTGCCGAGACGTTTTTTTAGGAAGAGGGAGGAAGATAACGGAGACCGAATGCCGGAACATCTGTTGCGGTGCAGGCGAAACGGAGACGAATCGCATGTTGGCTATGAGCGGGTAACGACAGTCCAGGATGGGTGCCGTCTGCGAGTGGCGTCTCGTCATCCATTAATTCAAACGTGAGCGCCTCGAGCGTCAGTGTCTGATCGCTCGCATTACGGACGAGGACAGTCGCCGTCACAGTATCCGGCTCGCGCATAATCGAGACCGGTAATAACGACCAGCCATCTGCTGGAGGTGTCGGGTGCGAATAAGCGACTTGACGGATGATGCGTCGTTCCGATTCCGTGAAGTCATCTTCGAAGAAGAGCTCCGTCAGCGTCTCGCTTGAGAAGACGAGTTGCAACGGCTCCGTCAACTGTTCGAGATCAACGAAACAGTCGTCTTCTTCGAACGTCAACCAAAGCGGTAGCGTCGCCATAGGAAGGATGACCGGGACTTCTTCGATACTGAGTACTTTACGAGCAACGAGTTCGTCGCCGGATAAGGCAAGGACGACAAGATCATTCAGATGAAACGATCGGTCCAACGTGTTTTGGAACAAGGCGATGACGTGAAGCGGGCGACGCGATAAGACTTGAAACAGATGAATTGCCATCTGATTGACTTGTAACTCAGGTAGTTGTTTTGCGACGTGACGAAAGACGTATTCGTCTTCCTTGACGATCGGCATGTCCTCCGTGAAATAGAGCGGGGGACGGAACACTTCATTCGACGTGTGCATGATGCAGTTCTCCTTCGCTATCGTGTGTCTGTTCGGCGCGGCAGATACCAGAAAGGACCTGCTTTTCGAAACTCGCAATGGCATATTCGAAGTAATCCATGCCTTCCCGCTCAAAGATGCGCACTGGTTGCTCTTGTCCGTAACTCCGGAGGTGGATTCCTTCTTTTAAGCTGTTCATGGCTGTTAAGTGGCGCGTCCATTGCTCATCCAGTGCAAGGAGGATGAAGCGTTTGACGGTCTCTTTTTCAGCCGCAACATGGGCAACGAGTAAGGCTTCGGTGTCAGCAATCAGCGGCTCAAGTTGGCGTTTCATCTCGTCGATCGTTTCCAGTCGTTCCAACGTGACCGGTTGATGCAACAGTTGCTCGAGTTCTGTCGTGACGAGAGCCAGCGGCCATTCTTCCGGGACGAGATCGTCAGAAAGTGTTTGGTCGATGATCGACGGCAAGACACGTCCGGCAAACGGTTGGACGATGTCTTCGAGTGACGTCGCATCAACGATTCTGTTGCGGAGATGATAGATTGCTTGCCGTTGTTCGCTGATGACTTCTTCGAGCTGGACGAGTTCATCCCGAACACTCCGATTGACGGATTCACACGTCGACTGAGCGAACTGCAATAGATCCCGAACGTCACGTGAAGCCAGTAGACCGGAAGCATCTCGTACTTTTTGTTGCACGCGTGCGAGACGGTCGCGCGCGAAACGACGAGGCAGTTCATCTTCGAGCGAGAGATAAAATTGCGTCAATCCGGGATCGCCTTGGCGACCTGCCCGACCACGGAGTTGGTTGTCGATCCGAATAGATTCATGGCGTTCGGTTCCGATGACGAACAAGCCGCCTTGTTGTTGTGCTGTTTCATCAAGTAAAATATCCGTTCCGCGACCTGCCATGTTCGTGGCGATCGTGATTCGACCGGCTTGTCCGGCTGAAGCGATGATCCGGACTTCCTGATCGACGGTTTTTGCGTTCAGGATCTCGTAGGTGAGTTCATGTGTATCAAGTGTCTTCGCGACGCGTAAGGACTGTTCAATCGACGAAGTACCGATCAGAACTGGTCGTCCCGTGACGTGTGCCGATTTTGTCGCCAGCGCGATTGCCTCTAATTTTTCGTCACGCGTCGCAAAGATGACGTCCTCCGCATCGATCCGGATTTTCGGACGATTTGATGGAATCGTCACGACATCCATCCCGTACGTCTTTTGGAACTCCTCCCGTGACGTCGCCGCTGTACCCGTCATTCCTGCCACCTGGTGATAAAGACGGAAATAATGCTGAATCGTGATTTGTGCCGTCGTCCGGTTCTCTTCCGTGACGGGAACACCTTCTTTTGCTTCAAGTGCCTGATGTAACCCGTCGGATAGACTGCGTCCTTCCATCAGACGACCCGTGAAGAGGTCGACGAGCGCGATTTTTTGATCCTTGACGATATAGTCGACATCTCGCTTGAGGATGACATGGGCACGTAAGGCTTGAATGACGTAATGGAAGAGGACCGAGTGCTCAGCAGCAAACAGATGATCAATCGCAAACGCCTCCTCGATCGTCTCAATCCCCTGATCAGTCAAGGCGACCGCTTTAATCTCTTCGTCGAACGTATAATCCCGCTCGTCTTCGAATGTCTGCACGACATGACGGACGAGTTGCTGTAACCCTTCGTGGACACTGTCTCGTTCCGCCATGATGAGTGGTGTTTTCGCTTCATCGATTAAAATGCTATCGACTTCGTCGATCAAGGCGAAATGAAGCGGACGTTGTAGACGTTCCGTCGGCTCCATGATCAGATGATCGCGCAGGTAATCGAACCCGAATTCAGTCCCGACACCGTATGTAATGTCTGCTGCGTAGGCGATCCGTTTTTCCTCAAACGTAGCTTCAGCGGAATTGATTCCGACCTGCAACCCTAAAAATCGGTGAATCTGACCGATTTGCTCCGCATCGCGTTGTGCCAGATACTCATTGACGGTAATGACGTGGACACCTTTTCCGTGAAGCGCCTGAGTGAAGCTCGCGAGTGAAGCAACGAGCGTCTTTCCTTCACCGGTCGCCATCTCGGCGATTTGTCCTTCAAGTAACGCCAGACCGCCCATGAGCTGCACATCGTAATGCCGTAAGCCGAGCGTTCGTTTACTCGCTTCTCGGACAAGGGCGAATGCCATTGGTGTGATCGCATCGATTCGTTCCCCAGTTTGTAGCCGCTCACGTAATGAGGCGGTCAATTCACGTAACGCTTGATCGGATGTTTGTTCCATTTCTCGTTCTAGGCTATTGATCGTCGTTACGATTTTTTCATAACGATGAATTCTTCGACTTTGATCATTCAACAACTGTTTAACACGTTGAAACATCTTCGTCACTCCCTCATATGCTATGAGATTCATTATAGCAGTTAAAAAATGTAAAACGAATAGTAAAGAACGAAATAAGTAAAACATTCCCTTAAAATTGAAAGCGTTATCAAAATTAACGTGTTTCGTGCTTAAAAATAGAAAATCAGAAATATTTGATAACGCTTGCAAAGATTCGGAAGAACCAGTAAAATTATTCATAAGGCAAGTGCAATCGTTTGCGCAAAGTCATTCGATTTCTTGCCTTTCATGGACGATGGAAGAAAGGATGGATGTCGGATGGCACCAACGATCGAAGCGGTCATTTTTGATTTAGACGGCGTAATTACCGATACAGCAGAGTATCATTACTTAGCGTGGAAACAACTTGGAGAGGATTTGGATATCCCGTTCGACCGGGAATTCAATGAGACATTAAAAGGTGTCAGCCGGATGGATTCACTCGAGCGTATCCTTGCGCTTGGTGGAAAACAGAACGCTTTTTCGGAGGAAGAGAAGCTAGCACTTGCTGCGAAGAAAAACGAACACTACGTCACATTGATCCAACATATTTCTGAACAGGATCTTCTTCCTGGAATCACTGCATTCCTCGATGAAATCCGAAACGCTGGGCTGAAGATCGGAATGGCGTCCGCCTCTAAAAATGCGCTGATGGTCGTCGAGGCACTAAAGGTCCGACACTATTTCGATGACATCGTAGACGCTGCGACCGTTGCACAATCGAAACCACACCCTGAAGTGTTTCTCCGTGCTGCAGAAGCACTCGACGTCGAACCGAGCCGTTGCATCGGTGTAGAAGATGCGACAGCTGGCATCACTGCCATCCACGCTGCCGGCATGTATGCCGTCGGAGTTGGACCGGAGTCGGCGCTCCATGAGGCAGACTATCGTGTCGATTCGACAGATTTGCTATCCCTTGAGCAAATCCTCGCTAGTCGCTCCCTTGTCTGAACCATTCCCTGATGGTGAAGGATATTCCTTGAAAGTTATGTGTATGCAAAAAGGATCGCTTCCCTGAGCGATCCTTTTTGATATGGCGTTGATTTAAAGTGAGGCGAGAATGCCGTCTGCGATTGCTTGCGCGTAACGTGACTGATACGATGCGTTTGTCAGTTTCGCCCGATCCGCGCTGTTCGAGAGGAAACCGAGTTCCGCTAGAATCGACGGTGCTTTCGTACCACGAATGACAGCGTAGTTTGCATAGTGGACGCTTCGGTCGCGCATGCCCGCGTAGGAGACAAGGCGTTGTTGGACGTTACGAGCAAGGTTGATCGAAGAGGCGCCTTTATAGTAGAAGGTCTCTGCTCCGTATGCTTGCGTACTCGTTGAAGCATTGATGTGGACACTGACGAAAGCAGTCGTTGCATGACTGTTCGCAAGGGCACTCCGCTCTCCAAGAGACGGATAGTAGTCGTTCGTATAGCGTGACATCGTCACATCGACTTTTCCGGCAAGGCGCTCGGCGACTTGTTTCGTGACAGCAAGGACGATGTCACGCTCTGTCACACCGTAACGAACTGCACCTGCGTCGTGTCCGCCGTGACCCGGATCAAGGACGAGAAGTGGACGATTCGATGGTGCCGGTTGGAACAACGTCAGATACGTCGCATCGACATAACCGCTTTGACCACTTGCTGTCCGGACGGCGACGAAGCCTTTTGTTTGATGACGCGAATTCGTGACGACGACAGGAGTACCGCGTCCAAGACGAGCGATTTGACCACTGAGCGTCGACGCACTCGCACGAAGCGCGACACTATTGCCTGACGGGATCAACACATACATCTTTGAACCACTATAATCGACGTTTCCAGTCGTCGAGGCAGGAACGGAAGTCCCTTTCTTCAGGTACGTTCCCATGACATACCCCGTTTTCCCTTGGTACTGGACCGTGTGCCAATTCGATTTAACGGCGAGAGAATTGACGGCAGTTCCACTTGGAATCGTCGTCAGGACTTTTCCGGATGTCGAAGGAGACGAACGGAAATTCAAGCGATCCGTCGTCGTATAGACCGTCGTTTTGGCTGGTGTAGTCACTTTCTTTAAATACGAACCAGAAACATAACCGGTCTTATTTGCATAGGTCACTTTGTACCAATTCCCGCTTTTGAAACTTGATTGTACACCGGCTCCCTTAGGAATCGTCAGTAATCGAGTAGAAGATGTCGTTGCGGCACTACGTAAGGATAGCGCATCCGTCGTCTTATAAGACGTCTTCGAAAAAGAAGTGCCAGTCTCGATTTTTTTCAGATAAGATCCGGTCACATATCCCGTCTTTCCTTTATATGACAACTTATACCAAGAGCCTTTTCGATAGCTCGATGTGACTTTCGTCGTCTTTGGGATCGTCAGCAATTTTTTAGAAGACGTCGAGTTCGAACTGCGTAGATTCAAGGCATCTGTCGTCTGATACGAAGTTTTCGTAAAGGTTGTACCAGAAGCAGCCGATACAGTAGAAGTAGAAGCGAAGCAACCGGATACCAACGAAAGTACTAGAGCGGTACGAAGTGTTTTAGGTAATTTGCCCATTAAATTTCCAGTCTCCTTTTCGGTAAAATAAGAAAGATATATATTGGATTAGTAGAACTTAAGTATTATTAAAATAGTTAAATGTAGAAATTATATGTTCCGTTTTCACTCCTTTCTGTTAATATGAGGTGTAGCCAATTTATCGGTAAGGATATGAAAATATTACAGTATAATTAAATAATTAAAGAAATTATATATTATCAAGGCAAATTATAGTTTAAAATATTTCAAAATACATACAACTGAAACACGATTGAAACATTAATGTATAAAAAAGGAAAGAGGGGCAAGGAATGGGTAACAGTGAACACATCTACCGCGAACTAATGGAAATCGAAGAGGAATATCGTCGCTTACAGCGACGTGCCGAGTATTTAATCTCGGAATTAAGCCGTGGAACGGGGGAACATTCGCAAGAAGTCGCCGTCACGCATGAACGTCCGTTAAAACAACGTCGTGTCAACCAGCGGTATCCACTAGAAGTCTACGTGCACCAAATCAGCGATTTGATGCGCGAGCGGGAATCGATGACAGCACGTGACATCCAAATGGAGCTTGAATTGCGTTACCGTCACCAAATTAGTAACATCTACCAATTGATGGCGAAAGTCGAACAGGCAAACCCTGCCATTAAAAAAGTCGGGCGCGGTATCTATACATATGATCCAGCTGCTGAAGTACCGATCTTCATGTAAGAGCCGCTCGTCGGCTCTTTTTTTTTATGATATAATTCGCGCAGGAGCGTGATGTTACTATGTTATGGACTGCGTCCATCGTCTGTTTTATCGCCGCCTTACTGATCACACCCGTCGTGAAACGCTTTGCGATTGCAGTCGGTGCCGTTGACAGTCCGGACGCGCGAAAAGTACACGTCCGAATCATGCCGCGACTTGGCGGATTAGCGATCTATATCGCTTTTATGATCGGTTATTTTATCTTACAACCTTCGAGTCCGTACGCGACGCATATTTTAGTCGGTGGGTTCGTTATTATTTTGACCGGTGCACTGGATGATCGATTCCAACTCAATGCCCGTTTGAAGCTGATGGGGCAAATCGTTGCTGCCGTCATCGTCCTAAACGGTGGGATTCGGATCGAGTTCATCAATCTACCGTTCGATCAGCAGTTATATCTTGGATGGTGGAGTGTTCCGCTGACGTTCCTTTGGGTCATCGGAATCACGAATGCCGTCAATTTGATTGATGGATTAGACGGGTTAGCAGCGGGTGTCTCGAGCATCGTCTTGTTGACATTGATCAGTCTTGCCGTCATTCAAGGAAACGTCTACGTGACGATCGTCGCGATTCTCTTATTGATGAGTACGTTCGGTTTTCTGTTTCATAACTTCTACCCAGCGAAAATCTTCATGGGTGATACCGGTGCCTTGTTCCTCGGCTATATGCTTGGTGTGTTATCACTTCTTGGATTCAAGAACGTGACACTGTTCTCGCTTGCCGTTCCAGTTATTTTGCTTGGGATCCCGATTTCCGACACGTTGTTTGCGATTGTTCGACGGGTATTGCAAGGAAAACCACCATTTGCGCCGGATAAGGCCCATCTGCATCACCGGTTGCTTGATCTCGGCTTTACGATGCGCCAAGCCGTGCTCGTCATCTACGGACTCTGTGCCATCTTCGGGATGACGGCGATTCTGTTCTCGCAGACGAATTCGATTGGTGCTCTCGTCTCACTCGTCATGCTGTTGCTCGTTCTTGACATTCTTGTCGAGTCACTCGGTTTGCTTGGTGAACGCTATCGACCATTGTTGAATTTGTTGGAACGTTTTACATCGAAATAACGTATATCAAAAAAGACCGCTCATCCGTGTGAGCGGTCTTTTTTCAGAAAGGGAGTGTTGGAATGAATCAATCATTGAATCAACGCATCGTCTATTTGGATGTGTTACGTGGTTTTGCACTATGCGGGATTTTATTCGTCAACATGCCGAGTTTTCTCGGTGATCGACCGAATGCGATGATGGGGGAGATGGATCAATCGATTCGTCTCATTTTCGATCTCTTCATCCAGACGAAATTCTATACCCTGTTTAGTGTTCTATTTGGAGCCGGTTTTTACCTGTTCATCAACCGGTTACGACAACGTGGTCTACCGATGACGATCTTCGCAAGGCGGCTCGGAATTCTGCTCATCATTGGTCTTTTGCACCTGCTTGTCTGGCAGGGCGATATCTTACATACGTATGCGTTGACGGGCTTCATTTTGTTATTGTTCGCTAAAACAAAGCCAATCACGAAGCTCTTGTTTGCGATAGCATTTCAAATCTATGCCATTTTGCTCTATCTACTTATTTTCTTTGGGGCTCGTCAACTCGGCGACGCTCCCGTCGTCGAGCTGGATAAGACACTTCAGTCGTTCGTCGCATCGCGCGATCTCCTCGGATTTTTAGCGCATCATGCGACAGTTCAATTGCCGGAAGCCCTCATGAATTCCGGTGTCATTTGGCCAGAAATTCTATCACTGTTCTTGATCGGAGCCTATTTGATGGAACGCTTCAGTGCAACGCCCCCGACGAATCGTTTCTTGTGGTGGACGCTTGGCATTAGCTTATTACTGACACTTCCATCATTCGCTGGAATCATACAAGCGCATGCTGACGTACCGGACGGATCAATCAATCTATTTTACGTTTGGCTCTCAGGGCGCACGCTTGCGATCACCTATGCTTGTGCCGTAGCGTTACTCGTTCGTGCTGGACGTATGCAATGGTTTGCTGGACTGGGGCGGATGGCATTGACGAATTATTTGATGCATACACTCGTCTTTACCGTATTTGTCTTCTTCAGTGGACAACATGGAACGATACCGTTATGGCAAGGACTGTTACTCGTTTTCCTGCTTTTGATCTCACAAGGGGTTACATCAAACAGATATCTCCAGTCTCATCCACAAGGTCCCATGGAGAAATTGTGGCGAAAAGGGACTTATGGTAAGAAAAACCGTTGAAGTTCACAGGAACTTAACATTTTTTGTTTAGAATGAAGGATGGAGGTGAAGCATGAATCGTCTAATCGAAATCTTTCTTGTATCGTTCAAGCTCGGACTAACGTCGTTCGGAGGTCCGGTCGCCCATCTTGGGTATTTTTATGAAGAATATGTCAAACGGAAAAAATGGATTGATGAGAAAGCGTATGCTGACTTAGTTGCGCTCTGTCAATTCCTCCCGGGTCCCGCTTCGAGTCAGGTCGGAATGGGAATTGGTTTGATCCGTGGAGGAGTAGCAGGGGCAATTATTTCCTTCGTCGGCTTCACGTTACCGTCGAGTATCGCTTTGATTCTATTCGCGATTCTTGCGACACAATTCGATGTCGCGGAAGCCGGATTCATTCATGGCTTGAAACTTGTCGCTGTCGCGATCGTTGCTGACGCCGTCCTTGGCATGGGAATGAAACTTGCGACAGGCGTCAAACGGATGACGTTGATGCTACTAGCGCTAGCAGGGGTACTGTTGATCGCACATCCACTGGCGCAAGTCGGTGTCTTGTTGTTCGCAGGTCTTTTTGCGTTCTTCTGGTTCAAAGAAGAGACGGAGACGGGTGGATCCCTATCAATTCGCGTACCACGCCTACTTAGTATCACGGCACTCGTCTTATTCTTCGTCTTACTCGCCGTCACACCATTTCTCGCGCAATCTGCGACGGGAACCGTCCAGCTGACGAGTATCATGTACAGTGCAGGTGCCCTCGTCTTTGGTGGTGGACATGTCGTCTTGCCATTCCTTGAGCAAACACTTGTACCTGGATTGATGAACACGGATACGTTCCTTGCCGGTTATGCCGCAGCACAAGCGGTACCGGGTCCACTCTTCACGTTTGCGACGTATCTCGGTACGGTCGTCTCTGGTATTTCTGGAGGGATTCTTGCGACGCTTGCCATCTTCCTACCAGGATTCCTACTCGTCATCGGTGTTTTACCGTACTGGGATCGTATTCGAAAGAATCAATCGGTCGGACGAATATTGATTGGTGTCAATGCCGCTGTCGTCGGTATCCTACTTGCTGCTCTCTACGATCCGATCTTTACATCAAGCATCAAGAGTGGTCTTGATTTCTTGATTGCATTCGGTTTGTTCTGTTTACTTCGTTTTTATAAACAGTCGCCGTTACGAATCGTGTTAATCGGAGCCGCTCTCGGATTCCTTTTCTTCTAAACGACACAAAGAAGCAGTAGACCCGGTGTCTACTGCTTCTTTGTTGTTCCTAAACGTCAGGTTCGCATCAAAAAGACAAGTTCGATTCCACTACGCCACTCGCGCCGGACTTCTGAAAAGCCGAAACGATTGTAAAGCGAAAGCGCTGGCAGATTACGTGCACCGGTCATGACGTGTTTGGCGAGACTGTGTTCGAACACGTGTCGTAGCAAAGATTGTGCGATTCCTTGACGGAAGTATGACGGATCCACGACGAGTCGCGTGATCGTTCCATCAGCAATCGTGACAGCACCAACAATGTCGTCATCAATGACGTAAACGAAACCGATTGGCTCTTCAACGTCGATCTCATCGATCGTTTCGCGTAATGGCGGGAAATCAGTCGCATTGAGTAATGCGGCTTCTATCTGATAAGCGCGACGTTGTACTTCCAGTAGTGACACATGATCAGTTGCTTGGAGTGAACGAATCATCTACAGCCTCCGACGTGATGCTGTCTGTCGTCTCATCGATTGGCAAATTAAGTTGTTCCTTCAATGTCGTCTTCGCGTCAGCCAGTGATGTTGGATCGAGCTGGTAATAATAAGCGCCATTGATTTTCGCATCGGTACCTTTTAAATCAATCCGGTTGATGGAACCGATTTTTTTGATGAACGGTTGCAGTTGGAACGCTTCCGTCAACGACATGTTCGTCCGGAAGTTGTCCCCGGTCGCATCCATCAGCGTATTTAGTTTGGTGATTGAACCGAACGATGTCGACTGATCAACGATGGCTTCGACAATCTGTTGTTGACGTTTTGTCCGTCCGATATCTCCTTCAGGATCTTGATAACGCATTCGAGCATAAGCGAGTGCTTCTTCGCCGTTCAACGTTTGTTGTCCCGGTTCCAATTTAACGCCATTGCGCTTATCGGACGAGTCGAGTGTATCGATCGGTAACTTGACGTCGACATCGATGCCGCCTAATGCGTCGACGATCGCGACGACACCATTGAAGTTGATCGATGCATAATAATCGATTGGAATATCGAGCAATGTCTCGACCGTTTCAATCGTTGAATCGATGCCACCAAAGGCATAAGAGTGATTGATTTTATCCTCGTAACCGACAGAAGGAATCTCGACGAGTGAATCGCGGGGAATGCTGACCATATCCACAGTTTGATCGTCCTTGTTGAATGTCGCGACGATCATCGTATCAGCACGCGATGAGGTGTCACCAGGTCGTTCATCCGTTCCGACGAGCAGAACGGAAAAGTGATCTTTCGTCAAATCAATGGCTGCTTCTCGTTTCTCGGACTTGTCACCGCGCGCTAAATCAACGTTTGAGTCGTTTGCGGTCTGGAACGTTTTATATGCAACGTAAGCGAAGGTTGCACCTCCACCCACAAGCACGACAAGAAAACTGATCACGAACACTTTAAACCACGAACGTTTTTTCTTTATCTTTTTTTTATTACTTCGGGTTCGCTCTTCCACTTTTATTAACTCCTAACATTAACTGAATTTTAAAAAAACTTTAAATTTCTTTACAATCAGTATAGCAGGTCAGGAAATAATGTCACGTTCGAGGTAGCGGGTAGAGCCGCTTGACAAATCAGCTTGACCGTTCGTCATGTTCGTCATCCAATCGAGAAAATCAGGGACATCGGCTGTCTTGACGAGGACGTCGATCTGGACTTGATCGAGGTAATGAATCTGATCAATCGGATGGACACTCGCCCGTAATTCGTTCTCGAGCTTTCCAAGCCATGTGTAGTCGACGTTGACAGAAATGACGGTATGTTCGATCCGCTCGACGACACCGACTGCGTTCAATGCTTCAGAGACACTCGAACCATATGCTCGAATCAGTCCACCACCGCCTAACTTGATGCCGCCGAAATACCGTGTCACGACGACGACCGTATCGCGTAAGTCACGCTTCTTCAATACTTCAAGCATCGGAACACCGGCCGTTCCGCTCGGTTCACCGTCATCATTCGCTTTTTGGATCTCATTACGCTCACCGATGACGTAGGCGGAGCAGTTATGGTTCGCATCGTGATGTTTTTTTTTCAGCTCGGAAATGAACGCCTGGGCTTGTTCTTCCGTCGTTGCGCGAGCTAAATAAGTGATGAATCGAGACTTTTGGATAATGATTTCGTGGAAACCGTTTTCTTTTACTGTATAATAATTAGATAATGTCATAATCAAAAATGTCCTCCTCGTTAACTAGTTCTTTCTAGCATAACGACGTTCCAAGAGAGAGACAACCGTAGACGACTGGCAAGGAATGGAGGGAATACCATGACGAATGAGATGAGGGAGCGGCTATCCTTGAATGATATCGTACAGAACATCATCGGCGTCGTAGAAGAGAGTCGGGAAGAAATCGTCCGGATCACGGAAAGTTCTCGCGAACAATATGCCGAAATCCAGCAAGAACTGCGCGACCTGAAAATTCGGGTGCACGACTATATAAAAGAAGCAGAACGACTCGAACGCCATATCAAGGATGCAAAGGCGCGACTCGTCGTCGTCAGTAAGAACTTCGACAGCTACTCGGAACAGGATGTCCGGTCGGCCTACGAGACAGCAAACGCGTTGCAACTCGAATCGTTCATCAATCAACGAGATGAGATGAATTGCCGAAAGCGCCGCGATGAGCTCGAACGCCGACTGATTCAGCTCGATGAGACGATTGAACGGGCAGATCAATTGATTGGACGTGTCTCGGTCGTCCTCAACTTCTTGACGGACGATATGCAGATGATGAATGAAAAATATGAAAAGGCGATGCAAAAACAGGAGATGGGTCTAAAAGTCTTCCAGTCCGCCGAAAATGAACGCCGCCGCTTGTCGCGCGACATGCACGATGGTCCGGCGCAGACGCTTGCCCACGTTTTGATCCGGGCTGATTTGATTGAAAAGATTCACCAGCATAATGGGGCAGAGGCAGCTTTTGAAGAGATTCACCGTTTACGGACGTTGATTCGGGATGGACTTGCCGATATCCGCCGTATCATATACGATTTACGTCCGATGACGCTTGACGATCTCGGATTCGTTCCGACGCTCGAACGCTATCTTCGCCATATTCAAGAAATTTCGAATATTCCGGTTCACTTCAATTATCTAGGAGGCGGTGAACGGATCGATTCGACGTATGAAGTTGCTGTCTTCCGAATCGTCCAAGAAGCCGTCCAAAATGCAGTAAAGCATTCCAAAGCGAGTGACATTCGTATTATCATAGAACAATATCAACATTCCGTACGAATCCACGTGAAGGATAATGGCGTTGGATTTGATTTCGATTCCATCGTCGCATCATGCGACGAGTCATTCGGACTCGTTGGTATGCGTGAACGGATCGAATTGATCGATGGTGAATTCGATATCGAGACGCATCCCGGAAAAGGTACGGTCATCAAGGTCAAGATTCCAATCGAGGAATCCGAAGGGAGAGGGGAAACACTGTGAACAACGAGCAAGTGAAAGTAGTCATCGTCGACGATCATCAGTTATTCCGCGAAGGCGTTAAACGAATTCTTGATTTCGAAGAAGAATTCGTTGTCGTAGCGGAAGGGGAAAGCGGAGCAGAAGTCATCTCGCTCGTCGAAACCCATCAACCGGATATCGTCTTAATGGATATCAACATGCCGCAAGTCAACGGTGTTGAAGCAACAAAACGTCTGATGGAAGTCTATCCGGACGTACGTGTCATTATCTTATCGATTCATGATGATGAGACGTATGTCATGCACGCCCTAGGTGCCGGTGCAGTCGGTTACCTCTTAAAGGAAATGGCAACGGACGAACTCGTCAATGCGATTCGTTCCGTGTACCGCGAAGGTGGATATGTCCACCCGAAAGTCACACCGAACTTATTGCAGGAATACCGTCGTTTGATGAAGATGAAACAAACGATGGCGTCACAACCTGTTGAAAAACGAGTCGCGGAAGCACCACTCCACGTCTTGACGCGTCGCGAATGTGAAGTCTTGCAATTGTTAGCGGACGGTTTCTCGAACCGTGCGATCAGTGATACGTTATACATCAGTGAAAAGACGGTCAAGAACCACGTTTCATCGATCCTCCGGAAGATGAATGTGCCGGACCGGACCGGTGCTGTCGTCGAATCCATCCGTCGTGGATGGGTCGTCGTTTAATATCTCGAAAGACAGGAGCGCTCGCTTCCGTCTTTCTTTTTTTATCCAGTAAAAAATGCTACACTTAAAAGCGATTGTGGCGTGTCACATTTGGCAGCGTCACGACGGAACTATAAAAGCGAGGAAATTCACGGATGAGCCAGATTGTGATCTTAACGGATAGCACAGCCTATCTGCCAACTACCTATTGTGAAGAACATCAAGTGCACGTCGCACCACTTAGTGTCATCTTCGACGGTGACGCCTACCGGGAAGGGTTTGATATCTCGGTAGCGGAATTTTATGAACGCATCCAGACAGGCAGTCTCCCGACGACCTCACAACCGAACATCGGTGATCTCGTGTCGTCGTTCGAGCAGTTGCCAGAAGGAACAGATATCATCGGTATTACACTATCAAGTGGGATCAGCGGAACGTACCAAGCGTTACATACGATCAACATGATGGTGGATCATGTCAACGTCCATCCAGTCGATTCACGTATTTCCTGTATGCCGCAAGCGTTTCTCGTCCAAGAAGCCGTTCGTTTGCGAGATGCAGGAGCGACGGCAGAGACGATCGTCCAGCGTCTTGAGACATTAAAGGAACAGATTCGTGCGTATTTCGTCGTCGACGATCTCGAACACCTCCAGCGCGGAGGACGTTTGAGTGTCGCGCAGGCATTCGTCGGCTCGTTCCTGAAAATCAAGCCGGTCCTTCATTTCGTTGATGGAAAAATCGTTCCGTTTGAAAAGATTCGAACGTTTAAGCGGGCAGTCAATCGGATTGAGGAAATGATGAAGGAAGATATCAACGGTGACGGTACGGGTTATGTCATCGGTGTCATCCATGCCGAGGATTCTGCAAAAGCAGAAGCAGAGATTGCTGAACTGAAGGCACTTTTCCCGCAGGCACGCATCGAGATGAGTGTTTTTGGACCCGTCATCGGTACACACCTCGGACCAGGGGCAATCGGTGTCACATGGTATCACGCAGCAGAATAAGATAGGAGCGGAAGCAGTAGGAATTCTCTTCATGAGGATACCTGCTGCTTTTGTTTTGTCAAAACCCTCGAAATTCATGAATGATCCTAGGGAAACGACTTTTTAAAGCTTAAAGAATGACGTTATCTCGAATTCTGCGAGTCAAAAGCTCGAGTTGAGTAGGGGAACGCTCACAAGGAGATAACGAACGTCCGCGAGAAAGAGACGAAACAGAAAAGGAGAGATGACGATGGATCTTCGAGGACGACTCGTACCTGTTGAATGGCTCGACGCACCACAAGCGACATACCGATTCAGACCAGCTGTGACATGGCGTTGCCAGCGGTGTGGCGCGCTTCCAGTGCGAGGGGATTGTACTTGTGGTAAAGCCTGTTATTATTGTCGGAAATGTCTTGCTTACGGAAAATTGAGAAGCTGTGGACGACTCGTGACGGATCAGCGGGCACTTGATCCGGTGAGACCTGCTCAACATGGACCATTGACGTTGACGCCGGCGCAACTACGCGTTGCTCAAGTGATCCAACGAACAGTTCTAACTAAAAAACGGCTTCTCGTCCATGCCGTATGTGGTGCCGGGAAAACGCCGATGCTCTTTCCTGGGATCGCCGATGCGCTCGCAAGCGGGCGCCGTGTACTTGTCGCAGCACCACGGGCGGACGTCGTTCGGGAATTGACGGGACATCTAAAACGAGCGTTTGCAGACGCCGCCATCGTCTCCTTGTACGGTGGTTCGTCTGAACGTCTTGAGCTGGGGGACATCACAGTCAGTACGACACATCAATTGATTCATTACCGGGATTGTTTCGACGTCGTCTTCTTGGACGAGGTCGATGCCTTTCCTTACCGGCTCGACCGGACGTTGCATCGATACGTCAAGCGCGCGATGACGAAAGATGCCGCGCTGATTTTATTAAGCGCAACGCCTTCGTTTTGGCATCGACGATTCCCGACGGTTCGATTGATGCGACGCTATCATGGCTATCCGTTACCGGTCCCAAAGCTCGTCGTACCGTATAGCGAACAGCTCGTGTTCGATTGGTTGGCGCGTCATAACGCTGTACCACGGCTCGTCTTTGTTTCACGGATCGCAGAGCTCGAGCGATGGCAAAACCGATTCGCGACAGCGGGCTATGACGTCGAGACCGTCCATGCCGCAGATTCGGAACGAGTCGAGAAGGTCCAGCGTTTTCGACAATCGACAGGAATCTTACTGACGACGACGATTCTTGAGCGGGGTGTGACGATTGAAAACGTTCAAGTCGCGATTCTGGATGCTGATCAAGGATTCAGTACGGCAGCCCTGATTCAAATCAGCGGACGAGTCGGACGATCGTCGGCATATCCGGATGGTGACATTTTATTTTGCGCCAATGACCGGAGTGATGCGATGTACGAAGCGATCCATGAGATCAAGAAAGCGAACGCCGTGCAACCATGAACCGATGTCTATTCTGTCAAGAGGTCTATCTACCTAGTTGGGAACTCGGAAATCTCTGGACTAGGCAAGTGACCTGTCCGACCTGTAAAATAAAGTTTGTAAAAAGAGGGGAATGCGTCGATTGTGGAAAGCCGGGTCCAGTGTGCTGTTCAGACTGCGCAGAATGGCGAAGGCAAGGGCTGACGCTCCAAACAGCACCTCTTTATCTATACAATGATGCAGCGAAGGAGTTCATGCATCGCTTCAAGTTTCTCGGTGATAGTGCGTTGCTTGAGATGTTTACCGATGACTTGAAGAAGGTAAAAATCAAACAAGCAGTTCTTGTGCCGATCCCGTTAAGCGCGGAACGTCTCTCAGACCGCCGTTTTAATCAAGCGGAGCTGATCGCACGTCGGATGCGCGGAAAAATTGTTCCGTGTTTAAGTCGTCTCGATGGTCCAGAACAAAGTAAGGCAGGGCGACAAGCGCGACTTGCGCGTAGTAATCCGTTTTGCGTAACGAGTGACGTCAAAGGAAAGAACATCGTACTTGTCGATGATGTCTATACGACAGGTGCGACGCTTCGCCAAGCGATGTTTCGACTCAAGGAAGCGGGAGCGAAAGAAATTTCTGCTGTAACTTTATTTCGAAGTGTTTAAGAAAGCAACATTCCTGCCGATACTCTATGTGAGGTGAAGGAAATGGATGTCATCAATTGTAAATCTTGCGGGAAGTTAGTCGTGCGTCAATCTTCAGAACTGTGTATTGATTGCATACGAAAGGATCATACGGATTTTGAGAAGGTACGCGAATTTCTGCGAGAACGACGAAAAATCCGGACTTCACCTAAAGATGTCGAGATCGGAACGGGTGTTAGTCGAGATACCGTCTTCCGTTACATCAAGGAAGGGCGCTTATTGATCTCCGAGATTTCCCAGATGGAAATCATGTGTGAGAGTTGCGGGAAGCCCTCCCGTGAAGGCACGATTTGTGCCGCATGTCGTGATCGTTTACGACGTGACCTCGCCCAGGCGATGCTTGACTCTTCTGACTCTTCGAAACCAAGGACGTATCGGACTTGAACTAAGAATCTTGTAGTCTAGAAAGCAGGTGTTCACATGCGAATTGATTCTACGAAATGGGTGAACATGCCCAAAACGTACGAAAGAACTCAATCAGTAGAAGGAACAAAAAACCAACGTACGAACCGTCCGGACGAAGTCAGTATCTCTACAGAAGCGCGTGCGCGTTTCAACGAGACACAGTCGTCACGGACTGAAAAGATTGAATCCCTCAAACAGGCGATCCAGGATGGAACCTATAAACCAGATGCGAAAAAAATCGCGGAACGTTTCTTGAACCTGTAAGCGGGACATCGTAGACAATGGAGGCGACTCGGGGCACGGATGCGCGGGTCGTTTTTTATATGAATGGAACCTTTTCAATTCGGAAGGAGAAACCGAATGCAACTCATCAATCAGCTCAACGAGGCGCATGCTCATTTACTTGCGCTCGCAGAAGAAAAGAAGCAAGTCTTGATTGCAAATGACATGCGTCGTTTGTCTGAAATCGTTAAAGAAGAACCGGTACATATCAAACGAATCGAAGCACTAGAACAAGAACGACTCGCACTGATGGGGAGTGTGACGATGACGGAATGGATCGCGACGCATCCGGAAGATGTCGACTCACTCCGAACGTTGTTGCAGACGATCGGTCAGCTGCGACAGTTGAATACACTAAACGCGGAGTTACTGGAACAGTCTCTGCACTATTTGGACTGGCATCTCCAACTCTTGATTCCAGAAGCGGACGACTTTACATACGGACAGTCCGCACTGAACCAGACACACTTCAATCGAAACGCGTAAGGAGGAATACGGATGGGATCGACTTTCATGGGGCTTGAGACAGGGCGTCGGGCATTAACGACGAACCAGTGGGCTCTGCAATCGACTGGAAATAACATTGCGAACGCCGGCACGGAAGGATTCTCTCGCCAACGTCTCGTCATGGGAACGACGGAACAACTTTCGATTTCACTTGGATCTGGACGAAATGGACAAGTCGGAACCGGAGTCCGCGGAGAAATGCTCGAGCGAATTCGGGACGTCATGCTCGATAAGCAGTACCGGGATGAAGTGACGAAGGTGTCCTACTACGGTACGAAACAAGCGGCATTCGGACGGATGGAAGATATCATCAACGAACCGTCGGAAACGGGTCTTTCGAAAGCGTTCGACGGGTTCTGGGAATCACTCCAGACCTTGTCGACGAATCCGCAAGATTCAGGTGCACGCAGTGTCGTTCGTCAAAAAGCGGAGACTCTCACGCAGACCTTCAATTACATGGCGAAAGCAATCAATCAAGTCAAAGCGGACTTAAAGAGTGAAGTCGAGGTCTCGACGAAAAAAGTCAACGACCTCCTGCAAAAAATCCATAACATCAATACGGAAATCCACGTTGTCGAACCGCTTGGTGCTTTACCAAACGCACTCTACGATGAACGAGATCGTTACTTTGATGAGCTTGCTCAATATGTCGATTTCGAAAAAGTGACAGTAGATGCTCAGGCGATCGAAACAGGACAGATGGGGAATGCGTTGCGCAATGCGGAAGGGCGCATCGACGTCAACATCAAGTTTCCGAACGGGGACAAGCTGCTTGCTGTCGACTCCGATTTACCGAAAGCGGGCACACTGACGTTCACGACGAACGAACAGGGACTGTACACCGGCTTTAAGTCTGAGACACAGACGTATACGTTTGATCAGCTCGGCGGCTTCTCAACAGGACGTTTATCAGGACTAATTGAGATGTACGGGCAAGAGCGAGACGGAAAAGCCGTCGGGGAATACGTCAAGATGGAAAGTCAACTCAATGAGATGGCAAAGACATTCGCGAATGCCTTTAACGCTGCGCATGCGACGAACTTGAAGAAAGATGGTACAGCGGGATCAAATGCCTTCTTCGCATCAACAAGCGGTGACATCACTGCAGCAACGATCTCCGTCGGTTCGGACATCAAGGCGAGTCTTGATAACATCGCGACGTCGACGGACGGTAACATCGGGGATAGTCAAGGGGCATTGAAACTGGCGAAGATGAAGACAGCGAGCATCGAATTCACGGAGTCGAAAACGACGACGACGATCGGCTCGTTCTATCAAAACGTCATCGGCGATATGGCGGTCTCGACCGATCAGGTCGGACGCCTGGGTAAGAGTGCTGCTGTCTTGATGGAAAGTGCGGATCAGCGCCGCATGTCGATGTCTGCCGTCTCGATCGATGAAGAGATGACGATGATGATTCAGTATCAACACGCTTATAATGCAGCAGCACGAAATATTACGACCGTCGATGAGATGCTTGATAAAATCATCAACGGTATGGGACTCGTAGGACGGTGATGAATAGATGAGAGTAACACAAACGATGTTGACGAAAACGAATATCGGGCACTTATCCTCAAGCTATCAGCGCTTGAGCACGCTTCAGGAACAATTGATCAGTGGGAAGAAGATTCAACGTCCGTCTGAGGATCCAGTCGTTGCGATGCAAGGCGTGCGTTACCGGACGGAAGTACGAGAAGTCGAACAGTTCAAGAAAAATGCCAGCGAAGCAACGGGCTGGATGGACTTGACGGATTCTGCCCTTAACGAAGTCACATCAGCGATGAGTCGGATTCGTGAGTTGACGACACAAGCGGCGACGGATACGTATGATGCAACACAACGTAAAGCGATCCAGAGCGAAGTCGGTCAATTGATTGAACACATCGGAACGCTCGCGAATACGAAATACAATGAAAAAGGCATCTTCAACGGAACGAAGACGGATACGGCATTCGTCTCGATGGACGGATTGCGTGATTACTTAGCGAGTACAACTGGTCCTGTTGACGGTGTCTTCACGGATGGGGATCCGACAGGTAAGGAGACGGAATCCATCAATTATGAAGTTTCTTCTGGTATCGAAGTCCAAGTTAACATTTCACCACTCAGCGTCTTTGGACCGGAAACGTTCCAAACGTTGAAAAAAGTCTATGATGCACTCGGTACGAACGCTGATAACAACGGGGCTACCTTATCCGGGATGTTGAAAGATATCGATGAGATGGTCAATGGAACGGTCGAGACACGTGCAGATCTCGGAGCACGGGTCAACCGGATGGATTTGAACACATCACGGCTCGAGGACCAAGAAATCATCGCGAAGACGGTCATGTCGGATAACGAAGACATCGAGGCAGAAAAAGTCATCATGGAGCTGAAGTCATACGAGACGTTACACCGCGCAGCACTCAGCGCCGGGGCACGAATCATTCAGCCGACATTACTCGATTTCCTACGATAAGGGGTGAAGGCAGATGAATCTTCCGCATCTTGAAATACGTCAGACGGCGGCACGAATCGGGATGAACATCACGCGTCCGCAAATCGAGCAGAAGCAGACACCTGCCTCCCTGTCGATCGAACAACCACGTGGGGAACTATCGATTGAAACCGTCGCGGCACGCCTTGAGATCGATTCGACGCAAGCCTGGATCGAGATGGGGCGCGTTCCTGCGCTCGAATCCGTTCGGCAGTATGCTACTTATGGACGACAAAAAGGGCAGGAAGCTGTAGCGAAACGAGCCTCTGAAGGCGATCAACTGATGCGGATCGAGCAGGGCGGTGGAACTGTCGCGCGGATTGCGAAAGCCAATGATACACCACCTGCTGAAGTAACGACTCTCGGATTCATTCCGCGGAGCCTCGATCGAGTCAAGACGACCTATACACCGGCTGAGGTACGATTAAGTTATACCGCGAATCGTCCGAAAATCGATGTCGAAACGCATCGACCGGAACTGACTGTGAAAGAAGGTCAGGTCGACATTTATCTACAAGAACAAAATCAACTGAATATGTGGCCGGTTGGTGGCATATTCGATGGGGAAGGATAACGACATGCAGATCGAAACGGATTTTTTTGGAACCATTACGATTGACGAGACGGAAATCATCACCTTCGCGTCCGAATTACCAGGTTTTCCGGAAGCAAAACGCTTCATCTTGCTCCCGTTCGGAGAAGGCGTTCCGTTCTGGTCGTTTCAATCGATTGATCAGCCGGAGTGTGCCTTCGTCGTGACGAACCCGTTCTGGATTGATCCAGAATACGTCTTCGAGTTGCCGGAAGCAGCAAAAGAGCAACTCGGAATCGAGGATACGGCGCAAGTCGCCGTCTATACGACGGTCACATTACGCGATCCATTCACGACGTCGACGACGAACTTACGAGCACCTTTCGTCATGGAAACGAAACAACGACTCGCAAAACAAATCATCCTAGACGATACATACACGAATCGTCATCTGATCGGTAGTCTGACGGAAGTAGGTGGTCGCTGATGCTCGTACTGAAACGAAAGACGGGAGAAGCGATTCAAATCGGTGACGACATCGAACTGACGATTCTTGCGATCGAAGGTGACCAAATCAAGATTGGTATCAAGGCACCACGGCAAGTCGACATCCATCGTAAGGAAGTCTACTTGTCGATTCAAGAAGAGAACACGGAAGCGTCTCGTAGTACTGGATTGATCGGACAACTCTTGAAACAACAGGAAAAATGATTCCATTTGAATGTCATCGGAACGTATCTTTTTGATGAACGATGCGCTTCAAACGAGGACGAAAAGACTCCCTTTGCCCGAATGTGCTGCAAAGGGAGTCTTTCTTATCATGAAACAAATGCTGAAACGCGTTGAATCGTGTATAGTAATGAAGAGAAAAGAAACCTTTTGAGCCAAAGAGGGAGTTGTCAGGAATGAATGAGACGAAGCAGCTGAAAAAAGACGCGAACCGTGTATTAAAAGCGACGAGTCGCACCTTCTATATCCCGATTAGTCGACTATCGCAAGACTTACAGGAAGCGGTCGGTGCTGCTTATCTATGCATGCGTGCCATCGATGAGATTGAAGACCATGAGGACTTGGCGACGGACGTCAAGACGATGTTACTTCGCGAGACGGCGTTATTGATGCGGGGCACGTTCTCCGCTACGACCTATCTCGAGTTGATTGCGCCCTACACAGCGCATCTACCGGAAGTAACACTCCGTCTACCGGAGTGGATCGCCTATTGTCCGGCCGCGATTCGTCCGAAGGTCCTCGATTCGACGGCGGAGATGGCAGAAGGGATGGCGGTCTGGGCAGAGCGTGACTGGACGGTCGAGACGGAAGCGGATCTTGACGAGTATACGTATTATGTCGCTGGACTCGTCGGTGTCATGTTATCCGACATTTGGTACTGGAAGGCTGGTATCGTCACTGATAAACAGCAAGCGATCGGATTTGGTCGTGGTTTACAAGCCGTCAACATCCTGCGTAACCAACAGGAGGATGCGGAGCGTGGTGTCGGTTACTTCCCACCTGGTTGGACGACGGATACGATGTTTGCTTATGCGCGTGAGAATCTCGCAGAAGCCGATGCCTACCTTGCGTCCATTCCGAAGGAGACGACGATTTATGAATTCTGTCACATTCCACTTGCACTCGCACATGGAACGCTGGATGCCCTTGCAAAAGGGAAAGAAAAACTCAGTCGTCCGGAAGTCTTGAAGATCGTCGGCGCTGCCGTACTAAAACGATAAGCACAAACAACAGCCGCTCGTTTCCGTCAAGGAAGCGGGCGGCTGTTCGTTTAACGTAATAAGTAAAGGGTCAGTCCGATCAGGGCGGAACCCGTCCAAATCAAGGCGATCGTTCGTCCGTACGGTAAACGATAGCCGGCACGGCGGGAGACGAGCAGTCCGATCGTCATGACTGTCAGTGCGACGAAAAAGGTCAGGAACAACGATAACTGTTGCATGTCAATCTCCTTTCATCAATGCAGATCTGACAAGTACGTCATGACTTTCTCTTCATACGCTTTTCGGTCGTGCGCATACGACTGGACGTGTCCACCGTTTTCCGTCACGTAGAGCTCGGAGCGCGGCGCCGCCTTTTGAATCTTCATGCTTTCCGTGACTGGAATCGCATCGTCGTCCTTCCCGTGGATCAACAGGATTGGATATTCAATCCGTCGAACCGCTTCAATCGGTTTCACCCGTTCTGGATTGAGACCCGTCAGAGGTGGCGTGATCTCCAGAATGATCGGGGTGAACGGGAAGTTCGGTAATCCGCTCCAGACAGGCAGGTTCGTTGCGAGATAGTTCTCGAGATCGCTAAACGGGCTGTCGGCGATGACACCGACGACGTCCGCCTTTGGAGCGGTCACGAGTGATGTTGCAGCACCCATCGAGATCCCGTAGAGGACGACTGGTTTTGAAGACCGTGACTTCGCGTAGCGAACGGCCGTCAGCAAATCATCTTGTTCCTTTGCACCGACCGTGACGCGTTTTCCGTCCGATTCACCGGATCCCCGGAAATCAAACGTCAAGACATTATAGCCGGCGTCGTGGAACTTCTTGAATAACGGGAAGACTGGAACATCTTCTTGCTCCCGGTTCTTGCCGTAACCGTGGGCGAAGACGACCGTCAGTTTTGCGTCCTCGCTAGGCATCCACCAGCCAGACAAACGTGTCCGGTCTTTATAGGAGCGGAAGGTGACGTCCTCATAGTCGAGTCCTTCCGCTTTTTTCGGTGTCGTCGTCAATGCTTCGCGCTCCGGTTGCGTCAACGATGAGCCGACATAAGCGGAAATCCCGATGACGACGATGACGGCAAGCGTCACGATGACAATCACCCCGCCGATGATTTTCTTACGATGTTTTTTCCACACCCGTGTTCCTTCCTTTCGTTCGGTTAATGGATATCTTTTTTCTTGAAGCGACCGCCGTGGACATCATGGATGTTGCCGATCGCAATGAAGGCTTGCTCATCGAAGTCGCGGACGATGTCTTTGAGTTTCGATTCCTCGAGGCGACTGATGACGCAAAAGATGACTTTTTTGCCGTCGCCGGTGAAGGCACCTTCTCCGTTTAAGTACGTCATGCTTCGACCAAGTCGGTCCATGATTGCAAGACCAATCTCTTCATAATTCTCCGAAATGATCCAGACACTCTTCGACTGATCGAGTCCATCGATGACGACATCAATCGTCTTGAAGGCAACGAAATAGGTGATCAACGAGTACATCGCCCGGTCCCAACCGAAGACGAATCCAGCGGCGCCGAGGATGAAGACGTTGAAGAACATCACGATCTCACCGACTGAAAACGGTGTCGAGCGGCTGAAGGAGACAGCGAGAATCTCGGTTCCGTCGAGTGAACCGCTCGAACGGATGACGATTCCAACGCCGATTCCAAGAATCAAGCCACCGAAGACGGTCGCGAGCAAATCCACGCTCGTCAGCGGACCGATGTGTTCGAGGAGTTTCGTTGCGATCGCCATGACGAAGATTGCGTATAACGTCGATAGGGCGAACGTCTTTCCGATTTGTTTGTAGCCAAAAAAGATGAATGGAATGTTCAAGAAGAACAGCCATAAGGCGAGCGTCGTATCGGTCACTTTTGAGCCGATGATCGAGATTCCGACAATCCCGCCATCGATGATGTTATTTGGAACAAGGAATCCTTTCAGTCCAAGCGCGAAGATGATGGCACCGATCGTCAGCATCAGGAATCGTCGAAAAAGCTGACCTTTCGTAGAACGGCGATGATGTTTCGTAGGTAGTGGTGACTGCATGCCATTCCTCCCTTCTGAAGTAAAACGCTTTACGATTACTATAACAAAAAAGCACGAAGACGTGTGTGAACGTCTTCGTGGAGAGGTCAAGGGCGATAGCGTAACGACTGGAAGAAGCGCATGATCTGTTCCGCTTCTGTCGGATTCGTGTATTCGCCGATATATTGTTCATCTTCCTGTCCGTTGATCGTCACTGTACAAGTGACGAGTTGTAATCCTTCACTCAATCGAATCTCAAACGTCGCATCTGACAACGGCAACGACGTCTTCGTCGAAAAGTAGATCGCACGCGTGCTCGTCCGATGGGCTTCGATATCGGAGAAGGGTAGTTCAAACGACTGGGTGTGATGTGTCAACATGCGAACTTTTCCTGAGACAGAGAAGCGAGGAACCGTATCGCTCGATAAGGAACAGGCTTCGATCGGATACAAGATCTCGCGCAGGAGGAACGATTCCATGACGTCCGCTGACACTGGGTGACTAAACAGGTAACCTTGGATACTCGGACAATTGAGCGTCCGGAACGTATCGAGCTGACGGAGCGTCTCGATGCCTTCTGCGACGACCGTTAGATTGAACTCACCTGCCATGTAGAGAATGCTTTTGACAATCGCTTGGGCTTTGGCGTCATCCGTAATGTGGGTCGCGAACTGTCGATCAATCTTGATGACGTTGATCGGATACCGTTGCAGGTAGACCATCGAAGAATAGCCTTTCCCGAAGTCGTCAAGTGCGATTCGAACGCCGATCCGACTGACGTATTCGAGCGTCCGACTCGTCATCGGGTCATCCATGATCAAGGCGGCTTCCGTGATTTCGAGTTCGAGTAATTCAGGTGCGAGCTGATACGTCGACAGCATCCGCTCGATATGATGTTCAAAACCAGGAATCAAGAATCGTTTTGGTGAGACGTTGACGGAAATCGGAACGAGCTCTGCCCCTGTCGTCTTCCAGTGCTGCATCGAACGACACGCTGTCTCGACGACCCAGTCGCCGATTGCGACATGTAAGGCACTCTCTTCGGCAAGCGGAATGAAGTCGTTCGGTGGAATCCGTCCCCATTCCGGGTGTTGCCAGCGAATTAACGCCTCGAGACCGACGATTTTTCCGGTCCAGCTATCGACCTTCGGCTGATATTCAAGGAACAGCTGATTACGTTCAATCGCATAATGCAAGTCCTGCTCAAGGCGATAACGACGATAGTAATCGATATCAAGATTCGATGCGTAGTGGTGCATCGTGCTGTGGTTTTCACGACGTGAGCGACGTAAGGCGGTATAGGAATGCTTCAATAATTCGACGGCGTCCGTACTGTCTTCCGGATACCGGCTGACCCCGACCGAGATCCGCGCAAACAAGGCATACGGTTCAATTGAGATCGGTGTTTCCGATAGGTCGAGCAATGACTGCGCACATGTCGTCACGTCTTGTTTATAGCTCGTCGGTACGAGCAAGGCGTACTCATCGCCGCCAAGGTGCCCGAGAAACGTCTCGTCCGGTTTCGTTTGTTGTAATAAAGCTGCCGTTCCTTGTAACCATTGGTCACCGGAACCGTGTCCAAAGGCGTTGTTGATCTCAGCGATTCGGTTGAAGGAGACGGTGAGAACGAAGAACGATTGATTCTTTTCTTGCCACGCGTCGATTGTCTCGATGAGCGCTTGCCGGTTTGGCAGGCGCGTCACGGCGTCACGTAAAGCAAGCTTCCGTAATTGTTCCTCGTACACTTTTTGAAGCGTGATGTCATGCATGATGCTATTCGTATAGGCAATCGTGCCGTCCAGTTGGAAGACCGGGATCTGTTGGTCCTCGATCCATTTGATACGACCATCTGGAAAGTGAAGACGGTACTGAATCGTTCCCGCCTGACCGTCGACTAACCGTCCGATGAACTGTTTCATCGCCGCATGATCGCGAACGTCTAATCGTTCGAATAACCATTCGTGACTAAGGATTAAGTCCTGCGGTAACTCTTCGAAGATGTGCAGGAACCCTTGTGAGTGAAAGAGAATTCGCCCCGAAATTAAGTCAATTTGCGAGATCGCGGCATTGACGGCTTCGTAGATTTCACGCGCCTGCGCCCGTTCCGTGACGAGTTGACGTCGTGCCTCGTCGACTTCCGATAAATCATACAGGACGACCGACAGATGATTCGGATGGTGCGGACGGTGAAAGGCTTTCAAGCGTAACAGCTGATAGGTATCGTCAGCCGTCAGCAGGGAGACTTCCATTTCAAAGCGTTCCTTTTCACCCGCAATCAAACGTTCCATCTCGAACTGAAGCGGATCGAAGTCACGTGGATGAATCCGACTGAACAGTTGTGCTTGATCGAGTGTCGTCGCATCGACTTCTGAAAGGCCTAAAAAATGCAGTAAGGCAGGGGAGAATTCGATCGTCTGCTTTTGAACATCAAAATGGAAGACGATGAGTTCCGGAATCTGTTCCGTCAGTTCGAGTTGAGAGCGAATCGACGTGACATCTTCTTCGAGTTGTGTCTCACGTGTGATATCACGCGCGACACCATAGACACCGATGACTTGTCCATCTTGTTCGACTGGCATGTTCGTGATCTTCAATGTGACCCGGTGTTGATCAGCGTGGAGTCCTTGTGCCGTATAATGAACGGTCTCGCCACTTAAGGCACGTGTGAAAAAGGCAGTCACCGCTTCGATTTGATCTGGCGGATTGAACACTGCGAAATGCTCATAGAGCGTCTCAGCGGAATAACCGAGCATGTCTGGTAACTGTTCATTGAAATAGATGATCGTTCCAGAGGCATCGAATAAAAAGATTGCATCTGTCTGTTGCTGAAAGAAGGCTTCCGCCGTTTCCGGACGGGACACTTCAAGTCCACCGATATAGAGTGGGGCTGTGTCGGATTGACGAATCCGATTCATCGCTTCATGAAAAGCCATCCACGTCACCTCCTTACAATACTAGCGTTCTCTTTACTAGTATCGGGTGTAGGAAATGGAAATTGCAACCTTCGTTCAAGAAATAGACTTATTTTTCAAAAAAGTGAACCAGTATATGAAAATCACGATCAAAAGACATCTGTCCTAAATCGAACACAAAAAAGCCGAAGCTCTCATGCAGGAGCTTCGGTCGAAATTTTAAATCGCTAAATCGATGGACGTGTCACTGGCATTTGGATCCGCATCCGTTCCTTGATCCGGTGCGCCCGGCATGTCACCGTCCGGACCATGTCCGTGTCCGCGACCATGACCATCACGTGCAGGTCCTTTCTTGAGATCAGCGTAGCTTGAGGCTTCATCCGCGCGAGACTGGATGTGTTCTTTGATCTGTTTCGCTTGTTTGTCTGTCAGCTTGCCATCTTTGACTTGTTGATCAATCGCAGCAGTTTGTGTTGTCAGGACGGCTTTCTCGAAATCGGCGTAAGCGATCTTGTTCGCTTCCGCGAATTCAGGCAAGGATTGCTTTGCAGCTTCGAATTTCGCTTCATCGAGTCCAAGTGCTTTTAAGATTGCGGATGTCGAGTCACCGAAGACACCACCTGGTCCATGGTCACCACGCTTACTGTGATCACCGCGATCCGGAAGATCGTCGTAGCTCTTCGCGTCCTTATATTCCTCAGTCAGACGAGACTTGATTTCCGTTGCTTGTTTTTTCGTCATCTTTCCATCTTTGACGAGTTGGTTGAGTTCACTTGTCTGTGCCGCAAGCAATGCTTTTTTGTAGTCAGCGAACTTGATTGACTGTGCCTTCGCATAAGCAGCAAGCGATTGATTGGCTGCATCGAATTTCGACTGGCTCAGTCCAAGTGCCTTCAAGACGTCTGCGATCAATGATTCATTGAAGAAACCTGGTCCGCCGTGGCGACCCATCGGCATCTTGTCTTTGAGTTCATCGTAGCTCTTGACGCCACTGAACCGGTCCGTTTGGCGCTTCAACATGTCGTCCGCTTGCGATTGTGTTAAATCACCCGATTTGACGAGACTTGCCAGTTGTTCCTTCGCTGCTGCGAGTTCCGCTTTTTTATAATCAGCGAACGAGATCCCTTTTGCTTTTGCGAGATCGGCGATTGATTGCCCTTTCTCCCGGGCAATATCTGCCTCGGCTTGTGTTAGGTTCAATTTTTTCAAAAGTAACGTCATGTCGTGCTTTTTCATACCTTCGAAGTGGTGCCCGTGTTTCGCTTGTTTTGTCGTCGTGCTCGAATCGTCGTTCGTCGCAGCGTATGCTGACGCGCCTCCGACTGTTAATGCGCTAATTGTCAATGCAGTGATCCATTGTTTTTTGAATGTCATGGGATGATCACTCCTTTCACCTTTTATGGTAGAGGGTCACGAAAGAGAAGTTGTGAGGAAGTTGCAAAGAAACTGCGAAGAAAGGCAAATCTGGACAAAAAGGCGCTACACTAGGAGTGGAGGGATGACCATGAACGTACTACTGATTGAAGATGAACAAAAATTAGCGCAGGTGACGGCACGTTTCCTCCGTCATCATGCGTATGACGTAACGATTGCTGGATCATTGGCGGAGGCGAAACAGTGCTTGACGACAGCGTTTGATGCCGTCTTGATCGACGTTCGCTTACCGGACGGTGACGGTTGGTCACTCGTGCCAGGCATCAAATCACAAGTTCAACCGCCGGTCGTCTTCATGATGACGTCACGCGGGGAGGCGGATGACCGTGTCTTCGGACTCGAACTCGGTGCCGATGATTACCTCGTCAAACCGGTCGTCCTGAAGGAGTTGACGATCCGGCTCGAACGGGCATTAAAGGTTCGTCCGATCGCTCGCCATGCGTTCGGTGACTTGACGATCGATGAGAAGGGACGCCAAGTCAAAACAGGTGAGCGGGCGGTCAATCTCGCGAAGATGGAGTTCGAGCTGCTGCTCTATTTCATTGAACACCTTGGGGAGGCACTCAGTCGGGATCAGATTCTCGACGACGTCTGGGGCTATGCGTTCGGTGGCGATACACGGACGGTCGACACGCACGTCAAACAATTGCGGGATAAATTGCCGGTCATTAAACAACAACTGAAGACGGTGCATCGGGTTGGTTATCGATTGGAGGCGATTGAATGAAACGACGTCCTTTGATGCGTAAGTTCTTATACGCTGTCGTCGGTCCCTTGCTCGTGATGGGCGTCCTTAGCTTCGTCTTGACGGCGTTTCTCGTCAATCGGTTCGCGGAAGGCGAACGGTACGATCAACTCGCGCGCGAAGCGAACATCATTAAACAAGCGATTGAAGCCGACACGCCAATTCCGCGTGACATCCAAGGATTTTTGACGACCGATGGGTTGACGCAACGGATTGGCGCGCGCGGACCGGCGGGACGATTGCCACTTTTAGATGGGCTGAAGAAAGAAGATGTCATCGAAGTACAAGACGAACGATTGCTGACGTATCAGTTGACGGTTGATGGAACACGCATCACGACGGTCCGACAAGCACCACTTGCGAGTAGTGCGCTGAGTGGTGTTTATCTCGCGATTGGACTCGCGTTACTCGTGACCCTGTTACTCGCATCATTACTCGCTTACTATATGGGACGGCACCTGACACGACCGATCGTGACGCTCCGTTCCGTTGCCCAAAAGATTGGTGCTGGTGAGACAGACGTCGTCTTGCCGGCGCGACCGAAGGATGAAGTCGGCGAGTTGATTGACGCGGTCGACGAAATGCAGACGCAACTGAAACAGAAGGATCATCTACAGAAAACGTTCATTGCCGGCATCACTCATGACTTGCGGACACCGCTCGCGATCATTCGAAACGAGACCGAGGCACTCGCGGCAGGTGTCATTCCCGTCGCCGAACTGCCCGACGTGACGACGAGCATCATCGAGGAGACAGATCGACTCGATCATCTGATTGATGAGACGTTGCTTTATTCGAAGCTTGCCGGTGGACGGATGCCGCTTGAAAAAACGGATGTGGCACTCGACGAACTCGTGCTTGCGACAGCCGAACGGCTCCGCGGGACGTTCACGCAGGTAGGACTGACGCTGGCGACTGAGCTGCAACCGGTTAGGCAGTCCCTTGACCCACGCATGTTCGAACGTGTCTTGATCAATTTTCTGATGAACGCCCGTTTTGCTTCACCCGTCGGCGGGACGGTCACGGTTCGCTTAACGCATGACCAATTGACGGTCGAGGATGAGGGAGCGGGTGTCCGAGCAGAAGACCGAGCGACGATCTGGGACGTTTACGTTAAACAAGAAGGCAGTGCCGGACATGGACTCGGTCTTGCAATCAGTCGAATGATTCTCGATAGTCATCAATTTGACTATGCTGTTCGTGACCGGAGTGGTGGGGGAGCAGTGTTCTACGTTCGATTTTGATTGGATAGAATGGTAGAGGCTTCTGACGAACGATTCCGTCATCCTTGCTTTCCACAGGCGGGAGTAAGCCGCGGCATCTCGCACTCCGTGCCATCTGCCGGGTCTTACTAGTCCCTGACGAAAGTGCTGTTGGCACTTTCTTTTCCTGTAGGAGTCGCGGATGAACTGCTTCGTTCTGGAACAGGCACACGAAAAAGGAGAACAGTTTCCGTATCACACAGAAGCTGTTCTCCTTTTAATGTTGTTAGAATTTAAAGATTATTGACCGTCGTTCGCATGAACGAGACTTGGTTTAACGAGGGTATAGAACTCATCGCTCATCCCGACACGGCTGCCCATCTGGCAAGCGAGTTCGAGTGTTTCCTTATAGAAGTTCGCGACGAGATCATGATTTTTGATGTGCTCATCTTGCATCGCCTTTTTGACCCCAAGGACGACCTTGTCGATTTGCTCATCGGCATCATTACGGACCGGGACGACGTTTTCCGGAAGATCGACTTCCTTATCGTGTCCGTTGAAGCGGAACGATGCCCCAAATCCGAGGTGCTCGAGGAAGAAGTGCGGTAACAGTTTACTAGCGAAGAACTGATGCCATTCCGTCTCTTTCATCGCTTCCATGTCACGCTTGAATGACGTCGTTGCGAGTGCATAACGATCGTGTGTATCCTTCATGAACTTCTCGAGGATCGGAACCTGCATTGCAAACGCATTCTTGAGCAAGTTATCGAGCTGTTCTTGCGTTAATTGTTCTTGTTCAGTCATCGCTTAACCCCATTTCGTTTCGTTATCCCTATCGTAAGAAATTTAGACAATTCCGTCAAATCTTTTTCGAGAATAGAGTTTACCTATTTCACAAAAGGGAATCCATTACTATCGATCATTTCAAGGAGGAGTCAGCATGAAACGAATCGCAATGACAGGAGTCTTACTCGGAGCATGTCTGACTCCGGTGACGGGTTTTGCTGCAAGTAACGTGACATATAGCAAAGGAGTCGTCGCAAACAAGACGTTCGGCTATACCGTCAAGACAACGGACGCTTTAAAAAAGGCGATCCAACAAGATAAAGTCGAGCTCGTCAAGAACAAGACGGTTAAATCGAAATACGGTGTCGTCACGCGGAGCGGCACGTTCGCATTGTATTATAAAGTCAAAGGAGCGGATCAGCTGCTCGTCAATTTGAACTACGAGCCGAAGAAGCTCTCGAAAAAACAGTTCGACCGTGAAATCGGATATGGTACATATCTCGGGACGAAAGGTAGCAAAACGTACTACTACGTCTTACCGACGGAGGCCGTCAAAGGCGCTGTCGGCAAAAAAGCGATCGAGAACTTGATCGTCAAGGACGTCCCGCAGATGATGAAGACATTCAAACTGCAATGAGCACTAGCTTTTGCTAGTGCTTCTTTTGTTCGTTCGGTATAGTTGAAAATGAGGTGAATGAATATGGAATGGAACGTCACAGACGTCAAACAAACAACAGATGTATTACAACTCGAAAAATGTGTCAACGATCACGATGGCATTGAATTAAAGGTCGCAGCCGATTGGGTCGGCGAGAACGATTTCGCAATCTATGATGGCGAGAAACTTGTCGGGTACTTACAAGCATTCGCGTACTTACCGACGGAATGGGAATTGAATGTCTTCGTTGATCCGGATTACCGGAAACAAGGTGTCTTCACAGCACTTGTTGAAGCGGCACGGGCGCGGGCGACGGAAGCAGGCGTTGAAGCATTTACGTTCGTCATTGACGACGCAAGTGAGACAGGTCAAGCTGTCCTCGAAGGGTTAGGTGCTGAGTACCGGATGACCGAGTACAACATGATCTTGAAAAAGGCGCAGTTGTTCTTGAAAGCCGATCCGGATTTCGAATTACGCGAAGCGACAGCAGACGACCGTCCGTTCATCGTCGAGACGCTCGGCAAATCGTTCGGGAACACGGACGAAGAAGCAGAGTCGATCTATCAAGCGATTGAATCTGACGACCGGATTACGTTCATCGGTGTCGCAAACGGCAAACCAGTCGGCGTCATCCGTGCTTATCTCGCTTCCGATACACAAGCGAGCATCCATGCGTTCGCGGTTCGTCCAGAAGCGCAAGGAAATGGTTACGGCAAAAAGATGCTGAAGTTAATGGTTCAAGCGTTGTTCCGGACAGGTCGGACACAACTCGAACTCGACGTCGAGACGGATAACGACCGGGCACTTGATCTTTACAAAGAAGCGGGATTCGTTGTCCATCGTGGCTATCAGTTCCACGTGTTGGCGGTCTAACTGAAGCAAACATCACGACTTTTCCACTCGCTTTCCTCAGGCGAGACACAAGCCACGACTCTGTCGTCTTCGACGCAGAGCCGGGTCTTGTTCGTCTCTGACAGCGCGAACGCGCTTTTTCCCGTAGGAGTCGAGTGGACGTGTGATACAACATCGAAGAACGGTCTCTGGATCGTTCTTTTTTAGTCGTTATTACAGAAACTAAACAAAAACGTTGGAACCTTTTCTACAATCCGTCGTATACTAGACATATGGAAAAAAAGAGGAGGCGACGTCATGGAGAGTCGACAGGATTCATTGCGGACGTTGAAGTGGGTATCAGGTGGAATGGAAGCGGTGCTCGGGATTCCGCTTTTAGGTGGTTCAATCGTCATTTTCTCAGGCTACAATGCCCTGTGGTTGATGCTCGCGTTTCACATCGTCGTCGTCGTATTGACGGCACGTGCCGGAAATGTCTCAAAAGGGAACATCGTCGGGATCGTCGCATCAACGGTCGGTGTCATTCCGGTCGTCGGGATGTTCTTACACATGGCAGCAGCAATCACGATTCTCGTCGATGCAGCACTCAGTAACCGAATCATTACACGAACACATGTCAAACAAGTCGAACCGATTCGACCACGTCCGGTCCGTCGCGAGCAAGAAAAACAAGAAGACCATCCGTTCTGAGTTTTTTTCGTTGACAGCGAAAAACAAGCCGTGTAAAGTAAACAACAAGTTAAGCCATATCAATTACATCGACGACGCGGAGTAAGTATCGTCAACACTGCCGACCAAGCGAGTCAGGAATGGTGAGAGCCTGACACGGTAAGCTGAACGAGAATGGACCGCTGAGAGCCTGTTGAACATTCGAGTAGACAGGACGGTTGCCCCCGTTACCGGGCTAGCTGGTTGTTGGACCAGCGACAAGTGGAGACGATTCTTCGTCTCAATCAGAGGTGGCACCGCGCGGATACAGGCGTCCTCTATGCATTAGCTGTTAGCTATGCGTAGAGGACGCCTTTTGTTGTACGTCAAGGTATGCCGAATCATCCAACGCTCATCATATTTCTCAGGAGGCACTACACATGAAAAAGGCATTGATCGCAGCGGCGAGCACGGCATTCCTATTAGCAGGATGTGCAACGACAGAACCAGCAGAAGACAAACAAGCGGACAAAAAGGTCCTGCATACGATGGAGAGTTACGACCTTCTGTCGGTTGACCCGGCAGACGCTATCACGTCAAACATCTTCAACCAAATCTACGAAGGACTCTATCGCTTCGACGCGAACAACGAACTTGTTCCAGCGGCAGCGAAATCACATAGCGTATCAGAGGACGGAAAAGTCTATACGTTCAAGCTCGACCCGAATGCGAAATGGTCGGACGGAAAGCCCGTCACAGCAGAGAACTTCCGTTATGCATTTGAGCGCGTCATCAAAACGAACTCACCGTTCGCTTATTTGCTCGAGCCGGTCGAAAAAACGACAGCGGTCGATGACGAGACACTCCGAATTGAATTAAAACGTCCGACACCATACTTCCTCAGCATGACGACGTTCGGCACATATATGCCGGTGCGAGAAGATATCGTCAAAGCAGAAGGCGACCAGTTCGGAACTGATCCAAAGACGAACGTCTACAACGGACCATTCACGTTTAAGAAATATCAAGCCGAGCAAGGTTATACACTCGCAAAGAACGCCGAGTACGCAGACCGGAAGAACGTCAAGATCGACGAAGTCGACGTGAAAATCATCAAGGATCCGATGCTTGCGATCAACTTGTTCGAGTCCGGTGAACTGGATGTCGCGCCACTCAACTCGGAGAACGTTGTGACGTACAAGGATCAAAAAGAGTACAACACGTTCAGTGATTCGCGGATGTTCTTCATCCGGATGAACGAAAAGACGGATGCCTTAAAAGATAAACAGACACGCCAAGCAATCGACGCAGCATATGATAAAAAAGCGATGACGGAAACGTTGCTCGGAAACGGATCACTTCCTGCGGACTACATCGTGCCGCAAGAACTTGATCCGAAATACGATAGTGCGCGTCAAATCGAATCGTCGTACGATGCAGCAGCAGCAAACAAAGTGCTTACCAAGCAAAACCTTGAGCTGACGATGTTGATTGAAGACGACGATGTCTCGAAAAAAATCGGGGAGTACATCCAAGGCGCGTTGAAGAAACAAAACGTCGACGTTAAATTATTGTCACTTCCGAAGAAAGAGCGTCTCGCCCGTGAGGGACGAGGGGACTACGATTTGTCACTTGCGAGCTGGGCACCAGACTATCAGGATGCGACGACATACCTGAACTTGTTCACGACGGGAAACCCGTTCAACATGATGGATTATTCGAACAAACAGTATGACCGTCTCTTGAAACAGGCTGAAAGTGAACTCGATCAAGACAAGCGTCTCGCCTTACTCAGTAAAGCGGAAAGCTTGTTGCTCGACGATCAAGCGATCTCACCGGTCTATCAACGGAAGAATGCCTTCTTGCAAAACACGGAAGTGAAGAATCTTGCCCGACACAATGTCGGAACGGATATTTCGTATAAGTATGTTGAGATTGAGCGGAAATAAGAAAAAGAGAGTGATGGATGATTCGGTCCATCACTCTTTTTAATGCATTTTTGTCATATCTCTGGAAATCACTTTTGAAAATCAGGTCAACTGACTTAAAACGGTTCCAAAAGAAACCGATAGAGAGGACGGTGAAAGAAGATACAGGAAAGGAAGTTTCGGTTATGCGTAAATTACGAAGCAACTTGAAGGTACGGTTATTCTTTTGGGTCTTGGCCATCTCGGTCATCACGAGTGGTATCTCAGCCCAGCTTGTGCTTTATCTCCACCGTGGACTTGATGTCGCGGATACGAACGCGATCTGGATTGGAGCAGGGATTGGCTTATTGTTATCGTTGATTGGGACGTCGTTGATTCAGTTGATTTTGCGTCAACCAATCAAAGCGATTGAAAAGGCGACAGAAACGGCACGCGAAGTCGCAAACGGCAACTTCGATGTCGATTTCGAAGAAGCAAAACGCGGGGATGAAGTCGACCAATTGATGCACGAACTCGAAGTCATGGTCTTACATATCCGCAAACAAGCGACACAAATGGGAAGCTCAAGCGATAAGCTGACAGCATCCGCACAAGAGATTGCGGCAGCAGTCCAAGAAGGCAATGCATCGGGTGAAAGCATCCGTTCAGCGATGGCAGAACTTTCAGCGAAGATGAACGAAAACGTCGATCAAGCCTACTTGTCGATGGATGCGCTCGGTGCGGTCAAACGGACGATGGATGAAGTCGCGAAAGAGATGAACGAAGCATTGAAATCAGCGACGGTCATGCAGACAGAAGCCCAGAACGGGAAAACACTGGCGACAGATTCTGTTGAAGCAATGCATATGATTTCGAAAAAAATGGAACAGTCAGCGACACTCAACGGTCGTCTGACGGATATGACAGGTGAAATTTCGCGGATCACGGATGTCATTAGTGATATCTCGGCACAAACGAACTTACTCAGCTTGAATGCATCGATTGAAGCGGCACGCGCAGGCGAAGCAGGACGTGGCTTTGCCGTCGTCGCAGCAGAAGTTAAAAAACTCGCTGAACAGACGGCAACATCAGCAAAAGAAATCACGGATTTGATCTCTGGCGTCAAACGCCTTGTTAACGATACGGCGAACGCGATGACTGATGTGCAAAGTGAAGTCGCTACAGGTGTTGGACTCGTTGAGCAGGCAGGATCGTCTTTCGAAGAGATTCATCATTCTACAGAAAATGTTTACTCACGCGTTAAATCGGTCGATCAACTTGTTGTCAAATCGGATCAAGAAATCGATCAAGTTGGCTTAACGACAGCGAATATCCTTGCAATGGTTGAGGAAGCATCGAAGCACGCTGAGCAAGTTTTACAAGCGTCTAGTCATCAAGCGGCATCGCTTGGTGAAGTCAATGGAGCAATGGAAGAGCTTGTAGCAGTAGCAGAACAATTACAGGAAGAGACTGGAGCGACACGTCTCTAAACTATAGGGAAATCGTACATCCAAACCAGATGTGCGATTTTTTTTGTATTTTTTTGAAGAAAATTGTTAAACATTTCGAGTGGACGACGATATATAAGGTGGAAGCAGTCATCGACTACATCCACCGTGTCACCCTTGGGCCGGCCAGGGGACACATCTCGGAGAAGACGGATCTTCAAAGAGACAAAAAACTTATCCTATGGAGGGAAATTACAATGATTATCAATCACAACATTACAGCTCTTAACACACACAACAAGTTGTCTGCAGCTTCTGCAGCACAAAGCAAGTCAATGGAGAAACTTGCTTCAGGTCTTCGTATCAACAAAGCGGGTGACGATGCAGCTGGTCTCGCAATCTCTGAAAAAATGCGTGCTCAAGTTCGTGGACTTGATCAAGCTTCACGAAATGCACAAGATGGTATTTCAATGATTCAAACAGCTGAAGGTGCATTGAATGAAACACACGATATTCTTCAACGGATGCGTGAACTTGCAGTTCAAGGTGCCAACGACACTAACGTTGCTCAAGACCGCGATGCTATCCAAGAAGAACTCACTGCTTTGAAGAGTGAAATCGATCGCATCGGCGATACAACAGAATTCAACAAACAAACATTATTAAACGGTGGTCTTGGTGGAACTGTTGATCAAGATGCTGCTACTACTACAGTACTTGCTGTTACAGGTGTAGCTGGTGCTTCAACTAACGGAGCAGTAGCAGGTACTTATACAATTACTAGTGGTACTGCTGGTGAGTTAACTATGACTTTCGGTACTAAAACTCAAACAATCAGCAATGCCAATGGAGCTCAAGATTTGAACTTCTCTGAATTCGGCATCTCGATTAAAACAAATGCAGGTTACACAGCTGATGCTGCTGTAGGTAACGTTGTAGTTGATGCTGGATCAGTTACTTTCCAAATCGGAGCTAACGAAGATCAAAACTTAAGTCTTAACATTCGTAACATGAAAACGGATGGTGTCTTAAACCTTGCTACGGCTGGTCGTGTTGATGTTTCTACACATGCTACAGCTAAAGCTTCTGTAACAAACATCGAGAGCGCAATCACTGAAGTTTCGAAAGAACGTTCGAAATTAGGTGCTTACCAAAACCGTCTCGACCACACGATCAACAACCTCAAAACATCTTCTGAAAACCTGACAGCGGCTGAATCACGTGTTCGTGACGTTGACATGGCAAAAGAAATGATGAACCAAACAAAGAACTCGATTCTTGCGCAAGCTGCACAAGCAATGTTGGCTCAAGCGAACCAACAGCCGCAAGGCGTTCTCCAATTACTCCGTTAATCGTAATTGGCACATATCGATTGTTCAGGTCACGGACGCGTTCCGTGACCTTTTTTGTTTTGTTCTATTCGAACTCTAACAAATCAGATGAATTGGTCGATATACTACATAGAGAACAAAAAGGAGTGACCGACTATGAATTCCATCAATACGGAAATTCGCCTTCATCTGCCTTCGAACGTCCTGCCGTACGAAGCGACACGTAATGTGTTTGTGGAAGCGAATCAGGAAGCACTAGCAGAAGAAGGAGTCGTTGTCTTACCGACACCGCAACATATTACGAAGCTTGAAACAGCAATGGAACAGGCGAACATAAAACTTGAACTTCAACGAACAGGGTTAAAGTTTGTCAAGCATGGACAGTTAAATGAGTATTATATTCAAGTCGTCGATACGAATAATAACGTCGTGCAAGAAATTCCAAGTAAAAAGGAACTCGATTTTTTTGCGGCATTCATGGAATTTAATCAATTGATCGATAAACGGGTTTAAGAGAAAGGACTGATTGGATGGCAGGAATTCGACTGAGTGGTCTTGCGAGTGGGATTGATACGGAAACGATGATTAAACAATTGATGCAGGCGGAACGGGCGCCGGTCGACCGATTATCACAAAAGAAACAGACGCTGACGTGGCAGCGCGATGCATACCGGGAGATGAACCGGGCATTGCTCGACTTCCGGACAGCCGCAAGCGATATGCTCTTATCAAAAAACTATCAATCTAAGACAGTTACGAGCTCGAATCCAACAGCTTTGACGGTAACGGCGAGTACAGCAGCGCCAGCTGGCAGTGTTATGATTGATAGTATTAGTCAACTCGCTAGTGCCGCATCTGTGACATTAGTCGCAGTAAGCGGAAAGAAGAGCGATGCAACTCTTGAAGAGAGTGGATTGTTCACGAAAGATGCTAATGGCAAAATCAATGTTCAAATCAATACATTCGATGCAGCAGGTGTAGCGGTGACGGAGACATTACAACTGGACGCAACACAGAAGATATCGGATTTGACGGCGGCGATTAACGGTAAAACCAGTCTCGGGATGAACGCGGTTTTCAATGATTTAACAGGCAAACTTGTCTTAACGAAAGCGAGTACTGGTAACTTGAATCCCTCGGGGGCCGATCTCTCCATCGTTGATGCTTCGAATAATACTTTGAAGGTTAATTCACAGGACGCAACATTTGGTCGTGAAGGACAAAACGCCAAGTACACGATTGGTGGACAACAATTAGAGCAGACAACGAATACGTTTACGCAAAACGGTCTGACAATCACATTAAACAACGTCTCGACGACAGCGACGACAATCAATACGACGCTCGATACGCAAAAAAACTTTGATTCGATCAAGAACTTCGTTGATAAATACAACGACGTCATCGATAAGATGAACAAAAAGGTTCGTGAAGAGAAGTATCGTGATTTCCAGCCATTGACGGATGCCCAGCGCAAAGAATTGAGTGAGGACGAAGTCAAGAAGTGGGAAGAAAAAGCAATCAGTGGTGTGCTTAAGAATGATAGCTACTTACAGGATGGCTTGAGTCAGTTTCGGAGTGCGATTTCGTCGAAAATCGATACGGGTTACTCGTATACGTCAGGTACGGATACGATCCAACTCCAGTACATGTCACAAATCGGAATTACTTCAACGAGTGATTTCCGTGACGGTGGAAAACTGATGATTGATGAAACAAAACTTAAGAAAATGCTTGAAGAACAGCCGGAAGGTGTTTTTAAATTATTTACAGTAGATGCTCCTGAGCCACCAAAAGATGCGCAAGGTAATCCGATACCAAGTCAAAATGGGATTGACGGTTTTGTCCGCCAGATTCAAGGGTTTGCGACTACACTCCGTGATAAGATTTCAGGTGTCGCTGGACGAGACGGTGCAGTTTCAACGACATATCGGCTCGGAAAATCACTCGCTGATCTCGATAAGAGTATGCTGTCGTGGGAAGACAAGTTGAAACGAAAAGAAGACAGTTACTATCGCCGATTCGCGGCGATGGAACAAGCAATGAATCAAGCGAACAGTCAATCTGCGACGCTTGCCGGTTATCTCGGACAAGGACAATAAAAAGGAGGAAACGCGATGAACCCTTATGCGACGTATCAGACGAACTCGGTAACGACGGCGTTACCTCAAGATTTAACGTTGATGTTATACGAAGGCTTGATCAAATTCTCAATGCTCGCAAAACGAGCGATCGAACAGAAGATGATCGAACAAAAAAATACGAATATCCAAAAAGCACAAGCAATCATTACCGAATTGCAATTGACGTTGAATCAATCGATCGCCTTATCAAAGGATTTGAACAGTCTGTATGACTACATGCAAACACGGCTGATTGATGCCAACGTAAAAAATGATTTGGTTGCAATTGAAGAAGTGATCGGTTTTGCGGAAGAATTCCGCGAGACGTGGAAAGAAGCGATGAAACTCGCACGGCAACGATGAGTCCGCTCGATCCGCTTCGCCTGAAGACAAAACGACTAATTGAACTGCTTGATCAAACGCCGAATGAAGAGACGTATGACGAATGGATCGAGAAGATTCAAGGTCTGCTGAACGAACGGGAAGCGTTCATCGCGGCACACTCGAATCTGCTAGCTGGAGCCAATCAAGCCGTCATCGAAGAACTCGTCGCTGACAGTCGGAAAATCGACTTGAAATTATCAGCGGAAACGGCTAAATTAGGGGTACAAATCAGTCAGTTGCGTCAGACGCAAACGAGTCGTAAATCGTACGTTGATCCGTACGAAGAAGTCGATCATAGTTTTTCACCGTATTTTGATTCTCGTCAGTAACTTTCTTGTGTGAGGGAGGGATCTTTCGTGACCAAGCGGGAAGACAAGAAGCGTCCCATACCGCAGCCGTATTTCCAATCGGACGGCTCGTACGATCAGTTTATTGAACCGGACGTTGAATCGGAATCATGGGAAGAATTCGAACGCCCTGTCTCCGATGCACCGGATGCCTACGAAGAAGAAAAATATCGTCGTGAGTCGTAAGCTCATGACAAAAAATGCCCTGTCCATTTCTGTGGACGGGGCATTTTGCCGTTCATTTAAAGCGGTAGGCGTTCTTCTCTTCTTGCTTGACGGTGTACATCGCTTCGTCGGCGCGAATCAAGAGTAGACTCGTCGTCCGACCATCGTCTGGATAACGGGCGATGCCGATTGACGGCGTGACCTGCATCGCAGTCGCGTCAAAGAAGAAGGGATCGTTCAAGCGAAGGAGGACATTCTCAGCGTAGGTGATCGTCTCCGCGCGACTGCGAGCGAGGAAAACGATGAATTCATCTCCACCGAGGCGTGCCGCTAAATCATCCTGCGTTAAATCAAGCTGCAACCGACGTGCTGTCTCCTGCAAGACGTAGTCTCCGGCGTCGTGGCCGTAACGGTCATTGATTTGCTTAAAGCCATCGAGGTCGATGAAAAGCAGCGATCCTTCGGTTAAGGTTGCGAGCCGCGCTCCAAGGTGATCCTCGAAGTAACGGCGATTTGGAAGTGCCGTTAATACATCGTGATAGCCGAGCTCTTGAAGCCACTTTTCTTGCGATAAGGCTTCTATTAAATCGGACAGAATGACGTATAAATCCGCTTCACCCGGAATCGGAATCAAGGTTACTTCGAACGTCCGTCCATCGACAGGACGCATCAATAATTGCTTTTCACCAGTCTCGAGTTTCAGAAATGCCGCGATCAATTGATCGACTAACGCATCAGGAACATACCCGTGCGGGAAGTAACGTTCTGCTGCCGGATTCATCGCTTTCTCATGCCCATTGCCGTCGAAACGAATGATCGGTTGTGGGTGGGCGAGGAACAGACGGCGATACTCTTCCTTCCGGAGTTCGAGTTGCATTGTATGGCGGTCGATCCGGTGTGTCAAATCGACTTCGAACGTCTCGAGTTCCGTTAGTAACTGACGATTGAGACGTTCTGAGAAAAACTGCCGGAACGTAAACAACGAGAATAAGATGATCAGGGTCGGGAAGTAGACATCCTGCGCCATCGAGAGGAACGTGATGCCCGTCAATAGAACGAGCAGACTGATGTACGGCAAATACGGTCGACCGAGCCGATCGCGTGCCGGCTGTTTCGGTGGAACATCTTTAAAGTAGATAGCTAGCTCAAACAAACTGACTGCATAGAGCGGGAAGAAGCAAGCGGCAAACGTTAATTGATCGCGAATGAAGAATGTGTAATAACCGAAGTTCGCCAAGATGAATAACATCACCGCCCGAATCAGTCGTCTGTGTGCTGGTCCACGAAGTCCTGTCGCATATAAGATCAGAAAGAAGAACAACTGCGCAATGAAACTAATCGCGTAGCCGAGCATGGCAACGAACTCGATGTCGGAGCGAGCGAACGTTGGTAAGTGTCGCAGGATGACAGTATAACCAAAAACGAAAACCATTCCGAACAAGAGCACACCATCAATATAGAGTAGCCGTGCATGACGAATCGATGACCAGTCAATCAATCGGGAAAAGGCGATGGCCGTCAACATTAAAAAGGCGGTCAATGTCAGGTTCGCAGCAGAGTCAACTTCCGGTGGGTGCGGGAAGAAGGTCAGGATAAAGTTGATCCAGAGACCACTTGCGAACAAGAGAATCGCGATGCCGACCGAACGTTCCGGGTGTTTCGGAAAGAACCAACGCCTGGCTTTAACAGCGACGAATGTCACAGCAAGTAGCGTCGCAAGAACGGAAATTATTGGAACGAATGGTGTTCTGCTAACGAGCAACATCAGCCCATAGGTGATGAGTAAATAAAGAAGCGGTAACGTCGGTCGCATCGCGGACCTCCTTTCCTGAAGCGGTGTGTTGGCTCCTTTCGACGAGTGGTGAAAAAAATCCTTGTTGCGTCTATTGACGAACAAGGATCAATCCTGCTCTTGCACCCATTCCCAGTGGGTTCGTGCGTCTTTTTTAACTTTGTCGGTCGCCGTTTGACTTTGGAACAAACGGCTGTACCATAAACGGGCATGTTCTTTGTCTTTTGTCACAGCATATAAATCAGCAATCCGAAGCCATAGAACATCTTCTGGAATACCACTTTCTTTAACGGATGTGTAATTTTCGTAAAGCGAGACATACTTCTCGATTGCTCGGTTGGCCCAGAGTTGTTCTTCCGCTGATTGACCGGTCAAACGATGCAACCAGGATAGACGAACTCCGAGCATCGCTTGGATTGCTGGTTTTTGCTCCGTCACTTGAGCCGTGTAGAGGCAGAGTTTATAGAGCTGAATCGCCTGCTCGATCGTCCGCTCCGTACTGGCAAACGGTAAAACTGGGAGCGTTGGCAGAATATGGTCCTGTAACGTCGTTCGAACGCTCGGAGATAACTTCTCGAACGACTCGTGGAAGAAGAACCGGCAATGGCTACACTGGATCGGCTCGTACAGATAGACGTTGACACCTTGATGGCGGATGAAGCCATCAAAATCGGTCGAGGCAACACGGATATGCCGCGACAGGACTCGTTTCGTTTCTGTCGTCTTCAAGCAGAAGGGGCAGGTACATTTTTTTAGATATAGGTCTGGCATGTGGAGGAACTCCTCTAATTTAAATTAAACGAAGACGTTGACGAGCATCCCTTTGATCTCGCCGATTTGGTCGAGGATATCGAGCCGTCGCGATTCGCCAGAGATGACCGTATCCGTCAACTGGAGGAGCTTCGCATCGACTTGTTCGACGACTTTATAGATTTTCGTCCGACCACGGCGATTAAAGCCGCGCTTCTCTTCGAGTTGTTGTGATTGGTCGAGGGCATCTTTTAAGAAGTCCTTGATCTTTTCTTTATAGCTTTCGAGGTGCTCAATTGTCTGACTTTCAGCGAGCAGTTGCCCGTGTTCTTCGACTAGGGCGAGCTTTTGTTGCAAACGCTCGTAGCCTTTATGATCGCGTTTCTCCTGCATCAAGGCAGAGAACGTCGTCGACGCCTCGACTTCACGGGGACCACCTTTTAAGGACTGGAGTCGTTGCGTTTCTTGGATGCGGCGGATATCCATCGGGTCTGCCTCCTTAGTTGAGTAATTGTAAGACGCCTTGCGGTAGGGCGTTCGCTTGAGCGATCATCGCCATCCCCGATTGGTTAAGGATGTTGTATTTCGCATATTCCATCATCTCACGCGCCATATCAGTATCGCGAATCCGTGATTCCGATGCCGTCAAGTTTTCGACGCTGACACTGAGGACAGATGACGTCGCTTCAAATCGATTCTGGATCGCCCCGAGCTGTGCCCGTTGCTGGGAGATCGTATCGATTGCTTTCGTATAATGGCTGATCGCGTCATTTGCGTCCGTTGCCGTCATGACGCTAAGGGCATACTCAGGTGCACTACCGCTAGGGAAATCAAGCGGACGAATCAAGGAATCGGCTTGTGTCGTTGAACTGACGCCAATCGCAAGGGCTTGCATGTCGTTAATCGTGATCGAGATGCCTTCGTTTGCTCCCGCATTCGTTTGGATGAACAGGGCACTGTCGGCATCGTTGAACTTACCGCTTAACAATTCTTTACCGTTGAACTGGGTCGTCTTCGCGATTCGTGAGACCTCGTTCGTCAACTGGTTGATCTCTTCTTGGATTGCTGTCCGATCTTCGGTCGCGAGTGTGCCGTTCCCGGCTTGGACGGCGAGTTCGCGCATCCGTTGTAATAGGTTATGTGTCTCACTCAAACCACCTTCAGCTGTTTGAATCATCGAGACGCCATCAAGAACGTTCTGTTCTGCTTTATCGAGCGCCTTCAAGCGGTTGCGCATCTTCTCCGAGATCGCGAGACCAGCTGCATCATCCGCACCTCGGTTGATCTTCTGACCGCTCGACAGTTTATCCATCGTCGTCTTGACGTTCGTCTGGTTGATGCTGAGGTTGCGATAAGCCTTCAAGGCTTGGACGTTATTCGTGATTCTCATTCGTATTCCATCCCTTCGTATCGTTGATGATGTGCGGCGCGCACGAGTGGTCGATCGACGGTCTGTGCCGCTTGCCAGGTGACGCGTAAGTCTTCTGCCAGTTCGAGTAGTTCGTCTAAGATACGTGGTGTCTTATAGACCTGTAACGTCTGCTCAGCAAGATAGTGATAGAGCGCGTCGAGTTGTGCGGTGATAATGCCACCGTCGTCGTTTAGCCCTGCCTGCAGTTTGTCGAGTAACTGATAGGCTTTTTGTAAGCGCTCATTGACTTCGTCAAAGCGATTTGCGTCACGTGCGAGAATAGCCTGGTCATATTGCAGTACGAGTCCCGTCAACATGACTTCCGTCAGCTGTTGCGGGGTCATCGCGTAAAGTTCTTGTTCTGTCATGTTTGTCGTCCTTTCTCGTTGTCGAGTTCTTCGATCAATAAGAGCAGTTCTGCCATCACGTCGTACAGTTGTGGTGGAATCGCTGTGCCGAGATCAAGATCGAGCAAGTGTCCGAGTAATGAAGTGTCGTGTTCGATCGCGACACCGTTTGCTCGTGCTTCTTGGAGGATTCGATCGGCTGCTTGACCGCTAGCTCGAGCGACGACGACCGGTGCTTGACCGGATGCTTCATCGTAGCGGAGGACGGCAGCCGTCTTGCGTCCGGTTAAATCGATTTTTTGATACATAACGGTCTCTCCTTTTTAGATACGGTAGTCGTAGCCACGCGGTGTCTCGTCTTGCTTGACGGTCTCCGTCACTTGCTCGCGCGTGAACGGACGGAACTGGATCCGGACGTCCTGGTAACCAGTTGCTTGCAAGGCGTCCGTCGTTCGGTCGAGGAACGGGGTCGCCAGTTGTTCAAGAACGCGAAAATCATTTTCAATCGTGATCTGCATCTTTCGGTTGACGGTCTCAACGCGGACACCGATCTCACCGAGGCGCGGCGTGTTGAGCTGGACATACAACGTATTGTTTTCCCAGTCGATCACTTCGTCCGGGCGTTTATTTTGCAAGTGAACGTGGAGTCCCGCCGTCGCTTCGACGAGTTGGACCGGTAAGGCGAGCAGAATCTGGTTCAACTGTTGCTGGCTGTCCGGTTTATTGACTTGCTGTTGTGCCGTGAGAAACGTCTGCAATTTGGCGGCTTCCGGATTCGCTGCCGGTGTACTCAGTTTCAGTTCTGCCGTCTGGAGCTGGAGTGTCTTTTGGACGGTCTCTTGTAAAAGACGTGGGCTGTTCTGTTGCGGCTCATATGGAACGGCTTTTGTTGCTACTTGCGCTGGTAGCGTTGGTGCTTGCGGTGGCAGTCCTTGCATCTCCGGTAAGTAAGTCGGACGGACGTTCGCTGGCGCATAGCGGAAGGCTTCAAAGGCGACTCGGACTTCCTGTAAGACGGCTTTTGCCTCTGTTCCACGTCCGAGTAGCGCCAGTTCCGCACCCCGCTCGAGTTTCGATAAGAAATGAATCAACTGTTTTTCATCCTTCATCGAGGTATGCAATAAAGCGTCCGTTTGCTGGAAGATTTGTTTTAAGCGTTGCGCCGTACTCTCGATGACGGCGACCATTTGGACAGGACGTGTCTCAACGAGCGGTTCGATTTGCCGGAGTTGTGAGACGATCGTTCGCTGTTGACTCTTGAAATCGTTCGTAATCTCAGCAAGCCGTGGCGTCACTTCGCGGACGAGCGTCAAGGCAGAGCGGACCGGTGTCGTTTGCGCTGCTTGAGCTTCCGGTTGACTTGCCCGTGCCGTCAGACCGATCAGTTGCTCGCGGACGCTCGTCTTCGGCTCGAGTGGCGCTTGCGGGAAGTAAGGCGCGAGCTGTTTGCGAACTGTTTCGACATCGCCTCGTTCGAGCGTAGCGACGAGAGCCGGGCGTTTTTCCGCTGGTAGATGTTCAATGTATTGCCGGATATGCAAGGGCGACGCTGTCTCGATCTCGCGTTGCGTCGGTAGCGTCACGCGAGCGACGTCAAGCGCGACGGCTTTTTCGAACGTCGGCTGCTCCTTTAAGGCGTCTCGTTCCGGCAGGACGTCCGGATAATCTTCCGTCGTAGCCAGAAGACTCGCGATCAAGACGTCGGCGTCAACGGGCAGTGTCGTGTCCGGTCGCGACACGAGTTCGAGTGCTAAGTTCTTATAGGTTCCTTGCAGTGCCGTCACGAGTTGGGCGACGATTTCCGGTGTCTGCGGCAGTTGACCGCTCGCGAGTAACTTCGCAACAGCTTGCTTTAGTTCAGCTGGCACGCCTTCTAGCAAAGCAGGGTCAACATTTGATGGAACGGACAGGACAGGTGGGGTTTCCGCGTCTGGTGTCGCGGGCGTCAATTGTTCAATCAAGTAACCTTCTGCGGTCTGTCCTTTGACCTTGAACTGAAAATCACCTGTCGGAACGTCGCCCGTGAAGGTCATCTCGATCTTATCCCGACCGACCTGGACGAGAGCCGTATGTGGACCAGTCTGCTCAAGGACCGTACCTTTATAGGTCTTCGTCTCCGAAAGCGGCGTCTGACCAGGGGATTGCGCCGGACGTGCCGGGTTCAATTGGATGTTCATCGAGAAGCCTCCTTGTTTTTTAAAACTATCATCTCATTATATATCGGCAGAAACCAAAAAGGATTGAGCGAATTCATCGCCCAACCCTGATTTTTTTACGGTTAATCTTTAAGATTTGATTGCATTAAAGCGTTCCTCTAATGTCATCGCGTTCAATTGTTGATAACGAGCCATCAGCTCGCCAGTTGCTTTCATTTGGTTGCGGACGATGTAAGGAGAGGCGTTTACGGGAAGGATCATGCCATTACGAGTCTTGAGCTTCGTCTGTCCGTCTTCCTCGATGACTTCGGACATGTGGCTCCAAGCGTACCACTCGCAATCATCACGTTTCGGTGATTTCGTTGGGAAAAACACGAGGCCAAGTGTCGGTTCAATAACGACTGGGACTTTTCCTTTCACAGATGCGACACGTTTTGCTGTCACGATGCGTTCCTCGATGGAACTGTTGTATTGCCTGCAGGAAAGCTGCAGTAGTTGATACGGCCGAAGCGGTGTCATGATGGTCGAGCCATCCTCGAGTACGATGATGGATTGCTTCATCATGTCGTAGCACGGGAGAATCGCCACCGTCCGTTTCGTGATTCGATACTTTTCGTCATTATGGAATGGTCGCATTCGACTACATCCTCCTTAAGATAGGACAATGGATAAAATAGGTAATTACTAACGATATAATACAATAATACAACTGTAATGACAACGTAATTTTTTAAAATATAGACCAATAAGTAGGGAATATTATTCATTTTTCGGGATGAATTCAAATTAATCAGAATTTTTAATTGTCAATAATTCCTTCTTTTGATAGACTAAGCCGTAGAGAGCTTGCTCTCGAACTCTGGTTTGCGAAGGGAACGTGAATTCGAATGGAACAAGGTAAAGTAAAATGGTTTAATGCTGAAAAGGGTTATGGTTTCATCGAGACGTCTGACGCGAAAGACGTATTCGTACACTTCTCAGCAATTCAAGCTGATGGTTACAAATCACTTGAAGAAGGCGAAGAAGTGGAATTTGAAATCGTTGAAGGCGATCGTGGTCCACAAGCTGCGAACGTTTCAAAGATCTAATCCAATAGCAGCCGCCACCGTTTTTAGGCTATTCGCCTAAAAGCGGTTTTTGTTTTGAGTTCGAATAAAACGGGTATATACGTTAACATCAACATGCTTCAATATTATCGTACGCTAAGAACCGGAGTGAACGTTCATGAGAATGTCATCGTTTTCATGGTCTTCCTTCACTTATCGTGCTATAATAAAAACGAACCAAAGAATTTCGAATATTCAGAAGGAAACGACTGAAGCATCTCGAATTCATAGGTTCAACCGGTTACTTAAGGAGGAGTTTACATGATCTACAACATTCGCGGTGAAAACTTGGACGTCACAGATGCTCTCAAGGATTACGTCGAGAAAAAGCTTGAAAAGTTAACTCGTTATTTTACAACTCCTACGGAAGCGCAAACGGCTTATGTCAATCTCAAAGTCAACAATGAGAAGCAAAAAGTCGAAGTGACGATTCCAATGCCAAACCTCTTGCTCCGTGCAGAGGATATCAATGGCGATATGTATGCAGCAATCGACCTCGTCGTCGATAAGCTCGAACGTCAAATCCGGAAACACAAAACAAAGTTGAACCGGAGAGGACGCGCTAAAGAAGGCGGCATCGGAGAGTACTTCAAAACGCTCGAAGGACCGGAAGCGGAAGCGCCAGTCTATGAAGAGGACGAGGCAGAACTCGAACTCGTTCGGACGAAGCGTTTCACACTCAAACCAATGGACACGGAAGAAGCGATTCTTCAGATGGACATGCTCGGACACGCATTCTTCGTCTTCTCAGACGCAGAAACGGGCAACACGAACGTCGTCTACCGTCGTAAAGATGGTCGTTACGGTTTGATTGAACCAGAATAATGAATGCAACAGGGACTCGCTCTTACGGGCGGGTCCCTTTTTGATATGATGGAAAACTATTTTTAAACACGATACGTTTGCTTTATGACAAAAGACCGAGACCGCTGCTTGGTCCGCTTGTTGAAATTTGACGTCGTATTCGGTACACTGAATAAAGGAAAAATCTCGGAATTCTGTTCGTTCAAAGAATCGTTCGAAGTAAGGGGACTGTAAGGCATGGCTAATTTTCTAAAAGAATTATTTGCACCAACGAAACGTGTCCTGAAGAAAGCCGAAAAAGCAGCAGACGCTGTAGAAGCATTCGAGACACAAATCGGTGCGTTATCGGATCAAGAACTTGAAGGAAAAGTCGTTGAATTCCGTGAGCGTCTTGCTAACGGAGAAGACTTAGATGATATTTTACCGGAAGCTTTCGCGGTCTGTCGCGAGGTTTCGACACGCGTTCTCGGCATGCGCCACTACCGCGTTCAGTTGATTGGTGGATATGTCCTGCACAACGGGGACATCGCCGAAATGAAAACCGGGGAAGGTAAGACGCTTGTTGCGACACTCCCTGTTTATTTGAATGCCCTCGCTGGCAACGGCGTTCACGTCGTTACCGTCAACGAATATCTCGCAAAACGTGACCGTGACATCATGGAGCCTCTTTATGCGGCACTTGGTCTATCGGTCGGCTTGAACCTCTCAAGCATGTCGCGTCAGGAGAAACAAGCAGCCTATAGCTGTGACATCACGTACGGAACGAACAACGAGTTCGGTTTCGACTACTTGCGTGACAACATGGTCCTCTATAAAGAAGACCGTGTACAACGACCGCTCCATTACGCTGTCGTCGATGAAGTTGACTCGATCCTCGTCGATGAAGCACGGACACCACTCATCATCTCAGGGTCTGCCGAGAAATCGACAGCGCTCTATTCGCAAGCGGATGCATTCGCAAAAATCATGAAAGCAGATGAAGACTACACAGTCGACATCAAAACGAAAAGTGTTCTGTTGACGGAGCAAGGGATCGACCGGGCTGAGAAATACTTCGGCATCGATAACCTGTTCGGTCTTGAGCACGTCTCACTCAACCATCACTTGAGCCTCGCACTGCGGGCGAACGCCGTCATGCACCGTGACGTCGACTATATGGTTCGTGAAGACGAAGTCATGATCATCGACCAGTTCACAGGTCGTGTCATGGAAGGGCGTCGTTACTCGGAAGGTCTGCACCAAGCAATCGAAGCGAAGGAAGGCGTCGAGATTCAACGCGAATCGATGACGCTTGCGACGATCACGTACCAAAACTTCTTCCGGATGTATACAAAGCTTGCTGGGATGACCGGTACAGCGAAGACGGAGGAAGAAGAATTCCGTAATATCTACAACATGCACGTCGTACCGGTTCCGACGAACAAACCAGTCGTCCGAAACGATATGCCGGACTTGATCTTCAAAACGATGAACGGGAAGTTCGCTGCTGTCGCAGACGAAATCGAACGTGCCCACCGCGAAGGACAGCCGGTCCTCGTCGGTACGGTTGCCGTCGAGACGTCAGAGTTGCTCAGCAACATCCTCAAGAAACGTGGCATCCGTCACGAAGTCTTGAATGCGAAAAACCACGCACGTGAAGCGGAAATCATCGAGAACGCGGGTCAAGCGAACTCAGTCACGATCGCAACGAACATGGCTGGTCGTGGTACCGACATCAAGCTTGGTGAAGGTGTCTTAGATAAAGGTGGTCTCTTCATCCTCGGAACAGAGCGTCACGAATCACGCCGGATCGATAACCAGCTCCGTGGTCGTGCTGGTCGTCAAGGGGATCCAGGGGCATCACAATTCTATCTGTCACTTGAAGATGAATTGATGCGTCGTTTCGGTTCCGATTCGTTGCAATCGATGATGGATCGTCTCGGAATGGATGATTCACAACCAATCGAGAGCCGAATGGTGTCTCGCGCCGTTGAATCGGCTCAAAAACGCGTTGAAGGCAATAACTTTGATGCGCGGAAACAAGTCCTCGGCTACGATAACGTCATGGCGGACCAACGGAAAGTCATGTACGCGGACCGGGCAGCAATTCTCGATGCGGGTTCCGTGTCAGATATCGTCCGTCCGATGATCGAGCAGACGATCGAAGCAGGCGTCCATCAGTACACACCGGTCGAGTTCGTACCGGAAGAGTGGAGCATCGGTGCGCTTGCAGAATGGGCAAACCAGACGCTTGCGATCGAAGAGAAGGTCACGGAAAGCGACCTCTTCGGAAAAGAACGCGAAGAAATCATCGAGTTGCTCAAAGAGCGGACATTCGCACACTACGAGCACAAACGGTCAGAAGTACCAGCCGAAGCATTTGATGAGTTTGAAAAAGTCATCGTTCTTCGTGCCGTTGACCAACACTGGATGAACCACATCGATCAAATGGATCAACTCCGTGAAGGGATTCACCTCCGGGCATACGGTCAAAACGACCCGCTCCGTGAATACCAATCGGAAGGTTCGATGATGTTTGATGCGATGAACGCTGCGATCGCAGAAGAAGTGACACAATTTGTCCTTCGTGCGGATCTCGATCCAAACCTCAAACGTGAAAAAGTCGTCCAAGACGAAGTCGCCGTTTCAGGTAAGGAAGACAAAGCGGTCAAGAAAAAGCCGGTCCGGAAAAATCCTAACGATCAAATCGGACGCAACGATCCGTGCTGGTGTGGATCCGGTAAGAAATATAAGAACTGTCACGGCCGTCAGGCATAAGTGATGAATCGACTGAAAGAGAGGCAGGAGATTCCTGCCTCTTTTCACGGAAAGAGAAGGTGGAACACATGGAATTAGCAGAAATTCGCAACACCGCCGAGTGGATGGAAAAGAAACTCGACGAATATAAGGCATCACTCGACCTCGAGTCGAAGATTGCTCGGATCGAAGAACTTGAAAACGAGATGACGTACCCAGACTTCTGGAACAATCAGGAATCGGCGCAAAAAGTCATCGATGAGTCGAACGGCTTAAAAGCAATGGTCGACAAATACAAAGAACTCGAAGCAGGTCATGAGAACGTCGCCTTGACGTACGAATTGATCAAGGAAGAGCCGGATGCGGATCTTCAAGAAGAGCTCGAGTCAGAACTTGGCGATCTCAAGAAGAAGTTCGAAGACTTCGAACTTCAAATCCTCTTAAACGGCGAATATGACGCGAACAACGCGATCCTCGAGTTACACCCAGGTGCGGGTGGGACCGAGTCGCAAGACTGGGCATCGATGCTTCTCCGGATGTACCAACGTTTCTGCGACAAGCAAGGCTGGAAAGTCGAAACGATGGACTACCAACCGGGTGATGAAGCGGGTGTCAAATCAGTCACGCTCCGTATTCAAGGGCACAATGCCTATGGATACTTAAAAGCCGAAAAAGGGATCCATCGTTTAGTCCGGATTTCACCATTTGACTCGTCAGGTCGCCGTCATACATCGTTCGTCTCGTGTGACGTCATGCCGGAATTCAACGATGACATCGACATCGAAGTCCGTACGGAAGATTTACGGATCGATACGTACCGTGCCTCTGGTGCCGGTGGTCAGCACATCAATACGACAGACTCGGCTGTCCGGATCACACACGTTCCAACAGGCGTCGTCGTCTCCTGTCAACAGGAACGGTCGCAGATCAAAAACCGTGAAGCGGCAATGAAGATGTTGAAAGCAAAACTCTACCAACGCGAAATCGAAGAGCAACAAAAGAAAATCGACGAGATCCGTGGTGAAAAATCGGATATCGCATGGGGTAGCCAAATTCGTTCGTACGTCTTCCACCCATACAGCATGGTCAAGGATCACCGGACGAACTATGAAGTCGGGAACACGCAAGGGGCAATGGATGGTGACATCATGGGCTTCATCGATGCGTACCTCCGTCTCATGAATATGTAAGACAACCAACCAGTCGGACGATGTTCGACTGGTTTTTTGACCGTCAAAGGGGGAACAGTCATGCAGGAGCAAAGTCGGATCAACAAACAAGCGTGGGAGTACCGGGCGTATGAATTTTGGGAGAAGCGCGACGGAACACCGGCGGAATATGCTGCGATCATCAAACAAGATCCAGCCGCAAGCCTAAAGAAACATCGTCGTCATCTCGAGGACGTCGCCGGGAAGACGATCGCGAACATCTGTGGTTCGAACGGACGCAAGGCGGTGCCGTTAGCGTTACTCGGGGCAGACGTCACGGTGTTCGATATCTCGGAGGAGAATGCCAAGTATGCGCTTGAACTGGCGCACCATGCTGAGACATCAATCCACTATGTCGTCGGCGATCTTTACGCGATTGACCTTGAAAGATATCGCGATACGTTTGATCTCCTCTACTTAGAAGGCGGGATTTTGCATTATTTTGCGGATCTCGAGCGTTTTCTGCAGATTCTCTTTACAATCTTGCGACCCGGTGGACAGTTGATCCTTAGTGATTTTCACCCGGTCGGTCGCTGGATCGATGCGGACTTGACGTATCGACCGCGTTATTTCGATCAAGCGGTACAAGCGGGTGATTTGGCGTATAAGACACACTTTACGGACGCGGAACAAACCGATTTTCCGGACGTCTCCATCCGTTACTTTACGCTGAGCAAGATTTTAAACGGGATCATCGCGACACGTTTCACATTAGAACGATTCGACGAGCATCGTGGCTGGAACGGTGAGAACATCCCGTCCGAGTTCACACTACTCGCAACGAAACCACTCGAAGGGAGCAATATCTGATGATCATTCGTAAAGAAGGCTTCAAGGATGCAGCGGGAATCCGGCTCGTTCACGAAGCGGCATTCGAACAACCGAACGAGGCAAACCTCGTCGATGCCTTACGCGAGGATGAAGCAGCGCAACCGGTCTTCGGTCGCGTCGCGGTGACTGATAAAGGAGAAATCGTCGGACACGTCCTCTTAAGCCGGATCCATATTGATGACATTCCGTCGCTTGCTTTAGCACCAGTCGGCGTCCTGCCGGTCTGGCAACGAAAAGGAATTGGTTCTGAATTGATCCGTCAAGTGATTGAGGATGCGCGGGATGCGGGCGAATCACACATTGTCGTGCTTGGTCACGACAGCTATTATCCACAGTTTGGTTTTGAACGGGCGATCGACTACGGCATTGAGCCACCGTTCCCTGTTCCGCCAGAGGTCTTTCTCGTTCTTGCGCTTGAACGAAATGGGTTGCGTGGTGTTAGCGGCATCGTCCGCTACAGTCCGCCCTTTAGTGCGGTATAAAGGGAACACTGTGAGTTGTTCCGCCTATCTAGTCGTTGTCTGACTTTTCGGCTAAAATGAAACACGAGAATCAATCGATAAGGGGAAATGGAATGTCATGACATCGACGCGTCAGGAAGTCGTGCGCGATTATGCGTATTTGTTAATCGGGTCCTTGTTCGTCGCAAGTGCCTTTAGTTTATTTTTAGCACCGAATCAACTCGCCTCAGGAGGCGTCAGTGGCTTATCAATCGTCTTGAACGATTTGTTCGGGATCTCACCAGGCTTGTTCCAGCTCGTCGCGAACGTCGTCTTGCTGGCAATCGGGTGGATGATCCTCGGGATGGGGTTTGGTGTCAAATCACTCGTCGGGTCAATCTTCTTACCAGTCGTCATCCTCGTCTACGAGCGGTTCGATGTTCCAGCTGCGACGATGAATCCGATGCTTGCCGCGATCTTCGGCGGTGCCGGTGTCGGGATCGGACTCGGTCTAATTTTCCGGGGACGGGCGTCGACCGGGGGGATGGATTTGATCGCGCAAATTTTGCATCGCTTCACGAAGTTGCCGCTCCATCTCTGTATCGCCTTGCTTGACGGAACGATCGTCATCAGTGCGGCGACGATCTTCTCGCTAGAGATTGGACTATATGCGCTCGTCGCCTTGTTCATCACGATCAAGATGATTGACGTCGTTCAGCTCGGGATCACGAACGACAAGCTTGCCTATATCATCTCCGATCAGCGGGAAGCGTTAGTGAAGGAAATCTTCGAGACGCTCGATCGCGGGGCGACGGAGATCGAGGCGGCAGGTGCGTTCACACGGACACGGAAACCGATGCTGATGGTCGTCGTCCGTCAAGGGGAAATCACAACCCTTAAAGAGATCGTCAAACACATCGACCCGTCAGCGTTTCTCGTCGTCAGTGAAGCCCATGAAGTACTGGGACTTGGTTTTACGGACGACAAACGCTACCGCAATGTGCCGTAATTGTTCCGAACTCGTGAAGTTTTTGTGAAATCACGCTTAACTCTTCCGGATAACGGTTATACTCTAACTAGGTCAGAAGCGTTTACTTAGATACTTACAGAGGGGGATATCCGGATGAAGCTGAAAAACTTGTTACTCGCGTTAGGGTTAGGCACGACACTCGCACTCGCAGCATGTGGTGGTAGTGACGATTCAAGCTCTAGCGATTCGTCAAGCACGAAGGAAGAGTCGACGATGAACGATGATTCGTCGAAGACGGAAACCGCCGTCGATGCGGAAAAAATCTTCGCGAACAACTGTGCATCGTGTCACGGGAACAACCTTGAAGGAAATGTCGGACCGAACCTGACGAAGGTCGGCTCGAAGTACTCTTCAGAAGAGATCCAAGAGATCATTAAGAACGGGAAAGGGCAAATGCCTGCTGGAATCCTCAAAGAGGATGAAGAAATCGTTGCCGTTGCTGACTGGCTCGCGGATAAAAAGTAATTATGGGATATGATGGGGTACGAGATGACACACACGACATGTGTTCGTCATTCGTACCTCTTTTTTGTGGTATAATCGCCTGAAATGACATTTGATTGTAATGTGCGTTCAATTTCGTCCCTGTTATAATGGTGGTCGGTAGGTTTTTTGACCTATCCATTCAGCATCAGTAAATAAGTAAGGATGTGAAGTACGTGATCAAGATGCAACGAATCAGTAAGATTTATCCGAACGGCGTCACGGCACTCCGTGAGGTCGATTTGACGATCAATCAAGGCGAATTCGTCTATATCGTCGGTCCGTCGGGTGCGGGTAAATCAACATTCATGAAAATGATGTACCGCGAAGAGAAACCAACGAGCGGTTCATTTTTATTTAAAGGAATCGAAGTCGGTAAGTTGAAAAACCGTCAAATCCCCGAACTTCGTCGCCAAATCGGCGTCATCTTCCAAGATTTCAAACTACTCCCGTCATTGACGGTTTATGAAAATGTCGCCTTCGCGCTAGAAGTCGTAGGAGAAGACAAAGCGCAAATCCGGAAGAAAGTTCTTGAGGTCCTCGATCTCGTGAAGCTCAAGCATAAAGAGCGCAACTATCCGGATGAATTATCTGGGGGCGAACAACAACGGATCTCGATCGCGAGAGCCATCGTCAATCGTCCGTCACTCGTCATCGCCGATGAGCCGACTGGGAACCTGGACCCGGATACAGCATGGGAGATCATGGAAGTATTTGAAGAGATTTATCGCCGTGGGACAACGGTCGTAATGGCGACACACAACCGAGACATCGTGAACAAGATGCGTCATCGTGTCTTAGCAATCGACGGAGGAAAAATCGTCCGAGACGAAGAGAAAGGAATGTACGGCTATGAAGTTTAATGGATTCCGTCATTTACGGGAAGGGGCAAAAGGTCTCGTCCGGAACGGCTGGATGACATTCGCTTCTGTCAGTGCTGTTACCGTCACTTTACTTCTCGTAGGAATATTCGCAATGCTCATGTTCAACGTCAACAAGATTTCCGATAACGTCGAAAAAGACGTTGAAATTCAAGTGTTCGTCGAACGAGAAGCAGACCAGTCGAAGATTAATGCAGTGGGTGACTCCCTCAAGCAGATGCCGGGTGTCAACTCTGTTCGTTATAGTTCGAAAGAAGAAGAACTGGACCGCTTCAAGGAGCAACTTGGCGAAGGCTCACAAGCTTATCAGTCGGTTGAAAAGGATAACCCACTTCACGACCGATATATCGTCAAAGCTACCTCACCAAAAGAGACAGAAACACTTGCAAATTCCATCAAAAAAATGGAAAATGTAGATAGTGTCGAATATGGTAAGGACTATGTTAAAAAGATGTTTAACTTCCTTGAAGGAGTTCGGATCGGTGGAATCATCCTGATCGTCGGATTGACATTCATGGCAATGTTCCTCATTTCGAACACGATCAAAGTCACGATCTTCTCCCGTCGCCGGGAAATCGAGATCATGCGCCTCGTCGGAGCGAAAAACGGATTCATCCGTGCACCGTTCTTCGTCGAAGGATTATTGATGGGCATATTAGGCGCCATCATCCCGATCGTCGTCGTCTACTTCGGTTACGAAGTCTCTTACAACGCGATCCAACCGCAACTTGCTACCGTGAATGCGGGAATCTTCTCGCTGATTCCACCAGGTGAACTGTCGGCACAAGTCGTCTTGATCCTACTCGGACTCGGTGCATTCATCGGTGTATGGGGATCTACGACATCACTCGGTCGTTTCTTGAAGATTTAAGTGATTCACTCAAAAATAAAATAGAGGAGAGATGCTTCTCATGAAAGTCCGATTCTATTCTGCCGTCCTGAGCTTAGCTTTGATTGGAACTAGTGTGTCCGTTGATGCCACGTCGAAAGAAGATTTGCTGAAGGAACAACAGGAGGTCGAAAGCCGTCTGAAAGAGACGGAACGATCACAGAATCAGACATCAGAGAAGTTAATCTTGACGAAACAGGAGCGCAAGGAAGCCCGTGCGCAACTGGATGAAGTCAACAGCCGTTTGGATGATTTAGCGCTTAAAATAGCCGATCAACAAGCGGCTGTTGCTGCATCTAAGGAACAATTACGTCTGACGGAAGAAGCGATTTCCGAGACGTTGAAGGAACTGCATCAGCAAGAAGATTTGCTCGGAAGCCGATTGCGTGCCGTCCAGCAAAAAGGAGACGTCAAATACATCGAGGTCCTGCTCGACGCAAAGGATTTCGGTGATTTGATTTCGCGTTTCAGTACGGTCAGCGAGATCATCAAGCAAGATGATAATGTCTTGCAAGCCTATAAGGCGAACGTCAAGCAACTGAACGAACAGCGCTCGGAACAAGCGTTATTACTGGAGAGCATGAAACAGGAACAACGGAAGTTACTCGTTCTTCAGACGCGGATCATCGCGGAGTCTGACTTGAAGCGAAAGCTCGTCGTCCAGTTGAACACGAAGGTCAAGGAACTACAACAAGAGCAGTTCTCGAAAGCTGAAGAGGCGGAAATCCTCGCGGATCAGCGTCGTCTGATCCAAAATGAATTGATTGCCCTGCAAGAAGCGGAACGGAAAGCAAAAGAAGAAGCGAAACGCAAAGCGGAAGAAGCCGCACGGGCAGCAGAAGCCAAACGTCAAGCGGAAGCCGCAAAAGCTGCTGAAGCTGCACGAGAGGCAGCAGCGAAAGAGGAACAAGGAGAGGCACCGAAAGCAGAGACACCAAAAACAGAGACGTCGGTACCTGAGATCGAGGCGCCAAGTGCAACACCGGATACGAGTGTTGATGTTGATGTGAGTCGCCCGTTCCACTTACCAGTCAAAGGCTATGTGTCGTCACCATTTGGTCCGCGGAACAATCCATTGACAGGGAAACCGGAGTTGCATACGGGCATCGATCTCGTCAATGCGAAAGGAACTCCGATTCATGCGGCAGCTGGTGGGATCGTCCTCCGTGCCGGTAGTGCGACCGGTTACGGAAATGTCGTCATGGTGACGCATTTGATCGACAGACAGGTCTATACGACCGTTTATGCGCATCTCGACTCGATCAGCGTGTCTGCGGGGCAAACGGTCATGCCAGGTCAAACGGTCGGGACGCTTGGCTCAACCGGCTGGTCGACAGGACCGCATCTGCATTTCGAATTGCATAAGGGAGAGTGGGCGGTCGGACAACCGAATGCAGTGGACCCGACACCGTACATCTTTTGACATCCCATAGAATACCGAAAAGATAGGGTAACCTATCTTTTTTTGCTATACTGAAAAAAATACTGCGTTTTTTAACGGAAGTGGGGAATCAAGCGTGAAAAAATCTACAACAGCAGTCATCGCGGTCAGTACCTTCGGGCTTGGTTTAGGGGCAGGCGCCGTCGGAATGTTAGCGGCTGGCGGAACGGATTCTGTCTCGACGTCATCGTCGTCGGCGAATGCGACGGGTGATTGGAAAAAAGTTGATCAGGTCCGTCAAATGATCGAACAGAACTATCTAGAGGACGTAACAGATAAAGAACTGCTGGATGGTGCGTTATCCGGTATGGCGGAAGTGCTTGACGATCCGTATTCCGTCTATATGGATGAGTCGGAGACAGCATCGTTCAATACGAATCTATCGTCTTCGTTCGAAGGGATCGGTGCGACGCTTGAACAAAAGGGCGAGTCGATCGTCATCGTCTCACCAATCAAAGGGTCGCCCGCTGAAAAAGCCGGGATTAAACCTGGTGACGTCATCTTAGAAATCGACGGCAAGTCGACGAAAGGGCAAAAGACGGATCAGGCGGTCAAGAAAATCCGTGGTGAAAAAGGAACGAACGTCGTCCTGACGATTCAACGCAGCGGTCAAGACGCGATGGACATCACGATCAAACGGGACACGATTCCGATCGAGACGGTCTATACGTCGACTGAGGACGTCAACGGGAAGAAGATTGGTGTCTTGCAAGTGACGCAGTTCTCAGAACCGACGGCAGAAGAGTTCGAGAAGGGGCTCGCGAAACTCGAGAGTCAGAATATCGATGGGCTCGTCATCGACGTTCGTGGGAATCCGGGCGGTCTTTTGACGGCTGTCTCAAGCATGATTGCACCGTTCATTCCGAAAGATGTTCCGATTTATCAAGTTGAGAACAATAAAGGGGAGCGGCAGCAGGAATTCGGGAAGGCAGACGAGAAGAAACCTTATAACATCGTCGTGCTTGAAGACGGCGGATCCGCGTCCGCGTCCGAGATTCTGGCAGCCGGTCTAAAGGAAGGTGCTGGGGCTGAGGTTGTCGGTACAAAATCGTTCGGTAAAGGAATCGTCCAAAGTGCGTACGATCTGAAGGACGGTAGTGATTTGAAGTTGACGACGAACAAATGGCTGACGCCGGACGGCAACTGGATCCACAAAAAAGGGGTCGAACCGACGATTGAAGTCAAGCAACCAGCGTACTTCAACGTCACGAAGATCCTGACTGATCAGAAGTCACTTGCAGTCGGTGATTATGGAAAATCGGTCGAAAACGCTCACTTAGTTCTCGAAGCAATCGGTTACGAGCCAAAAGGACAGGATGGGTATTTCGGTGACACGATGAAGCAAGCTGTCGAAGCCTTACAAAAAGATGCGAAGCTCGACGTCACTGGAAAAATCGATCAGCAGACAGCGGGTGAGATGGAGACACGTCTCCTGAAGAAACTCGAGGACGACAAAAATGACGTCCAGCGGAAAAAAGCACTCGAGGTCGCTGCTCAATAATAAGGAATGGAAAGAGGTCTGAATGCGCGTGGAATTACTCGATGAAATTGGTTGGACCGCGATTAGTCTCATCGCCAGTCCGACCTTGTGGTTAGCACTCCTTGTCAGTTGGGTCATCGGCATCCGGCGTGTCAAACGGGAACGTGGACTATTTCGCTCCCGGACACACGGAAAACGAAGCGATGTCCTCGAAACACTTTTACCAGGGTTACTCGTTGGTCTCGTCTTATCCGTCGTCAGTGGCTGGCTCGGATTGACGCTGACGCCGCAATACGCTTTGCTGTTACTCGGATTCTCAAGTGTCCTGCTGTTGATCGGCATCGTACGTTTGAACGTACCGCTTTGGCCGATCGTCTTGCTTGGACTTGCCGGCTGGTTCTTGATGGATGCACGTCTTGATCCGGTCCGAGCGGTTGAGCCGAAAATGATTTTATTGCTTGCGACGTTAACGCTCGTTGCGGAATGTCTCCTCGTCTGGTGGCGCGGGCAACGACGCCTGTCACCGTCACTCGTCGTTTCGAAGCGTGGTCGCTTCATCGGTGGGCTGTCAGCGAATAAACTTTGGCTATTGCCTTTGCTCGTCTTTGTTCCGGGCGACGTGCTTGAAGCCTGGTGGCCACGTTACAGTTTCCCAGAACTCGTTCCGATCGTTCTCTGGTTACCGATCGGCTTCAGCTTCCTCTTTACGGGTAAGTTACCGAAAGAATTGATGCGTCCACTCGTTCAAGGACGTTTAATTACGAGCCTCGTTGCAATTCTATTGACGGTTCTTGCATACGTCACCGGACAAGCTGAATGGCTGTACGGGATCGTTTTGTTGCTCGTCCTGCACATTGTGTTGCATCAGCGGGTCAAACGATTGAACCGGGCACAGACACCATTGTTCCTCAATGGAACGCGTGGTGCCGTCATTCTCGGAACGCTACCTGATAAACCAGCTGCCGAGATGGGCTTGATTCCGGGCGAAGCGATCTATAAGGTCAATGGTGAAAAGGTCGATTCGGAAACATCGTTCTACGAAGCCATCCAAAAACACAAACCGTATCTGCGTCTTGAAGTCATGAACCATAACGGAGACATCCGGTTTGCGCAACGTGCCTTCTATGAACAAGATCATCATGAGCTCGGCATCCTGTTCGTCAATGAGCCAGTCCATGGTCGCACTAAAGTGCGGTCCTTGCATTAACGAGTAAATCCCTGTCACGGAACAGCCGTGACGGGGATTTTTTTGTCGGCAGAAAAATCGAGGATCAACACTCGAAGCAAAAAAGAAACTTTTGCATTTTCGAAAAAAAGGGTAACTTCCTAAAAGGAGCACTTCATAATCGAATGTTTGTTCGTAAAGTGGTACAATAAAAATAGATTTTTTATGTGATGAGGGGGAAGCAAACGATGGAATTTGAACTCGTTTCACCATTTGAGCCAGGCGGTGATCAGCCGACGGCAATCGAAAAATTGGTGACTGGGCTAAAACAAGGCGAACGACATCAGACGTTGCTTGGGGCGACCGGTACCGGGAAGACGTTCACGGTCTCGAACGTCATCAAGGAAATCAAGAAACCGACGCTCGTCCTTGCCCACAACAAAACACTAGCGGGACAACTCTACTCGGAGTTCAAGGAATTCTTCCCGAACAATGCGGTCGAATACTTCGTTAGTTTTTATGATTATTATCAACCGGAGGCGTATGTCCCATCGACGGATACGTTCATTGAGAAAGACTCTTCGATCAACGACGAGATTGATAAACTACGTCACTCGGCGACGTCCGCCCTGTTCGAACGGGAGGACGTCTTGATCGTTGCGTCTGTCTCGTGTATCTATGGTCTCGGTAACCCGGAAGAGTACAACAACCACGTCTTGTCACTGCGTGTCGGCAATGAGATGGGGCGAAACGAGATGCTCCGTCGTCTAATCGACATTCAGTATGAGCGTAACGACATCGACTTCCAGCGCGGACGCTTCCGCGTCCGCGGAGACGTCGTCGAAATCTTCCCGGCGTCACGCGACGAACAGTGTGTCCGGGTCGAATTCTTCGGTGACGAGATCGAACGGATCCGTGACATGGATCCGCTGACAGGTGAGATCGTTGCGGACCGCGAGCACATCTCAATCTTCCCGGCGTCCCACTTCGTGACGGGGGATACCCGTCTGCAGAAAGCGATTGCGAACATCGAGAAGGAACTAGAGGTCCAGCTTGCGAAGTTACGTGAAGACAATCAGTTACTTGAAGCGCAACGCCTTGAGCAACGGACGAACTATGACCTCGAGATGATGCGTGAGATGGGCTATTGCTCTGGTATCGAGAACTACTCGCGTCATTTGAACTTGATGCCAGAAGGGGCAACACCGTATACGTTGCTCGATTACTTCCCGAAGGACTTCTTACTCGTTGCCGATGAGTCGCACGTCACACTGCCACAAATTCGTGGGATGTACAACGGAGACCAAGCGCGAAAACAAGTCCTCGTCGATCACGGCTTCCGTCTTCCATCGGCAAAAGACAACCGTCCGTTACGGTTCGAGGAGTTCGAGGAAAAAGTCAGTCAGGCAATCTATATCTCAGCGACACCAGGACCATATGAACTCGAACATTCAAAAGAGATGGTCGAGCAAATCATTCGTCCGACCGGCCTCGTCGATCCGACGATCGAGATTCATCCAATCACGGGACAAATCGATTACTTGATGGATAACATCCGTGACCGGGTCGCGAAGAACGAACGTGTTCTCGTGACGACACTGACGAAGAAGATGGCAGAAGACTTGACCGATTACTTGAAAGAGAATGGTGTCAAGGTCAACTACATGCACTCGGAGATCAAGACGCTGGAAAGAATTGAAATCATCCGTGACTTACGACTCGGGAAATACGATGTCCTCGTCGGGATCAACTTATTACGAGAAGGACTCGATATTCCGGAAGTCTCACTCGTGACGATTCTTGATGCCGATAAGGAAGGGTTCTTGCGGTCGGATCGTTCGCTGATTCAAACGATTGGTCGGGCGGCTCGGAACTCGGAAGGACACGTCATCTTGTTTGCCGATAAAGTTACCGATTCGATGCAACGCGCGATCGATGAGACGGAACGCCGTCGCGCGATCCAGATGGCGTTCAATGAAGAACATGGCATCACGCCGCAGACGATCAAAAAAGATGTTCGTGGTGTCATCAGTACGACGATCGAGAGCGACGACACCGTCGAAAAACTCGAGAAGTTCAACAAACTCAAAAAACCGGAGCGCGAAACGTTGCTTGAGCAGCTCGACCAAGAGATGCGTCAAGCGGCGAAGGACATGCAGTTCGAACGAGCGGCTGAGCTCCGCGACCTCATATTAGAATTGAAAGCAGGTGCCTAAGTTGGGAGAAAAGAAGAATCAGATTATCATCAAAGGCGCTCGCGTCAATAATCTACAAAACATCGATGTCGAAATCCCCCGCGATCAGCTCGTCGTCTTGACGGGTTTGTCTGGGTCAGGGAAATCGTCGCTTGCCTTCGACACGATTTACGCTGAAGGACAACGTCGTTATGTCGAAAGTTTATCTGCCTATGCCCGTCAGTTCCTCGGACAGATGGATAAACCGGATGTCGACACGATCGAAGGACTGAGTCCAGCAATTTCAATCGACCAGAAGACGACGAGTAAAAACCCACGTTCGACGGTTGGAACGGTCACAGAGATCTATGACTATTTGCGTCTGTTGTACGCACGGATTGGTAAACCGATCTGTCCGAATCACGGAATCGAGATTTCGAGCCAGACGATCAGTCAGATGGTTGACCAAGTGATGGAGTTGCCGGAGCGGACCCGTCTGCAAATCCTCGCGCCAATCGTTTCCGGACGAAAAGGAACGCACGTCAAGGTACTCGACGATTTGAAGAAAGAAGGTTTCGTCCGCGTCCGTGTCAACGGAGAGACGATGGATCTCGCCGAAGAGATCACGCTTGAGAAAAACAAGAAACACTCGATCGAAGTCGTCGTCGACCGTGTCGTCGTGCGACCAGACGTCGAAGCCCGTCTTGCGGACTCACTCGAGACTGCACTTCGCCTCGCGGATGGTCGGGTCATCGTCGATACAATGGACGGCAACGAATTGTTGTTCAGTGAACATCATGCTTGTCCAATTTGTGGCTTCTCAATCGGAGAACTCGAACCACGGATGTTCTCGTTCAACTCACCGTTTGGTGCTTGTACGTCATGTGATGGTCTCGGAACGAAGCTTGAGGTCGATGTTGATCTCGTCGTGCCGCATCCCGATAAGTCGTTGAACGAAGGGGCAATCGTGGCGTGGGAACCGACGAGCTCGCAGTATTATCCACAATTACTCAAAGCGGTCTGCGACCACTTCAAGATCGATATGGATACACCGTTCGAACAATTGTCAGAAGAACACCGTGAAACGATCTTGAACGGAAACACGAAGGAAGAGATTCACTTCCGTTATGAGAACGACTTCGGGATGGTCCGAAATACGAACCTCTACTTCGAAGGGGTCCTCAATAACTTACAACGTCGCTTCAAGGAGACGTCGTCTGATTATATCCGGGAACAGATGGAAGGCTACATGGCGAAGAAAGCTTGTCCGACGTGTAAAGGACACCGCTTGAAACGGGAATCACTTGCCGTCAAAGTATCCGATCATCATATCGGTGAAGTGACGAAGATGTCTGTTAAACAAGCGGTCATGTTCTTCGACGAACTACCGGAGAAGTTGAGTGAGAAGGATCAGACGATTTCGCGGATGATCGTCCGTGAGATTCACGAACGGGCGTCGTTCCTCGAGAACGTCGGTCTCGATTACTTGACGATCTCACGCGCAGCGGGGACGTTGTCCGGTGGGGAAGCGCAACGGATTCGTCTCGCGACACAAATTGGTTCGCGTCTGACGGGCGTCCTCTACGTTCTCGATGAACCATCGATCGGTTTACACCAACGTGATAATGATCGTCTGATCAATACGCTGAAGGCGATGCGTGATCTCGGCAACACGTTGATCGTCGTCGAACACGATGAAGACACGATGATGGCAGCCGACTACTTGATCGATATCGGACCTGGTGCCGGCGATCACGGTGGATTCGTCACGGCAGCCGGGAAACCGGAAGAGTTGATGCAGGATGCGAACTCGTTGACTGGTCAATACTTGTCCGGGAAGAAGTTCATTCCTGTTCCATCAACACGCAAAGAGCCAGACGATCGGATGCTCCATATCCACAAAGCATCGGAAAACAACCTGAAGAACGTCGATGTCGACATTCCGCTGGGTCTGTTCGTCGCCGTCACCGGTGTCTCGGGATCCGGAAAATCGACGTTGATCAATGAAATTCTCTATAAGACGATTGCGCACGAGATGAACCGGGCGAAAGAAAAACCGGGTGCTCATAAAGGGATCACGGGTCTTGATCAAATCGATAAGGTCATCGATATCGATCAGTCACCAATCGGTCGGACACCGCGTTCGAACCCTGCAACGTATACCGGTGTCTTCGATGACATCCGGGACGTCTTTGCTTCGACGAACGAAGCGAAACTCCGCGGCTACAAAAAAGGACGTTTCAGTTTCAACATCAAGGGTGGACGCTGTGAAGCGTGTCGTGGCGACGGCATCATCAAGATCGAGATGCACTTCTTACCGGATGTCTATGTTCCGTGTGAAGTCTGTCACGGGAAACGCTACAACCGCGAAACACTCGAAGTGAAATATAAAGGCAAAACGATTGCCGACGTGCTTGAGATGACGGTTGAAGATGCCCTTGCCTTCTTCGAGAATATTCCGAAGATCACGCGGAAATTGCAGACGATTGCTGACGTCGGTCTGACGTACATGCGCCTCGGTCAACCCGCGACGGAACTGTCCGGCGGGGAAGCACAACGTGTTAAACTGGCGTCTGAGCTGCATAAGCGCTCGACCGGGAAGACGATCTATATTCTCGATGAGCCGACGACAGGACTCCACGTCCACGATATCGCGCGTCTGTTGAAAGTGTTGCAACGTCTTGTCGACAATGGAGATACAGTGCTCGTCATCGAACACAACTTGGATGTCATCAAGACGGCAGACTACTTGATTGATCTCGGACCTGAAGGGGGCGACGGTGGCGGAACGATCGTTGCTGCCGGTACACCGGAACAGATTGCTGAAGTCGAAGCATCCTACACGGGACGATACCTCGCACCTGTCCTTGAACGCGATGCGGCACGAATTGAATCGTGAAACTTTTGTGGATGAGGATTCGTAGGAAGGAACTAAGGGAACTTAAACGAAAGTATCATGTAACACACGTTTGAGGTTCAAGAATAGGAGGGAACGGTTCATGAAGCAAGATATGCGTCAATTGATATTGGAGCAAGTCAAAGAAGGAAAGTTAACGATTGATGAGGCACTCGATAAACTCGAGCGGCTCGAAGCGATCGACGAACGTGCAACTTCTGCCAGTGAACATAAGTACGTCGATGAACCAGAACAATATGATCGGGTCGACCAGTATTCCGTCGATTCACTGACGACGAAAGTCATGTCAGCGTTCGATAATCTCGTCAGCCGGATCAAGGACAGTGATCTTTCGCTTAATCAGGCGTCCGGTCCGAACGTCACCTACGTCAAACAATTCCCATTCAGCGGAGAGACGGTTCACGTCGATCTGTTCAATGCGAACTTGGTCGTCGAACCGAGTGATCTCGAAGAATGCGAATTGACGGTGACAGGACGTCCGCTCCGCCGCCAACAAGTGACGGAAGAACAGGCGCTTGAGCAACTTCAGGCCGCTGTGCAACACGCAGTCTCGGCGAACACACTCTCGATTCGTTTGAAGGATAAGAGTGTCCGGGCGACAGTCCATCTGAAAGTACCACGCCGTCATTACGAATCATTCGTCTTACAGACGTTGAACGGGGAGATTTCGTTGACGTCACTCGATACGACATCTGCTCAACTGATGACAGCGAACGGTCGAGTCAACGTCCGTGATTTGTTCAGTGAGGATGTCAAAGTATCGACTGCGAACGGTTCGATTGAAATCGAAGAGTCGGAGTTGAAGGTCTTGAAGGCGAAGACAGCTAATGGACAAATCATCACGACAGGTGTCTTCGAACGTTCAGAACTGAAAACAGCGAACGGAAACGTCCGCTGCGAGCTGAAGACAGCGCAAAATGCGAAGGTCAAAGCGTCGTCGCTTGCCGGAAGCATCGCCTTGATGTTGCCGCACGGCGCAGAAGTCTACGGTGAGCTTGAGACGAACTTCGGTGGTCTCAACTGCAACCTCGATGACATGGAATTAATCCGGGATCAAAAAGAGATCGTCAACCGGAAGCTCCATTTCGTATCAGGTCGCGGTCGCTCACCAAAAATTGAGGTTGAAGCGGATACGAAGACAGGTACGATTTCGGTCACGCATGGTGTTCACCTCAGCCCACAAGCTTTATAAGAAATAGAAAACAGCTACTTGATTCTTAATCGAATCTAGTAGCTGCTTTTTTGTATCCTGCTTTTTACGCGACTCCTGCAGGAAAAAGCGCGGTGATCCGCGCTGTCAGAGACAAACGAGACCCGGCTAGACGCTCGTTCGAGCGATGCAGCCGCGGCTCGTGTCTCGCCTGAGGAAAGCAAGTAAAAGAAAAGGATACATTTTTTTGTTTTCCTTTAGACAGACAAACACCCATCCTCATAAGAAGATGGGTGTAGCTACATTAATAATCGTAATCCTGATCCATCATCGGCTCGTCAAAGTTCATGTTCTCGATATTATTCATATCGTAACCGAACGAGAGTAAGGCAATGACACCGATGATTGCAAGAACGATCGAAATGAGAATCAGACCGATTCCGAGCCAACTCTTTCCACGTGCGCGATTCCAATAGAAAATGATCGCGAGGACGTAGGAGATGAATGAACCACTGATGAAGATTCCGATAATCGAGATGATGAAGAATAAAAGAGCTGTTTGATCTTGATTACGCGAGTACGCTTTCCACATATCGATCAGCGAGATGATGAGATAGACGAAACCAGCAATCGCTAGAACCGCAAATAAGATAATGACTAAAATGAATCCGATACCACCGCCTGACATCACGGCAAAACCTCCTTCAAAATATTAACTCTTTATTCCATTCCCAAGAAATCATGCTTCTAATCCAATTCCATGAATCCAATAAAAATATGGTACAATACTTCAAGTGAAAGGGGCTGACGAAGCGTGCAACCAAAAGTGCGAACAGCTGAAATCGTAAAACAATTCAATCTCCACATCGTCACGGGAGAAGAGGGCTTACATCGTCCGATTCTGACGGCTGATTTGTGCCGACCTGGCCTTGTGCTTGCCGGTTATTATGCCTATTACCCGGCAGAACGTCTCCAGATTCTCGGAAAAACAGAATTGACGTTCTTCAATAATTTAACGTACGAGGAACAACGCGAACGAGCGAATGTCCTCTGTACGGATGAAACACCTGGTATCTTGATCACACGTGGATTTGACGTACCGGAAGCGATCATCCAAGCTGCAGACGAGACGAACGTGCCACTGTTGACGACAAAAGGGCATACGACATCGGTCGAGTCACAGATCACGAACTTCCTCGAAGCGGAACTTGCACCAACGACGGCGATGCATGGTGTCCTCGTCGATATCTATGGTGTCGGTGTCTTCATCAAAGGGGCAAGTGGTGTTGGTAAATCGGAAACGGCACTCGAACTCGTTAAGCGGGGTCACCGTTTGGTCGCGGACGACTCAGTTGAGATTCGTCAAACCGGTGACGGGATTCTCGTTGGGACGGCACCGAAGTTGATTCAGCATCTGCTTGAGATTCGTGGGATCGGGATCATCGACGTGATGACGTTGTTCGGTGCAGGTGCGGTTCGCTCGCATAAGAAGATCAGCCTCGTCTGTAACCTCGAGATTTGGGATCAATCGAAAGTCTATGACCGCGTCGGTCTGGACCAAGAGACACTCCAAATCATCGATACGGAAATTCCGTTCCTGACGATTCCGGTTCGTCCCGGACGAAACCTTGCTGTCATCATCGAAGTCGCAGCGATGAACTATCGTCTGAAGAACATGGGCATCAACACAGCAGAAGAATTCGCGGGACGTCTCGCGCAAGCAATTGAAGATGGGAATGGTGGTCTTTGATGGGAACTTTAGCCTCTGTACAACCAACGTTTGACCGCGTGGCGATTGAGATTGGTCCAGTACCGATTTACTGGTACGGGATCGTCATCGCGCTCGGTGCTGTCGTCGGACTGTTGATTGCAATCTTCGAATCGAAACGGATCGGCTTCAACGAAGAGTATGCGGTCGATGTCGTCATCTGGTCGATTCCGATCAGTATCATCTGTGCTCGAATTTACTACGTTGCGTTCGAGTGGAATTACTACAGTCAACATCTTGACCAAATCATCAACATTCGCCAAGGTGGGATCGCGATTCACGGTGCGATCATCGGGGCGATTTTGACGGTCATCATCTATACGCGTAAGAAAAAGATCTCGTTCTGGCAAATCGTCGATATCTTGGCACCGTCACTCTTGTTCGGACAGGCCGTCGGACGTTGGGGCAACTTCTTCAACCAAGAAGCACACGGTGGTGAGACGACGTGGTCGTACTTGCAAGATACGCTCCACTTACCGAACTGGATCGTTAATCAGATGTATATTGACGGAACATACTACTTACCGACGTTCCTCTATGAAAGTATCTGGAACATCATCGGTGTCATTCTATTGATCGTCTGGCGGATGAAGTTCAATCCACGTCGTGGGTATGTCTTCCTCGGTTATCTCGTGTGGTACTCGATCGGACGCTACTATATCGAAGGACTCCGGACGGACAGTCTGTTGATGGGGGATGGACTCCGGACGGCACAAATCGTCTCAATCTGTTTGATCATCTTCGGTGTGATCATGATGGTCGTTCGCCGCAACGCCGTTCGTTACTTGGACGGTTCGAAAAAGGAGGCGAAGTAATCGATGATTCGCACACTACTGTTTGATTTAGATGGCACGTTGATTGACACGAATCCATTGATCTTAAAAAGCTTCGAGCATACGCTCAGTTACTATTACCCGGACCGGACGTTCACGGAAGCGGAATTGCTTCCGTTCATCGGTCCGACGCTAGAAAAATCATTCTCAGCGATGAATGCGGAACAGTGGAAAGAGATGGTCGCTTTTTACCGTAGCTACAACATCGCGATGCATGACGCGCTCGTGCTCGAGTATCCAGGTGTGCTTGACGGATTACGTCGTCTGCATGAAGCAGGATACAAGATGGCGGTCGTCACGTCGAAAAGTCGTCGTGTCGCTCTTCGCGGTATCGAGTTGTTCGGATTGACGTCACTGTTTGACGCGGTCATCGCAGCCGACGACGTAACGGAAGAAAAACCAGCCGTCGAGCCGTTCGAAAAAGCGATGCAGTTGCTTGGATCAACGGCAGACGAAACGATCATGGTCGGTGACAACGATACGGACATTCTCGGTGGTAAGAACGCGGGATTGAAGACAGTCGCGGTCGGTTGGGCGATCAAAGGACGCGCGTACTTAGAAGCCCTCGAGCCGGACGTCATCATTGATTCGATGGATCATCTTGCTGCTTGGCTGGAGGAACAAAATGGCGCGGCGAACTGATCGGTTTCAGGTCGGCACGACGAATCCACTCTGGCACATGTACCGGACGGTGTCGTTCTTTAAAGTGATGTGGTGCTTTACGATCATCACGATCGGGCGGTTTGCTCCGTCGCTTCGTTTCAAGAACGCGCTCTACCGGACATGTCTTCGGATGAAGATCGGGGAGAAGACGGCGCTTGCCTTGATGGTGATGCCAGACACGATGTTCCCGGAGCGAATCACGATTGGTGACAATACGATCATCGGCTTCAATACGACGATTCTCTGTCATGAATATTTGACGACGGAGTATCGTTTAGGTGACGTCGTCATCGGAAGCAATGTTTTGATCGGTGCGAACGTGACGATCCTACCGGGCGTAACGATCGGAGATGGTGCCGTCGTTGGTGCCGGATCAGTCGTTCACCGAGACATTGCACCGAACGAACGCGTCTCGAGTCAGCCGCTTCGCCGGCACGAAATGTGACAAAACTGTGAGAAGGAAGAAGGAAAAAAGATGACGCACATCCGCTTTACGTATAAGACAGGAAAGTATTTCGGAAGATTATTCGCCGAACGTCCACAAGGTCTCGTCGTTGAGGTGTTGGCTGTTGAGAAGCATCCTGTTCAAGGAGATCTTCACCAACCGAACCAAGTCGATGTTCCACTCTTCCATATCCGGACCGCCTTGCATAAGCACGAAAAGATCACGGTTTCGCCCGCAGTCGTTTATGCGTATGACGGAGAGATTCCGGATTATGCGACGAGCTTACGGCAGGCATATGACAAGGACGTGGCACGTCTTGAAGGACTGAATCCGGAGACGGATGCTTTTGTACGAAAATGCTTAGAGAATTACAAAGAACTGGAATCGATTTATGCGAAACGCTGGGGATGAACTCCGGCGTTTTTTTCTGTTGCATGCCTCCTAGAGATAGGGTATTCTTGTGTCTGCAACTACGAAACCAGTTTACTATTTATGGGGGCTTGAATCATGATGGAATTAACCAAATACAAAGCAGACCCCTTTGCGATAACAGCGCGCCAAGCGGAACTTTTTTATTTCCGCGGACGGAAGGCGCACCGGGAAGGGCGACTGGACGAAGCCGTCTATCATTTAGATGAGGCGACGACACTTCAGCCAGCGGACATCCGTTATTTGCTCCGTTATGCCCGTGTCTTATTCGAGACAGGAGAAATCAATCATGCGAATGATGTCTTGAAACAAGTACGCGCACTCGACGCATCAAATACGGAAGCACTCTTTTATTTAGCGAATAACTACGCACACGTCTCACTTTATGAAGAAGCGCGACAACATGCGATGGAATATTTAGAGCAAGCACCAAACGGCAAACACGCGGAGGCATCGGCCGCACTCGTGGAACTGATTGATCTTGAACAAGAGATGGAAGACGACGAAGAGGATGAATTGATTCGTCTGCATGGTCAGGCACAACGCCAGATCGATAAAGGGATGCTGTTCGCGGCACAGGAGACGTTGACTGGACTGATTGCCCAGTACCCGACGTTCTGGCCTGCCTACAACAACCTCGCGATCGTCGAGTTCTATTTAGGAGAGAATGATCAGGCATTCGCTTCCCTCGAACGGGTCCTTGAAGGGAATCCGGGGAATTTGCATGCCCTTTGTAACACGCTCGTCTTGCTACACGAGATGGGGCAGGACGAAGAGGCACACCGTCTCTCTCGTCAGCTCGAACACGTCCGTTCCTTGCATCTTGAGACACGTTATAAGGTTGCCTCAACTTTAGCGATCATCGGACGGTACGATATCGCTTATGAAGAGTTGAAATTACTCGAGCGTCGTGGTTACCGGGGAGACCCACTCTTCGGTCACTGGTTATCAATCTCTGCCTATAAGACGGGACACGTCGAAGAAGCGGCTGCTTTCTTGAAGTCGGACGAAGCACAAGCGTTAAAGGAAGAGACGGATACGTATGACATCCGGCATAACCTGCAGTTCCGTTCGGCGCTCATCCAAGCGTTGAAGACGGAAGACGATGTCTCACGGATCTTCACGGCACTCCTTCTTGGGAAACTGAACGATGCCGAAGCACGGCTTGCATTGTCGATGATGCCAGAAGTGACAGACCAGGAAGACGTCCTGTCATTGACGGAACAGATTGTCATCGAGATGGAAGGACGGACTGATGTCGTGGATGAACGCATTCACCGGGCATTGCAGACGATCCGTCTTGCAGAACGATTCGTTTCAGATGAAGAACGGATGAGTCTCGAAGGTGATTTTTATGAACGCTTCGCACAGCTCGTCTTAAGCGGTGAGTCATTCGATTCGATCGAAGCATCCGCTGCATCACTGCTTTATCTGTTCCATGATTTACGGGACGGGATGTTGATCGAGGAATGTGCATCGCTCGTCGATTGTTCGTTCGATCATGTCGCATCGATGATCCGGACACATGAACGGATGCTGGCACCGCTGCAAGCAAAGTGTTAGACGTTTAGGCGATTCTCACCTATACTCAAACTACAACGATTATGATAAATGGGGTGGAATCATGGCGGAAACAGAACAAAAAATTTATGACGTCATCATCATCGGGGCAGGTCCTGCTGGGATGACAGCTGCACTTTATGCATCACGTGCGAACCTTTCGACATTGATGATCGAACGCGGGATTCCGGGCGGTCAAATGGCGAACACAGAAGATATCGAGAACTACCCAGGATACGATAGCATCCTCGGACCAGATCTCTCGCAAAAAATGTTCGACCACTCGAAAGCATTCGGCGCAGAATATGCGTACGGAGACGTTCGAAGCATCGAAGACGGTAAAGCATACAAAACGATTCATGCACACAACAAAGATTACTACGCACGGGCGATCATCATCGCGTCCGGTGCACAATATAAGAAGATCGGCGTACCGGGTGAAGAAGAGCTCGGCGGTCGCGGTGTCTCATACTGTGCCGTCTGTGATGGCGCGTTCTTCAAAGAAAAAGAACTCTTCGTCATCGGTGGAGGCGACTCTGCGGTTGAAGAAGGTGTCTACTTGACACGCTTCGCGAAAAAAGTCACGATCGTACACCGTCGTGATGAGCTCCGTGCTCAAAAAATTCTTCAAAAACGTGCGTTCGACAACCCGAAAATCGACTTCATCTGGAACCATACGGTCAAACAGATCAACGAACAAGACGGGAAAGTCGGCGGTATCGAGTTGATCAACACAAAAACAGCTGACGTGACGACGCATCCGATCGATGGAGTCTTCATCTACATCGGGATGAACCCAATCACTGGTTACGTCCAAGATCTCGGGATCTTAAACGACCAAGGCTACGTCGTGACGAACGAAGCGATGGAAACGAACATCAAAGGGATCTTTGCTGCCGGTGATGTTCGTGAGAAAACACTACGCCAAGTTGTTACAGCAACAAATGATGGTTCGATCGCAGCGCAAAATGCACAGCATTTCATTGAAGCGTTGCTTGAAGAATTACAAGAATCCTCACACGCATAATATCGAACCAGTTTCATTGAAGGAGACTTCAGTGAAGCTGGCTCTTTTTTTATGATATACTGAGAAAGAAGTGAAAAATACACACGGAACTGTTGTCTGGAGGGCGAAAAGATGGAACAGAATCAACCGCAACTTGTCATCATCACGGGTATGAGTGGGGCTGGGAAGACTGTCGCAATGAACAGCTTTGAGGACTTAGGCTATTTTTGTGTCGACAATCTACCCCCGACGTTACTGCCGCATCTCATCGAAGTCATTGGACAAGTGCGTCCTAAAATCGCCGTTGCCATCGATACCCGCGCGCGTGATTTCATCGACAGCTTTTTTGTCGTCTATGAGGATTTAAAGAAAACGGACTTACAAATCCGGATGTTGTATCTTGATGCACGAAACGATGTCCTCGTACGTCGTTACAAAGAATCGCGCCGTTCGCATCCGCTCGCACCGACGGATTCCCCATTGATTGGAATCGAACGTGAGCGGACGTTGCTCGAAGGATTCCGTGATAAGGCACAGATGCTGATTGATACGAGTGACATCAAGCCGCTTGCACTGAAAGAACGTCTCTTGAAGGAGTTCACGGAAGGCACGCGGATTCCGTTCACGGTCAACGTCATGTCGTTCGGTTTCAAACATGGCTTACCGCTTGATGCCGATCTCGTCTTTGACCTGCGCTTCTTACCGAATCCGTTCTACATTCCAGAGCTGCGTCCAAAGACGGGACTCGACGAGGAAGTCGCGTCGTACGTCATGCAGTGGCCGGAAGCGAAGCTGTTCTATAAAAAACTTGTCGATTTGCTCGAGTTCCTGATTCCACAATACGAGCGGGAAGGGAAGTCGCAACTCGTCATCGCCCTCGGTTGTACAGGCGGGAAACACCGTTCGATTACGTTCGCGGAAGCGATCAGTAAAGAATTTGCGACGCAGTATCACATCGAGACGAATCACCGGGATTATGTGCATGCGAAGGAGGAGAAGTGATGAAATGGGAACGTAAAGTCGTCGCCGTCGGTGGCGGGACAGGGCTCTCGACGCTTCTTCGTGGACTCAAGCATTATCCGCTCGACATCACAGCCATCGTCACGGTCGCTGATGACGGGGGCAGTTCTGGTCGTCTGCGGACGGAATTCAACATGTTGCCGCCGGGCGATATCCGAAACGTCATCGTTTCCTTATCGAAGTCGGAGACGTTGATGGACCGAATCATGCAGTACCGGTTCGAGACCGGGGAAGGACTGCATGGACATTCGCTCGGAAACCTGATGCTGACGGCAGCGACCCAGCTCTGTAACGGTTCGTTTGTCGAAGCAATCGGCGTCATGGGACAACTGTTGAACGCGGAAGGAAAAGTCTATCCGGCGACGGAACGGACGATCACGTTATGTGCTGAGTTCGAGGACGGGACGATCGTCAAAGGCGAGTCGTTGATCCCGAAGGTCGGTAAGAAGATCGAACGGATCTTCCTCGAGGAACAAGACGTCCGTCCGGTACCGGAAGCGATTCAGGCGATTCTTGATGCCGACGTCATCGTCCTCGGTCCGGGTAGTCTCTATACGAGTATCATCCCGAACGTCCTGATCGATGAAATCCGGGAAGCGATTCAACAATCGCTAGCTCCGGTCGTCTATATTTGTAACGTCATGACGCAACCCGGTGAGACGACGGCGTTCACAGCGAATGAACATTTAGCAGCACTCGAGCGCTTCCTCGGACAAGGCGTCGTCGATACGATCATCGTCAATAATGAATCGATCGATGCGAGTTACCTGAAGAAATACCAGAAGGATCACGCTGACATCGTCACCTATAATGAAAAACAATTCGAGCTCGCAGGTGTTGAAGTGCTGGCAGACGATATCGTCGATTACAATCATCACTTCATCCGTCATGACTCAGATGCCGTCGCAAGCCTCGTCATGCGAAAGGTGTTGTCGATTCGACGGATGCGTCAACTCGAAGGAAAGGAGGAGCTGACATGAGCTTTGCCTCAGAAGTCAAAAAAGAATTAACGCAGATTCCGATCACCGATCATGAGATGAAGGCGGAACTCGCGGCGCTTGCCCGGATGAACGGTGCGATCTCGTTCGGTCTCGGACGTGGTCTGACACTCGATATCTCGACCGAGAATGCCTCGATTGCCCGTCGAATCTACTCGCTTTTGAAAAAAGCGTACGGAGTCCATCTCGATCTGCTCGTGCGGAAGAAAATGCGTCTGAAAAAGAATAACGTCTATATCGTCCGCGTCAAACAACAGGCGGATAAGATTTTGCAAGACCTCGGAATCCTCGGAGAAGGGTTCACGATGATTCGTTCCATCAGTGACACGATCCTCAACGATGAACGAAAAGCGCGTGCGTATTTACGAGGGGCGTTCCTCGCCGGGGGTTCGCTCAACAATCCCGCGACGTCGTCGTATCACTTGGAGATCTTCAGCTTATATGAAGAACATAATGCGGCGCTCCGTGGTCTATCGAACGTCTTTGATTTGAACGCGAAGGCGATTGAACGGAAAAAGGGACACATCCTCTACATCAAGGAGAGCGAAAAGATTTCCGATTTCCTCAAGCTCGTCGATGCGACACAATCGATGCTGCGGTTCGAGGACGTCCGGATCTTAAAAGATATGCGTAACTCGGTCAACCGTCTCGTCAACTGTGAGACGGCAAACCTCAACAAGACGGTCGGTGCGGCATTACGCCAAGTCGAGAACATCAAGTTCCTTGAGCGGACGGTCGGGCTCGATGTCTTACCGGATAAGTTGAAGGAGATCGCGATCTTGCGCGTGACACATCAAGACGTCACGTTACAAGAGCTTGGTGAGATGGTCGAAAGCGGCTCCATCTCAAAATCAGGGATCAATCACCGGTTGCGGAAGATTGATCAAATCGCTGAAAAAGTACGGAATGGAGAGTCGATGACAGGGGCCTTATAAGAGGGTCGCTTGCGGGATGAACCATAGTCTACTATAATATATAGTCGATGCAACTAAATGTTCGAATTAAGGAGTTTTTGAAATGGCTAACGAAAAGAAACGTATTTCGCTGACAGTCGATGCGAAGTTTGATGAAGTGTTAACAAAAAAAGCGAAATCAATCGGTGTACCGAAAAGCACACTCGTTGCGTTCGCAACATCTTTATTCCTGAAACAATTACAAGCAGAAGAAGAGCTTTCGCCACATGCGAACGCGATCTACTCGCTGATTCGTGAAAACCACGATATCGTTTCAGACATCACAGACTTGATCGACTGATCATCGACCTCTCGTTCTATAAGGAACGGGAGGTTTTTTATTATGTACGGATAAATAGATAAGAGTTCGCATTCCTATGGATACAAAAAAGTGCCTCCCGAAGGAGACACTCTGGATGACTTATGCACGTTCCATGACGCGGTCGATGAGACCGTAATCAGCAGCAGCTTGTGCTGACATGAAGTTGTCACGCTCTGTATCGCGTTCGATGACTTCAAGTGGTTGTCCTGTGTTTTCAGCCATGATTTTGTTGAGGTGCTCACGCATTTTGATGATACGCTCCGCATGGATTTTGATATCCGATGCTTGACCTTGTGTACCACCGAGTGGTTGGTGGATCATGATTTCAGCGTTTGGTAACGCGAAACGTTTTCCTTTTGCGCCTGCTTGGAGCAAGAACGCACCCATCGATGCTGCCATACCGATACAAATCGTTGAGACTTGTGGCTTGATGAAGTTCATTGTATCGTAAATCGCCATACCGGCAGTGATCGAACCACCTGGGCTGTTGATGTAAAGCGAGATTTCTTTATCTGGATCTTCTGCTGCTAAGAACAGAAGCTGGGCAACGACTGAGTTGGCGACGTTGTCGTCAATCGCGCTCCCAAGAAGAATGATGCGGTCTTTTAGCAAACGTGAGTAGATATCGTAAGCACGTTCCCCGCGGTTTGTTTGTTCGATGACTGTTGGAATTAACATAGTCTTTGCCTCCTTATAGTTGGTATGTAGCTTCCTATTCGACTTATCCTTATCATAATCCTTTGGTCAATATTGGTCAAAAGATAAGATGCGACTTTTAAGTATTTTTCCATTACAAGGGCAAATGAAACATATCAATATAGAAAAAAGGCAACGCCATTGCTGGCATTGCCTTGTAGTTGAATAAATGGTACACCCGGAGAGATTCGAACTCCCGACACCTGGTACCGGAAACCAGTGCTCTATCCCCTGAGCTACGGGTGCATCTGATGTACTGAACAATTAATAGTATAGCGACATTTTTTCAGAAAAGCAATAGGGAAGGATGACTTTTCTTTTCCTTAGCGACTCGAAAGGGGTTCAGAGCACGTTTTTTAAAACGTTTCTTCTATAATAAGAAGTGGGGGAGGGGAATCGATGGATCAACGCCAAGAACAGACGCAACAGATGACGTTATCGGCGTCACAACAGTATCAGTTACATGTGCTTGAACAACCAGCGGCAGAGCTCGAGGAGGAATGGCGACGGTTGAAACGACGGTTGCATCGTCATTACCCGAATCAGGTTTCGCTAGAGGTCGAGCAGATGGCAGGACATTTAGCGTCCTATGAAGACGAGCTTCTTGCACAAATACGTTTAGAATCAGTCAGACAGGAAATAGGATATATGGCGGAACAACTCATCGTGTATTTAGAAGCGGACGGTTTAATGCGGACATCGGACGAGCAGCTTGCTGCATCCTTCTCGACCGATGTCGCTACGATTACAGAAGCACGGACACTCTTACAACAATGTGAACCAGTCGGCATTGCTGCCCGTTCGGAACGCGAGTGCCAATGGTTACAGGCGATCGAGCTAGACGACGCGGAATTGATCGGACTGACGAATCGGTTGCGACATGAATCCGCAAGTCAGGTGTTCGCTCAGTTCAGTGAACAGGACCGGACACGATTGCGAAAACAATTGACGCGGTTGAGCCGGACACCGGATCTTCCAAAAGAAGAACGACCGGTGACAGCAGAAGCGCAGATTCACCTGTTAGATGGAGAACTTCAGATCGACTGGATGACACTCGATACAGATCAGACGTGGCTTGAATTAAAAGAGGCAACGCCTTTTTTGCGCGCGTACGAACGACGACGTGTCACGATGCATGCCATCCTCTCGGTCTTGCTTGAGCGGCAAGAACGCTGGTTCAAAGGAGAACTGCATCTTGAGCCATTGACGAAAAAACAAGTCGCAGAAGCAACGGGGCATCATCCGTCAACGATTGGTCGAGCGATTGCGTCGAAGTACGTCGAGACGGTCCACGGTCTCGTTGCCCTAGAAGACTTGTTCGTCTCACGGACGACAAGCGGAGATTCGAGTTTTTTGATTAAACGGCGGATCGCCGAATACATTCAGCACAGTGATCGTCCGTTAAGTGATCAGCAATTAACGGATCGCCTGCAAGCAGACGGTCTGACAGTCGCGCGACGGACGGTTGCGAAATATCGGGCAGCGCTTGGTTTAACAAAAAAAACGATGCAGCAAAGGAAGGCGCAATCAGAATGGGATTAAAACGACACAGACACTTAACACTCTATTCACGTCCGGGATGTACGCTATGTGAAGAGGCCGCCATCTTACTCGACTTCGTACTCGATGAGTTTCCGGAATGGACGTTCGAGGAAGTCAACATTGATCAGGATGAAGCGCTCAGTCTACGGTTCTTATACGAGATTCCCGTCGTCATGCATGACGGCGAAATCTGGAGTTATGGCAAATTCGAGACAGAAACAGTAAGAAAACGCTTACTTCAAAAAACTTGAGAAACGAGACTTGCAAGGCGAGAAACGGACTGTTATGATAACGGTGTACCAAGTGGGACACGTTATGACATGCGGGACAAAAAGCGTCCAGCTACTTGAGAGGAGAGGGAAATACATGATTCGGCAGTTAGTCCAGATCCAAAAACGAATCGTGCCTGATCTGATCGAAGAAATGCAGACACGCTACGACATCCTTCATTATGTGCGACTAATGCAACCGATCGGACGACGTACGCTTGCGACAAGCCTTGGCTTGACAGAACGCGTTTTACGGCGGGAAGTCGACTTCTTGAAGCAGCAAGACCTCCTAGAGGTCGCAACGCAAGGGATGTCCTTAACGGATGAAGGACGAAACGTTCTTCGCAGCATGCACAGCATCATGGGAGAACTCGCAGGGATCTCAGACATGGCGAAAGCCTTGAAAGAGAGACTCGGGGTACGGGACGTCGTCATCGTACCGGGTGATTCCGATGAGACCTTCTGGGTACAACGAGACATGGGACGGGCGACCGTCGCACGACTCAAGCGAGAGCTTTCTTCAAACCATCACAATACGATCGCTGTCACAGGCGGTACAACGATGGCTTCGGTCGCGGCGATGATGTCGCCAGACAAGGAACACCGTCCAATGACGTTCGTTCCGGCACGCGGAGGACTGGGAGAAACGCTCGAGCTACAAGCGAACACAGTATGCTCACGGATGGCGTCACGCGCTCAAAGTGATTATCATCTGCTTCACATCCCGGACATGGTCAGTACAGAGACGTTCGTCAAGATGATCGAAGAGCCGAGCATAAAAAATGTGCTTCAAATGATTAAAGGTGCTTCAATCGTGGTACATGGAATTGGTGAGGCGAAAACGATGGCAAAACGTCGTCGCGCGTCTGAGGATCTCCTGACCCGACTGGAACATGAACAGGCAGTAGCAGAAGCATTCGGATATTACTTCGACCGAGACGGGAACATCGTGCACCGGGTCAAGACGGTTGGTCTCCAACTGGATGACTTGAAGCAAGTCGAACACGTCATCGTCGTCGCAGGTGGTCATTCGAAGGCAGAAGCGATCAACGCCTATGTCAAACAGTCGCCAGACATCATCCTGATCACGGATGAAGGCGCAGCAGCTTCGATTTTGAAAGGGTAACCCCCTTTTGAATAATAGATAACTCGCTTTACATTAAAAGGAGGAAAATTATCATGGCAGTAAAAGTTGGTATTAACGGATTTGGACGTATCGGACGTTTGGCACTTCGTCAAATTCTTCAATTCGATGGAATCGAAGTAGTCGCGATCAACGACCTTACAGACACTAAAATGCTTGCACACCTTCTCAAATATGATACGACTCAAGGTCGTTTCGACGGCGAAGTTGAAGTACACGACGGTTACTTCCTCGTCAACGGTAAAGAAATCAAAACACTTGCTAACCGCAACCCAGAAGAACTCCCATGGGGCGAGCTCGGTGTTGACATCGTTCTCGAATGTACTGGTTTCTTCACAGACAAAGAAAAAGCTGAGCTTCACTTGAAAGCTGGCGCTAAAAAAGTCGTTATCTCTGCACCTGCAACTGGCGACATGAAAACAGTCGTCTTCAACACGAACCACGAAATCCTTGACGGAACTGAAACAGTTATCTCTGGTGCTTCATGTACTACTAACTGTCTCGCGCCAATGGCTAAAGTTCTCCAAGATCAGTTCGGAATCGTTGAAGGTCTCATGACTACGATCCACGCTTACACTGGTGACCAAAACACACTCGACGCTCCACACCCTAAAGGTGACTTCCGTCGTGCACGTGCGGCAGCAGCTAACATCGTTCCAAACTCAACTGGTGCTGCAAAAGCAATCGGTCTCGTTCTTCCAGAACTTCAAGGTAAACTTGACGGATCTGCACAACGTGTACCAGTCGCTACAGGTTCACTCACTGAGCTCGTAACTGTACTCGACAAAAAAGTTTCTGTAGAAGAAATCAACGCAGCAATGAAAGCAGCTGCTAACGAGTCTTACGGTTACACTGAAGACGAAATCGTTTCTTCTGACATCGTTGGTATCTCTTACGGATCACTCTTCGATGCAACACAAACGAAAGTCATGACAGTCGGCGACAAACAACTCGTTAAAACAGTTGCTTGGTATGACAACGAAATGTCTTACACTAGCCAACTCGTTCGTACACTCAAACACTTCGCAGAAATCGCTAAGTAATTCGAGCAATTAAATAGCAATTGAATAAGAGCGGAAACGATATCAGTCTCCGCTCTTATTGCGGAAAAAAGCGGGAGGGGCATTCGCCCCTCACTATACGTAAGAGACGGAGGACGAATGTATGAATAAGAAATCGATTCGCGACATCGATGTACAAGGAAAACGCGTATTTACACGCGTGGATTTCAACGTACCGTTGGAAGACGGTAAAATCACGGATGACACACGGATCCGTGCTGCACTCCCAACGATCAAACACTTGATCGAAGGCGGAGCAAAAGTCATTCTCGCTAGCCACATGGGTCGTCCAAAAGGCGAAAAGAACCCTGAGTTCTCACTTGCACCAGTCGTAGCACGCCTCAGCGAATTGCTTGGTAAAGACATCAAGCTCGTTGAAGAAGCATACGGTCCAGTTGCAGAAGAAGCAGTCAGCAAACTCGAAAACGGCGATGTCGTCGTCTTAGAGAACGTCCGCTTCTACCCTGGTGAAACGAAAAACGACGAAGAGCTCGCTAAAGGATTCGCGAAACTCGCTGACGTCTTCGTCAACGACGCGTTCGGCGCAGCACACCGTGCACACGCATCGACAGAAGGTATCGCACACCATGTCGACACAGCAGTTGCCGGTCTTCTCATCGAAAAAGAACTTCAAGTTCTCGGTAAAGCTCTTTCTAACCCAGATCGCCCGTTCACGGCAATCATCGGTGGTTCGAAAGTTGCGGATAAAATCGGTGTCATCGATCACTTACTCGACATCGTCGACACGTTGATCATCGGTGGCGGCTTATCGTACACGTTCCTCACGGCTCGTGGTATCGAAGTCGGTACTTCACTTCTTGAGGTCGACAAAATCGACCAAGCGAAGGAATTCATGAAAAAAGCAGAAGAAAAAGGCGTTAAGTTCCTCATGCCTGTCGACTGTGTCATCACGAAGGAATTCGGAGAAGAAACATATGTCGGACCACGTGACATCACAGAGATCCCAGCAGATCACATGTCACTTGATATCGGTCCAAAAACGGTTGAACTCTATTCAGAGGCAATCAAGAACTCGAAACTCGTCGTCTGGAACGGACCGATGGGCGTATTCGAACTCGATAAATACGCAAACGGTACAAAAGGTGTCGCGCAAGCTCTTGCGGACAGCGATGCGTACTCAATCATCGGTGGTGGCGACTCAGCTGCTGCGGCAGAGAAATTCGGTCTTGCTGACAAAATGAGCCACATCTCTACAGGTGGTGGAGCAAGTCTCGAATTCATGGAAGGGAAAGCTCTTCCTGGTGTCGAAGCGCTAAACGACAAGTAATCTAAGTTCACAAGGGAGTGTTTCTCAATGCGTAAACCAATTATCGCAGGTAACTGGAAGATGAATCTGACGCTCAAGGATGCAGTCGCATTCGTTGAGGAAGTCAAAAGAGCTGTACCTGCTTCGACGACAGTCGACGCAGCCGTCTGTGCACCAGCAGTATTCTTGGCACACTTGACAGAAGCAGCAGCTGGTACGGATCTTAAGATCGGTGCTCAAAACATGTACGACAAAGAGAGCGGTGCATTCACTGGTGAAATCAGCCCGCTCATGCTCAAAGAACTCGACGTGACATACGTCATCCTCGGTCACTCTGAGCGTCGTGAGTACTTCGGCGAAACAGATGCGTTCATCAACAGCAAAGCGAAAAAAGCGTTCGAGCACGGTCTCGTTCCAATCGTTTGTGTAGGTGAAACACTGGAAGAGCGTGAAGGCGGCAAGTTCGAAGACGTCATCCGCGAACAGACAGCAAACAGCCTTAAAGGTCTTACTGTCGACCAAGTGAAAAATCTCGTCGTTGCTTACGAGCCTGTCTGGGCAATCGGAACAGGTAAATCAGCGACAGAACAAGATGCACAAGATTCTTGTAAATTCGTCCGCGACGTCGTTGCAGCTGAATTCGGTGCTGAAGCAGCAGAAGCTGTCCGCATCCAATACGGTGGTAGCGTCAAACCGGAAAACATCAAAGAATATATGGCTCAACCAGACATCGACGGCGCGCTCGTCGGCGGTGCAAGTCTTGAGACAGGATCGTTCCTCAAACTGTTGGAGGCGATTTAAATGAAAAAACGTCCAGTCGCACTGATCATCCTTGATGGTTTTGGTATGCGTGACGAGGAGTTCGGAAATGCCGTTACGGCGGCAAATAAACCGAACTTCGACCGTTACTGGGGTCAATACCCGCATACGTTGTTGAATGCGAAAGGCGAATACGTCGGTTTGCCTGAAGGTCAAATGGGGAACTCAGAAGTGGGTCACCTCAACATCGGTGCAGGTCGCGTCGTCTATCAATCGCTATCCCGAATCAACAACGCGGTCAAGGATCGCTCGTTCTTCTCGCGTCAAGCGATGAACGATGCGGCAGGTCACGTGAAGAAATACGGTTCAGCGCTTCATATCTTCGGTTTGGTCTCTGATGGTGGAATCCACAGTCACATCAACCACTTGTATGCGGTGCTCGAATTCGCGAAACTTCACGAAATCGAAAAAGTCTACCTCCATGCTTTCACGGACGGTCGTGACTGCGACCCACAATCGGGCGCTGGTTTCCTCCGTGACGCGCAAGCGAAGATGGATGAATTGAATGTTGGACAATTCGCGAGTATCTCTGGTCGCTACTATGCGATGGATCGCGACAACCGTTGGGAGCGCGTCAAGAAAGTCTATGACGTCATCACGTTCGGTGAAGGTCCAACGACGAAGGATCCAATCGGCATGGTTGAAGCTTCGTACAAAGAAGACGTAACGGATGAGTTCATCGAACCAACTGTTGTCGTGCAGGAAGACGGTACGCCAGTCGCACCGATCCACGATAACGATGCGATCGTGTTCTTCAACTATCGTCCTGACCGTGCGATTCAGCTTTCGAAAGTCTACAAAGAAAAAGGTGGCTTCGACGGATTCGAAATTCCGGACAACGCACCGAAGAACCTGCTACTCGTCTCAATGACGAAGTACTCGGATGCGATTGATACGGACATCGTCTTCCCGCCTGAAGACATCAAGAACACGCTTGGTGAGACATTGTCAAAACAAGGTCTCAAACAGCTACGCATCGCGGAAACGGAAAAGTATCCGCACGTCACGTTCTTCTTCAACGGACAACGTGAAGAACCATACGAAGGGGAAGATCGGATCTTGATCCCTTCACCAAAAGTCGCGACATACGACTTGAAACCGGAGATGAGCGTCTATGAAGTCACAGATGCCCTCGTCGACGCAATCAACTCGGACAAACACGACGCGATCATCCTCAACTTCGCAAACCCGGATATGGTCGGTCACTCGGGTATGCTCGAGCCGACGAAAAAGGCGATCGAAGCTGTCGATGAGTGTCTTGGGAAAGTCGTTGACTTGATTCTCAGCAAAGGCGGCGCGGCAGTCATCACGGCTGACCACGGGAACGCGGATAAAGTCCTCAATGCAGACGGCAGTAAGATGACGGCGCATACGACAGAACCCGTTCCATGTATCGTGACGGTCGAGGACGTTGAACTCCTTGAACCACTCACAGGTGCACTCGCTGACCTTGCACCAACGGTCCTTGATCTCCTCGGAGCGGACCAACCAGCAGAGATGACTGGTAAATCGATCGTATTGAAGAAATAATCCCGTCGATCGAAATGGCTACACCACACATTCTTTATACACAAAAGGAGCGAATTTAAATGTCAATGATTACAGAGATTTACGCACGCGAGATTCTTGATTCACGCGGTAACCCAACAGTAGAAGTAGAAGTTTATACAGAAGATGGCGGTTTCGGTCGCGCACTCGTACCATCTGGTGCATCAACTGGTGAGCACGAAGCAGTCGAACTCCGTGATGGCGACAAAGCACGTTACCTCGGAAAAGGTGTTTTGAAAGCTGTTGACAACGTCAACGAAAAAATCGCACCAGAAATCATCGGTTACGATGTTTTCGACCAAGCTGGAATCGACAAAAAGATGATCGATCTCGACGGTACAAAAAACAAAGGTAACTTCGGTGCTAACGCAATCCTTGGTGTTTCTATGGCTGCTGCACGTGCTGCTGCAGATGAGCTTGGTCTTCCACTCTACACATACCTCGGTGGATTCAACGCGAAAACATTACCAACACCAATGATGAACATCATCAACGGTGGATCACACGCAGACAACAACGTGGACTTCCAAGAGTTCATGATCATGCCTGTCGGTGCTCCAACATTCAAAGAAGCACTTCGTATGGGTGCTGAAATCTTCCACGCGTTGAAATCAGTTCTTAGCGGAATGGGTCTTAACACAGCAGTTGGTGACGAGGGTGGATTCGCTCCAAACTTGAAATCAAACGAAGAAGCAATCACAGTTATCCTTGAAGCAATCGAAAAAGCTGGCTACAAAGCAGGCGAAGATGTTTACCTTGCAATGGACGTCGCTTCTTCTGAGTTCTACGATAAAGCAGCTGGAACATACAACCTCGCTGGCGAAGGCAAAGTCCTCTCAACAGAAGAGCTTGTTGAATTCTACGCACAACTCGTTGACAAATACCCAATCATCTCAATCGAAGATGGCTGTGACGAAAACGACTGGGATGGTCACAAACTTCTTACAGATCGTATCGGACACAAAGTCCAACTCGTTGGGGATGACTTGTTCGTAACGAACACTGAGAAACTTGCTGAAGGTATCGAAAAAGGCATCGCGAACTCGATCCTCATCAAAGTTAACCAAATCGGTACGTTGACTGAAACATTCGACGCAATCGAAATGGCTAAAAAAGCTGGTTACACAGCTGTCGTTTCTCACCGTTCTGGTGAAACTGAAGATTCAACGATCGCTGACATCGCTGTTGCGACAAACGCTGGTCAAATCAAAACGGGTTCACTTTCACGTACAGACCGTATCGCGAAATACAACCAACTTCTCCGCATCGAAGACATGCTTTCAGACGTTGCTGTCTACGACGGAATCAAATCATTCTACAACCTCAAGAAGTAATTTCAGGTTGATCGTTTGAATAAGCTATAAGGAAAACCTCCTATTCGTGTGATACGTACACACGGATAGGAGGTTTTTTACATATCAAGCGATGTCAAACGCGAAAATCCGTTTTGTCATCAAAACTAAAATGAACTGTCAAAAAATTGATTTATCTCATTAGACGGCTAAAATGTTATACTCATAAATAAGTGCAAATTAAATAGTTATAGCGATTAATTACACCTTAATCAATGAAGGTGAAAAATACGTTTAAAGGAGATACGATCATGTTAAATTCAGATTTAGATATCCGTTTAGAACCACGTATTCAAGAGTTATATCGACTGCATAAGGAACGTTCAGCTAATATTGACTGGAGCTACCACGAGTTCATTCCATGGGATAAGGCGATGTCGTTTAAACGCGTTCCTTGGGATGAGAGCCAAGTCACGCTTCCGGAAGGTGTCATCGTAGCAATCGAGACGGCATTACTGACAGAAGTCAACTTACCATGGTATACGTCACACTTAGACTATACATTCAAGAACTCGATGGAAGTCATCAATGATTTCGTCCGGACGTGGACAGCGGAAGAAGATCAGCACTCGAACTTACTCGAGACATATCTACTCGTCACGCGAAACGTCAATCCGACACGACTCCATCAACTGAGAAAACGTGTTGTTGAGAACGGCTGGTTCCCGGACTTCACGAACCCGTTAGCGACGATGGCATATACGTCACTGCAAGAGTTAGCGACACTTGTCTTTTATAACAACGTCGCGAAAATCGCAGGGGCACATGACAAGGACTTAGCAACGCTACTCCGTCGTCTAGCGAAGGACGAAGCGCTGCATTATGCGTTCTATCGTGACACGGTCAAAGCACACCTAGAGCTTGACCCGAACTTCATCGTCTTTTTCGAAGATGTCATCATCAACTTCTCGATGCCAGGTGCTGTCATGCCGGACTTCACGGAACGCATGAAGACGATTGCCGTCGATACGAACTATGGACCACTCCAATACTTCGACCAAGTATTAGACGTCGTCGTCAAATACTGGGGCATCGCCGATTTGGAACCGACAAGCGAAGAAGCGAAGCAATCTCAAGCGAACATCATGAAGTATCACGGACGTTTGAAGCGCATCAAGGAGCGTCAGGAACGCCAACTCGAAAAAGCGAAGCTCGACGTCTAAGGAGGCAATGAACATGAAGTGTGAAATCTGTGGAACCGAAACGAACAACCAAGTCAGTTACTTGGAACTCGATACGTGGGAATTCAACTCATTGAACAAAGAAGCAAAAGACTTTTATCCGATTTGTTTTGATTGTTTTGATAAACATACGAACCATTTCATCGATCAGGAAATGGATCTGGAGTTACGAAAAAAACGTTCACAAATGGTCAACAAAGAAGTAGAAGCCGAAATCGAAGCGATTCTTGAGGTCGAGAATTAAGGAATCTTCTTCATAGAAGTATAACCGGTAGTGCTTCGGCTCTACCGGTTTTTTACGTCTATAAAAAAGCAGCTATTTCTTCTTTCACGCAAACACGTGCACGTGATGGAAGAAATAGCTACTTTTTAATATGAAATCAATCTTCAATAAACGTAACGAGATAATGATGAGGGGAATGAAGGGGTGCACGGGTCACGAAAAAATCTGGGAGATCTACATCGATTCCAAGTTCACGTAGTGTATCCGGCTCCAGACATTCTTGAACGAGACGCTTAATATCCTGTAATAATTCATCATGCAGGTTCGCTTCCTTTGGAAAGGCGCGCTTCGCATCGTCGCGTAATAATAATACGATCGGCGGTAGCCCCCGCAATAGGTCGACTTGAAGAGGCTGCTGATGACGTTCGAAATAATCATTCAGACAACTGACGACCCTCATCGAGTGTTCTTCTTTCATCCGATCCCAACTCTCTGTATGTGACTGTAACTCTCTAGCTATTCCCTAATTGAAGCGAGGATATGCAGGGAAACTGGAAATGAAGCATTACGAGGACGCTGTTCGGGGTAGAACTAGAGGGAAGGGGGAATCGACATGCTATTTCGGTTTTTGTTTTTAGGGCTTGATACGTCGATTGGTGACATCCCGTTGCGCCTCATCTATTTTACGGAACTCATACTATTCATCGGTTTGTATCAAATCACGAGCCGATTTTCACGTCAGAGTCTGATTTTGGGAACGGCACTCGGAATTGGCGGACTGATTGCCATCTTACCCGGTGCGCTCTATATCATCCGTTATAATCCTGAGGATGCCGTCATCGATGTCACGTTCCTATTGATTTATTTATTTGAGCCGCTAGCAATTGTTGCGTTCTTTGTTGCTTTGATTCGACGTTTGTTCGTGGAGCGAAAAAGAGCCGGGAAAGCAAAGAGATGAAAGTCTTGTCAGCTAGACTCCGATTGTTCGTTGATTTCCGTCCAAGACGTCGCTTTCCGCTCTTCCCGCAGGAGTTTCCGTCTTTTCCGGAAATCAATAATCTAACCTAACGTGCTACTGAGAGAACAAGAAATACACCGTAAGATGGCGTGATGCTGTCTTGCGGTGTATTTGCATATGCATCCAAATACTTTCTTTCAATAGTGTAAGGCAGGATGACTGGAAGAATATTCTATAATGAAAGGAGCGCGAAATCAGATCGTAGTTGGTTTCGTAACATCCTGGTTATTATAGGAGTGACTTGTATGCAGAAAGTATTATTTGGTTTGTCCATCTTGAACAGTGTCTACATTATGAATAACTTATTTACGTACTCCGATAGTTTTCTAAATGCGCCACTCGGCGTAACGACAGTCATTGCCGTGACACTGATGTTCCTGAACGATAGCGTCAAAAAAAATAAGCCATCGTTATATACGAAAGCGACGGACTGGTTAGGATTCATTAATATTTTGATTGGTCTCTCATTGATCGTCTTTATTTAAGACATGATTCGTGCATGATCATATGGAATGATCGTAAGTCTGATGCGGTGTCAGGCTTCTTTTTTTATGGTCCAATCCAAGGACTCGAAAAAAATAAAATATATTTTAAAGAAAAAAGATTGATGTGTAACCGGTTACACAATATGATGATTCTTGTAAGCGTTATCAAAAGAAAGAGGTGGCGAAACATGTCGACCATCCGGGAAGTAGCGAAAGCGGCACATGTCTCCGTCGCGACGGTCTCACGCGTCATGAACGAAAAGGGTTATGTCAGTGAGAAATCGCGTAAGGCGGTGCTTCAGGCAATCAAACAATTGGATTATCGACCGAACCGGGTCGCGCGATCGTTGTTCCAAAAACGATCCGGATTGATCGGTTTGATCGTTCCAGACATCACGAACCCATTCTTCCCACAACTCGCACGGGCTGTGGAAGATATGGCACATCAACATGGTTTTCAAGTCATTTTGTGTAACACAGACGAACAGTTTCAGAAAGAACGCGAATATATCAAGTCACTCGAGGCGATGCATGTCGACGGATTGATCATCACGACGAACTACTCGAACAATCCGAACTATGAAGAACTCGAAGTGCCGGTCGTAGCGTTAGACCGTGTGTTACAAGGAGCGATTCCGACGGTGACCTCAAACGGATACGAAGGCGGGAAGAAGGCGGCATCATTTTTACTTGCATCTGGTGCGACGGAACTCGCTGTCATCAGCGGTCCATCGAAACTCCCGACGATCAAGAAACGACGGGATGGCTTCGAAGAGATTGCCGGAACCCATCTCGTCGCAAGCATCGAGTCACCGTTCCACTTTCAAGGAGCGCTTGATGCCGCAAACTATCTCTTTGATCACTATCATTGCAACGGGATCTTTGCCGCGAGTGATGTCATTGCCGCAGCAACGGTGCAGGTCGCTGCGGAACGCGGGATCACGATTCCAGACGAGCTACAAGTGATCGGCTATGACGGCATCGAACTCGGACAAATGATTTCACCACCGTTGACGACGATTGCGCAGCCGATTTATCAAATGGGAGAACTAGCGGCGAAACTCCTGATTCAACGGATTGAAGGCACACCGATTGCCGCCGTCCATCATGAGTTGACGGTTGAGATCATCGAACGGGAAACGACGAAACGGAAGGATGAGGAAGCATGAAACAAATCAGTGTCATCGGCAGTATCTCGATGGATCTCGTCGTCGAAAGTAAACGCCGTCCAGGCGCAGGCGAAACGGTCATCGGGGATGCCTTTCATACCGTACCGGGCGGAAAGGGTGCGAACCAAGCGGTGGCGGTCGCGCGTCTCGGCAGTACCGTTGAAATGATCGGTTGCGTCGGCAGTGATGCGAACGGTGAAGCGATCCGCGAAAACTTTAAAACACAAGGGGTGCAGACGACACACTTGCAAACGATTGAAGGCGAACGAACGGGAACAGCACACATCACGCTCGCTGAAGGCGACAACTCGATCGTCGTCGTTCAGTCTGCCAATCAACATGTGCAATTTGCGGATGATACACTCGCACCGATTCTCGCAGACAGTGAAATCATCTTACTCCAGCTCGAGATTCCGATCGAAACGGTCGAGACCGTTGCTCGCGAAGCACATGTAGCCGGCATTCCAGTCGTCTTGAATCCAGCGCCGGCGATGTCACTCAGTCCGGAATTGATTGAACACGTCACGTACTTAACGCCAAACGAACATGAATGTGGATTAATCTTCGGACAAGACCAGCCAATCGAACATTGGTTGATGGAATACCCGAATAAATTGATCGTGACGGAAGGCAGTCGCGGGGCACGCTTCTATGACGGGGAGTCGATCGTGACGATTCCCGCGATCGAGACGACCGTCGTTGATACGACAGGAGCAGGGGATACGTTCAACGGTGCCTTAGCCGTTGCGTTAACGGAAGGACAACCGCTCGTCGAGGCGATTCGTTTCGCGAACCGGGCAGCCGGCTTATCGATTCGCGCGCTTGGCGCACAAGGCGGCATGCCGACACGGGAACAGATGGAGGGAGATGCATGAAGAAGCACGGTATCTTAAACAGTCATATCAGCAAGGTCCTGGCCGATCTTGGTCATACCGATACGATCGTCATCGCCGATTGCGGCTTACCGATTCCAGACGGAGTCGCCCGAATTGATTTAGCACTGGAACTCGGCACACCATCATTCCTCGACGTCGTCCGTGTCGTCGCCGGTGACATGGCGATCGAACAGCTGACTCTGGCAACGGAGATTAAGGAAGCGAATCCAGACGTCCTCGAGCAACTGGAAGCCATGCAGATCGAGACGACGTTCGTTTCGCACGAGGAATTCAAGAAACAGACACAGCAGGCGAAGGTCATCATCCGGACCGGAGAAGCGACACCATACGCAAATGTCATCTTCCATTCCGGCGTAATCTTTTAAGGGGGTCATGCGATGCGTATCGAGATGACAGGTATCAAAAAAGCATTCGGTCCCGTCCCTGTCCTCAAAGGGGTCGACTTCGAACTCGCTGCGGGTGAGATCCACGCCTTGATGGGAGAGAACGGTGCCGGGAAATCGACGCTGATGAAGATTTTGACCGGTGTTCATAAAGCGGACGCAGGCACGATCCGCGTCGATGGACAGGATGTCGAGTATAAGAATCCGAAGCTTGCCGAAGAGGCGGGGATTGCCTTCATCCATCAGGAACTAAACATCCTCCCGGATTTGACGGTGACGGAGAACTTGTTTCTCGGACGGGAGTTGAAGTCACGCTTTGGGATTCTCAAGCAAGGGGAGATGAAGCGGCAGGCAGAACGTGAACTCGCGGAATTGAACGTCTTCATGGACGTCGACCAGCTGGCTCGGACGTTATCGGTCGGTCAGCAACAGATGATTGAGATCGCAAAAGCTCTGATGACGGACGCGAAGGTCATCATCATGGATGAACCGACAGCGGCACTGACAGAGCGGGAAATTCGTGCCCTGTTCAGCGTCGCGACGGCACTACGCAACCAAGGTGTCTCGATCGTCTATATCTCGCACCGGATGGAGGAAATCTTCGAGCTTTGTGACCGAATCACGGTCTTACGGGACGGGATCTCCGTCTCGACGCACGCGATTCCCGAGACATCGTTCGAACAGATCGTCCGAGAGATGGTCGGTCGTGAGATGGGTGAACGGTATCCGGACCGTGATGTGTCGATCGGTGCGACCGTCCTTGAAGTCAAACAGGCGAGCGGGAAACGGTTCGACGATGTCTCGTTCTCCGTCAAGGCGGGCGAAATCATCGGCTTCTCTGGTTTGATGGGTGCGGGGCGGACAGAAGTCATGCGTGGACTGTTCGGGGTTGATCGCCTGAAAGAAGGGACGATCGAACTGAACGGACAGTCGCTAAAAATCAAGACACCGTACGACGCGATTCGCCAGGGGATCGGCTTTTTGACCGAGGATCGCAAAGGCGAAGGCTTGTTCCTCGACTTTTCATTGCGTGAGAACATCTCGCTGCCGACGATTCGTTCGTTATCGAGATCCGGTGTCATCAAGGATCAGGCAGAACGCGATTTCGCGGAAGGATATTTGAAGTCACTCTCGGTCCGGCACAGCTCGATGGACCAGCCGGCGAAGTCACTGTCCGGTGGGAACCAACAGAAGGTCGTCCTCGCGAAGTGGCTCGGGACACAACCAAAAGTCTTGATCCTCGACGAACCGACACGTGGTGTCGACGTCGGGGCGAAGAAAGAGATTTACCTCATCATGAACGAACTCGCTGCGGCGGGTGTCGCGATCATCATGGTCAGCTCGGACCTCCCGGAGATTCTCGGAATGAGCGACCGGGTCTACGTCATGCGCGAAGGCAAGATGGGCGGCATGTTGACACGACAGGAAGCGACGCAAGAAAGCATCATGACACTTGCGACAGGAGGACAATGATATGGAATTGATGCAAGGCAAGGTAACGGAAGCAAAACCGAGACGTCTTGGGATCGGACAAAAGCTTGGACCACTCGCAGGATTGTTCGCGATCGTCCTCGTCGTCTCGATCATGGAACCGGACTTTTTAACATTGAATAATTTATTTAACATCTTACGTCAAGTCTCGATCAATGCCTTAATTGCCTTCGGGATGACGTTCGTTATTCTGACGGGTGGGATTGATTTATCAGTCGGCTCGATTCTTGCGCTATCGTCCGCCTTCGTCGCGGGTCTGATGACGGATGGAACGTCAGCGTTGATCGCTGTTCTCGCCGGATTGATCGTCGGAGCTGTCATGGGTGCCTTGAACGGGATGGTCATTTCACTCGGGAAAGTCGCACCATTCATCGCGACCCTCGCGACGATGACGATCTTCCGCGGCTTGACGCTCGTCTATACGGACGGGAAACCGATCACTGGTCTAAGCCAAGGCGGCTGGTTCGAACTGTTCGGACGCGGTTACTTCTGGATCTTCCCAGTACCTGTTCTGACGATGTTGATCGCCTTTGCGGTTCTCTACTTCATCTTGAAGAAGACGACGTTCGGTCGTTATACGTATGCGATCGGCGGTAACGAAGAAGCAGCGAAATTGATGGGGATTCAAGTCAATAAAGTCAAAATCATGATTTACTCCCTCTCAGGTTTGATGGCAGCACTCGCCGGCATCATCCTGACGTCCCGTCTGAACTCGGCACAGCCGACGGCGGGGACATCGTACGAACTCGATGCCATCGCAGCGGTCGTCCTTGGTGGGACGAGCCTGTCAGGTGGTCGTGGCTGGATTGTCGGTACCTTGATCGGTGCCTTGATCATCGGAACACTGAACAACGGTCTCAACTTGCTTGGTGTCTCCTCGTTCTTCCAACTCGTCGTCAAAGGTTTAGTCATCCTGTTCGCGGTACTCGCGGACCGGAAACAAGCAGCGTAACCCACATTCCAAAAGGAGGATCTACAGATGAAAAAACTACTTGCAGTCGTCATGATGGCATTAATGGTCTTCGCAGCCGCCTGTTCGACGGAACAGCCGGGCAGCAGCAACGGTGATACGAAAAAGAAGACGAAGGACTTCAAGATTGGTCTTTCGATTTCAACCCTCAACAACCCATTCTTCGTCTCGTTAAAAGAAGGGGCAGAACAAGAAGCCAAAGCACAAGGTGCAACGCTTCAAGTCGCAGATGCACAAGATGACGCGGCAAAACAAGCAAGCGACATCGAAGACATGGTGCAAAAGAAAGTCGACCTCATCTTGATCAACCCAACGGATTCAGCAGCAGTTGGTGCAGCCGTCCAAACAGCAAACGATGCGAACATTCCCGTCATCACAGTTGACCGGAACGCAGAAGCAGGCGACGTCGTCGCACACATCGCGTCAGATAACGTCGCGGGTGGGAAACAAGCAGGTGAGTTCATGATCGAACTCGTCGGCGATAAAGCAAAAGTCGTTGAACTCGAAGGGATTCCAGGAGCATCCGCAACACGCGACCGTGGTAAAGGGTTCCATGACGCAGTCGATGGTAAACTCGACGTCGTCGCAAAACAAGCAGCAAACTTCGACCGGGCAAAAGGTTTGTCGGTCATGGAGAACATCCTCCAGAACAACAAAGACATCAAAGCCGTCTTCGCACACAATGATGAGATGGCACTCGGTGCGGTTGAAGCATTAAAAGCAGCGGGTCTCAACGATGTTAAAGTCATCGGCTTCGATGCGACAGATGATGCCGTCAAAGCTGTCAAAGACGGAAAAATGGCAGGAACGATCGCTCAAAAACCGACTGAGATCGGGAAGATGGGTGTCGAGACAGCAATCAAGCACTTAAAAGGTGAAACAGTCGAGAAGAACATCCCAGTTGATCTCGAATTGATCAAACAATAAGGAGACGAGACACCTGAGTCGACGATTCAGGTGTCTCTTTTCGTCAGGCAGGAAAAAGTTCCTAAATCTATTCCTTGTTCCCGTACTTGTTTTTCTCTATAATGAAAGAAGCGTATATTACTGAAGGAGGATCATCGATGATCATTCATAACGTGGCTCTTGTCGGCCTCATCGTCGTTTCCGTTCTTCTCATCATCGTCGTTCTATTGATGTCGGGTCGTACGACCGGACTCGGAGCATTGACGGGTGGAGCAGAACAATTATTTGGTCGCCAAAAAGCTCGTGGCTTGGATGCGGTCCTAAATCGTGTGGCGTCTATCTTAGGAGCATTACTCTTCATTTTGGCGTTACTCGTCGCTTTTTATAAGTGAGCATTGAAACGACAGCCGTATGATCGCGCTGTCGTTTTTTGTATTTCTCGATATTCATTTTTTCCGGATATGGGGTATAGAGTTAGAGGGGGAATCATTTTATGAAAATCACTTTACCGAAACCATTCTTTTTCGAAGCCGGCTCACGTGCCGTTTTACTATTACACGGATTCACAGGATCGAGCGCGGATGTCCGCATCCTCGGTCGCTATTTACAAAAGCAGGGCTATACGTCCCTCGCACCACAATATAAAGGGCACGCTGCCCCACCCGAAGAGCTGACGAAGACCGGGCCAGCCGACTGGTGGCAGGATGTCCTTGCCGGATATCAGGAACTCGTCGATAAAGGTTATGACGAAATCGCCGTTTGCGGCCTGTCGCTCGGTGGCGTCATGTCGTTGAAGTTATCGATGAACCGTCCGGTCAAAGCGGTCATCCCGATGTGTGCACCCGCCTACATCAAAAGTGAAGAAGTCATGTATGCAGGAGTCACCGAGTACGCACGAGAATTCAAGAAGCGAGAAGGCAAATCGCAAGAAGAGATCGACCACGAGATGGCGTCCTTCGAACCGATGCCGACCTTGAAGGACTTGCAGGAACTGCTGCGCGAGACACGCGATTCGCTTGAGGACGTCTACGCACCGACGCTCGTCGTCCAAGCGCGCAACGATCACATGATCAACACCGACTCCGCGAACATCATCCATGATGGAGTCAGTGCCTTCCAAAAAGAGCTGATCTGGTATGAGAACTCAGGTCACGTCATTACGCTCGACAAAGAAAAAGACCAGCTCCACTCTGACATCTTGGACTTCCTGGAGTCATTGAACTGGAGCAAGTAACTGGAGGTGTCACGTTGGAATTACGTGAACGAATACTAACGGTCATCACGACGGAAGAACGTCCGTTGTCGATTGATCAATTAACGAAAAAACTAGAACTAGCGGATACGGAAGCATTCAAGGAATTGATTCGGACGCTGAACGCGATGGAAGGCGAAGCGTTGATCGCTCGGACACGCTCGAACAAGTACGGAACGCTCGCGCAAATCGGTCAAGTCGCAGGGAAGATTTCCGTCCACCAACGCGGGTTCGGTTTCGTTTCACCGGAAGACGGTTCAGAAGGCGACATCTTCTTACCGGCTCCGGAACTGAAGAACGTCTATAACGGCGACCGTGTCCTCGTCAAAGTGTTTGCCGAGTCAAACGGTGGTGACCGTCGTGAAGGGAAACTGCTCAAGATCCTCTCCCGTGGACCAGCCGATTTCGTCGGGACGTTCGTCAGTCCAAAAGGACGGATCGAGTCGATCGCTTATATCGAACCGGATGATACGAAGTTGACGTTCTTACCGGTCGTCGCGAACGATGATACGCTCGGTGCCGTCGATGGCCATAAAGTCCTTGCCCGGATCACGAAGTATCCGGATGGTCGGTACGCCGGAACGGCAAAAGTCTTGAAAATCATTGGTCACAAGAATGACCCAGGCGTCGACATTTTATCGATCGTCCATAAGCACGGGATCAACGTCGACTTCTCACCGGAAGCGATCGCTGAGGCAAATGCTGTACCGGATCAAATCGATGAGAAAGACTTAGTCGGACGCGTCGATCTACGAAACGAATTGACGGTGACGATTGACGGGGCAGATGCAAAAGACCTCGATGATGCGGTTCACGTTAAGAAATTAGCGAACGGAAACTTCGAGCTTGGTGTCCACATCGCCGACGTCTCGCATTACGTCAAAGAAGATTCAGCACTCGACGAAGAAGCGCGTGAGCGCGGAACGAGTGTTTATCTCGTCGACCGCGTCATTCCGATGATCCCGCACCGGTTATCGAACGGTATCTGCTCGCTCAACCCGCACGTCGATCGTTTGACGCTCAGCTGTATCATGGAAATCGATGCGAACGGGGCTGTCGTCAACCATGAGATCTTCCAAAGTGTCATCAAGACGACGGAACGGATGACCTACACGGACGTCCGGAAAATCATCGAACGCGAAGACGAAGAAGTGATCGCGAAGTATCAAGATCTCGTTGAGTACTTTGACAAGATGGCGGAACTCGCAGCAATCCTGCGCGAACGTCGCTCACGTCGCGGGGCGATCAACTTCGACTTCCCAGAAGCGAAGGTCCTCGTCAACGAAGAAGGCAAGACGAGTGAAATCATCCTCCGCGAACGGTCGGTCGCCGAGAAGCTGATCGAAGAGTTCATGCTCGCAGCGAACGAAACGGTCGCGGAACACATTCAGCGTCAAAAACTACCGTTCATGTACCGGATTCACGATGAGCCAAAAGCTGAACGTCTCGATACGTTCTTCAAGTTCATCGGTAACTTCGGCATCAATGTCGAACGCAAAGGTGAGTCAGTCGCACCAAAAACGTTGCAATCGATCCTGAATGCGGTCGAAGGTGAGCCGGAAGAAGCAGTCGTCAGTACGGTCATGCTCCGTTCGCTCCAACAAGCGAAATACGACATCGAACCAATCGGTCACTTCGGTCTGTCGACGGACTACTACACGCACTTCACGTCACCGATCCGTCGTTACCCAGACTTAATGGTTCACCGTCTGTTGCGTGAATATGTCATCTACAACGACAAATCGCAGAAGACGCAAGACCGTTACTCAGAAATCCTTCCGGAAATCGCCGATCACTCGTCAAAACGCGAGCGTCGTGCAGTTGATGCCGAGCGGGAAACGAACGCCTTGAAGAAAGCCGAGTATATGGAGCAACACATCGGTGAGACGTTTGAAGGCGTCGTCAGTGGTGTCACGAACTTCGGAATGTTCGTTGAATTGCCGAACACGATCGAAGGACTCGTCCACATCCAAGCGATGACGGATGACTTCTACCGCTACGATGAAGCGAACTATCAGCTGATCGGTGAGCGGACGAAGCAACAGTTCCGGATCGGTGATGTCGTCGAGATCAAGGTCACGAACGTCAACATCGATGAACGGACGATCGACTTCAGCGTCGTCGGGATGCCAGAACGGCAACCGAAGAAACGGTTCGAGTCGAAGACAATCCGCTCAAGCGGTGGACGTCCGGGACAAAAACGCGACGACAAGAAGAAAGATGACCGTCGCGGCAAGTCAAAACGTCCGGGCAAGTCGAAGGACCAGTCGAAAGGCAAAGGCTTCGCACTGAAAGACAAAAAGGATAAACCGCCATTCCATAAGGCGGTCTCGAATAAGAAACGGAAGCGCAAATAAGCGCTTCCGCATCGGAAATGTGGTGAATGAACATGCCAAAGGGAACAGATTCGAAAGTCTTAGCGAACAACAAACGGGCCTCGTTCGATTACGCGATCGAGGATACGATCGAAGCCGGTCTCGTCTTGACGGGAACGGAGATTAAATCGGTCCGTAAAGGAAAGATCAGTATCGGGGACGCGTTCGTCCGGTTCGACGGGGGAGAAGCGATTCTTTGGAACTCGAACATCGCCCACTTCGAACAGGGGAACCGCTACAACCATGAACAGCTCCGTCCGCGGAAACTGTTGCTGCACAAGAAACAGATCGCGAACTTAATTGGTGCGGTCTCACGGGACGGCTATACGATCGTGCCGCTGAAGGTCTACATCAAGAACGGCTACGCGAAATGCTTGATTGGACTCGGACGCGGGAAGAAGAAATTCGATAAACGTGACGACCTCAAGAAGAAGGATGCGAAGCGTGATATCGACCGGGCACTACGCGATAAGCAAAAGTATTGAACCCGTAACACTTTTCTGCTAGAATATTAGTATTCGGAAAGCCCCAATTTATTATCTTGGGGACGTTACGGATTCGACGGGGGTAGTTCGGTCTTCTGTGGCGTGTCGAGGGGTCGGCCTCGTTAAAACGCACCAGCCATAACTGGCAAAACTAACACACAACTCGCAGCAGCTTAATTGCCGCTACGGATCCTAGCAGCCGTCGCCTGGTCGGCTGATTTCTAGGGTCTCACTTTAAACAGGCTACGCTTGGACCCTTCCGTCTGGAGGGAAAGAGAAGAGATGGAATCAGACTGGTCGGACGGACGCCTGTCAATTGGCAGCCTGACGACGAGATCCCAATAAATTGACTACACACGTAGAAGCTTAAGTATACGATGCCTTCGGACGTGGGTTCGACTCCCACCGTCTCCATACCCTGAAATCTTAAAGGTTTCATAAAAAAAAGCACGAACGATCTTTTTACTTTAAAAGATCGTTCGTGCTTTTTTTACATATTTATGTAAAATAAAAATATACATTGTTTCAAAAAAATAACATTACATAAAACTATAACGGTAGAGGAGAATTTCTAAATGAAAAATAACAAATGTGAAAAACCCTTAGGCGTTATGAATGAGAATGAATTGAAAAAAAATATTCAAGAAAGTGTCGTAAACATAAAAAATATTTTGAATCAGTTAAAACCATTAGATTTTTTAATTTGTTTACATGTATATAAATCTATCAAACACTTGGAAAACATTGAATCAGTAGTTCATGGAAATATCATACCTTTTGAAAATAAAATGATCGATTTAACGCAAAGTTTATTGGTTACTACAAGACCGAGTGTAAAAAATAATCTTATAGATGAAGACGTCCTAAAAAATTATTTGGGTGAACTTAACAGAGTTTTTACAGCTGCCAGCATTTATATACATACTACAAATAACGATGAATTGATAAAGTATTCTCAAAGTAGCGGTATGAATATTTCTGGAACTTTATACCCGTATTTTGAAAAAAGTCATTTTACAGACTTATTTTCACCATATTCAAGTTTGTTAGAAAAAGTTTATGGCATAGAAAGTTCTGAACTAGTTAATGGTATTTTGAAAATAAGTAATAACTTAAGAAGTATGAAATTTTTAGAATTTTTATCAATAGGAAATAATGTTACAAGTTATTCTGAATTAGAGATTACAACTAATTTAAAAGACTATTTTAATATTGAAAAAATTACTGGGTGGCCTCTTCTATTAATTCAAGATTTATCATTAACAATTGGGGAATGCCCACAATTTTACGAAGACTCTATTCAGGTAATGTTAAAAGGAACACCGATTAAATATAAACCATTTATAAGTATTGAAGAAAATTATTATTGTTTTTCAATTGATAATTTAATCGATAATATCTATAGAACAGTTTTAAGAGCTATAAGAAAAAGAGACAATAATACTTCAATGATAATAAATAACATTCAAAAAAAATTGTCTGAAGCACTACCGTTTAAGTTTCTTAAAAGTATTCTTCCTGAATCTGATATTTATCAAAGTATTTATTATAAAGCTCCTGTAGGTGCTAATAATAAAAATGAGTGGTGCGAGTGTGACGGCATCATTTTATATGATGATGTAATGATTATTGTAGAAGTAAAGGGTGGATCATTGTCTCCAGTTTCTCCTTTTTCAGATAAAGAGGCATATAAAAAATCATTAAATGATCTAGCTTCAAATCCTTATAGACAATCATTGCGACTATTTAATGAGTATAATCGCTCTGAAAAGATAAAAATATATAAAAAAGAGGGAAAAAAAAGCTATGAATTTATAAAGGAAATTAATGATATTAAATTTATTCAAGCTTGTTGCGTTACCCTAGACGATTTTAATGAATTAGCTGCTCAAATTGAGAAAACAGAATTTATTGAAAAAAGTAATTTGCCTATATGGTGCGTATCTATAAATGATCTACGAGTTTATCCTGAACTCTTTGATTCGTCTAGTATTTTTTTAAATTATTTATATCAAAGAAGTCATGCTGTAACGAACCCATACATTAAAGCGAATGATGAATTAGATCATGTTGGAATGTATTTTGCATATAATGATTATTCTACAAGAATTAAAGAATTTGTTGAAGAATCTTCTATTGATATAAAGGAAGTATACATTGAGAGCCATAGAGATGAAATTGATATTTATATGAGTAGAAAAGTTAATGGTAATGATCAAGATAGTCTAACAGAAGATATATTAGATGATATAATTGGTCCCCTAAAAAAACCTAAGCAAAATATGAATATTATGTTCGAACATGTAATAAAATTGCTCGATGGAACTAAAGATAAATTAAATATTAGAGTTGCTCGATACTTACTATTGTTAGATTCACAGTCTAGAGATAATTTATGTGAATTTCTTGTTACAAGAAGCCAAAAAGTATTAGAGTTTAAAAATCGCCATGCTTTTTTTAACACGTACGTTGCTTACAACTACGAAGAGAAAAATCGTATTAATGAATTACCTGTAATAATGGTATTTTTGACGTATGGAAATAATAAGTTATTTAAAGATGTAGTTGAACGTAAACGCTTCTTAATGGAAAGAGTAGTAAATGAATCTGATACTACATATTGCGTAATAATAAAGATGGATAAAGATAAGAAACTTACAAAAATTCTGACCCATATAATCCATCCAAAAGATTTTGAATTATTGACTGAATCAGGATACAAAAACATTTCGAATACTAGGAAAAGCGTAACCTCGATACGTCGAATTACAAAGTACGAATGAAAATTAAATGTCACTTTTGTCGATAATTAATACTTAAATATTTTGGATTTCGAAATATAAATAATTAGATAGATGAATTGTTACTATCTTAAAATGAGAGAATTCTTTAAATACGTACTTGTTTTAACGATAATAATAAATTTATATAAATGAAAGGAGATTAGTTTTGATTATTAATATGAAAAGTACGGTATTCAGCATTGTGGAATATTCTAAAGATAAAAAACACAGGTACTCATTAAAAAAAATCTGGGATTCAGAAAAACCTATTGCAACTGTAATAATGTTGAATCCCAGAGAAAAAACTGATGCTTTGTATCAAGACAAATCAATAATTTTATTTATGAATTACTGCATAGATAATAATTTTGGTGGGATGTATGTAATCAATCTTTTTTCAATAAGATGCGATTCCGAGATAGAACTCAAAAAAATATCGTATGATATGAGATTTGATGAATTAACTGATAAGTATTTAAAGAAAGCTTTGGAAGAGAGTGCTAAAGTCTATATTGGTTGGGGAACTAATAACAATAGATTACGAAGGATAAATCAAGTGAAAAAAGTGATAGAAAAGTATAAAAACATTCAAATAGTAAGATTAGTTAACACAGAAGATAAAGCAGTTCATTTAAGTAGAGCATCTTCTATTTTAATTGAAAAAAAGATAAAGGTAGAACAAATATAGAACTTTACACATATGGTGGAAACAATAGAATAATTGTAGTGTTCATTTGGATTTGACATGTGCTTGAACATGTATAATATTAATCTAAAAACTATTTATAAAAATGGAGCTGACATCTATGATACGACGCGCTACGTTGATGGACGGAAAAGCCTTATCGGACTTAATGCGACGCATTGATCGTGAAACGAAATATATGTTGTATGAGCCAGAGGAACGCGTCTTATCGACCGAACAGGCGGAGGCGTTCATCGAGAAGTTCGGTCAGGCTGCGAATTCAGACATCTTCGTCGTGGACGTCGATGACCAACTCGTTGGGTATGTGCTCGTCGTTGGTGGTGAGCCGAGTCGGATTCGTCATCGGGCGAATCTCGTTATCGGCTTACTTGATGCCTATACAGGTCGTGGACTCGGGGCGGGTCTACTTGAAGCGGTTGATGCCTTTGCGATTGAAGCAGGACTCATTCGACTCGAGTTGACGGTTCGCAAAGATAACTTGCGGGCAATCGAGCTCTATCATAAATTTGGCTTCAATATCGAAGGAACACGGATTGCATCCCTCTTCATCGATGGCGAACACGTTGATGAACTGGCAATGTCGAAGATTTATACGACCGAAGAATCCTAAAAAAGATGCTCCGTGGACTTATCTCTAAAAAGAGATGAGACCGCGAGCATCTTTTTTATGGTGATATCTTTTGTTGTTCGAAGTCGATCTCCAGAACATTTTTCGCATAATCCTTACCCCAATCATACATCGCATCTAAAATCGGCATTAAGCTATGACCGTGTGGCGTCAACGAGTATTCGACCTTCGGTGGTACGACCGGATAGACTTCCCGGTGAATGATATGATGGTCTTCGAGTTCGCGCAGTTGATTGACGAGCATCCGTTGCGTGATCCCGGGCATCAGACTTTTCAGTTCTCCGAAGCGTTTCGTTCCTTCCTTGCCTAAGTGCCAAAGAATGAGCATCTTCCATTTTCCCCCGATGATTGAAAGGGTCAATTCCTTCTCACAGTTAAACTGACGGTCTTCAAAATGTGGCATCGTTCCACCTCCTGTTCCAGTATAGACTTTCTTCCGGTCGACAGTATACTTTTCCGCACTATGTATGAAAAACCGCACTATGTAAATTAAAAGTGCGTACTTCTCAAGAATGCTCCTGCGGATTATATTTAGTCCTGTTCCTTCATGAACGTCGGAAGGAAGTGTCAGGTACGACAATACAGAGAAGAATGGGAGAGATACAAATGAAATTACAACTCGCAATTGATTTAGTCGATACAGCAGGTGCGATTGCTTTAGTCAAAGAAATCGGAGAAGACAATTTAGATATCGTTGAGATTGGCACACCGGTCGTCATCAACGAAGGGCTCCGCGCCGTCAAAGAAATGAAAGCTGCATTCCCGAACTTAACGGTCCTCGCTGACTTGAAGATCATGGACGCTGCCGGCTACGAAGTCAGCCAAGCTGTCGCACATGGCGCTGACATCGTAACGATCCTTGGTGCAGCGGAAGACATGTCGATCAAAGGGGCAGTCGAAGAAGCGAAAAAATCAGGCAAACAGATTCTCGTCGACATGATTGCTGTGAAAGATATCGCAACACGGGCGAAAGAACTTGATGCGTTGGGCGTCGACTACATCTGTGTCCACACAGGGTACGATCTCCAAGCAGTCGGTCAAAACTCGTTCGAGGATCTCGCGACAATCAAATCGGTTGTGACAAACGCAAAAACTGCTGTGGCCGGTGGCATTAAGATGGAGACGTTACCGGAAGTCATCGCGGCACGTCCTGATCTGATCATCGTCGGTGGCGGCATCACAGGACAAGATGATAAACAAGAGACAGCGTCAACGATGCACCGGATGCTGCAAGAGGCGTAAATGACACACATTCAAACGATTATCGAAGAACTGACTTCGACGGTCGAAGCGATCGATGCGACGGAGACGAAAGAACTGACAGACGCTGTGCTACAAGCGAATCGAATCTTTCTCGCAGGAGCCGGTCGCTCCGGCTTGATGGGGAAAGCGTTCGTCATGCGGCTGATGCACATGGGACTCGACGCTTATGTCGTCGGCGAGACGGTCACGGCGAATTTACGCGATGGTGACTTGTTGATCGTCGGTTCAGGATCAGGTGAGACGAAAACATTGGTTCCAATCGTCGAGAAAGCACAGCAACTCGGTGGAACGGTTGCCGTCGTCACGATCAATCCGACGTCGACGTTAGCGCGATTAGCCGACTTAGTCGTCAAACTGCCCGGAGTTCCAAAAGAACATACGGCATCAGCGGACGAGACGGTGCAACCGATGGGCTCATTGTTCGAACAGACGATGTTGTTGTTCTATGATGCCTTGATTCTGCAGATCATGGAAGACAAACAGCTCGATTCGCAAACGATGTACGGGAAACATGCCAACTTAGAATGAAACATACGAAACAGATTAGTTCTCTTCTTCAATAGAAGGGAGCTAGTCTGTTTTTGTCTACAGATCTTTCATGTATAAATGCGTATTAATCAGAAATTCTCCTTTCCCTCTTTTCGTAATTTTCTTGAAGACTTAGTCCCGCAACGTGAGATACTCAAAGAAAGGAAAAAAGAGGAAAAGGAGATTGTCATGCGATTTCAACGGATTGGTGTAATCAGTGCTTTACTCGCTGCAAGTATCTTGAGCGGTTGTGCAGAACCGGACCAAGTTCCGCCTTTGAATCAGCTTAGGTCACACTGGATCGAGGATAATACTGCTGAAGATGTAAATAATCCTGATGCGATCGTGCAACGCATTAAAGCGAAAGACTTTCTTGAAAAGGATTCTTTTGAAGCGGATTTTCGACGTCACGTGACGTTTTACTTTAAAGATGGAACGAAAGCGCATCCGACTGAACGCGATATCTGGAGTAGTATCGTTGTCGGAAATCATGCTTACGTGACACTGCATTACCCAAAAGGAGCAAATCGTCTTGCAGTACTAGAGTATACCAAGCAAGAGACGAACTGGATGTTAGGAGGCGTCTTATATGACGACGTTCAAAATATTAAAAAAGATGATGGTTCGACTCGCGGCTTGAATTTACCGTTTTCAACATTCCAAGCGATTATGAGTAGTTCAACTCCTAATGGAGATGATAGCATCTGGTTCTTCCACACGAAGTCTCAAACGATTCTTCTAACCGTCGTTCCGAAGCAAGACGTTCAAGGCGAGGACTGGAAGCAAACGATACTTGCGAACGGACAGACGGCTTACTCCCAGCAGAAACAAGGGAGAGCGAACCTCTATTACGTCGAGGACAATCAAATCGTCCTCCTGTCCGGTAACGTATCGCTAGCACAATTAAAAAAATTAGCACGATCGATTGTTCCTGTCGACTCTGCTGATTTTCCGTATTCCTAAACAAAAAAATCCGGACGCTACGGCATCCGGATTTTTGTTTACCATTTGAAATCGAAATCAGCTCCGACATCTTTTGCAAGGTGGGCATCTGATCCATAGACGAGCGGAATCGATAACGACTGCGTGACTTGCAGGAGTTCCGGGTAAGGATAGGAAAGACCACATAATGGCTTCCGGAGTCCTGCCGTGTTGACGTCGAGCGTGAAGTTCGCCTGACGGATCTTTCGTAACGTATCGTCAATGTTCGACGGATTCGACTCGAGCGGATAGGTTTGGATGAACTTCGTCGGTAACGTCAAGTGACCGAGTCGCTTCGGTTGGTGTGCACCGAGATCCGTCATGACGAGGGCTTGGATGCCTTCATAATAGCGTTCGTGGACCGCCGTGACGCTTCCTAGTTTCGTGACGATCTCACCGAAGCTTTCCTTGCTGAAGTCGACCATGTAGTATTTGTCATCAATATATAAGTAATGTAGTGAGAGAATGCCGTCGGTCAAGACGTCAGCATAGCGGGCGATGATGTCACGCGTGCCGTCGACATGTCCTTCCCAGTAGTCGAACTCCATCCCGATCCGGATGTCGATCTGATTCTTGTATGTCTCGCGGAGTTGCGTCAATTCCTTCAGGTAGGCATCGGCTGTCGCGAACGACATTCCGGAATCGTTATCTGGCGCGGGATCCGTCAGACCTTCAGGTAAAGGGGCGTGTTCCGTGAAGCTGATCCGTTCTAAGCCTTGCTCTAACGCCCGCTCGACGTAGGCTTCGAGTGGATCCTTTGTACCGTGTGGACAATATGGACTGTGGACGTGACCGTCCCATTTCAATAATTGCATGATAAACCCTCCGATTTTTTAGAATTGGCAAGCAAAGCGATTGACAATGTGCCCGAAACGCGGTATCTTATCGTTAAATAATTTAGCGTGGTACAGTGATAATAAGATAAAGGAGTGGGAGTATGCAATCATTTTCTACGATTCGACTCAAGGATGGAGCGACGGACTATGTCGGTGCCTCGGCAACGCGGCTCCAGCAAGTCATTCGTCAGCTCGAAGATGGACTCGAACAATCTAACTATACCCGATTAATCACCCCCTTAATTGAGGAAATCGGTGGACGGGAACAGATTCGGATGGATTTTACGACTAGTGTCGCGCGTGCACTCAGCGAACGTGGTCGCGAACAATATAAACGTGTCTTCTACAGTGGCTCGGTCTTTCAACCGGAAGAGAAGTTCCAGGTCGGATTCGAGGAACGGGGACAAATCGCAGAAGTCGAAGCAATCCAACTCGCGGTCCGACTCGTCGAGGAACTGACAGGAAAAGAAGTCACACTCTCAATTGGTGATGCTGGTCTAATCGAGCATTTGATCGAGACACGTGTCGGTGATCACCACTTACGCGATCAAGTGACGCAGATGCTCCGTTTACGTAACGTCATCGAACTGAAGCGAATCGCGGGTCAACTGGATGATGCTTTACTCGCGAAACTACCTTTATTATTCGGACGCGAAGGGGCGGAGACGATCCTCCCGTACGTCGACGAGACACGACTCAATGCCGTGCTTGATCTCGCGGAAGCCGTCAATGCCGATCTCGACTTCGGTCAAATGGGCTTACAGACGTACTATGACGGGATCACGATCCACGGTTTCATCGAAGGCGTGACGGAACCCGTCCTCGTCGGTGGACGCTACGACCGGCTTTATGAACAATTTGGACAAGAACAACAGGCGTTCGGCATCGGATTCTCGGTCGAACGGTTGGCGGAGGTGCTCTAAATGCGAATCGGAATTACGAAAGGACGGCTGTCGAAAGCGACAGAACGTTATCTGAAAGAAGCTGGCGTCGAGACATGGGGAGCCATTGAACGCGAACTGATCGTCAAACGGGGCGAGCACGAATTCGTCTTCATGAAAGGATCGGACTTGATTCCGTACGTTGCTCAAGGTGTCCTCGATGTCGCGATTACGGGGAGTGATATCTTACTTGAATCGGATCAAGAATTATCAGAACTGGCGGAATTGCCGTTCGGCGTCTGCCGAATGTCGGTCTGCGCGAAGGAACCTTTGCAATTTGAAGGTGGGCGCCGCGTCCGGATTGCGACAAAGTATCCAGTCATCGCAAAACGCTACTTCAGCGAACTCGGTGTCGACGTCGACATCGTACCGTTAAACGGTTCGGTCGAGTTAGCACCGTTACTCGGACTTGCTGACGCAATCGTCGATATCGTCGAGACAGGTGAGACGTTACGGGCAAACGGACTAAATGAATACGAAAAAATCATCGATATCAGCGCTCGGTTCTTTACAAGCGAATGGACATTAAAACGGAAGCGGGTGGAAGTCATTCGCTTGCTCGAGCAATTGACAGAAGGAGTGACACGATCATGACACCGACAAAACCTTTCAGCATCGATCGCGACACGGAGCTCGCGGTCCGCGCGATCCTCGAACGCGTCGCAACAGACGGTGACGCTGCTGTCCGCGATTACACGAACCAATTCGATCAGGTTGATCTCGAAGATTTCCGTCTCAGTGAAACACGGATCACGCAAGCGTTCGAACAGGCAGACGCTAACTTGATCGACTCGTTGAAGTTGATGGCGACACGACTCGTCGAATGGCACGAACAAGAACTGCCGTCTGACATCGAACTCGTCGAAGCAGACGTGACACGACGTCAACGGTTCGTTCCCGTCGATTCGGTCGGGATCTACGTACCAGGAGGTGCGGCAAGTTATCCGTCGACCGTCTTGATGAACGCCATTCCAGCGAAAGTCGCCGGAGTCGAACGCATCGTTATGGTGACACCGATGACGAATTTAAGTGACGAGGTGCTCGTTGCAGCACGCATCGCTGGTGTGACAGAAATCTATACGATTGGTGGAGCGCAAGCCGTTGCCGCGTTGACATTCGGAACAGAAAGCATCCAAGCTGTCGACTTGATCGTCGGACCCGGGAACCGCTTCGTTGCTGAAGCCAAACGCCAAGTCTACGGCATCGTTGGCATCGACTCGGTCGCCGGTCCATCGGAAGTCGTCGTCATCGCGGACGAAACAGCGCATCCGGACCGGATCGCAGCGGACTTACTTGCCCAAGCCGAACACGACCGTGACGCTGTCGCGATCGCCTTCGTGCCAACGGAAGAGATGAAACAAGCGGTGGATGCGGAAATCGAACGGCGCTTACAGCAATTGCCGCGTCAAGAGATTGCCCGCCGTGCAATGGAAAACGGTGGTGTCTTCGTCGCTCCACTCGAAACAGCGATCGAAGAAGCGAATCGCCTGGCAGCGGAGCACTTGGAACTTGCCGTTGCCGATCCACAAGAAGTCGTCAAATCGATCCGTCACGCCGGGATGATTTTCCTCGGTCACGAAACGCCAGAAACACTCGGCGATTATGTCGCCGGAACGAACCACGTCTTACCGACATCCGGAACAGCTCGTTTTGCGTCTGGATTATCAGCGCGGACGTTCCTGCGTCACCAGACGATGCTCGAAGCAACTCGCGCAGGCGTACAACGTCTTGCGAACGCAGCGAAGACCGTTGCCCGGGTCGAAGGACTCGAAGCACACGCACAAGCCATCGAAGTGAGGGAAGACTAATGCGATTACACCAAAACGAACGATTCACGACCCACAGTCCAGTCGGGATCGAAGCGATCCAGGAATTGATCGCGACGTTCCCATTAAACGAATATCCAGTCGAAATCATCAATCAAGTCAAGGCGTCGTACGCGACGTACGCCGGTGTCCGTCCGACGCAACTCGTCGCCGGGAACGGCTCGGACGAGTTGATCGGCTACTTATGTGCCCGCTACGGCGGACCCGGCATGCCGGTCATCGCCTCAGAACCAGATTTCGTCATGTACCAGTTCTACGCTGACCGCGCACGGGCACCGTTCGAACGCGTGCCGTTACTCGACGAGATGGCGCTTGACGTCGAGGGATTGATCGCAGCTCCTGGTGAAATCATCTTCTTGAGCCACCCGCACAATCCGTCCGGTGTCCTCCGGAAGGAAGCGGACGTCCGTCGCTTGCTCGACAGTGGCAAATACGTCGTCATTGATGAGGCCTATATCGACTTTGCGCTCGAACAGTCGATGCTTCATCTACTGGAAGAGTATCCGAAAGCCATCATCTTACGGACGCTCTCGAAAGCGTTCGGACTCGCATCGATTCGACTTGGTTTTGTCATTGCGAGCGAACAAATTATTGAAGAAATCGAACAGATTAAATCACCGTATAACGTCTCTGGTCTATCGGCAGCTGTCGGCATCGCCATCATGGCAGAACCGGAACTCGATCGAGTCTTAGAAGAAACGTATGCGAGCCGTGAAGCGATTGAACGGATTCTCGCCCCGATTGGCAAGACGTATCCGAGTGCAGCGAACTTCGTCTACGTCGAGTATCCGGAAGCCGAACGCTTTACGCAGCGTTGTGCCGATGCCGGATTACGGATCCGTTTGTTTGATCAAGCATTCCGTGTCAGTTGTGGATCACCAGAAGCAATGCAAGTATTAGAAACGTGTGTAGAGGAGGAATTACGATGCGGCGTGGCGCAAGCGAACGAGTAAGTGCAGAGTCAGACATCAAGGTAGAGGTCGATCTCGCAGGAGGTCCGGTTGAGATTAAGACCGGTGTCGGCTTCTTTGATCATATGTTGACGTTATTCGCCTTCCAGGCCCGGATCGGTCTGAAGGTAACTGCAAAAGGTGATACGTGGATCGATGCCCACCACACGGTCGAAGATACAGCGATCGTTCTCGGGGCAGCATTGACGGAAGCGCTCGGTGATAAAGCCGGGATTGAACGTTACGGCGAATCGCGTGTACCGATGGACGAGACTCTCGCGTCCGTCGTCCTTGATTTCAGCGGTCGTCCGTTCACCGTCTTCCGTGCTAGTTTCAAGAATCCGAAGCTCGGTGACTTTGATACGGAACTCGCAGAAGAGTTCTTCCAAGGTTTATCCCGGAGTGCCCGGATGACGATTCATGCCGAAGTCTTATATGGCTCGAACACACACCACATGATCGAAGGGTTGTTCAAAGCACTCGGTCGGGCCGTCCGTCAGGCAGTTGCCGTGACGAGCGAAGGGGTACCGTCTACGAAAGGGTTGATTGATCAATGATAGCAATCGTCGATTATGGCGTCGGGAATATCGCGAATGTCGAGCGGGCGTTAAAGGAGCTCGGCGAAGCGGTCATCGTCACGAGTGACACAGAGTTGCTCGACCAAGCAGAAGCACTTGTCTTACCGGGTGTTGGTGCTTATGCACCGGCAATGGAGCGCCTGAAGGAAACGGGACTCGTCGACTTCTTAAAAGAACAAGCGGAAAAGAAACCATTCCTCGGGATTTGTCTCGGAATGCAACTACTCTTTGAATCAAGTGACGAAGATGGACTGACGGAAGGACTCGGGATTTTACCGGGAACGATTGAAAAATTACCGAGCGACGTCCGCTTACCACACATGGGGTGGCACCAGCTGACGAACCACGGCGAAGCCGTCTATTTCGTCCACTCGTACGGTGCTGTCTGTGATCCAGAATGGATCGTCGACGCGGTTGAATACGGACGTCTCGTTCCAGCGATCGTTCAAAAAGGACAAGTCACAGGAATGCAGTTCCACCCGGAAAAGAGTGGCGAAGTCGGACTGAAACTACTGAAGGAATGGAGAGAGACGACATGCAACTCTACCCAGCAATCGATTTAATGAGCGGACAGGCGGTACGCCTGAAGCAAGGAGATTTTGACCAACAGACATTCTTCGGTGATGCGTTGACAATCGCGAAGCGCTTTAAGGAAGACGGGGCGACTGCGATTCACTTGATCGATCTTGACGGCGCAAAAGCCGGCGAACCGTTGCACTTGAGCTTGATCGCTGACATTAAAAAAGAGACCGGGTTGTTCGTTGAAGCCGGTGGCGGTGTCCGCAATATTGAGACGGTTGAAGCATACGTTGGTGCCGGAATCGACCGAATTCTCGTCGGCACGGTCGCTCTCGAGGATGAAGCATTACTCGAGCAGATGATTGCCCTTGCTGGTGATAAACTGGCTGTTGCATTAGATGCCAAAGAAGGCATCGTCCAGACACGCGGCTGGCTCGAAGCGAGCGGTTGGACGCTCGAAGAGGCGATGACACACTTGATCGGTAAAGGGATTAAGACGTTCCTGTATACGGACATTTCACGTGACGGGATGATGATGGGACCAGACGTCGATGGCCTCGATCGGTTAAAACGGGAAGGGGTCGAATTGATTGCTTCCGGTGGTGTGACGACAGTTGACGACGTCGCGCGTCTGAAAGAAATCGGGATGGACGGAGCAGTCGTCGGTCGGGCGTTACTCGACGGATCACTCGCCTTAAAAGAGGTGTTACGCGTATGTTGATGAAACGAATCATTCCCTGTCTTGACGTCAAGGAAGGGCGTGTCGTCAAAGGGGTTAAATTCCAGAACTTACGTGATCTTGGTGACCCGGTCGCCGTCGCAAAATACTATTATGAGCAAGGGGCAGACGAACTCGTCCTGCTCGATATCTCAGCAACGCAAGAAGGACGCGAGACGATGCTTGATATCGTCGAACGCGTTGCAGAAGTCATCTATATGCCGTTTACGGTTGGTGGTGGAATCAAGACGATTGAAGACGCGAAACGGTTGATTCGTGCCGGTGCTGATAAAGTCTCACTCAATTCGTCGGCGCTCCAAAACCCACAACTGATTCAAGAAGTCAGTCGCTTGTTTGGTGTCCAAGCGACGGTCGTTGCAATCGATGCGAAACAGACGGGCGACTCATGGGGGGTCTTCTCACACGGGGGAACACAACCGGTCGGACGTGACGCGATTGAGTGGGCACAGGAAGCGGTCGCGCTTGGTGCCGGTGAGTTACTCGTCACGTCGATGGACGCTGACGGCACAAAAGACGGCTATGACCTCGCCTTGATCCGTCGTCTGCGTGAAGTCGTCAACGTGCCGATCATTGCTTCCGGCGGTGTCGGAACGCTCGATCACTTGGCGGAAGGTTTGGAAGCAGGCGCCGACGCAGCCTTAGCTGCTTCGATTTTCCATGAAGCGACATACACGATGCCGGAAACGAAAGCTTACCTCAAAGAACGGGGAGTCGAAGTCCGATGACGACATTGAATTTTTCAAAAGGACTCGTCGCTGCTGTCGTCGTCGACGAGCAGACGAACGATGTCTTGATGGTCGGCTTCATGGACCAAGCCGCCTATGATAAGACGCTTGCGACCGGTCTTGTCACCTTCTTCTCACGGACGAAGAATCGTCTTTGGACGAAAGGGGAGACGAGCGGGAACACGCTTGAGCTCAAACGGATGTGGATCGATTGTGATCAGGACAGTCTATTGATTGCGGTCAAAGCGAACGGTCCGACATGCCATACCGGAAATCGCAGTTGTTTCTATACGGAAGTGGAGGTGCCCGATGTTATACGAACTGGAACAGACGGTCAAAGCGAAGATTGACGCCAAGGAAGCAGAATCCTATACGAACTATTTGATCGCTTCTGGGTATGAGAAGATCGCGAAGAAATTCGGCGAAGAGGCATTTGAAGTCGTCCTCGCCGGTAACGATACGTTAGCAGAAGAGACAGCAGACTTGTTGTATCACTTAACGGTCTTGCTCGCTGAGCGTGGTGTCTCATTCAAAGAAGTCGAAGCCGTCCTTAACGAACGTCACGGAACAAAATCGACGTTCAAGGATCGCCCGGATATTGAACAGTGGTAAACAGAATCCATATCGCATACGCGATGTGGATTTTTTTGATAGAGAAATGGGAAAAGACAAACAGATGACGGTTGTCATCAAATCGACAGAATCTTTCAATAGGCATGCTGTCTCGTAAGGGCGTATAATCAAACACATAGTCGTATGTTTTTCAGTCAGAAAGTAGGTGTTCGATTGGTTACCAAAAAAGAACTTAAGCAAACGATCAAGCAACAATCGAAAGAAACGATCGAAGAGCTGCTCGCAAAAGGTGATTCCTTGAAAGAGGAAATCGCCAGTGCCATTACACACGGATTGGGTGTCATTTTCAGTATCGTCGCGCTGGTCCTATTGATTTTGCAGGCGACGAAATCAGGTAGCGCTTGGAACGTCACCGCTGTCAGTATCTTCGGGGCAACGATGATTCTCCTTTATCTGTTCTCGACCTTGATGCATTCGCTGATGCATACGAAAGCGAACAAGGTCTTGCAAATTTTAGATCACGCCGGTATCTATCTCTTGATTGCCGGTAGTTATACACCGTTCGCTTTGATCACACTCCGTGGTCCGCTCGGCTGGACGTTGCTTGGAATCGTCTGGGGTGTCGGAACGCTCGGCATCATCTGGAAGCTCTATTCGACAGGTAAGTACGTTTGGATTTCGAATGCATCTTATCTGATTCTCGGCTGGTGTTGTCTATTTGCAATCAAGCCGATCTATGAAGCACTCGGGTTACAAGGCTTCTTACTGCTTCTCGGTGGGGGACTCTCGTATTCTCTTGGCGTCATTTTCTACGTTTGGGCACGCTTGCCGTATAACCACGCGATTTGGCATCTGTTCGTCCTTGCCGGCAGTGTCCTGATCTTCCTCTCGATTTTCTACTACGTTGCTCCGGCGACGATGTCATGAAGAAATTACGGCTCCGGGACTGGCTCCCGCTTACGCTGTATTTTATGTTTGGTCTTGGGTTGCTCCTGTACTTCCGGATGTCTGGAATGCTGGAGCAATTCGACATTCAAGCATTATCGGACTGGGTACGGGATCAAGGTCTGACCGGGATGTTGCTTTACGTGCTCGCCTACACCATTCGACCACTCGTCTTTTTCCCCGCTAGTTTACTGACGTTGTTCGGCGGCTATACGTATGGTCCGTGGCTCGGGACATTACTCGACGTCATTGGTGCTGGTACCGGCGGTTTGCTCAGCTTTTGGATCGCCCGGTTGCTCGGTCGCCGTGGGGTCGAGAAGTTGATTGGGAAAGGGAAGCTGAACGTGCTTGACGAACGGATTGCGACGAACGGTTTCCTCGTCGTGCTCGTCGTCCGGTTGATTCCGCTATTCCCGTTTGACGCGATCAGCTACGCATCCGGATTATCAAAAATTCGCTTTAAACAGTTCGCGATCGCCAACTACATCGGGATCATCCCCGGTGCGTTCGTTTACAACAATATCGGCTCAAGCCTTCGTGATCCGTTTTCCTGGCAATTCTTCGTTGCCATCGGGCTGTACGTCCTATTCTTTGCTATAGGACTTGTTGCTCAACGGATTCTCAAAAATAAACGAAATAAAGAGCGTATGTAAGCGCTTTATGGCATAATATGAATGCAGAGATGTGAACCGATACGGTAAAACAGCCTAGCATTTATTTAGGGGGAATCATGAGTGATGGAAAAAGTACTACGGGATGGTTTTATCTTCTTATCGCAAAACAAGACATTGAACGGTCTCGCCAAGCGATACGGGCTTAAATTCGGAGCAAGTCGCTTCGTGGCAGGGGATTCATTGGAAGCATCGAAACGGGCGATCCAGGAATTGAACGCAAAAGGGTTATGCGTCACGATGGACCATTTAGGGGAGTTCATCTCGACGGTGGCTGAAGCAGAGATGATGACACAAGAATGTATTCGTGCGGTTGAGATGATTGCGGAAGAAAAATTAGACTCGCAACTCTCGTTGAAACTGACATCACTCGGACTCGATATTTCGGACGACTTGATCCGCTCGAACATGGAACGGATCTTAACACGAGCGAAAGAACTTGGTGTCTTCGTCACGATCGACATGGAAGATGAGCCGCGTTGTGAAAAGACGATTCAATTGTTTGAAGAATTGCGCCAATCTTTCGATAACATCGGGACGGTCATCCAGTCATACCTCTACCGGTCGGAAGATGATATCAAACGTGTCGGACGCTTCGAGACGAATCTCCGGATCGTCAAAGGGGCATACAAAGAGCCGGCAACAGTGGCGTTCCCAGAGAAAGAAGACGTTGACCACAACTACATCAAGCTCGTGAAGTTACAATTATCACTCGGAAACTATGCTGCCGTCGCAACGCATGACGATGCGATGATCGAGCAAGTCATCCGTTACGCTAAAGAAAATGGGATCGAAAAAGACCAGTTCGAATTCCAGATGTTATTCGGCATCCGGGTCGAGCGTCAACTCGAACTCGTCAAACAAGGCTATAAAGTCCGCGTCTACGTCCCGTACGGACGTGATTGGTACGGTTACTTTATGCGCCGCTTAGCAGAGCGACCGGCAAACGTTGCCTTCGTTCTCAAAGGAATGGTCAAAGGATAAGAAGAGAAGGCGATGCAACGCTGCATCGTCTTTTTTTGATTCAGGAAGGGGAGGTCAGAATGGTGCGAACAGAGCAACAGTTAAAAGAACTGCTACAACAAGACTCGAGTGTAACGCCTGCATTACTCGATGAGTTACTTCTACATATCGGTTCGACGGATTCTGAGTTACGAGATGGATTGATCTATCCGCAGTTAGCGACCTACATCGCATCAGAGTCCTTTACGATAGAAGACACCAATCGAATTTTCGATTTCATTTTAAGCGGGCATGGATTGATGTACCGGATGGGAACAGCGGACACAACAGCTGTTCTGACACGATCATTTTCAGCATTAGCACTTGCTGAATTGTTAGTGATGGATAAAACAAGACACTTATTGACGCAAAGTCAGCTGGATCGGCTGTCCACTTACTTACAAACCTATTTGGAGCAAGAAAGAGATGTCCGCGGATTCATTGACGGATTTGGATGGGCACATAGTATGGCGCATATCGCTGATGTTTATACGGTCTGGTTTACGCATCCAGCCAGTCGTCCGCAGGAGGAAATCGGAGCGATTGATGCGATGATTCGTCAGTTGACGCGGTCCGATTATCTCTACATTGACGAAGAAGCCGATCGAATGGTGACGGCATGGTTGCAAGCTTGTCGCCATGGATTGTCGGAAGACCTCCTATTGCAACGAATCGAACGTAATATTAAGGAATGGCTTGAGAGTGACGTGACATGGGGTGATGCGGAGTGGACAACGTATCGTAACGTCAAACAGATGCTACAGACACTCTACTTCCGACTGAAATGGGAAGAACGACCGGGTCACACCTTGATCGAAGATTGGTTGAGGCAGGTACATCGGCGAACGCACGGAGGATGAGAATACATAGTATACCGGACATCCTTGGCATCTTTGCTTTCCTCAGGCGGGAAGTATGATCATAAATGAAAGGGGGTTTTATTATGCATTTAGAAGTTAAAAGTTTCATTGAAATTCCTCCTGAAAAAGAAGAACTAGATATTAATCAAGAATACCCAGGGTTTATAAAGATGACCGATTTAAAAGATAACGATGTATTTAATTATGCATTTGGTCGAACTGATGGATATCCTCCTGGAAAAGTTATTTTTTGTATAGATGGTGAACCACTTCCCTTTAATGCACATGTAAGTGAGCTTTACATGTTTTGGCACTCTTTAATAAAAAGTATATCAACAAGTGAATTCTACGATATCGAAAAATCAAACTGGTCTTTACAATATGAGAGCGAGGAAGTCTCTTCTCACTTTATCATTCGATTTTTCTATCAAAAAAAAGTAGTAGAACTTTCTTATAAAAATCAAATCTTGGCTACTTTTCCACTAGATATGTATAAAAAGGCAGTCCTACAAGGATTTTTAGATTTTATGTGGCATACGAATTTAGAGTTTGAAACGATTGTGTATGATTCGCTAGGTGAAGAAATTGATTATGCTTCGATGAGAGAGGACAATGGAGACGATTTATATACGTGTCGCTACATTTTCTTGCAATTCATGAAAGAGATGTATCAGCAAAAGAAATACGATTTAAATACTCTTATTGATTTCAATTTTAAGGTAAGTCGTTCATTTTCTAGTTTGAAATATGACTTAGAAGATTGAATCTGTAAAAAGTACTTCTTAAAATACTAAACGAATTTTAGTAAGTAGACGATCTTGATTCACACTTATCATTACCGTTACCGGTGTGATGAAGACAATGTGATTTGCAGTCTCAAATTGAATGAAATCAACTAAAAACGGTCTCTTAACTTCTAGTGAGAGACCGTTTACTATATCTAAGCTACCTCACATGTCTTCACCCGACTCCTACAGGAAAAAGCGCGACGTTTTATCGCGCTGTCAGAGACAAACAAGACCCGGATTAGTCATCCGAGGGATGAGGAAGACTGGCTTGTGTCTCGCCTGGGGAAAGCGGGTGAGAAGACAGTGAGGTGAATAGTGCGTTACATCGATCATTTCGCATCATGGCCAAATGATATTACCTAGAAACACCATCCCAGCAAATAAACCAATCATTAAGAAGACAGTAGTTTGTGGTTGGAAACGTTTCTCCCGATAACGTCGAAATAAACGGTCCCCCAATGCCTGTATACAGAATAAGAGACCAATAAAGAGTAGGAAGAATTGCCATCTTTCTAGAACATCGAGAGCATCAATGTAAAATAATAAAACAATACATAAAGCTATTAATATAGACGTATAAAAGGTACTGTGTGACATATTTATCTCTCCCTTACAGCCGTCGTCTGAAAAGCAAATAAACATGAGAAGGCATGGGCTTGATCAAGTAACCGGTGTCCTGTCATGACGGCGCCTTCCTTTTGGATGACTGCTTCATCAAGTAACGTCCAACCCCGTTCTTTCGCTAATTGCAGCAATTCCCACGGCATCATCGTATTCCCCATCGCGACTTCTTCGCCATACAGACGACGATAAGCAAGTTGCCGTGGTGCGGCTGTCGGACCGAGTAGACTGATGACGACAAGTGGGGCGACGCGTTCGATTTCTTGTAACACCTGGACGGGACGTGTCGACCATTCGAGTGAGTTGACGGCAAGAACGACGTCAAATGCATAATCGCCGAACGGCAATGCTTCGCCCGTTCCAACGATGAACGTCTGCTCGGGTGATTTCTGACGGGCGATCCGAATCATCTCGTCAGAGACATCGAGTCCGACTGTCTGAAAGTCCGGTGTCAGTAAGCGACATGCGGCACCATCGCCACAACCGAGATCAAGCAACCGACCACCGGTAATCATTTTTCGTAAGAACGGTAAAACGGTTTTGCGGCTGCCGTTCGTCCACATATCATCAGCGCGCTCCGCCCAGTCAGCGGCTTTTTGATTCCATACGTGCTCGGTTTGACTCATTTTCAACCACTCCTTTTTATCAGTCTAACAGGAAAATTTGTCCATTGACTGATTTTTTATTGCTACTGAATCATTATTCATTTATGATGAAGATGTAGAAGAAGCAAACGAAAACCGATTGGCTTCTTTTTTTGTCAGTATAATGAATGGTTGTTCATTCAATTTAAACTCAGGGGGTATATCATGGCGAGTCAAATCGGTCAGCCGACCACAATCCAGTTGACGAAACACATCCAATTCGCCGTCATCATCGGTTCAGGGGTGATGGGTGCAGGCATCGCGGCACATCTTGCGAATGCTGGCATACGGACATTGATGCTTGATATCGTACCAAAAGAACTTACAGCACAAGAAGAGAAGCAGGGCTTGACGCTGAGTGATCCGCGCGTCCGTTCCCGCATCGCGCGCGATAACCGCGAAAAACTCTTGAAACAAAACCCAGCACCACTGGCATCAAAGAAATTGATCGATTTCATCGAGGTCGGAAACTTAGAAGACGACTTAGAGCGTCTGAAAGAAGCGGACTGGATCGTCGAAGTCGTCGTCGAACGACTCGATGTCAAACAGCAATTGTTTAAAACAATCGAACCGTTCATTCGGGAAGATGCGATCGTCAGCTCGAACACATCAGGCATCTCGATCGAAGCGATGCGCGAAGGACGCTCGGAATCGTTTAATCGTCGTTTCCTCGGGACACACTTCTTTAACCCACCACGTTATCTGAAGTTACTCGAGTTGATTCCGACGTCAGACACGGATCCACGTGTCGTTGACTTCATGAAACAATTCGCAGAGGAACGACTCGGGAAAGGTGTCGTCATCGCGAAGGACACACCGAACTTCATCGGCAACCGGATCGGGACATACGGTCTCCTCGTAACGATGGATGAGATGAAAAAAGGTGGCTATTCGATCGGGGAAGTCGATTCCGTCACAGGTCCACTCCTTGGTCGCCCAGGGTCAGCGACGTTCCGGACACTCGACGTCGTCGGCATCGACACGTTCGTTCATGTCGCAAACAACGTCTATGACTTGTTGCCTGAAGGCGAAGAGAAGGAGACGTTCGCGGTTCCGGCTGAAATGCGTCGCCTTGTCGAACAAGGAGCGCTCGGTGCGAAGACCGGTCAAGGCTTCTATAAGAAAGTCGGAAAACAGATCCTTGAACTTGATCTCGAGACATTCGAGTACGTTGAAAAGAAAGCGCTTACTGAACCGTCAATCGGACAAGCCAAAGCACTTCCGGGCGCTAAAAACAAACTGAAAGCCGTCGTCTTCGCGCAAGATCGTGTCGGCGCCTTACTCTGGCCGATCCACGCGAAAACATTGCTCTACTCGGCTCAGCTGACGGGAGAGATCGCAGACGACATCAAAGCGATTGATGAAGCGATGAAATGGGGCTTCGGCTGGAAGATGGGACCGTTCGAGACATGGGACGCACTCGGCGTCGAGAAAACGGTCGCGAAGATGAAACAAGACGGTTACGCGGTACCGGCCTGGGTCGATGAGATGCTTGCGGCAGGGAAGACGAGTTTCTATGATGCGTCCGGTCGTCATTATGACTTAGCGACACAAGACTACGTCGGAGCAACGGTCAATCCGAAGGAAATCCGTCTCCGCGACGTTCGGAAGTCAAACGGTGTTCTCCTTGAGAACAACGGAGCGCGCCTGCTTGATATTGGAGACGATGTCGCGGTCCTCGAGTTCACTTCGAAGAGTAATGCGATCGGTGTCGACATCATGCAGATGATCGAACAGTCGGTTGATCTCGTCGAGAAAAACCACCGTGGTCTCGTCATCGCGAACGATGGTAAGAACTTCTGTGTCGGTGCGAACCTAGCGATGATGCTGATGGAAGCAGAAGATGAGAACTGGTTCGAACTCGATTGGATCATCAATAAGTTCCAACAATCGATTCAAAAGATTCGCTATGCATCGCGTCCAATCGTCGTTGCACCGCAAGGAATGACGCTTGGTGGCGGTACGGAGATCTCGCTTCCGGCAGCTCGTCTGCAAGCTGGTCTTGAAACGTACATGGGTCTCGTCGAAGTCGGTGTCGGTCTGATTCCAGGAGGCGGCGGAAACGTCAACACGTACCGTCGACTGTTAGAGAACACACCGGAAGGACTCGTCAACATCGAGAAAGCAGCGCAAAAGACGTTCGAGAACGTCGCGATGGCAAAAGTCTCAAAATCAGCCTTTGAAGCATGCGAACTCGGATATGTCCGCTCCGTTGATCAGATCTCGATGAACCGGGATCACTTGACGTATGATGCGAAACAACTTGTCCTTGAACTGGACCGGACTGGTTACACGGCACCAGCGAAAGCGAAGATTCCAGTCGTCGGTCGTGCGGGGAAAGCGACGCTTGAACTCGCAACACGCGAAATGTTCTACGGTGGTTATATCTCGGAACACGATTTGAAAATCGCAAGTAAACTCGCACACGTCATCGCCGGCGGAAACGTCGCCTTCGGTAGCCACGTCGATGAACAATATATGCTCGACATCGAACGGGAAGCATTCTTGAGCCTGATCGGTGAGTTGAAGACACAACAACGGATGCAGCACATGCTCGTAAAAGGCAAGCCGCTTCGTAACTGAGGACTGGGGGGATTCGGATGAAGGAAGCAGTAATCGTCGCCGGTGCACGGACACCGGTCGGAAAAGCAAAAAAAGGCGCATTCAAGTCGATGCGCTCGGATGAATTAGCAGGCATCGCCATCCAGGAAACGTTGAAACGGTCCGGTTATACGGGAGCGGTTGATGACGTCATCCTCGGATGTGCCTTACCGGAAGCAGAGCAAGGGATGAACATCGCCCGCTACGCTTCAGTCCTCGGTGGATTATCACATGAGGTACCGGCGATCACGATCAACCGGTATTGCTCAAGTGGACTACAATCGATCGCTGATGCGGCGATGAAGATCATGACGGGGCAAGCAACTGCTGTCGTCGCTGGTGGACTTGAATCGATGAGTCAAGTTCCGATGCCGGGTCACGTCGTCCGACCTAATCCGTCGATCGTCGACACGGCACCAGAGTACTACATGAGCATGGGGCATACAGCGGAGCAAGTCGCTGCGACCTACAATGTCTCACGGGAAGATCAAGATGCCTTTGCCTTGAAGAGTCACCAAAAAGCGGCAGCAGCAATCGCGGCCGGTAAGTTCGTCGACGAGATCGTCCCGGTAACGGTGACGGAACAATTCGTCAACGATGAACTGAAAATCGAAGAGAAGACATTCGTCGTCGAGCACGATGAAGGTGTTCGTCCGGATTCGTCACCGGAAGGTCTCGCGAAACTTCGCCCAGCGTTCCGTCTCGGCGGTAGCGTCACGGCAGGGAACTCTTCGCAGACGTCAGACGGTGCGGCTGCTGTACTCGTCATGGAACGGGAAGAAGCAGAACGCCAAGGCTTACCGATTCTCGGCAAGTTCAAATCGTTCGCGGTCGGTGGTGTCCGTCCGGAAGTGATGGGGATCGGACCAGTCGTCGCGATTCCGAAGGCACTTGACCTCGCAGGTATCACGCTTGAGGACGTCGGATTGATCGAGTTGAACGAAGCGTTCGCATCGCAGTCACTCGGTGTCATCCGCGAGCTTGGATTAAACGAAGACATCGTCAACGTCAACGGTGGAGCGATCGCCCTCGGTCACCCACTCGGTTGTACAGGAACAAAACTCACATTGACGCTCTTGCATGAAATGAAACGTCGGAATGTCCAGTATGGTGTCGTCTCGATGTGTATCGGTGGCGGAATGGGCGCAGCAGGTGTATTCGAACTAGTTGAAGGAGGAACAGGACAATGAGCCAAACGACAAACGAATTAATCAAAGGTGGCAGTTTCGTATTAGATGAGTTAGCACCAGAACGTCTCTTCACACCAGAGGATTTCTCGGAAGAACACAAAATGGTCGGTGACATGACAGCGAAGTTCGTCGAAGATCGTGTCGTTCCAGTCCTAGACCGGATTGAAAAACATGAGTTCGAATTGTCGGTCGGTCTCCTCCGCGAAGCAGGCGAGCTTGGTCTACTCGGCGCAGACGTTCCGGAAGCATACGGCGGCTATCAGATGGATAAGATTTCGTCTTCGATCATCACGGAGAAGTTCGCACGTGGTCGTTCATTCGCCCTCAGCTACGGCGCACACGTCGGAATCGGTTCATTGCCGATCGTCTTCTTCGGTAACGAAGAGCAAAAGCATAAATACTTGCCAAAACTCGCTTCAGGGGAGTGGATCGCTTCGTACGCGTTGACGGAGCCAGGCTCTGGTTCGGATGCTCTTGGTGCTAAAACGACGGCTGTATTGAACGAAGCTGGTACGCACTACATCTTGAACGGTGAAAAACAATGGATCACGAACGCTGGTTTCGCAAGCTTGTTCGTCGTCTACGCAAAAATCGATGGTGACAAGTTCACCGCCTTCCTCGTCGAAGGATCGTATCCAGGCGTTTCGACAGGCGTCGAGGAACAGAAGATGGGGATCAAAGGATCATCGACACGGACGTTGATCCTACAAGATGCAGAAGTACCAGTCGATAACGTCCTTGGTGAGATTGGACGCGGTCACGTCATCGCCTTCAACATCTTGAACGTCGGTCGTTATAAACTGGCTGTTGGTGCTGTCGGTTCGTCAAAACGAGCAATTGATCTTGCAGTCCAGTACTCGAATGAACGTAAACAGTTCAAGACACCGATCAGCTCGTTCCCACTGATTCAAGAAAAACTCGCGACGATGGCAGCACAGACGTATGCGATGGAAAGTTCAGTTTACCGGACGGGTGGTCTGTTCCAAGATAGTCTTGATCAGTTGTCAGAAGAAGAGAGCAAGGACGGTAAGAAAATCGCCGATGCAATCGCTGAGTACGCAATCGAATGCTCAATGAACAAAGTCTTTGCTTCGGAAACATTTGATTATGTCATCGATGAAGCGGTTCAGATCCACGGTGGTTATGGCTTCATGGCAGAATATGAAGTCGAGAACATGTACCGTGATTCACGGATCAACCGAATCTTCGAAGGAACGAACGAGATCAACCGTCTTCTCGTTCCAGGAACATTACTGAAGAAAGCGATGAAAGGCGAGTTGCCGTTGCTTGCGGAAGCGCAACGTCTGCAACAAGAAGTGATGAGCTTCATGCCGACAGAAATCGGAACAGCACCACTTGATCGCGAACGCCATTTACTCGCGATGATGAAGAAAATCTTCTTGTTGACTGCCGGAACAGCGGTCCAGAAATACCAGGACAAACTCCAAGGCGAGCAAGAGATCTTAGCGAACACAGCCGACATCATGAGTGCGATCTATGCGCTCGAGTCAGCGATCGTCCGGACGGACAAAGCGATTGCCGACAAAGGAATCGAGAAGAGCGAACTGAAAGTCCGTTACACGGAAGTCTTCGCACAACAAGCGTTCGAAGCTGTCGAGCGTGACGCGAAAGAGACTCTTTACGCGGCAGCAAGCGGCGACGAACTCCGGATGTTGCTTTCAGCGCTGAAAAAATTCAGCCGTTACCAGCCAATCAACGTCATCGGTACGAAACGCGATATTGCAAAACGGCTCATCGAGTCAAACAAATATACGGTCTAAGTCAGGTTTACCGCTTCGCCTTTGCAGGGAAAATCTCTGTAAAGGCGAAGTTTTTGGTTGGAGGAGGAAAACGAGATGCGCCAAGAATTGGTTGAACTGCAATTTGCGATTGCCTACTATCAATCCCTTGAACGTTTGACGCCGGAAGAGTGGGATCTGCCGCTCGCCCTTAACAAGTGGACCGTCCTTGAGTGCGTCAGTCATCTGTATTTATGGGACCGGTTTTATTACGATCATGCCATTTCGAAATTACCGGACGAACCGTTGACGCTCGTCGAGACGGATTTTGATCAGTTCAATCGACTGGCGGTCGAATATGCGCATCATATCGATCCGCTTGCTTTGTTGAAAAAAGCGATCAGTGTCCGGCGTGACATCGTCAATCACCTTGATCGTCTGTCTGACGAGCAGTTTGAAGCAACCTATGAGGATTTCCGACCACTTATATTCGTCGAGTCGTTCGTTGCTCATGACGCGCATCACCAAGATCAGATTGACGGGGCGCTCGCACGCTTGAAGCAGAAGTGATCCATCTGCTACTCTTGAAGGTGAGGTGATGAACATGACAAAAACAGTCACGATGTACGGCTACCCGAAATGTAGTACGTGTGTCAAAGCGAAAAAAGCACTCGAACAGCACGGTGTCGAAGTGGACTACAAGCATATCGTCGAGGAGACACCATCTGCAACGACGATCCAGGAACTCCATCAAAAAAGTGGGGAGCCGTTGAAGAAATTCTTCAATACGAGCGGTCAATCGTATCGTTCGCAAGGAATCAAGGATAAACTTCCAGAGTTATCGGAAGACGAGCAGTACAAGTTGCTCACAAGTGACGGCATGTTGCTGAAGCGTCCGATCGTCACAGACGGGAAAGACGTTACGATCGGTTTCAAGGAAGAAATGTATCAAGGAAAATGGTATTAAGTTCAGAGTCGATTTTGGTATACTGAACACGTTAGTCCAAATTAGTCCACAGGGGGAATCGGAAATGAGTCAAGTAAAAGACAACTTACGCTATTCGGAAGAACATGAATGGGTCGAAGTATCAGGAAACAAGGCGCGCATCGGAATCACGGATTTCGCGCAACACGAACTCGGGGATATCGTCTTCGTCGAATTGCCTGAAGTCGGGGATACGATCTCAGCGAACGAGCCATTCGGTTCAGTCGAGTCAGTCAAAACGGTCTCGGAATTATACGCACCGATTTCTGGTAAAGTCGTTGCCATCAACGAAAACCTTTCGGATTCCCCAGAACTCGTTAACGAGTCACCATTCGAAGGTGCTTGGATGGTCGACATCGAAATCGAAGATGCTTCACAAGTCGAAGCATTGATGGATGCTGCAGCATACAAATCGATGATCAACGAGTAATACTTAACGAAAAGAGAGTGAACGAGGCGCTTGCGTTTCGCCCGCTCTCTTTTTTTTGTATACTGACGACAGATACCACGAAGAAAGGAGCGACCGCCATGCAAGAGGTCACGACCGTTCCAGAAAACGGGCTATTGTATGTCTATGCACCGATGTGCGGGACATGCGCCATTGCGGAGCGCATGCTAGATATCGTCGAAGCGACGGAATCAGGTCAATCGATTCAGAAGGCGAACGGGAATTTCATTCCAGATTTTTTAGAAGAAGCCCGTGTCATGAGTGTTCCTGCGTTGCTGCGAATTGAAGGAAATCAAGTCGTAGAGCGACTTTATGCTTTCCAGTCCGTTCAAAACGTCTTTGCTTTCTGTCAAAAACGATAAGAAAAGTCCGACTGGATTTTTCTTTTTGTTAAATTGTCGGAATATTTACAATAATCCGTTGACAACGCCGAAATATGAATGGTATATTCATAACAACTTCTAGAAATGCATTATAGGAAGTCTAGCAGAGATGATCGTTCAATACGATTCAAGTCTTGAACCCTTTCTCCCATCCTAAGCCGGTGTATTGTTTCCCCTTAAGTCGTCCCCCAAAGACGAAGCGGTGCAATGAACGGGTGGTGGATCGAAAGGACCGATCAGGAAGTGAACGTAAGCTGGCGATCATGTCGAACAGGCGCCGTCCTCCACGCGGAAGAGCGAACAATTCCGAATGGAGCTGGGTTTTCCTTCGTAGCATTTCTAACCACATTATTCGTGTTGTCGGTTCGCCGGCAACGCCTTTTTTTTGTTTTCTGGAAGTTTTTCGAGCCGGTCGCTTGCCAGGATAGAATCTCCTTGCTACAATGCGAATAAGGAAAATTACTTTAATTCATATCCGATTACTCGGAATTAACTGGTGAGATGGAGGACGACAAGGCATGACAGTACGTTTTATGGATGTTTTCACAGAATGGGCATCGACGTATGACGAGACAGTAACCGGACACGATCCGGAGTATAAAGAGGTTTTTCGTCGATACGATGAGATTTTGGATACAGTAGCGGATAAAGCGCAGTCGCCGGTCATTGAATTCGGAGCAGGCACAGGGAACCTGACACAACGTCTTCTGGCACGTCACGACGCCGTACTCGCTGTCGAACCAAGTCCGGAGATGCGGGCAATCCTGACGGAAAAGATTCCGTCGCTTGCTGTACAAGATGGTCACTTCCTGTCGTTCGAAGCGAAGGAAGCACGCAGTTTCGTTTCGACGTATGCGTTTCATCATCTAACAGATGAGGAAAAGGGAGAAGCAATCGAACTGATGGCATCACATTTACCGGCAGACGGAAAAATCGTCTACGCGGATACGATGTTCGTCTCAGAAGAAGCACGCCAGCAAACGATTCGTGAAGCACGTGCTCAAGGGTTTGATGCGTTAGCGGAAGATCTCGAACGCGAATTCTACCCGTTGATTCCAGTCATGGAAGAATTGTTTACATCACGGGGATTCACTGTTAAATTTATACAATACAATCACTTCGTCTGGCTCGTAGAAGCCGAGAAAATGGGGGAATAAATCATGGCACTTCAAAAAATGAACGTCGAAAGCTTTAACCTGGATCATACGAAAGTCAAAGCACCTTATATTCGCGTCGCGGGTTATAAAGAAGGTAAAGTCGACCAAGTTGTCAAATACGATATCCGTTTCACGCAACCAAACGTTGAGCAAATGCCGATGCGTGCGATGCACACACTCGAGCACTTACTTGCTGAAAACATCCGTAACTACTCGGATGATGTCATCGATGTCTCGCCGATGGGATGCCAAACAGGTTTCTACATGGCGATGATGAACTTCGACTCGGTCGAAAAAATGAACGAACTCGTTGAGAAGACGTTGAAAGACGTCCTCGCAGCAGAAGAGATTCCAGCGCAAAACGAAGTCCAATGTGGATTTGCGAGCGCACATGACCTCAAAGGAGCGAAGCACTATGCCGAGAAAATGCTTGCCGGTCGTGATGAATGGGACATCGTCTTCGGATGATCGCGAACAACGTCCGCGACCTCGTCGGAAACACACCACTCTACGAGATCACTTCATTCGATTTGCCTGCTGGTACGCGCATTTTGGCGAAGCTCGAATGGATGAACCCTGGGGGCAGCGTCAAAGACCGCCTTGGCATTCAACTCGTTGATGCAGCAATCGAAAACGGACATGTGACACCAGGCGGTACGATCATCGAGCCGACAGCCGGGAATACCGGCATCGGCTTGGCGCTCGCCGCTAAAAAATACGATCTCCAAGTCATCTGTGTCGTTCCGGAAAAATTCAGTCAGGAAAAGCAGACGTTGATGCGGGCACTCGGCGCAACCGTCGTCAACACGCCGACTGAACTCGATATGCAAGGGGCCATCGACCGGGCAAAAGAACTCGGTCAGGAAATTCCGAACAGTTACGTTCCGTTACAATTCGAAAACGAAGAGAACCCAGTCACGTATCAGCGGACACTCGGTCCTGAGCTGATTGCGGACTTACCGCATATCGACTGGTTCGTTGCCGGTTGTGGTTCAGGTGGTACGTTCGCCGGAACAGCGGACTTCTTAAAACAACGTCTCGGTACAAAAGCAGCAATCGTCGAACCGGAAGGCTCCGTCTTAAACGGTGGTCCAGCCGGTCCGCACAAGACGGAAGGCATTGGAACAGCAAAATGGCCAAGTCTCGTGCCACGTGAGCTCGTTGACGAGATTCATACGATTTCTGACCGTGATGCGTTTGATGCGGTCCATACACTCGCCGCTCGCGAAGGATTACTCGTTGGTAGTTCAGCAGGTGCAGCGCTCGTTGCTGCGCTTGATATCGCGAAGCGTCACCCCGGCAGTACGATCGTCACCGTCTTCGCAGACAGTGCCGAACGCTATTTAAGCCAACAAATCTTTGAAAAGGTGGACGAAACTCATGCGTAAGAAGACAGCATTGATTCATGGAGGAACAGGTGTCGACCGGGCAACAGGAGCCGTCACACCACCGATCTATCAAACAAGCACATACAAGCAGGATAAAATCGGTCAACTCAAGGACGGATATGAATACTCACGAACAGCGAACCCGACACGGACGAGCATCGAACGATTGATTGCAGATCTCGAGGGCGGCGCACGTGGTTTTGCCTTCGGTTCTGGGATGGCAGCAATCCATGCCGTCTTCCATTTGCTTGAGTCTGGTGATCACATCGTCATGACAGATGACGTCTATGGTGGTACGTTCCGCTTGATGCAACGCGTCTTACCGAAGTTCAACATCCAAGTGACATTCGTCGATACGACGGACCTTGCAGCGACGGAAGCAGCGATCCAAGACAACACGAAGATCGTTTACGTCGAAACACCGACGAACCCGTTGTTGAAAGTAACGGACATCGAAGCGATCGCAACAATCGCCAAACGTCATGATCTTAAACTCGTCGTCGACAACACGTTCGCGACACCATATCATCAACAACCACTCGCACTTGGTGCAGACATCGTCTTGCACAGTGCGACGAAATACATCGGCGGACATTCGGACGTTGTCGCTGGACTTGTCGTCGTTAAAGATGATGCACTTGGCGAAGAACTTCACTTCATCCAAAACTCGACAGGCGGCGTACTTGGACCGCAAGACAGCTTCTTGCTCGTTCGTGGTCTTCGTACGCTCGGTATCCGGATGGATGCAATCGAAGAGACAGCGCATGATCTCGTCGCGTTCTTACAAGCACAAGATATCGTCTCGAACATCTTCTACCCAGGACTTGCATCGCACCCTGGTCACGACATCCAAGCGAAACAAGCGACTGGATTTGGTGGGATGATCAGCTTTGATGTCGGTTCAGCAGCGAACGCAGAAAAACTCGTCGAGGCGACACATTTCTTCACACTTGCCGAGAGTCTTGGTGCCGTCGAAAGTCTGATTTCGGTTCCGGCACGGATGACGCACGCGTCGATCCCAGCAGAACGTCGGGCAGAACTCGGCATCACGGACGGTCTCGTCCGGATTTCAGTTGGACTTGAGGATGCGGAAGATTTGAAAGAAGACTTAACACGTGCTTTCACGTTCCTCGAAAAAGTTTCTGAAAAAACTGTTTGACAACAAAAATAACCCCTGCTAATATTCAGAATATATTCTACAAACTTAATACCGAAACTCTTATCGAGAGTGGTGGAGGGACTGGCCCGATGAAACCCGGCAACCGCGGATCTAATCCGAAGTGGTGCTAATTCCAGCAGACAAAAGTCTGGGAGATGAGAGCAAATGGTTTTGTGTACTGAAAAGTGCGCGCGTTTGCTCTAAAACGCGCGCACTTTTTTATTTAGGAGGGACAGTTGTGATTCGTTTACAAGACGTAGGAAAGATTTATCGCTCAAAGCGCGGAGCGGTCGAAGCCGTCGCGAATGTTGATCTGACAATCGAGCGCGGTGAAATTTTTGGAATAATCGGTTATTCCGGAGCAGGGAAATCGACCCTGATCCGATTACTGAATATGCTCGAAGCACCAACGAGTGGTTCGATCCAAATCGATGGTGTCGAAATGACATCACTGAAACCAAAAGAATTACGAGGCGTCCGCAAGAATGTCTCAATGGTATTCCAGCACTTCAACTTACTTTGGTCACGAACAGTCGAGGAGAACATCATGTTCCCGCTCGAGCTTGGTGGCTTCCCGAAGGCACGCCGCAAGGAACGTGTCGCGGAACTGATCAAACTCGTTGGTTTGGACGGACGCGAAAAAGCGTATCCGTCGCAATTATCGGGTGGTCAAAAGCAACGTGTTGGTATCGCTCGGGCACTGGCATCAAACCCAGACGTTCTCTTATGTGACGAGGCAACCAGTGCACTCGATCCGAAAACGACGGACTCGATCCTTGAGTTACTCGTCGACATCAATGAAAAACTGAAGCTGACGATCGTCTTGATCACACACGAGATGCACGTCATTCAAAAAATCTGTCACCGGGTCGCCGTCATGGAAGCCGGTAAAATCGTCGAGCAAGGTCCGGTCGCAGAAGTCTTCCGTCATCCGAAACAAGCGATGACGAAAGAATTCGTCAAACAATTGACGTCGCCGTCGGAAAACGAGTTGACGTTCGCGAAACTACGCGAACGATACCCAACCGGAAAGATCGTTCAGTTGACGTTCGTCGGATCGACGGCGGAAAGCCCGATCCTCGCGGAAGTCATGAAGGATTCACCGGTCCTGTTCAATATCATCGGCGGAAACGTCGGTCAATCGCAGGAAGGGGCACTCGGTACACTGTTCATTCAGTTGATCGGGGAAACAGAAGCAACACAAGCGGTCATCACGAAGCTTCAAGCCAGTGATGTTGAAGTGGAGGTGGATCACCGATGATTTCATTCTTTGACAACCTAGACTGGGACATGGTGTGGGAAGCGACAGGCAGTACCGTCTATATGACGGCAATCGCTGGGGTTTCGACATTCGTTCTCGGTTTGATCATTGGTCTATTATTGTATGCAACAAACGAAGAGTTATTATTCAAGAATCGGGCGTTTTATTCAATCTTGAGCTTGGTCGTCAACGTTTTCCGTTCGATTCCGTTCATCATCTTACTGATCTTATTGATTCCATTCACGACAGCAATCGTCGGTTCGTTCCTCGGACCAACGGCAGCATTACCGGCACTGATCTTCGGTGCTGCACCGTTCTACGGTCGGATGGTTGAACTCGCGTTACGCGAAGTCGATAAAGGTGTCATCGAGGCAGCTGAATCGATGGGCGCGACGAAGTTCCAGATCATCTATAAAGTCTTAATCCCGGAAGCGTTGCCTGCCATCGTTTCTGGTATCACGGTCACACTCGTCTCACTTGTCGGTTATACGGCAATGGCCGGAGTAGTCGGCGGAGGTGGACTTGGGGACATGGCCTTCATCGAAGGATTCCAGCGTTCTCAAAACGATGTCATCGTCATTGCGACACTCTTAATCTTAGCGATCGTCTTCGTCATCCAAATCATTGGTGACTTGCTGATCCGTGCAATCGATAAACGTTAATTCAAATTTTATTCATATTGGAGGAATCATTCATGAAAGTTTGGAAAAAATTCGTAGGTACTGCCGCTGTATCCGTTTTAGCAATCAGCCTTGCTGCATGTGGTGAAAAATCATCAGGATCAGGTAGCGACGACAAAACACTCGTCGTTGGTGCATCAAACGTACCGCACGCTGAGATTCTTGAGCACGTTAAAAAAGAATACGAAGCAAAAGGTTACAAGCTTGAAATCAAGAAGTTCCAAGATTACGTACTTCCGAACAAAGCGCTCGCTTCAAAAGAAATCGATGCAAACTACTTCCAGCACGTACCGTATCTCGAGCAACAAGAGAAAGAAAACAAATCATATAAGTTCGCGAACGCAGGTGGCGTTCACGTTGAACCACTCGGTATCTACTCGAAGAAATACAAGTCACTCGATAAGTTGCCAAACGGTGCAACGATCCTGACGAGCTCAAACGTCGCGGAACGCGGTCGTGTCTTGACGTTCCTTCAAAACGAAGGATTGATTAAACTCAAAGACGGTAAAACGACAGATGCACAACTCGGTGATATCGCGGAGAACCCGAAGAAACTCAAGTTCAAGACGAACATCGAAGCATCACTGCTTCCGCAAGCCTACAAAAACAATGAAGGCGACGCCGTCCTCATCAACACGAACTATGCGATCGATAACGGTCTGAACCCGTTGAAAGATGCGATCGCATCAGAAGATGAGTCGTCACCATACGTCAACATCATCGTCACACGTGACGGTGATGAAAAAGACAAGCGCGTCACAGCACTTCTTGACGTGCTACACGAGAAGAAAAACCAAGATTGGATTCTCGATAAGTACAAAGGTGCGGTCGTTCCAGTCAGTAAATAAGTTCACCGAAACCGGCATCCTTCCTATATAATGGAAGGATGCTTTTCATTTGTCTGAAACAGGGGTTAGGGGGAATCACATGCAACGCATTCGTCAACTGCATCCGTTGACACTCGGGGTCTTGTTCGGGACGTTTTTCTCGCGTCTCGGAACGTTCATCACGATGCCGTTCTTCGCCATCTACATGACGACCGTCCTGAAGTTTGATCCGGTCGATGTCGGCTGGGTCCTCAGTATCTCAGCGATTGCCAGTCTTGTCATGAGCTTCATCGGCGGTACATTGTCGGACCGGTATGGTCGCCGGGCGATGATGCTTGCCGGAACGATTGGGTTCGCGATTGTCTTCATCGCGCTGGCACAAGTCGAGACATTTTGGGCGTTCTTTACGCTCAGTGCCTTAAACGGGGTCTGTCGTTCGATTTTTGAACCATCTGCTCGTGCCTTGATCAGTGATACGACGGACGAAGCGAACCGGTTGTTCGTCTTCAATATCCGTTACGCGATGATCAACATCGCAGCAGCAATTGGACCGGGAATCGCCTTACTGCTGAGTGCGGGGAACACGTCAGCGACGTTTTACATCACGGCGTTCGTCTATATCGTGTACGGGGTGATGATTGGATTCTTATTCAAACGTCATCCGATCACCGAGACGCACGGTGGCAAGAAGGTCTCGTTCGGAGCGACGGTTCGTCTGTTACGGACGGACATCGCCTTTACACTCGCACTCGCCGGCATTATCTTCGGGGTCTTTGGTTACAGCCAGTTCAACTCGACCTTGCCACAGTTCTTGACGGAGACGTCACTGCTTGAAGGCGGGAAGACACTCTATGCGATCTTGATCACGATCAATGCGATCACCGTCTTGATCGTCCAATATCCGATCATGAAGTTCGGTGTCAAAACGTCACCGCTCGTCTCGATCACGACCGGGATCGCGACAGTTGCGATCGGATTGTTCATCATCGGTAATGTGAGTTCAATTTGGCTGATGGTTGTCGCGATGGTTATCTTCACGTGCGGGGAAGTCATGATGTTCACGATGACCGACATCTTGACCGATCGGTTTGCCAAACCGGAATTACGGGGCAGTTATTTCGGGGCGATGGGCTTGACGTCGATCGGACAATCCATCGGTCCGATCGCCGGAGGACATTTGTTAAGTTTATATGGAGCGGACCGTCCGTTACCGATTTTCGGGATATTAGCGGGCTTGACATTATTCGGAATACCACTACTCTTACTGTCACAACGGATTCATCGGGGTTCGACGATCGAGGAACTGGAGGAACCGGTGAAACTTTCGAATGATTCTCAACAAAACGCATGATTTTGAGAAAAATCAGCGAGCGATGACGCTTGAATAATACGCCATGTTTCTTTAAGATTAGAATGATACTAAATTAGTAACGCTCGTGTTCTGAATCGTCAGTCACGAAATGAATAGATGGAGGGATTCTAACATGAAGGCTTCACACTTGAAGATTGAAGATCTACACGTCGCGATCGACGGCAAGGAAATCTTGAAAGGCGTCAACTTGGAAATCAAAGGCGGGGAAATCCACGCGGTCATGGGACCAAACGGGACAGGTAAATCAACACTCGCATCAGCATTGATGGGTCACCCATCGTACGAAGTGACATCTGGTTCAGTCACACTCGACGGCGAAGACGTCCTCGACATGGAAGTCGATGAGCGCGCACAAGCGGGTATGTTCCTCGCAATGCAGTACCCAAGTGAAATCAGTGGTGTCACGAACTCAGACTTCCTTCGTTCAGCGATTAACTCGCGTCGTGAAGAAGGCGATGAAATCTCACTCATGAAGTTCATCCGTGAGCTCGATTCACAAATGGGTCTTCTCGAGATGCCTTCAGAAATGGCACACCGTTACCTCAACGAAGGTTTCTCTGGTGGAGAAAAGAAACGTAACGAAATTCTTCAAATGATGATGCTTAAACCAGCAATCGCGATTCTTGATGAAATCGATTCAGGTCTTGATATCGATGCATTGAAAGTCGTCGCAAAAGGTGTCAACGAAATGCGTTCACCTGAATTCGGTTGCTTGATCATCACGCACTACCAACGTCTCTTGAACTATATCGAGCCAGACTTCATCCACATCATGATGGGCGGAAAAATCGTCATGTCTGGTGGTAAAGAACTCGCACACCGTCTCGAAGCAGAAGGTTATGACTGGGTTAAAAAAGAACTCGGCATCGAAGACGTCGAAATCGAAACAAAAGCGTAAGACGAGGGAGGAAGCATGATGACTGTAGAACTGAATCTTGCAGTAAATCGCGAGGCAGTGGCAGAACGTGCGACTCGCTTAGGGGAACCATCTTGGATGGTCGCAAAGCGTCAAGACGCGCTTGATCTTGCCCCAACGCTCGCATTGCCAAAAGTAGAAAAAATCAAGATCGAAGGCTGGAACTTCACAGAAGGTACGACGGAACTAGAAACCGTCACTGGTCTTTCTTCAGATATCGAAGCATTGATCGGCGAAAACCGTGATCACATGCTCGTCACGCGTAACGGACAACTCGTTCATGCGCAAAACAGTGAAGCGGCGAACGGCGTCATCTTCACGACGCTCGAAGACGCATTAAAACAACATCCGGAACTCGTCGAGAAGTATTTCATGACGGAAGGTGTTCAAGTCAACGAAGATCGTCTTGCGGCATTAAACGCGGCACTTCGTAACGGCGGTACGTTCCTCTATGTACCAAAAGGCGTCAAGCTTTCTGTACCGATGCAAGCGATCTATACGCTTGAGCAATCAGGCGCAGCGCTTTACCATCACGCGATCATCGTCGCAGATGCTGATAGCGAATTGACGTATATCGAAAACTTCGTCTCTTACGGGGACGAAGCGCATAACGTCAACGTCGTCACAGAAGTCTTCGTCGAAGACAACGCAAAAGTTCTCTTCGGTGGTGTCGATACGCTATCTAAGGGTGCGATCACGTATATGAACCGTCGTGGTGTCGTCAAACAAGGCGCGAAGCTTGAATGGGCACTCGGTCACATGAATGACGGTCACACGGTCACAGAAACAAAAACACATCTCGTCGGAAACGATTCGTTCTCAGATACGAAAGCAGTTACGGTCGGTCGTGGAGAGCAAAAACAAAACTTCAACGTCCGGACGGATCACTTCGGTAAAGGATCAGAAGGTTTCATCTTGATCCACGGTGTCCAAAAAGATTCAGCAACATCGATCTTCAACGGAACGTCGATGATTCATCACGGTGCTTCAAAATCAAACGGCGTTCAAACGGAACGTGTCCTCATGTTGTCTGAAAAGGCACGTGGTGATGCGAACCCGATCCTCTTGATCGATGAGGATGACGTCATGGCAGGACACGCGGCATCTGTCGGTCGTGTCGATGAACTACAACTCTACTACTTGATGAGCCGTGGCCTTTCACGGAAGGAAGCAGAACGCCTCGTCGTTCACGGATTCCTCCAGCCAGTCGTCTCGGAACTTGCGATTGACTCGGTGAAAGAACGTCTCGTTCAAGTCATCGAAGGGAAAGTAAACTAATATGGGAATCGATGCATCCATCCGCAATCAGTTTCCGATCCTCGACCAACAGGTCAACGACCGGAAACTCGTCTATCTCGATAGTGCGGCCTCTTCGCAGAAGCCGCTCGTCGTCATCAACGCGATTGACGACTACTATAAGACGATTCATTCGAATGTGCACCGTGGCGTCCATACGCTCGGAACACGAGCGACGGATGCGTACGAAGGTGCGCGTGAGAACGTTCGTCGTTTCATCCAGGCGCAACACCATGAAGAAATTATCTTTACCCGCGGCACGACGACGGCGATTAACATCGTCGCGTCAAGCTACGGCATGGAGCATGTCGAAGAAGGCGACGAGATCGTCGTCACGTACCTCGAACACCATGCGAATCTCATTCCGTGGCAACAAGTCGCTAAACGCAAAAAAGCGAAGTTGAAATACGTTGATTTGACAGCGGATGGTCGCGTGACGGTCGAAGCAGTCGAAGCACAACTGTCCGACCGGACGAAGATCGTCGCGATGGCACATGTCTCGAACGTTCTCGGTACAATCAATCCGATCAAAGAAGTCGCTCGTCTTGCACACGCTCGTGGTGCCGTCATGGTCGTCGATGCAGCGCAAAGTGCACCGCACCAACGAATCAATGTCACGGATCTCGATTGTGACTTCCTCGCCTTCTCCGCACACAAGATGTGTGGTCCAACAGGTGTTGGTGTCCTTTACGGGAAAAAGGCATTACTCAATGCGATGGAACCAGTTGAATTTGGTGGTGAGATGATTGATTACGTCGGTCTTGAAGAGTCGACGTTCAAACCGTCTCCATATCGTTTCGAAGCGGGTACACCAATCATCGCTGGTGCCGTTGGTTTATCAGCAGCGATTGATTTCTTAGAAGAGATTGGTCTAGAGAACGTCGAAGCACACGAACGTAAACTCGCGCAGTACGCGATGGCACAAATGCGTGACATCGACGGACTCACGATCTACGGTCCGGAAGAACGCGTCGGACTCGTCACGTTCAATCTCGGTGATGTCCATGCACATGACGTCGCAACCGTCCTTGATATGCAAGGAATCGCGGTTCGCGCCGGTCACCATTGTGCACAGCCCTTGATGCGTTGGCTCGGAGCGAGCTCGACGGCTCGCGCTAGCTTCTATCTCTACAACACGAAAGAAGAGGTTGACGCACTCGTGACAGGACTTCGCCAAACGAAGGAGTATTTCAGTCATGGATTTTAACAATCTCGATCACTTGTATCGTCAAGTGATCATGGATCATTATAAAACTCCCCGAAATCGCGGTGCGATCGAGGGGGGCGTCACAATCGACATGAACAATCCGACGTGCGGCGATACAATTCGTCTCCAGCTCGCGATTGAAGACGATGTCGTCCGTGATGCGAAATTTGACGGGGAGGGCTGTTCGATCAGCATGGCGTCTGCTTCAATGATGACGCAACTCGTCAAAGGGAAGACTATCGAAGAAGCCTTACGACTCGCGGATATCTTTTCGGACATGGTCCAAGGAAAAGACTATGACGACGAATCGTTCGACCTCGGGGACGTCGAGGCACTCTCGGGTGTCACGAAATTCCCGGCACGGATCAAATGTGCGACACTTGCCTGGAAGGCGCTCGAACGCGGCGTAGAAGAAGGGAAGTAAACTTCGGTCACAAGCAAGTAAGAGGAGGAAATGAACATGGCAAAGAACATGCCGGAAATTGGCGATTATAAATATGGTTTCCACGATCGCGATATCTCGATCTTCCGTTCTGGACGTGGCTTGACGACTGAAGTCGTCGAAACGATCTCGAAAATGAAGGAAGAACCACAATGGATGCTTGATTTCCGTTTGAAATCACTCAAGATCTTCAACGAACAAGCAATGCCAGCGTGGGGTGGCGATCTCTCAGAATTGAACTTCGACGACATCACGTATTACGTCAAGCCGTCTGAACGTGCAGAGAAATCGTGGGATGAAGTACCAGAAGAAATCAAACGTACGTTTGATAAGCTCGGTATCCCTGAAGCAGAGCAAAAATACTTGGCAGGTGTCTCGGCTCAGTACGAGTCAGAGGTCGTCTACCACAACATGAAAGAAGACCTCGAAGAAATCGGTGTCGTTTTCAAAGATACAGATACAGCGTTAAAAGAGAACGAAGATATTTTCCGTGAGTACTTCGGAAAATTGATCCCGCCAACAGATAACAAGTTCGCAGCCTTGAACACAGCAGTCTGGTCAGGTGGATCATTCATCTACGTACCAAAAGGCGTTAAAGTCGACACGCCGCTTCAAGCCTACTTCCGGATCAACTCGGAAAACATGGGTCAATTCGAGCGGACATTGATTATCGTTGATGACGAGGCATCGGTTCACTACGTCGAAGGATGTACAGCACCGGTCTACACGACGAACTCGCTTCACTCAGCGGTCGTTGAGATCTTCATCAACAAAAACGCTTACTGCCGTTACACGACGATCCAAAACTGGGCGAACAACGTCTACAACCTCGTTACGAAGCGTGCAATCTGTGAAGCTGGCGCAACGATGGAATGGGTCGATGGTAACATCGGTTCGAAACTGACGATGAAATACCCAGCTGTCATCCTCAAAGGTGAAGGTTCACGTGGTATGACATTGTCGATCGCAATCGCTGGTAAAGGCCAACACCAAGATGCGGGTGCGAAGATGATTCACTTAGCACCGAACACGTCGTCGACGATCGTCTCGAAGTCGATCTCAAAACACGGTGGTAAAGTCACGTACCGCGGTATCGTTCACTTCGGACGTAAAGCGACAGGTGCACGTTCGAACATCGAATGTGATACGCTCATCATGGATAACCAATCGACGTCGGATACGATTCCGTACAACGAAATCCTCAACGATAACATTTCGCTCGAGCACGAAGCGAAAGTCTCGAAGGTCTCGGAAGAACAATTGTTCTACCTCATGAGCCGCGGGATTTCACAAGAGGAAGCAACGGAAATGATCGTCATGGGCTTCATCGAGCCATTCACGAAAGAACTTCCAATGGAATATGCGGTCGAAATGAACCGTCTCATCAAGTTCGAGATGGAAGGTTCAATCGGATAATTCGTCTTACTCTCTCATCTGCGGATGAGGGAGTTTTTTTATGGAGTTATAATTGGGGTAAAGAGTGAAAAAGGAGGGGTTACTATGCGTGACGTCGTTTATTCCTTTCAAGTCTCACTCGACGGTTATATCGAGGATGCGTCAGGCAGTATCGATTTCGCTTCACCGGACGCAGAATTACATCAATATTTCAATGACTACGAGAAAGCGTTTGATACCCATGTCTACGGACGTCGTTTGTACGAGATGATGCAGTACTGGGAGACAGCGGATCAGGAAGATGAGCCGATTGTCGTGGAGTATGCGAAAACCTGGCAATCGCTTGAGAAGATCGTCTTCTCGCGTACGCTTGATTCCGTCACAGGAAATGCGCGTCTTGCGACTCAGTCACTTGCGGAAGAACTTCAAGCATTAAAAGCATTGCCTGGAAAACAGATTGCGATTGGTGGGGCGACGCTTGCTGCTGAAGCGGTTAAGCTCGGACTCATCGACCGTTATCATGTCGTGATTTACCCGATCCTGCTCGGCGGTGGGAAACGGATGTTTCCGGTGTTTGATCAACCAGAGGCGCTACGCTTAGTCGAAACACGCGTCTTTGCTTCCGGATGTCTCGCGTTAGCTTACGAAAAAATCTAGTCTTCACAAAAAAGAGTCTCTTATTTCAAAAGGGATTCTTTTTTGTTACATCCGATAAAATTTGGATATTATCATTTAATTTGGACGAAAATAGATTATAATAACTTTTGTGAAAAAATATATAAACATGATTAAGGTGTGAAAAAATGAAATTTTATCAAGAAATTCCTGTCATTCGATCGATTGCGGCAATCATGGTCGTTGCTGTCCATGTCATCGCAGGTCTGTATCATTCGAAAGGGGAATTCGAAAATGAAGCGATTGGTTACATCGATCAATTTTCTCGGATTGGTACGCCAATTTTTGCTATCATCAGTGCGTTTCTGTTGATGTCGATGGTCCAGCGCAAAGGATTCGATTTTGGAACATTCGTCAAGTCACGTTTCTCTAAGATCTTTATTCCTTATCTGATTTGGAGCACGATCTACCTCGTGTATCGTTATCATGTAGAAGATAGTCTAAAACCAGGTATGCCGCTATCAGATTACTTCCTCTATGGAACGGCGAACTTCCATCTGTATTTCATTTTGACGGTACTTCAGTTTTATGTCGTATTTCCGGTACTTGCACGACTTAAGAAAGGAACATTGCTACTTGTCGCAACAGTGGCGGCAATGGGCGTCAACTACTTCTGGCTGACATCAGGAAGCTTAACGACGGACATCGCGTTTCTCGATCGACTCGTCAATAGCCGCTCTTTCTTACTCAACTGGATCGCCTATTTCATGATGGGGATTACATATGCCGTCTATTATGAAGAGATTCAACAGATCCTAAAGCGTCATCGGACAATCTTGTTATTAATCAGTGGCTTGATCATCCTTGATATCTGGGTCAGCATTGATTTAGAGCGGACGTACACGTCGACGAACATTTCGAACCTTGTGTACATCCCGTTCGTTCTCGTCGTCTTGAACTACGTCTTCCGTCGTGTCCGGATGGATGCGACAGCGATGCGCATCTTCCAGACGATCGGAACGCATTCGATGGGCATCTATCTAATTCATCCGCTCGTCATCCGCGGAATTGGTCGGACGGATCTCTTCGCTTACTTCGACTCTGCGAGTATGTTCATTTGTGCGATGATCGTCACACTTACGGCTTCGATTTCTGTCTCTTATGTGATCAGTCTTTTGCCGTACGGAAACTATATCGTTCCGGTTCCAAAACGAAGAGCGCCTGCTCCGAAAATGGTCGAGGCACAGTCTACTGCTTCATGATAAGAACGATTGACTAGGCATCCTTTTCCTTCCTACATGAGTAGGGAGGAGAGGGGTGTCTTTTTCTGAAAAAAGAGTGTTTGCTTAGGAAGCATTGAAGAAGAAATCCCGGATTCTGCTATGCTATGATGAATAGGTAGAATAGTACACGTAAGGGGGAGGAGAGCATGATATATATCGGTGTCACAGGCTGGGGAGATCATGATAGCCTCTACTTGACCCCGCAAGATCGTAAAGAGAAACTGGCTGCCTATGCCGGGCATTTTCCAGCAGTCGAGGTCGATTCGACATTCTATGCGATTCAACCGGAACGAAACTACGAGAAATGGGTATCCGAGACACCGGATAGTTTCCGCTTCATCGTCAAAGTCCACCGGGCGATGAGTGGGCACGACCGGGAAAACAAAGATCCACTCGGTCCGATTTTTGAACAATATATCGCGTCGATCGAACCGATGCGAAAGAGTGGAAAGATTGCCGCGATTCTCGTGCAACTGCCACCCTGGTTCGATGTTAGTAAACTGCACTTAGAGTATTTGCAAACGATCCGAAAATCACTTGCCGGACTGCCAGTCGCAATCGAATTCCGAAATCCATCGTGGTATTCAGATGCTTATCGTGAGCGGACACTCCGTTTTCTGAAGGAACATCAGTTCATTCATACTATTTGTGATGAACCGCAGACGGAAGACGGTTCCGTACCGTTCGTACCAGTCGTGACGCAGGAGACGGCATTCATTCGTCTCCACGGACGAAATAAAGCCGGCTGGTTAAAGAAACCAGGTCAAAGTAGTGACGATTGGCGTAAAGTCCGCTGTCTCTACCGTTACTCGGAAGACGAGTTACAGGAACTCGCAAGTCACGTCCGAAACGTGGCGGCGGAAGCAAAGGATGTCTATGTTTTCTTCAATAACAACTCAGCAGGAGATGCTGCCCCGAATGCGAAACGATTAATCGAGATTCTCGATCTCGACTATGAACTCGCGCCGCGACAAATCTCTTTGTTTTAAATCATCAAGGGGGGCTTCTGCATGAAGTTACACATCATTCACTATAATGATTTGCACTCACACTTCGACATGTGGCCTCGCTACATGTCCTTCGTCAAGGAACACCGGACGTATGATTCGCTCGTTTTTGATCTCGGCGATCATGCTGACCGCGTCGATCCAGCGACGGAAGCGACAAAAGGAAAGATCAATACACATCTACTGAATGCGTTGATGCCGACCGCAGTGACGATCGGGAACAATGAAGGCATCACGTTTCCACATGATTGGTTAGCAGATCTTTATACGGAAGCAGACTTTCCGGTCCTCGTCTCGAATTTAGAGGCACCGTTCGCGAAGCAAGGTGTCATTCACGAATTACCGACCGGAAAAGTCGGTGTCTTTGGTCTGACGGCGCCTTATATCGAGTTATATGGTTTGCTTGGTTGGTCGATCGAAGAACCGTTTGAGGTTGCAGCACGCGAAATCGAGCGGTTGCGTCAAGAGGTCGACGTCTTGATTTGTTTAAGTCATCTTGGTTTTTATCAAGACGAAGAACTGGCAATGCGTTTTCCGGAGCTCGATTTAATCATTGGTGCGCATACGCATCATGTCCTCGATGACGGTGTCGTCAAGAACGGTGTCTTGATCACGCAAGCGGGGAAACATGGGCAATATGCAGGTGAGATCTACATGAATACGGATACGGGTGAGAAGGAAGCGGTTCTTCACTCCTTACACGATTACGTCGAAGATGAAGCGACGGCGAAACTACTCGACCGGGAACAGTATCTCGCAGAACAACAGATGAAGGAGCCGATTGGCGAGACAGCGGGTCTAGCCAATGATTGGTTCAGTGAGTCGCCGTTCTCACAATTGCTCGTCGAGACGATGCGCGACTGGTGTGACGCGGATATCGCATGTGTTCCAGCAGGTATTCTGCTTGGGTCACTTCCGCCAGGTCCTGTCTCTGCCTTTGATTTACATCGACTCTGTCCGCATCCGATCAATCCTTGTAAGGTGACGATGACTGGTGCGGAAGTCCAAACCTTCCTCGATGAAGTCAAGACAGATCAGTTCGAACAACTGAAGGTTCGTGGTCTCGGTTTCCGAGGTAAGTTGATGGGGCGGATGCATTATGCTGGTTTGGCGGCACATCAACCGCTTGAGCCAACGCGAAACTACACGGTCGTATTGCCGGATATGTTCACGTTCGGTCCACTCTTCCCAGCAATCAAAGAGATGCCAAAAGAATACTTCATGCCGGAATTGTTACGGGATTTGTTGTTCGAACGCTTATCGGAGAAGTCGGAATATAATGAATTGCATGTTCGCAAACGCTGATTGTTTGTTATACTAAAGCAGACATTAATTGACTTTTTGGGGATGAAGGGGGAAGCGAAACCATGGGACGCGGAGAAATCCAACGTAAACCGGAATGGTTGAAAATCAAGCTGAATACGAATGAAACCTACACAGAATTAAAAAGTATGATGCGCGAGAAAAAGCTACATACTGTCTGTGAGGAAGCAAAGTGTCCGAATATCCACGAGTGTTGGGCGGTACGCCGGACTGCGACGTTCATGATTCTCGGAAGTATCTGTACACGTGCGTGCCGTTTTTGCGCCGTGACGACAGGACGTCCAAACGAACTTGATCTCGAAGAACCAAAACGTGTCGCGGAATCCGTCCGTTTGATGAACTTGAAGCACGCGGTCATCACAGCGGTCGCACGCGACGATCTGAATGATTTCGGAGCAGGCGTTTATGCGGAGACGGTCCGTGAAGTCCGTCGGATGAATCCAGAAACATCAATCGAAGTCTTGCCTTCAGATATGGGCGGGAACTTCGAAGCATTAAAAACGCTGATTGATGCACAGCCAGACATCATGAACCACAACATCGAGACGGTCCGCCGTCTGACACCGACCGTTCGTGCGAAAGCCACTTACGACCGGACGCTTGAATTCCTTCGTCGTTCGAAGGAACTCGCACCTGAAATTCCAACGAAGTCGAGCTTGATGCTTGGTCTTGGTGAGACATGGGAAGAGATTCTTGAAACGATGGATGATCTCCGTGCGAATAACGTCGATATCATGACGATCGGTCAGTATCTCCAACCGACGAAAAAACACCTCGACGTCATCAAATACTATACACCACAAGAGTTTGCTGAACTGAAGCAGATTGCCCTCAGCAAAGGGTTCTCGCACTGTGAGGCAGGTCCACTCGTTCGTTCGTCGTACCACGCGGATGAGCAAGTCAACGCAGCGAAAAAGAATAAAACAGCACTTCCGATCGACTAATGATCAAAAACCGTTCGAGCAGTTGCTCGGACGGTTTTTCGTCTGCCAGGCGAAATGGAATATGCTATGATAAGAACAGCAGGAGGTGGGAATAATGATACAAGTCAATCGGGAACGTTATGAGGTCGTCGAAGAGAAGCGCGAAGGTTTTAATGAGGAAGCCTTCATCGGTCGTTTTAGCGATGTCCTTGAGAAATATGATTATATCGTGGGGGACTGGGGGCACGGTCAATTACGGCTACGTGGCTTCTATGAGGATCAACACGAGAAAGCAACATTTGATACGAAGATTTCGCATGTGGCGGATTATCTCTACGAATACTGTAACTTCGGATGTGCCTACTTCATCGTCAAGAAGATCGGATTGGTAGAAGGAGAAGAAGCACCACCTCGCTTCGACGGTTCTTCATCCAATACGTTGAAGTTGAAACGGAAGTTCGCACCTGCACCAGAGAAGACGGAAGGCGAGTAATCAAACTGTCATACAGAAAAGCGTTTCTAGTGGACGGAATTCGGCTATTACTATAAGTATCACGTACCTAATAGGGGGAACTATCCATGCGAATCGTTGGAATTTACTCATCCGTACCAGAAGTTGTTAGTGCCGTGCACGATCTCCGTGTTGCCGGTGTCGTCTCGACTGATTTAAAAGTTTTAGCACACGACAAATACGATCTTGAACAAATCGAGGAATTGGCGGATCTAAACAACCAACAGACGTCAACACGTTTGTCGCAGGAAGATCATCGTAATCTCTGGCAGGAAATCAAGAGCATCTTCAAAAAAGATGACACAGCTTCTCATGGAGACGCGATTCATGGAAGTGGCTTGACGAAGGAAGACGTCGATCGTGCGAATCACGCGGTCGAAAGTGGTCAATTCGTATTGCTCGTCGGTGATGAAGCGGATCAGCATTCAGAACGCCGTGCCCATGACGAGTCAGACAATACGAATGTCTTTAGCGGACCAAACACACTAAATGAACGAAACGATCGTCTCTTATAAGACAAACAGCCTTCGTCCGCGGACGAAGGCTGTTTTCATAGACCGATATAAGCGCGCAGATACATCTCGAGTTCCGTTGCCGCATCGTCTTCGACGTCAAACGCCGTCGCGATGTAGCCTGGTTCATCGAAATCATCCGCACCAATGATCGCAAACCGATTCGATAGAAGATTCAAGACGAGAATCTTACCGTAAAAATGTTCCGAATGCGTGATGGCGAGATCAAACCGGCTTGCTTCTCCAATCCAACTGACGAAGCGTGTCTTCGTTTGTTCGACATCATCATATAAAAAATCACGTTCTTCCATCATCAAGCTTCCCTCATTTCCCTAACGTCTGTTTCAGATTAAAGGGTTTGGGGGACTTTTTGCAAGTACGGTTTACGAGATAAGCTATGCTCGGCGATAACTTTTCGGATTGTCCGTGTTTTCGAACGCATGACGAGGGATGTCGTTTCAACGATATCATCCGTCAAGAACTTCACGCCATCGAGCATTTCGCCTGTCGTGACGCCTGTTGCAGCAAAAATGCAGTCGTCGCTTTTGATCAGGTCGTCGAGTGTTAAGAGTTGAAGCGGATCTTCAAGTCCCATCCGGATGACGCGAGCGGTTTCTTCTTCGTTCATCGGGTGTAAGCGGGCTTGCATGTCGCCACCCATCGCTTTGACCGCAGCAGCCGTAATGACACCTTCAGGCGCACCGCCTGTGCCGATGAAGATATCGATTCCTGTCGCAGGAGAGAGTGGTGCGATTCCAGCTGAGACATCACCGTCTTCAAACAGACGAACCCGTGCGCCCATTCGCATTGCAGCTTCGCGGAAGTGATCGTGACGCGGGCGATCCTGCATGATGACCGTGACGTCCTCAATCCGTTTATTGTTGTATTGAGCTGCTTTTTCAATAATGACTTCAAGTGGATCGTCGAGCGAGACGTGCCCTTTTAAGTTTGGTCCAACTGTTAATTTATCCATATACATATCGGGTGCGTGGAGCAGGGCACCTTGATCGGCGACGGCGATGACGACCATCGCATTACCGAGACCTTTGGCAACGATGTTCGTACCTTCGAGTGGGTCGACAGCGATGTCAACGATTGGACCGTTTGCTGTTCCGACACGTTCGCCGATGAAAAGCATCGGTGCTTCGTCGAGTTCGCCTTCACCGATGACGACCGTTCCGTTCATGTTGACCGTGTTCAAGACTTCGCGCATTGCAGTCGTTGCTGCATCATCCGCTTCATTTTTCTTACCGCGACCAATCCATTGAGCAGAAGCTAGTGCTGCTGCTTCCGTAGCGCGTACGATTTCCAGTGCGAGTTCCCGTTCCATGTATATAACCTCCACGTCACCAATGTGACATACTATTTTCAGCAAAAATCTAAATTGAGGATAACACATTGGGGAATGTGATGCAAATGACCTTTCTGCTTTTCAGGATTGCCGGATAACGATAAAATGGAGGATGTGAGGGGGAATGAAGATGTATTTCGTCAATCGTCAAAAAATCGAAGAGACGGTCGTCTGTTATGAGACGGCACTTCGACAAAGTAAGGAAGTTACGGGGGATCCGGTGACGACAGCACTGGCTATGGAGCGAATCGGTTTTTTAGTCATCGAGAGTGTCATCGACATCGGAAACAGTATGATTGATGGATTCATCATGCGGGATCCAGGAAGTTATGAAGATATCATCCTCATCTTAGAAGATGAGAAGGTCATCGATGGACCGCTCGCGACGAGTCTGAAGAAGCTCGTTGCGTTACGTACGTTGATCGTCCGGTCATTCACAGAGTCGAGTATGGCGGAGATTCGGGCGGTACTTGAGACAGAGGAAGCAGAACTACGTCGTTTCCCGGAAGCGATTCGTCGGTATATCGAGACAGAACTCGGACCGGTGTCTGCATTTTTACCAAACGAGGAGTGAGTCAGGATGAAGGCAAAAGGCTATTTATTTGATTTAGATGGAACGATGTATAACGGAACGGAACCGGTAAAAGAAGCGGTCGATTTCGTCAATCGTCTACAAGCAGAAGGGATCCCGTACTTGTTCGTGACGAATAATGCGTCGATGACGGCAGAAGCTGTCGCGGAGAAATTACGCGGGATGGGTGTTCATTCTGATGCGAAGCATGTCTTGACGAGTGCGATGGCGACTGGTCGTTATATCGCTGATCTATCACCGAAAGCGCGCGTCTATGCCATCGGAGAAACAGGATTGATCGATGCGCTTGAACGGGAAGGGTTAGACGTCGTCGCAACCGAAGCGGCAGACTACGTCGTCATCGGTCTCGACCGTCAGATCACGTATGAAAAACTCGCTGTCGGTGCCCTTGCGATTCGTGCTGGTGCTCGTTTCATCTCGACGAATGGTGACATCGCGATTCCGACAGAACGTGGTTTCTTGCCAGGTAACGGTGCCTTGACGTCTGTCCTGCGCGTGACGACGGAGAAGGAACCGTTCTTCATCGGTAAACCGGAACCGGTCATGGTCGATATCGCAACGGAGATGATCGGTCTGTCGAAAGAAGACGTCATTATGGTCGGGGATAACTACCATACGGACATTCTGTTCGGAATCAATGGAGGCATCCGGACGATGCACGTCAATTCTGGCGTCCATACACCCGTCTTCATTCAAGGTCAGGATCGTCAACCGACATATATGGTCGATACGTTAGCTGAATGGATTCTATGAATCAAAAGATCCCGAACGAGAATTCGTTCGGGATTTCATGTATTAGAAGACTTGTTCGACTTCGACGACACCAGCGACTTCTTCAAGAAGGGCACGTTCGATACCGGCCTTCAATGTGATTGTTGAACTTGGGCAGCTACCACAAGCTCCCATCAAACGGAGTTTTACGATTCCGTCTTCTACATCTACGAGTTCAACGTCTCCTCCATCACGAAGAAGGAACGGACGCAATTTTTCAAGAACTTCATTCACTTGATCAAACATTTCCATGCGTAAACACATCCTTTCGTATAGTTTCATTGTAACAGGGTTGAAAAATGTTCTCAATCTGGAAAACTTGTATACTAAAGAGGAGTGAATTGAAAAGGGGGACTTCAAGATGGAAATCACGGTTTATGGGACAGCAGTCACTTGTCCGAGTTGTGTCGGGGCACCCAGCTCGGAAGAGACGTTCAGCTGGTTACAAGCCGTCCTCGGGCGGAAATATGAGCAAGCGATGACGTTACGTTATATCGATTTCGAGACAGCTGCAGCGGATCAATGGACGGAAGCGCTGAAAGAGGATGTCTATTTTTACCCGTTGATTGTTCTAGATGACGAGATGATTGACGAGGGGTACGTCAAACTAAAGACGATCACAGCGGCGATTGATGCGAAGTTAAGTCAAACGGGGTGAACGAAAAAAAGAGGTATCCCGAGTCGGATACCTCTTTTGCTCATTTAATCTTTTTGTGTTTCCATAAGACACCGGACTTCAGGAGACGTGGGACTTTTCCTGTCAATGCCTGTTTACCCATGACGATTCCGAACCCGTCTGATTTTCCGAGTGATCCGAGCATCCCGCGCAGTTTGATTTCTGGCAACTTCGGTAATTTTTTACCTTGCCACTTGGCTTGTAAGACATCGACGACTTGTTCTGCCTGATGTTCTGCGAGTTGACCACTTGGTGCATACGGCAAGCTGGCACAATCACCGATGACGAATAGATTATCGTATTCTGGTACATGATGATGTGCCGTCAATTTGATACGATCGCCACTATCCGCAGCAAATCCGAGATCACGAACGACCTTGACCGGCTGCGTACCTGCCGTCCAAATCGTTAAGTCGGATGGATACGTATCGTCGCCATTTCGCACGTCGTCCGCCGTGACGAGCGTGACGTTCGAATTATTGATGACCTCTACGTCATGTTCTTCGAACCATTCTTGAACGTAAGACGAGACTTTGTCCGATAAGAACGACAAGACGGATGGTCCGCGGTCGAACAGACGGATCGTTAAATCTTTCCGGCTCTCATGCAGTTCACTGGCAAGTTCGACACCGGATAGACCGGCACCGACGATCGAGACGACGGATCCCGGTGACAGGCCATAGATCGCTTGCTGTGTCTTCCTTGATTCTTCAAGTGTCTGGATGCTGTATGTAAACTCTTGAGCACCCGGAATGTTGTGGTATTTATCCTCACAACCGAGAGCGATGATCAAGTCATCATAAAATAATTCTGATCCGTCCTGCAGGTGGACCGTATTCGTCTCCGGTGAGATTTTGATGACATGTCCATATTTATAAGTAAGATGTTTCCCCTCCGGAAATTCAATCCGGACATCCCGATCTGATAATGTACCTGCTGCGAGTGCGTAATATTCCGTTTTGAGTGCGTGGTATGGCAGACGATCGACGAGCGTGACGGCAACTTCCTCGTCCTTGAACCGCTCACAAATCCGCATTCCACCATATCCTCCGCCGAGTACGACCAATTGCTTCATAACGTAAAATCCCCCTTAGTTCCCCTAAATCAGTCTGACCTTGTATAATACGACATGAGGCAGGTCGTTTCCTGCTTGAAGGAGGAAAAAAAGTGAATCCGATTATTGAATTTTGTATCAGTAATTTAGCGGCTGGTACACAGGTCGTCATGGAGCAACTCGAACGTGACCCGAATGTTGATGTCGTCGAATACGGTTGCCTCGGCTATTGCGGCATTTGTTCGCTCGATCATTTTTGTCTCGTCGATGGTGAGACCGTCGTAGGCGAAACACCGGAAGAGTTGCTCGAGAAGATTTACCTGAAAATCGAAGAGAACGAGCTGTAAACAAAGACAGCCAAAAAATCCCCTCGTTCATCTGAACGAGGGGATTCGTGTCCGTCAGCGGGCGCAGCTTTTCGGATCAGGCAGATTGTTGACGGCGCATCATCCATGGTCTTAGTTTCAAGAACAGTGGAATGAAGAGTGCCGAGATGAACAATGCCTTGATAACGTTAAACGGTAAGATACCGGCTGTGATCGCTGTCCATTTGACAGCTGGATCCGCCATGTAGTCCATACCGAGGAACCATGCATACGCTGGCAGGATCAAGATATAGTTGAGGATCGCAAGACCAAGTGCCATCGTGATCGTACCAGCGACGAGACCAGTTGCGAGACCTTGTGTTGATTTCTTTTTGTGGTAGAACCAGCTGACAGGAAGTACGAATGCGACGCCTGCAGCAAAGTTCGCGAATTCTCCGACCGGAACACCACTTCCGCGGAAGATATAGTACAACACGTTCTTCAATGCTTCGACGATGACGCCTGCAACCGGTGAGAACATGATCGCTGCGACGAGAGCAGGAACATCACTGAAGTCGATCTTCAGATAGTTCGGTAAGAACGGTAGTGGAAAATTGATTAGCATAAGAACAAACGAGATTGAACCTAACATTGACAGAGTGACCATTTTTTGTGTGCGTTTCATACGAGTATTGTCTCCTTTTGCTCGTTCCTCTCGATGAAGTATTGGCATGACTGCGACCATAAAGAAACCCCTATTGATGAGATCAACAGGGGAGAAGTCCGCATTAAATAAACCTAATCGATTGTTGCAAAAATCGATCAAATTCAAACTCATGCCGCCATCTTCTCCCATCCAGACTATACTGTCGGCTCCTGAATTACACAGAATCAGCAAATAGCGCCCTATTCGCTCGCGGGCTTCAACTCAAGAAGAGTTGTTTACCGCCGGTCGGGAATTTCACCCTGCCCTGAAGATGGAACGATTATTTTATTGTACATACCATTTATACAACGAATTCAAGATAGTTTCAAGCAACTAGGTTTCGATTCGCCCAAAAGTTGCGTATACTAAAGAAAAGGAAGGTGATGACATGATCCATTTAACGGAGGCAGCAGCGTTACAAGTCCAGGACATGATGGCGCAGGCACCAGCAGATGAACGGAATCTTCGGATGCTCGTCCAAGGTGGTGGATGTAGTGGTCTGTCGTACGGAATGGGATTCGATCAACAGAAAGAAACGGATCTCGTTTTCGAACAGCACGGCGTGACCGTCATCGTGGACGAAAAAGATTATCCGGTCGTCAAAGGACTGGAAATCGATTATAAGCAGTCGATGCTCGGCGGCGGATTTACGATTACGAATCCGAATGCTATCGCAACATGCGGTTGCGGGACATCGTTCCGAACAGCAACAAATGCCGGGACACCGGGTGGCTGTTAATGAATCCAATCGTGGACATCGTCCACGATTTTTTTTATTGCCTTCTACAGGAGACCTGTTCCGTTGACTCGAAATATTAAGAGAGTGAATGCTACTACGAACAGGGAGGGCTTCAAGATGAGAAAAGTATTGATCTTCGGGGGAACACGCTATTTCGGACGACGCTTAGCGATTCGGTTAGCCGATTCAGGGGATGATGTGACGATCGTCACACGCGGCGAGCATACTCCACCGGTCGCGAAGGGCTTGACATTCTTTAAAGGGGATCGGACGTCGAGTAGTACGATGAAGGACTTGAGCCAACAGCACTGGGATGTCATTTATGACAATATCTGTTTCACGCCGTATCAAGCAAAGCTCGCGGTCGACGCGTTTGAAGGAAAAGTCGGACGCTACGTGTTGACGTCGACGATGTCTGTCTATGAAGACGGTGGTGCGAATATCACGGAGCGTGCCTACAATCCGTTTCCCGGGAAATATGACCTTGAGAAGGAACATGGATATGGCGAAGGGAAACGCCAAGCGGAGAGTTATTTCTTCCAACGGGCGACATTCCCAGTCGTTGCCGTCCGTTTCCCGGTTGTTCTCGGACCCGATGACTATACGGAGCGACTTGTCTTTCATATCAAGCGGGCGCTTGGCAGCCGTCCGATCGTTGCTGAAAACACATACGCAAAGATGGGTTATATCTCAAGTTACGAAGCCGCTGCCTTTCTTGAGTGGTGTGGTCGCTCGGAACTGACGGGACCGATCAATGCTGCAAGTGACGGTGTCTTATCGATTCAAGACCTATTGGATAAAATCGACCGCGTTGCGGGAACGACAAGTCAACTCGTCGCAAAAGGAGAGGATGAATCACCGCTTGCGCCAGAACGCGATTTCTATATGGATACAACAGCTGCGAAACAAGCGGGCTATCTGTTCCAACATGTCGATGACTGGCTCGATCGTTTGATTGAAGAGGAGGTGCGCAATCATCAATGATGCAGTTAATGAAACCAACTCTTGCGTGGGAGACAGAGTACCGTGCCTTTTTAGAAGACTGGCGAGAGTCGGGCGAAACGATTGTGCCGGAAGCAGTCGGAGACACATATGAACCGCTCGGCGCTTATTTTGCGGAACTCAAGGAGATGGAGACGACGGTCAGACCGGGTCTTGTCACCCATTCGACGTACTGGATGGTCGACGGGCAACGAATCGTCGGTGCGCTGAACTTCCGGCATGATTTGACGGAGAACTTGAAGTTATACGGCGGACATATCGGATACGGGATCCGACCATCTGAGCGTCAAAAAGGGTATGCGACGACTGGTCTTCGATTGGCGCTTGAAGAAGCACGACAACGTGGACTGGATCAAGTGCTACTGACGTGTGGCGTTGATAATCTAGCATCACGTCGTGTCATCTTAGCGAACGGCGGACGAGAAATCGAGCCGACTGTTCGTAATGGACGCGAAACACGTCGCTTCATCATTGCGTTATGAATATTCGTAAAGCGCGTCTTGAAGATGCGTCAGCCATCGCGCGCGTTCATATCGATGCCTGGCGCGAGACGTATCAAGGGATCATCCCGGCTCCGTATTTAGCACAGTTGTCGCATGCGAAACGGACGAAACAATGGGAGCAGACGTTAGTCGATGAGCGCGTGTATGTTGTGGAATCAGAAGACGAAATCGTCGGATTTGCGCAAGGCGGACCGAATCGAAGTGATGCGCGTGAAGGGGAGCTCTATGCGATTTATGTCTTACAAGCGTCTCAAGGGCAGGGATTCGGGAAAGCGTTGTTTCACCAGATTGCTGATGATTTAGCGGAGTATGAGACGATGCAGGTTTCTGTCTTGCGAGATAATCCTGCGTGTCGGTTTTACGAACGATTTGGTGGTCAGGTCTTCGAAGAATCGACGATTGAGCGTGGTGGAGTCGAACTCGTACAACGGATTTATCGGATACCTGTTAAAAGATCATCCGTATGAAATCGGACGTTTTCAACATCTTAAGTGTGATTCCATGAAAATGAGAGGTCGGGCTCCGGTATGTCATCCGGAATCCGACCTCTCATCATTTGCAGTCATTCACATATATCTCAAGAATGATTCGTTACTTTTTCAAACAGACTCGTCGAGTGTTGCGGGTGACGAGCAGATGGATCAACGAGAAGCTTCGCTTGGTTAACGGCGATCGGTGCTTCACCGAATCCTGTTGCGATCAGTTTAACGCGTCCTTCGTAAGTCGCAATATCACCACAAGCGAAGACACCTGGAATCGCTGTCTCCATCTTCGAGTTGACGCGAATCGAATTGCGTTCGAATTCAACTTCCCATTCTTTAAGCGGTCCGAGTGACGAGACGAAACCGAAGTTACAGACGACATCGTCAGCAGCAACGACAACGACTTCGCCGCTTTCAGCATGTTTGAACGTCAGCGTCTCGATGTGCGTCTCACCTGTGACCGATTCAAGTGTATATGGTGTCATGACGTTGACGGACGAATCGTGTAACAGTTCGACCGAATGTTCATGGGCACGGAACTTATCGCGACGGTGGACGAGCGTGACGGATTTTGCGATCGGTTCAAGCATCAATGACCAGTCGACTGCTGAATCGCCGCCACCAAGCAAGACGACTTGGCGATCCTTAAAACGCTCCATGTCGTTGACGAAATAGTGTAAGTTCGTCTCTTCGAAGCGTTCTGCGTCCGCGACGCCGAGTGGACGTGCAGCGAACGAGCCGTTTCCTGCCGTCAAGATGACGGTCTTCGTATAATGCTCGCCTTTGTTTGTGACGAGGCGGATGATTCCGTCATCCATGCGTTCGTAAGCAATGACGGTCTCACCGAGTACGTACGTCGGATCGAATTCATTTGCTTGTTCAAGCAATCGATCGACCAGTTCCTGCGCTTTTACTTTCGGAAAACCGGCGATATCGTATATATATTTTTCAGGATAAAGCGTAGCGAGTTGACCACCTAATTGAGGTAGACTCTCGATGACCTTCGTCTTCATCTGGCGCATCCCTGAATAAAACGCGGTGAACAGTCCGACCGGACCGCCGCCGATGATCGTGACATCATATGGTTGGTGCATCTGATTCCCTCCTAGCGTTGGATAGGTCTATTATATAGGAAGTAGGGGGTGAGGGTGCAAGTGCGGGACATCTCACATTTTTTTAAGGGAAATGACATTTTTCTTTTGCAATCATTCCTAAAAAGTGTTTCAATAGGCTTATAGACATGTGAACATTATTTGAACAAAATTTTTGAGCATTCGTCTGTAATTGAATGTGAAGAAAATCACAACAAAACTACGATTCGTAAGGAGTATCAGAACATGAACACACCTAACATTGTTATTCTTGGAGCGGGCTACGGTGGATTGATCACAGCAGTCAACCTTCAAAAGAAACTCGGCGTCGATCAAGCGAACATCACGCTGATCAACAAACACGACTATCATTACCAAACAACTTGGTTGCACGAACCAGCTGCAGGTACGATGTCTGCGGAGCAAGCGCGCATCTACATCAATGATGTCATCAACCCGTCACGCGTCAAACTCGTTAAAGGTATCGTTGAGAAAGTCGATACGGCTGCTAAAACGGTTCTCTTACAAGATGGCGGAACAGTTCCTTACGATTACGTTGTCGTTGCTCTCGGTGGCGTTCCTGAAACATTCGGTATCAAAGGATTGAAGGAACACGCGCTGACAATCAGCTCGTTGAACAGCGTCCGTAAAATCAAGGAACATATCGATTACTCATTCGCACAGTACAAAACAACAGGATCACAAGATCGTTCACTCTTGACGATCGTTGTTGGTGGTGCTGGATTCACAGGAATCGAGTTCATGGGTGAACTCGTCAACCGTATTCCAGAACTGTGCAAACAATATGATATCCCACGCGAACTCGTTCGTGTCGTCAACATCGAGGCAGCACCGACAGTCCTTCCAGGATTCGATGCAGATCTCGTCAACTACGCACACAAATGGCTCGAGCGTCAAGGCATCGAGTTCAAACTCGGTAACGGCATCAAGGAATGTGGACCAGGAAGTGTCACATTCGGTCCGCTTCAAGGCGACACAACTGAAACAATTGAAGCGAACACGATCATCTGGACAGGTGGCGTCAGCGGTAACCCTGTCGTTGCAGCATCTGGTTTCGAAGCAATGCGTAACCGTGTCGTCGTCGAAGAAGATCTCCGTGTTCCAGGACACGACAACGTCTTCATGATCGGTGACTGTTCAGCAGTCATGGATCCAAGTTCGAACCGTCCGTACCCACCAACTGCACAAATCGCGACACAACAAGCACACAAAGTCGCTGAGAACATCGCAGCACTCATCGCTGGTCGTCAAACATCGACGTTCACGTACGAGAACAAAGGAACGGTCGCTTCACTTGGTCATAAAGACGGTATCGGCATGGTCTTCGGTAAGAAGATCTACGGCCGTAACGCATCGTTCATGAAAAAAGTCATCGACAACAAACACTTCTTCGAACTGAAAAAACTTGGTCTTGCGATCAAAAAAGGGAAGTTCTAAGTTCACGTTTTAGGCAAATGTACACTCGTGCATTTGCCTTTTTTGTCGGTTATACTAGAAGAGATTCAAAGGGGGAACAGTATGCATATCATTCAAGCCGTGATCGGGAGTGTGCTTTATCTCGTCATGTTCTTCAGTATCGGATTCATCTTAAACATGTTGTTGCGGAGTACATGGGTGATGCTCGTACTCTATCCGGTCATCATCATCATGATGATTGACAACCAATCGACGCTCGAATACTTCACGAATGCTCGTGAAGCGATTCCGAATCTTGGGGACCGGATTGCTGGTCTACAGACAGCGGATATCACGATGTTCGCGGCTGGTCTTGCCGGAATCATCATCGCCGGTCTATCGATTCGCTTCTTGCGTAAGAGCGGTTACCAAATGTTTTAAAGTCTACTTGAGTAAGTAGGCTTTTTTCGTGTCTGAAAAACCGTTATAATAAAAACAATGTCTTTAAATAAATGTGTAAGAGCAGATTGGGTTGAGAGCGAATGGATAAACAAATGTACCACGTTATCAAGGTATTGAATAATAATGTCGTCATTTGTTCGACTGGTGCGAATCAGGAAGTCATTATCCTCGCAAAAGGGATTGGCTTCGGTCGGAAGCCAGGCGATCAACTGACAGATCTCGACAAGTTGGAAAAAGTCTACACGTTGAAGGATAAAGAAGAACAGGATCAATATAAGGCGCTCGTCGGTCACCTCGATGAAAATTTCATCGCGCTGATGAATGAGATCGTCTCGATGATCGAGACACGCTTCGGAAAAAAGGTCGACGAACATATCCATATCGGATTGACGGATCATTTGACGTTTACGTTCAAGCGACTAGAACAAGGAATGGAAGTCACGAATCCGTTTCTTGCCGAAACGGAAGCCCTGTATCCAGAAGAGTACGCGCTTGCAGAAGAAATCGTCGAGTTCATCAGTGCTGAGATGAATTTTTACTTGCCTCCAGCGGAGACAGGATTCATCGCACTTCATATTCATTCAGCGACGAACTTCAAAGACGTACTCGAAGTCAACCGCCATCATCAGCTCGTCGGTTTAATCGCTAGTCATATCGAGCAGCGACTGGAGATTAAAATCGACCGAAAATCGCTTGATTACAAGCGTCTGATTCGGCACCTTCGTTCAGCGATTGAAAGGGTTTCCAATGGGGAGTATCTAGAGGCTCCAGAAAAAGTAGAAAAGCTATTGCGTGAAGAATATCCGCTATGCTATGATACTGCTTGGGAGCTGATGTCCATCATGGAACGTCAGTTGAAGAAAGCGGTACCGCGCGGTGAGGCGACGTATCTTACGATGCATCTGCAACGCTTAGTGCAGTACGATTCAGGTAAATGACCGCACGGACTACGTGTTACTGATACGATCAGGCATGAGTGGGATGTCGGGCAAGAAGCTTTATTTCCGTTATTCAACGGGATAAGTCTATTGTCTACAATCCGCTCGTGCCTGATTTTTTTCTGTAAAAAAACGGTCAGATGTCTGACTTTTTTCGTCTCAATCATTGGCATTATTCATCATACTTCGCTCTTAACAGGAAAAGGAGGAAACACACATGTTCAAACAGATTTTTGCTGTTCTTCAACGTGTCGGTAAAGCGTTGATGCTTCCTGTAGCGATTTTGCCAGCTGCCGGTATCCTACTCGGATTCGGTAACGCGATGCAAAATCCGAACTTGACATCAAAACTCGAGTTCTTAAAAAATGATGCAATCATCAAGGTTGCAAAATTGATGGAAGCAGCCGGGGATATCATCTTCGGTAACTTAGCACTCTTATTCGCGGTCGGTGTCGCGATTGGTCTTGCAGGGGACGGCGCAGCCGGACTTGCGGCAATCGTCGGATTCTTGATCATGAACAAAACAATGAGCGTTTGGCTCGGCGTTACACCAGAAATGGTTGCTAACGGTCAAGGGTATGCAAACGTACTCGGTATCCCAACACTTCAAACTGGGGTATTCGGTGGTATCATCATCGGTCTGATCGCAGCTTGGGCGTATGGGAAGTACCATAATCTCGAATTGCCACAGTTCCTCGGATTCTTTGCTGGTAAACGTTTCGTTCCAATCGTTACTGCTGTCGTTTCATTGTTCGCAGGTCTTGTACTTGTATTCGTTTGGCCGTTCGCTCAGGACGGATTGAACACATTCTCCCACTTCATGATGGAGAAAAACCCAACACTCGCAGCATTCGTCTTCGGTCTCATCGAACGTTCGTTGATTCCATTCGGTCTTCACCACATCTTCTATGCACCATTCTGGTTCGAATTCGGTTCGTACACGAATGCAGCAGGTGATGTCGTTCGTGGTGACCAAGCGATCTTCTTCGCTCAATTGAAAGATAACGTTGAATTGACTGCTGGTACGTTCATGACTGGTAAATTCCCGTTCATGATGTTCGGTCTTCCAGCGGCAGCTCTTGCTATGTACCACGAAGCTCGTCCTGAGCGCCGCGCAGTCGTTGGTGGTCTTCTTGGATCAGCAGCACTTACAGCATTCTTGACAGGTATCACAGAGCCAATCGAATTCGCGTTCTTGTTCGTTGCTCCAATCTTGTTCGCAGTTCACGCAGTCTTCGCAGGTCTCTCGTTCATGACGATGCAATTGTTGAACGTTAAGATCGGTATGACATTCTCTGGTGGTTTGATTGATTTCCTTCTCTTCGGTGTTCTTCCAGGACGCACGCAGTGGTGGCTCGTCATCGTCGTCGGTCTTGCACTCTCTGTCATCTACTATGTTGGATTCCGTTTCGCAATCCGCAAGTTCAACCTGAAAACTCCAGGTCGTGAAGATGCAGCGCAAGAGACTTCATCTGCTCAAGGTTCTGAACTCGCTGAAGGTATCCTTGATGCACTCGGTTCAGAGTCGAACATCAAACACTTGGATGCATGTATCACACGTCTTCGTGTCGAAGTTCTCGACAAATCGAAAGTCAACAAAGATGAGTTGAAAAAATTAGGTGCTGCTGGTGTCCTTGAAGTTGGTAACAACGTTCAAGCGATCTACGGACCGAAATCAGACAACATCAAGTCTGAAATTCAAGCCGTCATCGCATCACGTAAACAAGAAAAAACAGTCTGATGTTTTTAAAGTGAGTCCTTCTGCGGAAGGGCTCATTTTTTTTGGAAAAATCTTTTAGAATCGTTTTGCGCTAGAATATTTTAGGGTATGAATTAAGTAGTTTGTTTAAAAAAAGGAGGGAATATACGCATGTGGAAAAACGTGTTTGGTGTCTTACAGCGGATCGGTAAGGCCCTGATGTTACCGGTAGCGATTTTACCGGCAGCGGGGTTATTGCTCGCGTTCGGGACAGCGTTTCAAAACCCGAACTTGACGCAATATTTACCGTTCCTCGAGAACGATTCGCTAGTCGTCATCTGGCGAGTCATGCAGGATGCGGGTGATATCATCTTTGCGAACCTCGGATTACTGTTTGCCGTCGGGGTCGCGATTGGTCTTGCGAATGGGGAAGGAGTTGCCGGTCTAGCAGCGATCGTCGGTTTCTTGATCATGAACAAGGTCATCAGTTCGTTCTTACAGATCACACCAGAAAAAATCACGGAAGCACAGAAGGCGAGTGACTTGTCGTATGCGACGGTCCTCGGGATACCGACCTTGCAAATGGGGGTATTCGGAGGGATCATTGCCGGTTTGATAGCAGCGTACAGTTATAATAAATTCTTTAAAATCAAACTGCCTGATTTCCTCGGATTCTTCGCAGGGAAACGTTTTGTTCCAATTGCAACTGCCTTATTCAGTCTTGTCGCCGGGTTTGCCTTATCGTATATTTGGCCACCGATCGGCAGTGGAATCAACACATTCTCGAAAACAATTATCGAAGCGAACGAACCGTTGTCTGCCTTTATCTTTGGACTCGTCGAACGTTCGTTGATTCCGTTTGGTCTTCACCATATCTGGTACTCAAGCTTCTGGTTCCAGTTCGGGGAATATACGGATAAAGCAGGAACGATCATTAATGGGGATCAGCGGATCTTCTTTGCACAGTTGAAGGACGGTGTACCATTCACGGCAGGGACATATATGACCGGGAAATACCCATTCATGATGTTCGGTCTGCCAGCAGCCTGTCTTGCGATGTACCATACGGTCGCAAAAGATCGTCGTAAAGCCGTCGAAGGTCTCTACTTCTCAGCGGCGTTGACTTCTTTCCTGACTGGTATCACGGAGCCAGTCGAGTTCTCCTTCGTATTCGTCGCACCACTCTTGTTTGCCGTTCACGCTGTCTTTGCAGGTCTTTCATTCATGATCATGGATCTACTGAACGTCAAGATCGGGATGACGTTCTCCGGTGGATTGATTGACTACACGTTATTCGGGATTCTACCGAACCGAACCTCGTGGTGGCTCGTCATTCCAGTCGGTCTTGTCTTCGCCGTCATCTATTACTTCGGATTCCGCTTCGTCATTACGAAGTTTGATTTGAAGATTCCAGGACGCGAAGCGATTAAAGAGGGTGCCGCTACCTCAACGGCAAAAGCAGGCGATCTACCGTATGAAATTCTACAAGCATTCGGTGGTCCATCAAACATTAAACATTTAGATGCTTGTATCACGCGTTTACGGATTACGGTTAATGATAAATCAGGTGTCAACAAGGATCGTTTGAAAGAGCTCGGTGCTGCCGGTGTTCTTGAAGTCGGAGATAACGTCCAGGCCATCTTTGGACCGAAATCCGATGGAATCAAGACCGAAATGGCAGATATCATGAAAGATCCAAATTATAAACCGAAAGAGACACCAGAAGCCGATCCAATTCCACAAGTACCAACGGGAGACGAAGCACGGACTTCTGGAGCTGGTACAGCAGATGCCGGTCCACTCGCTGGGGATCGTGGTGGGGCTTACGTGCCTGAAGATGGATATGTCGCACCATTAAGCGGTATCATTCGTTCTCTCGATGATGTACCGGACCAAGTGTTCTCCGGTCGCATGATGGGTGACGGATATGCAATCGAACCAACGGAAGGATATGTCGTCTCTCCAGTCTCTGGTGAGATCACGACGTTCTTCCCGACGAAACACGCGATCGGTATTCTTGCGGATAATGGAGATGAAATCTTGATTCACATCGGTATTGATACGGTGTCACTCGAAGGAAAAGGGTTCGAGGCGTTGGCGAAAGCCGGCGATCGTGTCGAACCGGGGACACCACTCCTCAATGTGGATCTTGAACAAGTACGACCACTCGTACCATCATTACTGACACCAATCATCGTCACGAATAGTGGGGATCGAAAAGTTGATGTTGATGTCGGACGGACGGTCGAAGCCGGAGAAGCAATTTCGTATCGTGTAGAGTAAAGAAGAAAAGAGACGGATTGTCATAGGCGATCCGTCTTTTTTGTGTGAAACGATCGTAGAGCACATTTGATAATGAGATTTTGCACATATGATGATACAATGAGTTAGCTATTATAAGAGTTAGCTAATTTTTTTAGAAATGAGGTGAGTCGATGTCTTCGACTACAACAAAAACGAATACGACACCTGTCGTCATCGGATTATTGATTGGGATTTTAGTCGCAGCAATGGATAACACGATCGTTGCGACAGCGATGCCAACGATCGTCAGCGAACTGAATGGTTTTGATCAGTACGCATGGGTCACATCTGCTTACATGATTGCAACCGTTGCCGGAATGCCGATCTTCGGTAAACTGAGTGATATGTATGGAAGAAAACGCTTCTTCCTCTTTGGGATGCTTCTCTTCATGGTAGGGAGTATCTTGTGTGGGATGGCGGATTCTATCATTGAATTGTCTGCGTATCGTGCCTTGCAAGGGCTCGGTGGAGGGGCGTTGATGCCGATTGCTTTTACGATCATCTTTGATATCTTCCCACCGGAAAAACGGGGGAAGGTCAGTGGCTTGTTCGGTGCGGTCTTCGGGATTTCTAGTATCTTCGGACCGTTGCTTGGTGCCGTATTGACGGATTCCCTCGACTGGCGCTGGGTATTCTATATCAATATCCCACTCGGCTTGATTGCACTTGGTCTCGTAACGGTCTTCTATCAGGAATCACCGGTGCACCGGACACAGAAAATCGACTACGTCGGTGCCTTTACGCTTGTCGCCGGATTGGTATTATTCTTACTCGCGCTCGAAATGGGTGGAAAAGAGTATGCGTGGTCTTCGCCACAAATTCTTGGTCTGTTCGGAGCAGCACTTGTCGCGTTCGTTGCTTTTGCGTTCGCAGAACGCCGGGCCGCGGATCCCGTTATTACGTTCAGTCTATTCCGCCGTCGCTTATTTGCGGCAACACAAGGCGTGGCGTTCTTTTACGGATTCGTCTTTATCTCGGCCAGTGTATTCATTCCAATCTTCGTGCAAGGTGTCTTTGGTGGCAGTGCGACGAATTCTGGTCTAATCCTGATGCCGATGCTGATTGCATCAGTCGTCTCGGCACAGCTCGGCGGGCAATTGCCGAATAAGTTCGGTTTCCGCAACATCATGATCGTCTCGGCTGTCTTTTTCTTACTCGGTGTCTATCTCCTCAGTACGATGACGCTTGAGACATCGCGGACAGCGGTAACGATTTATATGATCATTCTCGGCTTCGGTGTTGGATTCAGTTTCTCTCTGTTGAATCTAGCGAGTATCAATGGCATCGAGATGCAACGTCGTGGCGCAGCGACCTCGATGGGCTCGACATTCCGGACAATCGGGATGACGCTTGGTGTCACAGTCCTCGGAATCATCCAATCGCGGACGTTCACATCGGCTGTCTCCGATCGGTTACCTCAAGGCGGAGCGCCGTCGGGTGGACAGTTCCCAACGGCTGATGCGTTTGCGAAGATGCCACCAGAAGTCGCGACAGCAATCAAGACGTCGCTTGCAGAATCGATCTCAACCGTCTATTTCTGGGCACTGATTCCAGCAGTGCTTGGTGTCATCTTTATCTTCTTGATGGGGAACGAGCGTCCGATTTTATCGGAACAAGCAACGCCAGCGAAGAAGAAACAAGCTCAATAACCACCGTTTTAACAACGTCTTCTTTCTTATTAGAAAGAGGCGTTGTTTTTTTGTTTAACAGGACAAAAAAAGACGAACCTGGATTACTCCAGATTCGTCTGACAAAACTTATTTTTTGATGTCGAATGTCGTGCTGAGGAAGTCAACGACTTCTTCTGCCGTATCCATATCGAGTACTTGCTCGACGATTGCTTCACACTCTGATTTGTTGAGGCGTGTCATCAAGCTGCGTGCGCGAAGGACAGATGATGCTGACATCGAGAACTCATCAAGACCAAGACCAAGAAGGATCGGGAGTGCCAATTCTTCTCCTGCCATCTCACCACACATGCCGACCCATTTGCCTGCTTTGTGTGCTTCAGTGATGACGTTGTTCAAAAGGTTCAAGATCGCTGGGTTGAACGGTTGGTACAGGTATGATACTTTTTCGTTCATCCGGTCTGCTGCCATCGTGTATTGAATCAAATCGTTCGTTCCGACTGAGAAGAAATCGACTTCTTTTGCGAACTGACGAGCCATGACCGCTGTTGCTGGGATTTCGACCATCATACCGACTTCGATGTCTTCCGATACAGTGACGCCTTCAGCTTGGAGGTTTGCTTTTTCTTCAAGGAGAAGTGCTTTTGCAGCACGGAACTCTTCGATCGTTGCGATCATCGGGAACATGACAGCAAGTTTACCGTATGCGCTCGCACGAAGAAGTGCGCGTAATTGCGTACGGAACAAGTCTGTTTGATCGAGACAGAGACGGATCGCACGGTAACCGAGGAACGGGTTCATCTCGTGTGGGAGATCAAGGTACGACAATTCTTTATCGCCACCGATATCGAGTGTCCGGATGACGACTTTTTTATCGCCCATTGATTCGAGAACTGTTTTGTAAGCTGTGAACTGCTCGTCTTCCGTTGGGAATGTCTCTGCATCCATGTAGAGGAATTCCGTACGGTAGAGACCGACTGCTTCTGCACCGTTCTCAAGAACGCCTTTGACATCGTTTGGTGTACCGATGTTTGCAGCGAGCTCGACGTGATGACCGTCAGCCGTCATTGTTTTTTCGTTCTTGAGTTTTTTCCACTCTTCTTTTTGTGCGATGTATGCTGCGCGTTTTGCTTCATACTCAGCTACTTGCTCTTCGCTTGGGTTGACGATGACGTCACCTTCAGCACCATCAAGGATGAGAAGGTCGCCGTGTTTAACGTCCGTTAAAACAACTTTTGTTCCGACGACTGCTGGGATTTCGAGTGAACGTGACATGATGGCAGAGTGCGATGTCCGGCCACCAATGTTCGTTGCGAAACCTTTAGCATATTTACGGTTCAATTGAGCTGTATCTGAAGGAGTCAAATCTTCTGCGATGATGATGACTTCTTCGTTGATTTGAGCTGGAGTGACGAACGTGATACCGAGAAGGTGAGCCATCGTCCGTTTCGTGACATCACGAACGTCTGCTGCACGTTCGCGCATGTATTCGTTATCCATTGATTCGAAAATCATGACCATCATGTTTGCGACTTCATCGAGTGCTTTTGCAGCATTTGCTTGCTCATCCTCGATTTTTGCGTTCACCTGACTGACGATTTCCGGATCTTCTAAGATGAGAAGGTGAGCCGAGAAGATCTCCGCTTTATCTGGACCTAATTCTTGTAAGGTATTCTCACGAATGACTTCGAGTTCCGTCTTCGATTTTGCGATCGCTGCTTGGAAACGTTCTTTTTCCGCAGCTGCATCCTCGATTTTGTGCGATGGAATCTCAAAGACCGGTGTTTCCATCACGAATGCTTTTGCAATCGCGATCCCTGCAGAAGCGCCAATTCCCTTGATATGTTGTGCCATGTGCATTACCCTCTTTTCAGTAAGTTTTTTTAACGCGATGACTTCGTTTCTTAGCTATCTATAGATACCCATAAACGCCTCTCTCTTAACGAGCCTTCTGCGCACTCTCCCTTGAATGAAAACGTAGACATTTCTCGGAACAGCAAACGCATCGTTTCTTGAAGTGTCTCAACATTTCACCCGTTTAATCCTATCATATTGTGAAACGGGCAACAATTGTTTGAAACCAAGCATTTCGACAAATTGTCGAACAGAAGTAGTGAAAGCGTTTGCGGTCGGTCGAGAGGCTATCAGTTGGAAAATGACTGAAAACACTTCATACTAATAGATACTAGTCAAAGGGGGAGTTTTATATGCAAACGAATCAATCCGTAGATGTACTCGTTGTCGGGATTTCAGGAAATCAACCGCTCGATGAACGGTTACAGGCACTGTATGGTGACAAATTAGAAGAGTGGGTCCGTCAAGGTGATATCTCAACGAAACGCGGAGAACTCCGACTGTTGCCGACATTATCGGGAGATGTGGCACGTGTCTTGTTCGTCGGCCTCGGGAAAGTCGATCAGCTTTCGCAAGATGATTTGCGTCGCTTACTCGGAAAAGCAGCACAACATGTTAAAGCACGTCGCTTAGAACATGTCACAGTTGATGCGACGACATTCCCAGGACAACCGGTCGAACTGATTGCCGAGACATTTACCCTCGCTACATATGAGGTCAAGCATTATAAGACGTCGCCTTCTAAAGCATATACGTTACAACTGACGGTCTTACCTGAAGAGGAAGAAGCAGTACGCCGCGGGACAGTCTTGGCTGAAGCGACGAACTTAGCGCGTCGTCTCGTAACGATGCCAGGGAATCTCTTGACAGCGCCAGCACTTGCGGACGAAGCCCGTTTCATCGCGGAGCGTCATGGGCATGATCTCCGGATCATCGATAAGGAAGAGATGGAAGCACTCGGGATGGGCGCCTTGCTTGCGGTCAACCAAGGATCCGTCATTCCACCGAAATTGATCGTCCTTGAATATAAAGGTTCAGCAGAAGCACCAATCGCGGTCGTCGGAAAAGGCGTCACATTCGATACAGGTGGTTATTCCATCAAACCGAAAGACGGAATCGTCGGAATGAAAGGCGACATGGGGGGAGCAGCAGCGGTTCTCGGTCTGTTCGAAGCACTCGGTCAGCTGAAGCCAGATGTTCACGTCATCGGTGTCATTCCAGCAACAGACAACATGATTTCCGGGGATGCCTTCAAGCCGGACGACGTCATCACATCGATGGCAGGAAAAACGATTGAGGTCTTGAACACGGATGCGGAAGGACGGCTTGTCCTCGCAGATGCGGTCACGTACGTCAAAGAGTATCAGCCAAAAGCGATCATTGATCTTGCGACTTTGACAGGTGGTGTCCTTGTTGCGCTTGGAACAGAAATCACGGGTGCGTTGACGAATGATGCGTCAATTTACGAACGTTTTGAACAGGTGACGAAAGAGACGAATGAGATGATTTGGCAAATGCCGTATGTCGATGCCTTCATTAAACAAGTCCGCCGTTCGGAAGTCGCAGACTTGAACAACTCACCGGGACGCATGGGACACATGATCTTCGGTGGTGCGTTCGTCGGTGAATTCGTCGGTGATACACCATGGTTACATCTCGATATCGCAGGAACGTCGGAACAGAATCAAGCGTCCGAGATCGGTCCTAAAGGAGCAACGGGCGTTATGGTCCGTAGTCTGTACCGGTTCGTCGAGCAAGAAAAATGAGACGTTGGAATTTACTCGGTGTCTTGTTGACGATTCTTGCCGTCGTCTGGTACTTGGATGCGCGCGACCGCTTATCGCTCGGTCTCGCGACGTTCATCGGCATCTTCACCGTCTTATCACTACTGCGTTCTTTCCGGGAGAAGACGAATGCACGTCATCGGGATTGATGCAGCAAAGGCGGGGTGGGTCGTCGTTGTGTACGAAAACGGTCGTTACACGGGATCGGTCGAACCGACGCTTGCAAATATTCCTAGAGCTGACCGGATTTGGATCGACATGCCGATTGGTTTAACGGAAGGACGACGCGAAACGGATCAGTTATTGCGACAGGAACTACGGCCTGGGCGGACGAGCAGTGTCTTTAATGCACCGTTCCTTAGTGCGCTGACAGCTTCTACCTATATGGAAGCAAATGATTTAGCCAAACAACATGCGGGGATCGGGTTTTCGAAACAAGCCTGGTACCTATTACCGAAAATCCGAGAAGTCCGCAGCGTATATCGAACGGAGATGATCGAAGCACATCCGGAAGTCTGTTTCGCGCGACTCGCCGGTCATCCGGCACGTTTTTCAAAGAAGACGATGGAAGGCGTCGCGGAACGGATTGAATTGCTCGAGCGTTTTGATTGCCCTCCGCTTTGGGAACAGCGTCAGCCGCATGTTGCGATCGATGATTGGCTCGACGCTTGTCTGCTTGCGACAGGTGCCCGTTTTCCATGTGATTACTTGCCGGCGAGTCGACCAGTGGATACGGAAGGATATCCGTTACATGCGGCTGTACCAAAAAAATCACCCTCACCGAAATGGTGTGGGTGATCCTTTGACGAAGTCCCAGATATAATGGAAAATCTGGGCGTTGTAGAGTGCTTTTAAGATGACAGCGATCAATGGTCCGAGAATCAGTCCGAAGACACCGAAGAATTTGATCCCGACGAACAGCGCGATCAATGCCGTGATCGGTTGAATCCCGATATTGTCACCGACGATCTTCGGTTCCATGATGTTGCGTTGAAGAATGACGAGAGCGTAGAGAATACCGAGTCCGATCGCAAGTGTCGTATCGCCCGTGATGATCGAGTAGGTGATCCAAGGCAGGAAGACGGAACCGGTACCGAGATACGGTAAAATATCAAAAAAGGCAGCAATAAAAGCAATTGCAAACGGATGCTCGACACCAATGATGAACAAACCGATCAAGACGATGAAGAACGTGATTGTGATCAAGGTGAGCTGTGCTTTGAGATAGCCGAATAAGGCGGACCGTAAGCTCAGGAAGACCGACTCGAAACGAGCGAACCAGGGAAGCATCTCATAACGTTTCAATCGCATCTCGTACCGGTGCCAATCTTTTGCGATGAAAAACCAGGCAAGTAAGACGATGACGAAAATCAATGCAATCGATGGTAATGTCGCAAGGATCGTCTGCAACATCATGGCGATACTTTTTGATCCTTCGCCAATCGCACTCGCAAGTGAACTACCGAGCGATTGGATACTGTTTTGAACCGTATTTTGTTGCGATGGTTCCAGTGAGCGTAAGGCTTCAGAAGCATCGTTCCAGATGGGTGCCAGTTTTTCGTTGTACAGCTTTTGAAAATACAGGCTCAATTCTTGGATTTGCGCCGGTAATTGATTCGCGACGAACACAAGACCACGTATTAACTGCATGATGATCAAGGCGAGCGAACCAACCAGTAAGCCACTGATCAAAATGATCGATAACAACGCACCCCATCCGCGATTGATCCGTAACCGCTTTTGGAAGAAATCAACGAGCGGTCGGCTGAAAAGGGCAAGCAGAAACGCAAAGACGAATGGATATAAGATGGACGAGAGGCGGATGAGTAACCATCCACCAACTAAGAAGGCGAAGATCACCGTCAGGAACCGGGCCATTTGCCAAAGACGTTCAGTCGACACAAGCAACACCTCTTACTGGAATATGTAGAATTTATTGATATCATCATATCATGTTTAGGTAGATTACGAGTCATTCAAAAGGAGGAGATCTCGATGCGTAAAAGAGAAATCGGACTAATTGCTGCATTGATTGCTGCGACATCTGTCGGAATCCGGGAATGGAAGAAAAATCAGGCGTTTGCGCAACACGTTAAACAGGAGACAGAAATGCGCGTACGCCAAGCAATCGTGGAGGGTCAGACAGATGGAACAGATGAAGACACTGCAACAAAAGGTTGATGCGACGATTCGCTCACTCGGTGGTTATTTTCGACCGCTATCTGGTCTCGCGCGCCTGACAGAAGAAATCGGTGAGGTTGGAGAAGCACTAGAACACAATGATCTAGAAGCCCTTCGCCTTGAGCTTGTCGACGTCTTGATGATCTCGACCTGTCTTGCGAATCAATACGTGACGGATCTTGCAGCACAGCATGAGACACTCGGTACGGCAAACGACGATCAGGACGGTTCATTTTATCGACTTGTACATGAGGCAGGGCAAGTTGCACGTGTCATGAACGGGTATGAAGGCGATAAACCACCGAAAGCGAAAGATACGATTGTTCCAATCGGTCATTCCTTAGCACGTCTGCAACGCGAACTGTTTCGTCTAGCACGACCGCTTCAACTTGATTTACTGACAGAAATCGACCGGACGAATGAGAAGAATCTGAAGCGGGATAAAACACGCTTCGCGTTGACGCGTGATCCCATCACGGAGGAGACGATTGATCATTTCCGGAGTGCGACAGGAAGTGAGGTGCGCCTCTGGGGAGCCCCTGTGTACGAGGAGAACCAAACGATAGAGGACAACATGGAAGCAGCATTACCGTCACTCCGACGTTTCATCCGATGTGCGCCGACTGAAGGAATCGAGGCATTCGTCTTCGAGGCACCGATGGAACGCTCGCGCAGTTTAGTTGAAGTGAAAGAACTAGCGGACGAAATGGGACGCTTGATCAAAGAGCGGACACCGCTTGACTTCAAGAATTCACCGTATCGGTTGGAAGTCTTTGCACCACAACTTGGTCCAATCTCACCGTATCATGCGGAAGACGACCATCGGATGTTCCTTGTTCTCTATATCGATTAAAAAATGATCCGCCTGCTTTTCGGAGCAAGGCGGATCATTTTTTAATGTGAATGAGACGATGTTGCCTCATCTTGAGTCTGCCATTTTTTCATGAAGCGCTGAATCCGTGCGATCGCTTCTTGGAGTTGTTCGATCGAACTCGCGTAACTTGCTCGGACATATCCCTCACCACTTGCTCCGAAGACGGATCCTGGAACGACGGCGACACGTTCAGCGAGTAACAATTGCTCCGCGAACTCTTCACTCGTTAGTCCAGTATGACCGATGTACGGGAAGGCATAGAAGGCACCGCCGGGTAAGTGTGTCGGGAGACCGGCATCGTTTAACGCCTTGACGAAATAGTTCCGGCGTTGACGATAACTCGTCACCATGTCAGGAACCGTCTTATGACGTGAACGGAGTGCTTCAATGCCCGCGAATTGAACGAGTGTCGGGGCACACATCATCCCATATTGATGCACCTTCAGCATCGATTGCGTGATTGCAGGTGGTGCACAAGTGAAGCCGAGCCGCCAGCCTGTCATCGCGAAGGCTTTCGAGAAACCGTTGATGATGATCGTCCGCTCTCGCATACCGGGAAGGGTCGCGAAACAGACCGCTTCCGTTTCGTAAGACAGTTCCGCATAGATTTCGTCGCTGATGACGTATAGATCATGTTTTTGAACGAGTAGTGCAAGATCGGCGAGTTGATCGCGTGTCATTGTCGAGCCCGTCGGATTCGATGGGAAACAGAAAATGATTGCTTTCGTCTTGTCCGTTAGCAATTGTTCGATCGTTTCCGGTTGAATCGCAAAACCATCTTCTGCATGACACGCAGCGGCGACAGGAATGCCTCCAGCGAGTTCAATTAAAGGGGCATACGAGACGAACGCCGGTTCAACGACGATGACTTCATCTCCTGGATTGATCAAACTACGAAACGCAAGGTCAAGTCCTTCTGAGGCTCCGGTCGTGACGATGATTTCTTCCGTCGTCGAATAGGAGATGGCGAACTTTTCTTGCATATAGAGCGCGATTTCCTGACGTAACTCGAGCAAACCGGCGTTCGCACTATACGCTGTATAGCCTTGCTCAAGTGCTGCGAAGCTCGCTTCGCGCACATTCCATGGCGTGACGAAATCAGGTTCGCCGACACCAAGGGAGATGACGTCTTCCATTGATCCTGCTAAATCAAAGAAACGACGGATGCCGGATGGGGCTAGCTGTTCGACACGTTCAGATAGAGACTTCATGGAGACACCTTCAATCGTTTGTCGTCATCATCCTGACTGAAGAGAACACCATCGTGCTTGTAGGTCTTCAAGCGGAAATGGGTCGTCGTCGAGATGACGGAGTCGAGCGTCGATAATTTTTCCGAGACGAATTGAGAGACTTCTTGTAGCGATTTGCCATCAAGTACGACTTGTAAGTCATATGCGCCCGACATCAGATAAAGGGACGTCACTTCCGGGAAACGATGAATCCGCTCCGCTACCTCGTCAAAACCGCGTCCGCGTTTCGGTGTGACTTTGACATCGATGAAAGCTGTCACGCCATGATGGGCATGAATCTTTTGCCAGTCGATGACAGCGGTGTAACCAAGTAGGACACCGTCGCGTTTGAATGTCTCGATGGAAGCTGCTACTTCTGCCGCTTCCCAGTCGAGCATTTGCGCAAGCAAGTCCACGTCCATCGGACCATTTTGTGTTAATAATGCTAATAATTCGAGTTGTTTTTCGGTGTACATGGAATCACTCACTTTCTGTCAATTGACCATTGAAGGTACGGCGGGTCTGGCGCAATCGTGCGCGTCGCTCAGCCTGGACGATATGAAAGTTCTTCATTTCAGTTGTCGGAAGTTGGTGTTTTTCAACGAGGCGTTCAAAAAAGACGCGTCGCGCCGCATCCTGACGCGCGGATTCATGATTACCCGCCGGATTGAAAGCATATAGGACGGTCGCGCGCGCCGGGTGCAGTATTAAATGATCCTTGCCGACGCGTAAGATCCAATCCCAGTCCCAGTAGTTAAAGACGTCCTCGTCAAACGGACCGAGTTGATCGTGGAGCGATTTACGGTAGAGTGACCCGGACGGAATATACGTCGAGTCTTCTCGAATCGTCTCTGAATCGTACGGATACGCGAATGGCTCAGAATCGATTGCAATCCGGTGATCCTCTTCCCAGCGGTACGTAAAGAGTTCCGCGTCTGTATAGGTGAGATCGGCACCAGCTTCGAGATCGCCGACCGCTTCTTCGAGGTGACTCGGTAATAAGAGGTCATCGTCATCATGAAGTAAGATATACCGACCGGAAGCGAGCGTGACACCATGATTTCGAGCACGAACATGATGGTTTTCAGGTAACTCGACATAGGTCAGTTGAAGACGGTCCTGATATGCAGTCGTCACTGCTGAGACATCGTCTCCATTATTGTTTAAGACGATGACTTCGAAGTCTTGATAGTGTTGACGTGTCAACGCTTCTAGCGCTTCTGCTAATTCACGGGGACGATTGTACGTCGGAATGATGATGGATACGGTTGGCATCAGTGATCGCTCCTTGAACAAAGACACCTGTCCAGGAACAGGTGTCTTCTTGTTTTTTACATGTTTGCTTCAATACGTGGTAGCAGTTCGTTCCATTCTGCTTCTGGTTCTTTCGTAACCGTCACGAAGTCGCCGTAAGCGAACAGATTGTCTATGCCATCGAGGGCGATCAATGATGCGAGCAACGCATCTTCAGGTGTATCTTCTTTTTTGACACTCGTACTTTTAGCACCGAAGCGCTGTTCTTCGAGCGTGATTTTGATGGAATTCGGATTTGGTGTGTAATCGACTTGCATGAGGTAAGCTCCTTTCAACGTACATACGTATATGCCGTCTTTTCGTGATAGATGGATTGAATCCTTCTTCCTGATAGACGGAAGATCGATACGTTCAGTATATCAGAAAATTCGAAGAGAATATTTTTCTTCTAGTAGGAGAAATGGACCATCTTTATTTTAACGGTTCACTTGACCTTATAATGCATTTTACTCGCTATCTCAATATATCTCAAAAGGCGTCATGATGCCTTTTTCAAATTGTTTGACCTGAATTTCAAAGCAAGGGGTTATTTTTTTGAATTTCAGTGATAACCTATATCTTGTACATTAACAGGTTTAAAAACGGCTAAAACGTCTATATATAGAGTGATACTTGTAGAGTCCTTTCTATATGTAGGACGTCTTTTTTTAGTTTAGCGTATTTCATCGTGTAATGCGAACCTGTTTAACGATAGAGAATGGGAGTGGTTCATAGTGGCATCTCCACTGAATACAGCACGCATCTTTAAGGGTGCAATGACAATAGAAGACGTATATGTCGTGATCCGACAGGCGACGGAAACGTATCCGGAACTTGATATCGACCGCTATACTGAACGTGCCATCCGAGCGCTTGAAGGAAAATCCCTACAAGCCGATCAAGTCTATGAACTGTTAACAATGCACGCACTCGATATGTTGAAGGCAGAAGAGCCGAACTGGACATTCGTAGCGACAGCGACTTACTTAAATCGGTTATACCTTGAAGCAGGTGAAAATCGCGGATATGCAGCGGAAGAACGATATGGTTCACTGTATACGCTGATTGAAAAACTGACAGAAATCGGCATCTTCACGAAACATTTACTAGATGCGTATTCGAAGGAAGACATCAACGAACTGTCGGCAACGATTGATCCATCCCGCGATCACTTGTTCACATACATTGGTCTTCGAACTCTGGCAGACCGGTACCTCGCACGCGATCACGTCAAAAACTTGTACGAGCTACCACAAGAACGGTTCATGGTCATCGCGATGACACTGATGCAGAACGAACCGAAGGAACGTCGTTTAGAACTCGTCAAAGAATCTTACTGGGCATTGTCGAACCTCTACATGACAGTTGCGACTCCGACGCTTTCGAACGCTGGTAAGTCTTACGGTCAACTTTCTTCATGTTTCATCGATACAGTCGATGATTCGCTACGTGGTATCTACGACTCGAACACGGACGTGGCGACACTTTCTAAAGGTGGCGGCGGAATCGGCGTCTACATGGGTAAGATTCGCTCGCGCGGATCAGATATCAAAGGCTTTAAAGGTGTCTCAAGCGGTGTCATTCCGTGGATGAAACAGTTGAACAACACGGCAGTCAGCGTCGATCAGCTCGGTATGCGTCAAGGATCAATCGCTGTGTATCTCGACATCTGGCATAAAGACATTCTCGAGTTCCTGGACGCGAAGCTCAACAATGGGGATGAGCGACTTCGGACACATGACTTATTCACAGGTGTTAACTTACCGGACCGTTTCATGCGTGCCGTCGAAGCACGAGAAGACTGGCATTTGTTTGACCCACATGAAATTCGGACGGTCATGGGCTTCAGCCTCGAAGATTACTTCGATGAGACGGAGCAAGGTGGCAGCTTCACGGAACGATACGAAGCGTGTGTCAACGAACCACGCCTCAGCAAAAAAACAGTCCCGGCGATCGATCTCGTCAAACGCTACATGCGTTCGCAACTTGAGACAGGAACGCCATACATGTTCTTCCGTGACGCGGTTAACCGTGCGAACCCGAATAAACATGCAGGGATGATCTACTCGTCAAACCTTTGCTCAGAAATCATGCAGAACATGAGCCCGACGACCGTGACAGAAGAATACACGGAAGACGGTAAAATCATCGTCACGAAGACACCAGGGGACTTCGTCGTCTGTAACTTGTCATCGATCGCACTTGCACGTGCAGTTCGTTCTGACGTCCTAGAGCGATTAATTCCGATTCAAATGCGGATGCTTGATAACGTCATCGACTTGAATACGATCGATGTTCCGCAAGCACAATTGACGAATCAAAAATACCGTGCCGTTGGTCTTGGCACGTTCGGTTGGCACCATCTGCTTGCACTCGAGGGCATCCGTTGGGAATCGGTCGAAGCGGTACAATACGCAGACCGTCTCTACGAGAAGATCGCTTACTTGACGATCGATGCGTCGATGCAACTTGCGAAAGAGAAGGGCGCGTACCGTCTCTTCGAAGGTTCAGAATGGCAAACAGGAGAGTACATCAAACGTCGCCACTACAAAACGACGGATGAACTTGATTGGGATCGTCTCCAAGCCGACATCACGGCGTACGGAATGCGTAACGCATACTTGATGGCGGTCGCACCGAACTCATCGACGGCGATCATTGCGGGTAGTACGGCATCGATTGATCCAATCTACAAAAAAGTCTACTCGGAAGAGAAGAAAAACTATAAGATCCCAGTCACTGTTCCGGATTTAACACCGGAAACGAATTGGTTCTATAAATCAGCGTTTGAGATTGATCAGTTATGGAGCATTCGTCAAAATGCTTCACGTCAGCGTCACATCGACCAAGCGATCAGTTTCAATCTGTATGTGAAAAACAACGTCAAGGCGAAAGAGTTACTCGAGATGCACATGGAAGCGTGGCAACTCGGGATGAAGACGATCTACTACACGCGTTCGACAACGGTTGAGATCGACGAATGTGAATCGTGTTCATCATAAGATAAGGAGGACGATATCATGAAGGCAGCAATCGTATATGCGTCATTGAGTGGAAACACAGAGGAGGTGGCAGAACTCGTCGCGAAGACGTGTTCTGAGATGGGAATCGAGCCGACGATGTTGTTTGCGGACGAAGTGACGACGTATCAGTTAATGCCTTATGATATCGTCTATTTTGGTTCGTATACGTGGGGAGATGGGCAACTGCCCGACGATATGCGCGACTGTCTTAGAACCGTTCTGAAGGAGAGTTCGCATGCGATTCCGCAGGCAGCTGTTTTTGGAACAGGGGACAAAATGTTCGTCAAATATTGTCGCGCCGTTGATGAGATGGCATATCATCTCTCAAAATTCGGGGTACCGCTTGCTGGAGAACTGTTGAAAATCGAACAGTCACCACGCAATCGCCCGCATCTCGTCAAGGAATGGACGAAACGGACCATTCTTCAATTACAGCAAGAAGGAGTCGAAGCACATGGAACAGCTACAAAAAATCAAACTGCTTGATGCACGTCATCCGAATCGCGCGACAGCGATCATCGGTGGCGAAACGAGTGCCATCGTCAACTGGAACGACATTGCGTATCCACAGTTTTATTCGATCTACAAACAATTATTATCGAACTTCTGGATTCCAGATGAGATCTCAATGTCGAAGGACATGCAACAGTGGAATCAACTGAGCGAACGAGAACAGGATGCCTTTAAACGAATCATCGGGCTACTCTCGATCCTTGACTCGGTTCAGACACGTTATATCTTGGAATCGGCAATGTTCACATCAGATTCGTCCGTTCATGCGATTCTCGCTATCATCGCGCAACAGGAAGTCGTTCATAATCAGTCGTACAGCTACGTCTTATCCAGCTTAGTTCCATTGGCTGAACAAAACCGGATTTTCGATATCGCGAAAGACGATGACATGGTCATGAAGCGTAATGCATTCATTCTTGATTTATACGAAGATTTCCAAAATGACCGGACTCCAGAAAACTTCGCGAAATCGCTTGTTGCTTCGATCGTTCTTGAAGGAATCAACTTCTATTCAGGCTTTGCCTTCTTCTATAACTTAGCGCGTCACCAAAAGATGGTCGGAACATCGACGATGATCAGCTACATTCAACGGGATGAATTACAACACTCGTACTTCATCAGCCAATTGTTACGTGCTGTCTTGTCAGAGCATCCGGAAATTGATGCCGATGGCTCATTCACACAATTCGTCTATGATACGTTCAAGCGTGCCGTTGATCTTGAAATCGAGTGGAGCGAATATGTCTTGCGTGATTTAGATGGACTTGACGTCAGCGAAATGCGTGACTACGTTAAATATCTCGCGAACAAACGCCTTCGCGTCATCGGGTTATCGGATCTTTATGAAGGGCACGACGAAGACGTCATGCCATGGATTCGTGCGTATTCAGATGATTCGATGAACGCGACGAAATCAGACTTCTTCGAACAAAAATCACGTTCGTATGCGAAAGTAACGGATGCGAATGGATTCGACGATCTGTAAGTAATCAATTGATGATTGCTTCTACTCTATATTTCCTTTACGCTAGGACAGGTGAGGTTCTGCTCGACTCCTGCGGAAAAACAAGTCGTCATGACCCTGGAAGATGTGACGCATCTGAAGCGGCATGAGGGCTTGTCCGCGGAAAGCGAGCAGACCGAGACTGTCCGTTTTTATTAGAGCGTTTTGAAAGTCGTTCACATCACTTTTCGGTATCTGTTTTTTAGGTCAATTGAGTAAAAGAACAAAAAAAGGGCCGAACTCGGAAAGTTCGGCAGAATCAGGGGGAATACTTGAAGTCTTGCTACTAAAATGTTCCCTTGTGAAATAAAAAATAAACAAATTCCAAAAATATTTTTTACGATACAAGAAAAGTGTGTTATTATAAGTTGATGAATTTAGTTAGGGAGTGTATACATTATGGCAAACTTTGAAAAAGACCAAGTCGTTACTGGTAAAGTAACTGGTATTCAAAACTTCGGTGCTTTCGTAGCACTTGACGAGCAAACACAAGGTCTCGTCCACATCTCAGAAATCTCACACGATTACGTAAAAGACATCAACGATTACGTAAAAGTTGGCGATGAAGTAACTGTTAAAGTTCTCGACATCGACGAAGCTAACAAAAAAATGAAGCTTTCGATCAAAGCAACTCAGGAAGCTCCAAAACGTGAAGCACGCGCGAAAGGTCCACGCAAAAACGCTGGACGTCGCGATGCAGGTCCTGCTTTCAAACAAGAAGAAGCACCTGGATTCAACGTTCTTAAAGGTAAATTGGAAGAATGGATTGAAAAATCAAACTTCCAAAAATAAGCCACATGAGAGAATCGACATCGGTCGGTTCTCTTTTTTTTATGCGGTTTTTACATAGAATAAGCATTAAATTAGATGCGAAAGGGGAATGTGTGGATAATGTAAGGTGTTCATTACTTATTGAGGAGGCAACACAGATGGAAAACTTTGAATATCGCAATCCAACAAGACTTATTTTTGGTGACGGTCAAGTCAGCCAACTGAAACCACAACTCGAAGCACTCGGTGCAAAGAAAGTCATGCTCGTCTTTGGTGGCGGTAGTATCAAACGTAACGGCGTTTATGATGATGTTACACGTGAACTCAACGCGGCAGGAATCGAGTACGTCGAATGCGACGGTGTCGAACCGAACCCGCGTATCGAGACAGCAGAGCGCGGTATCAAAATCGCACGGGAAGCAGGCGTTGACGCATTGCTTGCACTCGGTGGCGGTTCTGTCATCGACTGCACGAAATTGATTGCTGCTGGTATTCCTTATGAAGGCGAAGCGTGGGATCTCGTCATCGGTAAAGCAACACCAGAAACAGTCATCCCATTCGGAACAGTCTTGACGCTTGCAGCAACAGGTTCTGAGATGAACTCAGGATCGGTCATCACGAACTGGAAGACACAAGAGAAATACGGTTGGGGCAGCCCGCTTACGTTCCCGACTTTCTCAATTCTTGATCCGAAGTACACAGTCAGTGTGCCAAAAGATCAAACGATCTACGGTATCGTCGATATGATGAGCCACTGCCTCGAGCAATACTTCCACCCTGCGCATGCACCGGTCCAAGAACGGATGACAGAAGGTGTCATGAAAGCAGTCGTCGAAGCAGCACCAAAACTCGTCAACGATCTCGAGAACGTTGAACTTCGTGGCACGATTCTCTTCGCTGGTACGATGGCACTTAACGGTGTTCTTCAAATGGGAGCACGCGGCGACTGGGCATCACACAACATCGAGCACGCTGTCTCAGCTGTTCACGATATCCCGCACGCAGGTGGACTCGCAATCCTCTTCCCGAACTGGATGCGCCACGTGCTTGACGAATCAAATGCACATCGCTTCGTGACACTCGGTGAGAACGTCTTTAACGTTGATACGGAAGGTAAATCAGAGATGGAAGCAGCACACGCGACAATTGACGCGATCAGCGCTTTCTGGACATCACTCGGTGCACCAAACCGTCTTGCTGATTACGACATCAAAGAAGATACAGTTGATTCAATCGTCAAGTCAGCGATGACACGCGGCGACTTCGGAAACTTCAAATCACTTGGAAACGAAGATGTTCGTCAAATCGTGACAGCTGCCCTATAACAATCTGTAACATTTGCTACTCATTTCACAAAAGACTTGAACGACCTTCCTTCTTGCGTTTTAATGAAAAGGAAGGTCGCATTTCGTTGCGAATGAATAAGGAGGACGATGGCATGTCAACAGTACGTTTTGATTATTCGAAGGCCCTACAATTTGTAGGTCAACATGAAGTAGATCATATGGCGGAGACGGTAAAGACGCTTCACCATGCGATTCATGAAGGAACAGGCGCAGGAAGTGATTTCTTAGGATGGGTAGATCTTCCGACGAACTACGATCAAGCGGAGTTTGCACGCATCCAAGCGTCTGCAGAAAAAATCAAGTCGGATTCTGATGTGTTGTTAGTCGTCGGAATCGGCGGTTCGTATCTCGGTGCGCGTGCTGCAATTGAGATGCTCGGACACTCATTCCATAACTTGTTATCAAAAGAAGATCGCAAAGCACCACAAATCATCTATGCAGGTCATAATATCTCATCGACGTATCTGCACGATTTATTCGAAGTCCTCGAAGGAAAAGATGTATCGGTCAACATCATCTCAAAATCGGGTACAACGACAGAACCAGCAATTTCGTTCCGTCTCTTGAAATCGTTCATGGAAGAAAAATACGGTAAAGCAGAAGCGAAACACCGGATTTATGCAACGACGGATAAAGCACGCGGTGCATTAAAAACACTCGCAGACTCTGAAGGATACGAAACTTTCGTCATTCCGGATGATGTCGGCGGCCGTTTCTCTGTTTTGACACCGGTTGGTCTATTACCAATCGCAGCAGCTGGTATTTCAATCGAAGAGTTGATGCAAGGTGCCCGTGACGCGCAAGAGCGCTATGCGAGCGAAAACCTAGCTGACAACGAAGCGTATCAATACGCGGTCGTCCGAAATGCGCTTTATGCGAAAGGGAAGACGATCGAGCTTCTCGTCAACTACGAACCAGCACTTCATTATGTATCGGAGTGGTGGAAACAATTGTACGGCGAGTCAGAAGGAAAAGACTTCAAAGGGATCTTCCCAGCAGCAGTCGACTTCTCGACGGATCTCCACTCGATGGGACAATATGTCCAAGAAGGTCGTCGTGACCTGTTCGAGACAGTCATCAAAGTCGGTCAAGCGCGTCATGCGTTGACGGTTGAAGAAGATGCTCAGGATCTCGATGGATTGAACTTCCTTGCAGGCAAGTCGATTCAATTCGTCAACGATAAGGCGGCAGAAGGTACGTTGCTTGCGCACACGGATGGACAAGTACCGAACTTGACGGTCGAACTTCCAGAGATGACACCGTATCACCTCGGATTCCTGTTCTACTTCTTCGAAAAAGCTTGTGCGATGAGTGGTTACCTCCTCGGAGTGAACCCATTTGATCAGCCAGGCGTCGAAGCGTACAAGAAAAACATGTTCGCACTTCTTGGGAAACCAGGATTCGAAGCAGAAAAAGCAGAACTCGAAGCACGTTTGAAGTAATGTGAAACGACAGTCGATCGTTCCCTTGTGGAACATCGGCTGTTTTTTTGCGTTTGCCGGATGATAGTAGGAGATCATTTTCCAGATTTACAGGTAATCCTAGCGTTTTCACTTTTAGAATACCCGTGAAACAGGTAAAGTGAAGTTAGAAGAAGAAATGAGGTGCACGTACGTGATTACATTCTTGGATTATTATCAAAATCAAGTGGAATTAAGTTTTGATGACCATCCGTTCTCGGATCGTCCCTTGCACGTGTGGGTCATTGCCGTGTACGAAGGAAAATGGTTGCTGACCCATCATAAGCAGCGTGGGTACGAATTTCCCGGCGGAAAGGTTGAACCAGGTGAGACAGCAGAAGAAGCCGCACGTCGTGAAGTGATGGAAGAGACGGGTGGGAAAATCGATTCTCTCTCATATGTCGGACAGTATCGTGTTGCCGGAAAAGGTGATACGATCATCAAAAACATCTATTTCGCGCAAATCGGATCATTGTCGTCTCATCTTGCCGTGGATGAAACAGATGGTGCTTTTCTATTCGAGGAACTCCCTGATCGTCTCGATACGAATCGACAATACAGCTTCATGATGAAGGACCGTGTCCTTCCGGAGACGCTCCGTGTACTTAGCGAACGCCGATTGGTTTGAACTTCCGCGTCAAGGTCCGTTTCGTACGTTTCGGATGTTCTATACCACAGGGGATGGGGAACGGGTCGGTGCCTATATCGTACTCCCGCAAGTCGCAAATGGTCAGGGAATTCTCTATTTGCGTGGTGGAACGCGTTCGATCGGAATGGTCCGACCGACACGACTGCTCGCGTTCGCACAGGCTGGCTTTTTTGTCATGGCACCTTTCTATCGGGGGAATTTAGGCGGTACGGGAAAAGAAGACTTCGGTCATCACGATATCGAAGACGCCTGCAGTGCCTTTGACTGGTTGCAGAAACGTGTCTCGCATGTTCACGCATTCGGATTTTCACGTGGTGGACAGATGGCGTTGCTACTCGCGCATCACCGTCCAGTCGCTCGAACGGTATCCTGGGCAGGGGTGACCGAGTTGAAATGGACCTATGAAGAGCAGAAGACGATGCAAAAGATGCTTCGTCGCTACACGGGAGGTACACCCGACACGGTTCCTGATGCATACGCGGTTCGCTCTCCGCTTCATGTCGCACCTCAAGGTGAAGTGTTATTGATTCACGGTGCGTATGATGAAAACGTTCGTTTACGCCACGCGACGGCTTATGCTGCGCGTTATTCCGGAAAGACGATGCTTCAGACTTACGCCTACGCGCATCAATTTCCGATTCATGAAAAGTTACGTGTGACGCGGAATGTATTGAATTGGTTTGAGACTGGTATCTATAATCGATGATGTAACCGATACGACGAATGTCGTATCGGTTTTTTTGTCATCTAAAGAATCGGACTTACATACATAATAGGAAAAAAGAATATTGATTCGTTGTAAAAAACAACAAACTTCCTAAAAAATAAATTTTGATATAATTAGAACCATATGAGTAATGTAGAGGGGGATGGAGGACGATGGATATCTTATTAGCACGTCAACCCATCGTTGATCGAATCGGAGCAGTTGATGCATTTGAGTTGCTGTATCGTTCCGTCAAACAAATGAATGTATTCGACGGTGACCTAGCGACAATGGATGTATTAACGAATACACTTGTTCATATGGGTGTGGAGCACGTTGCTGAAGGTAAAAAACTTTTCGTTAACTTTACAGCGGATCTCTTAAAAAGTGATCTGATTCACTATTTAGATCCAAGTCGGTTCGTTATCGAAATTTTAGAAACTGTCGACATCGATACAGAGATGTTATCTGTGTTGCACAGTTGGAAAGAAGCAGGTTTTACGCTAGCACTCGATGATTTTGTAACGGATTTACTTCGTCAACATGGAACAGAATTATTCGCACTAATTGATTTAATTAAAATCGACATCGAAGCGATTCCCACTCGTGAGCAAAGTGCGATCTTGCATATTGTCCGGCGTAATTATCCCCATATTAAGATGCTTGCCGAACGAGTGGAGACACACGAGGATCATACACGTTGTCTTGACATGGGATATGACTGGTTTCAAGGCTATTTTTACGCTAAGCCAATGTTGATGAAGGGAAAAGCTGTCCCTCCTCAATTGCCGGTATTGCTGAAGATGCTAAAATGGCTCGATACGGACGAAAAATACGATGAAGTCATTGATGAGATTGAAGCAAATCCGTATATCAGCATTCAAGTACTGCAACTGATCAATTCTCCGGGCATGGGATTACGAAATACGGTCAGCTCTGTTCGTCAAGCCATCTCATTGCTAGGCTTCTCGCAACTCAAAAGCTGGATTTCGTTAATTGTCTTACGCGAGATGAAGCTTGCTAGTCCTTACGAATGGTCAAATGAGTTACTCCGGTCTTCCTTACATTGTGCAAAACTTTGCGAGTTGTTTGCGAAAGAGACGCGTACGTTAAAGCCGGAGAGTGCTTATATGATCGGTCTGTTATCACACATTGATGCGTTATTGTCTGTGGATATCGACGACATTATCGACCAACTGCCAATTGAAGATTCTTTAAAGGTCGTTCTACAAGGAAAAGATCATCCGTTTCGGGATTGTTTAGTGCTTGCAATCAGTGCAGATCGCGGTGATTTTGATCAGTTCGAACTGCTCAGTCAACGTTTAGGTGTCTCGCTTACTCGTTCCTATGCGCTACTAGCAGAAAGTCAGGAGTGGCTCAACCAAAAAGAAACACATCTTCAAGAAAAAACGGATTCTGTTTTAGACTAAAAGTGAAGTGCATGTTTTTCTTGATTGAGAAAAACGTGCACTTCTTTTTTTGTTAATCATGAATTAATTTCTTAAGAGATTTACCGATTTCTAAGCTTAAAAAAAGAGCCCTCGGGCTCTTTTTTTATAGACGTGGACCAGCTGACTTGATTGCATCTGTCGCACTTTCGAAGCGAAGGAAATTGTGTTGGAATTTCTCAGCAAGCGAACGCGCTTGTGTGTCGTATTCGTCCGGATTCGACCAGACGCGTACCGGATTGAGTAACTCGCTTGGAACACCTGGAACTTCAAGTGGCATATGAAGTCCGAAAATCGGATGTTCTTCTGTTGGAATCGTTGCAAGTGTACCGTTGACGGCAGCATTGACCATCGTCCGGGTGTAGGATAGCTTCATGCGGCTACCCGTACCGTAAGCACCACCCGTCCAGCCGGTGTTGACGAGATAAACGGTGACACCATGACGATCAATCAATTCGCCGAGCATCGTCGCATACTTTTCAGGCATGAGTGGAAGGAATGGTGAACCGAAGCACGTTGAGAACGTTGCTTCCGGCTCCGTTACACCACGCTCTGTTCCAGCGAGTTTTGATGTATAACCTGATAGGAAGTGATACATCGCTTGTTCTTTCGTCAACTTGCTGATCGGAGGCAAGACACCGTACGCATCAGCCGTCAAGAAGACGATCGTCTTCGGGTGACCAGCGCGTGATGGAACAGCGATGTTATCAATTGCTGTAATCGGATAAGCAGCACGCGTATTTTCCGTCAACGATGTGTCATCGTAATCAGGGTGACGTGTTTCATCAAGAACGACGTTTTCAAGAACCGTTCCGAAGCGGATTGCGTCAAAAATCTGTGGTTCTTTTTCACGTGACAGGTTAACCGTCTTCGCATAACATCCTCCTTCGATGTTGAAGACACCATCGTGTGACCAACCATGTTCGTCGTCACCAATCAATTGGCGGCTATCATCAGCGGAAAGGGTGGTCTTACCAGTCCCAGATAGACCGAAGAACAAGGCAACGTCACCTTCGTGTCCGACGTTTGCCGAACAGTGCATTGAAAGAACGTTTTCTTGTGGCAAGAGGTAGTTCATGACGGAAAAGATTGATTTTTTGATTTCGCCCGCATACTCCGTTCCACCAATCAAGACGATTCGGTGTTCGAACGACATGGCGATGAACGTCTCAGAGTTCGTTCCATCAACGGCAGGATCTGCCTTGAAATGTGGTGCGTAGACGACCGTGAACGGTTCAAAGGCAGCCACTTCAGGATATTCGCGTAAAAAGAGTTGTTTGGCAAAGAGATTATGCCAAGCGTATTGTGTGAGCACACGGACCGGAAGGGTGAAGTGCGTATCTGCACCTGCTGCAGCTTCTGTGTAGTAGAGATGATCGGCTTCGTTCATGTAACGAAGAACCTTCTGCAACAATTGTTCAAATTTGTCTCCATCCATTGGTTGGTTAACGTGACCCCAATCAATGTGAGACTCGCAGGAAGAATCACGGACGATGAACTTATCTTTTGGTGAACGACCTGTAAATTTCCCCGTTTCTACAGATAATGCGCCGTTCTCAGCAAGGACACCTTCTTCGTTTCGAATCGCATGTTCGACAAGTTCAGCAACAGATAGTTGTTTGAACACATGCTCTTTCTTGAGTAGTTCTTCGATATTCAGGACCGTCATCGGCATCCTGACCCCACCTTTCCCCTACGTTGGTTTTGGCTCATCGTTTTTAGTATGACACATTTATTATATATGACATACTAAAGAGAGAGCAATCATTTTCTGGTGCTGATTTCTATTTATCTGGAAACGCTTTCAGCATTAACAGTTTAACATCTCTTTCAAAAAGTTTCGACTAGAATTTGAAACCTTGCTTGACAGAGTAGTTACAACTTTATATCATGTAATTCGTAACGGATACTCTTATTCTGAGCAGGTGGAGGGAACAAGGCCCGAAGAAACCCGGCAACCGTCCTACATTAATTCACATATTAATGAGGGAAAAGGTGCTCTCCTGAAGCGAAGTAAACACTTCGAACGATAAGAGGGTAAAGGAAGAACGCACAACCTTTCCCTGACCATTTTTTGGACTTGGAAAGGTTTTTTTCATTTTACCGTCCCACTCAACTAGGGGAAATGAGTACACCGTCAAATTCTTTTTTGGGAGGGTCATACATGACAAACCTTAATCGCCGACTTTTCACGTCGGAGTCAGTCACTGAAGGTCATCCAGATAAAATCTGTGACCAAATTTCGGATTCAATTCTTGATGCAATCCTCGCAGCGGATCCAAACGCACGTGTTGCGGCAGAAACTTCTGTTACAACAGGTCTCGTTCTCGTTGCAGGTGAGATCACGACATCCACTTACGTCGACATTCCAAAAGTCGTTCGTGAAACGATTCGTGAAATCGGTTATACACGCGCGAAATACGGTTTCGACGCGGACACGTGTGCTGTATTGACATCAATCGATGAGCAATCAGCAGACATCGCTCTTGGTGTCGACCAAGCGCTTGAAGCACGTGAAGGCAGCATGTCTGATGCTGAAATCGATGCTATCGGTGCAGGAGACCAAGGTCTCATGTTCGGTTACGCAACGAAAGAAACACCAGAACTCATGCCACTTCCAATCTCGCTTTCGCACCGTCTCGCACGCCGTTTGGCAGAAGTGCGTAAAAACGGTCAACTCGACTACCTTCGTCCGGACGGAAAAACACAAGTCACGGTCGAATACAACGAGAACAACGAGCCAGTTCGTGTCGATACGATCGTCATCTCGACACAACACGCAGAAGAAGTCACGCTTGAGCAAATCCAAGCTGACTTGAAAGAACACGTCATCACACCGGTCATCCCGGCTGAATACATCGACGCAGCAACGAAATTCTTCATCAACCCAACTGGTCGTTTCGTTATCGGCGGACCACAAGGAGATGCTGGATTGACTGGTCGTAAGATCATCGTTGATACGTATGGTGGATACGCACGCCACGGCGGTGGAGCATTCTCAGGTAAAGATCCAACGAAAGTCGACCGTTCAGCTGCATACGCAGCACGTTACGTCGCGAAGAACCTCGTTGCTGCAGGTCTTGCAGACAAAGCAGAAGTTCAACTTGCGTACGCAATCGGTGTCGCGCACCCAGTATCAATCGCGGTTGATACATTCGGTACAGGAAAACTTCCTGAAGCGCAACTCGTCGAATTAGTTGCTGAAAACTTCGATCTTCGTCCGGCTGGAATCATCAACATGCTTGATCTCCGTCGTCCGATCTATCGTCAAACAGCTGCATACGGTCACTTCGGTCGTACAGATGTTGAGCTTCCATGGGAGCAAACAGATAAAGCAGCAGTTCTTGAAGAACAAGCAAAACGTTTCGCATAATCAAAAAGTCCGAGAACCCTACGCGGGTTTTCGGACTTTTTTTGTTTACGGGGAACTTTGCAGGAAACGAATGTTTTTTCTAGAAGAGGGTAAAAGTACATGAGTCGATTCGTATGAATACAAAGGGGGGTTCCGATTATGGAAATACGCGAAGCTATTCCAGCTGATGCAGGACGTATTCATGACATTGCCGTCACATCTTGGTTGGATACGTATGCAGAAATCTATTCCGAACGTTCGAAAGCGCATTTCGTGCAGGAGGCGTATCCGCAAGAAGAAGTCGTTCGTGCGATCCGGACGGCGGAAGAAGCACGGGGAGAGTATTTTTATGTCGGAATCATCGACGAGGAAATCGTCGGTTTCATTCATGCTGTTGATGTTGAGGGAACGTGGGAGATCATTCGTCTGTACGTCTTGCCGAAATATCAGCAAAACGGAATCGGACGACGGCTGATCCGTGAACTCGAGCGACAAGGAGCCGTCCCACTCGAAGTCTACGTGGAAGCACGTAACTATAAAGCACGTCAATTCCTGACTTCATTTGGTTTTGAAGAACTGAGTGAGATGACGGAAGAAGTCTTTGGTCAAGCAGAATCAGTCATTCGTCTTCGCCATGTTGCCTCGTGAAATCCGTCTTGGGACGGTTTCGATTGCGCTTGAAATAAGGTATCGTGAAAAGGAAGTATGAAGTGAAGAGGTGAGTTTGTGGTTGAACAACCAACAGGAATCATCGTATTAGTCTATCCGTTACAACTGCGTGCCCGTCCGAGTGAAGCTTTGATTCGGGTACTCGAACGAGAGTATGAAGTGTTACTCGTCGACGCACCACGTCGCATCTCGTTTGAAGAACATGGTCAACTGTTAAAAGAAGCATTACGTGAAGCCGGAAAACGTAAGTTACCGATTCATATCGTCGCCTGTAGCATGGGCGCACTTGTCGTCAATCGTCTGTTGCAAGAATATGAATTACCGGTCGCCAGTCTGTCGTTCATTTCACCGTTATTTGATTGGCACCCTTCGAAACAACTCGGAGGCGTCAAACAAGTCTTCGCAAGTGCGTTCGATCGTTTCCGACCTGATGTGCCACTCGGTACGTTACCATTTGGTCAAAGTACGGAAGATACTGTTCGTATCGGTGAACTGACCTATGCACAGTACCGGGAAATCGAAGAAGAGATCGTCGTACATGACGAGGAACGAAAAAAACTGCCGCGTGTGAACTTGGCTTGTTTTTATGCACCGGACGATCAATTCGCAGACGTCAAGTTGACGCTTGAAGTATGCCGGAAAATGGGGGGCGATCAGATTTACTTACAACGTCTACACGGATTTCCGCATTTTAGTTTCGAACGGTTGAACACACGGTTTGCAGAAAAATTAATGTTGTTCTTTAAGCTTGTTGAAGAATGAAATAACAAAAGTGATGCCTCTAAAAAAAGGCATCACTTTTTTGTGTCCAATCATCCGCGTACTTTTTTCTCGATTGCGATGATGAACGGTGGATGATTTTGTTGATTCAAGAAACGGTACTGAAGAACGGCGTAATCTTGCTGATCAAGGGCTGTCACGTAATCGAGGACAGCGTCGCGTTCTCGTTTTCCTTCCAGGTGACCATGATAGACGACGAGGACGACAAGACCGCCGGGAGCGAGGACCGGGAGGAGGGCATCGAGTGCTTCGAGAGTCTCTTCACCTGTCGTTGTGATCGATTTGTCGCTTCCAGGCAGATATCCGAGATTGAAGACACCGGCACGAACGGGACGTTGTTCGTCCGAAAGACGGGCACCGACATGGATGTGGCTTTCATGATAAAGGTCGACGCGTGCTAACATTCCGGCTTCGTCGAGACGTCGCGTCGATTCCTCGATGGCTTGTGCCTGGACATCGAACGCAAGGACTCGACCTTCTGGACCGACGCATTCTGCTAAAAACTGCGTATCATGTCCATTTCCGGCAGTCATGTCGACGACGCAGTCTCCGGGCTCGATAACGGACTCGAGTAATTGTTTCGTATAAGGTAGTACACGGGCAAGTGACATGGCATAGACTCCTGTTCCTATAGTCTGTTTTTCTAGTAATGGTTCAGTATGTGCAAGATTCTTTCTGCATTATATCATTTTTTGATTCGTTGACGAAAAGCGAAGTGGCTTGACAGACAAGGGACGGATTGCGTAAAGTGGCAAGGTTGAGAATGAAATAGGAGGACCACAGGTATGCCAAAATTACCAAAAGCGGTCTGGATCCTTGTCCTTGCGATGGCCATCAATACGACGGGATCCTCTTTTTTATGGCCGTTTAATACATTATATATACATGAATATTTAGGAGAGTCGATGACGAAAGCAGGGATGGCGTTGTTCGTCAACTCGGCCTTAGCAATCGTCGGAAACTACTTAGGTGGAAAAGCGTTTGACCGTCTCGGCGGCAAGAAGACGCTCGTCATCAGTGTCATCGGACTTGTCCTGTCTTCCGTCGGCTTGTTGCTGTTTCATCAGACGTACCTCGGATACGTCGCGATGCTTGGATTGATTGGATTCGTCGGTGGGATGGTTTTTCCGACGATCTACGCGATGACGGGTGTCATTTGGCCTGAAGGCGGGCGTCGTGCCTTTAATGCGATCTATGTCGCACAAAACGTTGGTGTAGCGCTCGGGACAGCTGTCAGTGGTCAAATCGCTGCCTTTTCGATTCAGTACATCTTCATCGCCAATCTCGTCCTCTATATCGCCTTTGCCATCATTTTGTTCGTCGGGTTGTCCTGGATTCAGGCACCAGCGCGGATGCATGCGGCCCATGAAGAGACCGAAACGACACGCACGCCCCTTGCACGCGGTGCGGCACGGACGATGTTGCTCGTCTCGATTGGTTATGCCTTACTTTGGTTCGTTTATGTGCAATGGCAGGGAACGTTTGCTGTACACACGAAATCGCTCGGTGTCACGATTTCCGAATACTCGATTCTTTGGACGATCAACGGAGCACTCATCGTGTTCGCGCAACCTTTACTAACACCAATTCTTCGTTGGTTTGGAGATGACTTAAAGCGACAACTGATGACAGGTACAGGAATCTTCCTCTTGTCTTATCTGATCGTTCCGTTCGCAGGTGGCTTCAAGATGTTCCTCGTCGCGATGATCATCCTGACGGTCGGTGAGATGTTCATCTGGCCAGCGGTTCCTGCTATGGCGGCGAGACTCGCGCCAATCGGGAAAGAAGGAGAATTCCAAGGGTATGTCAATATCGCTGCTTCAGCAGGGCGGATGATCAGTCCGACCGTTGGAGGGTTGATCTACGACTTATCTGGTATGTCAGCGGTCTTCTTGACATTGATTGGATTGATCCTGTTAGCGGGCGTCGTCTTCCTTCGTGCCATTCCTAAAATCACATCATGAGCATCATCTGTAAGACAGCGGACACTTTGATTCGCTGTCTTTTGTTACGTCGTTCGTTCTAAAAACATAAAATAAATATTTAATAATATGGAATATTTCGGCAAAGAAACGGGTACTTTCTAAGCAAGAACTTGAAAAGAAAGGTCATATGAACGTTGCTTCTTTTTTGACTGGAGGTGCACGAATGGAAATGTGTCAATTCATCACAGATGCCGCAACTTGGACGACACACGTACAGCAACAGCCTCTTGATATCTTCTACAGTCACCAATACGTCACGCTCAATGCTAGACCGTCTGAGCAAGCGGTGCTATTCCGTTATGAAGGTGATGCAGGAACACTATTTTATCCCTTTTTAAAGCGCCGGATTTTTGATACACCTTATTCAGATCTCATCACGCCGTATGGCTACGGTGGACCGGAAATCATTGGTCAACTGACTGCGACTGAAATGCAGCATGCACGCTTATTGTTCGAAAGGTGGGCAGAGCGAGAAGCGATCGTCTCGGAAATGATTCGCTTTAATCCATTGACGGGGAATGAACGCTTCATGCGGGATTGGACGAAAGTCTCTTTCATCCGTCATACGACGAGTATCGATTTACGCCCTTCAATAGAGGACATCATGCAAACATTTCATAAGAAGACGAGAAGTATGATTCGCAAATCGCTTGCCTCTCCTTTAACTGTTAGAACAGGAACACGAGACGACCTATCTGTTTTTGTAGCGTTGTATCATGAAACGATGGACCGGAAGAATGCTTCGGCTCATTACTATTTTACAGCGAATTATTTTGAGCAATTATTTGAAGCAAATCGCCTCTGTGAGCCATTGTTACTGATTGCGGAAATCGACGGAGAACCTGTTGGTGGATACTTCGTATTGCTCGGAAAAGAATATGCCCACGGTCATTTGATTGGTTGTAAGCGGGATGAAGCGAAGGTGTTTCCGAACCAGCGACTCGAGTACGAAGCGATTCTTCAGGCGAAAGCACGCGGTCTCGTCGAACAACATCTCGGGGGTGGATATCAAGAACGGGATAGTCTCTTTGAGAGTAAATGCCGCTATACTGGATATCGACTATTTGAGTATCATCAAGGAAAATCGATTCTTCAACCAGCCATATACGATCAGTTATGTATACGATACGGGTCAGATGCCGATTCGGATTATTTTCCGGCTTACCGACAAACCAGTGTCCAAATGGCGACAAGTTAAACAGTAAGTAAATGAAGAAGGTGAAACGACTACATTGTGTAGTCGTTTTTTTGATATGCTGAAATCATGATAGATCAATAAAGGGGGATGTGTCTTGAAAAAACGAGGTCTTATTTTTGATATGGATGGGGTCATCTTAGATAGTGAAATTCGCTACTTTGAGGTCCATCAGCAGATGTTTAAAACGTTATCGATTCCGCTCGATCCGGTTCAGTATGCGACGTTCATGGGAAAAACAGGAGATGAGATGTGGGAAGAACTTGTCGCGCAACACGACCTTCCAGAAACAGCGAGTGCGTTACTTGAGGAAGAACATCGCTTGTTTCAAATTCATGCAAAACCGGAAGAATGTGGTTTAAAAGAGGGAGTCAAACAAGTCATCGAACAAGCGGCGTCTCTTGGTTATGATATCGGGATCGCCTCTTCAAGTTCGCTTCAAAAAATCGAACGCGTCATCCGTCATTATGAGCTTCCAATTACGCATTACGTTAGTGGGGAAGAAGTCGTACGTTCGAAGCCTGATCCTGCGATTTTTCGACTTGCGGCATCACGAATCGGACACGCACCTGAAGATTGTCTCGTCATCGAAGACGCTGCGAACGGGATGATCGGCGCAAAAGCAGCAGGCATGGAAGTGATTGCGCTTCTCGATGACCGGATGCCGACGCAACGTCTAGAACAAGCGGATCATGTGGCGCGATCGCATGCAGAAATCGAGGAAATTTTACGGAAGCGTTGACGCTTGAGGAAGAAACAGATTACACTAGGAAAAGATAGTCAATTGCATGGAACTGAAGTAGTAGGGGAAAGGTGCCGTCAAGAGAGCTGGTGGAAGGTGCGAACCAGTCGGTAACAACCGTGAACTCGTCAGGGAGCACGATTCGTGAAGTCGTAGTAGCGAATCCGGTCTTTCACACCGTTATCCGTGAATCAAGCGGTCTGTCATAGACAGACAACGTGGGTGGTACCGCGGAAGCCAAACCGGTCTTTCGTCCCTATTCCTAGGGGCGGAGGACCGGTTTTTTTAGATTAGAGGAGGAAAAGACATGCCGTACAATCATCGCGAAATCGAACCAAAATGGCAGGCGCGTTGGGATCAAGACAACGCCTTCGTCACGACAGAAGATCCAGAAAAAGAAGGGTTTTATGCCCTTGATATGTTCCCGTATCCGTCAGGTGCCGGACTCCACGTCGGTCACCCGGAAGGCTACACAGCAACGGATATCCTCGCACGGATGAAACGGATGCAAGGATATAACGTCCTTCACCCGATGGGATGGGATGCGTTCGGGTTACCAGCAGAACAATATGCCCTCGATACAGGGAATGACCCACGTGAATTCACAGCAAAAAACATCGAGACGTTCAAGCGTCAGCTGAAAGAACTTGGATTCTCCTATGACTGGGATCGTGAAATCAATACGACGGATCCGAAGTACTACAAATGGACACAGTGGATCTTTACGAAGTTGTATGAAAAAGGACTTGCGTTCGTGGACGAAGTCGCGGTCAACTGGTGCCCGGCACTTGGAACCGTTCTTGCGAATGAAGAAGTCATCGACGGATTATCTGAACGCGGAAACCATCCGGTCGTGCGTGTCCCGATGCGTCAATGGGTCTTGAAAATCACGGAATATGCAGATCGTCTTCTTGAAGATCTTGATGACCTTGATTGGCCGGATTCTGTCAAAGAGATGCAACGGAACTGGATCGGAAAATCAGAAGGTGCTGAAATCGACTTCACGATTGATGGACACAAAAAACAAGTCACGGTCTTTACGACACGTCCGGACACAATCTTTGGTGCGACGTACCTCGTGCTTGCGCCGGAGCATCCATTCGTAGCTGACATCACGACAGCGGATCACAAGGAAGCCGTCGATACGTACATTTCGCAAGTCCAAACAAAGTCGGATCTCGAGCGGACGGATTTAGCGAAGGAAAAAACAGGCGTCTTCACGGGTGCTTTTGCTGTCAATCCAATTTCAGGTGATCGCCTTCCAATCTGGATCGCTGATTATGTCCTTGCTTCGTACGGAACGGGTGCAATCATGGCTGTTCCAGGACACGATGAGCGTGACCATGAATTCGCGAAACAATTTGACTTGCCAATCGTTGAAGTCGTCGCGGGTGGAAACGTTGATGAAGCAGCCTATACAGGAGAGGGCGAACACGTCAACTCACATATGCTTGATGGTCTTGGAAAACAAGAAGCAATTGAGACGATGATTGCTGAACTCGAAACGAATCAGGTCGGACGTAAGAAAATCACGTATCGTCTCCGGGACTGGTTGTTCAGTCGTCAACGGTATTGGGGTGAACCGATTCCAGTTGTTCACATGGAAGATGGTTCGATGAAGACGCTCAGCCAAGAGGAATTACCGCTTGAACTTCCGATCATTCCGGAAATCAAACCGTCTGGTACAGGCGAATCACCACTTGCGCTTGCGGAAGACTGGTTGGATTATACGGATCCTGAAACAGGAATGAAAGGGCGTCGCGAGACGAATACGATGCCACAATGGGGCGGAAGCTGCTGGTACTATCTTCGTTTCATCGATCCGCACAATGAAGAGGCGATCGCAGATCCAGAAAAATTAAAATACTGGCTTCCAGTTGATATTTATATTGGTGGAGCGGAACACGCCGTTCTCCACTTGTTGTATGCGCGCTTCTGGCATAAAGTATTGTATGATGCAGGCGTCGTACCAACAAAAGAACCATTCCAGAAGTTATACAACCAAGGGATGATTCTTGGAGAGAACAACGAGAAGATGTCGAAATCACGCGGTAACGTTATCAATCCGGATGAAATCGTCAAATCGCATGGTGCGGATACGTTACGCTTGTATGAAATGTTCATGGGACCACTCGATGCATCAGTTGCCTGGTCTGAAAACGGTCTTGACGGTGCGCGTCGTTTCCTCGACCGCGTCTGGCGTTTGTTCGAACGGACAGCAGACATTCAGGACGTCACAGAAGTCGATGCTGACTTCGAACGGACGTACCACCAGACGGTCAAGAAGGTCACGGAAGACTTCGCGAACATCCAGTTCAACACCGGAATTTCGCAACTCATGGTCTTCGTCAACGAAGCAAATAAGCAACCAGTTCTTCCACGTCACTTCCTTCGTGGATTCATTCAATTGTTAACACCAGTCGCACCGCACCTTGGTGAGGAACTCTGGGAACAACTTGGATTTGAAGAGACATTGACGTATGCGGCATGGCCAACATTCGATGAATCGAAACTGGTCAGCGATACGATGGAATTCGTCATTCAAGTGAACGGAAAAGTTCGCTCGAAAATCGAAATCAACATCGATGCGACAAAAGAAGAAATCGAAGCACTTGCCTTCGCTGATGAAAAGACACAAGAATGGATCGGCGACAAAACAGTTCGTAAAGTCATCGTCGTACCGAAAAAATTAATCAATATCGTGGCAAACTAAGCCATAGCCCCTTTCATTCGCTTGACGCGGATGGAAGGGGTTTCTTCATTTCCGTCGCAAGTCCGCTTTTTTTTTGAACGACCTTCTGCTACACTGAATCAGAAACCGAGAAAGAAAGGCGAGTACCATCAATGAAACGATCTTATATAGTCTATACAACGATTTTTGCTGTCGTTTCGGGGTTGATCCTTTGTATACTGCTCGTCTTCTCGAAGCCGGAGACGTTGTCACGTATTCAGGAAACGTTCGCGAAAATCGAGACGCAATCGAAGCATCAGGCAGCCGTTAAACAGGTGCCACCGAAAACGCCTTCAGCTATTCCAAATCCAGAAGAGCCGTTAATCAAAAATGTCCAACAAATGTTATATGATGATTCCATTGGTTCGTACCTCGTCGTCACAGACGATTATCGTTTCTTTGAAATCAGTGGAACCGGAGAACGCATCAATGCATCTTTCCAGTTAGAAGAAGGAAAGTTGTTGCTCGCTGGTCTTGACGGTATGACCCTCGTTGACGGGGAGACCGTCGCGCTATTGACGTCGAATCAGATTCTGGTCACGATTACGCGAAAAGATGGTGTCTGGAGCGAAGAGAAACGTGAAAAAGTACAAGGAACGACGATACGGGACAGTTTCCACGGTCTTGGATATGATACGAAGAAGAAAGAATTCTATACGATTAATCATATTCGAGCACTGGGACGAGTCGAGGTGACCTATTTTGCGATGAAAGAGGATAAGATCAAGATTGATCCTGACGCCTCGGAAAAGAAAAAACGTGCGTTGAAGAAAAAACAGAAACCACCTTATCTGTCAGTCATCAAACGGGAGAAGATCGAAGCGGCGAGTGGGATGCGAAGTGATGCGAAGAAATCGTTCGAGTCTGAGTTCCGACCGATTGGTCTTGCTGAACGACAAGGTCGGATCTACACACTGGATTCAGAAGCCCTCTATCTCTATTCGATCGATCGAAAGGACAAAACGATCACGGGCGAGACAGCCAGTCCGAAAGTATATGGTTCGAAGGGGATTTTCGTGCAAGATAATGAGTTGTTTGCGTTAGTCGTCACGGATAAATTCTCAAGCCGATCGTTTACACCGATCGATTAAATCCTGACACAATAAGACCCGATTCCTCTGCTAAACAGAAGAATCGGGTCTTATTCATATTAAAAGACAGAGTCACGTGCCATCTCTGCAGCGTGACTACCGGCGCAATGACCCGTCACGAATGCAGCTGTGATGTTGTAACCACCTGTATAGCCATGGATATCAAGAATCTCTCCGGCAAAGAATAACCGCTCAGCTTTTTTCGACATCATCGTCTTTGGATCAATCTCTTTGATCGAGACACCACCACCCGTGACGAAAGCTTTATCAAAGTCGAGCGTTCCTGTTGCTTTCAGTGGGAATCGTTTTAATTTTTGTAAGAAGTCCGTCCAGTCCTGTTTCTTGACTTGTGTGCAGACTTCATCGCCAAATCCGATTTGAGCAAAGAGAAGTTCAAGCAGACGTTCCGGCACGAAGCCGCGGAGGGCATTGCGCACCGTTTTCTTCGGGTTTGCTGCAAGCGCGGCTTGGAAGCGTTCCGTTAACGCACCGAGTGATTCGTCCGGGAAGAGATCGATTGATAGATGGACGATCGTTTCCTTCGAACGTTTGCGCTCCTTGATCGTGTACTGGCTACAGCGTAAAGCAATCGGACCGCTTAAACCGAAGTGTGTGAAGAGTAGATCACCCGTATGTGTTTTGATTGCTTTGTCCTTTTTACCGTGGACCGTTAAGGCGACGTCACGCAACGACAGCCCTTGTAATGTTTTTTCGTGAATGAACGTATCCCCTAATAAGATCGGGACTTCAGTTGGGAAGAGCTCCGTGATCGTATGACCCGCTTTTTCAGCCCACGGATAGCCGTCGCCTGTCGAACCGGTATGCGGAACGGATTGTCCGCCAACCGCGACGATACAACTCTTTGCTTCGAGGCGCATGCCGTTCTCTAAGAGGACAGCGGCAAAAGACCCGTCCGGATGGAAGTCGAGCGTAGCGACTTGCGCGTCTGTTTGAATCTCAGCGCCATGCGCGCGAATTTGATCAATCAATACACGAACGACATCTGCGGCTTTATCCGAAACAGGGAACATCCGCCCGTTGTCTTCTTCTTTGAGTGCGACACCAAACCCTTCGAAGAGTTCGATGATCGATTCATTGTTGAATTGAGAGAAGGCGCTGTAAAGAAAACGTCCGTTTCCCGGAATCGACTGGACGAGCTCATCGAGTGGTTTTCGGTTCGTGACGTTACAACGTCCGCCGCCTGAGATTGCAAGCTTCCGACCTAATTTATTTCCTTTATCAAGCAGGAGCGTCCGAGCTCCAGCCTGTAAAGAGGCGAGCGTCGCCATTAAGCCGCTCGGTCCGCCTCCGATTACGATTACATCGTACATATGGTCACCTCATTCATAGAATTCTGCTTGTTTCACTTTAGCAGAAGTTGTGACTGTAAACAAACCGTCTCTTTCAATTCAAGATAGACAGCGGTATAATGATTTGCAATTGTGTACGAGAGAACTTGTATAATGAGACAGTCACGATCAGAGTGTCGAGTATAAAAATTAGAAAGCGTGAGGGATGTTACCATGTCCACAGTCAGTAATAAGCAGTCTACTTCTTCCGGCAATTCAGGGTTCGTTCGTGGAACGATGCTCCTGTCCGGTGCGTCACTGATTTCCCGCGCACTGGGTTTGATTTATCTCTTTCCGTTTCAGTTCATGGTCGGCGCGACGGGCATCATGTTCTATACCTATGCCTACAATTATTATGCGATCATGATTGGACTCGCGACAGCGGGGATTCCTGTCGCCGTCTCGAAATTCGTCGCGAAATACAATGCACTAGGTGAGTACGATACGAGTGAACGATTATATCGGTCTGGTCTGAAAATCATGTCCTTGACCGGGATTGTTTCCTTCCTCGCTTTATTCTTTCTCGCACCGTATTTAGCACACCGGGCCATTCCGGGTGGTGACGTTGATTCAGCAGCATACGTTGATGCTGTCACGATGACGATTCGGGGCGTAAGTTTCGCTTTACTCTTGATTCCACCGATGAGTATGACCCGAGGCTACTTCCAAGGGTATCAATCGATGGGACCAACAGCGATTTCGCAAATCTTGGAACAAATCGTCCGGATCATCTTCTTGCTTGCAGGAGTCAGCATTGCGATTTATTTATTTGATTCAGGTGCAGCATTTGCCGCAACGATTGCAACGTTCAGCGCCTTCATTGGCGCAATCGGTAGTGTCGCGGTTCTGATCTATTATTTCCGCAAACGTGCCAGCGGCTTGCAGGAACTACGTGCTACTCAAACCGTCCGTTCGCCGGATCGCCCGTTAACGGATTTGTATAAGGAATTATTGACGTATGCGATTCCAATCGTCATGGTCGGTCTTTCGACACCCCTTTATCAAGTCATCGACCAGAATACGATGAATGCCGCCTTACAAAATATCGGCTACACGCTCGAAGCGGCTGGAAACGCGACTGCCTATCTGATTGCGGATAGTCATAAGATTGTCTTGATTCCGGTATCGGTCGCAACAGGATTGTCGTTGTCGGCAACTCCACTGTTGACAGCTTCCTTCACGCAAGGCGATATGCGGAAAGTACGGGCTCAAATCTCACAGATTTATCAACTTGTTTTCTTCGTGACGATTCCGGCAGTCGTCGGAATGATTCTTTTAAGCGAAGAAACGTTTCATGTACTCTTCCCGAAAGATCAAGCAGCATGGGTCTATCTGTTAAGCTATGCACCGAGTGCCTTATTCCTTGCCCTGTATTCTGTTACGGCAGCAGTCCTTCAAGGGATTAACCGTCAGTACTTCACGATCATCGCAACACTTGCTGGACTACTTGCGAAGTATCTCTTGAATGCGCCATTGATTCATTTGACGGGTGATGGAACGGGTGCTGGTTATGCGACGATCATCGGTTATCTCGTTGCGACGGGATTGATGTTCTTCCGGATCACACAAACAGTGAAGTTCCCATTCAGTACCGTCTTGCGCCGGACATCATTGATTCTAATCATTAGTGCTTTGATGGGGGCGGGTGTCGCGCTTGTGAAGTGGGGAATGGTGTCCTTCTTACCAGAGACGACATGGGCATCTCTTTTGATCCTGATCATTGGTGCGGCAGTTGGAATCGTGATTTTTGCTGGACTCTCGATTTGGAGTGGTTTAGCAGAAGTCGTATTAGGACGGAAAATTTCATTGAAACGAGGACGAGGTCATGCGTCTAGATAAATTATTATCTAACATGGGGGCAGGCTCCCGAAAAGAAGTAAAACTTTTGCTTAAGGCAGGAGCAATTCAAGTCGATGGTGAAATCGTTCGTGATCCGAAACAGCATGTCGATGTTGAGTCGCAACAGGTTCTGATGTACGGCGAACCGGTCACGTATCAAAAATACATCTACTTGATGATGAATAAACCACCGGGTGTCATTAGTGCGACAGAGGATAAACGAGATGAGACCGTCATCGATCTGTTGTTTGAAGACGTGACGTATTTCAAACCGTTTCCGGTCGGACGACTTGATAAGGATACAGAAGGCTTATTGTTACTGACAAACGATGGAGCGTTCAATCATGCTTTGATGTCTCCGAAGAAACACGTCGAAAAAACGTATTACGCGGAAGTGACAGGTGTATTGACGCAAGAAGACGTCGAGGCAATTGCGGCAGGCGTCACCTTAGAAGACGGTTATCAGGCAAAGCCAGGAAAACTCGTCATCTTATCGACGACAGAAACAGATTCAACGCTTGAATTGACGATCACGGAAGGGAAGTTCCATCAAGTCAAACGGATGATGCTTGCCCTCGGTAAAGAAGTCACGTTCTTGAAACGGCGCTCGATTGGTCGCTTGGAGCTTGATCCGGCACTTGCACTCGGGGACTACCGTGAACTGACGCAAGAGGAATTGTCGTTATTTGATTGGCAACCTGAATAAGCAAAACGAAAAGGCGATGGAATGAATGTACATTCCATCGCCTTTTGTTATGGGATTCAATTATTGATTACGCAGTGCTTCCGCGATCGGATAAGGACCGCTGAGTACTTCGAATACACGCGATTGTGTCGGATGATCAATCAAGTGAACGAACAGCGCCGCAACATCGTCACGAGGCACCTTACGATCTTCGTATGAATCAAAATGCTCTTTCGTTTCAACAGTACCTACCGGGTCATCGTAGCTGAGTGGGCCAGGACGGACGATCGTATAATCAAGTCCGCTTTCTTTTAGGTGAGCGTCTGCTGCTGCTTTCGATTCGAGATATACTTTTAGTTCGCCTTTCGGTTCTTCCGTACCGACTGAACTGAGCATTAGGAAACGATTGATCCCGTTGGCTTTTGCTGCATCGATGACTTTAATCGCGCCTTCCTGATCGACGGCACGTGTCAATTCGTCCGATGCGCCACCAGCACCCGCTGCAAAGATAACGACGTCCGCATTACTGACGACGCCACTGACATCCTTCGTCAAATCCCCAAGTCTGACTTCAGATGCACCGAGTGCAATCAAATCATTGATTTGATTTTCTTCCCGTACGACAGCGATCGCTTGGTGATCTCCTTGTTTAGCGATCAATTCGACCATCTTACGTCCCGTCGTTCCGTTTGCTCCAATGATTAAAATATTCATTCTTATCATCTCCTTCTCCCAATAGCTATACCCCACGTTTTAAAAAAGATAACAAAAAAAGACGCGAAGAATCGCGTCATCGAAAGATATACATAGTGAAACAGTGGATCAACCCGCTTGCTTTTGTTTCTTACTCGACGTCCATGTACCGCGTCGAGGGCTCACAATGAGATTGTTGTATTCGAGCACGTTCAAATCCCGCTGGACGGTCCTTGAAGTGATGCCAAACTCTTCAACCAACTCTGCTGTCGTAGTAGCTCCGTTCTCTTGGATGTAGAGATAAATCGATTTAATCCGGGTCAACATACGGTCTGTAGAATCTTTCATTGGTATAACCACTCCCCCAATGGATAGAATAGTGTTCTAAAGCTTCGGGTGACAAAAGACAATGCAATATCCAGTTGTTTCGCCTTTAGTATAACGTTTTGATATTAAAATGCAAGTAATTTAACCGAACGTTTTCATAAAAAACATATTCAAATGGTTTGTAAAGTCGATGATTCAGGTTTTATTTAAGATTAATGTTCGTCATTTCAATAAATAAAAAAGAAAACAGAATTTGGATGTTCGTATCTGAACGAATATTCGCTATACTAGGAAGGTGTATAGGAAACGAATCCAAAACCCGTAATGAAGGAGCGAAATCAGATGGTGAATTGGAAAGAGGAAGTACTCGCACGTCGCGAGGACTTATTAGAAGATTTAAAAGAACTATTACGGATTCCGAGTGTACTCGACGAATCGACGATCGAAGAGGGCGCACCGTTTGGTCATGAAGTCAAACGTGCCCTCGATTGGATGCTCGCGACAGGGGAACGCGATGGGTTCACGTCAAAAAATGTCGATGGGTATGCAGGACATTTGGAGTATGGTCAAGGGGAAGAGTTACTCGGTATTCTTTGTCACTTAGACGTCGTACCAGCTGGTGGCGATCACTGGACATACGGTCCATTCAACCCGACGCTTGTAGATGGAAAACTGTATGCGCGTGGAGCAATCGATGATAAAGGACCGACGATGGCAGCGTATTATGCCCTGAAAATCGTCAAAGAGCTTGGCTTACCACTCTCGAAGCGCATCCGTCTGATTGCAGGAGGGGATGAGGAGAGTGAATGGCGTTGTGTCAATCATTACTTCAAACATGAAGAGATGCCAACACTCGGTTTTGCACCAGATGCCGACTTCCCGATCATCAATGCGGAAAAAGGACTCTATGATGGGTTATTGATTCAAGGGAAACCAGCGCAAGCCTCGGATACAGGCTACCATCTCGTTCGTTTTGAAGGTGGCGAACGTCCAAACATGGTTCCAGGTCATGCCCAAGCGCTTCTTCGTGTCGTCGAAGTAGGAACGCTTGAAACGGATTTCCATTCTTATCTTGAAGAACAAGGTTTGACGGGAACAGTCAAGCAAGAAACAGAAGGTCTCGTACTTGATGTCAACGGTGTCGCAGCCCATGCGATGGAGCCGGACAACGGTAAAAATGCTGCCTTACATTTGGCACGTTTCCTCAATACGCTTCACTTGGATTATAACGGTCGTCGTTACATTCAACTCGTGACGCATATGTTCCGGGATTCTCGCGGTGTAGCAATTGGTGTCGCTGCTTCGGATGAAACAGGTGACTTGACGATCAACGGTGGCGTTTTCCGCTATGCTGAAGAACAAGGAACGGCGTCGATTAACATCCGTTACCCGTATACGGCAGACTTCACGGAACGTCTGCAAATCATTAAGGAAGCCGCGGCAGGATATGGTTTTGAATTGCAGACGCGGACGCATATGACACCGCACCATGTCGATCCAAACCATGAATTGATCAAGACGCTAAGTGCCGTTTATGAGCGTCACACGAACCAATCAGCTGATCTGATAGCGATTGGTGGCGGCACATATGCGCGTTCGTTGACGGCGGGAGTTGCTTTTGGTCCAGTCTTCCCGGGTGGTCCTGAAGTTGCCCACCAAGTCGATGAATATGTTGATTTTGATGAACTATTGCTTGCTGTCGCAATCTATGCAGAAGCGATTTATGAGCTCGCAAAATAATGATTGATGATCCCCGCATCGTAAAGATGGGGGGATTGCTTCTTGAAAGGAAGTTCCGTGTGAAAAATCGTCAAACCTATCATTTCCAAGCCTTATATTTCTTTATTTTCTTTGGACAAGGAGCGCTCATTCCGTATCTCGCGCTTTATTTCTCAAACGACGCGTTCGGACTGTCGGCTTCAGAGATTGGAACGATCGTTGCGATTGGACCGATTCTCTCCATTTTCCTACAACCTGTCTGGGGAATCGCGGCGGATCGCCTCGGGAAGCCGAAACGACTCTTACTCGTCGCGATGCTTGCTGCCGGTATTTTTACACTCAGTTACTTACTGACTTCTGCTTATCTACTTTTATTGTTGATTTCTTGCGTCTGGGCGTTGTTCCAGTGCGCGCATATTCCGCTCGTGGATACATTAGCGATCGAGTACACGCGAAAGCGTAAGGTGGATTATGGTGCTTTACGTCTTTTCGGCTCAGCAGGGTTCGCTTTAGCTGTTTTTGTTCTTGGGCAAATCACTGAGGATGGCGGACTAAATCTGATTTTTTATGCAACCGGTGCAGCATGGGTTCTCGGTTTCCTTGTGCTGATCGGTATTGAAGAGACGGGCAGCGTCCATGTTTCACATCAGCAACCCGTACCGCTAAAACAGCTCTTTTCGAATCGACGCTTCTTGTTATTCCTAGCAGGGGGAAGTTTAATCTTCGGACCAATCTTCGCCAACAATTATTACTTTGGTAGCTACGTCACGATTCGTGGCGAGACGACGGCACTCGTCGGAACACTATTCTTTGTCGCCGTTCTGTGCGAAATTCCGTTCATGCGCATCGCCTCGCGTCTGTTATTACGATTCGGAGCGATTCCGGTTCTTGTATTCGTCTCCTTGTTGTCGGCTGCGCGGACGGCGATGATTGCTTTAGAACTTCCGATCGTCACGCTATGGGTATTATCTGCGATGCAAGGAATGATCGTTGGTCTGTTGATCCCTGTCGCCTTAGATTATGTCCGATCGCTCGTTCCAGAGACGATGGTCGCAACAGCCGTCAGTACATATATGGCAATGACGACGGGACTCGCGACAGCGTTGTTTAATCTGATGAGTGGTTTTGTACTCGAGGAGAGTACAATCTATACCGTCTTTTGGGTATATACAAGTAGTAGTATCCTAGGCGCGATTCTGTATGGTATTAGTGGTCGTATGAAGGAGTGAACGCGACGATGAGACAAGAACAACACTTTTTCATTGCTTTGCCGATCCCTTCTAAAGATTTGGCAAATCTTGCTGAACGGTTATCGCTACCAGAGTACTTTCGTAATGTCTATACGTTAGAAGAGTACCATCTAACACTTCGTTTTTTCGGTCCATTAGAGGAAAAAGAACAGCAGTCGTGGAAACAGCAGTTACAGCAGATCGCACGTACGATGGAACCCTTCGTGCTGCGATTCGATCGTTTGATTACGTTTGGTCGGGGTGAACGACCACGCGTCGTAGGATTTGGAACAGAATCGAAGGAATTGTTTCAACTAGTGGAACAGATTGATCCGAATTCGACTAGACCATTCGTTCCGCATGTCACGATCGCGAAAAAATGGCGCACAGAGGCAGCCGAATGGAAGACGAGTCCGATCCGATCAGTAGAGTGGACTGTTCGTGAACTCGTTCTATTTGAAGTACGACCAGAGGTTTCACCGCGATATGAGCCGGTTTACCGGATTCATCTAGGTGAAGAGGAATGAGGTGATCCCCATCGCAATTTTGATGAAACTATATGACTTAGATAGTCGATTTGAAAAAAATCCGCTAGAGATGACGAAACGATTCGGTGAACACCAAGCACTTGATTATGCCCATGTCTATCGCAGATGGGAGGCAGGAGAGTTGTTTCCAGGAGAAACGCTCATCCGTCCGAAGAAGTGGTGGCAAGTGATGAAAAAAAGTGAAGTCATTCAACTTCCGGGTAAACAATTATCTCGAAGAGCGTTTGATAAATGGTACAAAAAACGTCTCGAGTTACAAAAACTCTTGAACGTCACTGGCGGAGCAGGGGAGGAGGACATTTGGCGGATTCCATTGAAACGTCATTTAGACTTCTACCAGATGCTGCATCTACTAAATGAACAGTATGCGATGTTTTATCGAGCGGTCATCCAATATCAAGTCGGAGAAGTCGAGTTGAGTCCGTTCGTCGTCGGTCCGTCTGCGATCTATATCATGGAATGGCTTGATGGCGACGAAAGTATCTATCATATCCGACGAGATAAGTTATGGCGGGAGCAGCCGTTTAAGGCATCTGCGAAACAAATCTTGAATCCGAACATCGGTTTAAAGCGGACAGAAGATATTTTACGGGTCGTACTCGGACGTGATTACGTCTTGCCGATTGAACGAGTCATCCTCGCCCCTTCAGGTTATTTTGATCAAATTCCAAAAGAAACAACGACGACTTATGTCAATAAAGTCGATTTTCCGAATTGGGTGCAACGGATGAATGCGAATGCGACACATACAAAGGCATTTCAGATGCGGGTGTGTGAAAAGATCCTAAAAGAGACGGTATCGATTCCGTTTCACATGGCGATTCAAAGTGAGGGGCAGTCTCGAATCCAAGAGTAAGGGAGGGAGCGACGGCATTGTCGTTGCGAAAGAGATGACGAACCAAGAAGTAGCGGTACCAGTGATCCGGGCGGAGTTCTTGTCGTTCCAAAGCATCCGGGTCGAGGTCGAAGGCAATCCGTCAATCCACTGGTCGCTTGAATGTGATGGACAATCACTTGCGATCCAGCAAGTCGAGACACACCGTGAGGAACAATTGGTGGTTTATGAATTGACGGTTCTGGAACCAGTCGAGCTAGAATGCCGATATGAGGTATTCGGAGCGGGTAGGTCAATCCGCGTCGTTCCCGACCGGTTAGTCCGGACGGAAGCATTCGAGCGCAAGTACCGTTACGAAGGGGAGCTAGGTGTCTGGGAAGAAAAGGGCGCATTTCACTTTGCTGTTTGGTCACCGGTCGCAGAACGGATCATGTGTGTCGTGTACGATCAAGATGAACAATTGCTCGGAAAGCACGAAATGGAGCGACAAGAGCAAGGTGCCTATCATCTTCACCTGGAACAAGATATCGCAGAGTGCTGGTATCGGTATGAAGTGACGACATACCTTGGCACACAGGAGGTCGTTGATCCGTACGCTAGTGCGATATCGGAGAATGGTCGATACGGCGTCATCGTTGACGTCGAACGGACGATTTCCAAGTGGTTCCCGAAGCGCGTCGCGCGTCCTCTGTTCGTCAAACCGTCAGACGCTGTCATCTACGAAGCGAATATTCGTGATTTCACGATCGATCACTCAGCTGGTTCAAGTCATCCGGGTCAATACGCAGGGATGACGGAACGAGGGACGTGCTCTCCTCGAGGTCATGCGACGGGACTTGATTATCTCCTGGATCTCGGGATCACCCATCTGCAATTGCTACCAGTCCACTTTTTTGAGACGACCGATGAACGAACGCGGTCTCCGTATAACTGGGGATACGACCCAATGCTTTGGTTCGGGTTAGCTGGGAGTTATGCGAGTTCGGTTGAACCACTCGTTCGCGTCAGAGAGTACGCGGAAATGGTAGAGCGGCTCCATGAAGCAGGCATTCGTGTCACATTCGATGTCGTCATGAATCACGTCTTCATTCGAGAACGCTCCTCTCTCGAACAGCTTGTCCCTGGTTATTATTTCCGCTACGAAGTAGACGGGACACTATCGAACGGAACGGGTGTCGGAAATGATACCGCATCCGAGCGATTCATGATGCGCCGCCTCATCGTTGACTGTTTGACGTACTTTGCTCGTGTCTACCGTATTGATGCCTTTCGATTTGATTTGATGGGGATTCATGACATTGAGACGATGAATGATGTTCGTTCGGCGCTCGATGCGATTGATCCAACGATTCTGGTGTATGGAGAAGGATGGGATCTTGCGACAGCGTTACCGGAACGATTAAAGGCGATGAGTGCCTCTGCTGCGCAAATGCCGCGGATCGCCCATTTTAATGATGTGTTCCGTGACGCGTTAAAAGGATCGACGTTCAGTGAGTTCGACCGAGGATTCGTTGCGGGAGATGGCTGGAAGGAAGGGGAGGTCCGAAACGGAATTGCGGGAAGTATCCACATCGACAATCAAACGTACGGACGTTTTCCGGAACCTACTTATTCCATCAATTACGTCGAGGCGCACGATAATCATACGTTATACGATAAATTAAAGTTATCTTGTCCAGGGGCGGATGAACTGCAATTATTGCGGATGAGTCGCCTAGCTCAGACGATTGCCTTGTTTGCGCAAGGGATTCCGTTTCTTCACGCAGGTCAAGAGTTTTTGCGCACAAAACAAGGTGTTGAAAACAGCTATAACGCACCAGACGAGATCAATCGAATGGACTGGGAACGGCGGGATGATCATCTGTCCCTTGTAACCTACATCAAGACGATTTTGCAGATTCGTAGAATGCATGGCGGATTCCGATTGCACCGAGCGAATCAGATTCGCGAGTTGCTTCATTTCATCGACTTACGTCCGGGTGTCATCGCTTATGAACTTGGAGCGGTCCACTCGTATGATGCATGGCAACGCACGCTCATCGTTTACAATACGACGCGCGAAATCGTTGAAGTCGGACTGGATCATTCGCGCTGGAATGTGCATGTACAAGGGGATGAGGCCTCGGTCGACCCGCTTCTAAAAGGTGTCGACAGGATTCAGGTCCTTCCGTTGTCAACGACGATTGCAACGTGTTAAGATAAGCATTGTGCCTTAGGCAAATCTACTAAAAAAGTTGAGCGGATTATAATGGAATTAGATATTTTAGATGCGCTTGGCGAAGGCTGGACCCTTACGCCAGCAGGTGGAATCACAGGAGAAGCGTACATCGCTTCAACCGGACAATCGAAGTTGTTCTTAAAACGAAATTCATCGCCGTTTTTGGCGATTTTATCCGCAGACGGAATCGTTCCGAAGTTATTATGGACGAAACGGATTTATAGTGGGGACGTCATCAGCGCCCAACAGTTCATTGAAGGGAACGAGTTAGAGCCCGAAATGATGGAACGCCCTGAAGTAGCACGTTTGCTTGGGAAAATCCATGATTCGAAGGAATTACTGTTCATGCTACAACAGCTTGATCAGCGCCCGATTGAACCTGATGAGTTATTGCGACAATGTCGTTTGTACTTCCAACCGGATGATTTAGAGGATCCGGAGCTCGTGGAACATGCGATGGTTTACCTCGAACAAAATCTGGAGCAGGTAAGAACGGATGAGCAGGTCGTTTGTCATTCAGATTTGAACCACAATAACTGGTTGACGGGAGCAGACGGTCAACTCTACCTGAACGATTGGGATGATGCGATCATTGCTGACCGTGCGTACGATCTTGGAATGATGTTATACAGTTATGTCGACGAAGCAGCTTGGCCAGAATGGTTTGAACATTATGGACATCCATTGACGAGTGATTTGAAGCGACGCATGCACTGGTATGTCGTAGCGCAAGCGGTACTATCACTCTACTGGTATGAAGATACGCGTCATCCAGATGTCGACGACAGTTATCATTTTCTTGAACAGCTACTTGAATACTCAAACGACTAAAAAGCGTGTCATTCCGAAAGGGAACGACACGCTTTTTTTGCTTAACCTTCTGCGATTTTAATTTCTTTTTCAATATCGTGACTTTCGAGATCTGCCGATCGATAAGCCTCTGTCGTCGGTAGACGTAAATCAAGTTGCGGCTTTTCTTCGAATGTGACGGTGACGTTCTTGACTGTGTAGTCAAAGACGTGACCACCACCTTCGCGTGCAGCATCGATGAAATGAAGATGATATCCGGCAACGGCGATCCCGTGACCGAATCGTGGTGTATAGTATCCGGCAAGCGTTCCTTCCGTGTGCTCAAAAGTACGAGCGCTTTGAGAGGCGACAGCTTCCGTGATCGGAACAAATGGTTTCTCCTGACGCGCGACGGTACGTGTTTGCACTTCTGTGAATGCTCCATCGATCCGGATAGCATAAAAGCTATTGATCGTTGGGAGTTGTTCGTTCAGCCAGTGCTCAAACGTCGCTTTTGACATCTCTTCCGTCACGGTCAGGGTTTGTTCCGGCTCGAAACGGGTCAATGTCGCGAAAGGCGTCGTCGTCTCAGGTGGGAGCGGTCGAGCGCTACCATCTGAGCGGAGTTGATAAAACTGACCATCGAATCCAATCATCTCGCCGTCTAAGTGATCAAACGTTCCAATACCGAAATCGCGTTGATCAAGGATAGAAGCGTATGTTACTTCGCTCTCGAATACGCCGTCAAGCAGTGCCATCATCGTTGAAATCTGGACGAGTGTTTTATCGTGTGCCATGTGAATCCTCCTTAGTTCAATTGATCAAGATGAACTTGTTCTCCGAGCGCAATGTTGTCGCGGTAATCGATCGGCACATCGACGATGACAGGACCGTCTGTCGCGAGTGCTTCGTCCATGATCGCGGCTAGTTCAGATGGATGATTGACGCGGAGTCCTTTTGCTCCGAAGCTCTCCGCATATTTGACGAGATCGACGTCACCAAATGACGTACCGGATTTTCGTTTGTATTTCATCTCTTGTTGGAACGCGACCATATCGAATCCACTATCACGCCAAACGAAGTGGACGAGTGGTGAGTTCAAACGGACAGCTGTCTCAAGTTCCATTGCAGAGAAGAGGAATCCGCCGTCACCTGAAATCGAGACAGCTTTCTTTCCGGGACGGACGAGTGTAGCTGCGATTGCCCAAGGAAGTGCGACACCGAGCGTTTGCATCCCGTTACTAAAGAGGAGGTGGCGCGGTTCGTACGAACGGAAGTGACGTGCCATCCAGATATAGTGTGAGCCGACATCGACCGTGACGGTGACATCGTCCGCAATTTTTTCGCGTAACGTCTTCATGAAATAAAGTGGATGCGTCAATGGAGAATCCGCGACAGGAGGAACATCACGATCGACAAGACGTTGATGTAATCCTTCAAGGAACTGAACCGAGCTTTCCGGTAATGTGAGTGGTTGCAGGCGTTCAGCGATTGCGTCGACTGTTTTCGCCATATCACCGACAAGCTCATGATCTGGACGATAGAAATGATCGATTTCAGCACGCATTTGATCGATGTGAACAAGCGTCCGGTCGTGCGATGGTTGGTTCCAGAATTTCGGGTCATAACCGATTGGGTCATATCCGATCGAGAGGACAAGATCCGCTTCTGCAAGTAACGCATCTCCTGGCTGATTACGGAACAATCCAACACGTCCGTAAAAATTCGATTCAAGCTCACGTGATAATGTGCCGGCTGCTTGGAATGTCTGAACGACAGGAATCGAGACGTTTTTGAGTAACGAACGAATCGCGTGTACGACGTCTGGTTGACTCGCACGCATACCGAGTAACAAGACAGGGAGTTTTGCATCTTGAATCAAGCGAGCCGTCTCGTCGACCCATGCTTCTGGTGCCACACCAAGCTTTGGTGCTTCGACCGCACGGAACGCCGTGACGTTCGCTTCGCTTAGCCCGACGTCTTGCGGGATACTGACGAAAGCAGCTCCAGCTGTCGTTTCAGCTGTTCGGAAAGCATTCGATAATACTTCTGGAATGTTGTCGGCATCTTGCACTTCCGCACTGAAGTTCGTAATCGGTGTAAAGAGTGCCTGGTTGTCCATTGACTGATGTGTTCGTTTTAAACGATCGGCTCGCGTGACAGCTCCGGCAATTGCGACAACAGGGTCACCTTCAGAGTTCGCTGTCACAAGACCAGTTGCTAAATTCGATGCCCCAGGACCAGATGTCACAAGGACAACACCAGGTTTGTCCGTTAAGCGTCCGATGGCTTGAGCCATAAAGGCAGCATTTTGTTCGTGCCGTGCAACGATGAGTTCAGGTCCCCGGTCCTGTAACACATTGAAGACGGAATCGATTTTGGCGCCGGGAATACCGAAGATGTAATCGACACCCTGCTCGATGAGTGAATCGACGACTAGATCCGCACCTGTTTTCTTCTGTACTAGTTCTCTTGAATCACTGTTTTTATTTTCGTTCATTACAATTCTCCTTTTTACCAACGTTTTTTTGGTGTTCGATAGCTGTAATAAATTATCTGTTTCAAAAAAAGTATACATCTGTTTCATGGTAAAACCAACCTAAAATCGTTTAGAAAATAAAAAAAGTACCTTGTGTACGATTACACAAGGTACAGAGATTGCTCTTATTCGACGTCGACTTTTCCGAAAGTCGCCCAGACGAACAAAGCAGTGATTCCCAATACGAGAACGATGGGAGATGCCCAACTAATCAAGAAATCATCCACAGGATAGCCCTCCTTTTCGGTTCTTACGTACCTTAAGTGTATTAGAATGCTCACTATTTCTCAAGTGACGAACTGCTGAACATTCTTCGAAAGGAAATGAAGAAGTTCTTATATAATTACCCGAATCATGATAAACTTATCTGCGGATAATTTAAGTTTGGAAAGGATGAACGATAGTGCGTTTACGACATAAACCATGGGCGCAGGATTATATGAAGGAACAATCCTCGATCTATATAGCAGAACCAGCATCTCTTAAAAGAGCATGGGCTAGCGAGTTCAAAAATGATAATCCGATCTATATCGAAGTGGGATCAGGGAAAGGAGCCTTCATTACCGGAATGGCGCACCAACATCCGGATGTCAACTTCATCGCGATTGAATTATTCGAAAGCGTTGCCGTGACAATCGTTCAAAAATTGGTCGAGACACCACAATCGAACGTTCGCGTCTTGACGGTCGATGCAAAAGACCTACGTGATTACTTTGAAAAAGGCGAAGTGGCCCGCGTGTACTTGAACTTCTCTGATCCATGGCCAAAGACACGTCATGCGAAACGCCGTTTGACGTATAAAACATTCCTTTCGACATATGAAGATATTTTACCGGCGAAAGGGCAAATCCATTTCAAGACAGATAATCGGAAGTTGTTCGAATCGAGTTTGATGACGATGTCAGCATACGGCATGCGCTTCGACTGGATGTCGCTTGATTTACATGCGAATGAACCGGAAGATAACGTCCGAACAGAGTACGAAGAGCGTTTTTCATCAATGGGTCAACCGATTTATCGGATGGAAGCAACGTACCAAAATTAATTTAGACAAAAAGTTTTCTTATTTTCCTGGTATTTCTTTCACACTTTTTTCTTATTAATTGGTACAATGTTGTTGACTGAAGAACTTGTACTTATAGGTAAAGGGGGAATTTGGGGATGTGGCAGAAAAGCTTAGCCTTCGTAACGGCGCTCTTTCTCGCGTTAAGTATCGGTCAATCGGTACTTGCTGCGGTTGATACCTCAGAAATGACGAAAGCATTAAATGAGGAATTACCAACGACGCATTACGATTATAAAAAAGGTTCGGTCGAAATCGAGGATCCGAAGACGTTCACGAATGAAAAAGGAGAAGAAGTCATTGGCGGGATCGCTGTCATCGAGACAGTCCGTGACGGCATCTTCATCACAATCAAACGTGAAATCCACTTCTTCAATGCCGATAGCGGTAAATTGTTGACGAGTGCCGATGCTGCAAAAGTTGATGGTGTAAAAGAATACATCGACGGCAACTCGGATAATCTTCAACAAAAAGTCGTCTACTGGTTACCGATGCTCTTGATGTTGTTGATCATCGCTGTACCAGCGGTCATCTTATACATCGTTGTTCCACGTCTATACTCGACGACGGAATACATGAACCCGATCTACGAACGCAACGACAACCCGCGTTAATTAAGAAAAAAAGCCTCTATCCAATCGGATAGGGGCTTTTCTCATGCAAGCAATACAAAGATGAAAGCAAGTATGGCAGGCAAGCCTTGTTTGAGTAAAATAGAGCGATTGGCGGTCGCGGCACCATAAAGCGCAGCGATGATGACACACGCTAAAAAGAACAATTGGACAGCGACATCCTCACGAATCAGACCGAATACTAATCCGGCTGCTAAAAACCCATTATATAAGCCTTGATTCGCAAAAAGTGTGCGAATTTGTTGTGATGCAACAGCTTCGTCCGTTAAGCCGAACGTTCGACGAGCCGCTTTGGAAGAAAGAAAGAACATTTCAAGTGCTAAAATATAAAAGTGTTCCAAAGCAACGAGGATAACGAACAGCGTAGCAAGAATCGACATGAATCATACCTCCTTTACATGAACGTGGAAAAAAGACCGTACTTCGTCGATCGAAGCACGGTCTTTTGATTAAGCGTATTCGAGTAAAGCGCCGGTTTCGGCATCAACTGTGAATTGATACGTTTTTTCGTCATCACCTTCAAGGACCGAGATGCCACCTTTGTAGCTTTGGTAGTCACGTGACTCATATGCGTAAGCCTCTGGTGTTGCAGAGATCCATGCACCTTGGACACGTCCTTTTGCTGAAAATGTGCGTTTCGTGATTTCGAGCGCTTCCTCGGCAGAAAGTTGTTTGTTATCAACGGCTTTCTTCACTGCGAAAGCGGCGACGACAGCTGCTGCCAATCCGATAATCCAATAGCGTTTTTTCATTAAAATTCCCCTCCTTACAGGTTCTATTCCTACTGTACCAAATAATTCGTTCAGAGAGAAACAAAAGGTTAAGTGATAGAAGCAATTTTTTGTATAATGAGAAGCAGGAGGCGATACATATGAATGAAAAAACGAGAGAGTTATTTCGAACACTGACGGAATTAAATGGGGCACCGGGGTTTGAGCACGACGTTCGTCAGTTCGTTCGCGAACGCATCACACCTGTCACGGATGAGATCGTTACGGATGGACTCGGTTCGATTTTCGGAAAACGAACAGGCGATGTGACAGGACCGAAAGTCATGGTTGCCGGGCACATGGACGAAGTGGCATTCATGGTGACGCAAATCACGAAGAACGGAATGTTACGGATTCAACCGCTCGGTGGCTGGTGGAGCCAAGTGTTGCTTGCGCAACGCTTCTCGATCTGTACGGACAACGGTGTCATCCCTGGTGTCATCGCATCGATTCCACCACACTTATTGACAGAAGAAGTACGCAATAAGCCAATGGCGATCAAAGACATGTTCATCGATATCGGTGCGGACTCCAAAGAAGAGGCGGAATCGTTCGGAGTACGTCCAGGTATCCCTGCCGTACCATTCTTCCCGTTCACACCGATGGCGAATCCGAAGAAGATCATGGCGAAAGCATGGGATAACCGCTATGGTGTCGGAATGGCGATTGAATTGCTGGAAGAGACGACAGCGGCGGATCATCCGAACATTTTGTTCTCGGGTGCAACGGTTCAAGAAGAAGTTGGATTGCGCGGTGCGCAAACAGCGACAGCACTCATCGATCCCGATGTCGCGTTCGTCGTCGACGCTTCTCCTGCCAATGATGCATCAGGAGACAAAACGGAATTCGGTCAACTCGGACAAGGACCATTGCTTCGAATTAAAGACAGTGTCATGATCCTCTCAAAAGAGATGACGGATTACGTCCTCGATACGGCAGAATCGAACAAAATCCCGTACCAATACTATGTCGGTGCAGGTGGGACCGATGGTGGTGTCATCCATCGTTCGAATAATGGGATTCCAACGACAGTCGTTGGCTTACCAGCACGCTACATCCATACGCATGCATCGATCATGCATACAGATGATTATGATGCGGCGAAGGAATTGCTTCGGAAACTCGTCACGAATCTCGATGCGACAACGCTCGCGACGCTACAAGTCAAGTGAATGACATGACAGACAGTGGATGTGAATCCGCTGTCTGTTTTTGTTTAATAAGAATGATGTAAATACTAACTGTCTTGTCAGTTGAAAAAACAATGTAGTCGGATAGAAAGGAGATTTGATATAATGATACGCGATGTTAAGAAAAGGACGTGACAAGATGTTCAAACAAAAAGGGATTTCACTTAGCCCTAAAGTATATTTCATAACCGTATTAAGTTATATGGCACTTGGCTTGTTTAGTTCGTTGATCATGGGTCTCATCATCCGGACGATTGGTGAAGGACTGGTCGATCGTGGTGTAGAGGCGAAGTTTCTCATTCAGTTAGGAGAGCAGGCGATCGCGCTAACGGGACCAGCAATCGGTGTGGCCGTAGCGTTTGCACTTGAGGCACCACCGCTGATCTTGTTCGCAGCAGTTGCCGTTGGTGCGTTCGGATATGAAGCAGGAGGACCAGCAGGTAGTTACATTGCAACGCTTCTTGCGACAGAGATCGGAAAACTCGTTTCAAAGACGACGCGACTTGATATTTTATTGACGCCGTTCGTTACGTTACTAGCTGGATTCGTTGCCGGACGTTACGCAGGGAAGTGGATTGGAAAAGGCATGACGGATCTGGGCGAGTTGATTCGTTGGGGAACGGAACGCGAACCATTATTCATGGGAATTTTCGTTGCTACCGTCATGGGTCTTGCATTGACAGCGCCGATTTCGAGTGCTGCGCTTGGAATCATGCTTGGTTTGGATGGACTTGCTGCAGGGGCGGCGACGATCGGTTGTGCGGCACAGATGATTGGATTTGGCGTCATCAGTTACCGTGATAACGGAATCGGTGGTGTGGTTGCCCAAGGGATTGGAACATCGATGTTACAAGTAGGGAATATCATTCGAAATCCTTGGATTCTTCTACCACCGACGGTAGCCGGTGCTATACTAGCGCCATTCGCGACTGTTCTGTTAATGCTTGAGAGCAATCCAGAAGGTTCTGGTATGGGTACGAGCGGATTCGTTGGTCCGTTGATGTTATTAAAAACGATGGGGTTCGAAATGGAGTATTACCTAGCAGTTGCTGTCCTCTGTTTCCTTGCGCCTGGTATCATCAGTTATTTCATCTATCGTGTCTTACGACGCTTTGGGCGAATTCAAGATGGCGACTTAAAAATCGAATATTAAGTACAAAAAGCTGATTCTAAAGGATATGCCTGTTTGACCGGATGGTGGACGAACAAGCATATGACTTTTTGAATCAGCTTTTTTCATAAAGAGAATCCAAATGAACTTGAATAAAAACTCGTAAAGAAAACGTAGAGATAAATGAGATAAAGTGGAGTCAAATACCGCATGCGTACGACGGGTAATTTTCGAGCGAGTCGTTTTCCGAGTGCTTCGAGTAAAATGATGATCGCAAAACCGATGACTAAATACAAAAAGATTTCCGGTAAGCTCCGTTCGGAATCGATGAAAGAATAGCCGTAACGTAAACAACTTGTCATGCCGATGAAGCCGACGAAGCGTTCGAACGGATGTTTGATTGGTTGATCTGCCATAGTGAAGTCCTTTCCAGGTGTTTTCTAGTTGCAGTATAGCAAACCAAGCACGAAAACGCACAGCCACAATTGAATATGCTATGATGAGAGCAATGACTTCTAGGGAAATCAAAGGAGGAAATCATCATGAAAACATTACAATCCAAACAAGAATTCGATACAGCAAAACAAGGAAATGCCGTCTTTTTATTCTCAGCAAACTGGTGCCCGGATTGCCGCTTCTTAGATCCGTTCATGCCGGAAATCGAACAAACATTTAACGGCTTCGAGTTTTACTATGTCGATCGTGACGATCATATTGAAATTGCCCAGGAAATGGACATCTTCGGAATTCCAAGTTTTGTTGCGTTCCGCGATGGTGAAGAGACAGGGCGTTATGTTGGGAAAGAGCGGAAAACACCAGAACAGGTGACAGCATTTTTAGAGACGGTTTAAGAAAAAAGCGAGCGCTGACTCGCTTTTTTTCATGATAGAAAGGATGAATTCGAATGGAACTACAACAAATCCGAAGAATGATGACACAAACATTTGAAGAAGAAGGGTACACGACGTATTTCGATCGTGAAAAGTCTGTATTACGAATTGAGCGAAAGCACGATAAATCAGGCGTTGATGTCGGATTGAATCCGCTTGTCGCAAAAGCAAAACGAAGAGGTGTCATCGCGGTCGAAGAGACGATCGAATATATCCGTGCTGTACTCGGACAAACGGATCAAATCTCACTCGTTGGACAAGAACAAAAAATCTTTCCCGTCATTCGCGCTAAATCGTTTGCCGATACGACAAAAGAAGGAAAGACGCTCGTCAGTACACCACATACGGGCGAGACGAAAATCATGTACGCACTCGATTTAGGAGCGACGTATCGTTTGATTGATGAGGAGTTACTGGCATCTGCAGAGTGGACAGCTGAACAGTTATCAGAAGCAGCGCGTTTTAATGTGAAATCGCTTGATGCGCCATTCAAACAAGACGAAGTCGCAGGGAATATCTTTTATTTCTTGAGTCTCGGTGACGGATACGAGGCGAGTCGTGTTTTGAACAAGACGTTATTAGCCGATTATGCGGCGCAAATCGAAGGAGAATTCGCTGTCGGGATTCCGCATCAGGATGTCCTGATTTTCGCTGATATTCGGAATGATGCCGGATATGATGTCTTACAGCAACTGATGTTTGACTTCTTCTCGAACGGTCGTGTCCCGGTCACGGCATTACCATTCTTATATGAAGATGGCAATCTAGAACCGGTCTTCGTCCTTGCGAAAAACAAGCAGCCGAAAGAGTGAAGAATCTGATACAATAGGCATTGTGAGAAAGACGGAAGGGAGTCATGGATTGAATGAATGTGTTTTATAATAAAGAGGGCGTCGGCGACGTCTTAATGATTATTTTGGAAGACGCACCACGTGCGGAAGTGACAGCGACTCGTGAAGGAGACGTAGCAATTATCAAGCATGGTGATCGTGTCGTCGGTTACAACCTGTTTGATGCTTCGACTACATTTACGATCGAGACACAAGGACCGGTTGAATTGACGGAAGAATTGGCAACACGCATCCAAAAGGAACTGGCGAGTCGAGATATCAAATTGTCACTCGAACAAGTGGATTATTCTCCGAAATTCGTTGTTGGGTTCGTTGCTTCTTGCGAGAAGCATCCGGATGCTGATAAATTATCGGTCTGTCAGGTAGAAGTAGATAACGGAACTTTACAAATCGTTTGTGGAGCACCGAATGTAGCGGCGGGTCAAAAAGTAGTCGTTGCTAAACCAGGAGCGGTCATGCCGTCTGGGTTAATCATCCGTCCTTCGGCGTTACGCGGCGTACCATCAAGCGGTATGCTCTGCTCAGCGCGTGAGCTCGGGCTTGTCGATGCACCACAAGAAAAAGGGATTCTTGTACTCGATGATACAAAAGCAGTAGGGGAAGCATTCTCAATCGGTCGATGATTCGACCGATTTTTTAACAAGATGGAGGGGTGAACGTATGAGTAATCGTTATGAACAGTCACTAAAAGAGCAGGCTGCCCGGATTCGTCGAGAGCTTGCAGGGGAACGTGAGACAAAGCCGGTAGAACGTCCGAAAAAAGAGGAGCGTGAAGATCGCTTCGTTTTAACGGATGTTCCTTCACCGATTTATGGATTCCAACGTCCGAAGCAATCTGCATCGGAAACCGTAAAAGCTACGGAAGAAACGGAAACGAGTGAGCAGGTTTCGGAAACAGTGGAAGAGGGAAATACCGATGAGGTTGCTTTGACGGATCAAGAACTGATCGCGCCAGAAGTCGTAGTAGACGAAGCGGAAGCAGATGCTGGTCTTGTACCGGTGACGGACGTCGAATTGCTCGTACCGGAACCTCACACAAGTGAAGAACTCGTGAGAGAAGAAGTACCGACCGTAACGGAAGTAGAAGAAACGGACGTAATTGAAACCTCTTCCAACAGTGAGACCGTGGAACACTCAACTGTTCCGAAAGAAGTCGTATTAGACGAAGCGGAAGCAGATGCTGGTCTTGTACCGGTGACGGACGTCGAATTACTCGTACCGGAACCTCACACAAGTGAAGAACTCGTGAGAGAAGAAGTACCGACCGTAACGGAAGTAGAAGAAACGGACGTAACTGAAACATCTTCCAACAGTGAGACGATGGAACAATCAGCTATTACGACAGAGGCATCAAATGAAGCGTCTGCTGATGAAAAAGAAGCTGAGCAACAATTGGAGAGCTTCGAACCGATTCTTGATACATCTGCTATTGAAGTAGATCAAGATTCATCTGTTACCGAGGTGGATAAACCTGTTCAGTCGGAAGTGAAAAAACCGGTCGGACCGCCTGTCAACGTCGTCATGACAACGAAAGACTTGATGGCGATGTATCGCGCACGTCGCGAGCAAAATAATTTACATGGTAAAAAATAAATCGGTTTGCTATAATGGTACAGGTTTTGTACCCGAGCCCGATGGTACGGACCGGAACGTGAATTGGAGGGCTTTTATATGACAAAGTATCATTTTGTTGGAATCAAAGGAACGGGGATGAGTGCGCTCGCCCAAGTACTACATGAGATGAATCATGAGGTACAAGGTTCAGACATCGAAAAGCACATTTTTACTGAAGACGCGTTACGAGCTAAGGGAATTCCATTTTTCCCGTTCAATGCGGATAACATCAAAGAAGACTACGTCATCATCCAAGGGAATGCCTTTGGGGATGATCATCCAGAAATCGCACGGGCAAATGAACTTGGTTTAACCATCCATCATTATTACGATTTCTTAGGACACTTAGCAAATGAATATCGTTCAGTCGCCATTACAGGCTCACACGGAAAAACGTCGACGACAGGTTTGCTTTCACACGTCTTAAGTGGAATCACACCAACGGCTTTCTTGATCGGAGACGGTACAGGAGCAGGTGTAGAGGATGCGAAGGCATTTGTCTTCGAGGCATGTGAATACAAACGTCACTTCTTATATTACAAGCCGGACTACGCTATCATGACGAATATCGACTTCGATCATTCGGATTATTTCACAGGAATCGATGACGTCGTTTCGGCATTCCAAGAGATGGCGATGCAGGTTAAGCAAGCGATCGTTGCTTGTGGAGATGATGAGCATCTTCAAAACATTCAAGCGAATGTACCTGTTCTCTATTATGGATTTGGAGAAAACAATGATTTCCGCGCAGAAAACGCGACGTCAACGCCAGACGGTACATCATTTGATGTCTATTTACGTGATGATTTCTACGGCACGTTCCTCATTCCAGGATTCGGTCGTCATCATGTCTTGAATGCACTTTCTGTCATTGCGATCTGTCAGTACGAAGGATTGAGCAAAGACGACGTTGCTGAACGTTTAGCTACATTTGGTGGTGTGAAACGCCGCTTTAGTGAGTCGGAATTCGGCACACAAATCCTAGTAGATGATTACGCGCACCATCCGAAGGAAATCAGCGCAACGATTGAGTCGGCACGAAAGAAATATCCGGACCGTGAAGTCATTGCGATTTTCCAACCGCATACGTACACACGCTTAAAATCATTCATGGATGATTTCGCGACTTCTTTACGTGAAGCAGATGCGACATATCTATGCGAAATCTTTGGATCGGCACGTGAGCAGGAAGGGCAAGTTCGCGTCGAAGATTTACAAGAGAAGATTCCGCAAGCTTCTATTCTGACACGCGACAACGTTTCTGTCCTACGTCAGCATGAAAATGCTGTGCTTCTGTTCATGGGAGCAGGCGATATCCAAACGTACCAGCACCAATACCAAAGTGTAAAATAAATAACCGATCAAAAAGTGTCACTCGACTGGAGTGGCACTTTTTTTGTCGTAATTTTGAATTATGATAATAATTTCAAAAAACCGATGAGGAAAATCTAAAATAGGATTGCATCTTGAAATAAAGTTTGAAATAGTGTGTATGTGTTGAAGTTATTAACAGAAAGGAAAGACACCATGGGACAGATTTTACTCATCTTATTGCTCCAGTTGATTTACGTTCCTGTATTGACATTACGGACGATCATGCTCGTCAAAGGGCGGACGGTCATCGCCGGATTATTTGGAACGGTTGAAACATTAATTTACATTTTTGCACTAGGAATCGTGTTCCAAGACTTAACGACACTCGGTATGGTCGTTTATGCGCTCGGATTTGGTCTAGGAATACTCGTCGGTGGATATGTCGAACGAAAACTCGCCATCGGTTACAATATGATTCAAGTGCATACGCAAGAATTTCCAGCGGAACTGATTCAAGTCATTCGTGATAATGGATTTGGTGTGACACATTATCAAGGACAAGGACGCGACGGTGTCCGTTACCGGTTAGATGTTCTTGCAGCCCGAACACGTATGAAAGTGTTACGTAATCTCGTTGAGGAATACGAGCCAAAGGCCTTCCTCGTTGCCTTTGATTCCGTTGACTTTAAAGGTGGCTACATGTTGAAAGGTCTAAAACGCCCTCGTTGAATGACTCTTCCTGAAAATGATGTTTATCCTTTGTTATTTAAGGATAAAGATGAAGTAGGACGTCATTTGAAATCAGGAAAGGGGAATGTCAGATGATTAGTAATCATGCAAAATCAGCTTTAAATCAACAGGTAGCAAACTATGGAGTACTGTTCGTTAAACTCCACAATTATCATTGGTACATTAAAGGACCAGATTTCTTAACACTTCACGAGAAGCTCGAAGAACTGTATACATGGGTGTCTGAACAATATGATGTCGTTGCGGAACGTCTCCTAATGAATAACGGAACACCTTCTGCGACACTGAAAGAGTATTTAGAGCAAACGACGCTTGAAGAAGCGAAATCGGGGTTATCGGCAGATGAAATGATTGATTCTGTCATCAAAGACTTCCAACAAGTCCGAAAAGAGATGCTCGATGCGATTGAACATCTTGAGGCACAAGACGTGACGGTTGAAGATGATCTGCTTGGTCAAGCGAAGGAAATCGAAAAACAAATTTGGATGCTTCGTGCGACATTGAAAAAATAAGTTAAAGAAAACGGATGACCCGGTCCTGTAAAGGATCAGCCATCCGCTTTTTCTTATTTCAAGTTTTCAGGATTGAGGACTTCGAGTTCTGGAAGGACGAAACGACCGTCTTTGCGGATCAATACGTCGTCGAACCAGATTTCTCCACCACCGTAATCAGGACGTTGGATGTTAACGAGATCCCAGTGAACGGATGAGTCATTACCGTTGTAGGCTTCTTCGTAAGCTTGACCTGGTGTGAAGTGGAAGCTGCCATCGATCTTTTCATCAAACAAGATATCTTTCATCGGATGCTGGATGAATGGATTGACACCGATCGCGAATTCGCCGACGAAACGAGAACCAGCATCTGTATCGAAGACTTGGTTGATTCGATCTGTATCGTTTGCCGTCGCTTCTACGATTTTACCGTCTTTGAACGTCAGTTTGACGTTTTCAAAGGTGAACCCTTGATACGGAGATGGTGTGTTATATGAGATGACACCGTTGACCGAATCCTTGACCGGTGCCGTAAAGACTTCGCCGTCTGGAATGTTGGCGTTTCCAGCGCATTTGATGGCTGGGATGTCTTTGATCGAAAACGTTAGATCCGTTCCTGGTCCGACGAGGCGAACGCGATCCGTCCGGTTCATCAAGTCGACGAGTGGTTCCATCGCTTGGCCCATTTTTTCATAATCAAGCGTACAGACATCAAAGTAGAAGTCTTCGAATGCTTCTGTCGATTGGTTGGCAAGTTGTGCCATCGATGCAGTTGGGAAACGAAGGACGACCCATTTCGTTCCTTTGACACGATCTTGTGTGTGCATCTTACCGATCGTTTGACCGTACAGTTTCATTTGTTCAGCCGGCACATCTGATAATTCATTGATGTTATCACCAGCACGTAGTCCGATGTATGCGTCCATCGCTTGCATCTGCTTGCGTTCAATGTCTGCCATCAATTGGAGTTGCTCTTCTGAAGCATTTCGGTATAATTTTCGTAGGATACGATTATCCTTAAGTAAGACGAACGGATGACCGCCAGCCGCGTAGGCAGCTTCAACGAGTGCCTCGACCAGTTCGCGTTCGATGCCGAAGTTTTCAATCAATACTTTTTCACCAGGTTCAAGGGCAACCGAATAGTTAATGAGATTCGTTGCCAGTTGAGTAAGACGTGGGTCACGCATGAAATTTCCCCCTCGAAATGGATGATATAGGTTTCAATTATCATTGTAACGGAAATAAACCATTTGGAGTAGCAGGAACGACTTGCTGCACGTCGAACTAACAATAAAAGACTATGCAAAAAAATTGGAGGCAAGAACCATGGAAATCACATTAGGCGGAATCGCCGGATTAGTCGCTGCGATCGCATTCGTAGTGCTCGTCATTTTCCTTGCCCGTGTATTAGGTGCTGCGAGTAAGACGCTCAACAATGTAGCCAACACGACAGCAGGACTTGAACGTCAATTAGACGGTATCATGATGGAGACGACAGCGTTGTTACATAAGACGAATCGTCTGGTAGATACGATTGAAGAAAAAACAGAATTGCTTGCACCTGTCGCAAACTCGATCGAAGAACTCGGTACGTCTTTAAACAAAGTGACAGATTCTGTCCGAACAGTATCCGATACGGTTGCTGGTGCGGCGGATACGAATAAAGAACAGATTGCGCAAGCAGTCCGTTGGGGCTCAGTCGCTGTAGAGTTATTTAAGAAAAATAAACCGGCAGAAACTACGGTTCAAAATCATTCGACGGCAACGACGACGGTTGAGAAAAAGCCACGTCGTCGATTCCGGAAAAAGGCAGAGGCGCCGGTCACACCGGAAGTCGTATCTGTACCAGACGTCGAAAGCATTCCAGATGAGTTGAAGGGAGATCGTAAATCATGACGAAACAACACCCATATCAAGCACAAGATTCTTCTAAAGGAGGAGGCTTCCTTGCCGGAATCATCGTTGGTGGATTGATCGGTGCTGCGGCAGCTCTCCTTTCTAGCCCGAAATCAGGCCGCGAGATGCGCGACATGATCGATGAGCGTACAGCGCCTGCGCGTCAACGTTTGACGGAACAGACACAAGTCGTTCGCGAAAAAGCAGAACCACTCGTAGGTGAGTGGATTCAACTAGCAAAAGATAAAGCAGCACCTGTCATTGAAAAAGCAAAGAATAATCCAACGGTTCAAGAAGCGGCACAATATGCGGGCTTTGAGAAGGATCAGGCAAGCATTGATGCTGCTCTCGCAGAAGCAGAACAACTCGTACGTGACATCGAACGTGAAATTGGCGACGAAGTCGATGGGGCGTCAGTGGCAGAAGAAATCGACACGGAGACGGTCGTTGAACTTTCGGAGTTACGTGAACAGTTAGCAGACGAACAAGATGAAGACAATGATCCGCAGTCTGATGTGAATCATAAGAAATAATCAATAAATGAGGAGCTCTCATCATGAGGGCTCTTTTTCTATGTTTCCTTATAGAGAAAACATAAAAAAATTATATGAAAAAACGTAATTTATTTTCATATTTTAAGAAATCATGCAGCTTCTTTATGTACAACAGGGAAAGAGTTCGCTATAATTAGTTGCTATTACGAGCTATATGCTGATTAGGGAGTGGTAGGACATGGATCAACATGCAGAATTAAAAAGATTACGTGATGAACTCGATTTAGTGAATGCAGAATTATTGGAATTGATGAACCGACGTGGTCAAATTGCCGTCGAAATCGGAAAAGTCAAACGAGCACAAGGGCTAGATCGATACGACCCTGTTCGAGAACGTCAAATGCTCGAATCAATTGCCGCTAATAACCATGGACCTTTTGAAACAGGACGCCTTCAGCATGTATTTAAAGAAATTTTCAAAGCTTCTCTCGAATTACAAGGAGAAGATCGGACTCGGAAATTACTCGTATCACGGAAACAAAAACCGACGAATACGATCATCCGGATCGGAGATGCCGTCATCGGAGACGGTTCGCAACAATTGATCGCTGGACCGTGTGCGGTCGAGAGCGAAGAACAAGTATTTGAGGTCGCGGAACAGCTCGCGAAACATGGCGTGAAGTTCATGCGAGGCGGAGCGTACAAACCACGTACATCGCCTTACGACTTCCAAGGTCTAGGACTCGAGGGTCTAAAAATGTTGAAAAAAGCAGCCGACGCGCACGGTTTGCATGTCATCACTGAAATCATGACACCGAGCGTCGTTGAATCTGCTTTACCATATGTCGACATCATCCAGGTCGGCGCACGCAACATGCAAAACTTCGATTTACTCAAAGAAGTCGGTCGTACGAATAAACCGGTTCTTTTAAAACGAGGTCTTTCTGCAACACTCGAGGAATTCATGTACGCGGCTGAGTACATCATGGCAAGTGGTAACGATCAAGTCATCTTATGTGAGCGTGGTATCCGGACGTATGAACGTGCAACACGGAACACGCTTGATATCTCAGCAGTTCCGATTCTGAAGCAAGAGACGCATCTCCCTGTCATGGTCGATGTCACGCACTCGACAGGACGTAAGGATTTACTCTTGCCAACAGCAAAAGCGGCATACGCGATTGGAGCAGACGCTGTCATGGTCGAAGTCCATCCTTTCCCAGCACTTGCGTTGTCTGATGCGAACCAACAACTCGATTTCCAAGAATTCGATACGTTCATCGAAAACTTGACGACTACCTTTCCGGCACTAAACGTTCAATGATTTCCGAAAAAGGGTAACCTAAAGCGAATGAAAACGTTTTACAATGAAGGAAGAATGGGAAAAGAAAACTATCTTTTCCTGTCTTCCTTTCGTGTTGCCTAAAAATGAAAACGAAATGAAAACACTTGAGATGGATCATACTAAAGGAGGAATTTGTTTTGAATAGTAATATTACGATTTACGATGTCGCGCGAGAGGCTGCTGTTTCGATGGCGACCGTATCGCGTGTCGTCAACGGAAACCCGAATGTTAAACCATCCACACGAAAAAAGGTCCAAGACGCAATCGAACAGCTTGGTTATCGTCCGAATGCTGTTGCCCGTGGACTGGCAAGTAAAAAAACAACGACGGTCGGTGTCATCGTGCCCGATATCTCGAACATCTTCTTTGCGGATTTAGCACGCGGAATTGAAGATGTCGCGACAATGTATAAATACAACATCATTTTGTGTAACTCCGACCAAAACCGGGAAAAAGAGATTCATTTGCTCAATACATTACTTGGGAAACAGGTGGATGGAATCATCTTCATGGGCGGACGTCTGCATGAGGATCTCGTTCGTGAGTTTAAAACATCACCGGTACCGATCGTTCTTGCTGCAACGTTGAATCAAGATTATGATCTTCCTGCCGTCAACATCGACTATGAGAGTGCTGCGCACGATGCTGTGAAGTCTTTGATCGACCGTGGACATGAACGGATCGGGTTCATCACTGGACCACTCGAACAGCAAATCAATGGTGAAAAGAAATTTGCGGGTTATCGCCGAGCACTTGAAGAAGCAAATCTTCCGTTTAACGAGCAAAATGTCGTCCTTGGAAACTATACGTATGATTCAGGAATGAAGGCGATGAATCAATTGCTTGAACTTGGAGAAGATTGCCCACGCGCGATTTTTGCTGGAACGGATGAGATGGCTCTTGGTGTCATCCATGCCTTACAGGATGCTGGACACCGTGTACCGGAAGACTTCGAAGTCATCGGACACGATAACACACGTCTTGCGACGATGATTCGTCCGAAACTGACGACTGTCGTTCAACCGATGTATGATATCGGAGCAGTCTCGATGCGTCTATTGACGAAAATCTTGAACAAAGAAGAAATTGAAACGAACGATGTTACATTACCACACCGAATCGAACAACGGGATTCGACACGCCCTTAATCGAAAAAACGTCTCTTCTCTCAAGCAAGCTGCTTGAAAAAAGAGACGTTTTTTTATTTTGCGACGGTAATAAGTTCATCTTGATGATGGTGAAGTTGATCATTTTCGACATGGAGTCGAACCGTCGTCTGACCAGGTGCAGTCAATGTCACTTTCCCGCTGTACGCATCACCCTTTTTTTCTAAAGGAACATAGGTATGCTTTTCCATGCCGGTTTCGATGACTTCCACTTGTACGTTCGCCTTTAGCGGTTTCCCATCAAGGAAAACATGAAAGGAGACGGGAAGTTCAGCACCAGCTTTCGCTTTTGTTGCGCCCATGTAATGGACAGACAGACCGTCGACAGCTTCGTGATCATGTCCATGCTCGTGCGATGCTTCCTCTTTTTCATGTGAATGATCCATGACGACGAATGAGATCTTATCCATATGATGGAGTCCTTTTTTATCATTGATATGATACAGTCCTTCATATTCCCCTTCAGCAAGTTTTGCTTCCGCTTGATAAGAACCTGTCTTTTTCAAGGTTGCCTTGAACTTTTGATGGGCACCATCTTGTTTTCCGGCTTCCCAAACTTCAAATGTCACGTCTTCAAGGTTAACTGGTTTCTTTTGTTCGACAGCTGACGCTTTAAAAACAACTTTATCTTCTTCCATTGTCTTGGCTGGAACATTGACGTTGACTTCGACCGTCGGTTTTCCTGACCCTTGCATGTTATCGTGATCCATTGCCTGTTTTTCATTGCCACACCCTGCGAGTACGATCCCCGTCGACAGAATAAGACCGGAATAAAGCCATGCCTTTTTCATGATGATTCCCCCAACTATTATTCATTTACTAAGTAAAAATTCCATATTTAGTATAGCAACAAGTTGTGAACTCCGAACGAAATAAATGTGAAGATACAAAGTCAATTAATCAACGGAGTAGGGGGAAGTCGTAGTCAATTGTCTCTTACGCTCATCGCTAACGAACGGCCAAATCAATCGTTTGACGGTTTCCCAATTTTTTTCTTCGATTTCAGGTCGTCGCGGAATGGCCGGGTAGAGTGGCGTTGGATCATGCCAGTGTGTTGGCGGGGGTGTTTCTTCTCCACTCCAACGTTCTTGCCATGAAATAGGAATCTCTCCATGGAATGGAGCTTGTCCGGTCATGGCAGCAAAAACTTGACTCCACGCGCGGGGAACGACACGATACCAGTCATAGCCACCGCCTCCTAAAGCAACGATTTTTCCATTCGTATATTTATTTGCTGCAGCGACGGCGATTTGAGGTATCTGTTCATAACTTTTCATCGTTAAGGATAGATGAGTCAATGGATCAAGCGCGTGTGCATCGGCACCATTTTGCGTAATGATGAGATCCGGTTGGAACAATTCACAGGCTTCAAAGAGTGCCGTCTCATACGCGAGTAAAAACGAATCATCTTCCGTAAAGGCGTCCAGTGGCACGTTCCAACTAAATCCATACCCTTCTTCAGATCCCCGTTCCGTCACCATTCCCGTTCCTGGAAACAAATAGCGACCTGTTTCGTGGAGCGATAACGTCATGACGTCCTTTCGATTATAAAAGGCCCATTGCACCCCATCGCCATGATGGGCGTCCGTATCGACATAAAGAATTTTACAGTGATATTTTTCAATCATGGCTGCCATGGCGACAGCGGTATCGTTATAGACACAAAAACCAGAGGCACGTCCTCGGAATCCGTGATGCAATCCACCACCGATATGAAAGGTTCGTTTATATTGACCAGATAAGACGAGGTCACATGCTTCGATCGTGCCGCCGACAAGGAGAGAAGCGCCCGAATGCATCCCCTGGAACAAAGGTGTATCTTCTGTTCCTAACCCATACATTTGGGCTTTAAGTGGCGTTAATGCACCGGTCCCGGCTGCTTTGACTGCAGCAATATAATCCTGATCATGAACGAGTGCCAGTTCTTCATCGGTCGCATGACGCGGCGGGATACAAGGAATATCATCTAATTGATGCATCGCTTCAAGTAAGGAAACGGTTAATTCGAGACGAATCGGATTAAATGGATGTGTCTCCGAAAACCGATAAGTCGCTTCTTCAGGACTGTACAGATAGGCAAAATCCTTCATCTGCTCACATCCGGTCCAAGTACATCGAATCCTTCTTTGCGCAACTTTTCGATGATCCGAATCGGATTCATCGTCTGGACACGAAACGCAACGATCCGGACATACGGATCGTCTGTTGGATACACGAGTACATTTAAGATATTGATATTCGTTTTGGCAAGCAGTGCGGCAATTTTTGCTAATGTTCCAGCAGTGTTTTCAACACGGATTTCGATTTGAGAACTTGGTTCGAGTGCACCCGTCAATTGAACGAATGTCCGTAACAAATCCGTTTCCGTGACGACACCGACAAGGCGTCGACCGCGGACGATTGGCAGACACGTCAATCGATATTCATAAAACAGCACAGCCGCATCTTCGAGAAAATCGAGCGGGTGGGCCGTGACAGGACTTTCAATCATGATGCTTGAGACCGGATACTGTAGGTCTTGTTTTGCCGTATCCGGATGAAAGATGCTACTTGCGCTTTGAATTTCCTTTAGTCCGACAAGACCGACGAGTTCATGACGGGCATTGACGACAAGAATATGACGAATCTGATGACGTTGCATGAGTTCAACCGCATGCGCGATGGAATTCGTCGGTTGCATCGTGATGCACGTCGTATTCATGATTTGTTCGATTAACATGACGATTCCTCCTCGAGCTCAGTCATACATGAAACGTCTTCTCAAGCGTAGCGCATCAAAATGAGCGACGACTTCAGGTGAGACGTGTTTTCCGATACGCGCCATCAGGCAGTTGGCAGGATGGGAGGCGATTTCCGGATCGTCGGTCGGGAAGAAGACGAGACCACCATGGTTCATCATCTTCTCCATGATCTTCCGGTAATCCCAGACCGATAGTCCGCTCCCTTTTAGGTCCCAATGCCAATAATATTCAGTCGTTAAAATCAAATAGTGTTCCATGGCGGGGTCCAGCATGGAGATTTCAAGTAATTTTTTACCGATCTGTTGTCCGCGGAACCGAGAGGAGACTTCAATCGCTCCAAGTTCCAAGATGTACGGATTGTTTCCTTCACTCCACGTTTCATAGGGATCAGGGTATAAGTAAGTCACATAACCGATGATTTCCGTTCCTTGACGAGCGACGATGATCCGTCCTTCTTCAAGATCCGCAATCTCAACGAGCGCTTGATGTTGTTCAGCGGGTGGACGAAAAGCCGTCAACCCTGAATCGAGTGTATACGTTGCTAGTGTTTGACTCGGTACGGGACCTTCGATGTCGACAGGACCGAGTGATGTTTCGTGCGTCCGATGATTGAATTGTTTTTCAAACATGTAAGCGTCACCACCTTCCTATTCATTATAGACGAAAGCGCTTGAGCAAAGAGAGGGATTTTTTAACAAATTGACGGCAAATGGATTGAACTGACGGATAACTAGCTTATAATAAAGAGGAAAACATAGAAGGGGAGGAACGAGACATGAAAGTTTTGAAAGCGCTTCCGGGGAAGCATTGGTTAGCAGAATATGATGAAACGAACACGTACGACTGGAAAGATGCTGAGCAGTACTTTTCATGGGCGACAACGGGGAAAGTCAACATGGCTCATGAAGCAATCGACCGTCACGCAGAAGGCGAGCGGGCGAACAAGGATGCGCTGATCTATTTTGATGGAACGACGGAACAACGCTTCACATATGCAGATATGAAACGATTGACGAATAAAGCGGCAAACGTATTAATCGATGCAGGGGTCAAAACGGGTGACCGTATTTTCATCTTCATGCCACGTTCACCGGAATTGTATTTTGCCTTGCTTGGCGCACTGAAAGTAGGCGCAATCGTCGGTCCGTTATTTGAAGCATTCATGGAACAAGCGGTCCGTGATCGCCTGCTTGATTCTGAAGCGAAGTTACTCGTGACGACGAAGGCACTGCTCCCACGTGTTCCAGTTGGGGAACTGGAATCACTTGAAAAGGTAGTACTTGTCGACGAAGATGCCGAAGAATCGGACACATTACTCGATTTCCGCAAAGCGTTCGAGCAAGCATCCGATGTATTCGAACCGGTCTGGTTAGATCGTGAAGACGGATTGATCCTGCACTACACTTCAGGATCGACAGGGAAGCCGAAAGGTGTGCTCCACGTTCAAAATGCGATGATTCAGCACTTAATGACAGGTCGCTGGGTACTTGATCTCCAAGAAGATGATGTCTACTGGTGTACGGCTGACCCGGGGTGGGTCACAGGAACAAGTTACGGTATCTTCGCACCATTCTTGAATGGCGCGACGAACATCGTCGTCGGTGGACGCTTCAATCCGGATTTCTGGTACAGTGTCATCGAGAAGTACAAGGTAACGGTCTGGTATAGCGCACCAACGGCTTTCCGGATGTTGATGGGAGCAGGAGCGGATGTTGCAAATCATCATGATCTCTCAAGTCTTCGTCATGTATTGTCTGTCGGCGAACCGTTGAACCCAGAAGTCATTCGTTGGGGGAAAGAAGCCTTTGATCAACGGATTCATGATACATGGTGGATGACGGAGACAGGCGCGATGATGATTTGTAACTACAAGTCGATGGACATCAAACCGGGATCGATGGGGAAACCGATTCCAGGAACTCAGGCTGCGATCATTGATGATCAAGGAAATGAGTTACCGCCATTCCGAATGGGGAACCTTGCTTTAAAAACACCATGGCCATCGATGATGCGTCAAATTTGGAACAATCCGCAGAAATATGAATCGTATTTCTTTAAAGGATGGTATGTCTCAGGGGATTCTGCCTATATGGATGACGAAGGTTACTTCTGGTTCCAAGGACGTGTCGATGACGTCATCATGACGGCTGGAGAACGGGTTGGTCCGTTTGAAGTCGAAAGTCGTCTCGTCGAGCATCCAGCTGTCGCGGAAGCTGGTGTCATCGGGAAACCAGATCCAGTCCGCGGTGAAATCATCAAGGCATTCATTGCCTTGCGTGATGGTTACGAGCCAACGGATGAGCTAAAACAAGAAATCCAAGCATTCGTTAAAGAGGGGCTTGCTGCTCACGCAGCACCGAGAGAAATCGATTTCCGAGATAAGTTGCCGAAGACACGAAGTGGTAAAATCATGCGCCGTGTTCTGAAAGCGTGGGAGTTGAATCTTGAAACAGGCGATCTGTCGACGATGGAAGATTGAACGAAAAAAGGATGAATCACCGTGACAGGTGATTCATCCTTTTTGTTAGTTTTCAGAAGCAGCATCGTTTTTCTTTTCATCTTGTTTCTTCTGTTGTTCTTGTTGTTTCTTTGCCTCTGCTTCTTTCTTCTTAGCATCAGCTTCTTTTTGCTTAGCGTCCGCTTCCGCTTTCTTTTTTGCCTCTGCTTCAGCTTTTGCCTCTGCTTCGGCTTTTGCTTTTGCGTCGGCAGCACGTTTTGCGTCGTCGGCTGCTTTTTTCTTGGCATCAGCTTCAGCTTTTTCTTTAGCCTGATCTTGTTCTTTTTGTTGCTCTTCTTTCTTCTGTGCGTCCGCTTCTTTTTTCTTTTCTTCTGCTTCTTTCTTTTTCTTCGCTTCGGCTTTTTTCTTCGCTTCGGCTTTTTTCTTTGCTTCTTCCGCTTTTTTCTTCTTATCTTCTTCTTTGAAGCGACCACTGTTTTTAAAGTCGTTTGCTGTTACAGAAGATGGTTGCGTGAAGCGGGCACCGGATTTGAAGTAGCTACTGTTCGCGGCATACGTCGCATTCGCCATTTGTGACCACAGCGTTTGTGTTCGTTGGTAATACGTCGTTGGACCGATGAGCGAGTTGTTCTGATCGTGTCCTGTCCAAACGGCAAGCGTTACACCAGGAGTGGAACCGACAAGGTAAGAGTCTTTAACATCGTTCGTCGTACCTGTCTTACCAGCCCAATCTCCAGGAACGTTTAATCGACTTTTTGCAAACGTTGCTGTACCTTTTGAGAAGACGCCACGCATCATATCAAGCGTCAGGTAAGCTGTTCGTGGTTCATAAATTCGTTTTTTCTTCGGTTTTGCTTTATAGATATCTTTTCCGTCTTTCGTGATTTTCGAAATGACGTATGGTTGCACGAATTCACCATAGTTGGCGAGTGTCGCGTAAGCACCGGCAAGTTCGACAGGTGTGATCTCCATCGTTCCGAGTGCTGCTGAAGGGGCATAACGAATCGCATCCGGTACTTCAACACCCATATCGACGAGTTTTTGAATCGAGTTCGACATGTTCATCTTCTCGTAAATCTTAACGGCAGGTACGTTCAATGAGAGTTCAAGTGCTGTACGAACCGTCACGTTTCCACGATAACGTCCACCTTCGTTCTTGATCGGACGATCGCCTGGTTGACGTGGTACGGTCTGATAGTAGTACTCTTCATCATTGACGGTAGATGCCGGAGTGATTAAACGATTTTCAATCCCGTTCGAATAGACGAGAATTGGTTTTGCCGTTGACCCGATTTGACGTTTCGCTTGGAATGCTCGGTTGAAATCATCGGCTTTTCCATCAAGGTAACGTCCACCAACGAATCCGAGAATACGACCCGTCTCATTCTGAACCATGACCGCAGCTGTCTCTTCTGGATCTTGTTTCGAAACGGTTTTTTTCGTTTTTGGATCCACGACTTGTTTGTACTGCATGCCGCCAGGGAAGTTCCCGTTGTTCTTCGCAGGTTGTTGCATCGATTCATGAATTTTTTTATCTAGCGTCATATGAACTTTGTATCCACCTTGACGGAGTGCAACCAGTGCTTGATCTTGATAGTTTGCCCGGACTTCTGCCAGTTCAGACGGTTTGACTTCGTCTTCTTTCACACCATCTTGTTTCATCAAGTACTTCGTCATGATCTTCGTCGCTTCACGTTCTGCTAAATCATAGACATACGGATACGTGTCACGCGAACGTTTCGACTGTTTCGCGAAGTCTTTCGTGATGTCGTGTTTGATTGCTTTTTCATATTGTTCTTTCGTAATGTTTTTTGCGACATACATTCGCTTCAACACGGTCTTCATCCGATTGACACTTGGCGTCAAGTCCTTTTTGACGACACCGCCCTGTAGATAAGGTGTGTAGTAGTAAGGGTTTTTCGGAATACCAGCGAGGAAAGCTGCTTGTGGTAACGTCAGTTTTTTCGCTGATTTGTTGAAGACCCCTTGGGAGGCAGCTTCGATACCAGCGATGTTACGCCCGAGTGAATTTCGTCCGAATGAGACGACATTCAAATATGCCTGTAAAATTTCATCTTTTGACATCGCATTTTCAAGGCGGAGCGCTAAGATGATCTCTTTTGCTTTCCGTTCGAATGAAACTTCGTTCGTCAGGATTTGGTTTTTAATTAATTGTTGTGTCAGCGTACTTCCGCCGGTGCGTGACGCTGAATTTGTCAATTCTTGTAAGACTGCTCGTAAAGTCGCTTTTGGAACGACTCCATCATGTTGATAAAAATCTACGTCTTCCGTTGATAGAAGCGCATCAATTAAATAAGGGGAGATATTCTTGATATCAACCGGCTGACGTTCTTCATCCGTTGAGATGTTCGTCAGCTTTTCGCCACTTCCCCAATAAATTTGACTTGTCACCGCATAACTGTTCACTTCTTGTTTCATCTCAGTCAAAGGTGGTGCTTTCGTATCTTTGACGAGGGAAGCGAAATATCCTCCAGCCGCTCCGACAGAGAAGCTGCCGATGAGAAGGACTGCTATGATGAGGAATAAAATGATGTTCCACGAAACATCGTATGTGATATTCGACCAGTGCCGAACGGCTTTCGTCCGGGGGTGATTCCAAAACTTGAACCAGTTCTCGCGCATAAATGATCTCCTTTGCATCTTAAACTTAGGTGTAAATTAATATTAAATCACAGATAGACGTATTATACCATAAATCCACCAGTGAAATCGGACTTGACAGCGGATTCGCCTTCGACGTATCATGAAACCATCTTATTTTCATATATTACGTTAAACAGTGATCGGAATACAGTAGTAAGTCACTCCCTGTGACAGAGACCTAGTGGTGCTGCGAACTAGGACACAGTGAACTTACGAATTACGCTTCCGGGAGTTTCTTGAGAAATCAAGCGGTCCGTCCCGTTATCGACGAACCAAGTGGTCCTTTTATGTAAAGGGCAATCAGGGTGGTACCACGGAATTTTCCGTCCCTTCGTCTTAGACGAAGGGACGGTTTTTTATTGTTAAAAGTGAACTTTAGGAGGAGACACAATGACGTTATTAGAGGATTTAGAATTTCGCGGTTTAATTAACCAAATGACGGATGAAGAAGGACTTAAGACATTACTCGAGACACCAACGACGCTATACACGGGTTTCGATCCAACAGCTGATTCATTGCACATCGGGCACTTGTTGCCGATTTTAGTCTTAAAACGATTCCAACAAGCAGGTCACCATGTCGTAGGTCTCGTCGGTGGGGCGACGGGAATGATTGGAGACCCGAGTGGTCGCGCAACGGAACGTTCATTGAACACATCGGATATCGTTGAAGAATTTGCAAACCGGATTAAAGATCAACTGTCGCGTTTCTTACCGCTTGAAGGAGAGAACCCGGTCACGATCGCCAATAACTTGGACTGGACGAGAGACTTGACGATCATCGATTTCTTGCGTGATATCGGAAAACACTTCCCGGTCAGCTACATGCTTGCGAAAGACTCTGTTGACTCACGACTTCAAAACGGAATCTCGTTCACTGAGTTCTCATACATGTTACTTCAATCGTTTGACTTCTTGAAACTTTACGAAGACAAAGGATGCCGCCTTCAAGTCGGAGGAAGTGACCAGTGGGGGAACATCACAGCAGGGATGGAATTGATTCGTCGTGCCGGTCATGAAGAAAAAGCATTCGGTTTGACGGTACCGCTCGTTACAAAAGCAGACGGTCAAAAGTTCGGTAAGACAGCAGGTGGTGCGGTTTGGTTAGATGCTGACAAAACATCACCGTACGAGTTCTACCAGTTCTGGTTCAACGTTGACGATCTTGACGTCATCAAGTTCTTGAAATACTTCACGTTCTTAACGCACGAAGAACTTGATGCGCTCGCAGAAGAAGTTAAAGCAGCACCAGAGAAGCGCGTCGCACAACGTCGTCTCGCAGAAGAGATGACCGTTCTCGTCCATGGTGAAGAAGGTCTGACACAAGCACAACGTATTACGACGGCACTCTTTAGTGGAGATATTAAATCGTTGCAAGTCGAAGATATCGAAGATGCGTTCAAAGGAATGCCACGCTTTACACTCGGTGAAGCGACAAATCTCGTCGACGTTCTCGTTGAGGCGAAGATCAGTCCGTCAAAACGTCAAGCACGTGAAGACGTAACAAACGGTGCGATCTACCTGAACGGAGAACGCGAGCAAGATTTAACGAAAGAAATCACGGAAGCTGATGCAATCGGTCGCTTTACGATCGTACGTCGCGGAAAGAAAAAATACTTCGTCGTCGAGCATGCTTGATGATCAATTAAATAGGGTTAACTCAAAAAAGAATGACTTGTCTTTTCACGCCCTTTCCTCAGGCGAGACACAAGCCAGTTTTCCTGCTTCACTTCAGCAGGAAAGCGGGTCTTGTTTGTCTCTGACAGCGCAAAAATGCGCTTATTCCTGTAGGAGTTGCGTGCAACGAGTCATTCTTCTTTTTACGAGATAAGGGTGGCAGACTCATGATCTGCCACCCTTATCTTTTTATAAATTGACTTATGAGTCAGCCTCGTATTTTTAAGCTGTTCGGAATAAACGGAGTGGTAACAAGCGAACGGCAATCGTCGTGGCGATGACAGCTTTGATTGTATCCCATAGGACAAACGGATAGTTAATCGCAAAAGCATCTTTGAACGATAGATCGAGTACAGCCATTAGACCGAATGTGCCAAGCAGGTAAACTAAACCAAGTCCGAAGACGATCATCCCGATGAAGAGAGGAACGAAGCGGCGCGTTTTTTCTGCAACAAGACCGATGAAGAAACCGGCAATCGGAAAGGCAATCAAGTACCCAACGGTTGGTCCGACGAATGGAGCAAGTCCACCTTTTCCGCCAAGCACCGGTAGACCAGCTGCTGCGAGTAATAAGAAAATCAAGACAGCGAGTCCGCCACGTTTGCCACCAAGGATTGCGCTGACCGTCATGATCGCGAGCATCTGAAGCGTGATCGGAACGGCACCGACAAGTTGAATCTGTGGCAAAGAACTGACGGCTGCGATGATGGCAGCACCAAGGGCAATGAATGTTAAATCTCTTGTTTTCATGAATGAAGTCCTCTTTTCTGTTTGTGTTAACTATGTATATTTAAAGGTTAACACAAACAGGTAAATGACGTCACTCTTTTTTTAAGACCAGGTATACATTTTAGTCATAGGTATAAAAAAAGCACCCACCGAAGTGAGTGCTGGAACAATCGATTAACGTGAGTAGTACTCGACGACGAGTTGTTCTTGGATTTGATCGTTCAATTCAGAACGCTCTGGAAGACGGACGAATGTTCCTTCGAGCTTCTCAGCATCGAAAGTAACGAAGTCTTTAGTTGCTGGAGCAACTTCGAGTGCTTCTTTGATAACGACAAAGTTCTTCGATTTTTCGCGAACTGAGATCGTTTGACCTGGTTTCACGCGGAATGATGGGATATCAACGCGTTGTCCATCAACTTGGATGTGACCGTGGTTGACGAGCTGACGAGCAGCACGACGTGTACGAGCCATACCCATACGGTAAACGACGTTATCAAGACGTGCTTCGAGTAAGAACATGAAGTTCTCACCGTGGATACCAGGCATTTTGCCAGCATCGTTGAAGATACGGTTGAATTGGCGTTCGTTTACTCCGTACATGTGACGAAGTGTTTGCTTCGCTTGAAGTTGAAGACCGTACTCAGATACTTTACGACGGCTGTTACCGTGTTGACCTGGTGCGTAAGGGCGTTTTGCGATTTCTTTTCCTGTTTCAGTAAGTGAGATACCGAGACGACGTGAGAGTTTCCAAGCTGGACCTGTATAGCGAGCCATAATAAGACTCCTCCTTATTGTTCGTTATTATTTGCATAAAAATAATAACGCCATCAAACCCACATTACGCCCATTTCATGATGTGGCACCCTCGCTTGATAGCAAAGTTACACGATGCCCCTCCGGTTATTCACCGAGTCATGAAATGTGATACGTAAGCGATTTGACCGCTATCGTTATCATTTCTGCACTTTTACAAGTATACGGTGTGGACAATCGACTGTCAATCAGAATTACAGATGGCGAAGCAGAGTCGTACAGAATGCTTCTAGACCAGCTTGATCGACTTCGTCAAAACGATTGAATTCTGGGCTGTCGATATCGAGGACACCGATCGTTTGTCCGTCTTTGACGAGTGGAATGACGATTTCTGAATTCGAAGCCGCGTCACATGCGATGTGACCTGGGAACTGATGCACATCTTCGATTCGTTGTGTCGTTTGCTCTGCTGCAGATGTTCCGCAGACACCACGACCGAATGGAATACGGACACATGCTGGAAGTCCTTGGAACGGTCCGAGGACAAGTTGGTTTTGCTCCGTATCCGTCAAATAGAAGCCGACCCAGTTGATACGGTCGAGGAACTGGTTGAGCAACGCGCTCGCATTCGATAAGTTCGCAACTTGATTGTCTTCTCCCATTAATAACGCATCAAGTTGTTTTGAGAGCATGTCATATTGTTTCGTCCGGTCACCTTCATATGTCTTTGTTTCGAACATAATAAAAATTCCTCCCATGAAAAGCGTATTTTTTTTAGTTTAACGAGTTTTTGCGTAGCTGACAAACAATTGATTTTTGGAAAAAGGATTCAAAACAGCGGAAGAAATCAGGAAAAGCCCTTGTAAATCTATGCAAAACGGTTGCGCTATACTATTATAAGGATAAGATTATTGCGATTTAGAGAAAATCTAAAGTCGTAGGACAGAGTGGAGGTCGTGACAAATGTGGGCATGGGTGATCGGAGTCATCGTCATCGTATTACTCGTCATGCTATTTAGCATGATCAGTCGAAAAAAATACTACGCGAAAATCGATGAACTTGATATGCGCAAACAAGGCATCGTCAGTGCATCGATTCCAAAGGAGTTGCAGGACTTAAAGCAACTACCGATGGCGGGTGAGACGGAGACGAAGTTCAGCTCCTGGCATCAAGCGTGGGAAGAGTTATTAACGGTCCACGTCGCCCAAATCGATGAGACCCTTTACCGGGCGGAGGAAGCGCTCGATAAATATCGGTTCATCGCCGTCAAGAATGACCTCGAAGTAACGGAACAATTGATTGCGGAACTCGAAGGATTGATCGATGAAATGCTCGTCGAGATGTCGACGTTCAAAACGAATCAATCGGTTCTAGCCGAACTGAAAGCGCAAGGGGAAGCCGATTCAGGGCAAGTTCGGAAATCATTATTGATTCAAGCGAATTCATTCGGTCCGGCGCTTGCGCGTCTGGAAGAACGAAGTGAACAGATCGACGCGCACTGGAATGAGATGTGTCAGTACGAAGCTTCAGGTGAAGTGACGAAGGCGTATGAAACAAGCTTGTTACTCGAGCAAGAAGTAGCAACGACGCGTCAACTCGTCGAACTCGTACCGAAACAATGGAAGATTCTCGCTCATGAATTGCGTCAACGGATTGATCAGCTTGGAGCGGGCTATAAGGAGATGTCGTTAGATGGGTACCCACTTGAACCACTCGGTCTCCAATCCGAGATCAAACGGTTCGAGGAACAACGTCTGAGCCTCTCTGAGAAAATCGAAATGCTAGAAGTCGACGGGTTGGAAGAGGCGATTCAACAGTTATCGGCCGATGTTGATCAAATGTATGATACATTCCGTCGTGAGGTCGATGCGCGTCATCAAGTGAAAAAAGAAAATCAATTCTTGAAACAAAAAGCGCTACGGATGCGTGAACGGATTCATCAATTGGCACAAGAATTCAGCATCTTACGTGAAAAATATGAAATCTCAGCAGATTTAGGGATTCATTATGAGACGATCCAGCGTGACGAAGAGCTACTGTTTGAAGCTGCAAAAGATCTCGATGAGTCGATTGCCGGAAAAATCATTCCGTTCAGTATGCTCGAAGATCAGATGCGCGATGCGATTCGCCTCGAAGAACAGTTGATGATTCAGTACGAACGCTTTACGGTCGAACTCCAGGCACTTCGAAAAGAAGAGACGGAAGTTCGCGAACGAATCGTCGAATGGCGTCATCAGCTGTCGCAGACACGTCTCCGTCTGAAACGACTCGGATTACCGAACTTACCGGCTGAGGTGGAAGAAGCGCTCCGAAATGCGAATCGTTCACTGCAGACGCTTGAAACACGGCTCGAAGAGTTACCGTTTAACGTTCGATCGATCGTCGCACAAAGTCAAGACGTCCAAGAAACGTTTAAACATGTGCAAGAACGGTTAGATACATTAGTGTTCGAAGTCACGTATGCCGAACGGCTCGTCCAGTATGCGAACCGGTACCGTCGCCACGACAACGAGATACATATGTCGCTGACGATCGCGGAAACGAAGTTCTTAGCGGGAGACTATGAACGAACGATTGTCTTAGCGGAACGTGTCCTAAATGAATACGATCCGGCCGCGATCGAACGTATTAAACGGTCGTGTGCACCAGAAGAAACATTGCACGTTTAAATCAGGATCGACAATTCAGGGTGACCGTCATGGTCACCCTATTTTTGTAAAAAGAGGAGTGAGTGGAATGGGAACACTATACGTAAACGGATTGATTCGAACGATGGCACACGAAGAGGATGTCCATTCAGCGATGTTCGTCGAGAAGACGCGGATCATCGCGATGGGAGAGGAAGGAAAGCTACGCCGCCGTTTCGGTAGACGTATTGATCAAATTCACGACTTGAACGGAAAAGCTGTATATCCAGCCTTTACGGATGCGCATATTCATCTGATCGGTTACGGGGAAGCGATCAATCGTGTCGATGCCTCGCGCTATACGACGCTTGAAGCGTTAGGGCAAGCTTTTCTCAAGGCGGAACCAGTCAATGGGATCCATGTGGCAGAAGGCTATGACGAAACGAAGCTTGATCGTGCACCGACGAAAGCATGGCTCAATCAGTTGTTCCCTGATGCACCTGCCTTGTTGAAACGAACAGACCGGCATACAGCACTTGTCAACGATGTCTTGTTCCAACAGCTCGGATATAAAGCGTCGACTGTCATCGAAGGTGGAAAGGTCGGTATATCGGATAATGGTGAAGCTGACGGATTCTTGTACGATGCGGCGCTTGAACCTTTATATGCGTTACAAGCTGGAAACTTGGAGCGGAATAAATCGTCCCTCCGGTCAGCGATTAAGAATTTATACCAATACGGCATCATTGCGGCACACACAGAAGACTTGTCGTATCACGGTGATGTCGCGGACATCTTGCAAGCCTATAAGGAAGTGACGCAAGAGACAGGCTTCCATACGCATTTGCTCGTGCATCATCTTGTCATTGATGAGTTCGTGCAACAACAACCTACTTTACCGTCAACGATGTCAATTGGTGCGATGAAACTGTTCGTCGACGGCGCTCTCGGAGGACGAACAGCTCTTCTCGGTCGTGGTTATTCCGATGATCCGACGACACGTGGTATTGAAGTGCATACGCCAGAACAACTCGAGCAACTCGTCAAACGTGCACGTAGTTACGGGTTCACAGTCGCGGCACACGTCATCGGGGATTTAGCGATCGAGCGGTTCGTACAGGTGCTCGAGAAGTATCCTGCGCCAAAAGGGAAACGAGATCGCATCATTCATGCGACGGTCGTCCGACCAGAAACGCTTGCGCGAATTCGGAAGTTACCGGTCTTGATTGACGTCCAACCGGTCTTTTTACTGGATGACGCCGATTTCATCGTCGATCGACTCGGGTTGAACCGCTTAGACTGGAGTTATCGCTTACGTTCGTTAGCTGAGACCGGCGCATTATTGTGCGGCGGAGCAGATGCGCCGATCTCTGACCCCGATGTCCGACGGTCGCTTTATGCAGCAACCGAAGGAACAGCAGGGCGTGTCAATAAAACGAACGAGACGTTATCGATGTTTGAAGCCTTATTGCTCTTTACGAAAAATCCACATCTCGCGACGGAAACACATGGTCGAAAAGGATTGCTCTTACCTGGCTATGATGCCGACTTCGTCATCTTTGAAGAAGACTTCTATCGCCTGCGTGGGGAAGCGATCTTAAATAACCGTTTGGTCGAGACGGTCCAAGCTGGAAAAACCGTTTATCAGGCGGAAGCCGCGTTAGTGTGATGTTTGCGCATAGTGTGAAATAGCTTCCGAATAGAACGTGGATAGTCCAGGGGCATACGCATCGTAATAGGCACGGAATCGTTCGTCAGACACATACATCTGACCGAGTGAGGCAAAGAGAGATAATGCGCATGGGTAATAGTACGTATCGATGAAGTCATGTTGATCTTTGACGACTTGTTGAACGTCTGGATCCGTAGTCATGCGCCCGTCACGGTAAAGGACCGTCAAGCGCTGATCGAGCTGTTTGTGCATGGTGCTCAGTTGTTCTTTCTCATTCGGAGTACGTTGTTGTAGTCTTTTTGCACTGATTCGATAGGCGTCGGTGTCGCCGTAGTGTTTTTGGACTTCATCTGCATGTTGCTTTTCATGCGTAACGATCTCATCATGCCGTAAACCACGGAATAATTGTTCGTCTTTCATGGGGAGTCCTCCTTTTAACGTGAGTAATGTCTGTTCAGCGAGTTGAGCGAGCATTTGATAATGCGAAGCTTTTTCTTGAAGAAGCGCAATCTGCTTTTTCAGTGTCGTATGATGATTGGAATCAGGTTGCGTGAGTAATCTTCGGATTTCTGACAGTGGAAAATCAAGTGAACGATAGAGCAGGATTTGTTGTAAACGTAAAAGATCCTCTCTGCTGTAACTTCGGTGACCGGCATCGGTACGCTTTGGCACGAGGAGACCGATCGTCTCATAATGATAGAGTGTTCGTTTTGTGACGCCGGTCAGTTTGGCAATTTCCTGAGTGGAATACATCAGTTGTGTACCTCCTTTGATTGGAGTATAAGGGGTGACGTAACGGAAGACGCAATAAAAAAATCTGCCCCGAGGAGGCAGATTTTTTTATTGTCATAAGAACGAGCGTTGAATCTTATGCCAAAATGTATTATTCGTCAGTTTGACGGTTTTCAGTTCTTTTTCAGAAAGTTGGATATCGACTGAATCTGTTCGTGTGAGACTGAGTGCTTCGTTATCCATCCCGATGATCGGATAGTCGTTTCCGTCTTCGATGATGCGTAACGAGAGTTTCCGTCCACGGTTCAGTAGGAAAGCAGAACCGAGTGTCCGGTACCGGTTGTTGTTGACCGAAGCAATTTCGCTGACTTGAAGACAGTGGATCAATGGATCGACGATCGCACCAGAGAGTGACTTATTATAAGCCGTAGAGCCCGTCGGTGTTGAGATGACCATCCCATCCCCGCGGAATGTCTCAAACAGGAAGTCATCGATATAGACTTCGATCGCGAGTGATTTGATGATGCTCGACTTCACGGAACATTCGTTCAGACAGAGCATCGGTGGTCCACCGTTGATGGATGCTTCGAGCAGTGGATAACGACGTACTTCGATTTCACCATCCGAGACACGGTTGCCTGTCTCTTTAAAGATCGCTTCGACCGCCGAAAGATCATTGATATCAAAATCACAGTAGAACGAGTTTGGTCCTTCAGCGAATCCAACATAGATGGCATCATCACGGAAACCTGTGAAGCGTGCCGCTTGCAAGAAAGCCCCATCTCCACCAATCGAGACGATGATGTTTGCTTGTCGGTGATCTTGGACGACGTTCAGTCCATATCGTGTACCGACATCAATCAACTTTCGCACCTGCGTCTCGTGTCTTTGTGTATTTCGGTAGTACAGGTAGACATTATTTCGAGCCATGGTCAATTCCCCCTTGAAAGCGTTTCATGAACTCTTTCATTATACCTGTTTTTTGGAAAGACGGGTACTGAAGTCCATCAATTATGGCAGAATGCTTGCCATCTTCGCAGATCATTCCTATAGTTAAATAGAAAATACAGTATATCCAATCAGGGGAAATGGGGAATTCATATGGCAACTTTTAAAGAAAATCCAATCACACTTCAAGGTACAGCAGTTCAAGTCGGACAAACAGCACCTGACTTTCAAGTGTTAGCTAACGACTTATCACCGGTAACACGTGATACATATCAAGGTGTTCGAATCATCAGCGTTGTCCCATCAATCGATACAGGCGTTTGTGATGCGCAGACACGCAAATTCAATGAAGAAGCAGCAACAATCGAAGGTGTGACGGTCATGACGATCTCAAACGACCTTCCGTTCGCACAACGTCGCTGGTGCGCATCAAGCGGTCTCGATCAAGTCGTGACGTTGTCTGATCACCGCGATCTTTCATTCGGTACACAGTATGGCGTAGCCATCGAAGAATTACGCCTGCTTGCACGTTCTGTTTTCGTTCTTGATTCAAACAACGAGATCACGTACGTTGAATATCTTGAAGAATCAACAGACGAAGTTAATTTTGAAGCAGCACTCGCTGCAGCGCGTGAAGCGAAGTAAGAATGGTTTACAAACGCCGCTGAAGCGTTACAATGGAACTAATGATAGAAACGGCTCCCGCTCTACGGGGGGCCGTTTCGTTTTGGAGAGGATGACGTACATGGAGCCGTTAGAAAAGTTATATAAGGAATTAACACGTCAAACAAAACAAATCGAACGTGATCTTGATATGCCCTATTTAGAAGCGTTGACGACGGTGATTGATCGATTGAACGATCGTCATACTGAAAATGTAGATAAAGAGGTCATTCGGAAGGCAGTGTCGCTTGCTATTTTAGAAGGGATGAAACAAGCGCAACCGAACCATTTGCCGACGCCAGACAGTGTCGCTTTGTTTGCTGGTTATCTAATCGGGAAATTGGTAGGTAAGGAGGACATCCGATTACTTGAGTTGGGGAGTGGGACGGGTGGCATGTTACATGCTGTCTTAAGTCAGCTTTCGACAGGTACAGCCGCTGAGGCGGTCGAGGTAGATGAGACATTGATTCGTTTATCAGCAGCGGTAACGGAATTACTCGACTATCCAGTCACGTATACCCATCAAGATGCGTTACGACCATTATTGTTAGATCCAGTTGATCTTGCGATGGCCGATCTTCCTGTCGGTTATTATCCGGATGAAGAGGCTGCCGCGTCTTACATCTTGAAACGAGACGAAGGCATGAGCTATAGTCATTTCTTGTTGATTGAACAGGCGATGCAATACGTCAAACCAGGTGGATTCGGTGTCTTCGTTATCCCGAACGGTCTGTTCCAGCATGATACGGAAGGGAAGTTGAAACAGTACTTCGAATCAAAAGCGCATGTCATCGGTATTTTGCAGTTGCCGCTCACGATGTTCAAACAAGAACAGGCAGCAAAAAGTTATTTGATCGTCCGTAATCATTTAGCCGGTATGAAGATGCCGAAACAAGCATTGCTTGCTGAGTTGCCATCGTTCACAGATGCCCGCGCCTTTGGTGGTATGGTGAAACAGATTGATGAATGGATTAACACAGAATTAAAATGAATTACGCAAAGTGATTGAAATCTGTCGTTAATTTGACTATTCTAGTTGTAGAACAGAAATAGAAGAAAACCTAAACAGATGTGAATGTTCATTGGATTCAAATGGAAAAGGGGAAAAATCATGGCAAAAATTATGGCGGTAAACGCAGGTAGTTCGTCTTTGAAGTTCCAATTGCTCGAAATGCCGAACGAAACGATGATTGCAGTCGGACTCGTTGAACGCGTTGGTAAAGACGATGCAATCTTTACGATTAAATATGGTGAAGGACAAAAGTATACAGATGTCCTCCCACTTGCAACACATAAAGAAGCAGTCGAGTTGTCACTCGAAAAATTGATGGAGTTCGGAATCATCTCGTCTTACGATGAGATTAAAGGTGTTGGACACCGTGTGCTTCATGGTAAAGAAAAATATGCAGACTCTGTATTGATTACAGATGAAGTCATGCACGATATCGAGTCGTACACAGAACTCGGACCACTTCACATTCCACCAAACTTGATCGGAATCCGGGCATTCCAAGCATTGCTTCCGGAAGTACCACAAGTGGCAGTCTTCGATACGGCGTTCCACCAAACGATGCCAGAAGAAAACTTCCTTTACAGCTTGCCGTATGATTACTATACAGAATACGGCATCCGTAAATATGGTTTCCACGGTACGAGCCACAAATACGTTACGGAACGTGCATCTGAATTACTCGGTCGTCCGTTAAAAGACCTCCGTTTGATTTCATGTCACTTAGGTAGCGGAGCATCGATCGCAGCAGTTTCGGGTGGCGAATCAATCGATACGACAATGGGCTTCACACCGCTTGAAGGGATCACAATGGGAACACGTTCTGGTTCACTTGACCCAGCGTTGATTCCATTCTTGATGGAGAAAACAGGGAAAACAGCAGAGGACGTCTTGAACGTCATGAACAAAGAGTCTGGAATCTACGGTCTTTCAGGTCTCTCAAGTGACTTGCGTGATGTCCAGACAGCTGCTAAAGAAGGAAATCATCGTTCAGAGATGGCACTCCGTATCTTTGCTAACCGTATCCACGGTTACATCGGGCAATACGCTGCTGAGATGAATGGTGTCGATGCGATCATCTTCACAGCGGGCGTCGGAGAAAACTCAGATTCAATCCGTGAGCGTGTCTTACGTGGTCTTGAATTCATGGGCGTTTACTGGGATCCATCACTCAACACTGGAGCTCGTGGAGAAGAACTCTTCATTAACTACCCACACTCACCAGTTAAAGTCATCATCATTCCAACGAATGAGGAATTGATGATTGCACGCGACACGGTTCGTGTTGGTGGATTAGTTGCTCAAAACGCATAATCGTTTCAATCAAAAAGACTGAGTCGTTATTCCAACGATTCAGTCTTTTTTTATAAAATCTAAGAAATAGAATATACGAACATACGATCTATTGTTACGGTGTTTGTCATATAACGAAAAATGAATCGTCATCTTTGTAAAAATAAACCCAAAAATGATCGATTTCTTAAAAAAATGAGTCTTTTGTAACATAAAAGTAATAGTACAGACATATTTTTGTGGTCTATATGTAACGGCACTACTTCGTTTTGTCATGTATATTAATCTCAGTTAACAAACACGAAACAATGATGGAGGAGAAAATACATGATGAAACGGATGCTCGCAAGTGTTTTAACGGTCGTGTTAGCACTCAGTTCGTTCGCAGGTCTTCAAGCAGAGGCTGCAACTAAGAAAAGCGTCAAGTCAACAGTCGATAGCCTAGTCATTCGTCAGAAAGCTACTACTTCTTCGAAAAAGCTCGGTCTTCTATATAAGAACCAAACGTTATCGTACAAAGCAAAAACAGGTAACTGGTATAAAGTAAGTTACAAAGGTAAAACAGCTTACCTTAGCGCAAGCTACTCGAAAGTCGTGACGTCAAGCAGTTCGAAAAAACAATCGACAGGTGGTTGGAAAACAATCACGAACGTAAGCGCAACAGCTTACACGCCGTATGATCCAGGTAGTGGTAATCTGACAGCAATCGGTTGGAACATCAAAAGCTCGAAAAAGAAAGTCGTAGCGGTTGATCCACGTGTCATTCCACTTCGTTCGACAGTGAAAGTGTATTACAAAGGGAAATTAAAAGGAACGTATACAGCCGCTGATACTGGCGGTGCCATCAAAGGCAAGAAGCTGGATATCCTTTACTACTCTCGTTCAGAAGCATTCAACTGGGGTCGTCGTACGGTCACAGTAAAATACAAATGATTTTAAACCATCGGACATTGGTTCGATGGTTTTTTTTGATTAAGTAGGTCGTCAAAAAAGCCTCGCTTCCTTTGAAATGAAGGAAGCGAGGCTTTTTGGTGAAGAGTGGTTCATAAACGGACGATCAAAACGTCACATTTTGCGTAACGCGTAATGCTTTCAGAGACACTACCGATGAAGAAACGCTCAACAGCGTTTAAACCAGTTGCGCCACAGATGATTAAATCGGCATCGTGATTAGGGGCAAGCTTTTTGGCGATCGTTACTTTCGGTGAGCCGTATTCAATCGCTACTTCGACTTCCTGTACACCGCGATCTTGAGCGGTCTTGACGTATTCGTCTAGCAATTCCTTCGCGTAAGATTCGGCACGCTCCGTGATGGTGCGGTCATATGCTTCTACCGTTGCGAATGTCCGTGTATCAATGACGTGTGCGATGATCAATTTTGCATCATTTCGCAATGAAACATCGATTGCCGTCTCGAAGGCACGTTCTGCCTCTTTTGAGCCATCTACTGCTACAAGTACATTATGATAGACGATTGCCATGATGAATCCATCCCTTCGTAATCGATATGATGAGTACACCCTAATTATACCATTCTCTTACTGGGAGCGGATGAAACATTCAGTGAGTTCTAAAAATTGTCCTTCCTTTCCGTTCCGTCGTAAGATGGAGTCAGTGAAAGGGGGCGATGCCAAGATGAGGCACGCGTTAATTACAGCAGGTACAAAAGGACTGGGAGAACGAGTAACGCGCCAGTTACTGGAAGAAGGTTGGAAAGTGACAGCATTCCATCGTTCCGAACCCGAATTTACACATCCGAACCTCATGACGATTCAAGCGGATGTGACGAATCAAGAAGAATTGGAACGCGCAACCCAACAAGCAATCAACGAGCAAGGTCGGATTGATGCGTTGATACTTAATGCAGGACCTTATATATTTGAACGAAAAGCGTTAGTAGATTACACCGATCAGGAATGGAATGAAGTGATCACCGGGAATCTGACGGCTAGTTTTTGGCTGTTACGTCAAGTGTTACCCGTCATGCGTAAGCAATCTTATGGTCGAATCATTACGTATGGCTTTCCAGAGAGTGCAACAGCGCCGGGATGGGTATGCCGGGCGGCGTTCGCTGCTGCTAAAAGCGGGATGGTGAGTTTGACGAAGAGTGTAGCGCTTGAAGAAGCGGAACATGGCATCACGGTCAACATGGTCAACCCAGGAAACATCGTCGGAGACAATAAGACGAAACAGATTTCAGAAGCGGAGCATGATGAGGCGACGCCTGTCGGAAGAACGGGTGTCGGAGAAGACATCGCTCGCGCGATCTCCTTCTTGCTGGCAGAAGAATCGAGTATGATCACGGGAGCAATTCTCGATGTAACAGGTGGCGTCAATGTCGTCCATCAATCCCGTAAGTAAGCAAAAACACCTAATCCAAGCGATGGATTAGGTGTTTTTCTTGAGTTAAGATGAAGGAATGGATTGAAGGTGTTTTGGTGTGCGAGTTAACGCAACTGGACCTTCCGCAGTGAGATGAATATCATCCTCGATGCGGACGCCACCGACACCTGGAACATAAATGCCTGGTTCGAGTGTGTAGACGATACCAGCTTCAGCCGTCAGTAGGTTGTTTGACGCGAGAGACGGGAATTCATGAACCTCGATTCCGAGTCCGTGACCGACACGGTGCGTGAAGTACTGCCCGTAACCAGCTTCTGTGATGACGTCACGAGCTGCCTTATCTAACGAACCGAGTGTCGTGCCGATCTGGCTTGCTTCTGTCGCGGCTTCAAGTGCTTGGCGAACCGTTTCATAGATTTTTTTCTGTTCTTCGTTCGCTTCGCCGTAAACGAAGGTCCGTGTAATATCGGAACAGTAGCCTTTCCAAACGACGCCGAGGTCAAATAAGACGAAGTCGCCTTCTTGGATGACACGGTCGCCGGGTACACCGTGCGGATCAGCACTGTTTGCACCAAATAAAACAAGCGTATCAAATGACATCTCGCGGACGCCTTTTTTCTTCATTTCATATTCGATTTCCGCAATGACTTCGATTTCCGTGATCCCCGGGCGAATCGCTTGTTTACCGATTTTGATTGCTTCGTCCGCAAGTTGTGCTGCTTCTTGAAGAATAGCGATTTCGTCCGGTGTTTTTTTCAAGCGCAGTCCTTGTAGCGACGCACCGATATCGAGAATCGCTGCGTTCTCAAGACGTGAACTTAACTCCTGATAGCGGCTGAACGTCATATGTTCCCCTTCGATACCAATCCGGTTATTCGAGTGTTCGAATGTCGCGAATAATTCTGCTAATCGATCAAACGGGTTTTCGTGATCCTCATACGTCACGACGTCTCCTTCCCAAGGGCTCGCTGCAACGATACTTGCTTCGAGTGCCGGACAGAATAATACATGTTTACCGGTTACATCGACGAGGACCGCCATGACACGTTCGTGTGGTTCAGCGTAGACTCCTGAGAAATAAAAGACGTTTGCCTTCGAAGTGACGACGGCTAAGTCGATTCCTTGTTCTTTCAAGAATTCACTGATTTGGTTCGTACGTTCGCGCATATATGATTCCACCTCTCTACTCATTTTCTACATAAGTATATCATCGTCCGGTTCGAAAAACATTTATCGTAAATCAGACTAGTACACGTTTTCATCTTTAGAGTAGTACAGTATAATGACAGGAGAGTAGAAAAAAGGAAAAGAAGGGATACAGTATGCCTACGAAACACGAACAGATCATTCGACACATCGAAGATCTTGATGTCGGAACAAAGATTTCCGTCCGACAAATCGCGAAGGATTTGACCGTATCCGAGGGGACGGCTTATCGCGCCATCAAGGAAGCAGAAAATTTAGGGTTCGTCTCGACGATCGAGCGAGTCGGAACGATTCGGATTAAAAAGAAACAAAAAGAAAATATCGAGAAGCTGACATTCGCGGAAGTCGTGAACATCGTCGATGGTCAAGTGCTCGGTGGTCGAAATGGATTACACAAGACGTTGACGAAATTCGTCATTGGCGCAATGAAGCTCGAAGCCATGATGCGCTACATCGATGTCGATAGTCTCGTCATCATCGGAAACCGCGAAAAAGCACATGAGCTCGTGCTTGAAGCAGGGGCTGCTGTATTGATTACCGGTGGCTTCGATACGACAGAAGATGCGAAGCGATTGGCGGATGAGATGGAGTTACCGATCATTTCGACATCCTACGATACGTTCACGGTTGCGACGATGATCAACCGAGCGATTTATGATCGATTGATCAAAAAGGAGATTTTACTCGTTTCGGATATTTTAATTCCGTTGCATGACACGTTCTATTTACAGACGACGGATCCCATTTCACGCTGGCATGAGTTAAATGAGCAGACGAAACACAATCGTTATCCTGTCATCGATGAACAAATGAAGGTCGTCGGTGTCGTGACAGCGAAGGACATCATTGACCGTCCACATGACTGGGCTGTTGAAAAAGTCATGACCCGTCACCCGATCACGGTCGGTATTCGAACGAGTGTCACGAATTCCGCGCATCAGATGGTCTGGGAAGGAATCGAGATGCTACCGGTCATCGACCAATACGGTCGATTGCTCGGGATCATTAGTCGGCAAGACGTCCTCAAGGCACTGCAACTCGCGAATCGTCAACCACAAGTCGGAGAGACGTTCGACGATCTAATCACGGGGCAAATCAAGGCGGCGGAGGACGAACGGGGACCGTACTTATCGCTTGAGGTCTCGCCGCAAATGACGAACTTCATGGGGACTGCTTCGAGTGGGGTGTTGACGACGCTTCTAGTCGAAGGAGCGACGCGAATGTTACGCCATATGAAAAAAGGTGACCTTGTCATTGAAAATGTCAGCATCTACTTCATTAAACCTGTTCAAATCGAGAGCACGGTAACGATCCGGGCGAATGTCTTTGACGTCGGTCGAAAATTCGGGAAAGTCGATGTCGAAATGTATCAAGGGACACAAATTGTTGCGAAGGCACTCGTGACATCCCAACTCATCGATCGTTAAATGAATCAAAAAGAACCGAAGTCAACTGACTTCGGTTCCTCTGAATCTAGCTCAGGATTGCTCCATCTCGCGGACGACATACGGATAAATCTTTTTGTAACGGATGAATCCGGCAATGAATGAAGCAACACCGACGATGATTAAAATGGAACAAACGATTTTCCCAACGAGTGTCGTTAATCCGTTCCCGGAAACGAACTGGTTGACGGCGAATAGGATGACGAACAAGCTCAACCAAATGCTCGCTTGCGTATTGAACAAGTATTTTCGGTTCGTGCTTTTCGTATGGAACGCGCGGCGTTTTGCTAACAAATACCCACCAAGCGAGAAAACGATGAGGGCGATGAGGATGAATTGCATGTTAAAAGGACCTCCTTTTTGTCTTCATCTAGTATCATATCAAGATTAGAGGAGCTGTGCACAGTGAAAGAGCAAATCAAACAAATGATTGAAGCGGCAGATACGATCATTATTCATCGTCATGAACGGCCAGATCCCGATGCACTCGGTAGTCAATTCGGTTTACAATTAACATTACAACATCAGTTTCCTGAAAAAACAGTTTTGTCAGCAGGTGAGATGGCGGCATCACTGTCATTCATGGGGGAGCTCGATCAAATCGATGACGTGTTGTATAAAAAGGCGTTAGTCGTGATTCTGGATACGGCGAACCAAGCGCGGATCGATGGAAAAGTTGCGATGACAGGAAAAGATGTCATTAAAATCGACCATCATCCGGATGAAGATCCATACGCGCCCGTGCAGCTCGTCGATACGACGATGAGTTCGACATCGGAACTGCTCGTTCATTTATTGAATGAATGGGGATATGAGATTCCAGCATCAGCTGCCATTCAATTCTACGCTGGGATCGTCGGTGACACGGGACGTTTCCAATTCCGTGGTACGACGAAACGAACATTTGAAGTCGCAGCGCAATTGATTGATGCAGGAATCGATACGGACTGGTTGTATCGCAATATGTACGAAACAGAACTTGCGGCGCTTCACTTACAAGGATACGTCCTACAACATATTCAATTGACGGATCAAGGTGTCGGTTATGTCGTTTTGACACAAGATACATTGAAGCAGTTTGGGGCGACGGTTGAGCAAGCATCGTTACTCGTCAATAGTTTTGCTGGTTTAAAAGGAATGAAGTGTTGGGCGTTATTCCTTGAAACGGACAAGGAAGTCCGTGTCCGGATTCGTTCGAAGGGTCCTGTCATCAATGAAGTAGCAAAAGAATTCAATGGTGGTGGACATCCGATGGCGTCCGGAGCGACGATTGGACAGTTGAGTGAAGTCGAACGTGTCATCCGTCGTCTGGACGAGGTCGCTGCTAACTTCCAGTTTTAAACGGAAAAAGGCTGCTCGGTCTCACTCCTCTCATAGAGGAAGCGAAGCGAACAGCCTTTTTACGCTTATTGCGTCTTTGTTTCGTCTTGCGGAATGAACCAAACGCCACGATCTGTGTGGTCTTCAATGACATTCAGTTGAAGTTCAGCGACAGATTTGCGAATCTTCTCAGCGATTTCTTCCGTTTCAGTAAAAGCGGTAACACCGAGCTTTAGTTGTTCGACTTTTTCACGTGCGATTTGACTGCGATTCAAAATCATGAGAAACGCTCCTTCCGTACCCGTCATGATATTTCTATACTTATTGTAGCGAATAATAAATCAGATGGCGAGTACTTGAGTCAGTTAGATATGAATGTTCTGAAAACTTTTAAAAACCTCCATCAGAAGAGAAAGGAGAATGGAAGATGCATATAAATGTTCGGACGCAGTTTAGTCCATTGCAGAGTTTAGTTCGAATCGAGCCTTATCTTGATGAACTAGTCCGTCGACACATCGGACGAGCGGTCATCTGTGAAACGACATTAACAGGAGTTCCCGCATTCATCGATGCATGTCAACGTCGAAATATGCAGCCGATCGTCGGATGGGAGCAACGAATCGAAGAAGAAGAATTTTGTATCTTATGGTTTGCTTTTTCTTCTGATGGACTGCGTCAACTGTATCGACTAGCCAGTCGACAGAGGGAGACTGAAGTTTCATCACTGATCGCGGTGCTCGTTCCACTGCGTCAAGCATCTGAAGATGCGACGCGTCTACGTCGTTCCTTCGTTCAATGGATGGGACACGTTCAAGGAGCGCGTACATATATGGGAGTAACCTCTAGTCGTTCAACGGTCGAACGAGAGAGTCGCACGCGTTACCGCGAAGTAGCAGCAGCACTTGGTGTTGAGACTGTACCAGTCGATCCTGTTCGTTATCTTCGTCGAGATGAAGCGCCAGCGTATCAAGCAATACGTGCGATTGGTGAAGCGACGACGTTCCAAGACCAAAAGACAGATCGTCTGATGCATTTAAAGACCCGGGAAGAGTTACTCGAAGACTTTACCGAGCGAGAAATTACGATGGCGGAGCAGTTTGCGACGACATCTGAACGCTTAGAATTACCTTATCAACAACGTCCACTTCCACGTATTGCGGAAGACTCGAATGCGTTGTTACGGAAACGTGCTGAGGAAGGTTTACTGGCACATGGTCATGAAAGTGAAGCGGCACGGGAACGTCTCGCTTATGAACTATCAGTCATCGATAAGACGGGATTTGCCGATTACTTCTTAATCGTTGAAGAACTCGTACGTAGCGCAAAAGCGAAAGGTATCTTCGTTGGACCTGGTCGAGGCTCAGCAGCTGGATCACTTGTCAGTTATGCGCTTGGAATTACGACGGTGGATCCATTGAAATATGGATTACTATTCGAACGATTCTTGAACCCCGAGCGGATTTCGATGCCTGATATCGATATCGATATCGAAGACGAACGACGCGAAGAAGTATTAGAGGATCTCGTGATGCGTTACGGAAAAGATCACGTTGCTCAAATCGGTACATTGTCGACGCTCGGTGCCAAAGCCGCTCTTCGAGACGTCGGACGGACGCTAGAGTTTTCGAAAGATGAGTTAGATGCTGCAGTCAAACAGCTTGGAAAATCAACGACATTACAAGGGATCGAACAAAATAAACAGACATATCGTTGGTTCTCTGGAAGCGAAAAGCGCCGGCAACTGTTGCAATTGGCACAAGCGGTCGAGAGTCTCCCGCGACAACGTTCGGTTCACGCGGCTGGTGTCGTCATTGGATCTGAACTGCTCGTCGAGACGACACCTGTTGAAACGGGACCAAATGAACGGTATGTGACGCAGTTCCTGATGCAGGCGTTGGAGCGTCAAGGATTGTTAAAAATTGACTTGTTAGGATTACGAAATCTCAGTCGTTTGCGTCGGATGGAAGAATTGATTCGTCGAGAACAGCCATCCTTTACGCTCACGCAAATTCCAGAGGAAGATCGTGCAACATTCCAAGTCTTTGCCCGCGCTGAGACGGATGATATTTTCCAATTCGAGTCGACAGGTATGAAACAGACGTTACGCGAAGTCAAACCAAATCGGTTCGAGGATTTGGTAGCAACGATGTCACTCTATCGTCCAGGACCAATGAAATTCATTGATCTGTACGCGAAACGAAAAGCCGGTCAACCTTATCAAATGTTGCATCCCGTTTTAGAAGACGTCCTTTCACCAACGTATGGCATCATCGTCTATCAAGAGCAAGTCATGGAAATCACCCGTCGAGTGGCTGGATTTACACTGGCACAAGCAGATTTATTACGGCGTGCAATTTCTAAGAAAAGTACGGATTCGCTCGAACGGGAACGGATTCGTTTTCTCGAAGGAGCAAAGTCGAATGGATTCGATGATGCAATCGCACAATCACTCTATGAACAAATCGAGCGATTTGCTGGGTATGGATTCAACCGAAGCCATGCGGTCGCCTATTCAAAAATTAGTTATGCCCTTGGATATATCAAAGCGCATTTTCCGCACATTTTCTTGCTTGTCTCGGTCGAACAACCGGAGCGTCTCGTCCGATTGATGCGTGAACGACGTCTTCCTGTCCACTCGCCGGATGTCTGGATTTCAGATTACCGTTCTTCGTTAGAGGGCAAAGGAATTCGTCTCGGTATCCATGTGATTAAAGGTATTTCTGAGCGAGAATTCGAGCGTGTAAAGGACGCGTCGAAGCATACGGCGACGATTGCTGATCTGTTAACCCACGTCGGATGGGGCAAGAAGGAGCGCGCAAAAATTGAATTGTTACTCTACAGTGGTGCGCTAGATCGAGCGACGCACGGCGATCGCGGGCTCGCCGAACAAGAGGTACTTGAGTATTTCACCGAGTCGTCGAATACATTACTTCCAGACGAATTAGCAATTCTCGGGAAACGCCGGACACAGAAGTCATCGAAACGAAGTGATTCCGACTGGGCACGATTAGAACGGGAAGCGCTTGGATTCTGGTTGACGTATTCGCCATTAACGACAGCAATGAAAGCACCGGTTGAATCTGCTTATTTCCATGATCTTGGCGTCGGCTCGGAAACACATTATTTAGTCTGTTATATTGATCAGATTCGAGAGTTCAAGACGAAACGTGGTCAAACGATGGCAGTTATTCAGGCAGTCGACGGGTATTCTAATGAAGAGGTCGTCGTCTTCCCGAATCAATATGAACGATTCCGTCGATCGCTTTATTTAGGGAACGTCTTACTGATTGAACTAAAGGTGCAAGATCGCGAAGGGGAGCGTCAGTTCATTTTGGAACGGCTCCGTCCACTTGGACAAGATGTGCTGTTCGTCAAGTTAACATCAAAAAATGAGTTGGCCGCACTCGAACAGTTGCTAGAAGCAGCACCAGGCGATATTCCAGTCGTCGTTCGCTACGCGGATTCACGCGAGACGAAATCGTTACCGCCGCTTTATGCAGTGCAGCATGATGAGGAATTACTAGCTCGGCTACGTATTCGGTTTGGCGAGGATCATGTCGTCCTGAAAAATGTCCCCCGCTCAAACTAGTACTAGGTAATAAGATTTGTTATAATAAGGGGTAATTGGTCTGACCAATGCCACCGATTAAAGCAACCGACTGAAGGGTCAGAAAGGTGGTGCCGTATCGATATGGAGAAGAAACGAAATGCGTTTGAAGCCAATATCGCGGCGATTAAATTGATGATCGAACAAGATGGATTAGTTCCAGGAGACCGTATTCCATCAGAACGGGAACTGGCAGAACGACTATCCATCAGTCGACCGTCCGTACGAGAAGCATTACGGACGCTCGCTTATTTAGGGATCGTCGAGACACGACATGGAGGCGGAAGCTTTCTATTGAATCGTGACGATCATACCTATATTCAAATCATCGCTCAATTCTTAGTGACTGGCGATTCGAAGTTCGAAGACTTGGCAGGAACGCTTCGCTTGCTTGAGCAAGCAGCGCTCGCGCAGCTGGATGACCTTTCGGTGCTTGCACCAGTCGTTTCATCCGATGTTGCGTTTCGTGAAACGTTGATTCAGACAGTCGATAACGATTTGTTTGAACGAATCTGGCGACAAGTCAATGCCTTCCATAAAAGCTTCGGTCAAGGGGAACTCTATACGCAGGCGGAACGGGAACAACTCTTGAACCGCCCATAGGATGACAAGGGGGAACTGAACGTGCAAGCATTTTTTCGAAAACCTAAAAAGTTCGTCACGCTGACTTCGAAGGAGCAGCGTGTCGATGTGCCAGTTGGCCTAATGACGAAATGTCCGAAATGTAAATTAATCCAATATACGAAACAACTGGAGGCGAACTTACGTGTCTGTTCATGTGGGTATCATCACCCGTTGACCGCGCAAGAACGTTTTACACAATTATTCGATGAAGGTTCGGTGACGTATTTTGACTTACCGGCAGTTCAAGCGGATCCTCTCGGATTTCAAGATTACCCGGAAAAATTAAAGGGCGACCAAGTCAGAACGGGTCTTGAGGAAGCGATCGTCTGTGGCGTCGGGAATGTGAATGGTCACCCACTCGTCGCTTGTGTCATGGATGCACGATTCCGGATGGGCTCGATGGGGGCAGCGGTTGGTGCTGCGATTTCCGAAGCGGTTCGTTACGCAACGAAACATCGTCTACCTGTCACGATTTTCTCCGCTTCAGGTGGAGCACGGATGCAAGAGGGAATGGTTAGTCTCATGCAGATGGCGAAATCGAGTCTCTTCTTAAAACAGCATTCAGATGCTGGATTACTTTATATTTCTTGTATGACTCATCCGACGACCGGCGGTGTATCAGCAAGTTTTGCGATGCTCGGTGATTTCAACATCGCTGAACCGGGGGCGTTGATCGGGTTTGCAGGTCGACGGATCATCGAACAGACGATACGTGAAAAACTACCGGAAGATTTCCAAACAGCAGAATTCTTATTACAAGCAGGTCAACTGGACGATGTCGTATCACGACATGATCTGAAAACGTACTATACGCGAATCTTAAAGCTACATGCGGAGGGAACGAACCATGCAACCATTTGACCAACCAGTCATCGCGTTACGCGAAAAAATTCTTGAGCTCCATGATATGGCGGAAACACAAGGATTAGACTTCAAGGAAGAACTCCAACTTCTTGAAGAACGCCTTCATCGATTAGAACTCGATATTTACGGGAATATGAAAGCGTGGAATCGTGTTCAATTGGCACGTCATCCAGAACGTCCAACGACACTCGATTACATTGAATCCATTTGTGAAGATTTCATCGAGCTGCATGGCGATCGTCATGGGTATGATGATGCGGCAATCGTTGGTGGAATTGGAACATTGAATGGTCGTCCGGTGACGATCATCGGTCATCAACGCGGAAAAGATACAAAAGAAAACATTCGTCGTAATTTTGGGATGCCACATCCGGAAGGGTACCGAAAAGCACTACGTCTCATGCAACAAGCGGAGAAATTCAACCGACCAATCATCACGTTCATCGACACGAAAGGGGCTTATCCAGGACGTGCGGCAGAAGAACGTGGTCAGAGTGAGGCCATCGCGAAAAATCTGTTTGAGATGGCTGGCATGACAGTTCCAATCATCTCAATCGTTATCGGTGAAGGTGGATCAGGTGGTGCTTTAGGAATCGGAGTGTGTGATCAACTCTTGATGCTCGAGAATTCAACGTATTCCGTTATCTCTCCTGAAGGTGCTGCAGCATTGTTATGGAAAGATGCAAGTCTTGCGGAGAAAGCGGCAGAATCGATGAAGATCACAGCACCTGATTTATTACGACTCGGGATCGCAGATGCCATCATTCCAGAAGTCGTCGGAGGCGCACATCTCGATGTGTCATTACAGGCGGATAAATTAAAAACTGTATTGGTACAGAAACTCGAATCATTGGTTCATTTGACCAAGGAAGAGCTCATCGATCAGCGGACCGAAAAATATCACCAAATTGGCACATAAGCACCATGTAATCGCTATCATGATTGATATTCCTCATTTCCGGAATCGGTGATGAAAAACCAAGTGAAAGTTTATGCAATCTGCCCTGTTGTAAAACAAGAAAACAACGTGCTATTTTAGATTCAGATTAATGGAGAGGTGATTAACGTGAGTTTAAAACGGATTGCTGTCTTAACGAGTGGCGGCGATGCACCAGGTATGAATGCCGCGGTGCGTGCTGTCACGCGTAAAGCGATTTTTCATGGCTTAGAAGTATTTGGTGTCTATAACGGCTATCAAGGATTAATCAACGGGGACATCGTCCAGTTGAACCTTGGATCAGTTGGTGACATTATTCAACGAGGCGGAACGTTCCTACGTTCAGCACGTTGCCCTGAGTTCCGCACAGAAGAAGGACGAGCAAAAGCGGTCGTCAATCTTAAGAAATTTGAAATTGATGCACTCGTCGTCGTAGGCGGAGACGGGTCGTATCGTGGTGCCCAAAAATTGACAGGACTTGGCTTCCCGACAATTGGACTTCCAGGTACGATTGATAACGATATCCCTGGAACGGACTATACGATCGGCTTTGATACAGCGCTCAACACGGCGCTTGAAGCGATCGATAAAATCCGTGATACGGCATCGTCGCATGAGCGGACGTATGTCATTGAAGTCATGGGGCGCGATGCAGGTGATATCGCATTATATGCAGGACTTGCTGGTGGAGCAGAATCGATTCTTGTTCCCGAGCGTCCTGAAGATTTAACAGAAGTCCTTGATCGCATTCAAAGTGGTGTCAATCGCGGTAAAAAACACTCGATCGTCATCGTCGCTGAAGGGGCAGGTCGTGCTCAGGACGTGGGAGACGCGATCGCAAAAGAAACAGGTCTTGATACACGCGTCACGGTTCTTGGTCACGTTCAACGTGGTGGAGCACCAACGGCAGCGGACCGTGTACTTGCAAGTCGGATGGGGGCGCATGCTATCGAAATCCTACTTCAAGGAAAGCAAGGACGTGTCGTAGGTGTACGTGGTGGTAAGATGATCGATCTCGATATCGATGAGGCACTCGACGAAAATAAACACGAGCTGGATCTTGATATTCTCGAGCTTTCAAAACAGCTTTCGATTTAACGAACGTCGATAGGATTGGAATGGACAAGAGAACTTGGCCAAACACCGTAGGAGGTTTATGGAATATGCGTAGAACTAAAATTGTATGTACGATTGGACCGGCGTCAGAAAAACGTCTTCCAGAAATGATTGAAGCAGGTATGAACGTCGCTCGTTTGAACTTCTCACACGGCGATTATGAAGAACATGGTGCACGTATCACGGATATCCGTCGTGCAGCAGAAGAAGCAAACAAAATCGTTACGATTCTTCTCGATACGAAAGGTCCGGAAATCCGTACACATTCGTTTGAAGAAGGAAAAGCGCTTCTCGAACGTGGACAAGAAGTCATCATCGTCAGTGGTGATGCAAACGAAATCGTCGGAACGAAAGATAAATTTTCTGTCACATACGAAGGACTTTACGATGATGTTGAAGTCGGTTCGATGATCATGCTTGATGACGGTCTCATCGGTCTTCGTGTCACTGAAAAACTTCCGAACCGTGAGCTTCGTTGTTCAATCGAAAACGAAGGCGTCATCAAGACGAAAAAAGGCGTTAACTTGCCAAACGTGAAGGTTAACCTTCCTGCTTTGACAGAAAAAGATATCGCTGATATCGAGTTCGGTATCAAGAGCGATATCGATTTGATCGCGGCATCTTTCGTACGCCGTGCGTCAGACGTCGTTGCGATTCGTCAATTGCTTGAGAAAAACAACGCGAGCCACATCAAGATCTTCCCAAAAATCGAGAACCAAGAAGGTGTCGATAACATCGAAGAAATCCTTGCGATTTCGGACGGTTTGATGGTAGCGCGTGGTGACCTCGGTATCGAGATCCCAACGGAAGAAGTCACGCCAACTCAAAAAGACTTGATCAAGCTTTGTAACGACTTCGGTAAACCAGTCATTACAGCAACACAAATGCTTGACTCGATGCAACGTTTCCCACGTCCAACACGTGCTGAAGCATCAGACGTCGCGAACGCAATTCTTGATGGTACAGATGCAATCATGCTTTCAGGTGAGACAGCAGCAGGGGACTACCCAATCGAATCTGTCCAAATGATGCACTCGATCGCAAAACGTACAGAAAAAATGCTCGACTACAAGCTCTTGTTGAAAGATCGTCAGACGCGTAGTGAGCACACAGTAACGGATGCAATCGCTCAAGCGGTTACGCACACTGCGATCAACTTAGATGCAAAAGCAATCTTGACTCCGACACAATCGGGTTACACGGCTGCACGTATCTCGAAATACCGTCCGGAGCCGAACATCGTTGCGGTTACACCAAGCGCGCGTGTCGCACGTCAGTTGAACATCGTATGGGGCGTGTACCCAATCGTCGTTGATCATCTTTCAGACAACACGGATGATATGTTGACACTTGCTGCAGACACAGCAAAAGACGCTGGTTTCGTCACAGATGGTGATCTTGTCGTCATCTCAGCTGGTATCCCTGCTTTGACTGCTGGTACAACGAACATGTTGAAAATCCACATCGTCGGTAAAGAGATCGCAAACGGTCGTGGGATCGGTGAGCGTGGAGTCGTTGGCGAAGTCGTCATCGCAAACAACGCTGAAGAAGCGAACGCGAAAGCAAAGCCAGGCATGATTCTCGTTACGAACTCAACTGATCGTGACATGATGCCTGCAATCGAGATGGCTGCAGCGATGATCACAGTTGATGGCGGATTGACAAGCCACGCTGGAATCGTTGGACCATCACTCGGTAAACCAGTCATCGTTGGTGTCGAAGATGCATTGACAGTCTTCAAAGACGGTCAAATGATCTCAATCGATCCATTGACAGGTAAACTATATAACGCATAATCCATTCATGACGGACGTGACTTAGGTCATGTCCGTCTTTTTTTTGTATGAGGAGGACGTATGGAAGCTTATCTTTTTTTGATTGCCCTCGTCTTCATCGGGGTCATCGCACAAAATAAATCATTGATCATCGCTGCAGCCTTCCTATTGATCATTAAGGCAATCGGGCTGGATGGTAGACTGTTTCCTTCCTTACAGGCAAAAGGAATCACGTGGGGCGTCACATTGATCACAGCAGCAATTCTTGTACCGATTGCAGCAGGGGATATAGGCTTTAAGGAGTTGCTCCAAAGCATTCGGGGACATATCGGCATCATCTCATTTCTATCAGGAATCTTTGTTGCAATCGTCGCAGCACACGGTGTTGGACTGATGAAAGAAGATCCACTCGTGACGACAGCCTTGCTAGCTGGAACGATTCTCGCCGTCGGGCTCTTCCGGGGAGTACCTGTTGGTCCACTGATTGGTGCTGGAATCGCGGCGCTCGTCATCGGAATGTGGGATGTCATCGCAAAAGCGTTCACTGGATGAGCCGAATCAGCAAAGTAACTGAATTAATTTTTTGATAATAGTATGCAAGTTCATTCACTTTTTGGGTAATTTTGTTTATACTAAGAGCAGAAACAAGATGGTCTATTCAAGAGTACAGCGCTACAAGCATGGGGAACGACTCTTGAGTGGACGTCTTTTTTTCAATACGGAAATGAAAGCGTTTTAAATTTCTGGGGAAAAAAAGGGGGATTATTGTCATGACGCAAACTAAAGGTTTAGAAGGAATCGTCGCGACTTCATCGAAAATCAGTTCGATCATCGATGGTCAATTGACGTATGGCGGTTATACGATTGATGATTTGGCGGAGCACGCCTCATTTGAGGAAGTCGTCTTCTTATTGTGGAACGACCGTCTACCAAAAGAAGAGGAATTGAAGCAACTATCGGAAGCACTCATTTCCGAAGCAACGGTTGCGACTGCCGTTCTTGAAACGATGAAGGCAGCACCGAAGTCGGCGAATGCGATGGCGACGATTCGAACAGCGCTTTCTCAACTCGCGCTTTACGATGAGACATCAGAAGATATGTCGACTGAGGCGAATTACGCTAAAGCCATCAAATTACAGGCACAAATCGCAACACTCGTCACAGCTTACGCCCGTATCAAAAAAGGACAAGAGCCGATTGCACCTAAAGCAGGTCTATCATACGCAGGAAACTTCTTGTTCATGTTGACGGGTGAGGAGCCAACGGAAGTTGCAGAAAAAGCCTTCAACCAAGCGCTCGTTCTTCACGCTGATCACGAGTTGAACGCTTCGACGTTCACGGCACGCGTTTGTGTCGCGACACTCTCTGACGTCTACTCAGGTGTGACGGCAGCGATGGGCGCGTTAAAAGGACCACTTCACGGTGGCGCGAACGAAGCTGTCATGAAGATGTTGTTAGAAATTGATTCGGTTGAAAAGGTTGACGAGTATGTTCATAATAAACTTGAGAACAAGCAAAAAATCATGGGCTTCGGTCACCGTGTCTACAAGGACGGCGACCCACGTGCGAAGCATCTTCAAGAAATGAGCCGTCAGCTGACTGCTCAAATCGGGGAGCCGAAATGGTATGAGATGTCAGTTAAGATCGACGAAATCGTCCAATCGGAAAAAGGATTGAAACCAAATGTTGATTTCTATTCCGCTTCTACGTACCATGCACTTGGACTTGATACAGAACTATTCACTCCAATCTTTGCAGTAAGTCGGATGTCAGGTTGGTTGGCGCACATTTTAGAGCAGTATAGCGATAACCGTCTGATTCGCCCGCGTGCAGACTACACGGGTGAAACGCACCGGACATACGTGTCCATCGAAGAACGTTAAAAGGACGGGGAGGAGCAATCCTCTCCTGATTTTTGATGTAGATTACAATTACTTAAGGGGGATTTTAGACATGGCTACACTTCAAGGCGAAAACATCACAGTAACTAACGGTACACTTCAAGTTCCAAACGCTCCAATCATTCCGTTCATCATTGGTGACGGAACAGGACCGGACATCTGGAACGCAGCTGTACGTGTGTTTGATGCAGCAGTTGAAAAAGCATACAACGGTGAGAAGAAAATCGAATGGAAAGAAGTCTACGCTGGTGAAAAAGCATTCAATAAAACAGGCAACTGGTTACCAGAAGAGACACTCGATCTCATCCGTGAGCACATCATCGCAATCAAAGGACCACTTACGACACCAGTCGGCGGCGGAATCCGTTCGTTGAACGTTGCTCTACGTCAAGAGCTTGATTTGTACACATGTCTTCGTCCAGTTCGTTACTTCACAGGTGTTCCTTCACCGGTTAAACGCCCAGAAGATACAGACATGGTCATCTTCCGTGAAAATACTGAAGACATCTACGCAGGAATCGAATACGCAGAAGGCAGCGAAGGCGCTGCAAAACTGCTTGAGTTCCTTCAAAACGAAATGGGTGTCAATAAAATCCGCTTCCCTGAGACATCTGGTCTTGGAATCAAACCGATTTCAAAAGAGGGAACAGAACGCCTTGTTCGTGCAGCAATCGAATACGCACTCGAAAACAAACGTGCTTCATTGACGCTCGTTCATAAAGGAAACATCATGAAGTTCACTGAGGGTGCTTTCAAAAACTGGGGCTATGAACTTGCTGAGCGTGAATACGCAGAGCACGTCTTCACTTGGAACCAGTACGATCGCATCAAGGAAGAAGAAGGAACAGATGCTGCCAACAAAGCACAAGCAGACGCAGAAGCTGCTGGTAAGTTGATCGTAAAAGATTCAATCGCTGATATCTTCTTACAACAAATCTTGACTCGTCCAAAAGAGTTTGATGTCGTTGCAACAATGAACTTGAACGGTGACTACATTTCGGATGCACTTGCTGCACAAGTCGGTGGTATCGGAATCGCACCTGGAGCAAACATCAACTACATGACAGGTCACGCAATCTTTGAAGCAACTCACGGTACAGCACCGAAATACGCTGGACTTGATAAAGTAAACCCATCATCTGTCATCTTGTCAGGCGAAATGATGTTCCGTCACCTCGGCTGGAACGAAGCGGCAGATCTCATCATCAAATCGATGGAAACATCGATTGAAACGAAAGTCGTCACATACGACTTCGCGCGTCTCATGGACGGTGCGACTGAAGTGAAGTGTTCTGAATTCGCGGACGAACTCATCAAAAACATGTAATCCGATCAGGAGGAATGAGTCGATGAACAGACGGAAGAAGATCGCAGTCATAGGAAGTGGTTTTACAGGAGCGACGACGGCACTCTATCTTGCCCAGCAAGAGCTAGGTGATGTCGTCCTCGTCGACCGACCAGAGCAAGAGAATCCGACGAAAGGAAAGGCGCTCGATATGCAAGAAGCAGCGCCGATCCTCGGGTTTGATGCTTCGGTAAAAGGGACATCGGATTATGCAGACATTAAAGGTGCAGATATCGTCGTCATCACTGCCGGTATCGCTCGGAAGCCAGGCATGAGCCGCGAAGATCTCGTAAGTACGAATGCTGCCGTCATGACAGCTGTGACGAAGGAAGTCGTCGCGCATGCGCCGGAATCGATCATCATCGTTCTGACGAACCCTGTCGATGCGATGACGTATACGGTCTATCGAGCATCTGGTTTTCCAAAAGAGCGTGTCATCGGTCAATCCGGTGTCCTCGACACGGCACGCTTCCGGACTTTCTTAGCAGAGGAACTGAACGTTTCTGTAAAGGATGTATCGGGATTCGTACTCGGAGGACACGGGGATGACATGGTGCCGCTACTGCGCTATTCTCAGGCGGGAGGAATCCCAATCGAGAAGCTCGTATCGAAAGAACGACTGGATGCGATTGTAAATCGAACCCGTAAAGGGGGCGGTGAAATCGTTCAGTTACTCGGAAACGGCTCTGCTTATTATGCGCCAGCAGCGGCAATCGCTGAGATGGTCGAAGCGATCTTGAAGGACCAGCGACGTATTCTTCCGGCAATCGCTTACCTCGAAGGTGAATACGGATATGACGATATGTATTTCGGTGTACCTGTCATTCTCGGCGGAAACGGTGTCGAGCATATCTATGAACTCGAACTGACGACTGAAGAGCAAGAGGCTTTGAATCGCTCTGCATCTACTGTCCGCTCTGTACTCGACTTATTAAAATCCTGAATTTAAAAAAGACGAACTTGTCACTTTCGACAAGTTCGTCTTTTTTGTCTCGTCATAACCGATGAGGAGAAGCATAGTGCGATAACTTAGCATACCAAGGACAGACTAGTATAAGAAGGAACGTCAGCCAAGGAACCAAATAACCAATCCGGAGGAAGTGACCTTGATGCTCCATATGTAGGTGCTGCGGATTCTGACAGTGTGGACAAGTTAATCCATGAGCAGACCAGATTAATCGATAGATTGTTCAAGCAGACCAATTTTGACGACAAACAGTACAGCGTGTCACGCGAGTGCCTCCTTTCATTCCTGTGCTAATTGCGTAGAATGTCTTATTTCATAGCATACGATACACATAGGAGAAAAGTTCCAATTTCAATAAACATGTAGAGAAAATGCTGGTATTAGGGTAAGGACAAAGGTACGTCATTCTATTCCACTAAGGGGGATTTTACATGCGCGCCGTAACGTACCAAGGAACAAAAGATGTCCAAGTCAAGCAAGTAAAGGATCCATCGATTGAAAAAAACGATGACATCATCGTAAAAATCACATCGACTGCCATTTGTGGTTCGGATCTACACATCTATCAGGGGAATATGCCGGCTCACAAAGACTATGTCATTGGTCATGAACCGATGGGCATCGTTGAAGAAGTGGGACCAGGCGTGACGAAAGTCAAGCGAGGAGACCGCGTCGTGTTACCGTTTAACGTTGCTTGTGGTCACTGTTTCTTTTGTGAACATGATATGGAGAGCCAATGTGATAACTCGAACGGAAATCCCCATGTTGATACAGGTGGGTACTTCGGTTTTACAGAAGAGTTTGGTGGACATCCCGGTGGTCAGGCGGAATATTTAAAAGTTCCGTTCGGAAATTTCATGCCACTTGTGATTCCTGAATCGTGTGAACTGGAAGATGAGGCATTATTGTTCTTATCTGACGTTTTACCTACGGCGTATTGGAGCGTCTTGCATGCGGGTGTGAAAAAAGGAGATACGGTCGTCGTACTCGGATCAGGACCAGTTGGACTAATGACACAAAAATTTGCATGGTTGCAAGGTGCAAAGCGAGTTATTGCGGTGGATGATCAAGTGTATCGATTAAATCATGCCAAAGTCACGAATAAAGTCGAGACAGTGAATTTCTCAGATCACGCAGAAAGTGGTGCGTATATTAAAGAGCTGACACAGGGTGGGGCAGACGTCGTCATTGATTGTGTCGGTTTTGATGGGAAGATGTCACCTGTAGAAAAAATTGAACAAAAGATTGGTCTGCAAGGTGGAACGTTGAGTGCCATTGATATTGCAAAGGATGCTGTCCGGAAATTTGGTACTGTACAGTTGACGGGCGTCTATGCTAAGAAATATAATCAGTTCCCGCTTGGCGATTTCTTTACCCGAAATATTACGCTGAAAATGGGACAAGCACCAGTCGTCCATTTAATGCCGGAACTGTTCCAGAAAATCATCAACAAGGAATTTGATCCGACGGATATCGTAACACACCGAGTCGCACTTGATGATGCTGCGTCTGCCTATCAGACATTCAATGATCGGACAGATGGATGTATCAAGGTCGTCTTAAAACCATAAGCTATCTGATACGCAAACAGCCCATCCGATTTTTGGATGGGCTGTTGTACATCAATTAAAAGAACAAGACGGGCCATAGAAGACCGACGGCTAGTCCGAGCAGGAGACCAACGAACACTTGAAACTCGGTATGACCAACGAGCTCATTCAGGAGAGGAGTCTCATGGCGAATCCCTTTAAAATAATCATTGAGTAGTTTTGCCTGAACACCGACAGCTTGCCGGACACCTGTCGCATCATACATGATGATCGTCGCAAAGATGACGGCCAGTGCGAAAATCGATGATGAGAACCCCTCCTGAAAACCGATGACAACGGCTAGAGCGACGACAGTCGAACTATGTGAACTAGGCATACCACCAGAAGCAAACATGATTTCCAGGTCGAACTTTCGTGTCCGTACCAAACTTGTGACAAGCTTCGCTGCTTGAGCGATAAACCATGCCGTAATGGCTGCAAAAAGGGGATGATTCCATTCCATACATTCTACCTCCTACAATTAACGATATGTATTGATTCCCCGTTTTATTAGCTTTTACACGAACGATCTAGTTGGATTCGGCATCTCCTTTAAAGATTATGTAAAGAAACAGCAGAAAGATTTGTGATTTTCCTGTGAAAGTCGGTAAGATGAAGACAGACGAAGCGGATTCCACGGAATTCCTCATTCGAAAGAACGAAACTTGAGGGGGATGCAAGGTTTGAAAGATAAAATTATCGTGGTAGATGATGAATTGTCGATCGCAACACTATTGAAGTTTAATCTAGAACAGGCTGGTTTCGTCGTCGAAACGGCACATGATGGGATGTCAGGTTTAAAATTAGCGGAAAAGCAAGATGCCGCATTGATTGTACTGGATCTCATGTTGCCGGAACTCGATGGTCTGGAAGTATGTAAACGGCTACGCCAACAGAAAATCAATACGCCGATCCTGATGCTGACAGCAAAGGATGATGAGTTCGATAAAGTCCTTGGTCTTGAACTCGGTGCGGACGATTATCTGACAAAACCATTTAGCCCACGTGAAGTCGTCGCCCGTGTGAAAGCAATTTTACGACGAATGAGTCATCAGACAACCCCTTCGGAAGAAGTGACGGATGGGACGATTCTGATTGGTGATGTCAAAATCGTTCCAGATAACTATGAAGCTTTCAAAGCAGAAGAGCGTCTTGAACTAACACCTAAAGAATTCGAACTGCTCGTATACCTTGCTAAAAATAAGGGACGTGTCCTGACACGAGATCAACTGTTATCCGCAATCTGGAACTATGATTTCGTCGGCGATACACGAATCGTGGATGTGCATATTAGTCATGTCCGTGAAAAAATCGAGCCGAATACGAAAAAACCGATTTACATCAAAACAATTCGTGGTCTCGGGTATAAGATGGAGGAGCCGAAATCGGAATGAGTAAGTATCGCAAGCGATTTATCTTTAAAATGTTTTCGTTCATCAGTCTCGTGCTGATTGCACTCGGTTTCTTACTTGGACAATCCTTCAAGGAGTTCTATGTCCAAAATGAAAAAGAAAAATTGATGGATGAGACTTCTCTTGTTGAGACGATCTTACAAGGACGTGATCTTTCTGAGATGGCCCAGTACGTGAATCAATTGTACGCTGAATCGAACTTCGACATGATTTTATTCAATGGTCGGGGTGAGATCATTGCCGGTACACCGGTTGATGTGACGAAACTGAAAGTCGCGACCCTCAATTTTTCAGCGATTCCTGATGAAGGGACGTTTGAATCGAAAACAGATGATAGTGTCGTTCAATTTACGAAGCCTGTTCCGACAGCGGACGGCGGTGAGGTGTATGTCAGTTTCATTCGTTATGCAAAAGACTTGAACGTCATTTATTCACGGATTTGGACGGTCATCATCCTTTCTCTCGTTGCGTCGTTATTGGTTATCTTCTTGACGATTTACCGTTCGACGAAACGATTCCTTCGACCAATCGCGGAGGCAACCGATGTCCTGCACGAACTATCGCATGGAAATTACAAGTCCCGTGTCTATGAATTATCGGCACCCGATGAATCACGCGATTTAGGGCGCTCCATCAATCTATTAGCGCGCAATCTCGAGAACGCATCGTCTGGTGAAGCGATGCAACGGGCACGTCTCGAATCCTTGATCGAGTACATGGGAGCTGGTCTCATGCTGATTGATGAGAAGGGCTACGTCCTACTCGTCAACCGAACGTACCGAGAAATGTTCAACATTCATGAACCGTCTAGCGGGAAGCTGTACTATCGTGTACTTCCAAACGAAAAGATGAGCCAGGTGATTGAAGATGTCTATCTGACGGAAAAACCGAACCGGAAACAATCGAGTGTCCGATTTGGCATCAACAGTCGGACGTTCATGGTCAGTGCTGCTCCGATTTTTGATAAGAACGGTCGAGTGCAGGGAACGACTGTAGTCTTTAACGACATCACGGAAATCAAAAAGCTGGAACAGATGCGTAAAGATTTCGTTGCGAATGTCAGCCACGAATTAAAGACACCATTGACGTCCATTAAAGGATTTGCGGAAACGTTACTCGATGGTGCACAAGATGTTCCGGAAATCCGAGAGCAGTTCTTACGGATCATCCACGATGAATCGGAACGGATGCAAACATTGGTGGAAGACTTGCTCGAGCTTTCTCGTTTAGAACAAGATAACTATCAGCTCGAGACCGCAATCGTTGATGTGACGAGTCTCGTTCGGGAAACTGCAGCACTCCTGCACCGACGAGCAACAGAACAAGAGATGACGATTCATATCGAAACGGAAGAAGAAGTCTTCATTCGGGCAGATCTGAATCGATTAAAACAGGTCGTCGTCAACTTGGTTGCGAATGCGCTGAATTATACGCCGAACGGTGGCAACGTCTGGATTCAGCTTGAGGATGGAGAAGAGTCTGTCCAGCTCATCATCAAAGATGACGGAATTGGCATTCATCCGAAAGAAACCCAACGGATCTTCGAACGTTTCTATCGCGTCGATAAGGCACGAAGCCGTAATTCCGGGGGAACGGGTCTCGGACTAGCCATCGTCAAACATATCGTCGACCTCCATCACGGCGAGATCGAAGTCGAATCGGAAGAACAGAAAGGAACGACGTTTACGATTCGTTTACCAAAACATGGCTGAATTTCACAGTGGATTCACATTTCCTTAATAGACGTATCTTATGATGAAAGTACCTTCTTCATCATCTGTATGGCGACTGGATCAGCTCCCATGTCGTCATGCCCTTGGCGGTTGACTCTCCGTGAGTCAATCGTCTTTTTTTGGTCATTTTTAGCGAACAAATGTGTGTAGAGTGATACAATAGGAACAGAAAATCGATTAAAGGGGCGTAGATGATGGAAAATAAATTGCTATTGATTGATGGGAACTCGTTGACCTATCGGGCGTTTTTCGCCTTACCACCAATGACGGATGCGCAAGGACGAAATACGAACGCAGCTTATGGCTTTACGATGATGTTATTGAAGTTGCTCGAGGAAGAACAACCGACCCATATGCTCGTTGCCTTTGATGCTTCGAGTGAAACGTTCCGTCACGATGTCTATCAGGAGTATAAAGGAAGTCGCGAAAAGACACCGTCCGAACTACGTGAACAATTCCCGATCGTCCGGGACATCTGCGAAGCGCTCGGTATTCAAATGATGGAACTTCATCGCTATGAGGCGGATGATTTGATCGGTACGCTCGCACGAACGATGCCGACGGATCGGACGCGGATCGTCACTGGAGATAAAGATTTACTTCAACTTGTCACGGATAAGATCGAAGTCTTGATCACGAAGCGTGGGATTACGGACGTCCAGTGCATGACTGAGGAACTGTTCGCTGAGACGTATGGTGGTCTAAAGCCGATTCAAATGATTGATCTGAAAGGATTAATGGGGGATAAGTCGGATAATATTCCAGGGATTCCTGGGATTGGTGAAAAGACGGCGGTTAAATTGATTTCGGCATATGGTTCTGTCGAAGGACTGTATGAGCACGTCGAGGACTTAAAAGGGAAGCAGAAGGAAAAAGTCATCGCGAACGAAGAGCTAGCACGATTATCGAAAGAACTCGCGACAATTAAAGTCGATGTCCCGCTCGAGACGACGCTAGAGGATTTGCAAATTCGCGACATTGATACCCAAGTTCCTTATTCGTTGTTCCAGTCGCTCGGCTTCAAGTCGTTGACGAATCGATTCGCCCCTGTCGTCAAAGAAGAGGATAAAGAGCAGTTGAACGTCGTGACGATTACGTCACTTCCTGAAGACGTCACCGATGCGGTGTTGCTTGCTGAACAGCTGCGAGAGGATTACATGGAAGAAGACATCATCGGGTTTGCGATCGCGACGCCTGACACGATCTATGTTGCTGCTCCAACGCTCGTCGAGGATCCGGCATTCCGCCAATGGATCGAGTCGGAACATCGGAAGATTTGTCTCGATGCCAAACAAGTCGCATTCGCATTGCGTAAGCATGGCTTAACCTTAAACGGTTATGAGGATTTGTTATTAGCGGGTTACTTATTGAATTTAAGTGGCGGCACGACGCTCGCTTCAATTGCTGGTCATTATGCATTGATGGCACCGAACGAAGAAGCGGTCCTCGGCAAGGGAGCAAAACGTCTAGCCCCAGCGGATGACGTATTACACCCTTATCTTGCAGAGAAGGCACGGATGATCGAATTATTGTTTCCGAAAGTCCGGGAAGAGTTGAAGGCGAATCAGCAATATGAGCTGTATGAAACACTGGAACGTCCGCTATCAGGTGTCCTTGCTGAGATGGAGTGGACTGGGATTCGTGTCGACGTCGCGACGCTCCAATCGATGCAAGCGGATCTTGCCGGGCGTCTTACAGAACTTGAAACGTTGGTCTTTGAAGCTGCAGGTGAGTCGTTCAATATCAATTCACCGAAACAACTCGGTGTGATTCTGTTTGAAAAACTCGAACTACCAGCCTTCAAAAAAACAAAGACCGGCTATTCGACTGCCGCAGACGTTCTTGAAAAACTGCGTCCGTTGCATCCGGTCATTGATCACATCATGTTGTACCGGGAGCTCCAAAAATTACAGTCGACGTATGTCGAAGGCTTACAAAAAGTCATCAAGGAAGACGGAAAGATTCATACCCGTTTTGCTCAGACGATTGCCCAGACAGGCCGTTTAAGTTCGGTCAATCCGAACCTTCAGAATATCCCGATTCGGATTGAAGAAGGACGGAAGATTCGAAAAGCCTTCGTTCCAAGTGAAGCAGGCTGGTCACTGTACGCTGCCGATTATTCACAAATCGAATTACGTGTCATGGCCGATATGTCGCAGGATCAGACGCTTGTCGATGCGTTCTTACATGATGAGGACATCCATACCCAAACGGCAAGTAGTGTCTTTGGTGTCGAACCGGAGGATGTCACAGGAAACATGCGTCGTCAGGCGAAAGCCGTCAACTTCGGCATCATTTACGGAATCAGCGATTATGGACTGTCACAAAACTTGAACATCACGCGGAAGGAAGCACAATCGTTCATCGATCGTTATTTCGAGCTGTTCCCGCAAATCAAACAGTTCATGGATACGGCGATCGAGACGGCACGAGCGAATGGATTCGTAGAAACGTTGATGAACCGCCGCCGTAATATTCCGGATATCAATTCGAAAAACTTCAACTTACGCGGTTTTGCGGAACGTACGGCGATCAATACGCCGATTCAAGGTTCGGCTGCGGATATCATTAAAAAAGCGATGCTTGATGTGCATGCTGCCTTACAAGCATCGGATCTAAAAGCACGTTTGTTACTACAAGTACACGATGAATTGATTTTTGAAGCACCGGACGAAGAACTTGAAGCCTTACAAGCGCTTGTCAAACAAGCGATGGAGCAGACCGTCGAACTATCCGTACCGTTACGCGTCGATGGGGGCGCAGGACATACGTGGTACGAAACGAAGTAAGCAAGGAGGAATAGACGTGCCTGAATTACCTGAAGTCGAGACCGTTCGCCGCAGTTTAGAACGTTCGGTCTCTGGAAAAACAGTCTCTTCCGTCAAAGTCTACCACCCGAAAATGATTCGGGGGATGGAAGTGGCACCATTTGCAGATGCCTTACATCAAGAACGGATCGAACGCGTCGAACGTCGCGGTAAGTTCCTACTCTTTGATTTTGATCGTTTTTATCTCGTCAGCCATTTGCGGATGGAAGGGAAGTACTTCCCGTATCCACAACCGGTCGAGCGGGATAAACATACCCATGTCGTCTTCCGATTCACGGATGGTTCGGAGCTGCATTACAATGATGTCCGGAAGTTCGGAACGATGGAATTGCGTGATAAGGAAACAGCGATGCAGACTGCTCCACTGGCACAGCTGGAGCGTGAACCGTTTGATCCGGAGTTCACAGCAGAAGTGTTAGCAGAGAATTTAATTCGTAAAAAAAGAAGTCCAATCAAAACGGCATTGCTGGATCAGTCCATCTTCCTTGGTCTCGGTAACATCTATGTCGATGAGACCCTTCATGCGGCACGCGTCCATCCATTGACGAAGGCTGGTGCCTTGACGCTTGATGATATCTCACGTATTCATCAAGCCGGTGTCGACGTCTTACGACAAGCGGTAGAAGCAGGGGGAAGTACGATCCGAAGTTATGTCTCACCTTCCGGAAAAGGTGAGTTTCAGCTTCAACTCGCGGTATACGGTCAAAAGGGCGAACCGTGTTCCCGTTGCGGTACTGCCATTGAAAAAATTAAAGTCGGCGGACGAGGAACGCACTTCTGTCCGACATGCCAACAGGTCGCCTTATGAGGGTTGGTCTGACGGGCAGTATCGCTACCGGTAAAAGTACGGTTTCTAGCTATCTGAAGCAAAAAGGAATAGCGGTCATCGATGCGGATCTCGTTGCGCGAGAAGTCGTTGAGCCAGGAGGGCGAGCATATGAGGCGGTCAAGTTTGCTTTCCCGGAAGCATTCGAGGAGGAACGTCTCGTCCGTCCGAAACTCGGACAAATCATTTTTCAGGATAGCGAAAAACGACAACAGCTGAATCAGTTGATGCATCCGAGTATTCGACGACAGATGCTTAATGAAGCAGATGCCTATGAACGTTCAGGACATTCGCTCGTCGTATTTGATATTCCGTTATTACTTGAAGGCGATTGGCGGACGCTGTTCGACCGTGTCGTAGTCGTTTATTGCCCAGAAGATATGCAGTTAAGACGATTGATGCAACGTAATGATCTATCGGAAGCAGAAGCATATGCACGTATTCATTCGCAACTTAGCATTGAACAGAAAAAAGAGCTCGCGGATGATGTGTTCTTCAATGATGGGAGTCTTGATTCGTTATATCAACAAATCGATAAATGGTTAGCGTTATATGACACTGGCAAGCATGAGAGTGACACATAAAAAGTGTGAAGTGAGAGAAGTTTCCATCTTCTCTCACTTTTTTTAGAGAACATAATGAAATCGCTTACATTTCATGATATAGTTCTATCTGTAAACGGAGCTACATCCGTCACATTGAAGGGGGATCCGCACATGGGAGTCAAGGTGGCAGTCAATGGTTTTGGTCGAATTGGTCGAATGGTCTTTCGACGTCTGATCGCTGAGGGGAAAAGCGAAGTCGTAGCAATCAATGCAAGTTATCCAGTCGAAACACTCGCACATTTAATCAAGTACGACACGGTACATGGAAAATTCAATTATCCGGTCGACATCATCGATGGGGCGTTGATGGTTGACGGAAGACAAATTCAAATCGTCAGTGAACGCAATCCTGAGCTATTGCCGTGGGGGGAACTCGGCATCGATATCGTCGTCGAAGCGACAGGAAAGTTCAACTCAGATACGGGTGCTGCGAAGCATTTAGTGGCAGGCGCAAAAAAGGTCGTTATCACGGCACCTGCTAAAGGGGATGTCCGAACGATCGTCATGGGTGTCAATGACGACATGTATGATCATGAAACAGATGCTATCGTCTCGAACGCATCGTGTACGACGAACTGTCTCGCACCTGTCGTGCAAGTCATCGACCGGGCATTCGGGATTGAATCCGGTCTCGTGACGACGGTTCACGCGTTTACGAACGATCAAAATAATATTGATAATCCGCATAAGGATTTACGACGCGCCCGTGCATGTGGCTCATCCATCATTCCGACATCGACAGGTGCAGCAAAGGCAATCGCACTCGTCTTGCCACACTTGGAAGGGAAATTGAATGGACTCGCGCTTCGTGTTCCGACACCGAACGTCTCACTCGTCGATCTCGTCGTCGAAGTTAGTCGCGATACGACGGTTGCTGAAGTGAACGAAGCGTTCACGAAAGCAGCGGACGGTGCGCTTGACGGTATTCTCGGAATGACGATGGAACCGCTCGTCTCGATCGACTTCAACGGAGAAGAGCGTTCGACGGTCGTCGATGGACTCTCGACGATGGTCATGGGTGGTCGTCAAGTGAAGGTCCTCGCTTGGTACGATAATGAGTGGGGTTACTCCTGCCGCGTCGTCGACCTCGTACATCTTGTTTCGGCGCACTTAGAGGCGATGGGAACGGTTGAAAAAGAACTTGAATTGAATTAATGACAACGGGCAGATCCCAGTAACGACGGGACCTGTCCCGTTTTTTTTCTAGAAATGTATTAATTTTTGAAATTTATCCTTGTGTATCTTTTTGATACTCGCTATAATTCAAATCGTGAACTTCAATCGGTCTGGCAATCGCAGCTTAAAGGGTTAGGACCTCTCTGGACTAACTTTCCCCCGTGGGTGCGAACGACTCAGGCGCAAAGTAAGTGATCAACTACTTTGAAGACCATTGAATGTAGGGGGGATCCACAAATGGATACTATGGGAAGACACATTATTGCAGAACTTTGGGATTGTAATCCTGAAAAATTGAACGACATGGAATTCGTTGAACGACTTTTCGTTGACGCAGCACTTCAAGCAGGTGCAGAAGTACGAGAAGTAGCATTCCACAAGTTTGCACCACACGGCGTCAGTGGCGTCGTCATTATCTCTGAATCGCACTTGACGATTCACAGTTTCCCAGAGCACGGGTATGCATCGGTTGATGTCTTTACTTGTGGGGATCGGATCGATCCAGCCATCGCAGCGAACTACATTGCTGAAAAGCTCGATGCGAAAATCCGTGAAAATGTCGAAATTCCACGTGGTATGGGACCAGTTCAAGTTCCAGCGGCTACTGTCCAGCACGTCAACTGACAACACACACGAATTCGTCAAGCCCTCGTCGTTCAGACGAGGGCTTTTTAATATGTCTGACGTCTGTTATTCTTAATAGTAGAAGAAACAAAGAAAAGAGGATGACCATGGGACTGAAGGAACGCTTACAAAAACAGCTAGAGACATCCGATACACATAAAAACGAAAATCTACGCACACACTATTACGCAGCAACGGTCGAGATGTTGTTTGCTGGTTTAGAAAATATCTTAAAGCAAGAGGGTGGGACGGTGCGTCGTGTTGACGCGGAACGTGGAGAACTCGCTTTTACATTAAAAGAAGTCGACGGACTCGCGACCGTCATCATGGTGGCGGGCGGACGTACGGCCGTCGATCTATTCTTACATCGTGAGAGTCTTCTCGGACCTGATCTCGAAAAACACATCGAGCGAATCTATGCCTCACTTGATGCGGGATACCGATTAAAAATGATTGGAACAAAAGAAATCACGTGAACGGAGGTACGGCATGCGCTGTCCAGCCTGTAATTTTAACGGAACAAAAGTACTGGACTCAAGACCGGTCCAGGATTTCGGTTCGATTCGGAGGAGACGTGAATGTGAGTCTTGCGGCTATCGCTTTACGACTTTCGAAATGGTCGAACAGACCCCTTTAATCATCGTAAAGAAAGACGGAACGCGCGACGAGTTCAATCGTGATAAAATTTTGCGGGGACTAGTGCGTGCCTGTGAAAAACGACCGATTTCAATTGAACAGTTAGAAACAGTCGTCAGTCGAGTCGAAAAGGCATTACGAGCGACAGCTCAGCATGAGATTCCAAGTGAGCAGGTCGGGCGTCTCGTGTTAAATGAACTAGCTTCCGTCGATGAAGTGGCATACGTTCGCTTTGCGAGTGTCTATAAACAATTCAAGGACATCAATGTCTTCTTCCAAGAGCTTTCTGAGCTGATGGAGCGACATCAAGAAAATGACCGTGAAAATTGAACGTGATATAAGAGAGGTCGTCTGTCCGGTCAGCGTACCTCTCTTTTTCTCCCTAAGGAAAGGACGAGTCAGATGGTAGAACGTGAACTTTCCGGTACCGATCTTTGCTTAGTGATGAGCAATGGTGTCGTCGACCGTGAAGCCTATCAATCTTTATATTATTTGTACCAGCCGATCATCGGCGTCAAAGCACTTGGACTTTATCAAACGTTTTGGAGCGAGATGATTCCGGGAAAAACAAAATCCCAATACATCTCCCATGCGGAACTCGGAACACTACTCGGTTTTTCTGTCGATGAATTCAAGGAAGAGTTGTTCAAGCTAGAAGGCATCGGTTTGATCCGGACGTTCGAAGCGCGCCAAGCCGCGTATCGTTACATCTACCAAATCCGGGTGCCGCTCGCTCCAAACACTTTTTTGAATGACGGGGTGTTATCGAGTCTGCTATTCTACCGCGTCGGTGAAATTCGTTTCCGCTCCCTCCAACATCGATTCCGGACGGAGCCGCTTCCGAAGAACATCGTTGATCGGACGGTTCGATTTGATCAAGTGTTCGATGTGAAAGCTGGTCTTGCTTCCGCGCATCAGCCGAAAGCCTATGCCAAACAGGAACGAGCAGTATATGAATTTGATTATTCATTTGATCTAGAAGAGATGAAACGTCAGACCGACCGTTTTCTACCACGGACATTTTATTCAAAGGCGATTGATCATCTGCTCATAAAACTTGCCTATGTCACGCAGTCGAACGAAGCGCTGATGGCGGAACTGTTGAATGCCCGTTTCCGTCACGAAGCATACTTGCCGATGACCGATGCTGAGAAACAGGAACGTTGCAAACAAATGATGTTGTCAGCGAAACAAAAACTCAGCCGCGAGAAAAAAGCGAAGGTCGCCTCACTCGACACGATTGAGGTCGAAGACGTTGAAGCGACGGAAACGATGGAAAGTACCCATCCGAAGCATTATGTCGCGAAGTTGCGAAAAGTCAAAGCATTGTCTGAACGGGATGAAGAATTGATCCAGCAATTGATCATCGATTATGAAATGTCATCCGGGATTGTCAATGCCGCCTACTACTATGCGCTTGTCGTCAAAAAAGACAATCGCTTCAGTAAGAACTTCCTCTTATCAATTGTTGATGATTGGAAACAGAAGGGATACGTGACAGCATCCGAGGCGCTGGCGAAGACACAGGAGCAGGATGACTTAATTGCGAAGAAGCAGGAGCAAAAACAAGAACGTGCGCGTCAGACTGTCGGTGGACGTCGGGGACGGACGAGCAATACGAACGGCGGTCCGAATCCGAAGTGGTTGCAAGAAGAGAAGGCGAAGCAGCAACAGTATGAAGCCTCTAAAAAAGCGAGTTTCGAAGCAGATGTTCCAGACGATGAAGAGATGGAACGAATCTTACGAGAACTGAAGGGGAACTAAAGGAGTCGGGACATGGAACATATCCAATCATCTATCGAAAAAATATTAAGTCGACCGGACGTCGCAGAATCGGTTCGAGCGATTCAACAACGGGTGTTGTCTCATCCGGGGGTCGTCATGTTCTTACGGACCCATCCAGAGATTGATCAACGGATGATCGAGCGGGGTATGCTCAAACTGAACGAATACGCGGAACAGATGGATGGGAATCGACTGATTGAAAGTAAAGCCGTCATCGAAGGCTATCAGCCAATCCTGCACGTCGAAAAAGGACAAATCGTCGTTTCATATGAAAAGTCGCAAGCACTCAAAGACCGAGAAGATGAACGTGCACTTGAGAAAAAGTTCAAGAGTCTGTTCCTGCCGGACGAAGTGCGCGATGCGAACTTCAGTGATTTTGACTTGTCGACGACGGACCGGAAGCTCGCTTTACGTGCGGCGTCGCAGTTCCTCAATCATCTGCGCTCAAAAGAGCATGTAAAGGGACTGTACCTGCACGGTAGCTTTGGTGTCGGGAAAACGTATCTCTTGGCTGCAATCGGGAATGCACTAAAGAAAGAACGGATTGCAACGATTCTTGTCCATGCTCCTGGGTTCGTCGCTGAAGCGAAACGGCGGATCCGGTCTGACTCGTTCGATACGTTCCTTGAAGGATTCCAAACGATTCCGGTCTTATTGATTGATGATATCGGCGCAGAATCGATCAGTCCGTGGGTACGAGATGAGTTGTTCGGAATCATTTTGCAATATCGGATGATGCATCGTCTGCCGACATTGTTCAGCTCGAACTTATCTTACGATGAACTCGAACTCCATTTTGGGATTACGAACGATCAAGGCGATAAGTTAAAGGCCGCACGATTGATGGAACGGATTCGGACGACGACACAACCGATCGAGTTCCTCGGTGAAAATCGACGTCGCTACTAATTTTCCTTGTCAAGGAAGCGACGGATTCGTTATACTAATGACACGTCAATAGACGATGCAACGATTGAGGATATGAAGTATGAAATGAACCAAACTAGCGAGAGAAGAGCGGTGGAAGCTTCTCATGGCATCATTCATGTCTTTACTCCCTCATAGCACGAACGGGGCTAATCCGTTTGCGCTTCACGCCCGTTAACGCGTGTTCGAGCCGAACCAGCATTGGTCCGGGAACGAGGGTGGTACCACGAGATTAAGACTCGTCCCTTTTTAGGGATGAGTCTTTTTTATTTTGTTAAAGGGGGAAACAGTCATGTCAAACATCGCACTTACATTTCCAGACGGCGCCGTAAAGGAATTCGCAGTCGGTACGACAGCAGAAGAAGTCGCTGCTTCAATCAGCCCAGGACTTCGTAAAAAAGCATTTGCTGCAAAACTAAACGGGCACGCAATCGATTACCGTCGTCCCATCGAAGAGGACGGTACAATCGAATTGATCATGCCGGATTCAGAAGAAGGGCTCGACTTGATTCGTCACTCATCGGCTCACTTGATGGCACAAGCCATCAAACGTCTATATCCGGATGAAACGATTCATCTTGGAATCGGACCGACAATCGAGAATGGTTTCTACTATGATATCGATATGGAACGTCGCCTGACAGAAGAGGATCTTCCGGAAATCGAGAAGATGATGAATAAAATCGCGGGTGAAAACTTGCCGATCGAACGCGAAGTCGTCTCACGTGACGAAGCACTCGCGATCTATAAAGAGCTCAATGATCCGTTGAAAGTCGAATTGATCGAGTCGATTCCTGCTGATCAGGATTTGACGATTTACCGTCAAGGCGAATTCTTCGATCTCTGCCGTGGACCACACGTTCCAGCGACAGCGAAGCTACAAGTCTTCAAATTGATGAGCATTGCTGGTGCTTACTGGCGTGGCGATTCAAAAAATAAGATGTTACAACGGATTTACGGTACAGCATGGGCGACAAAAGATCAGTTGAAACAACATCTCCACTTCCTTGCTGAAGCAAAAGAGCGGGATCACCGTAAGCTCGGGAAAGAACTTGGCTTGTTCTTCACTTCTCAAGAAGTCGGTCAAGGACTTCCAATGTGGCTACCAAAAGGAGCAGCCATCCGTCGGACGGTCGAGCGTTATATCGTCGATAAAGAACTCGAACTTGGATATGAGCACGTCTATACACCGGTCCTCGGTTCAGTCGATCTATACAAGACATCGGGTCACTGGGATCACTATCAAGACGACATGTTCCCGAAAATGGAGATGGACAATGAAGAACTCGTTCTTCGTCCGATGAACTGTCCACACCACATGATGGTCTACAAGAACGAACCACGTTCGTACCGTGATTTACCGCTTCGTGTTGCGGAGCTTGGTGGCATGCACCGTTACGAGATGTCTGGTGCCTTGACTGGTCTTCAGCGCGTTCGTTACATGGTCCTTAACGATGGACATACGTTCGTCCGTCCTGATCAAATGAAGGATGAGTTCAAAGCCATCGTTCACCTCATTCAAGAAGTCTATTCTGACTTCGGGATCACAGATTACAAATTCCGTCTTTCGTATCGTGACCCAGCGGATAAAGAGAAGTACTTCGATAACGATGCGATCTGGGAAATGGCGCAACGTGAGTTGAAAGAAACGATGGATGAGCTCGAACTCGAATACTTCGAAGCAGAAGGCGAAGCTGCATTCTACGGACCGAAGCTTGACGTTCAAGTTCGGACAGCGCTTGGTAAAGATGAGACGCTTTCGACAGTCCAACTCGACTTCCTCTTACCAGAGCGATTCGAATTGACATACAAAGGAAATGACGGACAAGATCATCGTCCGGTCGTCTTACACCGAGGTGTCGTTTCGACGATGGAACGATTCGTCGCATATCTGATTGAAGAATACAAAGGCGCGTTCCCAACATGGCTCGCACCGGTTCAGGTGAAATTGATTCCGGTTTCTAAAGTTCATGAAGACTATGCCCGTGAAATCAAAGCGATCCTACTGAAGAAGGGAATTCGTGTTGAAACAGATTTCCGTGACGAAAAACTCGGATACCGGATTCGTGAAGCACAAGTCAACAAAGTACCAGTCATGCTTGTTTTAGGTGACAAAGAAGTCGAATCACGCGAAGTCAATATTCGTCGCTACGGTTCAAAAGATTCAAGTAATGCATCACTTGAACAATTCGTCGCCGACTTAGAACAAGAAATCGCGAATCGTTCAAAATAATGATAGTCTCACGAAAGAGTTCGTCCTGCTGATGTAGGGCGGACTTTTTTTGTGATGTGATAATCAAAAGAAAGAAGCAGCATGCCGATGAAAAAGAGAGATCATTCAGCTAAATCTATCCAATATAACCGAAAAAATTTTTTCCTTTAATTGGATAAATGCTATAATAAACCTTTAGTAGATGTAATGTTTTGATATAAGGGGAAGGAAGTTACAAAAAATGAAGCAGACGACTCTTGCTGTGTTCATCGCATCTTCACTTTTGATTGGTATTCATCCGGGTGAAGTGAGTGCGGCGACGACAAAAAAGACGTACCGGATCACACCAAAAACAGAAGCAATTGACCCGACGATCCGTAAATATACGACCTATAACGCAAAGACGCGTAATCACTATACGATGCGCTCCTATTTGGAGCGTCTTGAAAAAGAGGGTGGCGGGACACTCGTCTTGACGAAAGGAACGTACCTGTCTCCACTACGTGTCGGTATTCCGTCCAATACGACGGTGATCTTGGAAGATGGCGTCATCATCAAGAAGACGACGGAAACGGGAACGACGAAGATTAGTTCGACGACTAGTGTATTTGATCTTGTTGCTCCATCCGTGTTGCGTTTGAACAAAAAGGTCGGAAAGTATGATGGCTCACAGAACGTTAAAATCATCGGGAAAGGGAATGCGCAAATCGACTTGAATCGATATACGCGTGGTTCAGCATTCGCCATTGCCCATAATCAAAACTTGTATATCGGCGGCATCACAGTACGGAATCAAAAAGGTTCACATGCGATGGAACTTGATGCGACGAAGAAGGCAGTCATCGAAAACATGAAATTCGTCGACGCCGTCATGATCCCGAATACCGGTCCGAATGAATCGATTAATCTCGATACACCAGACCCGATCACAAAGGGCTTCAACTGGAAGTGGTCGAAACAAGACGGAACGCCGAACGCAGATATTATGATTCGCAATAACCTGTTCCGTAATATCAACGTGGCAATTGGCACACATCAATACACAGAAAATAGATTACACACGAATGTCCGGATCGAAAAAAATACGATTGACGGAACAAAGGATTACGCGATTTCGATGATGAACTGGAAGAATCCGACGGTTCGTTACAATACGATTCGAAATGTGCACCGGGCGGATGGAAAAGCGATGACGATTCTCGGTAGAGGAGTTGTCGGAGGGACGATTCGCTACAATCGATTTGAAGATGCGGATCGGGCGATTCAAATGCAACCGTTCCAAAGCAATGGTTATGCTCCCATCTATAATACGTTTACGTCAGAACAAAAACGTTACATGCAACAAAATACGGTCAAGCAGGTCGGTCTCGATCAAATCGTCTTATTCAAGAAACTCAATGAGTTCACGTACAAGACGGCAGAACGCTACGATTTCATTCCATACTAAGACATAAAAAAAGCACCCAAGACGTAAGTCAAGGATGCTTGTGTCATATTACGAACGCATTTGTTGCAAGAACGGTTCGATATCGACTTGAAGCGCTTCTGATAGTTTCTGACCGAGTGAAGCATCAGCACGGTAGAAGTTACAGATTGCGAGCAAGACTGTGTTCTCATGACGTACTTGTTCGAGATCATTGACTAGGTTCTTCAGAAGAGCTGCTTGCTCGTCTTCTGTCAAACGACGGTATACTTCGCCGGCTTGACCGAAGTTGTTCGTCTTCTCGATTTCGAGACGACCATGTTTATCATCAAGTAACGGCTGGTTTTCTTCCGTATACTCTGGTGTTTCTTTTGGTTCTTCTTGATAACGGTTCGGTTCGTAGTTCACCGGACTCGTTTGCTGACCAACTGGCATTGCACCATCACGTTGGTAGTTATTCACTTGTGCGAACGGACAGTTAATCGGAAGTTGTTGATAGTTCGTTCCGATACGGTAGCGTTGTGTGTCCGAGTAAGAGAACAGACGACCTTGTAACAACTTATCTTCAGATGGCAACATCCCTGGAATCAAGACACCTGGGTTGAACCCGACAGATTCCGTTTCAGCGAAATAGTTGTCGACGTTTTTGTTCAGCGTCATCGTACCGACGTGTTGGAACGGGATGACATCTTCAAACCAATCTTTTGTTGCGTCGAGCGGGTCGAAATCGAACTGATCGACGTCAGCCGGATCGAGCACCTGTACGAACAGATCCCATTCCGGATAATCTCCGTCTTCAATCGCTTGGAACGTATCGTTTGAAGCATGGTTGAAATCTTTTCCTTGAATCTCTGTTGCTTCTTCAGCTGAGAGATTATGAACGCCAGCTTTTGGTACCCAGCGAAGTTTAACATAGACCGTGTTGCCGTGAGCATTCACCCATTTAAATGAGTGGACGGAAGAACCACGCATTTTACGGTAGCTTGCAGGAATACCTTCATCCGTGAAAAGGTGCATGAGCATGTTCGTCGATTCTGGACGAAGTGTCATGAAGTCCCAGTAACGATCGGGATCTTGAATATTCGTGCGTGGATCTGGTTTAAGTGAATGGACCATATCCGGGAACTTCATAGCGTCGCGAATGAAGAAGACAGGAAGGTTGTTCCCGACGAAATCCCAGTTTCCTTCTTCTGTATAGAACTTGACAGAGAATCCACGTGGATCGCGGAGTGTCTCTGGAGAATGCGTGCCGTGAATAACAGTCGAGAAACGGGCGAAGACAGGAACTTCTGTCCCTTCTTCTTGTAAAAACGCAGCTTTCGTGTACTTTTTCATCGAGTTTTTCACAGTGAAGACACCGTGAGCACCGAATCCACGAGCATGTACAACACGCTCAGGTACACGTTCCCGGTCGAAATGGGCCATCTTTTCGATTAATTGATAGTCTTCTAATAATGTAGGTCCACGACGTCCAGCCGTGCGTGAATTTTGATTGTCTCCGATTGGTACACCTTGATTGGTCGTTAATCGTTTTTCAGTCATCTGTTATTCTCCCCTTTATGTAAGATTACATTGATTATAAAACAATAATCATTCTAAATAAACAATTTTGCTTGCGAATGTTCTGAATCTTTTTGACATGTAGTGAATGTACCCGTGAAAATCAGGTTAGAAACTTCTTGCTTATCCGCTAAAGGATTGCTATTATAATCAAGTATGTGAGCAACGTTCTGTAAGAACATAGAAAGCGGCTTGACATCACGGGAAAACAAGTGCTATGATAGCAAAGTGAAATGACAACAAAGCAGAAGCATCCCGCTTCTCACCATGTATGACGACTCGTACTGGTTCATCATGAAGATACGCAATGTATAGCGATTGCTATGCTTTGACGTTCCTTATGAGTGTGGGCGGGAAGAACTGCCGACGCTTTTTTTATAGCGTTTTCTATCATTCATTTTTCGTGCATTGCACGATGGAGGTGCTAACCATTAGCAAAGATCTGTTAATCAATGAAAGCATCCGTGCCCGGGAAGTTCGTCTTATCGGAGCGGATGGTGCTCAACTAGGTGTCCAATCACGCAACGAAGCGCTACGTCTCGCAGAGGAAGCGGAACTTGACCTCGTCATGGTCGCTCCACAAGCGACGCCGCCAGTTTGTAAGATCATGGACTACGGTAAATACCGTTTCGAGATGCAAAAGAAGGACAAAGAAACTCGGAAGAATCAGAAAGTGATTCAGATGAAAGAAGTTCGTCTTAGCCCGACGATCGAGGAGAACGACTTCCAAACGAAATTCCGTAATGCGAAGAAATTCTTGGAGAATGGTAACAAAGTGAAAGCGAGTATTCGTTTCCGCGGTCGTGCCATCACTCACTCGGAAATCGGTAAACGCGTTCTCGAACGCCTCGCAACGGATTTAAGTGAGTTCGGTGTTGTGGAACAGAGACCGAAGATGGAAGGACGCAGCATGTTCCTCGTGCTTGCTCCTAAGAAAGAAGACTAATCGAATCGAAGTAGGAGGGAATCTCTCATGCCTAAAATGAAATCGCACCGCGGTGCTTCTAAACGTTTCAAACGTACTGCTTCTGGCAAATTGAAACGTGGTCGTGCTTACACAAGCCACTTGTTCGGTAACAAATCAACAAAAGCGAAACGTAAATTACGTAAAGCTAGCATGGTATCTACGGGTGACTTCAAACGCATCCGTCACATGATCGCGAAGTAATTTATCCAATCGTATACAGATTTAGGAGGGAATTTATATGCCACGCGTAAAAGGCGGATATACGACTCGTCAACGTCGTAAAAAACAACTCAAATTAGCTAAGGGCTACTACGGCTCGAAACATACACTCTTCAAGGTTGCGAAACAGCAAGTCATGAAATCTCTCATGTACGCTTACCGTGACCGTCGTCAAAAGAAACGTGACTTCCGTCGCCTCTGGATCACTCGGATCAATGCGGCAGCACGTATCAACGGTCTTTCTTACAGCCGCATGATGCATGGTCTTAAATTAGCAGGTATCGACGTTAACCGTAAGATGCTCGCTGACCTCGCAGTTACAGATGCAACTGCATTTGCTTCACTTGCTGACACAGCAAAAGCAAAATTGAACGCTTAAGTTCTACAATTCGTCGGGGAATTTAATTCTCCGACGTTTTTTTCGATTTAATGATAAAATAAGAAGGCACGTCGATGAGACGGTCATATGATTTTTTTAGATAGAAGGAGAATTAAAGATGGATTGGTTGACACTTTTTGAGATGCAAGAACAGTTGGATAAACGGATTCAGTCAGAACATCAATTGACAGGCAATCAATTCGACGAGCGTTTACTCGCCTTATTGGTCGAACTCGGTGAACTTGCGAACGAGACACGTTGCTTTAAGTTCTGGTCGAAGAAGGGACCATCCGCTCAAGTCACAATTCTTGAGGAATATGTCGATGGCGTCCATTTTCTACTCTCACTAGGTCTAGCGCTTGAGTACAAGAAAAGTCATTTTACAGAAGGTGACTTCTATTTGACAGCAACGGATGCTTTTTTAGATGTCTATAACAAAACGAACGTCTTTGCGATTTCGCGGACGGAACAAAGTTATGACGTTCTGATTGGTGCATACCTTGCATTAGGTGCTACACTAGGCTTTACACAGGATATGATTTTCAAGGCTTACATTTCTAAAAATGAAGCAAACCATGTGCGACAAGACAACGGTTACTAAGGAGGAAATCAGATGAACGAACAATTACATATGCTAAAACGTCTCACGGACGCAACAGGTGTACCGGGAAACGAAAAAGAAGTCCGGAGCCTCATGCGTGAATATTTAGAACCTCATGCAGAAGCATTCCACCAAGATGGTCTCGGTAGTCTGTTTGCTGAACATAAAGGCGCAGGCGAAGATGCACCACGTGTATTGATTGCTGGTCACATGGATGAAGTCGGATTCATGGTCACGAAGATCGATGAAAAAGGATTCCTTCGTTTCCAACCACTCGGCGGTTGGTGGGGTCAAGTCCTCTTGGCACAGCGTATGAACATTGTAACGTCATCTGGTGAAGTCATTCCAGGTGTAATCGGTGCAAAACCACCTCATGTTTTACCACCGGAAGCGCGCAATAAGCCGGTCGACATTAAAGATATGTTCATCGATATCGGTGCTTCATCAAAAGAAGAAGTCGACGGTTGGGGAATTCGTCCGGGTGATACGGTCGTTCCACATTGCGAATTTACTGTGATGAAAAATGAGAACTTCTTGATGGCAAAAGCGTGGGACAACCGGATTGGTTGTGCCATCGCAATCGAAGCAATCAAACGCTTAAAAGCAGACGGTCATCCGAACACGATTTTCGCAGGAGCGACTGTTCAGGAAGAAGTCGGGTTACGTGGGGCTCAAACTGTCGCACACTTGCTCAAACCATCAATCGCCTTTGCTGTCGATACAGGTATCCCGGGTGACACGCCAGGGATGACCGATCGTGAAGCATTGTCGAAATTAGGTGAAGGCGTTCAAGTCATCATGTTCGATGCAACGATGATCGCACATCGCGGATTGATTGATTTCGTGACGAAAGTTGCAACAGAAGAAAATATCAAGTATCAACTGGACTTAACACCAGGTGGCGGAACGGATGCAGCGAAGTTCCACTTATCGAATACAGGTGTTCCATCACTTGCATTGACTGTACCGATCCGTTACCTGCACACGAACGTCTCAATCATGCATAAAGCCGATTTCGAAGCAGCCGTCGATTTAGTCGTTGCTGTGACAAAACGTTTAGATGCGGAGACTGTCCAAGCGATCTACGAGGGGTAATAAAACAATGAAGCACATCGCATCAGCAAAGAACGAAATCGTTAAACAATGGAAAAAACTCTTAACGAAAAAAGGACGTCTGCAGACGAATCGCTTTTTGATTGAGGGAGAACATCTGATTGAAGAAGCTGTTCGCGCCGGAATCGTCAAGGAATTGATCGTGCGTGAATCGTACCAAGTACCCGGTTCTTGGAAACGAAATGCCGATGTCTTTACGATCGATGATGCCGTCATCAAAGTATTGGCTGAGACGGAAACGTCGCAAGGCATTTTCGCTGTCTGTGAGATGAAACAAGCTTCGGCACAATTAGAGCGAGGACGCTATCTGCTCCTCGATCGTCTGCAAGATCCAGGGAACGTCGGAACGATGATTCGGACAGCTGACGCAGCTGGATTCGATGGTGTCGTCGTCGGACCGGGAACAGTTGACGTCTATAACGGAAAAGTCATCCGTGCGACGCAAGGATCGCTATTCCACCTACCTGTTATCTCCATGCCGCTCGAAGAGGCAGTCAATGCCTTGCACGAGCAAGGAATTGCGGTAATCGGAACGGCGTTAGAAGGGGCGACGTCTTATCAAGGGATCGCACCGATGGACGCACTCGGTTTAATCATCGGGAATGAAGCACAAGGCGTTGCGCCAGAGTTGCTCTCGTACTGTGATGAGCGTGCCTACATTCCGATTCGTGGTAAAGCAGAGTCGCTGAATGCAGCAGTAGCGGCTGGTATTTTGCTCTATCATTTTGCAAGCGTGGATTGAAACCGACAGGCGTTCATGCTAAAGTGAACATCAGGAATATATCATGGACGTTGATGGAACAGAGTACGTTAGGGAACGATTCAATCAGGGAGAAGCGGTCGTAGACTGAAAACTGCTTCGTGAATCTGCTAACCGAATTCACTCCGGAGTCGCACGAGAGATCGTGACGGGATGCGCCCGTTATCGCGCGATTGGAGGACTTTTCGATTGAAAAGTCAAACAAGGGTGGTACCACGGTGTTTACATCGTCCCTTCGGCATTTGCCGGAGGGACGTTTTTTTATATCTTCAACTAAAGGAGTGGGAAAGATGCGCGAGCAATTAGAAGCATTACGCGATGAAGCGTTGACATTAGTCGATCAGGCAACGACACAAAAAGAACTCAATGATGTCCGAGTCAAGTATCTCGGAAAAAAGGGGCCAATCACAGAAGTATTACGAGGAATGGGAAAGTTATCAGCGGAAGAACGACCAGTCGTCGGTGAGATCGCAAATACGGTCCGTCAAGCGATCCAAGAGCAATTGGAACAACGTCTGACAGCTGTCAAACAACAAGAAATGGATGCGAAACTGGCAGCGGAAGCAATTGACGTCACGTTACCAGGACGACCGAAAAAGGTCGGTCATGCGCACCTCTTGCAACAAGTGACGGATGAGATCGAAGACATCTTCGTCGGACTCGGTTACACGATTGCCGAAGGACCAGAAGTCGAGCAAGATCTCTTCAACTTCGAGATGTTGAATTTACCGAAGGATCACCCAGCACGCGATATGCAAGATTCATTCTACATCACGGAAGAAATTTTGATGCGAACGCATACGTCACCGGTCCAAGCACGGACGATGCTCGCTTCTAAAGGTGAACCGATCCGCATTCTCTGCCCAGGTAAAGTCTATCGTCGAGACGAAGATGATGCGACGCACTCGCACCAATTCATGCAAGTCGAAGGACTCGTCGTCGGAGAATCGATTTCGATGGCAGACTTAAAAGGAACGCTTGAAGCCTTCGCGAAGCAGATGTTCGGTGAAGCACGTGAAGTCCGCTTACGCCCAAGTTTCTTCCCATTCACAGAGCCGTCCGTCGAAGTCGACGTCTCGTGTTTCAAATGTGGCGGTAAAGGATGCAATATCTGTAAACAGACGGGTTGGATTGAAATTCTGGGTGCGGGAATGGTCCATCCTCACGTTCTTGAAATGGCTGAATATGATAGCACGAAAATGTCAGGATTCGCATTCGGAATGGGTATCGAACGGATCGCCATGTTGAAATACGGTGTCGATGATATTCGCCACTTCTATACGAATGACGTTCGCTTCAGCGAACAGTTTTAAGGGGGAACGCAGATGTTAGTCTCAAAACAATGGTTGAACGAATATGTGGATGTCAGTCACACGTCAGGACAAGATTTGGCTGATTTGATTACAAAGAGCGGGATCGAAGTCGAAGGCGTCGATGTCCGGGATGAAGCGTTGAACAATATCGTCGTCGGACGTGTGTTAACGAAAGAAAAACATCCAGAAGCAGATAAATTGAACGTCACGACGGTCGACATCGGACAAGACGAACCGGTTCAAATCGTGTGTGGTGCACCGAACGTCGAAGCTGGACAAGATGTCATCGTCGCACGTGTCGGAGCTCGCTTACCAGGTATTAAAATTAAACGTGCCAAATTGCGCGGTGTCGTCTCAGAAGGGATGATCTGTTCACTCGAAGAACTCGGATTCGAAAAGAAATATATCCGAGAAGATGAGCAGGACGGGATTCATACGTTCCGTGAACCAGTCACACCAGGACAAGACGTCTTGGAGTTACTCGGTCTACGCGATGAAATCCTCGAACTTGGGTTAACGCCGAACCGTTCGGACTGCCTCAGTATGTATGGTGTCGCACACGAAGTGGCGGCGCTTTATGATACGACACCGACTTTCCCGGTCGTTGAAGTCAAAGAAGCAGAAACTGCGACGGCAGTCGACGTGACGCTTGATTCAGAGGACTGCCCGTTCTACGCGGCACGAGAAATTCAAGGCGTGACGATTCAAGAATCACCGACTTGGTTAAAAAACCGTTTGATCGCGAACGGCATTCGTCCGATCAACAACGTCGTCGACGTTACGAACTTCGTTTTACTCGAGACAGGTCAACCGCTTCATTCATTTGATGCCGAAAAACTCGGAAAACGGATCGTCGTGCGTCAAGCGCGCGCAGGGGAGTCGTTCACGACGCTAGATGAAGTCGAACGGACGCTCGATTCTTCGATGCTCGTCATCACAGACGGGGAACGCCCGGTCGCACTTGCTGGTGTCATGGGTGGAGCGAATACCGAAGTTGACGGGAACACGACATCGATCATTTTAGAATCAGCTTACTTCGCACCGATTTCCGTTCGGAAGACGAGCCGTGTTCTTGGACTTCGTTCTGACTCAAGTGCCCGTTTCGAAAAAGGTGTTGATCCACGTCGTGTCTTGTTAGCACTCGATCGGGCAGCAGCTTTGATTGCTGAACTCTCGGGTGGAACGGTTCAAGCGGGTGTCGCTCAAGCCGGAACGCTCGAGCTTGACGATCATTTGATTGAAGCAAGTGTCTCATACATCAATCATCGTCTTGGTATGGAAATCGAAGGAACGGTCATGCAAACGTTACTCGAACGTCTTGGTCTCGGTGTTGAATTGTCGGGTGATGCCTTGACGGTCAGCGTACCGACTCGCCGCCAAGACTTGAAAATCCCAGCTGATTTAGCAGAAGAAGTGGCACGTCTCTATGGATATGATGCCCTGACTTCAAGCTTACCGTCTGAAGCGAGCCGTGGTTTTTTACCGAAACGGAACATACACCGTCGTCATTTACGCCGGACATTGCAGGGAGCGGGTCTTTCACAAGCGATCACGTATTCATTGACGAGCGAACAACGCGCGATGCAATTTAATGAACGGGAAGATTTGCATCCGGTCAAACTGGCGATGCCAATCAGTGAAGCCCGTTCGACACTGCGGACGTCACTCATTCCGGGACTCCTTGAAGTCGCGCAGCATAACGTCGCACGACAGCATGCCGACGTTGCGTTTTATGAACTCGGCAGTGTTTATCTGCAACGGGATGCGTCACTTGAAACACTCCCGATCGAACAAGAAATGATCGGTGGTGTCGCAGTCGGTGTGTCAGAACAACACCGGGCGCACGGAACACTTGTCAAAACGGATTTCTTCGTCATGAAAGGAATCGTCGAGACACTCGGATCTGCAGCCGGTGTCACGTTGACGTTCGAGGCAGCGAACATTCCATCGATGCACCCAGGACGGACGGCACGCATTCTGCTTGACGGAGAAGCGATCGGATTCGTCGGTCAAGTCCATCCTGGTCTGTCAAAAGAACAGTATGGTCTAAAAGAAGTGTACGTCTTTGAATTAGAGGCGATGGTACTGCGTTCGAAGGAAGAGCAGGTCTATTCGGAAATTTCACGTTTCCCATCGATGACACGAGACTTAGCAATCGTCGTCGAACGTTCAGTGCCAGCACAAGCAATCGTTGATGTCATGACTGAAGCAGCCGGTCCACTTCTACAGACGATCGAATTGTTCGATGTCTATACGGGTGAGAACGTCGGAGAGAATGAAAAATCATTTGCTTTCTCCCTCCGTTATCAAAACAAAGAACGGACGTTAGTCGATGAAGAAATCACGACAGCGCAACAGCGAGTCGTTGATGCAGTGAAAGAAACGTTTAATGCGGAACTTCGCGCATAATCAGGATAAACAAACAGCCGCTTTCCTTTCAAAGGAAGGCGGCTGTTTTCGTTTAATGGGATAGATTTAAGAAGCAAGTTCTTCTGTTTCAGATGACGCAGCTTTTCGTTTCGTAAAGGTGAAATACAGTAGACCACTTACGAGAACGATCAGACTACAGGATAAGAACATATTAGAATAGCCGATGCCGCTTGCGACTGTGGCGAGAATCAAGGCACCGATTCCAAAGCCTGTGTCGTAAGCAAGGAAAAAGGTCGAGATGGCTTTTCCTTTCTGTGCGGGCGGCGCGAAGTTCAAGAGGACAGTTTGAAGTCCCGGGAAGATGGAAGCAGAACCGATACCAATGATGATGGCAGCAGTCAATAAACCAGCAAACGAAGGATACATGCCGAGAATGACAAAGCCAATCATATAAAGGGCATAAGACGGCAACAGCACGAATGCAGCCCCTCGCTGATCAAACAATTTTCCGGCAATTGGTCGAATCCCGACCATTCCGAGAGCGACTAACGCATAAAAATAAGAAGCATATGCGATATGTCCAATCGAGTCCGTATACAGTGAGATGAAGGCGGATGTACTAGAAATCGCAACGCCTGCCAAAAGAGTCGCGACCAACAAAAGCGGACGTGATAAGAAGAGAGATTGGCTTAGACGAAACGCGGAAGTACTTGGAACATGTTGGCTCGTCAGCGGTAGACGCATCATGAACAACAAGGCGATGACTGCTAGGGCAGCAACTGTCACGAAGTACAGAACGAATGCTTTTTCTTGAATAAAGGCAAGACCGATGACAGGACCAAGGACGGATGCCAAGTTCATCGACAGGACGAAGTACCCCATCCCTTCGCCTTGACGTGTTTTTGGAATCAGTGTCGTGACGGCGAGGCTGATCGAAGAAGATAACATCCCGAAACTAAATCCGTGGATGATACGGATGATGATTAGATAGAAAAATGATTCCAAAGGTAGGACAAGCATGTAGCAGATACTCATGACTGTAAAGAGACTTGCAGAGATCATCAAGACGCGCTTTAAGTCGTAACGATCCAACCAGTGACCAATCAATGGACGAGAACAGACGGTTGCTAGAATGAAGCTCGTCACGATCCACCCGAGTGCTGAAGCGGAAACTGGAAACTGTTTAGCAGCGAGTAAAGGAAGTGAGGCATTTAATAAATAAAACGTGATGAAGAGCAATAGATTAATGATCAGCGTCATGACGTAATGACGCGAGAATAACCGAGCGGTCATGAAGATTCCCCCTGTCGATGTAGAGTGAGTAAGTGTGTCATCCATTCACCGAGCTGTTGTTGATCGGTGAGGGAGAAGGAGGCGAGTAATCGTTGATGTGTTTCTTGAACCGCAGCGTCGATTTGGTCGAACCGTTCGATGGCTAAAGGTGTCAACGAGACAAAGTGTGTTCGTCCTTCTTTTATCCGAGTGATGAAACCAAGCGTCTCAAGACGTGAGACGGTTTTTGTCACAGCTGGTTTTTCAATGATTAGATAATCTGCCAATTGGACTTGTGAAACAGGTTGTAGTAATGCAACTGCTTTTATTAGTGCCCATTGACCCGTGTGTAAAGAGTATGGAAGCAAAGTAGCATCAATCTCTCGTTTGACGAGACGTGAGACTTTTGATAATTGTCCGAGAACATCTTCTTGTGTGTAGAGCATTTTATTTCTCCTTTTAGTTAACTAGTTAACTTTAAGAGTGTATCAAAGCTGATTAAGAGGTGCAAGGGAAGAAACGCTCATTTCATGCATTGAAGTGAATTATTTTCTAGCACGATAAAAGATTAAGCAGGTATTAAAGCGGGTATGTTCCGTAAAAGAGTATTTGATTTACTTGAAACCATGGATACGACTGCTTATGTGATCGGTTGACTAAATCATCTTGACATAGAGAAGAGACAAGAAGGGAAGAGTACATCATGAATCGACTAGCGAAGCTTCTGACTGAACTATTACCAATCACTATAAATGAAGCAATCAATCCACTCATCACGAATATCGCAACAGATTCGAGACAAATCACACCTGGCGGATTATTCATCTGTATCAACGGCTACACTGTTGATGGTCACGATTATATCAATCAGGCAATCAAAAACGGAGCTGCGGCGATTTTAGCTGAACGATCGTTTCCGGATTGTCCGGTTCCCGTCATTACTGTGCCGGATACGAAACGACTTGCAGGTCAAGTCGCGAATCGCTTTTACGATCAACCGAGTCAAAAGATGCGTGTCTACGGTGTAACCGGAACGAATGGAAAAACGACGACGACGAAATTGGCGTATGATCTCTTTCGAGCAGCAGGTATAAAAGCCGGCATGATCAGCACGGTCGGTGCACGAATTGATGAGGAACTCATTGAGACGCCGAATACGACGCCTGAAGCCATCATCTTACATCGACTGTTGTATGAAATGGTTGAACAAGGCGTGACGGATTGCATCATTGAAGTGTCTTCTCATGCATTAGCTGAAGGTCGAGTCGAGGGAGTCTCCTTCCACTCGGCAGCATTTACGAACCTGACACATGATCATTTGGATTACCATCATTCAATGGAGGATTACGCCAAGACGAAAGCCTTATTGTTTCAACAAGTCGCTGCGTCAAATGGTCGGGCCATCGTCTTAAATCGAGAAGATGGTTGGAGTCGCGTCATGCGAGAAGCTGCGCCTTTGCAACCCGTCATCTGGTATACGACGCAACCGCACCGAACATCACAAATCGCAGTCGAATGGCTGACGGATACTGTTAACGTGCGCATCGATGAGACGACGACGCGTGTGCCGACAGCTTTACTAGGTGAATTCAATGCAGCGAATTTAGCGGCGGCGATGGGATTATTGCGGGCAGGCGATGCCAATCTCTATACGTTGATTCGTCATATTCCAGAACTGGAATTGCCGAAAGGACGACTTGAACGATTGGACTGGGCACCTTGTGAGATTTATATCGATTATGCCCATACACCGGATGGTCTAGAAAAATGTTTACAGGCACTCACTTCTTCCGGAGAGTCGCTATCGGTCGTTTTAAGCGCAGCTGGAGAGCGTGATCGAACGAAACGAGCAGAGATGGGGCGAATCGCAAGCAAATATTGTGAACACATCATCGCAACGGTCCATGATGCGAGGACAGAGAATCCGGATCAAATCATCGAAGAGCTAATCGTCGATATTCCACGTGAACATTTAGTAGGGTGCCATACATCCCGTCACGAAGCGCTCGTACAAGCAGCGCATCTGGCGCACGAAGGAAAACGCATCGTCATCGTCGGGAAAGGTCATGATGAGGTAGAACGAATCGGTACAAAAACGATTCCTTTTAATGAAAAACACATACTTCTTGCGGAATTAGAACGACTGTCTGAAGGGGAGTCCGTCGTTTAAAAAAACCGACCATTCCGTTAAGGTCATGGTCGGTTTCGTTTCGCAGCTAGTTGTTGTGCCTTTTTCGTATTCGCAAAATGGGCTTTCGTCCAGTCACGAAGTTGATCAGCTCCATAACGTAAGATCAGTGAAGCAGCGACTTGATCCACTTTAGCACCAGCACCTTTGGGAATGACGACACCTGTTGTTTCACTCAATTTGTCCATCTCCTTCAAAAAGATGGCGCGAGCGATGATCGAGGAAGCAGCGACGGCGACATGGAGTTGTTCCGCCTTGGTCGAGAAGTAGACATTTTCTCGAACAGGATTGACGACACCAGACAAATGTTTGTAGTAAACAGTCTTTTCAGCGAACTGATCAATCAATATCGCTTCTGGTTTCGTCTCCAGTTGGTCAAGAAGTCGCTCGAGTACATCATTATGCATCAGGGCAGTCATCTTTCCTTGTGTCATCGTCCGTTGCATCTGATTGTATTCTGGATTGTGTAGGATACGATATGTGTACGGAATGACCGCATGGAGATCGCGAGCAATCCGACGAATCTCGGTATCGTTCAGATGTTTGGAGTCCCGAACACCGAGTTCCTGAAGAAGTGCAATCTGCTTTCGATCAACGAAGGAAGCGACGACGACGAGTGGACCGAAGAAATCGCCTTTTCCGACTTCGTCACTTCCAGCGACGGACCATTCTGCAAAACCAGCTGGTAACGTGGATACAAGTGGTTCCTTCGATTTAGTTGGTGTAGCCGTGCCAAAGCGTGAAGCGATGGTTTCAGCTTCGGTTCCTTGAAACATCACTTTTCCAGAATTGTAAATTGTGATGACACATCCAGGTACTTTAGCGGCGAAGCGGGCATACGGTGGACTCTTCGTCTGTCCTTGCTTAAACTCTTGTATGACGAGGTCTTGCTTTTCTTTAGATAAGCGTAAAACGGTAGTTCCCACGAGATAACCTCCCTTTCCGGGATTAAGCATACCATCCTTAAGACCGATGGGGGACTTCTTTTCCTAAAACGAAAATGATGGTACTATATGAAAGAAGCAAAGTATGAGGAGGACAGAAAAATGGCTGATTCAGAAGGGTTGAACCGGACGACGATTCATATCGCAGGCAATGATTATACGATTGTCGGAACGGAGTCGCCAGAACACGTACGCGAAGTGGGTCTCCTCGTGGATACGAAAATTCGAGAAATCCGAGAACAAGCACCACAACTCGACGTTCGTCAAATCGCCGTCCTAGCGGCGCTTAATATTGGTAGTGATTACGTAAAAATAAAAAAGAATTTGGGTGAACTATAAACTATGATTTCTCTCGTTATCTTATTACTTCTCGCCTTAGGCGTCATGACGGGTGTCCGACGGGGAGTCGTATTGCAGGCCGGGCATTTGCTCAGCCTGATCATTTCCTTCATCGTCGCCTTGTCGTTCTATGAGGAACTGGCGACGAAATTCCGTTTGTGGGTTCCATATCCGTCTACACTGGATGATGCGGGAATCGACTTGACGATGTTCGCAATTCCAAGTTCAGCACGACTTGATGAGGTATTCTACAAAGCCTTTTGGTTCGTCGTCCTGTTCTTCGGTACAAAGATCATCTTAGCAATTTTGTTGTCGATGTTTGATTCGTTGACGAACATTCCGATTTTAAAACAAGTCAAAGGATTATTAGGTGGTGTCTTCGGCTTCATCGAGATGTACATCTTCATTTTCTTACTCTTGTTCCTCGCAGCATTCGTTCCGATCCAGTCGATACAGGATGCGATCGCAGACTCGAGTTTGGCAAGTTTCATCATCCAACATACACCGCTCCTTGCGAATTGGCTGATGGATCAAGTTGGATTGATAAAATAAACATGCTCCCGTTAAATGGGAGCTTTTTTTGAGGGGAGAATTGCACATGCGTACGATTCAAGATGCAATGCGTCACTTGGAACGAATCTCAGTTTACCTAGAGGTTAAAGGGGAAAATCCGTTTAAGATCAATGCTTTTCGAAAAGCAGCAAGTATCCTCGAGGCATCGGATGCTGACTTCATGGCAATCGACGATTTTACGGCGATGAAGGGGATTGGTAAAGGAACGGCTGCTGTTCTTGAAGAGTACCGGGAAACGGGAACGAGTACGGCACTGACGGAACTCGAACAAGAAGTACCGGAAGGACTGATCGCTTTACTAAAGATTCCAGGTCTTGGTGGGAAGAAACTTGCTAAATTACATGAAGTCGGCGTTATTGATGCGGATTCCTTTGCAGAGAAATTAGCGGATGGTACAGTCGAAGCGATGCCTGGATTCGGTAAGAAGACGGTCGAAAAGTACGTCAAAGCGCTCGAAACGTTTGAAACACGACCGGAACGATTACCGTATGGTGTCATGCGAAAGGTCGTTGCGGAATTAAATCAGACCCTTGCGTCGTTCGATGAAATCATTCGCTTCGAAGTTGGTGGAAGCTTCCGCCGAGCAGAAGAGACGTGCAAGGACCTTGATTTCATCCTCTCGACGAACGAACCGGAACGGATCAAGGAGCAACTCTTGGAACTGTCGCTGATCGATGAAGTCATCGCTGCCGGCAGCACGAAAGTATCACTCGTCTTAAAACGAGACGTTCATTATATCGCGGTTGATTTCCGAATCGTCGATGACGCGGCGTACGCATCCACATTACATCACTTCACGGGTTCGAAGGATCACAATGTTCGGATGCGTCAACTCGCGAAAGAACGAGGAGAGAGCATTTCTGAATATGGCGTTGAGACCGAACAAGGATTAGTCCAACCGAAGACGGAAGAAGAATTGTTTGCGCGGTACGACTTACCGTTCATCGCACCTGAATTACGAGCAGGGCGGCACGAGTTTGAACAGGATTTGTCACGCCTTTTGACGGAACAGGACATCCAAGCGGATGTACACATGCATACGACATGGTCAGATGGAACATTATCCGTTGAAGAACTAGTCGATGCGTGTGCTGCACGAGGGTATACATGGATGGCGATCACCGACCATAGTAAGTATATGAAGTTCGTCAATGGATTGACGGAAGAACGCTTACGTGCGCAACGTGTCGAAATTGAAGCAGCACGTAAGAAACATCCCGAGATGACGATTTTATGTGGCGTCGAGATGGATATCTTGCCTGATGGATCGCTCGATTATGAAGATGATTTCTTAAAAGAGATGGATTACGTCATTGCTTCGATTCACTCGAAATTCGATCAGACGGAAGAAGAGATCATGCAACGGCTTGAGAATGCGTGTCGTAATCCTTACGTTTCTCTGATTGCCCATCCGACAGGACGGATCATCGGTAGACGAGAGGGTTATGCCGTCAACGTCGATCGCTTGATCGAACTGGCAGCCGAGACAGGAACAGCGCTTGAGATGAATGCAAACCCGGCACGATTCGATTTGACGGCGAATTCCCTAGCAAAAGCAAAGGCTGCTGGTGTGAAAATTTTGATCAATACGGATACACACCGACCAGAAATGTTAGAAGATATGAAACTTGGAGTCCTCCATGCACGTAAAGCCTATTTGGAGGCGTCTGATGTCATCAATACGTGGGGTGCCGAAGAGGCACTTGCCTTCTTCGGTCGAAAACGTTTAGGAGTGGATTAAATGAATGCCAACGCATTACGCGTCTTAGAATATGAGAAGTTAAAAGAAAACATGTTATCGTTCACGGCAAGCTCACTGGGTGCACAGTTCGTTCGAGCGATGCGTCCAGCGGAAGAGTTTGAGCAGGTCAAGGAATTATTGGCTGTCACGACGGAAGCAACGACGGTCTACCGGTTGCGTGACCGTTATCCGTTCGGTGGATTGACAGATGTCCGCAGTGAAGTCAAACGAGCAGAGATTGGTTCGGTCCTCTCGACGAGTGAACTCTTATCCGTCGCAGACGTCGTTTATTCAGGACGTCAAGTAAAGGCGTTCCAGGAACGATTGCATGAGGATCACGCGGATCTACGATTACCACGACTCGATAGTCGCATCGAACAGATCACGAAGCTTGTTGAGATCGAACAAGGGATCCGTCATGCCATCGACGATCAGGGAACTGTCCAAGATTCGGCAAGTGATAAACTACGAGCGTTACGTAGTCAGTTACGCTCGCTCGAAGGACAAGTTCGTTCAAAAATCGATAGTGTCTTACGCAGTAAAGCGAAGATGCTGTCTGACGCCATCGTGACGATGCGAAATGATCGCTATTGTGTTCCGGTCAAACAAGAATACCGTCAAGCGTTCGGCGGAATCGTCCACGATCAGTCGGCGTCCGGTGCGACGTTGTTCATCGAACCACAAGCTGTCGTCTCTGCAAACAACGAGATCCAAGAAGCGCGTTTGAAAGAACGAGCTGAAATCGAACGAATCCTTGCCCAACTGTCGGCACTTGTCGGGAGTGTCGGTGATTCGCTGCGCATCAATCTCGATGTACTAGCAGAACTCGATTTCATCATGGCGAAAGCATTATACGGTCATCAGATTGGTGCTGTCGAACCACGCTTGAATGAAAATCGCCATATCATTCTGAAGGAAGCACGACATCCCTTCATTCCAAAAGAAGAGGTCGTACCGATCACTGTCTCGCTGGGTGGCGATTTTACATCCCTCGTCATCACTGGTCCGAACACCGGTGGTAAGACGGTTACCTTAAAGACGATCGGTCTTCTGCAATTGATGGTGCAATCAGGTCTATACGTACCGGCCGCAGATGAGACGGAGCTCAGTGTCTTCGATGCGATTTATGCTGATATCGGGGATGAACAGTCGATTGAACAAAACTTATCGACGTTTAGTTCGCACATGACGAACATCGTCTCGATGATGGAAAAAATCGATTTCATGAGTTTAGTGCTGTTTGATGAATTAGGGGCAGGAACGGATCCGACAGAAGGAGCTGCCTTGGCGATCGCGATTCTTGATGAAGTAAAACGCCGCGGAGCGCGCGTTGCAGCGACGACACACTATTCGGAATTAAAAGCATATGGCTATAACCGAGAAGGGGTCGTCAATGCATCGATGGAATTCGATGTCGAATCACTCAGTCCGACGTATCGCTTACTCATCGGTGTACCCGGACGCTCGAACGCATTCGAGATTTCAAAACGTCTTGGACTCGAAGATCGGATCATCGATGCGGCACGTGGTCAAATCGGTAGCGACGCACAGTCCGTCGAAACGATGATTGAACGACTGGAAGAAGCAAAACAACGTGCTGAAACGTTAGAAGCGCAGTTGCTTGAAGAGAAGAAGCGACTTGTTGCGGAGCGTGAGCAATTCGAGCAAGAACAAGCCGAGATTCAAGAAGAGAAAAACGAGATTTTGGCAAAAGCAGAAGAAAAAGCAGCACGTGCAGTCGAACGTGCTCAAAAAGAAGCAGAAGGCGTCATTAAACGTTTGAAAGAATTACGTGATGCTGGTGCCGTCAAAGAGCACGAACTGATCGAAGCACGTAAAAAACTTGAAGATGCGAAGCCAAGTCTGCAAGAAAAGCGGATCGCTAAAGTGAAAGCAAAATACGATCAAACGCCACGTTTTGATAAAGGCGAAGAAGTCAAAGTCACAACCTTCAATCAAAAAGGCTATATCATCAACCAACAGGCGAACGGCGAGTACACCGTTCAAGTCGGCATCATGAAGGTGAACGTCAAACCGGAAGATCTTGCGAAGATCGGCAGTACTCCAAAACGTCCGCAAACAAAAGGGCGTTCTGGTGGCACGAGTGTGACGAAACAATCGGCGCCTTCAGCTGAACTGGATTTACGTGGCGTCCGTGTTGAAGAAGGATTATCGAAGCTCGAACGCTTCATGGACCAAGCTTTGTTATCGAACTACGACCATATTCGCGTCATTCATGGTCTAGGCACGGGAGCGATGCGTCAAGGTGTCCAAGAATTCTTAAAAGGTCATCGTCACGTCAAAGGTCACCGCTTAGGTGGCCAAGGTGAAGGCGGACACGGTGTGACGATCATCGAACTGAAATGAGGAAAGTAAGATGAACATTTTTGAGAACGTCTATGTCTATACGACAGCGCTCTATTCGGTCGCGGGATTACTGATCATTTTAGGACTTGCACTTTTTGAGTTGACAACCCGGTATAAAAACTGGGAACATATCAAGAGTGGCAACATCGCCGTTGCGTTAGCAACAGGTGGAAAAATCATCGGACTCGCCAATATCGTTCATTTCGCTGTTCAAGGGGAAGAACGGGTCGGGTCGATATTTCTTGAAAGTGCTTTTGGCTTCTTACTGTTAATATCGACATACTGGATCTTTGAATTCCTGACACCGAATTTGCCGGTAGACCGTGAAATCGAGAATGGCAACATTGCTGTCGGTATCATTTCATGTGCCTTATCGATCGGCATGTCCTACGTCATCGGATCAGCGTTAGTGGGGTGAATTCGTGTTAGAACGTTTAGCGAAAATCATGTTCGGGGTTTCGATCGCCTTTTTGGTCGTCGGTATCCTTTGGATTGTATTTAATTAAAAGAACCGGTCTTACCGTGTGATCATTCCGTACTGACATCGTTTCAGTACGGAATTTTTATTGAGCCACGCCTAATCAAAAAAGGAGGAACGCATATGAACGTACGAAAAACATCAACAACGACAGAAACGAGACGCCGTGCTTTTGAGGCGATGCAATTGATTTCTTGGAAGGACATCTTCTGGGTCATCATCGGGTCGGCGATTCTCGCCTTTGGAATCAACTACTTTACGATTCCGAACGATCTTTCAGAAGGCGGATTAATCGGGATCACGGTCATCTTCTACTATCTCTATGGCTGGGATACGGGACTTGTTTCCCTGATTGCGAACGCCTTGCTGTTCATCGTCGGTTATCGATTCCTCAGTCGGAAGACGATGCTTTACTCCGTCATCTCGGTCGCCGTCACATCATTTGTCCTCTCCTCGACTGCTAGTCTTGCGACATCATCTGACAGCCGTTTAATCGGTACGGTCTATGCGGGAATTCTGATTGGCGTCGGAATCGGACTTGTCATTCGTGCTGGAGGAACGACGGGCGGCGGAGTGATCATCGCTCGACTGATGAATAAGTACTTGAATCTCAGTATCGCGGTCTCGATGTTCATCATCGATGTCGCGGTCGTCGGTGCATCAGGATTTCTGTTCGGAGAAGAAACGATGCTGTACACGTTGATTGCGATCATCATCGGCTCGTATTTGATTGATCTCGTCAGCGAAGGATTGAATGTCCGCGAAGCGGTCACGATCATCAGTCATCGCCAAGAGGAAATCGCGACGATCTTGACAGAGACGCTCGGTCGTAGCGCGACGGTCATCCACAGTCACGGTCATTTCACGAAACAAAAGAATGATATGTTGTATATGATCGTCGATAAACGACAACTGGCACCGTTGAAACAGATCGTCGAAGCAGCGGATCCCCGCGCCTTCGTCGTCATTCATAAAGTGCGCGAAGTCATTGGTGAAGGATTCACGTATCCATCTCGGTAATGCCTATTAAAAAGCAGTACTTCTTCTTTTTCGGAAACGAGAAAGGGAGGTGCTGCTTTTTTGTATGATGATTCCGATTGAAAGAATCGAAAAAAACAAGCAGATTCGATTTCTTTTTTTGGATTTTACTGGCATGTCGAATTCGATTCAACGTATAATAAAAATGAATAGTAATTCATTATCAGGGAGGGAAATGTATGGAATCCGTTTGGTTATCTGATTATCCCGAGCAAGTACCCGCATCGATTGATTATCGAGAATTACCTCTTTATCAGGCACTCGATGAGGCAGCGACTGATTTTCCAGAACAACGTGCCTTGAGTTTCTTAGGAAAACGTATGACGTTTCGTGAAGTACGTGACGAGGCCCGCGCACTTGGGAGCCTATTACAAGAGCACGGACTAAAAAAAGGGGATCGCGTCGGACTGATGTTACCGAACTGTCCCCAGTATATGATCAGTTATTATGCTGTTCTCTATGCAGGTGGTATCGTCGTCCAAGTGAACCCACTCTATACAGATCGTGAACTTGAACAGATTCTCGTCGATTCAGGAGCACAAATGCTCGTGACGCTCGATCTACTCTATCCGAAAGCGTCTCGTGTCAAGGCGTCGACGACACTCAAGACCGTCGTGACGACAAGTATCGCGGATTACCTTCCCTTCCCTAAAAATAAACTCTATCCGATTAAAGCACGGAAAGATAACAACATCATCATTGATACGACAGGTTCGATCCCGTTTTTATCTTTGCGGGGGTATGAACCGATTACACCAGTCGCGATTCAACCGAAGGAGGACGTCGCGGTTCTCCAATATACGGGTGGAACGACAGGCGCTCCAAAAGGTGTCATGTTGACACACTTCAACTTGAGTGCAAACGTCGAACAGATCGACAACTGGTTCTATAAATACAATCGAGGAGATGGACGGAAGCTGTTAGCAGTCGTTCCTTATTTCCATGTCTATGGCATGACGTGTAACCTCAATTTCGGCATATTTAATGCCTATGAACAAATCATCGTTCCGAAATTCGATATCGAACAGGTACTCAAGACGATTCATAAGGAAAAACCGAATCTGTTCCCAGGTGCTCCGACGATGTATGTTGGTCTATTGAATCATCCGAAGCTGAAGAAGTATGATCTCTCTTCGATTGAAGCCTGTATTTCTGGTTCAGCTCCTCTACCAGTCGAAGTGCAGGAAAAATTCGAAGCGCTGACGGGTGGGCGGATCGTTGAAGGATACGGTTTGTCTGAAACGAGTCCGGTGACGCATACGAACTGTATCTGGGATCGTCGAATTCCTGGAACGGTCGGTATTCCGGTACCCGATACGCAAGCGAAAATCGTCCAAGCGGACGGAGAGACACCAGCTGCTCCAGGTGAGATTGGTGAGATTATCGTCACAGGTCCGCAAGTCATGAAAGGATACTGGAAACGACCAGAAGATACGCAAGCGGTACTTCGAAACGGTTGGTTGCATACGGGAGACCTTGGATATATCGGTGAGGATCATTATTTCCGAATCGTCGATCGGAAAAAAGATTTGATCATTGCTTCTGGATTCAACATTTATCCACGTGAAGTCGAAGAAATCCTATATGAACACCCAGCCGTTAAAGAAGCGGTCGTCATCGGTGTTCCGGATGTCTACCGCGGAGAGACCGTCAAGGCGTTCATCGTCGTCAAGGATGAGATGACGGTCACGGAAGAAGAACTCGATCAATTTTGTCGTAAACAGTTAGCATCGTTCAAAGTGCCGAAGCAGTATGAATTCCGGCAAGAGTTACCGAAGACGTTCGTTGGTAAGATTCTCCGCCGTGTTCTCGTTGAAGAAGAACGTGCCAAACAACTCGAAGAAAGCAGTTGACAGGATAAAATGACATGATAGAATAAATATGAATGAACCATCATTCATTTTATGCGTTAGGAGATAGTGGAATGAAACGAACAATGTCAAAGAGTGACCGCATCATTGATGCCGCCGTAAAAGTCATCGCCAAGAACGGCTACCATGGAGCGAAAGTGACTGCCATCGCAAAGGAAGCCGGGGTTGCGGATGGAACAATCTATCTGTACTTCAAGAATAAAGAACATCTCTTGATTTCGCTATTCCAAGCGAAAATGGGAAGCTTCATCGAATATTCCGAAGGACAAATCGCGAGCCATACATCAGCGACGGAACAATTGGCAGCATTGATCGAGGCACACCTCGAGCAATTATCCGTCGACTATGATTTAGCGGTCGTCACGCAGATCGAGTTGCGTCAATCGAACCAAGACATGCGTCAAAACATCGCTGCTGTCTTGAAACCGTACTTGCATCTGATTGACCGGGTCGTCAAGCACGGGATGACGACAGGTGAGTTTTCAAACGAACTCGATTATCGATTGGCACGTCAGATGATTTTCGGAACGATCGATGAGGTCGTGACGAGCTGGATGGCAAGTGGATTCAAATATGAGTTGCTTGAGACACGCGACGGGATTCATCGGATGTTGATCAAAGGGCTGAGTTAAGCCCTTTTCATGACAACAATCATGTAAGCGGATACAAAGAATGATGGTGAATAGACGACAAGGGGGAGCATGAGATGGAAATCTATGTACTGTTGAAACGCACATTCGATACGGAAGAAGCAATCCAACTCGAGAATGGTCAAATCGATGAGGATGGCGCTGAGTTCATCATTAACCCATACGATGAGTATGCGGTAGAAGAAGCGATTCGTGTCCGTGATGCACAAGGGGGAACGGTGACGGTCGTGACGGTCGGACCGGAAGATGCGGATAAAGAATTACGAACAGCACTCGCAATGGGAGCGGATCAAGCCGTTCGTATCTCGATTGAAGATGACATCGAAGAGGCAGATCATTTCACGATTTCTGAAGTGCTCGCTGGTTATTTGAAGGAACAGACAGTCGATCTCGTCATCGCTGGGAACGTCGCAGTCGATGGCGGAAGTGGTCAAGTGGCACCGCGCGTCGCAGAATTACTCGATATTCCTTACGTGACGACGATCACGAAACTAGAGCTCGACGGTACGAAAGCTATCGTGACACGCGACGCTGAAGGGGATACAGAGACGATTGAAACGACGCTTCCGTTACTTGTAACTGCGCAACAAGGGTTGAACGAGCCACGTTATCCAAGTCTTCCGGGGATCATGAAAGCGAAGAAGAAGCCGCTAGAAGAACTCGAACTCGATGATCTCGAACTTGATGAAGACGAACTCGCACCACGTCTAGAAACGATTGAGCGTTTCTTACCACCGAACAAAGCAGCCGGTAAGATCCTTGAAGGTGAACTAAACGAGCAAGTCGCGCAACTCGCATCATTATTACGCAACGAAGCAAAAGTGGTCTAAGGGGGAGAAACGAATGACAAAAGCATTAGTACTCGCAGAATCACGAGATGGCAGTTTACGGAATGTGTCGTTTGAGGCAATCGCAGCAGCACGACGTGTCGCTGACGAAGTTATCGCAGTCCTGATTGGGCACGATGTCGCAAAGGATGCTGATGCTTTAGCATCGCGCGGAGCGGACCAGGTGCTCGTCGTCGAGGATGAGCGTCTTCTACACTACACGCCAGATGGTTACGGACAAGTCTTCCTCGAGTTGATGAACCGGACGTCACCAGACGTGCTCGTCTTCGGACATACGTCGCTCGGTAAAGATTTATCACCGAAGATCGCGGCAAAACTACAAGCTGGTTTGATCAGTGATGTGACGGCGATTGAAGGGGAAGGCGCGGATGCGTCATTCATTCGCCCGATCTACTCGGGGAAAGCATTTGAAAAAGTCAAAGTCTCAGAGGGCAAGACGCTCTTTACGGTCCGTCCGAACAACATCGATCCGCTTGAAGCAGGTAGTTCACAAGGAACTGTCGAGTCGGTCACGGTCGAACTGAAGGATTTACGAACGATCGTCGCAGACATCGTACGCAAAGCAACTGGCGGCGTTGATTTATCAGAGGCAAAAGTCATCGTCGCAGGTGGACGCGGTGTCAAGAGCTCGGACGGCTTCGCACCGTTACAAGAACTAGCAGACGTCCTCGGAGGAGCAGTGGGTGCTTCGCGTGGTGCTTGTGATGCGGACTACTGCGACTATGCCCTTCAAATCGGTCAGACGGGGAAAGTCGTTACACCGGACCTTTATATCGCATGCGGGATCTCAGGTGCGATCCAACACTTAGCAGGGATGTCGAATGCCAAAGTGATCGTTGCAATCAACAAGGACCCGGAAGCGAACATCTTCTCTGTCGCGGACTATGGTATCGTCGGAGATTTGTTCGACGTCGTGCCACTATTGACAGCTGAATTCAAAAAAATGCTCGTTCACGGATAAGTTTGAAGACCGGTGCCATTATCATGGTGCCGGTTATTTTTGCGGATTTTTCGCGTGAGCAGTTTCGTTTGTTGGAAGAGACTGCTATGATATACTCGAATCAATAAAGAGATCACCTATTTTTTTTACCGGGTCGATCTACTCATTAGGAGGTTATGATCAATGGCAATCGTACACGCAACTAGCCAATCATTTAAAGAAGAAACACAAGAAGGACTCGTCCTTGTTGATTTTTGGGCAACATGGTGTGGACCATGTCGTATGCTTGCACCAGTTCTTGAAGAACTTGATGCTGACATGCAAGATGTAAAAATCGTCAAAGTTGACGTAGATGCAAACCCAGAAGTAGCTGGAGCATTCCAAGTTCAAAGTATCCCGACACTCGTTCTCTTCAAAGATGGACAACCTGTCAACAAAACAATGGGCTTCATGCCAAAAGACGCACTTAAAGAATTCGTTGAAACATCTAACTAATTCTTTTCTGCATATCAAAACAGACCGTTCTGCACAGGCAGAACGGTCTGTTTTTTTAATTACATTGGCGTGCAAAGTTCAATCAGGTGACCATCGGGGTCGAGGACATAGGCGACGACTTGCCCCCATGGTTTTTGACTAGGAGCGAGGACGGTCTCATATCCTGCCTCTACTACTTTCTGAAATAGAGTCGGGACGTCATCCGTGATGAAACCAATCTCTAACGTCTGTTGTGTTTTTCCGCTTGGTATCGTGTAATCCGGAATCAACTGTTGCACGTCTTCACGCGTATTGAAGGCGAGTGTCGTCTGACCGGTCTCGAACTCGATGTAGCTCCCGTGCTCCGCCTTGACGGATAGTCCGAGAACATCTCGATAGAATGTCAGCGTCCGTGCAGTGTCTTCAACGTATAAAATCGTATAGCCGTATTGAATCATCAAAAAGCCTCCTGTCAATCCTCGAATAACGAGGCGATGTCTGAAGCAGGTGTCGGGTAAGCGAATCCAGTTTGTTGCATCGAAGTACTTGGAATCCGGTGTTGCATCGCAAACGAGAAATAGTTTGCTAGTTCCGCTGCATTGACACCGATGAAGTGTGCGCCGAGGACTTGATCATCTTCCCCAACGAGTACTTTCGCCCGAGCAAAACTGTCTTTGATCCGTGCGTTCGTTTGCCAAGAAGACGTATCAATCAAGCGACCACGGTATGAGATACCTGCTTTTTTTAAAGCGGCTTCTGTCTCGCCGACGAGGGCAAGGTTCGGGGCAGTGAATACGACGCTTGGGACAGGGAGAAGCTCGAGTTTTCGATTGTTTCCTTCGAGCATGTTATCGGCAGCAAGTCGTCCTTCGGTTCCAGCAAACGGCGTCAACGCTGGATTCCCACTGACAGCAACATCTCCTGCGGCATAGATATGTTCGACGGAAGACTGAAGGTACGCATTGACATGAATTCCTTTTTCATTATGCGCAACACCGATTTCTTCGAGACCAAGCTGGTCGATACTCGCGACACGTCCAGTCGCATTCAATACGACATCCGTCTTTAATATATCGCCGTTCGATAAATGCAGAGAGTCTTCTTCGTAAGCGACGACCTCTGCTTCTTTGATGATTGAGATACCAAGTGCCCGTGTGGCTTCCAACAACACATCGACCAGTTCACTCTCGAATTGTTTTAAAGGACTAGAACGTAAAACGATTGTGACGTCTGCCCCAGCAATACGAGCGAGATGAGCGAACTCGAACGAGATATAACCGCCGCCGATGCAGACGAGTCGTCGTGGAAGTTCTTTCAGTTCAAGAAACTCATTACTTGTTACGAAACGCTCACTACCGGGTACAGATAATTCGCGAGGTCTTAGACCGGTTGCGATTAAAAACTGTTTCCCTTCGATTTCTTCTTCACCAATTCGAAGGCGATGTGAAGACACGAAATGCGGTTCTCCATGGAAATAGTCGATGTCCGTTTCCGCGTACCGCTTTCGAGTTTGCTCCGGGATGGCACGTGTGTATTCATTTTTTCGCTCCATCAATTGGCGCCAATCAATCGAAATCAGCCCCTTTACACCGTATCCGAGCAATCGCTCGACAGCGTCTTTCGTCTCACTACCCGTCAGTAAGATTTTTTTTGCGTCACACCCACGTTGGGCGCATGTGCCGCCTGGAGTGAAGTTCTCCACGATGGCAACACGTAGCCCTTTTTCAGCGAATTTATAAGCCGCTTGATTTCCAGCGGAACCTGTTCCAATCACAATGCAATCATATGTACGCATTTTTCATCCTCCGTATGTCATAATCAATGTATGGTATTTACCCGAACGAATAAAACTAGAAACGGTGAAAGGAGACATTTATTTGGGACATCAAGAACATATCAAAGCGAAACTATCCCTTTTGCCTGATGAGCCAGGATGTTATCTGCACAAAAATGAATTCGGCGAAATCATCTATGTCGGAAAAGCAAAAAATCTCAAGAACCGAGTCCGCTCCTATTTCACGGGAGCACATGATATTAAAACGGAACGCCTCGTCGCGGAAGTCCGTGACTTCGAATACATCATCACAGCCAGTGAACTAGAAGCGTTGTTGCTTGAGATGACACTTATTAAGAAACATGATCCGAAGTACAATATCATGTTGAAGGACGATAAGTCATATCCGTACTTGAAAATTACGAATGAGACCTATCCCCGCCTGATCACGACGCGTAAGTTAAAAAAAGATGGTGGTCACTATTTTGGTCCTTATCCGAATGCGTATGCGGCAAACGAGACGAAACGTTTGTTAGATCGTTTATATCCGCTACGTAAATGCCAGCCGATGCCGAAAAAACTTTGTCTGTATTACCACATCGGTCAGTGTCTCGGTCCATGTGAAATCCCGAATCTCGAGTCGGAACAAAAGACGCTCGTTTCAGAAATCCGACGTTTCTTGTCGGGCGATACGAAAGAGCTTGTCGAAGACTTGAAACAGAAGATGGCGGACGCGGCCGAAACGATGGAATTCGAACGTGCGGGAGAATTGCGCGATCAAGTCCGGGCGATCGAGTCGATCATGAACAAACAAAACATGATCACAGCGGATCTGACGTCACGCGACGTATTCGGAATCCATGTCGATAAAGGTTGGATGTGTGTCCAAGTCTTCTTCCTTCGTGGCGGAAAGATGATTGAACGTGATGTCTCGCTTTTCCCGATCTATGGTACGCCGGCAGAAGAGCTCGAGAGTTTCATCGTCCAGTTCTACGAAAAGAACATCAAACCGAGTGAAGTCTATGTACCGCCTCTCGTCAATCAGCTTCTGCTCAAAGAAGCGCTATCGATTAAAATTCACGTTCCGGTCCGAGGATCAAAACGGAAATTACTTGATCTAGCGACAAAGAATGCTGAAAATGCGATCTCGGAACGCTTCGAGTTGTTAGCGAAAGATGAGAAACGGACCGTTCAAGCAGTCGAAGAACTCGCCGATGCGATCGATGTTCATCCATTATCACGGATCGAGATCATCGATAATGCGAACATTCAAGGAGCAGACGCCGTTTCGGCGCTCGTCGTCTTTGAAGACGGTAAACCACTGAAAAAAGAATACCGGAAGTTTAAGATTCGGACGGTTCAAGGACCGGACGACTATGAATCGATGCGGGAAATCGTGCGTCGGCGTTATCGACGGTTGTTACTCGAAGGAGCGCGCCTTCCGGACCTCGTTTTGATTGACGGAGGAGTCGGACAGTTGAATGCTGCTTTAGAAGTCATTCAAGATGAACTCGGCTTATCCCTGCCGGTCGGCTCATTAAAAAAAGATGACAAACACCGGACGAGTCAGTTGTTGTTTGGAGAAGATGCCCGCCTCGTCGAACTAAGTCCTCGTTCAAGTGCGTTTTATTTACTTCAACGGATGCAAGATGAAGTTCACCGGTTCGCGATCACGTTCCACCGCTCGCTGCGCTCGAAAGGGATGACCCGTTCCTTGCTCGACGAGATTCCAGGAGTCGGACCGAAAAGACGTCAGCAGTTGATTCGTCATTTCGGATCGATGCGTAGCTTGCGACGCGCAACGATCGAACAGTTGGCGGAAGCAGGATTACCTGTGAAGTTAGCGGAAACTGTCGCTGAATATTTAAGTCAAGCGAATGAAGAATGAAAAAATGCCGTCCTCTTGAAGAGGGCGGCATTTTAAAGTGATTAGTTGTTGATGTACTTCTCGTAGTATGAACCGAAGTCACGCTGGTTCCACTGATAGTAGTGACCTTGTAGCCACTCGAAGGATTGTTCAGACAACTCCTTGAATGTTTGCGGCACGTTCATGTCACCTTGACGAAGTCCGCCGAGAATCGTGACCGAATGATTCAATGAGCTGTTTGCGAACTCGAGCATCTTTTGTCCTTCATACTGTTTTTCAGCAATGGCAAGAAGTGTTTTATAAAGATCTTTCACATGTTCAAGTTGTTTTTTATCGACGTCGATCGAATAATGTTTACCACCGATCTCGAATTTGATCTCGACATCAAGATCGACTGTTCCCGCCGTTTCGAACATGACGTGGCGAATCGGATAGTGTGCGTACGGATAGCGATACAAGACGCGTTTTGAACTGACGGCACTCTCACCATCTAGGTGAACTAAAGCCAAGTTCGTAAAGCAATACTCATCAGATTTGGATTTGATCAAGAAGTAGATTTTCTCACCGTCTTCATGCAAGACATAATCGTCAGCGGCTGCCTTGTCGAAATCATCAGGATGAATGACTTGACCGATATCACTGAATCCCGTTAAATCTGCTGCTAGTTTTTTGAACATGTGAAGTTCCTCCTCGCGATTTGTGTACGAATGATTTTACGAGCACTTACTGCAAAAGGTTTCATGAATCTATTTCGATGTTGAAAATTAAGATTCCTGTCACGTTCTATGTAAATTTCACTTGAGTGGTTCAAGTGGATCTTTAGGGTCGATTTGGACCGTGATTTGAACGAGCTCTTTAGTTAACTCGGCATATCCTTCCGCGACACATCCGTTAAAACGGGAGAACTGTTCAGCGAGGAAACCGGCTTCGAGTTGGAAGTAGCCTTGTGGTCGTTCATCTCTCGTTGTATCAGGAGGAGACAGCACGAATGAGATAGCAGTTCCTTTGCGTTTCTTGATTTCGAGCGTTCCCCAACCTGCTTGTTCAAAAAATGAGGCTAATTCAGATTCATCTACGACAGGGAATTGACGCGCTAAACGTTTACCTGCCCAGTAGATGACTTGCCGATAATCCGATCCGAGAAGATCGGTCAGCACATAATCTCGGATCAATTCGATACCGAAAAGTGGTGTTTGATTTGGTGTAGCATCCATCATGATTCACTCCTATCTGTGAACCATTATACCGAGATGATTCTTGTCGGTCATTGTTTTCCTAAAAAAATTTGCAGTTAAATGCAACGGCTCGGGTTGTCTTCTAAAAAGGACAGGAGTAGAATAAGTGATGAAAAGACGAATTTCCTTATGAAAGCGCTTTTCTACCAAAATGCGCCAACGGTTGATTGGCAAACAAAAGGGGGGATTTGGATGGCGAATCATCGTGATTTCGTGAGTCGTAAAATACACTCACTGCTCGGCGTCATTCCAATCGGGTTATTTTTACTTTCGCACTTAACGACGAACTACTTCATCGTACGTGGTGAGGAAGACTTCAATAAGGCCGCGGAATTCGTGGGGAACGTTCCGTATCGATTGTTCTTAGAGATCTTTGTCATCTTCATTCCGATCATCTTGCATGGCGTCTACGGTGTGTACATCGCATTCACTGGTTCTGCGAACACAGGACGTTATACATACTTCCGGAACTGGATGTATGTACTGCAACGGTTTAGCGGTGTATTCCTTGTCGTGTTCATCACGTGGCACGTTTGGGAAACACGGATTGCCGCTGCGATGGGAACTCCAGTCGATGCAAGCATGATGCAGAACATCGTCGATAACGGATTCATGCTCGCGTTCTATATCGTCGGGATCTTGGCGACGACATTCCACCTTGCGAACGGACTTTGGACGTTCTGCATCACATGGGGAATCACACAGTCACCAGCATCTCAACGGGCGATGTCTTACGTGGCAGCACTCGTATTCATCGGTTTATCGTTTGTAGGCGTACGCTCGATCTTAACGTTTGCAGGCGTGTTGTAAGGAAAGGGGAACTGACAACATGGCGAACAAGAATCTTGTCATCATCGGCGGAGGGCTTGCCGGTCTGATGGCTACGATAAAAGCAGCGGAGCAAGGCGTACCAGTTAAGTTATTCTCACTCGTACCCGTCAAACGCTCACACTCTGTTTGTGCACAAGGTGGCATCAACGGAGCGGTCAATACAAAAGGGGAAGGGGATTCACCATACCAGCATTTCGATGACACGGTATACGGTGGGGACTTCCTCGCAAATCAACCACCTGTTCAAAAAATGGCGGAAGCAGCGCCGAAGATCATTCATATGTTCGACCGGATGGGTGTTATGTTCAACCGGACACCGGAAGGCTTACTCGACTTCCGACGTTTCGGAGGAACGTTGCATCACCGGACGGCATATGCTGGGGCAACGACAGGGCAACAACTGTTGTACGCATTAGATGAACAGGTTCGTAAGTTCGAAGCGCAAGGTTTGGTAGAAAAATATGAAGGATGGGAATTCCTTCGTGCCATTATCGATGACAATGGCATCTGTCGTGGAGCGGTTTGTCAAAACCTCCGGACGATGGAAATCGAGGCATTTGCCGCGGATTCTGTCATCCTCGCGACAGGTGGTCCTGGTGTCATCTTTGGAAAATCGACGAACTCGGTCATCAACACAGGACAAGCAGCAGCAGCTGTCTATCGTCAAGGTGCGATCTATGCGAACGGTGAGTTCATCCAGATTCACCCGACAGCGATTCCTGGAGACGATAAGTTACGTCTTATGAGTGAATCAGCACGAGGTGAAGGTGGTCGCGTCTGGACGTATAAAGACGGTAAACCTTGGTACTTCCTAGAAGAGAAGTATCCGGCATACGGAAACCTTGTTCCACGAGATATCGCAACACGTGAGATCTTCGACGTCTGTGTCAATCAAAAACTCGGCGTCAACGGGGAGAACATGGTCTATCTGGATCTATCGCATAAAGACGCAAAAGAACTCGACGTCAAACTCGGTGGGATCCTTGAAATCTACGAGAAGTTCGTCGGTGATGATCCACGAAAAGTACCGATGAAGATCTTCCCGGCCGTTCACTATTCAATGGGTGGACTATGGGTCGACTATGATCAGATGACGAACATCCCTGGATTGTTCGCAGCTGGTGAATGTGATTATTCGATGCACGGTGGTAACCGTCTCGGAGCGAACTCACTTCTCTCTGCGGTATACGGCGGAATGGTCGCTGGACCATCAGCAATCGCGTATATGAACGAACTCGAGACATCAGTTCATGAGATGAGCGAAGACGTCGTCGAAGCGCATAAAATCGAAGAGATCAACCGCTTCAACGATATCCTATCGATGGAAGGTACGGAAAACGCGTATCAAATCCACCGTGAGCTTGGAGAAATCATGACGGACAACGTCACGGTCGTCCGTTATAACGATAAGCTCGAAGAGACACTGACGAAAATCAAGGAACTTCGCGATCGGTTCACGCGCATCTCGGCAACGGATACAGCACGTTGGAGTAACCAAGGGGCATCGTTCATCCGTCAGCTCGATCACATGCTCGATCTAGCCGAAGCAATCACGCTCGGTGCCTTAAAACGTGACGAGAGTCGCGGAGCACACTATAAACCGGACTTCCCGGAACGTAATGATGAACAGTTCTTGAAGACGACGATGGCACGTTATACGAATGGTCATCCGGAAATCTTCTATGAAGACGTCGACACGTCGTTGATTCCACCACGGAAACGCGACTACAGCAAGAAGTCGAAGAAAGAGGTGAAAGCATAATGGCGACACCACTCGAATCATCTACTACGCAAAAATCGGTTCAATTCATCGTTCAACGTCAAGATGGACCAGATGGTAAACCGTATGATGAAGCGTTTGAAATTCCGTACCGTCCGAACATGAACGTCATCTCTGCTTTAATGGAGATTCGCCGAAACCCTGTGAATGCAGCCGGTGAAAAAACGACACCAATCAACTGGGACATGGGTTGCCTAGAAGAAGTATGTGGCGCTTGTTCGATGGTCATCAACGGTACACCACGTCAGTCGTGTACAGCACTCGTTGATAAACTCGAACAGCCAATCCGCCTGCAACCAATGCAGACGTTCCCGATCGTTCGTGACCTTCAAGTTGACCGTCAACGCATGTTCGATGCGTTGAAAAAAGTCAAAGCATGGGTTCCAATCGATGGAACGTACGACTTAGGTCCAGGACCACGGATGCCAGAGAACAAACGTCAATGGGCATATGAGTTATCGAAATGTATGACGTGTGGCGTGTGTCTCGAGGCATGTCCGAACGTCAACGATCGTTCGACATTCATCGGACCAGCATCGATTTCACAAGTTCGTCTATTCAACTCGCATCCGACAGGTGCTTTCCACAAGGAAGAACGCCTTGAAGCGTTGATGGAAGATGGCGGGATCATGCAGTGCGGTAACGCTCAAAACTGTGTCGAGGTTTGTCCGAAAGGGATTCCGCTGACGACTTCGATCGCAGCGATGAACCGTCAGACGACACTTCATTCATTCAAGAAGTTCTTTGGTAGTGACGAAGGACGGACAGGTGAAGCAGTTAGTTCATGACTTATCAAAGAAGGAGCTTGCTCCTTCTTTTTTCATTCAGACAGGAGGAACTCATTGTGCGCGTACCAGCTTATATTCCAGAACTTGAAACATGGCTTGAACAGATGAAACATGGCACACGACTCGACGTCGCGGTTCGTTTTGCGGAGACGGATGCCTATGGTCATATGAATAACCGGGTACCGTTCGTCTATTTTGAGGACGTTCGGACATTGATGTTAGAGGAAACAGGATATTCGCTTGCAGAAGACGGCATTATCGTCGTTGCGGATGCCCAGTGTAATTACATTCGCCAAGTTTATCCACGTACGCGTCTTGCCGTCTATGCCTATCCCGTACATGTCGGAAGTGCGTCGTGTGACGTCCATTATGCGGCATTTGATGAGCAAGGTGAACTGATGTTCACAGGACGGACATCGATGGTACAAATTGATCGTGCCGGGAAAGCATTCCCGTGGAGTGAAGCGTATAAAAATTCCTTGCAGAATCGATTCGAATCCGTTATCATTTGATAATGAGTTCACATATTCGAAAACGACTCACTAGTACGTTATTAGTGAAGGGAGATTTCTTAATCATGGAAAAAACATTCAAAGTCATCGCGGATTCAGGCATTCACGCTCGTCCGGCTACTCAGCTCGTCAACACAGCTTCTAAATTCCAATCAGACATCAACTTGGAATACAACGGGAAGACTGTCAACTTGAAGTCAATCATGGGTGTTCTTTCACTCGGAATCGCGAAAGATTCAGATATCAAAATCGTTGCAAACGGTGACGATGCTTCTGAAGCAATCACGACTCTTTCAGATATGCTGACTAGCGAAGGTCTTGCTCAGTAATCCTGTAATCGTACATTCTCGGACGCCGGTCTTGCACCGTCGTCCTTTTTTGTTACCATAGGAAAGAGAGAAAGAGGTGGAGAAGAGTGAATCGAGCGATTGGAGTACTAGATTCCGGAGTCGGTGGGTTGACGGTCGCACGTGAATTGATGCGACAGTTGCCCCATGAGCGAATCATTTATGTCGGGGATACATTGCGGTGTCCGTACGGTCCTCGTCCAGAAGAGGAGATTCGTGAGTTTACGTGGGAGATGATTGATTATCTCGTACAACAAGATGTGAAATTGATCGTAATCGCCTGTAACACAGCAACGGCTGTTGTTTTAAAAGAAGCGCGAGAACGTTTAAATATACCTGTCATTGGTGTCATTGATCCTGGAGCCCGTGCGGCAGTCAAAGTGACGCGGACGAAACGAATCGGTGTCATCGGAACGAAGATGACGATTACAAGTAATTCCTACGAGAAGGCGTTACGACATGTCGAAGGACAAGTCGTCGTCGAATCGTTAGCCTGCCCACCGTTCGTTCCGCTCGTCGAGTCGATGCAGACGGACGGTACTTATGTCGAACGTGTCGTTGCGAATACATTACGACCTTTAATGAATTATGATATGGACACATTGATCCTTGGGTGCACACATTATCCACTCTTAGCAGATGTCATTGGACGGGTCATCGGACCAGGCGTCCAACTCATCTCTTCAGGGGACGAGACAGCACTTGAGGTAGCAGCACTACTTGACTACAATACGATTTCAGCAGATGTGACACAAATACCGGAACATCGTTATTATGCGACAGGCGATATTCGCTCATTTGATCAGATTGCAACGGATTGGCTCGATCAGCCAATCCACGCAGAACGCATCGTGCTTGGAACGGAGGAAGACTAAATGCGAATAGACCAACGAACAGCGGAGAATCTCCGTCCCATTCACTTATCGGTTGATATCAATAAACATGCAGAAGGTTCGGTTTTAATTGAACTGGGCGATACGAAAGTCCTCTGTACGGCGACCGTCGAGGAGAAAGTACCACCATTCCTTCGTGGTAAACGCCAGGGCTGGATCAATGCTGAATATTCGATGTTACCACGAGCGACGGCTCAGCGGACGGCACGAGAAGCCGTCCGCGGCAAGCAGACGGGACGGACGATGGAAATCCAACGTCTCATCAGTCGCTCGCTTCGGGCAGTCGTTGATTTAGAGAAGCTTGGGGAACGAACAATCTGGATCGACTGTGACGTCATTCAAGCAGACGGCGGTACACGAACAGCATCGATCACCGGTGGATTTCTAGCGCTCGTCCGTGCAATCGATCAATTGATTCAAGCGGGAAAACTGACGGATACACCAATCAAAGAGGGTATCGCAGCTATTTCGGTTGGAATCGTCGAGTCGAATGTCTTGCTCGATTTATGCTACGAAGAGGATGCTGCGGCGGAAGTCGACTTCAATCTCGTCATGACCTCATCGGGTAAAATCGTCGAGATGCAAGCAACAGGAGAAGAGTCGACATTTTCCCGTCAAGAGATGCTCGAAATGCTCGAACTTGGGGAAAAAGGAATTAAGGAGCTGATTAATGCTGGCCGTGAGGCACTCGGTGTCTCTTGGTGGTATGTAGGAGAAGAAGTGGGGGAACATAGATGAAGGTCATCGTCGCAACACACAATGCAGGTAAAGTGAAGGAACTTGAAAGCATGCTGGGTCGTCTCGGTTATACGGTCGAATCGTTACTCGATCACGCCGATGCTCCGGAAACGGATGAAACAGGTGAAACATTCGAGGAAAATGCACTCTTGAAAGCAACAGAGGCAGCAGCCTACTTTGGTCACGCGGTACTTGCTGATGATTCAGGACTTGAAGTTGACGCTTTAGATGGCGCTCCCGGCGTCTACTCAGCACGCTTCGCGGGTCTTGAAAAGTCGGATGCGGCGAACAATGCTCTACTACTTGAAAAGTTAGAAGGTATTCCGGAAGAGGAGCGGACGGCGCGCTTCGTTTGTGTACTCGCGCTAGCAAAACCAACTGGTGAGACATTGACGGTTCGTGGAACGATGGAAGGGCGAATCGGTTTTGAAGCGGCGGGTTCGAACGGTTTCGGTTATGATCCATTGTTCGTCACGGCAAGTGGACAAACGGCTGCTGAGTTGACGAAAGAAGAAAAAGCGATGATTAGTCATCGTGGCAATGCATTGCGTAAGCTCGAACAGGACTTAACTACTTTCTTAGGAGTGTGATGAAGATGAGAGCGTTGATCGTTAGTGATAGCCATGGACTAGAACAAGAACTGCTTACGATATTCGAACGTCACCAAGACGTGGATTTGGCATTTCATTGTGGGGACTCCCAATTGACGCGCGACATCGAATCATTATATCCATATCGTGTTGTGCGAGGGAATTGCGATTACGGACACGATTTTCCGGAAGAAGTCATGTCGGAAATGGATGGTCATACCATCCTTTGTGTCCACGGACATCGTCAGGACGTCAAATACAGTCTAGATGTCTTGCAACATCATGCGAAGGAAAAGCAAGCGGACATCGTCTTATATGGTCATTCCCATGTTGCGAAGGCTGAATATCGGGACGGCGTATTATTCATCAATCCAGGTTCAATCCGGATGCCACGCCATCGACCAGACAAGACGTATGCGATTCTTGAAGTGGATCAAAACCGTTATTCTATCGATTTTCTCGATGTGAACGGCGATCGAGTGAATGCCCTGCATCTGGACGGAACATTTTTGTAATAAAATAAATGCAATGTTTGTAATGTGATTGACACGAAAGAATTGTTCTAGTATAGTTTATTCGTGTTGACACGTCCCAATAGCTCAGCAGGATAGAGCAACGGCCTTCTAAGCCGTCGGTCGGGGGTTCGAATCCCTCTTGGGACGCTATAATTAAAATAGAGACTGCCCTTACGAGGGTGGTCTCTTTTTTTTATTCCGATTTTCGATTATAATTAAGGTGTCATGAACTCGAAAGGGATGAATGCAATGTGGAAGAAAGTTGGAGCAGTCCTCGTACTAAGTACGTTTCTTGCTGGATGTAGTGAGATTTCAAATACAGTCGACGATGCAAAACAACAAGTCAACGATGTAAAAAATAGTGTCGATTACGCTGGAGAACTTCAAGGCATTGCGAAAGATACGGCACAAGTCACGTCAGATTTGTCGGCTTCCTTGAATGAGGCTGCTACGACAGCGCGTGAATCCGCGACCCCTGAACAAGCACTTGATCAACAAATCGAAAAGTTGAAGGAAAACGGAACGATTGATCAGTTCAATCAAGAACTGGATCAAATCGATCAACGATTAGCGGGACTTGAAAATCCACCGCAAGAATTGCAGAATTTAAGTGCAAAACTCGAGCAGTACGTGAATCAGTCGGAAGACATCGCTCGATTACTTGAAGCTGACGTCTCATTAGATACGTTGAATCGATTAGGAATCGAGCAGGCGGGACAACTTCAAGAAGCGATCACGAACTGGACGTCTTTACTCGATCCATTTACGAAATAAGAAGTTGAACATGAAGGAGTGCCGGAATATGGGGACATCGCGCTGGATGGAACATGAACTAGAAGTAGAACGAGCACGGATTCTTCGTTTGCCCGCTTCTAAACAAGAACAATTGATTATGGAATTAGAGACTGACCAATTGACAGGTGAAGATGTCTTACACCGGCTCTATGTCATTCAACCACTCTTAATGCATGACCGTGAACGATTTGAAACAGTGGCAGAACGATTTCTTGAAGTCGAGGGTGTCGAGCAAGTGCTCGCACTCTTTCTTTATGAACTCGGAGAACGGTATCCGATGAAACTCGCTTTGCGCTCAGCGTCACCGTATCTGCCTTATGGGCTCGCGCTTCGATTAGATGAAGTCAAACAACAGATGCGTGTTCGAGAACAAAAGCCGGCAGTTCAAAACAACCCTGTTGCACAGCGTGAAGTAACATCAGCAACGGAATTGATGCATGTGTTGCGACATGGCAGTTGGGTCGAACAAATGCGTCATTTGACCGGTATGGAATTTGAACGGACAACTGAGCTCATTGCATACATCACGCAGAAATATCTTCAGGCGCAAGAGACAGAACATCAAAGTCTACTCGTCATTGATCAGTTATTAGGAAATGTGCTTCATCACGTGTCATATCCGATAAGCATTCATGTGCCACACTTAGGTGTAGACTGGACGATTTCGTCACGCGAAGATTTAGAAGAAATCCTGCTGGTACATCAACAGGAGCAACAAGCGTTACTCGCATCGATGCATACGTTAGAGCGAATGGATCCGTTCCGAGCATTGCTCGTCTTGCGATCGGATCAACTAATTCGTTTTGAAGAACGAGAACGAATCGGAACAGACATGGAGAAGTGGCTCACAGCATGCGAAGAACTCGCAGGTCTAACATTTGAACGTGAAGAACCGGAACGTATCCTCAGTCCGCTGGCGAAGCGGTTATATCGAGCGGCACATATCCTTTATCCAGAAGTCATCGCATTCGAGCAGATTTACTTCGATTGAGACATCTGGAAACGATTCGTTCAACAGTGGTAATCGTCAGAACGATTGTGCTATAATGTGACTTGTTGTACACACATGTACGCTAATTGACAATTTTGGAGGGACTCAGCATGACTGCAAAATGGGAAAAACAATCAGGTAGCCTCGGCGTCCTCACGTATGAAGCGCCTGCTGAAGCATTTGATAAAGCGGTAGACCAAGCGTTCAAGAAAGTCGTTAAGACTTTGAACACACCTGGTTTCCGTAAAGGAAAAATGCCACGCGCAATGTTCAACAAAATGTACGGTGAAGAAGCACTGTACCAAGATGCACTCGACATCCTTTATAAGGACACAATCGAAGGTGCAGTCGTCGAATCAGGAATCGAGCCAATCGCGCTTGAGAACATCGACGTTGAAACACTCGAAAAAGGCAAGCCAGTCGAATTCAAAATCACGTTCGTCATCGAGCCAGAAGCTACACTCGGTGAGTACAAAGGTCTTGAGTACACAGCAGTTGAAACGAACGTTACTGACGAAGACGTCGACGCTGAACTCAAAACATTGCAAGAACGCGGTGCAGAACTCGTCGTTAAAGAAGATGGCGTCATCGAGAATGGCGATACAGTCGTATTCGACTTCGCAGGTTTCGATGGGGAAAACCAATTCGACGGCGGAACTGCTGAGAACTACTCACTCGTCATCGGTTCTGGAAACTTCATTCCTGGATTCGAAGAGCAAATGGTCGGTTTAAAAACTGGCGAGCAAAAAGATCTTGAAGTGACATTCCCAGAGGAATATCACGAAGCATCACTCGCTGGAAAACCAGTTACATTCAAAGTAACGATCCACGAAGTTAAAGCACAAGAGCTCCCTGAATTGACAGATGAGTTCGCAAAAGAAATGGATGAAGAAGTTTCTTCACTCGACGAGTTGAAAACAAAAATCCGTACGCGTCTCGAAAATACACGCAAACAAGAAGCTGATGCTTCAATGCGCGATGAGTTAGTCGAAGCGGCTACGAAAAATGCGACAGTTGATCTTCCAGAAGTCATGGTCGAAAACGAAGTCGAGCGTATGGTTCAAGAGTTCACACAACGTATTCAATCACAAGGCATCGACCTTAACATGTACTTCCAGTTGACTGGAACGACAGAAGAGGCAATGCGTTCTGAAATGAAAGAGCAAGCGGAAGAGCGCGTTAAAGCACGTCTCGTCCTCAAGCAAATCGTTGCTGACGAAAAAATCGAAGTAACAGATGAGGAAACTCAAGCTGAACTTCAATCAATGTCAGAACTCTACAACATCCCTGCAGATCAACTTGAAACGATGCTTGCACCACAAGGTGGTCTTGAAACGCTTAAAGGCGATCTTCAATTCCGTAAAGCTATCGATGTTCTCGTCGACAACGCAAAAGCAAAATAAGCCATTTCATGGTTTTCGATCGACTTCAAGCCCAATTTCTGGTCTTGGAGTCGATTTTTTTGTACGATAGGTCAAACAAGGACAAACAATCCTTGGTTCAGAACATCAAACTGTAAATCGTTCGTCCAGGATTTGAAAGACTTTCCTTGTTCATGCTACAATCATAAATAGTAAAACGTGAGACGGGATGCTACAGGCATCCATACAATTTCCACGTTAAAGGGGTGGACCTTTATGTTTAAATTTAACGAAGAAAAAGGTCAGCTAAAATGTTCTTTCTGTGGAAAGACACAAGAACAAGTACGCAAACTTGTTGCTGGACCTGGCGTTTACATTTGCGACGAGTGTATCGAACTCTGCAATGAAATCGTAGAGGAAGAACTCGGTACTGAAGAAGAAGTCGAGCTGAAGAATGTTCCAAAACCGCATGAAATTCGTACGACACTTGATGATTACGTCATCGGTCAAGAGAAAGCGAAGAAATCGTTGTCTGTAGCGATGTACAATCACTACAAACGAATCAATGCTGGTGGTCGTGCAGATGATGTCGAGCTCTCAAAATCGAACATCGTCATGATTGGACCAACAGGTAGCGGTAAGACACTTCTTGCCCAAACGATGGCACGGATCTTGAACGTACCGTTTGCGATTGCCGATGCAACAAGTTTGACGGAAGCCGGTTATGTCGGTGAAGACGTCGAGAACATCCTGTTGAAACTCATCCAAGCAGCGGATTACGATGTCGAGAAGGCTGAAAAAGGCATCATCTACATTGATGAAATCGATAAGATCGCTCGTAAATCAGAAAATCCGTCGATTACACGTGACGTTTCTGGTGAAGGTGTCCAACAAGCCTTGCTTAAAATTTTGGAAGGAACTGTTGCGAGTGTACCGCCACAAGGTGGACGGAAACACCCACATCAAGAATTCATCCAAATCGATACGACGAACATCTTATTCATCGTCGGTGGCGCATTCGATGGTATCGATCAGTCGATCAAACGTCGTCTTGGTAAAAAAGTCATCGGATTCGGAAACGATTCAGAGAACCGTAACCTTACGCAAAAAGAAATTCTCGCAGCTGCATTGCCAGAAGATCTTCAAAAGTTCGGTTTGATTCCAGAGTTCATCGGTCGTTTGCCGGTCATGGCGACGCTCGAGCCACTTGATGAAGAGGCACTCGTTCAAATCTTGACGAAACCGAAAAACGCCCTCGTGAAACAATATAAGAAAATGCTTCAACTTGATGATGTCGAACTCGACTTCACGGAAGATGCACTTCTTGAGATTGCAAAACTTGCAATCGAACGTAAAACAGGTGCGCGTGGTCTTCGTTCAATCATCGAAGAAACTATGCTTGATATCATGTTCGAAATCCCATCGCGTGAAGACATCGCGAAAGTCATCATTACAGCAGAAACGTTGACTGGTAAACGCGGTCCAACGCTCGAGTTGAAAGATGGTACAATTGAACATGGGAAAGAAAAAGAAACGGCGTAACACCGTGACAAATCGGCTCGGAGGCTACTTGTACGCCTTTCCGAGTCTTTTTGTTTAGGAGGAATTCGAATGAAGAAAAAACAATATCCACTTTTACCGTTACGCGGTGTCGTCGCGTATCCGTTGATCGGATTGACGATTGATGTTGGGCGTCCGGTATCCTTAAAAGCCTTACTTGCATCAAAGGAACACGAGATCGATCTCGTCGTCGTTACGCAACGTGACCCAGAAGCGGAGCCGTCTGTCGACGGGCTGCATCAGGTTGGGACACTTGTTCAAATCGCGAAGATGAGTGAACTCGGGAATGATACGGTCCGTGTCCGCGTCATCGGGAAGGAACGCGTCCGGATTGAAAACGTCGAGGAGACGGACGAGGGCTATCAAGCCGTCATCGAACCAATCGAGAAGATGGACATCAAAGGAGCGAAACAAGAAGCGCTCGTTCGTCTCATCAAAGAACAGTTTGGTCAACTCGTCTCTCGGATCAAAGGAATCGGAACGGATGAACGTCGCCGGTTCGAGACATACGAACGCCTCGATTCATTGACGGACTATATCACGTCGAAGCTACCAATCGATATCTCGAAGAAACAGGAGTTTCTCGAACAACAGGATCCGGTCGAACGAGGATTGATGTTGCTAGACGTCATGAAACACGAATATGAAGTCGTCGAACTCGAACGTGAGATGCGTGAACGGACGAAGAAGACGATTGAACAATCGCAACGCGAGTATTACTTGCGGGAACAATTGAAGACGATTCAACAAGAACTCGGTGGCGAATCAGCTTCTGTTGAAAGCGATGCGACGAAATACCGGGAGCAGCTTGCGATGCTTGATTTACCAGAAACGACGGTTGCGAACGTCGAGAAGGAAATCAGTCGTTTAGCGGTCGTACCGGCGACGAGTCCCGAACATGGGGTCATTCGCAACTATCTCGAATGGTTCTTCTCGTTGCCATGGAATGAAGCAACGGACGATTTTTTGAACGTCTCTGCTGCTTCAGAACAGCTTGAAAAGGACCATTACGGTCTAGAGAAGGTCAAAGAACGAATCCTTGAGTATCTTGCCGTTCGTCAATTGACGGACTCATTACGTGGACCGATTCTCTGTCTTTCTGGTCCTCCAGGAGTCGGGAAAACGTCGCTTGCCCGTTCGATTGCCACAGCACTTGAGCGGAAGTTCGTCCGTGTCTCACTTGGTGGCGTGCGCGACGAAGCGGAGATCCGTGGACATCGCCGGACGTATATCGGTGCGATGCCAGGACGGATCATTCGTGGTTTAAAACAAGCAGGAACGAACAACCCGGTCTTCCTGCTCGATGAGATCGATAAGATGTCAAATGACTTCCGTGGTGACCCGTCGTCCGCGATGCTTGAAGTTCTTGATCCGGAACAAAACAACAGCTTTTCTGATCACTATATCGAAGAACCATTCGATTTATCGAACGTCCTGTTCATCGCGACAGCGAACGATGTCTCGAACATCCCCGGACCGTTGCTCGATCGGATGGAACTGATTCAAATCGGTGGCTATACGGAACAAGAGAAGACGGAAATTGCTGTTCGTCATCTCTTATCGAAGCAACTGGCTGAACACGGTCTGAAAAAGAGTCAATTGACAGTCAAAGCAGACGCGCTGGAAGAAGTCGTCCGTCGTTATACACGAGAAGCCGGTGTCCGGAATCTCGAACGTGTCCTCGGCTCTCTTTGTCGGAAAGCAGCGAAACAAATCGCGATGGGTGAGAAGAAGCGCGTGACGGTGACAAAACGTAATCTGGATGATTTCTTAGGTAAACCGATCTACCGCTATGGTCAAGGCGAACTGGAAGATATGATTGGCGCGGTGACTGGTTTAGCGTATACTGCTTTTGGGGGCGATACGTTGACGATCGAAGTCAGCCTTGCTCCGGGTAAAGGGAAATTACAATTAACCGGGAAACTCGGTGACGTCATGCAAGAGTCGGCTCAGACCGCGTACAGCTTCGTCCGAGCGAACGCGACGTCCCTTGGCATCGAACCGAACTTCTACGAAACGCAAGACATCCACATCCACGTTCCTGAAGGTGCCGTACCAAAAGATGGTCCATCTGCTGGGATTACACTTGCGACAGCATTGATTTCTGCCTTGACGAAGCGTCCGGTTCGCCGAGACGTCGGAATGACGGGTGAAATCACGTTACGTGGACGTGTCTTACCAATCGGTGGACTAAAGGAGAAGTCACTCGCAGCACACCGTGCGGGCTTGACGACCGTTCTTTTACCGCAAGATAATACGCGGGACATCGATGATATCCCGGAAAGCGTCCGCGCAGGAATGGAATTCATTCCAGTCGCGACGATGGAGCAAGTGCTCGAACATGCATTAAAAGGAGAGTAACATGAAAATTTATAAAGCTGATTTTATTACGAGTGGCGTCAATCCGGAACATTATCCGGAGCCATTGTTGCCAGAAGTGGCACTCGCAGGGCGATCGAATGTCGGAAAGTCCTCATTCATCAACAAATTGGTCCAGCGTAAAGCACTCGCGCGAACGTCTTCAAAACCAGGTAAAACGCAAACCTTGAACTTCTTCAACATCAATGATGAAGTCATGTTCGTCGATGTACCCGGTTACGGCTATGCAAAAGTCTCGAAGACGGAACGCGAAGCGTGGGGCAAGATGATGGAAAAGTATTTCACACAACGTGAAATCCTCAAAGGTGTCGTACAGCTCGTCGACATCCGACACGATCCGTCTGCGGATGATGTGACGATGTATGATTTCTTGAAGTATTACGATCTACCAGTCATCGTCGTTGCGACAAAACTCGATAAAATCAAAAAGAGTCAACGTGATAAACATATCGCGGCAATCAAACGTAAATTGCAATTTGACGGTCAAGATACCTTGATTCCTTTCTCATCTGAGACAGGAGAAGGCGTCGATGCGGCATGGGAAGCGATTTATCGTCTTCTGTAAAAAACGAAACGTTCTGTTCTCCGACAAAAGAGAACGGAACGTTTTTTTTGTTAGGGGTAAAGTAATCTAAAAGTAGCATCTAATCATTTCCTTCCATCAATTTTGATTTCCATTATATGAACATCATTTGATTCACGTTACAATGATAGGAACAAATTGTTCTAGTGGGAGGCTATGCCAATATGAGGCGTTATAAATGGACGTTCGCGATCGTCGTCTTACTCATTCTGACACCATTTGCCATATGGTTCTTGAAACAGGAAAAGACATTAAACATTGCACTATTTGATTACACGAACGGAACGGAGGAGCGAGAGCATGCCGGAACGACGTGGTTATTGAATCACTTAAAGATCCGAAATGCGCAAGGGCAGGATTATGCGTATTCGGACTACATCAACCGTTATGACGGAACACAAGGTGAAAAAATGTTACAACAAGCCTCTAAAGCAGATGTGCTTTTGTTTACGGATACGTATGGAAAGTCATATGACGTCAACGGAAAAAAAGAACATCGTGGTGGCTTGACGACGGAAGACGTCGAGCTTGCGACCGAAGCCATTTCGCAAGGGAAAACGGTCGTAGCGGAGTTTAACACGGCGGCAAGTCCGACGTCAGTCGAACGGTCCAATGCGTTCCGCCAATTATTCGGAACGGCTTGGACAGGATGGATTGGTCGATTTTTCCCGGATTTAACAAAACTGCAAGGTCTTGAGAAGAACGTAGTAGCTCAATTAAAAGCGCAGGCGAAAGAAAAAGAATTCAAACTATCTGGTCCAGGTTATGTCTTTATCAATGACTCAACAGAAAAAGCATTCTTTGTTAATGATGACACGCCGCTTCTCTATAAATGGGATAAAAACAAGGAAAATGCAAAAGATGAGGTCCGTTATAACTACTGGTTTGAGATTTTAGAGCTAGATGGTGGCGAGCAACAAGCGCATTTTTCTTGGAAACCGTCAAAACAAACCCAAGCGATGCTTCGGAAATATCAGTTGCCGCTTGAATTCCCAGCGTATGTCACGCAAGGAAGTGGACATTATTTTGCTGGGGACTACACTGATGTCGCGGATATCCCGCGCTACTATCGATATAGTGGGCTCGATTGGTTCCGCAAACAGTTCATTCTCGATAGTGCAGAGAGTGAATCAGCATTCTTTTGGAAGATTTATGCCCCGACACTGACACGAATTTTAGAAGATACAAAACGTGTCTCGACGCAGGCTGCGAAAGTTAAGCCACTCTCTCAAACGAAAGTCGGTAATCAAGAACTACGAACTCGAGCACGTGAAGGACAAGACACACTTGAAATGTATCAAGATGGCGAATGGAAGCCGTATTTCGTCAAAGGCGTCAACGTCGGACTTGGTCGACCCGGTGCATTTCCCGGGGAACATGCGATCAGTCGTAATGAATACGATCGTTGGCTAAAGGAAATTGGTGAGTTGGGCGTCAATACAATTCGAATATATACGCTTCATCCTCCTGCTTTTTACGATGCATTAAAAGCCTATAATGAACGTGCAAAACAACCGATTTATCTGATGCAAGGTATGTGGGTCGAGGAAAAACCATTCGAAGAGTTGAAGAACGCTTTTGAGCCAGACTTCTTGAAGATGACCGATACGGAAGCAAAACGAATGGTCGATGTCATTCATGGCAACGCCGTCGTCAAGGAAGTCGTTGGTCATGCTTCTGGAACATACACATCGGACGTTTCGCAATACGTTTCAGCATTCGTCTTTGGAATCGAATGGTTACCGGAAGCCGTCGTTGAGACGAATAAAAAGAACAAAGGCACACGATTTGAAGGGAAGTACGTGACGACGACAAAAGAGGCGTCACCGTTTGAATCGTGGCTTGCCGGTCGGATGGATACAGCGACAGCACATGAAATTAAAGAGTACGGAACGACTCGACCAATTGGTTCGACGAACTGGCCGACGACGGATCCGTTGAAACACCCGAAAGAAGTTGAAGAAGAGCAGGATCTCGTCTCGATCGATTTCAATCATTTGAAAGCAACGAAGGATTTCCCTGGTGGCTTGTTTGCGTCTTATCACATCTATCCGTATTATCCTTCGTTCATCAAGGAAGAATACAGCCAAAAAGCAGACAAGGGCTCTGAATCATATGCTCGTTATTTGAAAGAAATGAAAGACTATCATGAGATGCCGTTACTCGTATCAGAATTCGGCATTCCAAGCTCACGCGGTAAGACACACCTTGGACCGAATGGTTTTGATCAAGGACATGTCAGTGAAAAGAAACAAGGTGAACTCGTCGCGCAGCTCTATCAGGACATCAAGGACGTCAAGACGGCCGGTGGACTTGTCTTCATCTGGCAAGATGAATGGTTCAAACGGACGTGGAACACGATGGATTATGATGATGCGGATACTCGTCCACGCTGGTCGAATGTCCAGACGAGTGAACAACATTTCGGGATGCTTGGTTTCCTTCGTTCGGACATCGTCATTGACGGAAAACTGGATGACTGGAAAGGGTATGCTCCAGTTGCTGAAAATAAGGATCAAGCGATTTACATGACTTCTGACGAGGCATATCTCTACTTGCGCATCGATCGGAAGAAAGCAGAGCCGACGACACTTGCACTATCGACGAAACCGAATGATGGGAATACGAAAGTCGGTCCGTTGATGCTTGACGAAGGAGCCGAATATCGCCTGACGATTGATCAGACGGCGCGTATCGATGTCGATGCTCGCTATGACATCTTCCGTTATCATTACGGTTTGAAGATGCCGTTTGAGATGGTGAAACCGCCATCTGATCAAAAAGATAGCGGTAAGTTCGTTCCAATCTATCAAATGCTCGATTATGCAAGACGAGATCCGGTGACGAAAAAAATCGTCAAACCAGCCGTTAAATGGGACACAGGTGTTTTACACGAAGGAGAACCGGATGACATCTTGACGGATATCTCAGATGTGACGAAACCAACCGTCGAACTCCGTATTCCATGGATGGTCTTGAATATGCGTGACCCTAGTAAACACGAAATCATCGGCGACTTCTGGAAAGATGGGCTCGAAGCGAAGATGATAACAGAAGGAATCGAAGTCACAGGTCAAGTCGGTGAGACACGCATTCCAGAGAAGGATCGTGGTTTCTACAACTGGGCGGAATGGACGAATCCGCAGCAACGTGAAGAATTGAAGCCGGTCTATCATACGATGAAAAAAGCATTCACTGAGGGAGGGAACTAAATGCGGCGTGAAGAGATGTGGAAGTTAATCAATCAGTCGTTTGAGTCAACAAGTCAAGATCGTGAGGTCAGTCCAACGATTGAATGGACGGAAGAGGTTGTCCGACAATCGTCGACGAATACCTTGTTCGTGCACACGGTCGGACAAATGCCGGAGACGGTCAATGGTCTGATCGAGGAAGGATGGTGCGTGCGGACAGACATCTCGTATGCCGATGTCGTCCTCGCGAGTGAACCCGTCATCGAGGAACGAATCCCCGTCGTGTATTTTAATACGGAATCCTCTTTCTATGGGTTAGAAAATGCACGCGAAATTTTACCGGCGACGCTGTCGCGCGAGCTTGTTCTCGATCGCCTTGCACGCTATAAAAAAATCCAGCATATCGCGGAGGTCGTCGTCGTAACGGAAGATCCACATATCCGCCGGATGATGGAACGGGAACTGATGGAACGATTCGAACGGTTCGTAACGTTTGAACGAGCAGAGACGTTCCTTGATGAGTATGTGGCCTCCCGTCCGTACTTGCTCGTGTTCACGTCCGCATTACCGCGAGCAGATGGACTGGAATTGTTGTTGCGGGCAAAACAACAAAGTATCGCGCCATTCCAATCGATGATGATCTCGATGTATAATCGCGAACGAGATCACGTCCTAGCGGTTGATCGTGGTGTTGATTACATCATGACGCTCCCGCTGAAAATCGAAGAGTTCCGCGCATGGATCCGAAAAGTCGAGGACGGCCGATGATGCAGGCGATTCTAGTATTCATCGTCGTACTCGTTCTCTTACAAGGTGGGGCACTGATCTATCTCGTCGTCCAAAAACGACAACGTGCCAACCGCGAGCATGCACGGCGCGATTGGCAACTCGCCTTTCGAGATGACATCTATGACTATGCGACAGGGGAACGACAGGACATGCCGACGATTCAAAAAGGAAACGAGGATTTAGCGGAGCTTGAACTGTTCGCCCTGTCCAATTTAACGGCAACACCGGCACATCTCGAACGAGTGCAAGCATTCGTCGCTGCCAATATGCAAGCGTATTATGAACAACAATTGAAGCATCGCCGGATTGACCGCCGCTTGAACGCCTATGAAGCGGTGTCTCAATTCCGTTTGGTCGCAGTCGCACCAATGATTCATGCGCGTTGGGGAAAGGCAATTGAAAAAGAGGAGAGCGATGTCATCGTCCGCACACTCGTGTCACTATCCGAACAAGATGCAATCGCGATCGCTAAACAAGAAAATGACATTAGCTTCTTTGGTGCGATTCTTGCGGTCGGGCGTAGCCAAGACTTGGCGGAATGGGTGACTGCGTTTGAAGAATTAACGTTGTCCTTTAGGTTAGCGATTCTTCAGCTGATCTTTGACCGCGATGAAACACGGTATATCGCGCTCGTTCGTGACAAGACAACAGATGAAAATCCAGAAATTCGAAAACGTGCCCTTCGTGCACTCACGCGAATCGGACTTGAGGAAGACTGGAAATTGTATGTCCCATACTTGGAAGAAGAATCGAGTTGGGTCGAGCAAATGCTTGCCCTTCGTTTCTTAGAACATGTCGTTCCAGACGATGCGATACCAGCGATCTTGCCGTTTGTCGGTAGTCGATCGTGGTGGGTTCGGACGGCAGCCTTCGATGCGTTACTTTCTTGTGGTGGGATCGAACAGTTGGCGAAGGTATCAAGTACACACCCCGACCGCTATGCGCGTCAAAAAGCAACAGAACGGTTGGCAAAGGAGATGAAACATCATGTCGTCTGAGACAATCCAAGCCATTATTGAAGTCCTTTCCTGGACAGTATTGATTTATATGCTACTCGTCATCGTGTTCTATTCGACGCTGTACCTGATTTCAGCTCAGATGGTGCGACGACAACGTTTCCGCCGGAAAGAGAGCTCCTACTTGCCGCTGATGCGGTCACTCTATACACGACCGGTCAGTATCCTTGTTCCAGCCTATAATGAAGAATATACGATCGTGTCAAGTGTTCAAGCATTACTAGCGCTTGACTACCCGGAGCATGAAGTCATCGTCATCAACGATGGTTCAAAGGACGGAACGATGGATGAACTATTCCGTTCGTATGAGTTAGAGAAGGAAATCCGCTATCCGCGAATCCTGATCGGTTCGAAGCCAGTTAAACAAGTCTATCGTTCGCGGATTGATAGTCGCTTGATCGTCATCGATAAAGAGAATGGTGGAAAGGCAGATGCCTTGAATGCCGGTATCGATCACTCGAGTTATCCGTATTTCTGTTCGCTTGACGCGGATTCGATTTTAGAGCGTGATGCGTTATTGAAAGTCATGAAGCCGATCGTTGAGTCAGATGAAGAAGTCGTCGCGACATGTGGTTCGATCTTCCTCGTTAACGGTTGTACGATCGAAGGCGGCGAAATCGTCGAGATTCGGACACCAAAACAACGGATCGTCCTGATGCAGATGATCGAATATTTCCGAGCGTTCCTGTTTGGTCGCCTTGGTCTTAGCCGTTTCAATATCTTATTGATCGTCTCCGGTGCCTTCGGATTGTTCCAAAAGAACATCGTCGTACAGGCAGGTGGGTATAAGGAAGGGCTTGTCGGTGAGGACATGGAGCTTGTCGTTCGTTTGCACCGGTACATGAAGGAAAATAAGCTCGATAAACGCATCGAGTACGTTCCGGCACCGGTTTGTTGGACACAAGCTCCTGAGTCGATGGAAGTGTTACGTTCACAGCGAACACGTTGGCATCGTGGTCTTGCTGAGACGTTGTGGACACATAAACGGATGATTGGCAATCCCAAATATGGCTCTGTTGGTAGTGTCTCGATGTTATATTTCTTTTTGATTGAACTGCTCGGACCCATCGTCGAACTGATTGGTTATTTCATCATTCCGCTCAATCTACTCGTCGGTACACTCAACTTTGAATTTGGGATCGTCTTATTAGTCGTCGCTTTACTCTACGGTTCCTTATTATCAGCAGGTGCCGTATTATTGGAAGAGTGGACGATGCACCGATTCAAGAACGTCAAGGAATTGATTCGGTTGTATCTATGGTCTTTGACCGAGTCGTTCTGGTACCGTCCGATTCTCGTTTTCTTCAAATTAGGAGGATTGATTCAATTCTTGACGGGTCGAGGAAACTGGGGACAGATGGAACGCCAACGTCTCGAAGACGTCACCGAGGAAAAAGTCGGCTGACGAATAGGTATGAGGGGGATAAGTTAGGTGGAGTTGTTACGAAACAAATGGTTCAAAGCATTAATCTGGGTATTGATGATTTTTCTCGTCATCTGGGTTGGAACGAAGATTTCATTCTTATTCCAGCCAATTCGAGTCATGTTGGCCTTGATTTTCCCGCCATTGATCATCGCAGGGATCTTCTATTACTTTACGCTCGGTATCGTGGATGCGTTGCAGAAGCGGGTCAAGAAGCGTGGTCTTGCCGTGCTGATCGTCTTGCTTGGTTTCATTACAATCCTGACGATTGCGGTTGCATCCATCGGACCAATCTTAGTCGAGCAGGTGACGGATTTTGCGACGAGCATCCCGACGCTTGTCGTTGAATTGCGCGATCAGACGTTAAATTTACGCGATCAATTGATGAACAACCGATTCATCTCGACATGGGTTCATGAGAATACGGACTTATTTGACAAATGGACGAATGAAGCAACGTCGTATATCGGCACAGTCTTTAAGTCTGTCTCGACGTCTGTCGGAACGATTTTCGGTGTCATCTCTTCGACGGTCTTAATCATCGTCTTAGTACCGTTCATCTTAGTCTACATGTTGCTTGACGGCTATAAGTTTCCGGATTCTGTCGTGAAGCTGTTGCCGAAAAGCTATGAAACAGAAACGCGTAAAATCTTGCACGACATGCACGTGACAGTGAAACACTATGTCAACGGACAGGTCATCGTCTCGATTTGTGTCGGTCTGATGTCATTGATTGGCTTCTTCATCGCTGATATTCAATATGCGTTACTGCTTGCTTTATTCTGTACGGTCACAAATATCATTCCGTATCTTGGTCCCTACATCGGTGCCGTACCGGCGGTAATCGTCGGGTTCATCGATGATCCGATCAAAGCCGTCTATGCGATCATCACGATCGTCGTCGCGCAGCAAATCGAGTCGAACTTGATTTCGCCTTATGTCCAAGGAAAGACACTCAAGGTTCACCCGTTGACGATTATCATCGTCTTGCTCGTTGCCGGGAAAATCGGTGGAATCATTGGTGTCATCCTAGCGGTTCCGACCTATGCGGTTACAAAAGTCGTCGTTCAAAATATCGCTCGGATCTATCGTTTACGTCAGCAACGTCTCGACGTACCGGACGTGACGGTATCACCCGAATCCTTGAAGTGAAGTGTAGCCCTCTGCTCTTTTTAGGAGCAGAGGGTTTGTGATTTTCATGAGAGAGGGATAAGGTAGAAGAAGAGAAAAAATGAAGAAGATTTCACAACTTCGACTCATTTTAGTTTATAAATTGATTGGAATCTTTTTTATAATGGTTATAATGTAGGATAGAGAACGAAAAGATAGATCGGAACGAAATCTTTGGACGTAAGGGGTAGAGCGCATGCATATCGTAGTGGTCGGCTTGAATAACAAAACAGCGCCTGTATCAATACGCGAACAAGTCTCATTTGGGGAGCATGAGATGAAGGGAGCGGTCGTCGCATTGCGCGATGAAAAAAGTATTTTTGAGAGTGTCATCGTCTCGACATGTAATCGGACGGAACTGTACGTCGTGACGGATCAGCCACATACAGGACGGTATTATACGAAACGTTTCCTTGCAAATTGGTTCGGATTGACGATGGAGGAACTGGAGCCGTATCTCTTCATCCATGAAGGGTTCGATGCGATGAAGCATCTGTTCCGCGTGACGAGTGGACTTGATTCGATGATCGTCGGTGAAACGCAGATCCTTGGTCAAGTCAAGACGAGCTTCTTCATGGCGCAGAAGCTTGAAACGACAGGAACGGTCTTCAATAAACTCTTCAAAGAAGCGGTCACGCTCGCCAAACGGGCTCACGCAGAAACTGGAATCGGTGAAAATGCCGTTTCTGTCAGTGCTGCAGCTGTCACGCTTGCCGAACAGTTACTCGGATCGCTTGAAGATAAATCAATCGTCGTCATCGGTGCGGGAGAAACCGGCGAATTGACGACGCTTAACCTATATGAAGCAGGGGCACGCGATATCACGGTCTTTAACCGGACGTTAGCTAAAGCAGAAGAGGTCGCGAATCGGTTCGAAGGATCGGCACATTCGATTAACGAGATGCAGTGCGGTTTGCTTCGGGCAGACATCGTCATCTCTTCAACCGGTGCAAAACGTGCCATCATCAAACGCGAAGACATCGCGGCAGCACAGCTGTTCCGGCACGATCGTCCATTCCTCTTGATCGATATCGCCGTACCACGCGACATCGAACCGACCGTCGGTGACTTGCCAGGTGTTCATTTGTACGATGTCGATGATCTGACATCGATCGTCCAACAAAACATGGCGGAACGGATGAAGGAAGCAGCGAAGATCGAACAACGGATTGAAGCGGCGATTGCTGAGTTCGAAGGTTGGATGACGACACTGGGTGTCGTACCAATCATCACGGAATTACGAGACCAGGCGTTACGCATTCAACAAGAAACGATGCAAAGCTTGGAACGGAAATTACCGGAGATGTCGAAACGTGAAAAAACCGTCATTGGCAAACATATGAAATCAATCATCAACCAGTTGTTACGTGAACCGTTGTCTTATATTAAAGATGCGGCAGCGAAACCAGATGCCGATGAGCGGATTGCGCAGTTCATGGATACGTTTGCATTAAACGAAGACTTGTTCGAAGGGCTCGAAGATGACGTCATGACATCAGAAGAGACGACACCTTCTGCAAAAGCTGTGAACCGGTGAACAAAGCACGATTTGTGTTACAATAGAAAATGCATGGGGCGGACTTGTGCCGCCCCTTTATCATTGTACAGGGGGATTTTAGCATGCGAAAAATCATTGTTGGATCGCGAAGCTCGAAGCTTGCGATGACACAGACGAAATGGGTCATTGACCAGTTGAAACAAGCCGGCGCGCCGTATGAGTTCGAAATCAAGAACATCATCACAAAAGGGGACCGCATTTTGGATGTGACGCTCTCGAAAGTCGGCGGTAAAGGATTATTCGTAAAAGAGATCGAGCAGCAGATGATTGACGAAGAAATCGATTTTGCCGTTCACAGCATGAAGGATCTACCTTCTGAATTACCGGACGGTCTCATCATCGGTGCAACACCAGCGCGTGTCGATGCGCGTGATGCTTTGATCACGAAAACAGGCGAAGGTCTTGCTTCCTTGCCAGAAGGCGCAGTTGTCGGCACGAGCAGTTTACGTCGTGGGTCGCAATTGCTAAAACTCCGCCCTGATTTAAAAATCGAATCGATTCGCGGAAACATCGACACACGACTCGATAAATTAAAGAACGGTTCGTTTGACGGGATTTTGCTTGCAGCAGCTGGTCTACAACGGATGGGTTGGTCTGAAGACGTCGTTTCGGAATATCTCTCGACAGACGACATGATTCCAGCCGTTGGTCAAGGAATCCTCGGCATCGAATGTCGCGCACATGACCAAGAAGTACGTGACCTCCTTCATCTGATCCATGATCAGATGACAGAAAAAGTAGCTTATGCCGAGCGCGCTTTCCTAGCAGCGATCGAAGGTAGCTGTCACGTTCCGGTCGGTGGATTTGCAACGATCAACGAAGATCTGTCAACGACACTCGTCGGATTCATTGGATCCGTCGATGGAGAGCAAATCCTACTCGAGCGCGAATCAGGTCTTGACCCGATGCAACTCGGTCAAGATGTTGCCGAACGTCTGCTTGCTTCGGGCGGTCGTGAGATTCTCGCGACACTTCCGGATGACTTGTAAGCAGGTACTCTTCACGGGCAGCCGACCACCGACGACCGAGCAGATGGCGCGACTGCGCGCCGTCGCGATCGAGTCAGTGCATTATCCTGTCATTGAAACGCGACCGGTTTCGTTTACGTTACCGAAGGGAATTGATTGGCTCATCGTGACGAGTCCGAATGGTGTCCACCGGATTGCTGATGCGTTGCCTGAATTAGCAGCAACGCGTATCGCGGTCGTCGGACGAAAGACGGCAGATGCACTTGCGAAGTACGGTCGAACAGCCGACTTCTGTCCGTCGACCTTTACAGGAGACGCACTCGTCGCAGAACTGGGACCACACTTGTCTAACGGCGATCATATCGTTTTTGCGCGAGGGAACCGATCGCGGAAAGCGCCGGTCGATCAGTTACGAAAACTGAATCGATATACGATCGAAGATATCATCACGTATGAAACTGTCACCCGTCGGCTACCTGAAGCACTTGTCAGAACTGCCACCTATATTGGACTGCAGAGTCCTTCCGCTGTCGAAGCGATTGCTCCACTATTCCCGCAGACGACGTTCATCGTCATTGGGACAATCACGGAGCAAGCAGCAAAAGCAGCCGGACTTCAACCGATCCATGTCGCCCGTGAATTCACGGTAGACGGCATGATTGATCGTATCATTGAGGAGGAATCAGCATGAACACATTAGAATACGCACGTCACCGTCGTTTGCGCCATACCGCATCACTCCGGTCACTCGTCCGCGAGAACCAGTTGCATAAATCAGATTTGATTTATCCGATTTTCGTCGCTGAAGGCGAAGATATTAAACGCGAAGTCAGCTCGATGCCTGGCGTCTTCAACTTATCACTTGATCATCTGACGGCTGAGATTGAAGAAGTCGTCGCACTCGGAATCGAATCTGTTATCTTATTCGGTGTTCCGCATGACCACTTGAAAGACGAGCAAGGATCAGGTGCGTTTCACGATCACGGGATCGTTCAAGAAGCGACACGTCTCGTCAAGAAGGTTGCCCCGCAGCTAACGGTCATCGCTGACACATGCTTATGTGAATATACGTCGACAGGTCACTGTGGGATTGTCGCCGACGGTACGGTCGATAATGATGCGTCATTACCGCTTCACGTCAAGACAGCGATCTCACAAGCTCGAGCGGGTGCCGACGTCATCGCGCCATCATCGATGATGGACGGATTCGTCGCAGCGATTCGTCAAGGATTAGACGAGAATGGCTTCAGCCATATTCCGGTCATGAGCTATGGTGTTAAATATGCGTCTGCTTATTACGGTCCATTCCGTGATGCAGCGAATTCGGCACCGGGAGAAGGCGACCGGAAAGGTTATCAAATGGATCCAGCAAACCGTCGCGAAGCGTTCCGCGAAGCAACAGCGGACGTCGATCAAGGAGCTGACTTCATGATCGTCAAACCTGCACTTGCGTTCATGGATATCATTCGTGATGTGCGCGAGCGAATCGATCTACCAATTGTCGCGTATAACGTATCAGGTGAGTATGCAATGGTCAAAGCCGCTGCCTTGAACGGCTGGATCGACGAAGAACGAATCGTCCTTGAGACGATGCTTGGCTTTAAACGAGCAGGCGCTGATTTAATCATCACCTATTTCGCAAAAGACATTTGTCGTTACCTGGAGGGGTCGAAATGAGCTTAATTAACCAGAACTCAAAATCAAAAGAAGCATTCGAGCGGGCACTCCCGCTCATGCCGGGTGGTGTCAACAGTCCGGTCCGTGCTTATAAATCGGTCGGGATGACACCGATTTTCGCAGATCATGCGAAAGGATCAAAGCTCTATGATATCGACGGAAAAGAGTATATCGATTATGTCTTGTCATGGGGACCAATGATTCTCGGTCATGCCGATCCAATCGTCACTTCTGCGATCCAAGAACAAGCGACACGTGGCTGGAGCTACGGGACACCAACGGAAATCGAATCAGCGATGGCGGAAGTCGTCATCAGTCGGGTGCCGTCGGTCGAAGTCGTCCGGATGGTCAACTCAGGGACAGAAGCGACGATGGCAGCGCTTCGTCTCGCACGCGGCTACACAGGTCGGACGAAAATCCTCAAGTTCGAAGGCTGTTACCATGGTCACGGTGACTCGCTCTTGATCAAAGCGGGTTCAGGTGTCGCGACACTCGGACTACCAGATTCACCAGGAGTTCCTGCGCAAATCGCGAGCATGACGCTGACAGTTCCATATAACGATTTGGACGCTGTCCGGATCGCGTTTGAAAAACACGGCGACGATATCGCTGGTGTCATCGTCGAACCGGCTGCTGGGAACATGGGCTTCGTACCACCAGAGCCAGGATTCCTCGAAGGCTTACGGGAGATCACGGCGGAAAACAGTGCCTTATTGATCTTTGACGAAGTCATGACCGGTTTCCGAGTTGGATTCCACTGTGCACAAGGGCACTTCGGTGTTACACCAGACATCACGTGTCTCGGTAAAGTCATCGGCGGCGGCATGCCAGTCGGTGCTTACGGCGGACGTCGGGACATCATGGAACAGATCGCACCACAAGGTCCAATCTATCAAGCAGGTACGTTATCCGGGAACCCACTCGCGATGGCAGCGGGTCTAGCAACATTGACACAATTGAAACCAGAACACTATGCAGAGTTCGACCGGAAAGCGAGCCGTCTGTCAGAAGGCTACCTGAACGCTGCAGCGAAATACAACATTCCGCTGACGACGAACCGCGCAGGCGCGATGTTCGGTGTCTTCTTCACGGATGAACGTGTCACGAACTTCGAAAAAGCGAAAACGTCGAACCTTGAGATGTTCCGTTCGTATTATCAAAAGATGGCGGCGCGTGGTGTCTTCTTACCACCGTCACAATTCGAAGGTCTCTTCCTGTCGATCGCCCATACGGACGAAGACATCGAACGGACGATCGAAGCCGTCGAATTGACGTTCCAAGAACTCCAAGTTGAATTTGGTCGTTAAGCAGTTCTTGACGATTACTTGAACTCTCGGCTAAAATGAGTAAAGAAGAAAATGGCAACAGCGATGACGGGAAGAGTAGTCCTGTATTCGTACCGGTGTAGAGAACACATCCTTGGCTGAAAGATGTGACGGGCGAACAGGAGGAAGGTCACCCCACGAGCTGGTATCGTGAGTCTTACGAGCGATATCCGTCCTCCACACGTTACGTGGCTCGAGGGCATCCGATTGTGGATGAACTAAGGTGGTACCGCGGAAAAAAGCAACGGCTTTCTTTCGTCCTTAGCATAGGACGAGAGAGGCCGTTTTTATTATGGACAAAAAGGGAGCGATCAGGATGCAGGAATTATCAATGCCAACGAAGTATGATCCGCAGGCAACGGAAGAAAAATGGTACGACTTTTGGGTGAAAGGTGACTATTTCAAAGCCGACCAGGATCCAGAGAAAGAGCCGTACACGATCGTCATTCCACCACCGAACGTCACAGGTAAATTGCACCTTGGTCACGCGTGGGACACGACGTTACAAGACATGCTGACACGGATGAAGCGGATGCAAGGGTTTGACGTCCTTTACTTACCGGGAATGGACCATGCCGGTATCGCAACACAAGCAAAAGTCGAACAAAAACTGCGGGCAGAAGGACAATCACGTCTTGAAATGGGGCGCGAGAAATTCCTTGAGCAATCATGGGCATGGAAAGAAGAGTACGCGTCAACGATCCGTGCACAATGGGCAAAACTCGGTCTTGGACTCGATTATTCGCGTGAACGCTTCACGCTCGACGAAGGATTGTCGGAAGCGGTTCAAGAAGTCTTCGTGAAACTTTACGAAAAAGGCTTGATCTACCGCGGCGAATACATCGTTAACTGGGACCCAGCGACGAAAACAGCGATCTCGGATATCGAAGTCATCTACAAGGATATCGAAGGTGCGTTCTATCACTTCAGCTATCCACTAACGGACGGTTCAGGTCACGTTGAACTAGCGACGACACGTCCGGAGACGATGCTCGGTGATACAGCGATTGCCGTGAACCCGAAGGATGAGCGTTATGCTCACCTCGTCGGAAAAACGATCACGTTACCAATCGTTGGTCGCGAGATTCCGATCGTTGCCGATGACTATGTCGACATGGAGTTCGGTACAGGTGTCGTTAAGATCACACCAGCACACGACCCGAACGACTTCGAAGTCGGTAACCGTCACGAGTTACCACGTGTCCTTGTCATGAATGAAGATGGAACGATGAACGAGAACGCAGGGAAATACGAAGGCATGGATCGTTTCGAATGCCGAAAACAAATCGTTGAAGATTTAAAAGCAGAAGGTGTTCTAATCAAAATCGAACCACACTTGCACTCTGTCGGTCACTCGGAGCGTTCAGACGCAATCGTTGAGCCGTATCTCTCACTCCAATGGTTCGTTAAAATGGAGCCACTCGCGCAAAAAGCACTTGAGGAGCAACAAGGACCAGACAAGGTCAACTTCGTTCCACAACGCTTTGAGAACACGTACGTACGCTGGATGGAAAACATCCGTGACTGGTGTGTCAGCCGTCAACTCTGGTGGGGACACCGGATTCCGGCTTGGTATCATAAAGAAACAGGCGAAGTCTACGTTGGCAAGGAAGCACCAGCCGATATCGAGAACTGGGAGCAAGACAACGATGTCCTCGATACGTGGTTCTCGTCAGCGCTTTGGCCGTTCTCGACGATGGGGTGGCCGAATACGGACGCAGACGATTATCAAAAATACTTCCCGACATCGACACTCGTTACGGGTTATGACATCATCGCTTTCTGGGTATCACGGATGATCTTCCAATCGTACGAATTCACAGGACAACGTCCATTCCAAGACGTCTTGATCCACGGATTGATTCGTGATTCGGAAGGACGCAAGATGTCGAAATCCCTCGGGAACGGAATCGACCCGATGGATGTCATTGAGAAGTATGGTGCCGATTCACTTCGTTGGTTCCTAACGACAGGATCGACGCCAGGGAACGACCTCCGCTTCTACTGGGAAAAAATCGAAGCAACATGGAACTTCTCGAACAAACTGTGGAACGCAAGCCGTTTTGCTTTGATGAACATGGACGGTCTAACGTTTGATCAGATCGATTTGACAGGCGAGAAGTCACTCGCAGATAAGTGGATCCTGACACGCTTACAGACGACGATCGACGACGTGACACGTCTGTCGGATAAATACGAGTTTGGTGAAGCGGGACGCATTCTTTATCACTTCATCTGGGAAGACTTCTGTAACTGGTACATCGAGATGGCGAAATTACCGCTCAACGGGGAAGATGAAGCAGCGAAGCAGACGACGCGTTCGGTTCTTGCCTATACGCTCGACCGGATCATGCGTCTGATGCATCCATTCATGCCGTTCATCACGGAAGAGATCTGGCAACACTTACCGCATGAAGGCGAAACGATCACACGTGCTGCATGGCCAACACGCGAGGCATCACTCGACTTCCCGGAAGCTGTTCCAGCATTCGAAGCAGTTCAGAACGTCATCCGTTCGGTTCGTAACATCCGCGCGGAAGTGAACGCACCGATGTCGAAACAGATCCAACTGTTTATCTCGACGAATGACGCACGTGTTCAAGACGACTTGTCGTCAAACAGCTCGTACTTGCAAAAGTTCACGAACGCGTCTGAACTCCGGATCGAAGAACAGATGCCAGCGCCAGAAAAGGCGATGAGTGCGATCGTGACGGGAGCAGAATTGTTCATCCCACTCGCTGACTTGATCAACATCGAGGAAGAAATCGCGCGCTTGAATAAAGAACTCGTCAAGTATACGAAAGAAGTCGAACGGGTCGAGAAAAAACTCAACAACCCTGGCTTCGTCGGCAAAGCACCAGCACATGTCATTGATGAAGAAAAAGCGAAGGCACTTGATTATACGGAAAAACGTCAAGCTGTCGAAGCACGCATCAACGAACTCTCACACTAATTACAGCAGTGGCTCAAGTCTCCTTGAGCCACTTTTTTTAAAGGAGCGAACAGCATGAGGACGCGAGAAGATGTATTGGATTGGTTATCGAGCTTACTAGCATTCGGCGTCAAACCAGGTCTTGAACGGATGCAGGCGATGTTACTGGAATTACAGATTGACCCGGACGTGATTCCAACGATTCATGTCGCCGGTACGAACGGAAAAGGATCGACGGTCGCGTTCTTACGTGAGATGGGGATTGCAGAAGGATTACAAATCGGAACGTTCACGTCGCCATATATCATTCAGTTCGAGGAGCGGATCATGTTGAACGGAGTACCAATCGCAGAAGATGATCTCGTCACAGCTGCGATTGCCGTTCAAGCGGCCATCGGGCACATCGATCCAGCACTTGGTACAGTCACTGAGTTCGAGGCATTAACAGGACTTGCTTTCTATTATTTTGATCAGATTCGTCCCGATTTCGTCATCTATGAAGTCGGTCTCGGTGGACTGTATGATTCGACAAACGTCTTCAAGAAGCCGGTCGCGGCAATCATCACGTCGATCGGACACGATCACCAAGCGATCCTCGGAGATACGCTCCAAGAGATCGCCTTACAGAAGTTCGGCATCATCAAAAAAGGGACGCCGGTCATCGCCGGGAAACTACAAGAAGAGCTGACGGTGCCGTTAATGGCGTATTGCGGGGATCGGAATGCGACGTTGAAATGGAGTCAGGAAGCGATCATCCGTTACCGCTTAAAAGAGACAGGGACATGGGCGACATATGATGGGATTCCGGAGACACGTTTAGGGCTCGAAGGTCATCATCAAGTCCATAATGCGGCAAATGCCGTCATCTGTGCGCGGCGACTCGGCTGGTCGAAAGCGGCGATCCGAAAAGGATTACGAGAAGCAAAACATCCAGGACGATTTGAAATCATCTCGCGCAAACCACGAATCATTCTCGATGGTGCCCATAACCCGGAAGGCATCACGGCACTTGTTGAACGGTTAAAAGAGGAATCAAAACCCGTGACGTTGCTCTGTTCGATTTTACGTGACAAAGACCGTACGGCGATGCTAACGCAGTTACGTAGCATTACGCCAGATATTTACGAGACGACATTTGATTTTCCACGAGCGCGGACGATAGAGGAGTTAAAGCAAGAAGGCGCCAATGTGACGACGGTCGAAGCGTTCTTCGATCAATTAGAGATGGACCGGACATACGTCGTGACGGGGTCACTCTATTTCATTAGTGAAGTGCGTCACTACTTCGCTTCCATTTTTACAAAATAGGGAAAATTCGCATTCTCTCGTTATAATGAAATGGGGGAGTATAGTCCCATATCTCAATGACACGATGAGGAGACGATAAGTGATGAAACAGTGGGTCCGTCTAGTCTTAGCCATCTTACTGATTTTTTCGAGTTTTACGTATATACATGAGCCACATTCCAAAGCGGCAACCAGTGAAAAGTTTAAGATTTTAGAGATTCGCGATGAATGGTCGACAATAAATCGAATTAATCCGAAAACGAATATCACTTCGCTATTGACTGGACTTGATTCAGTGCGTTTTGACGTTAAAAAGATGACAGTCAAGGAACTTAACGCCTCGCGTTTCCCGTTAGATGGAGCGTTTGATGCGATTGTTTTTGATCCATCAATCAATAGTAATGATCAAGAGAAATATTCAATTAAATTATCTGAGTTTGATAAAAAAAATCATAATACAAGTAAAATCGAAAATGATATTACACGACTAAAAAGTAATGAAATCCTAAATGCGTATGTCCGAAAAGGGTTACCAGTGTATTTGCATAAAGATGTTTTCACGCATGACCAAAGTAATTTCTCGAAGGTCTTGAAAAACTACGTATCGACGCAAGCAACTGTTTCTTACGAAAATATTAATGATGTCATTAACTCATTGAAGCAAAAAATTAATATCCGCCCCCGTATTTCGAGTGTGACAGTAAAACAAGATGGAAGCACATTGGCGACCATCAGCTCAATCGCTGTACCGAATCGACCAATTGAGTTTAGTTATGTACTTGATCAGTCTACGATTGATACAACGGCAACGCTTTATATCGATTTTGACAGTAACGATCAGTTTGATGAATCAGAAAAAGTCGATGAATTATCAGCAGTAGCTAATGGAAAACTTACCTATACATTTGACGTTCCGAGTTACACTGGACCAAGACAATGGATGGTTCGAGTCACCAAAAGTAATGGATTGACGGATTACAAGACAGGTAGCTTTTTAATGAAAGACCAGTTAGCTGAAGCGAAAGTACTACAAGTTCTTGGAACGAGTTTGAAAGGTTCTCTTTTGACGGATTTAACTGGAGAGAATCTAAGTAAAAGTGATTTTTATAATTTCAAATTAGATGTTATAGATTCAGCAAAATTTTCGAGCGAAGCGATTTTGAAAGATTTAAATACTTCATATGACATGTTGATCTTTGGATTTCAAGATACGTATGGCACAGCTAGTCTTACTAGTTCGGCTTTCGATAAAATTAAATCATTTACGAATACTGGCCAAGGTTTAATGTTGACACACGATACTATCTTTAGATCGAAAGTAACGAATTCTCCAACACGTTGGGAATCAGACTATGCTGCAACGTCAGGTCAAACCTACTATACGAACATGGGATTTGGCGCACCTAAAAGATCCACAAAAGCTATTCGTCAAAATGAAGGACAAATGACATCGTATCCATTTGCTTTAGACAATGAGATTTCGATTGCACAAACACATAATCAGTACTTTGCTCTTGACTTAGAGCAACCAGATCTAATCCCTTGGTATAACATTAAAGAAACAGAAACAAGTACAGATACTGGTAGAACGGTAGGAGATGCTCGAAATCACTACTACATGTACACTAAAGGAAATATAACTTATTCAGGTGCTGGACATACTTCTTCTTTTCCTGATGTAGGGGAGCGGAACTTATTTACGAATACAATGTATCGTGCCTTCACCGGTGCTAATCATAAACCTTTAATCAAAAACGTTCTACCATCTGATAAATCAAGTTATCTTGAAAATGAGCCTCTGGCAATCTCATATCAAGTAAACGACTATGATCTTCAAGATCGTGAGCTGAAAACAAGAATCTATATCGATGATGAAAAAGTCTTTGAAAACAATAAGTTGAAAAATAATTCTTTTGTCAGCCAATCTTTTGAATCGAAGCTCACAGGAAAAACGAGCGTAACGATTCGAATTGAAGCAGAAGATCAACGTGGTGCGAAGACGATTGAGACTAGGACTGTTCAAGTCGTTCGTCCAGCTGCCTCCGCCCCATTCGTCTTGTCACGCTCGATTGATCCGGCAACAATTCCGAAAGGGGAAACAGCGGACATCACGTATACGGTTAAGACTTCTCCAATGATGCAAAAAGATGCAATCGGGAATAATGGATATATCATGGGACAATTTTCAGTGACGATGGAAAACATCCTGTTCAATGAACAATTTCCTAGTAACCTTGAGATACTCTCAACGACGGGGCTGACAGGAACGAATATAACTGGTCAGACGATAAAAGGGAGACTACCGGATATCGAATACGATGAGGCGATCTCAGGTGTTCATAAGGGGGAATGGATTGCGAATCAATCGGAAGTGACGTTTACTGTCAAAGTACGTGCGAAAGATGCCGCAGGAGTCCATTTACTCGATAAAAAAGACAACACGTTGACATCAATAAAAAATATTTATCGTGATAAAAAGAATGGGAAAGATAAATCGACAACCGTCACAAATGATCCACAAGCTTTTCCGACGATTGGTTATGCACTGACACCATCCTTTGCGACCAGTGCGAAGATTCCGTCCGTTAAGATGGATATCACGACACCATCTTATAAAGTCTTGCCAGAAATTAATCCTTCAGGCAGTCAATATGGCACGTTAAAATGGTCGATTGTGGATTCGGAAATCGCATCGATTGATGAGGCTGGTGTCATCAAACCGAAAAAAGTCGGAACGACACAGATTAAACTCGTTGTTCCAGTCGGAAACGGTAAAGAGTTGACAGCGACTTCAGAACTCGTCATCAATGATGTATTTGGAGGACTAACCGTTCAAAATATACCGGAGACATTATATGTTGGAGAGACAAAATCAATGTTAGGAATTGCTTCGATGGTATCAGGACGAAACACACCGATTCAATGGATTATAACGAACGATTCTCGTGTGACGACGAATGGCTTAACTAAAAATACGTTGGAGCTGACAGGAAAGACGCCAGGAACGGTCACGGTCAAAGCGGTCGTCCCTGCGACAGCTGGAAGCTCTACTTATCTTGCACAGTCGCCAGAGTACACGATTCAAGTCAAGTTGCCAGAATTATCCGTCTCGCCAAGTAATCTTGAACTGTGGGTCGGATCGAACCAAGATGTGACAGCGATATTTAAACCGAACTATCCATTACCATTTACGACTTCGACTGTTAGTAATGCAATTGAATTGAAACAGACGGCATCGGGTTATACGATCACAGGTAAATCCGGCACACCGAACGGACCGGTCGAAGCGCTACTTACATTGACAGATTTCCCAGATACAGTAGCGAAGACGCTCGTACGGGTACGTGAGAATCCACTTAATCTGACAGCCGATGATATCGCGATGACGATGAAAGATGATAAAAAATCACCGATTCTGCGCTGGTTCCCAGTGACGACGACGGAACGCTTCTATCGGTTGGAAGTGCTTCAGGGTAAGGAATACGTCAAAATTGATCCAACAGGACAAGCGCTACAACCACTTCGTCCAGGTGTGGCACGTATCAAAGTAACGGCATTAAAAGAAAACAAAGATGTGCTCGAAGTCATGAAAGATAATCAAAAAACACCACTAACGACGACATTCAAGGTGACGATTGGTTCTGAAGCAGGAACGTCAGACTTGGATGGAGATGTTTATTAAGAAGTGGGGACGCTATCTATGAAACGCAGACGAATCATTGTCGTCCTCTTGATTTTAATCATTATTGGAATCGGGGGAGCGATATATGTTACGAAATCAAATCAACAAGCAGCATTGGAACAAGGACTGCGTTCAGAAAAACCAGAGCGACTTGCGAACGCATTAAAAGATACTTCTTTATCAACAAAGGAGAAAAATCGTTACATCCGTCGCTTCCAGGAAACACTCGCTTTTGACAAAGCAAAACTCCTTCTTGATGAGCAGACCGTAAAAAATAAAGCGAACTGGTTTTATGCGGCGCAATTTGCGCCGCGGAGTACAGTCTCAGCATGGTTGGCAGAAGGTGCAAAAATCAGCCAATTGAATGCACAAGGTCAGTCGGTTCTTCATGTTGCAACGAGTGTGAATCGATCGATTGATGCGTATGCTCTTTTGATAAAAAAAGCGTCGAAAAAAGAGCTCAATCGGATCGATGACTTTGGTCATACACCACTCTTTTATGCGACACTAGATCAAAATGAGGCAGCGATTGAACTGTTGTTAGAAGCAGGAGCTGATTCGAATCGTGGGAAAGAGAAACCGGTCTATGAAACGGTCAAACAAAATCGAAAAGATTTGTACGCCATGTTAGAACAGAACGGAGCAACGGTAGAAAGCAAAAAGGTGAAAAAGCTCGCTAAGGAATATCGAGCAACAAAATTCTAGAAAAAAGAGTCATTCGCCTGAGACGAATGACTCTTTTTTATGTGTGTTACGGTTGAACGCGCTTTGGTGTTTCGACATACAATTGAACTGCTCGATTGAGTGGAAGTAATGCGGTTGGATTTTTTAATACCGTCGCATCATACGCCATGCGTAGACGGGATGCTTCAAAGTCAGATGATTTGTTAGCGACCATCAGTTTTTCAAGTTCTCTTACGTTTGCAGGAAACGCATTTTCTGGTAAATCCAATTTTCCACGATAGGCGTTGACTTCTAGATTACCCTTCGTAAAAATGCCACCGCGTACATTCATCGTCGAACCTACAGAGTAAATCGTATTTTTTTGATTGTCATCACTATATAGAAAGGCATTTAAATCAGGTGTAGTCGTTTGAGGCGTCGAAAATTTATTGACGCGGTTAATAACGAGATTTCCTTTACTGAGTAAAATCAATGTATTTTGTTTAGCTGTTGAAGTCAGCCCTTGAATGTTTGCGTCATCCAGGCGACTCGTCCCGGTCGCATAAATCGTCGTTGCAAACCCAACATTTCCTCGAATCAGTAAGTTGCCAAGAACGACGAGAGGACGCTTGATTTCAAGCGGTTGGGTCAAAGGGTTCAAAGAAGAAATTGTTAAATTCCCGTTAATGATTAAAGGTTCGAGTGTTTCCTGAACAAGATCATCTGTCAACGTCACGGTATTACCTGTGTTTAATGCTGGACTAATCATTTGTCGCTTCGTATCAAGTTCTGTTAAAAAAGGTCCTGTTAGTATAGACTGCGGAATCGAGGAATTTTTTAATGTAGACGCGACTTGTGTAAGAGGCGTATTCACCGGTAGTTTCAGAAAATCGTTCAACGCATAATCGAAATCAAACGGAACGAGTGTTTCTTTCGTTGATACTAATTCTGTCTCACCTTTAGGATCAAAAATCGTTTTATCACACACAAGGTAATCTCCGCACTTCAGTAATGGCTGATTCTTCTCTTGAAAAACGCGTACCTGACCTGCGATATAAGGAAGTGCTTTTGTATTAGTGAAGATTCCATCCTCGTCGTTGTATTTAAATATCGGGGTCGCAGTTGCTTGCAGAGCGTTGCGGGAAAAAATATTACCTTCGATCAAGGGAGCGCCATTTAAGATGACTTGATCATCTGAACCTAACGTATAGTACAAAAAACTAGGAATCGCAGACAAATAAACACGTTGTCGATACGTTTTTTTGATTGCCGGCTGATCGCCTTTTTGTTTTGAAACTGTCGCTGTTAAATCAAGCGCTTTGACACGAACGTTCGATGCGGCTTCATTTAGCTTGACGGTCACGTTCGGAACGATTGTTTTTAAAGGTAAGACGATAGAACTGTCGAGATTCTCAAACAATGCTTGAGAAGAAGTCGTTGGTGAAGTCCCGGTCGTCTTTGAAACAATGTTTTGGAGGGAGGCGACTGCTAAATCAAGATCATTTTGTGTCGTCGTCTCGACATCGATATCCGTCTCGCGGATTTCGGTTAGGCGAGTTGACTGTAAACTGATGCCAATCGTCGCAACAGCGAGAACGGACAGGACGGTTAAAGTCACAAGAACGAAAAGTAATGTATAGCCTTGTTCGGATTTACGCATACCGTGTTCCTTTCTGAGTTAAAATCCAATCGTACTCGTGAAGGTCTGGACTTCTTCTTGATCTGTCGATTGAATCGTAGTTGTAATCGTTAAAATCCCGTGAATGACATAGCGCCCCGGATATGTTCCTGATGTAATGGTTTGATACTCGGGACTCGATAACTTAAAAGTTTGAAGTAATTCCGTTTGGTCGTCGATCGACTGTGGTGTCGATTCGTACGTTAGTTCGGTGCTGTCTAAAGTTTGTTCTGCGAACGTATAACGAACTGGTGTCACTTCCTTCTCTGAAGAAGATGCTTCTTCTGTTGCGTTAAAAGGTTCAAATCCACTGGCGCGTTCAAGTAGACCGGTGTCGGCGTTTAAGACAGGAAGTGTTCTTTTATAAAACGATAGCTGTTTTGCTTCATCGATTCGGATTGCATCAAATCCACCGATTTCATTTAATATGATACCGACGCGGCTATCAGCTTCACTACGCAGTTCACTGATGATTCCTGTTGCCCGAAAGCTTTTCGTACCAGAGATGAATACCGTCAGGATGACAGCACTGAAAATCGAGGCGATGACGATGGCGACGAGTAGTTCGACGAGCGAGAAGCCGTCATTTTGTTGTCGGAAAACTTTGATTGAGCGTCGCATTCGTAATCGATCCTTTCAATGATGTAATCGGTTCAGTTGTTCCTTCTATGTAAACGAATACATGGAGGTCCAGAAGATTCGGATTAACGACTCCTTCGAGTTTCCGAGGAGTCACACTGTATTTGACTTCAAAGGCAATATTATTGATTTCAGGATTAGTAAAGATTGATGAGCAAATAGCCGATAGTTCACAAGAAGGAGACGTAGGCTCTGGAATGACATATTTTCCATTCAGATAAGTAGCTTTTTCTGCCTGTGTAGATAGAGAACTGAAGGCGAAGGGTTCATCACTTGTCGCTTCTAAAGCTTCTCGCTTGATATAAGAGGTTGCGTTTTTTGCCAAATAATTCGCAAACGTCAACTCTGTACTGTCGCGTGAGGCAGCTAGTGACTGAGAAAAAATGCTGATCAGAGAGACCGATATGATAGATAAGATCGTAATACTGACTAATACTTCGATTAGCGAAAAACCGCCTTGCTCGCGTTGCATGGATTCACCTCTACTTCATGATAGATGAGGATGAAAGATCCTAAATGATTTTCTAGAAAATCAAAAACAGCACCTATTCACAGATCATGAAAGGATTTGTCAGGATAGGACTTATGTTTCATCATAATATTCATTATAATGGAAATACTAGGCACCTGAAATGATTAAATTCATACAGAAAGGAAACAGATGATGATTAATCCGAAGCGTTTTGTTATACATACACTTTTACTCCTTGTACTAATAGCTCTGATTTACGTACCATCGTTTGCCTTGATTTCCTTTACCGGTAAAGCAACGGCACCTACGACGTTTTCTGAGACGGCACGGATTGGATCGGTTCCAGTCAGTGGCATGGATCGAAAGGAAGCACAATTGAAAGTTGAGAAAGCGATTACGGAGTGGACGAAGAAAACGCCGCTGACGACTGGAACGGGAGAAGAGACGACACCGATTCCAACAGAAGTCGTGACGATCAACGCCGCTGATTCTGTCAAAAAAGCTTCTTTGAAAAAAGGCGGAGACTTGATGGTGACGGTAGATGAAGCGTCGCTTGAGAATTTTCTAGCGACGCAGCCAATCAGTTACTCGGATGAGCAACTCGTTACCTTTAAGACATGGTTAATCGATACGAGCAAAACGTTACAGGAAGGAAACTTTGATCCTGCTCAATCGGATGCTGCAGTCGATCCAACAGGTGAGGTCGTTTCAACGGTTTCGTTCTCGACGCGTTCTGCTGCTGAAGAACAGATGATCACAGCAATGATGAATGTGGAAATCAAGCCGGGACAATTGATGAATGTCAAGACGTACGGTATGGATGCAGTCGCGGGATCGTATGTCGGTAGCAAGTTATACGAATTGTTTGCAAAAACGCCATTTGAAATCGTCGAACGGATGCCGCATGCGGCATTACCAGACGGCGTCACACTGGGATACGATGTCAAAATTGACGAAAAAACAGATTTTGCCGTTCGTAATACACAAGCATCCATCTATCGTGTCATTGCGACCCAAAACGGAAGCGATGTCACGCTTGAATTGCGAGGCACACCGTTCAAAGAAACGGTCACGACCGTCCTTGAAGGCGAAAAAACGATTCCATTCCGGACGATCACACGTTATTCTGCAACGCTCACGGCAGGAACGACGAGTGATACACAAGCGGGAGAAGAAGGGAAATCGATTGAAGTCTATCGCGTGACGAAGACGGCTCAAGGGGAGAAGAAGCAGTTATTGTCTCTTGATTTCTACAGCGCCATCCCGGCAATCGTCACAAAGAGTAGTCAAGAAGAACAAGCACCTGTCGTCGTACCTGAACCGGAAGACGACACGAACTCCGATGATTCGACAGATACGAATGATTCCAATGATTCAACGGATACAAATAATGACCAAACAACGGATGAGCCGCAGACAGATGGCGTCGAGACGCCAGATACACCAACGTCTCCGACAAGTCCGACGACACCCGACACACCAGATAGTAATGAAACGGGTGATCCTGCTTCACCAGTAGAAGGTGAAACAACAGGGGAACCTGTTGGATAAGAAGGAGGAAAAAAGATGAACTGGACGACGATAGCAATTGAACTCGGTATCATTATCGGTCTAGCGACGATCATCTGTGGTCTGATGTTTGCGGTGACGATTCCTTACGTGACGACCGTGACGACGAAAGCGATTTTATCCGTTGCGGCAATTTTGATCGTAACGTTGATCTACTTCAGCATCCAGCTCGACTGGATTACGAACCCACTCGTCCTCGTCGGAATTGTCGTCCTATGTCTGTTGACGGCAGCAGTGACGAGTGTAATGGATGAAAAACATCAAAAACCGGATGTGTTAGAGGAAGAAGAAACATGGCACGCGGAAGGATGACACGTTAAATGGCAATGAAACGAAAACGTTTAGGGGAAATGTTGATCGAAGAAAGCCTCGTGACGGAGCAACAAGTCGAAGAGGCGTTGACGGTTAAACGATCGACCGAAAAACTCGGGGATGCACTCCTTCGACTTGGTCACTTGACGGAACAACAATTACTAGAGGCGCTACATCACCAATTGAAGATTCCGATCATCCAGCTGTACAACTATCCAGTTGACGTCGCTGTCACGAAACTGATTTCAAAAGACCTCGCACAGCGACATACGCTCGTCCCGGTCTACCGGGAAGGAAATCGTCTATTCATCGCCATGGCGGATCCGATGGATTTGATCGCGATCGATGATTTGCGGATGCAGACCGGTCTATCAATCGATGTCGGAATCGCGACGCGTGACGAAATCAGACGAACGATTCTGAAATACTACGACATTGATTCGTCGTTACGGGAGCTACTCGAATCCGATGACATGATGGAGTCGGATCAATCCCGTGATGTCGTGACACGCGAAGATGCACCCATCATCCGGCTCGTCAATCAAATTTTAGAGAACGCGATTGCCCAGCGTGCATCAGATATTCATATGGATCCACAGGAAACGTCGATGACGATCCGAATCCGGATTGATGGAGAATTACGAACGGAGAACAACTATCCGAAACAGATCCAAAGCATTCTGACGACCCGGATCAAGGTCATGAGTGAACTAGATATCACCGAGTCACGCTTGCCACAGGATGGACGGATTAAATATGTCTTTAACGGATTACCATATGATTTCCGTGTCTCGACCTTGCCGACCGTTTACGGTGAAAAGGTTGTTATCCGGATTCTTGACAGCTCGAACTCGAACATCTCGATTTCAAAAATCGGTTTTAGTTCGCGGAATGAAGCACAGTTCCGGGAGATGTTGAAGCGTCCGAACGGGATTATCTTGATTACTGGTCCGACCGGTTCCGGGAAATCGTCGACGTTGTATGCCGCCTTAAATGAGTTGAATGACGAGTCGCGCAACATCATCACTGTCGAAGATCCGGTCGAGTACCAGGTCGATGGGATCAACCAGGTTCAAGTCAATGCGAAGATTGGTTTGACGTTTGCGAGTGGTCTTCGCTCGATCCTTCGTCAGGATCCGAACGTCGTCATGGTCGGGGAGATTCGAGATATTGAGACGGCTGAGATTTCGATTCGTGCCTCGCTGACAGGACACTTGGTTCTTTCGACTTTGCACACGAACTCTGCCGTTAGTTCGATTACGCGATTGATCGACATGGGAGTGGAACCGTTCCTCGTAGCTGCTTCTGTCAGTGGATTGATTGCACAACGACTCGTTCGCCGTGTTTGTCGTGATTGTGGCGAAGTCCATCCGATTTCAAAACGAGAGCAAGAGTTATTTGATCAAGAGAGAATTGAAGCGACAACGGTCATGCGTGGACGTGGTTGCTCGTCTTGTAATATGACGGGGTACCGCGGACGGGTTGCGATTCAAGAGGTCATCATGGTCGACGAAGTGTTACGTCGGATGATCATGAACCAATCGACGGAAAGTGATATCACAGCGTATGTCAAGGAACAAGGTCAACGGTTCCTGCTTGCAGATGGTCTAACCAAAGTCGCAGATGGGATTACGACGACAGAAGAGATTTTACGGACGGTGATTTCAGAATGAACAGTACGATCGAACGGGCACAAATCGAAGATATTTTACGTTCGTCGAAAGAGCGAGGCGCATCCGATGTTCACTTGACGGCGGGATCACCGCCCGTCTTTCGGATCAACGGAACGTTGACACCGTTTGGAACAGAAAAGATGAAACCGATCATCATTGATGGATTTGTTCAGTCGTTGATCACGGAAGAAATGTATCAACAGCTGAAGCAGGACCGGGATATCGATTTTTCGTTCGGTGTGACCGGTGTCGCCCGGTACCGGGTCAACTGTTTTTACCAACGGGGCGCTTTGTCGATGGCGTTTCGAACGATTCCGACCGAGGTGCCAACGCTTGAGCAATTAGCGTTGCCGCCTGTCTTAAAGCGATTCTTAACGAAACCACACGGCTTGATTCTCGTGACGGGTCCGACGGGTTCCGGAAAATCGACGACGCTTGCAGCGATGATTAATGAAATCAATCAGACGATGTATAAACGGATCATTACGCTGGAGGATCCGATTGAGTACTTACATAGTCATCATAAAAGTCTAATCGATCAACGGGAAATCGGAATTGATGCGCCACGTTTCGCGACTGGCTTACGCTCAGCCCTCCGTCAGGATCCGGATGTCATCTTGCTCGGGGAGATGCGGGACCTTGAGACGATCGCGACCGCCGTGACAGCAGCAGAAACGGGTCACCTTGTTTTTGCAACGGTCCATACGTCAACGGCTGCTTCGACAGTCAGCCGAATCATCGATGTCTTTCCGTCGGAGCAACAAGATCAGATTCGGGCTCAACTCGCAAACGTTCTTGCGGGTGTCGTCTCGCAACGCCTGATGCCGCGTTCGGATGGAACTGGACGCGTCGCAGCCCTTGAAATCATGGTCGATACACCAGCTGTCTCGAACTTGATTCGGACCGGTAAGGAATATCAGATTCAATCCGTCCTGCAGACGGGTAAACAATACGGCATGCAGACGATGCAGATGGCATTGCAGGATCTCGTCAGTCGGGGATTGATTCCGGCTTCTGCTGCATCACCGTACATATCGGGGTGAACACATGGCAGTATTCATTTATGAAGGTCGGACGATTGCCGGCAAACGAAAGAAAGGCAAGATTACAGCACTGACGAAACGAGAAGCTGCAGAACGGTTGCGGACGGATCAGATTGCTGTGACCTCGCTTGAAAAACAAGAATCGAAAGGCTTGAACACCGAGATTACGTTTCTCAGTGCCAAACCGAAAATCGAACATCTCGTCATGTATGCGCGGCAGTTCGCGACCCTCGTGCGTTCCGGTGTCTCAATCGTCAAGGCGACGGAAATTCTACGCAAGCAGACGGAGTCGAAACCACTTGAACGGGCACTCGTTGAGGTCGAGGACGATTTGCGAAGTGGGATCCAGTTTTCGCAAGCAATCGAAAAGCATCCACGTGTCTTTGATACGTTCTTCGTCAGTATGGCGATGGCGGGAGAGGCGAGTGGTAATCTCGAGGAAGCACTCGATAACATCGTCACTCAACTTGAGAAACAATATGAAATCAAACGGAAGGTCATCTCGGCACTCATTTACCCGGCGGTCGTCTCACTCGTTGCCGTTGGCGTCGTCGTCTTTTTGATGATGAACGTTGTGCCGACCTTTGCCTCGATTTTCGATCAGCTCGGGAGTGAACTGCCATTGATCACGAAACTCGTCGTTGCGGTATCGGATTTCTTTGTCGCCTATTGGTGGGTGATGTTGTTGATTGCCTTCGGGTTGATTGGCTTACTGTATTTCAATTTAAAAAATGAACGGCAACGTGTATTCTTTGATCGCTTCTTGTTAATGATCCCAGTCTTTGGACCATTGATTCAAAAATCGCAAATTGCTCTGATGACGCGCGGTTTATCTGTATTGTTGAACGCCTCGGTTCCAATCCTGGCATCACTCGACATCACGGAACGAATCGTCACAAATCGGATCATCCGTAAGGGGATTGCCGGTGCCAATGAAGCGATGTCACGCGGGATTCCGATGCACGAACCACTCGAGAAAAACAAATATTTTCCACCTCTCGTCACACAGATGATTGCGATTGGGGAAGAATCAGGGCGTCTTGATACGATGTTGACAGAAGTCGCGAACTTCTATGAAACTGAGGTCGAGACGACGACGGACCGTTTAAAGTCGATCATTGAGCCGTTGCTGATCGTTGTGCTGGCCGCGATTGTCGGGGTCATCGTCATTGCCGTCGTCGTACCGATGTTTAAAATTTACTCGGATATTCAAGCAAGTTGACAATTGTAAAAACATTTACCTGTTGTGAAAAAAAGACATAATCTACAAAAAATATGGTGCTACTATAATAGTATTCGTCTGGATAGTATTACCTACTAGCCAAGAACAGTCAAAAAGTACTAGGGAGGCATAATGAAATGGTAGAACGGTTAAAAGAAATCTGGTTAGATGCAAAACAAATGCGCGATGAGCGCGGACTGACTTTGATCGAGTTACTCGTCGTCGTCGTTATCTTAGGAATCATTGCAGCAATCGCTGTCGTCGCAATCGGTGGTTTGATCGAGAACTCACGTAAGGATGCAGTTGTTTCGGATGCGAAGCAATTAGTCGCTGCAGCAAAACTTTATACATCTTCAAATCCTGTTCAGCCAGGCGAAACGGTTAAATTAGGTATTAAAGACAATAACGTAGATATTGAGCCTGCAGACGCTGTCACTACTGGTACAGCAGCACCTAGACAGGATTCTCTAAAAAAATACATTGATTCTATGAAAGATGCTTTGAATTCTGATAAAGAATACAAAGATTCGTTTGTTGTTGTCTCTGAAAAGAATGGAACTTATACTTATGCAGTAACGTTGACTAGTCAATCGACTGATTACACATACTTTACTGCTGGAGCTTCACCTGATGCACTTAAACGTGCTGGTGTAAAAGAAAAGAAATAATCACACCCCCTCCTCGGGGGTTTTTTTCTGAACTTTTTTGAAAGGGAGGTCGTGTCATGACGATCGTCTTCACGGTTTATTTTTTCTTGTTAGGCTTACTCATCACGTCGTTTACGAACGTCGTCGGTCTGCGCGTTCCGGTCGGGGAGTCGATCGTTCATCCGCGCTCCCATTGTCCGACGTGTGGACATGTTCTTGGACCGCTCGAACTAACACCGGTACTCGGTTACGCTGTGCTCGGTGGGAAGTGCCGCTCTTGCGGACAACCGATTTCAATCAAGTATCCAGCGCTTGAATTACTTGGAGGAATTCTTTACGCCTATGCCTTCTGGCAGTTCGGTTGGTCGATGGAACTCGCGTTGACACTCGTCCTGACAAGCTTGCTGTTCATCCTGACGATGTCGGACTTAGCCTACATGCTGATTCCGAATAAAATTTTGCTCATCTTTTTGCCGATTGCCTTGATTGTGCGCTACCTTTCTCCACTCGAAAACTGGTATAATCCAATTATTGGTGGAATCGTCGGATTCGTTCTATTGTTCGTCATCTTTCTTGCTTCCCGGCGTGGTATGGGGGCAGGGGATGTCAAGCTGTTCGGATTGCTCGGAATCTTCCTTGGACCGCTTCACGTCGTCATTGCTTTGTTCGTCTCAGCATTCGTCGGTTCTGTCCTTGGATTAACGTTACTTGGACTCGGGCGCGTGAAACGAAAACAACCAATTCCCTTCGTTCCGTCTATTGCTGTCGGAACATTACTGACATATTATTTTGCGGATGATTGGGTGTCGTGGTACCTCGATTTACTGCTTTAAGAAAGGAAGAACGTACATATGGCGCAACGGCGTAAAGGTACCTATATTTACTTTAATTTTACCGATGTCGCAATTTTCGGTGCAGTCGTCAAAAAAGGCGTCATCAAGCGCCGGGCAGTCGTCGCGCTGCCGCCAGGAACACTGCAAGGAGGCTGGTTGCAGCCGGAAGCCTCACTTGATTTCATTTTTGACGGGTTACTAACAAAGCTGAAAGTACCACGTGGCTCGCAAGCGGTGCTGGCGCTTGATGGTTCCCTCGTTCTCGCCCGAAAACTCGATATTCCGGAGACGATTGAGACGAATCAAATCCGTGGCTACTTGTTCATGGAGATTGGACATAGTATTGTCCTGCCGTTTGAAGAACCGTATTTTGATTACACGGTTCTGGAAGAAGACAGGAAGCGGGAAATCATGCTCTATGCCGCGCCGAACGAGGCGCTCAAGCAATATACACAATTGTTCAAACAAAAGCATTTGCGTCTAGTCGCAGCTGAACCACAGCCGCTTGCGACCTATTTCGGGATTGAAGCCCATCATCCGGTCGCAACGGAAGCTGATACGTTATTGATCTGGAATGCGAATGCGACGAATCACCAGCTGATCATCATCGAAGATCACGTTCCGCGTCTGATTCGCTCCGTTGATACGTTTGCGGCTGACGCGTGGGATGTTGATGTCATCGACGACCAACTGCATTACCGTTACCGCTCAGATGATCCGACTGTCGAACTTGTCTTAGACGAGATGTTGCTCGAGTTTTCGCGTGTGCTCGATTTCTATCGTTTTTCACTCGCGCGCGAAGGGCGAGAGATCACGAACGTCGTCCTTGCCGGCGACTTCCCGTTCCGAGATGAACTGGCGACGCGATTCCGGTCGAACTTTGATTTAAGCCTTGATGAGATTCCTGACATGATGACGATCGACGGACAGTCGATTCCACGAGCCTACTTACCACTTGCTGGTCTTGCTTCACCACGAAAAGACCGGATCAACTTGTTACCGGAAAACGATGAAGCACCGAAGTACCCACTCGTCGCTTCACTCATTCTGTTATTGTTCGGCGGACTTGCTGGTGGTTATCTCTACTGGCAAACCGATCAATTCGCGGATCGCGTTGAATCGACGAATGATCAAATCCAGATCGTCCGTCAATTGCAGTCGGAATCGGATCAATCGGCAAAGCAAGAAGTCGCACAACTTAAACAGACGGTCGAAGGTCTTGAGACGACGCCACGCCCTGCCGTGCCGACATTGGAACGGATTACTCGTTATCTCCCGGAACGTGGGTATATTCTTCAATTCGTCTATGGTGCAGATCATGCGGTGACGATGACGACCCAGTTCGAGACGCTTGATGAACTGAACGATTTTTATCGCGAGCTACTGACGGATAAAGTCTTCTCAGGAACGAATCTTGCCAGTGTGACGACACGAACGATGAATGAAAAGGCAGACGTCGTCACGACGACGACAGTTGATCCGACGACTGGGCAAGAAGTTCCAACGACGGAAATTACACCGTCTGACGATGCTAAGTCAGAAGAACCACGTTATATCGGACAATTCTCGTTGAACGTCAATCCGACGGAAGTCGTTAAAGGTGAGACGAACGAGGCCGATCCAGAAGTACCGAAGGAAGATCAGCCAGCTGAATCGGAAACGGATAGCTCAACCGAAGCGACTCCTTCGACTGATTCGACGACAGGGACGACTGATCCAAATGTAACGACTGAAATCGAGGAGGTGCCGGACAATTGAAACGTTATAGTAGCTTCATCCTCCTTGGTCTAACGATCTTGATCGTCCTCGGTGCGGTTGGTTACTTCGGTTATACGACGTATACGACACATCAAACGTTGCAAGAAAAAGAAGCGACGCTGAAGCGAGAACAGATGGTGCTCGAACAAGCGAAAGCAAATGAACAGAAAGTTGACGTCGCTGAATCGAGCTTTTTGCAGCAAAAAGTACCGGTGACGGCGTCAAACGATGACGTCATCGATGCGATCAACGCATCAAGTCAGATTGCCGGTGTCAAAGTCCAGTCGATCACGTTTGGTCAGGCGACAGAGACAGCACCGCAGTCACCGGTGACATCAACGCCTGCAGTTGACGGAGCGATGGCGACAGAATCGGACCAGGCTGAAACAACTGCCGCTGCACCGGTCACCGCGAACGCAACGCCACTTCCGGCATCACTAACAGTTGAAGCCCCATCGTATGTTGAACTGATGGCATTCTTAAAACAAATCGAGCGGACGGATCGAATCACGGTCTTACGCCAAATCCAGTTGTCAGGACCGGAAGAACCAGGTCCAGGCAGTGGAACGGTCTTACTTGAGGATGAGATGCTCTCGTTCACAGTCGAGATCGAATCGTATTATCGTCCGGATTTGACGAAGCTGACGCCGGATAAGCAAACCCCACTCGAGGAGAAGACACCGAAGTCGGATCCGTTTGTCGATGTGATAGGAAATTAAGATAAAACAAGTGGTTCCTAGACTGTTAGGGACCGCTTGTTTTTTGTTAGACTAAACGATGACTCGAATTATCCGATTCGAAATTAACGGGAAAGAACGTGATACTGATGATAACGCAACCACACTTGATTCTCGCGTCGGCTTCACCACGTCGGACGGAACTCCTACAACAAATCGGGATTCCTCATGAAGTCGTACCGGCGAATGTCGTCGAAGAAGCACCATACCCGATGTCACCGCATGAATACGTCCGCCATCTATCACAAAAGAAAGCGCGAGCGATTACAGCAGATGGTGTCATTCTGGCTGCCGATACGGTCGTCGCAATCGATGACATGATTCTTGAGAAGCCGGTGGATATTTCTGAAGCGCGGGCGATGCTTGCGCGTCTGTCAGGACGTGCTCATGAAGTCGTGACAGGCGTGACGATTCGCTTCGGGGAGAAGGAAGAGACGTTCGACGTGACAACGTACGTCCGTTTTGGTGCATTGCCAGGCGAGTGGATGGAAGGCTATATCGCGACGAACGAGCCCTATGATAAAGCGGGCGGCTACGGCATCCAAGCGATGGGTGGTCTGTTCGTCGAAGCGATCGAAGGCGATTATTATAATGTCGTCGGACTGCCGATCCACGAGATCACGAAACGTCTCGCGTCCTTTGAAATCAAGCCGATGTTTGCGTAATCCTGAAACAGAGAGGTCGGATGCTGTGATTGAATGGCCGAAGGATATGGTTCAGTTGAAAGGCTTGGCACAAGCGACGACAGTCGAGTTGCTGGCGTGTCTCGTCCGAAGTGGGACGCGCGACCGGACACCGCTTGAAATCGCGGAAGAATTACTGCACATCTATCCTTCATTGATCGAACTTGAGGCGGCTGGAGTCGGTGGACTCGAAAAAGCACCTGGGGTCGGGAAGGCGAAGGCACTACAAATCATGGCTGGACTGGAACTCGGTCGTCGGCTCGTCACGGAACCGAAATGGGTACGACCGACGATCCGCTCACCGGAAGACGCGGCGGAACTGTTGTTAGAAGAGATGCGTCTCTATCAGCAGGAACACTTCATCTGCCTGTATTTGAATACGAAAAATGAGGTCGTCTCGAAAAAGACGTTATTCATTGGAGGATTGAACACGTCAATCGTCCACCCGCGAGACGTCTTCCGGGAAGCGATTCGCTGCTCGGCTGCGAACTTCATTGCCGTCCACAATCATCCGTCCGGTGACCCGACGCCAAGTCGCGAAGATATCGAGGTATCCGAGCGACTTGTTGAGGCGGGACGACTCATTGGAATCAGTTGTCTTGACCACATCATCATCGGGCATGGACAATTTATTAGTATGAAACAGCGCGGATTTATGTAAGAATAACGTCTGAAGGGAAAGCTTTGATTCTTTCCGTCAGACGTTTTTTTGTGTGTTTTCTAAGGCGAACTGTAAACAAGCTGTAACGTTTTAACGCTTTCCAATGAAGGCTTTTCCGTTATAATTAGTGAAGTGTATTCTCAGAGAGGGGTTTTTTGAATAATGTTTGGATCATTCAGCCGTGAAATCGGCATTGACTTAGGTACGGCTAACACGCTTGTGTATGTAAAGGGGCAGGGAATCGTCGTTCGTGAACCGTCCGTCGTCGCCTTCCGTACGGATACAGGGAAAATTGAAGCTGTCGGTAACGCAGCGAAAAACATGATCGGTCGTACGCCGGGTAACGTGACTGCACGACGCCCGATGAAAGACGGGGTTATCGCGGATTATGAAACAACCGCTACGATGATCAAATATTTCATGGATCAAGCTTCAAAGAAAAAAGGCTTGTTCTCTTCTAAGACGAACGTCATGATCTGTGTACCAAGTGGTATCACATCAGTTGAAAAACGTGCGGTCGAAGATGCAGCGAAACTCGCAGGTGCGCGTGAAGCGTACACGATCGAAGAACCATTCGCAGCAGCAATCGGAGCGGGTCTTCCGGTTTCAGAACCAACAGGCTCGATGGTCGTTGATATCGGTGGTGGTACGACAGAAGTTGCTGTCATCTCACTCGGTGGTATCGTAACGAGCCAATCAATCCGTGTCGGTGGTGATGAGATGGATGAGTCGATCATTCGTTACATCAAATCGAAATACAACTTGATGATCGGGGAGCGGACAGCTGAGACGTTGAAAATGACGATCGGTTACGCTCGCATCGATGAAGAGGCAGAAAACGAAACGATGGAAATCCGTGGACGTGATCTCGTCACAGGTCTTCCGAAACAGATTGAAGTCACAAGTGCCGAAATTTGTGACGCACTCTCAGATACGGTCGAAGCGATTCTTGCAGGTGTCAAACACACGCTTGAGCAGACGCCTCCTGAATTATCAGCAGACGTCATGGACCGCGGTATCGTCTTGACAGGCGGTGGGGCACTCTTGAAGAACCTCGACGCTGTCATCGAAGACGAAACACGCATTTTGACACTCGTTGCGGAAAACGCACTCGATTGTGTCGCAATCGGTACAGGAAAATCACTCGAGATGATGAATGTTCTTCGTTCGAAATCAGGCATCTCGCAAAAAAGATAAGGACGGGATGAGCGATGAAGCGATTTTTAAATAATCGAAAACTGCTCATCACACTCCTTAGTTTTCTCCTTTTGGTGATCTTGATCGGGATTTCGCTGCAAGGGCGTAACCAATCCCACTGGTATCAAAGCTTCGTGCGTGATACCGTGGGCGTTGGTCAACGCCTTTTCGCGACACCGATTGGCTGGATTGATGATACGGTCACTTCGATTAAAGAAGTGCGTGACGTGTACAAAGAGAACGAACACTTGAAATCACGTTTAAGTGACTATGCCGGTAATGCCGTCAAAGTCCGTGATCTGGAACGTGAGAATAAAGAATTGAAAGATATGCTCGACCTGAACGGATCGATTCGCGATTATAAGTTGTTACCGGCAGAGATGATCGGTCGGACATCGTCCGAATGGCAACGGTTCGTCACGATTAACATCGGCGAACAAAAAGGAGTCAAGCCGAACATGGCCGTCGTAACAGCAGATGGACTGATCGGTCGCGTCATCCAGGCGAGTGCGTATACATCCCTCGTGCAGTTGATGTCAGATACGAGTCGGACGAATAATGTCTCGGCAACGGCAGACGACACGAAAGGAAAAGGAGTCTTCGGTACAATCGAAGGCTTTGATGAGGAGACGAAATTACTCAAGTTCACGAAAATTCCGAATGACGCGAAGCTGAAAAAAGGGCAGACCGTCACGACGTCCGGTCTTGGTGGAAAGTATCCGAGCGGAATCGTCATCGGAAAAATCGAGGAAGTGAAATCCGATCAGTATGGGGCTTCGAAAATCGCATACGTCAAACCGGCAGCAGACTTCGAACAGTTCGGTCATGTCTTCGTGATTGAGCGCGAAGCGAAGGAACCTTTCGCTGAGACCGATAAGGGAGGGGACACTCGTGAATAACGTTAAGTTGTTTTTCGCCGTGTTCCTTCTTTTTATCTTAGAAGGAACGCTGTTCGCAGGACCACTCGGAGACGGTTCACCGTACGTCATCCATGCGACATTGATTGGTCTAATGTTCCTCGGTCGGTATGGCAAACTTGAACAGGCACTCGGATTCGGACTCGTCTTTGGATTGCTGTATGATTTCGTGTACTCGGATATCATCGGCATTTACTTATTTGCGTTATCCGCCATTCCGCTTTTTAGTAGCTTCGTGCTAAAATATGTAAAGGAGAACGTATTGACGATTCTTGTCACGTTCACGTTCAGTGCCATTTTGTATGAGCTCGATATATATTTCTTTACGGCTTCGGTCGTAGGTGTCGGAGTCTCCTTCCAGGAACTCGCGACACAGATCATTCCAAGGAGTCTGGTTGCCCAGCTGATCGGGATCATCATCCTGTATTATCCGATGACCCGACTCGTGCAGTCGACCCTTGACGAGAAAAGAGGATGAGTCATGATTGAGCGTAAACGTTATGTAACGATGAAAGGTCATCGTGGTGGCCTCGCCGTCTATGTGAATGAAAGGTGCAGTGTGGATGAATTTCTTGACGATTTAGAGTTGACGCTTGCGGACAAATCCGTCGAGAACGGACGCGCCGTACCGATTACCTTCTTCTTCGGTCGACGTTATGTCGATGAAGGAGTGTTGACGGCCGTCGAATCTATCGTCGCGCGACATGATTCCTTCTCTTTCAAAGGCTATGACAGTGAGTGCATCACGAAGGACGAGGCAAAAGCCTTGTACGGAGAGCGAACGTTTCATTACTTCGGTGGAACGGCACGCAGTGGGCACGTATTAGACGTCGAAGGTTCGATCGTCATCATCGGAGATATCAATCCAGGTGCGGTCGTCCATGCGACAGGAAGTATCTATTGTCTCGGTGCTTTACGTGGTACCGTTCATGCAGGAAAAGGTGGCAATGCGGAAGCCGTCATTGCGGCGAGTGTATTGCAGCCGAAGTGGGTCGCAGTCGCTGGCACCGTCCACGAAGAACCGGACGACGCACCGATTCCAGCTCTCGATATGGGTTGTGCATTTTTAGGCGAAGACGGGGTCGAATTCTCCCGCCTTCAAACCGTTCCGCTCGCGCGGATGGATCAGTTTGCGATTGATAGTGAAAGAGGGTGACGGATATGGAACAAGTGAAAGAACAGGTACATATGGAGGCGAAGACGAACATGGGACGCGCCATCGTCGTCACATCCGGTAAAGGTGGCGTCGGAAAGACAACGACGACTGCAAACATCGGAACAGCACTTGCATTGATGGGACATTCCGTTTGCCTCGTCGATACGGATATCGGGTTACGTAATCTGGATATCGTGCTTGGTCTCGATAACCGGAGTATCTATAACATCGTTGACGTCGTGACAGGGCAATGTAAGTTGCACCAAGCACTCGTCCGCGATAAACGTTTTGAAGAGATGTATCTGTTGCCTGCTGCTCAATCAAAGGATAAGTCCTCCGTCACACCCGAACAGGTGAAGGCAATCATCGATACATTGAAACTCGAATACGACTTCGTCTTGATCGATTGCCCTGCAGGAATCGAGCAAGGCTTCATGAATGCAATCGCTGGAGCGGATGAAGCCGTCGTCGTGACGACACCGGAAAAAGCAGCCGTTCAGGATGCGGACCGGATCATCGGGATGCTCGAACGCTCAGAACGTAACATCGTTCCGAAACTCGTCATCAACCGGGTGCGTTCGCATATGATGGCATCAGGTGACATGCTCGACATCGATGAGATCATGCGTATCCTTTCGATCGATTTGCTTGGTCTGATCATCGATGATGAAGAAGTGATCGCTGCTTCACACCGCGGTGTGCCTGTGACGATGAATCCGGATAACCGGGCTGGACTCGGCTACCGGAACATTGCCCGCCGGATTCTCGGAGAATCTGTACCACTGCTTGATTTAAATGAACAACCACAAAAAGGATTCTTCGTCAAATTGAAGAAGATGCTTGGGATGAAATAAGAATGGGAAATTAGACTAGGACGACATCGTCGTGCCTAGTCTAATTTTTTTGGAGGGATCAGTATGCGATGGATTAGTGAACAGACCGCTTCACTCGAACGATTGGCATTGGTCGAAGGCGGTCGATTGATTGAATATCATGAGCGGATGCGTGACGAGATTCGGGTTGGCACTTTCGTCTATGCCAAGGTCGACCGGTTGCATCCGACGCTCGGGGCAGCCTTTTTGATCGCGACTGACGGTACACCGCTTTACTTACCGCTGAATGAAACGGTGGAAGCACTTCGTCGCTATCCGGACGTCCCGACGATCGGGCAAGCCGTCCAGGTCGGACAGACGTTACTTGTCCAGGTCGTTAAGGAAGGCGTCGCACCGAAGCAACATAAGGTGACGCAGAACATCACCTATGGTGGACGTTATCTCGTCTATTTCCCATACGGTCGACGTATCCGTTTCAGTCGAAAGCTGGACCTCGTCATCCAGCGTCAACTGGCGGAGCAACTGACGACGACGGAAGAAGAGGGGATTCTCTACCGGACAGAGGCGGCAAAAGCATCAATTGACGAATTGAAGCAAGAATTGCAGTCATTACGGACACGACATAAAGAACTTTTGCAGGCGCCGCGTCTTGAACAAGACGAAGCACTGATCGTTCAAGAAGCAAAACGACTTCCCCATGTCATGGAAGCGCTCGTCATGACACGTCAGGAAAAGGAACGGCTCGAGTTGCTTGGTCTATCTGTCGAACGCTCGCTACGAAAAGGGCGCTTACCTGAGATGGAGACCATTGATGGGGCGATTGAAAAAGCGATGCAACGGGTCGTCTGGCTTGAGGGGGGAGCGTATCTCTTGATTGAAGAGGTCGAGACGATGACCGTCATCGACGTCAACAGTGGGAAGACGATCTCCGTCAAGGAACAAAAGCGGACGTTTGATCAAATCAATGAAGCGGCTGCCGTCGAAGTCATGCGCCAATTACGGTTGCGCAACATTAGCGGTATGATTGCGATCGATTTTTTACGTGGCTCTAGTAAAGGTCAGACACGGGTGACGCAACTCCTCAAAGAACGAGCGGCGCTCGAGACGAAACAAATCGAAGTCTATGGCTTTACGAAGATGGGCTTATGCGAACTGACACGACAACGTCACGGGAAATCGCTACAGGAACGCTCACAGGAATCCGGGCAGTGGACGCGATTGAGTGTCTATCGCTTGATTGAACCGAAGTTACTTGAGATTGCGACCTATGCGGAAGCGGTCGTGATTCGCGCACCACGGCATCTGTTGCAAGACGAATTCATCTCTCGTCAACCGCTCGAAGTCCATGTGCTCGAAGGCGATCCAGCGGTCCTGTTCACGGGGTCGTCACAGGACTGTCTCGATTTCATCAAGCGATCGGAATAATCCTTCAGAACAGCATTGACAAGGTAGAAGAACGTTTGGTATTCTGAATAACGTTAGTTCGTTTGGAAGCACCCAAATGACTACAACCGCACAGACCGGGTTTTAAAGCATCCGCTGCCCGTGATGGCGAGTCTGAGTTCCTAAGAGGAGGTGCACGTAATGTACGCAATTATCAAAACTGGTGGTAAACAAGTCAAAGTTGAAGCTGGCCAAGAAATCTACGTTGAGAAATTAAACGCAGACGTCGACAGCACAGTTGAATTTGGTGAAGTATTGATCCTTGGTGGTGACGATGTTAAAGTCGGCGCTCCACTCGTAGAAGGTGCGAAGGTCGTAGCAACGGTCATCAAACACGCTCGCGCGAAAAAGATCACTGTCTTCAAAATGAAAGCGAAAAAGAACTACCGTCGTAAGCAAGGTCACCGTCAACCTTACACGAAGGTCCGCATCGAGAAAATCGAAGCGTAAGCCATGATACGTGTCAAGATTCGACGAGATGAAGCGGAACTCGTCCGCTCCATCGAAGTGACAGGACATGCCGAGTTCGCAGAACCAGGTCTCGACCTTGTCTGTGCCGGCGTCTCGTCGGTGATCTTCGGGGCATACAATGCCATAGAAGCATTACTCGGGCAGGTCCTGCTCCTTGAAATGGCAGAACAACAAGAGGGTGGCTACTTTTATGTAGAACCGTACGCTGACTTAGCACCGGATGTCAGTGAGCGCACCCAATTGTTACTGGAAGCGACTTTGGTCCAACTTGGTACCATCGCTGAAAGTTACGGTGAGTTTATCCAACTTGAACAAGTATAGGAGGTGGATTCCACATGTTGAAACTTAATCTTCAGTTCTTCGCATCGAAAAAAGGGGTAGGTTCGACAAAGAACGGTCGTGACTCGCAATCGAAACGCCTTGGGGCGAAACGTGCAGACGGTCAAACTGTTTCTGCTGGTTCAATCCTCTACCGTCAACGCGGTACGAAGATTCACCCAGGTATGAACGTCGGACGTGGTGGCGATGATACACTTTTCGCAACTGCAACTGGTGTCGTTCGTTTCGAACGTCTCGGACGCGACAAGAAACAAGTCAGCGTTTACCCAGCATAAGGATCGACGAAGCAGACTCTAGCCACTTTCGAGGGTTAGGGTCTGTTTTTTTTAGGAGGGAACGACCGATGGAGGAACAGCAGGTACTTGATCTTTTGAAGACTCTTCGTCACGAGTGGTTGAACCGGATACAACTCGTCCGTTCGTATGGCGCGATCGGAGACGAACAAGCAGTCGAGTCGATCTGTTCGGCGTACCGGGAGCAAGCATCTCGGGAAGGACGTTTAGCGCGAATCGGATTGCCGAAAACCGCACTGGCGTTACTGCAAGCTGAATGGTCAGGCAAAACTGTGACGTATGATGTCATCGGAGCACCCCACATGGAAGATGAGCGGCTGAAGCAACTCGTCGAAGCAGCCATCGCCATGATTGATGTAGGAGTAGGAGAAGTATCCGTGACCTTCCACGAGGGCGTGACCATCGAGATCTATCGGGATCTACTAGATATGTCGCGCCTTGAGGATCTAGTGACGCCGATGGAAATCGAGTCGCAGACGGAAAATGAGTGTGTGATTGAGATTGAAAGTCTTCCGTTTGAGGAAGAGAAGTAAGAGGAGGGATCCGACATGTTTGTCGATCAGGTAAATATTTATGTAAAAGCAGGTGACGGAGGACGTGGGCAAGTAGCGTTCCGTCGCGAGAAATACGTTCCGGACGGCGGTCCTGCCGGCGGTGACGGTGGTCACGGGGCTCACGTCGTCCTTGAAGTCGACGAAGGGCTTCGGACATTGATGGACTTCCGTTACAAACGTCACTTTAAAGCAGTTCAAGGTGAAAACGGTATGTCAAAAGGCATGCACGGTCGTAAAGCCGAGCATTTAATCGTCAAGGTCCCACCGGGTACGGTCGTCTATGATGACGATACGAATGCAGTCATCGCTGACCTCGTCCATCACGGGCAACAAGCGATCGTCGCAAAAGGTGGACGTGGCGGACGTGGGAATACACGTTTTGCAACACCTGCCAACCCAGCACCTGAGCACGCTGAAAACGGTGAGCCAGGAGAAGAGAAGTACTTGAAACTTGAGCTGAAGATGCTAGCAGACGTTGGTCTCGTTGGTTTCCCGAGTGTCGGAAAATCAACGATGTTATCAGTCGTTTCAGCAGCACGTCCGAAAATCGGCGCGTATCACTTCACGACGATCACACCGAACATCGGTGTCGTCGAAACGGAAGATAGCCGTAGCTTCGTCATGGCTGACTTGCCAGGATTGATTGAAGGCGCAAGTGAAGGTGTCGGACTCGGTCACCAGTTCCTACGCCACGTCGAGCGGACGAAAGTCATCGTCCACGTCATCGACATGAGTGGGATGGAAGGCCGCGATCCAATCGAAGACTACAACATCATCAATAAAGAACTTGCAGACTATAACCTGCGCTTAACAGAGCGTCCGCAAGTCGTCGTCGCGAACAAGATGGACATGCCGGATGCGGCAGAACATCTTGAAGCCTTCAAGGAAGCTTTCCCAGAGCTTGAAGTATTCGAGATTTCAGCAGCAACACGTCAAGGATTACGCGATCTGTTATTCCGAATCGCGGACCTCGTCGATGCAACACCAGAATTTGGTCTTGAGGAACTCGAAGAGAAAACAGCGACACCACGTGTCGTCTACGGTTACGAAGCACCTGAAGCCGGCTTTACGATTTCGAAAGATGAAGACGATTGCTTCGTCATCAAAGGACCACGGATCGAAAAACTCTTCACGATGACAAACTTCATGCGTGAAGAATCGATTAAACGTTTCGCTCGGACACTGCGTCAAATGGGTGTCGACGAAGAGTTACGTCGTCTTGGTGCGATCGACGGCGATGTCGTTCGTATCCGTGATTTCGAGTTCGAATTCGTCGAGTCATCCTTCTAAGCGGTTCATTCCATTAGGAAACGGAGTGTGAAAGCATCGTGGACCCATTGCCCATGATTTCATTCGTTTGGTTAATTCCGATTCTCGTCTTATCCGCATTCTTTTCCTCAGCCGAGACGGCACTCGCGAGTGTCAATCGGTTGCGATTGTTGCATCAGTCGGAAGCAGGGGACGCGCGTGCGTCCCGTGTATTTCGTTTACTTCAACGCTATGAAGAGACACTGACGTCGATTTTGATTGGGAATACGATCGTCAACGTCGCTTTTATCTTATTTGGTGGCTGGTGGATCATCCAGTTCGTCGAGACGATCGCGACACAAACCATTGCCTTTCTTGCGCTGTTTTTCCTGTTGCTGTTGTTCGGGGAATTGATACCGAAGTCGTATGCCCGTGAACATACGGAACGTTACGTGTTGTTGATCGGACATCCACTGCGCTTCTTCTTACTGTGCTTTCGACCACTTGTCTTCCTGTTACTCCGCTTACGCCAGTTAGCGCTAAGGTTGATTGGAGCAGATCCAAAAGGACCGCTCGTGACTGAACAGGAACTCAAAGCACTCGTTGATATCAGTCAAGAAGAGGGGATCATGGGGCTTGCAGAGGCTGAACTCGTTCATCAAGCGGTTGATTTTCAACATGCGACGGTCGAGGATGCGTTGACGCCTCGCATGGACATTCAAGCGATCGATATTGATGCGCGGCTTGAAGATATCCTTGCAGAGGTCCAGAAGGGTGGCTATTCTCGTCTACCGGTCTATAAGGATTCGATTGATCACGTCATCGGTGTATTATCGGAGCGGGACTTTCTGCGTGCGTATGTGAAGAACGGCTCTGTCGATATCCGAGAATGGATTCGACCGGTATCGTTCGTCGTACCACAGACACGATTGATGGATTTATTACCGGAACTCAAAGTCAAGCAGTCCCATATGGCAGTCGTCCTTGATGAATTCGGAGGGACGGCAGGTCTGATCACCCTTGAGGATATTTTAGAAGAAATCGTCGGGGAGATTTGGGATGAACACGATGAATCATTGGAATATACGAAACGGATTGGTCCAGAGCAATACGAATGTCTAGCAGAGTATGACATTGAAGACTTCTGTCAGCAATTTCAATTGACGATGCCAGACACCGATGCCCAGTCACTCGGGGGATGGATCATGGAGGAGAGCGGACAATTGCCGGACGTTGGAACGGCGATGCGTTATGAACGTGTCACGTTGACGGTCTTGCATATCGAAAACCGACGCGTCCGCAAAGTCTTAGCAACGTTTGATCCGCCATCTACGATGCCGGAGACACGACTTGAACCGATTGAACGATAAAAAACCGCTTATTCCTTGGGAATAGGCGGTTTTTATTGTTCAGACATCGAGCTCCGAAACGAGAATTCCGAGACGATCGAGTTTTGCGATAGCTGCTTCTAGTGCTTCTTCATGATCCGCTTCCAGCGTATGAATATGGACTCCGTCCGTCAAGCTCGACAGCGGAGTGGCTTGGGTCTCCTTTAGCTGTTCTAGCAATACGCGGACATCTCGGCGGCTTTTTAGCATCAATTCTCCAGTGATGAAGCCGTAGACGGGATGTTCGATGATGACATCGCGGACGACGACCCCTTCGTCAACGATGGCGTCACACTCATCCTTTAACTGATCGATGCCGTGACGGCAAACGATCTTTCGGCGTAATTTTGAGCCGTCGACTTCCGGATCATTGATCAAATAGCCACGAGCTGTCGCGATGACAGGATATCCTTTTGCCTTTAACAATGATAAATCCTGCACGATCACTTGGCGACTGACACCTGCTTGTTTCGCCAGTGCCGTTCCTGTGACAGGTTGCTCACTTTCCTCAATCATACGAAGTAATGATTTCCGGCGTTCTTCTCCGGAGATGCGTTTCCCCATCATGTCTCCTACCTTTCTCCAGTGTCATGAAATTGTGTTCAACACATCAATGCACTGTTCGATTTCTTCGTTCGTCGTGTGTCTTCCAAAACTGAGTCGAATCAACCCATGAGCCGCCGATTCGTCATAGCCGATGGCACGTAATGTCGCATTCGGACCATTTTCTCCAGCCCGACAAGCACTACCAGCAGAAACCGCGATTCCAGCACGATTCAAGGCGAGCAACGCGTATTGACCGTCCCGTTGTTTCGTATGGATGGCACAGATGGAAGCCAGTTGCGTCGGAGACTCGATGATCACGTAACGAGACGAAGACAATGTTTTTTTTAGCATACCACGAAATCGACGGCTTGAATCCTGGATTCCTGGATTTTCTAGTCGCGTGGCTTCACAGGCAGCAATGAAGGCTGCAATTCCCGGAACATCGACTGTACCAGGACGGATCCCGAATTCGTGATGACCTTCGTAGTAAGGACTGAAGAGTGATCGTCGCAGATACAGGGCGCCCAACCCTTTAGGTCCATAGACCTTGTGACTACTCATCGTGTACGCATCAAAGGCGTCAATATGGATGTCGTCTTTTAAGAATCCTTGGACCCCGTCGCAATGAAATAGAATCCCACGCGATTGACAGTATGCTGCGATCCGTTCGACCGGAAAACGAAATCCCGTATCCGAATTGACATGTTGAATCGAGACAACACCGATTTCGTCCGTACAAGTCGCGACGAACTGTTCCCAATCGAACGTTCCGTCCGGTAATAAAGAAAGGTGTCGTGTTTCTTGTGCCCAGCGTGCAAGCGGAAGCAAGACCGAGTCGTGTTCACATTGAAGTGTCAAGACAACTGATTTGTTACTCTGTCGCATCAGATGTGTCAAAGCAATATAATTCGCTTCTGATCCACTCCCTGTAAAGATGACGGTTCCTTCTTGTTGAGCCAATTGTTGCATCAGATACTGACGGGCTCGTTCGAGTAAACGTTCAGCGTTCCCACCGATGTCATGAAGAGAAGAACTGTTGCCGTAGAACGACTGAGCGGCTTGTTGATAATGATCGAGTGCTTGTGGATGCAGCGGAGTCGTCGCTGCGTAATCGAGATAGATCATGAAAAAATCCTGTCCTTTCGTCTTGTCACTCAGCTAAAAGTATGCCAAACTTATTGTCAAGTCAATAGTAAACATTTAGATATAGAGGTGTAAATCATATGTCTTTACATAAAAGGCTTGAGACGGATGTGTTGATCATTGGAACAGGGCTTGCCGCGATTTCAGTCGCCCTGCATCTTCCTTCAGGAATGAACGCATTACTTGTCTCGAAAGGTACGCGGTTTGAGACAAATTCAGTCCGAGCACAAGGTGGGATTGCTTCCGCTTATGCAGAAATCGATCATCGTGGTCACTTTGAAGATACGTGCCAAGCAGCAAAAGGGCGTATCAATCGGTCCGTCGTCGATTACGTCACCCGATCGGGAACCGAGGCGATGGAATTCTTATTACGACAAGGCGTTTTATTCGATCAGTCCGAGGGAGAGTTTTTACTCGGTCGTGAAGGAGCACATCGTTTGCCGCGGATTTATCACTGTGGCGGGGACGAGACTGGTAAACGAATCATGGAGACGTTGATGCCGCAAGTACCATTTCCGATTCTTGAGCAGACGCATATCACAGAGTTGATTCAAGTCAATGGACAGGTAGTAGGTGCAGTCGGATATAGCGAGGGAGAGCCGATCGAGATTGTGGCGCGCGCAACGATTCTCGCGACCGGTGGAGTGGGTGGATTATTCGCAGCGTCGACGAATGACCCTTTGATTCAAGGGGACGGGATTGCACTCGCCTTTGAAGCGGGGGCGACGATTCGTGATCTCGGTTATATCCAGCACCATCCGACGGTACTCGTTCATGCAGGTCGTTCGGAAGGTTTAATCACGGAAGCATTACGAGGTGCAGGAGCGACGCTTGTAACGAAAAATGGCGACCGGATCATGGCGGATCATCCGATGCAAGATTTAGCGGCGCGAGATGAAGTCGCAAAACGAATCCATGAGGTGCGAAAACGTGAACCGGTCTATCTCGATACGTCGAACGTCGTCGACCGAACGAAACGGTTTCCAACGTTTGTAGAAAAATGTGAAAAACTGAACATAAATCCGGATCTCGTTGAAATTGCACCAGGCATTCATTTCTTAATGGGTGGGATCGAGACGGACCTTTCAGGGCGGACGCAGGTCGAAGGACTATACGCGGTCGGCGAGACAGCATCGATTGGACTACACGGTCGAAATCGTCTGGCGTCGAACTCGCTCCTTGAATGTGTCGTCATGGGAAAAGCAGTAGCAGAACAGCTCAAGCTGTTACCGGAACGTTCAGTCAAACAAATAAAACGACGTCCGGGAACACTTCGTTCCGTAACAGACCGTCTATCGCAAGTCATTGGTGTCGAAATGGATGTTAGGCAGATACAAGAAAGTCTGGACGCATTAAAAGACTGGACATTAGACGAATCCGGACAGGAAGCGGAAGAAAATCGATTACGTCACGTAACGGCATGTTTGTTGCTTGAAGGAGCACGGAGTCGATTGACAGGAGAGGATGAGAGCGTTGAACAAGTGGCAGTTACGGCAACAACTGGAGGCATTTTTAATCGAGGATATCGGACAGTGGGACATCACGAGTGAAGGATGTCTGACGGGACAAGAACGCGGGACCGGTCGTTTTTTAGCAAAGGAAGACGGAGTTTTTTGCGGAGCAGACATCATTCGGGAGATGGCGCATCTGTTACAAGTCGACGTGACGATTCATGTAGCGGAAGGGACGGTCGTCACGCGAGGCACACTCCTTGCCGAGTGGTCTGGTTCGTTACAGGATATTTTAAGTGGAGAACGGATCGCCTTGAACTTGGTGCAACGTTTATCCGGGATTGCGACGAAGACACGTCAAGCCGTTGAAATGGCAGCAGGACGAATCCGAATCACGGATACACGAAAGACGACCCCTGGATTACGAATGCTCGAAAAACATGCCGTTCGCGTCGGGGGTGGTTATAGTCATCGCGGACGTCTCGATGACGCCGTCATGATCAAGGACAACCACATCACAGTAGCGGGATCGATTACGGAAGCGGTGACGCGAGCAAAACGTGTCGCGGGTCATACGACACCAATTGAAGTCGAAGTCGAGACGGAAGCGGAAGTGCTGGAGGCAGTGGCTGCAAGAGTCGATATCATCATGCTCGATAACCGGACACCAGCAGAAATCAAACAGCTCCGGCAATTGATTCCACCGCACATCACGGTCGAACTATCCGGTGGGATTACGCTAGACACGTTATCAGACTTTGCAGATAGCGGAGCAGACGTCATCTCACTCGGAGCACTCACCCATTCAGCAACAGCACTTGATATCAGCATGAAAATCGAAGGAGGAAAAAAAGATGTCATTTGATTTATTACGTCATGAGGGAATTCCGGCGTCGTACTTACAACAATCAGAAGCAGACTTAATCGCCATCATCGAAGGGGTCAAAGCACGGATGGGCAGTCGCTTGTTCTTACCTGCCCACCACTATCAAAAGGATGAAGTCGTCCAGTTCGCGGATGCGACGGGAGATTCGCTCCAGCTCGCGCAAGTCGCGAAGCAGATGACAGAAGCGGAATTTACAGTCTTTTGTGGTGTCCACTTCATGGCAGAGACGGCAGACATGCTGACGGATGCGTCACATACGGTCGTTTTGCCTGACATGCGTGCTGGTTGTTCGATGGCGGATATGGCGAACGATACGCAAACGGAGCGGGCCTTTACGATCTTGACGGAACGGTTCGGGGAGTCGATTTTACCGTTGACGTATGTCAATTCGACGGCAGCAATCAAAGCGTTCGTTGGTCGTCACGGGGGGGCGACAGTGACGTCATCAAACGCTGTCCAGATGGTCAAGTGGGCGCTTGCTGAACGCGACATCTTATTCTTCCTGCCCGATCAACACCTCGGTCGCAATACGGCGCACGCACTCGGAATTCCGTTAGAACAGATGGCGATTTGGGATCCAATCAAGGACGAACTCGTTTTTGACGGGGAAGACCAGGACGTCCGCGTCATCTTATGGAAAGGACATTGTTCGGTCCACGAGAAATTCACGGTCGGTCAGATTGAACAGTTCCGCAAGACGGATCCAGAGCGAAAGATTCTCGTCCATCCGGAATGTTCACACGAAGTCGTAGCAGCGTCTGATCTCAACGGATCAACGGCGTACATCATTCAACAAATCGAACAGGCTGCTCCTGGAACGAAGTGGGCGATCGGAACAGAGATGAACCTCGTCAATCGACTCGCGTCGACTCATCCGGAACTTGATATCGTGTCGCTCAATCCATTCATGTGTCCGTGTCTGACGATGAACCGGATTGACTTACCGCACTTGGCGTGGGCGCTCGAACAAGTCGAAGCCGGTGACCCGGTTAACATCATCACGGTCGATGCAGAGACGACGCGGCACGCCGTATTGGCGCTCGAACGGATGCTTGAGCGTTCATAAAATAAAGGGTGAGAGCGTGGTCGTGCGAACGATCACGCTTTTTTGTTTTCTGATTGAGAGACCGAACATATGTATTGATTTTTGCTGAAGAACGCTTTGAAGCCAAACGAAGATGTATGCTACAATAACACGAGAGTTTGTTTAAGGATGGGAGCGTTCCACATTGATAGAATTCGTACGCGGCGAAGTCGCTTATGTCTGTGCGGAATTCGTGACGGTAGAAGTTGGCGGGATTGGCTACAAAATCGTAGCACCGAACCCGTTTTTTTATCGGACCGGAGACGAACAGATCATCGTATATACGTATCATTATGTCCGTGAGGACCAAGAAATCTTATTTGGATTCCGTTCCCGTCGTGAGCGTGCCTTGTTCACGAAGTTGCTCGGTGTCACAGGAATCGGACCAAAAGGAGCGCTTGCGATCGTCGCATCAGGGAATGTCGATGCGCTCGTTGAAGCGATTGAACAAGAGAAAGAAAGTTATCTCGTCAAATTCCCAGGGGTCGGCAAGAAAACAGCGAAGCAAATGACGCTCGACCTAAAAGGAAAGTTAGCTGAGCTCGCACCGGATTACGTACCGAGCGAAGGCTTGTTCGCGCAAGGCAATGCTGAGCTGAATGAAGCTTGTGAAGCCTTAACGGCGCTTGGTTACAGTGACCGAGAAGTCGAGAAAGTCAAAAAAGCGTTGCAGGCAGAAGTCCTGTCGACGGATCAATATGTCAAACGGGCACTCCAGTTGTTATTGAATGTGAGGTGAGGACATGGAAGAGCGCATTTTGTCAGAATCCGCCCATGCGGAAGATCAAGAAGAGTGGAGTCTGCGTCCTCAAACGCTCGAGCAATATATCGGGCAGGAGAAAGCAAAAGGAAATTTAAGTGTCTTCATCGAGGCGGCAAAAATTCGTCAGGAAACACTCGATCACGTTCTTCTCTACGGTCCTCCGGGGCTCGGGAAGACGACGCTTGCAACGATCATCGCGAACGAGATGGGAGTCGGCATCAAGACGACAGCCGGTCCTGCGATCGAACGACCGGGTGATTTGGCAGCAATCCTATCATCACTGGAACCGGGTGACGTCTTGTTCATCGACGAGATTCATCGATTGAGTCGATCGATCGAAGAGATCCTGTATCCGGCGATGGAGGATTATTGTCTCGATATCGTCATCGGTCAAGGGGAACTTGCCCGCAGCGTCCGAATTGATTTACCACCGTTTACGCTCGTCGGTGCAACGACACGTGCGGGGATGTTATCGGCACCGCTCCGTGATCGTTTTGGCGTGACGCTGAAGCTTGAATATTATACGATGTCAGAGTTGTCTGCCATCGTGACCCGGACGTCACGATTGTTCGGATTCGAAGCGGATCGTCTGGCAGCAGAAGCGATCGCACTCCGTTCACGTGGCACACCACGTGTCGCGAACCGGTTATTACGGCGTGTTCGTGATTTTGCTCAAGTCGCCCATCAAACCGAGATCGATGCCACGCTTGCGACAAGTGCGCTTGATCGCTTGCATGTCGATGCGCTCGGACTCGACGATGTCGACCATCGTTTACTACGATCGCTTGCAGAACGGTTTGCCGGTGGTCCGGTCGGACTCGAGACAATCGCAGCGACGATCGGGGAAGATGCGCAGACGATCGAGGATGTGTATGAACCATATCTACTACAACAAGGATTTTTACAACGTACCCCGCGCGGACGTGTCTTAACACCGTTCGCCCGCCAACATTTAGGACTGAAAGAAGGAAATTGAACCAATGGATGTAAACTTATTTGATTTTCATTTACCAGAAGAACAAATTGCCCAAGTGCCATTGCTCGACCGGACGAGTTCGAAATTGATGGTTCTCGATCGGGAGACCGGTGCGATTCAGCACCAGCACTTCCATGATATCGTCGATCACTTCCGCGAAGGCGATACACTCGTCATCAACGATACGAAAGTCTTACCGGCCCGTCTCTTTGGTGTGAAGGAAGAAACGGGTGGAAAGATTGAATTGTTACTCTTGAAGCAAACGAGTGACGATGTTTGGGAAACACTTGCGAAACCGGCAAAACGTGTTAAACCAGGAACGATTTTATCGTTTGGTGACGGGTTACTCCGTGCTGAGTGTGTCGAAGCACTTGAAGACGGAGGACGAATCCTGAAGTTTTTCTATGACGGGATTTTCTACGAAGTGCTCGACCAACTCGGAACGATGCCACTGCCACCGTATATTCATGAACAACTCGAGGATCAAGATCGTTATCAGACGGTCTACGCTCGGGAACGCGGAAGTGCGGCAGCACCGACGGCTGGTCTTCACTTCACACCGGAATTGCTTGAAGCGCTCAAAGCGAAAGGCGTCCGGATCGCACCGTTGACGTTACACGTTGGACTTGGCACGTTCCGTCCTGTCTCGGTCGACGACGTCGATAGTCATAAAATGCACAGTGAGTACTACGAACTGCCGGAAAGTTCAGCTGCCTTGCTACGCGAAACACGGAAACAAGGCGGACGGATCATCGCAGTCGGAACGACATCGACACGGACGCTTGAAACGGTCATTCGTGACCATGGCGACTTCGTCGAAGCAACGGGCTGGACGGACATCTTCATCTTCCCAGGTCAGGAAGTCAAAGGGATTGATGGATTGATCACGAACTTCCACTTACCGAAATCAACATTGATCATGCTCGTGTCCGCATTATCGACACGGGAACACATTCTGCATGCCTATGAAGAAGCAGTCGCGAACGGCTATCGTTTCTTTAGCTTCGGTGATGCGATGTTCTTAACGAGAGAGGAACGAAACTAATGACAAAACACGCGGTAACATACGAACATATCAAGACATGTAAACAATCCGGAGCGCGGTTAGGAATCGTCCACACGCCGCACGGTAGTTTCGAGACACCGGTCTTCATGCCGGTCGGAACGCAAGCGACGGTCAAGACGATGGCACCGGAACAAATCAAGGACATGAACGCGAACATCATCCTCGCGAACACGTACCACCTCTGGGTGCGTCCAGGACATGATGTCATCAAGGAAGCGGGCGGTCTGCATAAATTCATGAACTGGGATGGCGCGATTCTGACGGACTCAGGTGGTTTCCAAGTGTTCTCACTTGCTGACCTCCGGAACATTTCTGAGGAGGGTGTTCATTTCCGTAACCACTTGAACGGGGACAAATTGTTCTTGTCACCGGAAAAAGCGATGGAAATTCAAAATGCACTCGGTTCAGATATCATGATGGCGTTTGATGAGTGCCCACCGTACCCAGCTTCTCACGAGTACATGAAAGCATCTGTCGAACGAACGAGCCGCTGGGCGGAACGTTGTCTTGCTGCGCATGAACGTCCACACGATCAAGCGCTGTTCGGTATCATCCAAGGTGGAGAATACGAAGACTTACGTCGTCAAAGTGCAAAAGACCTCGTTGCCCTTGATTTCCCTGGTTATGCGGTCGGTGGTCTATCAGTCGGAGAGCCAAAAGACGTCATGTACCGTGCGCTCGAATTCACGACACCACTCATGCCGGAAGACAAGCCTCGTTATTTGATGGGCGTCGGTTCACCGGACGCATTGATCGAGGGTGCGATCCGCGGAATCGATATGTTCGACTGTGTCTTACCGACACGGATCGCGCGAAACGGCACATTGATGACATCACAAGGACGTCTCGTCGTTCGGAACGCGAAGTATGCACGTGATTTCCGTCCGCTCGATGAGAAATGTGATTGCTACGCGTGCAAGAACTACTCGCGTTCGTACATCCATCACTTGATCCGTGCGCAAGAAACGTTCGGTCTGCATCTGTGTTCGACACACAATCTTCACTTCCTCGTCAAGTTGATGGAAGGCGTTCGCCAAGCGATTCGTGAGGATCGCCTGCTCGATTTCAAGGAAGAATTCTTCGAAGAATACGGTTACAATTTACCGAACGCAAAGAATTTCTAACAAATCGTCTGACAAATCAATTCTTTCACGGTATAATGAACGTGATTTGAATGATAAAGGAGCTGAATCAGATGGAAGGCTTAATCACATTCCTCCCGATGATCTTGATCTTCGTGGTGTTCTATTTCTTGTTGATCCGTCCACAGAACAAACGCCAGAAGCAAGTGCGTCAGATGCAAAATGAACTCTCACGCGGCGACTCGATCGTTACGATCGGTGGTCTTCACGGGGTTGTCCAAAAAGTTGACGACATGACGGTGACATTGAAGTCAGGTAATGCACAATTGACATTCAACCGAAGTGCTGTCGCAGAAGTGACGAAAAAATCAACGACTGTCATGGACGACGAAACTGTCGAATAAGGCATTGAAAAGGCGCTTTCCGGATTCCGGAGCGTCTTTTCTGTTTATATATGAGAAAAACGTTTGCTAAGATTACCATTTCTTTTGTAAGCTAGGGTAGGAGAACAAAGTTGTCTGAAAATATACTGGGAACTAGAGAAAGGACAATGTAGCATGATCAAGAAAGGGAAACTTGCCACATTCTTCATCGTCGTCATTGCGTTGCTCGTACTGATTGGTACGACATCGTCATGGTTGTTGAAGGATACGAAGCTCGGCCTTGACCTTAAGGGTGGCTTCGAAGTCTTGTATGAAGTACAACCGCTGAAAGAAGGAGACGTCATCGATCAAAATGCGATGAGTGCGACGCTGACGGCAATCGAGAACCGTGTCAACGTCCTCGGTGTCTCTGAACCAGATATCCGGATCGAAGGCGATAACCGGATTCGCGTTCAGCTTGCTGGCGTCAAGGATCAGACGGAAGCGCGTCAAATCCTCTCTTCGACAGCACAATTGTCATTCCGTGACATCAACGATAAGTTGTTGCTCGATGGATCAGACTTAAAAGCCAAAGGGGCAAAAGTCGGATATGATCCGAACACGAATGAACCACTCGTCGAGTTGACGATGAAATCAAAAGAGAAATTCTATGAAGTGACACAAAAAGTCTCACAAATGCAACCACCTGCGAATCGTCTCGTCATCTGGCTCGATTATGAGAAAGGCGATTCGTATGAAAAAGAAATTCAAAAAGCAAACTCGAAGATCGTCTCGGATGCATCGGTCACACAACCGATCAATTCGGATAAAGCGATCATTTCTGGTGGCGATATCGATGCCGAGTACGGGAAACAATTATCGTCGATCCTGAACGCCGGCGCACTACCGGTCAAACTCGAGGAAATCTACTCGACGTCGGTCTCTGCTGCTTTTGGACAGGACGCACTTGATCAGACGCTCTTCGCCTCAGCAATCGGTGTAGCCGCTGTCTTCTTGTTCATGCTCTTGTTCTACCGGATCTCTGGATTCGTATCCATCATCACATTGCTGTTCTACATCTATCTCGTCATGATCTTCTTTAACGGGATCAATGCCGTCCTCACGTTACCGGGGATTGCGGCACTCGTTCTTGGAGTCGGGATGGCGGTCGATGCGAACATCATCACTGCTGAGCGGATCAAGGATGAATTACGAAGTGGTAAATCCGTCTTGTCCGCATTCAAAGCCGGTAACCGTCGTTCGTTCGGTACGATTCTTGATGCCAACTTGACGACGTTGATCTCTGCTGGCGTGTTGTACTACTTTGGTACAAGTACGGTCAAAGGGTTTGCCATCATGTTGATGGTTTCGATCGCCGTCACGTTCGTCACGAACGTCTTTGTCTCACGTTACCTGATGCAACTCCTTGTCAGTAGCCGATGGTTCGATAAGAAGAAATCATGGTTCGGTGTAAAGGAGAGTGAAATCCGTGAGCTTTAATCCTACGAAATTCGATTACGTCAAACATCGTAAAATCTATTTCGCAATCACGATCGCGCTTGTCATCGTGTCGGTCCTCTTGTTGTCGTTCCGTGGTCTGAACCTCGGGATCGACTTCACGCAAGGAACGCGTGTCGAGATTTCTTCTGAGAATCAAATCAAGGAAGCGGACGTCCGCTCTGTCATTGAAGATGCCGGGATTGATGCGGAAGAAATCGATGGTATTCAATTCGCTCAAGGCGGAAAGTTAGCGAACGTCACGTTCGTTGGTGAATTCAGCCAAGAACAAATTTCTGAAATCAAACAATCGGTTGAAGCGGAATACAAGAAAGAACCGAGTATCTCGACAGTTTCGGCACAAGTCGGTCGGGAAATCGCGCGTAACGCGATTTATGCGGTTTTACTTGCGTCACTCGGGATCGTCATCTACGTCTCGTTCCGATTCCAACCGCTCTACGGGATTGCGACAGTCCTCGCATTGCTACATGATGCGTTGATGATCATTGCTTTCTTCTCGCTGTTCCAGATCGAAGTCAATCTGTACTTCATCGCAGCCGTCTTGACGATCATCGGCTATTCCGTCAACGATACGATCGTTACGTTCGACAGGGTACGAGAAAATCTCGGACTTGCTGAAAAAGGTGGACGGAAAGTCTCATTTGATGAATTGGCACACATCGTCAATGAATCGATTCAACAAACGATCATTCGCTCGATCAATACGGTCGTCACGGTCATCATGACGGCAGCGGCACTCTACATCTTCGGTAGCGAAGCGATCCGCGGATTCAGTCTTGCTCTGCTCGTCGGGTTGATCATGGGAATGTATTCTTCGATCTTCATCGCCGCACAACTCTGGCTCGTCATGAAAGGTCGGACACTCGGTCGGACAAAACGTGCTTCCTAAAAGAGTATCCGCATCAGCTATCGCTGGTGCGGATTTTCTATTATAATGGGGAAGTTGATTGGAGGGTTTGAGATGTACCATGCTAAAAAAACATGGCTTGATAAAGTCATCGATTCAGAACAGATCGAACAATTGACGGCGGATGGCACGATCTCACTGCACGTCGCACAACTACTTGTCCAACGGGGATTCACGACACGTGAAGCTGCCCGTGATTTTTTAGAAACCGATCAAATGGCATTTCATGATCCATTTGCTTTTAAAGACATGCCAAAAGTCGTCGAACGGATTCAACGTGCCGTTGACGAGGGCGAGATGATTTTAATTTACGGTGATTATGACGTCGACGGCGTGAGTTCCGCTGCGATTCTCTGGCACGCCTTGATTGAAATCGGAGGAATGGCAGAGTGCTATATCCCGAACCGATTCACGGAAGGCTATGGGCCAAACGAAGCCGCTTTTCGCTGGGCTGCGGAAGAAGGATTCAGCCTCGTCATCACCGTCGACTGTGGGATTTCCGGCATCCACGAAGCAGATGTCCTCAAGGAACTCGGGGTCGATTTAATCATTACCGATCACCACGAAGCCAAAGAAACGTTACCTGATGCCTTTGCCTTAATCCATCCAGGTGTCGATCCAGACTATCCGTTCTCAAAACTTGCTGGGGCAGGCGTCGCCTTTAAAGTCGCGCATGCACTGCTTGACCGGGAACCCGTCGAGTTACTCGATCTTGCCGTGCTCGGAACGATCGCCGATCTCGTACCGCTCGTCGGAGAGAACAGGTTGCTTGCGATCCGCGGCATCGAGGCGTTGAATGCGAGTGAACGTCCGGGTATCCTTGCGTTACGGGACGTTTGTAGTTTGACGGAAGACGAACTGACGGAAGAATCAGTCGGATTTGCGTTCGGTCCGCGGATCAATGCGGCAGGTCGTCTTGATTCGGCGATGCCAGCGCTTGAGATGCTACTAGCGGAAAGTAAGGATGAGGCACTTCACCTCGCGAAGCAACTCGACCAACAAAATAAACAACGTCAAGATATCGTCAAGCAGATTGCGGAAGAAGCGACGGCGCTTGTCGAAGAACGTTTTAAAGATGACCGCGTACTCGTCGTCGATGCGGCAGACTGGAATCCAGGTGTCGTTGGGATTGTCGCTTCGCGGCTCGTTGAAAAATATCATCGTCCCGTCATCATGTTGTGTCATGACGCTGAAAAAGGAACCGCGAAGGGATCTGGACGATCGATTCCAGCCTTTGATCTCTTTGCTGAACTGACGAAATGTGAAGATATCTTGCCGCATTTCGGAGGACATCCGGCTGCTGCTGGAATGACACTCTCTTCCGATGACGTCGAGACGTTACGTCAACGCTTGAATGAACAGGCTAGCACGTTGCCAGACGATGCCTTCATCGCGACGATTGATGTCGACTTACGTTTGCAAGTCAGCGACGTCTCGATCCAGTTAATTGAAGATATTCAGCGACTCGCACCATTCGGGATGGGGAATCCCGCGCCACGGATTGTCATCGAGCAAGCGAAGATCCGGGACATGAAGCGGATCGGTCGTGACTTGACGCATGTCAAAGCACTACTATCAGGCGACGGGAAGGAACTCGATGCGATCGGCTTCGGCTTCGGCGACCTTGTCGATGAAGTCTCGACCCTGTCGGAGATTCACTTGATGGGCAGTCTGAACATCAATGAATGGAATGGTTTCCGTAAACCACAATTGATGATTCAAGATGTCGCTGTCGAAGATGTTCAAGTGTTTGATTATCGTGGGGGTAAACGTCCTTTGAGTGAGTTGTTCGCCTTACCGCACGAGACGACGACATTTGTTGCCTTTACCGATGAGGTGAAGGAAAAGTACGCGGAACGTCCGTTGAACGGTCCGATCCGTCAAAATATCGTCTTCCTCGACCTACCGGAGGAAGAAGTTGCATTCCATCCTTACGTGCAACAGGCAGAGCGGATTTATTGCGCTTTTAAGGATGAAGGATATTATTTCGAGACGATTCCATCGCGGGAGGACTTCAAACAGTACTTCCAGTATTTCGCGAAATGTCCGCGTGACGATCTCCGAATTGGTCTTGTACGTTTGTCGAAATCGCGAAAATGGACGAAACGATCGATTAACTTTATGCATTCGGTATTCTCGGAACTTGATTTTCTTGTTACAATGGAGGACGGGCTGCCGGGTGTGAACCCAAATGCTGCAAAACGAGATCTGACGGAAGCTCCGACGTACCAGCGTCATGAAGCACGTCAAGAGCTCGAGCAACAATACATTTATTCGTCACTCGCTCAGTTGAAAGAGCGTTTTGATACTTTGGTAGAAGCGGCGAAGCAGGAGGAAAAGACATGGAGTTCAAACAGCATATAAAAGAGGTCGAAAACTGGCCGAAAGAAGGAATCAGTTTCAAAGACATCACATCACTCATGCAGAACGGACCAGTGTACAAACAATCGGTTGATGCACTCGTCGAATATGCACGCAGTAAAGGCGCTGATGTCATCGCGGGTCCGGAAGCACGTGGATTCGTCGTTGGTTGCCCAGCCGCTTACGCGATGGAGATCGGATTCGTACCTGTCCGTAAAGAAGGAAAATTACCACGTGAGACAGTCCGTGTCGAGTATGGTCTTGAGTACGGAAAAGACGTTTTGACGATGCATGAAGATGCGATTCAACCAGGACAACGCGTCGTCATCCTTGACGATTTGCTTGCAACAGGTGGTACGATCGAAGCGACGATTCAAATGATTGAAAAATTAGGCGGAACGGTTGCCGGAATCGGATTCTTGATTGAACTCGATGGTCTTGGTGGACGTGAGAAACTCGAAGGATACGACGTTCTCTCATTGATTCGCTACGAAGACTAAAGCATATATACTCTCTTGGTACATGATGACCAAGGGGGTATTTCTTTTTATTTTGACATCTTCTCAAGATTTCACGATAATAAGAACTATATATTAGGGATTCCGTTGCAGACGATCCCGGGGACTGGGTGAGGAAAAGGGATGACAAACAAACAAATCGTAAATGTAGAAGACCTTCTCGCTCGATGTGCGGAATACATGACGCAAGCTGAAGTCAAAGACATCGAACGGGCTTACCAATTCGCGAAAGACGAACATGATGGGCAATTCCGCCGTTCAGGGGAACCCTACATCATTCATCCGGTACAAGTTGCCGGTATCTTAGTCGATATTGGTTTGGATGCAACGACGATCGTCGCTGCGCTTCTTCATGATGTCGTCGAAGATACGGACATTACACTCGAAGAATTAACGGAACGATTCGGACCCGACGTTGCGATGCTCGTCGATGGCGTCACGAAACTCGGGAAAATCAAATATAAATCGAAACGCGAAGAATTGGCTGAGAATCATCGCAAGATGTTCATCGCCATGGCAGAAGATATTCGCGTCATCTTGATCAAACTGGCTGACCGTCTGCACAACATGCGGACGTTGCAACATATGGTCAAGGAAAAGCAGGTGCAAAAGGCAGAAGAGACGCTTGAAATCTTTGCGCCGCTTGCCCATCGTCTCGGGATTTCGACGATCAAGTGGGAACTTGAAGACATCAGTTTGCGTTATATCAATCCACAACAGTACTACCGGATTGTCTCAATGATGAAACAAAAACGGACGGAACGCGAAGCGCTCGTCAGTTCGGTCATCGAAGAGGTCAACGAAGTACTCGATGATGTACAGATCGCGGCGGAAGTCGATGGACGTCCGAAGCATATCTATTCCATTTATAACAAGATGCAAAACTCGAAAAAAGAGTTCAGTGAAATTTATGACTTAATGGCTGTGCGTATCATCGTCGACTCGATTAAGGATTGTTACGCTGTTCTCGGAATCATTCATACGCAATATAAACCGATGCCAGGACGCTTCAAGGATTATATCGCGATGCCGAAGCCGAACATGTATCAATCGCTGCACACGACGGTCATCGGACCGAAAGGCGAGCCACTCGAGGTCCAAATTCGGACACGAGACATGCACTTTATTGCCGAGTACGGGATTGCCGCTCACTGGGCGTATAAGGAAGGCAAGGAACAGGAAGCAAAATCAGGCTTTGAGGATAAGATTGCTCATTTCCGTGAAATTCTTGAATTGCAGAAAGATACGGCAGATGCTGAAGAATTCATGGAATCGGTCAAAGTCGACTTCTTTAGTGACATGTTATATGTCTTTACGCCAAAGGGTGACGTCATTGAACTCCCGAAAGGGTCTGTTCCGATTGATTATGCCTACCGGATTCATACAGAGATCGGTCACCGAACGATCGGAGCGAAAGTCAACGGACGGATGGTACCGATTGATTATAAGCTGAAGACAGGTGACATCATTGAAATCGTCACATCAAAACACAGTTATGGTCCAAGTAAGGACTGGCTCAAGATTTGTGTGTCGAGTCAGGCGAAGAACAAGATCCGTCAATGGTTCAAACGTCAGCAACGGGAAGAGAACGTCTCCAAAGGACGGGAACTGATCGAAGCGGAAGTGAAGAAGCTTGGTTTTGAGCCGAAGGAAGTCATCAATGAGAAGACGCTCGAAGACGTGACGCGGAAGTTCAACTTCGCGCAAGAAGAAGATATGTATGCTGCCGTTGGCTATCATGGTCTGACCGCTGCTCAAGTCGCGCACAAATTGACGGAAAAGTTACGCAAAGACAAAGAGTCCAAAAATCTTGAACTGAACGAAGCCATCAGCGAGATGAAGACGTTCGATCGTCCGAAGAAAGAAAATCCAGAAGGTGTTCGTGTCAAAGGCATCGACAACATGCTCGTTCGCATGAGCCGCTGTTGTAATCCGGTACCAGGGGACGATATCGTCGGGTATATCACACGTGGACGGGGTGTCTCGATTCATCGGACGGATTGTTTGAACGTCATTCACGAACAAAATCCAGAGCGCTTGCTCGAAGTCGAGTGGGAACACGAAGGTAAAGCCGTTAAGAGTTATAACGTCGAAATCGAAATTTCAGGATTCGACCGGGCTGGATTACTGAACGATGTCTTACAGTCGGTATCTGCGACGAATACGAACATCGTTGCCGTCAGCGGGAAAGGCGACGACAGTAAGCAAGCCAAAATCACGATGACGATCGCGATCAACAACGTCAATCATTTACAGAAAGTCGTCGATCGGATCAAACAAATCTCTGACGTGTATGCTGTACATCGCGTCATGATGACGTAAGGAGCGGATGAGTCATGCGAGTCGTATTACAACGAGTCAAAGAAGCAAGTGTCACAGTCGATCAGGAGGTCATCGGTCAAATCAAGCAAGGTTTTCTCTTGCTTGTCGGGGTCACGCACGAAGACACGATCGATCAGGTGAACTGGTTAGCTGATAAAATCGCAGGACTCCGTGTGTTTGAAGATGAGGAAGAACGGATGAACCGATCGTTGCAGGATGTCGACGGTCAGATTCTATCCGTCTCGCAGTTCACGTTGTATGGTGATGTCAAAAAAGGACGTCGTCCAGCGTTCACGGAAGCAGCGAAACCGGATCTTGCAAACGAGTTGTATGAAGCGTTTAATGAACGTCTTCGTGCGCAAGGACTGAAGGTCGAGACTGGTCAGTTTGGCGCGATGATGGATATCGCGCTCGTCAATGATGGACCGGTGACATTGATTCTTGAAAAAGAAGCAAACGCTTGACAGGAACCGAGAGACGAGGCAATATTAGACGTAACCAAATGATTCATACGACCGAAGACGAAGAGGAGTAATCAAGACCTCGTCTGCTTAGAGAGTCGCCCCTTGGCTGGAAGGGCGAACAGACGAACTCGATGAAAGACCCTTCCGAGGTATCTTCCTGAACTGATAGTAGGGAAGGTCGTACGCAGGCGTTAACTGCACCGAGTGGTCAAATGTGATTTGACAACCAGGGTGGTACCACGGGATCTTCAAGTTCTCGTCCCTTTGCGGACGAGGACTTTTTTGTATTCAAAAAAGGAGGAATTTGAGATGAAATTACCACGCGGTACGTTTGATGTCCTTCCAGGAACAGTCGAACGTTGGCAGTACATCGAACAACAATTACGTGACATCAGTAAGCGTTACAACTATAAGGAAATCCGGACGCCGATTTTTGAGGAGACAGAACTCTTCAAACGTGGCGTCGGTGAGACGACGGATATCGTTCAAAAAGAAATGTTCATGCTTGAGAAACGTGGAAAAGACCAGTTGACGTTACGCCCAGAAGGAACGGCTGCCGTCGTTCGTTCATTCGTGACGAACAAACTGTTCGGTTCACCGAACCAGCCGACGAAATTGTTCTACATCGGACCGATGTTCCGTTATGAACGTCCGCAAGCAGGTCGTTTCCGTCAGCTCCATCAATACGGAGTCGAAGCACTCGGTAGCGAGCAACCGGCGATCGATGCAGAAGTCATCAGTCTCGCGATGAGCATCTACCGGTCATTCGGCTTGAAGCACCTCAAGCTCGTCATCAACACACTCGGGGATAACGAAAGCCGCGCCGCACACCGGGCAGCACTCGTCGCTCACTTCAAACCAGTCGTTCACGAGTTATGTCAGGACTGTCAGAATCGTCTCGAAACGAATCCACTTCGTGTCCTCGACTGTAAGGTCGACCGCGATCACCCGAGCATGGCGACGGCACCATCGATTCTTGATTACTTGAACCCGGCATCAAAAGCCTACTTCGACGAAGTATTGCTTCACTTAGACGCACTCGGCATCGAGTATGTCGTTGATCCGACGCTCGTCCGTGGAATCGATTATTACAATCACACGGCGTTCGAAATCATGTCAGAAGCAGAAGGCTTCGGAGCGATCACGACATTATGTGGTGGTGGACGATACAACGGTCTCGTCGAACAGATCGGTGGACCGGCAACACCGGGAATCGGATTCGGAATCGGTATTGAACGTTTATTGATGGCGCTTGAGAATGAGAACGTCTTACCGGCAGTCGATGATCAAATCGATGTCTTCATCGTCGCGCAAGGCAGTGACGAAGTCGAAAAGACAGCAACACGTCTCTTACAATTGATGCGTCTCGAAGGACTTGTCGCGGATCGGGATTATCTTGGTCGGAAGTTCAAAGGACAATTCAAAGCGGCAGATCGCTTGAAGGCACGCTACACGGTCATCCTCGGGGATGAAGAAGTCGAGCGTGGCGCAGCGGCGCTGAAGAACATGGCTACAGGGGAACAGACGGACGTCCCGTTATCAGCAGTCGCTGATACGATCGTCGCGAAATTAAAGGAGGAAGCACAATGATCGGACGCACGCATATGAACGGTCAGGTGACGGAAGAAGTCATCGGACAACACGTTCAACTTAAAGGATGGGTTCAAAAACGACGTGACTTAGGAGGATTGATCTTCCTAGATCTCCGCGACCGTAGCGGCATCGTCCAAATCGTCTTCCAACCGGAAAACGAGCAGGCACACCGTCTTGCGGAATCAATTCGTTCGGAGTATGTCCTCGATATCAAAGGGCACGTCATCGCTCGTGAGAATCCGAACCCGAACATTCCTACTGGACAAGTCGAAGTCGTCGCGGATGAAGTCGTCATCTTGAACGCAGCGAAGATGACACCATTCCCAATCAGTGAAGAAGCAGAGCAGACGTCAGAAGATTTACGTCTCAAATACCGTTATCTTGACTTGCGTCGTCCATCGCTCCAAGAGACATTCCGTCTCCGTTCGAAAGCATCGAACATCATGCGGAACTTCCTTGATGAGCAAGACTTCCTAGAAGTCGAGACACCAATCCTAACGAAATCAACACCAGAAGGCGCACGTGACTATCTCGTACCAAGTCGTGTTCACCCAGGTGAGTTCTACGCCTTGCCACAATCGCCACAATTGTTCAAACAATTGCTGATGGTATCTGGTTTTGAGCGGTACTTCCAAATTGCGCGTTGTTTCCGTGACGAAGACTTACGGGCAGACCGTCAACCTGAATTCACGCAAGTCGACATCGAGACGAGCTTCATGGACATCGAAGACTTGTATGCGATGATGGAGTCAATGATGACGCGTGTCATGAAAGAAACGCTTGGCAAAGATATCGTGACACCATTCCCACGGATGCCGTATGCAGAAGCGATGAGCCGGTATGGCTCGGATAAACCGGATACGCGCTTCGGTCTCGAATTGATTGATGTCGCAGAAGCCGTCAAAGGGGCAGGATTCAAAGTATTCGATATGGCACTTGAAGCAGGTGGCGAAGTCAAAGCCTTGAACGTCAAAGGTGCAGCTGAGCGCTTCTCGCGTAAAGACATCGATAAGTTACAAGAATTCACAGCGATCTACGGCGCAAAAGGTCTCGCTTGGGTCAAAGTGACAGCGGAAGGATTGAACGGTCCGATCGCGAAGTTCTTTGACGAAGAAGCAACCGCTCGCCTGACAGCGGCGACAGATGCGGAAGCAGGCGACTTATTGTTGTTCGTCGCAGCAAAAGCATCGATCGTAGCAGACAGCTTAGGTGCGCTCCGTCAGAAGTTAGCGAAGGAACTCGACTTGATCGATGAGTCAGTCTTCAATTTCCTTTGGGTGACAGACTTCCCACTCGTCACGTACGAAGAAGAAGATGGTCGTTTCTACGCGAACCACCACCCGTTCACGATGCCACGTCGTGAAGATCTCGAATTGCTCGAGACGGATCCTGGAAAAGTCCTCGCAGTCGCGTATGACCTCGTCTTGAACGGATACGAGCTCGGCGGTGGATCACAACGGATCTATGAACGGGATATCCAAGAGCGGATGTTCAAATTGCTTGGCTTCACAGAAGAAGAAGCAAACGAGCAATTCGGCTTCTTGATGGAAGCATTCGAATACGGAACACCACCACATGCGGGTATCGCACTCGGTCTAGACCGTCTCGTCATGTTACTTGCAGGACGTTCGAACTTGCGTGATACGATTGCCTTCCCGAAAACAGCATCAGCAAGTGATCTGTTGACGGCAGCACCAAGCCCAGTCTCGGATGCGCAATTAAATGATCTCTCGATTCGAACAGCAGTTAAACAATCTTAAGACACGACAAGCGAATCTTCCGGTAGAGGGAGGTTCGCTTGTTTCATGAAGGAGGACGAACGGATGGAACGACAGTTTTTTGAGCGCTCACCGGTTGAAGTCGGTCCAGATTTCTTAGGAACACACATCACCGTCGATGAGGTGACGATGCGGATCGTCGAAGTCGAAGCCTATCTTGGTCCTCACGATCAAGCCGCTCATTCGTTTTCCGGGAAACCTACGAAACGGACGGCACCAATGTTCGGTCCACCGGGACATCTCTATGTTTATTTCACATATGGTATGCATCATTGCATGAACATCGTTTGTGGTCACGAAGGGGAAGGATACGGACTGTTGTTACGAGGTGCCGAAATCATCAAGGGTCATGATCGGGTCGCTGAACGTCGTTTTGGTTGTTCCTACGCAGAGTTGACAGCGGTGCAACGACGCAATCTCGTCAATGGACCAGCGAAACTGTGCCAAGGGTTCGGTCTAACGACAGCTGATTCAGGTCAAGATCTTTATCAAGCCCGTTTTCGACTCGTTGCTGACCCGGTCGATGCAATCGTCCAGACGACTCGCATCGGTATCCCGAATGCAGGAGAAGCGACAGCCTATCCATGGCGGTTCTATGTAGAGGCGAGTGAGGGTGTCAGTAAACGTTAAAAAAATGGACGCTCCGGTAAGGAGACGTCCATTTTTTATTTAGGATTGTTAATTGATTTTTTAGACTGCTGTTTTTTATAGAATTTATAGACGATTGGTCCAACCGTCGTTACAAGCGTCATTAAAGTTCTGAGTTTACCGCGTTTTGCTGCCATTGATTCATTCACTCCTCTGGTTTGTTGTACTAATCATATTCCACGAAAACAACGTCTTAAAACCTCATCGGCACATTAAGTGGTTTTCCAAATACTATAGTCGGGTCATAGTATAAAGAGAAGGGAGACGATCAATATGGGAGCAGTTGTTTGGTATCGTCATGATTTACGTGTTGATGATCATGAGGCACTTCGGAGTGCATGTGAAGAACAGGACGTCATTCGTGCCGTATACGTCAAAGATCAAAAGAAACGCGATTTTAAAAGAGGTACACATCAAGAACGGTTCGAACAAGAGACACTTGAGAACTTAGCGGGTCACCTGTCTCAAATCGGGATCACGCTAGATATAGTAGAAGGGAAGACATGTGAGGTACTCGATTCTTATCTGCAAGCGGATGATACCGTCTATTTCCATAAGATGACCGGAACAGAAGAAGCGACAAGTGAGCAGTATATCGAAGACAGATATACCGTCCACTCTTTTGAAACACAGACGTTACATCGTCGGGAAGATATCGGAAGTGATGAATTAAAGCGCGTCTTTACGGCATTTCGAAAACGGGTCGAGGCGAAAGGGACCTTCTACGATCCACTCGATCCACCAACTGATATTCAGCTGATAAAAGAGGAATCAGTTGAAGCGGACCCAGAGACCGCGTTCCCATTTCGGGGAGGAGAATCAGCGGGAAGGGCACGCCTTCAGGAATATCTCGCCAAGCCTGTATTCACCTATAAAGAAACACGGAATGGGTTCTTACGAAATGATTCATCGAAGTTATCTGCCTGGCTAGCGAACGGTTCACTCTCACCGCGCCGCGTCATGGCTGAATTACAGGAAGCCGAGCGAAAAAAGGGAGCGAATGAATCGACGTACTGGTTGTATTTCGAATTGTTATGGCGTGACTTCTTCCATTTGACGATGCGTGAGACCGGAAGCCGTCTGTTCCGGTCGAGTGGATTACAAGAAGGTCAATACACTTGGAAGACGGACCAAGCAGCGGTCGAAAGCTGGATAGAAGGAAAAACCGGTGTGCCATTCGTCGATGCCTTCATGAACGAGATTCGCGAGACAGGGTGGATGTCGAATCGCGGAAGGCAAATCGTTGCCAGTTATCTGATTCATGAATTAAAGCAGGACTGGCGTATCGGAGCGCGGTATTTCGAACAGCAGTTGGTCGACTATGATGTCGCTTCGAACTATGGAAACTGGGCGTTCATCGCGGGTGTCGGGAATGCGACACGCACACCACGATTCGATCCCGCATTCCAACAACAAAGATATGATCCGAATCAACACTTCACGAAACGTTGGACCTGAAAAAAGCATCTTTTTCTGGAGTGGGAAGTAGTTGCATTTCAGAAGGGAGGATGCTATATTAAATGCATCAGATGGGGTTCCTGAATTGTACGAGAGCCGCCTTTTATCTTTGAGCCACTCTTTTTTGATAGGGAGTTTGACGTTCCAACTAGTAGTACATGCCTCGTAACACAGCAGGAGGACGTACGAATAGGAATCGGATAAGACACCCACCTGCACAGCAGGTTCAAAAATAAGGTATCGACACGGCACTTCGGGTCCCATCGTCTTATTATTTTATTGTTTGACACGTCGCATGACGTTTTTTTTTATGATATAATTCCGAGTAAAACAGTATGAGTATTGTGAGGTTATGAGATGTTACATCAATTTTCGCGTAATGAACTAGCAATCGGTAAAACTGGACTTGACGCATTGGCATCCAAGTCTGTCGCTATTCTGGGAATCGGTGGTGTTGGATCGTTCTCAGCAGAAGCACTTGCCCGCAGTGGCGTAGGTCGTTTGATTCTCGTCGATAAGGATGATATCGACATCACAAACGTCAACCGACAAATCCATGCTTTGCTTCCGACGGTTGGTCAACCGAAGGTCGATGCGATGGCAGAGCGTCTTGCGTTAATCAATCCGGATCTTGAAATCGTTCGTTTGAAGATGTTCTACAACGAAGAGACATTCGAGTCGTTCTTCGAACAGCAACCGGATTATGTCATCGATGCATCGGACACGGTCTCGTTCAAAATTCACTTGATTCAGGAATGTAAGAAACGCAACATTCCGATCATCTCAAGCATGGGGATGGCGAACAAGATGGATCCGACACGCATCAAGATCGTTGACATCAAAGATACAAGTTATGATCCATTGGCGAAAGTCATTCGGACGAAACTCCGGAAAGCCGGTATTCATAAGGGTGTTCCTGTCGTCTTCTCCGATGAACCGCCTGTTAAGATCATCGAAGAAGTCCGTCAAGTCGTCGGAAATGATGCGGCTGCAATTCGTAAGGCAAAGATGCCGCCAAGTTCAAATGCGTTCGTTCCATCAGTTGGTGGATTGATCGCAGCGAGCTACGTCATCAACGAGATCGTCCGTGAAGCCGGCGTGACGATCGAACGCGTTCGTTAAAAAAAGCGACCTTATGGTCGCTTTTTCTGATGTGTGGCTGTTTGTTTGTTCCAAAAATCAAGTCGAGCTTGCAGTTGTTTCTCAAAACCGCGTGGGCTAGGACGATAAAAGACCGGTTTTGTCCGGGCAAGATTCTCAGGCCAGTAATTTTGTGGCACATAGGCATGTTCGAAGTCGTGCGGATATTGATAGGTGACGCCATTCCCAAGTGCTGCTGCCCCCGGATGATGAGCATCGCGCAAGTGCGGCGGAACCGGTCCACCGTCCGAACGACGAACGAGTGTCAATGCTTGATCAATCGCTGAGATGACAGCATTCGACTTCGGTGCTGTCGCGAGATATAAGACCGTTTCAGCGAGCGGAATTCGTGCTTCCGGGAAACCGACGTATTCACAAGCACGGGCACACGCATCGACCATCAATAACGCTTGCGGATCAGACAGACCGATGTCTTCTGCCGCATGGACATAGAGACGACGAACGATGAAACGTGGACTTTCGCCCGCTTCAATCATGACGGCGAGCCAGTAAAGCGCGGCGTCCGGATCGGAACCACGAATCGATTTGATGAAGGCAGAGATGACATCGTAATGCCGATCGCCGTCCTTGTCGTACTTCAATGCTTTTTGCTGAATCGATTCCTCGGCAACAGCGAGGTCGATCGTGATCTGACCATCGATTTCCGGTGTTGTTAAGACGGCGAGTTCAAGTGCATTCAATAATGCTCGGTAATCGCCATCTGACAACTTGACGTAATGATCGATTGCATCATCTGTGATCGTAATCGGATATTTGCCAAGACCACGCTCTTCGTCCTTTAAGGTCCGGTCGAGGACGATTCGTAAATCGTCTGCTGTCGGTGGTTCAAAACGAAAGACCGTTGCCCGCGATAAGAGAGCGGCATTGACCTCAAAACTCGGATTTTCCGTCGTTGCGCCGATCAACGTGATCGTACCCGCTTCAAGCGCCGGCAGTAAGGCGTCTTGTTGCATCTTATTGAATCGATGGATCTCATCGAGAAAGAGAATCGTTTTTTGATCCTCGAACTGAAGACGGGCTTCGGCTGCTTTTAGAATTTCCCGTAATTGTTCCAACTTCGCCGTGACCGCATTCAATTGCTCGAATGCTGATTTCGTATAACTAGAGATAACGCGTGCGAGCGTTGTCTTACCGGTACCCGGTGGACCGTAAAAAATGACGGTTCCGAGACGATCGGCTAAGATGGCACGCCGTAGGAGCGTCGTTTCTCCAATCAGATGGCGTTGTCCGACGATTTCATCCAGATTCTGCGGACGCATTCGATTCGCGAGCGGTCCGGCAGGTGACTGGGATTCAAATAAATGTGCCATACACATACGCTCCTTCCACTTTTAGCTACTACTATACTAGAAAGGATGATCCTTCGCATGATGAAAATCTCGACGAAAGGGCGATATGGTCTGACGATCATGATCGCACTCGCGAAAGAAGCTGAATCTAAACCACTGTCTCTAAAAAAAATCGCGCAGATGTATGACCTATCTGAGCATTATCTCGAACAGTTGATTGCACCCCTTCGTAATGGAGGGCTCGTCAAAAGTGTCCGTGGTGCTTACGGCGGGTATAAGCTCGGTCGTGAAGCGCAAAACATCACAGCGGGTGAAATCATCCGCCTGCTTGAAGGACCACTCGTCGTCGTCGAAGGTGATGCGTGTGACGAGGTCACGAAACGCAAGCTTTGGGATAAAATCCAGCAAGCGGTCGATCAAGTACTCGATTCAACGACGCTACAAGACTTAGCGGAAGAAGAAGATACAGGATACATGTTCTATATTTGAGAGGTGAAAACGAATGAATTACTTTGACCATTCGGCGACGACGCCGATGCGTCCGGAAGTCCTTGAGGCGATGACGCCTTATTTGCTCGAACAGTATGGCAACCCATCGAGTGTCCACGCGGCTGGTCGGTCTGCTCGGGCAGCAATTGACAAAGCACGTCGACAGATCGCACAAGAATTGAATTCGAAACCAACTGAACTGATTTTTACGAGTGGTGGCACGGAATCGGATAATTATGCAATCTTCGGTGCAGCTGAGGCGGCGCGTGAAAAAGGGCGTCATCTCATTACGACACGGTTTGAGCACCATGCTGTATTGCATGCGTTCGAAGAGCTCGAAAAACAAGGCTATGACGTCACGTATCTCGATGTACCGTCGTCTGGCGTCGTCTCATTGGCTACCTTGCAAGAAGCAGTCCGGGAAGATACGACTCTCGTCTCGATCATGTTCGGCAACAATGAAGTCGGAACGATTCAGCCGATTGCGGCATTTGGTCAATTTTTACGGGAACGCGGTATTTTGTTCCATACGGACGCGGTGCAAGTGTTCGGAAAACAAGCAATCGATGTCGAAGCGTTACAGGTCGATCTCTTATCCGCGTCTGCTCATAAAATCAATGGTCCAAAAGGAATCGGGCTATTGTATGTACGGACTGGTGTGAAGTTAGCGCCTCAAACGTTCGGAGGAGAACAGGAACGCAAGCGTCGCGCAGGAACGGAGAACGTACCGGGAATCGTCGGTTTAGCGAAGGCGCTCGAACTGATGGTAGCAGAGCGCGATCAACAACAGGACCACATCAAACAACTGCGTAGCATTTTGCTAACGCGTTTGGATGAAAGTGGCGTCACTTACGAAGTCAATGGTGTGGAAGGATTACCGAATGTCCTCAATCTTTACTTCCCGCAGATTGAAATCGAACCGTTCTTGATCATGCTCGATATGCGTCAGATGGCCGTATCGAGCGGGAGTGCATGTACGGCAGGATCCGTCGAACCTTCGCATGTCTTATCGGCGATGTATGGCGAAGAGGAACGAACACGGGCATCGGTCCGGATTAGTTTTGGTCATGGAAATGAGGTCACGCAAGTCGAACTACTCGCACAAGCCTTGCAAGATGTCGTAAAATCGTTTCAGAATTAACTAAGAGGTGAAATAAATGAATACACGAGCGAAAGCCCCGAGTGAAACGACAGTCGTCGTTGGGATGTCGGGCGGTGTCGATTCTTCTGTGACGGCTCATTTATTAAAAGAGCAAGGTTATAACGTCATCGGGATCTTCATGAAAAACTGGGATGACACGGATGAAAACGGCTTTTGTACGGCGACGGAAGATTATGAAGACGTCATCGCCGTAGCCAACCAAATCGGCATTCCGTATTATGCGGTCAATTTCGAGAAAGAGTACTGGGATAAAGTCTTCACGTACTTCCTCGATGAATATAAACTCGGTCGGACACCGAATCCGGACGTCATGTGTAACAAGGAAATCAAGTTCAAAGCCTTCCTCGATCACGCGATGCGTCTTGGTGCCGATTTCGTCGCGACAGGACACTATGCGCGTGCTGTCTATGAAGACGGAGAACATAAATTGCTTCGAGGCGTGGATGCAAACAAGGATCAAACGTATTTCTTGAATCAATTGTCGCAAGAGCAGATCGCGAAGGCGATGTTCCCGATCGGACACATGGAAAAATCAGAAGTACGCCGGATCGCAGAAGAAGCGAACCTCGCGACAGCGAAGAAAAAAGACTCGACAGGCATTTGCTTCATCGGCGAGCGGAACTTCAAACAGTTCCTCGGTCAATATCTGCCGGCGCAACCCGGTGAAATGCGGACGCTTGACGGGAACGTCATGGGACGTCACGATGGATTGATGTACTATACGATGGGACAACGTCATGGACTTGGTATCGGTGGCGACGGAGAACCTTGGTTCGTCGTTGGGAAAAACCTAAAAGAGAACATTCTCTATGTCGATCAAGGATTCCATAACGAATTGTTGTATTCGGAAGGATTGCTTGCTTCAGATGTCAGTTGGACGTCTGAGCGTCCGGTCGGTGAGACATTCCGTTGTACAGCGAAATTCCGTTACCGTCAACAAGACACAGCCGTCACGGTTCGTGTCCTCGAAGATGGACTCGATGTCTCGTTTGACGAGCGTCAACGGGCAATCACACCAGGACAAGCGGTCGTGTTCTATGATGGAGACATCTGCCTCGGTGGTGCGACGATCGATGCAGCCTATAAAGCAGGCGAACGCCTCGCTTATCTCGCGTAAGGAGCAAAAGAAGATGAATTATAATGAAGTAGGATTCCGGCATTTAGAAGCTGGAAATTATGAATTAGCAGCGCAGGCTTTCAACGACGCAATCGAAGAAAATCCAAAAGATCCGACAGCATATGTCAATCTCGGAACATTACTCCAATCGATGAACGACGCTGATCGTGCCCTTCGTTTTTATGACCGGGCGCTGATGATCGATAATACGTTCGCGAGTGCCTATTATGCAAAAGGTGCGCTATTCTTTGCTGCCGACCAACTCGTCGAAGCAGAGGAATCATTGCGGGCAGCGTTATTATATGGACTTGACGACGCGGATCTCCATTTCATGCTTGGGATGACGTATCAAAAACTTGGTGATCCTGTACGTGGCTTACCTCGTCTACAACGTGCGTCAGAATTGAACGGTGTCGATATTGAGATCGCGTTCCAATACGGGCTTGCCTTAGCGCAAAACGAGAAGTTGGAAGAAGCCGTCGAGATGTTCGAGCACGTTTTGATGCTTGACGAAACGCACACGGATGCTCGGTACAACTATGCGATCGCGCTTGCTTTCCTCGGTCAACAGGAAGTGTGTTATGCAGAACTTGAAGCCGTTCTTACCTACCAGCCGGAACACGCTCTTGCGCGAGATGCAAAAGCGAAGATGGATGCGTTATTAAAACAAGCAGACTGATCCAAAAAAGACGATTCCATCTGGAGTCGTCTTTTTTGTGCTATTTAATTCCCAACTTCACGGATGACACGAAGTGGTGGACCGGAAAAGTCTTCATAGGCTTCATCCATGTTTTTCGTGTACAGTTCGATGACGTTATTTTCCGTATCCTTGAAATAAGCTGAATGCTCTTTTTGATTCGAGGTCTCCTGTTCATCCCACTCTCTGAGCTTCACGGTGATCGAAGCTTCGCGCAGTTGATTCAAGGCTTGTTGGAACTCTTCCTTCTCAACGTAGAAAGCACAGTGGACATGGACACCACCTTCGTCATACAACGTGTCCCATTCGGACACTGGTAAGTGTTTGACCGTTCGTTCTTCCATCGTGAAGTCTCGCTTCAGCCATAGACCGAGTCGGGTGTTACCGCCAATGTAGAGCCACGTTGCCCAAACTCCGTCCTGTTTAGATTGTTCCTTGCTCGGTTCTGCATCCTCAGGTGCCCATTGCTCGACGATCGGAATACCAAGTGTCCCATTCCAAAAGCCAACCGCACGGTCCATATCCTCGACTTCCAGTACTAATTCACACAATCCTGCAATCGGTAAACGTGCCATCCTTGAACTCCTCCTCTTAACGAAATGTTTCAGGGTATCTTTCCCTGATTTAAAATCCGGTAAACGAATGCTATGATGAAAGCAGCGAATGAAAAAGAGAGAAAGAAGGTGGAGTGATGGAGCACCCCCATCAAGTCGTCGGGCGCGTCAAACGTGTGCTCTTTTCTTCTGAAGAAGAAGCACACTCCATTGTATTGGTCGCCGTCAAAGAAAAAAACTTTGAACTGAAAGAAACCGAGCTCGTCATCACGGGTACAGGGGTCGGAATCGAACTCGGAGGAACGTATCAAGCATTTGGTCGTCTCGTTGATCATCCTCGCTTCGGAAAACAACTGAAGGCGGAGCTGATTCGTCGATCGGTTCCGATGACAAAACAGGCAACGATCCGCTTCTTGACGAATGGTTCGTTCACCGGCATTGGTCCGAAGACAGCGAAAAATATCGTCGATGCTCTCGGAGAAGAGGCAGTGGACCTCATTTTGAAGGATGAGCGAGTACTGAATCAGGTGCCTGGGTTAAAACAAAAACAAGCGGATATCATATTGAGTCGACTCGCTACGTTATACGGTGTCGATCAGTTGATGCTATTCTTAGCGCCATTTGATGTCACACCAAAACTAGCGGCGAAAATCTATGCTGCTTACGAAGGGGACGCCATGGCGCGAATTCGAGAGAATCCGTATTCCTTGATGTATGAAGTGAACGGGATTGGTTTTAAGACAGCCGATCATATCGCCTCACATCTCGGACTTGTCGGATTACATCCGGAACGTGTCGCTGCTTCGATCATGCATATATTAGAACAAGAAGCAGGAGAGGGACATGCCTTTGCGACGGTCGACTCACTATTACAACGGGCACCCCGGTTGCTTGGTGAAGACCCAGGAGAACGGCTGGAACAAGCGATTGAACTGTTGCTCGCTGAAGATAAGGTCAAGCTTGAAGAAGGTTGTTTGTATTTACCGACGATCTTTTATGCGGAAGTTCGAGCGGCGAAAGAACTGGCTCGCGTCATGGCGAACGGTGCCGAACAGGAAGTCGATGTCGCGACGATTCTTGAAGCGATTGGGCACCTCGAAGAACAGTTTGGCATGGAATATGCCGCACAGCAGCGGGAAGCGATCGAGTTAGCGGTTAAAGCACCATTGATGGTTCTGACCGGTGGACCAGGGACCGGTAAGACGACCGTCATCAAGGGAATTTTACATGCCTTGCAAGAAATTCATGATTGGCCGCTTGAGAAAAGTCGTGTCAAGACGGGAGATGTCTATCCGTACGTTCTTGTCGCACCGACCGGACGCGCCGCTAAACGTCTATCGGAAGCAACGGACGTCCCAGCGATGACGATTCATCGTCTATTGAAGTATGACGGAACGAACTTTCAGCTAAATGAAGATCAGCCGATCACGGGGAAAGTACTGATCATCGATGAGTCGTCGATGATTGATATCTACTTGTTATCGAGTCTGCTCCGTGCTGTGCCGAACGGCATGAAAATCTTGTTCGTCGGTGACCGCGATCAGTTACCATCCGTCGGTCCTGGGCAGGTGCTGGCAGATTTGATGGATACGGAAGGGATTCCCGTCGTTCGTTTGAACGTCGTCCATCGCCAAGCGGAAGATTCTTCGATTTTACGGCTCGCGCACGATTTGAAGAACCGGACGACGTCAGCTGATTTGTTATCACCACTTGCGGATCGTCGCTTTTACACCGCGTCTCCGCAAGAGACGTTACGCGGCATCTCAGCCTTCGCGGAAAAAGCACTCGCAAAAGGGTATTCAAAATTCGATGTTCAGGTTCTGGCACCGACTTACCGTGGTCAGGTCGGAATCGACGAACTGAATGTCGCCTTGCAACGCGTCTACAATCCGGAAGAACCAAAGAAACGCGAAGTCAAACAAGGCACGCGGATTTACCGGACGGGGGACAAGATTTTACAGCTCGTCAACAATGCGGAAGAGAACGTCTATAACGGAGATATCGGCGAAATCGTCAATATTTTCTTCGCCAAAGAAAACGTCGACAAGGTGGATAAGATCATCGCCCGCTTCGACCAGACGGAAGTCGAGTACAACCGGAGTGATTGGGATCAATTCACGCATGCCTACGCGATTACGATTCACAAGGCACAAGGGTCCGAGTTTCCGATCGTCTTGATGCCGGTCTATTTCACGGGAGCATTCAAGCATTCCCGAAACTTGATTTATACGGCGGTCACCCGTGCGAAGTCGAGTTTATTATTGTTCGGCGACCCACGAGCGTTTCATAAAGCGTCGCAAGAAGAGGAGCCTCGGCGCCGAACACGATTGATTGAACGACTCGGTGGTGTGACAAAGACTTGACGGATGCTGTGCGATAGGTAATAATCACGATAGATGAATGGACGTAACACGTTGATGGAAGATAAGTAAAAGGAAAACTCGAGTCCAGAGAGAAGTGAGTCTGCTGCAATCACTTTCTCGAGTTCCTTTGAAGCTCCTTCCGGAGTCGGGTGTAAACACCTGCGGGTCATCCCCGTTATCAGATGTTCGAGGTAAGCAATGGATTGCTTACGAACGAGGGTGGTACCACGGAAGCGATGCTTTCGTCCCTTTTCAGGGATGAAGGCATCGCTTTTTTGCGTCCAAATAAAACCAATGGGGGTAACTGTTCATGAAAGCTCTAAAACCATTAACGGGTGCACAAATCCGTCAGATGTATCTTGATTTCTTCCAAAGCAAAGGGCATGCGATCGAACCGAGTGCTTCACTCGTACCGGTCGAGGATCCATCGCTCTTGTGGATCAACTCAGGGGTTGCGACACTCAAGAAGTATTTCGATGGTCGTGTCATTCCTGATAATCCACGTATCGTCAACGCACAAAAATCAATCCGGACGAACGATATCGAAAACGTCGGGAAAACAGCACGTCACCATACGTTCTTCGAGATGCTCGGAAACTTCTCTGTCGGTGATTACTTCCGTGAAGATGCAATCAAATGGGGCTGGGAACTCTTGACGAGTGATGACTGGTACGGTCTTGACCCGGAACGTCTCTCGGTCACGATTCACCCGGAAGATGACGCAGCGCGTCAAATCTGGCTTGAACTCGGTGTACCGGCTGAGCGGATCATTCCACTTGAAGATAACTTCTGGGAAATCGGTGAAGGTCCATCTGGTCCAAACACGGAAATCTTCTTCGACCGTGGACCTGCTTTTGGAGACGATCCGAACGATTCAGAACTCTACCCAGGTGGCGAAAACGAACGCTATCTCGAGATCTGGAATATCGTCTTCAGTCAATACAACCACGATGGACACGGCAACTATACGGAACTTCCGCGTAAAAACATCGATACAGGGATGGGACTTGAACGGATGGCGTGTGTCATGCAGGACGTGCCGACGAACTTCGATACGGATCTGTTCATGCCGATCATTCATAAGACAGAAGAAATCAGCGGTAAAATCTACCGTGATGATTCGAAACTTGATGTAGCATTCAAAGTCATCGCAGACCACATCCGTACCGTATCATTCGCGATCGGTGATGGTGCGCTTCCTTCGAATGAAGGACGTGGATATGTCCTTCGCCGTTTACTACGCCGTGCGGTGCGTTATGCGAAGATGCTTGGAATCGAGCGTCCGTTCATGTATGAACTCGTCGATACGGTCGGGAACGTCATGGTCGACTTCTACCCACAAGTTCCGGAAAAAGCGGACTTCATCAAACGCGTCATCAAAAACGAAGAAGAACGTTTCCATGAGACACTTCATGACGGTCTTGCAATCTTGAACACAGTCGCTCAGACGTCTAAGGCGAACGGTGAGCATGTCATCAGCGGCGAAGATGCGTTCCGTCTTTATGACACATATGGTTTCCCACTTGAGTTGACAGTCGAGTATGCAGAAGATCATCAGATGTCTGTCGATGAAGAAGGCTTCAAATTAGCAATGGATGCGCAACGTCAGCGTGCACGTGCGGCACGTGAAGAGAGTGGTTCGATGCAACAGCAATCGGAAGTCCTCTCGACGCTAAAAGATAAAAGTACGTTCGTCGGCTATACCGACCTTAAGGCGGATGCAAAAATCATCGCTTTAGTGCATGATGGAGAACGAGTCACAGAAGTCGCTGCTGGTGAAGAAGCACAAGTCATTCTCGACATCACGCCGTTCTACGCTGAAAGCGGTGGTGAAGTCGCAGATACAGGAACAATCGAAGGCAAAGACTTCGTTCTTGATGTTAAAGATGTTCAAAAAGCACCAAACGGTCAAAACTTGCATACGGTCATCGTTCGTACAGGGATCGCAACGGAAGCGGCAGATGTCGTTGCAACGGTCGAAGCAGCAGAACGTAAAGCCGTCACGAAAAACCATACGGCAACACACTTGCTTCATAAAGCATTGAAAGATACGCTCGGAACACACGTTAACCAAGCGGGATCACTCGTTTCTCCAGAACGTCTTCGTTTCGACTTCTCACACTTCGGTGTAGTGACACAAGAAGAGTTGACGAAGATTGAACAAGACGTCAACCAAGCAATCTGGGCATCGCTACCGGTCGATATCGAAGAGATGAACATCGCTGATGCAAAAGCAAAAGGCGCGATGGCATTGTTCGGTGAGAAGTACGGTGAAACGGTCCGCGTCGTCTCAGCAGGCACATACTCGATCGAGTTGTGTGGCGGAATCCACGTCGGAAACACAGCCGAAATCGGCTTGTTCAAGATTGTTTCGGAGTCTGGTATCGGTGCAGGTACACGCCGAATCGAAGCGGTAACGGGTGCAGGTGCGTATCGTGTCATGAACCAACACTTAGAAACACTCGAACAAGCAGCAGCTGTTCTGAAGACGAAGACGACAGAAGTTCCTGTCCGCATCGAAGCACTGCAACAACAGCTTCGTGAGACGGAACGAGCAAACGAATCGTTGCAAGCAAAACTTGCGAACATTGAAGCTGCTTCGCTCAAGGATGATGTGGAAGAAATCAACGGTGTGCGTGTGCTTGCGAAACGTGTCGACGTCTCAGACATGGACGCTCTTCGCGGCATGATGGATGAGCTGAAGAGCTCACTCGGATCAGCGATCATCGTTCTCGGGAGTGCGCAAGGTGAGAAAGTCAATCTCGTCGCAAGCGTCTCAAAAGATTTAATCGACCAAGGCTATCATGCTGGTAAATTGATCAAGGAAGTCGCAACACGCTGCGGTGGGGGCGGTGGCGGTCGCCCTGACATGGCTCAAGCTGGTGGAAAAGATGCGTCGAAATTAGAAGAAGCACTCGCGTACGCTTCACAATACGTGCAATCACTGGCATAATAGAAACGTAGTGTATATGAAAGAGGTGATGAACGTGAGTCAGATGGATCAAACGATGAAATTCAACTTTCCGGAAGACGATAACAAAGCAGCAACACGTGATGTGTTGTTGACGGTCTATCATGCTTTAGAAGAAAAAGGATATCATCCGATCAACCAAATCGTCGGCTATCTCCTTTCAGGAGATCCTGCTTACATTCCTCGTCATAATGACGCACGTAATTTAATTCGTAAGATTGAACGCGACGAATTGCTCGAAGAACTCGTGAAATCTTATTTGGCGGAGAGTGGAAATTCAAAATGAAACGTGCAATGGGACTAGATGTCGGTTCGAAGACGATCGGGGTAGCGGTCAGTGATTTGATGGGCTGGACGGCGCAAGGCGTTGAGACGGTCAAGTGGACGGAACCGGATTACCCAGAAGCCTTCAAACGGCTCGATGTCATCATGAAGACATACAATGTCGAAATCCTAGTCATTGGTCTTCCGAAAAACATGAACGGTTCCATCGGTCCCCGCGCAGAAGCAAGTGAAGCTTTTGCGAAGGAAATCGAACAGCATACCGGGCTTGAAGTCGTCTTCATGGATGAACGGTTGACGACGATGCAAGCAGAACGGATGCTGATCGATGCCGATGTCAGTCGTAAAAAGCGTAAACAAGTCATCGATAAGATGGCTGCCGTCATGATCCTGCAATCGTACTTGGATCGGACGAACCGATGAAGGGGGAGAAACCGATGGCTGAAGAAAAACGTCAGTATCTCTTTCCAGATGAAGAGGGCGGCGAACATCTTTTCGAAGAATGGTACCGTTACTCGAGTGAACGTACAGGAAAAACCTATCTGTTTCTTGAAATGATCGGTAACCCTGACGAAGGAGCAGATGATCTGATCATCTGTGAGATCGATGAATATGGAGAAGGCGAAGATGATTTTGAATTGAGCCTGATCGATGAAAATGATGAGCAAACTTGGGATGAACTCGAGCTTGCGTTAAAGGAGCGGATCACTGATGCAACAGAATGAACCAACACGTTACGTAATTCCGGACGGCGAAGGAAATGATTTCGAATTCGTAGAACGTCTGCGTTATGAAAGCCCACGTTCGAGCAAGACATACATCTTCCTCGAGCCAATCGGAGCAGACTATGACGAAGCAGAAGAAGTCGATATCTTCGTTTACGAACTCGACGAATACGGTGATGGAGATAACGACTTCAACCTCGTACCAATCGATGAAGACGATACAGCGACTTGGGATGAAATCGAAGAAGTCTTTAACACGCTCGAAGACCAGTTAGACTAACCCGACTCATGACAGGTGACGTCGTAAGAGACTTTCTCTTACGATGTCACCTTGTTTTAAGAGAAGAAGGAGGAACCGATGGAGAACGAATGGAAGCAAAATGCTGAAATCGAAAAAAGGCGACGCCGGACATCACGCCGGATTACGCTAATCATCCTTTCTGTATTGTTGACGATTTTTCTAGTTACCAGTGCGGTCATCTATGTCTTTTTGAAAAATGCGCTTGAACCAGTCGATGAAACAGCGACGAAATCCGTCAAAGTCGAAATTCCTTTAGGAGCAGGGACGAGTTCGATTGCTTCTTTACTAAAGGAAAAAGACTTGATTGCAAACGAGACGATTTTCCGTTACTACGTCCGTTACAAGAATGAATCGTCATTCCAAGCGGGTACGTATACACTGTCACAAGCCATGTCCCCGGATGAAATCATTAATGAATTAAAGACGGGAACGGTCATGAAGGCAGCGGATGTGAAAATCACGTTACCTGAAGGCATCACGATGGATCGTCAAATCGCTTTGATCGCGAAAGCAACGAACTTCAAGGAAGAGACGGTCCGTAAAGAATTGACGGATGCGACATTCATCGACAGCATGATTGAAAAATATCCGATGTTGACGGATGAAGTGAAGAAGAATGGTGTCTTGTATGCACTTGAAGGATATCTCTTCCCAGCAACGTATGAGTTTGATAAAGGAAAAAGCATTGATCAAATCGTCGAGACGATGCTCGATGAAACAGAAAAAGTCTACGATGAGAATGCGGATGCCATTCAAAAATCAGGCATGACCTTCCATGAAGTACTCAGTCTCGGTTCCATGGTCGAGCGTGAAGCGGCGACAGCAGATGATCGTCGTGAAATCGCTGGTGTCTTCAAAAATCGATTGGATGACGGCATGAAGTTACAGTCGGATCCAACGGTTTGGTATGGCACAGGTGAAAACACGGCTTTAACGACACTGAAGGATCTCGAGAATAATTCGAAGTACAATACGTATAAGTACGAAGGAATTCCGATTGGTCCGATTTCGACGGTCAGTAAAGATTCGGTACTTGCCGTGTTAAATCCGAATAAAACAAAATATGTCTATTTCTTTGCTCGTCCACCAAGTGATAAACATCCACGCGGACAGATTCTATACGAAGAGACATATGAAGAACATCAACGAAACGTCGTTAAGTATAAGCCGGAATGGGTGGAATACGAAGCGAGTAAAGAGCAATGAGCAACGGGTTGGGTTGAAGCGGGAAGTTCGCTTCAAGTCAACCTGTTTATGCGGAAGAGGGAGTGAATGGCGTGAATGATTTCACGACCTATGTCGAATCAATGATTCATCCTCGAGATGCTCTGTTAGAAGAAATGGAGCGTTATGCGGAAGAAAATCATATACCAATCATCGAACTGACAGGTTCCGAGGTCTTGTTATCGCTCCTGCGATTACAACAACCGAAGCGCATTCTAGAAGTCGGAACTGCAATCGGATATAGTGCGATTCGGATGGCGCGTGCGCTACCGGATGCGCGTATTACGACGATTGAACGAAATGCAAAGCGGTATGAAGAAGCAAAAACCTTCATCGCCCGGTCAGATGTGGCGGACCGGATTGACATCATTTTTGGTGATGCAGTAGAATTAGCCGAAACGCTTGAAGACCAGTTCGATGCGGTCTTCATTGATGCAGCTAAAGGACAGTATAAAAAATTCTTTGCAGGATATGGGCGACTCATTCCTGAGGGCGGCGTGCTTTATACGGATAATCTCTTCTTACACGGAGATGTCCTCGAGTCCGATCCGAAGACATTCGATCGAAGAAGACGTCGACTCGTGCGTCTCGTCAAGGAATTCACGGTCTGGATGATGGAACAAGAACAATACGATACGACGATTTTTCCGCTCGGTGACGGTGTATCCGTCAGTCGGAAAAAGTCGAAATGATGGAGGAACGAATGACATGCAAAAACCGGTAGTAATTGGCGTAGCGGGCGGAACGGGTTCAGGGAAGACGACGGTGGCACGTTCACTCGTCGATGCGTTCCCAAGTGAATCAATCGTCATGATTGAACAGGACGCGTATTATAAAGATCAAAGTGATTTATCAATGGAGGAGCGGTATCAGACAAACTATGATCACCCGTTTGCTTTTGATAATGGTCTGTTGATTGAGCACATTCAGTCGCTCCGTGAAAACATTGCCGTTGAAAAACCGGTATATGACTATGTCGCCCACACGCGGGCACAAGAAACGATTCGTCTCGAACCACGCGATGTCATCATCGTAGAAGGAATTTTAGCGCTTGAAGACGAACGGTTACGGGAACTAATGGATATCAAGGTGTTCGTCGATACGGATGCGGACGTTCGCATTCTTCGTCGGATGCAACGTGATATCAACGAACGTGGACGCTCGATCGACTCAGTCGTTGAGCAGTATACGAACGTCGTTCGTCCGATGCATCTTCAGTTCTGTGAACCAACAAAACGATATGCGGACATCATCGTACCGGAAGGCGGCGAGAATCATGTCGCGATCGATTTACTCGTGACGAAGATTCGAGCGATTCTTGATTATCGTTCAGCACTCGATCAAAGAGGATATTGATTCCAAAAAAGATGTGAATATACTATACTAGTGGAATAAAAAGGAGCGTGACAAAAATGGCAGAAAAGCAATACTACATGACGCTTGAAGGTAAAGCGAACATTGAAAATGAATTGAATGAATTGAAGTCAGTCCGCCGGAAAGAAGTCGTCGAGAACATCAAGATCGCCCGTTCGTTCGGTGACCTTTCAGAGAACGCAGAATACGATTCAGCAAAAGAAGAACAAGCGATGGTCGAAGGCCGGATTGCTCAACTTGAAGAGATGCTTCGTAATGTTGCGATCATCTCGGAAGAAGAGAAGGATATCTCGGTCGTCGGTATCGGAACGACAGTCACTTTCTTGAGTGTCGAAGATAACGAAGAAGATACGTACACAATTGTTGGTAGTGCCGAAGCAGATCCGTTCACAGGTAAAATCTCGAACGAATCACCAATCGCGAAAAGTTTAATGGGGCACCAAGTCGGAGATCAAGTCTCTGTACCAGCACCAGGCGGCGAATACGCAGTAAAAATTACATCGATCAAATAAAGAACACAGGAGCCGGAGCAATCCGGCTTTCTGTTTGATGGAGGAATGAAGTATGCCAATCGCAATCATCGGCGCAATGGAAGAGGAAGTCAACTTATTGCGTAATGAGTTATCAGAACGTAAAGATACAGTCATCGCAAACTATCATTTTTATGAAGGGCTTTTAAATAGCGTTCCTGTCGTCATCTTGAAGTCAGGAATCGGGAAAGTGAACGCTGCGATCGGAACGACATTATTGCTGGATCATTACAAACCAAGTGCTGTCATCAATACGGGCTCAGCAGGTGGATTCAAGGAAGGCTTAACGGTCGGGGATGTCGTCGTCTCAACAGAAGTACGTCACCACGACGTCGATGTGACGGCATTTGGATACGAATATGGACAGGTACCTGGAATGCCAGCTGCCTATCAAGCAGATCCGAAGCTTGTTGCAACAGCAGAAGCCGTCATCGAGCGGATGGATGCGATTCGCGTCGTTCATGGATTGATTGCGACAGGCGATTCGTTCATCCACGATTCAGAGCGCTCTGCTCAAATCAAGGCGCACTTCCCAGAAGTCGCAGCCGTCGAAATGGAAGCAGCACCAATCGCACAAGTCTGTCATCAGTTCGGTGTCCCGTTCGTCGTAACGCGGTCGATTTCAGATAGCGCCAATGAAGAAGCGTCACTCTCGTTTGATGAATTCCTCGAGATTGCGTCAATCAATTCCGCTAAAATGGTCATGGAAGTCGTACGGACGTTAGCAGAATGAGGTATGAGGAAGGGCACGGGAGACCATGCTCTTCCTTTTTTCTTTGACAAAAGCAAATTAACGCTTTATATTAGTACCAGATACTAATAACAAAAGGGGATGCCTTATGAAGATCGGGATTGTAGGATTAGGAACGTCTTTGCCGTCACGGCGCGTGACGAATGATGAATTAGCAACGACGCTCGATACGAGCGATGAATGGATTCGGACACGGACAGGAATCGGGGCACGACGGATTGCAGCCGATGATGTGGATGTCACTGACTTAGCGACAGAAGCTGCTCAGAAAGCGCTTGATGATGCTGGATTGACAGTAGAGGACATCGGGTTGATCGTCGTCGGAACGGCAACAGGACGCGCGTTTCCATCTACAGCCTGTATCGTCCAAGAGCGTCTTGGAGCACGCGGAGCGACTGCATTCGATATTAGTGCGGCATGTAGTGGCTTCATCTTTGCATTACAAACAGCTGCTAGCATGTTGACGACAGTTGAAGGAAAACATGCGCTCGTCATCGGTGCTGAAAAAATGTCGAGTATCGTCGACTGGTCAGACCGGTCAACTGCCATCTTATTTGGAGATGGTGCAGGGGCAGTCGTCATCGGACCAACTGAGCAAGCGGGTCTTAATGCCTTCGAGCTTGGAACAGATGGACGCGGAGCACATTTATTATTTAAGGACATTGATGGACCAATCGAGATGAACGGTCGGGAAGTCTTTAAGTTCGCCGTTCGTAAATTACCGGAAATCGTTGAGAAAGTCATTCAAAAAGCGGATAGTACGCTCGAAGAGATCGATATCTTGATTCCGCATCAAGCAAACCTACGCATCATTGATGCAGCGTGCGAACGACTGCATATTCCGCAAGAAAAGGTCATCGTCACGATCGATGAGCATGCGAATACATCTGCTGCATCAATCCCACTCGCACTTGAGGAAGCGCGTCAACAAGGACGCCTGACACCTGGTACGAAACTCGTACTTGCTGGATTTGGTGCCGGATTGACTTGGGGAGCAGCATACATTACTTGGACTAAAGGAGAGAACACATAAGATGATGAGAAAACGCGTTGTAGTCACAGGAATCGGAGCACTGACACCGATCGGGAACGATGCCAATACATTCTGGGAAGCACTAAAAGAAGGAACAAACGGGATTCGTCCGATGGAGCGTCTCGATATCGATGAGTATCCAACGAAGGTCACTGGCGAATTACAAAACTTCGATGTAACAGAATTCATCGAGGCGAAAGAAGCACGTAAGATGGACCGCTTCGTTCATTACTCACTTGTCGCAAGCATGGAAGCTGTCCAAGATTCTGGAATCGACATTAAAGAAATCGCAGAACGTGCTGGGGTTTGGATTGGATCAGGAATCGGTGGCGTTGAGACAATTGAGAAACAAGCGAAGATCTACTTCGAACGTGGACACCGTCGTGTCAGCCCGTTCTTCATTCCGATGATGATTCCAAACATGGCAAGCGGTCAGGTATCGATCTATACCGGAGCCAAGGGACCGAATAACTGTTCCGTCACTGCATGTGCTTCAGGAACGAATGCCATTGGAGAAGCCCTTCGTGTCATCGAACGGGGCGATGCAGATGTCATGATCGCTGGTGGAGCGGAAGCACCAATCACGAACTTATCATTTGCTGGTTTTTGTGCCAACAAAGCGATGTCAACGAATCACGATCCTGAGACAGCAAGCCGTCCGTTTGACGAAGGACGTGATGGATTCGTCATGGGAGAAGGGGCAGGCATCTTGATTCTTGAAGAGTACGAGCATGCGGTAGCGCGTGGTGCAAAAATCTATGCCGAAGTCAGTGGATATGGATTAACAGCTGACGCCTACCACATCACAGCTCCAGATCCAGATGGAGACGGTGGAGCACGTGCGATGGCAATGGCAATCCAAGATGCAGGTATCGCACCAGAAGCAGTCGGATACATCAATGCACACGGAACGAGCACACCGATGAACGACATTCTTGAAACAAAAGCAATCCATAGTGTCTTCGGTGAACAGGCAAAACAACTCGTCGTCAACTCGACGAAATCGATGATTGGTCACTTGCTTGGTGGCGCTGGTGGCGTCGAGGCGATTGCAACAATCAAATCGTTACAAGAACAAACCGTTCACCCAACGATTCATCTCAAACAGCCGAGTGAAGGTTGTGATCTTGATTACGTGACGGAAGGTGCACGGAGCGTAAAATTGAATTATGCCCTGAGCAACTCGCTCGGGTTCGGTGGACACAACGCATCACTCGTCTTCAAACGTTACGAAGCTTAAGCTTAAGCGATTCCCTTAGAAAAACGAGGGGGTCGCTTTTTTGCTGATTTTCTGATTCAATAGAGAAATGCGTGTTTGACGCAGAAAGGAGTCGTTTATGACTAATATCACAAGAAAAACATCAATCATGATACTGATCATATGTTTATTGATTGGTCTCAGTGGTACGCTCATATACCGTCTATCATCATCTCAAAAGACGAAAACAGATCAGGAGACACAAGCAGTGAAGGTTGAATTAATTGAATCATCACTCCCGAAGACATCCGATATTGCGTTAGCAACGGATAGCCGTTCTCAGACACTGTTAGCACAACTGTATGAAGGATTATATGTTTTTACTTCTGGGACATCCGTCCGTAGAGGATTAGCACAGGATATGTCAGTCTCAAAGGATCGTCTGACGTATACGATTCAACTCAAACAAACAAAAAATGCGAAGGGTCAGCCGATTACAGCGCAAGACTTTGTCGATAGTTTCCGACGTGTCGCAGCCAATAAAACAAATTCTCCCTATGGTTTTTTATTTGAAGTGTTTGAAAATGGACGTGCCGTCAATGACGGAAAAATGAAGCCAGAACGTCTAGGTGTAAAGGCCAAAGGACGTGACCAACTTGTCATCACGCTGAATCAGCCGGTTTCGAATCTAAAAGAATTACTCGCGATGTCCGTCTTTTATCCACAACCGGAATCTAAGAAGTGGAAAGACCTCACGGGTAATGGTGCGTTTACACTAGAACAGATGTCGAAAAACGGATATACGCTTAAGAAAAACAACCAGTATCATCAACAAAATGTTGTCACAGTCGAAGAAGTGAAAAGTCGCATCATCTCTGATCATCAGACGCAATGGAGTACGTATGAGAACAGTAAAGCAGCGATTCTTCCGTTACAAGAGAGTGTCGAGACACAAGAAGATCAAGTCTCTCGACCAACCTATCAAAAAAAGCGGAGCGGTGTCTTTTATATCGCATTTAATCAAAAAAATGAAGCCTTCCGCGAAAAGACACTCCGAAAACGAATTGCTTACGCCTTGATGGAAAAAGAGTCCGTTCAACTTCCTTTAGGATATGCAGGCATTCCGACTAATCGGTTCGTCGTCACAGATACGAACGTATTGATGACGGAACCGGTACAAGTAAAAAAAGAACAAGTTAAACAACAGAAGAAACAGCGAATCGAGATGCTTAACTTCGAAGACCCACAGGCGAAGCGTATCGGGCAACAACTCGAGACGTATCTTGAGAGACAGTTGCCTGATATTGATATTGTTCTTAAACCCGTTGCGATTGAAGAGAAGATCGATAAAGAACAGTCGGCGCAGTATGCGATGACGTTAACAGGATGGATGCCGGATTATCCAGGTCCACTTGCATATTTGAATCAGTTCGTCTCGGGTAATCCGTTGAATTCCGTAAACTATCAATCAGACACGTACGATCAAATGATCGAAAAAGCACGGCAGGTACGAGATATGAAGAAAAAACAGGCGTTATATCATCAAGCTGAAAGACAGTTAATCAATCAAGATGCCGTCATCGTTCCTTTGTATCAGACGACAGAGAAATTATATGTTTCTGATACAATTCAAGGAATCGAAGTACCGATTTATGGACCGGAATACCTACTTCGCGCAATGAAAATTCTAAAATAATTACTGAGCTGGGACCATTTTTTCGTGAGGTCCCAGTCTTTTTTGAAAAAATATTTAGAAAAATCGGATAAAAGGTTTGCAAAATTATCAGAACATTGTAAACTATTTGTAACGAAGGGTTTGATTCGAATATAGTAATTCTTTTTTTTTCGGTCAAAAACCTGACAGTATCATTTTTTAGAAACCTAGGGGGGTCATCGTAACATGAAGAAGAAAAGTTTTGCTTTAGCTACTTCAGTAGCTCTCGTATCAAGTGCGTTCCTCGCAGCTTGTTCGACAACGGATTCAGGCGACAAATCGGGCGACACTGGTTCAGACAAAAAGTCTAGTGATCAAACACTTAACTTGATCGAAGGTTCGGATATTCCGACACTTAACCCGACGACTTCAACAGACTCGGTTTCATTCAACGTGTTGAACAACACGATGGAAGGTCTTTACCGTCTTGACGACAAACAGCAACCAACGCCAGGTATCGCTGAAAGTCATACAGTCTCAGATGACAAATTAACATACACGTTCAAATTACGTGATGCGAAATGGTCTGACGGTACTCCAATCACAGCTAAAGACTTTGAATATGCATGGAAAGAAGTTCTTAATCCAGAGAACGCTTCACAGTATGCATACGTCTTCTACAACATCGAAGGTGCAGAAGAGTACAATACGAAAAAAGGCGAGCGTGATGCTGTCGGCGTCAAAGCAATCGACGACAAAACGTTCGAAGTTAAGTTAAAAGCACCTGCAGATTACTTCCTTGGACTCACTGGATTCGGTCCATTCATGCCGAAATCAGAAGAACTCTCGAAGAAAATCGGAAAAGACTTCGGTTCGACTGCAGACAAAGCGCTCTATAACGGACCATTCAAATTAACAGAGTGGACACGTGAGCAAGGCTGGAAAATGGTCAAAAACGATAACTACTGGGATAAAGATGCTGTTAAACTTAAAACGATCAACGTTAAGGTCGTTAAAGAAGTTGCAACTGGTGTTAACCTTTACGAAAAAGGTGACATCGATCGCACAGGTTTAACATCTGAGTTCGTTGCCCAGTTCAAAGATAATAAAGAATTCAAAACAAAAGGTGAATCAACAATCTTCTACCTCTACCTCAACACGAAGGTAAAAGCGCTTGATAACGAAAAAATCCGTCGCGCAATCGACATGGGTTACGATAAAAAAGGGATCACGGATGTTATCCTCGCAAACGGATCACTTCCAGCGAACTATCTCGTACCAAAAGATTTCGCGAAAGATGCTGACGGGAAAGACTTCCGTGATAAGTATCCAGCATTCAACGAATACAATGCAGACGAAGCGAAAAAACTCTGGGAAGAGGGACTTAAGGAAATCGGTCAAAAATCGGTTGATCTTGAACTCTTGAACTATGATAGCGACGATGCTAAGAAAATCGGTGAGTTCTTGAAAGGTGAACTTGAGAAAAACCTTCCAGGTATGAAGGTCACAATCAAACAACAACCATTCAAAAACAAACTTGATCTCGAAAACAAAGGGGACTTCCAGTTTTCATTCGCGGGCTGGGGACCTGACTACCAAGATCCGATGACGTTCCTCGATCTCTTCTTGACAGACGGACCATACAACCGTGGTAAGTGGTCAAACGAAGAGTATGATAAACTCATCAAAGATGCTCAAACACAAACAGATGCAGCAAAACGCTGGTCTGAATTGCAAGAAGCTGAGAAAATCCTTCTCGACTCTGCAGCGATCTCACCTGTTTATCAGCGTGGACGTGCATTCCTCGTCAAACCATACGTTAAAGGAGTCGTCGAGCATAACTTCGGCGCAGACTTCTCGTACAAATGGGCTTCAATCGAAGGAAAATAAGCAATATAAAAACTGCTTCCGAAATAAATCGGAAGCAGTTTTTTTGTTTGGAAATATCAAAAAAGACCGGAGCATCCCGATCTCTTTTGCGTAGAACTTATTTTTTTACTTTAGCACGCTTCCGCTGTAAGCCCATTGCCTTCTCGATTTTCGCGAGCTTTTTAGCAGCAACGGCTTCAGCACGGTCTCGTCCAGCGTCGAGAATCTGATCGAGTTCTTCTGAATCAATCAACTCATAGTAGCGTTGTTGAATTGGTTCGAGTTCTGAAATGATTGCTTCCGCGACATCTGCTTTAAATGTTCCGTAGTTCGAACCTTCGTATTTGGTTTCGAGATCTGGAATCGAGATGCCAGCGAGTAGGGAGTAGATTTCAAGCAAATTCGAGACACCTGGTTTATTTTCCCGATCGAATTTGACGATTCCTTCGGAGTCCGTGACGGCTGATTTTACTTTTTTACGAATGACATCTGGTGCGTCAAGCATCGAGATGAAGCCTTTCGGATTCTGATCAGATTTTGACATCTTTTTGTCTGGTGTCGTCAGGCTCATGATTCGAGCTCCTGATTCAGCGATGATTGGTTCTGGTAATGTGAACGTCTCATAGTAACGACTATTAAAACGTTGAGCCAAGTCGCGCGTTAACTCAATATGTTGTTTTTGGTCATCGCCGACCGGAACGAGTTCCGCATCATAGAGTAGGATATCAGCTGCCATGAGTGTCGGATAGACAAACAATCCAGCACCGATTCGGTCTTTCCCTTGCGATTTATCTTTATACTGTGTCATACGCTCTAGTTCACCCATTCCAGAAAGACACGTCAACATCCAGCCGAGTTGCGCATGCGCTTTAACTTCTGATTGAACGAAGATTGTTGATTTTTCTGGATTCAGACCACTTGCGATATAAAGAGCTGCGAGTGCACGTGTATTATTCATCAATTCGACACGATCAATGTCGACCGTGATGGAGTGCAAATCGACGACACAATAATATGCATCATGACCATCCTGTAAGTTCACGAAGTGTTTCATGGCACCTAAGTAATTTCCAAGTGTTACTGTTCCCGTTGGTTTGATACCTGAGAAAATCGTTTTCATAATGAAATCCCTCCAAATAATAAAATCAAAATAAAAAACGCCCCTTGAAAATCAAGGGACGATTCATCGCGTTGCCACCCAAGTTGCTATTCGCATAGCCGCTCAATTTGCTGTAATGGGCACACCCATCTGACTCTACTTGATTCGAATCAGCCACTCGAAAGTCCATTCACGTAGGCATCACCTGTCCATTTCCAGCACCATGGACTCTCTGAAAGGGATGTACCTAAGTTACTACTCTTTGTCGTCGTGTTTTCTTGTTTAATTCACTTAAGTTTACCATACGATAGAAGGCACGTCACGGTGATTTCGATTAAAAGTAAGAGATGATCAGCGATACGATGATGAAGATAATACCACTAGAAACATAGGGTTTCGTTCGGGCAGAAGCCCGGTTTTGCTTTTTACGGAGGACTTCTTCCTCTTCGTCATCATCTTCGTAGTAATCGCCATCAATCTCTCGAAGCTTCGCTTCCCGTTGTTTTTTAAATCCAGCTGTCATGCCACGGAAGAAGCCGTTAGCCGACATGTTGGAAAAGAATCCGATTGCCATAAGCAAAAAGCCTCCAATGAATAATCCACCAGATAGATGGTACAAAATACCGTGCGTCGAATCGGTGATAGTCGCCCATATCGTATAAAGTAAGACTAGAATGACCGCAATGATGACAGGTCGGAAATAGGTCGATCGCATGAAAATCCCCCTTAAATGCATTGATAACCTTAGTATACGAAATTTTTAATCCTGTTACGAATCGGTAACAAACGAATGATGCAAAATAGCAAATAGTGTGACTATTTACTTGACGTTAATGCTATTCTCACATAAAATCAATTTATCACTTCGTTTAAGTTTTTGAAACTAGGTCAATGCATTTTGGGGAATACATTGCAGTTTCGACGGGACGTTATTGATGTCATAGGCATTATGGCAACTTGGAAATTGAAAAGGAGATGACTTACCGATGAAGAAAAAAACAGTCGGTCTCGCATTATCAGTCATGCTTGCAGGAAGCGCAGTGCTTGCTGGATGTTCGACAGGTGGCGGAGACAGTGATTCAGGTTCTACAGACGGAAAGAAAAATCTACGCTTAACAGACTCTTCGGATATCACGACAGTTGACCCGGCAAAAGCTACGGATTCTGTCGCTTTCAACATGATCGGGAACACGATGGAAGGTCTTTACCGTCTCGATAAAGACGGCAAAGCGATTCCAGCACTTGCAGAAAAAACAGATATCTCAAGTGATAACTTGACGTATACGTTCACACTTCGTGATTCAAAATGGTCTGATGGTTCACCCGTCAAAGCACAAGATTTCGAATTCGCTTGGAAACGTGCTGCTGATCCGAAAACAGCATCTAGTTACTCGTACATCTTTGACACGTTAAAAAACGGCGCTGATGTTACACAGGGTAAAAAAGCTGTCGACGAACTCGGTGTTAAAGCACTTGACGACAAAACGTTAGAAGTAAAACTTGAGCGTCCAGCGCCGTATTTCCTTTCACTGACATCGTTTGGTACGTACTCACCGATCAGTGAAGACTTCTACAAAAAGAATGAAAAAGACTTCTCGCTTAAACCAGATAAATTACTCTATAACGGTCCTTTCGTTTGGGAATCTTGGAAAACGGATTCAAAACGTGTCCTGAAGAAAAACGATAACTACTGGGATAAAGATGCTGTCAAACTCGACGAAGTTACGGTCAGTGTCGTCAAAGATACGTCAACAGTAGTAAACCTTTATGATTCAAACGATATCGATTACGCTGGTCTGACTTCAGAGCAAGTTGAAGCTTACAAATCGAAGCCTGAATTCAAGACAGCACTTCGTTCTTCAATCGCTTATTTGAAGTTCAATAACGAAGATGCAACGATGAAAAATGTTGATGCACGTAAAGCAATTGCTCGTGCTATCGATCCAAAAGGAATTACAGATACGCTTCTTGCGAACGGTTCGATTCCAACAACAAGCTTCATTCCGAAAGAATTCATCAAAGATGCGTCTGGTAAAGACTATACGAGCGACATCAACTGGTTCGACCGTGATGGAAAAGAAGCAGCTGATCTTTGGAAAAAAGCAAACGGCGATAAGAAAACGACGATTGAACTTCTTTCATTCGACAATGAAGATGCGAAGAAGATCAGTGAGTACATGAAAGGTCAAATCGAGAAAAATCTTCCGAACGTCACTGTTTCAATCAAACAACAACCGTTCAAGAATAAACTCGATCTTGAATCAAAAGGAGACTACCAGGTTTCTTACTCACTTTGGGGCCCGGATTACCAGGATCCAATGTCTAACCTTTCGATCTTCGAATCAACGAATAGCCAAAACGACGTCAAGTACAAGTCTGCAGCTTATGATAAATTGTTGAACGCAGCGAATGAAGAGTCTGACTTAAACAAACGTCTCGATCTCTTCAAACAAGCGGAAGCACAATTGATTGAGAAAGATCAAGCCATCGCGCCAATCTATCAAGCAGGTTCTGCATACTTGAGCCGTCCGACGGTTAAAGATTTCAACCGTCAAGTGTTCGGAGCAGATTTCCAATACAAATACGTTGATATTAAGTAATCGAGAATGGGAGCGTCCCCTGATCAGTTCGGGTACGCTCCTGTTTTATACTACTTTTTATGAATGGAAACTCATTTTTATCGAAAATGTGAAAGTTTCGTAAAAAAGTAGTTCTAATTACTTTGTTAGCAAAGTATAATGGAATCAAACGAAAAATTCTGACTATTGGATGAAATTAGAAAAACATCCAAGCGAACATCAAATCAAAGCACAATTAAAAAAGAATTTTTAAATTTTTATGACAAAATTCTTGAATGTTCCGACAATTGTGGGTCATACTGATTTTATTGATGTTTCGAAAAAAACAGAAAATCTTTATAGGGGGTGCCATCTTATGGGCCGTTATTTAGCTCAACGCCTGGTTTACGGCGTACTGACGTTTTTACTCATCGCTTCGTTCACTTTCTTCCTGATGGATCTGCTACCAGGTTCACCGTTCCAAAACCAGGAGAAACTTTCTCCTGAACAGTTGAATATCCTTCGGGATAAGTACAACTTGAATGATCCACTGCCACAACGCTATGCAGCGTATATGGTCAACTTGTTCCAAGGAGATCTCGGTATTTCATTCAAATATGATAGCCGTCCGGTAACGGATTTGATTTCTGAACGAATTGGACCATCGGCTCAATTAGGAGTTCAAGCACTAGTACTCGGAGTATTATTAGGACTCGTCTTAGGTGTTGTCGCAGCGCTTCGCCACAACACAGTGATCGATTACGGTGCGATGTTCGTATCGGTTATCGGAATCTCGGTACCGTCCTTCGTATTCGCCTCACTCCTTCAATACTACGTTGGCGTGAAATGGGGCGTTTTGCCAGTCGCGTTCTGGGAAAGCCCGGCGCATACCATCTTGCCGACTATATCGTTATCACTTGGGGTCACAGCCTCAATTGCTCGATTCGTCCGGACAGAGATGCTAGAAGTTACGAACCAGGATTATGTCACGTTAGCTAAAGCAAAAGGCCTAGATGGTCAGTCGATTACTTGGAAACACATGGTTCGGAACGCCTTGATTCCGGCGATTACGATTCTTGGACCAATGACAGCTGCTTTGATTACAGGAACACTCGTCATTGAGCGGATTTTCTCTGTACCTGGTCTTGGTGAACTCTTCGTATCATCAATCACACAAAATGACTACACAGTCATCATGGGTACGACGTTGTTCTTCTCAGCAGTCTTCATTCTCATGATTTTGATCGTCGATTTGCTGTACGGTGTCGTTGATCCACGGATCCGTTTGGGGGGTAACAAATAATGGCTGAACAAAATTCAAATGCAAAAGCAGAACAGTTTGATTCATCGCTGTTCCAACACGTTGAGTTCAATGAACAAGCAGGGGAACGCCTTGCTGGTAAAAGCTTAAACTTCTGGCAAGATGCTTGGATGCGTCTACGCAAGAACAAAGCAGCGATTCTCTCACTTGCTGTCATCATCATCATCGCGATCATGTCATTGGTCGGACCTGCGTTGTCTGGTAATGACCCTTATACCCAAACAATCACGCAAGCTAAACTTCCGCCTAAAGTTACTGGTTTAGAGTGGGCTGGTTTTGACGGTATGGCGACACTTGGTGATACGCCGATTGATTTTTATAAACAAAAACAGGTGACGGAGAACTTCTGGTTCGGAACGGACCACCTTGGTCGTGATCTTTGGTCACGTGTTTGGGAAGGAACGAAGATTTCGCTATTCATCGGGTTGATGGCAGCACTCATCGACGTTCTCGTTGGTGTCACATACGGCGGGATTTCTGCTTACTACGGTGGGCGTGTCGATAACATCATGCAACGGATTGCAGAAATTTTAACAGGTGTACCGAACTTGATTTTGATCATCTTGTTCATCTTGATTCTTGAACCAGGGATCACGACGATCATCCTTGCGATGACGATTACCGGCTGGATCGGGATGAGCCGACTTGTTCGTGGTCAAATCCTGAAACTAAAGAACCAAGAATTCGTTCTTGCAGCACGGACACTTGGTGCTTCTAGCGCACGATTAATCTTCAAGCATTTGATTCCAAATACCTTGGGAACAATCATTATCTCGCTTATGTTCACGATTCCAAGTGCGATCTTCTTCGAAGCGTTCTTAAGCTTCATCGGTTTAGGACTTGCACCACCACAACCGTCACTCGGTACATTGATCAACGAAGGGTACAAAGAACTCAAAACGTTCCCATTCTTGCTCGTTGTTCCATCGACGGTCATCGTACTCCTCATGGTCAGCTTCAATATGTTGGCAGATGGACTGCGTGATGCGTTCGACCCACGTTTACGACGCTAACGGAAACTAGAGAGGAGCTCATTCACAATGGAAACTATTTTATCTGTTCGCGACCTGAATGTCGCTTTCCATACGTATGCCGGGACGGTACAAGCCGTCCGCGGTGTATCGTTTGATTTGAAAAAAGGCGAGACACTCGCAATCGTTGGTGAGTCTGGTTCTGGTAAATCGGTTACTTCAAAAGCAATCATGCGTTTGATCCCAAACCCACCAGGTGAAATCACACAAGGTGAAATCTTATTTGAAGGTCGCGACCTCGTTAAGCTTTCCGATAAAGAAATGCAAAAAGTCCGCGGTCGTGATATCGCAATGATTTTCCAAGATCCGATGACATCACTTAACCCGACGATGACGATTTATAAACAAATCGCTGAAGGTCTAAAACGTCACCAAGGCTTAACAGGTGACGCAGCGAAAAAGCGTACACTCGAACTTTTGACACTCGTAGGAATTCCGAATCCAGAAGCGCGTCTGAAACAATATCCGCACCAATTATCGGGTGGGATGCGTCAACGGATCGTCATCGCAATCGCGCTTGCATGTAATCCGAAAGTGTTGATTGCCGATGAGCCGACGACTGCACTCGATGTTACGATTCAAGCTCAGATTCTCGAGTTATTGAAAGACATTCAGCAAAAAACGGGTACAGCAATCATCTTTATTACGCACGACTTAGGTGTCGTAGCGAACATGGCTGACCGTGTAGCCGTCATGTATGCTGGTAAATTGATTGAAAAAGGTACAGTAGATGAGATCTTCTATGAGCCGCGTCATCCATACACTTGGGGACTACTAGGTTCAATGCCACGTCCATCTGATGACCGTTCACAAGATCTTCCTGCGATTCCAGGAACTCCACCGAACTTGATGCATCCACCAGTCGGTGATGCGTTTGCACCGCGTAACAAATACGCGATGAAGATTGATTTCGAGAAAGAACCACCTTTCTTCAAAATCTCAGATACACACGAAGCGGCGACGTGGTTGCTACATCCACAAGCTCCATATGTCGAACCACCCGCTGCAATCCGTGACTTGGCGTTAAAATACCGTCCGGACAGCGTGTTCTCAAAATCGCTTCTGAAAGGCGGTCTGAAATAATGGAAAACCGTAATAAATTACTTGAAGTAAAAAACTTGAAGCAACATTTCAATATTGGACGTGGACGCGTCGTCAAAGCGGTTGATGGACTTTCATTTGATATCTACGAAGGCGAAGTACTTGGTCTCGTTGGAGAGTCAGGCTGTGGTAAGTCTACGACTGGTCGCTCGATTATTGGTTTATACGAAGCGACAGACGGCGAAGTCATCTTCAAAGGTGAAAACGTTCATGGTAAGAAGTCACGTAAAGACAAATTGAAATTCAACCGTGCAATGCAAATGATCTTCCAAGATCCGTATGCATCGTTAAATCCACGGATGACGGTTGGCGATATCATCGCTGAAGGAATCGATATTCACGGTTTAGCAAACTCAAAAGAAGAGCGCAATAACCGTGTGTATGATTTGCTTGAGACGGTTGGTTTGACGAAAGAACATGCGAGTCGTTACCCGCACGAGTTCTCAGGTGGTCAGCGTCAACGGATTGGTATCGCACGCGCACTTGCTGTAGAGCCGGACTTCATCATTGCGGATGAGCCGATTTCAGCACTCGACGTATCGATTCAAGCCCAAGTCGTCAACTTGATGAAAAAACTGCAACGTGATCGCAGTTTGACATACTTGTTCATCGCCCATGATTTATCGATGGTCAAGTATATCTCAGACCGGATCGGTGTTATGTATCAGGGTCACCTCGTTGAATTGTGTGATGCGGATCGTCTGTATGAGAATCCAGTTCATGCGTATACGAAGTCACTTTTGTCTGCGATTCCGCTTCCGGATCCAGAGCACGAGCGGACACGTAAACGGATCATCTTCGATCGTCCGACGAGTGGACCGGTCGGTAAATCGGATGAAGATTCGAGCATTCCACCACTTCGTGAAATCGAGCCAGGTCACTTCGTTTCGATGACGGATGCAGAACTTGAAGCGTATCAAGCGCAACTCGTATAATCGTTAAAGCAAAAAGGCATTTCCACGTTGATCGTGGAAATGCCTTTTAATTTTCTGATGCGATACGCGGTAGATGAGCAAATCGATGGACGACTGCATCGATTGCATCAAGACGACGCATGGCTTCTTCAAAGTCAATTTTTTCGTAATGATGGAGTCCGCCCGGCTGTTCTTCCAGCGTATCCGCATCATGGACAAGTTGTTGAAGAGGTGTTCGATTGATCGCACCTGGTGGAAGATAAGAATCCGTATGCAACAGAACGGCGAGAGCAATTTCTTTTGCGCGTGCTGGTTCTTCACCAAGGCGAATTAGAAGTTTGTGAGCACGTTCAGCTCCTTTAATGGCATGAATATCATTTTGGCGATATAAATCATAGTTCCAAGTGCCATCGGTATACCATTCGTAATGACCGATATCATGTAAGAGTGCTGCCTTCGTAGCAGTGTCAGCATCTAAGCCGCGTTTCGTAGCAAGTGTTAGCGCGCGCTCCGCGACTGAAATCGCATGATTTAAGCCAGAACGAGATAAATATTTTTGAGCGATCGGATGATCGAGAATCGTGACGAGTGTTAATGCCATGAATGAAAAACTCCTTTCTGAGCGTTGATATTTCTATACACTCTACAGAAAATTGAAAGAAATTGCAACTGTTTTTCATTTCTCAATCGACAATCTCACATATTTAATTGCTTAAAGTAGGAATAGATTTTTAGTTTACGTGGTATACTTACTAATGTAGAAGATGATTATTTCGCTTTCGTAGGTTGTTAGTTCTGTTTCGGGCCGATTGGGGTGTCGGAATATGAAAGAACGTGACAAGAAGAAAAAGCTGAAGAAGCGCCTTTTGCGGGATATTTTAGAGAAAAAACTGAAAGAAATGAAACTTCCTAAAGCAAAAGAGACGATTTCTCAGCCATTTGATCACACGCCAGCTTGTTAAAGCCACGTGGTGGCTTTAACAAGCTTTTTTACGAAAAGTTCTTTCATCTTTATAAAAAAGCTAGGTTTTCTGCTTTATTAGATGTAAACTGTCAAGTAATAGAACCATCATCAATATTTGCTTATTCACATAGATATTGAATGATGTTAAATCAGGGGGAGGATGTTTTTCAATGGTAACACTCTATACTTCACCAAGTTGTACTTCTTGTCGGAAAGCACGCGCGTGGCTTGAAGAACATGAAATCCCGTTCGTTGAACGTAATATTTTTTCAGAACCATTATCGCTCGATGAAATCAAACAGATTCTTCGTATGACGGAAGATGGAACGGACGAGATTATCTCAACACGTTCAAAAGTCTTCTCGAAACTCGATGTTTCCGTTGAAAACTTATCGTTGCAGCACCTATACGATTTGATTCAAGAATATCCGGGATTATTGCGTCGCCCAATTTTGATTGATGAAAAACGCCTTCAAGTTGGATACAACGAGGATGAAATCCGTCGATTCTTACCGCGCAAGGTGCGTACGTTCCAACTTTTGGAAGCACAGCGTCTTGTAAACGAGTAATTTTGAAAAGCACGCTGCTTCGTGAGCAGTGTGCTTTTTGTTACCGATAAAAAAGGTTAAAATAAAGATAACAAAGGAATAGAAATATATCCTTCGGATTCAAAACTATGAATCCAAGTCATGTCCTCGTTCGTATTCTAGATAAGGAACGAGAAGAAAGGAGTGGACAGTTTGAAAATCGAACGCGTCAATGACAATACGGTCAAGTTCTTCATCACGTACACCGACATCGAACGCCGTGGTTTTGCCCGAGATGAGATTTGGTATAACCGGGAACGGGGAGAACAGTTATTCTGGCAAATGATGGACGAAGCGAATGAAAAAGAGTCCATCTCCTTCGAAGGTCCACTGTGGATACAAGTGCAAGCATTTGAAAAAGGTCTTGAAGTCACTGTAACGATCGCGAAAAATGCAGTTGATGGTGAGCAAGTCGATGAAGACGAACTCGATTCACTTTTACGATCAGCGATGTCTGAGACAGAAGATAAAGATACAGAGTTAAGCCAAGATGTTTTATTTGAAACTCGCGATTTTGAACATATCATCGCGCTCAGTCAATATGCGAATGCTCCTGTATTCGCAGAACTTGAAACAGCGCTTTACCAAAAAGATGGACTCTATTTACTGCATGTTCATTTCGAAGATGATGTGAACGTAGAGGCGCAAGAAAACGTCATGAGTTTAATCGCAGAGTATCTCCAGTTCAGCGAGCAAACGATACATCCTGTCGCTGAATACGGGAAACAGATCATTGCTTCAGATGTCTTTCCGTTCATTCGGAAACATTTTCCGAACTAAGGTCAGAAAAAGTGCGAGGAAAAGGAGGATCACATATCGTGATACCTCCTTTTGTTCTGGTATTAAGTGAGGGTGTAGCCTCCATCTACGATGAGCGCTTGACCGTTGATGTAACTCGCTTTGTTTGATAGTAAGAAACAAACGACCTCAGCGATTTCAGAAGGTTGTGCAGGTTCACCTCGAAGGTGATGTTTCATTGCGAGATCAAATTTATCTTTCCCGCCATATAACGCATGACTGAGCACTGTATCGACTGGTCCCGGGCAAATAGCATTAAATCGGTACTTACCATGGAATCGGGCGGCGTATGTCTTTGTTAGCGTCAGTAAAGCACTTTTAGACGATGCATAAGGCAGTAGCATTGCTGGAAACTTAACGTGACCTACGATGGCACTATTATTGACGATAGAAGCACCCTTTGAGAAGCGTTTCGTCGCAAGCTGGATGATTCGTTCGGGCGCGTGATAGTTCACTTGGAACACTTCTTTTTGTTGATCGGAGACACGTTCAGGTGCAACGGGTTTCCCGAAAGTACCTGCATTGTTGAAAATACCATCGATTTCTGGGAAATCTTCTTGTGTTTCTTCAAAGAACGCATCGATTGCAGAGGAATCAGCTAAGTCGACAGGGAAGAAATATAAACGTCCTTCTCCGTTTGATTCAAGCGAGGATCCCTTTTCTTCATTGCGACCAATCGCAAGGACGGTATGTCCCTCCCGAATGAGTTGAAGGGAAGTTGCCTCACCAATTCCACTTGTTGCACCAGTAATGATATACGTACCCATTTAAACGCTTCCTTTCTGTCATCAGTTAAAATACGATTTGTACGATCTACATAAAAAAGGAGGGGGATTCATGCTACGACGTGTACAACTTCTCATGACCCTCATCTTGACCATCGGCTTGATTGCCTTTTTATCCTACTATTGGAGTGTCTATATGGTAGGTTGGCTGTCCATCGTCATCATCTTGGTCGTCATGAGCGTGTTCGTCATCATTTTACTTGAAAATCGGAACCCAGAACGAACGCTCGTCTGGGCACTCGTCATGATGGCATTGCCTGTCGTTGGCGTATTCGTGTATTTCACATTTGGTCAGAATTACCGTCGAAAACGAATGTTTCGACTGAAGGCAATGCTTGATGAAGAGTCTTACATTAAATATCGTACCCAGTTTAAGGCAGGGGTACACCAATCAGTGTTCCAAGAAGGACATTATGGAAAAGTTGTGACACTTATCGATTCAATCAGTCGCCTTCCGATTTCGTATAATACACATACAAGGATCTTGACGAATGGTCAGGAAAAGTTTCCGATTCTTTTAGAAGAGATTCGTCAAGCACAGCATCATATTCATTTGGAGTACTATATCGTACGCGATGATCAACTTGCGCTTCAGTTACAGGAAGCGTTGATTGAAAAGGCCGAGCAAGGAATCGAGGTCCGCTTTCTTTATGATGCCGTCGGATGTTTTTCGACGGATAAACATTATTTCAAGAAGATGCAGGCGGCTGGTATTGAGGTTCGTGCGTTTTTCCCCGTCGTCTTACCGTTTATTTCGAGTAAATCGAACTACCGGAATCATCGGAAAATCGTCGTCATCGATGGAACGGTTGCTTTTACAGGCGGAATCAACATTGGCGACGAGTATATCGGTCGTGATCAACATTTTGGTTTCTGGCGTGATACTCACCTTCTTGTAAGAGGAGAGGCTGTCTCTGAACTCCAATTGATTTTTTTGCAAGACTGGTATTACATGACCGGTGAACGGCTGTTTACCCCGTTTTATATGGAGCCACTTGAGTACGTTGAAGAAGCAACAGGAGGCGTTCAAATCATTGCAAGCGGACCTGATGAGCCACATGAGGCAATGAAATCACTTTACTTCGGGCTCATCACGGAAGCGCGTGAATCGGTCTATATTGCTTCCCCGTATTTGATACCGGACGAAGATCTCATGACAGCGCTGAAGACAGCTGCTATGGCAGGGATTGATGTCCGTATTCTACTACCGAGTTTCCCAGATCATAAAATCGTGTTTTATGCGAGCCGTTCTTACTTTGATGATTTGCTACAAGCTGGTGTGAAAATCTACGAGTACAACAAAGGGTTCATGCACTCGAAAGTCATCGTCGTCGATGACGCCATCGCAACGATTGGGACAGCGAACATGGATTTACGTAGTTTTCATTTGAATTTCGAAGTGAATGCTTTCTTATATGGAACGAACTCTGTCCATGAACTGACACGTGATTTTTATGAAGATTTTAGCCATTCGACACAAGTTGATGCTGATATGTTCCATCGGCGTCCATTACGCCGTCGATTAATTGAATCGATTTCACGTTTATTCTCACCGTTACTCTAGCAAAAGGGGACGATTCAGATGTTTGAAGCCATTGATGCTTCTGGTAAACGCATCATGATTCACAGATTTCCCATCCATGAATTAAAAACGATGTCCTTACGTTGTCCGTATTGCCTGAAGCCATTGCGCGTCAGGCAAGGACGACGACCACACTTTGCACATATCTCAGTTTGTTCAGGAGAAAGCAACGTGCATATGTCTTGGAAAAAGCGTATTGCAGATTCCTTGATGACCGCAGGTATTCAAGTTGAAACAGAGTGGACGATTGGACAACGTCGCTTTGATCTTTGGCTCCCAGAAAAGAAACTTGGAATTGAAATTCAGCGTTCTCCGATGTCGGCAGAGGAATGGATCAGACGAGCCAGACTTGATGCGAAACAAGAACAAATGGTTCGATGGATCGGATTTCATCCTTCACATGGTGTCACGTTGCGATTGCAAGGTTGGATGCGACAAGCATTTTTACAAAATGATTATTTGGATCTGATCGTCGAGAATCAAATCCGGAGATTTCGACATCCGGTTCCTTTTGCGAAACATCATGTCTATTGTACGGTTCAACCGCTTTCATTATCTGATTTTCTCTCGACAGAACCTCCATCATTTTCTCGGAAATTTTCAATCGCTCGATGGCAAGGAATCGTTCATCGCTATCGTCAACGCCCTTTTTATCCTTCATTACCTCCACGGATCCTCAAGATTCCACTGTATCAATCAGGTTTCCATCTACAAAATCTTCCCTCTTTTGTCTTTCTTCCCATCACACATCTATTATGTCTATCCGTCCATCCCTTTGAATTTCAAATCGTCGTTTTTTTAGAGCTAAAAGGGCGGTACACTTTAAGCCGTCTGGAACATGCTATAAATCAACTGCTTCATCAATTGAATCTATCGATTGAAAGAGATTTGATTGATGCTCTCGTCAGGGAATGGATGGAGCGGATCCAGGAGGCGAATACGCTGTTTTAGCAGGAGCACTTCGATTGTTTGTCGAAAAGAAAACAGGTATAACTGAATTAAAGGAGTGAGGGAAATGGCAGAAGTATTAACACGTCAAGATGTTGACGTTACAGAAACATGGAATCTAGAGTCGATTTACGCAACGAACGAAGCGTGGGAAGAAGAATTCGAATCGGTGAAAGCGATGCTTCCATTACTCGTCGAGTATAAGGGTCGTCTTGGACAGAGTGCAGAAACGCTCTATGAAGGGTTACAGTTACGAGACGAAGTCTCAAGACGTCTTTATAAGCTTTATACATACGCGCATATGCGTTATGACGAAAATACAGCAGACAGCTTCTACCAAGCCATGAATGACCGTGCTCGGACGCTCGCGTCGCAAATCGGAGCAACACTTGCTTTCATGACACCAGAATTGTTAGCTGTACCTGAGTCAACGATTGAGACGTATCTTAATGAGAATCCAGATCTTGCGATGTATCGTCATGCATTTGATGAATTGAATCAAGAGCGTGAACACGTCCTGACGGAAGCGGAAGAAGCGATTCTTGCGAAGGCAGGAGAAGTACTCGGTCAATCCGGTACGACGTTCGGTATGTTGAACAATGCAGATCTGACATTCCCGAAAATCAAAGGGGAAGACGGAGAAGAGACAGAGTTGACACATGGTCGCTTCATCACATTCCTTGAATCATCTGATCGTTCGGTCCGTGAAGCCGCATTTAAAGCGATGTATGGAACGTATGCGAAATACACGAATACACTCGCTTCGACACTTGCTGGGTCAGTTAAGAAGGACAACTTCTATGCGGATGTCCGTAAGTTCCCATCGGCACGCGCGGCAGCCTTACATGGTAATGCGATTCCTGAGTCCGTCTACGATGGATTAGTTGAAGCGGTACATGAGCACTTACCATTGCTCCATCGTTACGTTGCCCTACGTAAGCGAGTGCTCGGACTCGATGAACTACACGTGTATGATATGTACACACCGCTCGTTTCTGAGGTGGAGATGAAAGTCTCTTACGAGGAAGCGAAACAATTAATGGTTGAAGGACTTGCACCGCTCGGAGCAGAGTACAAGCACATCCTCGAAGAAGGATTGTCTGAACGTTGGGTTGATGTCCGGGAGACGCGTGGTAAACGGAGTGGAGCTTACTCTTCTGGTGCTTATGATACACAGCCGTTCATTTTGATGAACTGGCAAGACAACATTAACAACCTCTTTACACTCGCACATGAATTCGGACATTCCGTCCATAGTTATTACACGCGGAAGTCTCAACCATATCCATATGGTGACTATTCAATCTTCGTCGCAGAAGTCGCCTCAACGACGAATGAAGCATTGTTGAACGACTATTTATTGAAGAAAGTGACGGATCGTAAAGAAAAACTCTATCTATTAAATAATCAACTCGAAACCTTCCGTGGAACATTGTTCCGACAAACGATGTTCGCCGAGTTCGAACATGCAATTCATGATGCGGCTCGTCTTGGACAATCGCTGACACCGGAATTCCTAACGTCAACGTATTATGCGTTGAATCAAAAGTACTTCGGAGAAGAAATTGTATTAGATGAAGAAATCGGTCTAGAATGGGCTCGGATCCCACACTTCTATTACAATTATTATGTCTATCAGTATGCAACGGGCATTTCTGCTGCCGCTGCCTTGACGGATCAGATTCTAGAAGAAGGACAACCTGCTGTTGAGCGATATATCAATAATTTCCTAAAAGCGGGATCAAGCGATTATCCAATCGAAGTATTAAAAGCTGCGGGTGTTGATATGACAACAAAAGCACCAGTTGAAGCAGCATTGCGTCAATTTGAACGTGTCCTAGATGAATTTGAAGCTTTGTTAGCAGAGTGACATCTTTGTGACAAATTGAACAAAGGGTGGAAAAGAGAAGAGAATCACGATATACTTATATTGTGAAGAGGGTCACATTCCCCAGTCGATTCTCTTTTTCCCCCATCCAGTGGTCAAAAGAAAAAAGTCCTTCTCGTCATGAGGGACTTTTTCTTTTGTTTATGATTGAACACAAAAAGGACAGTGAAGCGTGCTTCACTGTCCTTTTTGTTGTTTTTATTATGCATGTGCCGAATTTTTTAAATGACGCCATACTTTTCCATCGCAGTACGATAGAGAAGCACATTTTTGTTGCAAGACCAATTTTTTTAATTCGTGTTCAATCTGGGATTCAGGAGCGTCATAAATAAAGGCGATTTCAGCCGTTGTTGCAGTTTCGTACCGTCTCAAGAATTGTTCGAGTGGTGGCTTCGGTTGTTTTTCGATCGTATGATCTAGCAATTCACTTAAGATCGAGACATACACCAAATACTCATAAGGTCCTTCTGCTTTGATCGCTTCTTCGTCTCCGACGAAAGCGAGTGTTGGAAGAATCCGAACATCCCATTCGGTGACTAGTTCGGTTTCTTTCTCGAGCATTTGCTGAATCGTATCCGACGAGACATCACGATGGAACTCATCTAAATCCAAACCATACTCCGTTAATGCTTCTGCTAGCCGCATCAATGATGGCCGACTATAAGCACTTTCTCCTTCGACGTTATGAAGCATTCGAAGGCGTCGCATGAAGCGCATACCAAACGTTTTTCCTTGAAGCTCAATTGCTTTTAGAATGACGAGTGGTGACATGTCGCATGCGGATCGTGATGGAGCACATGGAATCGTTGCAATCGTCCGAAGACGGAACAGATGACCATATTCTAGTTCTAACTTCTTGAGAACGGGTATCAACCGTAAACCATCCGTTTGTGTCACATCTAGAAAATGATAGATTTCCAGAGGTTTCGTCGGTTGTTGAATCGATGGTTCGTCCAATGAACAATAAGATCCGTTACATTGTGCGTGTTCCATCCGTTCACCCCTTCCTGTTGTTATCGTTACCCTATTTTAGCAACGAAAAAAAAGAAAGAGCAAAGGTTTTGCTTGTTCATTGCTACACGAAAAATCAAGTAAGCGCTTTACGTTCCATAAAACGGACGATTTTATTTTTGGTTTCGCGCTGTGGAATGTCGTGTTCTGAAAGAAGTCGCTTGAAATCCTTTTGCCCTTGTTCGAAGTTGCTGACCTCAAACTCTAACTCATAATCGGTATGTCCGAGATAGCGACTTTTATCAAGGACGAGTAAGCCCTCCGGAAGTACCGTCTCAATCCGTTCTGTCTCCAGTCGTCCTAAATGCTCTAAAGACCCTTGTAAGTCAAAAGACGACAATTGTTGGGTCATTTCTTCAGAATGAATCAAACCATATTTGAATAGATCTTCTGCTTCAGTTGCTGATAATGTAACATGCGTTTCAAGCAATCCCTCTTCATGAGGTTGTTTTAAGGTAAGGACGAGCCCTTGTTTTTTCTCACGAATCCGTAAAGCAGCACCTTTTTTTCGAAGTTCAAAATCAGGCGTATCAAAATAATCATTTGCTTGCCAAATGGGTTGTTTTGTTGACGCATAATGGGTAAATAACGATAGATATTCTTGTTCAGACAATAAGTTCTTAAATTCGATTTCCAATTCTTGTCTAATCGGAATCACGCCTTTCTAGTTGAATGTCTGAAAATATGATAACATGAATGAGGTAGGAACAGGCAGTGAACCAATACTATTCGATTAAAAGTGGTGACAAATCAGATGACAAAAGAAAATTGGGATTTATTTCTTGCGCCGTATCAAATCGCGGTCGATGAGTTGAAAGTTAAGCTAAAAGCGATTCGTAAACAATTTCAGCAACGGGGAGAACATTCACCGATTGAATTTGTCACAGGACGGGTCAAACCTGTAAAGAGCATTCTTCAAAAAGCGGAACGAAAAGCAATTGCGCGCGAGTCATTAGAACAAGATATGCAGGATATCGCCGGATTACGTATCATGTGTCAATTCGTCGATGATATCATTCATGTCCTTGAGCTGTTACGCTCGCGCGGAGATTTTAAAATCGTCGAAGAGCGAAACTACATTACGCAAAAAAAGGATAGTGGCTATCGATCGTATCACGTCATCATTGCCTATCCGGTACAGACAATCGAAGGTGAAGTTCCGACGTTAGTCGAGATCCAAATTCGAACGCTTGCGATGAACTTCTGGGCAACGATTGAACACTCATTGAATTATAAGTACCAAGGGAATATTCCGGAAGAGACGCGTGAGCGATTGCGGCGTGCGGCAGAGGCAGCATTTTTGCTTGATGCGGAGATGAGTCAGCTGAAAGTAGAAATCCAAGACGCACAACTCGTCTTTCAACGCGACGCTAAGGCGTCTGAACGATTAAAAGAGTAGGGGGATGACCATGCGTTTTGCAATCACGGCTCGTGATGATGAGCGATCTCATGCGCTGAAACAGCAACTCGAGCAGGCGTTGACGGATCGGGGATGTATTCTTGATGTCAGTCAACCGGAAATCGTCGTCTCGATCGGTGGAGACGGAACGATGTTACAGGCGTTTCATTCGTATCTCGATCAAGTAGAGACGATCACGCTTGTTGGGATTCATACGGGGCACCTTGGTTTTTATGCGGATTGGCGCCCTGAAGAAATGGATGAACTGATTGATCATATCGCGAAGCAGGATTTAGCGACGGTTCAATATCCGTTGCTCGAGCTCTCGATTGATTATGCGGACGGTTCTCACAACCAACTGCTTGCCTTGAATGAATGTACGATTAAAAGTTTTAATCAGACGCTCGTTTGCGATTTATCGATTCGAGGCGACTACTTCGAGACATTCCGAGGTGATGGACTGTGTGTATCAACACCGTCTGGTTCGACAGCGTACAATAAGGCACTCGGCGGAGCGATCGTTCACCCAGCGCTCGAAGCAATTCAAATTACAGAGATGGCTTCCATCAACAATCGTGTCTACCGGACGATCGGCTCACCGATGTTGCTACCGAAACATCATGATGTCGAAATTCGTCCCGTTAATCCGATTGATTTTCAGATGACCTACGACCACTATGCTTCAATCATTCATCAAAATGTGACATCGATTCGATGTCGGGTCTCTGATAAAAAAGTGAAATTTGCTCGTTTTCGTTCTTTCCCGTTCTGGCAACGGGTGCGGGAATCTTTCCTGGCAGACGAAAGACGTTAAAGTAAAGGAAATGGAAACATGAATGGATTTCAGCTACAACAGATGGTGACTGACATCGAGGATGGCTGGCGTGTCAGTCATTTTTGTACGACCCGTTTAGGGATTTCGCGAAAAATGTTAGTATCGATTAAAAATCATGGGGATATCACGCGTAATGGTCAGCATGTCAACGTCCACGACGTCTTACACGCGGGTGATCATGTCCATATCTTCTTCCCGGAAGAGACACCAGCACCGGATATGGTGGCGACAGAAGGGGAACTTGATATTTTGTTTGAAGACGATTGGTTACTCGTCGTCAATAAACCGCCAGGCATGGCATCGATCCCGTCACGATTGCATCCAGAACGCTCATTATCGAACTATGTCCTTGGTTATTACCGAAAACAAGGAATTCCGTATGCGATCCATATCGTTAATCGGCTCGATCGTGATACGAGTGGTCTTGTCTTGTTCGCGAAACATGGGCTTGCCCATCACCGGATGAGTCTTATGCAACGATCCAATGAATTAGAACGACATTATTTAGCGTATGCACCCGGAAACGTACCGGTACAAACGATTGATCAACCGATTGGTCAAACCGATCATTCTTTCATGGAACGGATGGTACGACCAGATGGTCAACGAGCCATTACGCATATCTTAAATAGCCGTCTAGTTCGAGCCTTTGACCAAGAAATCTCATTACTCGATATCCGGCTAGAGACGGGTCGGACACACCAAATTCGTGTCCACCTTGCTTTTCTTGGGCATCCTTTGATTGGCGATACGATGTATCAAGGAAACCCGTTGCTGCCGCGTCAGGCGCTCCATAGTGCGTCAGCAACGTTCCTTCATCCTGCGACGGGAGAACGGGTTCGTTTTGAAGCACCACTTCCTGAGGATCTCCGACTGGAATGATGAAGTACACAAATAAAAGGCAATGGACTTGGTCCACTGCCTTTTATTTGTGTTTAGTCCTCATCGAACATGGAAATCCGAGATTGAGAGGCGATTGCCATGATCAATCCTAGACCGACGAGGTTTACGATCATCGTTGATCCACCATAACTGATGAACGGTAAGGGAAGACCTGTGATCGGTAAGACACCAATCGTCATCCCGATGTTTTGGAAAATCTGGAACGTAAACATCGCGACGTATCCTGTCACGATATAGGTGCCAAATGGATCCGCCGTTTCAAGTGCAATTTGAATCAAGCGATAGACGAACAGGAACAAGACGATCAAGACGATGGCAGCTCCAATGAAACCGTAGTGTGAGGCAATCGTCGTAAAGATGAAGTCTGTATGCAATTCTGGAACAAACACTTGCAGTTTCCCGTATCCAACGCCGAACATTTGCCCTGAACCTGTAGCGTTGATTGCTTGGACGAGCTGGTACGACAGATCATCCGCATATTCGAATGGTTGCAACCAAGCCATGATCCGGTTCATCGCGTGACCCGGGAAAAAGGTGGCGAGTAAATCGTTCTGGAAAAAGAACAGATAAAAGAAGATGATGACGGCGCCTGCAAACAGACCGAACATTGTCAAAAGCCATTTCCAATTTAGTCCTGATAATAACATCGCACATGCCAAGATGACGCAGAGAATCAAACCGATTCCTAAATCGGGCTGAATGATGATAAGACCGAGCGGCAAGGCTGTAACCGCGACTAACTTGATAAGTAACAAGAGATCTCTTTCATGTTGAACATAACGCGCATTGTGCTCGGTAATGACGGCAGCGAGCGTCACGATCAAAAAGAATTTCATGAACTCAGCCGGTTGAACCGTACCGATAACTGGGAATTGATACCAACCGTATGCCCCTTTGATTTCAGTGACGATTGGTGTACCACGGAAAATGACAAGACCGATTAACGATACGATACCTGCTCCATATAAAAACCAGTGGAATCGCTTCAACTGTTCATAATCGATGAAAATGACGACGGATAACGCCATGAAGCCGATAACGTACCATTGAATTTGTTTGGCAGAGAAATTGATGGCACTGATCGCACCTTTAAGCGAAGGTTGTGCTGTATAGATGGCGATGATACTGATGACCATCAGACAGGCGAGTAAAAAAAGCAACGTATGATCATAACGTTGTGTAAATGATTTGAATCGATTCATTTCATCCCTACTTTCTATCACTTTCTATATTACCGTAATTTATCAAATCCGCAATATCAAGAGCGATGGTTGACAGAAGCGTTACGTTTTTGTAACCTGAAGATAGGTTTTATTACCAGGTACTAATTCAAGGGGGACTTTATCATGAATATTTATCCTTCACTCGAAGGCAAGACGTACGTCGTCATGGGCGTCATTAACCAACGTTCGATTGCATGGGGCATCGCACGTGCGCTCGACGCTGCTGGAGCAAGCCTGGCATTTACATATGTCGGGGAACGTTTTAAAGCACCACTTGAAAAATTAGGGCAAGAATTATCACGTCCGGCTTCTTATTATACGTGTGATGTCACAAGTGATGAAGAAATCGAACAGGTCTTCCAAACAATCCATGCGGATCACGGTAAGATTTCAGGAATCGCTCACTCGATCGCATTCGCGGACAAAGAAGCGCTTCGTGGTGAATTCTCTGGAGTAACGCGTGAACAGTTTGCGCAAGCACTTGATATCTCAGCCTACAGCTTAACAGCAGTCGTCAAGGCGGCGAAGGATTTCTTTACGGAAGATGCATCCGTCATCACGTTGACGTACCTTGGTGGTGAGAAGATGGTTCCGAACTACAACGTCATGGGTGTTGCGAAAGCTGCATTAGATGCAAGCGTTCGTTATCTCGCTGCTGAATATGGTCAGCAAGGCGTTCGTGTCAATGCCATCTCAGCTGGTCCAATTCGGACAGTATCAGCAAAAGGTGTCGGCGACTTCAATTCGATTCTTGATAGCATCGAAGAACGTGCGCCACTTCATCGTAACGTCACGACAGAACAAATTGGTCAAAGTGGACTGTTCTTGCTTTCACAAATGTCGAGTGGGGTGACAGGAGAAATCCTTCACGTTGATAGCGGATTCCACATTCTTTAATAAAAGATCGATTAAGCCAGGCTTTCCTAAGTGGGAGGCTTGGTTTTTTTTGTGCTGGATCGGGGAAGTATCAAATATGAACATGTTGAAGGAGAGAGGAAGTGTAATGGATGAATGCAATCGATTTTACAGTCGTGCAATATGTGAACCGTCAAGTACGTGTCGATCCACAACTAAAGACTGAGCCAGTCGCTCGGATTCAACCAATTCGCCCAATCGATGCTTATCGTGAACATGAAACTGACGATTTTTTAGAAGAACAAGCAAATGCATACGGTGTATTACCAGAACTAAAACTTCCCGGTCGAAGCTTCGACCGGGAAGTTTAATCATTCATTGACCTGTGAAGCGGAATGTCTCATAGACACTCCAAGCACCGTTTTCCAGTTCATACAATAAAGCCATTTTCGTAACGTCCTCTTGGAAACGAATATCTTCCATCTTGAGACGTTCTAACACGTCGAACAGTTCGACATCCGACAGTTCTTGACCAATCGTGATATGTGGCAAGAAATCGTATTTCGGCTTATGTTCGAGTGGCCCTGTATGCAAAGCGCGATGTAATTGTTCTAACTCATCCGTTGGCATTACTTTAAGGAACAAGACATTGTTCGTCGGATGGAACGAACGAGCTCCTTGAATGTGCAAATTGACAGGCTTCATTTCGGACGCGATTCGATTCAACTCCGTCACGATGTGGTCTAATTCTGTCTCATCGACTTCCATCCGCTCCCGTAGCGTGATATGAGGTGTGATCAGCGCATACTTCGAGTCATATCTCTTTCGGTATGAATTTGCAAAATCTTGAACGCGTTTCGATGGAAACAATACAACCCCGATGTTCATCGAAAATCCCCTACTTTCCCCTGAAATGATAACGCTTTACAAAATAATCATGACGGATTCTGGCGTCGATGTCAAAGAAGTTTGAGAGGAGGTTCAGAATCCGTGTATACTAATGAAGTACTTTGTTGGAGAGGTGGATACAGTCATGAAGAAAACACATTCAAAAGAGGTCAAACAAGCAGCTATCGATAAGTTGCATGAACGCGGGGTGACGATCCATGCGATTGCTGAGATCGTATACCAAATGCAAGCCCCATACACAGTAGATCTGACTATCGAGACATGTGTTAGTTCTGTTGAACGTGTTCTTGAAAAACGTGAGTTACAACATGCGATTCTCGTCGGAGCAGAACTGGACATCTTGGCGGAAAAAGGGTTATTATCAGAACCACTCTTGTCCATCATCCAAAGCGACGAAGGACTATTTGGTGTCGATGAGACGATTGCGATTGGTGCCGTCAACACGTATGGTTCGATTGCGGTTACAACGTTCGGCTACCTGGATAAAGCAAAGGTTGGTATCATCAAAGAACTCGATACGAAGCTTGGGGACGGAAAAGTCAATACGTTCATGGATGATATCGTCGCAGCGATCGCAGCAAACGCATCCGGACGTCTAGCGCATCGCTTGCGGGATAAAGAAGACTACTCAGCAGAAGAATTAGAAGAACGTAAGGGGACATACTAATGCGGGGTGGGAGAGCGGCATGGACAGGTGCGTCCATCGCTGTCGTCTTATTCGTAATCATCGCCGTCTCGATTCGAATGACAGGCTATTTCTTATTTGATGCCCAATTATCGTCATACATGTCGCAACACGTTCCAGGAGATTACGTTTCTTGGTTCACTCAACTCGGATCAGGTCCAGGGGCGATGACGATGACGGCGTTACTTGGCATACTGAGTTATGTTTTGTGGCGAGATCGTATCGCAAGCATTTGGTATGTGCTCATGGCAATATCAGTAGGTGTATTGAATCAAGTCGTTAAATTCGCTTTTGTCCGAGAGCGACCTTCATTAAACGAACTGGTTGGTGGCGTAGGATACAGTTTTCCGAGTGGTCACTCAGCGATGGCTTTTGCCGTCTATGCTGGATTTCTCGTCGTTGCGTTTCGTCATCTTAAAACAAGTGGGAAAGTACTTGTATCGATCGTGACGATTGGATTATTCCTCGCCATGGGAGCTTCTCGAATCATTTTAAACGTTCACTATTTCTCAGATGTCATCGGTGGATATTGTTTTGCCGCAATTCTTTTATGTAGCTCCTATGCATTCATCGTCTCCCGTAGAAAAAAAGGAGTGGCTTGATGTTACTGTTAGATGTTGATCATAGTTTATTATTTGATGAAGAAACGATGCGCTCCATCAACAAGCCGACGTTGCTTGTCGAGCGAGTCGCTGGGCGACCTCGTTTCATGACGATGCGAGCGCATCTTAGATTAAAACGGTTAGTATCGATTAACGGTGTTGTTCCGGTGACGACCCGAACGATGGAAGAGTACCAGCAGTTGGAACTCTTTCAAATCGATGCGCCACCTAAGTGGGCGATCATTGACGGTGGAAAGATTTTGCTCAAAGAAGGGAAAGTGGATCGTCGATATGAAAATTGGCTTCGTCAATTCAATAAGGAGACATCACTTGATTCCATTCTTGAGTATCTCATCGAAATGGAACAAGTTTCGATCGATGTATATCCTTCTGAGACGTTATCCAGTGTAATCACGCTACCGCATGAACCGATTCAACGGACGACGGACGAAGCGGTATTACTAGAAGAACTATTTCGTAAGTATGAAACGACATGAAAAAACCGGACGGTCTGCTTGAGACCGTCCGGTTTTTATCGTTTCGTGCAAGATATCAAGTTGTCGGTAAAGGAATCTCATCGAACCAGTACACACCGACCGTCTCAGCGCCAGCATGTGCCAAGATGGAAGGACCAAATTGGGTAATGCGTACTTGAAGCTCCGGATGTTCTGTAGAAATCAAACGCCGTAATTCTTCTGCAGCGGCATGAGCGAGCGTATGACTGACATAAAGCGTCCGATCATATACACCATGAGCGCTGACTTTTGATGAAATTTCACTAACCATTTCTTTAAAAGCTTTTTTGATGGAACGAACTTTTTTAAATGGAACAAGCCGTCCTTCCTCATTAAATTGAGCGATTGGTTTAATATTGAGCATGTTTGCTAATAAAAATTGACTTCCTGAGACACGTCCGCTACGTCGCATCGTCTCCATATTTCCGATAATCAGATAAAAATGCGATTTGTGCTTGAATGTCTCAAGCGTAGACATGACTTCATCTGGACCTTTACCAGCAGCAACGAGTCGTTGTGCGATCCGGACAAGTTCTTGCTGATTCGCAGCACCTGTATACGAATCAATCGCGTATAAGGGGAAACCGACGGCTTCAGCTGCAGCGACGGAACTCGAATATGTGCCGCTCAGTCCACTCGTGATATGAATCGCATACCCATAATCATAGCCATCTTCAAGTAATTGTTCATACAAGGTTACGAAGTCACCGAATGATGGTTGAGAAGTCGTCGGTGAAACGTGGGAATCTTCTCGCATTTTTTGATCAAGTTGTTCAATCGAGATATCGACGTACTCCCGGTAAGACTCTCCGTTTAAGATGAGTAAAGTCGGTATCACATGGACTCCGATTTTTTCAGCCTCTCCTGGCTCAAAAAAAGCCATGCTGTCGGTAATCCAAGCAATCTTATCCATGTATATGACGCCTCCATTAATATAACCATTTTGTCCATCATACCATAGCGATGAAAGCGGAATCACTAGCTAGCGCGTTTTTGTGTGATAGAAGCACTGGAAACGTGTCCAAACCATGAACTGATACCAAAGGCGATGAGTGTCGGGAATAACCATTCTAAACTTTGATCCACTAAAGGTAAGGATTGATAGAACGTTTTAAGATTTCCCGGGAAAAGCGAAAGTTGATTCAACGCACTACAGAATGAGAAGAAAATCGTTACTCCAAGAGTTGATTGATAAACGACCGATTTACGACGGAACAGATGACGCATGAATGTCAATGCGATCAAGACGATGACGATTGGATAAAGGAACATCAATACCGGAACAGCGATGGATAACAATGTCTGCAATCCGACGATGGATACCGTAAGACCAAGAGCAGTCGTGAAGATACTTGCCGCTTTTAAAGATACACGGTTGGAAATCGTCATCATGTATTCTGCAAATGCGGTGACGAGACCAACTGATGTCGTCAAACATGCAAGCAAGATCGCAAGACCAAGTACAGCTAAACCGATTGAGCCGAATGCAGTATTTGCATAATGTTGAAGAAGTGCTGGACCATCAACTTTTCCGATGGCGGCAAATGTGTTACGTCCGATCATTCCAAGTCCGACATAGACGAGAGTCAAAGCAGTGGCAGCGATGATTCCGGCACGAGTGACGACTTTAAATTGTGCTTTTCGTTCATGAACGCCTCGGCTTTTTAGTGTATGCAGTACGACGACCCCAAATACTAAGGCACCGAGTGCATCAAGCGTTAAGTATCCTTGAAGGAATCCTTGAATGAATGCCTGTCCAGTCGTCTCATACGCTTCGTTTGGTGAAGCGACGCTCGAGAGTGGTGAAATGATGCTACTGATGCTTAATGCAGCAAGAGCGATTAATAACAAAGGTGTGATGAAACGTCCGATGATCTCAAGTAATTTTCCTGGTCGTAGTACAAGATAGAGTGTAGCAAGGAAAAAGAGACTTGATGAGATGACCAACGTCATTTGTGAAGGAGCACCGAGAAACGGAACTACTCCGAGCTCATACGTAACAACCGATGTTCGCGGAATCCCGAAAAAGGGACCAATCGCAACATAGAGTGCAAACGTCAAAGCAGCACCTACAAAACGAGGGAGTGGTGCAGCAAGTGTTTTGATGCCGCCTCCGATAGAGGCAACTGCAAGTAAGCCGAGCAAAGGAAGACCGACACCCGTTACGATAAAACCAAGGATGGCAGGAAGGAACTGTGAACCTGCAAGCGCACCGAGTTCCGGTGGGAAGATGAGGTTACCCGCACCGAAAAATAAAGCAAAAATCATAAATCCTAAAGCAAATGTATCTTTTGTCTTAAACATGTGTTGTCCTCCATTCATCCTAATTTCATAAAAAAAGCCTCATCCACTCAGTTTGTGGATAGGCGTCGTTTGCACAGACGCCTTGTCGAAATGACGAAAAGGGCCTGGATCTTCATTTTCTCAAACGAGAAATGAATCTTCAGTCCCTGCTCTTAATCACAATCAGTCGTTCTTGGATGAGCGTTGCGTGTGTCATGTTTAAAACCTCCTGTTTGAATTTTTCTAAGGATAACATGAAGAATTTAATAAAACAATATTTTCTGAAAATTCACCACCGAATTTTTGAAAATAAATAACGCCTCGAGCAGAGATGACGGTCTCTACTCAAGACGTTTCACGTTACATATCAGCTCGTTGCAATCGAGCGCGTTTTTTTGTGGCGTTTCAATTTATGGAGGAGCCAAGCGTGAACGACCTCACAGGATTGACGTGGTAACGTCAGTTCAACAAGCGATTCCTGCTGTTGCCCTTTAATGATGAAAAGTCCATTTTCTTCATCGACAGGGGCGATGGTCATTGAACTCGCTTCATTCAGCGACAATTTCACTTCACCGAGTGTCGCATCCTTTAATTTCAGGATGTTCCCATTTGTCGCAAATTTCGTGAATGAGCCAATTCCGTTCACTTTTAACTGATCCATATTGAATTCCTCCTTCTGTTGATTCCAGTACTATCCCTATAAAAAACCGGGTCTAACTTCTATCTTTAAAAGGTTATCCTCATTATAGCGAAGTCTTCACAAGATGCTAGTCTTATTTTGTGTGAAAATTCGAAAAATTTTTTAACAATATTGTCATATGGATAGGAATACCTGTTAAGAGGGAATCGTCATGTGAAATTCAAATAGAACAAAAGCATCCTTTTCTAAAAGAAAAAGATGCTAAAGGTCAATCTAACTCAAAACTCCATTTCTTCTTGCGGCAAACAAGCGTTCCTCGTCGAAGAATCGATTCTTTCTCCGCTTCAAAATCTTCATGTAGTACGCTCATGTCTTCATACCGTCCTGCTACATAGACAGGAATCGTAATATTTCTTGAGAAAACAGACCGTTTTGCACTTTCGAAATCAATCAATACTCCTTCTTTGAGGAGATGACGGATATGAATCATGATTTCAGCTGTTAAGGCGATCGAGGCGACGGATCGTGCGTGCTGACGAAATTTCCGTTGTACGAGGTCGGAGATAAGTTGTTCTAACCGTGACCAATCCTTCAAGTAAACCGAAGCATGAAGACCATCGTGTTCGCTAAAATAAACTAGTTCATTCTCAATCGATTCAAGGAAAGGGAGCGGTGTACCTCGTTTCATATGCATTAAAAATAATAACTCCGCGATTTCGACATCCGTTAATACATCGAGCGAATGGGAGGAGCGAATATCAATAGCAGTCAAAGGATGACGCTGGACATCTGTTGATTGTGAAAACTGTTCGATCTCATGCCCTTCGATGTAATGAAGCATCGTGCGAAACGATTGTTTCGTCTGTTTGAAATCACTTCCTGAAATAAGTAAAGGACGTTTCAAATCGACGGCTGCGGCGAAATCAGAGAAATGTACTCCTGACATCGTCAATCGTTGATTTTCCTCGTCCTCGTATAAGTAAAGTAACGCACTCGACATACCACTTCGCTTCCTTTCCATAACTAACTCCTTCATAATTTAATAGTAGCAAAACTTCGAATTGCCTGAAAGGATATTTACTTCTGAAAACGGGCATACTACATAGAGAAGCATAAAGAGAGGTGATGGAGCATGTGGGGCTTGCGAAAGCCATTCCCGGAATTGCGGACCGAGCGCTTCATATTACGGGAGCTCGAAAACCGTGACGCACGCGAATTGTTTAAAATCCTATCGGACGATAAAGTGATGTACTATTACGGATCAGATCCGCTCGTGACGGTCTATGAAGCTAAAAATGTCATCAGTTACTTTAAAGAACAGTTCACGCACGGTAAAGCGATTCGCTGGGCAATTGCTGATGCGCAAACGAATCAATTGATCGGTACGATCGGATTTCATAACTGGCTATCCCAATACCATCGGGCTGAGATTGGTTTTGAAGTTAGTCAAGACTATTGGCAACGTGGTGTCGCTTCGGAAGCGGCAAGAGCTGTTCTGACATATGGCTTTGAAGAATTTGCTCTCCATCGAATCAGCGCCCTCGTCGCACCTGAAAATCTCGCTTCTAATGCATTGGTTCAAAAATTAGGATTCAAAGCAGAAGGATTACTAGAAGATTATGCATACAGTCATGGCCGTTTCATGGATTTGACGATGTACCGTATGCTCGCATCTGAATGGAAGGGATGAGGTAGTCAATGGAAAAACAAACACTTGTACTCCTGCATGGATTTACAGGAGGAACAGATTATTTTAATCGGGTAGAGGCAAATTTACGACATTCCTTTGATGTATTACCACTAAGTTTACCAGGACATGAGGGACTTGATGTTGGTCCGGATACGATTGAAGGCTTTGCAGAATGGGTCATGCATGAACTTGATCGACGTGGTATCGAAAAGCCGATCATCATCGGGCATTCCTTTGGTGGATACATTACAGCTGCAATCGTAGAAGGGTATGCGGATCAAATCAGTGGATACGGTCTCGTGTACTCGACAGCTAAAGCAGATGATGAACAAGCGAAACAAAAACGAAATCAAAATATCACGCGCGTTGAAGAAGTCGGTGTCAGAGAATTCGTCAATGGTCTTGTTCCGTCCTTATTCGCTGAAGGGGCAGATGAGTTCGCTGTCGCTGAAGCACTTGAAATCGGGTACATGATGACGGTCGAAGGAGCCATCCGTGCGCTTTCTGCAATGCGAGATCGGCGAGATATGACGAAGGTCTTAACGAAAGCAAACGTAAAAGGTGTCATCATTCACGGCACGAAAGATCAACTGATTTCAGAGGAAAGCGCATTTGCACCAAAGAATGATCATCTCATACATCGGTCAACAGACAGTGGACACATGGGGATGTTTGAGACACCGGATGCCTTCGTTGCAATCATTGAAGAAGCATTCAAGTAAGTTTTTGCCCTACGGTCACGTCTGTAGGGCATTTGCTTTGCATTTCAGATTAGATATCTGAAATGATAGAAGTGGAGGGGATACACATGAAAATCGTAGCGATTGAACCAACACCAAGTCCAAATAACATGAAAGTCATCGTTGATGAGGTCTTTTCGGAAAAAGGACAGACATTCGAGCATGCCTTTGGCGCACCGGAACACATTCAGCGATTACTTGAAATACCTGGCGTTAAGTTCGTTTATCAGGTCAGTGACTTTTTATCGATCGAGCGTTATCCGAAATATGATTGGCGTTCGCTTGTCATCGATATACGACGTGCGTTCGGTGAAACGTTAAATGATGTTGAACAGCACGAGACAGATGCTGAGTATGAACCTGTCCATCTGTTCGTGCAGTTCATTTTAGGCGTACCAATGCAAATCAAAGGTGTAAAAGGATTAGAAGAAAAACGAGAAGGGCTGTCGGAACGTTTCCGAGAAGCAGCGCTATTCGTCCAACCATTCGTTCAGAATGTCATTAGCGATCGACGCTGGGTGGAACAAGCACCTCGATACGGTGACCTTGACGAAAGTTTGCGTGAAGTAGCGAATGAGATTGAGATTGCATATCCAGTCGAACGTATCGAACGTCTTAAGTCGCTCGCAGCAGGAGAAGATATTACATTTAGCGGTCAAGCGATTCAATCAACCGATTGGAAAGAACGATTCGCGGCGCTCGATGAACTACCTGTTGAGATGGAATGGGTTCCTGCTTATGCTCGCCTGCTACAGGATGAGAAGATGCAAATTCGACGTCAAGCGATCGTAAAGCTTGGGATGTTCGAAGATCACCGTGAAGAACTGTTAGAGTATTTGACGAGTGCACTGCATGATCCGTCAGGGATTGTGCGTCGGACAGCAGGCGATACGATTTCTGATTGGGCGATGCCAGAAGCTGAACCAATGATGATGGAAGCATTAGCGGATAAAAATAAATTAGTACGCTGGCGAGCTGCTCGCTTCTTGTTTGATGTCGGAACGGAACAGTCGATTCCAAGACTGCGTGAAGCAATCCGAGACCGGGAATATGAAGTAGCTCTACAAGCCGAACTCGCATTGACGCGAATCGAGAGTGGGGAAGAAGCACTAGGAACGGTTTGGCAGCAAATGAATCGAATGATAGATGAAAGTTCATGAGAACTTAAAAAATAATTGCTTGAGAGAATCATTCGACAAAATGAGTCACTAATTGTCTAGGTATATTTTCCCTGTTGTCTAAAAATGCTGGTAAAATAATCAAAATTATGTTGTCATCTTTTTGAAATCGAAATGAAATGTGTTGGAAATGCTTATTAAAACGCTTGCATCTAACAACTAAATCAAGCATTCCAAAATATCCCTGATGAAATTGAAATATTGTTTTGAAATGAAATGTCGAATGACAATTTTCTTCTTTTTTCTGCCCTTTGGTACAGTTAATCTACAATAACGAATTCGAATCATGTAGGTCATCTCTTGGCTGGGCATTATGAATGAGAAAAGGGGAGAATCGGGGATATGTTACTTTTCGCTGAAACAGATTTAGCAGTAGGATACAAGGAACGGACAAAAACAGGGGTATATGTAACGATCGAAACAATCGACAGTCGGACGATTACATTAGTCGCACCAGCAAACGCGGCAGAGGATATTTGTGACGAACTGTTTGCGACAGGATTAGAGCAATTGTTTTCATTCAAGATGAATCCATCGACTTTACCTGTGGCATAAGCGGATAAACGTGCGAGAGAGGAGAATCCTCTCTCGCTTTTTTTTGTGATAAAATTAATAAAGATAAAAGGAGGGATGAGATGAAACGTCTCGTTTTCATTCTGCTACTGCTTACTGTTTGTTTAGCAGGTTGCCAAGAAAAGAAACAACAGGCAACAACAACCACGAACGAACCGATTCAGATCGCAGTCAAAACGACCAAGCAGGACGACATGATGCAATTAGACATATCTTTAACGAATCCAAATGATCATAGTGTGAACGTGACGTATCCTTCCTCACAACGTTTTCAGGCTCAATTGATTGATGCGAAACAACACGTAACGTATGATTTTGAGAAAGAACAAGTTTTCACGCAAGCGATTGAAAAGGATACGTTCACGAAACGTGAAACGAAACAGTATACGGTTGAATTACCAATCTCCTCTTTAGGTGATAGCACGGAAGTTCGCGTATCGACAATCCGTCAATTCAAGGGAGCAAGTGCAAAACAAACGACGGATCGACAAATGATTGATTCAAAATGACGATCAACACAATGTGAAGGAGTGAAGTGATTCATGCAACAAGAAATCATCCAAGTAACAGGAGTAAAGCCTGTCATTGATCCAGCACAAGAAGTAAGCGAGCGGGTAGGCTTCTTGAAGGCGTATCTCAAGCATACTGGAGCAAAAGGATTCGTATTGGGCATTTCAGGGGGACAAGATTCTTCGCTCGCAGGTCGTCTATGCCAACTGGCAGTTGAAGAGTTGCGAAAAGAAGAGGGGAAAGATGTCGCATTTTATGCGGTCCGCTTGCCTTACGGGGAACAACAAGATGAAGCAGACGCACAGACAGCCTTGACGTTCATTCAACCGGATCATTCGCTTCGTGTGAACATTAAACCAGCAGTCGAAGCATCGATGCAGGCGTTCAAAGAAGCGACAGGTGCAGAACTCTCCGACTTTAGTAAAGGAAATACGAAAGCGCGGGAGCGAATGAAAAGCCAGTATGATTTAGCCGCTCATTATGGCTGCTTAGTCGTTGGAACGGATCATGCAGCTGAATTCGTGACAGGATTCTACACGAAACATGGTGATGGTGCATGTGATCTGACGCCATTGACGGGACTGAATAAACGGCAAGGGAAACAACTCTTACGTTACTTGAACGCACCAGAAGTCTTGATTGAAAAAGTTCCGACAGCAGATCTTGAAGAAAACCGTCCGGCACTACCAGACGAAGTGGCACTCGGAATGACATACGAAGAAATTGATGATTACTTGGAAGGTAAGACGATTTCAGAAGCAAGTCAAGAAAAGTTAGAGACGCAGTATAAACGTGTTGGGCATAAGCATCATATGCCGGTCTCACCACTCGATGAATGGTGGAGAGCATAATCAAGAATAAGGAGGCGTGATTTCATGATTGAAATCGCGTCTTTTTTCATGTTCTTCGATTCTTCTTCAATCGTTATGGGAAAAGAAAAGAAATGACGATTGAGGAGGCGGGAGTATGACGATTGGTATCATAGGTGGAGGATTATCCGGCTTGACGGCAGCGGCATTATTCGCAAAACAAGGAACACCGGTCACGCTTTGGGATGCTGGATTACTTGGAGGACGTGCCACCTCTCAAACCGTAAAAGGGTTTACGTTTAATTACGGTGCTCATGCGATTTATGGACGCGATCAATCGATTCTTCGCAAATTAACGAAACAGCTCGGTATCGAAGTGACGTGGTTAGATTTCTCAGCGAGTCGTGCGAAATATGAGTTTTCAGGTCATTTGACGGCAGTTCCTGCGAATGCCTGGGGATTACTAAAAACAGAAGTCATCGAAGGAACGAACAAAGTACGTTTCACATGGGAGATCATTAAAACGATTTTACGAGTCGAACGAGGGGATCCGCTACAATCGATCGGACAATGGTTAAAAACAGAACGAGTCGATGAACAAGTGGCACAGTTGATGCTTGATTTGGCATCAACGAACTTTTTTACGGCAGAACCGGAAAAAATCCCGTCAGACGTCTATTTCGAGTATTATCAAAAACTTTTTCGGACGCGAAAGCCTGTCTCATACATCGAAGGTGGGTGGCAAGGGTTAGTACAGGAGTTGGAACGGATCATCCTAGAGAATCGTGGAGAGATCTTGAAAAAAACAAAAATAACAGCAGTCGAATCGACTATGACAGGATTCTTAGTCCGTGATCGAAAGAAACAAGAATGGAACGTCGAACGGATTATCTTTGCCGTACCACCGCGTGAAATTTTAAAAATGGCGACCCCAACTGTCATTCAACGATTTGTTACACCGTATGCGAGTCATGAACCAGTAGAAGTATTCGTGTATGATCTTGGACTTCACCCGTATATTCAAACACCGTATTCATACATCTACGACCGTTCGCATCGAGCGTTCATCACGGATTTATCGCATTATGATACAAGTCTTGCACCGAAGGATGGTCAAGTCCTTCAAGCAATCGCCTATCTTGAACACGATCGACTTGATGATCCCGATTATATTGGACATGTCCGAACGGGAATCGAACAGATGCTTGACGTTCATTTTGCAGATTGGAGACAACGTATCGTCGCAGAACGAACGATCAAACGAGCAGTCGTACAAGAAATCAAATGGAAAATGGGGCAAACGCCACTTGCGACTCACATTCCGGATCATGCAGGTGTCGCTTTCGTCGGGGACTGGTGTGAAGGTACGGGACAACTCTCAGAGCTTGCGTTCTCAAGCGCCGTCAGCGTCTTCAATCGCTGGACGTGATGTACGATACAAATAAGGAGAAGCTCAAATAGCTTCTCCTAATTTGTATCGTGTTGTCTTACGCTTCATTGTTTGAACGTGCTGGATAGAACGCTAGTACTAAGAGTAATGTAAAGGCAATAAGACTCATCATCGGAATCGTCAAGAAGCCAAAATAGTTGACCCATTTAATGAGACAGCCACTCGTACATAACGCTTCGCCATCGGGTAAGCGCTCAAGGATGACGTGGTACAAGGCGACACCAAAGCCGGCAAGCACATACAGGCGGACGAAGAGCGGATCAATCGTTTTCGACCGGAATAGCGAGATGAGCAAATAAAAGGCTGTCGTATACATGAATAGTCGTTGCCACCAACAGAGCGGGCAGGGAATGAATCCGCGAATTTCACTGAAATAGAGACTGCCAAGCGTTGCAATCGTTGAGATGATGAACATAAAATGATAGCGTGTCATATGTATCGTCCTTTCTAACGTGTTAAACTAATGCCATCTTATATCATGAGGAGTCGAATCTCACATTGCAAGTGTCGGAAATGGAAATGTTGATCACCTTATCGGAAGAATTGAATATGAGGCGCGCTGCTGAACGATTATTCGTCTCGCAACCTGCACTTAGTCAACGTCTCGTTGCGATTGAAAGACGCTGGGGAACAAAATTATTCATTCGTTCATCGCGTGGGTTAAGCATCACACCACAAGGAGAAAAAGTAATCGGTCTCGCAAAAGAGATGAATCGGAAGGAACTCGAGTTAAAAAGTGAATTGACAGCAGAAGAAGGTGCCGTTTATGGGACGCTTCGGATTGCCGTCGCTTCCATCATGGGGCAATACTGGCTCCCGCGTGTCTTAAAACGATTCGTTGAGCGTTATCCGCATGTCCGTGTCCAGCTTGTCACGGGGTGGTCGAGTGAGATGATGCGTCATATGTTAGAGGAACATTTTCATATCGGGATCATTCGTGGAAACCCGGACTGGAAAGGTGTCAAAGAACGTCTTTTCTCGGATCCGCTCTATTTAGTCGATAGTGAGCTGACGTCGATTGAACAATTGCGCGTGACGGATCGACCGTTCATCCAGTTCAAGAGTGATTCGACATACTACCAAGAAATTTTAGAGTGGTGGCAAGATCGGTTCGCAAGCCCCCCCTCTCGGACGCTGGTCGTCGATCAAATCGAGACATGCAAGCAGATGGCTCTACATGGAATTGGATTTGCGATTTTACCCGAGTCGACGATCCAGCAATCAAATGAAGTCATGCAGCTTCCGTTAAAAACATCGTCCGGAAAGATATTAAAGCGAGATACATGGATCTTGTCTACGGAATCGATGCTTGAGCTGAAACAAGTTCAAGCATTTTGGGACATCGTAAAAGAAGAAGGAGGAAGTCAGTCAGATGGAATACGCCATTGAAATGCGGCGCGCGCTTCATAAAATACCAGAACCAGGGTTCAAGGAATTTAAGACGCAAGCTTTTATATTGGAACAAATTCGTGCTTATCCACCAGATCGTGTCACGTATGACACGTTTGAAACGGGTGTTTTCGTTCGAGTGAAAGGATTGACTGGGAATCGGACGATTGGGTACCGGGCAGACATTGATGGGTTACCGATCGAAGAAGCGACAGGTCTTCCATTTTGCTCGGAACATCCAGGCTTCATGCATGCCTGTGGTCACGATATGCACACGTCGATTGCGTTAGGATTAATGAAACGAATCATTGAATTGCCGGTCATGGATGATGTCGTCTTTTTATTCCAACCAGCGGAAGAAGGTCCGGGCGGGGCAGAACCGATGATTAAAAGTCCGTTGTTTGAAAAATATCGTCCAAGTGAGATGTATGGTCTTCATGTCGCACCGGAATATCCAGTCGGTACGATTGCGAGCCGTCCTGGCGTCTTGTTCGCGAGTGCTCGAGAAGTCCATATCACGATCTATGGTCAAAGTGGTCACGCGGCATTTCCTCATTTGACGATTGATACAGTCGTTGCGCAAGCAGCCTTGATCATGCAATTGCAAACAATCGTCAGCCGATCCATCAATCCGATGAACTGTAGCGTCATCACGATCGGAAAGGTCGATGCTGGGATTCGGGAAAACGTCATCGCCGGTAGAGCTGTTCTTGACGGAACGATGCGCGCACTCAATGGAGAAGACATGGAAAAACTGGAACGACGCGTTCGTGACATCATCCGGGGAATCGAAGCTTCGTTCGGCGTCAAGATTGATCTACAATTCGGAAATCGTTATTACGAGGTCGTCAATGACCGACACATCGTTGATAAATTCTCATCATTCGTCAAGATGAATGCGAACTACATCGAATGTGATGCAGCAATGACAGGAGAAGACTTTGGATTCATGTTGAAGGAAATTCCAGGAATGATGTTTTGGCTCGGAGTCGATAATCCGACATCTGGACTTCATCAACCAACTTTGAATCCAGATGAATCCGCAATTCCATTTGTGATTGATTTACTCGACCATTATTTCCGAGAATATGTTTAAAAAGTTTTATGAAATAATGAAGGACATACTGCTTTCCCTTTCGAAATCAAGAAGCTTTCCCTTTCGAAATCAAGAATGGGAAAGCTTTTTATATATGTAAGAATAGGAGTTTTCGAACATTTTGTGAAAAAAATCACGTGCACATGTGAACAATTTGTTACATCAAACATTATAAACAGACATAAAGGGTTATGTTCTCTATGATACGGTTATAGACCATATAGAGAAGTATGTTTTAGGAAGAGGGGGCTATATACATGTTCAATGATCCCGTATTGCTCAGTCGATTGTTGACAGGGCTCACATTAGCGTTTCACATTATATTCGCGACGATTGGCGTCGGGGTACCGCTCATGGTACTCGCAGCTGAATTCATCGGTCTGAAACGCAAAGATCCGGATTATATTTTATTAGCAAGACGGTGGACGCGTGGATACGTCGTTACCGTCGCAGTCGGTGTCGTGACAGGGACGGCAATTGGATTGCAATTATCACTACTTTGGCCGTCACTCATGCAAGTGGCTGGTCAAACGATCGCATTACCGCTATTCATGGAAACATTCGCATTCTTCTTTGAAGCGATTTTCCTCGGTATTTATCTGTACACGTGGGATCGGTTCAAAAACCCATGGTTACACTGGTTGATCGGGATTCCGGTCGTCATTGGTGCGACAGCATCAGCATTCTTCATTACGACGGTCAACTCTTTCATGAACTCACCAGAAGGGTTTAAGATCGTCAACGGAACGCTAACGCAAATCGAACCATTAAAAGCAATGTTCAATACAGCAACACCTACAAAAGCAACACACGTCATCGTATCGGCTTATTTAACAGTCGCATTCATCTTGGCGGCAATCGCGGCGTTCCACTTACTCCGCAAAAAAACACTCTCAGCAGCGGAGACGGCTTATCATAAAAAAGCTCTTCGTCTCACTGTCATGGCCGGTTTGATTTTTGCCTTCTCGACGGCACTTGTCGGAGATTTCTCAGGGAAATACTTGGCAAAATACCAGCCAGAAAAACTTGCAGCTGCTGAATGGCATTTTGAAACGACAAGTGAAGCCGAGTTGATCTTTGGTGGGATACTTGATCAGCAAGAAGACGGCAGTTATGAAATTAAGGGAGCCGTCAAAATCCCATATGCACTTTCAATTCTTGCAGGTGGAGCTCCAGATACAGAAGTTATTGGTCTAAATGAGTTTGCTAAAGAAGATCAAGCACCGCTGATCGTTCACTATTTCTTCGATATCATGGTCTCGATTGGTATGTATTTGGCTGCCATCTCTGCGTTGTTCATCTTGGCATTCCGTTTGAAAAAATTGAATCCGTATAATAAATGGATTTTAAGAGGTGTCTTCATCGGTGGACCTCTAGCGATGATTTCAATTGAAGCAGGTTGGATGTACGCTGAAATTGGTCGCCAACCTTGGACACTTTACGGCATCATGCGGACTGCAGATGCGGCGACGACGTCAACTGCTGTTGGTCCGATGTTGATTCTATTCAGTGCCTTGTACTTGATGCTTGGTACGATTTGTACAGTCGTATTATTACGGATGTTCAAGAAAAACCCGGTTGGTAAAGAACTTCAAGAACTTGCTGAAAACCACCACGCGCGTGGGGAAGCTATGTTCGTGGATGATAACAAGTAAGGAGGGAACGATTTGGACGTTCAAACACTAGGAATTACGGTCCTTTGGACTTTCCTGTACGGATATCTCATCGTTGCCTCAATTGACTTCGGTGCTGGATTTTATGCCTTTTATTCAAAATATACGAAGCGGGATCATTTAACGAATCGATTGATTCTTCGTTATCTCTCACCAGTGTGGGAGGTAACGAACGTCTTCTTCGTATTCTTCTTCGTCGGACTAGTCGGGTTCTTCCCGGATACCGCTTATTATTTCGGTACGGCACTGCTTGTGCCAGCCTCAATCGTTCTTGTATTGATTGCAATTCGCGGTAGCTTCTATGCATTTGCCAATTATGGATCAAACGACAGCATGTTCTATACGTTCTTATATGGAGCAACTGGTCTATTGATTCCGGCGGCGATGTCAACGACATTGACGATCAGTCAAGGTGGTTTTATTCGTAAAACGAATGAAACAGTCGAGTTTTTAGGAACAAAATTATTTACGAACTTTTACTCTTGGTCGGTCGTAGCACTCGCTATCGTATCCGTCCTCTATATCAGTGCGATGTTCCTGTTGTTCTACGCAGATAAAGCGAAGGATGAAGGGGCTACTCCGCTAATTCGTAAATGGGCACTCTTCTGGAGTGGTCCGACGATTCTTGTCTGTGCACTCGTCTTCTTTGGATTGAAAAATCAAGCGGCATGGCACTATGAGAACATCTTAAACGGGAACTGGTGGTGGTTCGCTGCTAGTTTCATCTTCTTCCTCGTTGCGGTGACACTCGTCTACATGAAGAAGAATTACGGCATTGCTTTCGTCGCGGTCATGTTACAGTATGGAGTGGCATGGTTTGGTTACGGTTATACGCACTTACCATACATCTTGTATCCATATATCGATATCAACAAAGCGGTCGTTAACGAAACAATGGCTTCCGCACTCGTCGTTGTCTTCATCTTCGGACTCTTACTCTTGATTCCGGCGTTGTACTTGATTTTACGACTCTTCTTGTTCGATAACGATTATGTACGTGGGAAATCCTCAAAATAATGGATGAATAAACGCCTCTGCGAATCGCAGGGGCGTTTATAGTATTTTTAAAATGAATCGGGTACACTACTAAGGAAGAGCGATTGTGAAGGAGAGTTGTGAAAATGAATGGAGAGTTTGCAGTAATTGGACTAGGGCGCTTTGGTGGCTCGATCGTCCGAGAACTATCAAAAAATGGTTATGATGTTTTAGCGATTGACTCCGACGAGGAGCGCGTCAATGAATTCATGGGAATTGCGACGCATTCCGTCATCGCGGACACGACGGATGAGAATGTCTTAAAAAGTCTAGGAATCCGAAACTTCGATCATGTCATCGTTGCCATCGGGGAAAATATTCAAGCATCCATCTTGACGACATTGATTTTAAAAGAGCTCGGGGTACAATCGATCACCGTTAAAGCGACGAACGATTACCACGAAAAAGTATTACGAAAAATCGGAGCAGATTTCATCGTTCACCCAGAACGGGATATGGGCGTCCGAATTGCGAACGGTTTAATGAGTTCAAATATTCTTGACTATCTCGACTTATCTCAAGAATTTTCGATCGTTGAAATTAAAGTTAGTGATCGGATGGCGAAACAAACATTGATTGATCTCGATCTACGGAGCAAATACGGGGCGAACGTCGTCGCCATTAAACGTGGAGAAAACGTTCTGATTTCTTTACAAGCTGATGAAATGATCGAAAAAGGAGATTATCTCGTCGTCATTGGTGAAAATGAGGATCTCGACCGTCTAGAGCGCGCGATTCATAAAGTGAAGAATTAAAAAAAGCTGAGGCATGCCTCAGCTTTACATCTACTTATTAAATCAGTTGGAACTCTTTTAATCCGTGTGCGATCCCGTCTTCGAGAATCGGTTTCGTGACGTAATCAGCAGCAGCTTTCGTTTCTGGAAGTCCGTTGCCCATCGCAATACCGGTTCCAACGTAGCGGAGCATCTCTAGATCGTTTAAAGCATCACCGAATGCAAAGGTATCTTCGCGGCGAATGTTCGTCAATTTCAGGAATTGTTTGATCCCTTCTGCTTTCGAAGAACCGACATTGATGACATCCATTGCGTGTGGGTGCCAACGAATGAAATCGAATGCGTCATACCGTTTAACATAATCCGCTTCTTCTTCGGCCGTACAGTAAACGAGCGTTTGGAAAACATCATGCGATAAGAAAGCTTCTTCATCGTGAATCGGTAATGGCATGTCGAGATCGCCGAGCGAATCTACGACATGCGTGTCATTTGATTTCGTCGTGAAGCCTTTTGTTTCACCAAGATAAACGAGTGTATGCCCGTTTTCTTTCGCTTGCTGCGTTAAATGCGTTAAATCCGTCTTCGGTTGTGGACGTTTGTAGATGATTTCATTTTGATGAACGACGATTTGCCCGTTATAGCCGATAATCGTATCGATGTTGAGTAGTTCACGGATTCCAGACAACATCGCAGGTCCGCGTCCAGTTGCGAGCGCTACATAAACACCATTTTCTTGAAGCTTACGAATTGCCTGTTTTGTTGATTCCGGAACAAAATGACCATCATGCAATAAGGTTCCGTCGATATCGAAAAAGACGACTTTCTGATTTGCCATGGTTTCACCTTCTCTTTTTAATTGGTCGAAATGACCTGTTCATGTGAAAGTATAGCATAACCAAAAGCGTGTTGCCGGAAGGGAACATGCCGAATAAGGATGAAAAATAGTCCATGTATCGTGTATACTGTACTAAGGACAAAAAACAATGTACTGATAAGGAGTTGCTAGGCATGATTTTTAAAGTATTTTACCAACCGCTTCGTTCGGAAGCACCTGTTCGTGAACGGACAGAAACAATGTATGTAGAAGGGGAAAGCATTCGTGACGTGCGATCAACGATTGACCACCTCAAAGAAATCAACATCGAGTTCATCCGCGAAGTCAGTGGAGAATTTTTGACATACGAACAACAACATCCTGATTTCAAGGTTGCGACGTTCGAATGAAGTTCGTCAAAAACCATCAGGCCGCCGTTTTCGCACTCGGTGGACTCGGGGAAATCGGGAAGAACACGTATGTCGTTCAATTCCAAGATGAGATCATCGTCATTGACGCGGGTGTCATGTTCCCAGAAGATGAATTACTCGGAATCGACTATGTCATTCCAGATTACACGTACTTGATCAAGAACAAGGACAAGGTCAAAGGCGTCTTCATCACACACGGTCATGAAGATCACATTGGCGGTCTGCCTTTCTTGCTTAAACAAGTAAACTTACCGATTTACGCAGGAAAGATTGCGATGGGTCTCATCAAGGTGAAACTTGAAGAGCACGGGTTGCTTCGCAACGCGGAACTGCATGAAATCGATGAAGATTCGATCATCAAGTTCCGGAAGACAAGCATCTCGTTCTTCCGTACGACACACTCGATTCCAAACTCGTTCGGCGTCGTCGTCAAAACACCACAAGGGAACATCGTGCATACAGGGGACTTTAAGTTCGATTTCACACCAGTCGGAGAACCAGCTGATCTAGCGAAAATGGCTGAACTCGGTAAGGAAGGCGTTTTGTGTCTTCTATCGGATTCAACGAACGCAGAAGTGGAAGGGTTTACGATGAGTGAACGTGTCGTTGGGGAAACGATCTCAGACATCTTCCGTAAAGCGGAAGGACGGATCATCTTTGCGACGTTTGCGTCGAACATCTATCGTCTGCAACAAGTCGTCAATGCTTCTGTTGAAGCAGGACGGAAAATCGTCGTTTTCGGACGTAGTATGGACAAGGTCATGATGATTGGTCAAGAACTTGATTTCATCAAAGCGCCGAAGGGTACGATTATCGAACCGAACGAGATGAAACGTTATAAATCAAATGAGTTGACGATCCTTTGTACCGGTTCACAAGGAGAACCAATGGCGGCACTTAGCCGTATCGCAAACGGAACACATCGTCAAATCTCGATCATTCCGGATGATCTCGTCATCTTCTCGTCGTCACCAATCCCAGGAAACGTCGTTTCTGTCGGAAAGACGATCAATCAGCTATATAAAGCTGGCGCAGATGTCATGTACGGTAAACTGAATGATATCCATACATCAGGTCACGGTAGTCAACAAGAGCAGTTGCTCATGTTACGTCTATTGAATCCGAAATACTTCATGCCGATTCACGGTGAATATCGGATGCTGAAGAAGCATATGTCGCTTGCGATGGATGCTGGTGTACCGGAAGAAAACTGTTTCGTCATGGATAACGGTGAAGTACTCGCATTAGATGCGAATGCAGCCGCTATCACCGGGAAGATTCAAGCGAATGCGGTATATGTCGACGGAAAAGGGATCGGAGACATCGGAAACATCGTCTTACGCGATCGTCGTATCCTCTCGGAAGAGGGACTCGTCGTCGTCGTCGTGACGCTCGACTCGAAGACGAATCGTCTCGTCTCAGGACCGGACATCATCTCACGTGGTTTCGTCTACATGCGTGAGTCGGGTAATTTGATTAAAGATGCTGAACGTCTCCTCAAGCGTTCACTTGATCAATCGCTTGCGAACCGGAATACGAAATGGACGGATATCAAACAAGTCATCAATGATACGCTCACACCGTATTTAACAGAAAAAACACAACGTCATCCGATGGTCATGCCGATCATCATGGAAGTCTGATTCAAAAAATCCTCGTCTCCGAAAACGGAAACGAGGATTTTTGTATTACGTAGCAGGACCGTATTCCTTGAACGGTTCTTTTTTATCAATCCGATCGTAAAACATGACGCCATCTAGATGGTCGTATTCATGTTGGCAGACGATTGCTTTCATCCCTTTTAAACGTAATTTTACAGGATTTCCGTTATGATCGATGCCAGTTAGGGTAATACGCATATAGCGCGGTACATGTCCTTCGACTTCACGGTCGACGGACAAACATCCTTCACCGCCAGTTAAATACGTCTGCTCGACGGAATGACTGATGATTTTTGGATTATAGATACCAAATTCCAATAAATCGTCACCATCCGGTAAGCGGATCGCGAACATGCGCTTGTTGACACCGATCTGTGGTGCTGCAAGTCCAATACCGCTTCGTAAGTCGTATTTCTTCGCAATTTCATCATCTTGACTGTTGGCGAGGAACTCGCGCATGAGTCGCATCGTTTCCTTATCCTCATCGCTGAGAGGGAAGGTCACTTCTACTGACCGTTCGTGAAGAGCAGGAACGTCTTCGCGTACGATTTCATTCATGGTGATCATGAACAACACTCCTTTCGTCTACAAAAAGTATAGCATAGGAAAGTGGGGAATGATGACAACTAACACAGTAGGAAAATATCGAATGATACAGAAGATGGAATATTCTAGTTTTGTGATTGAATTCACAATATGAAACGTGAAAAAAATAAAACATTTCCTTTGATTTTAAGGTGTTACAGATTTATACTTGTAACGTAATGAACAAGACACTATTACGTGTCGATTCATGATAATACAGTTTACTCAACTGAATAGGTACACAGACACATGTTCAAAGGATAGTCACACGGGACTTCGTTTTTTGGACACTATTGTCATGTGAGCAAATCAGTCAGAGGAATATTTCGCTGAACGCAGTGAAAGGATGAGGTGAAAAGATGAACGTAAACATGTTTAAAAACGTGGAAGAAAACTTTGAAACGTTCCGCATTCTTGACGAGAAAGGTGAAGTCGTCAATAAAGACGCTATGCCAGACCTCTCGGATGAAGAGCTTACGGAATTAATGCGCCGTCTCGTATACACACGTATCTGGGACCAACGTGCAATCTCACTTAACCGTCAAGGACGTCTTGGGTTCTACGCACCAGTAGCTGGACAAGAAGCGTCAATGATCGGTACACAATTCGCTTTGGATAAAGATGACTGGATTCTTCCTGGATACCGTGATATTCCACAAATGGTCTTCCATGGCTTCCCACTTTACAAAGCATTCTTGTTCTCACGCGGTCACATCACAGGTGGTAAGATTCCTGAAGGTGTTAACGTCTTAATGCCACAAATCATCATCGGTGCGCAGATCGTTCAAGCGGCTGGTGTTGCTCTCGGTCTTAAGAAAAGCGGTAAAGAACAAGTCGCAATCACTTACACAGGTGATGGTGGTTCTTCACAAGGGGACTTCTATGAAGGTATGAACTTCGCTGGAGCTTTCAAAGCACCTGCAATCTTCGTCGTTCAAAACAACCGTTTCGCAATCTCGACACCTGTCGAAAAACAATCTATGGCGAAAACAATCGCTCAAAAAGCTGTCGCTGCTGGGATCAATGGTATCCAAGTCGACGGTATGGACGTTCTCGCTGTATACGCAGCTACGAAACAAGCTCGTGTTGAAGCACTTAACGGTGTTCCGACATTGATCGAAACATTGACTTACCGTTACGGACCACACACACTCGCTGGTGATGATCCAACACGTTACCGTACAAAAGACATGGATGATGAGTACCAAGCACAAGATCCACTCGTCCGTTTCCGTGCTTTCATGGAAGCAAAAGGTCTTTGGAACGAAGATAAAGAGAACGAAGTCATCGAGCAAGCAAAAGCTGACGTTAAGGAAGCACTTGCACAAGCTGACAAAGAACCAAAACAAAAAGTTACAGATTTCATCAACGTGATGGCTGAAAAGCTTCCACAAAACCTGCAAGAGCAGCTTGATGAGTATACAGCAAAGGAGTCGAAATAACCCATGGCACAAATGACGATGATCCAAGCGATCACTGACGCAATGCGCGTCGAGATGAAACGCGACGAACAAGTTCTCTTGTTCGGTGAAGACGTCGGTAAAAACGGTGGGGTATTCCGTGCGACAGAAGGTCTTCAAGATGAGCTCGGCGAAGACCGCGTCTTCGATACACCACTTGCGGAATCAGGTATTGGTGGTCTTGCTGTCGGATTCAGTCTGACAGGATTCCGTCCAATCATGGAAATCCAATTCTTCGGATTCGTATTCGAAGTATTTGATTCAGTCGCAGCACAACTTGCGCGTCTCCGTTACCGTTCAGGTGGTACGTACAGTGCACCTGTAACAATCCGTTCACCATTCGGTGGCGGTGTTAAAACACCGGAACTTCACGCAGATAACCTCGAAGGACTCATGGCTCAGTCACCAGGACTTAAAGTTGTCATTCCTTCAACACCATACGATGCAAAAGGTCTCTTGATCGCGTCAATCCGCGACAATGACCCAGTCGTATTCCTCGAGCACATGAAACTCTACCGTTCATTCCGCGGTGAAGTGCCAGAGGGCGATTACACGATCGAACTCGGAAAAGCTGATGTAAAACGTGAAGGTACAGATGTAACAATCGTCACTTACGGTGCGATGGTACACGCTTCACTTAAAGCAGCTGAAGAGCTCGAAAAAGAAAACATCAGCGTCGAAATCATCGACTTGATGACGATCAGCCCGATTGATATCGATACGATTCTTGCTTCTGTCAAGAAAACAAACCGTGTCGTCGTCGTTCAAGAAGCACAAAAACAAGCGGGTATTGCTGCAATGGTTGCTACTGAAATCCAAGAACGTGCAATCCTTGACCTTGAAGCACCGATCCTTCGTGTTGCTGCACCAGATACAATCTTCCCATTCGCACAAGGTGAAGACGTCTGGATCCCAGACCACAAAGATATCGTTGAGAAAGTCAAAACTGTCTACAATTTCTAAGAGCATTTCGGAAAATAAGGAGAGGGTTCCATTCTCTCCTTGCTTCCGTTTTTACAGATAACAATCGACTAGAAGAGTGAACTAAAAGGAGGCATATTCAAATGGGTTTATTTGAATTCAAATTGCCGGATATCGGTGAGGGTATTCATGAAGGTGAAATCGTAAAGTGGTTCGTAAAAGCGGGCGACACTGTCAAGGAAGACGACGTTCTTCTTGAAGTACAAAACGATAAAGCAGTCGTTGAAATCCCATCACCAGTTGATGGTACTGTTAAAGAAGTAAAAGTTGACGAAGGTGTCGTAGCTGTCGTTGGCGACGTCCTCATCACATTCGAAGTCGAAGGCGAAGGTTCTGCTCCTTCTGAAGAAGCAGAGCAACCAAAAGCTGAAGACAACGCGAAAGACGTTCAAGATACGGATCAAAAAGTGGAAGACAAACCAAACGAGGTTCAAATCCATAAATCAGAACGCGTCATCGCGATGCCATCTGTCCGTAAATATGCACGTGAAAAAGGTGTCGACATCCGTGAAGTCCAAGGTTCTGGCGACAACGGTCGTGTTGTTAAAGAAGACATCGATGCATTCGCAAACGGTGGACAAACTTCTGAAGCACCAGCAACAGAAGAAAAAGCACCAGCTGCAGCTGCTTCTGCACCAAAAACAGAAGTTAAGCCTTACGTTGCTGCTCAACCTGAACTTGAAACACGCGAGAAAATCAAAGGAATCCGTAAAGCGATTTCGAAAGCAATGGTTAACTCGAAACATACAGCTCCACACGTAACACTCATGGACGAAGTTGATGTTACGAACCTCGTAGCACTCCGTAAAAACTTCAAAGAAGTTGCGGCTGCTCAAGGTACGAAATTGACTTACCTTCCGTTCGTCGTAAAAGCATTGACTGCTGCTGCTAAGAAATACCCAGCAATCAACGCATCAATCGACGATGTAAACGAAGAAATCGTCTACAAAAACTACTTCAACATCGGTATCGCTGCAGATACAGACAACGGTCTTGTCGTACCAGTCGTTAAAGATGCAGATCGTAAATCGATCTTCTCACTCGCTGACGACATCAATGACCTTGCTGGTAAAGCACGCGAAGGAAAACTTTCTGGCGACGAGATGAAAGGTGGATCAATCACGATCACTAACATCGGTTCTGCTGGCGGTCAGTGGTTCACACCAGTCATCAACCACCCAGAAGTTGCAATCCTCGGTATCGGTCGTATCGCTGAAAAAGCGGTCGTTAAAAACGGCGAAATCGTTGCTGCACCAGTTCTTGCACTTTCATTCAGCTTCGACCACCGTCTCATCGATGGTGCAACTGCACAAAACGCGCTTAACTTAGTTAAACGTCTATTGAACGACCCACAACTTCTCATCATGGAGGGATAAGCAATGGTAGTAGGTGAATTCGCACAAGAAACAGATTTACTCGTAATCGGGGCTGGCCCTGGTGGTTACGTTGCTGCAATCCGCGGCGCGCAACTCGGTATGAAAGTAACAATCGTTGAACGTGAAAACGTCGGCGGTGTCTGCTTAAACGTTGGATGTATCCCGTCAAAAGCCTTGATCACTGCAGGACACAACTTCCAGCATGCTAAAGGTTCAAGCGATATGGGGATCACTTCTGAGAATGCAACTGTCGATTTCTCGAAAGTTCAATCTTGGAAACAATCTGTCGTCAACAAATTGACTGGCGGCGTTAGTGGTCTTCTTAAAGGGAACAAAGTTGAGACTGTCGTTGGGGAAGCTTACTTCCAATCAGAAGATACAGTTCGTATCATCAACGAAGATTCTTCGACTCCTTACAAATTCAAGAAATGTATCATCGCGACAGGTTCGACTCCAATCGAACTTCCAGCTTTCAAATGGTCAAAACGCGTTCTTTCTTCAACAGGCGCATTGAACCTTCCTGAAATCCCGAAAAAACTCATCGTCATCGGTGGCGGATACATCGGGATGGAGCTTGGTACAGCGTATGCGAACTTCGATACAGAAGTCGTCATTCTTGAAGGAACAAAAGACATCCTTTCTGGTTTCGAGCCTGCTATGACGCAAGTCGTTAAGAAAAAGCTCAAACAAAAAGGTAACATCACAATCCACAACGAAGCACTTGCTCAAAGTGTGGAAGAGTCGGAAGATGGCGTTAAAGTAACATTCGAAGTCAACGGTGAAGCACAAACAGTTGAAGCGGACTACGTCCTCGTTACTGTTGGTCGCCGTCCGAACACTGGTGATCTTGGTCTTGAAATGGCAGAAGTTAAAGTCAGCGACCGTGGTCTTGTCGAAATCGACGATCAGTGCCGTACTTCAAACGAAAACATCTACGCAATCGGTGATATCGTTCCCGGACCACCACTTGCACACAAAGCTTCATTCGAAGCTAAAATCGCTGCTGAAGCAGCTGCAGGACACCCTGCATACCTCGACTACAGCGCGATTCCAGCGGTCGTCTTCACAGACCCAGAACTCGCTACAGTCGGTTACACGGAAGCACAAGCAAAAGAAGAAGGACTCGACTACATCGCGTCTAAATTCCCTTACGCTGCGAATGGTCGTGCACTTGCACTCAACGAGCCAGACGGCTTCTTGAAAATGATCACTCGTAAATCAGATGGTCTCTTGATCGGCGCGCAAATCGCTGGTACAGGCGCTTCTGATATGATCGCTGAAATGGGACTCGCAATCGAGTCTGGTATGACAGCTGAAGATATCGCACTCACAATCCACGCGCACCCATCACTTGGTGAAATCGCAATGGAAACTGCTGAAGTTGCAATCGGCAGCCCAATCCACATCATTAAATAATATTGAAACACCTCATTCGCGGGGAGCCGACCGTGAATGAGGTGTTTTTTGTTTGGGCTTGATTCAAAAAAGGAAAAGGAAAAGTAAAAATTGGAGAGGGTGGACGCACATGGAATCCGTGACTACCTTGGAGGAGCTGTATTACGTATCAGAGATGGATAAGGTTCGTTTTGTCGGCTGGACGACTGCACTCGCCCGCTATGATTTTGCTGTCGTCTGTACAGGACAATTCTTCGGGAAAGTACTCGTCGTCAGTTTAACCGGTGGTCAGTCAGCGTTACTCGATCAACAGGATGTGTTGAATGGAGATGTCTTAGTTCGTACATTTGCGATTGAACGAGAGGATGTCGAAGTAATTGGTGAAGCACTCGCAGCATTCATTCCTTGTTCACCAAATGATGAGTACGCAGAATGAAATGACTAAAAAAGCAGTAATCCTCATTGAATAAGGATTACTGCTTTGTCTTGTTTTTACCGAATCGCATTCGATTGTTGAATGACTTTGATTGTCTCGAGTGAATGGTCCTCAAGGCCTTGAACCGGAAGACCAGCTTCGATGTTTTCTTTAATATAGGCAAGATTGTCTGCCGTAATCATTTCGCCTGGAATGAAGATTGGGATGCCAGGTGGATATACCATCATGAATTCAGCTGAAATCCGCCCGACCGCATCAATCAACGGAATCGTCTCTGTCTCTTCATAGAATGCATCACGAGGACTGAGAGCGAGTGCTGGGATGTCTGGAAGAACAATCGAATGATCAGTCGTTTCAGCGCCATTATTTTGATAACGTGCAACCAGTAATGACATCGCATGGAGAAAGGCATCAATCGTCTCTTCCGAGTCACCAGACGTAATGATGACGAGGATGTTGTTCAAATCTGAAAGTTCAACTTCAATCCGATGTTCTTCACGTAAAAACTCTTCAACAAGGTGACCGGAAATACCAAGTCCTTTGACGGAAACGAGCACTTTCGTAGGATCAAAGGCAAACGTCGCACTCGAATGAAGATCGGATTCGCCGAAAACAGCGAGATAAGGAAGCTTCGCTAATCCAAAACGCATCCGTGTCGCAAGTTCAAGTGCCCGACGATTCATCGCTTCACCATTGATCGCAAGATGACGTCGTGCACAGTCAAGAGATGCGAGCAATAGGTAGGATGTCGATGTCGTCGTCAACATCGAGAGCACCGCTTGAACTTTATCTGGAGAAACAAGTCCGCGACGAACGTTCAGGACAGAGCTTCCAGTGAGTGACCCACCGAGCTTATGCACGCTGGTTGCGGCAAGATCAGCTCCTGCTTGCATCGCAGACAATGGCATATCTTCGTGGAATGCGATATGAACGCCGTGTGCTTCGTCGACGAGTACCGGAATACCTTTACTATGGGAAAGCTTGACGATACTCTCTAAGTCGCCAGCAACGCCGAAATAGGTCGGGTTGATGACGAGAACTGCTTTTGTATCGGGATGAAGTGCAAGGGCACGTTCTACCGCGCTTGGTGTGATGCCGTGCGCGATTCCGAATGTCTCATCAAATTCAGGGTGAATGAAAATCGGATGCGCACCAGAAAGAACGATAGCTGACATCACCGATTTATGCACGTTCCGAGGAACGAGAATTTTATCATCAGGTCCGACGACACTCATGATCATTGCCATGATTGCCGTTGAAGTTCCTTGTACGGAAAAGAACGTTTCGTCGGCGTGGAAGGCTTGAGCGGCCAATTGATGAGCTTCCTTAATGATTGCCTTTGGATGATGAAGATCATCAAGGGGAGCGATATTGATTAAATCGATATCGAGCGCATTCTGACCGATGAACGATCGAAAGGCTGGATCCATTCCTTGACCATTTTTATGACCGGGAATATGAAATTGAATTGGTTGACGTTTCGCATGCGCGAGTAGCGCATCGAATAAAGGTGTATCGAGCTGTGTTAAGCTTTTTGTTTGCACCAGATTTCCCCCCTTAAAACCGAATAAAAATACAATCAAACAAGCTAACTATAACAAGTTTTCGGACGGTTGCAACTGTTTTATGCTTCTTTTCCGTGTAAAATAGAAAAGTGCAGAAAGGAAGTGGGAATGATGGCATTGAATTATCCGCTCAATTCCGATTGGTCGACTGAAGAAATCGTGAAAGTCATCGACTTCTTTAATTTAGTCGAACAAGCGTATGAATCAGGCGTTGAACGACAGCGGTTGCTCGAAGCATATCGTGAATTCAAACAGATCGTCACCTCGAAATCCGAGGAGAAGCAATGGGATCAGTTTTATGCGGAAGAGACAGGTTGCTCGAGTTATCGGACGATGCAGCAGGCGAAACGTCAAGAAGAATCAATCGTTCGCATGAAGAAATAATTAGACCATGAAGATAAGACTCCTGTGCGAACGCGTGGGAGTCTTATCTTTTAATCCGACTGGAAATGTGCGGGAAATGATCAACATTTGTTTAAAGTGGAAAGGAAGCGGCTATATACTACATACAAGACGTTGACCTTACAAATATGTGAAACTGTATTTTTTAAAATTAGATGCTTTACATCTAAGTTGAATCGTACTATTATAGATTCAATCCACTAATAAGTCGCAATTGTCTGACAAATTAAACCTCTGTTTATCCCGCGAAGGAGTGTGGTTACTGTGAAACAAGTGATAGAAGCATACAAGAGAAAAGATGCAGAAAAACGCATTCCTGTATTGCGTCTCGAAATCGATTATGAGCTTGCTACATTACACGATGCGATGGTGGCAAGTGACGCAGAAGCTGTTGGCGCAAGTAAAGAGCGCCTCGAAAAATATCGTCAAGAGATGGTACGTCTTGAAGCTTGATTTCAACGTTCCGATCTCTACCTTATAATAAAATATCAACTCTTCAACCAGCGAACTGTTCGCTGGTTTTCTTTTTTTGTTACTATAGAAGAAGCTGGAAACAACGATGAAGGAGTGAACTCAAATGCAGATTGAGTTGGATGCGATAGATTTGATCAAACGAGCGGGAAAGTACATTCGCGAAAAAATTGATGGTTCGTATCACGTCGAACAAAAAACCGGAAAAAGTGATTTAGTGACGGAGATTGATCAAGCCGTCGAGGATTTATTGATTCAAGGTATTTTAGATCGCTATCCGAATCATCATATTTATGGGGAAGAGGGACGAATCGCTCGACCTGATACACTCGAAGGCACGATCTGGTTCGTTGATCCGATTGATGGAACGATGAACTTCATTCGTCAAAAACGAATGTTTGCCATCTCGATCGCGATCATGATAGATGGTGAGTTACGTTATGGTTTCGTTTACGACGTCATGGCTGACGAGTTGTTCCATGTCATCAAAGGGCATGGTGCTTATCAAAACGGCATACGATTACCACAAATCGAGGAGCGGAGTGTTAAAGAAGCAATCATCTGTATGAATGCGACCTGGGTGACACCAAATCGTCGGATCAATACGGATCGTCTTGCACCACTCGTGCGACATGCCGTCGGAGTGCGAGCGATCGGTGCAGCATCACTTGAACTTGCATGGACAGCTGCAGGACGTGTTGATGGGTATATCACGATGCGTAATATGCCTTGGGATTACGCAGCCGGTCAGTTATTGATTGAAGAGGTCGGTGGGCGTGTCGGAACGATCACAGGTGAATCGATGTCATTTCTCGAACAAACGAGTGTGCTAGCAGGGAGCCAGACGTTCGTTAAAGATGTTTTGACATTCGTACAAACACAAGAAGATTGAAAAAAGGTTTCTTTCGTTTTAAACGAAAGGAACCTTTTCGGTCATGCTTGTTTTCGTAAACGTGCCTTTAAGACGAACCCAGCACCCATCGCAACAATCATCAAGATGACAGAAGCAATCGTCATCGGAACGTTTTGTTCCGCGATGAAGATGCCGATGGCTGCCATGGATCCTACGGCAAGCATAGCGAGTAATAAAAATAGCAGACGCATGTTTTTTCCCCCTCTACCCGTGAGTACGTTAACAGTGTAGCGTGAATGAAGGATAATGAAAAGGCTTTCGGAGTGATGTCGAATCTTAGTCATTGCCAATTAGGACTCTACCTGTGCTATACTCTTAAAGTTGACCGAAAGTATGATAAGATTTATTTAAATGAATAGAAAGAGGTACACACCTATGACAACATTAGTACGAAATGATTTACGCAACGTTGCGATCATCGCCCACGTTGACCATGGTAAAACAACATTAGTCGATGAGCTTTTAAAACAGTCTGGTACGTTCCGTACGAACGAACAAGTCGAAGAACGCGCAATGGACTCAAATGACATCGAGCGGGAACGTGGAATCACGATTCTTGCGAAAAACACTGCAATTGACTACAAGAACACACGCATCAACATCGTTGATACGCCAGGACACGCCGATTTCGGTGGAGAAGTTGAGCGGATCATGCGTATGGTTGATGGCGTCATCCTCGTCGTCGATGCACGTGAAGGCTGTATGCCACAAACACGTTTCGTTTTGAAAAAAGCACTCGAGCAAGGACTTCAACCAATCGTCGTCGTCAACAAAATCGACAAACCGATGGTCCGTCCTCTTGAAGTCGTCGACGAAGTTGTTGATCTCTTGATCGACCTCGGAGCTGACGAAGATCAACTCGAATTCCCAGTCGTTTATGCATCGGCAGTCAACGGCTCAAGTTCATTTGAACCTGAATTAGAAAAACAAGAAGATACAATCACGAACGTTCTTGATTTGATTCTTGAGCACACACCAGCACCTGTCGATAACACAATGGAGCCGCTTCAGTTCCAAGTGACGATGCTTGACTATGATAACTACCTCGGACGGATCGGTGTCGGTCGTGTCTTCCGTGGAGAAATCAAAGTTGGCGATAGCGTTTCGCTTTCGAAACTTGACGGCTCAACGAAGAACTTCCGTGTTACGAAGTTGTTCGGTTACTTCGGTCTAAAACGTGTCGAAATCGAAACAGCAAAAGCTGGAGATTTGATCGCGATCGCTGGTATGGAAGATATCAACGTCGGTGAGACGGTTTGCCCGACTTCACACGTTGATCCACTCCCATTATTACGTATCGATGAGCCAACGCTTCAAATGACATTCATCGTCAACAACTCGCCATTCGCTGGTCGTGAAGGGGATCTCGTTACTTCACGTAAAATCGAAGAGCGTCTTGAAAAAGAACTCGAAACAGACGTTTCACTTCGCATCGAAAACACGGACTCACCGGACCGCTGGATCGTTTCTGGTCGTGGGGAACTTCACCTCGGGATCTTGATCGAAAACATGCGCCGTGAAGGATACGAAATCCAAGTATCAAAACCGCAAGTTATCATCAAAGAAGAAGAAGGCGTCAAAGTCGAGCCATTCGAACGCGTCGTCATCGATACACCAGAAGAGTACACAGGTTCTGTCATGGAATCGATCGGTCTCCGTAAAGGTGAATTGACGAACATGCAAACAATGGACAACGGTCAAACGAAAATGGAATTCATCGTTCCTTCACGTGGTTTGATTGGTTACCGTAACGAATTCCTTTCTGCTACACGCGGATACGGAATCATGAACCACACATTCGAAGAATACCGTCCGTTCATCCAAGCGGATATCGGTGGACGTCGCAGTGGAGTTATGGTCTCAATCGAAACAGGTAAAGCAACTGCTTACGCGATCTCAGCTCTTGAAGACCGCGGAACGATCTTCATCGAGCCTGGTATCGAAGTATACGAAGGTATGATCATCGGCGAATGTAACCGTGATGTCGATCTCGCTGTCAACGTCGTTAAAGCAAAACAATTAACGAACATGCGTGCATCTGCAAAAGATTCAACGAACGTTCTTAAACGTCCACGTGTCTTCTCACTTGAAGAGTCGTTGACATTCTTGAACGAAGATGAGTACTGTGAAATCACACCACAATCGGTTCGTCTCCGTAAACAAGTCTTGAACAAGAACGAACGTGAAAAGCAAGAAAAACGTCGTCGTCTAGGTAAAGATTGAGTCTTGAACGAATAGGGGGACTGGCAATGAATGCACAAGCTGCCGTTGCTTCTGATTTCTCGAAATACGATATTCCGTTCATCGCGAAACTTCTCGGTATCGGAAGTGATCCGAATAACATCGAAGCGGGATTTTATCCTTTAATGATTACCGTTGTCATTTTGACGCTTGTCGTCTTTAAGTTAGGATTTGCTAAGGAACTGGCATGGTGGAAATCACTGATCGTCTATCTCTTGCTCGCCGTCTTCTCGGCAGCATTGACGCTTGTCTTCTGGACATGGCCGATTCCTGAAGTACTTCTTGCGATGGTCTTCGTACTTGGTATTTATCGCTTCCGGATGTGGATGGTCAAGCGTGAACGTGAACGGACAGCTTCTTGACGGAAGCGTGTCATGAATCAAAAGAACGAATCTCTTCGGAGGTTCGTTCTTTTTTTTGAGCCAATTCAGATGCATGATTTAAAGCGGAGCGGGAACAATGATACTAAAAGGGGGAGAAAACAGTGAAAATAAGGTATGTCATACCCCTGCTGTTAACAGGTATTCTGATGGGCTGTACGCAAACGTCAGAAGAATCGTCAACAGAGGAAACGAATCAGACGACACAAGAAAACAATCAACAGGATTCAGGTGATCAAGAAGCGACGCAATCATCTCAAGCGCAAGAAGGCGTCGTATTTAAAGAGCTAAACGCTCCGTGGAATATCGTCCGAGAAGGAGAGGTATTTTACATCACGGAACGTGAAGGAACGATTGTCAAAGGAGAACAAGATGATTATGAACGGATGCGCCTTCAGCTGAAAGAGGATGTCCTCGCTGAAGGAGAAGGTGGATTGCTTGGGATGGTACTCGATCCTGATTTTAAGGACAATAAGACAGCATACGTCTACCATACGTACGCCAAACAAGGACAAGCGACGAATCGCGTCATCGCGATAAAAGAAGAGGGCGACCAGTGGACGGAAGAACGTGTCTTACTCGATGATATTCCCGGAGCGACGATTCATAACGGGGGACGGCTGGAGTGGGGACCTGAGGGCGCACTCTACGTCACAGCAGGAGACGCAGCGAATCCCGAACTGGCGCAAGACATTGATTCGTTGGCAGGAAAGATTTTACGCATAACATCTGAAGGGAAACCGTTCGAGGGGAATCAAAAAGGATACGTCTACAGTCTCGGTCACCGGAATCCACAAGGACTTGTTTTCGTCGATGATCAACTGTATGCAAGCGAACATGGACAAAGTGGGCACGATGAAATCAACCGAATCGAACAAAAGAACTATGGATGGCCGACGATTGAAGGGAAAGAACAAGCTGAAGGACTGGTGACGCCGTGGTATGAAGTAGGAGAACAATCTGTTGCACCAAGTGGAGTGGCAACAGCAGAGAATACACTGTATTTTGCAACACTTGTCGGACAGCGATTACAAACGATTGATTTAGAGACGAAGCAAGTCAAGACGGTTGTCGAAAACCAAGGTCGGATTCGAGATGTCTGGATTGACGAGACGTCGATTTACTATATTACAAATAATACGGACGGAAGAGGGAATCCATCGGCAGATGATGATCGACTCGTTCGAATCAATCGATAAACAATAAAAGGTCTGTCAGGGAATTTCCCCGCAGACCTTTTGTTTACCAGTGTTTTCGTTTTGTTTCCCAAGTCGGGTATAAATGGAATTGTCCAGAAGCGTGGCGTTCAAGTGTCCGTTCTTCTACGCGTGATCGACACTCATCACAGATATGGACACGAACAGGTTTATTGCGTAATCGCTTCGCCGTGAAGGACCAATCATCAATCGTTTCACGCTTATCGCAAATCGTACATTTCACTCGCATGTCAGGTCCTCCCTTTTTTTCTTAGTATATCATATTAGAAGATTATTCAGATGTAAAAAAGGGAAACGAGAAGTATATCTCGAAATATCATCACTAAGTCGCAGAGGGGGTGATGTCATGGCAAATAAAGTTGAACAACAGCTCAACTCAGGTCAACTAGAAGCATTATCGCAATTACCACTCGTTTTTTTGATTACGCATGATCAATCCAAACATTGGCCCATCACACATGCAATCAGTTGGGTACATGCGACGGATTCGCAAACGGTTCGTTTTGCAATCGAAGCAGATTCTCATCTCGTTAAAACATTACGAGAGCATCCGGTCTTCACGTTGATCTTTTTTGCTGATCAGTCGACGTACAGCTTAACGTGTACGGACGTCAAGGCGATTACGCCACAAGAAGACCTTCCGTTACCACTCGCTTTTTATGAGGGACGCGTTGAGGAGGTACGTGACATCTTGTTTTACGGAGCAGCTGTCACACAACGACCGACTATTGAAAAAACATACGATGAACAGGCAGCCGAACGGTTAGATCAACTCGTTCATCGCATCCTAAAAGCGTAACATTCATCACAAACTCGACTCTAAAGGGGCGAACGATGGAATGAAAAAAATATACGTACTTGATACCAATGTCATGCTTCACGATCCACTTTCTCTTTTTCAATTCCAGGAGCATGATGTCGTCATACCAGCGATCGTACTAGAAGAACTGGATGGAAAAAAACGCAACATGGATGAAGTTGGACGTAATGCACGAGAAACAGCTCGCATCTTAGACCAATTACGAGAAACGGGGCAGCTTCATGCGGGAGTGCCACTCGGAAACGGCGGTATTCTTCGCGTCGATATTGGAGACTCTATTCATGAAGGTTCGCCGTTTACGCATGAATCAAACGATAATAAGATTATTGAACTGGCGTGGTCGATTCACCGTGAACAACAAACTGAAGCGACACCACGAGATGTCATTCTCGTCTCAAAAGATATCTTAGTCCGCGTCAAAGCGGATGCGTATGGATTAGTCGCTGAAGATTATATGACGGATCATATCGCTGATCTGACCGGTCTTTATACAGGATTTATCGAAGTGACTGTCGATCAGGAATATATTGATGCCTTTTATCAGGATAAACGGCTTTCGGTTGATGTCTTGCCAGAAAAAGTGCAACCGAATGAGTTCGTCATCTTAAAAAGTAACATGTCGAAAGCTTCAGCCATCGCCGTCGTTGATCAGAACCTGCCAATTATCCGGGCACTTTCGATCGATGTCGATCAAGTTTGGGGCGTAATACCACGAAACGTCCAACAACGAATGGCATTTGAATTGTTATTACGTGACGATGTACCACTTGTAACACTCGTTGGTAAGGCAGGTACCGGGAAAACGTTACTCGCACTCGCCGCGGGTCTTTTGCAAGTAGAAGACGAGCATAAATATAAAAAATTGGTCGTTGCTCGTCCCGTCGTACCGATGGGAAACGATATCGGCTACTTGCCGGGTGAAATGGAAGAGAAGCTTCGTCCGTGGATGCAACCCATCTACGATAACCTCGAACACCTCTTCAATACAGGATCAGGAGATGAACTTGGTAACATTCTCGCTGGAATGAAGACGATTCAACTGGAAGCATTAACGTATATCCGGGGACGTAGTATGCCGGGGCAATTCATCATCATCGATGAAGCGCAGAATTTAACGAAACATGAAGTGAAGACGATTTTGACACGTGTCGGTGAAAACTCGAAAATCGTGTTAGTCGGGGATCCGCAACAGATTGATCATCCGTATCTAGATGAGTATTCCAATGGTTTATCCTACGCCGTAGAACGACTCAAAAATGAGAAGATGACGGGACACGTCAAACTCGTCAAAGGGGAGCGCTCGAACTTGGCGCGCCTCGCAGCCGATTTACTATGAAAAAACGTGGTGCGTCTAATCAGGCGCACCACGTTTTCCTTATATGACGGTAACCGTATGAACGGATTTGACGATCCGTTGTCCGTGCAACAAATGAACGGGTCCATCTGCTAACACTTTGCCGTCTTGTGAGAACTGCAAATACACTTCGTCGAGTTGCTCAAGTGGAAGTTCAACCGTTTCTTCGCCTTCAAAACGAATAGCGATCGCATCCGGTAAGAGTTCAGCATTCCGGATGAACGGCGCAAGCGCCATCGCGAATGACCCTTGAAGCGCGGCTTCTTTTTCAGCACGTGTCATCGGACGATTGTGATCCGTACGACTGCCTTCCATGATACCTTTATCCCACGCAGCCCCCATTTTCGCGTAGTAAGCTTCTTGTTCACTTGTGTCGGCTGGTTGCCCGATTTTCTCGATTGCCACCTTTCGTTCATCAAAGATCCAGACTGTCGGATCAATCGTTAACTGATGCCGTACTTTACCGTTAATCGGAAAAATCATTTGTTCTACCCCCTAAATGTGTAAGTCCAACAAATCCATTATACCGAAACGTTGAATTGTTGGCGAAAGTAAGGTAAAGTTTAGCTATAACAGGAACGCGTCATTTGATGAGGAGGGATTGGATTGTCAACTGAAATCGAGACAGTTCATCGCCAGCGCGCTCTTGAGCTACTAGAAGCGGATGCACAAAAAATCCGCCGGTTGATCGAGGTCCAGCTTGCGAATTTAACGATGCCACAATGTCCTCTTTACGAGGAAGTATTGGATACACAAATGTTCGGATTATCCCGTCAGATTGATTTTGCGGTACGTCTTGAACTGATTGATGCGGGTGAGGGGAAACAATTACTCGAATCACTTGAACAGCAATTATCTGATTTACATGATGCGGAGACGTGCTGATTTTCTACTCAAACGTGAAATGCGGCGTTTGGGTATTTTTTTTTAGAAAATGAAAAAAGGACGTGTACATATGTTAGCGAAGTTTAAAGAAAAACGAGCATTTTTTGACTATGGTCTCTTCTTTACGATGCTCATCCTCATGGCGATCAGTACGGTCATGGTTTATAGTGCGAGCGTGTGGAACGGTGGAGATTATGCGAATACGTCCTTCTTTGAGAAGCAGTTGATGTTTGATGCGATGGCTATCGTATTGTTCCTTTTCGTTTCGCAAATAAACCATGAGGTGTTCCGTGGACCAGTGATTCGTTTACTCTTGTACGCGATTACATGGTTGATGTTGATGGCGACGCTGTTTTCGGCACCACTAAACGGGGCTCGTGCATGGTTGAACTTCGGTATCTTCTTGATTCAACCAATCGAGCTTTGTAAATTTGTGCTCGTCGTCGGACTTGCGAGTTATTTTGATCAAAAGCACAAAGGGAAAATGGATGGCGTGATTGGGATCGTCCATCACTTCATCCATCGTCAAATTCCAGCGACGTCTCCAGGAAGACGAATTTTACTTAGTTTCTCGGACTGGATCTTGATTCCGATGATTGTATTACTTGCACCTTACGCGATCATCATTCGCATGCAACCGGATGACGGCGGATTGTTCATTCTGTTACTCATCACGGCTATGATTTTATTCGCAGTTGGATTACCGAGTGGTTACATCATGTTATGTGTCGTCACCGTACCAATTATCTTCTTGTACGCATGGAATAATTTTTCGGATAATCAGATGCAACGGATTCAAGCAAGTTTGAATCCCTTCCTTGATGCAGAAGGTAAGGGATATCAGCTTATCAACTCCGTCATATCAATTGCCCACGGGGGATTATTCGGAGTAGGTCTTGGAAATAGTTTTCAAAAGTATGGTTATCTGCCAGAGCCTGAAACCGACTACATCATGTCGATCATCTCAGAGGAGCTTGGATTCGTGGGTGTTCTCGTCGTGCTTGGTCTATTGTTCTTCTTGATGATTCAAGGGGCAATCATCGCTAATCGGTGTGTCTCACTGTACTCGAGTATGCTCGCGCTCGGTATTTCGGGTATCATCTTCATCCAGACATGTATCAATATCGCGGCGATGTCTGGCCTGTTTCCAGGTACAGGCGTTACCTTGCCATTCATCAGTTACGGTGGATCATCGTTACTTGTCATGAGTACGATGCTTGGTGTGATGGCGAACATTTCCATGCAAAACAAATATCGGATGGCGTATCATAAAGAAGTGCAGACTGCACGTTCGATGAGTGCCACGAGCTCATTAACTAAAGGGGGAGCATCAGTTGACTAAAATCCAGAAGATTCTCGTAGCAAACCGCGGGGAAATCGCGATTCGCGTTTTCCGTGCAGCGACAGAACTCGGTATTCGTACCGTTGCCATTTATTCGCGAGAGGACATGGGTTCTCTTCATCGCTATAAAGCCGATGAAGCGTACCGGATCGGAGAAGGAAAAAAACCGATCGAAGCCTATCTCGACATTGAAGATATCATTGCAACAGCGAAAAAAGCCGAATGTGATGCGATCCATCCTGGTTATGGATTCCTCTCTGAGAATATTGAGCTAGCCAAACGTTGCCGTGAAGAAGGCATCATCTTCATCGGACCGCAAGAAGAGCACCTGTATAAATTCGGGGATAAAGTACGGGCACGGACGACGGCGATTGAAGCTGGTCTTCCTGTCATTCCAGGAACGGATGGTCCGATCTCATCCATTGATGAAGCGTATGCGTTCGCAAAAGAAGCAGGCTATCCACTCATGGTCAAGGCATCGCTTGGCGGTGGTGGACGCGGTATGCGTGTCGTCCGGACAGAAGAAGAGCTTCCAGACATGATTGAACGTGCGAAATCTGAAGCCTTGAAAGCGTTCGGTTCGGATGAGATTTACGTCGAAAAATTAATCGAACGACCAAAACATATTGAAGTTCAAATCATCGGTGATGCCCATGGGAACATCATTCATTTGTTTGAACGTGATTGTTCCGTACAGCGTCGTCACCAAAAAGTAGTCGAAGTGGCACCATGTGTCACGCTATCAGACGAAGGGCGACAAAAGATTTGTGACGCAGCCGTCACGTTGATGAAACATGTCGGATACGAAAATGCGGGTACGGTCGAATTTCTCGTGACACAAGATGAATCGTTCTATTTCATCGAGGTCAACCCACGTGTCCAAGTCGAGCACACGATTACGGAGATGATCACAGGCGTTGATATCGTCCAGACGCAAATTCGTGTTGCTGAAGGCGAATCGTTACATAGCGACCTCGTTGGTATTCCGCAACAAGAAGACATTAAGATGCTTGGGTTTGCAATCCAAAGCCGAATTACGTCAGAAGACCCAGAGAATGGCTTCTTGCCGGATACAGGAAAAATTAAAGCGTATCGTTCACCAGGTGGTTTTGGTGTACGTCTTGATGGTGGGAACGCTTATGTCGGAGCAGAAATTTCACCATATTATGACTCACTGCTCGTTAAAATCTCGACGCACGGTTTGACGTACGATCAAGCTGTCGCGAAGATGCGTCGAAACTTAAGTGAATTCCGTATCCGTGGGATTAAGACGAATATTCCATTCTTAAGCAACGTCTTGAAACACCATGCGTTCGTCAGCGGGGATTACAACACATCGTTCATTGATGATACACAAGAATTATTCATCTTCCCGAAACGTCAAGACCGGGGAACGAAACTATTGACGTACATCGGAGAGGTTTCCGTCAATGGATTCCCGGGAATCGGAAAATTGGACAAGCCGCTTGCGCGTGACGTCCGGATTCCAAAAAATCTCCCGACAGACTATACACCAGGTGCCAAAGCGATTCTCGACGCGGAAGGTCCGGAAGCCGTCGCAAAATGGTTGGCAGCTCAGGAAAACGTTTTGTTGACAGATACGACATTCCGTGACGCCCATCAGTCGCTCCTTGCGACGCGGATGCGGACGAAGGATCTCGTCGCGATTGCAGAGGCGGAAGCGAAACTGCTACCTGAATTGTTCTCTGTCGAAGCATGGGGAGGCGCGACATTTGATGTCGCCTACCGATTCTTATCGGAGGATCCATGGGTTCGTCTGATGAAATTGCGTGAAAAGATGCCGAACGTCCTCATTCAAATGTTGCTTCGTGGTGCGAACGGCGTTGGTTACAAAAACTATCCGGACAACGTCATCCACACGTTCGTCAAGGAAGCGGCGCAAGCAGGAGTCGATGTCTTCCGAATCTTCGATAGCTTGAACAACCCGGAGTCGATTCAACTCGCAATCGATGCGGTCTTGCCGACAGGTAAAATCGCGGAAGCAGCAGTCTGTTATACAGGGGATTTATTCGATGCGAATCGACCAAAATACCACCTGCCGTATTACGTCAATCTGGCGAAACAACTGGAAGAAAGCGGCGCTCATATCATTGCGATCAAGGATATGGCGGGTCTCTTGAAACCGGAAGCAGCCTATGCGCTCGTATCAGCACTTAAAGATGCGGTATCGTTACCAATCCATCTCCACACACACGATGCGAGTGGGAACGGGATTTACACGTATGCGCGTGCGATCGATGCAGGTGTCGACGTCGTCGACGTTGCGGCATCAAGCATGTCAGGACTGACAAGTCAGCCAGCGGGTGGGAGCTTGATTCATGCCTTAAGTGGTCATCCACGTCAACCGCTCGTCTCAGCACAGAAGTTTGAACAGATTTCGGATTATTGGCAGGATGTGCGTCATCTGTACCAAGCATTCGAACTCGATATGATCGCACCGAATCCAACGGTCTATGATCACGAGATGCCAGGTGGACAATACTCGAACTTACAGCAACAAGCAAAAGCAGTTGGACTTGCGGATCGTTGGTCTGAAGTCAAAGAGATGTATGCGCGTGTCAATATGCTGTTTGGAGATATCGTCAAGGTCACACCATCGTCGAAAGTCGTCGGAGACATGGCACTCTTCATGGTTCAACATCATCTGACAGAAGAAGATGTCTTGCAACGCGCAAGTGGACTTGATTTCCCGGATTCAGTCGTCGAACTGATGAAAGGGGAGCTCGGAACACCACCAGATGGTTTCCCGCAAGACGTTCAACAGGCTATTCTCAAGGGAGCTGCTCCGCTGACAGAACGCCCAGGTAAGATGATGGAACCACTCAACTTCGATGCGGTCAAACATGAGTTGTTCGAAAAACTTGAACGTCCAGTCACGGAGTTTGATGCACTCGCTTACGCGCTCTATCCAAAAGTCTTCATGGATTACAGTTCGTACGTCGCGCGATATGGTGACATTTCTGTTCTTGATACGAATACATTCTTCCATGGAATGCGTCTAGGTGAGACGATCGAAGTTGAAATCGAACGAGGCAAGACACTCTACCTCAAGTTGATTCAAATCGGTCAGCCAGACGATCATGGTATGCGGACGATTTATTATGAGATGAACGGTGTTCCTCGTGAAGTTGAAGTCAAAGACATCAGTATTAAGGAAAGTTCATCAAGTCGTCCAAAAGCAGATCGAAGCAATGCGAAACAAATCGGTGCATCAATGCCGGGTAGCGTGCTGAAGGTACTCGTCGAGACGGGTACACGTGTCCGTAAAGGAGAGCAACTTCTCGTCACGGAAGCGATGAAGATGGAAACGACGATCCAAGCACCGGAAGACGGTGAAATTAAAGCCGTCCACGTCAAGGAAGGCGAAGCCATCGCGAGTCAAGACTTACTGATTGAATTCGTATAAGGTCACAACGAAAAACAGGCGCACGCTCGGCGGGCTGCCTGTTTTTCGTTCAATACGTAGTGGGAGAGGATACGATTGAACATTATTTGTTGGGTACGAAGTGATTTTCGATTACATGATAATCACATGTTGGCACGTGCTGTTGAATTACTAAATGAAAATCCGAAGTTGACGGTCGAATTCGTCTTTTGGCTCAATCCGGATTACATCGGAGAATATGAAGCACGGCAACAATATTTCTTCCAAGCACTCGAAATGTTTTCCGATGCCTGCAAAGAGAAAGAGATGCCAATCCGTTTCATCGAAGGGGATGAACAGGCTTTCTTAGACGCAACCGATGATGCGGACATTTTGTTATTTAATGCGGAATATGTCGAACCATTCAAGACGCGAGATGAAAAAATCATTAAAAAGCGTAAAAATCGTCAGACGGAGCGACTACTAGACCGGCATCTTCTTCACCCGCATGATATTAAAAAGCAAGATGGAAAGTTCTATAAAGTATTTACGCCATATAAGAATGCATTCATGAAAAAAGACATTCCTGCACCATACGAAGTCAAGTGGCAAACGCTACGGGATCATTATCAAAAGCGTCAGCACGATAATAGTTTCATCAACGCTTACTTTAAAAAGGCAGAGTCGGAAGCCGTCTTCCATCCTGGTGAAAAGCAGGCGAAACAACGCTTGAAGAAATTCATCGAACAATCGCTTGAAGGTTACGAAGAGAACCGTGATCTTCCTGCTGTTGACGGTACAAGCTTACTCTCCCGCTACTTACGGACTGGAGAGATCGGTATTCGAACGGTCTATGCGGCTGTTCAGGAGGCAAAAGAATCAAAAGGAAAACAGACCTTCATCACGGAACTCATCTGGCGTGAATTCTATTACATGATTTTAATGCATTTCCCGGAATCAAAACGACAAGCCGTCAATACGCAATATCGGGAAATCGAATGGGAGAAAGATGAAGAGGGCTTCAAAGCGTGGTGTGAAGGCAAGACGGGCTATCCGATCGTTGATGCGGCGATGCGACAATTGAATCAAACGGGGTGGATGCATAATCGTCTACGGATGATCGTCGCTTCTTTCCTGACAAAAGACCTGTTAGTCGATTGGCAGAAAGGCGAACAGTATTTCCAGCAGAAACTCGTTGATTACGAAGCGGCATCAAACATCGGGGGTTGGCAATGGGCTGCATCAGTCGGAACGGATGCCGTTCCGTACTTCCGCGTCTTCAATCCGACGACTCAATCGAAGAAGTTCGATAAGGATGGCGAGTTCATTCGAAAGTATGTCACGGAAATCAAGGATTTATCAAAGCAGTATATTCATGAACCGACTGCTGAGCAACGCAAGGATTATGGCTATCCAGAACCAATCGTCGCACACGACGAAGCGCGAAAGCGTGCGATTGCTCGATTCAAATAATGAAAAAAGGATGTCCCTCAAGCGAGGAACATCCTTTTTTACGACCTTATTGAAGACGACTGTTTGCCTTGCGCGTTCGGAATGCATGGTACGTCAAGTAAGATAAGACACCGAAGTAACATGTGATCAAGAAAGCATGGAGTAACGGCACATACGTTGCATGTCCACCAAGAACGATCCAAGCCCCAGTGGCGACTTGGCACGAGATGAAGAACGTCGCGAACGCCATACCAATCGTTGTCGTCCGGTGTTTTAAGCGAATCGCAACGACATGGACGAATAAGGTGAACAAGAACAATAGTCCTGCCATGATCCGGTGAATCATCTGCACCCACGCTTCGAACGTCATGGACGGTTGAGAACAGACAGGCCAACCAACGCAAGCATATGTAGCGCCGACGTGGCGTACGTAAGCACCGGTATATACGACGATCAGCGTATAGATGAGTAGAGCGTATAAGAGTTTCCGTAAGAATGCTGGGACCGATTCCCTGAATTCCTGACCCGGACGCTCCATGATCAACAACGTCAAAATCAACAGCGAAGCAAAGGAAATCAAGGAGATACCGAAGTGTAACGCCATGACGAGGTCCGATTGTTGCCAAACGACAGCACCAGCGCCGACGATCGATTGAATCAACATGAAGATGAAAGCAAGAAACGCAAAGATCTTCGTATCGAGTCGATCCTTGAAGGCAACGAGCGTCCAGAGACATAAGGCGATGATTAAGAGTCCAACGACTCCAGTTACAGCACGGTGGCTATATTCAATCATCGTTTCAACACTTGGGTTCGTCGGAATGAGTTCCCCATGACAGAGTGGCCAATCCGTTCCGCAACCATCTCCCGAATCCGTTTTTGTGACTGTCCCACCCATCAGTAAGACGATCATCATCGTAAACGTGACGAAGGCTGAAAACATCGAAAGCTTTCGATTCAAGATTTGGACACCACCTTTCTAAAAAAATACGAAATACATGGATTTCCATAGGTCTAGTATCGCATAAAAAGTACTGAAAGGGTTGCAATCTTTTAGAACAACGCTATTCTAGTATTAGGTAAATATGGTGAACTGTGATGAAAATCACATAGATTTCACATTTTGTTCATTATGTCGAAAGTATTTTCATACGTCACGGTCCTCGATATGTGGTATCTTTTATAGAGAAAAGGGCGTTTCGTGGCATGTCTGTGTTATTTCTGTGAAGAAATTACGTGAAGCCTAGGTGCTAAACGGAAGCAGACGGTGAAAAGGAGGGAACAGCATGGCGAAAGTTACTGGAGAGGCACTGGATATGGCAATCGAGCAAGCAGATCAGCCCACATTCAAGGACTATATTACCCTAGCAAAAATGGGGATTGTCCGTGCCAATCTAATTACGGTCTTCGCAGGGTATGTCGTAGCGGCATCGTACATAACGGATGATGTCCTGTTGTATCTATGGCAAACCAAGTGGATGTTACTGTGGACGCTTCTCGGGAGTGGATTGGTCATTGCCGGAAGTTGCTACCTCAATAACTACATTGACCGGGACATCGATTACAAGATGGAACGGACGATGGGAAGACCAAGCGTTACTGGGAAGATGGATGGACAACGGATACTCGCACTAGGACTCGGTATTCTTGCGACCGGTACGGTATTGTTGTTGATCGTCAACCATGTGGCGGCAGTGTTCGGATTGATCGGATCATTCGTTTACGTCGTGATTTATACGATGTGGTTAAAGCGGACGCACACGATCAATACAGTCGTAGGTGGTATTTCAGGAGCTGTGCCACCAATCATTGGATTTGCGGCAGTCACTCCGACGCTTCACATTGATGCGTGGATTTTATTCCTCATCATGTTCGTGTGGCAACCACCACATTTCCTTGCACTCGCGATGCGACGGACAGAGGAGTATCGGGCAGCAGGTATCCCGATGTTACCTGTCGTAAACGGATTCGCGATCACGAAACGACAAATTGTATGGTGGATTGCAGTACTCATTCCATCATCACTCCTCTTAGCACACTATGGCATCATCTACATGATCGTCATGGCATTGCTCGGTGGATATTGGCTCTATATGGGACTGAAAGGTCTGAAGATCCAAGATGAACAAGCCGAAATCAAATGGGCGTCGAAGATGTTCTTCTTCTCACTTTTTTATTTCACGGCTTGGATCGTGACGGTCGTACTCGTTTCTCTCTAAAACGATTTGACATAATTCACGTACACCATTACGAAAGACAAAATTGGGGACAAAGAAAGTGGGGATGGTTGTGAAAAAATCAGTAAAAATGCTCTTCCGGCTTCTTCCAATCGGCTTGATGGCACTCATGTTATCAGGTTGTGGAATTCCGGAATTGTCTGCGCTACAGCCTCGCGGAGAAGGCGCTGAGATGCAACTTGAGATCATCAAGCTTAGCTTGTGGGTCATGTTGTTCGTCCTTGCGATCGTAGCCGTCATTTATATTTACGTACTTATGAAATTCCGTCGTAAATCAGGTGATAACACGGTTCCGAAGCAAGTCGAAGGGAACCATACGCTTGAAATCATCTGGACAGTCATTCCGATTCTTCTCTTGATCGTTCTTGCAATTCCGACGATCAAAACAACGGTTGAACTTGCAGATGCAAAAGAAGCGAAGAAAAACGAACAAATCAACGTTACAGCAAATCTCTACTGGTGGGAGTTCGAATACCCAGACAAAGGTGTTTCGACAGGACAAGAACTCGTCATCCCAGTCGGTAAACGTGTTGCTGTTAACTTGACGTCTAAAGACGTCATTCACTCATTCTGGGTACCAGCTCTTTCTGGTAAAACAGATACGAACCCAGGTCTTGAGAACGAAATGTGGTTACAAGCAAAAGAAGCAGGCACTTACTACGGTAAATGTGCTGAGTTGTGTGGTCCTTCCCACGCATTGATGGACTTTAAAGTCGTTGCGATGGAACAGGATGACTACGATCAGTGGTTGAAAGACATGAAATCTGCAAAAGAAGCAGAAACGAAACAGCTCGACAAAAAGAATGAAAAGAACTGGACGACTGGCGAGAAAGTCTATGCTCAGAACTGTCTCAGCTGTCATGGTGGCGGAAAAGTCGCACCTAGCTTGACGAACTTCGGTGACCGTCAACGTATCGCGGGTTACCTCGATCATGATAAAGAGAACCTCGAAAAATGGATTCGCGATCCTCAAAAAGAGAAACAAGGTACGAAAATGCCTGGATTCTCTGAAGATCAGATCAGCGATGAAGAATTGAGCGAATTGGCAGATTATCTATTGGACAAAAAGCTCCAATAATTTTTTAAGGGGGAATCATAGTGGGGACACATACTATGGGTATGCCGCAGAAAAAAAGCGGCATCATGGACTGGCTAACGACAGTCGACCATAAGAAAATCGGGATTCTCTACATCATGTCTGGATTGTTCTTCCTTCTGGTCGGTGGCGTAGAAGCCCTAATGATTCGTTTTCAATTGATTAAACCGATGAACGATTTCGTCAGCGGTGAACTCTTTAACCAATTGATCACGATGCACGGTACGACGATGATCTTCTTGGCAGCGATGCCGATGTTGATTGGATACATGAACGCTGCAGTACCGCTTCAAATCGGGGCACGTGACGTTGCGTTCCCATTCTTGAACGCACTTGGATTTTGGTTGTTCTTCTTCGGTGGAGTCTTACTGAACCTCTCTTGGTTCTTCGGCGCTGCACCGAACGCAGGATGGACAGCGTACGCACCACTTTCTACAGTTCCTGAATCTCTTGGTGTAGATTTCTACGCTTTAGGTCTTCAGATTTCTGGTTTCGGTACACTTATGGGGGGGATTAACTTCCTCGTTACGATTTTGAACATGCGTGCACCAGGTATGAAACTGATGCGGATGCCGCTCTTCACATGGACAGCATTCGTTGCTTCTGCCTTGATCGTTTTCGCATTCCCACCACTTACGGTTGGATTGTTCCTCTTGACGTTCGAGCGACTCTTCGGAGCGCACTTCTTTGACCCGGCAGCGGGCGGGAATATTGTCATCTGGGAACACCTCTTCTGGATCTTCGGTCACCCAGAAGTTTATATCTTGATCTTACCGGCATTCGGTATTTTCTCTGAAATCATTCCTACATTTGCTCGTAAGCGTCTCTTCGGTTACACGACGATGGTCTTTGCGACAATGTTGATCGGTTTCCTCGGATTCATGGTATGGGTCCACCACATGTTCACAGTTGGTCTCGGTCCGGTCGCAAACGCGATCTTCGCCGTAGCAACAATGGCGATTGCTGTACCGACAGGGGTCAAGATCTTCAACTGGCTCTTTACGCTGTGGGGCGGTAAGTTGACGTTCCCAGTCGCGATGCTTTATTCGGTCGCGTTCATTCCATCATTCCTTGTTGGTGGTATGACAGGGGTCATGCTTTCAGTAGCACCTGCCGATTATCAGTACCATGACAGTTACTTCGTAGTCGCTCACTTCCACTACGTTATCGTTGGTGGGGTAGTCTTCGGTCTCTTCGCAGGTCTGTACTACTGGTTCCCACTTATGTTCGGGAAACAGCTCAACGAGTTCTGGGGAAAAATTCAATTCTGGTTGTTCTTCATCGGCTTCCACTTGACGTTCTTCCCACAACACATCCTCGGTCTTACAGGTATGCCACGTCGTGTCTTCACGTACTTGCCAAACCAAGGCTGGGAAACAATGAACTTACTTTCATCAATTGGTGCAGCATTCATGGGTGTATCGACGATCGTTCTCGTCATCTCGATTGCAGCAGCATTGATGTCAAAAGAATATGTGAAACGCGACGTTTGGGGAGATGGACGTACACTTGAGTGGACACTTCCAGTTCCAACTCCAGAGTATAACTTCGCTCAAATTCCACTCGTCAAAGGTTTGGATACGTATTGGCTCGAAAAAATGGCGGGGAACAAAACAGTTTCTGTATCGGAAGAAGTCGGCGATATTCATATGCCGAATAACACGATCTTGCCATTCGTCATGTCAGTCGGTCTATTCCTTGCAGGTCTCGGATTCATTCTTCGCCTAGACTATGGAACTGTTGGTCTCGTCGTTGCCTTGATTGGTCTTGCGATGACATTGATCGCGATGTTCTTCCGTTCTTGGATTGACGATGAAGGATACTACATCCCGAAATCAGTCGTCGAAGAAGATCTACGCCTTGAAGCAGAAAAGGAGGCGAAGTAAGATGGGTCATCATTCAGTACCGAATAACCCGATCACGGGTATTCCGGATCATGTTGAAAAAGCAACACTTGAGGGTAAGAATAAATATGTAGCCTTCTGGTTCTTCCTTGGAGGAGAGACGACTTTGTTCGCCTCTCTCTTCGGAACATACATCGGACTTCATAACTCCGGTGCAAAAGAAGGATTACGCAGTTATGACATCTTTGAAATGGGTCTCGTCTTCATCATGACGATGCTTCTTCTCACAAGTTCATTAACAAGTGTTCTTGCGATGATGGCGATGAAACGTAATGATGTGAAGAAGATGAAAATGTGGTTGATTATCACACTTGTTCTTGGACTAGCATTCTTAGCGGGTGAGATCTATGAGTTCAATCACTACTACCACATCGGTCATACGTTCACGTCGAGTGCATTTGGTTCTGCCTTCTATACACTCGTCGGTTTCCACGGTGCGCACGTCTTGTTCGGTCTTCTCTGGATCTCGACATTGCTCATCCGGAACTGGAACCGTGGCATCACGGTCGTGAATGCGCCGAAGTACTATGTTTCAAGTCTTTACTGGCACTTCATTGACGTCGTCTGGGTCTTTATCTTCTCAGTCGTCTACCTCATGGGGATGGTGAAATAAGATGGAAAAACACGAACCGCAACTTACGCGCAATCAAATCGAGCTTGAGATGAAAGCAGAACGTGGTCGTGAGACACAACTGCAGCTCATCAGTTTCGCACTCATGATTTTCTTGACGCTCATCGCTTTCGGTGCTGTCATGGCTGATCTCATGCCGCACTGGGCAGCCGGTGGTTTCTTGATCATCATGGCAATCGTTCAGGTTTACCTTCAGCTTTACATGTTCATGCATATGAACAACAAAGGCAACACATGGATCAAAGTCATGATGGGTCTTGGCATTTTCGTCGCCTTGACGATCGTTGCGACACTCCGTCTGTTGATCTGGTAAGAAATGTGACCATTCTGCTAACGTTTAGCAGGATGGTCTTTTATTTTGGAATCGTTTTATGAGAAACCTTTACAATGAAATAGGGGAACGGTAATCTTAGTTTGTAAGAGAAAGGAACGGGGTGAAAAAATATGTTAGGCAATTTAAGGGGAGCACTTTCGCAATTCGACTGGACTGTCTTATGGAGTCCGTATTATGCGTTGATACTCGTTGGATTGTATATCCTATATGCTGTCGTGACAGAAAAGTTGCGTCGTCCGGATGAGCCGGAAACAACGCTTGGGCAAAAGTTTTCGATGCTCGCAGCATTGATCGTTTTTTACATCGGTTTTGGAAGTCCGTTAGACCTGCTAGCGCATATCACGTTCTCAGCACACATGCTGCAGATGGTATTCGTCTATATGGTCGCACCGCCGCTCTTGTTGATTGCGATACCAGAGTGGCTTTATAAGCGCTTGTTCGATGCACCGTATCTTGGGAGGATTCTTCGCTTCTTCATCAAGCCGCTGATTGCACTTGTCGTCTTTAATGCCTTGTTTACGTTCTATCACATGCCATTTATTTTTGATTATGTCTTAACGAACTATACCGTTCACCGTCTGTTCCACGGAACATTGATTTTCTTGAGTATGACGATGTGGTATCCGATCATTGCACCGGTCAATGAGGCGGACAGCCTTTCTGACCTAAAGAAGATGGTGTATATCGTAGCGAATGGTGTGTTGTTGACACCAGCCTGTGCCTTCATGATCTTCAGTCAAAGTTTTCAGTATCAAGCGTATCAGGATCCGGCGACGTTCGCGAAAGTACTCGCTTACTGTATGCCGAACAATGATTTGAGCGGCTTGAACCTGGAACGATTGCTCGGAACGACAGATGACTTATTAGAGGACCAACGCTTTGGTGGTGTCCTCATGAAGCTCGGTCAAGAACTCGTGTATGGTTTATTCTTCGGATTAACCTTCTTTACATGGGTGCGCCGTTCAAAAAGTACTGCCGTGGATGAAGGCATGTCCTTCACACCAAAAGCGGATTAAATTGGAGGAAGTTGGAACATGAGTTATTTGCCGTTCATTTGTGTGTCGCTGATTGTCATCAGTGCGATTTTCGTAGCGATTGGCTGGTTTTTGATCGCCCAAACGCGTCGTAACATGAAAGCTCACCAAACCGTGATGACGATTGCAGCTGCACTCGCTTTATTATTCTTCATCATGTATGCCTTGCGGACGATTCTGCTTGGTAACACAGCCTTTGGCGGTCCAGAATCCGTCAAAGCCTATTACACAGGATTCTTGATCTTCCACATCCTTCTTGCGACATCTGGTGGGGTGCTCGGTTTGATGGCACTCTATCATGCGTATAAGAAGAACTTTGCACGTCACCGTAAAATCGGACCGGTTGCCTCGATCGTTTGGTTTTTGACAGCCATTACCGGTGTGATTGTGTACTGCTTATTATATGTCGTCTACGATCCAGGTGAGACGACGAACGTATTCCGGGCGATCTGGAGTCATTAAGGGGGAGCCAACTTGAAAAAGAATAGTTACTTGACGGTCGCTGCCGTCGTCCTCATCTTAGTTGCGGCAGCCGGGGGATATTATTATTTCTTCATGAAAGAAAAGTTACCTGTCATCGCTGAACCGACGCCATTTGAATTAACGAATGCTGTAGACGGAAAATCATTCAATTCGGAAGATGGAAAAGTCAAAGTATTGACGTTCTTCTACTCGAACTGTCCTGATATCTGTCCGTTGACATTAAATGATTACCGTAAGCTTGAGAAGAAGCTTCGGAGTGAAGAATTGTATGGAAGTGACGTCGAACTCGTCGCAGTGACAGTTGATCCAAAAGTCGATACACCAACAGTCTTGAAGAAGTATGCTTCGAACTTTGAAGCAGATGCTAAGGGCTGGAAAGTATTGACGGGAGATCCAGTCGTCATCGATCGTCTGACTCGTCAGTTGAACTTCTATTACTCAAAGGCCGAGAGTGGCTTAGTGACACACGGAACACAAATGTTCATTTTGGACCGTGAGAATAAAGTACGGGCGATTTCGTCTATGGCGAAGACACCGGATGAACCGGTCGACTTAGAAGAGGTCATGTCTTCGGTCACACAATTAGCAAAGGAGTGAAGGTAGATGACATATGAAGAGTACATGCAAGGAGATGTTACCGTCTCTATTCAAGCCATCGAGGAATTACTTGCTTGTGCGATCGAAGATTATGGAATTCATCACTCCCGGATCAAACGGATGGACCGGGAAGAGATTGCATTTAGCGTAAAGGTCAATGCACCGGCAACGTCACTTCACGCACTTTATCTTCATGTACGCGAGCAGCTTGGGATTCAGCTCGGAGACGATGTCGTATCCTACGTACAATTCGTCGCGCGTTAAAAGCGGTTTCGTGTATTTTAAGGAATAACAATCAGATGGGCAGAACAGCTAATGACTTCGTAGATGATGCGAGGTCGTTAGCTTTTTTTGTTTGGAATGAAGAACAAAAAATAGAGGCTCCTAATTGGAACCTCTACGTGTGAGTCTTATTTTTCGAGTGTTTCGAGCAATGCTGCTAAACGACGTTCGCAGTCTTTGACGATTTCTGGAGGGAACGTCTCATCATACTCGACACCGTGTGGATAGTAGTGTTTACCGAGAAGTGGTGTCATCATACGAACGACAGCATGGCGATCTTCAATCTCGCCTTGGATCGCATAGACAGGAACACGCAGGTAGAATACTTCACCTGTTGATTGTTTTTCGTACTTCATGTCGTACATCGCGCGTTCATAATCCCACTGTCCTTCACGAACGAAGCGGTGATGTTCCATGATTGTTTCGAGAAGACCGAACTTCAGTTCCTTGCCTTCGATACCATATTGTTCAAACTTCATGTTTGAATCCCCCTATACCCCAGTTTGCTAGTAGATACTAGTCTTTCCAAACTATCATACCATAATGAATGAAACGATGACGTAAAAGATGTGAAGTCATTTTGAAGAATTCATGAACTTCCATATTTTCGTTCGACATATTCAAGAATCGTATCCGGTGCGTGGATACCAAGATGATTGAGTCCTTCTCCACCGAAGAAAACATTGAACTCAAGAACGTACCACTGTCCGTCACGGATGATGAGATCAAAACCAGCGTGATCGATATCGAGCTGTTTCGCTAGAGCGAGCACGAAGTCGATTGCTCCTTGTGGCACATCATCAAAATCAAGGACACCACCTTGAGCGACGTTATTTAAGAATTGAGCACCACCGACGCGCCAGTACGCAGCAAGGACTTGATCGCCGACGACGACGACACGTAAGTCTTTCTCATTCGGAATGTACTCCTGAATGTAGAACGTCTCGTGTGTATCCGTGTATTTCTTCCAGTCCATTTCATTTTTGATGAGATGGACACCTTGTCCCATTGAGCTACGAACTGTCTTAGCAACGAACGGAAACGAAAATTCTCGTAAGACACGTTCGACAGTGAATTCATTTTTTCCGTAGATGCCGGTCCGAGGGATGTTATCCGGAATGACGGTTTGAAAAATCCGCGTCATCTCAATCTTGTCATGACCTAAGTGGAACGTAGCAGCCGACGGGAAAATCGGTTTTTTCATTCCGTAGATGATCGAGTGGATTTGCCAGTATTCCGGGAACAGGACGACATCCGCCTGTTCGATTTTTTTTAAGGAATCAAAGTGATAATCTGACTTGGCATGTTCCGTCTTGATTCCAATCGTCCGGAACATATTAAAAGAGAGCAGTTGCATAAAGTTCATTCCTTCCTTCTGAACAAATTATACACAATTCAACAGGCTAGGAGGGAGAGAAATGTTATGATAAGATGGTAAAGTTAAGGAGGAGATTCGTTGTGATATATACCGATAAGACGATTGACCTCATCAACGCAGCGGAAGACCTCATTCGATCTCTCGCTCAAAGTGAAACGGGGCAAGCATATAGATGTGCGAAACAAGCACAGCAAGAGTCAGTAGAGGCACAGGCTGTCATTCGCGATTTTCATCAAGTCAAGGAGGACTACGAACTCGTACAGCGATTCGGACGGTACCATCCTGACTATCAGACGATCACGAAAAAGGTCCACGAAGTCAAACGGCGACTTGATTTACAAGAGGAAGTCGCGCAGTTTAAAAAGGCGGAAAAACAACTCGAAACGTTACTCGGACAAATCAGTCTGAAGCTCGCTGGGGAAGTATCACCGCAAATTAAAGTACCGACGGGAAATCCTTTCTTCGATCAAGGATGCGCTGGAGGTTGTTCGACCGGTGGCAGCTGTAGCTGTAGCGGATAACGAAGATGAAGGGGGTAGGCTGGCGTGATCAAGGAACGAGTGGGACTCATCGTCTATGTCAATGCGATGAAAGCATCCCGTCAATTACGCCGTTACGGGAACGTCTACTTTACGTCTAAACGTGAACGATACGTTCATCTATATGTCGATTTAGATCAACATGAACAGGTGATGGAAGTCATTTCGACTCTCCCGTTCGTCGAATCGATCAAACGTTCAGAACGACCGTTCATCACGGAGACGTTCGCGAACAAAAAAGGTAAAATGCCAGAAGAAGCATAATCCATGGAGCGATGAGGACATCCTCGTCGCTTCTTTGTTGAAAGGAATGAAGGAAATGCGAGTCATTTCAGGGGAACGGAAAGGTACACGATTAAAAGCAGTACCAGGGGATCAGACACGACCGACTACGGATAAGGTAAAAGAATCTTTATTCAACGTCATCGGTCCTTATTTCAATGGAGGACGGGCACTGGATCTGTTTGCGGGGAGCGGTGGTCTTGGGATTGAATCTCTGTCAAGAGGATGCGATGAGGCAGTGTTCGTCGACCAACACCATAAAGCGGTCCAAACGATCCAAGATAACTTACGAACGACGCACTATACGGACCAAGCACGTGTTTTGAAAAAAGATGTAGCGATCGCTTTAGCGGAACTCGCATCTGAAGAGCCGTTTAAATTGATTTATTTAGACCCTCCTTATGCAAAAGAGCGATTGACGGAACATGTCACATACATAGAGCAACATGATATGCTGACGGACAACGGTGTCATCGTCTGTGAACATGACTCTGCTGTTGAATTACCGGACCGGATCGGACGGCTAGAAGTCGTGCGTCGACTTCGTTATTCTGCTGTCATCTCGATCACATTGTACGAATTCATGGAAGCGGAGGAAGACCACGAATGAAACGAATCGCCATTTGCCCAGGTAGCTTTGATCCGATCACGAACGGACATTTAGACATCATCGAGCGTGCCGTTCCGATTTTTGATGAGATCATCGTTGCCGTACTGAATAATTCTTCGAAGCAACCACTCTTTTCTGTCCAGGAACGGATGGAGTTGATTGCCGATGTGACGTCGCACCTACCTCAAATCAAGGTGGATTCCTTTAATGGTCTACTTGTCGATTATGCGGCGGAAGTCGGTGCAACCGCGATTGTCCGCGGTCTACGAGCAGTTTCGGATTTTGAATACGAAATGCAAGTCGCTTCCATCAACAAGAAGATGAACGATCAAATCGAGACACTGTTCATGATGACGAATAATCAGTATTCCTTCTTGAGTTCTTCGATCGTTAAGGAGGCTGCCAAATATGGTGCTTCCGTTGCCGATCTCGTACCGCCTTCCGTCGAAGAGGCGCTACGTCAGAAATATACGAAAGGAGAACTGTGATGAAAGCTTGGAAACCCGCCTTAGCAGCTATCGTTGCTGCCTTGATCGTATTTTTCGTACCACTTCCTTATTTCATCTCTTATCCAGGTGATGCGACGTCGACAGAAGATTTGATCGAAGTATCTGGAGGCGACAAGGAACCGGGAGATTTGATGATGCTGACGATCGCACAACGTCGGGCCACGCCTTACTTTCTCATTGAAAGCTTATTTCTACCGTTCTCCGAAACATCGAGTGTAAGTGATTATCTGTACGACGGCGAGTCGGACGCGCAGTATGAAACGCGTCAGAAGCTGTATATGGAAGAAGCGCAACATAACGCAACGATCGAAGCGTATGAATTGGCGGATCAAAAGGTCGATGTCGATTTCGAAGGGATTTACGTCTCTGGGGTCATTCCCGGTGGTCCAGCTGAGGGGAAACTGAAAGCAGGGGATCGCATTACAAGTATTGACGGAAAACCGATTACGTCATTCGAAGGTTTCATGAAGACGATTCAAGCAAAAAAAGCAAAAACAGCTGTTCCGATTCAGTTCACGCGTAAATCGGAAGACAAGAAGACGACGATTCGAGTGGATCAGTTATCCAAAGAGGTTAAGCGCGTCGGGCTCGGCATTTACGAACCGCTTCCGATCTCAAACGTGACGACGGATCCTGATATTGCGTTTCAGGTCGAAGACGTCGGAGGACCTTCTGCTGGGATGATGTTCACCCTTGAAATCTATGACCAATTGACGCCGGGAGATTTGGCGAAAGGGCATAAAATCGCCGGCACAGGAACGATTGAAGAAGGCGGCAAGGTAGGACCGATTGGTGGAGCGTGGCAAAAGGTGGTCGCTGCAGACGAGGCAGAAGCAGAAATCATGTTCGTACCAGCAGGAGAGAACTACATAGAAGCAAAACCATCCATCAAAAAACTCGGAACGAACATGAAGCTCGTTCCGATCAAGACAGTCGAAGATGCGATTGATTATTTAGAAGAACTTCCAGCAAAATAAGGGAAACGACGGTGTTCGAGCAACGCGTCGTAGCGAGCCAAGGGCAGTGCATATGCAGCTGTCACTTGGCTTTCTTTCGTTAGCCAAGGATGACTCGTAAAGGTACTGAAGACGGTAGTCCGCGTTTTGATGGTTTTGAGTGCTTGTCGTCCTCGTTCTGAAAAGGCGAGGGGACGAACAAAATCAATATGGTCGTAATCAATCCGTGCGACCTCCTCTGCTGTCGTTGAGGTCAACAGATAGATCAGGGCACGTTGCAGGCTCGTCCGCGTATAACGGCGTGTTTTGACGTAATTCAGAAAGGTATCGAACGTCGTTGCTTGTTTCGCCCCTTCGATGAGTCGTGGCGCTAACGAAGCGTTGATCCCAGCGATTCGTATCAACTCGGGTACTGGGGTTGTCAGTAGACGTTGTCGAATCCACGGATAATAGTGCGAAAAGTTGGCGAAAGAGGCGTTTGCTAAGACGTCTTCGGTTTGTTCAGGAAGTGCGAGCAGCTGACCGTGCGTTTGATGATGGGCGCGTATCGCGGTGGCGCTCATGATGTCTCCGGTTGATAAGTCGTGGTAGCCACTTCCAATCCGTTTCGTCGTGTGAAGCGATAGGGTATTTGCGGCGCGAGCGTAATAATAGCCAAGCGTATTGTTCGGTTGTGTCAAATCAAGCGTTCCTGAGACGCTCTTGAATGCTAGACTAGCGGCGTGAGCAGAAGAGAGACCAGATGCCAAACCATCGTGTAACGCTTGCTTGTAAGCAAGTGTCTCTTCGATCTGTTCCGCTGACGCATGCAGAAAAGGTTCGATGTCTCCACACTCGCTTCCGAACGAAAGCGATTGACAGCCGATCGTCTCGGCAATCGTCACACCACCGAGTGCAAAACGATCAGCACGCTGGACAGCAAAATAGAAGGGGAGTTCAAGAACGAGATCGATGGCACCGCTCGCGACCGCTGCCTGAGCACGTGTCCATTTGTCTGTAAAGGCGGGTTCACCACGCTGCATGAACGTTCCGCTCATGATGGCGACGATGACGTCGGCATCCGTTTCCCGTCGTGCTGTCGTCGCTTGATAATAGTGTCCGTTATGAAACGGATTGTACTCTGAAATGATAGCTGTCATCCTCATGAAAACTTTCTCCTTTGCAAACCGAATTAAGTGCGGTAATATGGATAAAGACGTCCAAAAGTGTTCGTTCTCTAGCGATTTCAGTGTAAAGAAAAAACATTGACAAAACAAGATGTCCTCTCTATAATTCATATTGTTGCAATTGAGGTGATTCGGATGAAATGGTCCCTGATGCAATTGAATAAATTGCGCAATCTGGGTCAACTTCAGGTTAACGAGACGATCGAGCTCAATGAGCTAGTCGCCCTCCATCCGGATATCCGGGCGGTGCAACCTGTGCACGTTCGTGCAAATGCATCGTTTACATCGAATCAATTAATATTCAATCTTCGGATCACTGGCGAAATGACGCTTCCGGATGCCCGGACGCTAAGTGACGTCGCTTATCCATTCGAGATTGAATCCATCGAGCCATTCCTGCTCGAGGTCGATGCTGTTTCGAACGAAGCAGATGACATCAACGTACCGATCGGGAATACGGTCGATCTTCGACCGCTCGTGCAAGAATTGATTTTACTTCATGTGCCAGTGCAAGTGCATGGGGATGATGAAGAGAATCAGTTGGTTGAGGGGGAAGGCTGGACGATTCTTTCTGAAGAAGATCCAGAGGAAACCGAACCAAAAATCGATCCGCGACTCGCGGGTCTCGCTCAGTTCTTTAAAAAAGATCAGGATTCCTGATTTCTGAAGTAAAGGCGAGTGTATTTTTTCAAGGAGGTGGACAACGATGGCAGTACCATTCCGCAGAACGTCGAAAACACGCAAACGTCTTCGCCGTACTCATTTCAAACTCCGTGTACCAGGTATGGTCGAGTGCCCAAACTGTGGTGAAATGAAACTTTCACACCGCGTTTGTAAAGCATGTGGCTCGTACAAAGGTAAAGAAATCGTCAGCAAATAAGCTGATTGATCGGTATAAAAGCGACCTTCGAATCGAGAAATCGGTTTTAAGGTCGCTTTTTTCATGAAAGGGGACATGAATAGATGAATGTTGGAATCATTGGCGCGGGTGCCATCGGGTTGTTGCTTGCCTCTTATTTATCGGAAGAGCATGCAGTTACGCTTTATGTGCGACAGGAACAAGATGAGGAACGACCAATCATTCGTGATGGACAGGCGAGTCGTCTCGTACGGATCCGGAAGATTGATCGGCTCGAGTCAGAAGACTTGGTGTTTGTCGCGACAAAGTCGTATGATATAAAAAGTGTGATTCCATTCCTCGAACGGCTGACGTGTCCCGTCATGTTCCTGCAAAATGGAATGGATCATTTGAAATGGAAAGAGCAATTGCCGCATGTCTTATTTGGTGTCGTCGAACATGGTGCCATGCGTACTGCACCGTTTGAAGTTCAGCATACTGGAAATGGCCGCATCCGCTACGGCAATCAAGAGGTAGCGAACTTGTCGTCAAAGCAACTGTGCTTTGAATTCGAGTCAGATATGGAAGCCGTTTTATTGACGAAGCTATTCATCAACGTCGTCATTAATCCAGTGACGGCTTATTACGGTGTTGAGAATGGATCCTTGTTAGAGATGCCTTATCGAGAAGAAGCCCATCAATTATTTGACGAAATGCGGACGATTTTCCCGCACCATGACATTACTTATTCCGAGATCGAGCGGATCATGAAGAATACGAGCAAAAATCGTTCTTCCATGTTACGAGATTTTGAGTATGGACGACGAACGGAAGTAGAACCGATACTTGGATACGCATTACGTCAGGCGACGACTGCGACGCCACGTTTATCTTTTTATTATGAACAGATCAAACAGAGGGAGGGTCCGCAGTGACAGTCTTCATCATTTTTCCTTTATTCAGCCTGATTGCGTTGTATCTCGTCTTTCTACTTCTATTTCGGAAACATGGGAAGGCCGTTCGAGTTGCACTCGACTTTGGAACGTTCATCGTTCTGTATGCGATTCATGTTGCATTGATTGCCTTGACCGGAACAAATTACTTAGGGTGGATCGTCATCGTCGTGTTGTTGGTATTTGCGTTGAATGCGCTCTGGCAACGAATTCGTCAACTTGACGTTGATTTGAGACAAATGATTCGCCACAGTTGGCGGATCATCATCTTGCTGGCATTACCCGTCCATTTCATACTGTTCGTACTTGGTATTCGTCAACTGTTCATCAGTTGACCAGTTAGGTAAGAAAGAAGGGATTTTGTTTGAAGGTACAACCATTTGAAGCCTTATACGATGATAACTCGTTGATGCATCGTGCTTCACGAGAAGAATTCTTAACATATGTCGACCATCTTGGTGAGAGTGGTTTAGCGTCAAGGAGCCGCTTGCTCGAAGGTCGTCATTATCCGCATCTTGCGGCACTGACAGACGAACTTGAACGTCAAAATCCGAACATGACGGAGCGTTTGCGGGAGCGCGTCGCGAAGCTTCGTACGGGTGAAGCTCAAGTTGTCATTACAGGGCAACAAACGGGGATCTTTGGCGGACCATTATATGCGATCTATAAATTGTTGACCTGTCTTAAGGTTGCGCAGCAGGCGGAGACGACACTTGGGCGACCTGTCGTTCCGATTTTTTGGCTCGCGACCGAAGATCACGATTTTGATGAGATTAACCATGTTTACGTTCCGACAGCGGATTATCAAACGCGTAAAATCGCTGTTGCACCTACAGAATCGATTGCCCGCTCGGTCAGTCGACTCTCTTTTGATCAAGCAACACTTCTTGAAATCATCGAAGAGACATTCCGAGCAATGCCAGAAACGGTTCATACGAAACGATTAATTGCGCGTCTGAAGCAAATCGTTGAAGCGTGTACATCCTATGGGATGTTTTTCTCGCAATTGATCGGTGAATTGATCGATTATGATGTCGTCTTCTTTGATGCGGATACACATTCTGTCCGTGAACTCGAGATTCCGTTCTTTGAACGGTTGATTCAAGACAATGCGGAATTTAGACGAGCATTGACGGATGGTATTTCACAGACGCAAGAGTTACCGGATACGTTCTTGAACGAGGAAGCGGCGCATCTTTTCGTCGATGATCATGGTCGTCAGTTGCTTTATCCGACAGCAGACGGATTCGAGACGAAACAAGGAAAGCAATATACGGAGCTTGAATTGATCGCGTTGCTGTACGCCAGTCCGGAACGTTTCTCCAACAGTGTCGTCACACGTCCATTGATGCAGGATTACCTGTTCCCGACGCTTGCCTATATCGGGGGTCCGGGGGAGTTAGCATACTGGACACGCTTACGACCGCTCTTTCATCACCTGAATTGGACGATGCCGCTATTGATTCCCCGCATGGGCGGGGTAATCGTGCGTCATAGCGATGAAAAGCGTCTTGCTAAACTCGAGGTATCGCTCGAAGAAATCGTCCGTTCAGGCGTTCCGATTCCGCTCTATTCAGAAGAGAAGATGACAGGACGTATGCAGACGGCAGCGATGCTAAAAGACAGTTTCGTCTCCGAGTTTCTCTCGCTCGAACAGCATTTACTGCGGACGTCGAGTAAGAGTGAGAAGGTCAAGAAACAGCTCGAACAAGCAATTGCTAGTTTGCTAGCAGAAGATCGACGTCAGTTTGATCGACAAACACGGCAATATAAAGAGACGGCTTACCATCTCCTTCCTGATGGAGCGCCACAAGAACGGATGCATTCTGTCCTCCCGTGGTTGAATCATCATGGTCCTGATTTTGTGCGGGACTTAAGGACAGCCTATGAAGCGAATGCGAGTGATCAACTGAAGATTTTCCTCTAAACCTGCTGAAACTAGCAGGTTTTTTCGGTTTTTTAGCGAAAATTACACAAAAGTTAAATAAATCAAGGAAACTGTCTCATTTTCGTAACGTTTTCACGAGAGAATGTGATACATTGAAAAAGAGTAACGTCCTTCAAGGACAGTGAAAGGTGAGGCAGGACATGTTTGAGCATGAAACAGTATTGAAATGGGAGTCGATCGAAGGACTCGCGATTAAACCCGACGGCATTTACGTCGATTGTACATTAGGTGGAGCAGGACACAGCGAAGAGATCGTCAAGCAACTGACGACAGGTCATCTGTATGCATTTGATCAAGATGATGTCGCCCTCGCTCATGCAGCAGAACGTCTCGCGGCGTATGAAGGTCGCTTTACTTTAATAAAGAGTAATTTTGCTTATTTAAAAGAGCAGTTGGCAGCACATGGAGTCGAGAAAGTGGACGGCATCTTATTCGATCTCGGTGTCTCTTCACCACAATTAGACGAAGGGGAACGGGGATTTAGTTACAATCACGACGCACGTCTCGACATGCGCATGGATCAATCTTCTCCACTTTCTGCCTACGAAGTCGTCAATGAGTGGCCGTACAATGATCTCGTACGTATCTTCTTTACATACGGGGAAGAGAAGTTCTCGAAACAGATTGCGCGCAAAATCGAAAAAGCGCGGGAAGAGCGACCGATCGAGACGACGTTCGAACTCGTCGAATTGATCAAGGATGCGATTCCGGCACCAGCACGACGTAAAGGTGGTCACCCTGCGAAACGGACATTCCAAGCAATCCGGATCGCCGTCAATGATGAACTGAATGTCTTTGACCGTGCAGTACACCAAGCCATTGATTTATTACGGGTCGGTGGACGTCTATGTGTCATTACGTTCCATTCACTTGAAGATCGCATGTGTAAACAAGCAATCAAAGAAAAATCATCACTACCCGAGCTTCCACCGGGGTTACCGATGATTCCCGTCGAAATGGAGCCGGAACTCCGACTCGTCACACGCAAGCCGATTACGGCTGGTGTTGAAGAGCTCGATGATAACCGTCGCGCCCGATCGGCAAAATTACGAGTTGCTGAAAAAATGAAAGAAACTTGAGAGGAGCATTCCAATGGCAGAACCACTTCGTAAATCGGTCCAAACGGTTCAACCCGTTCGTCAACAACCTGTTCAGGAACCACGAAAGACGGAAGATATCGCGCGTCGCGTCGCCGTCCGTCCGAAGTATCGCTTGTACCCCTTTGAAAAATTCTTATACAGCGCGATGATTGGTGGTCTTGTGTTATTTGGGAGTTTGACGATCAGTACGCATAACGAAGCGTATAATGTGAGCCGTGATTTAGCGAAAGAGAACCAAGTCACACAATCACTCCAAAAAGAAAACGAACGTTTACAACTAGAGGTCACGAACTTAAGCTCTCCGGAACGGATTTATAAGATTGCAAAAGAACAGGGTCTTGATATGCGTAAAGGGAACATCAAGGTGATTCCTAAATGAATCCACTGAAAAAATCCCGTTGGAGAGTAGCCTTTATCATGGTGATATTTGCTACTCTCTTTTTTGTGTTCATTGGTCGATTTTTGTATTTAGCAACGACAAAACAGTTCCACGGTGAAGATATGATTGCATACGCGGAAAAGAAACGATGGGAGTCTCAAGAAACGCTTGGAGCAGAACGTGGCGAGATTTTCGACCGTCTCGGTTCCCCGATTGCGATCAACATTCCATCCTATCATCTGATTGGCGTTTATCGACTGGGTGGTGTCAAAGATCCAGATGAGACGATCGTCGATTTTAAAAAGACGGCTGAGGGTCTTGCGCCGATTCTTGGGATGACGACAAAGGAACTGGAGACCTATCTGATTGAAAACAAAGACCGTTCTCAAATTGAGTTCGGAAAAAAAGGAAATGATTTGACGCTTGATCAAAAAGAGAAAATCGACAATCTGAAGCTTCCTGGCATCCGGATGATTGAAGAGCCGAAACGATACTATCCGAACGGTATCTTCTTGTCTGATACACTTGGGTTCGTTCAAAAGATCACCGAGGAAAATGGTCGGGTCGCTTTACAAGGTCAGATGGGAATCGAGAAGCAGTATGATAATGCTTTAAGTGAATCTTACGGAGCTCGTGTCTTTGAAAAGGATCGTAGCGGTAATCCGTTGATTCAAGGCGCGTCACGTGTCTCGAACGAACCAAAGGATGGATCGAATCTCTATTTAACGATCGATCATCGAATCCAACAGTCACTTGAAAAAGAGATGCAAAAAATGTACAACACGTACAAACCGAAAAATGCGACAGGTATCGTCATGGATGCGAAGACTGGTGAAATCCTCGCCATGGCGGATCGCCCATCGTTCAACCCGAATTTACGTGATATGAAAGATTTCACGAATTTTGCCGTCTCGTCACGATTCGAGCCAGGTTCGACGATGAAAATCTTTACGCTCGCAGCGGCGATTGATGCGGGAGTGTTCCGTCCGAATGAGATGTATAAATCGGGTAGTTATAACTACAAAGGAACGGTCATCAAGGATTATAATGATGTCGGTTGGGGAACCATCCCGATGATTGAAGGGGTCTATCACTCCTCAAACGTCATGTTCTCGAAGTTAACAGCAGAAAAACTTGGGATTGAACGGTATAAAGATTACTTTAAGAAGTTTCATTTTGACCAACGAACGGGTATAGACATCTCGGGAGAAGTAAATAGTCAATCTGACTTGTCTAAACCGTTGAATGCGCTCATCACCTCATGGGGGCAATCGACTGCGGTCACGCCGATGCAATTGCTTCAAGGAGCGACAGCAATCGCTGGAGACGGCGAGATGGTCAAACCGCATATCATCCAAAAAGCGGATCATACGGATAAGGCACCATACCGAGCGAAAACAGAAGTCGTCGGTAAACCGATTTCTGCTGAAGCGGCAAAAGCAACACGCGAAGCACTGGACGGTGTCGTCAACAGTAAGCTTGGTACAGGTCAAATGTATAAGTTGAAAGACTACCGAGTCATCGGGAAGACCGGTACGGCTCAGATTTCTGAGAATGGAAAGTATATTCAAGGACAATTCATTCACTCGTTCATCGGTATGGCCCCAAAAGATGATCCGGAATTGATCATGTACATCGCGGTCGATCGTCCATCGAAAAACGAATCATCCGTCTCTGGTCCGCTCATCATGAGTCCTGTGTTCAAAAGTGTCATGAATACGGCACTACAGTATCGTAGCATCCAACCGGAAACGCAAAAGGATTCAGTGGATGTCAAAGCGAAGATCACGCCAAGTTATATCAAAAAGAGTGCTCGACAAGCGACTGACCTAGCAAAAGAACAAGAGGCAGTTGCGATCATCCTAGGCGATGGTGCTGAAGTCGTTTCGCAGATTCCATCCCGTGGACAGGAATTCGTCAGCGGAGAACGTGTCTTGCTGAAAACATCAAATACGTTTAAGATGCCGGATTTGACCGGTTGGTCGCAACGAGACGTCAAAAAGCTTGTCAGCTTATATGATTTGAAGCTCGACGTCATCGGTAAAGGTTTTGTAACCAAACAATCGGCTCGAACTGGTACACTAGTGAAGGAAAATGGAAAGTTGACGGTCGAACTAGCTGAACCTAAAGAGTAACGGTAGAGCAAGTTTCCTGATTTCTACAGGAAGACGAGGACGAACAGGAGTCATTCGTTGACTTTTGCATTCGTCCTCTTTTGCTGTCATCGAATGGAGGTATATATCATGTTAACAATTACGCAACTCGCTGAATGGTTGCATCTCGATGTCAAAGACGACCGTGTCGTCCGGCACTTTGCAACGGATTCGCGCGCGCAACTGGAAGACGGTCTCTATGTACCGATTCAGGGAGCACGCGTTGATGGTCATCGATTCCTTGAAGGTGCAAAAAATCAAGGAGCGGTCGTCACCTTATGGAAGAAAGGCATTGATCGACCAGATATCGATGTCGTTTTCTTGGAAGTTGATGAACCATTGGTTGCCCTGCAACAAATCGCAAAACGATACTTAATGCAGATTGCGCCAAAAATCGTCGCCATCACTGGATCGAATGGGAAGACGTCGACGAAGGACATGGTCGAAAGTGTACTCAAGACGACGTTCAAGACACATAAGACACAAGGAAACTTCAATTCGGATATCGGAATGCCGTTAACGATTCTCATGATGCCGGCTGATACGGAAGTCGCTGTGCTTGAGATGGGAATGAACGGATTTGGCGATATTGAATTCCTATCGAATCTAGCTGAGCCAGATATCGCACTCGTCACGAATATCGGCGAATCGCATGCGGAGCAAGTCGGTGGACGCAGTGGCATAGCCAAAGCGAAGCTTGAGATTCAATCCGGACTCAAGCCAGGTGGTCATTTATTCGTTGATGGTGACGAACCACTTCTCGCAGAAGTCGAAGCGGAGAAGATCGGCTATCAGATCGGAAATACGTACCGGATCGAAACGAAGGAAGCAACATTCTTTGGGACGGCCTTTACTTACGATGGCACCGCTTTTCATCTGCCAGTGTTAGGAAAGCACCAAGTCCGAAATGCAGCATACGCGATCGCGACAGCACGTGCACTTGGCGTGACAGACGCCCGGATTCAAGAAGGGTTCGATGCTGTTGAATTGACACCGATGCGGATGGAACGACTGCTCTTTGAGGAGACTGCAGTCATCAATGATGCGTATAACGCGAGTCCGACATCGATGAATGCGGCGATAGAGACCGTCACTGCGCTGGAAGGGTATACGACACGAGTTCTCGTCCTCGGCGATATGTATGAATTAGGGGACCAAGAACGCTTATTACATGCCTCGGTCGGAAAGCGGATTGCGTTACCCGTTTCGCATGCTATCCTAGTAGGGGAGAAAGGCGCGTGGATTGCTGAAGGAATCAGCGACCCGTCTGTTCAAATCCAATTCGCAGCAACTGTCGAGGAGGCTGCAAAACGATTGTATTCGCTGCTCGGAGAACGAACAATCGTCTTATTGAAAGCGTCACGTGGGATGGCGCTCGAACGGATATTAACCTATCTGAACGAAAACTAATTTTTGAAAAAGGGTGTCTGCTATGATCACATTATTCATCAGTCTTATTCTTGCATTTCTTGTTGTACTACTTATAATGCCAAAGGCGATTCCGTTTCTACACCAATTGAAGTTCGGTCAGGAAATTCGGGAAGAAGGACCGCAATGGCATCAGGTCAAATCAGGAACACCGACAATGGGTGGAATCGTCATTCTTGTCGCGATGATCGTCAGCGTTCTCGGTGCAGTCGTCATGGGCGATCTATCGACAACACAATTATCGTTACTGTTTTTAACACTTGCTTATGGCGTGATCGGCTTCATTGATGATTACATCAAAGTCGTCAAGAAACGTAACCTTGGTCTGAATTCGAAACAAAAATTAATTGGACAAATCGTCGTCGGATTGTTATTCGTCTGGTTGAGTGGTGGATTTACGAGTGATGCGACGTATCTATCGATTCCATTTACAGATTTTGAGCTTGATTTCGGTATCGTCTATCCGTTCGTTGCCTTGTTCTGGTTAGTCGGCTTCTCAAATGCAGTCAACTTGACGGATGGTCTAGATGGTCTCGTGTCGTTCACAGCGATTCCAACATTCTTGTTCTTCGGATTATACAGTTGGTTTATCGCGGATGAAGTAGGAGCTGCTTGTTTTGCTTTCTCAGCAGTCGGTGCATTGATCGGATTCCTGTTATTCAATGCGCACCCAGCGAAGATCTTCATGGGAGATACAGGTTCACTAGCACTTGGGGCTGCACTAGCAGGTCTATCGATTGTCTTAAAACTGGAATTACTACTCGTCTTAATCGGTATCGTTTTCGTTGTCGAGACATTATCAGTCATTCTACAGGTCATCTCCTTTAAGACGACAGGGAAACGAATTTTCAAAATGAGCCCAATTCACCATCACTTCGAAATGGTCGGTTGGAGCGAATGGCGGATCGTCGGTACATTCGCAGGAATCAGCTGTTTAATGGCATTCATCGCCTATCTATTCGTGTAATAAAAAAGAAGAGAGAAAGTGAGCGATTCAACAATGGAACAACGACAATGGAATGATCAAAAAGTGCTCGTTCTCGGAACGGCGAAAAGTGGAGTCGCAGCAGCTCGGTATTTAGCGAGTGTTGGTGCAGAAGTAACGATCAATGACGGGAAAACGCCGTCCGAGAGTGATCAAGCAACGCTTGCATCACTCGACGTTAAGACGGTCTACGGTGAGCATCCGCTCACACTACTCGACGACATCGATCTGATCGTCAAGAATCCAGGGATTCCGTATCACATCGATCTGCTACAAGAAGCGCTACGACGCGACATTCCGGTTTGGACAGAGGTAGAGCTGGCGTATCAAGCAACAGATGCGACGTGGATTGCCATCACAGGATCGAACGGGAAAACGACGACGACGACGCTTGTCCATGAGTTGTTGAAAACCGGTACTCGGCGTGTACATTTGGCAGGAAACATTGGATTCCCGGCAATTGAAATCGCATGTCAGGCGAAACAGGACGATATCATCGTCATCGAATTATCAAGTTTTCAATTGATGGGGATCGAGCAGTTCCGACCGTACACGGCAGCCTTTTTGAATTTATCACCGGCACATCTGGATTATCATGGTGATTTTCAATCGTATGGCGAAGCGAAAGCCCGGATCTTTAAGAACATGAAAGAAACAGATCGTCTTGTCTTGAATGCCGATGATGTTTCCGTCAATGCGCTCGGAAAGACTGCTGAAGTAACGCCGCTCTTGTTCTCTCGTCGTCAATCGGCGTATGCAGAAGTCATAAACGATACGTTGACAATCAATGGAACGAGTATCTTACCTGTTGATGAACTGGCTCTCGGTGGTGGGCATAATGTCGAGAACGTTCTCGCAGCCTTAACACTCGTCGAACCATTTAACTTAGCATTATCTGACGTTCAACATGTTCTACGGACGTTCGGTGGTGTAGAGCACCGGACACAGTTCGTTGGTGAAGTTGCTGGACGAAAAGTTTACAACGACTCAAAAGCGACGAATAATGTTGCGACGGAAGCGGCGTTATCCGGATTTACGGCACCCATCATCTGGTTATGTGGCGGACTCGAGCGTGGAGCGGATTTGACACCGTTACTCGATGCAATGAAGCATGTCAAACATGTCATCGGACTTGGTGAAACGGGTCATCGATTCGGAACGCTTGCGTCAGAAAATGGCTATGCGTCAACTGTCGTTGAGGCGATGGATGAAGCCGTGAAAGTAGCGTTTGAAGTATCGCAACCCGGCGACATCATTCTTCTGTCACCAGCATCTGCAAGTTGGGATCAATACAAGACATATGAAGAGCGCGGCGATCATTTCGTTCGTGCCGTACATGAAGTAGGAGGAACAACAGTATGAAAATCGTCGTCTCTGGAGGCGGTACAGGTGGTCATATCTATCCGGCACTCGCCATGATTCGGGAGCTCGAACAACGCATGCCGTGTGAGGTCCTCTATATCGGAACAGAAAATGGTCTCGAGGCGGATATCGTCCGTCGCGCGGGAATTTCATTTGAATCGATTGAGATTTCTGGTATCCGTCGTTCCTTGTCATTCGAAAACGTCAAGACCGGCATCCGATTCGTCAAGAGCGTCCGGCGTGTTCGTCGACTACTGCGCCAGTTCCAACCGGATATCGTCGTCGGTACAGGTGGGTTCGTTTGTGGACCGGTATTGTATACGGCTGCAAAAATGGGTTTCAAGACACTCGTTCATGAACAAAACAGTCTGCCTGGTATCACGAATAAATTCTTAGCTCGGTATGTGGATCGGGTTGCACTCTCTTTTAAAGGATCTGGGCATCACTTCGGTAAGAATGAAGCGAAGACGGTTTTAATCGGAAATCCGCGTGCTTCTGAAGTGGCAGAGCTCAACATCAATCCGCTTGAAGAGCGACAACGTTTCGGTTTTGAGGAAGGACGCCCTCTCATCGTCATCTATGGCGGTAGTCGTGGCGCACCGGCGATCAACGAAGCAGTCGTCGATATGATGCCAAAGGTCGAGCAAGCAGGATGGTCGCTCCTCTTCGTTACTGGTCAAATTCATTACGATACGACTGTGTCACGCGTTGGTTCCGTACCAGAACGCATTCAACTTCGCCCATTCGTATATGATTTACCAAACATCTTAAAAGCAAGTCAACTCGTCATTTCGCGTTCGGGAGCAAGTACGCTTGCAGAGCTGACGACACTCGGCTTACCGAGTGTGCTCATCCCGAGTCCTTACGTGACGGAAAATCATCAAGAGGTCAATGCCTCATCGCTTGTCGAGACAGGTGCGAGTCTATTGATTCGTGAACAAGAGCTAACGGGTGATCGGTTGTTTGAGGCATGTGAAAAAGCATTAGCACAACAACAAATGATGTCTGAAGCGGCGCTTGCCCTCGGTATGCCGAATGCTTCACGGGACTTAGTTGATGAATTGTTACGATTGACGGCACAAAAAAACTAAACTATTGCAGGAAAAGACCGATAGGGAAATGAACTGTTACGTATAGAGGGGGAATGAGACGTGAGGGAACGGAGAGCGGTCGGACGACCACAAGAGGACGAGAACGTCCGTAGTCTCGAGGATAAGATACCTTATATCCGTGAACAACGTCGCAAAAAAGCCAACCGAAGACTCATTTATGTCCTGATTCTGATTGGTCTATTGGTCGGTGTCGTCTTTTATCTACAATCGAGTTATTCTCGGGTTGCTCAATTTGATATCGATGGTAATGTCAATGTGAAGTCTGCTGATATCTTGCAAGCGTCTGGGATTAAGGTGAAGGAAACACACGCCTTTAATGTATCGGAGGAAGACGTTCTTGAGCGAATCGAGAAGGTTCCGGGTATTCAAGAAGCGACGATGCAAAAACAGTTTTTGCATCAATATCGCGTGACGGTGACGGAAGAGAAAGAGATTGCTTACGCGAAGGATAAACCGGGAGACCGGATCGTGCTTGCGGACGGAACAATCATTCCTGGAAAGTCGAAGGAAGAACTATTCGATGCTCCGATCTTGACAGGATTCACGGATCAGTCATTAAATCGATTGACGAAGGAACTCGTTAAAATTGAGCCGAAAGTACGGAGCCGGATTTCCGAAATCGTCGCAAACGATAAGACGGACAAAGGCGGTCTGAAGTTATTCATGACGGATGGGAATACGGTATTACTCAGTACGTCTGCCTTTTCAAATTCCTTGAATGAGTACGTGAAGGTCATTTCTGCCTTACCGAAAGGAAAGACGGGAACAATTACAATTGATGGCGGTATCTATTTCAAACCATATAAAGGGAAAAAATAGAAGATTCGTAAAGGGCTGATGAACAAAAAAACAAACGTGTGTTTTCATTCGTCGACTGTTATTCGAATCGTCATCAAATCGTAATCTATTCGAACGCTAAGACGGGCAATAACTTCTTTTCGTAAGTATTTATATAGTGTAGACTTAAACGAGAAGAAGCCTGTCCTGTTCCTAGAATATAATTAGGAATAAAAAGGATTAGTATTATGAAAGTGGAGGTGTCACTCCCATGGAAACGAAAGGTACGATTGCCGCACTCGACATAGGGACATCGGAGGTGAAACTCATCGTCGGTGAACTACTTGGTGGAACGCTGAACGTTCTTGCTGAAGGTTCTGCACCATCCGCGGGTGTTAAACGAGGTGTCATCGTTGACATCGATCAAACGGTACATGCCATTAAACAAGCGGTCACGGAAGTGGAACGTACACTTGGTGAACCAATTGGTGAAGTATATGTTGCTATTTCTGGCGAACACATTCAAGTGAAGGATTGCCAGGGGATGACATCGATCAAAGGTGAGGACAATGAAATCACGGATGATGACGTGAAAGATGTTCTGCATTCTGCGATGGTCATGCGAATTCCAAACGAACTCAGTGTCGTCGATGTTCTGCCGAAGACGTTTACGGTCGATCAGCAAACGGAGATCACTGATCCTAGAGGAATGATTGGTTATCGTCTCGAAGTAACAGGGAAGCTCATCATCGGAGCAAAGACGATCCTACATAGCATTAAACGTTCCATTGAACGGGCTGGTTTAGAGCTTGCTGGATATGTGCTGGAGAGTTTAGCGGTATCTAGAATCGCAGCATCGATTGATGAACTCGAACTCGGTGTTGGAATCATCGACATCGGACATGAGACGACGACACTTTCCATCTATGAAAAGAATGATCTCGTCTACTCGACGACGTTGCCATACGGTGGCGATCATCTGACACGTGATTTGACGTATAAGATGAATTGTAAATATCAAGATGCGAAGCTCGCAAAAGAAGAGTACGGTGTTGCACTTGAAGCACTCGGTGATCCGGAAGAGAAAGTTTCTTACGTCACGATCAACGGGGAACATCGTTTCGAGCCACAATCAGAAATCGGTTTCGTGTTAGAAGCACGACTTGAAGAAATCTTCGAGATGATTCAAAAACGAATGACACAAGCAGGATACGCTCATATGAACAGCGGTTTAATCTTGTGTGGTGGAAGTTCTTCACTGCCGGGAATCGACCAGCTTGGAAAACGAATCTTCAAGCAGAGCGTCAATGTCTATCAACCTGCTAGTCTTGGTATTCGTCATCCGAAGTATGCCGTCGCAGCTGGTATGTTACGTTATGTACTTTCACGAAGCGCCGTATCGAAATCAGGTTTCGACCGCGCGGAAGAGAAGGAAGTCGTAGCACACGGACGTGAACAGGATGCACTGCTCATGAACGAACAAGCGGCACCTGTTCGAGAAGAACGGTCGACACGTGAACAGCCTCCAAAAGAGAAAAAGTCATTCAGCAGTTTCTTTGAGAAATTCTTTGGTTAATGCCTACAAAAAATCCAATGAGTAAAAAATATTAGGGGGCCCTTTTTATGTTGCATTTTGATGAAATGATGGACCAAGTAGCAAAAATCAAGGTCATCGGTGTAGGTGGTGGCGGTTCGAACGCCGTCAACCGAATGATTGAACACGGTGTCCAAGGCGTAGAATTCATCGCAGTAAACACGGATGCGCAGGCATTGAACATGTCACAAGCTGACGTAAAACTACAACTCGGTGCTAAATTGACACGCGGTCTCGGTGCGGGTGCCAATCCGGAAATCGGTAAAAAAGCGGCGGAAGAGAGCCGTGAGCAATTAACGGAAATCCTTTCTGGCGCTGACATGGTCTTCGTCACAGCGGGAATGGGTGGCGGAACGGGTACGGGAGCTGCTCCTGTCATCGCGGAGATTTCAAAAGAGATCGGCGCATTGACAGTCGGTGTCGTTACAAAACCATTCATGTTTGAAGGACGCAAACGGATGCAACATGCTGTTTCAGGTGTCCAGAACTTCAAAGAAAAAGTCGATACGTTAATCGTCATCCCGAACGACAAGTTGCTTGAAATCGTCGATCGGAATACACCAATGCTTGAAGCGTTCAAAGAAGCGGATAACGTCTTGCGTCAAGGTGTACAAGGTATTACCGACTTGATCGCCGTACCTGGTCTCATCAACCTCGACTTCGCCGATGTGAAGACGATCATGACCGAAAAAGGTTCTGCATTGATGGGTGTAGGGGTCGCAACAGGCGAACACCGTGCGACGGAAGCAGCGAAAAAAGCGATTTCGAGTCCGTTGCTTGAGACATCAATCGAAGGCGCAAAAGGTGTTCTGATGAACATCACGGGTAGTGCGAACCTTAGCTTGTACGAAGTGACGGAAGCCGCACAAATCGTTCAGAGTGCAGCCGATGAGGAAGTCAACTTGATCTTCGGTTCTGTCATCAACGATAACCTCGAAGATGAAATCATCGTTACAGTCATCGCGACAGAGTTCGAAAACGAACCACTCGATTTCGAAATTCCATCGGCACAAGAGATGATGAAGAATCTTCTAAAGAAAAAACAAGCGACTCCACCACCAACAGAGGAGTCAAAACCACAAGTCGAAGAGACACCTGTCAGCTCGAATCCTGAACCGGCTAAAGCGCCAGATGTCGAAGAAACGATGGACATCCCATCTTTCCTTCGCCGGAATAATCGTTGATCGATGTTCCAGTGACACGACTGCTAAACGATGAGGTGTCGCGAAAGCGGCGCCTCTTTTTTTAAAATCAAAGGAGGCATGAACATGTTTGGACAATGGATCAAATGGGATACACCGACAGGTACCGTACGTGCCGCCTTTACGACGAAGTTCGCTGCCCCTCATGAAAACGGAAATTTAGGATTACATGTCAACGATGATCGCGACGGTGTCATCCAGAACCGACAAGTCATCGCACGTCAGCTTGATCTATCCCTCGAGAACTCGATTTGGGCACAGCAAGTTCACGGAAATCACGTCGAACAGGTGACGACACTTGACTCTGGGCGCGGTGCTTTGGATTACGAAACAGCGATTCCGGGTACAGATGGATTGGTGACGACTGATTCGAATGTTTTATTGATGATGCTCTTCGCTGACTGTGTTCCGCTTGTCTTCTGTGATCCGACGACAGGAATCATCGCGAATACGCACGCCGGTTGGCGCGGAACTGTCGGCAATATCGTCGAGGAAACAGTCAAGCAAATGGAACGTGCGGGTGCGAGTCGTTCATCGATTCAAATGGTCATTGGTCCATCGATCCGTGATTGTTGTTACGAAGTCGATCAACCCGTCATCGATGCAATCGATGCGCTTGAACTCGATGAGTCTCCCTACATACGCAAGGAAGATGGAAAAGCGATGTTATCGCTACAAAAAACGAACGCTGCGCTAGCAGAGCGTTGTGGAGTCGGTGATGTCCTTGACTCAGGTCTATGTACACACTGTCAGGCGGAAGATTACTTCTCTTATCGCCACGGCGACCACGGTGGTCGCTTTGCAAGTTTGATCGTAAAGGAGTCATTGGATGTCAATTCTTGATAATGTACAAGAGGTTACGAAACGAATGGAACAAGCGAGTGAAAAGAGTTCTTCTGAAAAGCAGGTACAGTTGATTGGCGTGACGAAATCAGTCTCAAGTCAAGTTGCTTCTGAATTATTAGCAGCTGGCGTGACACATCTCGGAGAAAACCGTCCGGATGGACTACTCGAAAAACAGGCGGAACTCGGACGAACGGCATGTACATGGCACTTCATCGGTACGTTACAGACACGTAAAGTTCGTCAAATCATTGATGCCATTGACGTGCTGCATTCCCTCGACCGTCTTCATTTGGCGGAAGAGATCAATAAACGAACGGACCGAATCATTGATTGTTTCATTCAAGTCAATGTTTCCGGAGAAGAATCGAAGCAAGGCATTGCACCTGAGGATGTACCTTCGTTCTTACATGAAATCGGTCAGTATCCAGCGATTCGTGTCATCGGACTGATGACGATGGCACCGTTAACGGAAGATACGACGCGTATCCGTGAGGTATTTCGTTCATTAAAAACATTGCAAGAAGAGGTCAAGGCGAAAAAATTGTCGTATGCTCCATGTATGGAGTTATCTATGGGAATGTCGTCTGATTTTGAGATCGCCATCGAAGAAGGGGCGACGTTCGTCCGAATCGGGACGACGCTCGTTCACACCTAAACGAGAAGAAGGGAGAATGGATATGGGTTTTAAATCAAAAATGCAAAATCTATTTCTCGGCAACAGCGACGATTTAGATGAACTTGAATATGAAAATGATGCTACAATAAATAAAGGTAGAGGTGCTTCACAACAAGAGTATGAAGAGTATTACGAGGAATCTACCCCAAGTGTTACTCAAAAGGAGGACAGCGTGAGACAATCGAATATCGTGCCGCTTCATGCGACGAAAAAAACGAAATCGCAAGTTATTTTGAGTGAACCACGTGTCTTCAACGAAGCCCAGGAAATCGGGGAACATCTTCGTCAGAACCGTGCTGTCATCGTCAATATGCAGCGTATGTCAAAAGATCAATCACGACAGATGATCAATTTCTTATCTGGTGTCGTCTTCGCTCTCGATGGAACGATTACGACGATCAGTCAGAATACCCTCCTCTGTGTTCCGAACAACGTCGAGTTGGCTGGTAGCATCTCGAATCTTCTTGGAGAAGATGATATTAATCATAAGGGGTGGTAAGTATGGATTCTCAAGTGATGTACGCAATTGGTCGTACATTGAGTACGTTATTACAGTATTACAGTTACGTCATGATCGTTTATATCCTGCTATCGTGGTTCCCGAATGCCCGTGATTCGAAATTCGGACAAGTGCTCGCGATGTTAGTCGAGCCATTCCTAGCGCCCTTCCGTCGTATCATCCCGCCTATCGGGGGCATGCTGGATATCTCGCCGATTGTAGCCTTCCTCGTCTTGAACTTGGCTCAATCGGGCATTCGAGCAATCTTTTTAGTATGAGCGTATACGATCATTATCGTGGAAGCGAGCGGGAATTCGTCGATTCAGTCTTGAACTGGATCGATCATGTGGAAGCGACCTATACGTTCAAATTAACGGATTTCCTAGATCCACGTGAACAACAAATCACACAAGAACTCGTCGGTTCGAAATGCGCCCTCTTTTTTGAGGGCGGTTTCGAAGGCGCTGAACGTAAACGGGCAATCCTCGCACCAGATTATTATGAATACAACGCGGATGACTTTGACATTTCCATCTATCGCATTCATTATCCTACTAAATTCGTTGAACTTTCTCATCGTCAAGTCACCGGTACATTATTGAACGTCGGATTGAAACGAGCCAAATTCGGCGACGTCATCATCCAGGATCAAGTACAATTTGCCGTCGCGGACGAAGTCGCGACCTATATCGAAGCAAACGTCGAACGAGCAGGGAAGACGAAGATTCGTCTTTCGCGTGTTGAGGCGGAAGACCGTTTGAAAGTGAAGGATCAAGAGTGGGAAGAGACACTTGGGTTCGTCAGTTCACTTCGGTTCGATACGGTCGTGAGTGAAATTCTAGGCTTCTCACGTCAAAAAGCACAGACGCTCATTAAACAAGGTGAAAGTAAGGTCAATTATAAAGTAGTGGATGATTCAAGCTTCATGCTAGAAGAAGGTGACTTGCTTTCCTTGCGTGGAACGGGACGTGTCAAGTTGATTGCAATCCTCGGATCAACAAAACGTGACCGGATCAAGCTACAATACGGTATTTTAAAAGGATAAGATAAATGCGGAGGAGGAATTCATCATGCCATTAACGCCACTCGATATTCATAATAAGGAGTTCACACGAAAGTTTCGCGGCTATGACGAAGATGAAGTGAACGAATTCCTAGATCAAGTCATCAAGGACTTTGAATTGTTGTTACGTGAGAATCGTCAACAACAGGAAGTCATCCAAAATATGCAAGCACGCGTCGACTACTTCAGTTCGATGGAAGAAACATTGAACAAATCGATCATTGTCGCACAGGAAGCGGCTGAAGAAGTCAAAGCCAATGCTTCAAAAGAAGCGAGCTTGATCCTAAAGCAAGCAGAACGTGAAGCAGAGCAGTTGCAAGATGCGGCGCAACGCCGGGCACAACGGACAGACTTCGAAGTGGAGCAGATGCGCAAGAAAATCGAGCTTTACCGCAACCGGTTTAAAGTGTTGATCGATGCACAGATGGAATTGTTGACGAGCCACGACTGGGATGCGTTTGATTTCTCTTCTCGTGGAGCGCTTGACGATGTTCCGGCAGTTGCGTATAATGACGACGATGTCGTATAAATAAAATCAATGATAAGGACACGTCGCATCTTGGACGGTTGACAGCGAATCGGGGAACGGTGGGAGCCCGAGCAACGAAAAAGATGGGGTATCCCCTTAGAGTGCATGACTGAACGTTCGCTGAACAGTAAGCCATGCCGGTTCACTCCCGTTATCGAGTACTTAAGCGGTCCTGTGTCATCGAACTGATGAACAGGATTAGTAGGGTGGTACCGCGAGTTCAGCCAAGCTCGTCCCTATCTCAGGGATGAGCTTGGCTTTTTTTGTACTTTTAAAGCGAAAGGTGAGAGATGGTCAGATGGATTACAAAGAAACCTTATTGATGATGAAAACTGAGTTTTTAATGCGAGGCAATTTACCTAAACGTGAACCAGATATGCAAGCACGTTGGGAAGAAATGAACCTCTATGCTGCCGTACAGGAAAAGAACGCTGGGAAACCAACGTTCATCCTCCACGACGGTCCTCCGTATGCGAATGGTGATATCCATATGGGTCACGGATTAAACAAAGTCCTAAAAGACATCATCGTTCGTTATAAATCGATGAATGGATTCCAGTCTCCGTACGTACCAGGTTGGGACACACATGGATTACCAATCGAAACAGCACTTCAAAAAGCCGGCGTTGATCGTAAATCGATGACGGTCGCGGAATTCCGTGAATTATGTGCGAAATATGCGCTCGAACAAGTCGATCACCAACGCGAGCAATTCAAACGCCTCGGCGTTCTCGGTGACTATGACAACCCCTATATCACTCTTCAACCAGAATTTGAAGCAGCTCAAATTCGTTTATTCGGTGATATGGCGAACAAAGGTTATATCTACAAAGGGAAGAAACCAGTCTATTGGTCACCGTCTTCTGAATCGGCACTAGCTGAAGCAGAAATCGAATATCAAGATAAACGGTCAGCTGCCATCTATGTCGCGTTCCAAGTCATGGACGGGAAAAACATCTTAGAGACGACTGATCATTTCGTCATCTGGACGACGACACCATGGACGATTCCAGCGAACCTCGGGATCTCTGTCAGTGCGGAACTAACGTATGCGCGGATCGAATATCAAGGAAAAGGGTATATCGTAGCGGAAACACTCGTTCCTGAAGTCATCGAAGCGCTTGGATGGGAAGATGCAACAGTCGGACGTGTCTTTAATGGAGCGGACTTCGAGTACATGAAGGCAAAACACCCATTGTACGATCGTGAATCGCTCGTCATGCTTGGCGATCACGTTACAGCGGAAGCGACAGGTGTCGTTCATACGGCTCCAGGTCACGGGGAAGATGATTTCCGCATCGGTCAAGCGTACGGTCTTGACGTTCTTTGCCCAGTCGACGATAAAGGGGTCATGACAGCAGAAGCACCTGGATTCGAAGGCATGTTCTATGAGGATGCGAACAAAGAAATCGGTCTCGCACTCGAAGAAGCAGGCGCTCTCTTAAAACTGTCATTCATCAAACACTCGTATCCACACGATTGGCGGACGAAAAAACCGGTCATCTTCCGGGCAACGCCACAGTGGTTCGCTTCAATCAAAGACTTCCGTGCGGAAATCCTTGATGAGATCAAAGGCGTCCAGTGGGTACCAGAGTGGGGTGAAACACGTCTCCACAACATGTTCAAAGACCGAGGCGACTGGGTCATCTCACGTCAACGTGCTTGGGGCGTTCCACTTCCAATCTTCTACGCTGAAGATGGAACGGAAATCGTCACACCAGAAACGATTGATCATATCGCGAATCTATTTGCAGCTCACGGATCAAATGTCTGGTATGAGCGCGAAGCAGTCGACTTGCTTCCTGAAGGATTCACACATCCAGCAAGCCCGAACGGTATCTTCAAAAAAGAAACGGACATCATGGATGTCTGGTTCGATTCTGGTTCATCGCATGCCGGTGTTCTCGCGACACGTCCTGAATTGACACGTCCGGCGGATCTCTATCTTGAAGGATCTGACCAGTATCGTGGTTGGTTCAACTCGTCGCTATCGACAGCCGTCGCAACGACAGGAAAAGCACCATACAAAGCGGTCGTCAGTCACGGATTCGTTCTGGATGGTCAAGGTCGCAAGATGTCGAAATCGATCGGTAACACGATTGCACCGATTCAAGTCATGCAACAATTCGGAGCAGAGATCCTTCGCTTGTGGGTGGCATCTGTCGATTATCAAGCTGATGTCCGGGCATCGATGGATAACTTCAAACAAGTCTCAGAATCATATCGTAAAATCCGCAACACGGTTCGTTTCCTCCTCGGAAACTTGGATCAATTCGATCCTGCGACGCACCGCGTCGCATTTGAAGACTTACCAGAGTCAGACCGTTTCATGCGTACGAAACTAGACCAACTTGTTGGAAAAGTAAAAGCGGCATATGATGCGTACGACTTCATGTCGGTCTATCAATTGCTCCACAACTTCTGCGTCCTTGATTTGTCGTCGTTCTACCTCGATTATACGAAAGATATCCTGTATATCGAAAAAGCAGACGCGACGTCGCGTCGTGCGGTTCAGACGGTCATGTATGATACAGTCGTCGCCTTGTTGCAATTGATGGCACCTGTCCTGCCACACACAGCAGACGAAGCATGGGAATTCGTACCAGCTGTTGAGACGAAGAGTATCTTCCTGACAGACCTTCCGGAAACGGTCGAAGTCTCAGAAGAAGGACTTGCCCTCATCGAGAAATGGAACGCGTTCCTGACGTTCCGCGATGATGTCTTAAAAGCACTCGAGGAAGCGCGCGTCGAGAAACTCGTCGGTAAGACACTCGAAGCGAAACTCTTGCTTGCACCGAAGGAAGAGACGAAAGCCTTGCTCGGTACGATTGATCATCTTGAGCAGTTACTCCAAGTCTCACAACTCGAATTCGTGGAAACGGCAGATAAGATGTATGAGACGACCGGCATCACGGTTCAAAAAGCTGACGGTGAAAAATGTGAACGTTGTTGGACATATTCGACGGAACTCGGACAAGATCCGGCTCATCCGACGCTTTGCCCACGTTGTACTGAAGTCGTCAATTCTTTATAATGATACAAAGGGAGGGGCGACTGCGACTTCGCAGGACGTCCCTCATTATTTTTGGATGCGGAGGACAATAGGATGTGGCTTTACTTAGGGATTGCTGCTTTACTCGTTGGAATCGACCAGTTAACGAAATGGATCGTCGTTCAAAACATGACGATCGGTCAAGCGATCACGGTCATTCCGGATTTCTTTTATCTCAACTCGTATCGGAATCGAGGCGCTGCGTGGGGAATGCTCGAAGGTAAATTCGGCTTTTTCTTCATCGTTACGGTCGTCGTCGTCATTGGATTGATTTACTTCCTCTACAAGGAAGGCACGAAAAATAAGGTATTTGCTTGGAGCATCGCGTTATTGCTCAGTGGTGCGATCGGAAATTTCATTGATCGAATGGCGCGAGGAGAAGTCGTTGATTTCTTCCACTTCTTCCCGTTCGGCTATAATTTTCCGATCTTTAATGTCGCAGACGTCTGTTTGACGTTTGGTGTCATCGCGATGCTGATCAGCGTCATGTTCGAAGAACGGTTGACTAAGAAAGGAACGATGGATAAATGAATGAAGTAGAAACATGGTCCGTGCAAGCGGATGGAGCGACAGGGCGCATTGATAAATGGCTCGCAGAACAAAACGATTGGTCGCGTTCGCAAGTACAGGAATGGTTAAAAGCGGGACGTGTCGAAGTCGATGGTCGTGTTGTCAAACCGAACTATAAATTATCGGGAACGGAATCGATTGTCGTTCATATCCCGGAAGCGGTGGAGCTCGAGATCTTACCGGAAGACATCCCACTTGATGTCGTTTATGAGGACTCGGACGTCATCGTCGTCAACAAACCAAAAGGGATGGTCGTTCACCCGGCGGCAGGTCATGTCTCAGGAACGCTCGTCAACGCCTTATTACACCACTGTCAAGATCTCTCAGGCATCAATGGCGTCAAACGTCCAGGAATCGTTCACCGGATCGATAAGGATACGTCAGGTCTGTTGATGGTCGCTAAGAACGACTTAGCGCATGAATCGCTCGCGCATCAATTAAAAGAGAAGACGACAGAACGTCTTTACATCGCGCTCGTACACGGTGAAATCCCGCACGAACTCGGAACAATCGAAGCACCAATCGGACGCGATAAGAACGACCGTCAACGGATGACGGTAACGGATAAGAATTCAAAGTCTGCCGTAACCCATTTCCGTGTGCTTGATCGGTACGAAGGCTTTACGGTCGTTGAATGTAAACTTGAAACAGGACGGACACACCAAATCCGTGTCCATATGCGTTATATCGGTTTCCCGCTTGCAGGTGACCCGAAATATGGTCCACGCAAGACGATGAAAATGAACGGTCAAGCCTTGCATGCTGCGGTTCTCGGTTTCGAACATCCACGCACAGGCGAGTGGATGCGGTTTGAAGCACCACTCTCAGAAGGGATGACATTTGAAATCGGTCAATTGAAAAAACTTGAATTAGAGTCTTGACGTTTTTCTAATAAAACGGTAGAGTATCACCTAGAGAGCGATGCGAGACATCCTCTACTGACACTTCGGTCGTCCGAGCGACGATCCTACCAAACTAATATCACCTTTAATCGAGTCCGGAGAGGCTGCGAAAGGGAGAACCTACCACGATTGTGTGTAGGCATGCATACAATACGTATGCCATGATTCTGTCTTCGATGACCTTCTGCGGATTCCCGCAGAAGGTCTTTTGTATGAAAGGAGAAACTATGAAACCAGCCGTCATCTTAGATGAAGCCGCGATTGGACGTGCACTGACACGGATCGCCCATGAAATCATCGAACGAAACAAAGGGATTCATGATTTGATGATCGTCGGAATCAAGACGCGTGGCGAGACACTCGCTCGTCGCCTTGCGAAGCGAATCGAACAAATCGAAGGAAAACCGGTCTTACTCGGTGTCGTCGACATCTCGATGTACCGGGATGACTTGTCGAAACGAAGTTTAGAACCAGAAATCAAAGGTTCTGATTTACCGGAAGACATCACCGGGAAAATCGTCGTCCTCGTTGACGATGTCCTCTACACAGGACGCACCGTTCGCGCCGCGATGGACGCGCTCGTCGACCACGGAAGACCAAGTATGATTCAACTCGCTGTCCTCGTCGACCGCGGACATCGGGAGTTACCGATTCGACCAGATTTCATCGGTAAGAACGTCCCGACATCCCGTGAGGAACAAGTCGTCGTCGCGCTTTCTGAAGTCGATGAAGCCGATCAAGTATTCATTAAACGCTAAAATTCAAAACCTTTAAGGTGGTCCAGAGAGACCAGAAAGGGAGTCATCCATATGGCAAAACATGCCGCAGTACTTGATGTACAAGAAGTACCTACTCACCCTCTAAACTGGCTGATGCTCAGCCTGCAACACGTCTTCGCGATGTTTGGTGCGACCGTGCTCGTCCCGCTCTTAACGGGACTCAACACATCGGTCGCGCTCGTCGCAAGCGGAGTCGGCACACTGATTTTCCTCGCCGTTACCCGCTTCAAAGTACCCACATATCTTGGTTCGAGTTTTGCCTACATTGCCCCGATCATTGCCGTCAGTGAACGGTGGGGTGTCGAGGATGCCTTAATCGGCGGAATGGTCGCTGGACTCGTTTACGGACTTGTCTCACTCCTCATCCGCTACACGGGAGCTGCTTGGTTGCTTCGCTTACTCCCGCCGGTTGTCATCGGACCGGTCATCATGGTCATCGGTTTATCGCTCGCCCCGACCGCTGTCAACATGGCGATGAACGGAGCGGACGGTAAGTACAACGGACTGTACTTCCTCGTCGCGATGGTCACACTCGGTGTCACACTCCTTGCGATGACGTACTTAAAAGGAATGTGGAGCACGATTCCGATCCTGTTCGGGATCACGGTTGGTTATCTCGTTGCGGCATCGGTCGGAATCATTGACTTCACACCACTGCAACAAGCCACGTTCTTCCACGTGCCGGACTTCACGATTCCGTTCCTGAGTTACACACCATCGTGGAATACAGCAGCCTTGCTACTGATCGTTCCCGTGACGCTCGTCACACTGACGGAACACATCGGCGAACAAAAAGTGACATCACGCATCATCGGGCGCGAGACGCTCCTTGATCCAGGGATGCACCGGACCGTACTTGGCGACGGGATTGCGAAGACAGTCGCTTCGATGCTCGGTGGACCACCAGTTACGACCTACGGTGAAAACAACGGTGTCATGTCAATCACTCGCGTCTATAGTGTCTTTGTCCTAGGTGGTGCGGCGGTTCTTGCGATCAGTTTCGGTTTCCTCGGATATGTCGAAGGGTTCATCAAGACGATTCCGACACCAGTCATGGGCGGGATCAGTATCCTCTTATTCGGAGTCATCGCGTCAAACGGTCTCCGGACGCTGACGGAAAGTAAGATTGATCTTGCCGATAAACGAAACTTGACGATTACAGCCGTCATTCTCGTCACGGGTATCGGAGGCGCAGCGCTCAAAATCGGCAACTTCTCTCTCGAAGGGATGGCACTGGCGACGATTCTTGGGATCATCCTGAATCTAGTCCTTCCGAAAACGACAGAGCAGGTCGAAGAAACAACGGAAACCTCTACAACTCAATCCGTAGCTAACAACTTTTAAGACGTTCCGAGAGAACGATAAAGTGAGGGCCATGAAAAGATGCAGGGAATCACTCTGCCTTCTTTCGGCGCACCTTCACTTAGAAGGTGCGCCTTTTTCATGACCTGAAAAGGAGTGAATGATATGAAGACGATCCTAAAAAACCGGCATTTCGTCAATTTAGAAAGCTTATCCACGACAGAGATCAATTCTTTGATTGAACGCAGTCTCGCTTTTAAACGGGGCGAGCCAGCACCAGATTTTTCCGATAAGACACTCGTCAATCTGTTCTTTGAAAACTCGACCCGGACACGCTCTTCCTTTGAGATGGCAGAGCATCGCCTGAACATGTATCTACTACCGTTCGAAACCGCGACTTCCTCCGTACAAAAAGGGGAGACGTTACGCGATACGTGCAAGACGCTTGAAGCAATCGGCGCAGATGGGTTGGTCATTCGTCACGGGGCGACCGGCTATTACGAAGAACTACTAGCAACGCTCGATATTCCGATCATCAATGCGGGAGACGGGAGCGGTCAACATCCGTCCCAGTCCTTACTCGATCTGATGACGATGGTCGAGACGTACGGAACGGTCGAAGGAAAAGTCGTCGTCATCTGTGGGGACTTACAACATAGTCGCGTCGCCCGGTCGAATGCGGATATCTTAAAGCGACTCGGTGCCATCGTCTATGGATCAGGACCAGTTGAGTGGTACGATCCGGCGATGGGGATTCCACATCTTTCGATGGATGAAGCCGTCGAACAGTGCGACATCTTGATGTTACTGCGTGTCCAGCACGAACGGCATGACGGGACGACTCGATTTGATCCAGCAGACTATCACGCGACGTATGGATTAACGCATGAGCGGATGAACCGTCTGAAGAATTCCGCAATCGTGCTTCATCCGGCACCGGTCAATCGAGGAGTCGAGATTGCCGACGAACTGGTTGAACATCCGCGATCACGGATCTTTGAACAGATGAAAAACGGTGTCTTTGCCCGCATGGCGATTCTGGAATGGTGCTTTTCAACGAAATCAATCAAAGGAGACGATGAAGATGATAACACGAATTGAGAATGCAAGATGGTTCGAGGCGGGACAAGTTCGGACGGGGGATATTCGAATCGATGACGGGAAAATTACGGATTTAGCAGCAACACCACAAGCTGGAGAAACGGTCATTGATGCATCCGGCTTATTCGTTGCACCAGGATTCGTCGACATCCATGTCCATCTACGGGAACCGGGTGGCGAACATAAGGAAACGATTGCGACCGGCACAGCAGCGGCGGCAGCGGGAGGATTCACGACGATTTGTCCGATGCCGAACACGCGTCCTGTACCGGACGATCGCCAAACACTCGATGCCTTGTTCCGAAAGATTGAAGAAACGGCATCCGTCCGGGTTTTGCCTTACGCGGCGATTTCAAAAAATCAACTCGGACAAGAACTCGTCGCGTTCGACCAACTAACAGATGCTGTTGCGTTCACGGATGACGGTGTCGGTGTCCAGACGGCAGCAGTCATGCGGACAGCGATGCAACAAGCGGCACGGCTCGGGAAAACGATCGTTGCCCACTGCGAAGATGATTCATTAAAAGCAGGGTGTGTGCACGAGGGGAACTATAGTCGACGGGAAGGACTACAAGGTATTCCATCGCTTGCTGAGAGTATCCACATCGCCCGGGATGTCCTGATCGCCGAAGAGACTGGCTGCCATTACCATGTTTGTCACGTTTCGACGAAAGAATCGGTCCGTGTCATCCGTGATGCGAAACGAGCCGGGATCCGGGTGACGGCAGAAGTCACACCACACCATCTCGTGTTGATCGATGAAGACATACCGAATCAGGATCCGAACTTTAAAATGAATCCTCCCCTGCGGAGTGAAGCGGATCGCCAAGCATTGCTCGAGGGGCTAGCGGACGGAACGATTGATTGCATCGCGACCGATCATGCTCCTCATGCGGCAGAAGAGAAGGCACTCGGTATCGAACGCGCCCCGTTCGGCATCACAGGGTTTGAGACGGCCTTCCCATTGCTCTATACGAAACTCGTCGCTGAAGGTGAGATGACACTTGAAACACTGATTCGGAATTTGACAGACAAGGCAGCAGCCATCTTTGAACTTCCTTACGGGAAACTCGAAGTGGGAGCGGAAGCAGATCTGGTTTTGCTTGATTTAGAAACGGAGCGGACCGTATCACCGGAACAATTCCGCTCAAAAGGTAAGAACACACCGTTCGCGGGAGAACGGTTAAAAGGATTCCCGGTCATGACGCTCGTCAAGGGAGAAATCGTATTCAAGGAGGACACAGCACATGCGTAAACGGACACTGATACTAGAAGATGGGATGACGTTTGAAGGAACAGCGTTTGGCTCGGATACGACAACAACAGGAGAAGTCGTCTTTCAGACCGGAATGACAGGGTATCAAGAAATGTTATCGGATCCATCTTACTGCGATCAGATGATCGTGTTGACGAATCCGTTGATCGGAAACTACGGGATTAACCGAGAAGATTATGAAACGACACGTCCACTCGCTAAAGCATTGATCGTCCGTGAACATTGTCAGACACCGTCGAACTTCCGGAGTGAGATGTCCCTCGATGCAGCACTCCAAGATCTCGACATCCCAGGGTTAAGTGGAATCGATACGCGTCAACTGACACGACATATCCGTTCGAAAGGCGTCATGCGCGGACGACTCGTTGATGGTGAGTTCGATTTAGCAGCAGAACTGGTTCATCTTCAAAACGCCCCTATCGAGACGGATCAAGTCAAGCGGGCCTCGACGGAACGAGCGTACATCATTCCGGGCGCTGGACCGCGGATTGTCCTCGTCGACTTCGGTGCGAAGCTCGGGATCGTCCGTGAACTCGTCAAACGCGGCTGTGAAGTCGTCGTCGTGCCCTACGACGTCAGTGCAACGGAAGTCTTACGCTATCGTCCAGACGGTGTGATGCTGTCGAACGGACCAGGGAATCCAAAGGATGTCCCGACAGCGATTCCGATGATTCAAGAATTGACGGGAAAAGTTGTCATCTTCGGCATCTGTCTCGGTCATCAGTTGATCGCACTAGCGCACGGGGCGGATACGTTCAAGCTCCCATTCGGTCACCGAGGGGCGAATCATCCAGTCCAAGATATCCGGACAGGTCGCGTCGATATCACGTCGCAAAACCACGGGTATGCCGTCGACGAACAGTCATTACGCGATACCGTGCTTGAAGTGACGCATCTTGCGATCAATGACGGAACGGTCGAAGGAATCCGTCATACGACAGCAGCGGTCTTCTCCGTCCAGTACCATCCGGAAGCATCACCTGGTCCGATGGATGCGAACGGTCTATTCCAACAGTTTTTAGAAGAAATCACGAAACAACAGGAGGTCTCTCATGCCTAAACGTCAAGATATCCAGAAAATTCTCGTTATCGGGTCCGGTCCTATCGTGATCGGACAAGCAGCTGAATTCGACTACGCTGGAACACAAGCGTGTCAAGCCTTGAAGGAAGAAGGATATGAAGTCATCCTCGTCAACTCGAACCCAGCAACGATCATGACGGATCCAACGGTCGCTGATCGTGTCTACATCGAGCCCCTCCAAGCAGAGTTCGTCTCACGGATCATCCGCAAGGAACGTCCGGATGCCTTGCTTGCGACACTCGGAGGTCAAACGGGTCTGAACTTGGCTGTCGAACTGGATCGTCTCGGTGTCCTTGCTGAGTATGGTGTCGAGTTACTCGGTACGAAATTGTCAGCAATCGAAGAGGCAGAAGATCGTGATTTGTTCCGTCAACTGATGTTTAAACGCGGGCATGGTGTGCCGGACAGTGAAATCGTGCATACGCTTGAAGAGGCACAACAATTCCGGCAACAGATCGGTTTACCGATCATCATCCGTCCGGCGTATACGCTTGGAGGAACGGGCGGTGGAATCGCCAACACACCAGAAGAGTTCACGCGAATCGTCGAAGGGGGACTCAAGGCAAGTCCGGCAACACAAGTACTTCTAGAAAAATCAATTGCCGGGATGAAGGAAGTCGAGTTCGAAGTCATGCGCGATGCGACGAATCAGGCGATCATCGTCTGTGCGATGGAAAACTTCGATCCCGTCGGTGTTCATACCGGAGACTCGATCGTCTTCGCTCCGACACAAACGCTATCGGATCGCGATTATCAATTGCTACGAAACGTCTCGCTCGATATCATTCGTGCACTCGGGATTGAGGGTGGATGTAACATCCAGTTCGCACTGGATCCGACGAGCTTCGACTACTATGTCATCGAAGTCAATCCACGTGTCTCACGCTCGTCTGCACTCGCGTCAAAAGCAACGGGTTACCCAATCGCAAAACTGGCTGCGAAAATTGCCGTCGGGTATGCCTTATCCGAATTAAAGAACCCGATCACCGAGACAAGTTTTGCTTCCTTCGAACCGGCACTCGATTATGTCGTCGCCAAGATTCCGCGCTGGCCGTTCGATAAATTCGAAACGGCAGACCGAACACTCGGAACACAGATGAAAGCAACTGGTGAGGTCATGGCAATGGGACGGACGATGGAAGAGGCCTTACTAAAAGCCGTTCGTTCGCTCGAGATCGGTACAGCGGATCTGTATATGCCACGCTTCATCGAAATGGCAGACGATGCCTTACAACAAGCGATTCGCCAAGCGACGGACGATCGACTCTTCGCCTTGTACGCGGGCTTCGTCCGCGGTTACAGCGTCGAACAGATTCATGACTGGACGGCGATTGATCGCCTGTTCCTAGAGAAGTTGCACCATATTTGGCAGCTCGAGCAATCGGTCGCAGCTGGTTTGACACCTGAACTACTCCTGCATGTGAAGCGGTATGGATTCAGTGACCCGATGCTCGCCCGGATCACCGGACAAACGGAAACGGAGATTCGCCGGATGCGTGAAGCACAAGCGATTCACCCGGTCTATAAGATGGTCGATACGTGTGCGGCAGAGTTCGCGTCCGACACGCCGTACTACTACGGGACATACGAACGCGAAAATGAAGCGATCGCGACGAACCGTTCTTCGATTCTCGTCCTAGGATCGGGACCGATCCGGATTGGTCAAGGCGTTGAGTTCGATTATGCGACAGTCCATTCGATTCAGGCGATTCGTCAAGCTGGCTACGAAGCAATTATCGTCAACAACAATCCAGAAACGGTGTCGACCGACTTCTCGATCTCCGATCGGCTTTACTTTGAACCACTGACAACGGAGGATGTACTGGAAGTCATCCGAAACGAACGTCCACTCGGTGTTATCGTCCAGTTCGGTGGACAGACAGCGATCAACTTAGCCGAGTCATTAGCAGCAGAAGGTGTAAAAATCCTCGGGACATCGCTTGAGGATCTCGACCGGGCTGAGGACCGGAAACAGTTCGAAGCAGCATTGACGGCGCTCGACATTCCACAGCCACCAGGTAAAACGGCCGTGACAGTCGAAGAAGCGGTCACGGCAGCAGCGTCACTCGGTTACCCGGTTCTCGTTCGTCCATCGTACGTCCTCGGCGGTCGGGCAATGGAAATCGTCTATGCTCAAGAAGAACTGGAACATTACATGAAACACGCGGTCATCGCCTCACCGGAACGACCGGTCCTCGTTGACCGCTACCTGACAGGAATCGAACTCGAGGTCGACGCGATCTGCGACGGAACGGATGTCGTCATTCCAGGCATCATGGAGCACATCGAACGTGCCGGTGTTCACTCGGGTGACTCGATTGGTGTCTATCCGCCACAACGTGTCTCCCAAGACATCAAGGACCGGATCGTCGACTACACGACACGGATTGCGAAAGCATTCGGCATCAAAGGCTTACTCAACATCCAGTTCGTCTACGCGGACGGCGCTCTCTATGTCCTTGAAGTCAATCCGCGTGCTAGCCGGACGGTGCCATTCATCTCGAAAGTGACGGGACTTCCGGTCGCGCGTCTCGCAACGGACATCATTCTCGGTGAGACACTCGCTTCTTATGGATTAACAAGTGGTGTCCTACCGGAAGAACCACTCGTCTCGGTCAAAGTACCGGTCTTCTCATTTGCGAAGCTTAAAGAAGTTGATCCGACACTCGGACCGGAGATGAAATCAACCGGTGAAGTCATCGGAACGGACCGGACGCTTGAAAAAGCGCTCTATAAAGGGTTGCTCGCATCAGGGATGGCAATTCCAGAGCACGGTCGTGTCCTCTTGACGGTCGCAGATCCAGATAAAGCAGAAATGACGGATCTTGCACGACGCTTTGCCTCACTGGGATTCACGCTACTTGCAACGGAAGGAACGGCAGCCTACTTGACGGAACAAGGATTACCGGTCCAGACGGTCGGCAAAATCGACTCGTCTTCCGAATCGATGCTCGACGTGATTGAAAAAGGAGAAATCGAATATGTCATCAATACGATGAGTCGGGACTCACAAGTCACAAAAGACGGCTTCATCATTCGCCGGGCAGCAGCCGAGAATCAAGTCGTCTGTCTGACATCACTCGATACAGCGGAAGCAATTCTACGTGTCATCGAAAGTCGCTCGTTTGAAGCCAGTGCAATCCAAGCCTTCACACATGAAAAGAAAGTGGTGATCCAATGAAGCAACTCTTGACGGTCGTCTCTCGACGAAAGGTAGCTCAAGGTGCGACAGAACTCGTCTGTCGCCTCGAGCAACCTCAGGACATCGCGCCAGGGCGATTCATGCATCTGCGCGTCGGTCCACTCTTACGCCGACCGATCTCGATTGCCCGGGTCGATCGTGACTTGATCACGTTTCTCTTTAAAGAAATCGGACAAGGAACAGCAGAACTGGCTTCTTTGCGTCCGGATGATACGATCGATGCCCTCGGACCGCTTGGAAACGGGTTTCCGATTGCTGCTATCCATCCCGCTCAACGCGTCGTCCTCGTTGGTGGTGGGATCGGTGTCCCGCCGCTGTATGAGACGATGCGCCAACTTGTCGCCCGGGGCGTGACATGTGAAGCGATTCTAGGATTTGATACGGCAACAAGTGTTTTTTACGAAGCGGAATTCCAAGCACTCGGTAAGACGACGGTTACGACCGTCGATGGAACGCATGGCACGACAGGATTCGTCACGGCAGCCTTACGTCCAGAAAGCTACGACGTCCTACTCGCCTGCGGACCGGAACCGATGTTGCGAACGTTACAGCAACAACCAATCAAACATAAGTATCTGTCGATCGAAAACCGAATGGGATGCGGCATTGGAGCATGCTTTGCCTGTGTCTGTAAAACACCGACGGGCGGGTACGTTAAGACGTGTTCCGATGGTCCAGTCTTTCGGGCAGAGGAGGTCGTATTATGACGGAACGATTGCGTGTCGAGTTACCGGGACTCTCTTTAAAAAATCCGATCATGCCAGCATCCGGATGTTTTGGATTCGGTGAGGAATATGCGAAGTTGTATGATTTATCAGAGCTTGGGGCGATCATGATTAAAGCAGCGACGGGGGAAGAACGCTACGGAAACCCGACGCCACGTGTCGCAGAGAGTGGCATGGGGATGCTGAATGCAATTGGTCTCCAAAACCCGGGTGTCGATGGCATCCTAACGAATAAATTGCCTTTCCTCGAGACGTTCGATACGGCAATCATCGCCAATGTCGCGGGTTCGACACCGGAAGAATATGAGCTCGTCGCGGAGAAAATGAGTCGGCATCCTGGCATTCATGCACTGGAATTAAATATTTCCTGTCCGAACGTCAAATCGGGTGGGATTCAATTTGGGACGGATCCGTTGCTTGCTGCTGAGTTGACACGACGTGTGAAACGGGTCTCGACTAAACCGGTTTACGTCAAACTATCACCGAACGTCACCTCGATCGTCGAGATGGCTCGTGCCGTCGAGAACGCTGGTGCAGATGGTCTGACGATGATCAATACACTCGTTGGGATGCGAATCGATGTCCGGACGGGGCAGCCAATCCTTGCCAATCGGATTGGTGGATTATCTGGTCCGTCAATCAAACCAGTCGCGATTCGGATGATTCATGATGTTGCACAAGTCGTCTCGATCCCGATCATCGGCATGGGTGGCGTGATGGAGGTCGATGACGTCTTGGAAATGATTTACGCTGGGGCTTCGGCTGTTGCCGTCGGTACTGCAAACTTCGTCAATCCATACATCTGTCAAGAATTGATTCAGCAGTTACCGGAACGCATGGACGAACTGGGTATCGATCATATTTTAGACATTAGGGGGAAAGCATATGAATCAACTTTACATCGCGCTTGATTTTCCGACCGAAGCAGAAGTCTTTTCGTTTCTCGAACGGTTCGAAACGACACGACCGGCCGTAAAAGTCGGGATGGAATTGTTTTATGCAGCAGGCGGAACGTTCGTCCGTAAACTCGTCGAGCGTGGACATGCGGTATTCCTCGATGTCAAAGTCCACGACATTCCAGAAACGGCGCGCCGGACGATGCGTATCATCGGACAGCTAGGCGTCGATCTGACGAACGTCCATGTTGCCGGTGGGAGAGAGATGATGATCGCGGCGCGAGAAGGACTGCGTGAGACGAACGCCGAGACACAACTGATTGGCGTGACTCAGTTGACATCGACGGATGAAGCGATGTTACGCGATTTAAAGATTGAAGGAGCGATGCCGACTGTCGTTCGTGAGTATGCGCAACTCGCAGAAGCAGCGGGACTAGATGGTATCGTTTGTTCAGCACTCGATCTTCCGGAATTAGTTCCAGCCTGTCGAGCAGATTTTCGGTTCGTCACACCCGGCATTCGTCCGACGAACAGTCAAGCGGATGATCAAAAGCGTGTCGCGACCGTTCTTGACGCTCGTCAAAATGGAGCGTCGGATTTAGTGATCGGTCGTCCGATTACACGTGCTGAACATCCCGAACAGGTCTATCAGATGTTACTTGAACAATGGAAGGGGCAATTCTCATGGTAAATCCAATCGCTAGTGCGTTACTCCGTATTGAAGCCGTCACCTTATCGCCAAACGATCCATACACATGGGCGAGTGGACTTCGTTCACCAATCTATTGTGATAATCGTTTGACGCTCTCGTACCCGGAAGTTCGTTCGTTGATTGCGGATGCACTCGCAGAGAAAGTGAAGCGACTTGCAGTCGATGTGATTGCGGGAACCGCGACGGCAGGTATTCCACACGCAGCATTCGTCGCGGAACGATTAGGATTACCGATGGTCTACGTACGTAGTGGCAACAAGAAACACGGTAAAGGGAATCAAATCGAAGGTGTCATTCAGCCTGGACAACGTGTCGTCGTCATCGAAGATTTATTATCGACCGGGATGTCTGCGATCGAGGCAGCGGAAGCCTTGCAAGCGAAAGGGGCAGATGTCGTTCGCATTCAAGCGATCTTCTCATACGGGATGGAGCGCTTGTCAAACAATCTCCGCGACGCAAAAATTGAATCGGATGCATTACTGACGTTTGAAGCGTTACTCGAAACGGCGCAACAACAAGGCGATATTACTATAGAAGAGCAAAAACAGTTGGCGGATTGGTCGAAAGATCCAGTTGCTTGGAGTGAACGTTTTACAGCGAACGTTTAAAATCGATAGATTCCGTCGGACGACCTACGATTTCTCGTGTGAGATTTGGTACACTAGAAAAATAAAGGAGGTCGTCGACTATGGTGACGCATTATCGTGATTATGAACAGTTCAAAAAGGTCGTCCTCCCGTTTTTGCTTGAACGTCCGGATACCCATCAGTTGATTCTTGGCATATTAGAACGTGGGGATGAACCGCTCTTGATGGCAACGGCACAAGAAGGCGATCATCGTCTCGTCATATTGCAAACGATACCCGAGCAAGCCATCGTCGCTGGGGATGTGTTCTCGCAAGAAGGGATCCGAAAGCTTGCGCGAATTCTGGACAGTCCAGGATTCGTCGGAGAACAGGTCATCTTAGCACCGCTTTTACTTCCACATTCCATGTATGAGGTACATATGGAACAGGGGATGTATGCACTGACGAAGGTCAAGATGCCAGATGTTCCGGAAAACGTCGTCTTCCGACCGATTTCGGACGATGAAAGACAACAAGCCTTAGCGTTTGCGTCCGGATTTTTATATGAAGTCGAACCGCGTCCTTCCGAGCGACAGCTTGCACAACTCCATCAGTCGATGACGCGCCACATCCATCAAGGAAGCTTGTTCGGACTGTTTAGTGGAGATATGCTTGTCGCAATGGCGGCAGCGACGCGTCCGACACAAACTGGGATTACGATTTCTTACGTCTATACGCCGAAAGAACTGCGTGGAAATGGGTATGCCTCTTATCTCGTCGCCAAACTATCTGAACATCTACTACAGTCTTATCCGGTCGTGACGCTCTATACCGATTGGTCGAACCAGACAGCGAATAAGATCTATCAGCATGTCGGTTTCGAGTTGGTCGGACGATCCTTACATATCAAGAAACAAGAGCGCTATCGGTGAATATCGAGCCGCCTGTATCTTGGACATGGCTAGACATTGATATGTACAAAAACAGCCGATCATCCTTTTATAAAATAGGATGATCGGCTGTTTCATGTCAAAATGAAATTAATTGAATGTAGCAATGATTTTACCACGGACGTGGCGTTCAGATAGACGTTGCAATCCTTTGACGATGTCTGCTGCTGGAATCTCTTCCGTGACGAGTGGATCGAGTTCTTTTGTTGCGACGAGTTTTAATAACTCGCTTGCCATATGACCGAGGTTTCGGATGGCGCGGTCATTTTCGCTGGCATAAGCAGCCGCGAGTGCCACTTCATGGATTGATGGAGAGAGCGTGAACGGTTTGACGACTGACTGATCAGGACCACCGGCGATGAAGGCAAGTTGTCCTGAGAAAGCAAGACGTCCGAGATCTGCTGTTGCTTCGTCACGACCGACTGTATTGAAAATCAAGTCAGCGCCGCGACCGTTCGTCCAGTCTCGAATGACATCCGTGACATTTTCTTTTTTATAGTCAATGGCAAGATCGGCACCGAGTCGCTTGACCCACTCGTGGTTTTCCGTCGAAGCAGTCGTTGCGACCGAAAGACCAAGGCGTTTCGCGAGTTGAATGCCGATGCCACCAACACCACCTGCACCAGCATGAATGAGGATCGTCTCTTTTCCTGTCGTGTTCATCTTTTGGACGATAGCTTCATAAGCTGTCATACCTGCGCAAAGAATCGCAGCGGCTTCAGCGAATGAGACGTCTTCCGGAATCAGGGCGAGGGCACGTGTATCGACGAGCGCATATTCAGCAAAAGCACCATCGCGTTGCAGGTTCGTATGAATCGCTACACGATCCCCGACTTTTACTTCTGCGCCTGGTCCGATTTGTTCGACGACACCGGCTAGGTCAACGCCCGGAATATGCGGGAACGTCCAAGCTGGATTGTTGGTCGCTTTATAATCGACGGGATTCAACGCGACGGTCTTGACGCGAATCAAAGCTTGTCCTTCTCCTGGCGTTGGCGTTTCGACCTCTTCGAATGTCCATTGATCAATGGCTGTACCTGAGTGATTTAACCATGCTTTCATGTTTAATACGCTCCTTCCGAATACGTGAGTTCATACGAGTGAGAGTAGATTTCGACGAGGTTACCGAATGGATCCTCACAGTAGACCATCCGATACGGCTTGTCTCCAGGGTAGTATTCGCGGATCGGCATCCGTTGTTTGCCGCCGTGGGCGACGATTTTTTCGACGAGTCCTTCGACGTCTGGGTCTTGGATCGCATAATGGAAGATCCCTGTTTTCCAGAATTCGAAATTGTTCTCGGGTTGTTCATTGTTCGGGAACTCGAACAACTCGATTCCGATACGGTCACCTGTCGCCATGTGAGCAATCCGGAATTTGTTCCATCCTGCACCAAAGACATCCGTACACATGACACCGATGGCAGAATCATCTTCGAGGACATCAGATGGTTCCATGATGATATACCAGCCCATCACCTCTTGATAAAAACGGACGGCTTCGTCGAGATTCGGTACAGAAAGACCGATGTGCGAAAAATTACGTGGATACGTCATGCTTAACACTCCTTTTGCAAAATGATTTACGCATACTCTAACTTACGCTACACTCGATTGCATAGTACGCACTTTGAAGTAACTACTCTGGAGGAGAGAACAACATGTCGACAGAACAATTTCCGGTCAATCGGGCGCTCGCCATCATCGGCGGAAAATGGCGTCCACAATTATATTGCACGTTAGAGAACGGTCCGAAACGTTTTTTAGAGTTACAACGTGCCATTCCCGGGATTTCTCGGAAAGTCTTGACTGATCAGTTAAAAGAACTCGAACGTCTCGGAATGATTGAGCGGATTGAGTATGATGAAGCCGTCTTACACGTCGAATACAAATTGACAGAAGCGGCATTTACACTGCAACCAGCCATGAAAGGTTTATGCGAATGGGGGGAAGGGAATCAATTATCCGAATCCTAATCGAGAGGCAGTGAACTAGATGAAGCTAACTTATCATGGACAGTCAACAGTAACGATTGAAACGAATGGTCACCATCTCGTCATCGATCCATTCTTTAGCGGTAATGAAAAAGCGACGACGAATCCAGATGACGTCAAGGCAGATTTTATTTTGCTAACCCATGCCCATGCCGATCATATGCTTGATGCAGAGCGAATCGCGAAAGCCACGGGAGCAACAATCATTGCTACTCATGAACTGGCGACGTATCTAAGTTTCAAAGGGCTCAACGTTCATCCGATGAATCTCGGCGGACAGTTTGAATTTTCGTTTGGTAAGGTGAAGATGACACAGGCATTCCACTCGTCGAGCATCATCGATGAGGAAAAACAGACGATTACGTATATGGGGATGCCGGCTGGATTCTTGCTGACGATCGAAGGGAAAGAAATCTATCATGCAGGCGATACGGCACTGTTCGGGGATTTAGCCCTTTATGGCGCCCATCACGAAATCGATTTAGCCTTCTTACCGATCGGTGATAACTTCACGATGGGTCCGGATGATGCGTTGATCGCTGCAGATATGTTGCAAGCGAAAGCAGTCGTACCGATCCACTACGATACATTTGATTTAATCAAACAAGATGCCAACGCATTCTGTGAAAAGATTGAAGCGCAAGGTCAAACGGGTCATCCACTCGCAATCGGCGAGTCACTCGAATTATAATCCGTTCTTAAGCAAAGGAGAGGAAACGTCAATGTTCCTCTCCTTTTTGTCGATTATTCTTCTGGAATGTCAGTGGTTCATCCGATGACGCTTCCTTCTTCCGCCCGATGGCGAAACGGTGAACTTCTTCTATGATAAGAAGGGGGCTGTTGACAGCCGATTCAGATATTCGGAATAATGGTAGACATGAGATGGAGGGGCTGACATGGAAGAGCATAATAGTAGGAGTGTGCGGAAACGAAAACAATCGTCGTTCACACGCTTGAAAAATAAACAAAAACAAAAGATGGATGCACGGTTGAATCGGATTGGAGAAAAAGGGCCAGTGAAGCGACCGCTTTATTTATACGGTGGTGTCATTCTCGGACTTGTCCTCATCTATTCGATCACATTGCTCGTCTCAACGGAATTGTTATCGCGCGGCGAAACATTCAAAACGACGAATCGCTATAAATCTCTCGCCATCGAGGCGCCGCACGCAACGGTACAATTCGTTCGAAGCACAGACGGAAACGTCCAAATCAAACTCGTCGATAGTGCGTCGAGTGGAAAACGACTGAAAATCAGTACATCGACGAATACGGTGACGGTGACAGGACGAGATGGTTGGCTGTCTCGACTTGGCAATCGTCCGAGCGAAAAAACAGCAGACTACACGATTCAAGTGGGATTACCAAGTTATATGAACCGTGTCGATGTCGATGCCGGTACACTGAAAGGAATGGGCATCTACGCAAAAACGATCGAGATGGACGGAGAAGCGATGAGTCTCGATAAAGTAAAAGGTGATGAGATTACACTGAATGCAACACGTGCGATTACCGTCAAGGAAATGGATGCCGTCCATGCGCAGGTGACAGGCGAGAGTGTCTCTCTATCAGACTACATGGCGAAGTTGAGTCTCGACGTCACAACGATTGACGGCGCGACAAAGCTAAAACCAAACAAAGCAGCCGGTACGATTACGATTGACACGGGAGGCGATGTTAAAGCCTCTGACCGATATACAAAACAAAAGAATAAGGATGAGACGATTTATGAACTGTCGAAACAAGAAAAACCGGAAGTGACAGTCAATAGTGAAGTCGGGCAGGTGACGCTCGAGTGAAATTAAAGTTTCGGATTGGACTTCGGACGATCAAGACCGGCATCGCGGTAGCTCTTGCCCTCAGCATCTCTTGGTATGTCTTCGGTATTTATTCAGGCATGGGAGCCGTCGCGGCAATCGTTGCGATGCAACCGACGATTCATCGGTCGTTCAAAATCGTCTTCAATCGGATTTTCGGAACGGTACTTGGACTGATGTGTGGACTCGCCATCGTTGCGACACTTGGCGCCAATCCACTGACGATCGGACTCGCCGTCGTTGTCTCGCTCGTCCTCAATTCGATGATTGGACGAACGGATATGTCGACGTTCGCCGCTTTTGCAATTGTGTTGATGTTCGAGAGCCCGACCGCCGACTACGTCCACTATGCCTTATCACGGTCGTTGCTGACTGTCGTTGGGGTATTATCTGCTGTCCTCGTCAATTACATCGTCTTCCCACCACATTATGAAGACCGCTTACTGTTACTCGTCAAAAAAACGACGCAACAGTTGATGGAAGATTGGCGCAGCCTTGTGCAAGATGATGGACGCTTGCTTACTGTCCGTAAACAAATTCTCAAGCATGAGGAAATGATGTTGATGCTCCAAGAAGATCAAAAATATCCACTAGTGGCGAGCGGTCAAAGTGAAGCGTTCATTCGACTGAAGGAGCTTGTCGATCTTGAAGACAAGTTGCTCGTCTTGCTTGAAAGCATTGCCAGTCATCGGGATATCCCGATGACAGAAGAACAGGAAAAGACGCTCGGTCAGGAAATTGATTTCTTACTCAGCCATCATTACGATGTCATCTTCTCCCACGAACGAAAACAAGCGATGTTCTCATTCGATCAAGAATTAAGCGAGGCGAAGGATATCATCCATGGGCATTTGCTCGATTACCGGGAACAGTTAGAAAAAATGAAGTAACGATGAAAAAGCGCTGTTTCTCCTAAGTAATATTTAGGAAAAACAGCGCTTTTTTGTGTAGCGTCATTGACGTAAGGATTGGACGACATCTGGATCAGGTGTGACGTAAAGAGTCGTTTGATCCGTATAGATGACGAATCCGGGTTTTGCACCACTCGGTTTTTTGACATAACGTAGTTCCGTGAAGTCGACCGGGACTTGGCTCGACTCACGTGCTTTCGAGAAATAAGCCGCGACAATCGCTGCTTCCTTCAACGTCGTCTCGTCAGGTGTATCACTTTGAATGATGACGTGCGATCCCGGGATATCCTTCGTGTGTAGCCACGTATCGGACCGTCGACCGAACTTGAACGTCGCGTAATCATTTTGTTTATTGTTCTTTCCGACGAAGAATGGAAGACCAGTCGAAGAACGGTATGCTTCGAGTTGTGGGAGCTGTGGTTTCTTTTTCTTCTTTTGTCGTTCGCGCAGATAACCTTCTTCGACGAGTTCCTCGCGCATTTCCCGAATGTCTTCCGGGGACGCGACGTCGAGCTGTGCAAGCAAACCTTCAAAATATGCAATCTCAGCTTGGTTCTTCTCGAGCTGACGCGCGACTTCGACTTTGGCGGTTTTTAATTTGTTATACCGTTTGTAGTAACGTTGCGCGTTCTCATTCGGTGAAAAGCGAGGGTCGAGCGAAATCGTGATCTCAGCGCCGTCTGGGTCATAGTAATCGACGACTGTCGCTTCCTTCATCCCACGTTCGAGCTGATACAGATAGGTCGTCAGTAATTCCCCTTTATGTTTCCACTCATCCATCCGTAGCGTCGCTTCTAAATCTTTTTCGAGTTTCGAGCGTTTTAGAATATTTTTATCATATTCACTCTTGATGAACCGTTCGAGATCAGCTGCTTGTTGTTTGACGCGATCGCGGTTCGCTTTTTGATGGAAGAAGGCATCGAGGACTTGACCACTCGTCTCGAACATCTTTTCATCGATGATGGATCCTTCCGTTAAGCGGACGGGGGCGAAGCGTTCCTTACCACCCTCCATCCGTTGTAAGACATAAGGACCATCGAGTTCCTTCAGGACATCTTGAAAAGCAGATGCAAGATTTGTCCGGTTGGCAAGACCTGCCCGTGTCACGATCTCTTTTGCGATTTGCGGGGATAGACCACTGAACAGACCAAGTAACTGGCGATCGAGTTTCCCGGCGTTCCAGTCGATCCGGTGAAGCGCCTTTTCGATATCTCCTGTAAGCGGATCAACTTTATCCTGTGCTGGTGGAAGTTGATAAGTCATGCCCGGCATGATCGTCCGGAAGGTATTTTGACTGAGGGGCAAGTGTTTGATCGCATCGAGGATCTTATCTTGTCCATCGGTCAAAATGATGTTCGAGTGACGTCCCATCAACTCGACATAGATTTTTTTCGCTTCCTCATCACCGAGTTCGTTCCGTGACCGGACGCGTAAGACGATGATCCGGTCGCGTTCGAGTTGTTCGATTGATTCGATGAATCCGCCTTCGACATGTTTGCGGAGCATCATGCAGAAGAGTGGGGGTTCACTCGGGTTGCTGACTGCTTCCGACGTAATGTGCATCCGTGCATACATGGCATTCGCAGAGGCGAGCAATAGTACGTTTTTTCGCTCGGCCCGGACCTGGAATACTAAATCCAATGTGTAAGGTTGGTATACCTTGTTGATCCGTCCTCCGACGAGCGGTTGGAGTTCTTCGACGACACGTGTCGTCATCAATCCGTCAAAAGCCATACGATTACCTTCTTTCTTGATTTCGTTCTCACTTTCTAAAGGTAACAGAAATGGCATCGTTATGGTATGATAAAGCAGTCGAGCTAAAAAAGATGACTTGCGAACTTCCCGTCTCTACTGCTAATATGAAACAATGTGAAGTTTGTGAGATGGAGGGGTTTTGAAGTGATTTTCAAAGAGCGTGGCTTATTACTCGTATTATCTGGTCCAAGTGGTGTCGGAAAGGGAACGGTCTGTCGTGCCTTGCGCGAAGATCAGGATAATGATCTGCATTACTCGGTATCCTGTACGACGCGCCAACCGCGCGAAGGAGAAGTAGATGGTGTTCACTATTTCTTTAAATCGCGTGAAGAATTCGAAGAGATGATTGCGAACAATCAACTCTTGGAATATGCTGAATTCGTAGGGAATTATTATGGAACACCTGTCGAGTGGGTGAACCAGATCCTAGATGAAGGAAAAGATGTCATTCTCGAAATCGAAGTTCAAGGGGCCATGCAGGTCAAAGAACATTTTCCGGAAGCTGTCTTCTTATTCCTTGCACCTCCAAGCCTCCAAGAATTGCGGAACCGCCTCGTAGGGCGTGGAACGGAATCGGAGGAAGTCATCAAGCAACGTCTTCTCGTCGCTAAGGAAGAGATCGAGATGATGGATGCGTATGACTATGTCGTGACGAACGACGAAATTCATAAAGCCTGTGATCGAATTCAAGCGATCGTCACAGCGGAACATTGCAGTCGGGAACGTGTCGCGTCCCTATATAAAAAAGCCATGGAGGTTAAGTGATATGTTATATCCATCAGTTGATAAGCTTCAAAAGAAAGTACCGTCGAAATATACGATCGTTACAGTTGCCGCTAAGCGTGCACGTCAAATCCAAGACGGGAAACGCGTGAAAGTCACGAACCCAAAATCGCATAAACCGGTCGGGAAAGCTTTAGAAGAGCTTTATTTCGAAGAAGTATCCGTCACGAACCAACCGCAAGACTAATTTTGAAGCAGCCACTTGTCATTGTGGCTGTTTTTTTCAATAAGGAGGACACCTACATGTTAACCAACCGAAACATTCTACTGTGTGTCGGCGGTGGAATCGCTTCCTATAAATCAGCAGCACTCGCTTCAAAACTCGTTCAAGCAGGGGCACACGTCCAAGTTGCAATGACGCGTAATGCACAACAATTCGTCGGTAAGACGACGTTTGAAGCACTGACGCGAAAAGCGGTCTATGATGATGTCTTCATCGAGCATGATCCGTCAAAGATCGCCCATATCGATTTAGCGGACGAAGCGGACTTAATCGTCGTCGCACCAGCGACAGCGAACTTGATCGCAAAACTCGCACACGGGATCGCAGATGACTTCATTACGACAACGATCCTCGCCGCGACGTGTCCCGTCATCGTCGCACCGGCGATGAATGTCAACATGCTCGAACATCCGGCGACAGTCCGCAATATCGAACAACTCAAGCAGGATGGTGTCCAGGTGATTGCACCGGGAGTCGGAAATCTCGCATGTGGTTGGGTCGGGAAAGGTCGTTTACCTGAACCGGAAGACTTAGTCGCAACACTCTCAACGTTCTTTGAAGATAAGTATTTAGCCGGGCGAAAAGTCTTGATCAGTGCAGGTCCGACAGTTGAACGGATTGATCCGGTCCGTTACTTGACGAATGACTCTTCAGGAAAGACGGGAATTGCACTTGCGGAAGCAGCGAGAGACGCAGGAGCAGATGTCACGCTCGTCCATGGACCCCTTCGGATCGGATTACCGACCGGCATATCGACGATTGCCGTTGAGTCGGGAGAAGAGATGCTCGAAGCCATGTTACGTGATTATGAGACGCAAGACATCGTCATCATGTCCGCTGCCGTAGCTGACTATCGACCGTCTGTCCAGTACGATCAGAAGCAAAAGAAAATTCACGGACCATTGCGGATTGAACTCGAGGAGACGACGGATATTCTGAAGACGCTCGGTGAGCAGAAACAACACCAACTATTAGTCGGATTTGCAGCGGAGACGACGGATGTCGAGACGTTCGCGAAACAGAAACTCATCCGAAAGAAGGCGGATTTCATCGTCGCGAATGATGTCTCTCGTTCTGACATCGGATTTGTCAGCGACGAAAACGAGGTTGTCGTCTTCGGGAAGAATGATTCCGTCACGCGATACGATCAACAATTGAAATCGATGCTCGCTAAATCGCTCATGCGCCAATTTGCGGAGGCATTGGCATGATAGCCGAAGTCATCGTCGATGTCGCAGCGGCCACCGTTGATCGTCCGTTTGATTACGCCGTGCCGAAACTCTGGCAAGAGTTGATCGTTCCCGGGATGCGCGTCGAGGTACCATTCGGTCCACGGGCGTTGCTTGGAATCGTCGTTGGAACAAAAGCTACGTCTGATCTGACGAACGTCAAATCAATCGTTCGTGTTCTCGATGAGACCCCGACCTATACGGAAGAATTACTCGAGTTGTCGGCGTATTTATCAGAAACGACCTTGTGTTTTCAGGCGACGGCGTTGCTTGCGATGCTGCCGGCTGCCTTAAAGGTGAGTTATGATAAACTGGTCATAGTCGAGTCGGGCCCACTTCGGGCATATCATGGTAAGAAAATGAGTCAATTACCAACGGAAGTCCAACAAATCATTTTAACAGCGGCGAAACAAGCTGATGTGACGCTTCAACCGGTCATTCGCGAGAAAAAGACGTCTAAAACCGATAAACGGATTCGTCTCCTCGAGGAGCAAGCAACCTTTACAAAACAAGCGAGCCAACAAGCGGCACTTTATGCGTATATCCAAGAATTTCCGAATGCGTTGTGGAGTGAAATCAAGCAGGCGACGGGCGCAACGAGCGCGACGTTGAACGCCCTCGATAAAAAGGGCATCGTTCAAGTCGAGACGATCGATGTGCGGCGAAATCCTTACGAGCATCTCGTCCAAGATATCTTTGTGCCGTCTTCTTTGACGGAAAAGCAACAGGAAGCCGTCTCGGCGATCACGGCTGAAGCGGAGACCGGAACGTTCTTGTTACATGGCGTAACAGGAAGTGGTAAGACGGAAGTCTATCTTGAATCGATTCATGCACAACTCGAACGCGGTAGACAAGCGATCTTGCTCGTTCCTGAAATCAGTCTGACGCCGATGATGGTCAAACGCTTCAAACGTCGTTTCGGAGAACGGGTCGCTGTCTTGCATAGCGGTCTATCGCTTGGAGAAAAGTATGATGAGTGGCGCAAAATCGCCCAAGGCGAGGTTGATGTCGTTGTCGGTGCACGGTCCGCCGTGTTTGCGCCGCTGACGAATATCGGAATCATTATTCTCGATGAAGAACATGAAACAACCTATAAACAAGAAGAGAATCCGCGTTATCATACGCGCGATGTCGCGAAGTGGCGGGCGGCTTATCATCGTTGTCCCGTCGTGCTCGGAAGTGCAACACCGTTACTCGAAACGTATGCGCGGGCACAAAAAGGGGTTTATCATTACTTACCGCTTCGTGAACGATTTGGTGGGGAATTACCGCCTGTCGACATCGTTGATATGCGTAAAGAGCTTGAACGAGGCAATCGTACTCCGTTCAGTCTTGCACTCATCGAAGGCATCAAAGAACGAATCGAGCGCGGCGAACAGACGGTCTTGCTTTTGAACCGTCGTGGGTACACGACATTCGTCTTATGTCGGGATTGCGGTGAGACGTTGCAATGTCCACATTGTGCCGTTAATTTAACGTATCATCAGCACGAAGATCGCTTGAAGTGCCACTATTGTGGATTCGAGGCAGCGATGCCGAAAACTTGTCCGTCCTGTGAATCTACGAAGATTCGTCAGTTCGGAACGGGGACGCAAAAGATCGAGGAAGAGTTGGCGCATTTGATTCCGGAAGCGCGCATTATCCGGATGGATCAGGATACGACGTCTCGTAAAGGTGCACATGAGAAGTTACTCGATGCCTTCGAGCGTAAGGAAGGGAACATTCTTCTCGGGACACAGATGATCGCCAAAGGTCTCGACTTTCCAAATGTCACGCTCGTAGGGGTGCTCGCTGCCGATGCGACGCTCGGTATTCCGGATTTTCGGGCAAGTGAGCGAACGTTCCAGTTGATCACGCAAGTGTCGGGTCGTGCCGGGCGGGGGCAACTCGCCGGACAGTCGATCATCCAGACCTATAATCCGGAGCACTACGTCATTCAGACGGCAAAACAGCATGATTTCGAAACGTTCTATAAGCGCGAGATGCAGTTGCGCAAACTCGGGGGACACCCTCCATTCTGGTTCCTTGGTTTAATCACGGTCTCAGCGACACATCCACTCGAAGCACAAGCAGAAGCGCAACAGATTGCTTCCGAGCTGCGGGCTTTCGAATCCGAGGACTTAGTCGTCAATGGACCGTTCGATGCGCCACTTGCTCGACTGAAGAATATGTACCGACAACAGATCTTAATTAAACATAAAGGGCAGGAAGATGTCCGGACACATCTCCGTGATATCTTAGCCCGTCGTCAAAAGTCAAAAACACAAGTCGCGATCGACTTGAATCCATTTGTATTCATGTGAGGTGTCTGTATGTATAAAGTAGTAGAAGTACCTAATGACGTATTACGACAGGTGTGTGAACCTGTCACGAAGTTCGATAAAAAACTTGGTAAGATGATCGACCGGATGTTCGATACGATGTATGAATATGATGGTGTCGGCTTAGCGGCACCGCAAATCAATCAACCGATCCGTGTAGCGGTCGTCCATACGGATGATGAGACAGGACCGATTGAGCTGATCAATCCGGAAATCATCGAAGCCGATGGTTCACAGATTGATGACGAAGGATGTCTCAGCATGCCAGGTGTTTTCGGACCGGTCGAACGGTTCGACCGCATCGTCGTCAAGTCGCAAGATCGTCTTGGACGGACGGTCAAAATCAAAGCAAACGGCTTTTTTGCACGTGCGATCCAGCACGAGATGGATCATTTAGACGGTGTCCTGTTCACGGATAAACTCGTCGAGCAAGAAAAGCCGCGCGTCGTCTTCATGGGGACGCCTGAATTTGCGGCAGGAACGCTACGTGAAGTCATCGATGCCGGGTATGACGTCGTCGGTGTCGTCTCACAACCAGATAAGCCGGTCGGACGAAAACGAGAAGTCAAACCGACACCAGTGAAACTCGTCGCGATGGAACACGATATTCCCGTGTTGCAACCGAAACGGATTCGTGAAGACTATCAGGACGTCCTTGATTTAAAACCAGATCTTATTATCACGGCAGCTTACGGTCAGATTGTACCGACAGCTATTTTGGAAGCACCACGTTTTGGGGCAATCAATGTCCATGCGTCACTCTTACCGAAATATCGTGGCGGTGCCCCGATTCATCAAGCAATCATTGATGGCGAAAAAGAGACGGGCGTGACGATCATGTATATGGTCGATCGACTTGACGCCGGTGATATGTTGTCAAAAATCATCGTTCCGATCGAAGAGAACGATACAGTCGGAACGATGTTCGAAAAATTAGCGGACGCAGGAGCGCGGCTGTTGCTTGAAACGTTGCCGCGTCTGTTAGCAGGTGAATTGACACCGGAAGCGCAAGTCGAGGCAGAAGCGACGTTTGCGCCGAATATCTCACGGGAACGGGAACGGCTTGATTTTACGTTACCGGGTGAGACACTCTATGATCAAATCCGAGGAATGAATCCTTTCCCGAGTACGTATACGATGCTTGGAAATGATCGTTTAAAAGTCTTTTTCGCAACGAAAGTCAAAGGAACGGGACGACCGGGTGAAATCATCGCTTTAGAAGCAGATGGTCCCGTCATCGCAACGGGTTCTGAAACAGCGTTGAAGCTGATCGACTTACAACCGTCCGGTAAAAAACGAATGGATGGTGCCACGTTCATGCGCGGGATCGGTCAATCGCTTGAACTCGGACAACAAGTAGGTGAGAACGCATGAATGTACGCGACGCAGCAGTAACGACACTGATGAAAATCGGTCAAGGTGGTGCCTTCTCGACAATCACCGTTCACCAGATGCTTGAAAAGCGTGCTATCTCAGCGTCAGATGTCGGTTTGTTCACGGAACTCGTCTACGGGACACTTAGTCGTGAGTTGACGCTTGATTACATTTTGGAGCCATATTTAGCAAAACAGAAAAAACTTGATCCGTTCATGCGTCCGTTGTTACGGATGAGTGTGTATCAGTTGTTTTATCTTGATCGTGTACCGGATCATGCCGTCATCCATGAAGCTGTTGAGATTGCTAAAAAACGTGGAAAAGTCCATGTCTCGAAAGTCGTCAACGGAGTGCTCCGGAATGTATTACGGGCGGGAATGCCTCATTTCGCTGAGATTGAGCCTGTTGCAAAACGGATCAGTATCGAAACGAGTCACCCGCAGTGGCTCGTCGAACGCTGGCTTGAACTGTTTGGTCCGGAAGAAACGCTTCAGATCTGTCAATTGAATAACACGCCTGCACCGGTCACGGTTCGTATCAATCGGACGAAGACGACGCGAGAGGAAGCGATCGAGCTTCTACTCGACCAAGGTGTGACGGCAAAACCATCTACGGTAGCGCCAGACGGTCTCGAAATCGAACGAGGAAGCGTTCAAAAAACCGATTTGATCAATCGCGGATACCTATCTTTGCAGGATGAGAGCTCGATGCTTGTCGCTCGTGCACTTGGTGCAGAAGCATCTGATCATGTACTCGACAGCTGTGCTGCACCTGGTGGGAAAGCGATGCACATTGCTGAAGGTTTGACGACGGGTACACTACAGGCACTTGATCTTCATCCACATAAGATTAAACTGATTGAACAGCAAGCGACACGATTAGGTCTTACGACTGTTCAAGCAGAAGCGTTAGATGCACGTAAAGCAGGGGAACGCTTTGAAGTAGAATCTTTTGATCGAATTCTTGTTGACGCACCTTGTTCAGGACTCGGTGTCATTCGGAGAAAACCAGATATCAAATGGACGAAACGTCCGGAACAGCTCGAGCAACTGCCGAAAATCCAACGAGATATTCTGACAGCTGTCTTACCACTCGTTAAAAAGGGTGGAACCTTCGTCTATTCGACTTGTACGATTGATCCGACAGAAAACGAGGAGCAGACAGCGTTCATTCTCGATCAAGGGTTCGATTTTGACACATCCTTCGCGGCACGCATGCCAGAATCCGTGCGACATCTGATCGGGGATCGAGCAGAACTCAAGTTGTTACCGACGACAGTTGGAACGGACGGCTTCTATATTGCCGCGTTTAAAAAACGAGAAGATTGACACGAACGGAGGACTGTCATGGAGTTAGCTCACCTTTCGACTACTGGGAAAGTCAGGACTAAAAATGAGGATACGGTATTACTCGTCGGGAACGCCGAACGTGGTCTTGCCGTCGTTGCGGATGGTATGGGAGGTCATGCTGCTGGCGATATCGCAAGTGCGATCGTTCGCGAGGTATTTGAAGCATCCTTTTCACTCATGCCAAATCGTCCGATGGAATTGTCTGAATGGATAGAACAACGTGTAGCCGAGGCGAATGCCCGGATTCTTCAGTTTTCAAAAGAAGAGCAACTTGCGATCGTCGGAACGACCATTGCCTGTGTCTGCTGGGTCGAGGATTTGCTCGTCATCGGTCATGTTGGAGATAGTAGAGTGTATGCCCTTGAAGGTACGGCGTTAAAACAATTGACGGACGATCATTCTTACGTCAACATGTTACGACAAATGGGGGAGCTTTCGGATGAGGAAGTCGAAAATCATCCACGTAAGAATGTCATCACACGGTCGGTCGGCTCGAACGAAACGGTCGAAGTCGACATTCAAGTCAGAGATGCTCCAGACTATGACCTCGTCCTCGTTTGTAGTGACGGATTGACCGATGAAGTACCAGATGATGTCATCGAACAGATCATCTTACAGGATGAGCCGCTTGATGAGATTGTCGGACGATTGGTGAAAGAAGCGAACGCTCGAGGAGGCGCGGATAATATTACGATTGCCGCCATCCGGTTCAAAGAAAGAAAGAGGGTCTGAATATGCGATACGGAGATCGATTAAATGACCGCTACCGCATAGAACGGCTAGTTGGAAGTGGCGGGATGGCGAATGTCTATCAAGCCTATGATGAGATTTTAAAGCGTCATGTTGCCATTAAGATTTTACGAACTGAATTTTCGCATGACGAACAATTCATTCGTCGATTCGAACGTGAAGCACATGCTGCTACCAGCTTGAATCATCCAAACATCGTTGCCGTCTATGATGTAGGCGAAGAAGATGCCATCTATTACATCGTCATGGAGTATATCGATGGTATGACATTAAAAACATTTTGTGAAAATCAAGCATTACCTGTGCCGCAGGCAGTTGATATCATCGCTCAAATTTGTGATGCAATCGATCACGCCCATGCACACCGGATTATCCATCGCGATATTAAACCGCAAAACATGTTGATTCGAGAAGATGGTACCGTCAAAGTAACGGATTTCGGAATTGCTGTGGCGATGTCGAATGCGACGCTGACGCATACGATGTCCGTTCTTGGGTCCGTGCATTACTTTTCACCGGAACAAGCAAAAGGTAAATTTGCGGATGAGAAGTCGGATATCTATTCACTTGGTGCTGTCTTATACGAACTTGTTACAGGACAAGTGCCGTTCGAAGGGGATTCACCGGTCGCGATTGCGCTGAAGCATCTGCAAGATACACCGCGTCGCCCATCCGTCTTGAATCCAAAAGTGCCACAAGCGCTTGAGAACTGTATCATGCAGGCGCTCGCGAAAGCACCGCATGACCGCCAACAGTCCGTCGCAGCCTTTAAGGCAGATATGGTGACGGCGTTGTCTGACGAACGGGCAAGTGAAGGCATTCGAGGTGCAGAAGAGGATGAGATGGAAAAGACGATGGTCTTGTCACCCGTCCAAGTGCCAGAAGAATCAAAAGCGGAACCAGAATCACCCGCCGTCACGACTGTTCAACCGAAAACACCGGAAAAGAAAAAGAAAAAACGCTGGTGGATCGTTCTCTTATTGCTCGTTTTACTCGGTGGAGCGGCTACGACGTTTGCGATGTGGCCGGATCCAACGGTCACCGTACCATCTGTCGTCAAGACAGATGGAGACGATGCGGAAACGAAGCTTGAGAAACTTGGATTCGTCGTCGAGACGACAGAACGAAATAGCGATACAGTCGATGAAGGCGATGTCATTAGTCAGACACCGCGTGAAAATGCACAAGTCAAAAAGGGTTCGACGGTCAACTTGGTCGTCTCTACAGGTAGTGCTCCGGTCGAAGTACCAGATGTGACAGATGACGCTGAAAAAGAGGCGATTGCAACATTAAAAGAGGCTGGATTCGCAAAAGTCGAGGTCGAACGTGAAAAGTCGGATGAAATTGCGCGAGGTAATGTTATCCGGCAATCGATCTCTGCTGGAACGGAAGTGATTGCAAAAGAACAGACGATTACGATCACTGTCTCGGAAGGAACGTCATCCTTTGAATTGAAAGACTTGACGAACTTATCGAGTGATGAAGCGAAAGCGTATCTCGATGAAATGGGTCTCGACGGTACGTTTGAACAAGAATTCTCGAGTGATGTCAAGCTCGATCAAGTCATCCGTCAATTCCCACAAGCAGGGGCACAAGTCGAACCAAACGACTCTGTGACCGTCTTCATCTCAAAAGGTGAGGAAGAAAAAACGGTGACGGCAACGTTCCCTGAAAAGGTCGTCTATGATGCGGTCAGCGAGAACGAGGACGAGGAACCACCGAAACAAGTCATACGGATTGAGACGGAAGACGCGAAAGGGAAGCGGACCGTCATCGAGGAATCGATTGATCAAGATGAGACATTCGACGTGCCGGTGACGATTGATCCAGGAGAAGAAGGAAAAATTACGATCTATAAAGACGATACGGTGTATCGTTCAAAAACCATCACGTACAATCAAGCAAAAGACGCACAATGAATGTGATGAAAAAGGAGTGCATAGGATGACGGAACAACGCATCGAAGAGAATCGAGAAGGAACGATCATACGTCTGCAGGGTGGCTTTTATGATGTCATGACACCAGAAGGAGAGGTCCGTTCACGGGCAAGAGGGAATTTCCGAAAACGCGGCATCAGTCCAGTCGTCGGAGACGAGGTCGTTCTTCATATCGAAAGTGAGACAGGATATATTCTCGAAGTGAAGGAGCGGGACAACTTTTTAGTACGCCCTCCAGTCGCGAATATCGACCAGGCATTGCTCGTCGTCTCGGCGGCAGAACCTGATTTTTCAGCGCACTTGCTCGACCGATTTCTCGTTTTGATCGAAGCGAAGGAAATTCAACCCGTCATCCTATTGACGAAGATGGATTTGCTGGACGATGTCAAAGGACCGGCTGTCCGAGAGGCGATTACCGCTTACCGGAAGATTGGGTATACGGTCATCGAGACATCAAGTGAGACGTTGGCAGGTATTGAGCAAGTCCGTCCGTTACTTGCTGGAAAAACAAGCGTTCTCGCCGGACAATCCGGTGTCGGGAAAAGTTCATTGCTCAATGCACTGGAGCCCTCTCTTGATTTAGAAACAAGTGCCATCTCGAAATCACTCGGACGCGGACGTCATACGACTCGCCACGTCACATTGATGCCGCTTGCCGAAGGATTGATTGCCGATACGCCAGGTTTCTCGAACCTCGATTTTCCGTATGATATGGAAATCGAGGATGTACGGTGGAGTTTCCCTGAATTCGTGGCTGTACAAGATGATTGCAAATACCGAGGTTGCTTGCATTTGAATGAACCCGGTTGTGCCGTCAAGGAAGCCGTCGAAGCCCAAGAAATCATGTCCTCTCGTTATGAGAACTATGGTATGTTTATAGACGAAATCAAGAATCGAGCCCGGAGGTATTAAAGATGATTAAAATTGCACCATCTATTTTATCAGCAGATTTTGCGAATCTCGAACGCGATGTTAAAGCAGTCGAAGCAGCAGGCGCGGACTATATCCATTTTGATGTCATGGACGGTCAGTTCGTACCGAACATCTCATTTGGATTACCTGTGCTTAGCAGCTTACGTCAAAAGACGGATATGATTCTCGATGTCCATTTGATGATCGACCAGCCAGAACGTTTCGTCGAGGATTTCGTCAAAGCAGGGGCGGACATCGTGACGTTCCACGTCGAAGCGACGAATCATGTCCATCGTGTCTTGCAACAAATCAAAGCAGCGGGCGCAAAGGCAGGGGTCGTCTTGAATCCCCATACGCCATTATCAACGATTGAACACGTCCTTGAGGATGTCGATATGGTTTTATTGATGACGGTCAATCCGGGCTTCGGTGGACAAGCCTTTATCGAGCGTGTCATGCCGAAACTCGCAGCACTCGCGCAAATGAAAGCAGATCGTGGTCTGACATTTGAAATCGAGATTGACGGTGGCGTCAATCCGGAAACGGCAAAGCTTTGCATCGATAACGGTGCGAACGTTCTCGTCGCAGGATCAGCAATCTACAATGCACCAGATTATGCGGAAGCGATCACTAGCATTCGTCAAGGGGCTGCCGTATAATAAGAACGAGAAAACGAAATATGATGACCGCAAGGGGTGTCGCTTGAAAAGCGGCTGAGAGGAGTCTTTTAGACTTTAACCCTTCGAACCTGTTCCGTTCAAACGGACGTAGGGATGTGGCGCACGCAGGCAGTACGGCGTTCGTCGTACTGCCTTTTTGCGTCCTCTCGTACAATGAAGGAGGAAAAACAGCATGAAACGGTTACAAATGATGATGGAAATTGCCATCTTCGCCAGTCTCGGAGTCGTCTTTGATTTACTGATTCCATTCAAAATGCCACAAGGAGGCTCAATCAGCTTAGCGATGCTACCGATCTTCGTCATGGCATTTCGCCACGGTGTCGTCGGAGGGGTCGTCACGGGAGCGCTTGTCGGTACGATTCAATTGATGTTCGCTCCACAAGTTTTGACGATCGTTCAACCGATGCTTGACTATACGATTGCGTATGGTGTCGTCGGATTAAGTGGTCTGTTCGCGCGTCAAGTCAGACTAGCCGCGCGCAATGGACAAAAGAAAAGCTTGATGGCGTTCGTTCTCCTTGCGACGTTATTAGGCGCAGGACTCCGTTATATCTGTCATGTCATCAGTGGAATCGTCTTTTTTGCCGAGTATGCAAAAGGTCCAGTCGTGGAGTACTCTTTTGTCTATAACGCAACGTATATGGTTCCTTCGTACATCTTATGTGGAATCGTAGCAGGAATTCTATTTACGACTGCGCCACGCTTACTCCGTTATTCGGCACGAGGCGTCTGAGATGCGGGCGATTCTCGTCTGTGCCGGTCCGCGAGAAGAAGCGCCGGATTTACGGACGTTTTGTCAGCCAGGTGACTTTATCGTCGGTGTCGACGGTGGTGTTCAGACGATTGAATCGTTTGGGCTGACATGCGACCTGACGATTGGTGATTTTGATTCGCTTGGTTATGTACCAGAAGGGGCAATCGTTCATCCGGCCGAGAAAGATGAAACGGATCTCGAACTGGCACTTCGTACAGTCTCAGAGAAGAAACAGTTTGAGGATACCTTCATTATCGGGGCGACAGGTGGGCGGCTCGACATGACCGTCCAAAATGTCTATTTGTTGAAGCGATACCCAGAGGCACGACTCGTGACGAAACGAGAAGAGGTACGATACTTGGCTGAGGGAACGTATGCAGTCGAAGCAGGGAGCTATCATTATCTTTCGTTCATTCCACTCGTACCATCGACTTTAAGCTTATCCGGAGTCAAATATCCACTTGATGCACATCCAGTACCGGTCGGAGGTTCCTTGACCGTCAGTAATGAATGGTGTGCGTCAGAAGCGAAGGTAGAGCTCCATCAAGGAGAACTATTGATGATGCGGACGCTTAAGGAATAGCACAATCATAGGAAAGAGGCCGTGGATGACTCCGCGGCCTCTTTTTAGATGAAATTATTCTTCGAGTTGAGAAGGGGCGACACGGATGTCGCTTTGAGCGGATAGATGTTTTCCTTTGACGAAGAGATGATAACTTCCCCACATGACAAGGAAGAAAGGAACACCGATGTATAGAGCGATTCGTTGATCCGCTTGAAACGCAAGACTGACGAGGACGACGACGTTAAGTGTCAACGAAATCAGTGGTAACACCGGATAGAGTGGTGTCTTGAATTTCAGTTCGGATACATCGTGTCCGTTTCGGACGAACTGACGACGAAATGCAAGCTGAGAAGCAGAGATTGAAATCCAGCCGACTTGAGCCCCGAGTCCGGCTAAGGACAAGAGCCAAATGAAGACGGTATCTTCTGCGAAAAATGCGGTCAGAAGCGATAACATCGCGAACATCATCGTAAAGAGCAACGCCCGCATCGGCACACCATGTGCATTGACGTAAGATAATTTCTTTGAAATCATCCCTTCTTGCGCCATTGCCCATAACATCCGAGTCGCCGCATATAATCCGGAGTTTCCGACGGACAATAGTGCCGTCAAGACGACGATGTTCATCAAATCAGCAGCGTACGGAATACCGATCGCATCAAAGACCATGATGAACGGACTGCTGACTCCGCCAGCTGTTTCATACGGAATTAATGCACCAACGATCGTAATCGATAAGACGAAGAAGATGAACGTCCGCCAGACTGTATTGCGGATGGCTTTTGGAATCGATTTTTCTGGCGTGTCGGACTCCCCAGCCGCAACACCGATCAATTCCGTTCCTTGGAAGGCGAAGTTGACAGCAATCATCGTCGTCAAGACGCCAAGAATCCCGTTTGGAAACCAACCGCTTGCCGTAAAGTTCGCGAATAACGAGGTTGGACGATCTGCTTCCATCGGTAACCAGCCGAACCAAGCAGCGCCACCTAGAATGATGAAGAAAAGGATCGCGAGGACCTTCAAACTCGAGAACCAGAATTCGGCTTCACCGAATGCTTTGGCTGAGACGGCATTCAGACCGAACAGTAAGACCGTAAAGACGGTACACCAGACGACGACGGGTACATTCGGAAACCAGCGGTCCATCAAACTGCCAGCTGCCGTGATTTCGAGTGCGACCGTCACGGCCCAGCCGAGCCAATAAATCCAACCGACGGCAAAGCCAATTCCTGGTCCAATGAAGCGGGTCGTATAGGTCTGGAAGGACCCCGAGACCGGCATATAGACCGCTAATTCCCCTAGACATAACATCGTCAGATACATGATGGTCCCACCCACGATGTAACTGAGGACCGCCCCGAGAGGTCCTGCTTGTGAAATCGTTAATCCTGACCCTAAAAATAAGCCTGTCCCGATGATTCCCCCGAGTGAGATCATGAACAGGTGTCGACTCGTCATCTCTCGTTTGAGTTGCATGATGACTTCCCCCAATTCTGACAAAATAAAGTACGTTCCTATTGTAAGCGTTTTCAATAAAAGCGACAATTAGTTTATGAGAAAAATAAATGAGGGTATAAAAAAACCGGAAGGGAAGATTCCCATCCGGTGGTTGCGCCTTATACGCGTTCGACTTTACCTGATTTAAGAGCTCGAGCTGAAACCCAAACCTTTTTCGGCTTACCGTCGACGAGGATACGTACTTTTTGTACGTTGACTCCCCAAGTACGTTTTGTTTTGTTCAATGCGTGTGAACGGTTGTTACCCGACTTTGGCGATTTCCCAGTAACGTAGCATTTACGTGCCATGCGTTCCGCCTCCTTTTATGTTGTTTTGCGTTCGTCCTAATAGACACTTTGCTATCTTAGCATGGTGTCAGGGCGGTTGCAACATAAAAAAAGTAGCTGACAAGAAAAAAACTTGACAGACAACCTCGAAATTTAAAATAATGGATGAGGATGATGGTAAAAGTTCATTTGACCGCTACTATTTTTCACTTATTCATTGTATAGTCAGTACGGCGACTTTTCAATAGTAGGTCCTTATAGTAGAATTATGAGAAGAATACAATATTCAAAGGGGGCTACTCAGGTGGCGATCGAGATGAAAACGACCTATGGAAAGATTGATGTAGATAATGATGTCGTTGCGCAACTTGCGGGCGGCGCAGCAATGGAATGTTTTGGTGTCGTTGGTATGGCATCCCAGTCTCAAATCAAGGATGGTCTTGCAGAACTCTTAAAACGCGAGAACTTTGCACGCGGTGTCATCGTTCGACAGGCTTCAGAGCAGGTCCATATCGATATGCATATCATCGTAAGTTATGGAACGAAAATCTCAGAGGTGGCGAATAACGTACAGAGTCGCGTGAAATACACGCTCAGTCAGGCACTAGGTCTTGACGTGACATCTGTGAACATCTTTGTCCAAGGAGTCCGCTTGACGAATGTCTAAGGCGGGAATAGAGGAGGAAACTTTAGTGAGTGTAGATCGTTTAACAGGAGCGCAGTTAGTCAAGATGATTCAAAATGGCGCGGCGAATCTCTATCAAAACGCAGATTTCGTCGATTCATTGAACGTCTTCCCTGTGCCAGATGGTGATACGGGAACGAACATGAATTTGACGATGACTTCAGGTGCAAAAGAAGCAGGTAAATCAACTTCGGATTCTGTATCGGAAGTCGCGAACGTCTTCGCACGTGGATTATTGATGGGAGCACGCGGAAACTCTGGCGTCATCTTAAGCCAATTGTTCCGTGGATTCTCGAAATCAATCGAAGGTAAGACAACGATTGATACGAAGGAATTCGCAGATGCGTTGCAAAAAGGTGTCGATACAGCATACAAAGCAGTCATGAAACCGGTCGAAGGAACAATCTTGACGGTTGCCCGTGAAACAGCTGTCGCTGCTATCGCACAATCTGAGACGACGACGGGTTTCTTAGAGTTGATGCGTCAACTCGTCGAAGCGTCGAAAGTATCGCTCGACGGTACACCAGAACTTCTTCCGGTATTAAAAGAAGTAGGCGTCGTTGACTCTGGTGGTCAAGGTCTCGTCTGTATCTATGAAGGATTCCTCGCAACACTCGAAGGAAAAGAACTCGACAAGCCGCATGCGCCTGTCATGGAAGCACTCGTCGAAGCAGAGCATCACAAAACGGCTCAAAGCTTCATGTCGACGGAAGAAATCCATTACGGTTACTGCACGGAAATCATGGTTCGTTTCCAGGATGACAAACTTGCGAATGCACCGTTCAGCGAAGAAGACTTCCGTAACGAATTAGCGGAATTCGGTGATTCGTTGCTTGTCGTCGCGGATGAAGAACTCCTTAAAGTTCACGTCCACGTCGAAACACCAGGAGAAGTCATCACAAAAGGACAACGTTTCGGTGAACTCGTCGCTGTTAAGATTGAAAACATGCGTCAACAACACTCAACAATCCTTGAAGAAGAAGGCGCGAACCAAGTCACTCCAGTTGCTGCACCGAAGGCAAAAGCGAAAGCAGCCCTCGTGACAGTCGCAATGGGTGAAGGAATCAGTGAACTCTTCAAATCACTCGGTGTCAGTGTCGTCATCGAAGGCGGACAAACGATGAACCCATCAACGGAAGATATCGTTAAGGCGATCGAGGATGCACACGCGGAACACGTTTATGTCTACCCGAACAACTCGAACATCATCATGGCGGCTGAACAAGCAGCATCTGTCGCGAATTGTGGTGTGACGGTCGTGAAATCAAAAACAGTCCCACAAGGTTTAGCAGCAACAATCGTTTATAACCCGGAAGCGACTGTCGAAGAGAACGAAGCGCATATGGCGGATGCGATTGCAGCTGTTAAGTCGGGTCAAGTCACATATGCTGTACGTGATACGAACATCGATGGTGTTGAAATCAAGAAGGACGACCATATGGCGATTGCTGAAAAACAAATCGTCGCTACAGACGGATCAAGTCTTGGTGCTGTCAAGAAACTCGTCGATACACTCGTCACGGAAGATGATGAGATCATCACGGTTCTTTACGGTGAAGGCGTCTCAACAGAAGAAGTTGACGCACTCGTCGCGTACATCGAATCGGTTAATCCGGATGCTGAAGTGGAAGTCCACGACGGTAAACAACCACTTTATTCGTACATTTTAAGCGTCGAATAAAACCATCATACTGAAAAAGGGCGACTAGCCTTTTCACGAATCCCACCATCTGCGATAATAGAGGTGGGATTTCGTTTGTTTCATAGAGAGGGGAAAAGAGATGAAATATCGTAGCGTCTTTGACATCATCGGACCAGTCATGGTTGGTCCATCAAGCTCGCATACAGCGGGAGCTGCACGGATTGGATTGATGGCGGGTAAATTATTCGGGGAAACACCTACTGTCATCCACATCACGTTTTATGGGTCATTTGCTGATACGTATCGCGGACATGGAACGGATGTGGCGATCATTGGCGGGGTTCTCGGATACGACACGTTCGACGACCGGATTCCACAATCGATCGATATCGCGAAGTCGAAAGGGATTGAGATTCATTTCGAGACGAGTGAGGCGTTGACGGATCATCCGAATACGGCACGTGTCCACTTGTCGAATGGATTAGAAGAGTTTGAATTGGTTGGTATTTCAATCGGTGGGGGAACGATTGAGATCACGGAACTAAATGGTGTACCGCTTCGTTTGTCCGGTGGGGGACCGGCACTCGTCGTCTTACACCATGACCGCTTTGGTGCGATTGCAGCCGTGACGAGCATTTTGGCTGATTACGAAATCAACATTGGGCATATGGAAGTGTCACGGCACGAAAAAGGAAAACAAGCACTCATGGCAATTGAGATTGATGACCGGATAACGGCAGAAGTGTTGGAAGAAATCGATCGGTTACCTCAAGTCGAGCGTGCCGTCATGATGGGAGAGTGAAAACATGTTTAAATCCGTAAAAGAACTCGTCGCCATCGCGACGGAACGAAACATTCCGATTTCGGAAGTCATGATCGAGCAAGAGATGACGGTTCGTCACTTAGAGCGGGATGAAGTTTACGCGATGATGGAGCGAAACCTACAAGTCATGGAAGAAGCAGTCGCTCGTTCACTTGATGGTGATGGTGTCCAGTCGGTGACAGGACTAACCGGTGGGGATGCTGTTTTGCTTCAACGGTACCGTGCTTCAGGTAAAGGTTTATCCGGTGATTTATTACTGGACGCCGTTAGTAAGGCAATCGGAACGAATGAAGTCAATGCTGCGATGGGAAAAATTTGTGCGACACCAACGGCAGGGAGTGCCGGCGTCGTGCCAGGTACGTTATTTGCGGTCAAAGATCGCTTAAACCCAACGCGTGAGCAGATGTTACGCTTCTTGTTCACATCCGGTGCGTTCGGCTTCGTCGTCGCGAATAATGCGTCGATTTCCGGAGCAGCTGGTGGCTGTCAGGCAGAAGTTGGTTCAGCAACAGCGATGGCAGCAGCTGCGATCGTTGAGATGGCAGGCGGGACGCCGGATCAGTCAGCGCATGCTTTTGCGATCGCGCTGAAGAACATGCTCGGACTCGTCTGCGATCCTGTTGCAGGACTCGTCGAAGTACCGTGCGTCAAACGAAATGCAATGGGTGGAGCGAATGCCGTCGTCGCTGCCGATATGGCACTCGCTGGAATCACGTCACGGATTCCGTGTGATGAAGTCATCTCAGCCATGCATGAGATTGGTCAGATGATGCCATCTGCGCTTCGCGAGACAGCAAAAGGCGGACTCGCGAATACGCCGACGGGTCGCTGGCTCGAAGCGAAAATCTTCGGAGAGTTATCGAATGAATCCATCACGTGACGTCAAGACGCTAAAAGGTGTCGGACGGGATTTGGCGAAAAAACTAGAAGAGATGAATATTCTCACCGTTGCGGACGTGCTCGAGCACGTCCCGTTTCGTTATGACGACTTCGTGACGGGAAGTCTAACGGAAGCGATTCATGAGGATAAAGTCAAGTTCACGGGTCAAGTCCAGTCTGAACCACTTGTGCGCTATTACGGTAAAGGAAAGAATCGTTTAACGTTCCGACTGCTCGTTGAAGAACGATATAGTGTGACGGTGACGATGTTCAACCGAGCATTCTACAAAGACCAACTACAACTCGGGGCAGAAGTGACGGTCAGTGGCAAATGGGATTTGCACCGAATGACGATCTCTGCGACGGAACTACAATTCGGAGCAATCGAAGGTGAATTGACACCGGTCTATTCGTTACGTGGCGACATGCGGATGAAGACGTTTCGACGCGTCGTCGACTTGGCGTTCAAGGAGACTGAGGCATTGGCTGAACGGATACCGGATAGCATCCGGAAGACATACCGGTTACAAGATCGGATGACGATGCTAAAGGCACTTCATTTCCCGACGAATCGAAAAGAGTTAACGGCAGCTCGTCGGAGCTATGTCTATGAGGAGTGTCTTTATTTTCAGCTGAAGTTACAGGCATTACGTCTTGGACGAAGAAAAGGTCAAGGGATTGCCTTGCCTCTGCACGAAGCGGATATAGCGAATTTCATCAAGAGTCTACCGTTTCCACTGACAGGAGCGCAACAGCGCGTGACAAAAGAAATCCTAGACGACATCAGTCGCGGCGAACGAATGAATCGGTTGTTGCAAGGGGACGTTGGAAGCGGGAAGACCGTCATCGCTGCCATCGCCTTGTTCGCGACGGTTCGTGCCGGAAGACAAGGCGCCTTAATGGTGCCGACCGAAATTTTAGCGGAACAGCATGCAGCGTCGCTCGCCCCATTGCTTGAACCACTTGGGATTCGGGTCGGTCTACTGACGAGTTCGGTTAAAGGGAAAGCACGGGTGCATTTACTAGAAGCCCTCGTGACAGGAGAGATTGACGTCTTGGTCGGAACACATGCGCTGATTCAAGATACCGTCCAGTTCAAGGCATTACACCTCGTCATCACCGATGAACAACATCGCTTCGGTGTCGAACAACGGAAACGACTGCGCGCGAAAGCCGAACAGGCAGATGTATTATATATGACAGCGACACCGATTCCGCGTACGCTTGCGATATCGGTCTTTGGAGATATGGATGTTTCGATCATCGATGAGATGCCGGCGGGACGAAAGGAAATCGAGACCTACTGGGCGAAACCACAACAGATGGAACGCGTTTTCGGGTTCGTCGAGAAAGAATTGTCGCAAGGAAGACAAGCCTACGTCATCACGCCATTGATCGAGGAATCCGAATCACTTGAAGTTCAAAATGCGATTGAATTACATGCGATATTGACCGAGAGGTTCAAGCCCTATCATGTCGGTTTGATGCATGGGCGCTTGACTTCTTCCGAAAAAGACGAAGTCATGCAGGCGTTCAAGGAGAATACCGTTCAAATCCTTGTTTCAACGACTGTCGTCGAGGTCGGCGTGAACGTTCCGAACGCGTCGATCATCGTCATTCATGATGCAGAACGCTTCGGTCTTGCGCAATTACACCAATTAAGAGGACGCGTCGGTCGAGGTGATGCCCAGTCTTATTGTATTCTAATCGCCGATCCCTCTTCCGATACGGGAAAAGAACGGATCAAGACGATGACGGAGACGAACGATGGCTTCAAGCTAGCGGAAAAGGATTTGAAACTGCGCGGAGCCGGAAATTTCTTTGGTACCGAACAAAGTGGTTTACCGCGATTCGTCTTGACTGATCCTGCGCTCGATATACAAGTCATGGAAACTGCGCGACAAGATGCAGTCCGTTTACTGCGATCGGACGCCTTTTGGCAAGCGCCGGAATATGATGTTTTACGTGACTATATCGAACGACAAGGACTACTTGAAGGAGAAAGAATCGAATAATACTTGAAAGTGAACAACAAGGGATATATACTACTGTTAGTACCAGGTAATAATAGTGGTCATCCTTCTTGTGGGAGGAACATACATGCGGGTACCTAAAAAAGAGAGACAACAAGAATTATTACAGACGATCGAGCAAAATCCGTTCATCACGGATGAAGCGCTGGCGACACGATTCCGTGTCAGTATCCAGACGATTCGTCTCGACCGGATGGAATTAAAGATTCCGGAATTACGGGAGCGAATTAAACACGTCGCGACCGAACGGCTGGATGATGTGCGTACGTTGACTGAAAATGAAGTCATTGGTGATATGATTGACCTGAAACTCGATACATCTGCCATCTCGATCCTTGAGATTTTGCCGGAACATGCATTTAGTCGGAATGCAATCGCCCGCGGACATATTTTGTTCGCGCAGGCAAACTCGCTTGCGATTGCACTCATCGATGATGAACTCGCGTTGACGACACGTGCGAACGTCCAGTTCACACGCTCCGTTCACGTCGGAGAACGCGTCGTTGCGAAGGCGTTCGTCAGTTCCCATCGTCAAGATGGGCGTTCTGACATCACGGTGGAGAGTTATGTCGGTGAAGAATGTGTCTTCATCGGTGAGTTCACGGTGTATCGAAGTAGTAAGGAGGAATCGAAATGATTTTAGCAGTTGACGCTATGGGGGGCGACCACGCACCCCGTGCCATCGTAGAAGGGGTCGTTGCCTATTTGGCAGAACGTCCAAACGAAGACATCGATATCCGACTAGTCGGAGATGAGTTGAAATTACGCTCATACACAATCGAGGATCCGCGCGTGACGATCGTCCACGCGGCATCCGTCATCACCGGAGAAGATGAACCGGTACGTGCGATTCGCCGCAAGAAAGATAGCTCACTCGTTGTGGCTGCAAACCTGGTGAAATCAGGAGAAGCAGATGCCTTGATTTCAGCAGGAAACACGGGAGCGCTCATGACTGCCGGATTGTTCGTCATCGGTCGAATCGAAGGAGTTGACCGTCCTGCACTGGCCCCGACTTTCCCGACACGTAATGGGAAAGGTGTCGTCATCTTAGATGTTGGCGCCAACCCGGATGCGAAGGCAGAGCATTTGCTCGATTATGCCATCATGGGGTCTGTCTACGCAGAACAAGTTCGCGGCATCACACGTCCGAAAGTCGGACTCCTGAATATCGGATCAGAAGCCGGTAAAGGGAATGCACTGACGAAGGAAACGTATCCGCTACTTGAGACAGCACCGATTCATTTCGTTGGGAACGTCGAGGCGAGAGAAGCGATGAGCGGTGACGTCGATGTCATCGTCACGGAAGGTTTTGCCGGCAATACGTTACTTAAGAGTACAGAAGGGGCTGCCAGTATGATCATGGGTGTCATGAAGGAACAGTTCATGAGCTCGTGGACATCAAAGCTTGCCGCTCTCGTACTGAAACCGAAGTTGAAAAAAATGAAGCAGTTGCTCGCTTATGAAGAATATGGCGGTGCCGGACTATTCGGCATTGCGGCTCCGGTCATCAAGGCGCATGGTTCAAGTAATGCCTACGCATTCAGCCGAGCGCTCGTTCAAGCGGAAAAGATGGTCGAACAAGAAGTCGTTGCCAAAATCGTTCAAGCGAAGGCAACAGAAGCACGTTAAGAAGGAGTGAGACGAGATGGGGAAAACAGTTTGGATGTTTCCAGGACAAGGGTCACAGACGCCTGGAATGGGACAGACGCTTATCACGCAAGACGAGACACGCCAAGCACTCGCTGACCTCGGAACGCGAATTGGTCTGGATCTGACGACGCTGATGACGACAGGGACGAAGGATGAATTGAAAGCGACGGACATCGCTCAACCAGCCATCGTCGCACATAGTGCATTACTCGCACAGCAGTACGCAGCACAAGGACACACACCTGATTTCGTACTCGGACACAGTGTTGGAGAATATAGCGCGCTCGTCGCAGCTTCTGTCATCACACCGTCTGAAGCCGTCTATCTCGTCCGCGAACGCGGAAAACTTATGAATCAAGTCACGGGTGGAACGATGGCGGCAGTCATCGGTATGAATGATGTCGAGGCAGCCCATCACGCGGTCGAATCGATTGCGGCAACGGGAGAGATTGTCCAGATAGCGAACTACAACTGTCCTGGGCAATTCGTCATCTCCGGACAAATTGCAGCGGTCGAATCCGCTACAGCGAAGTTAAAAGAGCTCGGAGCAAAACGTGTCTTACCGCTTGATGTTTCAGGTGCGTTCCATTCGTCACTCATGACACCATTCGCACCACGATTCGAAGACATTCTCGTCTCGTCACCGTTTGAAGCAGCGAAGACGAAATTCATCTCGAACGTCGACAGTGCGTTCCACGATCAACCAGACGAATTGATTCGTTTGCTCGTTCAACAGCTCTATTCACCGGTCCGGTTCGAAGCATGTGTCGAGCGTCTGATTGAAGAGGGTGCAGATACATTCATCGAGTTCGGTCCATCATCTCCATTGAGCGGTCTCGTGAAACGAATCAAAAAAGATGCGAAAATCATCAGCATCACGACACTTGAGCAATTGGAAGCGGAGGGAATTCGTTGAGTAAAGTAGCACTCGTCACTGGCGCGTCACGCGGCATCGGAGCTGCCATCGCGAAGCGATTGGCAACAGATGGTTTCCGTGTCGTCGTCAACTATGCAGGAAGCACGGACAAGGCGGAAGCTGTTGTCCGTGAAATCAAGGAAGCAGGCGGAGAGGCACTCGCGATTCAAGCGAATGTCGCTGAAGCGGATGCTGTCAAACAGATGATCAAACAGACAATCGACACGTTCGGTCAACTGGATTGTGTCGTTAATAATGCCGGCATCACGCGCGATGGTTTGCTAATGCGCATGAAGGAAGCGGATTTCGATGCTGTCATCGATACGAACCTCAAGGGAGCGTTTCTTGTCACGCAAGCTGCGACACGTCCATTGTTAAAAACAAGCGGTCGTATCATCAACATCGCATCAGTCGTCGGTATTTCCGGAAATCCAGGGCAAGCGAACTATGTCGCTGCGAAAGCGGGTCTGATCGGGCTGACGAAATCCGTCGCACGTGAACTCGCTAGTAAAAGCGTCACAGTCAATGCCATCTGTCCAGGCTTTATCGAGACGGACATGACGGATGAATTGACGGAAGAACAGCGGAACCTGTCACTCGGGCAAATTCCGTTGAAACGCTTCGGTCAAACGGACGATATCGCTTCACTCGTCAGTTTCATCGCTTCAGATGAAGCGCGATATATCACAGGACAAACTCTTGCCGTCGATGGCGGCATGACGATGTAACACAACTAACGGTAGTACTTTGCCAAATCGGCAATCATCTTATATACTCAACTCATGGAGGGATTTTAAAATGACAAAAGAACAAATCTTAGTAGACGTACAAGAAGCAATCGCAGAAAAATTAGGTAAAGAACAAAGTGAAATCACACTTGATAAATCGTTCAAAGACGACCTCGGTGCTGACTCTCTAGAAGTCATGGAACTCGTCATGGACTTAGAAGACAAGTTCGAAATCACGATCGAAGATGAGCAAGCAGAAAACTTGAAGACTGTCGGCGATGTCGTCAACTACATCGAAACACAAGTCTGATCATTGAAGCTGACCCACCGCATTTTGCGGTGGGCTTTAGCTGTTTAGGAGGAACTATGACGAATCAAAAAGGACGTCGTGTCCGAAAAGGACCCTATGTAAAACGACGCAAGGATGCTCGGACGCTCGCTCAAATCGAGCAGAAATTCGAAGCGTTACAAGAGCGTCTGAATATCACGTTTTCTAATGTCGAGCTATTAAAACAAGCCTTCACGCACTCTTCGTTCGTCAATGAACAACGCGAGTCAGAAGGGGATAATGAACGCCTAGAATTTTTAGGGGACGCTGTCTTAGAGTTGACGGTGTCACGCTATCTATTCGAACACTACCCGGAACGTTCCGAGGGGGAATTAACGAAATTGCGAGCGGCGATTGTCTGTGAACCGTCACTCGTCCAATTTGCGAATCACTATCAGTTTTCCGATATGATTCTGTTAGGTAAGGGGGAAGAACTGACCGGTGGTCGGAATCGTCCAGCCTTACTTGCGGATGTCTTCGAATCCTTCATTGGCGCCTTGTATCTTGACCAAGGCATCGAAGCAGCCGAACGATTCCTCGCCGAAGCGGTTTTTCCGAAAGTGGCGACAGGCTTTTTTGAAGAACAGACAGATTTCAAGAGTCAATTACAGGAAGCGATTCAACGTGTCGGTTTAGGTGTCATCGAGTATGAAATCATCGAGGAGCGCGGTCCGGCGCATAGTCGGGAATTTATCTCGCGTGTCCAAGTCGCGGATGAGCTTGAAGGGATCGGGACAGGCCGATCGAAAAAAGAGGCAGAACAACAGGCGGCAAAACAAGCCTTACTTGAATTAAAGAAACAGTTTTAAGCAACAAAAGGCCGACCATCTCTCGAATGCGTGAGAGATGATCGGCCTTTATCGTGTGAAGTTCGCTTGATTAGACAGTCTTGAGGGATTTCAGTTCGTCGACGATCGCATCGACCTCTGCAAGTGATAACGAGTCGCGCATCATGACGAACTCATAAATCTCTTTTAAGTCCTCATTTTTTGAGCCGTCGAACTGGTCTGCTTTAATGACCCCTTTGTTGATGATGTTCAATTTATCTAAGATTGCTTCAATCATTTGTTCAATCGTCATCGTGTTATTCGCTCCTCTTCTTCTTGTTTCGCATGATACTACCTTAAAACCTATCATGTTGCTAGCGTTTCGGCTATGGTAAACTGAAAGAAATTCAAAAGAAATTTAAACATACGGGTGATCAAGATGTACTTAAAACGAATTGAAATCAATGGCTTCAAATCATTTGCCAGTCGAACTGAACTAGAATTCCTTCCGGGTGTCACGGCAGTCGTCGGACCGAACGGAAGTGGGAAATCAAATATATCGGACGCTGTCCGTTGGGTGCTCGGAGAACAATCTGCGAAGTCCCTGCGCGGGGCGAAGATGGAAGACGTCATTTTTGCCGGCAGTCTGTCTGAACACCGGAAACAATTTGCTGAAGTGACACTCGTCTTAGACAACGAGTCGGGAACGGTGGCGTTACCGTATCAGGAAATCAGCGTCACGCGTCGTGTCAGCCGCAATGGAGACAGCGATTATTTTTTAAATAAAAAACCATGTCGTCTGAAGGATGTCCTTGATCTGTTCATGGACACAGGCTTGTCACGTGACGCCTTTGCGATCATCGGACAAGGGCGAGTTGAACAAGTCATCTCCGGTAAACCGGAAGAACGTCGTGCTGTCATTGAGGAAGCAGCAGGCGTTTTGAAGTATCGTCATCGCAAGAAGCAAGCAGAGCGGAAATTAAGTGATACGGAAGCGAATCTATCGCGTGTCGATGATATTTTATATGAACTGGGCGGACGAATCGAGCCGTTACGTGAACAAGCGGCGCTCGCGAAAGAGTATCTCGTCGCTCGAGAACGGCATGATGTACTGGAACGTGGCATCTTGGCGCATGAAATCACGACGTATCAGACGGAGCTCGAAACAGTGGCGCGTGACATCGCCCAATGTGAAGAACGCCTTGCGTTTCAAAAGGCGACCTACGAAGAGACCGTCGTGTCACGAGAGAAACAAGAATCGATGCTTGAAGAAGAACGACAACAAGAAAACACTTTGCAGGAGCAACTTCGACATGTCTCGACGCGACTTGTTGAGATCCAAGGTGCCCTTAACCTAGCGAAAGAGCGTGAAAAGCACGGAACCGAGACGAAAGAGCGACTCGAACAAGAGGTTGCCGTCGTCGAAGAACGCGTCAAGGAACTGGAACGCGAATTGACGGCTTTACAAGAACGCCAAGCAGAAGTCGATCAGGACGCAAAACGGATCACGGCTGAACGAGAACGAGCCGATCAAGCGCTGACACAAACCGATCGTGATTTTGATAAGGAAGCTGAAACATTACGTTCGGAAGCTTTTGATGTGGCGAGTCGATTAGCTGCGACGAATAATGCCTATAACCGGGCGAAGCAAGATCTCATGCAGGCAGAAGAACAACAACGTTCTTTTACGGCGGATAGCGGTACGAAACAATCGACACGTCGTCAACTCGAGGAAGATGTCGCTCGACTAGAAGCGGATGTTGCTTCGATCCGGACGAAGTTGGACCAAGCAACAGAAGAAGAAACAACGGCACTTGTTGCACGAAATGAACAACAACATGCGTTACGCCAAGTCGAACAGTCCGTTGCGGATTTAGAGCGACGTCGTCATAAAACGGAAGACCGGATTGAATTCCTTGAATCTGTCAAAGCCGACTATAGCGGTTATTTCGGTGCCGTTAAGACGATTTTAAAACAACGAGATCATCACCCAGGTATTCACGGGGCGGTCGCAGAGTTGATTTCGGTTCCGGCGCGGTTTGAAGCGGCAATCGAGACAGCGCTCGGTGGGGCGATGCAAAACATCGTTGTTGATACCGATGCGACTGGACGTCGTCTGATTCAGGAACTCCGACGATTAAATGCCGGTCGAGCGACGTTCATGCCGCTCGCCTCACTCCAAGCACGTGAAGTTAACCGTTCAGTGCGAGAACAAGTCGGGGGGATGTCTGGATTCGTCGGGATCGCAAGTGATCTCGTGACGACGGATGAGTCGTTGACGAAATTAAAGATGAACCTGCTCGGTACGACACTCGTCGTCGACTCACTTGAACAGGCGAACCAAATTGCCCGTTCGACAGGACATCGCTATCGTCTCGTCACGCTCGAAGGAGATGTCGTCAACGTTGGCGGTACGATGACTGGCGGAAGTCGGAAGAAGGGTACCCCATTGTTCAGTCAATCGCGTGAGCTCGACGAGTTAAAAGAGGGACTGACACGCGGGCAAGCGGTCATTCGGGAGCAGATGCGCCGCTTGGAAGATCTGAGAGCGGCGATTCAGACGCTTGATGCTACTGCTCGGACGCGGACAGAAACGATTCAAACATTACAAGGACAACTCGAACAATCGCGCGATACGTTAGCAGATGCGAACCGTCATCTTGCTGTCATGACGTCTGAATTATCGGTTGAAGATCGACAGATGGCACGTGTACTCGAACAAGAACAAGAAGCACGTCGGATCATCGAGACGTCGGAAGTTGAGATCGCAAAATGGACGGAGCGTCAAACAGAGCTCAGACAAGCCTTAGATCGTCTCAAGGATGCTCAAGCCCGTGGCGCCGTTACGATGGACGAACTGAAGAAGGAACAAGCAGAAGCAGTTCTCGAAGAGCGGACGATTCAAATGAAACAAGCGCAACTCACGCAAGATATCGAACGCCTGACGGAACAGGTCAGTCACGCGAAGCTTGAGCGTAGTCATAAACGCCGTGACTTGCGTCATGTCCTTGAAGGATTCGATGAAGCGAAAATCGATGCCTTGCATGCGGAACAGCGTGAACAGGAACAGGAACAACAACGGGTCGAGACCGAACTCGTCGCGATCGGACAACGGATTCAAGTACAAGCAGAATCCTTGCGCTTGATCCGGATCCGCGAAGCGAAGACAAAGGACGATCAACAAACGACGAAACAGACACTCGAGCAACTTCGACTTTCTCAAGGGAAAACAAGTACACGTCTTGAGACAAGACAAGAAATGCTTGAAGAGATGGGATTACTGCTCGAACTGATTGCACCACTCGATCTATCGTATGATGAGGCGAAAGAGGAAATTCATCTGCTCAAACGCCAACTCGAAGAAATCGGCATCGTCAATATCGGTGCGATTGAGGAATTCGCGGAGGTCGATGAACGGTTTACGTTCCTGTCAGCGCAACGGGATGATCTCGTCGCTGCTAAAACGGATCTCTATGGCGTCATCGAAGAGATGGACCGAGAAGTCATTCGGTTGTTCCGTCAAACGTATGATGCTGTCCGTGAACACTTCCGGGAAACATTCCGAGAGCTATTCGGGGGCGGTGAAGCCGATCTAGTCCTCGTTGACCCGAGTGATCTGTTGACGAGTGGAATTGATATTGTCGCGAAACCGCCTGGTAAGAAGCTGCAAAATTTGTCGCTCTTGTCTGGTGGAGAGCGTGCTTTGACGGCAATCGCCTTATTATTTGCGATTCTTAAGACACGTCCCGTTCCATTCTGTGTCCTCGATGAGGTCGAAGCAGCGCTTGATGAAGCGAACGTCGCGCGATTCGGCGAGTTCGTCCATCAGCTAGCACGCGAGACACAGTTCGTCATCATCACTCATCGTAAAGGGACGATGGAGGCAGCAGACGTCCTTTACGGCGTCACGATGCAGCAAAACGGGATATCAGAAGTGTTATCCGTTAAACTAGAAGAGGCACGGCGTACATTAAGTGAAGAACCAAAGGAGATTAAACAATGAGTTTCTTTAAAAAACTGAAAGACCGCTTGACGACTTCGACACAAGAAGTCACGACTAAATTCACGGAAGGCTTGACGAAGACACGTGACGGATTAGCGAGTGCCGTCAATGATCTCGTCTACCGCTTCCGAGAAGTTGATGAAGACTTCTTCGAAGAGTTAGAAGAAGTGTTGATCCAAGCCGACGTCGGTGTGACGACGACGATGGATTTGGTCGAGGAATTAAAGGCAGAAGTCAAACGACGTAACGTCAAGGATCCAAAACAAGTCCGAGACGTCCTCGTTGAAGTCGTTGCGAAGATGTTAGTCGAAGAAGAAGAGACAGCTCTCGATCTCGATCATGAGCTGAATGTCATCCTGTTCGTTGGTGTCAATGGCGTTGGGAAGACGACGACAATCGGGAAACTTGCGAACCGATTAAAACAAGAAGGCAAGAGCGTGATGTTAGCAGCGGGGGATACGTTCCGGGCGGGTGCGATCGATCAATTGCAAGTCTGGGGTGAACGCTCCGGTGTACCGGTCATCCGCCAAGGCGAAGGGTCCGACCCGGCTGCTGTCGTCTATGACGCCGTCCAAGCAGCAAAAGCACGTAAGGTTGATGTCCTGATTTGTGATACGGCAGGACGTCTTCAAAACAAGGTCAACCTGATGAACGAACTTGAAAAGGTCAAGCGTGTCATCGAACGTGAAATTCCAGGTGCACCCCATGAAGTGTTACTAGCACTTGACGCAACAACAGGGCAAAACGCGATGGTGCAGGCAAAAGCCTTCAAACAAGCGACGAACGTCAGCGGGATCGTCTTGACGAAGCTTGATGGAACGGCAAAAGGCGGGATTGTTCTTGCGATTAAGAACGAGCTGAATCTGCCGGTTAAGTTCGTGGGTCTCGGTGAAAAAATCGATGATTTACAACCGTTTGACGCAGAACAATTCGTATATGGCCTGTTTGGCGATGTCTTTGAAGAAAAAGAAAACGTCGACACGGAAGAAAGCGCTGAATAAGCGACGTTTCATGTAAAGAAAAAAACTTGACAACACACTGTGAGGGCTGTACTATACTATCTGTAAAGGAATTTCACTTAACATTGCGGAGGTGCTCGGATGACACTTGATAAAACGAACCGGATGAATTATCTGATTGACTTTTATCAGGAGCTTTTGACGCCAAAACAACGGAATTACATGTCACTCTATTACTTAGATGACTTTTCCTTAGGTGAGATCGCCGATGAGTTTGAAGTCAGCCGACAAGCAGTCTACGACAACATAAAACGCACGGAAGCCATGCTCGAGCAGTATGAAGAACGACTATCCCTGTTCAAGAAACACGAACGGCGAAAGCAGTTACTCGATCAGCTGAAGCAATGCGACCTTCCGGGTGAAGCCCTAGTGATCATTGAGACATTGGAGCAATTAGAGTAGGAGGCATTCTTAATGGCATTCGAAGGATTATCGGAACGGCTTCAAGCCAGTCTCGCTAAAATGCGAGGTAAGGGTAAGATTTCTGAAGCAGACGTCAAAGAGATGATGCGCGAAGTTCGCTTAGCGCTACTCGAAGCCGACGTCAACTTCAAAGTCGTCAAACAATTCGTAAATGATGTAAAGGAACGCGCCGTCGGACAGGATGTCATGACGTCTTTGACGCCAGGGCAACAAGTCGTCAAAATCGTCCATGATGAATTGACGAATCTGATGGGTGCAGAAGTGTCACCATTGACGCTTGCGAACCGTCCTCCGACCGTCATCATGATGACGGGTCTGCAAGGGGCAGGTAAAACAACGACAACTGGTAAACTTGCCAATCATTTACGTAAAAAACATAATCGTAGTCCTTTGCTTGTTGCAGCGGATATTTATCGTCCGGCAGCAATCAAACAATTAGAGACACTCGGAAAACAATTGGAGTTACCGGTCTTCTCGATGGGAGATCAGGTCAGTCCGCAAGAAATCGTTACCGGTGCACTCGATTATGCAAAAGAGCATCATCACGATATCGTGTTGATCGATACGGCAGGTCGCTTACACGTCGATGAGGAACTGATGCAGGAACTCGTTGATGTGAAGGAGATCGCCAAACCGCATGAAATCTTCCTTGTCGTCGATTCGATGACGGGTCAGGATGCTGTCAACGTCGCAGAGAGCTTCAACGAGAAGCTTGGCGTAACGGGAGTCGTTCTGACGAAGCTCGACGGAGATACGCGAGGTGGTGCAGCACTCTCCATCAAGGCAGTCACCGGAGCACCGATTAAGTTCGTCGGTCTTGGAGAGAAGCTCGATGCCATCGAACCATTCTATCCCGAGCGGATGGCGTCTCGGATTCTAGGCATGGGAGACATGCTGACACTGATTGAAAAAGCAGAGTCACAAATGGACGCTACGCGTGCCAAAGAGTTAGAAAGCAAAATGCGCGATGCATCGTTTACATTCGATGATTTCATCGAGCAGTTGCAGCAAGTGAAACAGATGGGTCCACTCGACGAACTGTTGGGAATGATCCCTGGGGCAGGTAAAGGGAAGATGAAGGGGTTGAAAAACGCCCAAATCGATGAGAAGCAACTCGTGTATGTCGAAGCGATCATCCAATCGATGACGAAACGAGAGCGGACTGAACCTGAAATCTTGAATGCGAGTCGCCGGAAGCGGATTGCCCGCGGTAGCGGACGCAGTATCCAAGAAGTCAACCGTCTCATTAAACAGTTTGAAGACATGCGGAAAATGATGAAACAATTTTCCGGACAGATGGGCAAAGGGAAAAAGAAAGGCTTTGGCCTTCCATTCTTTTAAAAGTCTTTTCTCTTTCGCTGTAACGTTGTATACTAATGAAGTTGTCAATTTGACTAAACGAAAAAATTATTTATTATTTGGAGGGACTTACGAATGGCAGTTAAAATTCGTCTTAAGCGCATGGGCGCAAAAAAATCACCTTTCTACCGTGTGGTAGTAGCAGACTCACGTGCACCACGTGATGGTCGTTTCATCGAGCAAATCGGATACTACAATCCAGTTGCTAAACCAGAAGCAGAAGTTAAAATCAACGAAGAGCTAGCTCTTAAATGGCTCTCTGAAGGTGCTAAACCTTCGGACACAGTTCGTAACCTCTTCTCACAAGCTGGTATCATGGAGAAATTCCACAACGCGAAACTCGCGAAGTAAGACATTAGGAGGTGAGCGAAAGCTTACCTCCTTTTTTTAATTCAAGAAAGGAAGTGAAACGAATGGAATGGTTGGAAATTGCGAAAATCGCTAATACGCACGGTCTAAAAGGGGAATTGAAGTTACTCGCGAGCACGGATTTCCCGGAGGAACGCTTTAAAGTCGGGAAGGAAGTCTTTCTCGGCTCTGAAGGCACGTATACACCGGTAACAATCAGTGGCTACCGAAAACATAAACAATTCATCATGGTGACGTTCAAAGGGATGCATCATATCAATGATGTCGAGAAGTATAAAGGATTGAAACTCTATGTCCACGCAGAAGACTTGCAGGACTTAGACGAACATGAATTTTACTATCATGAAATCATCGGTTGTACGGTCTACGACGGTGAGACGAAAATTGGTGTCGTCTCCGATATTCTCGAGACAGGAGCGAACGATGTCTGGACGATCAAACGCGATGGGAAAAAGGATGTCTTGATTCCGTATATTGAACAAGTCGTTGCTTCCGTTGATGTCGAACAGAAACGCATCCAAATCACGCCGCTTCCGGGACTGATCGAAGAATGAACATCCGTGTGTTGACGCTGTTTCCAGAAATGTTTTCAGCGCTCGATCATTCGATCGTCAAGCGAGCGCAAGACGATGAACGCGTCATGCTCGAAACAATCAATTTTCGGGACTTTTCAACGAATCGGCATGGTAAGGTCGATGATTATCCATATGGTGGAGGAGCTGGCATGCTGTTGACACCTCAACCCGTCTTCGATGCGATGGCGAGCCTGCCGGAACGAAAACGACGAATCATCGTCATGACACCGACCGGTAAACGTTTTTCGCAACGGATGGCAGAAGAGTGGGCAAACGAAGAAGAACTAGTCTTCTTATGTGGTCACTATGAGGGGTTTGATCAGCGAATTCATGATCAGTTGGTGACGGATGAGGTCTCGCTCGGAGACTTTGTCTTGACGGGAGGAGAACTTGCTGCGATGACGATGATCGATGCTGTCGTCCGACTTTTACCGGACGTCCTCGGTGCATCTGCGAGTCACGAAGATGATTCCTTCTCGACGGGGCTACTTGAATATCCGCATTATACACGTCCGGCAGAATATAAAGGGCACCGCGTACCCGATGTCTTGTTATCAGGCAACCATGCCCGGATTGAAAAATGGCGACGGGAACAGTCGCTAAAACGGACATATGAGCGTCGTCCCGATCTCCTCGTTGATGCACCGTTAACAGAAGAAGATCAGCATTATTTAGACTCGATTTCAGGATTGTCAAACGACTGAATCTATGATAAGTTAAAACATGTGGCAAAAGCCACCCATTAACGATGTTCCGCTGTCGGATGCTTGAAGCAAATGAAGATAAGAACATTGGTGAAAAAAGGAGAAATCATTCATGAACACACAACAATTGTTCCGTGAACTTACACAAGAACAAATCAAGTCAGACGTCCCTGCGTTCCGTCCTGGGGATACAGTCCGTGTACACGTTAAAGTCGTCGAGGGTACGCGTGAGCGTATTCAGCTCTTCGAAGGCGTAGTCATCAAACGTCACGGTGGCGGCATCAGTGAAACATTCACAGTCCGTAAAATTTCTTACGGAGTTGGCGTTGAGCGTGCATTCCCGCTCCACTCACCACGTGTTGCACAAATCGAAGTCGTTCGCTACGGTAAAGTCCGTCGTGCGAAACTTTACTACCTCCGTAACCTTCGTGGTAAAGCGGCGCGTATTAAAGAAATTCGTCGTTAATCATGTGAAAAAGTGGCTTGTCTCCGGACAAGCTTCTTTTTTTTGCCGTTTATGCGTATACTAGTCCTTAGGAAGAAATTGCGTTAATCAAGGGAGTGGAATTCGTGAAGGAGTTATTCAGTTGGGTAAAGGCGCTCGTCGTAGCGCTCGTCATCGCGTTCATCATTCGAACGTTCCTGTTCGTACCCGTCATCGTTGATGGGGAATCGATGATGCCAACCTTACACAATGCGGATCGAATGATCGTTAATAAGGTCCCGTACTATTTTAATGAACCAGAAAGAGGCGATATCGTCGTCTTCCATGCAACGGAAACTCGAGATTACATCAAACGGGTCATCGCTGTTCCAGGAGATACGATGTATTACAAAGACGATACGTTGTATGTCAACGATAAGAAAGTAGCTGAACCGTATTTGAAAGAATACAAAGCCCAGATGAGTGGTGTGCCATTGACGGAAGACTTCACGCTTGAAGAGCGAACAGGTGAAACGACTGTTCCGAAAGGGAAAGTATTCGTCATGGGAGACAACCGTCAAAATTCAAAAGATAGTCGTGATATCGGTTTCGTGGATGAAGAACAAATCGTCGGAACGACGAACTTCGTCTTCTATCCATTCAATGATGTACGCTCTGTCGATTAAAACGAAAGAAGATGAGACGCTTGCCGTTAAAAGTAAGCAGCTCATCTTCTTTTCTCGTCTTAAGTTGCGTATACTAGGGAGTGGATGTTTTTTCATGTATCGTATGATCAGCAAGAAGTCCAGGAATATATGAACGAGGTGAAGGATATGACGATTCAATGGTTCCCCGGTCACATGGCCAAAGCACGTCGGGAAGTCACAGAAAAATTAAAGTTGATCGATGTGGTGATCGAACTCGTCGACGCACGTCTTCCGATGTCGAGCCGTAATCCGATGGTCGAACAGATCACGGCAGGTAAGCCGCGATTGATTGTCCTCAACAAAGCGGATATGGCAGACAAACGAGTGACGGAACAATGGATGCAGGCATTACGAGCAGATGGTGTCGATGTCGTCGCGGTTGATGCGAAGCACAATAAAGGATTGAATCAAATCCATGAGGGCGCTTTACGACTAATGAAAGAAAAACATGCACGGATGCGGGAGAAAGGTCGGAATCCGAGTGCGATTCGTGCCTTGATCATTGGTATTCCAAACGTCGGGAAATCGACGCTCATCAATCGACTTGCCGGCCGAAATATCGCCATCACCGGTGACCGTCCAGGTGTGACGAAACGCCAGCAGTGGATCAAGATGAAAACAGGTGAGATGGAATTACTCGATACACCAGGTATTCTCTGGCCGAAGTTCGACGATCAAGTCGTCGGCTATCGTCTAGCAGCAACAGGAGCGATCAAAGATGATATCTTAAACATCGACGATATCGCGCTATTTGCCCTTCGTGAGCTAAAGACACGGTATCCGGAGCAGTTACGTGAGCGTTATCGACTCGACGAAGTATCGGGAGAAGCGGTTGATGTACTCGAAGCAATCGGTAAAAAGCGTGGTTTCGTCTCAGGGGGTTATGTCGATTTCGAGCGGACGAGCGAAATGCTCCTGCATGAATTGCGAACGGAAAAGCTCGGTCGGGTGACGCTTGAAACAGTCGAAGAGTGGGAAACGAATGCATAACGGACTTGGACATCCTTTGATGTCCAAGTTTTTTTCAAAGGAGCAGGGTGTATGAAAATAGCCGAATTAAAAGAACGATTGCAAAAAGCAACACTAGAAGAATTTATTCAACTGAAGCAGGAACTGGCGACAGATGCGCGAAAAGGGGTGCATACACTGTTTCGTCAGACAGAGCGACGATTTGCGCTCGAAGAGCAGCAACGGATCGATTTCAAGGAACGACTCGCATTTGAAGACGAATATCGTCAACAAGGGTACGTTCGAATTGCAGGAGTGGACGAAGTCGGACGAGGTCCACTAGCTGGTCCTGTCGTCGCAGCAGCTGTCATCTTACCAGACGGTTTCTATCATCCGGGACTAACGGATTCAAAACAGATGAGTAAAGTACAGCGACAAGCGGCACTTAAGCATTTGCAAGAAGTTGCTGAGATTGCGATCGGCATCATCGAACCGGCTGAAATCGACGAAATCAATATCTATCAAGCATCGAAACAGGCGATGCAAAATGCTCTACGTCAATTGCAACCGGATGCCTTACTCGTCGATGCGATGACACTCGACGACGATATACCACAACTCTCTCTCATCAAAGGAGATGCGCGAAGTGTCTCAATTGCTGCTGCAAGTGTCGTTGCGAAAGAGACACGAGATGCGATGATGGAACAATACGCGATCGAGTATCCGGGATACGGATTTGAAACACACGCAGGTTACGGAACACCGATACATTTACAAGCGCTCGATACACTGGGCGTCACACCGATTCACCGGAAAACATTCCGTCCTGTCAAAGAACGTCTCTAGGAGGGATCGAGCATGCAAATCGAACATCGTGCCTTACTTCCATTTAAAATCATCGATCATGCGAACCTGCCGTTACGGGAAGGAGCAAACATCGTCGGTAAAGTATTGAAACTGTTGCCGGACGGATTGATGGAACTCCAAGTCGGTCAACGCGTCTTGACGGCTGGGACAACGGCTGAACTAAAAGAAGGGAACATGTATCGCTTTCAAGTCGTTTCAGCAGAGGGACAACCGGTCTTAAAAATCATCTCGACCGAGTCTGTTCCGCAAAAGTCGGCTCTACCACAGTTACTCGATTCCTTTTTACAGCGTCAGACGGTACCGACTGCGGAAACACGTGAACTCCTAAAGCAAATCGGTCAACCGGTAACAGAAGGAGAAGCAAAGCAGCTAAAGCACGCTCTTACCGAACTCGTTCAACTGGCAAAGGGTGACGAGACAGGTCGAACGCTTGATCGAAAGACGAGTGATCAGATTTTAGCGCAACAACTCGTTCAAGCAACAAACGAAGCAGGGAAAGGAGTCTATTTATTTCAATTACCTCAATTTGGACCTTTCGAAGATGTCGATCTCATGATGGAAGCACCGTTCGAACGGACGTTTGATCCAAATCATGCCCGCGTCGTGTTGTATCTTCAATTACCGGCGCTCGGTGAGGTCGCTGTTGACGTCTTGATCGCAGACCGGAATGTTTCGATTTCCGTTTTTCATCCGAATGCGCACGTCGATACGTTCATGCAAGCCTACACACCGCAAATCCAGACTCGTTTAGAGGAACAAGGCTATGTATTGACGCGATTCGATTGGGTCGAACAGACGAAAGAGCGCGTACCGCATGATATCTCAACGCGTAATGGAAGGGTGGATCTTCATATATGAAAAAAGCAATAGCTCTATCATACGAAGAACAGATGCATGCCCCAAAAGTCGTCGCTAAGGGATCGGAACATATCGCGGAACGGATTTTAGAAGAGGCATTGAAACATGATATTCCCATCCGACAGGACGAAACGTTGATGACGTTACTAGACGCTGTCCAAGTATCGGAACAGATTCCAGAAGAATTGTACGGTGTCATCGCTGAGTTATTCGCCTTTTTATATCGTCTCGATCAAGATGAAATTCTGAAAAAATAAAGCTTTCGGTCGATAACGATAGACAGCGCTTCCAATTTTAACTACAATGAAAGAGCCGAAACTAAAGGGGTTAAGGGGGATTTTTTCATGAATGTACATGAGTATCAGGCAAAAGAATTACTTCGTTCGTACGGTGTACCCGTACCAAACGGAATCGCAGCCTTCACCGTCGAAGAGGCGGTCGATGCATCAGAACAATTGTCAGGCCCGATTAAAGTCGTCAAAGCTCAAATTCACGCGGGGGGACGCGGTAAAGCAGGTGGCGTCAAGCTTGCGAAATCGCAAGAAGAAGTGAAGGAATATGCGACGGAGTTACTCGGCAAAACGCTCGTCACGCACCAAACAGGTCCAGAAGGAAAAGTCGTTCAACGTCTTCTCGTCGAAGAAGGTTGTGCGATTGACAAAGAATACTATCTTGGAATCGTACTTGATCGTGTGACAGGACGTGTTGTCATCATGGGATCAAGCGAAGGTGGTATGGACATCGAAGAGGTGGCGGAAGCGACACCAGAAAAAATCATCAAAGAAGTCGTTGATCCTGCGGTTGGTCTTCAAGGATTCCAAGCGCGTAAACTTGCGTTCGCAATGGGTGTTCCAGTGAAGCTCGTCAACAAGTTCGTCGGTATGGTCACAAAACTCTACAACTTCTTCGTCGACAAGGATTGTTCGATCGCAGAAATCAACCCACTCGTTACGACGAAGGATGGCGAAGTCCTTGCATTAGATGCAAAGTTGAACTTCGATTCAAACGCGTTGTATCGTCATGCGGATATCGTAGCGTTACGTGATGAAACAGAAGAAGATCCACGTGAAGTCGAAGCGTCGAAAAGTGATTTGAACTACATCGCGCTCGATGGAAACATCGGTTGCCTCGTCAATGGTGCGGGTCTTGCCATGGCAACGATGGATATCATCAAACACTTCAGTGGTGATCCTGCAAACTTCCTCGATGTCGGTGGTGGTGCGACAAAAGAGAAAGTTACAGAAGCATTCAAACTGATCTTATCAGATGAGAACGTCAAAGGGATTTTCGTCAACATCTTCGGTGGAATCATGAAATGTGACGTCATCGCAGAAGGTATCGTTGCGGCGACAAAAGAAGTCGGTCTCGAATTGCCACTCGTCGTTCGTCTTGAAGGGACGAACGTTGATGCAGGGAAACAAATTCTCAAAGATTCAGGTCTAGCGATTACAGCAGCTACATCAATGGCAGACGGCGCAGAAAAAATCGCTGCGCTCGTGAAGTAAGGGGGAGCTAAAGATGAGTATTTGGGTGAACGAATCGACGAAAGTCATTATTCAAGGGATTACTGGTAACCAAGGGATGTTCCACGGTGAACAGATGATCGACTACGGCACAAACCTCGTAGGCGGTGTCACACCAGGAAAAGGCGGTACGGAAGTACTCGGTGGTGTTCCTGTTTTTGATACGGTCGCACAAGCGGTCGAAAAAACGGGTGCGAACGCATCGATCATCTACGTTCCACCAGCATTCGCAGCGGATGCAATCATGGAAGCAGCAGATGCGAGCATCGCGTTGATCATCTGTATCACGGAAGGTATTCCAGTTCTTGATATGGTCAAAGTAAAACGTTACCTCGAAGGCAAACCAGTTCGTCTTATTGGACCGAACTGCCCTGGCGTCATCACTCCAGGTGTCGCGAAGCTTGGTATCATGCCAGGATATATCCATACACCAGGTCATGTCGGTATCGTCTCACGTTCTGGGACTTTGACATATGAAGCTGTCCATCAATTGACGACAGCAGGCATCGGTCAATCGACAGCTGTTGGTATCGGGGGCGACCCGGTCAATGGAACGGACTTCATCGATACGCTCAAAGCGTTCAATGAAGATCCAGAAACAAAAGCTGTCATCATGTTAGGGGAAATCGGTGGAACAGCTGAAGAAGAAGCGGCTGAGTGGGTCAAAGCGAACATGACGAAACCAGTCATTGGTTTCATCGGTGGTCAAACAGCTCCTGCCGGCAAACGGATGGGTCACGCAGGTGCGATCATCTCTGGCGGTAAAGGAACAGCTGCTGAAAAAATCAAGACACTCCGTGCAAACGGAATCGAAGTAGCAGAAACACCAGCTGTCATTGGTGAGACGTTAATCCGTGTCATCAAAGAAGCAGGGATCTATGACGAGTGCGTGACGAACAGCACAGTCAAATAAATCAAAAAAAGAAGCTGTCCTGATCAAATCAGGACGGCTTTCTTCTATATAAATAAGAAGCTTAAATAAGGAGCGCTGATCTCATGAAACGTGAACTGTATGTCCGCTTCGCCATGTGTCAGGTACCCTACACGATCGTCCGATTGATTGAGCAATTCGGAATCGTTCCAAGTCATGAATTCCCCGTTTCGACGCGTCTTCGAAAACGGTATGAACAAGCACTACAGCTTGATTGGATCGAAGAGTCGATTCTAGTCAAAGGAGATCGGCTGTTTCCGACTGTGTTACTGACGATCCCTCAACCTGTCTATGCCCTCTTTTACCGCGGTGACCCGTCCCGCCTAACTCTTCCACGCGTCAGTATCATCGGTAGTCGAACCCCTTCACCGCAACACCTTTCCCGCATGCGTTTCCTGCAACCCTTCTTTCACCCCGATCTCGCCACCGTTTCCGGAGGTGCCTATGGCATCGATGCCCTCGTTCATCGTCTATCCTTAAAACATCAGCAAACAACGATTGCGGTTCTTGCTGGCGGACTTGATCGTCTATATCCCACTTCCCATGCTACTCTTTTTGAACGGATCCTCTCAAACGGTCTTCTTCTCTCCGAATATCCATCCGGAACTCCTATTCAAAAATTTCAATTTCTAGAACGGAATCGCATCATCGCCGGATTGTCCTCCTCGTTGATCATCGTCGAAGCGGCGAAACGAAGCGGTACGATGAATACTGCAAGTCACGCACTTGATCAAGGAAAAGATGTCTATTGTTTGCCGGGTTGTCCAACTGAATCGTTCTTTACCGGAACGAATCAATTGATCGCAGAAGGAGCGATTCCACTCCTTAATCCGGAAGAAGTTTCAAAAAGTATTCGGCTGAACGTTGACAAATGGGAATCGAGACTACTATGATAAGTGAGATTAAAATACGAGTACGCCTCTAATAGGGAGCGATTGCAATGGCAAAATATCTAGTAATCGTCGAGTCACCCGCTAAGGCAAAAACCATCAAACGTTATCTCGGATCCAACTATACCGTGAAAGCGTCGATGGGGCACGTCATTGACTTGCCGAAAAGCCAAATGGGAGTCGACGTCGAACATGACTATGAACCGAAATATATCACGATCCGTGGTAAAGGTCCGGTCTTAAAAGAACTCAAGACAGCTGCGAAAAAAGCACAAAAAATCTATCTCGCAGCCGACCCCGACCGTGAAGGGGAAGCGATCGCATGGCATTTAGCCAAAGCATTAGGCGTTGATGAATCAACGGAGTGCCGCGTCGTCTTCAATGAAATCACGAAAGATGCCATCAAGGATTCGTTCAAGCGACCACGCAAGCTCAACTATGATCTTGTCGATGCACAGCAAGCCCGTCGTATCTTGGACCGCCTTGTTGGTTACAGCATGAGTCCGTTATTATGGAAGAAGATTAAAAAAGGGTTATCTGCGGGACGCGTTCAATCCGTTGCCGTCAAGATGATCATTGATCGGGAACAAGAAATCAACGCGTTCATGCCTGAAGAATACTGGACGATCAAACTCGAACTCGATGCAAACGGTGAAAAGCTCGAAGCGAACTTCTATGGAGTCGATGGCAAGAAGCGTGAACTTCATTCGCAAGAAGAAGTCGATCAAATCTTGAATCAACTCTCGGAAGACTTCACAGTTGATTCCGTCACGAAAAAAGAGCGGAAACGGAATCCGGCGTTACCGTTTACGACGAGTTCCCTGCAACAGGAAGCAGCACGTAAGCTGAACTTCCGAGCAAAGAAGACGATGATGATCGCACAACAGCTATACGAAGGAATCGAGATTGGAAAAGAAGGTACAGTCGGTTTGATCACGTATATGCGTACCGATTCGACACGGACGTCAGATTCGGCGAACCTTGAAGCACACGGGTTCATTGAGCAGGCGTACGGAAAAGAATACATCGCAAGCGAGAAACGCAAAGAAAAAAAATCAGCGAACTCACAAGATGCGCACGAAGCAGTTCGTCCGACTTCGACGATGCGCGAGCCACAACTCGTCAAATCGTATTTATCGCGTGATCAGTTCCGCTTATATAAACTAATTTGGGAACGGTTCGTCGCAAGTCAGATGGCGCCAGCGATTCTCGATACCGTCAAGATCGATCTCGTCTCGAACGACGTCACTTTCCGTGCCAACGGGTCGACCGTTAAATTCCCAGGCTTCATGAAGGTCTACATCGAAGATACGGACGATGAGGCGGTTTCAGACGTCAAGGAAGGATTACTTCCTCCACTCGATGAAGGGGAAGAGTTAAAACAATCAGCAATCGAACCGAAACAACACTTCACCCAACCACCGCCACGTTATACGGAAGCACGTCTTGTCCGGGCGATGGAAGAACTCGGCATCGGTCGTCCGTCGACGTATGCGCCGACGCTCGATACGATTCAAAAACGGGGTTACGTGACGCTTGAAGAGAAGAAATTCTTACCAACGGAACTTGGTGAACTCGTCATCGATATGATCAGCGACTATTTCCAAGAGTTCATCACTGTCCAGTTCACTGCAGACATGGAAGCTTTACTCGATGCGATCGAAAAAGGTGACATGCAGTGGACGGAAGTCGTCGATCCAATCTACAAGTCCTTTGCAAAGCGTCTGACACGAGCAGAAGCAGAAATCGAGAAGATTGAAATCAAAGATGAACCGGCTGGAGAAGATTGTGAAGTCTGTGGTCATCCGATGGTCATCAAGATGGGACGTTATGGCAAGTTCATGGCGTGCTCGAACTTCCCAGAGTGTCGTAACACAAAACCGATCCAAGTCGAGATCGGTGTGAAGTGTCCGACATGTGGAACGGGCGACATCGTCGAACGTCGTAGTAAAAAAGGACGTTTGTTCTACGGTTGTTCGAACTATCCGGAATGTGAGTTCGTCTCATGGGATAAACCGGTCGAAGAACCATGTCCGGTATGTAGCAGTATGATGGTACAAAAGAAAATCAAGAACGGTGTGAAAGTAGAATGTACATCTTGTGGACATCATGAAACACGCATCGATCAGGAGCAAGAGGAGGAATGACCGTTGAAACGTGTAACGGTAATCGGCGCGGGACTTGCAGGTTCTGAAGCAGCATGGCAACTTGCAAAACGCGGCGTACAAGTAGACTTATATGAAATGCGGCCTGTCAAGCAGACACCCGCGCACCATACAGACCAATTCGCTGAACTCGTCTGTTCGAACTCACTTCGAGCGAACCAGTTAACGAACGCAGTCGGTGTTTTAAAGGAAGAGATGCGTCAGCTCGATTCCTTGATCATGAAAGCAGCAGACTTAGCGAGCGTTCCAGCAGGTGGAGCACTTGCTGTCGATCGGCACGACTTCGCAGGATATGTGACGGAAACGTTGAAAAACCATCCGAACGTTACAGTCCATCATGAAGAAATCGAAGCGATTCCAGATGGTCCGACGATCGTCGCGACGGGTCCGTTGACGAGTGCGGCATTATCGGAATCACTTAAACAATTCACAGGTGAAGATTATCTATACTTCTTCGATGCAGCGGCACCGATTCTCGATGGAGACACAATCGATCGTGAGAAGGTTTATCTGAAATCACGATATGATAAAGGCGAAGCTGCCTACTTGAATTGTCCAATGACGGAAGAAGAATTCCAGCTCTTCTATGATGAGCTGATCAATGCGGAAGTTGTTCCACTGAAGGAATTTGAAAAAGAGATTTACTTCGAGGGCTGTATGCCATTTGAAGTTCTCGCTTCACGTGGACCGAAAACACTCTTGTTCGGACCAATGAAGCCAGTCGGACTTGAAGATCCGAAGACAGGCAAACGGCCATATGCTGTCGTTCAATTGCGTCAAGATAACTCAGCTGGAACATTGTTCAACCTTGTCGGCTTCCAGACACATTTGAAATGGGGCGAACAAAAGCGGATCATTCGCTTGATTCCTGGTCTTGAGAATGCAGAAATCGTCCGTTATGGTGTCATGCACCGTAACACGTTCGTCAACTCACCGAATTTGTTAAAGCCAACGTATCAGACACGTACACGTGACGACTTGTTCTTTGCTGGTCAAATGACAGGTGTCGAAGGGTACGTCGAGTCAGCAGCGTCCGGCTTAACGGCAGGAATTAACGCGGCACGTCTCGTCAATGAGGCGGAACCGGTTACGTTCCCGCAGGAAACGATGATGGGTGCGATGTCGCACTATATCACGACGACGGAAGGGAAGAACTTCCAGCCAATGAATGCCAACTTCGGATTGGTACCAGCACTCGTTGGTCATCCGGTTCGGATGAAAAAACCTGAGAAGTATGCGCTCTACGCAGAGCGAGCACTTGAAGCAATCAAAGATTTCACGGATATGTGATTTTTGATGGGGAGAAAGGCGTGATTCAGCGCTCTTTCTCCCCATTTCTTAATTTGTCATAAAAGCGCGATAATTTCGTTAATTTTTCGGTTTTTGGTCTATTGTCAGACTACTTGGTCTGTGCTATGCTAAGGGCGATTCGAGAATGAAATGGTCAGAAGGGGGCGCATTCATGGGGATAGACACTGCTTTTGAGCGACTGCTAGAAGATTTTATGCGGTATGTTCATATTGAACGTCAATTATCTCCGAATACAGGTCGCTCTTATGATCAAACACTTCGACAATACGCCGCTTTTTGCCGCGATCATCAGTTACGATCGATTGAATTGGCAAGTGCACGGCGTTATTTGTATGCTCTTTACGATCAGGAGCTGGCGCGGGCGACGATTGCACAAAAAGTTTCCTGCCTCAAACAATTTGGTCGTTTTTTGACACGTGACACCGATGAGCCTAATCCATTCGATGGATTAAAAGCACCAAAACGACAACAAGGACTTCCGACATTCCTCGTTCCAACGGAATATGAACGTTTCCTCGATGCCTTTCGATCGAGTGATACGCTTGGCAACCGGAATGTGGCGTTAGTAGAACTTTTATATGCGACGGGTATGCGGGTCAGCGAGGTCGTTCAACTTGATCTTCGTGATCTCGCGACTGATCACTCCTACGTCCATGTGTATGGAAAAGGTGGGAAAGAACGCATCGCACCAATTGGAACCTTTGCTAAAGATGCATTAGAACTGTACTTACCATCACGAGATCCAGTCGCAGGTCATGAGCAAGCGTTATTCTTGTCTCATTCAGGGCGTCGATTGACGACGGATGCGATTCGGAAAATCATGAAAAAAGGGGAACAACTTGTTGGGAAACATGTGACACCACATGCGCTTCGTCATAGTTTCGCGACAGATTTACTGGAAAGAGGCGCCGATTTGCGAGCAGTCCAAGAGTTACTTGGACACGCATCGCTGTCGACGACCGGTCAGTACACACACGTAACGACGGAACGATTACGACATGTTTATCAACAAGCACATCCTCGTGCCTAAGGGAGGAAACATTGATGTTTCATGCAACGACGATTTTTGCGATTCAACATAACGGACAATCCGCGATGAGCGGAGACGGACAGGTGACTTTCGGAAACCAAGTCATCATGAAGAAAAGTGCGAAAAAAGTACGGCGCCTCTATGGTGGAAAAGTCATTGCCGGATTTGCTGGAAGTGTCGCGGACGCGTTTACACTCTTTGAAAAATTCGAAGCGAAGCTTGAAATGTATAACGGGAACTTACAACGGGCAGCAGTTGAGCTAGCGAAGGAATGGCGAGGCGATAAGATGCTGCGTCAACTAGAAGCACTCTTACTCGTCATGGATGGAACACATCTCTTACTTGTATCCGGAAACGGGGAAGTCATTGAACCGGATGATGGCATTCTCGCAATCGGTTCAGGTGGTAATTATGCGCTTGCAGCAGGTCGCGCGTTAGCTCGACACGCAAGTCATCTCACGGCAGAGGAAATCGCCCGCGCAGCTCTTGAGACGGCTGGTGAACTCTGTGTCTTTACGAACGATCAAATCATCCTAGAAACGATCGGAGGCAATGACCATGCATGAATTGACGCCAAGACAAATCGTCGAGAAGTTGAATGAACATGTCATCGGACAAGCAGATGCTAAACGTGCGGTGGCGATTGCTTTACGAAATCGTTATCGTCGACAGTTACTCGATGCATCGATGCGGGACGAAGTCACACCGAAGAACATTCTGATGATCGGACCTACCGGTGTCGGAAAGACGGAAATTGCGCGACGCCTCGCGAAACTCGTTCGGGCGCCATTCGTCAAGATTGAAGCAACGAAGTTCACGGAAGTAGGGTACGTCGGTCGTGATGTGGAGTCAATGGTGCGGGATCTCGTGGAAGCGTCTCTTCGTCTTGTCAAAGATGAGAAAAAAGAAGCGCTCAAGGATCGAGCGGAAGCAGTGGCGAACGAACGAATCGTTGATGCGTTGTCTGGGAAAAAAGCGTCATCTAGTCTCGGTGGTGGAACGAATCCGTTTGAGATGTTGTTCGGTGGGAACCAAAAGCAACAAGAGCCGGATACATCGGAAGCGACAGCCGACCGTTCGTTACTTCGTCAGCAATTACTGACGGGGCAACTCGAGGATCGAATGATCGAAGTCGATGTCGAAGAACGTCAAGTGGATTTATTCTCTGGGCAACAAGGTATGGAGGGGCTTGCGAATCTTCAGGATATGCTCGGACAAGTCATGCCGAAGAAAACGAAGAAGCGTCAACTCACAGTCAAAGAAGCGCGACCGATCTTGACAGCGGAAGAAGCGGAACGGTTGCTTGACTTGAACGAAGTCCATGACGAAGCGGTCCGTCGCGCAGAACAAATGGGGATCATCTTCGTCGATGAGATCGATAAGATTGCGACAAAAGGACATGATTCAGCAGGTGTTTCACGAGAGGGTGTTCAGCGGGACATCTTACCGATCGTTGAAGGATCGACGATCGTTACGAAATATGGTCCAGTCAAGACGGATCATATCTTGTTCATCGCTGCAGGTGCGTTCCATATGGCGAAACCATCTGATCTGATTCCTGAACTCCAAGGTCGTTTTCCGATCCGTGTCGAACTCGATAGTTTGACAGAAGATGACTTTGTCAAAATTTTGACTGAACCGAATCAAGCATTACTCAAACAATATAAAGCATTATTAGGGGCAGAGCATGTTCATGTCACCTTTACAGAAGAAGCCATTCGTGAAATCGCACGGATTGCTGCACAAGTGAACGATGAGACGGATAATATCGGAGCGCGGCGCTTGTATACGATCATGGAGCGCGTGCTCGAGGAATTATCTTTCGAAGCAGCAGATATGCCGGAAACGGATGTGACGATCACGCCACAATACGTGACGGATCGAGTTGGAAAAGTAGCAGATGATCGTGACTTAAGTCAGTTCATCTTATAAAGTGGAGGAAGAAAAAATGAATTTATTGGCGAAAACGCGGAAGCTGAATACGATGTTACAACAGGAAGCGAGCACACATGTTGATTTCAAGGTCATGGCTGACCGTCTCAGTGAAGTCATGGAATCAAACACATTCATCGTAAGTCGGCGCGGTAAGTTACTGGGTATCGCAATCAAGCAACAAATCGAAAATGACCGGGTCCGTGGTTTCTTAGAAGAACGTCAATTCCCGGAAGATTACACGAAAAAATTATTTAACGTCACGGAAACGACGGCAAACATTGCCATCGATAGCGAACATACGGCATTCCCAGTCGATAACCGTGACACGTTCGAAACGTCGAAAACGACGATCGTACCAATCATCGGTGGTGGAGAACGCCTTGGTACGCTTGTCCTCGGTCGTATGGTTGAAGACTTTAACGAAGAAGACCTCGTGCTGGCAGAGTATGGTGCGACAGTCGTCGGGATGGAGATCCTTCGTGAAAAGGCTCATGAGGCGGAAGATAAAGCACGGAAGAAAGCTGTCGTTCAGATGGCGATCAATTCACTGTCTTATTCGGAACTCGAAGCGATTGAGCATATCTTCGAAGAGCTTGAAGGAAATGAAGGGTTACTCGTCGCTTCAAAGATTGCGGATCGTGTCGGTATTACTCGTTCCGTCATCGTCAATGCGCTTCGTAAGCTCGAAAGTGCAGGAGTCATCGAGTCACGTTCGCTCGGGATGAAGGGAACATACATCAAAATCTTAAACGATAATTTCCTATATGAATTAGAACGAATTAAATCGAACTAAAAAGGGAATTGCTGCTTATAGAGAGAAGACCTAGTTAAGCACTAGGTCTTTTTTGTTTGACTAGGTATTATTTATCATTTTTATAAGAAAAGGGAATAAAAAACACATTATTAACATCTCATTACCCTATTTTTCAAAAAACTTCTTTTCAAACATTGACCTATTTGTTTCAATTATTTCAGATATGTTACTAACGACTTACTTTTTGTCGTGAATTTGAATATAGTTTCCATGAGTGGAGGAAAGAAGATGAATTGGTTAGGGTCTGACTATAACGTAATGACACAAGCTGTCAATCGAACGGTTATGGCACAGGAAGTTATCGCTAAGAACATCTCGAATGTCGATACGCCTGGGTATAAGGCAAAGCGTGTCACTTTTGGAGATGTGCTCGATTCAGAGATGAAAATGAGTTTAAAGCGACACGCAACAATCGGAACTTCTGGTAGCATCGTCGATCGACCAAATACGATGCGTAACGATGGAAATGGTGTCGATATCGATCTTGAGATGTCTGAATTATCACGCAATCAAATTGAGTACGAGGCGTTGGTCGAACAGTTGAATCGCAAATTCTCTGGCATTCAGTCTGTTATCCGAGGAGGAAAGTAATCGATGAGTATGTTCAACGGATTTCATACGTCTGCATCCGGGTTAACTGCCCAGCGTTTGCGGCTCGATACAGTCTCGGCAAACATCGCGAATGCTCAAACGACAAGAGGTGAGCTCGTCAATGGACAGTGGCAACCGTATGCGAGAAAACTCGCTGTGTTGAAAGAGACCGCCAATGGTGTCACGGTCAGTGAATTGAAGAAGGATCCTGAACCATTCAAATTAGAATATAATCCGACGCATCCAGATGCGGATGAACTCGGGTACGTCAAGATGCCTAATGTCGATATCTTAAAAGAAATGGTCGACATGATGGGCGCGACACGCTCTTACGAAGCGAACGTAACGGCTTTGAACGCGACAAAAGCGATGCTCGTCAAAGCGATGGAGATTGGTAAATAAGTAGAGGAGATGAAGAGATGGCAATTCAACCAATTCAAAACATGCAGATGGTACTACCCACGCAGACAGTCGCTAAGACGACACCAAGTGATTTTAGTGAGGTGCTCAGCGAGGCGATGAACGGACTGAATGCAACGCAACACGCCTCATCTCAAGCTCGTGTCGATCTCGCGACAGGAAAGACGACGGATCTACATAACATCATGATTAAAACAGAAGAGGCATCGCTTTCTATGCAACTCGCCCTTGAAGTCCGTAACAAAGGCATCGAAGCATACCAAGAAATGATGCGTATGCAACTGTGACTGTTAAGGAAAGCGTGGGAGATGTTGAATGAACGAACGTTTAAAAGCTCGATTAGGAGCTATGAATACGACATGGAAAGAATGGTCACTTGCGAAAAAGGCGACGATTTTAGGAATCATCGTCGTCGTTTTAGCGGCGTTGATTGTTGCGATCATCTGGTTATCTAAACCAACGATGACGCCTCTTTATTCGAAGCTATCCCCTCAAGAGGCGGGGCAAGTGACGGAAAAGCTAAATGAAGATGGAATCGCATCGGAAGTCGTCACTGAAGCAAATGGCGTGACGATACTTGTTCCAGAAGCAAACGTTGAAAACTTAAAAGTCGAATTAGCGACGGCTGGTATACCAAAATCCGGTCAAATCGACTATTCCTTCTTCAGTGAAAACGCTGGATTCGGAACAACGGATAAAGAGATGAACATTCTCGAACGCGATACGATGCAGACGGAACTTGAAAACTTGATCACACAAGTTAATGGGATCGAGTCAGCAAAAGTCATGATCACTCTCCCGGAGAAGAGTGTTTTTCTATCTGATGAAAAGGAATCTTCAACGGTTTCTGTCGTCTTGACTTCTAGCGCGGGTAGTAATCTTAACAATCAGACGGTTCAAGGGTTGTATCATTTGATTGCAAAGAGTATTCCGAACCTTAAAGAAGAAAACATTACGATCATGGATCAGTATTTTACGTATTACGAGCCAGGATCTGCTACGCAAACAGCGGGTGGAACCGATCCGATGGCGCTGAAGAAAACGACGGAAAACGATTTACGCAAGCAGATTCAGCAGATGCTATCTGTCGTTCTCGGTCCACAAAAAGCACTCGTTTCAGTCACGGCAGATGTCGATGTCACGAAACGTCAGGAAGAACAAAAGCTTGTTGAGCCAGTAGATCCCGATAAAATCGAAGGGATCGTCACGTCTGCTGAAAAAGTAGCAGAAGCGTACACAGGCTCTGCAAATGCTGGTACAGCAGGTACGGGGCAAAATGAGACGACGAATTTCCCAGCGGGTACTGGAACGACGGGTGATACGAGTGAGAAAACACACGATATCATCAACTATGAAGTCAATCGAATCACAAAACAAATCACAGGAGCTCCTTACGAGATTCGTGATTTAGGAATTCAAATCATCGTCGAGCCACCAAAAGGTCAGAATCAGATCGATCCACAACTACAAACTGACTTACAGACGATGATGTACTCGATCATCCGGACATCATTAACGAAGACAGATGCGAAAGCAACGCTGACGGATGCAGAACTTGCCAATAAGGTCGTTGTCATGTCTCGACCATTCGCGGAAACGACGGCAGCGACGAAAACGACGACGGCAACACCGATGTGGGTTTGGTTCGCCCTTGGTGGAGCGGCAATCCTCGTCATTGGAGCAGTCATCCTCCTCATGCGTCGACGGAGAGCGAATGAAATCGAAGAACTTGAGGAATGGACACCGATTGAGACGGAAATTCCGGAATTATCAACAGAAGATACGAGCGACGGTGCAGTCAAACGCAAACAGCTTGAAAAACTCGCTGAATCCAATCCGGATGAGTTTGCGAAATTATTACGTACTTGGTTAGCGGAGGATTGATGAGATGAAGAAGCTAGAAATGAACAGTCGGGAAAAGGCTGCGATTCTCATGATTTCGTTAGGTCCTGAAGTCGCTGCCAGTGTATATAAACATTTATCGGAAGAAGAGATGGAATGGTTGACCCTTCAAATCTCAAGTATGAAACGAGTCGATCCAGAAGATAAGTTAGTCGTTCTCGAAGAGTTTCATGAACTAGCGATGGCGCAAAACTACATCACTCAAGGTGGAATTGGGTTTGCTAAATCGGTTCTAGAGAAGGCGCTTGGTGAAGAAAAGGCGATGGAACTCATCTATCGCCTGACATCGACGTTACAAGTCCGACCGTTTGAGTTTGCACGAAAGGCAGACCCAAAACAGCTATTGAACTTCATTCAAAATGAACATCCGCAAACAATCGCGCTTGTTCTTGCCCATCTTGATCCTGCTAAATCAGGACAAATTCTCTCGGAGCTACCGGCAGAAGCACAATCCGATGTAGCACGACGGATTGCGACGATGGACAGAATGAACCCGGAGATCATTAGCGAAGTAGAGCAAATTCTCGAACGGAATCTGTCACAAGCAGGCATGCAAGATTTTGCGCAGTCTGGCGGTATCGAGGCGGTCGTTCAAGTATTGAACGGGGTCGACCGGACGACGGAACGAACGATTCTCGATACGCTCGAGATTCAGGATCCGGAACTCGCAGAAGAGATCAAAAAACGGATGTTCGTCTTCGAAGATATCGTCACGCTCGATGCACGGGCGATTCAGCGCATCATTCGCGAAGTATCGAACGAAGATCTACTGTTGGCACTCAAAGTATCGTCAGACGACGTCAAGGATATGGTCTACCGCAACATGTCACAACGGATGGTCGAATCGTTCAAAGAGGATATGGAATTCATGGGTCCTGTTCGTCTCCGAGACGTCGAAGAAGCACAAAGTCGAATCGTCGGAATCATCCGCCGCTTAGAAGACATGGGTGAGATCGTCGTGGCTCGTGGTGGAGGAGATGATATTGTTGTCTAACGTCATCAAAAGACAAGCTGTGATTGAACGACAGGAACGAACACTCGTTCAAGTCCGAAATGCTCAGGAAGAATCGGCAATCGTTCCAGATACGTTCTATGAAGAGCGGATGGCAGAAGGTCAAGCTGAACTAGAACGTCTTCGCCAGACGATGGTTCTAGAGTTTGAACAGCGTCAGCGTGAGTTTGAACAAGAACGTCTTCAGGCATTAGAGGAAGCACGTCAACGAGGATATGAAGAAGGACACCAGGCTGGATTTGAAACAGGACGTGCGGAAGGACAAGCAACGTTCGAAGAGCAAATCGCAACGACAAATACGTTTACTGCACGAATCGAAGAGCAAAATCAAGAGCGATTGATGCGATTGGAACATGAATTGTGTGTTCTTGGACTCCAGGTGACGCATCAGTTTCTAGAGCAGTTACATGATGAAGAAGAAGAGGCATTATACCAATTATTACATCAGTTGATCATTCAGTTCCGAGATCGTGAAAAGATCATTATCTACGCTTCACCAGCGGATTTTGAACGGGTCGTTCTGCTTGAAGAGCAGCTCCAAGGTGTTCTAGGTGCTAATGCGACGATTCAATTACGATTTGATCCAGCGCTTAAAGCACGCGATTATCGGATCGACTCGGAGAATGGAGCAATCACAGGTGGTTTGACAAGTGGCTTTGAAGCCCTACAAACCAAAATCAAAGAGGTTTTACATCATGTTTAACGTAAATGCGATTCAAGCCGCAGTTCGAGAAATTCGTCCGGAAGAACTCGTTCAGCATTCCGGAAAGGTCGTACAAGTGATTGGATTGATGATTGAATCACGTGGACCAACGGCTGTCGCAATCGGCGAGCGTTGTTTGATCCAAATTCAACAACGGCAGACGATTGAAGCGGAAGTCGTCGGTTTTAGAGAAGGTCACGTCCTACTCATGCCGTATGGTGAAACGACATCGATTGCTCCAGGCTCGATTGTTCTTGCGACAGGAAAACCACTCCACGTCCCTGTAGGGGATGAACTGATCGGTAAGGTGCTCGATGGTCTAGGGAGACCACTGGACGGGGAGTCATTAGAAAATTTACGTACGACATCAATTGTTCGTAAACCACCTAGTCCATTGGAGCGACCTCGTATCAGTGATGTTCTCTCGACGGGCATCCGTGCCATCGATGGGCTACTAACAGTCGGTCAAGGGCAACGCGTTGGTTTATTTGCAGGATCAGGAGTTGGGAAGTCGACACTACTCGGTATGATTGCAAAACGATCGACAGCAGACATCAACGTCATTGCCTTGATTGGTGAACGAGGACGCGAAGTCAAGGAATTCGTGGAGGCAGAACTCGGTGAAGAAGGAATGAAACGCTCCATCTTGGTCGTAGCGACAAGTGATCAACCGCCACTTGTTCGTCTAAAAGGCGCCTATACGGCAACAGCCATCGCTGAACATTTTCGGGATCAAGGTAAGAATGTGGTCTTGATGATGGACTCTGTCACACGTTTTGCGATGGCACAACGAGAAATTGGTCTTGCGACAGGTGAACCGCCTGCGTCAAAAGGGTATACACCAAGCGTTTTTGCTCTTCTTCCTCAGTTACTCGAACGTAGCGGGAAAACGCAAGATGGGTCGATTACGGCTTTTTATACCGTACTCGTCGATGGAGACGACATGAATGAACCGATTGCTGACGCTGTACGAGGGATCTTAGATGGTCATTTCGTTCTTGATCGTAATCTTGCGAACAAAGGACAGTTTCCGGCGATTCATGTCTTACGATCCATCAGTCGTGTCATGAATCAAATCACGACTGCTGAACAAAAGACAGCTGCCGTCGCATTTCGCCAGCTGTTATCGACGTATCTTGATTCGGAAGACTTAATCAATATCGGCGCCTACAAAAAAGGGACGAACCCAGAAATTGATCGTGCCGTTGATAAATATCCGGAGCTGATCCGTTTTTTAAAACAACAAATCCATGAAGACAGTGACTTCGAAAAAGCTTGTCAGCAACTCATGGCAACGATTCAGTAAGGAGGACGGAAGATGAAGACGATTTATGAACGAATCATTCCTTTGGCTGAAGCAGAGAAAGATCGCGTCGCAAAAGAATTGAGCCTTCATAAAAAACAATATGAGATTGAAGTCGAAAAACTATACCATCTGCTCGTCCGTTATGAATCCTTTCTGAAAGCGCAAGATGAGATTGGCATCGTCGAATTAACGTCTTCGCAATATCGGGAGCGGGCTCGAGATGTCGTGAAGCAAGAAATCGAACGGCAACAACTGTACGTGACACAATCGAAAAATCGCTATGAACGCGCACAGGAAGCACTCGAACGAGCATTGATCGAGGAGAAGAAGTTTAGTCGTCTGCAAGAGAATCATACGGTTGAAACGAAACGAATCGAGGCATTGACGGAACAAAATCAATTAGATGAACTGGCATTGTTACAGTTTGGAAGAGGACGGATGATATGAGTGAAAATAAAACGTCAAAAGGATGGGTCTTACCTTTATTGATCATCCCTTTGATTTTAATCTTGCTGACAGCTTATTTCGTATTAAATTATGCGAATGGACGTCCACTGCTATCCTTACCGTTCGCAACGGAAAAAACGACAACGAATCAAGCAAATCCGTCAGCAGAACTCGAACGTCGTCTGAAAGTAGCGAATCAAGAAATCAAGAAACTACGCAATCAAAGCAAGGAACAATCGGATACTTTAAAAGCTAAAGAACAGGAAGTCGAACGTTTGATTGCAGAACGGGATCGTTTAAAACAAACACCGACGCCCGCGACGACGGATCAAACGAAGACGACGAAGAAAAAAGCAGCATCTGTGACAGATGTCTATGCTGAAATGGCACCAAAGGATGCTGCGCTCATCTTAAACGAACTCAGTCCGACAGAAGTCGTACCGATCATCGAGGACATCGATGCGGAACAACAGGCGGCGATCATTGCCAAGATGGATGCTAAAAAAGCGGCGGCCTTAACACAGCTACTCGCGACGAAGTAAGGAGGGAAGCCAGATGAACATGACGGAAGTAATACAATCATCCTCCCCGAACTTGAATACTGGAACAGGGAAAAAAGGAGAGATGACCACGGTTGGTGGTCAATTTGCTTCGTTACTGGATTATCTGACGAAGTTATCAACAACGTCATCGTCACCGGTCTCAGCTGATTTGACAGCACTCGAGACGAAAGTGGAGACACCACTATTACCGGATTGGATACAAGAACTCGTAGATCAACCGGACGAGCTTCTCTCTTTACTGAAACAACCGGAAGTAGAGGCGTTAAAACAAGAACCGAAGAAAATGGAACAACTACTAGCGTTCGTCAAACAATTGCTTGAGGGAAATGTCGAGCAGGCGAAAAATCAGTTTGATCAATTGCCACCATTGCTTCAGCAAGTCGTCTTGCAGACAGTAACGAACGATACGATCAAAATGAAAGATCATCATACGAACAACTTAAAACAACCATTACTTACTACGATTGAAGGAGACATTTCCGCGTTGCCTGTGAAACAGACGCTCCCGCAAACTGGTCCTATTGTCGAAACGCTCAAGTCGGACACTGTAGCTGTAGCTGAGCAGGCAAAAGGAAAGACACCGCTCCCGTTGGCATTCGCTTCACTCATGCGAAAAGCGACCATGCCCGTTGATCCAGAAGGAAAAGCCGCGCTGACTCAAATGAGCATGCCGATTTACAAAGGTACCCCGTTGCAAACGATTCGTCCAGTGCCGCTACCCGTACCAGAACAGATTCAACAACGGATTGAAGCTGCACTTCAACAGGCACCGTTCTTAAAAGGTGCTGACGGGTCAACTCGATTGTCGATTCGTCTTTATCCAGAGCAGCTTGGAGAGGTCGTCGTTCAACTCGATCGTAAGGAGGGGGCATTGACCATCAAACTGTTTGCGAGTACTGAACAAGCGAAACAATCGATCGAGCAACAACTCGGAAAATTGCAGACAGCTTTACACCAGCAGACGCCGGTCGTGAAGATCGAGACGGGGATGATCGCATCTAGTGCACGGGAGTTTCAACAGTCCTTCACACGTGATCAGCAGGAGCATGAGTCCCCTTATCAAGAAACACCCGCTCCAGTAGAGGAAGAAGAGGAGGAAGACGATGACTGATGCAATCAAAACAGATGGTACTTCATACCAGCTTCCTGAAAAGTCACAAGTACCGACGAATAAAGCAATGGATAAAGATATGTTCATGAAAATTCTGATTGCCCAGCTGTCGAATCAGGACCCGACGGCACCAATGGAAGATAAGGATTTCATTGCTCAGATGGCGCAGTTTTCTTCACTTGAACAGATGCAAGCAATCGGGAAGACGATGGACACGATGGTCTTGAACCAACATGCGACGGCGTTATTATCCTACAGCAATCTGATTGGTAAGAACGTCAGTTATGAAGCCGAGTCAAAGACGACCGATGCTTCTGGAGCAGAACAGACGACGACCGTCGAAGAGACAGCCAGTGTCGTTAGTGTAAAACGGGATGGGCTGGATATCATGGCCGAATTATCGAACGGAAAACAGATTAGTGTATACGAGTTGACGCAGATTCAATCAAAGGAGGAAAAATAATGTTACGTTCAATGTATTCAGGAATCAGTGGGCTTAAGAACTTCCAGACGAAACTGGATGTCGTCGGGAATAACATCGCGAACGTCAACACGTTCGGTTATAAAAAAGGACGGGTGACGTTTAAGGATCTCGTCAGCCAATCGGTTGGTTCATCATCCGGTGCAGGCGGCAATGTCGGTGGGACGAACCCGAAACAGGTCGGTCTTGGAGCATCGATGTCAACAGTCGATAATGTGTATAACCAAGGTGCGCTTCAAAATACGGGTCGCGTCCTCGATGTCGGGATTTCTGGGGAAGGATTCTTCCAAGTCGTCACGGCGGAAGGGATTCGTTATACACGTTCGGGTAACTTCTATACCGATCTTGAAGGAAACTTGGTTACCGGTGACGGAAACTATTTGATTGGTAGTGATTCTCAAGCAATTGCAGATGGCGAGACACCACCGGTACCCCTTCCGGAAGCAGGTGGCGCAGGGTTCCAAAAACTAAAAGTACCAACGGATGCACGTAACTTATCAATCGGTAAAGACGGTCTCGTCACTTACGTCGATACGACAGGAGCATTACAAAATGTCGGTTATATCACGATTGCGAACTTTGCTAACCCAGGTGGTCTAGAAAAATCAGGTGTCAACGTGTTCGCAGCGTCACAAAACTCTGGTGAGCCAGTACTTGGAACACCGAGCTTGAACGGAATGGGGCAATTGACATCTGGAACGCTTGAAATGTCAAACGTCGACTTATCAGAAGAGTTCACGGAGATGATCATTGCTCAACGTGGTTTCCAAGCGAATACGCGAATCATCACGACTTCTGACCAAGTTCTTGAGGAATTGGTCAACCTGAAACGATGATTACGCTAACGACATTACGTAATGCACCACTCGTACTAAACGCCATACTGATCGAATCTGTCCGTTCTACTCCGGATACGACGATTCAACTCGTTGGCGGACAGATTTATGTCGTGAAGGAATCAATAGAAGAGGTCAAGGCAATCGCAATCGCTTTTTATCAACAAATCGGATTAGCGGGCTTGAACAGTGTAAGGAGGCTCGAAGATGGCCGAGGAAAAGAAGAAGAGTAAACTAAAAATCCCTTTAATCATGATCATTGTCGCAGCACTGATGGTTGGAGCAGGTTATATGATCATGAATTACTTTTTAGCTAATGATACGACAGAAGCAAAAGTCGAACAGCCGACAGGTGAAGAACTTGATGCACGAAGTCTTCAGACAGACGACTTGACGACGAATATCGCTGATGAACGTTTTTTGAATGTCCAATTTACGATCGTTACAGACGATCAAGCAACACGTGATGATTTAGAATTACGAAAGTTTCAAATTAATAACATCATCTTAGGTGATTTATCTGCGATGAAAAAGTCGGACTTAGACTCAAAAGCGGATATGGAGAAGCTCGAAGAACGATTACGGATGCAGTTCAAGAAGCTCATTCAAGAAGGTGATGTCCAGCGTGTCTATACGACGAAAAAAATCATCCAGTGAGGTGGCAGCATGAGCGAAGTATTATCCCAACATGAAATCGATGCCTTGCTATCAGCCATTTCAAGCGGAGATATGGAAGTCGAGGAAATCCGAAGCCAAGAGGAGCAGCGCCGTGTCAAAGTCTATGACTTTAAACGAGCGCTTCGCTTCTCAAAAGATCAATTACGGAATTTGACGCGTATCCATGAACAGTTCGCCCGAGTGTTGACGACGCATTTTTCTGCACAACTTCGGACGTACGTCCAGTTCACGGTCAATACAGTCGAGCAACTCCCGTACGATGAATTCATTCATTCCATTCCGAATATGACATTGATCAATCTAGTGAACCTTCATCCGCTTGATGGAAAAGTCTTGTTCGAAGTCAATCCGAACATTGCTTATGCGATGCTCGATCGATTACTTGGAGGACCGGGTGAAGGGATGAACAAGATTGAAAATTTGACGGAAATCGAGACGCGTATTCTGACACAATTGTTCAAACGTGCCTTCGTCCAATATGGCGCCGCTTGGGAGTCGGTGACGGAAGTCGAGGCGGAGTACGACGATTTAGAAATCAATCCGCAGTTTCTACAGCTCGTTTCTCCGAATGAGACGGTCATACTCGTATCGATTTACGTAACGGTTGGAGAAGTGAGCGGTACGTTGAATGTCTGTTTGCCGTTCGTGACCCTTGAATCCGTTCTTCCGAAATTATCAAGTCATTATTGGATGCAACAAGAAAAGCGAACGACAGCAGATAATCAAGAGTCTGAACACATGCAAACGCAGTTGATGAGTTCCGTCGTCGATTTAAAAGCAGTGCTCGGCCAAACAGAGCTATCGTTTGGTGAATTGTTACACCTCGAAGTAGGCGATTGTTTATCCCTGAAGACGCGAGCCTCAGATGCCGTCGATGTATTCGTCGATGACCGGAAGATGTTCAAAGCCCGACCGGGACTAAACGGGAAACACCTCGCTTTGCAAGTCTTACAACGAATTGAGGAGGAATAACATGAGCGATATGCTTTCGCAAGATGAAATCGATGCGTTGTTACGCGGAACGCCATCAAACGATGAACCGCAAGATTCGGACGCAGAGGAAATATTAGATGATATGGAAATCGATGCGCTAGGGGAAGTCGGAAACATCTCACTTGGGAATTCAGCAACGGCCTTATCGGCATTGTTGAATCAAAAAGTAGAAATCACGACACCACATGTTCGGATGATTTCGATGGAAGAATTACGAAGTCGTTATCCGATTCCGCACGTCGCGTTGCGTGTCGGCTATACAGAAGGATTTAAAGGAGAAAATGTCCTGATTCTGACACAGCGAGATGCTTCTGTCATCGCGAACCTGATGATGGGAGGCGATGGTGTCATTGATGAATCGCTGGAGATGGAGCCGATTGCTCTATCTGCTGTACAGGAAGCGATGAATCAGATGATGGGAGCTGCTGCGACATCGATGTCGACCGTGTTCTCCATGCGAATCGATATCTCACCACCTGCTGTTGAAATTTTTGATTTTTCACAAGATAAGAGTATCGTCGATAGCTTTTCTCTTTGGGAGAGCATGGTCATCATCGAGTTTGATCTGAAGATTGGCACGATGATCGATTCAAAAATCGTTCAATTAGCACCACTGGACTTCTCGAAACAATTGATTCAAAAACTCTTTAGCGCGAGTACGACCCAACAAGCAGAACCTGCACCACAAGCAACGGCACAAGCGCAACCAGAACAACCACAACCACAAGCGCAACCGACACCGGCACCAGCGATGGAACAACGAACGGTCGTCCCACCACCTGAACCGAAAGCAACGCCAGTCGGTGTCAGTCCGGTTCAATTTAGTCAGTTAGGTGAGATGGAAGTAGAGGGCACGCCAGGAAATATCGGAATGTTATATGATGTTCCGTTGAACGTCACGGTTGAGTTAGGACGGACACGCCGCTCCGTTCGTGACATATTGGAATTAACACAAGGTTCTGTCATCGAGCTGGATAAACTGGCAGGGGAACCAGTTGACGTTCTTGTCAACAATACATTGATCGCAACGGGTGAAGTGGTCGTCATCGAAGAGAATTTCGGTGTACGCATTACGGAAATCGTAAATACAAAAGAACGTCTTCGGATGTTCTAAGGAGGAACTAATATGAGTGCAAAAGTATTAATCGTAGACGACGCCGCTTTCATGCGGATGATGATCAAGGAAATTCTATCGAAGAACGGCTATGATGTCGTCGGTGAAGCAGAAAACGGACGCGAAGCGGTCACGAAGTATAAGGAATTGACACCAGACCTCGTCACGCTAGACATTACGATGCCTGAGATGGACGGAATCTCTGCGCTTAAAGAAATCAAAGCATTCAATCCTGCCGCTAAAGTCATCATGTGTTCAGCGATGGGGCAACAGTCGATGGTCATCGACGCGATTCAAGCAGGTGCAAAAGATTTCATCGTCAAACCGTTCCAAGCGGATCGTGTGCTTGAAGCGGTCTCGAAAACTGTCTCGTCATGAAAAAAGTGACTTTGCTGATTTGTCTTCTGTTTCTGCTGACACTTCCTGTACAGGCTGAAACGGTCGAAGAAAAATTAAATCCAACCAAGAACGATGCACCGACGACTCAGCAAGTCGATGAGAGTCCTTCCATGGCATTGACCATCTTTAAAGGAGTCGTCGTTCTCGTCGTCTTGATCGGCGGATTCATCCTCGTGACACGTTTTATTCACGAGCGGACGCGAGGCGTCAGACATTCCGGACGTTTGACCCATCTAGGTGGTGTACCACTTGGTAAGGATCGATCGGTTCAGTTAGTGAAAGTGCAGGATAAGATTTATGTCGTCGGAGTTGGTGAGAACGTACAACTCTTAGACACGCTGGACGATTTAGAGGGATACGAACCGACGGATCTTGAAGAGTCATCTTCGAAATCAGCACCTTCACCATTTCTTGAGACGTTCAAACAACAACTCGAGCAACTGCAGAAGAATCGAGGGCGCTCATGAATACGATTGAAAACCTGATCTCACTCGATACTCCGTCAGGAACAGCAACATCGATTAAACTGCTCGTATTACTGACGTTGTTATCACTGGCGCCCTCACTACTAATCTTAATGACTTGTTTCACGCGTGTCGTCGTCGTGTTGTCGTTCGTCCGTTCGGCTCTCGGAACACAACAGACGCCGCCGAACCAGCTACTCGTCGGACTGGCCTTGTTCATTACGCTTTTCGTCATGTCGCCCGTCATATCGGAATTAAACACGACGGCTTTAAAACCATACATGGCTGATAAAATCAGTCAAGATGAAGCGTTTGATAAAGCAGGAGATACGATGAAACGCTTCATGTCGAAGCACACGCGAACGAATGATTTAGAACTATTCTTAAAATACGGTAATTATGAAAAACCGGAAAAGATTGAAGATATTCCACTCGTCGCACTCGTTCCAGCATATGCGATTAGTGAATTGAAGACAGCCTTCCAAATCGGCTTCATGATCTTCATTCCTTTCCTTGTCATCGACATGGTCGTCTCGAGTGTTTTGATGTCGATGGGAATGATGATGTTACCGCCAGTCATGATTGCGTTACCGTTTAAATTGCTGTTATTTATTTTAGTCGATGGCTGGCACCTGATTGTTGAATCACTGCTCGTCAGTATGCGTTAGGGGGAGAAAAGATGACTCAAGAAATGATTATTCAGTTGGCGAGTTCTGCTGTCTGGACATTACTCAAAGTATCGGCCCCCTTGTTACTCGTCTCGCTCGTCGTCGGTCTGCTCGTCAGTATTTTGCAGGCGACGACGCAGATTCAGGAACAGACGTTATCGTTTGTTCCAAAGATCGTTGCCGTGTTTTTAGCACTCGTCTTCTTTGGACCTTGGATTATGCAGGAGTTACAGACCTTTACGATTGATCTATTCAAACAAATCGCTGAGGTTTCCCGAAAATGACATTACTTTCTTTCCTGAGTGTTTTTCTGCTCGTCTTTGGACGGATCGTCGGTTTTCTCGTTGCGGCGCCTTTGTTTTCATCAAGACAATTACCAGCGCAACATAAATTAGCACTTGCGGCGGGTCTTGCTTACTTTGCGAGTTACGCCGTGAAGACGGACGTTCGTGTAGAAGACTTCGATTTTTTCTTTCGGATGGGAACGGAAGTCTTAGTGGGTCTAGCTCTTGGCTTACTTGCCAGTTTTTTATTATACGCCCCACAAATTGCGGGTTCGATCATTGATTTACAGATGGGTCTTGCGATGGCTTCCGCTTATGATCCGATGTTTGGCGGACAGTCACCAATCGTCGGACGATTTTATTACATGCTGACGTTACTCGTCCTGCTCGCTTCTGATATGCATCTCATTTTACTGGACGGCATCTACACGAGTTTTCAAATCTTTCCGCCGGGCAGTCTGATTGCGGTATCAGGCGACGCAGGAATGAGTCTTGTCATCCGTGTCGTCGGACTTGCGATGTTGACTGCCTTACAAATGGCGATGCCACTTGTCGTTTCACTCTTTTTAGTGGATCTCGCACTCGGTTTCTTAGCGAAAACGGCACCCCAGTTCAACATTTTTGCGATTGGTTTTTCCGTCAAACTGTTAATGGGATACGCGATTCTGTTTTTATTAGCAGGAGCGACGATCACAGGAATCGGTCGATTCGTTCCATTGTTGCAAGATGTACTTGCAGACGCTATTCGATTACTAGGAGGTTAAGGACATGCATTCATATCGATTACGCCTTGATCTTCAGTACTTCGCTGGTGAGAAGACGGAAAAAGCGACACCTCGAAAGCGGGATGACTCGCGTAAAAAGGGACAGGTCGCAAAATCAGCAGATTTAACGAGCAGTTTTATGTTATTCGCGATGTTTCTCGTCCTCTATTTTTTCGGTCCATTTCTAGGACGGCGATTCGTACTCGTCCTGCAAGATGGTCTCAGTGCAAGTCAAGTTCTGCAAGCCGTCGAAGAGGGACGAATTGAACAGATTTTAGTCGAGATGCTGATACAAATGGGGATTTTAGTCGCCCCCTTCTTTTTAACAGCGGTCGTCATCGGGATCCTTGGAAACTTCGTTCAGATTGGTGTGCTCTTAAGTGGTGAGGCGATTCAGCCGAAGCTAGACCGGATCAATCCGCTTCAAGGCGTCAAACGGATCGTTAGCGTTAAAGCACTCGTCGAGTTTTTGAAATCCGTTTTTAAACTGTTAGTCATCGGTGTCACGAGTGGCACTGTTCTGTGGAATAACAAGGTCGAGATTTCGAGGCTGACTTCGGAACCGATCGGCGATGCGTTAGCTATCATTGGTCATTTAACATTTTTGCTCGGTTTGTCGGTCAGTATCGCCTTGATCGCGTTAGCCATTCTGGACTTCGCTTATCAAAAATTTGATTTTGAAAAGTCGATTCGAATGAGTAAACAGGATTTAAAGGATGAGCATAAGAACACGGAAGGTGACCCTCAAATCAAAGGAAAGATTAAACAACAACAACGGGAGATGGCGATGCGGCGGATGATGCAAGAAATACCGAATGCCGACGTCGTCATCACGAACCCGACCCATTATGCGGTAGCGATTCAATACGATGACGGAAAACATATGGCACCGATCGTCGTTGCAAAAGGCGTAGATGCTGTCGCGTTCCGGATTCGGGAGAAGGCGACAGCAGCTGATGTCCCGATTGTTGAAAATCGTCCGCTGGCGCGGGCGTTGTTCGCTCAAACAGAGATTGGTATGGCAGTGGATGAAACGTTCTATCAGGCGCTCGCTGAAACACTCGCCTTTGTCTATCAACTGAAACAAGCAAAATGAAAGGATGAAGCATCATGAGTATATCAACACGAGATTTAACGGTTCTGCTAGGCGTCATCATGATCGTCTTCATGCTCGTCATTCCACTGCCCGCTATCATGCTCGATTTTTTAATCATCATCAATATCTTAATTGCTTTGATGGTATTACTCGTTGCGATGAATGCCAAAGAGGCACTTGAGTTTTCTGTATTTCCGACGTTGTTATTGATCGTGACTCTATTTCGTCTGGCACTTAACGTCTCGACGACACGGGCGATCCTATCAAACGGAAATGGTGGCGAAGTTATCGAGGCTTTCGGTAGCTTTGTCGTCGGCGGTAAGCCGCTCGTCGGTTTCGTCGTCTTCTTGATTCTCGTCTTGATCCAGTTTCTCGTCATCACAAAGGGTTCAGAACGAGTCTCGGAAGTGTCGGCACGTTTTACGCTTGATGCGATGCCCGGAAAACAGATGGCAATCGACGCCGACCTGAACTCCGGTATGATTGACGAATTACAAGCCCGGACTCGTCGTCAAAAAATCCAATCGGAAGCAGACTTTTATGGGGCGATGGACGGGGCCTCGAAGTTCGTTAAAGGAGATGCGATCGCTGGTATCATCATCGTCATCATTAACTTGATCTTCGGAATGATCATCGGTGTCGTCCAGCAAGGCTTACCGATAGCGGAGTCAGTCGAACTATATACGTTACTGACAGTCGGGGACGGTCTCGTCAGTCAGATTCCAGCACTGTTGATTTCGGTTGCGACCGGGATCATCGTCACGCGCTCGACATCCGACGGAAACCTTGGTGAGGATGTCATCGGTCAATTGACACGCACACCATTACTTGTCGGAATCGCGGCTGGAGCAATCTTCTTACTCGGACTATTCACAGCGATTCCCGATTACGTCACGATGCCGATTGCAGCGTTATTTGGCTTCTTCGCTTGGCGAATAAAGCAGACGACGAAGACGATGCAAGAAGAGGTCGCTGTCGAGGAAGCGCCGAGCGAAAACTTGCGTTCGAGTGAATCGGTCATTTCTTTACTGAACGTCGATACGATTGAATTTGAATTCGGTTACGGTTTGATTCCACTCGCTGATGAAGCGCAAGGTGGCGATTTACTCGATCGTGTCGTTATGATTCGTCGGCAGCTAGCACTCGAACTTGGATTCGTTCTACCGACTGTTCGGATTCGTGATCACCTGCAGTTATCACCGAACCAGTATCGAATCAAGATTCGCGGAAGTGAGATGGCAAGTGGTGAGCTATTGCTTGATCATTATTTAGCGATGAGCCCAGGGGTCGATGATCCAGAAATTCGAGGCATCGAGACGGTTGAACCAGCATTCGGTATGCCGGCACTCTGGATTGATGAACAGACACGGAGCCGAGCAGAGATGTCAGGCTATACGGTCGTTGATCCACCATCCGTCGTTGCGACACATTTAACGGAGCTCTTGAAGAAACATGCAGCTGAGTTACTCGGTCGAGAAGAGACGAAACAGTTGGTTGATCATTTGAAGGAATCCCATCCGATTTTGGTCGAGGAAGTAACACCACAACTGTTATCAATCGGGGAACTTCAAAAAGTATTCGTTCAATTATTAAAAGAAAAAGTCTCGATTCGAAATCTACCATTGATTTTTGAAACGCTCGCGGACTATGCAGCTGTGACGAAAGACAGCGAACTGCTTGCTGAATATGTCCGTCAATCCTTATCGCGTCAAATTACGGAACAAGTCATGCAAGGAGATGTCTTACATGTCGTGACGGTCTCAAGTGAGATGGAACTGGATATCCAGTCGGCCATCCAAAAGACGGAGTTCGGAAATTATTTAGCGCTTGATCCCGAAAAGGCGACACGTTTCATCGAGACGTTACAGGAGCGAGCAACGGAATTCGAACGGTACGGGGCGCATCCGATCATCCTGACTTCTCCAAGTATCCGGATGTTCGTCCGTCAATTGACAGAACGGTATTTTCCAGATATTCCGATTTTGTCTTATAACGAATTAATGCCGACGATTGAAGTTAAGAGTATTGGGGTGATTTAAGCGATGATAGTCAAAAAAGTCACGGCGGATTCCGTTAGCGAAGCCATGGAACGCATCAAACGCGAACTCGGTAACGATGCCATCATATTAAATACTCGCCATATTAAAGTGGGCGGATTCTTTGGCTTATTTGCGAAGAAAAAAGTGGAACTGGTTGCATCGGTGGATGAACATGTGTCGAACGAACCGATCGTCTCGAAGCAAACAACGAGTCGGAAGGACATTGTGGAAACCATCCAACCGATCCCAGTGCGTCCGACGATCGTTACGGTCGGCGAACGACCATTGCCAAAAGAATTGCGACATTATGCGCCGCTGTTGGCAGAACCAGCGTTACAACAAGTGTCTGAACGATTGCATGAGCGATTACTAACTGCGTACTATCAAACGCAGCAAACGGAATTAACCGATCTCTTGACGGAAGAAGTGAAGTCGGCATTGCGCGTGACGCCGTCGACTGCACGTTATGTCATGTTAACAGGACCAACTGGCGTCGGAAAGACGACAACCATCGCTAAACTCGCTGCGCATCATACGCTCATTAAAAATCAACGAGTCGGTCTCATCACAACCGATACATACCGGATCTCAGCGATTGAACAACTGAAGACATATGCCGACATATTAGGTATTCCGATTCATGTTGCATACGACCTGGAAGATTTCGAACGAGCGAAGCAGGCGCTAACGTCATGCGACATCGTACTTGTCGATACAGCGGGACGGAATTTCCTTGACGAAGCATATGTAGAGCAATTACGAAGTCGTCATGACTTTGAGGATACGGATGTATTTTTAGTTCTTAGTTTGACATCGAAATATCGAGATTTATTACAGATCCACGATCGTTTCAGTAAGATTCCCTTATCAGGGATCGTATTTTCGAAAGCAGATGAAACAAGTGAACTGTGGTCGATGTTTGGGCTTATGACAGAGACGGAGTTACCAATCTATTGCGTGACAACGGGTCAAGAAGTGCCAGAAGACATCACGTTCGCTACGGCGGATGAGTTATCCCGAATGATCGTCGAGAGAGGGATGAGATGATGCGAGAAGATCAAGCACGTGTCTTACGATCAAAAGTGACCGTCAAGGAAACGAAGACGATTGCCATCGTGAGTGGAAAAGGTGGCGTCGGAAAAACGAATGTCGCGGTGAATCTTGGCGTGGCATTATCGTTACAAGAAAAACGAGTACTCTTGATTGATCTTGATATCGGGATGGCGAACATTGGTATTCTATTCGGTAAATCATCGAAGTCATCCTTGATGGAATGCGTCAAACGACGAGAATCACTCCAGCACGCAATCGTTGAACAGTCTCCATCCCTTCATTTCATTCATGGCGGGAGTGGATTTGCGGAACTGACGAATCTGACGAAGGAGGATGTCGTGTTCCTACTGCGGGAATTCCAATTTTTCTATGAGTATGATTTTGTGTTGCTCGATTTAGGAGCCGGCGCCAACCATCAGACGTTTGATTTTATCAGTAGTGCAGACGAAGCCTGGTTGATCGTCACGCCAGAGCCGACTTCAATCATGGACGGTTATGCGTTCGTCAAACTGGCACACCATCATGCGACGGATCTTCCGATTTCCGTAGTCGTCAATCGGGCGACGAATGGTGGAGAAGCACTTGAAACGTTTGATCGACTGGCGCTCGTCAGCCAACAATTTTTACAAAAACCACTGCGCTTTACCGGTTTTTTGCCGGAAGATCCGGCAGTCGTCAAAGCAGTCAAGGCACAGATGCCATTTTACTTGATGGATCGAACGAGTGACGTCAGTTGGCGACTCGATCATATCACGACGTCTCTAACAGGTGTACAAGTCAAAGAACGGAAGTTTTTAGATCGATTGTTACATCGTCTGAAAAAACGAAAAGATCATGTCCGTTAAGATTAAAGGAGGGTATCAGTCATGGACTTAAATGAATATGTGGGGTTGTTCCTCGATGAGTCGATGGAGCATTTACAAGCTATTAACACAAGCTTATTGGTTTTTGAAGAACGATTAGACGATGAAGCGGTCATCGATCAAATTTTCCGTTCTGCCCATACGCTAAAAGGAATGGCAGGAACGATGGGATATGATGCGATCGCTGATTTGACGCATGAGATGGAGAGTGCCCTTGATTTAGTCAGATCAAAGAAACAACCCGCTACAGCTGAGTTGATCGATGTCCTATTCGTTGCTGCTGAGCAACTGGAAACGATGGTAGAAGACATCAGTCGCGGTGGAAAAGGGAAACTTGACGTTACGGAAACAGTGAGACGATTACAGCAGTTCATTCGTCCCGAACAAGAAGAGATCATTTCGGTTACGCCATCAACTGCACCATCAACATTCGAATGTGATGTCTATTCGGAAGCGGTCGTCAAACAATCGATTGCGTCCGGTTATCAAGCCTATATCGTCCAAGTCGAACTTTCAGCAGACGTCATCTTAAAAGCGGCACGTGTTTACATGGTCTTTGATCGTTTACAACAGCTCGGAGATGTCATTTTGTCGAATCCGACATCTGATGAACTGGAGCAAGAACATTTTGAGACGTCATTCTCTGTTTTATTCGTGACGCAACAAGAGCAATCGGTCATTCAAGAGGCGGTTGCCTCGGTTTCTGAAGTCGCAATAGTAACGATGGACGTGTTCGAAGCAACGCCAGAAGCAGAGGTGGCGACATCCACCCTTCCACAGGAAGTGCCGGTTGCGACATCAGTACCTGCACCAACAGCTTCACCGGAATCACCAGAACAGACAGATCTATCTGTGCCTGTCGCTTCGAAAACGATTCGTGTCAATCTCGAGCGGATTGATCGTTTGATGAATCTGTTCGAAGAGTTCATCATCGACCGCGGACGTTTGGAGCGTATTGCAGCAGAAGTCAGCTCGCCGGAATTGACAGATACGGTCGAACGGATCAAACGGGGCACGAACGAATTGCAATCACTCGTTTTAACGTTACGAATGATGCCGATCGAACAAGTATTCAATCGATTCCCACGAATGGTGCGTTCCGTTTCGAAGGATGTCGGAAAACATATCAAACTACACATTACGGGTGCTGAGACGGAACTTGATCGCACAGTCATCGATGAGATTGGTGATCCACTTGTCCACTTGATCCGTAATGCGATCGATCATGGAATTGAAAACAAAGCGGAACGGATTTTAGCGAATAAGCCGGTCGAAGGAAATCTTTCGCTTCGTGCCTACCATTCAGGAAACCGAGTCTTCATTGAGATTGAAGATGATGGAGCAGGTATCAATCACGAACGTGTCACACGGATTGCGATTGAAAAAGGATTGATCACAGAAGAAGAAGCGATGCAATTAACGATCGAAGAGGCTTCGATGCTGTTATTCGCACCTGGTTTCTCGACGGCAGAAGAAGTCACGGACTTGTCTGGTCGTGGTGTTGGTCTCGACGTCGTCAAATCGAAGATCGAATCATTGGGTGGAGAAGTGTTCGTTGAGACACGCCGCGGAGAAGGAACGATTTTCCGTATCAGTTTACCATTGACGCTCTCGATCATCTCAGCCATGCTCGTTGAGCTCGGACAAGAAACGTATGCAATTCCACTGACTGCCATCATCGAGACGACATCTTTACGTAAATCGGCGATCCTGCAAGCGCACCGGGAAAAAGTATTTGATTTCCGTGGACAATTGGTTCCACTTATTTCGCTGAATGAAGTTTACGGATTGCCACAACATGAGGCAGAAGCCTATTCGGTCGTCGTCGTCCGGAGTGGCGAAAAATTAGCAGGATTGATCGTATCCGAATTGATCGGTCAGCAGGAAATCGTCATGAAGCCACTCGGTAGTTATCTAGAAGGCATCCGTGCCATTTCTGGCGCGACGATTCTTGGAGACGGACAAGTCGCATTGATCATTGACAGCAATGCACTATTACGGAAGTGAGGGGAACGAAGATGGAACAAAAATGGGTTGTTTTTCAATTAGAAGATAATGCATACGGTATTGATGTACAGTCTGTTCGTTCAATCGAACGGCTCATCCCGATCACACGGATTCCGAACGCTGCATCCTATGTCAAAGGAGTCATCAATTTGCGAGGTGTCGTCACCCCCGTGATTGACCTGCGTGCCCGTCTTGGATTCGAATTAATGGAAGAAACGGAAGAAACACGCATCATCATCGCCACTTTGGAGCATGGGGACGCTGGATTCATCGTCGACCGGGCAAACGAAGTCGTCGAATCAACGGATGTTCGGATTGAACCGCTCAGTGAACAAAAGCAGGAGGATGCCTCGTATTTGACTGCAGTCGCAAAAGGCGATCAGCAATTGTTTTCGTTGATTGAACCGAATCGCTTATTTGAGGACATCGTTCATGCTTAATCCGAACGAACGGGACATTTTACGGGAAGTCGGCAACATTGGAGCTGGTCACGCAGCGACAGCACTTTCGACCTTACTTGGACAACCGATTGAGATCGAAGTACCTTCCGCTGAACTTGAGGATTTCACGACGATCATCGAGCGAAGTGGAGGGGCGGAAACGTATACCGCTGGTGCATTGTTACGTTTTTCTGGCGATATTCAAGCAACGTTACTTTTTTTGATGCCACTTCGTGATGCAGAGAAGCTCGTGAGCCAATTGATGCAGACGGAATTCCACTTTTTTTCCGATTCCCACGAAATGGGGGTTTCTGCTTGGGAAGAAATTGGGAATATTTTAATAGGAGCATATGCTCGGGCTATCTCCGATTGGCTTGATTTATCGTTACATGTCAGTGTTCCTGCATCAGCGTTTGATATGGTTGGTGCGTTACTTGAAGTAGCCTTACTTGAATCAACGACCCCAGGCAATATGGCTGTCTATATCGACACGCATTTGTCTAGTGCAGGAAACGATTTGACTGGACATTTACTTTTGTTGCCTGAAGCTAACGCCTTTCAGACGGTCTTCGAACGATTGGGTGTGGACTTGAATGGATGAAATCGTACGGATTGGGATTGCGGAGTACGCCATCAGTAAACGCCCCGTCATTTTACGGACGGCGGGTCTTGGATCGTGTGTAGGCGTCGTCATCTATGACCAGGAACGAGGGTTATCGAGTATGGCGCATGTCATGTTGCCTGATTCAGCGATCAGTCGGAATCGGGAGCTTGAAGTCGGAAAGTTCGCGGATACTGCAATTCTAGAGGTAGCCCGCGAATTACGAGCAAGTGGAGCCATCCGATTACGTGCGAAGATTGCGGGTGGGGCTCAGATGTTTCAATTTAAGTATGAACATGAATCCATGCGGATTGGTGAGCGAAACATCGCTGCGGTCAAAGCAATGCTTCAACAAGTCAAAATTCCACTCGTTGCCGAAGATGTTGGCGGCACGAATGGACGAACGATCGAGTTCCACTCACAATCAGGGCGTCTCGTCATCCGGACGGTGAATGTCGGGACGCTGGAAATCTAGAGGAGGAATGGTCATGCGTGAGGAATTACAACAACTTTGGGATCGATGGCTGACCACACGCGATATTGCGGTGGCAGACCTGTTACTTCACAATTATGAACCACTTGTTCAATACCATGTTCAGCGTTTAAGTGCGACGTTGCCTAAAAGTGTCGATCGAGACGAGTTGAAAAGTTTAGGGATGATGGGATTGTACGATGCGCTTCAAAAATTCGATCAAAATCATAATAATAAATTCGACACGTATGCCGCCTTTCGGATTCGAGGAGCTATTTTAGATGGGCTTCGTAAAATCGATTGGTTACCACGTTCCTTACGGGAAAAAGCAAAACGGGTCGAGGCAGCCGTCGAGATCCTTGAACAATCTTTGCAACGGACGCCGACGTTAGACGAGGTCTCTTCCATCGTCGACATGACACCGGACGAGGTCAAGGGTGCTTTAGCAGAAAGCTATTTTGCGAATGTATTATCGATCGATGAAGCAGTCACGTTACAGGATGAGGGGAAGGCGATGACCGTTTCCTATTTAGATCCAGATACTGCTACACCGGAAGATATGTTATTAATGCGTGAGTTGATTGCTAAACTGGCAGAGGAAGTAGAGGGGTTATCCGAAAAAGAACAACTTGTCGTCTCGTTGTTCTATTATGAAGAATTGACGCTTACTGAAATTGGTGAAGTCCTCGGGCTCTCGACTTCCCGTATTTCACAAATCCATTCAAAAGCGCTTCGGAAGTTGAAGAATGCGCTCGGAAGTGCCTACTTAGCAGATCGTGTCGCCATGTGAAAGGAAGAATTATGACTGTCGTTTATATTTTATTAGCTGCTTTAGTTTGTTATGCGCTGCTGGTGTTATTTCGCCAGCAGGCAGCGCTTAAAGACCGGATTATCCGGTTGGAACGTGAAAAGAATGAGACGGAACAAGTGTTGCTTCATTTCATGGAGAACGTCAACGCTATGACGGAGACATCCGTAAATGAAGCGAACGAACAGGTTGATCAAGTACCGGACGTGTCTCCACAGATGGTGGAGGCGGCTACATACGAGAAATCGGAAGCCGTCGAAATCGAGCGATCCATTTCAAAAGAACCACCGTTAACAGATGTCAAGCAGGCGCTACGAGAAGGAGCGGATCTTGAGACGCTTGCGCGGTCTTTAAATCGCGGGACGGGCGAGGTTGCTTTGATTGCTAAACTTTCTCATCAAACGAAGGTTGCCCCTCGGTAATCTTTATGCTATATTAGTCTACGGTGTTAATTACGCACGCATGTATCGCCAGCTGCGGTGCCTTTAATAGGTTAGCTGGACAGACGATCATCGCGGAGGACATCCAAAACCCAAAAGGAGGAATTCATCATGGCAGTAATCTCGATGAAACAATTGTTAGAAGCTGGTGTACACTTCGGTCACCAAACACGCCGTTGGAACCCAAAAATGGCAAAATACATCTTCACAGAACGGAACGGAATCTACATCATCGACCTTCAAAAAACGGTCAAAAAAGTAGACGAAGCATACAACTTCATCCGTGAAGTAGCGTCTGAAGGCGGAAACGTTCTTTTCGTTGGTACGAAAAAACAAGCTCAAGACACTGTGAAAGAAGAAGCGATCCGTGCAGGTCAATACTTCATCAACGAACGTTGGTTGGGTGGAACCCTCACGAACTTCTCTACAATCAAAAAACGTATCAACCGTTTGAAACAACTCGAAAAAATGGAAGAGAACGGTACATTCGAAGTTCTTCCTAAAAAAGAAGTCATCATTCTTAAAAAAGAAATGACTCGTCTTGAGAAATTCCTCGGCGGTATCAAAGATATGCCAGGCGTTCCGGATGCACTCTTCATCGTTGACCCACGCAAAGAGCGTATCGCGATTGCAGAAGCACACAAACTCAACATCCCAATCGTTGCGATTGTTGATACTAACTGTGATCCAGACGAAATCGACTACGTCATCCCAGCGAACGACGATGCGATCCGTGCAGTCAAATTGCTCACTGGTAAAATGGCTGACGCAATCCTCGAAGTTAAACAAGGCGAAGATAACGTAGCACCTGAAACTACTGAAGAAGTAGTAGCAGACGCTGAGTAATTCGTGATGCCAGGTGATAAAGGGAATCGACCTTTTATCACCTTTTTTTTGAAACTAAGGATGTTATAAGGAGGAATATCGAATGGCTATTACAGCAGCAATGGTTAAAGAACTTCGTGAAAAAACAGGTGCAGGTATGCTCGACTGCAAAAAAGCACTCGTTGAAACTGACGGTGACATGAACGCAGCAGTAGATTTCTTGCGTGAAAAAGGGATCGCTAAAGCAGCAGCAAAAGGCGATCGTATTGCAGCTGAAGGATTGACTGCAGTTGCAGTTGACGGCAACAAAGCGGCACTCGTCGAAATCAACTCAGAAACAGACTTCGTTGCGAAAAACGAACGTTTCCAAACACTCGTTCAAAACATCGCAGACGCTGTTCTCCGTAACGGTTCTGAGACAGCAGAAGCTGCTCTTGCTTCTGAATACGAAGCAGGTAAAACAATCGACACATACATCTCAGAAGAAGCTTCAACAATCGGAGAGAAAATCTCACTCCGTCGCGTAGCGCTCTTCACAAAAGCAGATGACGCAGCATTCGGTTCTTACCTCCACATGGGTGGACGCATCGGTTCAGTCGTCGTTATCGAAGGTACGACAGATGAAACAGTTGCAAAAGACGTTGCAATGCACATCGCAGCAGCACGTCCACTTTACGTTGACCGTACTTCTGTCACAGAAGAAGAAAAAGCACGTGAAGAAAAAGTCCTCACTGAGCAAGCATTGAACGAAGGAAAACCAGCTAACATCGTTGAAAAAATGATCGTTGGTCGTATGAACAAATTCTTCGAGGAAATCTGCCTCGTCGATCAAACGTTCGTTAAGGATCCAGACTTCAAAGTTGGTAAATATGTAGAATCTAAAGGCGGTAAAGTCGTGTCATTCGTACGCTTCGAAGTTGGGGAAGGTATGGAAAAACGCGAAGAGAACTTCGCTGAAGAAGTTATGAACCAACTTAAAAAATAAGAATCGGGATCATCCTGATGACAAGAGAAGGAACACGTATGCTTCAATCCACTTTCGTGTGGAAGTGGTTCGTGTTCCTTTTTTACGGAATTTAGCAAGGGGGACATAGTCATGCAACCGAAATATAACCGGATTGTGTTAAAATTGAGCGGAGAAGCGCTCGCAGGAGATCAAGGGTTTGGGATCAATCCTGTCATCGTCAAATCTATCTCGGAACAGATTCGCGAATTAGTTGAATTGAACGTTGAAGTAGCGGTCGTCGTCGGAGCTGGAAACATTTGGCGTGGCAAAACAGGTGCAGAACTTGGGATGGACCGGGCCAACGCCGATTATATGGGGATGTTAGCGACAGTCATGAACTCGCTTGCGCTTCAAGACAGCTTAGAAGATGTAGGTGTCGAAACTCGCGTTCAAACATCAATCGAGATGCGCCAAGTAGCAGAACCGTACATTCGCCGCCGTGCGATGCGTCATCTTGAAAAAGGACGCGTCGTCATCTTTGCAGCAGGTACAGGGAACCCGTACTTCTCGACAGATACGACAGCTGCTCTTCGTGCAGCTGAAATTGAAGCAGAGGTCATCTTAATGGCGAAAAACAACGTCGATGGTGTGTACTCAGCTGACCCGAATGTTGATCCAGAAGCGAAGAAATTCGAAACGCTCTCTTACTTGGATGTCTTAAAGGATGGACTTCAAGTCATGGATTCTACAGCAACATCACTTTGTATGGACAATGACATCCCGCTCATCGTCTTCTCGTTGATGGAAGAAGGTAACATCAAACGTGTCGTCATCGGTGACGAAATCGGGACAATCGTAAGGGGGAAATAATATGTCAAAAGAAATCTTAAAACAAGCCGAAGAACGGATGGAAAAAGCACATCTTTCACTTAAGAAAGAACTTGCGACACTCCGTGCAGGTCGTGCGAACGTTGCGATTTTAGATCCCGTTCAAGTCGAATACTACGGGTCACCGACACCGCTCAATCAAGTAGCGAACGTCAACACACCAGAAGCACGTCTGATCTTGATCACTCCATGGGATAAATCAATGGTCAGCGAGATTGAAAAAGCGATTCAACGTGCTGATCTTGGTCTTGCGCCATCATCTGATGGTACGGTCATCCGTCTTGCGATTCCACCACTAACGGAAGAGCGCCGGAAGGAACTCGTCAAACTCGTCAAGAAGTATACGGAAGAAGGTAAGGTTGCCCTCCGTAACATTCGTCGTGATACGAACGAGCAGTTAAAGAAACAAGAAAAAGATGGTGCATTGACAGAAGATGATTTGCGTGGATACACAGAAGATGTTCAGACGTTGACAGACAAGTTCGTTAAACAACTTGATCAGACAGCAACGGAAAAAGAACAAGAAATCATGGAAGTATGACGCGACGGATCGTCATGGGGGGGACTCTTTGTCACACGAAGAGTCCCTTTCTTCATAATTGAGAGAGGAGGAAGTGCGGATGTTTCAATGGTTGAATCAGACGAAAGAAACCGAAACCTATGATCGGGTGCCTGAACACGTCGCTATCATCATGGACGGAAACGGTAGATGGGCACAAAAACGCGGGCTTCCACGTATCATGGGACATCGCGAAGGCATGAAATCGATTCGTGAAGTTGTTCGGGTTGCAAATGAACTCGGCGTTAAGAGTCTGACATTATATGCCTTCTCGACGGAGAATTGGACGCGCCCGGAAGAAGAAGTGAGCTTTCTCATGAAGCTGCCGGCACAATTTTTAGAGTCGGATTTAAAAGAGTTAGACGCGCAAAATGTCAAAGTCGAGGTAGCAGGAGAAGTGTCACGCCTCCCTCATTTCACACGTGAGGCAGTGGAACAAGCGAAACTGGATACGCAACACAATACAGGACTTCGTCTGATTTTCGCTCTGAATTATGGAGGACGCGATGAACTCGTACAAGTCATGCAAAAACTGGGCGCACAGGTTCAGGCAGGAACATTGTCACCGGATGCGATTACACCGGAGACGATCGAGCGCGAGCTAATGACAGGATCCGTAACCGATGTCGATTTCGTGATTCGAACGAGTGGCGAACAACGGTTATCGAATTTCTTACTTTGGCAAGCGGCGTACGCAGAGTTTTACTTTACAGACGTCTTGTGGCCAGAGTTTCGTCGGGATGCTTTCTTGGCAGCAATTGAAGATTACAATCAACGGACACGCCGATTTGGCGGCGTCTGATTAAATGAGGAACTAGCTTATGAAAACTCGGATTATCACAGGGATATGGGCAGGCGCCATCTTTTTGGCGCTTTTGTACATCGGTGGACTTCCCTTTTTAGCGTTTATGGCAATACTAACGATTCTCGGTTATACCGAGCTCGTCCGGATGCGACAATGGAGCGGCTCGCGCATTCCACGGATTTTATTCGGGATCGGCACGTTATTACCATTCGTCGGTATCTATGAAGAGGCAGTCGATCGGACACTCCCAATCGGACTTTCACCAATCGCTTGGGCAATGATCATTTTATTGATCGGTCTCTTTTGGAACGTGTTTTCGAAAAATGTCTTTACGTTCGATGATGTCGCCTTTTTACTGCTGACTGCGGTTTATGTCGGTGTCGGTTTTGCATCGTTCGCCTACATCCGCTTACTCGAACACGGATTAACGTGGTCGCTGTTGATCATTCTCTTGATCTGGTTTACGGATTCAGGGGCGTACTTCGTCGGGAAACGATTTGGTAAGAATAAACTGTGGCCATCAATCAGTCCGAATAAGACGATTGAAGGGGCAGTCGGTGGCGTGTTACTTGCCATCTTACTCGGTGTCGTGTTTGAAAGTATCGAACCGACAGTCGGTTTTGGAAAAGTCATTGTCCTTGCCATCATCGTTGCCGTCGTTGGCCAACTTGGTGACTTGGTCCAGTCCGCTTACAAACGCCATTATGGTGTGAAGGATTCTGGAACGTTACTACCGGGTCATGGTGGTATTCTAGATCGGTTCGACAGCATGATGATCGTCTTTACGGTCCTCGTCGTACTCGATATCTTTGCTTGAGGAGGCGCTTCATTATGAAGAAAATCAGTATCATCGGTGGAACAGGATCGATTGGTACGCAGACGCTCGATGTCATTGCGGCTAATCCAGACCTTTTTGAATTGACGAGTTTTGCATTTGGACGCAACACGACGGTCGCCGTACCGTGGTTGAATCGTTTGCAACCGATGCTTGTCGGAGTCCAAGATGAGACAACACGTCAAGAACTCGAGCAACAGTTGACTTATCAGCCAACAATCGTCATCGGTGAAGAAGGATTGCTTGATATCGTGACGCATCCTGAAGTCGATACGGTCATTACAGCGGTCGTAGGAGCTGTTGGCTTACGTCCAACGCTTGCCGCGATTGAGGCAGGTAAGACGATTGGTCTTGCGAATAAGGAGACACTCGTCACGGCAGGGCACCTTGTCATGAAGCTCGCGCGTGAAAAAAACGTGACGATTTTACCCGTCGATAGTGAGCATGCGGCGATTTTCCAATGCTTGAACGGTGAGCGGCGAGAAGATGTGCGTCAAATCATCTTGACGGCGTCAGGCGGAAGCTTCCGTGATCAATCACGTGAAGAACTGGCAGACGTGACGGTCGAACAAGCACTCGCGCATCCGAACTGGTCGATGGGAGCAAAAATCACGATTGATTCCGCAACGATGATGAACAAAGGATTCGAAGTCATTGAAGCGCACTGGTTATTTGATGTCGACTATGCGGACATCGATGTCGTCATTCATCGTGAATCCATCATCCACTCGATGGTCGAATTCAACGATGGAGCTGTCATGGCTCAGCTTGGTATGCCTGACATGCGAGAACCGATTCAGTACGCTCTTACATATCCGTCCCGTCTTGAAATCCAAGGGGGAGAACGGTTAAACTTAAAGGAAATCGGACGCTTACACTTTGCTGATGCATCATTTGAGCGTTATCCGTTGTTACGACTTGCTTTTGAAGCGGGTCAAGCCGGCGGATCGATGCCATCAGTACTCAATGCTGCGAACGAACAAGCGGTGGACCGTTTCTTAAAAGGGGACATTCGCTTTTTAGAAATCGAAGCGAGCGTCGAGGCGGCGCTTCAAGCTCATGAGCTTATCGAGGAGCCTTCTTTGGATCAAATCCTTGAAGCTGATCGATGGGCGCGTGAGTTCGTATCGTCTCTTACATTCGCTAACTAAGGATGGGATAAGTAATGACGACCTTTATTTCAATCGTGCTGATGTTCGGTGTACTCGTCGCCGTCCATGAATGGGGTCATCTCGTAATGGCGAAGCGGGCAGGTATTCTCTGTCGGGAATTCGCGATTGGATTTGGACCGAAGATCTTTTCAGTGTTTAAGAATGAGACGTTGTATACGGTACGCCTGTTGCCGATTGGCGGTTACGTCAAGATGGCGGGTGAAGAACCTGAACTCGTAGAGATCAAATCAGGTCAAACCGTTGGATTACAGTTAAAGGACGGCGTCATCGAGACGATTTATTTCGATGCGGATCAGCCACAAGTCGATCAAGTCGTTACTGTCGAGCGGATTGACTTGTTGCGTCAACTCGAACTCGTTGGGTTACAAGACGAGACATCGGTTCGCTATCCTGTCTCACCGACAGCATTTCTTGTCGAAGGTCAGACACGGACACAAATTGCGCCATATGACCGCACATTTGGTTCGAAATCCGTATGGAAACGCGTCCTTGCGATTGCTGCAGGACCGTTCATGAACTTTGTCCTTGCGTTCGTCATTTTATTCGGTCTTGCCTTATATAATGGTTCTCCGACAGGGGAAAGCGTCATCGGAACAGTACAAAAAGGTTCACCTGCCGATCAAGCAGGACTTGTTGAAGGTGACCGGATTATCTCGGTCAACGGACAGGATACAGCAAAATGGACAGATTTACGTGCTGGATTCCAAGATCGTGCTGGGAAAGCGACAGAAGTAAAATATGAGCGTGATGGAAAAGAGACGACAACTGAGATCACGCCAAAAGTGCAACAGCAAGGGGAACAGAAGGTTGGCATCATCGGTGTCACGAATGAGACAGAAAAATCATTCGGAACAGCACTACAAACGGGCGTTTCAGAAACATGGCGGATGTCGACGCTTATCGTCGGAGCTGTTGGAGATCTCGTAACGGGTGTCGTTGGCGTCGATCAATTATCAGGACCAGTCGGGATCGTCAAAATGACCGATCAGGTCGCAGATAGTGGGTTCTCGATGCTATTGACATGGACAGCATTGTTGTCAGTCAACTTAGCAGTCTTCAACTTATTGCCACTTCCAGCACTTGACGGAGGACGATTGTTGTTCCTCTTCCTTGAAGCCTTACGCGGTAAACCAGTTGATCCTCAAAAAGAAGGATTGGTTCACTTCGTCGGTTTTGCGCTTTTGATGCTACTCATGCTCGTCGTCACTTGGAACGACATTCAAAAATTCTTTTAATTAATCACTCAGTCAAAGGAGTTCGTGACTCATTATGAAACAATCAAAACTATTCATGCCAACGTTGCGTGAAGTACCATCTGATGCAGAAGCCATCAGTCACCAACTCTTGCTTCGTGCAGGATTCATGCGTCAAAATGCCGCTGGGATCTATTCGTATCTACCACTCGCAAAACGAGTACTCGCAAACATCGAGACGATCATCCGTGAGGAATTAGAAGCGGCGGGTGCGCAAGAATTACTGATGCCAGCGATTCAACCAGCTGAACTATGGGAAGAAACAGGACGCTGGGATATCTATGGACCTGAATTAATGCGCTTGACGGATCGTCATGATCGCCGGTTCGCGCTCGGAGCGACGCACGAGGAACTGATCACTTCAATCGTTCGTGATGAATTGAACTCGTACAAAAAGTTACCGGTCAATCTCTTCCAGATTCAAATGAAGTACCGTGACGAACGTCGTCCACGTTTCGGTTTATTACGTGGTCGCGAGTTCATCATGAAGGACGCTTATTCGTTCCATTCTTCACAAGAGAGCTTAGACGAAGAGTATCAAAACATGTTTGATACGTATTCGCGGATTTTCACACGTGTTGGTCTTGAGTTCCGTCCAGTCGTCGCTGACTCAGGTGCGATTGGTGGTAGTGGAACACATGAGTTCCATGCGTTAGCAGCAATCGGTGAAGATACGATCGTCTACTCGGACCAATCGGATTATGCAGCGAACTTAGAGATGGCAGAGTCCATCGATGCCTATCCGAAGCAAGACAAAGCACCAGAAGCACTTGAAGAAGTGCATACGGCAGATGCGAAGACGATCGAAGCGGTCAGCGCACATCTGAATTTACCAGCAAACGAATCAATCAAGACCGTCATCTTCAAGACGGAGCAAGGACTTGTCATGGCACTTGTCCGTGGCGATCACGAAGTCAACGACATCAAGTTGAAAAACTATCTGGGTGCTCTCGACATCACGATGGCGAGCGACGAAGAGATTGAAGCAGCGCTTCACTCAACGCCTGGAACACTCGGACCGATCGGAGCAGACATGAAGATCGTCGCCGATTACGCGATCCGTGCCTTGACGAACGCTGTCTGTGGTGCGAACAAAGCGGAAACGCATTATATCCATGTCGACCCAAGCCGTGATTTCGAAGCCGACTATACGGATTTACGTTTCGTTGAAGAAGGTGACGCGTCACCAGACGGCAACGGCAACGTCAAATTCGCACGTGGTATCGAAGTCGGTCAAGTCTTCAAACTCGGCACACGTTACTCTGAAGGAATGGGAGCGACGTTCCTCGATGAAGGCGGTAAAGCGCAACCACTCATCATGGGTTGTTACGGCATCGGTGTCTCGCGGACATTGTCGGCAGTCGTCGAACAACATTATGATGAGCGCGGGATCATTTGGCCAAAAGCGATCGCACCATACGATGTCCATTTGATCGTCGTCAATGGTAAAAATGCGGAACAGCTTGAACTCGGAGAGACGCTATATCGTGAGTTGACAGCTGCAGGTTTTAGCGTCTTACTTGACGACCGGAAAGAACGAGCAGGCGTCAAGTTCGCCGATGCTGATTTGATCGGTCTACCGGTTCGTTTGAACGTCGGGAAAAAAGCGGCAGAAGGAATCGTCGAATTAAAAGCCCGTCGTGGTGGCGATGCAGAAGAAATTGGACAAGAACAAGTCGTTGAGGCTGTTCGTTCACTCTATGAAGGTTTAGAATAAAGTATGGAGACGGTCACTTTTCATAAAGTGACTGTTTTCTTGTCTCACACCCATTCGCCCCTTGGGCAATCCGCAAGAGGAGGAGGAGTTGCTGTCACGGTGTGAAGCGATCAGACAGCACAATTGCGAGTGGATACACAACAACGCATGTCACTGTTACTCAGTGACTTGGAATTACCGAACGGTATCATTGAAGAATACTTTAACGAAGCAGTCCTTGAGAAGCTTCGCGTTAATAAAGCAAAAGCAACCTGGACATTTGAGATCCGCTTGCCACATGTTTTACCCCAAAACGTTTATCAACTCTTTACGAGTCGCTTAGTCAGTCGGTATCAGCAATTCGCCGAAGTCAAAATCATCCTACATGCGGATAGTCGACCAGACGAACGCCTGTATCATGATTACTGGCCATACGTCGTGCAGGATCTCGCAGATGTCTCATCGGCGATGCGGACACAACTTGGACGGGTCTTACCGGAGTTCAAAGAACAGAAATTATTCATTCCGGTCCGGAGTGAACCGGAAGCAGGATTCTTAAAAAGTAGCTTATGTGGTGAGTTGCAGTTACTTTACAGTGCTTACGGATTTCCGAAATTCAACTGTGAACCGATTGTTCAAATCAACGAATCGAAACAAGAAGCGTTGCGCAATCAGGTGAAACAGGAAGACATGGAAGAAGCAAAACGGATGCTCGAGTTGCAATTCAAGCGGGAACAATCGCGGGATGACGATGAAGGACCGGTTGAGATCCGGATCGGGAAACCAATTCAAGATGAGATTGTCCCGATTAAGACGATCCAAGATGAGGAACGACGGATTGCGATCCGTGGTCTCGTCTTCTCGGCAGAGAGTCGTGAACTACGAAGTGGAAAGACGATCTTTACGTTCAAGATGACGGACTATACGGACTCCCTCGTCGTCAAGATGTTTGCGCGTGACGAAACAGACGTCAAGATCCTCTCAGCCATCAAAAAAGGGATGTGGATCCAGGCGGCAGGTCGCGTTGAGTTCGATACATTCCTACGCGATCTCTGTATGATGATTGCCCAACTGTCAGAAGTGAAGATGGAAGCACCGGCTGACCCTTGGGCAGGTGAGAAGCGTGTCGAGTTACATGCGCACTCGCAAATGAGTCAGATGGACGCTGTCATGAACGTGACGAAATACGTCGAACGCGCAGCAAAATGGGGTCATCCTGCTGTTGCGATCACGGATCACGCTGGCGCCCAAAGTTTCCCGGATGCCTACTATGCCGGAAAGAAAAACGATATCAAGGTACTATACGGAATCGAAGCGAATGTCGTCGATGACGGGGTGCAAGTCGCCTATCATCCGGTAGAACGTAACTTAGATGACGCGACATTCGTCGTCTTTGACGTCGAGACGACTGGTTTATCGGCCATGTACAACAAAATCATTGAACTCGCAGCCGTCAAGATCCACGACGGTGATATCATCGATAAGTTCGAAGCATTCGCGGATCCGAAACACCTGTTGTCGGCGACGACGATTGATTTGACAGGGATCACCGATGATATGGTCCGCGGAAAACCAGACCCGGAACAAGTCGTCAAGGAGTTCATGGACTGGGTCGGCGACTCGATTCTCGTTGCCCATAATGCTTCGTTTGATATCGGGTTCTTGAATGCGACACTCCGGTCTGGTGGACACGATGAATCGGTCTTGCCGGTCATTGATACGCTTGAGCTAGCCCGTGTCTTGATGCCGACGCTAAAAAATCACCGATTGAACACACTCGCGAAACGATTTGATATCGAATTGACGCAACATCACCGCGCCATCTATGACGCGGAAGCGACGGGATATTTGATGGTCAAGTTGCTTCAAATGGCAGATGAGATGTTCGACATGAAGACACACGCCTCACTCAACCGGGAGATGGGGAAAGATATCTCGCGGGCACGACCATACCACGCGACGGTCTATGCGAAGAACCGGACGGGCTTGAAGAATTTGTACCAATTGATTTCGATTGCTCATACGAAACACGTGCACCGTGTCGTCCGCACACCGCGCTCGCAACTCGTCGCGCACCGGGATGGTTTGATCATCGGATCAGCTTGCGATAATGGCGAAGTGTTTGATGCCGCTTTGAACAAGTCAGACGAAGATTTAGCGAAAGTGATGCAGTTCTATGATTTCATCGAGATTCAGCCACCCGCGATGTATGGTCATTTGATCGAGCGGGAAATCGTTCAGAATGAACTCGAACTGCGCGAACTGATCAAAAAAATCATCCGTGTCGCGGAAGAACATGATATCTTACCAGTTGCGACAGGGAACGTGCATTACCTCGATCAACATGACGCCACGTACCGGGAGATTTTGATCCGGACGCAAGGTGGAGCGAACATGCTGAACATGCGAAAACAACTGCCACCGGCACACTTCCGGACGACGAAGGAAATGATGGATGACTTCAAGTTCCTCGGGCCAGATGTATCGGAACGTCTCGTCATCACGAACAGTCAAGCCGTCGCGGAACAGTTCGAGAACATCGACATCATTCCAAAAGATCTCTATACACCAAAGATCGAAGGGGCGGATGAAGAAGTTCGGAACTTGTCGTACGATATGGCGCACCGGATTTACGGAGAGACGTTACCGGAAATCGTCGAAGCACGACTCGAAAAAGAGTTGAAGTCAATCATCGGTCACGGATTCGCCGTCATCTATTTGATTTCTCATAAACTCGTTAAAAAATCACTCGACGACGGCTATTTGGTCGGTTCACGGGGGTCGGTCGGATCAAGTCTCGTTGCGACGATGACCGAGATCACCGAAGTCAATCCCTTGCCGCCACACTATGTCTGTCCGAATTGTAAGGAATCGGAGTTCTTCGATGACGGTTCTGTCGGTTCGGGATTCGATTTACCGGATAAATCCTGTTCGAAATGTGATATCCCGTTATTTAAAGACGGTCATGATATTCCGTTTGAAACGTTCCTTGGATTTAAAGGGGATAAAGTACCGGATATCGATTTGAACTTCAGTGGAGAATATCAGCCGCAAGCACACGCCTATACGAAAGTCTTGTTCGGTGACGATTACGTCTACCGTGCCGGAACAATCGGAACGATTGCCGAGAAGACGGCGTATGGCTATGTCAAAGGGTATCAGTCGGAGAATGAGCTGACGTATCGGAATGCGGAAGTCGATCGTCTCGTCAGTGGTGTCACCGGCGTCAAACGAACGACTGGGCAACACCCAGGTGGGATCATCGTCGTACCGGACTATATGGATATTTATGATATTAGTCCGATTCAATATCCGGCAGATGATATGGGTTCTGAATGGAAGACGACACACTTTGACTTCCACTCGATTCACGATAACTTACTCAAACTCGATATCCTCGGTCACGATGACCCGACCATGATTCGGATGCTACAGGATTTATCAGGACGAGATCCGAAGACGATTCCGGTCGATGACCCGGAAGTCATGAAAATTTTCAGTTCGACGGAATCGATCGGCGTGACGCCGGAGCAAATCGATTCAAAAACGGGAACGCTCGGTATTCCCGAGTTTGGAACAAAGTTCGTCCGCCAAATGTTAGAAGAGACGAAACCGACGACGTTCTCGGAGCTCGTCCAGATTTCAGGACTCTCGCACGGAACGGATGTCTGGCTCGGAAACGCCAGCGAATTGATCTACAACGGAACATGTGAATTAAAAGACGTCATCGGTTGTCGAGATGACATCATGGTCTACTTGATCTATGCCGGTCTTGAACCGTCACTTGCTTTTAAAATCATGGAGTCGGTCCGAAAAGGGAAAGGACTCTCGATTGACATGGAAGAGGCGATGATCGAGAACGATGTGCCGCTCTGGTATATCGATTCTTGTAAGAAAATCAAGTACATGTTCCCGAAAGCCCATGCTGCTGCCTATGTCTTAATGGCTGTTCGGATCGCCTACTATAAAGTCCATCATCCAATGTATTACTACGCTTCGTACTTTACGGTACGTGCGGGTGACTTTGATATCGGTGCGATGAATAAAGGCTCTGCAGCCGTCCGGAAAGTCTTGCAAGACATCAAGGATAAAGGATTCGAGGCAACGGCGAAGGACAAGGGATTGTACACGGTTCTTGAAATCGCGCTTGAGATGATCGAACGGGGCTTTACGTTCCAAAAGGTCGATCTCTACCGCTCAAGTGCAACGGAATTCCTCATTGACGGGGATACGTTGTTACCACCGTTTAATGCCGTGACAGGTCTCGGGACGAATGCAGCGAAGCAGATCGTCGAAGCACGTAAAGGTGGCGAATTCCTCTCGAAGGAAGACCTCCAAAAACGTGCCAAGTTATCGAAAACGATCATCGAGACACTCGATAACCTAGGCTGTCTCGAAGGGTTACCGGACGAGAATCAGCTCTCCTTGTTCGACTTGTAAGCCCTTAGGAACACTTGCTTTGAGCGCTTTCCTATGCTATATTGAGTGAGGAAATGTTTTTTATACTACGACTTGGAAGGAGTAGGGGGACCTGCTCCTTTCTTGTTTGTTTTTTGAAGGAGGATGAAGATGACGAACGTAACGGAAAAGGTCGAAGCGCTCGCAAAACCAATCGTCGAACGAGAGGGGATGGAGCTAGTCGACGTTGAATTCGTCAAAGAAGGGGCGGATTGGTTCCTACGTGTCTCCATCGACAAAGAGGGTGGCGTGGATCTTGAAGACTGCGTCAAAATCAATGAACAGTTATCGGAAGCATTGAATGACAATGATCCGATCGACGAGCCGTATTACCTCGACGTCGCTAGTCCAGGAGCGGAACGTCCACTGAAGAAAGACGAGGACTTCGAAAAGGCGATTGGGAAACATGTGTATATCAAAACGCACGATCCAGTAAAGAATGCGGTTGAATTCGAAGGAACGTTGCTCGCGTACACACCTGAGATGCTTGAAATCGAAGTGCGTGTCAAAACAAGAAAATTGAAAATTGAGATACCGGTCGACAAGATTTCACTTGCGCGACTTGCGGTAATGTTCTGACGGAAAGGAAGAGAACGATGGGACCACAGTTACTCGAGGCGATCAATCAAATCGCGAAAGAGAAGGAAATTGACAAGAACATCATCATCGATGCGCTCGAACAGGCATTGATTTCAGCGTACCGACGCAACTTCGGAAAAGAATCGGAGGCTGTAAAGGTCGAATTCGACCAGCAGACAGGAGACATCCGTGTCTTCGCACTCAAGGAAGTCGTCGAACGATTGACACAACCAGAAGAGCAACTTTCGCTTGAAGAAGCGCACGAGATCGATCCGACATATGAACTCGGCGATTTCCATAAAGTCGAAGTGACGCCAGGCGACTTCGGTCGTGTTGCGGCACAAACGGCGAAGCAGATCGTCACACAAAAAATGCGTGAAGCAGAACGTGAACGCATCTACAATCACTTTGCGGATCGTGAAGATGAGATCATGACAGGTATCGTTGAGCGTCAAGATGCACGCAACTTGTACGTCAACCTAGAAGGTATCGAAGCTGTCTTGACGACACACGAGCAAATGCCGAACGAGCGTTTCGGGATTCGTGATCGCATCAAGGTGTACGTCACGAAGGTTGATCCGATGGTTAAAGGATCAGGGGCATCGATTCTCGTATCACGGACACATCCAGGTCTCTTAAAACGTCTCTTCGAAATCGAAGTACCAGAGATTTCAAGTGGCGAAGTCGAAGTTAAGTCTGTGGCGCGTGAAGCGGGCGACCGTTCGAAAATCGCAGTCGCAGCGGACGACATCGATCCAGTCGGTGCATGTGTCGGGCAAAAAGGGGCACGTGTTCAACGCATCGTCAATGATTTGAACGGGGAAAAAATCGATATCGTCCGTTACTCGGATGATCCGAAAGAATATGTTGCGAATGCACTCAGCCCAGCTCAAGTCGTTGCGGTCTACGTCAACGAACCGGCGAAAGCGACGATTGTCGTCGTTCCGGATTTCCAATTGTCACTTGCAATCGGGAAACGTGGTCAAAACGCGCGTCTCGCAGCGAAGTTGACAGGATGGAAAATCGACATTAAGAGCGAGTCTGAAGCGGAAGCGATGGATCTCGAAGATGTCTTCGCGACGGAAGAGCCGGCAGTAGAAGCGGTCCAAGTCGAAGGCGAGGAATAATTCGTGCAAAAAAAGGTACCATTACGCAAGTGTGTCATCACACAAGAAATGAAGCCGAAAAAAGAATTAATTCGTGTCGTCCGAACACCTGAACAAGAGGTCGTCATCGATTTAAATGGTAAGATGAATGGGCGAGGTGCCTATTTATCGAAAGATGCGGCAGTCATTGCGACGGCGAAGAAAAAACGGACGCTTGATCATCATTTGAAGGTCAAGACGACAGATGCCTTATACGATGAATTGCTTGAAATCGCGGGAGGTACAAATGAGTAAATGGGAATCCCTTCTCGGTCTCGCGAATCGAGCTAGAAAAGTGACGACGGGAGAAGAACTCGTACTGAAAGAAGTACGAGGAGGACAAGCGAAGCTTGTTCTCTTAGCAGCAGATGCGGGGGCTGCCACGCGTAAGAAAGTCACAGATAAATGTACGAGTTATCAGGTTCCTTACCTAGAAGTCGCCGACCGGACGATTCTCGGTCAAGCATTAGGAAAGGATGCGCGTGTTGTCGTGTCAGTCAATGAAGCCGGATTTGCGAAAAAGCTAACTGAACTCCTCTCGAACGACTAATTGGAGGTGGATCCTTTGGGTAAACGTGTATACGAATTCGCCAAGGAACAAAACGTAACAAGTAAGCAGGTCATCACCCAGCTCGAAAAGCTGGAGAAACCAGTCAAGAATCATATGGCAGTATTAGATGAACAGACAGTACAGCAACTCGATCAAGTATTTAATCCCGAAAAATATCGGGCTCAAAAGACGGAGGCTCCAAAACAAGTGAAATCAGATAATAAACCGAACCGACCAGGAAGTACAAACAAACCAGCAGGTAACCAATCACGTAACAGCAAAGGCGGACGCCCAGAATTCGGCAACCGTAACAACCGTGGCGGCAAACGTCGTCCGAACCAAAAGAAAGCAGAACCGCGTAAACTCGAAGTAGCGGATCCGAACTCGAAGTCGAGTCAACGGAAAGCAGCTCGCCGGGCGCAAGAAGAGGCGATGGCAAACGTCGTTCAATACTCTGATAACTTGACAGTCGGTGAACTCGCTGAAAAAATGGCGAAAAAACCAAATGAATTGATCATGAAATTGATGGGTCTCGGTGTCATGGCGACAATCAACCAAGATCTTGATGACGAGACAGTCGAACTGCTCGCGACAGAGTTTGGTTTTGAAGTCGAAAAGACAGTCCAAGTCGATGAGACGGACTTTGATCAATATGAATTGAACCTTGACAAGTACGAATTGTCTGAGCGTCCACCGGTCGTTACGATCATGGGACACGTCGACCACGGTAAAACGACATTGCTCGACTCGATCCGTAACACGAAGGTCACTGCAGGCGAAGCCGGCGGGATCACGCAGCACATCGGTGCTTACCAAGTTGAGATCGACGGCAAGAAGATCACGTTCCTCGATACACCAGGTCACGCGGCGTTCACGACGATGCGTGCACGTGGAGCAGATGTCACGGATATCGCGATCATCGTCGTTGCAGCCGATGACGGTGTCATGCCGCAGACGGAAGAAGCGATCAGCCACGCGAAAGCAGCTGGCGTTCCAATCATCGTTGCGGTCAACAAGATGGATAAAGAGGGTGCGAACCCTGACCGTGTCAAACAAGAATTGACAGAGTTCGAACTCGTTGCAGAAGACTGGGGCGGCGATACGATCTTCGTACCGGTTTCAGCTCTTAAAGGAGACGGCATCGACGAATTGCTCGAGATGATCCTTCTCGTTTCAGAAGTTCAAGAATACAAATCAACACCAGACATGAACGGTCGCGGAACAGTCATCGAGGCGAAACTCGATAAAGGACGCGGTCCAGTCGCTACACTTCTCGTTCAACACGGAACACTTCGTGTTGGTGACCCGATCGTCGTCGGTCACACGTTCGGTCGTATCCGGGCAATGGTCAACGATATCGGTCGTCGTGTCAAAGAAGTCGGACCATCGACGCCAATCGAAATCACAGGTTTAAACGATGTTCCGAAAGCGGGCGATCAATTCTTCGCATTCGAAGATGAGAAAAAAGCACGTCAAATCGGTGAAGCACGTTACCAACGTGAAATCGAAGCACAACGTCGCGATTCAGCGAAAGTTAGCTTAGAAGATCTCTTCGACCGCATCAAAGAAGGCGAAGTTAAGGACCTCAACATCATCATCAAAGGTGACGTTCAAGGTTCAGTTGAAGCCTTAGCCGGTTCATTGAAGAAAATTGATGTCGAAGGTGTTAAAATTAACATCGTACACTCAGGTGTTGGTGCGATCACAGAAGGTGACGTTATCCTCGCCTCAGCAGCAAATGCGATCATCATCGGATTCAACGTTCGTCCGGATGGTAACGCGAAATCAATGGCAGATCAGGAGAAAGTCGAAATTCGTCTTCACCGGATCATCTACAATGCGATTGAAGAAATCGAGCAAGCGATGAAAGGTCTCCTTGATCCTGAGTTCGTCGAGAAAATCATCGGTCAAGCTGAAGTCCGCGATGTCATCAAAGTATCGAAAGTCGGTACGATCGCAGGTGGATATGTCACGGAAGGTAAGTTAACGCGTGATGCAGGTGTCCGTGTCGTTCGTGATAGTATCGTCATCTACGAAGGAAAACTCGATACACTTCGCCGCTTCAAAGATGATGTCAAAGAAGTCGCTGCTGGTTACGAGTGTGGTATTAAGATCGAACGTTATGATGATGTGAAAGTTGATGATGTCATCGAAGCGTTCATTATGGAAGAAGTCAAACGGAAGTAACAGAACGGAATCCATTCTTCCGAACTGGAGGGAACAAACATGAGTTTACGCTCGAATCGTGTCGCCGAACAGGTGCGTAAGGAAATTACGCAACTGCTCATCAAAGATGTCAAGGATCCACGCGTCAAGCCGATTACCGTCACAGGTGTCGAAGTGACAGGAGACTTGCAACAAGCGACGATCTTCTATTCGGTCCTCGGTGACGAAAAAGCACGTGAGGATGCGCGCATCGGTCTTGAAAAATCAAAAGGCTTCATGCGTAAGGAAATCGGATCGCGGATTCGTCTACGGAAAACACCTGAACTGTTGTTCGAGGTCGATTCTTCTGTCGAATACGGATCACGCATTGATGAGTTGCTTCGGAATTTGAACAAAGATTAACACCTAAGGCAACCACGCGTGTGGTTGCCTTTTTTTCAAGGAGGACATCACGTGGAACCCATCGGAGTATTACCACTAGATAAACCAGCCGGAATGACCAGTCATGACTGTGTCTTTCGTCTACGTCGCTTGTTTCAGACGAAAAAAGTCGGACATACAGGGACACTTGACCCGGAAGTAACAGGTGTCTTACCGATCTGTCTCGGTCGAGCGACGAAGCTTGCCCGGTTCATCACGGATGAAGGAAAACGTTACGCGGCGGAAGTGACGATCGGCTTCGCAACGACGACGGAAGATGCACACGGGGAGACGGTTCGTGAAACACCGGTCGAGCCCGGAAGTATTACTGAAGAGGTAATCGCTGATATTCTGAGCGCATTGACAGGGGAGATCGAGCAGACGCCACCGTATTATTCAGCAGTCAAAGTGAACGGGAAGAAACTATACGAATATGCACGAAAAGGCATTGAAGTCGAGCGACCGACACGGATCGTCCGTATCGATCGATTGGAACGGACATCGGACCTTGTGTTCGAAGATGGTCTTTGTCGCTTCCGCCTCGATATCGCCTGTGGAAAAGGGACGTATATCCGGACGCTAGCAGTCGAAATCGGAGAACGCCTCGGTTATGCCGCACACATGAGCGACTTACGTCGGACAGGTTCTGGTGCGATTGCTGAGACGGACACCGTCACACTCGAGACGCTCGAATCATACGAGACAGTCGAAGAACGGATGCAACACGTCCTACCGATCGAACACGTCATCCAAAAATGGCCACGATTGACGGTCGATGCAGCAACAGCGCAGCGTGTCTTGAACGGAGCAAAGCTGACAAGCATTCCAGTCGAATTCGAGCTGTTTACTGTCTATAATGAAGAGGACGTACCTTTAGCACTATATCGACGTCTTCCAGAAGAACAGGTAGCACGCGTCGAGGTCATGCTACAAATCGATTAAGATCGGAGAGAGCATCATGGACATCATACATTTGACATATCCGGAACAGCCTCAAAAAGCCCCTGCTGTCATCGCACTTGGCTTTTTTGACGGTGTACATCTCGGACATCAGCAAGTCATCGCAGCAGCACGGAAAGAAGCGGAGGCTCGTCGCCTGCCTTTGGCTGTCATGACCTTTGATCCACATCCGAAACAAGTACTTGGTAAAGGGGATGAACCGGTCCGCTACATCACGCCGCTTGAACGTAAATTAGAGAAAATCGAACGCCTTGGTGTCGATCGTGTTTATGTAATTGAGTTCACGATTCCTTTCTCGGAATTGTCACCGCAAGCTTTCGTCGATGAATATCTGATTGCGTCTGGAGCAGAGCATGTCGTCGCTGGATTTGATTATTCCTACGGTCGCTTCGGAGCTGGCAAAATGACGACGCTTGATTTTCATAGTCGGGGCACGTTCACACACACCGTTGTAGCAGAGTTCCAAGAAGAAGCAGAAAAAATCAGCTCAACCCGGATTCGTCGTTTACTTGCTGCAGGAGAAGTCGAACCGGCTGCACGTTTGCTTGGTGAACCCTACCAAATCAAAGGTACAATCATTCATGGTGACGCACGCGGTCGACAAATTGGCTTCCCGACAGCCAACATGCGCCCAGAATTCGCCTACGTCATACCGAAACTTGGTGTGTATGCGACATTCGTTCGCTTAGCGGACGGTCGTCGATTCAAAGCGATGACGAACGTCGGCAGACGCCCGACGTTTTATGAGACGGGAGACGTCAGTATTGAGACACATCTTCTTGACTTTGATGAGGATCTTTATGGTCAAGAATTGACGCTTGAATGGATCGCTTACTTACGCGATGAAAAAGCCTTCAATGGTATCGATCAATTGAAAGAACAATTGGCACGGGACCGTGAAGAGGCAAATACACGATTAAGCGTTTGACAGTACGGACAGGGTTCGTTATGATAGGTCAGTACGATCACGTACAGCCGATTCACTTGGCATCTGGTCTCACCATCCGATGCTCGGGAATACGGTCATTTATAAGATGGAGGTGGAGTGACAATGGCACTCACAAAAGAACGTAAAAACGAAATCATCGAAGCATATGCTACGAAACAAGGCGATACTGGTTCGCCGGAAGTACAAGTTGCTGTTTTAACTGAACAGATCACAACTTTGAACGATCACTTACGTACACACAAAAAGGATCACCACTCACGTCGTGGTCTCTTGAAAATGGTCGGTCGTCGCCGTAACTTGCTCACATACCTTCGTAACAAGGATGTTGCACGTTACCGTTCGTTGATCGAGCGTCTTGGTCTCCGTCGCTAATCCCGACGAGAACGAGGTAGGGAAGCAGGAGCATCGTCTCCTGTTTCTTTTTTTTGCCGATTCATGGACTTTTTGCGCAAGAACCTACATAATTAGATTTGAATGAAAAAACGGATAGCAGTGAGAGGAGATTTGTGCATGTCACAAACAAAACAGACGTTTTCGACCGAACTCGGTGGACGTCCATTAACGATTGAAATCGGTCAATTAGCAAAACAAGCGAACGGAGCAGCATTGATTCGTTACGGCGATACAGCCGTTCTTGCTACGGTCGTTGCATCAAAACAACCGAAGGACTTAGATTTCTTCCCATTAACAGTGAACTATGAAGAAAAATTATATGCGGCAGGGAAAATCCCAGGTGGATTCCTCAAACGTGAAGGACGCCCTGGAGAGAGCGCGATCTTGACTTCGCGTCTGATCGACCGTCCGATCCGTCCACTATTCCCGGACGGTTTCCGTCACGACGTTCAAGTCGCGACGACGGTTCTTTCGTCAGATGCTGACAATTCACCAGAAGTCGCTGCGATGATCGGAGCTTCGATTGCGCTTTCGATCTCGGATATTCCCTTCGACGGTCCAATCGCAGGCGTGACAATCGGTCGCGTCGACGGAGAGTTCGTCGTGAACCCGACTTCAGCGCAAATGGAAGTTAGCGACATCGACCTTCAAGTTGCCGGAACGAAACATGCCGTCAACATGGTTGAAGCAGGTGCGAAGGAAGTATCGGAACAAGCAATGCTTGAAGCGATCTTGCTCGGACACGATGTCATCAAGGAAATGATCGCGTTCCAAGAAGAAATCGTCGCACAAGTCGGTAAAGAGAAGTTCGACTACACGGTATCAAGCTTCGATGAGACAATCGTCAATCGCCTGAAAACAGAAGCATTGGCAGAAGTCACACAAGCAGTTCAAGTCGAAGAAAAACAAGCACGTGACGTTGCCATCAACGAAGTCATCGCAAAATACATCGAGTTGTATGCAGCTGACGAGTCAGTCACAGCAGAGCAACTGGCAGAAGTATCAGGCGTTCTCAACAAGTTCGTCAAAGACGAAGTCCGTCGTCTCATCACGGAAGACAAAGTCCGTCCAGATGGTCGTGGTCTTGCTGAGATCCGTCCACTCGATTCAGAAGTCGGTCTCTTACCACGTGCACACGGTTCAGGTTTGTTCACTCGCGGTCAGACGCAAGTCTTGTCTGTTGCGACACTCGGTGTTGCGGGTGACGCTCAAATCATCGATGGTCTTGGTCTGAAGGAAGAGAAACGTTTCATGCACCACTATAACTTCCCGCCATTCTCAGTCGGAGAAGCACGTCCGATGCGTGCACCAGGTCGTCGTGAAATCGGTCACGGGGCACTTGGAGAACGCGCACTCTTGCCAGTTCTTCCGAATGAAGTCGATTTCCCGTACACGATTCGTCTCGTGTCGGAAGTCCTTGAGTCGAACGGTTCTTCATCACAGGCTTCAATCTGTGGTTCGATCCTTGCCATGATGGATGCTGGTGTTCCACTCAAAGCACCTGTCGCTGGTATTGCGATGGGCTTGATCATGGAAGGCGACAATTACTCGATCTTGACAGATATCCAAGGGATGGAAGATCATCTCGGAGATATGGACTTCAAAGTCGCTGGAACTCACGAAGGTGTCACAGCTCTGCAAATGGATATGAAAATTGGCGGGATCACGCGTCAAATCCTCGAAGAAGCACTCGAACAAGCACGTCTTGGTCGTCTGCACATTCTTGAGCATATGCAAACGGTCATCGCTGAACCACGTGTCGAATTGTCACAATACGCGCCAAAAATCGTCACACTCAAAATCAATCCAGATAAAATCCGTGATGTTATCGGACCTGGTGGTAAAGTCATCAACGGTATCATCGATGAGACAGGCGTCAAGATCGATATCGATCAAGACGGAACCGTCTTCATCGCATCGACGGATCAAGCTGGCATCGATCGTGCCCGTCAATTGGTCGAAGATATCGTCCGTGAAGTCGTCGTCGGAGAAGAGTTCGATGGAACAGTTCGTCGTGTTGAGAAATTCGGTGCATTCGTCGAATTGTTCAAAGGAAAAGACGCACTCGTCCACATTTCGGAACTCGCACTTAACCGTGTTGGTCAAACGGAAGATGTCGTCAAACTTGGAGATAAGCTAAAAGTCCGTGTCACAGAAATCGATGACAAGGGACGCGTCAACGCTTCGCACAAAGTCCTGCTCGTCGAAGGCTTAAGCGAAGAAGATCGTGCAGCGTATGAAGAAAAGAAAAAGACAGAGCGTGAGAACCGCCCGCCACGCCGGGATCAGGGTTCACGCCCACCACGTGACGGACAACGTCCACCACGTCGTAACTAATGAATCCAAGGTGGCTCGACGATGCAGAGAATGCAACGAGAGCCACCTTGTTTCCTATATTTGGAGGAATTACTATGATCGAACGGATACAATTAGAAAACGGAGTTCGACTGATCGTTGAACGAATGCCGGAAGCACGCAGCGTCGCGACCGGAATCTTCATTCAAGCAGGAAGCCGGACGGAACAGATCGAGGAGCATGGGATCAGTCATCTCATCGAGCATATGATGTTTAAAGGAACAAAACGCCATACGGCAAAAGAGATTGCGGTTTACTTTGACCGACTTGGTGGAAATATTAATGCGTTCACGAGTAAGGATCAAACGTGTTATTACGTCAAGACACTAGATGAACATGCAGGAGAAGCCTTTCACGTATTGGCGGACATGTTCCTCGAATCGACGTTTGACGCGGATGAACTGGAAAAAGAGAAAAAGGTCGTCATTGAAGAAATCAAGATGTACGATGACACACCGGATGATCTCGTCCATGAGTTATTAGCTGTTGCGGCTTACGGAGAGGATGTCATGGCTCGACCGATTCTTGGAACGGAAGAGAGTGTGCTTCGGATTGATCGAACGATGATCGGACGATATCTCGAAGAAGCGTATGCTCCGGATCAAATCGTCATTTCCGTTGCCGGAAACGTCTCAGACGAGTTGATTGCGCAGATTCAAGAGCGGATGTCAATCCTCGAATCACGATCGAAGACACGCGAGACGACAGAGCCAAGGTTACAAAATGGTGTGATTCGTAAGGAAAAGGATACGGAGCAGGCTCATATTTGTTATAATTTCCGTGCGATTCCTTCTGCTGATCCACGTTTGCCTGCCCTCGCCTTACTCAATAATGCATTCGGTGCGACGATGTCGAGTCGTTTGTTCCAATCCATCCGAGAGGAACGCGGTCTTGCCTATTCAGTCTTTTCCTATTACACGACGTTTGACGATCATGGAACGTTCACGATCTATGTCGGCACGTCTCCGGAATCAGTCGAAGAGGTCGAACAGGTCCTCGCTGCTGAAATCGATCGCTTGAAGCGGGATGGATTATCGACGAAGGAACTCGAAGATGGGATTGAACAGCTGAAAGGTTCTCTGATTCTAGGGAACGAAGGCACATCGAGTCACATGAATCGAAACGCCCGAAATGAGTTGCATCTGCATCGTCACCCATCACTTGAAGAAGTGTTAGCGGATGTCGAACGGATTCGTCCATCGGACATCGAAGGGCTGATTGAGCACATCTTTTCGGAGGAACCGGCAAAGGCCTATATTCTTCCGGCAGACGAAGAAGAGGAAGCATGATAGCAGAACGGAATAGATGAAACATATGAAATGACGATGTCGAGAAAGAAGGAATACCGTTGAATTTAGCTGAATTGATTCAAGTCATACAGACGCAAAAAATCGAACGAATGGTAGAGGTGGACGTTACGTCCATCACGACCGATTCACGGGATGTTAAACCGGGAACATTGTTCGTCGCCATCAAAGGATATACTGTTGATGGACACGACTATGCTAAACAGGCGGAAGCACAAGGAGCGGTCGCAATCGTCGCGGAACAACCGGTCGACGTGTCGATTCCTGTCATTCTTGTTCGTAGTACATCACGTGCCATTGCCGAGTTGGCTGGCAAATTCTATGATTATCCTTCTGAAAAGATGCGGATGATTGGTATTACGGGAACGAATGGGAAAACGACGACGACGACGATCGTCCGTGATATATTAGCGCACCTTGGTCGGAAGACGGGTATCATCGGTACGGTTGAAGTCAAGATTGGTGACCGCGTCGTGCCCAGTCGCAATACGACACCACAAAGCTCCGAGTTACAAGCATTTCTGCATCAGATGCATGAAGAAGATGTCCAAGATGTCATCATGGAAGTTTCTTCACATGGATTAGAGCTTGGTCGGGTAACGGGTGTCGATTACGACGTTGCGGGATTCACAAATCTGACGCATGATCACCTTGATTTCCACAAAACATTTGAAAACTATGCGCGTGCCAAAGGATTGTTGTTCGCACAACTCGGTCAACGGCTGTCGACAGAGAAAGTTGCAATCTTGAATGCGGATGATCCGACGAGTGAGCTGTATGAGATGATGACAGGTGCTCGTGTCATGACATACGGTATCGACAACGCAGCTGACCTCCGAGCAACGGCGATTGAACAGTCGCTTCAACAAACGACGTTCACGATGCTGTACAAGGAAAAACAAGTCGATGTCACGGCGAATTTCATCGGTCGCTTCAACGTCTACAATCTGTTGCTTGCGACAGGGATCCTCTTATCTTGCGGATATGAGCTAGCGACGATCGCAGGCGCGATTTCAGCAATCCGTCCGGCAAAAGGTCGGATGCAACGCTTGCCGATTGAAGGATATAACGTCTATGTCGACTATGCGCATACGCCTGACGGTATCGAACAGTGTCTGAAAGCACTCGTTGACGTACCGAAGGAAAAGATCGTCTTCCTAATCGGGACAGGTGGAAACCGCGATGTTACGAAACGACCGAAGATGGGTGAACTCGCTTCGACGTACGCAGGAACCGTCGTCATCACGACGGATGATCCACGATATGAAGCGTATGATTCAATCACATCCGGCATCGCCAAAGGGATGACACACGATCAGTTCGTTGAAATCGGTGATCGGGAAGAGGCCGTACGTTACGCAGCACGTCTCGCACGACCAGATAATATCGTCATCTTAGCCGGTAAGGGCCATGAAAAATATCAAATCATTGGGGATGAGAAATTCCCGCTCGATGAGGAGATCATCGTCAAAGAGATGATACGGCAAATGGAGGAACAGAAGTGACTTATCAACCAATCGTTGTAACCATAGATCAATTTGAAACATTCGTAAAAACACATCCCAAAGGCGACTTACTCCAGCTTCCAGCATGGGGAGAAGTCAAAAGCGCGACAGGATGGACACATGAACGTATCGCGGTCGGAACGGCTTCCGGTGAGATTGCCGGAGTTGGTCTTCTTTTGTTCAAGAAAGTACCGAAGCTACCGTTCACGCTTTGTTATGCACCGCGCGGTTTCGTCGTCGATTATACAGATACGGACGCACTTCGCGCCCTTCGTGACGAAGCGATTCGTGTCGCAAAACAACAGAAGGCAATTGCGATTAAATTTGATCCAAACGTCGAGCGGGAAGAATATCCTGGTCTGTTGCAGGAGATGCAAGGACTTGGCTTCAAACATAATGGCTTCGGTGGCGGTTTTGACTACGCGCAGCCACGCTTTACGATGGAGACGAGTCTTGTAGGGACAGAAAAAGAGATCTTCGACGGTTTCCATTCGAAGTTCCGCTACAACGTCCGCCTTGCTGAACGCAAAGGGATCGTATGCGAACAAGCAGATCGTGAAGGGCTAAAGACATTCGCGAAGCTGATGGTCGAGACGGGCGAACGGGATGGTTTTTCAATCCGCGGTCTGGATTATTTCGAAAATCTGTACGATCATCTTCACCCAAAAGGTGATGCAGTCTTGTTTTTGACGAAACTCGATGTCGTTCGTGCGCTTGAGAATACAGAAGCCTTATTACTTCAAGCTGACAAGGAACTCTCGAAAATTCATCGTCAACTCGAGAAAGAGACGGCCGAGAAGAAGCTAAAAAGCTTAAACAATCGCTTGGAGCAGACGACAGCACAAATCGAAAAAGCAGAGAAGTCGAAGACAGAACTGATGACGATTGCTGCTAAACATCCAAACGGTGTCATCCTGTCTGGTGGTCTTTTGACGCTTGCTGGTCGTCGCTCGTATTACTTATACGGCGCTTCATCGAACGAGTACCGGGAGTTCATGCCGAACCACTTGATGCAATGGACGATGATGCAATATGCAAAAGAACATGGTGCGCTCTCCTATGACTTCGGTGGAGTCAGTGGTTCGACAGACCCGGATGATCATTACGCGGGACTCTACGCCTTTAAATCTGGTTGGGGCAGCCGGATGATTGAAAAAATCGGTGAGTTCGATTATGTACTCAATCGTCCGCTCTATCTGTTGCTTGAGACTGGGTTACCGATTCTACAAAAACTTCGGAAGAAGCTTCGCCGCTGATGAAACGGGGAACAATCTTCGGTTGGATCGTATTTTTATTGACGATGTTTGCGATTGGATTGTTTCTTGCGGCATCCATGAATCGGATGCCGACGATTTTAATGGATCAACCGGAGCTCGGGATTGATAGTTGTCCACGAGACGTAGCAGGAGAAGATCGCTTAATCAATGCAAGTGAGCCAAACCTGAAGCGTCTCCACCCAGCTGTCGAAGCGGGGGCAAAGGATCTGATCCGTGTGGCGCATTCTTGCTACAATATCGATATCAAGATTACGCAAGGATACCGCTCGATTCAGCAACAGAATGCGCTTTATGAACAAGGACGTTCTAAGGCAGGTGAAGTCGTCACGAATGCACGTGGTGGTGAATCGATGCATAATTATGGACTCGCTGTCGATTTTGTTCAGCTCGTGAATGGCCAGATTTCGTATGACCTTGAGTATGACGGGAATCGGTCAGGGAAAAGTGATTGGCGCGAAGTCGCGGATATCGGAAAAGCGCTCGGTTTCGAATGGGGAGGCGATTGGAAACGATTCGTCGACTATCCTCATTTTGAGATGACGTTCGGGTATTCGCTCGACGAACTGAAGGCTGGTGAACGTCCAAGCCGTTCGGAAAAAGCGAAACGAACGGAAGAAGTCGAAGATTTGTTGAATACGTAATCAACGTCATTCCTGGAGTAATGTGGCAGGAATGACGTTTTTTTTAGATTTCCTAGTCCGATTGTTGGCAGATTGTGAAAATTCGGCTAGAATAGTGATAGTGATAAGTGGACGGCTCACGAAAAGTGAATATGAATTATAGGAGGTCATGTTGTGTCAAAGAAGAAGACGGAAAAAGTAAGCGTCTTTGCTCTTGGTGGCGCCGGTGAGATCGGGAAGAACATGTACGTCGTCGAACTCGACGAGGACATCTTCGTCATCGATGCCGGATTAATGTTCCCAGGAGACGAGATGCTTGGAATCGATAAAGTCATTCCAGACATCAGTTATTTAAAAGAAAACAAAGAGCGGATTCAGGGGATTTTCATTACCCATGGTCACGAGGATCATATCGGGGCACTCAGTTACGTCTTGCGTGACTTAAAAGTACCGGTTTACGGAACACGTTTGACGCTCGGTTTGATTGAACACAAATTAAAAGAAGCCGGTTTATTGAAAAAGGCAGATCTTCGTCCAATTGATGCCAAGACGAAATTAACCGTTGCAGGTCATTTTATTACGTTCTTCCGGGTCAACCACTCGATTCCGGATGCAGTCGGGGTATGTATTCAAACATCTCAAGGTGCGATCGTCCATACAGGGGATTTCAAATTCGATTACACACCAGTTGATGGAAAACAGGCGGATTTCGGGAAGATTGCAGCAATTGGTCAACGGGGAGTGCTTTGCTTACTGTCTGACTCAACGAATGCAGAGCGACCAGGGATGTCTGGATCAGAATCGATCGTCGGTTCTGAACTGAACGACGTCATCTATGAGGCACCAGGTCGTGTCATCGTAGCTTCATTCGCTTCGAACATTCATCGTCTACAACAAGTGTTTGCGGCAGCAGAAGCGAACAATCGAAAAGTAGCGGTCGTCGGTCGTAGCATGGTCAATAACGTCGAAGTGGCACAGCGTTTGAATTACTTACGCTTCAAACAGAAAACATTGATTGATCTATCTGACATCAACCGCCTCGACGATAACCAAGTCGTCATCTTGACGACAGGATCGCAAGGTGAGCCGATGGCAGCCTTGACACGAATGGCGCGTAATGCACATAAGCAAGTCAATATTCGCTTGAACGATACGGTCGTCGTTGCGGCTTCGCCGATTCCAGGTAACGAAAAGTCGGTTTCGAAAACGATCGATCTCTTATTCCGTGCTGGTGCGAATGTCATTTACAACCAACGGAAAGTACACGTGTCCGGTCACGGTCATGCGGAAGATCTGAAGCTAATGCTCAACTTGATCAAACCGAAATTCTTCCTACCGATTCACGGAGAATTCCGGATGCAAAAGGCACACAGTCGTCTCGCACAGACGGTTGGCGTCAATGCGAACAACATCTTCATTATCGAGAATGGGGATGTCGTTGAGTTCGAGAAGCGCAAAGCACGGATGTCGCGCAAAGTGAACGCTGGAAACGTCTTGATCGACGGAATCGGTGTGGGTGATGTCGGAAACATCGTCCTTCGTGATCGTCGCTTGTTATCGCAAGACGGTGTCGTCCTTTGTGTCATTACGATCAGCCGGAAAAACAAAACGATCGTCTCGGGACCAGAAATCATCTCTCGCGGATTCGTCTACATGCGTGAATCAGAGGATATGATCAACGAAGCGAACCGAATCGTTGCGAAACAACTACAAGGTAAATTAAACGGAGAATTGGATTGGACGGAGATGAAGTCGTTGATTCGAGATAAACTGAGTGCTTATCTCTATGAACAGACGAAACGCCGCCCGATGATTCTTCCGATCATCATGGAGATTTAACAAACGAGCGGCTCAGATTGACCAATACCTGGTCCACTGAGCCGTTTTTTTATCAGGAGGGATGACGTATGGCGACGACGAAACGAAAACCTGTACGAAAAAAAACGCCGCCACGGAAACGACCGGCAGCGAAGAAACAACGTCAGCCGATTGCGTATCGTACATATGCGACCATCATCGCAATCGTCTCATTACTAGCTTTCGTTCTCGCTTTCGGGGAGTTCGGAAAAGTCGGACTGACGCTAGCGGATGGAGGAGAGCGGTTAATTGGTCAGTTCGGTTCCTTATTATATGGTGGAATCGGTGCTGTGCTACTTTTACTCCTCTCGAATGCGTCGCGTGCTCAGAAATGGGCATGGTCGATGTTACTGATGGGTTCAGTCGTCTGGATTGATCTATTGCTCGGAGCACCGCGTGGCATTCTCAATGGATGGCTCTATCAAAACGCAGCTTATTATATTTCGAGCGCGGGTGCCTTCTTGATTGGTCTGTTCTTCATCGGAACGGCCGTTCATATCCTACGCCCATCGTTTTATGGAGAGCTGTGGCTTGGGCTCCGGGAACGTGCAGAAGAGTTTCGCAATCGTGAACGGACACCACGTCCTCGTGTCGAAAAAGAGTTGAAAGCGAAACCGGTTCGTGAGAAAAAACCGAAGACGTTGCGACCAGCAACTGTCGAGGAACCGATCGAAACGGAACAAGAAGCAGAAGATCCTTCCGTCAACATTCAAGACGTTCCGATCATCGGTTTCACGGATCACGTTGAACCGCAAGCAGCGGAGACACAAGGACCGTTGACGATGACAGAGACACCCGACGGTTATCAATTGCCGTCGCTTGATTTGTTAGCAGAACCAACATCAAAAGACTTGTCCGGTGAGAACAAACGATTGAAGGACAATGCGACGAAATTGATTGCGACCTTAAAGTCGTTCGGGATCGGAGCAAAAGTTTTAAAGATTCATCTCGGACCTAGTGTCACGAAGTACGAGATTGAACCAAAACAAGGAATCAAGCTTAGTCGAATCACGGGACTCGCCGATGACTTAGCGCTAGCGTTAGCCGCAAAAGATATCCGGATCGAAGCACCGATTCCGGGTAAAGCGGCTGTTGGAATCGAGGTGCCGAACCGTGAAGTCGCCATGGTATCCCTTCGAGAAGTACTAGGAGCGGAGAGCGTCCAATCTGACAGCGATCGTTTGCTCGTCGCACTCGGACGAAGCATTTCTGGTGAGACGGTGACAGCGAAGTTGAATAAGATGCCACACGTCTTAGTTGCCGGTTCGACGGGTTCCGGTAAATCGGTCTGTATTAATGGGATGATTGTCTCGATATTGATGCGGGCACGACCGGATGAAGTCCGCTTGATGATGATTGACCCGAAAATGGTCGAATTGAATGTCTACAACGGCATTCCGCACCTCTTAGCGCCCGTCGTCACCGATCCTAAAAAAGCGGCACAGGCATTAAAACAGGTCGTCTCGGAAATGGAACGCCGTTATGAGATCTTCAGTCAAAACGGAGCGCGCAACATCGAAGGCTACAATGCACTGATTGATAAGATGAACGCAGAGGAGAAAGTGCATCAACGATTACCGTACATCGTTGTCATCGTCGATGAGTTAGCTGACTTGATGATGGTCGCGTCAAACGAAGTCGAAGATGCGATCATGCGACTTGCACAAATGGCGCGAGCAGCAGGAATTCATATGGTCATTGCGACGCAGCGTCCGAGTGTTGACATCATCACCGGTGTCATCAAGGCGAATATCCCGTCGCGGATCGCATTCAGTGTATCGAGTGCGACTGACTCGCGGACGATTCTTGATACGGGAGGCGCTGATAAATTGCTCGGACGAGGAGATATGTTGTTACTTGGTAACGGCATGAACAAACCGGTCCGCGTACAAGGAGCCTTTTTATCGGACGAAGAAGTCGAGAAGGTCGTCAATCATGTCATCAGTCAGCAAAAGGCACAGTATGTTGAAGCGATGATTCCAAAAGATGTACCAGAGGGCGAAACAGAGGTCGACGATCCACTTTACGATGAGGTCGTCCAGTTCATTCTGACACAAGAGACAGCATCAACGTCGATGATTCAACGAAAGTACCGCATCGGTTACAACCGAGCTGCCCGTCTTATTGATGCGTTAGAAGAAAACGGTCTAATTGGTCCATCTGAAGGATCTAAACCACGTCGCGTCATGGGACGTTAATCGAGTAGAAAGGAAGTCGTGGAATATTCCGGGGCTTCCTTTTCTTTTCTAGAAAAATGTATAGAGAAGACCCGGTATCTCAAAAAAAGAAAAGACATATGAAAAAAAGACATGATGATTTTGTATAAATAGAAATGACTGGAAAAATTCATAAATGCATCAAAAATAAAATCGCTTTCATGAAAATAGTTGTCAGACGTCTGTTGATTTTAAGTAGTGTTTTTGGCATACTCAGTCATATGAGTGACCGACCTTCAACACGAGGGCTGGGAGCGGCTTTTTCACAAATAGATAATGAAAGCGCTCTCATAATTGCAGAGGAGATGGATGAAATGAAGAAGAAACAGGTAATCGTATCGATGATGTCAGTAGCGACGGTTGGTCTTGTTGCTTGTGGTGGTTCAGGTGAGAAAGCCGATCAAAAAGATCAATTCTCTGTTGCGATGGTAGCCGATAAGGGTGGTATCGATGATAAATCGTTCAACCAATCCGCTTGGGAAGGTCTGCAAGCGTACGGTAAAGACAACAAACTTCAAAAGAATGAAGGGTTCTCTTATCTACAATCTAAATCGCAACAAGATTATCAACCGAATCTATCGCGTCTTGCTCGTGGGGGAGAAGATTTAGTTTTCGGAATCGGGAACACGTTCAATGAGGATATCAAAACAGTTGCTGATCAATTCAAAGACACACAATTCGCAATCATCGATAACGTCGTTGAAGGAAAGAACGTCACGTCGATCACATTCAAGGAAAATGAAGGAGCATATCTTGCAGGGATCGTTGCTGCAATGGAGACGAAAAAAGATCATATCGGTTTCGTTGGTGGGATGAAGATGGACGTCATCGAGCGTTTCCGTGCCGGTTTCGAAGCAGGTGCTAAGTCCGTCAATCCGAAGATTAAAATCGATGTCCAATATGCGGAAGACTTCGCAGCTCCAGAAAAAGGTCAAGCGATCGCAGCTGGAATGTATGGTAAAGGCGCAGATATCATCTTCCCAGCAGCAGGTGGTACAGGAAACGGTGTCTTCACAGAGGCGAAAAACCGCAAGAAAAACGGTGAAAACGTCTCAGTCATCGGTGTCGACCGAGACCAAAAAGAAGAGGGTATGCCGGAAGACGTTACATTAACTTCTGTCATCAAACGTGTCGACAGTGCAGTCGAAGATACAGCAAACGCAGCGAAGGATGGTAAACTCGAGGGCGGCAAAACGATTCGTTATGGTCTGAAAGAAGATGGAGTTGATATCGTACCATCTGAAAAGATTTCGAAGAAGACGTTGACTGCGCTTGAGAAAGCAAAATCAGATGTCGTTTCTGGAAAAATCGAAGTACCTGAGCAATAAGCGTTGAAAAAAGAAGGGGCATTCTTAGGTAGAATGCCCTATTTTCTTCCATTATTGATTGCGTTATGAAAAGGGTTACAAAAGCGCCAGAAGTCAGACTTCTAACCTGTTACAAAATGATTGCAGGATTGTGTTGGGCGTCATATACTTATCTTGGCTGGAGTTCTCATACGTCAGAAGTCTGAGCACTGGTTACAACTAGATAGAGGATGGAGATGCGTCATGTCGATTAAATTAGATCATCGTTTGCTTTATTTACGTGTGATTGAAAAGATCAAGTCTGACATCGATGACGGCGTTTACAAGGAAGGCGAGAAGCTCCCTTCAGAGTTTGAACTTTCAAAGCAACTTGGCGTCAGTCGAGCTACTCTTCGAGAGGCATTACGAATTCTTGAAGATGAGAACATCGTCATCCGTAAACACGGTGTCGGTACGTTTATCAATGCAAGACCACCGTTTACTTCTGGAATCGAAGAATTGTACAGCGTAACAGAAATGATTGCGCGCGCAGGTATGGTTCCGACATCAGAAGTGTTATCATCCGAGATGGTCCAACCGACTGAGCGCGACCGAGAACGTTTTCAACTTGGTCCGGATGAATTGGTTTATCGAATCGAACGAATCCGACTCGCAGGGGATGTTCCTGTCGTCTATTGTATCGATAAGATTCCAAGCCATTATATTAAAAATGAAGAGCAGTTCACCTCTTCGACATCATTATTTGATGCTTTAGAAAAAGAACTTGGACGACGTGTCACGCATGCCGTGACGCACATCGAGCCACGTATTGATCCGAAAATCGCTGAACAATTACATACGGACCAACCTTTGCTCGCGTTGCGTCAAACGCATTATGATGAGCTCGACCGTTCCGTTCTTTTTTCAGCGAACTATTTCCGAGCAGATAAGTTTGATTTCCACGTCATCCGTAAACGTGTGTGAGCCATTGTTTTAGGATGAATACTGAAAGCGCTTTCCGTCATAACCTACGTAACGCTCCTCATCGCCAGCCTCGGGTGCTAGACGTAGTCTTGAACTTTGTATGACCATATTCGAAAGGGGATTTTCCAGATGAAAAAGAAGTCACTTCTCGCATTAGCAGCAACAGGTTTAGCAATGAGTTCGGTCCTTGCAGCATGTGGTGGCAACGACGATTCAAAAGATTCAGGTAGCGGCAGCAAATCAGACGGCTTTAAAGTAGGTATGGTTACAGATACAGGCGGTGTTGATGATAAATCATTCAACCAATCTGCTTGGGAAGGTATCCAAAAGTTCGGAAAAGACAACGACTTAAAAGAAGGTACTGGCTACAAATATCTTCAATCTGCAAAACAATCGGATTATCAACCAAACCTTCAACAATTAGCTCGTGCTAAATACGACTTGATCCTCGGTATCGGGTTCTTGATGGGAGAAGATATCGGTAAAGTAGCGGATCAGTTCAAAAAGAGCAACTTTGCACTCGTCGATATGGTCGTCGACAAGCCAAACGTCGCGTCAATCGTCTTCAAAGAAAACGAAGGCTCGTTCCTCGTTGGTGTTGTTGCTGGTTTGACGACGAAATCAGATAAAGTCGGATTCGTCGGTGGCGTTAACTCTGACTTGATCAAGAAGTTCGAAAGTGGATTCAAAGCAGGTGTTAAAGCAGTCAACCCTGATGCAGACATCGAAGTACAATATGCAGAAGACTTCAATGCTGCTGAAAAAGGACAAGCAATCGCTTCAGGTATGTACGGTAAAAAAGTCGACGTCATCTATCACGCAGCTGGTGGTACAGGACAAGGGGTATTCACAGAAGCGAAAAACCGTAAGAAGAATGGTGAAGATGTTTGGGTTATCGGTGTAGACCGTGACCAAGTCGAAGAAGGAATGCCAGAGAACGTCACATTGACGTCAATGGTCAAACGTGTCGATACAGCTGTTGAGCAAGTCTCAAAAGATACGAAAGACGGCAACTTCCCAGCAGGTAAAGTTGTTGAGTTCGGTCTAAAAGACGGCGGTGTTGATATCGCACCTTCGAAAGACAACGTTTCGAAAGAAGCGCTCGACAAAGTCGAAGAGTATAAAAAACAAATCATCGATGGCGACGTTAAAGTCCCAGCGACAGACGACGAGTACAAAGAATACGAAGCGTCACTGAAATAATAATGAAAGCGGGGGTCGCTAGCATTGCGGCTCCCCCTTTTAAACTAAACATGGGAGTGGATTTTCTTGGAATACGTCATTGAGATGCTGAACATTAGAAAAGAGTTTGGCAGTTTCGTCGCAAATGATAATATCACGCTCCAGCTTCGGAAAGGTGAGATTCACGCTTTACTTGGTGAAAACGGTGCCGGAAAATCGACGCTGATGAACGTCTTATTTGGTTTGTATCAGCCTGAGGCTGGAGAAATTCGTGTACGTGGTGAAAAAGCCAATATTACGAGTCCGAACGTCGCGAACGATCTTGGAATCGGTATGGTGCACCAACACTTCATGCTCGTTCAAAATTTCACTGTTACTGAAAACATCATTTTAGGTGCAGAGCCACGTGCCGGAATTAAGATCGACCGTGCAACTGCACGTGAGAAGGTACGCCAGATTTCTGAACAGTATGGTCTTGCTGTTGATCCTGATGCAAAAATCGAGGATATCTCAGTCGGAATGCAACAGCGTGTTGAAATTTTAAAGACGTTGTACCGTGGTGCAGACATCTTGATCTTCGATGAACCATCTGCTGTCTTGACACCACAAGAGATCAAAGAATTGATTCAGATCATGAATCGCTTGATCGCAGAAGGAAAGTCGATCATCCTCATCACGCACAAACTGAAGGAAATCATGGAAGTAGCTGATCGCTGTACGACGATTCGCCGTGGTAAGTATATCGGAACGGTCGATATCGATGAGACGATGACACAGTCGCGTCTTGCTGAAATGATGGTAGGTCGTGAAGTCAACTTTAATGCGGAGTATTCCAAGGCAACTCCACAAGAACTCGTTCTCGACATCAAGGATCTAGTCGTCAAGGACAGTCGCGGCATCAAAGCCGTCGATGGATTAAATCTCGACATTCGTGCCGGAGAGATCGTCGGAATTGCCGGAATCGACGGGAACGGGCAAACGGAATTGATTGAAGCCATCACTGGTCTCCGTAAAGCGGATAGTGGAGAAATCTTCCTCAACAATAAATCGATCAAAAACTTGAAGCCACGTAAAGTGACGGAATCAGGTGTCGGTCACATTCCGCAAGACCGTCATAAACATGGACTTGTCCTCGATTATTCAATCGGACATAACATGGTCTTACAAACGTATTACAAACAACCGTATTCAAAAGCAGGCATCATGAACTATAAACAAGTCATGGAAAAAGCAAAAACGCTCATCGAGAAGTTCGACGTCCGAACTCCAAGTCCAGAGACGTTTGCTCGTGCCTTGTCAGGTGGTAACCAGCAAAAAGCGATCATTGCGCGTGAAGTCGATCGTTCACCAGACCTATTGATTGCAGCACAGCCGACACGTGGTCTTGATGTCGGAGCAATCGAGTTCATTCATGAACAGTTGGTTCTTGAACGCGAAAAAGGTCGCGCTGTCTTGTTGATTTCATTCGAACTCGAAGAAATTCTTCAAGTATCAGATCGGATTGCCGTTCTTTATGAAGGAAAAACAGTTGCCTTCTTGGATCCAAAAGAAACGAATGAGATCGAGCTTGGCTTCTTGATGGCCGGCGGTAAGAAAGAGGAGGTAGGTCATTCATGAAGTTAGAGCGTTTTTACGGCATCCTCATTCCGATTCTTTCCATCATCCTTGGAATGGTCGTCGGGGCGATCGTTATGGTCATCGGCGGGTACGATCCGATTGCCGGTTTTGATCAGTTATTCTATGGTATTTTTGGCGAACCATACAGCATCGGTGAAACATTGCGAGCAGCAGCTCCGTTGATCTTTGCCGGTCTTGCTGTCGCGTTTGCTTTCCGAACTGGACTCTTTAACATCGGGGTTGAAGGTCAGGTTCTCGTCGGGTGGATGGTCGCAGTTTGGATCGGGATTGAGTTTGATCTACCGATGGCGATTCATTTACCGCTTGCTCTAATTGGAGCAGGTTTAGCAGGTGCACTTTGGGCATCGATTCCTGGTATCTTAAAAGCGAAGTTTCATGTGCATGAAGTCATCACGTCAATCATGATGAACTATATCGCATTGTATGTGACGAATGATATTTTACGTCATGTCATCGGTATTACGAACGAGCGGACGGAGTCAGTCAAGGAATCAGCATCCCTTGCTTCACCGTTCTTACAAGAGATGACGGATTTTTCACGATTGCATAACGGGATTTTCATCGCAGTCATCGCTGCCCTCGTCTTCTGGTTCATTTTGTGGAAAACAACGCTTGGTTATGAACTCCGAGCAGTTGGATTCAATAAAAATGCTGCAGAGTATGCAGGGATGGGCGTTAACCGAAACATCATCTTATCGTTCGTCATCTCAGGTGTGTTCGCAGGTCTCGCTGGAGCGATGGAAGGTCTTGGGACGTTCCAAAACATGACATTGAACGCGTCCTTCACAGGTGTTGGATTCGACGGAATCGCGGTTGCCTTGTTAGGTGCGAATAACCCGATCGGTGTCGTTCTCGCGGCGTTACTGTTTGCAGGACTCAATATCGGTGGTCTGTCGATGCAACAGATTGGTATTCCACCGGAACTGATCAAAATCATCATCGCATTCATCATCATCTTCGTGGCTTCGGGTTACGCGATTCGTCTCGTCATCGAGAAGTTCACGGTTAAGAAAGAATCTAAAAAAGCGAAAGGAGCCGGTCAATAATGGGCTTTCTTGAAGTACTTTATATCATCGTGCCAATCGCACTCGCCTATTCGGCTCCGTTAATCATTGCAGCACTTGGCGGCATTTTCAGTGAGCGTTCTGGCGTCGTCAACATCGCGTTAGAAGGATTAATGGTCATGGGTGCCTTCACAGGTGTCGTCACGGCATTGACTTTATCGAAAATGGGCTTAGGTGCTGCGAGTCCTTGGCTTGCGATGCTCATCGCGATCGTCGTCGGAGCGGTCTTCTCACTGTTCCTTGCGATTCCAGCAATCCTATTCCGAGCAGACCAAACGGTTCTTGGAGTAGCGATCAACTTGCTTGCGGTTGGTCTTGCGATCTTCCTTGTCCGTGCACTTTACAGTAAAGGACAGACAGATTCGATTCCAAACCGGATTTCGAAAGAAAATGTACCATTCTTGTCTGATATTCCAGTCTTGAAGATGTTCTTCGCGAACGTCTACTACACATCGTATATCGCGATCGTTCTCGCGTTCGTCGCATGGTACATCATCTTCAAGACACCATTTGGTCTTCGTTTACGTTCTGTCGGGGAACACCCGATGGCAGCGGACACAATGGGAATCAACGTCACGAAGATGCGTTTCATCGGCGTTATGATCTCTGGTGGTTTCGGCGGTCTTGCTGGTGCTGTCTACGCGACGTCGATTTCATTGAACTTCAGTGTGACGACGATTCTCGGTCAAGGCTTCCTCGCGATTGCGGCGATGATCTTCGGAAAATGGAACCCACTCGGTGCCATGGGGGCAGCCCTCTTCTTCGGGTTCGCTCAAGCGATTTCGATCATCGGTCAGCAATTGCCGTTACTCGATCAAATTCCACAAGTGTATCTGTTGATTGCGCCGTATTTATTGACGATCTTAGCACTTGCTGGTGTCGTTGGTCGTGCGGATGCACCAAAAGCTGTCGGTGTACCGTATATCAAAGGTAAACGCTAAATTTTTACTAATCATAGACCGGATGTTGCCAATTGGTGACATCCGTTTTTTTTAGATGATCGATAGATTGAATGAGAAAAAGTCCAATAAAAAAGATGCTTCGCGAGGAAACATCTTTTTTATTCACTTATTCGAATTTTAACGCATCGCCTTCGAACGATTCATCTGCTACTTTGATTGAATCCGTCGGGCAACCTTCGAATGCATCAATCATATCGTCGAATAATGCTTCTGGAATTTCGGCAGTACCATTGTTATCATCAAGAATGACATACGCCAAACCCTCATCATCATAATCATAGATATCTGGTGCCGCTGCTCCACAAGCACCACAAGCGATGCAAGTATCTTTGTCGACAATCGTAAATTTAGCCATTGAACGGTCTCCTCTCTATACGAAAACATTATTGAAACACGCTGTTCTCATCTATATGTCATTGTATCGGACTCATCGTTGCATTTCAATGACGAAGCACAAGTGACAGCAGAAAATGTATATATCATCACATGCCCGCAAACGGCCTCTCTAAAACGTAACGATGAAACAGGAATAGCATATCATCTTTGATTTGGAAACGACATACAACAGGAGGGAGTGTGACATATGGAAGTTTCTTTACTCGAGCGTATTTTTCTGGAATCGATCCAGCGCCTTCGAAATGAACGATCTGACCGCAGTCTTTATCATGTTTTTCAAGGAAAGAAATCAGCGACTTCTCTGCAAGATGCTCATTTTTATGATTTAGAGTCGGTATTCGGTACTGTATTAGTCAGTAAACAGCGATTCGAAACAATCTTGGCTGAACTTGCGCAGAAGAATTGGATTGAGCGGCAAGAGACACTGCGACTGACGTACGAAGGCGCGCGACTAGTAGAGCAAACGGATCGTGCGATCATTGATCAACTAGGTGGTGAACTTCGTGGTTATGCTGAGATGATGTGGAAACGACTCAGCCTTTTGGTTCAAACGATGGTTTGTTTGGAAGCGAAACAGCCGTTTATTCCTGTGCAACAGGAAACCATCATCCGTGAATGGGTAAAAAGTGTTCTTCCGACCATCTCGAATCGAGCAGAATGGTTACATGATATGCACCAAGAGTTGATATTTCTCCTTGAGCACTTGTCAGAACGCGATGCGACATTGATTAGTTATCGCTTGTCTGGCGTGCAAGCAGGATGGTCTTATCCGCAATTAGCCCAAATGATGAAAACGGATGTGGAGACTGTCCAATACGAATTTACGATCGCTTGGCGAAAGTGCATCGATGACTTGGAAAACTCACCACTCCTCAAGCAAATAGGAATGGATCTACACACATCAAAAATGACGCAGTCTGCTCAAACGACATGGGAGTTGTTGCAACAGGGATTAACCGTTGAAGAGGTTGCGATTCGAAGGCGGCTAAAAAATAGTACGATGGAAGATCATCTTGTTGAGATCGCGATGTATGCTCCTTCTTTTCCGCTGAATCATTTTGTCACGCCATCTCAGCAAGAAGAGGTACAACAGATTGCACAGCGACTCGGAACTTACGCGCTGAAGCGAATCAAGAACGAGATGCAATCCGATATATCTTATTTTCAAATTCGATTGGTATTAGCACGTAGTAAATGGGAGGGAATTTAATGGAAGCGTTATTGCATCGTCATTTTGGATACGAAGCATTTCGACCTGGACAACGCCAAATCATCGATTCCATCCTAGACGGAACAGATACATTAGCGATTTTGCCGACAGGCGGAGGAAAATCTGTCTGTTATCAATTTCCGTCTTATGTACAAAATGAAGGACTGACGTTGATTTTGTCTCCGTTACTCTCGTTGATTGAAGATCAGGTCATGCAAATCAAGCGCAGAGGAGAGCGATCTGTCGCTAAATTAACATCAGTCGAGACACGAGAAGAGAAGGAGCAGATCTTATCTGTACTCGAACATCTACGATATCTTTACTTATCGCCGGAACAACTCGCGCTACCACAGATTCGGGCTCGGCTAAAACAGGTCAATATTGCTCTCTTCGTCGTCGATGAGGCGCATTGTATCTCCCAATGGGGACACGAATTTCGACCGGAGTACGCAAGACTTGGTCACATTCGACAAGAACTAGGCCTTCCACCATGTCTCGCCTTAACGGCAACAGCGACGCGTGCTGTTGAGCAAGATATTCGAACACAACTGCGTATGCGCGAACCACAAATCATCCGTCGTTCTGTCAACCGACCAGAAATCCAATATGTTGTCGATCGCGTTGATCGAGAAGAAAAAGATGCGGCAGTTGATCGGTGGATGGAACGCATCGTTCGCCCATGCGTCATCTATACGACAACCCGTAAAGAAGCGGAACGAATTGCTGGAATCATTGACGGCGCGACCTATTATCATGCTGGGTTGACGATAGAAGATCGCCAGCTTGTCCAACAACAGTTTCTTCATGATGAGATTGATTGTCTCGTGTGTACGAGTGCGTTCGGAATGGGTGTCGATAAAGGCAACGTGCGTACGGTCATTCATTATACGATGCCTGCGACGATCGAAGCCTATATGCAGGAAGTCGGACGTGCCGGACGTGACGGTAAAGAGGCGACCGCAATCTTACTCTACGCTGCTCCAGATGAACAATTACAGACGTACTTGATCGACACGCAATATGCACCCGTCTTGTGGATCGATCAATTGCAACAAGGGATGAATCAAGGCGAATCCTATGCCAAGATGGAAAGTCGTTTTCGTTTTAACCCGGAAGACCCGGCATACCGGTTACTCAAATCACAACTCGAAAATGGGTGGTCGAAGGAACGCATCATCCAGTGGCAAACGGAACGTAAACAATTAAAACGACAAGAGATCAACCAGATGATGGACTACGTTCACCGGAACGAATGTCGCCGTTCGATGTTGTTGCATCATTTTGATGAGCAGGTAATCGTACAACCACGTTGTTGTGATATATGTGGAACGATTGAGTGGGAAAATCCAGTGCAGAGAAGGACGCATCAACCGGTAGATTGGAAATTGCGTTTAGAACAAGTCTTTTTTTCATCACCAGATTCGGTGTAAACTAGACAATATCCTTATATTTTTCAAGAAAAGGTGATGAACATTGAGTAAACAAGATCAGCGACGGTTGCATCAGAACGAAGAGGGGCAGTCACTGCCACCGCGTTCTTCGCGTATCGAACACGTTCGAAACGAGCGATTAAAACAACCATTTCGAAAAAATCCGTTAGCCATCACGCTGACGGTGCTCATGATCACGATCATCATCGCCTTCGTCTCCATTGGTTTCATGATGTAAGGGCACATTGTGAACGGAGATTTTTTTCCTTTCAGCGTATACTAGAAAGGAAGGGGAAGGAGGCACGATGCATGGATCGTGGGAAATATAATATCAAAGCAGTCGCTGCGTTAGTGGGACTCAACCCGACGACCATTCGTGCTTGGGAGCGGAGATATCAGGTGCTCGATCCGGATCGAAGTGAATCCGGACATCGCATTTATAGTGATAACGACGTCGCGAAATTACGCTGGATCGTCGATAAACAAAAAGAGGGATTGTCTGTCTCTAAAGCAATCCAGTTGTATGAAATGCCGGTCAATCGGGCTGAAGTACCGCACGATTACGGAGTCGAACTGCGAGATCAATTATTCCGGGCATTGACGAACTTCGAAGAACGTCACGCGCATGATATTATGAATAAAGCATTTTCGATGTTTAGCTTCGATAAAGTCATTCAGGACATCGTCGGTCCACTTTTGCATGAGATTGGAGTGAAGTGGGAGTCGGGTGAGATTACGATTGCGCATGAGCATTTTGCGACGGCATTTCTGAGAGCTCGTCTTTCGACATTGTCGTTACAGATGCCGATCAATCCGTTCTTACCACGAATCGTCTGTGTTTGTGCGCCGGAAGAAGAACACGAACTCGGACTACTTTTCTTTACACTTTATTTACGACAATCTGGATTTGATGTCATTTTCCTCGGTTCCGGTATACCGGTTCAGGACTTGGTGACGGTTACGCATCAGCTGCAACCGAAAGCCGTTATTCTTTCCTGCACGTTATCGGATCATTTACCGTTACTTGATGAAGCGTTAGCACGTTTGATGTCTGATTTTCCGGATCTTGAGATTGGTCTTGGTGGTTATGCGGTCGATCAGCTCCCGGAACGATATGGTCCACATTTACTTGGTGCAGACGATCAATCTTGGAAAAGTTGGTTAAGTCGACTCACTCCGACAACTGGTGTATAGTATGGTTCATAACGAACGGAGACATCTGTGTTTCCGGTTTTGACTGGAGGAGTCTATTATGAGGTTTGAACAAATGAAACAAGGACACCTTCGTGTCTTCATCACAAAGCAAGAGTTATCGCTTCACGACGTCCGACCAGAAACGTTGGCTGTCGGGAAGGGACAAGCTTTATTGCGCAACTTATTAGAAGAAGCCGAATCGAATTATGGTTTTCAGGCAGCAGGAACACTCGAATTTTTCGTCACATTCTTCCCGAATGACGGGATGCTCGTTGATGTACGTCGTGAAGGAGATTTGCCAGAAGAGATGAACGAGGAGTTCGATCAAGTCGAAATCCGCATGACAGTCGATATCGTCCATCACGTCTTATATGCTCTACACTCGCTAGAAGACGTCATTCAAGCGAGTCATGGATTATTGCGGCATATGCCTCGTACAGAGACAGGGGGTAGCCTCTACTTCTTCGAGGGAAGCTATTATCTCTATTTCCAAGAACGAATGAACGAGGCGCTCGAGCGAACGGTGACGACGATTTTATCTGAATACGGTGAACCGAGCCCGAAAAGTCCACTCGTCATGGCGGAGTATGGGAAAACGATTCAGGCGGAACATGCCGTCGCAACGATAGCTGAACAGTTTAATATGTAAAACATCAGGTGCGCCATTCCCTCATAGGGGGGATGCCGCACCTTTTTGTCTTCTGCTGGAAGTGGCACCATTTTGTATTTTTTCATCGTCAGAAGGATGGTATGATAATCATTGAACGTAAGAAGAAGGAGTGAAGTAGGATGAAAGTGGCAGTATTATACGGTGGGACTTCAGGAGAACGGGAGGTTTCATTAAACAGTGGAAAGTCGATCATGGAAGCATTAAACAGTAAAGGGCATGAGGTCACGGCTGTTGATTTCCACCCTGATCAAGCGCATGAACTCTTCCAGCTGGATGTAGATGTGGCTGTCATCGCTCTTCACGGGAAAATTGGTGAAGATGGACGCGTACAAGCATTGCTTGAACTGGCAGACATTCCATATACAGGTTCAGGTGTGTTAGCGTCAGCGCTAGCGATGGATAAGGCACGTTCGAAAGTTCACTTTGATAAAGCAGGCATTACGATCGCTCGTGATGTGCTGTTAGAGCGTGGAGATGATATCGAAGCAAAAATCGCAGAGTGGAATGGTCAATTTCCTTGTGTCGTCAAACCAGCACAAGAAGGCTCATCAAACGGATTGACGATTGCTCAAGACGAGACGATGTTACGTGAAGGAATCGCGAAAGCCTTTGAAGCAGACGATGCAGTTCTTGTCGAACAGTTTATTAAAGGGCGTGAAGTGACAGTTCCAGTCGTCGGACATAAAGGTGCAGAAAAAGCACTGCCGGTCATCGAGATCATTCCGAAGAACGCTTTTTATGACTATGAATCCAAATATGCCATCGGAGGTTCGGAGCATATTTGTCCTGCTGAACTGGATGAAGCAACGACAGAAAAACTTCAAGAATGGGCTGTTAAAGCGCATCAAGTACTTGGCTGTGCAGGATACTCGCGATCTGATTTCCTTGTGCCGGAATCCGGAAATCCAGTCATCTTGGAGACGAATACACTTCCTGGTATGACTTCGACCAGTTTATTCCCGGACGGTGCACGAGCAGTGGGAATTGAATATCCGGAATTGGTCGAATATTTCATGGAACTGGCGATCGAACGACATCGTCAAACAAAACAACCAAATCAATGATATCCTAGGAAAAGAAGTGAGAAAGCGCTTACAAATATAGGCGTAACCCCTTTCATTACGTTCGAGAAAAGAGTATACTTTATCCGAACAAGGAAACGGCATAGGGGATGCCACTTATGGGGAGGAACGTTGGAATGATCACTGACCAACAACATGCGAATCACCGCAAGAACGTACTGGAAGCAACACAAGAAATCGTCAAGGAGGCACTAGGGAAACTTGGTTATCCAGACGAGATGTACGAATTACTTAAAGAACCACTCCGGATGTTGACAGTCCGGATTCCGGTACGGATGGATGATGGTTCGACGAAAATCTTCACAGGATATCGTGCGCAACATAACGATGCCGTTGGACCGACGAAAGGTGGAATTCGTTTCCACCCAAACGTGACGGAAGTCGAAGTCAAAGCATTATCCGTCTGGATGAGTCTGAAAGCTGGTATCGTTGACTTACCATACGGCGGCGGTAAAGGCGGAATCATCTGTGATCCACGTGAGATGAGCTTCCGTGAAATCGAACGTCTCAGCCGTGGATATGTCCGTGCTATCAGTCAAATCGTTGGACCGACGAAGGATATTCCAGCACCTGACGTCTTCACGAACTCGCAAATCATGGCATGGATGATGGACGAATACAGTCGAATCGATGAATTCAACTCACCTGGTTTCATTACAGGGAAACCGCTCGTCCTCGGTGGCTCACACGGTCGTGAGACAGCGACGGCGAAAGGTGTCGCAATCATGATTCGGGAAGCGGCTGCTAAAAAGGGTATCTCGCTCGAAGGCGCACGTGTCGTCGTTCAAGGATTCGGCAACGCCGGAAGTTTCTTATCGAAATTCATGTATGATTTAGGTGCAAAAGTCATCGCGATCAGCGATGCGTACGGGGCACTCCATGATCCAAACGGTCTCGATATTCCATACCTACTCGACCGTCGTGACTCGTTCGGTACCGTGACGACATTGTTCAAAAATACGATCTCGAATAAAGAATTGCTTGAACTTGAATGTGATATTCTTGTTCCGGCAGCAATCGAGAATCAAATCACAGAAGACAATGCACACGATATCAAAGCAGCGATCGTCGTTGAAGCGGCTAACGGTCCGACGACGAACGAGGCGACGAAAATTCTCGCTGAACGTGACATCCTGATCGTTCCGGATGTTCTTGCTTCGAGTGGTGGCGTAACGGTTTCTTACTTCGAATGGGTCCAAAACAACCAAGGGTATTACTGGACGGAAGAGGAAGTACACGAGAAACTTGAAAAAGTACTCGTGAACTCGTTCAACCAAGTCTATCAGACAGCGCAGACGCGTAATGTCGACATGCGACTTGCCGCTTATATGGTAGGTGTCCGGAAGATGGCGGAAGCATCTCGTTTCCGTGGTTGGGTCTAATATGATAATGAACGTCCGCTTCTTCTTTGCGAAGAGCGGGCGTTTTGCATTGCAATTTCTTTCGTCTATGGTAGAGATTTGCTAAGATATAAAAAAAGCAACCGGAAGAGGAGATATTCGAATGTTAGATTGTATCGTAATCGGTGCAGGCCCATGTGGGTTATCGGCAGCGATCGAAATGCAAGATCGGGGACTAGACGTCGAAGTGCTCGAAAAGGGAAATATCGTCGAAGCGATTTATCGTTATCCGACGCATCAAACGTTCTTTTCAAGTAGTGAGAAGTTAGAAATTGGTGGTATACCGTTCATCAATAAAGAATTAAAGCCACGACGTCTCGACGCGCTCGTCTATTATCGAGAAGTCGTCAAACGAAAACAATTGACGATTCGTCCGTTTGAGACGGTCGAGCGGATTGAACGTCAAGCGGATCATTTTATCATCCACTCGGAGCGTTCCGGGGAAAAAAGAAGCCGAGAAGCTCGTTCCGTCGTGCTTGCGACAGGTTATTATGGTTTACCGAACCGAATGGATGTTCCCGGAGAGGAATTACCTCATGTCTCGCACTACTTTACGGAAGGACATCCGTATTTTGATCAAGATGTCGTCGTCATCGGTGGGAAAAATTCGAGCGTTGATGCAGCGATTGAACTTGAAAAAGCGGGAGCACGTGTGACCGTCCTTTACCGTGGACCGGAGTATAGTCCATCCATCAAACCATGGGTGTTGCCGAACTTCGAATCTCTCGTTCGTTCGGAAAAGGTCAAGATGATTTTTGAGGCGACGATCGAAGAAATCACGGAACAAGAGGTCGTTTATCAAATAGATGGAGACAAACGAACCGTCCGTGCTGATTTTGTATTTGCGATGACCGGATACACGCCAGACGTCGGTTTGTTCGCTGACACAGGCATCACGATTGATCGCGAGACCGGTATTCCGAGTCATGACGAAGAGACGATGGAATCGAATGTCCCGGGCATCTATATCGCAGGTGTCGTGGCAGCAGGATATGACGCCAATAAAATATTCATTGAAAATGGACGTTTTCACGGTGCGAACATTGCAAACCATCTCGTTGAACGGTTACGTGGTGCATCGATACAAGCCTAAACAAAACCTCTTGATTTGGAAAATAAATTTCCGAATCAAGAGGTTTTTTTCATTTATTCAACGCGAAATGATTCTTCGAGTTCTAGTTGTGAGGCATTGATTTCGAGTTCGACCATCAGTTTAAGCCGCGCTTTTTGTGAATTCAGTCCATTCGAGAAAATGACGCCGAGTTCTTTTAATTGTTGTCCTCCACCCGTATATCCGTAGACGTCTTGAACGATTCCGTTGAAACAGCGACTGACGATGACGATCGGCATGACGGTAATCAATTCAGCGATGGCATCCACGATACTCGGTGGTACGTTTCCTTGACCAAGGACTTCAAGGACGAGTCCATCATAACCGAGCTGTTTCACAGCAAGTAATAAGTCGGGTTCCATACCGGCATAGACTTTGAGAACGGCGACCCGTTTTGAGAGCGAAGTCACCATATGTGTTTGTTTTAAAAGCGGTGTATTGAATAAGTAGACATGATCCTTCGTTACCATCCCAAGATTTCCGAAATGAACGGATTTGAACGTATCGACGGATGACGTATGCGTTTTTGTGACGTTGAATGCCGAATGAATTTCCCCATTGAAGACGACGAGGACACCTTTTCCGCGCGCAGCTTCACTGACAGCGACACGAAGTGCCGTAATCAGATTAAACTCACCATCGGATCCGACCTCATTAGAAGAACGCATGGCTCCTGTCAAAACAATTGGAACGGGTGCACCAAGCGTCAAATGCAAAAAATAAGCCGTCTCTTCCAGTGTGTCCGTTCCGTGGGTGATGACGACGCCATCGTAATGTTCCTTTGTTAGCTCACTCTCGATGAAATGGGCTAGACGCAACATGATGTCAGGTGTCATATGAGGAGAAGGCAAATTGGCAAAGTGACGCGTCGTGATGTTGGCGATATCTGTTGCTCGCGGGAGTGAAGCGTCGAGTGGATTGATATCATTTGGTAAGACATGACCAGAATGATCCTGTGCCATGGCAATCGTTCCACCCGTATGAATGAGTAATAATGATTTCATGCTAAAGGGTCCTTGTCTACAGACAGAAGACCTTCACCTACTTTCTATAGCGGATTCAATTCGTTCTCCCATATTGTAACCTTTTTCCCTCCTGAAACAACGAGGACGTTTTCTTTTTTCCAAGAAACCTTTATTCTTATAAATGAGGAAGAAAGGGGGAGAGGAAGCGTGGTTCAAATCGTTTTCTCCGGAGTTGCCCCAGGCATCGCACTCCTAACTTATTTTTATCTACGTCACGAACATGAATCGGAGCCAGTCGGCTATATTCTTCGAAGTTTCATTTTCGGTATTTTACTTGTCTTTCCCTTGATGTTCATCGACTATATCGTCCAGACAGAGTTTGGTGGGCGTGAAGAGGTACAGTTGATTCGAACAGCTATCACGGAAGAATTCGCCAAATGGTTTGTCGTCTTTTATACGGTCTATATCCATCAACGGTTTAATGATTATTACGACGGGATCATCTACGCGGTAGCCTGTTCACTTGGGTTCGCAACGCTTGAGAATATTTTATATCTGATGGTGAATGGAACAGTCGAACATATGCTGTTCCGTGCACTCTTACCAGTATCTGGTCATGCTTTGTTTGCGGTCATCATGGGATTCTTCATGGGCATGGCGAAATTCTCGCCTCATCCTTATCGCTGGTTGTCCCTCTCGATTGCGCTTCCGGTATTTGCGCATATCTTATTTAATTTGTTAATATTGGAAAATGGTGGTATATCTTTTTTGCCAATCGTCTTCATGGTCATCCTATGGACGATTGGATTATTTCAAGTACGAGGTGCCAATCGTTTAAATCGGCGATTCAAACGAAAAAAACAACATTCAGATGGCATCGAATAGAGAGTAGGAGCGAAGTAGTATGATGGAAATTGGGGATTTGGTAATGCTTTCGAATAGTGAGGATCGACAAGGTCGCTCAAAGGTGACGGCCGTGACGAATCGATTGATTTGGATTGAAGCACCGAGTGAGGTCGCGACACTGAAGACATTCATCTTGTCAGAGCAAGAAGAAGTGTCCTTTTATTTCTTTAAGGAGAAGGGCAAATTATTTGGATTTGATACGGTCGTCGTTGAACGACAAAATGATCCACTTCGCGGTCAACGATATGCTTTGAAACGACCGAAGGATGATCAAATCGAACGCATCCAACGACGTCAGTTCGTCCGAGTACCGCAAATACTCGATGTCGCTGTACACCCTCATAAAACACATTTCGAGCCGTTTACGACTGTGACGCTCGATCTATCGGCTGGAGGGATGATGATCTTGTCGGATCAATTACCGGTTCAAAAAGAGGAAGAGGTGGAAATGACATTCATTTTGCCTACTGGTGAGGGTGTATCAAGTACACTAGACGTCGTCGCTGAACTCGTCCGAATTGATCGGCGCGAAGAACGATACGAATTAGCTTTCCAATTTACGATGATTCCCGACCGAAGTCGTGAGCTTGTATTGCGTCACTGTTATCAAATGCAAATGAAAAGTTCAAGAAGGGGCATGAATCCATTCACCTGACCGCATTTTTTTGCTATGATAACGTTCGGAAGAATGAATCCCTATTAATCATAGGGAAGATGGAAGGACAGGATGGATGATGAAAAAGATTCAAATTGCTTTAGATGGACCAGCGGGTGCTGGGAAAAGTACGATCGCAAAACAATTGGCAGCGCGCCTTGACTATGTATACATCGATACAGGAGCCATGTACCGAGCTGTGACGCTGGCAGCACTTGAACAATCGCTTGACCTCAACGATGGTGAAGTGCTCGGAGAATTAATGAAATCGCTTGATATTCGTTTAACACCAGGTGAAAACGGGCAACGTGTCTTTATTGGTGATCGCGAAGTGACGGATGCGATTCGTTCCATCGAAATCACGAATAATGTCTCGTTCGTCGCTCGTCAAAAAGAAGTCCGGGCTGCACTCGTCACGGCACAGCGGAAATTAGCTGAACGCGGTGGGATCGTCATGGATGGGCGTGATATCGGCACAGTCGTATTGCCGGATGCAGAATTAAAAGTCTTTTTGACGGCAACTGTGGAAGAACGTGCTGCTCGAAGACACCGCGAAAACATCGCGCGTGGGATGGACAGTGACATCACGGTTCTTCAAGAAGAGATCGCACTACGCGATAAGCGCGACAGTGAGCGTGAAGTCTCGCCATTGCGTCAAGCTGACGATGCGCTATATCTCGATACGACAGAGATGACGATCGATGAAGTCGTTGTCCGCTTGATGGAACTAGCAGAGGGTGTCCTAAAATGAAACGTCAAGATACCGTTTACCGGATTGCGCGGTTTGTCGTCTGGGTCATTGCGAAAACTGTCTTCCGATTGAAAGTGACAGGGCAAGAAAATATTCCGAAAGACGGTTCCTTACTCGTCTGTGCCAATCACAGCTCGAACTGGGACCCGGTTTTCCTCGTCAGCGCGATTCCGCCAAAACGTGCGGTTCGTTACATGGCAAAAGAAGAACTGTTCAAAGTTCCTGCCTTGAAACAATTAATGATTGCAGCAGGAACATATCCTGTCGGTCGCGGTCAAGGAGATCGTCAAGCTTTAAAACGGACGATTGAACTATTGAATTCAGATGAGACGGTCGGTATTTTCCCAGAAGGAACACGTTCCGAACCAGGTGAATTTACAGCAGCACAACCAGGAGTTGGGTTCTTTGCGTTACGATCGAATGCTCAGATTTTACCGATTGCCATCATCGGATCTTATCGTCCGTTCAAACGGATGCACGTCGCGGTCGGAAAACCGGTTGATATTTCGGATTTACGTGACCAGCGGGGGGCAGCGAAAGCGATTTCTGACCGAATCATGGACGAAATCAAATCCGTCTACTTCAATCACGCTTAATACCTTGACAAATAGTCAGAATTGTAAGAAGTTAGAAGCAGGATAAACGCATTGACATGTGTCAGGCGTTTCTTGTACTCATCGTGAGGAGGTTGTTTTGGAATGGTCGAAGAAATGAAAGATATGCCTGATTTTGAAATTCATCGGGACCAGGTAGTTACCGGAATGGTCGTGAAAATTGAAGACAAGCAAGCACTCATTGATATCGGATATAAAACAGAAGCCATCTTACCGATCAGCGAAGTATCGAGTCTTCATCTCGATGATATTCGTGGCGTGCTGAACGTCGGAGATGAACTACAAGTGAAGGTCAAGAAAATCACGGATGAAGAGGTCGTCGTCTCGAAACGAGAAATCGACGCGCTCAAAGCGTGGGAGCAAGTAGAAGAAAAGTATAAATCAGGTGAGATCTTTGAAGTTGTCGTCAAGGACATCGTCAAAGGTGGACTCGTCGTTGATATCGGTGTCCGCGGATTCATTCCGGCGTCACTCGTCGAACGGCATTATGTCGAAGATTTCTCGGATTATATCGGTCGTTCGATCGAAGTCAAGGTCGTTGAACTCGATCAAGAGAAGAACCGTGTCATTCTCTCGCACAAAGCTGTCGTTGAAGGCGAATTGAACGCGAAGAAAAAAGAGACACTCGAAAATTTAGAAGTAGGTCAAATCCTCGAAGGTACAGTCCAACGTTTAACGGACTTTGGTGCTTTCGTTGATATCGGTGGCGTCGACGGTCTCGTTCATATCTCGGAGATGGCACACCACCGTGTCGAACGTCCTTCGGATATCGTCACGGAAGGTCAAAAAGTCGAAGTCAAAGTACTTGGTGTCGACCGTGATACGGAAAAAGTCAAGTTATCGATCAAGGAAACACAACCTGGTCCATGGCAACAGATGGAAGGGAAGATCGAAGCTGGCGATATCGTCAAAGGGCGTGTGCGTCGTCTCGTCCAGTTCGGGGCCTTCATCGAACTTGCGCCGCAAGTAGAAGGACTTTTGCACATTTCGCAAATCGCGAACCGTCATATCGGTTCACCTTCGGAAGTACTCGAAGAAGGACAGGAAATCGAGGCGAAAGTACTAGAAGTGCGTCTTGACGAGCATAAGATTTCGCTATCAACACGTGTTCTTGAAGAGGAAGAATCATCCGCTGACGATTACTCGGATTATACGAATCAATCAGAAGGATTCTCGGTCGCTGACTTGACTGAGGACGATTCTGATCAGAAAGAATAAGCAATGACACAAAGCGGACACAAGCGTGTCCGCTTTTTATATGCGGTTTGTTATGGTATATGACAGTTTGATTTGATACAATAGAACGGCTATGAAGCGAGAGAAGAGAAAGAAGGTGTTGGGATGGCAATTCCAGTCGTGGCGATCGTAGGTCGCCCAAATATCGGAAAGTCGACGATTTTTAACCGGGTGATTGGAGATCGGGTTTCAATCGTAGAAGACAAGCCAGGCGTTACCCGCGACCGTATTTACGGAACTGGAGAATGGCTGAATCGTCATTTTCATTTGATTGATACAGGTGGAATCGAAGTCGGGGATGAGCCCCTACTTCAAATGATGCGTCATCAGGCGGAGCTCGCCATTGATGAAGCGGATGTCATCATTTTCATGGTGAACGGACGCGAAGGAATCACAGCAGCGGATGAGGAAGTCGCGAACATGTTGTTCCGTTCGAACAAACCAGTCGTCGTAGCTGTCAACAAAGTCGATAACTTTGAAATGCGTGATTTAATGTATGAATTTTACTCCCTTGGATTCGGAGACTTGTTCCCGATTTCTGGTACGCATGGTCTTGGTCTAGGTGACTTACTCGACCGTGTCCTTGAACTGGCACCAGATAAAGAAGAATTAGAATATGACGAAAGCACGATCAAGTTTGCCTTGATTGGTCGTCCGAACGTCGGGAAATCAAGTATGACGAACTCGATTCTCGGTGAAGAACGCGTCATCGTCTCAAACATCGCCGGTACGACACGCGATGCAATCGATACACCGTTTACGCGAGATGAGCAAGAATACGTCATCATCGATACGGCAGGGATGCGAAAACGCGGGAAAGTCTATGAATCAACAGAACGTTTCAGCGTCATGCGTGCTCAAAAAGCAATCGAACGGGCAGACGTCGTCTGTGTCGTGCTTGATGGCGAAGAAGGCATCATCGAGCAAGATAAAAAAGTGGCGGGATATGCGCACGAAGCAGGTCGCGCGGTCATCATTGTCGTCAATAAATGGGATGCTGTCGAAAAAGATGATAAGACGATGAAAAAGATGCAAGAAGAGATTCGGGAAGAATTCCGTTTCCTTGACTACGCACCAATCGTCTTCGTCTCAGCGAAAACAAAACGTCGTTTGCAGACGTTGTTACCAGTCATTCAACAAGCAGCGCACAGTCATGCGCAACGGATTCAGACAAGTGTCTTGAACGATGTCATCGTTGACGCTGTTGCGATGAACCCGGCGCCGACGGATAAAGGGGTTCGTCTTCGGATCAACTATGCGACTCAAGTCGCGTCACGTCCGCCAACGTTCGTCTTGTTCGTCAATGATCCAGAATTGCTGCACTTCTCTTATAAACGATATCTTGAGAATCGGATTCGGGAAGCATTTGATTTTACAGGTACACCAATCCGGATTTTAGCTCGTCAAAAACAATAATGAGGTGAGTCAGTATGACCAAAATCGCTGTCATCGGAGCGGGAAGCTGGGGAACAGCGCTCTCGCTCGTTCTAGCCGATAATGATCAGGAAGTCATGCTTTACGGTCGTGAACAAACAAACGTCGACCGCATCAATGAACATCATGAAAATGCGCAATTTTTGCCGGGGGTTATGTTACCACAATCATTGAAGGCGACGACGGATCTTAAAGTGGCGGTTGAAGGTGCAACACATATCTTGATTGTCACACCGTCCTCTGCGATTCGTTCGGTTTCCCGACAATTGAATGACTTGTTGACGGAACCAGTCGTTCTGATTCATGCATCAAAAGGAATTGAGCCAAAGACCCATCTTCGGTTGTCAGAATTAATCGAAGAAGAGGTCGATCCTGCGAAACGCAAGGCGGTTTGTGTCTTGACGGGTCCTTCGCATGCCGAAGAGGTCGCGTTACGTAAACCAACGACAGTGACCATTGCATCGGATGATTTAGAAGAGGCTGGTCGTGTACAGGAGCTGTTTACGAATGAAAACTTCCGCGTCTATCTAAATGCGGATATCATTGGAGCTGAACTTGGTGGGGCGCTCAAAAATATCATTGCGCTTGCCGCAGGTATGACGGATGGTCTCGGTTACGGGGACAATGCCAAAGCAGCATTGATTACGCGTGGAATGGTTGAAATCGCCCGTCTCGGTACGATGCTTGGAGCTAACCCAATGACGTTCACTGGATTGACGGGAATGGGTGACTTGATTGTTACTTGTACATCGGTTCATAGTCGAAATTGGCGTGCGGGGAATGCCATCGGTCGCGGTGAAAAGTTAGAGACGGTGCTAGAAAACATGGGAATGGTCGTCGAAGGTGTTCGTGCAACCCAAGCGGCATATGATTTGGCGGAGACGAAACAGTGTGAACTCCCAATCACTTCTGCCCTCTACCATGTTCTCTTTGACGGTCATACACCGGAAGAAGAAGTCAAAAAGTTGATGCAACGACCACAGAAAAATGAGATCGAGCATCTCTTCACGACGAAAGATTAACGGAGTGGGGTGGAAACCTTGAGTCCAGGATTAATAAAAATGTGGATCTCGTTCGCTGGCATTGGACTCTTTGCGATCAGTGTCTTGCTGGTCACAGTCAGTCGGACGAAGTTGAAAGGGATATGGCAGGTTCTCGTATCGACTTTGGCATTCGTATGTTTCATCGTTGCGTCGATCATCATGGTGTTCATCGTCATGGCGGGGCCAAGCGCATGAAGAAGTGGTTCGTCATCCTCATGCTCATTCCGGTGACGTTGTTATCGGGTTGTCTGTTTCCAGACAGTCAGAAACCGTCGAACCGCGTACCGTATCCGCAACAGTTACGTACCGTACAGGATGCTGTCGATGCGTATCAAAAAGACACGGGTGTTTTGCCAATCAAGACGATGGAAGCAGATACTCCGCTCATGGAGCGTTATCAAATCGAATTAGGGCGGCTCATTCCGCGTTATATGAGTGATCCACCATCAAACAGTTTTGAAGGTGGCGGAACATTCATCTACTTGTTAGTTGATGTCGATACGAAACCGACTGTTAAGTTGATGGACTTACTTGTTGCAGAAGAGTTACAGAAGCTCCAAGTCCGGATTGATGCGTATCGGAAGAAGAACGAAAAGTATCCGTTTAAAGGATCGTTCGGAAAAAACCAGTTTACGCTTGACTATAAAAAACTATTCATCAAAAAAGAACCGACCGTCCCAAGTCCGTATTCAGATGAAAAGTTGTCGATCTATGTCGATGGTCAAGGACGCCTCTTCATCAACTATTTACCTGAGTTGAAGAAAGCTGTTCAAACTGCGAAGAAAAAGCCGAAAGTCGGTCAGGATATTCGGTATTTGCTCTATGAAGATCAACCTTTTGTTCCTGCCTATTCTCAAAGCTACACGATAAACGAAAAAGGCGAACCTGTGTTTTCAGAGGAATCGAGCGAAGAATCTGAAAATTGAACGTTATTTACACGAAAATGTTGTAATAGCAACGTTTATGGGGTATGATTACCCTCGAAGAAGTGATTGGGAGGGGGTGAAAGTAATGAACAAAACTGAACTCATTCAAGCAGTTGTCGAAAAATCAGGTCTTACAAAAAAAGACGTGACGAAAGTTGTTGAATCAACATTCGAATCGATCACTGAGACACTTCAGTCTGGAGAGAAAGTCCAATTGATTGGATTTGGTAACTTCGAAGTCCGTGAGCGTGCAGCCCGTAAAGGTCGCAACCCACGTACAAAAGAAGATATCGAGATTCCAGCAAGCAAAGTACCTGCCTTCAAACCAGGTAAAGCATTGAAAGATGCTGTGAAGTAATCCGGCTACATAGTCGCCCGAGATTTTCTCGGGCGGCTTTTTTGTGGACATTCAGAAGCGTGAAAGCCCGCCGATTATGGTATATTAAAAAAGAAGAACGTCCATCAACGAGATGGCACTGGAGATCGGGGGGTAAAAGCATGGAACAACATGAGCTGCGCGTGGATGAAATCATCACTGCACTCACCACTAAACAAACGACACGATTGGCTCGACATGTGGATTTCCCTTCCATCGATCGTGAACAGATCAGTTGGTTGATTGATGTCGCTCAACATGACACGCTGGATACGGAAGCACTCGTCAAAGCGATACATTTCGCACAAGTAGCGCTACGTCTGCATGAGCGTGTCAATGAAACGCTACGCGGTTCGAAGGAGCGACAGTTGCTTGTATTAGCGGGGGATTTATTCTCGAGCTACTTTTTCGAACAGCTAGCTGGGTTACCAAAAGAGGTTCTCGTTTCACTCGGACGGACAATTCAACGGGTCAACGAGGCAAAGTGTGCCCTTCACGAAATGAATTATGCATCGACGGAAGAACGGGTTCTCTTATGGTTGACAGCAGAGTTCGGATTAATGCAAGGACTCGCGGCAATCACGAAACGAGAATGGCTGACACGACAGGGGCGACAGATCATTCAACAACAGGCAGAACAATTGGATCTGGTCGCACAGAAATTACTGTTATCGCATCTCGAGCAGATGGCGGTAGCATAAGATCTTGGAAAGGGTGAGCGGTGTGCAGGCAAAAGATAAAGAAAAAAAAGTATATGAAGTGTTTCAATCGATATCAACGAACTATGATCAAATGAATTCAGTCATCAGCTTCCGACTGCATAAACTATGGAGACGCGAGACGATGCGCCGGATGCAAGTCTTCCCAGGCGCTAAATGTCTCGATCTTTGCTGTGGGACAGCGGACTGGACGATTCAACTGGCGAAAGCAGCCGGTCCGACAGGGGTCATCAAAGGACTTGATTTTTCAGAAAACATGCTGAGAGTCGGCGTCGAGAAGGTAGAAGCGCTCGATATGAAAAACATCGAATTGATTCACGGAAATGCGATGGATCTACCGTTCGGTGATAACTCGTTCGATTATGTGACGATTGGTTTTGGTCTACGCAACGTACCGGATTATCTACAAGTCATCAAAGAGATGCATCGTGTCTTAAAACCAGGTGGAACGGTCGTCTGTCTCGAGACGAGTCAACCGACTGCGCCACTTTTCCGCGAAGCATATTCATTGTACTTCGGGAAAATCATGCCTCAGGTCGGGCGATTGCTTGCGAAATCATACGATCAATACAACTGGCTACAAGAATCGACGGAAGTGTTCCTCGACCGCGTCGAACTGAAACAACTCTTCGAACAGGCAGGCTTCATGCAAGTGGAAGTCAAAGCATTCGCGGGTGGGGCTGCTGCGATGCACCTTGGGAAGAAGTGGTGAGATGTCACTGCATTCCATATACCGTGATGTCACGAAGGAAGTTAATTTAGTCGATCGTTTTCTGATCAGTCATATCGCTTCTGAGGAACCAACGATCGATGCGGCTGGAAAGCAACTGTTGAAGGCTGGTGGAAAACGGATTCGACCGGCATTCGTATTGTTAGCGTCTAAATTCGGTGAGGCAGATCGGGATGAGCTGATTCGTGTGGCGGCAAGTCTTGAACTTGTCCATATGGCGTCACTTGTTCATGACGATGTCATTGATGATGCGGAACTACGACGAGGAAAACCGACCGTCATGCAATATTTCGATGAAGAAGTAGCATTGTATTCCGGGAATTATTTGTTTGGAGAGGCGATTCGGTTGATCGGTGAAGTCGGAAAGCCGGAACTTGTCCAAGTGATGGTCCATACGATGCGTGAAATTTGTGAAGGTGAGATTGAACAAATCTACGACCAATATGATTGGGAACAGTCGATTAAGCGCTACATCAAACGGATTGAACGAAAAACCGCCATTCTCATCGAAGCGAGTTGCCACCTGGGTGCAATTGTTGCGAACTGTTCTGCAGCCGATACGAAAGCGTTACGGTTGTTTGGACGAGATATCGGACTCGCTTTTCAAATTGCTGACGATTTACTTGATTTCACCGCGAATCGCACAGAACTTGGTAAGCCAGTAGCAGAGGATTTGCGTCATGGACACAAAACGTTACCTGTCTTTTATGGTGCAGAAGATGCTGTCTTTTATGAACGTCTTTCAAAAATTGAGAGTATGCCAACACATGAAGAAGTCGCACCCTTATTATCGTTTCTTCAAACTTCAGGAGCTCTTGAACGAACGCAACAAACAGTCGATCATTATATCCACCGTGCCATCAAACGTCTTGAACCCTTACCTAAATCCTCAGCTAAGCGTTCACTTGAAGAAGTCGCACGCTACGTTGGAAAACGAAAAGGATGAAGATTGTCAAAAATTTCTTGCTGTTCTTCTCAAAAGCCAGTAAACTGACTATGTAAGCGCTTTTCTAAAAGCATTTCATAGGGGGAACTAGAGATGGAACAGACATTTTTGATGGTCAAACCGGATGGCGTAGAACGTGGATTGATTGGGGAAATCATTGGACGGATCGAACGCAAAGGATTCATCATTCGTGAAATGAAAATGATGAACGTCACAGAAGAGCTCGCAAAAGCACATTACGAAGAGCATGCGGAAAAACCGTTCTTTGGAGAGTTGGTCACTTTCCTCACATCGGGTCCTGTCGTTGCACTTCGTGTCGAGGGTGCAGACGTCGTCGCTGTTTCTCGTTTGATGATCGGGAAAACAAAACCACTTGAAGCAGCACCTGGAACGATTCGTGGTGATTTCGCGAACACGATGAGTGAAAACGTCATCCATGGTTCAGATAGTGTCGAGAGTGCGGAGCGTGAGCTTTCCCTCTGGTTTCAAGGACAGCCAGTCAACGCGTAATAAATGAATGGAAAGACAACGGGGAGGGGATTCGATTTGATCGAATCCCTTTTGTCGTGTTCTTGTAAAACGGAATGACCCAATTGTCTAATTGCTTTTTGGAATGCCTATAGCTTTATGCTACTATAGAAAATAAGTTGAACCGGTCATGGAGATGACCATTCGATATCGAGAGTGAGTGAGGTGTGCCAATTGCAAGATTATGAACTTTTTATTCAACGATTCAAGACCAAATCAGGGATTGATCTCGGTCAGTATAAAGAAGCACAGATGAAACGGCGATTGACGGCGTTACGTGATAAAAAAGGATACAGTACATTTGCTTCTTATATGCAGGCAATGGATAAGGACACATCGTTATACGACGAATTTTTAGATCGGATGACGATCAATGTCAGTGAATTTTTCCGTAATCCGATTCGTTGGCAACAATTGGAACAAGATATCTTACCGATCCTAGAGTCGCGAGCACATGGACGAATCCGGACGTGGAGCGCAGCTTGTTCGACCGGAGAAGAACCGTACTCCCTCGCGATGATTTTAAGTGAACGGCTCGATCCGTCCGCCTTTACGATTCAAGCAACAGATTTGGATGAACTCGTCCTTGAAAAAGCCAAGCTTGGTCGATACGGAGCTTCTGCATTGAATGAAGTCGTCGAAGCGCGTAAAAAGCAATACTTCATCGAGCAAGAGCAAACGTTCGAAGTCGTTCCGGAAATCAAACGACTCGTTCGTTTCAGTAAACATAATCTGTTAGGAGACCGGTACGATACGGGGTTTGATTTAATCATCTGCCGCAACGTACTAATTTATTTTACAGAAGAAGCAAAAGCACACGTCTATCGTTCGTTCGTCGAGGCCTTAAAGCCAGGCGGAATCCTATTCGTTGGTGGAACGGAACAAATTTTCCAACCCGAACGGTTTGGATTAAAGATGAAACAGAGCTTCTTTTACGAAAAAATCGGTTGAACAGGAAGGGATGAAGCGAATGCGTTACATGACAGCAGGAGAATCACACGGAAAAGGGTTGACCGTCATCATCGATGGGATGCCGGCAGGACTCACGATTGATTTTGAAGCCATCCAGCGTGAAATGACACGTCGCCAAGGGGGATACGGACGCGGACGACGGATGCAAATCGAACAAGATCAAATCGATGCACGTGGCGGGATTCGTCACGGGTACACGACGGGATCACCGATCAGTTTGTTCATCGAGAATAAGGATCATACGCACTGGACACAAGTCATGCAAGCAGAACCGCTCGAAGAACAGTTGGAGCGCCCGCGAACGTTGACGCGTCCACGTCCCGGACATGCGGATCTCGTTGGTGGATTGAAGTACGGTCATCGCGACTTACGCGATGTGCTAGAACGTTCTTCCGCTCGTGAGACAGCAGCACGTGTAGCGGTCGGTGCCTTCGCTAAACAATTACTGAATGAACTCGGAATTGAAGTGTTCTCGCACGTACGGTCGATTGGTGGAATCGATGCACCGTGGAAGGATCCCGTCGAACATCAGGAAACGATTGATGCTTCACCCGTTCGTTGTGCAGATGAGATGGCTGGACAACGGATGATGGAGGAAATCGATGCGGCTAAAAAAGAAGGGGATACACTCGGCGGTGAAATCGAAGTCGTCGTGACGGGCATGATGCCTGGCGTCGGGTCCTTCACCCAAAACGATCTAAAGCTCGACAGCCGGATTGCACAAGCTGTCATCAGTGTCAACGCGATGAAATCAGTCGGTTTTGGTGACGGGTATGAACTTGGTCGTCGCAAGGGAAGTACCGTCCAAGATGAAATCGTTCATGATGCATCCGGATATCATCGGCGGACGAATCATCTAGGTGGAATCGAAGGTGGGATGTCGACAGGCATGCCGATTCGCGTCCAAATCGCGATGAAGCCGATTCCGACACTCTATCGTCCACTGCAATCAGTCGATATCGAGACGAAGGAAGCATTCACGGCTCAAATCGAGCGAAGTGATGCCTGTGCCGTTCCAGCCGCATCGGTTGTCCTAGAAGCCGTCGTCGCGTTTGAGATTGCGGTTGCTATCCTTGAAATGTTCGGGACATCGACACTCGATCGTCTTCAGGCTGCCGTCGCTGCTTATAAAGAGGAGGTTCGGACGTTTTGATCGAATTTGATATCCGGTTGAAAACGTCATATCCCGTATTTGTCGGAAATGGGGCATTAGCCCGGTTATCGCATCTTTCAGCGCTAAACAAGGCGGACCGCATCTGGGTCATCACGGATGAAACGGTACATCATTTGCAAATGAATCGATTGCAGGCTGCGTTAGCGGATGTATCACCATCGATCGATGTTCACATCAGCACCGTTGCGCCTGGGGAGAACAGTAAGTCGCTTGCCGTATACGGCGCTCTACTTGAAGAAGGAATTCGGTATGGGATGACACGCCGTAGCCTTATCCTTGCGTTCGGTGGTGGTATGATTGGGGATTTAGCGGGATTCGTCGCGGCAACCTTTTTGCGCGGCATCCCGTTCATTCAAATTCCGACGACACTGTTAGCGCATGATTCAAGTGTTGGTGGAAAGGTTGGTCTCAACCTCTCCCTTGGTAAAAACTTAGTCGGTGCATTTTATCAGCCGAGTGGTGTCGTGTATGATTTAACGCTCCTTCAGACATTACCAGACCGGGAATGGAGAAGTGGCTTCTTTGAGTTAGTCAAGCATGGGTTCCTTTCGCGACCATCATTTGCGGATTCGTTACTCAATGTTTCGCTGGATACTGTTAAAGGACTCGATTTAGAAGACTGGCTCGCACGAGGGATTAATGTGAAACGGGATATCGTCGAACAAGATGAGACGGAGCAAGGGATGCGTGCCTTCTTGAATTATGGACATACATTCGGTCATGCCGTTGAATATGCGAGTCTGGGTCTGTCGCATGGCGAGGCCGTAGGGATCGGACTCGTCTTCGTCAAGTTCTTGGAAGGAAATGACGGACAGGCGAAGCAGCTCGGGCAATTGCTCCACCGTCTCGGAACGGAATTGCCAGATCGACAATCGTTTGAGACCTATCTCGAACTGATGCGTCGCGACAAGAAGAACCACCAAGCAACGATTCGATTCGTCCTTGAAAAAGAAGGACGCTTCATTTTAGAAGCGATGAGCGAAGAACGATTGCGCCAAGCATTCAATCAAACAGTGAGGTGTTTAGAATGGGCTTAAGAGGAACTGTACAAGTACCAGGCGATAAATCAATGACGCACCGTGCTTTCCTGTTCGGTGGAATTGCCGAGGGAACAACACGTGTCAGAAATGCGCTTGAAGGAGCTGATTGTCTCGCTTCACTAGAAGCGATGCAGGCGCTTGGTGCGCAGATCGATCGAACACCAGAGGAAATTCGGATCACCGGAACGGATACGTTCCAAGAAGCGACGATCGATTGCGGAAACTCGGGGACGACGATTCGTCTCTTGAGCGGTATCCTAGCAGGCGGTCAAGCGGCTTATGCGCTCGATGGCGATGCTTCCTTGCGAAGACGTCCGATGAAACGGATCACGGAACCGCTTGCCTTATTTGGAGCGAACATCACAGGTGAGACGGCACCACTTCATATCACAGGAACGCCGCTTGTCGGAACGACGTATACATTGCCAGTTGCAAGTGCGCAAGTGAAAAGTGCCATGTTGCTCGCAGGTCTGCATGCGACGGGTGAGACGACTGTCATTGAGCCGGTCCTGTCACGCGATCATACAGAACGGATGCTGCCACAGTTCGGCGTTGACGTAACAATCGATGAACGCGAGGATGGTCGGCACATTCGTGTACAGGGTCCTGTACGCTTACACGCGACGTCACTGGACATTCCAGGGGATCCATCGTCAGCAGCGTTTTGGTGGACGGCAGCAGCAATCGGTCAGGATAGTCGCATCACGACGACCCACGTCTTGATGAATCCGACACGGATCGGTTTTTTACAGACGTTACGACAGATGGGTGCAAGTGTCGAAATCAATCATCGCTCAGAAGACGGTGGAGAGGAGACGGCAGATGTGACCGTCGAGACGACATCGTTACAAGCAATCACCGTCGAAGGGGATCAGATTCCATCCTTGATTGATGAGATCCCGTTACTCGCTTTACTTGCGACGCAAGCGGAAGGACGAACGATCATTCGCGATGCGGAAGAGCTTCGTGTCAAGGAAACGGACCGGATCGAGACGGTCGTGACGGCATTACAGCGTCTTGGGGCGAACATCGAGGCGACGGATGACGGCATGATCATCGAAGGACCGACATCTTTGCAAGCAGCGGAAGTCGACAGTGCAGGTGATCACCGGCTCGCGATGATGTTAACGATCGCAGCGACGATCAATCCGGAAATTATGGTTCATGGACGCGAAGTAGTTGAAGTCAGCTATCCAACGTTCTATGATGATTTAAAGAAACTTCAATCCGACCAATCTGAGTAAGCAATAGGCGGATGACAGAAAGTGGGGCGTTTGCCTTGAATGAACAACTATTGAATGGCATCATCGAAGAATTAGAACATGGTCACACCTCAGAAGCGTTAGCAGCATTAGAAAAACTCGAAAAGACAGGGACGGATGAGGACCGCCTCGCCGTTGCCGATCTCTATATCGAACTCGGATTGTCTGACCGGGCGGTCGATCTCTTGGCACCACTTTACGTTGAATATGCGGGTAACGCGGGAGTTGCCTTGTTACTTGCAGAATGTTATATCGATTTGGATCGCGAAGAAGAAGCGATCTCGGTCCTCGAGCAGGTTGATACGTCGGACATGGAATATGGTCCCCGGTCTCTTGTTTTACTTGCGGACCTTTATCAGTCGCAAGGTCTTGACGAAGTAGCGTTAGCGAAGCTGAAGGAAGCACGTAATCTTGCGCCGGACGAACCGTTACTTGCATACGGTTTGGCTGAGCTCTACATGACGCTCGGCGCGTTTGATCAGGCGGTACCGTTATTCGCTGAAATTGCGGAGCGTCCAGAGTTACGTGCTGAATTGCCTCTCGATGCCCTTTATGCGGAATCGCTCGCGATGACAGGACAATTTGAAGATGCGATTCCACTGTACGAACGTGCTGTCGCAGAACGCTCCGACCTGCATACGCTGTTTGGTCTTGCGATGACGGCTCACCGTGTTGGTCAACATCAAAAAGCGGTCGAGACATTCCAGCAATTGATTGCACAGGATCCAGACTATACGTCGGCGTACGTACCATATGCGGAAAGCCAAGCCGAACTTGGTTTGACGAAAGAAGCGCTGAACGTCATCAAACAAGGAATGGAGCGCGACGATTATAATGATGAGTTGCGGACGATGGAAGCCTTGTTCCTTCTAAAACTCGGTGATCGCGCAGGAAGCGTCCAAGCGTTGCGTGAAGCACTTGCCTTGAATCCGGAATCAATCGTCGCAGCGGAACGTTTGCTTTCGTTACTAGCTGAAGACGAGGACCACGAAGCGATGATCGAGACGATCTCTGCCATCGAAGAACACGTCACGGCTCCGATTCTGACATGGTACCGGGCACGCGCTTTGTATGCCTTAGAGGAATACACACAAGCGATGGAGAATTATGCGATAGTCGAAGGTGCATTCACGGAAGATGCGCTCTTCTTGAAAGAGTATGGATTTGCACTCGTCGAGGAAGGACGGCGTGAAGAGGGGCAACGTCTCCTCCGTCGCGCTGCCCAGTTGACACCAGAAGATAACGAACTCGTCGACTATGTTGAACGAATGGATGGATGACTTCACGGGAGAAGGGAGTAGGATTGAGATGATAGAGAGAAAGCAGCGATTCTTACGCCGCATCTTGACCTATTACACGTTAAAGCGACGGGAAGCGAAATGGATCATCGATTATTGGCTGCGTAATGAGGCAAAACTCGAGCAAGTACACTTCGTCCCAAATGCGACCTTCGCACCGAAGGCAATCATCATGACGACATACGGATTCGATGCAGAACCGTTTCTCTTCAAAAAAGGGGATGTCACGACGTTAGATCCAGAAAAAGCGTATCATGACATCCGCCTGACCTCGGAAGATATCTATATCGAGTTGAACTTCCAAGGTATGATGATGGATGACGAGTATTTGTCTTTACTAGAAGAAAATCCGTTTCGCCCAGAAGTTGCTGTTGAACCGCGTTTAGCGGATGAAGCGACACATTTCATCGCGGTCACGGTCAATCGGCAGGAAGAAGAACGGTTAGTCCGCTTGATTGATGAAGCGCTAGATGCACGCGATCAACATCGGTTCCACTCCCTTTCCGAACAGTTACGGCTCGTTCGAAGTCAACTTCCTTAACAGAAGGACTCTATTGCCCAGTGCAGGCGATAGGGTCCTTTCGTATGTGAAGATTTGTGCAAAATATGAAGAAAAATAGAGTGGAATTTCATAAAACGTTCACATTAAGAGAGTAGGAGGAAATGCGGATATGATACATTAAATGTGACGAATTGTAAGTACCAAGAAAGGGGGAAATGACTTGCGTTTCAAACCATCCGACGTACAGCGGACACGAAGCGAGCAAGCGTACATCGATACGCTGATCGTGCCTTTGCTTCCGGTCGGTTTCGATGAGGCGATGCATGCTTACGCGGAATGCGCAGACATGACATTGACGGTGGCGTCCGAAGTCGAACGCCAGCTATCCGGACGGGCGTTGCTCGTTCCGGCTCTGACCTACATCGATGCACCGTCGATCGAACAGTTGGAAGGATGGCGTCAAGCGGCTGCTTCCGGGCAATTCCGTTTCATCACCTTCATCACCGCTGATTTAAGGTGGAAGGAGACTGCTGCTGAAGAGATTATCTACGTGCCACGTCTAGCTCTTGAGACGATGAGTCGTGACCAACAAGGTCAGATGGTCGGGAATTTTGTTGGACAAGTTCTCGAACAGTTAGGAAACCGTTGGACCGCGCTATGAAGCGGTTGACGCAATGATTTTATTAAGATACTATTACCATGTGAGAAATTTGTGTGAAGTACTGTCGTCTTGGGGCACAGCGTACATCACAAGGGGGGATCGAGATGGCTCAAAACGGGTCTAACGTAACACGTCGTCAGTTCTTGACGTATACATTGACAGGCGTCGGCGGTTTCATGGCGGCGACGATGGTCATGCCGATGGTCAACTTCGCAGTTGATCCAGTCCTGAAGAAATCAGGAGCAGGCGATAAAGTAAAAGTAATGAAGTTGTCGGATATCACGACAGAACCAAAACGGGTCGACTTCAAGAAACAAACGCAAGATGCATGGTATGAGTTCGAAGAAACGTTGTCAGCTTGGGTGTTCAAAGATGATAAGGGAGAAATTCTAGCCCTCTCACCAATTTGTAAACACTTAGGTTGCCAAGTCAGCTTCGGTTCAGATCCGACGCACCCGGAGCAATTCTATTGCCCATGTCACTTCGGTCGGTACACGAAGGATGGCGTCAACGTTCCAGGAACGCCTCCGACGAAACCACTCGATGGTTATGAAATGCAGCAGAAAGATGGTTTCCTCTACCTTGGTAAACCAGTCGAAAGAGGTGCGTAAGCGATGATGCAAAAAATCTATGATTGGATCGATGAGCGCGTTGACATTACGCCGCTCTGGCGAGATATCGCCGACCATGAAGTACCGGAGCACGTCAACCCGGCACATAACTTTTCAGCTTTCGTTTATTGTTTTGGCGGATTGACGTTCTTTACGATCGTCATCCAGATTCTTTCGGGGATGTTCTTGACGATGTATTATGTACCGGACATCATCAACGCACACGCGTCCGTCTACTATCTTCAAAATGAAGTCGCACACGGACAAATCGTTCGTGGTATGCACCACTGGGGTGCGTCGGTCGTTATCGTAATGTTGTTCCTACATACATTACGTGTCTTCTTCACTGGTTCATACAAAAAACCACGTGAATTGAACTGGGTCGTCGGAGTTCTCTTATTCTTCGTCGTCTTAGCTCTCGGTCTGACAGGATACCTATTGCCTTGGGACATGAAAGCGTTGTTCGCGACAAAAGTTACGATTCAGATTGCTGAAAGTATTCCGGTCATCGGTGGTATCGCGAAGACCCTCCTTGCGGGTGGAGAAATCGTCGGCGCAAGTACAATCGCTCGATTCTTTGCGATTCACGTCTTCTTCCTTCCTGCAGCATTGTTCGTCTTGCTCGGGGCCCACTTCATGATGATCCGTAAACAAGGGATCTCTGGACCACTTTAAACCGACTATCATCTAGACAACAAAAAAGGGGGAGAACACGATGCATCGTGGTAAAGGAATGAAATTCGTCACCGATTCACGGGTGTCGATCAACAACCGGATGCCGAACAAGTCGAAAGACTACTCGGAATATCCAGGTCGAACGGAAGCGTTCTGGCCAAACTTCTTACTTCGCGAATGGATGGTTGGAGCGGTCTTCTTGATCGGCTTCATGACACTGACAATCGTAGAAGCAGCACCACTTCAAAACATTGCCGATCCGACGAATACGTCGTACATTCCACTTCCGGACTGGTACTTCCTATTCCTCTATCAGCTCTTGAAATATCAATTCGCTGCAGGTCCATACATCTTGATGGGTACGGTCATCCTTCCAGGTCTTGCGTTCACAGCACTTCTCGTCGCGCCATGGCTCGACCAAGGTCTTGAACGTCGTCCTGCGAAACGTCCGATCGCAGTCAGCATGATGCTCCTCGCAGTCGTCTCGATCGTCTTCTTGACATGGGAATCTGTTCAAACGACTCACTGGGATACAATCCATAAACAAGGTGAGTTGACGATGAACGAAGGACCAAAAATTGATACATCGGCAAAAGGATACGAAATTTATTCGAACCAGTCATGTGTCAACTGTCACGGTAAAAACCTCGAGGGTGGAGCAGCAGCTCCGGCACTCGTTGGTACGAAGAAGACAGAAGAAGAGATTTATGAAATCGCAGATAAAGGTATCGGTTCGATGCCTGCTGGTCAGTACAAAGGATCAGATGCGGATCGTAAAGAACTCGCGAAATTCATCGCTTCATACGGTGAAGGCGGCGAAAACAATAAATAAGCCAAAAGCCGGGGGAGCAATCCTCCGGCTTTTGGCGATGATGAGGTGAAACGATTGCAAGGTATTTTGACATTACTCCGCCATAAAGCAGTACTCTGGATCGTCGGATTGATCAACTTAGCAGGAACGATCTACGGCTACATCTGGTATGAACCGCAACTTGCGACATCGAAGTGGTATTACTATCCGTTCATTCCGGATAGCCCGACCGCCTCTCTCTTCTTTACGATCATCGTCATTCTCTGGATCTTTGGACGACGTTCCCGACTGTTTGAAGCGCTCGCGTTCGTGACATTGATTAAATATGGCGTCTGGGCAGTCGTCATGAATGCGTTGATGTTGAATCAACTCGGAATGGAGAATGCGACCTTAACGGCGATGGCACTGATGTTGATGGTGTCGCACGGAGCGATGGCGTTCCAGGCATTGTTATACAGTCCGCTGATGACGTTTCGCGTCAAGGAGCTCGTCCTCGTCGCCATCTGGGTCATCCACAACGATGTCGTCGATTACGTCCTCGGACAATGGCCGCGCTATCCGGCGCTTGCGGAGCACATTCAGTGGATCGGATACGGCTCCTTCTGGTTGACCGGATTATGTCTTTTGATGGGATATCTGCTTGTCGCACGCGATTCAATTGACAATAAGATCACTTGAACATAAAATAGACCTATAATCAAAAAAAGAAAGGAACGATGTCTCGTGGCAAACTATTTGATCTATCTCGCGATCATCATCATCGTCCCGATTTGGGCTCAGATGCGGGTGCGGAGCACCTATAAAAAATATCAAGATGTTCCGATTCAGAGTGGGGTGACGGGAGCGCAGGTCGCCGACTTCATCATGAAGCAGAACGGGATCACGAACGTCCGTCTCGAGCCGATTGGTGGAACGATGTCCGACCATTATGACCCGACGAACAAAGTCGTTCGTTTGTCGGAAGACGTCTATTACGGTTCGACGGTCTCAGCCGTTTCGATTGCAGCACACGAAATCGGTCACGTCATTCAAGATGCGACGGATTACAATATGATGCGTGTCCGTCACCGGATCGCACCTGTCGCGTCGATTACGTCGAACTTATCGTTCCCACTGTTGTTGATTGGTCTATTTGCCGGTTTCAGTGGTCTTGCGATGCTGGGTGTCGTCTTGATGCTTGGTGCCGTCATCTTCCAACTCGTCACGTTACCAGTTGAGTTTGATGCCTCGAATCGAGCGATGGCGCAGTTGACGGAGCATGGTATCATTGATGCCGAAGAAGAACGTGGTTCACGTCGTGTCTTGAACGCAGCGGCTTGGACGTACGTCGCAGCAACACTCGTTGCCGTCGCCGAGTTTCTTCGTCTTGCACTGCTCGTCTTCAACCCATCAAGTGATGATTAAACAGAAAAACACGGATTGCTCAAGTGAGCGATCCGTGTTTTTTTACGTTTCTTTGATTGGGACCCGGTTTTCGTCGAACGTGAAGCCTTCTCCCGTTACTTCATAAACGTCATGTAAGGTAATGAAAGCATGTTGATCGACACTTTTTACAAGTGTCTTCAAGCGATTGATTTCATTACGAGCGACGACGACGTACAATACTTCGAGATCTCGTCCGGAGTAACCGCCTTTTGCGATCAGACGGGTCGTGCCACGATTCATTGTCGCATGAATGCCGTCTGCAATCTCCGTCCGGTGATCACTGATGATCATCGCTGCTTTACCAGCATAAGTGCCCTCTTGCATCCAATCGATGACACGGGCGCCGACGTAGACGGCAAGTAACGTATACATCGCTTGTTTGTAATCGAGATACGTCAAGGATGCGACGATGACGAAGAAATCAAAGATTAAGAATGTTCGACCGATCGACCAACCGAAGTAGCGTTTCGTCAAACGCGCGATGATATCGACGCCACCTGTCGTACCGCCGTTGTTGAAAATGATACCAAGACCCACGCCGATGAATACACCTGCAAAGAGCGCGGCAAGCACCATATCGTCGCGCAGGTCGATGACAAGAGGTGAATATTTGGCAATCAATCCATACCAGAAGGAAAAACTGAATGTACCGATCAACGTGTAGACGAAGGTCGTTCGACCAAGAATCTTATAACTGACGAAAAAAAGTGGGACATTCAACACTAAGTTCGTGATCGATGGAGACCATCCGAACAGTCCTTTTAAGATTAAGGTAATCCCAGTAAAACCGCCTTCTGCTAACTCGTTTTGAACGTTAAAATGATAAATACCAAAAGCAAAGATGAATGACCCGACCAAAATCCAGAAAATGTTCTGGATCCGAATCGGAAATTGGAATGGAGGTGCCATTTCCGTATGCTCCTTTCAAATCAAGACTCTTTCTCTAGGGTAACGGCACGGTCGGAAAAAGACTAGCTTTTCCTATGAAAATCAGTCGAAAAGTGATCAGTATGGTCATTCCGATCGATATTGCTTAGAATAGAGACGAATAGAAGTCATAAAGAGAGTGTGGTCTTATCATGAAAAAAGCAATTGGGATTCTTTGTTATCCTTCCGTCGGCGGGAGTGGGGTCGTCGCAACGGAACTTGGTATGAAACTAGCAGATCGTGGACATGACGTTCACTTCATTACATCCAGCATGCCGTTTCGGCTGACAGAATATCGTCCAAACATCACGGTACACTTGGTTGAAGTCAACCAGTACTCCGTCTTTAAATATCCACCATACGACATTACGTTGGCGTCAAAAGTCGCAGAAATCATTGATTTATTTGATCTTGATGTCATCCATGCCCATTACGCCGTTCCGCACGCGGTCTGTGCAGATCTCGGACGAAACATGGCAAAGAAAAAAGGTGTCGCCGTCGTGACGACGTTACACGGAACGGACATCACCGTCATCGGGCAAGACTTAGAGATGCAACCGGCAATTCGTTACGGTATCGAACGATCAGACGCGGTCACGGCCGTCTCAGAGAGTCTAGCGCTTGAGACGAATGCGACGCTCAACGCACACTACGACATCGATGTCATTGCGAACTCGATTGATGAGAGTGTCTATTATCCGATGCGGGATGAACGCTTGAAGCGGCATTACGGCATCGAAGCGGACGAAGTCGTCGTCATTCATATCTCGAACTTCCGACCGGTCAAACGAATTGATGATACGCTTGCAGCGTTCGCCATTGCAGCGAAAGATCGGAAGATGCGTCTCTTACTTGTCGGGGATGGTCCAGAGATGGGACAAACGAGACGTCGCGCAAAGGAACTCGGCATTTACGACAAAGTGATCTTTGCTGGTAAACAGGAACACGTCGCGCAGTTGCTCGCCATCAGTGATATTCATGTTCTGTTGTCGGAAAAAGAAGCATTCGGACTCGTCGTCCTTGAGGCGATGGCAATTGGAGTCCCGAGTGTTGTCTCGACAGCAGGTGGCTTACCGGAAGTCATACAAGACGGCGTAACCGGGTATATCGTTCCAACCTACGACGTCAAAGTAGCTGCGGCACGAATCGGTGAACTCGCAGATGATTCGATGTTACGGGAGCGAATGGCAGAAGAGGGCATTCGCGATACGCGTCGTCGTTTTGATTCGAACGAGATCGTCCGCCGTTATGAACAAGTCTATGAACGGGTGTGTGCGCGTCATGAACTTGCTTGAAGGTGCACATCACATCATTAAAACAATCGAGCAAGCGGGCGGTGAAGCCTATATCGTCGGTGGTGCCGTTCGTGATATGTTGCTCGACCGGACACCTGGAGACTATGATTTAGCGAGCTCGATGTTACCGGAACAAATCATCGACTTATTCCCTGTCGTCATTCCGACAGGACTTGAGCATGGAACCGTAACGGTCTTACTCAACCACGTGCCGTACGAGATCACGACGTTCCGCTCGGAAGCAACGTATAGCGATCGCCGGCGACCGGATGCGGTGACGCTTGGTGTCAGTTTGGAAGAGGATTTGACCCGGCGCGACTTTACAATCAACGCGATGGCACTCAGACCGACGGGTCGCGTCGATCTATTCGGAGGAGCGCGTGACATCGAAGAGCGGATCATCCGGACGGTCGGCAAACCGACCGAACGTTTTAATGAAGATGCGCTTCGGATGATGCGGGCGTTCCGCTTCATGAGTCAACTGGACTTCTCGCTTGACGAGGCGACGGAACAAGCAATTACGGAACTTGCCCCACATTTAGCGGCCGTTGCGATTGAGCGGATCGCGATCGAGTTCGAGAAGCTCTTACTTGGTCCGGGAAAACAGCGGGCGTTACAGGCGATGCTACGCACTGGCATCGAACGCTATTTACCCGGCATGACTTCAGAAATCGTCAAAGGACTTGCGCAGCAGTCGCTTCGGGGTGTTTCAAAAGATGCCGTCTGGACACTCGTGCTCGATGCGGGTCTTGCGCGAGACCAATTGACGCGCTGGAAACGATCGAAACATCAAGTCCAGCTCGCTACGCGTTTGGCACCCCTGTTGCATCGACCGTTACAGGACTGGGATCGTTATCAATTGTCGGACTCAGAACTGACGACTCTTCGGGAAATGACGGGAAAGCATTATCCGGATCGTTCGGATTTACCGATTCGTGGTCGCAAAGAGCTCGCTGTCGACGGAAAAGATATGATCCGCCTCGGTCTTCAAAAGCAACAGATCAAGGAAGCGCTCTTGCACTTGGAGAATAGCGTCGTCATGCGATCTTGTCCAAACGACCGAACGGCATTAATGGAGGAGGTAGAGCGATGGCGCACTCAGTCCGAGAACAAATCTTGATCGCACTTCGTAAGCGGACGTGGTATTCCGGACAAGAATTAGCAGAGACGTTAAATATTTCACGTACCGCCATTTGGAAGCATATGCAAATTTTAAAAGAAGAAGGATACCAGATCATCTCAAATAAAAAACAAGGTTATCAATTAGTCGATGAAGGCGATTTGCTAACGCCGATTGCCATTGAACAATGGTTAACGACAGCGTGTCTTGGTCGCCACCTCCTTCATTTCGAAGAACTGGATACAACGCAACGGATTGCACATGAACAAGCGCAACAGCATGCGCCAGAAGGAACACTCGTCGTATGCGATCACCAAACGAATGGACGCGGACAGCTAGGGAGAACGTGGCATGAGGCGAAAAATGAAGGCATCGCGATGAGTCTACTCGTCCGACCAGATGTACCGATGCATCAAGCAGGTCAATTAACACTTGTAGCAGGTATTGCACTTGCACAGTCTCTCCGGACATTCGATGTTCCGGTTACGATTAAATGGCCGAACGACATCTTGATTAACGGTCGTAAGGTAGCAGGCATCTTGACGGAAATGCAGACCGAGGCGGACCGGATTAGTTCGGTCATCATCGGCATCGGCATCAATGTCCATCACGAACAGTTTCCCGAAGACATCAAAGATCGTGCTACCTCGCTTGTCCGAGAATCAGGAAGAACTTTCCGACGTGCGGAAGTCGTCGCGACGTTTTTGAATCGATTTGAACGACTATACACGCAGTGGCTCGAGCTAGGGTTCGGATCTTTCGTCTCCGAGTGGGAAACACTCGCTGACCGCTTACATGAACAAGTGACACTACGGACACGTCAGGCGACCGCTTCCGGAACATTGCTCGGTATTGACGAGACGGGTACGATTCGGATTAAGACGGAAACAGGTGAGACCCGTTTCCATTCAGCAGAGCTGATTTACTGGTAAAAAGAATAAGGGTTTGAATCAGACGGTTTGCAGAGAGCTTTTCCCGTCATGTATAATAAAGCCACGGATGGTATCCGCTCATCGGAACCATACCGAATTGACAGGTGCCAGTTTTAGCTGTTTCAACTGCCTTGATCTTAACGGACAGGGACAGAAGGACGATATTCAATTATTCCGCCTTCTTTTCCGCATGCATTTATTTTGGAGAAGAAGGCGTTTTCCTTTTGTCCTCCCTACACACGTAAGGAGAGAACACAATGCACACAATGGGTCCATTATTGAAAAAACAACAAGCTGGAGAGAAGCTTGTCATGTTGACGGCGTATGATTATCCTTCAGCAAAACTATCGGAGGCAGCAGGGGTTGATATGTTGCTCGTCGGCGATTCCCTCGGGAACGTCATCCTCGGCTATGATTCAACGATTGCCGTCACGGTCGACGACATGGTTCATCATGCGCGTGCCGTTCGCCGCGGCGCACCACAGACGTTCATGATCGTCGATATGCCGTTCGCAAGCTATCATGGTTCATTTGATCGCACGCTTGAATCAGCAGCCCGCATCTTCCAAGAATCACAGGCAGATGCCTTGAAACTAGAAGGGGCAGGGGAAATCTTAAAGACGATTCGTCGTTTGACGGATGCTGGGATGCCTTGCGTCGCGCATCTCGGATTAACACCACAATCCGTTGGCGTTCTTGAAGGATTCAAGGTCCAGGGGAAATCACTAGAAGCAGCCGAACAACTGATTGCAGACAGTTTGGAAGCAGAGCGTGCCGGAGCGAAGATGCTCGTGCTCGAGTGTGTGCCGCATCCGCTCGCGAAACGGATTCAAGAGCTCCTCTCGATTCCCGTCATCGGAATCGGTGCCGGCGCAGAAGTCGCCGGTCAAGTACTTGTCTATCATGACATCTTGACGTATGGCGTCGGTCGTTTACCGAAGTTTGTTAAAGCGTACACGGACTGGAATACTTCAGGAACGGAAGCAATCGCAGCTTACGTCAAAGACGTCAAAGCCGGTGCCTTCCCTGAACTAGCACATTCGTTCCAGATGGACGAAGAACTGATTGGTGCGCTTTATGGAGGGAACAAGGAATGAAGATTATCGATGACGTCCAGACGTTACGCGAACATTTAGCGGGAGCCGGTTCAATCGGTTTTGTACCGACGATGGGATTCTTGCATGAAGGGCATGCTTCCTTGCTCAAACAAGCACGACAAGAAAATGATGTCGTCGTCTTGAGTATTTTCGTCAACCCGACACAATTCGGACCAAACGAAGATTTGGATCGTTATCCACGAGACGCAGAACGGGATCAGAAAATCGCGGAGGCAGAAGGAGTCGATTATCTGTTCTATCCGACGAACGAGACAATGTATCCGCTGGATATGGCCCGTGTTACGGTCCGCTCCGGTGATGATGTCTTATGCGGCGCATCACGACCAGGGCATTTTGACGGTGTCTTGACGGTCGTCAGTAAACTGTTGAACGTCGTCCGTCCAACCCGTGCGTATCTCGGTCTGAAGGATGCACAACAGCTCGCATTGATCGAAGCGTATGTCGCTGATTACTTTGTTCCGGTTGAGATTGTCCGTTGCCCAATCATTCGCGAAGCAGATGGTCTAGCGAAATCGTCACGTAATGTCTATCTATCGGAAACAGAACGTGCGCAAGCACCGGGAATCCAGCAAGCGTTACAACAAGCGAAACAAGCACTCGATCAAGGGGTGCCGGTTGAAACGGTTCTCGAGCAGACTCGCGAAGCACTTCAATTCGAGGGGACCACGATCGATTACGTCGAAGCTGTCGACTATCCATCACTACGACCTGTCACTGAACAAACGACTACGATTCTCTTAGCTGTCGCCGTGCAGTTCGCATCGGCACGCTTGATCGATAATTTACTATATACGAGAGGAGCATGACGATGTTACGCACATTCATGCACGCTAAACTACACAAGGCCCGGGTCACCGAGGCAAACTTACACTATGTTGGTTCGATTACGATTGATGAAGATTTACTCGATGCTGTCGGAATTCTTGAAAATGAAAAAGTCCAAGTGACGAACAACCAGAACGGTGCGCGGATTGAAACGTATGCGATCAAAGGTGCGCGCGGTTCAGGTGTCATCTGTTTAAACGGTGCGGCAGCACGTCATTTCCAAGTCGGGGATGAGGTCATCATCATGGCGTATGCGCAATTGTCGACGGAAGAAATCGCGACACATGTCCCAAAAGTGGCTGTTCTAAATGAGCAGAACGACATCAAACAAATGTTATCGCAAGAAATCGCCCACACGATCTTATGAAATTTTAGAGACCCGATCATGTCAGCGGGTCTCTTTTTTTGTTAAGATGAAGAATGAGATGCCGTCCGATCATGGAGAGGATGGATAAAAGGTGGAGGATCAGTGTTGAAGAAAAAGTACGTCGTAGTCGACCTGGAAACGACAGGTCATTCCATAAAGGCTGGCGATGAGATGATTGAGATCGGCATGGCGGTCATTGAAGACGGGCAGTTGACAGAACAATTGTCTGCCTTCGTGCGTCCGACCCAACCGATTCCTCCGTTCATTTCCCAGTTGACGGGCATCACGGATGAGGATGTCAAAGAGGCCGAGACATTCGATGTCATCGCACCGCGTGTCTTATCATTGCTCGATGGTGGTGTCTTCGTCGCACATAATGTGCAGTTCGATTTAAACTTCTTAAACGATGCGTTAGAAGAGGAAGGATACTTGCCGTACACAGGTCCTGTCATTGATACGGTCGAACTCGCACGAATCTTACTTCCGACAGCAGAAAGCCACGCGCTGTCGCATCTGTCAGAGTCATTACACCTTGCCCATCAAGAGGCGCACCGGGCAGGGAGTGACGCTTCGGCGACGGCTGAATTGTTGCTTGAACTACTCAAACGACTACATACGTTGCCGCTTGAGACATTGAAGCACTTAAGACGTTTATCACCGCGCCTGTTCAGTGCCATCGAAGAGGAAATCGACCATGCGATTCGTTTAGTTGGTATCGAAGAGGATGGGCGATTCGATCGTTTTCGAAAAATCGCTTTGAAAAAGCGCCAGACGATAGAGCGGTTGGCACATCCACCCGTCCTTGAACCGTTTGGACCATTCGTTGATGAATTGAATGCCGTCACGTTCCCTCGTCTATTCGAAGGATATGAAGAGCGACGTGGGCAGCTCGAGATGATGCGTCATGTCTATCAATCGCTCGATCAAGAAACACCGTTGCTCGTCGAAGCAGGGACGGGAACAGGAAAATCGCTCGGTTATCTTGTGCCTGCAGCGCATTACGCACTCGAACATGAAGTACCGATCGTTGTCAGTACGCACACGATTCAATTGCAGGAGCAATTGTTCGCGCGTGATTTACCGCTCTTGCGTCAGCTGTTCGAGGCACCGGTCCAGATTGCATTACTTAAGGGACGAAGTAACTACATTGATTTACGGAAATTCGAATTTTTCTTGAATGATCAAGAGGATGCCTATAACTTCACGCTCGCAAAAGCGATTCTGCTCGTCTGGTTGACGGAAACAGAAACGGGAGATTTAGAAGAAGTCAGCTTACCAGGCGGTGCTGCGCAAGGCAATATCGGCATCAAACAGTTGATCCAGTCTGATAGCCAATCGCAGCTTGGACGGTTTGACCCATGGTACAGCCGGGACTTCTTCCAACACGCGATTCGCCAGGCAAAGGATGCGACGATTATCGTTACGAACCACGCCTTGTTGTTTAGTGACCTTCAATTCGAGGCAGGGGTCTTACCGAAAGGAAGTCCGTTGATTCTTGATGAGGCGCACCAAATCGAAGAAGTCGCGAGTCATCACTTTGGTCTCGTCTTTGATGGACATACGTTTGATCGTCTGTTCCGACAACTCGGATATTCGTCCGACAAAAAATTGTTACACCGCTTGCTCGATCTGTCGGAAGAATGGGACATCGCCGAGATGGTCGAAGCCCATAGTGAGACAGTCGATGAGGCGTTGACGACATTGCTCGAAGAGGCGGACGGGCTGTTGATGATCATTCAAGCGTACGGGCTCGAACTGGCTTCCCGCAAAGCACGTCGGGAAGGGATGGTCAGCATTCGCTTCAAGCGACTCGACCGTTCGATGCGTGCTGTTCAAGAGAGTGCCAAGCGGGTTGAATTAGTGTTGCGTCGTTTGCGTCAAGCAATCCGTGCGATTCATAAACTATTCCACGAACACCGTGAGCAGATGAGTTATCGGGAGCGTTCACTCGTCGCGGATTTAAAAGCGATCACGTCTCAAATCGAAGAAGCGGAGCTCGCCATCTTCGAGACAATGCTTGCTCCGCACGACGATACGGTATCTTGGATCGAAACGTCCGTTAAGAATCGAAAACTGACACGCGTGTATACACAACCAATCGACATTTCAGAGCGACTACGTCGCGATGTCTTTTCGAAACGGACGTGTATCCTGACGTCTGCGACGTTGACTGTCTCGAACAAGTTCCAGTTCATTGAGAACCGATTAGGACTTGATGCGTTTGAGACACGTCGATTCGTCGTTCCGTCACCATTCGGATATGCCGATAACGTACGATTGATGATTCCAACGGATCTTCCGCTCCTACAGGATGTGCCATTGCCGGAATTCGCAGAGACGATTGCGGAAGCGATCTTACAAATCGCAGAGGTGACGGAAGGGCGGATGCTCGTCTTATTTACGTCAAACGATTTACTTCGACTGACGCATGAAGCAACAAAGCCGTTACTACCTGACCGATTTACATTACTCTCGCAAGGGGTCACACAAGGTTCACGGCAACGACTGATGAAACAATTTAAACAACTCGACGCTTGTATCTTGTTCGGAACAGCTAGTTTTTGGGAAGGGGTCGATATCCCAGGAGATGACCTCAGTTGTCTCGTCATCGTCCGGCTTCCGTTTGCACCACCGGACCAACCGATTGTCCAGGCACGTTCGGAACGGATCGAAAAACTCGGGAAATCATCATTCTTCGAATACAGTTTACCGCAAGCCATCATTCGCTTTAAGCAAGGATTTGGTCGCTTGATCCGGACGACGAACGACCGAGGTGTCGTCTTCGTACTCGATCGACGGATCGAGACGACACGTTATGGAAAACGGTTCGTGACGAGTCTGCCGAAAGTGCCTGTTTTATCAAAACCACTTGATGAACTAACGGCAGAACTAGAATTGTTCTTGAATGATGGCGATTGAGTCTATTCAGATAAACCCTATCGCATTATAATAGATAGAGAAAAATGAGGGAGGACATACAGATGGATTCAAAAATTGAAACACTTGCGACCGTCAAAGTGAACCGCCATGAGGATACGTATAAAATCGTCGACTTGTTGAATCGGACACTGAAAACGGAAGATTTAATGTTCGGTCTTGCTCTCGATGAAAAAGACAAGGAGCAGATGGTCTTCACCATCTACCGCACATGAAGTGGAAAATCACGCTCGGTCTGCTGAGTGCACTCATCCTTTTGACTGTGCTTGGCACCGCCGTTTATCAGGTGACGATTGCTGAGGCAAAAGACCGGGAACAGAGCGTCGCCGAGCAAGCAGAGGCACGTCTGAAAAAAGAACTCAAACCGACGGACGTCCGGTTCGAGTCTGTCTTTAACGGGAAACGTCAATATGTCGTTTTTACGATGAAGCAGAACGGACAGGCGGTACGGGCGTTCGTTCCGAAAAAAGGAACGATTGAGACACGACCGGTTGCTGATGGTATTGCCATCAAAACGGTCATCGCGGATCATCCGGAACTCGGAGACATCGTGTCTGCTAAGTACGGATTTGAGGATCGTGCCGTCATCGAGATCGTTTCAAAGACGACGACAGGCTATGATTATTCGTATTACACGTATCAAGAAGGTTCTTTCATCAAACGATTACGAATCAAGTAAAGGGAGTGGGCGACATGTTATCGAAACGCGTACGACAATTGACACCATCTACAACGCTAGCCATCACAGCGAAAGCCAAGGCACTACGTGAAGAAGGTCAAGACATCATCGGTTTAGGTGCGGGAGAGCCCGACTTCAATACACCGGAATTCATCATCCAAGCAGCATTCGAGGCAGCAGAAGCGGGCGATACGAAGTATACGCCGTCTGGCGGAACGGTTGCCTTGAAGGATGCGATCATCGAAAAAACACGCCGGGACTTATGGATGTCATACGAACGTTCGGAAGTCATGGTCGCTTCAGGAGCAAAACATGCACTTTCGACGTTGTTCCAAGCGATTCTTGATCCAGGCGATGAAGTCATCGTCCCAGCACCATACTGGGTCAGTTACCCGGAGCAAATTAAACTCAGTGACGGTGTACCGGTCATTTTAGAAACGGACGAATCGTCTCGCTTCAAAGTGACACGGGAATTGCTCGAGCAACACATTACTCCAAAAACGAAAGCACTCGTCTTGAATTCACCATCGAATCCGACAGGAATGGTCTATTCGAAAGAAGAGCTCGAGATGGTAGCAGATGTTGCGATCAAGCATGATCTACTCGTCATCAGTGATGAGATTTATGAAAAGTTGCTCTATAACGGTGCGACACATATCTCGATCGCGTCCTTGCCAGAGATGCGCGAACGGACGGTCATCATCAATGGTGTCTCGAAGTCCCATGCGATGACAGGCTGGCGGATTGGGTATGCAATCGGACCGAAGGAAATCATCTCAGCGATGACAAACTTAGCGAGCCATTCGACGTCGAACCCGACATCGATTGCGCAAGCAGCATCGGTTGCTGCGTATGCAGAAGGCGATGCACCGGTCGAAGCGATGCGTGTCATCTTTGAGGAACGACTTGAGAAAATCTATGCACGACTCAATGAAATCAAAGGATTGACGTGCTTGAAGCCGGAAGGGGCATTCTATTTGTTCCCACATGCAAAGCAAGCTGCTGAGATGTGTGGATTCGATAATGTCGACGACTGGTGTACAGCTGTTTTATCTGAAGCGAAGGTCGCCTTGATTCCAGGTTCAGGATTTGGTGCACCGGACTATGTCCGCCTATCTTACGCGACGGACCCGGCACGTGTCTTAGAAGCACTCGACCGGATTGAAGGATTCATCACGGCACATACAGCCGTTTAATAGAGAGAGGATGTTGACTGTTGAAAGCAATGATTCGAGATGTAAACAAATATGTAGGAGAAGAAGTGACGATCGGGTGTTGGTTAGCAAACAAACGCTCAAGCGGTAAGATCGCCTTCTTCCAGCTCCGGGATGGCTCTGGATTCATGCAGGGTGTCGTCGTCAAAGAAACAGTCGGCGAAGACTTATTCAAACAAGCAAAAGGCTTAACGCAGGAATCGTCACTTTGGGTGACAGGTGTCATCAAATCAGACGGCGGTCGGACAGCGATCGGTCATGAAATGGAAATCTCTAAGATTGAGCTCATCCATGAAGCAGTCGATTATCCGATCACTCCAAAAGCACACGGAACGGATTTCTTGATGGACAACCGTCACCTCTGGTTGCGTTCAAAGCGTCAACATGCGGTCATGGTCGTTCGGAACGAATTAATTCGAGCGACGTACGAATTCTTCAACCAAGAAGGATTCATTAAAGTGGATCCACCAATCTTGACAGGTAGCGCGCCAGAAGGAACGACAGAATTGTTCCACACGAAATATTTCGATGAAGATGCGTACCTTTCACAATCTGGTCAGCTCTACATGGAAGCGGCAGCAATGGCACTTGGAAAGGTCTTCTCGTTCGGTCCAACGTTCCGTGCTGAAAAATCAAAAACACGTCGTCACTTGATCGAATTCTGGATGATGGAGCCTGAGATGGCATTCCACGACCACGAGATGAACCTCGAAGTCCAAGAAAACTACGTTTCGCACCTCGTGCAATCGGCACTCAAAAACTGTCGTGCGGAACTCGAATTGCTTGGTCGTGACTTGACGGTCCTTGAGAATATCAACGCACCGTTCCCACGCGTCAAGTATACGGAAGCAATTGACATGCTCAAGGAGCAAGGATTCGACGATATCGAATTCGGCGATGATTTTGGTGCGCCACACGAGACAGCGATCGCGAACAGCTTCGCACGTCCTGTCTTCATCACGCACTGGCCAAAAGCGATCAAACCGTTCTACATGAAAGAAGATCCGGAAAACCCAGACTTCGTTTTATGTGATGATTTGATTGCCCCTGAAGGATACGGGGAAATCGTCGGTGGTTCACAACGTGAAGAAGATCATGAGAAACTTCTCGCGGAGATGAAGAAACACGGACTTGACGAGACGGGTGCCTATAAATGGTATCTTGAAACACGTCAATACGGTTCTGTGCCACACAGTGGTTTCGGTCTTGGTTTAGAGCGGACAGTCGCTTGGATCACAGGCGTCGAGCACGTTCGGGAAACGATTCCGTTCCCACGTCTGCTGAACCGTCTCTATCCTTAAGCAGTAAAGAAAAACATCGACCCATCGTCTCGACGGGTCGATTTCTTGTTTAGACTAGAGAATCGAGGAAATACGATGAATCATAATTTAGTGCAATTATTTGAAGAAGGGACCGTCGTCTTACCGAAACGATTGTTCACCGAGGCAAAACGATTAGGCATCAGTTTTGTCGAGTTCACGTTGATTGGTCAACTGTTTGCTTGTCGGGCGGAAGGCATGGAGATGCCGTCACCGGAAGAGTTAAGCAATCGACTCGGACTATCAGAGACGGAAACGATCGAGACGACTCTCGGTTTATTGCAAAAAGGATTATTGGCTATGGAAAACGTCAACGGATCAGAACGTTATTCGCTTGTTCCGCTGTACGAAAAGCTGATGGCACCACCGGAACAGGAAACACAGAACTTTGATACGATCAATCCGTCCGTCTTCCAACAATTTGAACGGGAACTCGGGATGATGTCACCGTTTCAGATGGAGCAGATCATTCAGTGGTTGACGATCGAGAACATTTCGGAAGAACTGGTGCTTGCCGCACTTCGAGAAGCGGTCTATCATAATGTCCGTAAAATGACTTATATCAATCAAATTTTACGGACGTGGGAACGTGAAGGGATCAAGACGCTCGAGGATCTCGCAGGACGGGGAGGTTGAGTAGATGTTACGAAAAGCAGAAATCGATCGGATTGAAGCAACGCTAGAAGAGATGTTTCCAGATGCATTTTGTGAGTTGATTCACCGTAATCCGTTTGAACTTGTCGTCGCGGTCGCACTCAGTGCACAAGCGACCGATGTGCTCGTCAATCAGGTGACGCCTGGATTATTCGCGGCGTATCCGGATCCTGCTTCGCTTGCTACGGCACCGGTCGAGGAAATCGAGGACAAAATCAAACGACTTGGATTATACCGGAATAAAGCAAAAAACATCAAGGCGCTTGCGGCACAACTCCTTACGCAACACGATGGAGAAGTCCCGACGGAACGCGCCGGGCTCGAAGCATTACCTGGCGTTGGACGTAAGACGGCGAACGTCGTCTTGTCTGTCGCCTTTGATGTACCGGCATTTGCGGTCGATACACATGTCGAACGTGTCTCAAAACGCCTCGGGATCTGTCGCTGGAAGGATAATGTCACGCAGGTCGAAGCGACACTCATGCGTCGTTTCAAACGGGAGCGGTGGTCAAAGCTCCATCACCAATTCATTTTCTTTGGACGGTATCACTGCAAGGCACAACGTCCGAACTGTGAAGCGTGCCCGTTACTTGATATGTGTCGAGAGGGAAAAAAGCGGACAAAAGGACTAGCTACACTATAAAAAAAAGTGGATCCGAGACCGGATCCACTTTTTTTTGCATATCATCCATTCCAAGGAGTATCGGACCATTCACGACGCTTTTTCGTGATCGGTACTTTTTTGAATCCCCAGTTTCGGAAATCTTGGTCCGGACTATCGCGTCGAATGTAAATCTTATCTTTGATGGCTTTAAAAATCCGGTTTTCGTCCCCATAATGGACAAACCGTGGTTTTACCTCGATGACACCACGACGGACGCGAGATAAAGGTAAGCAGACCAAGTCGGCAATCTCAAGACCAGATTGGTAGAGGTCGCTGTCTTTTTCAGCAAAGATGAAGCCTTTGATTTTTTGACGGCTTTTTTCGACGTCGAGATGGACCGTTCCCGAATTGAAGATATCGAAGAACGCCTTTTGAATGAGCAAGTTTTGATAATCATCACGGCTCTCAAGGACGACACGCGCACTCGTTGCTTCTGTCTCATCGAGGAAGGAATAAAACGACTTCATCAGATGGGCGAAGGCAACGACATACGGATCCTTCGGTGTCGAGAAGAAGTCTTGTAGCTTCTGTTTATCGACTTCGACGCTGACAATCGTACAATCGATATCAACTAAAAATTCCGGCAAGGCGATCCAGAAATGACGTAGCATATCGATCGTGATGCCATCTTCTTTACCGTACGGATGCTCAGCTTTTAAAATCTCTTTCAAATGAAGGGGAATATGTGGATCTTCAAAAACTTTTGCCTTAAAATCCATCAAACGTTGACGAAGCGGACTTGGTTCACCGGTCTCATCCGAATCGATGGCATATTTATATTCCATCAAGACACCCGTTAAGTTGAATTGTGTATTCCCTTTCGGTGTCCCAGTTTCGTCGACGAACATGATGTATTTCTTCGGGGCAGGGGTTGAATTCTTAGGAAATCCTTTGACGTCAACGCCTTTGACGTTTGATTGTACCCGTTTGTTCAAATGAATCTCCTCCAATTGCACAATAATTACACAGTCTTTTCGAAAGAAATGCTCTTGATGCCACTTTACACGCTAGGCGAATGAAAAGCTATAGCCTGATAAGTGAAACCGTAGAAACATTCCTTCGTATGATTAGGTGTTCGACTTAAGGAAGATAATTCCTGTTTTTTAATCGTTATTCTTCACCATTCATCAAGCGATCGATATAACGAACGGATTTAATCGTTTCATTGAAGCGCTTCAGACTCGTTTTCGGCTGAAATGCTTGGACGGAAATTTGCTTCAGTTGATCAACGGCGCTTTCGACCATGCTAGGTCGTAAGTAAGGACTATCTTGGGCATTCGTTTGCCACTGTGCAATCAGTTGATCCGCTCGTTCAACGAACGGTACGACGTCTCGATTGAAGTCATATTCGGTTCCGGCACGTCCTTCTTGATAAATACGTTCAATCTCTTGTAATAACGGTTCAATTGTCATTGGTTTTTAACTACTCCTCTCGGCCGATACGGTACAATCACATATCATGGTACAATAAACGCGATAGGAGGGGAATCGTTTTGAATTACCCGAACGGGAAAAAATTTCAAAAGCCACTCGAGTCGCATGGAACCCGAATCAAGAAGGCGCGATCAACCGATTCCACCTTTTCGAATCGAGGGATGACGCTCGAAAAATTATTGAATGAAAGTAATACGTTTTACTTGACCCATAATCGGGCAATCATTCACAAGAAACCCACTCCGTTACAAATCGTCCAAGTCGATTATCCAAAACGGTCGGCAGCGGTCGTCAAGGAAGCCTATTTCAAGCAACCGTCGACGACGGACTATAACGGTGTTTATCGCGGAAAATATATTGATTTCGAAGCGAAGGAGACGACGAACAAAACGTCCTTCCCGATAAAAAATTTTCACCCCCATCAAATCGCACACATGCGCCAATGTGTCGAACATGGAGGAATTTGTTTTGTCATCATTCGTTTCAGTCTGTATAATGTGCAATATGTGCTTTCAGTCGAGCACGTGTTCCCCTGGTGGGATCAGCTAGAAAGCGGACGAAAATCAATTCCGCTGACGGTCATTGAACGAGACGGTATCAAAGTCGAGACTGGCGCGTACCCTGCCATCGATTATTTAAAGGCAGTGGACGAACTATATTTCAATTCAGACACTTTTTGATTGAAGGAGAAGGATAGCATATGGAAAGAAGTCGTGTCGCACGTCGTGAAGAGACGAAGTCATCTGAGAAAAAGATGAAACGGACGAAACGTCCCCAAAAGAAAAAGTCAGGTGGAGGTTCCGGTGGAAAAGGACCCCTTTGGAAAAAGTTATTGCTAATTGCTACTGGACTATTCATCGTCATGATGTTGGTCGGAGGCGGATTTGCCGCTTACGCGATTGCTACGGCACCTGAGCTCGATGAGACAGAACTTCGAGATGCTTTGCCATTGAAAATCTATGCGAGCAATAAGGAAGAGATTACGAAAGGCGGAACGAGTCGAGAATACGTATCAATCGATGAAGTACCGGAAGTCGTTAAAGACGCATTCATATCGATTGAGGACCGTCGTTTCTATCAGCACAACGGAATCGATTTCCGTCGTCTGGGTGGAGCCATCATCGCGAACGTGACAGATGGATTCGGATCAGAAGGGGCTTCGACGATCACGCAACAGGTCGTCAAACAGTCGTTCCTCAGCTTTGATAAGACGATTACGCGGAAAGTGCAGGAGCAATGGCTCGCGATTCGTTTAGAGCAGGACTATACAAAAGATCAAATTTTAGAGATGTACTTGAACAAAAACTATTATGGTCAAAACTCGTTTGGAATCCAGACGGCTTCAAAGGCTTACTTCAACAAGTCTGTTGATAAGTTGAATTATGCGGAAGCCGCGATGCTTGCAGGACTCCCGCAACGTCCGACCGCTTACGATCCAATCAAAGGAGATCCAAAGCTAACGAAATGGCGTCAGACGCAAGTTCTCAATGCGATGCAAACGACAGGCGTCATTACAGAAGCACAACGGGATAAAGCAGTAAAACAACCGATTTCGAAATTAATCAATCCGGCACCGAAGTCGACGAAGGATGAGTCCTACGATAGTGTCATCTTCGATATGGTATCAAAAGAGTTAGAAGATGACTTTGGTTTAGAAGGAAAAGACATTTATGGTCAAGGGTTGAAGATCTATACATCGATCGATAAACCGATGCACGACTACATGAATGAAGCGATTAAGAAAGACCAAATCGTTCAGTTACCGGAATACGCTGAAACAGCTGCGACAGCAGTCAACACGCAATCAGGAGAAATCCTTGCGGTCGTTGATGGTAAAAATCCAGGTAAGGGAACAGCGCGACGAAACTTTGCGAATGAACCGCATCAACCGGGTTCGTCTGCTAAACCATTCTTTGCCTATGGTCCAGCAATCGAAAATGATAAGTGGTCGACTGCGAAACAATTAACGGATAAACCAACAGAAGTCAACGGTAAAGAGATTGGAAACTACTACGATGGATACCGTGGCACGAACACGATTCGTCACTGGTTGAAAATCTCAGCAAACACACCAGCCATCCAAACGTACCAAGAAATCGGTGGTGATTCAGTCGAAGCATTCGCTGAAAAATCTGGTTTGAAAATGAAAGATGATGAGTCGATTTCTCCAGCGTATGCAATTGGTGGGATGAAACACGGTTTCAATACGACGCAGATGGCTGGAGCTTATGCCACACTTGGTAACGGTGGCGATTATATCAAACCACACGTCATCAAATCGATTGAGTACAGTGATGGATCGAAAATCAAATCACCAATCAAATCGAAAAAAGCGATGGAAGACTATACAGCGTATATGTTGACGGACATGCTTCGTGATGTCTTAAAACCAGGCGGTACGTTCCCGAGTGCTGGATTGTCATTTGATGCAGCCGGTAAGACCGGAACAACGAATGCCTATAAAGATGTCTGGTTCGCAGGATATACATCTGATGTCTCAATCAGTGTCTGGACAGGAACGACGAAATCCGGAAATAACAACGGAGCCGGACTTAGCGGTCCGTATAACAGTACGATGGCACAGCAAATCTGGAAAGATTTCATCACGAAGACTCGTGATCGTACGCCGGCACCGTTTGAACAACCTAGTTCTGTCCTTAGTATCGGAAACGAATTGTACGTGAAAGGGACGAAGGAACCTGTCGTTGAAAAAAAGACGGTACCCGCTCCGACTGGATTACAAGCATCTTACGATGAAGACACAAAGAGCGGTGAACTGACTTGGAACTATAATGACGCCGCGCTTCGTGCCAATGGGTATGACGATGTATCGTTTGAAGTGACGATGACAGATGCTGACGGCGAAACATCAACGATTGGTACGAGTACGACGAATCGAATTGGCATCAATGGTTTGAAACCAGGACGGTCAACGTTCCAAGTCGTAGCGAAAGCGTCTGGCGAGGAATCTGGTCCGGTCTCGACGACGGTCACGGTTACGGATCCTGAAGCAGAAGAACCGACGACGGATGAACCGACGACGGATGAACCGACGACGGATGAACCGACGACGGATGAACCGACGACGGATGAACCGACGACGGATGAACCAACAACGGATGAACCAGCAACGGACGAACCAACGACGGACGAGCCAGCGACGGACGAACCGACAACGGATGAACCGACGACGGACGAACCGACAACGGATGAACCGACGACGGACGAACCAGCAACAGATGCACCGAATTCGAATGATGGCGCAAACGCGCAAAACAATTCGAATGGTTCGACGGAACGAAACAACAATACGAACAATCCGAATAACAGTGGAGATGACTCTGAAGATTAATAAAGGAGCATCACTTGTAAAGTAGACAAGACCAAAGACGAGTAGTTCGTTCTTTGGTCTTGCCTCTTTTTTTGTATAATGAGAAGTGGAAGGAAGTGAAGGCATGCAAGCGAAACAAACGCTCGTTGCATTTCTCGAAGAATTGAAACAGGACCGCTCGTTCACGGAGCGGATCACGTATATGAAAACGATGGAAGCGACAGCTGGGCGCTATGTCGATTTTCCAGAACAACTACCGGAGCGTTTACGGCAAGCACTTCGCACACGAGGGATCACGCAATTGTACCGTCACCAAGGATTAGCGTTTGAACGTGTACAAGCAGGAGAGTCAACGGTCATCGTCACACCGACTGCCTCGGGAAAGACTTATTGTTTTAACTTACCGGTCTTATCGCATTTGTTAGAGCATCCGAATGCACGAGCATTGTATCTCTATCCGACAAAAGCCCTCGCACAAGATCAAAATAGTGAATTGCTTGAAATGATCGATCAATTAGAGGCGCCAATCCGATGTTTTACCTATGACGGAGATACGTCGCCGACGATTCGAACAAAAGTAAGAAAAGCCGGTAATATCGTCATCACGAATCCGGATATGCTACATTCCGGCATTTTGCCACACCATACAAAATGGATCGAACTATTTGAGAACTTAAAATATATCGTCATCGATGAGCTTCACACGTACCGGGGTGTCTTCGGCAGTCATGTCGCGAATGTCATTCGGCGCTTACGACGGATTTGTCGGTATTATGGCAGTGATCCCGTCTTCATCATGACGAGTGCGACGATTGCCAATCCAAAGGAACTGGCAGAACGACTGACGGAAAAGACAGTTGGTTTGATTGATGAGAACGGTGCGCCGACTGGTCGCAAACATTTTCTCGTCTATCAACCACCGATTGTCAACGCACAACTCGGCATTCGGCGTTCAGCGACGCTTGAGACAAAACAACTGGCGATGCGCTTCATCAAGAAAAAGTTCCAAACGATCGTCTTTGCACGGTCACGCGTCCGCGTCGAAGTCTTACTGACGTATTTGCGAAGCATCTACCCACATGAACTTGGTCCACGATCAATCGAAGGATATCGAGGAGGCTATTTGCCAAGTGAACGTCGCGATATCGAACGTCGGTTACGCCAAGGAGAAATCACGGGTATCGTCTCGACGAATGCTCTCGAACTTGGTGTTGATATTGGTCAACTGCAAGTCTGTATCATGAACGGTTATCCGGGAACGATTGCTTCACTCTGGCAACAAGCAGGACGAGCGGGGCGCCGCCAAGATGATGCGTTGATCATTCTTGTCGCTTCTTCCGGGATGCTCGATCAATATGTCGCAGAACGACCTGAGTTGTTCTTGAATCAATCTCCAGAAGCAGCCCGACTGGATCCGGATAATCTGATCATTGCCGTCGATCACGTCAAATGTGCAGCGTTCGAACTCCCCTTTACAAAAGGAGAATCATTCGGGTCGCTTGAGACGGAGGATATCCTTGAATACTTAGTCGAGGAACGCGTCTTGCACGAACGAGGCGATCGCTTTTATTGGATGAACGATGCGTTCCCAGCACACGGGATTTCGCTTCGATCGAGTGATCAAGAGAACGTCATCATCGTCGATCAGACCGAAGTACCGAATCGGGTCATCGGTGAGATGGATACGTTCAGTGCAATGACGTTGTTGCATGACGAGGCGATCTATTTGCATGGAGCCGATCAATATCAAGTCGAACATTTGGATTTTGAAGAGAAAAAAGCCTTCGTCCGTGCTGTAGACGTCGATTATTATACAGATGCTAATTTTTCAGTCGACCTTTCCGTACTCGAAGAAGATGAACGATACGCAGAGGGAGAATATAGTGTTGCCCGTGGCGATGTCAGCGTTCGTGGGATGGCGACGATGTTCAAGAAAATTAAGTTCGGAACTCATGAGAATATCGGATCGGGTCCGATTCACCTACCGGAACGAGAAATTCATACGACGGGTGTCTGGTTCACTTTACCCGATCATGCACGCTCCTCGACGGAACTCGAGCAAGTGTTAGAGGGCGTCGCGAATAGTCTACGGCGTGTCGCACCGCTTTATTTGATGTGTGATGCTAGTGATGTCTTCGTCGTGCCGCAAGTCAAAGCGACACACACACAACAACCTACCGTCTATCTGTATGATCGTTACCCTGGTGGAGTTGGACTTGCGCAGTCGATCTACAAGCAACGCGGTGTCATGTTACGTGCAGCACGGGATTCGATCGTCACGTGTCCTTGTCAGGACGGCTGTCCTGCTTGCATCGGTATGGTAGGTGTCGCAGATGAAAAAGAACGAACGATTCAGTTATTAGCAGAAATGGAGAAGGAACTATCATGAAAAATCGTCTTAGACGAATGCTGAAATCTACATCAGACATCGCACCAGATGCTCCTGCGTCCTCCGCTTCTGAAGCGGAAATAGCGGAGACCACAGTCGGATGGACCGACGAGCAGCAGGCTTGGATTGATCGAGGGGCCGACATCTTGACGTTTGAAGAAGAGTGGATTGTTCGGATCGACAAACGGTATGCGTTAACGGACCGACATGGAGACCGAAGCTTTGCTGAAGTGTATGAGTCCTTACAGCTTCCTCATCCGCCACTTGCACTGGATGTTCCGCTTGAGCAAGTCATTTTCTTTGATACGGAAACGACAGGATTACGAGGAACCGGAACGACGATCTTTTTACTCGGGTTCGCGCGCTTTGAGCAGGGTGGATTGCTGATGCGGCAATATTTCTTACCGCATCCGCACTTTGAAGCTGCCTTTTACCATCACTTCCTGCATGATATCGGAGATGATGTCCGCTTCGTGACCTATAACGGGAAAAGCTTTGATTGGCCGCAAATCAAGACACGTCATGTCTTCGTTCGGGAACGTGTTCCTCGTTTGCCGAAAGTCGGTCATCTTGATTTACTTCATGTTGCGCGACGGATCTTTAAAGGAATGTATGATTCCTATCGGTTGACAGCGATGGAAGAGCGGATCGGATTCGAACGGGAAGGGGATTTACCTGGATTTTTGGCACCCATGCATTACTTCCAGTACGTCGAACACCAGCATCCGGATATCATGACAGGGGTCTTGCAACATCATCTGGATGATTGTTTGACGCTTGTCGGACTCTATGATGCATGCAACCGACTCGTCACACATCGAGCGGAGGCACCTTCTCCGATTCAAGAAAACATCGCGATTTGGCTGGCAGATCTCGGAATTCATGAAGGATCACACGCTCATTTTCAACAAGTCAAAGAACTATCCGCAGAAGGATGGTTGCGCCAAGGTTATTTGCATAAAAAAATGAAGAACTATGAACTAGCTCGAGATTGTTTCTTGAAGAGCAACAGTTATTTAGGGTATGTCGAACTTGCGAAGTGGGCAGAGCACATTGCAAAAGATCCAGTGCTTGCTTATGATTATACGGAACGAGCACGACAACACGTCGAGCGACATCATTGGTTGATTACTAAAAAAGAACGAATCTTGGCAGAGCTAGATCATCGAGGACGTCGGTTAAAAAGGAAGTGTGACGCGTGAAAGTTATCGCCATCACAGGTTACAAACCCAATGAACTAGGTATCTTTGATCAAAAACATCCTGGTATCCGGGTCTTAAAGGCAGCATATCGAGAGCGGATGATTCGCTTGATTGAGGATCGAGGTACAGAGTGGTTTATCACGAATGCCTCACCGGGTTGCGAAATCTGGGCATGCGAGGTCGTGCTTGAATTAAAGGAAGAGTATCCACATATTCGTCTCGGTATTCTTTTGCCGTTCTTGGAACAGGAAGCACGCTGGAAAGAGCCAGTTCAAGCGCAGTACCTCTCCATTCTTGAACAAGCGGACTTCGTCGAAGCAATCAGTCAGAAACCGTATACGGATCCATCGCAGTTACGCAATAAAACCGAGTTCATGATTCAAAAAAGCCAAGGATTATTGTCGGTTTTTGATGAAGAACATGGAGGATCGGCGAAATTTTTAGTAGAGCGTGCTAGAATAGAAATGGAACAATCCGATTATCAGTTGTTTTTAATTACACAAGATGATTTATCTTGGCTCGAACAAGAATTACAATACAATGATCAGTGGGAGTGAAGAGGATGTATAAGCCATTGTTGACAGCGGACGATATTTACAAAAAGGAATTCAAAACCGGCCTCCGTGGCTATGTCATCGAGGATGTCGATGGATACTTGGATCAAATCATTAAAGATTATGAAGGATTCGAACGTGAGATCGAACGTCTGAAGAAAGAGAACGAGGCGTTAAAACAAGCACCAGCACAACCGGTAAAACGTGAAGAACGCCGCGTCGAACAAGCGGAGCCACAAGTATCAAGTTCATCGAACTATGACATGTTACGTCGTATTTCGAATCTAGAGAAGGCCGTTTTCGGACGTCCGCACCAAGATTGACGCATCAAAAAAGACATTTCTGTCAAATCAGAAGTGTCTTTTTTATTTCCTTCTTTTTGAAAGAATCGTCATCTGAACGAAAACGGTGTTAAGATAACTAATAATACATACTACAAAGGATGATGAACCATGTTACAAGTCATGACTGCTTCTGTTCCTGAACCACCGCGCCGTCGTTTTTTTGCAAATAAACAAGTGAGTACGACGACGAGTGAAACGGATGCACTCTGTAATGAAATCCGTCATGTTTGTCGTTTTGATTGGATGTTGTTTGATCGGATTCGTCTTTCTGACACGATTGTCATTCCTTTTGCACTGATTGGTCCAAAAGGATTGTTCCTCGTGTTACAAAACGATGCGGTCGTAGAATGGATGACGGAGGAATCTTGTCATATCATGGATTCTGAGCATGGAAGAAAAGTGTTTGAACCTCATCCAATCAATCAGTCGAAAAAAATCGTTCAAGCGGTTCGAAAAACGCTAAAAGAACAAGGGATCATCATTCCGATTCATGGCATCACACTTTTTCCGAATGCACCACAGATGCGAACGGAACGAATTAAATTCCCGACGGGGCATAGCTTCAAGGATGTGCGGGCGTTCATCGTCTCAAAAAAATCCTCCCCTGTTCTAGAGCAAGAACGAAAACAAGTTGCATTTTATCTTGCACAGCAGCAGGAATGAACAAAGGCAGTGAAGCGCTCGCTTCACTGCCTTTTCGTTTGAATTCATCGTCTTGGTCGAGAAGCAAGAATGTCTTCAGCTTGATCCAAGTCTTCTTTCAAGACATACACCGCTACGCGATCATCCAAGTCTTTACTGAAACGCCGGAATAAAAACGAAGTCTTGACGCCGCGTTCGACTCGAATGTCTAAGTCAGCTGCTTCAAGTCGAGCAGCATCCTTTAATAAATCTTCTCCTTTTTCACCAAATGCTTCCCCGATCAGTGACCATCGAAGATTTTCCTTAGTTCGTCTGCTGACGATGACGAGAAATGCAATGACTAAAAGAATGATTAAAACCGTTCGAACTAGCTGTATATCCATCTTTACCTTCACCTCACCTACTATCATACCGAGTTAACGCGCATAAAGTAAACGTTCAACATACCGGGCGAATGATTTACTTTTCAAACCTTGTTGGCGATACGCAATATAACCGTCAGGGCGAATCAAATATAATCCGGATTGCTTGATGCCAAAGCGTCGTGCAAGTTCACCGCCTTGATCGACGACACCATCCTCTTTAAGGGATTGATGGATCGGTACCGTCTCAAATAGATCGGGATAGGTATAGGCGAGTTCCTTGAATGGCTCAAGAAGATCATCGGTTGCGTTTTTTGGTAAGAACAGCAGCAATAAGAAATTCCGATCGGCACGACGTAACAATAGTTCGTTCTTTTTCGTCCGCGGGTGGACGACTTCACTGTAAGGCATCGGTTCACCTGGTTTTGGTGTCAATGGACTAAAGTGTCCTTGTGTGACGAAGGTCGAACTCGCTGGGTAGTGGCTGTTGAGCTGAGCAATCCGGTTTGTCACGAAATGATGTAAGGGTGCGATTTTGAGACTATTCCGAATTACTTTTTCCTGCAAGGGTAATAAAAAGGGAATGTTGATTTGCAAGAGTTCCGTCGCAAGGTTTGTTGATCGTAAGATACCTTGTGCCGCTTCTCGACGTTCGACGCTGTAAGAATCAAGTAACGGAAAACTCGCCTTGAACTGATGGACACACCATAGTTTCCAAGCGAGGTTCATCGCATCAGCAATTCCAGTGTTCATTCCTTGACCACCGACGGGTGAATTGATGTGTGCGGCATCCCCAATCAAATAAATCCGATGGTGACCAAATTTCTCGATAATCCGGTTATGGACACGGAACATCGAATACCAATGGACTTTTTTTAGCTCAAACGGTACTTTGGCTCGATTTTGTAAAAAATCATCAATCGCTTTATGGTCGGTCGGAACAGGTCCGCTCGTTAGATTACCAGTAATACGGAACAAGTTCGACTGGAGAGGAAACGACTCGATGACGCCATGATCAGAGAAGAAGATATGAACCTCTTCTGAAGAGAGCGGCCAGTCGACCTCGATGTCAGCCAGCGCCCACGATTCTTTAAACGACTTCCCGCTGAATGGAAGCCCGAGCTCACGACGAACGAAACTGTTCGCACCATCTGCTCCGATGATGAAGGAAGCATCGACCGTCTCTGTTTCCCCTTTATGTTGTAAGGAAGCAGTAACAAAAGTCGGGAATTGAGCAAACCCCGTCAATTCCGTCTCTCGTTCCACTGCATGACCGTAAGTGGCGAGTTGCGCTTCAAGAATCCGTTCTGTCTCACTTTGAGGTAACAGCGTGACGAACGGAAAGGGTGTATTCAAATCAGTAAAATCAAGTTTTGCCTGCCATGCACCATTGACATAGAGGTTTCCTTGATTGATTTTAATCGCATTCTCCATCAAGTCTTCTGCGACACCAAGCCTTGCGAACAACTCTAGAGAACGCGCTTGAATCCCGATTGCTTTTGAGACGACGGATGGTCCGCTTGCACGTTCGACGATGCGAAAGGATAATCCATAGCGCGAGAGTGCGAGTGCGAGTGTTAAACCGGTTGGTCCGGCACCGATAATGAGGACATCTAATTTTTTATTCACGGATAACCCCCCTTAATTTACATCTTAGCCAAAACTCGGTACCATTAAACTATTGATGACACGCTGGACGTGTGAAAGGATGAAACTTGTGAACGAACAACTTTTTACGACAGAACGATTGATTGCGAATTTTAAGGAATATATCCGGCAGAATGAAGCGCATTTAACAAAAAGACATGCGTTAAACGCCTATTACAAGACGGTAGCAGGATCGATTTTATCGGACCGGATTGCTAAGAATGCGGATCTCATCGTCCGTATGCGCCATCTGGAAGAGGCGTACCATCACGTTGCACAAGAAGGGCGATGAAACAGGTGAACTTAGCCGATATCCGAAAGCAATACGTAGATTCTGAAGAACGTTTACCTCGTCATGCGGCAGCCGTACTCGTTCCGTTAGTCGAGCAGAATGGCGAAGTGTACCTGTTATTTCAAGTGAGAGCCAAAACACTACGTTCGCAACCAGGTGAAATCGCTTTTCCGGGTGGTCGGATCGATGCGGGTGAATTACCGAAAGCAGCAGCTGTTCGCGAAACGGTCGAAGAATTAAATGTCAATGCTTCTGAGATCGAAGTGATTGGAACACTTGAACCACTCGTGACACCGAACCGGTCGATCATTTACCCGTATCTTGGCATTCTCCATGCGACGGACTTTAATCCTTCACCAGCAGAAGTCGATCATGTGTTTCTCGTGTCATTAACGGAATTGATGACTTCGAAGCCGATTAAAGGAGATATGGAGTGGCGGATTCGCCCTGGCAAGGAAGTGCCGACCGAACGAATGGCGAATCGAGAAGCATATCTGGATCGTACGTATACGGTCACGGAGCATTTTTATGAGCACGGGGATTATCTGATTTGGGGATTAACCGCTAAAATCTTGCGCCAGTTCTTAGCTCAATTGACGCGTGACTAGCTTTTTCGGTCGTTATTTTATATGATTAACTGTAATTGAACGTGTCAGGAGATGAGTCAAATGGAAGAAACAGAAGAGTTATTCGATTATATCGTTGGCGATATGGTGAAAACAAAAGAAGGTTGGGTTGCGGAAGTAACGGCTGTATTGACAAATACGGTCGTCGGTGATGTATCCCACACGAAAAACTTTGAGTCACTCGGCTTAGAGTTTGAAAAACAAGTCTTATTAAAGTCAGAGATCGAATTGTTAGAACGTAAAACAAAATAATACATGAAAGCACACCAAATAATTGGTTTGCTCAGACTTAAGACAAAGCGTAATTTTTCTCTTAACGAGAAAGATTGCGTTTTTTTTGTTCATCTCGAATCGTTTTCCTGGGACAAGCATCGCGCCGCTTCACTTCGTTGCAGGGTCGCTCCTGCTTGTTTTTCCCTAGGAAGCGATTTCGATTGAACAAAACGCTTCTCGCCTCTTTCTTTCGGTATAAAAAAGTAGAAACGAAGAAGGAGGAAGACTTTCAATGATAGGTAAGAGAGATCACCATCATATTGGAACAACTGGTTCCGCAGGACCATCTTGTTTGCAAACTCAGCACACCACATAATTGGTGTGTTTTTTATGTTCATTCAGAGATCTGAATAATAATAAAATCCTATATTCTTATATTCTTTGAAGAATTGGATAAAATAACTGAAAACATCGAAAAGATACATTTATTACAAAAGAGTAACAAGAACTAATTCGTAACAGAACGGTTACAAAATATAAAAACGTTGATACACAACAATTGAGAGCGTTTTTTGTAAGCGTGTAACCATTTCGTTACTTTTTGACAGATATATTTCAATTCATAGTGTTCGCTTTTCAAACTATTTGTCACCGTGATACGTTGTGCGGGTCGTAAAACGGCGAGAAAGGTTGGCATCAACATGAAACGAACATCATTCCTTTTATCCCTATGTTTAGCGGGATTCATATTTATTCTTTTGCCGCATCATGAAGCGTCGGCAGCACAAATCGGGATCGGTACGGAGAAAACAATCGTACAAAATCCATTAGAGATGAAACGTCAAGCTGCTCAAGAGAAGCGTGAACAAGCAGAGGCGAAAAAGCAAGCGCGTCTAAAAGCCTTGGCTAAGCAAAAAGCAGAAGCAGAGCAAAAAGCAAAAGCAGCGCAAGAAGCCAAAAAGGAAGCACAACAGGTAAAGAAACAAAGTCGAACACAAGCAAACGCTGACCGTTCCACAAAGCGTACGGAAACATTTGAGACGACAGCGTATACGACGAATCCAGAAAACAATGGAAGCCGCTTGTATAATGGTCGTGCCTTAACGGCATCAGGTTATGACGTCACAAACACGATTACATACGAAGGACGTCGCATTGTTGCTGTCGATCCATCGGTCGTACCGCTTGGAACTAAGGTACATGTAGAAGGTTTCGGCGATGCGATTGCGCTCGATACAGGTGGTGCGATTCGCGGAAAAATCATGGATCTTCTTGTCGGTTCAAAACAAGAAGCCTTAGAATGGGGTCGCCGTCAAGTCACGGTGACGTTCGAATAAGAGAAGTATACGATTAGGCGGTGGATAGTTTCCATCGTCTTTTTTGTTTTGATAAAGAATTAAAAACTTGCCTGTTCGATAATGGATTCAGAAAACAGGGAAAAGAGTGGATGGAATAGGTTTTGGAATGTCCAAGAAAGGGGAATTTTACAAAGATAATAAACCGGGAAACGAGGGATGGTTCGTGATTGAATTCAAGGATGTCGGCAAAACGTATGCAGACGGAACAAAGGCAGTGCAACATGTGAATTTTACAGTTGAACAAGGCGAGATTTTTTGTTTGATTGGTCCTTCAGGATGCGGTAAAACTACAACGATGAAAATGGTCAATCGATTGATTGATCATACGGAAGGGCAAATTTGGATTGATGGTGAACCGATCATGTCGATCAATGAACATGAACTGCGTCGGCGAATTGGCTATGTCTTACAACAGATTGCCCTTTTTCCACACATGACGATTGAGGAAAATGTTAGCGTCGTACCTGAGTTATTAAAGTGGGATAAAGAGAAAGTAGTACAACGAGTCGATGAATTATTTCGGTTAACTGGGTTGAACACCTCACTTAAGAAAAAATATCCAAGCGAACTCTCTGGGGGACAACAACAACGGGTCGGGGTTATGCGGGCACTCGCAGCAGAACAAGACGTCATCTTGATGGATGAACCATTTTCTGCTCTTGATCCCATTTCACGTGAACAATTACAAAATGATTTGTTGCATCTAAACGAAGAGCTTGGTAAAACAATTTTGTTCGTCACGCACGATATGAACGAAGCGTTGAAACTAGGCAGTCGCATCTGTCTGATGAACGCTGGAGAGATCGCTTTCATCGGTACGAAGGAAGAGGTACTAGCAAGTAACGACCCGTTCGTTCAAGAATTCATGCGTCAAGTCAGGGGGAATATCGAATGAACGGATTGCTTGAGACGTATCAGGACCGAAAAAGCGAACTGCTTCAAGCGTTGATCGAACATATCCAATTATCTGTCATCTCCTTGCTCATTGCATGTGTTATCGCTATTCCGCTTGGGATTTACTTATCACGTAACAAACGTCTGAGTGAGTGGTCGATTGGTGTGACCTCAGTCATCCAAACGATTCCATCACTCGCATTACTTGGTTTGATGATACCGCTTGTCGGGATTGGTACAGTACCGTCGATCATTGCACTTGTCTTGTATTCTTTATTACCAATCGTTCGAAACACTTATACAGGGCTTGCCGAAGTCGATCCCTCGATTAAGGAAGCGGCACGCGCATGTGGGATGACTCCGATGCAAAGCCTTTGGAAAGTCGAACTCCCGCTAGCCTTACCTGTCATGATGGCAGGGATTCGGACCGCGATGGTACTGATCATTGGTACAGCAACGATTGCGGCCTTGATTGGTGCTGGAGGATTAGGCTCCATCATTCTCCTTGGAATCGACCGTAACGATAACTATCTACTGTTGCTTGGTGCGATTCCAGCAGCACTACTCGCCCTTCTATTTGATGGCTTATTACGTCAAACGGAAGTCGCGACTCGTAAACGACAAACAGCCCGTCTCGTAACAGCAGTCGTATTGATGGTCGCAATTGTCGCCGCACCTTTTGCCTTTGGTCGCAGTGAACGACCGGATCTCGTCGTTGCTGGAAAATTAGGTGTAGAACCTGAAATCCTGATGAATATGTATAAAATCGTCATTGAAGATGAAACAGATTTGACAGTTCAAGTTAAACCAAACTTTGGTAAGACGACATTCGTCTACAAGGCACTCGAGTCAGGTGATATCGACGCGTATCCTGAATTTACGGGAACGGTACTTGCTAGTTTGACGAATGAAAAACCGAAGTCAAACGATGCAAAAGAAGTGTATGAACAAGCGAAAGCCGGTCTTGAAAAACAAGAATTAGCCTTGCTACCACCTATGAACTATAACAACACTTATGCTGTAGCCGTTCCGAAGAAATTAGCTGAACGATATGATCTGAAGACGATTTCTGACTTGAAACAGGTCGCGAATCAGTTAACAGCCGGCTTCACGTTAGAATTCAAGGATCGCCAAGATGGGTATAAAGGCATTCAAGAAAAATATGACGTCAATTTCAAAGAAGTCGTTACGATGGAACCGAAGTTGCGCTATAAAGCAATCGAATCAGGTGAAATCGATGTCATTGATGCTTACTCAACGGATCCAGAAATCGCGAAATACGACATGGTGGTCCTAAAAGACGACCAGCAATTATTCCCGCCGTACGAAGGGGCTCCTCTTCTGCGTCAAGAGACGATTGAAGAATATCCAGAAGTAAAACAGGCACTCGAACAATTATCAGGTAAAATTTCTGATGAAGAGATGTCCAAAATGAATGAAGCGGTCGCATATGGTGGGAAAACAGCGAATGAAGTCGCTCGTGATTATCTGAAGAAAGAAGGCATCATTCAATGAAGCTATTACTGATCAGTAATCCAACAGCGGGCACGAATGGTATGGGATTACTTGGAGAAGTCATCGAACCGTTAAGTACATTGTTCGATGAAATCGTCATTAAAAATACGAAACAAGCCGGCGATGCGATGCATTTTGCGGAAGAATCATCTTCGTTTGATGCCGTCGTCGTCATTGGTGGAGATGGAACGGTCTTTGAAACAATCAACGGCGTCGCAAAACTAGACGAGCGACCAATTCTTGGGATCATTCCTGGAGGTACTTGTAATGATTTCGCACGAACACTCGGGTTGCCGATGGCGCCACGCCTTGCCGCGGAAGCGATTGCGATGCAACATGTCGTTCAAGTTGATCTCGGACAAGTCGAAGATAGCTATTTCTTGAATTTCCTTGGCGTTGGTCTTGTCGCAGAAGCATCAATTGGAATCGATACGGAAGAAAAAGCACGTCTTGGTAAGATGGGTTATTATCTATCGACGATTCGTTCGAGTCTAGAAGCAAAACCATTTGAATATGAATTAATCTTAGACGAAGGTCGTCATATGACAGGCGAAGCGGTACTAATCCTTGCGGCAAATGGAGAATCGCTCGGTGGAATCGAAACAAACTTGTCAGATGGAGCATATAACGATGGGAAACTTGATTTAGTCATCGTCGATGAAGTAAACTTGACGACTATTCGTGATGTGATCCTTCAAAAAATCGGTCTTGCCAATGATCCTTCCTTTACGCATATCCTGACAAGCGGTTTTCAGTTGAAAACGAAAGATGCAAAAGTCATTGATACAGATGGTGAAAAAGCGATTCATACACCAGTGACAGTCAAAGTATTACCAGAGTTTCTCCGAATGTATGGAGGCACTCTATAATAAAATTGGAAGGAAGAGAAGGTCGTAAAAGTATACGATCTTCTCTTTTTTGATGCTTATTCAACACGCGTATGCGGTTATGCTTTGACGCTTTAAAGAAAATATTTGATAAAGGATGACTTTCACGGATTCTTTCTGTACAATGAAAAAGTATTTTGAAAAGGAGGTGGAGCACCATGAAAGGAAACGCATGGGCTTCAAAAGTTGGATTTATTTTAGCAGCAGCGGGATCCGCCATTGGTCTGGGGGCCATTTGGAAATTTCCGTACACGACTGGAACGAACGGAGGAGGCGCGTTTTTACTCTTATTCCTCGTGTTTACCTTACTGCTGGGACTGCCTGTCTTGATTGCCGAATTTTTAATCGGTCGAACGAGCGGGAAAACAGCACTTCGAGCATTCTCGGAGCTTGGCCATAAGAAGTTCACGTTCATTGGTGTCCTTGGTGTCATCGCATGTTTCTTGTTGCTCTCTTTCTACAGCGTCATTGGTGGATGGGTATTGATTTATACCATTCTAGGGTTTACTGGTCGTTTAACGACGATGGACAGTGGTGCGCTTGGTGAACTGTTCGGCACGATTTCTGCCTCACCGCTCTATGTCATTTCAGGACAATTGATTTTCCTCGCATTGACGTGTTGGATCGTCTTACGCGGAGTTCAATCTGGTATTGAAAAAATGAGTAAAATCATGATGCCTTTATTATTTGTTTGTTTCATTGTTCTTGTTGTCCGTTCTTTGACACTCGATGGTGCAATGGAAGGTGTTAAATTCTTCATACAGCCTGATTTCTCGGTCCTGAATCGAACATCAGTGCTCAGTGCACTCGGTCAAGCGTTCTTCTCACTATCGCTCGGTGTATCAGCGATGCTGACATACGCTTCCTATATGAAGGAACGTGGAGAGATTAATCGTTCTGCAGCTTGGATCGTTACAATGAATGTCGCTGTCTCGTTACTCGCAGGATTTGCGATTTTCCCAGCAGTATTTGCTTCAGGTCTTGATCCAGCAGAAGGACCAGCGTTACTCTTTATCGTCTTACCAACAGTCTTCAGCCAAATTCAGTTTGGTTCAGTCTTCTTGACGTTGTTTTTCCTTTTATTCGCTTTCGCATCGATCACGTCATCGATCGCGATGCTTGAAGTCGTTGTTGCTTCCTTAACGGATCGTAAAGAAAACGCGACGATGCGTGATAAAAAACGGACGACATGGCTTGCGACACTAGCGATTGCAATCGTCGGGATTCCGTCCGCGCTTTCGTTCGGAATCTTAGGTGATGCACAGCTCATGGGAAAAACGTTCTTTGATAGCGTTGATTTCCTAGTCTCGAATATTTTAATGCCAATCGGTGCATTATTAATTTCGATTTTTGCTGGCTTTAAGTTAGACCGTGCACTTGTCGAACAAGAATTGGTGACTAGCCCAATGATGAAAAAAATGGTTCCAATCTGGCGACTGAGTGTATGTTACCTAAGTCCAATCGCGATTCTCATTATTCTTGTCTGGCCATTGTTCGGATAACAAATCAAGTATTTTCCATAAGGTAGTCGATCAATACGGTCGACTACCTTATTTGTTGTGAGGTGATACCAAGAAGGAAAGTAAGAACAGTTCATTCTTCGGTCGGATGTCATTCGTTAAAAAGTATGGTGAAATATGAATACATGAGGCGTAACATTTCGCAAAAACGGGAAACTTTTTGTTAGACCATACGTAATGTTAAAATAAAGACACGTAAACCTGATAGAAGAATCAGCACGAAGGAAGAGGGGATGACATGAAGTCTTCATGGTGGATATTTGGTTCCATCGGTATGATGTTCGTATTTCTACAATTAGCCGATACGTTCAACTTCTCGGGAATCTTCATCGCTCTTGGTTTGTGGTTCATTTGGAGCGGTTACCGGACAAAACCAGGTCGACGATATCGGACAGAACGGAAGTCGACTGAAATCAAGCGGAAAAATGTGAAAAAGAAATTACTTCTTGACGATGAAGAGGAATTCGTCGGAAGTGTCATTTTAAAACCAGAACGGGCGACACGCCGTTTTGATGAGACGGATGATTTGGAGCTTCAAGTATTGCAGCGGACAATCGAAGAAGGATTTGCGAAAATCCAGACGTACGATCAAATCGTTCCGTCCATTCGAGATAGCGAAATTAGAAGCGAGATGCGAATCGTCTCTCGTGAAGCGCATGTATTGTTCGAGGAATTATATGAAAGTCCACGCGACGTCAAAAAAGTTCGGGACTTCTTTACATTCTACTTGGATTCCTTATTGTCGATTTCAGAAAAATATGCCGATTTGGAACGCCGTGGTGCCCAAGTTCAATTGGATACGAAAAATCAATTGATTTCGAACTTAAAGATGATCGGTCAAAAGCTGAAACAGCAACAAACCTTGTTGCTTGAAGGAGACACCGTTGATTTAGAACGGGAACTTTTGACGATTGAAAAGGTACTGGCGCAAGAGACTGAACAACGAAAACAGGAGGAGAGTTACCGACATGACCCATTCTGATAAAGATACATGGCAACAATGGCCTGATGAGCAAGAGCAACCGACGATTTCTGATCCATCGGTCGATCTGAATGTAGCAGAGACACCACCTAAAATGTCGGCACGTCCGGTCGAAGAGATGATTCCTTCAGATGTTCCGTCAGAACAACGACAAAAGATCGAACGTCTACTACAGGTGATTGATCTTCAAAAAACGGATGCCGTCATGCAATTTGGCGCGCCTGTTCAACGTGAGTTATCCCAATTCTCTGATCAAGTCTTAAGTGAAGTGAAGATGAAGGATGGCGGCGAAGCGGGAAAATTGTTGAGTGATTTAATGCAACGTGTCCGCCAAATGGATCCAGACACGCTCCAAGAAAAAAAGAGTTTCTGGTCGAACGTACCGGTCATTGGTCGGGCGAAGAAAAAAGCGGAAACGTACTTCTTGCAATACGAGAAAATGAGTGCGTATCTGGAAGAAGTCGTACACAATCTTGATCGATCGAAATTTGGTTTAATGAAGGATATTACGCTACTTGATCAAATGTATCAAAAGAACAAGCGTTATTTCGAAGAATTGAACGTCTATATTGCAGCCGGCGAAACGAAAATTGCTCACGTTCGTCAACATGAAATCGAACCGTTACGAACAGAAGTCGAGGTATCGCGGGATCAAACGAAGTTACAGGAATTAAATGACTTGATTCAATTGACGGATCGTTTTGAAAAGAAAATCCATGATTTAAAATTATCTCGAACGATTAGCTTGCAGATGGCACCGCAAATTCGTGTCATTCAACAAAACAACCAAATTCTAGCGGAAAAAATTGAATCAGCCGTCGTCAATACGATTCCACTTTGGAAGAACCAAGTTGTCCTATCTTTGAGTCTGTCGCGTCAAAAGGCAGCGCTTGAAATGCAGAAGGATGTCACCAATACGACGAACCAGTTACTTGAGCAAAATTCGAAGCTGTTGAAGGAATCGTCAATTGAAATTGCGGAAGAAAACGAAAAAGGTATCGTATCTGTTGAATCGTTAAAGGTTGCACATCAAAACTTGATTGAGACACTCGATGAAACATTACGCATCCAACAAGAAGGAAAACAAAAGCGTCGTGATGCGGAGCATGAGTTAGAACGAATGGAAAACGAACTGAAACAAAAAGTCATCGAAGTCGCTTCAAAAAGCAGAGAATTACCGAATCGACCATACTAAGGAACACGATTTTTCGTGTTCCTTTCCTTCATGAAAGGAAGGATTAGGAATGAAAAGTGAAGAGAAACAGCTGCAATGGGATACGACATGGTTATTATTCGCACGGATGATGGCAGATCGTCATTCTAAATGTGCCTCGAAATCTGTTGCCTGTGTCATCGTCAAAGATGAAAAGCCGATTTCGATCGGAATAAACGGAACACCTAGTCAGCATGTGAATTGCAACGAAATTTACTTAAAGCAAGAGGGTATTCTCTATACATCACGACCTGACCACCCGGTGGTTGAAGAATCGATTGAACGAAACGGGATTCTTTTTTATCGGTGCGAAAATCAAGAAGAACACCATGAATGGTCGAAACAACACGAGATTCATGCTGAAATCAACGCGCTCGGTAAGCTGGCAGCCGATTCGACGAGTGCGCGTCATGCGACCGCTTATGTCACCCATAGTCCGTGTCATGCATGTAGTTTGGCGCTGATTGCCTCTAAAATCGATCGGGTCGTCTATTCGACAGGTTATGAATACGGGGACGGGTTGAACCTGATGAGGCAGAGTGGGATCGAAGTCATTCACTTGCCACTCGCAAACGAATATTTTCTTGAAAAAATTTAACGGAAAAGGGTTGTAAACGCTTCCATTGCATTGTATGATGAAATCAAGCATTGCCATGGTAATTATTCACTCTTCCATTCGGACTGATTTTCAATCGGAAATCGGTCCACTTTTTTTTAGAAAAGAATTGACAGGAATTGAATAGTTTGTCATGATGACTATAGAATATGACGAAGCGGAACGCCGCATTTTCATACAAAACCAATCAAGGAGCTGGAATGCCAGGTCGTTGAATGAAAAAATCCTGACTCACATGAGTCAGGATTTTTTTTATGGATGAACAAGTGTCGCTTCCTTGAAGCGTTTAGCACGGATTGCGCATTTCGTGGCGACCGCACCTGAAAGAATCGTCATGAATCGCTGACAAAGGATGTCTGGTTGCGATTGATGTAAAAACAGTTGATGCAATAGTCGATTAAAGGCAGCGTCTAGCGAGGACAAGTGTCGTTTGATTGCAGTGGGAGACATATCTTGAATTTCTTCTGCTTGATAGCCCGCATCACTTTGGAAGGCAGAGAGAATGAGAAGCTCTGTTTGCGCATCAGCCAACGTTAGCCCTTGTTCTTGGACATGCTGACAGGCCTCACGCAATTCATGAATCAACAATTGTTCCAAAGCATACGACGTATGCATTTGATATGGATCGTACAACTGAACAGCTTGCCGAATTTGATCGCGTGTCACGATTTCGGATACCGTCCATTGATCGAGTGTGCCAACAGCTTCACTGTATAGTTGAGTAAGTGGTCGAATCATCGTTTCTCCTCCTTAAGCATAAAATGGACTTCCAATTTCATCATAATTCATTTAGAAAACGCTTACAATATCTGCTTAATAGTAGTCGTGATGAAATCGTGTCTGCTATGATATGAATGAAGAAAAAGGAGTGAGATGACGTGATTCAATTATTTAAGGCACTTCCAGAAGTGACGATGCCTCCTTATGAAAATGTTGATTTTTCCATTAATCAGTCGAATCAACCGATTGGATTTTCGATTGATACATGTGCTCCCGGTGAACGAGTGGAAGAGGTCCTACTTGTTGCCTCTGGTGAAATCCGTACTGGTCAAACCGGACGAGAATGGTTACAATTCACGTTCAATTCGCCCGCTGGATCTTGTAAGGGAAAACAATGGATCAATCAAGGAACGGCAGAAGAAGCACTTCGTCCCTATCTCGAAACACGAATCGTTCGGGTCGAGGCAAAGGTAGAGGAATATCCGCCGCAATCCGGAAACAAATCATTGACCGTTCAGCGTGTCACTCCGATTCATGATGCCTCACCGACGCAGTTCTTGCCACAGTTACCTGCAGGTGAATCGCTTGAAACATACCGTGATCAGTTGCTTGGATTAGTCGGTCAGCTTGATTCTCCTCATCAAGAAATCGCGCTCTCGATTTTGCGACAGTACTGGGCAGATTTTTCGACACGACCGGCTGCTCTTTTTCATCACCATGCCTATATCGGTGGGTTGCTGAAACACACTGCTTGTATGATGACGATTGGTCGAGGAATTTGTGATAGTGAACAACCATACTTGACGCTACTCAAATGTATTCAAGAAGCAGAAGCCGATCATAAAAATGAACTATTCCAAGCAGCTGAACGAGAGATACGTCAATTTTCTTGGGATGATAGTTTTGATGCTCTCTATCAAGCGGCAAAAGGGATTGCACTGTTAGATCAACGTCCAAATCCGAACGAATTGTTACTCGGCATTTTATTGCATGACATCGGAAAGCTATGGGAGTATACACATGCAGGGGCTTCGGCAGATCGTTTTTCAAGACTGCTGCACGTAACAGAGGAAGAGGAAGAACTGGCGGGCATTGCGCTTGATCTGGACGGCGTGTTGATGGGGCATATGCCATATGGATGTTTTGTTCTCGAACAAACACTTCGAGAAGAAGATATCCGATTACCGCGTGCTGTTTATCACCGTCTCATGCATATGGTATTATCACACCATGGTAAACGCGAGTGGGGATCAAGTGTTACGCCGCAAACGACAGATGCTTGGTATCTCCATGCGATCGATCTACTCGATGCACGAAAAGAAAAATGGCGTCAGCAACAAGGACGCTAAGGAGTGAAATCATGCAAGACAAAATACGTACGACTGTCATTACTGGTTTTTTAGGTGCCGGTAAAACTACGCTACTCAATCATCTCGTTTCTCAACCGACAGAAAAGTTTGCGTTGCTCGTCAATGAAGTAGGTTCTGTTCATATTGATGAAGCATTGATTGAACGAAGTGACGAAGAGATGATCGAATTGACGAATGGCTGCATTTGTTGTTCGATTCGCGGTGATTTACGGGATGCGTTGCTACGGATCGCAAAACGCCGTCGAGATGGGGAGCTATCGTTTGATCGATTATTGATTGAGACGACAGGCGTCGCTGATCCAGGACCGATTCTACAGACATTCTATTTTGAGCCGGCTGTTGAACAGTCCTATCAGATTTCCAGTGTCGTCACAGTCATCGATGCATATCATTTAGAACGTCAACTGACGTTCCAAGAAAATGTGAAACAAATCGGTTTTGCTGATGTCCTTATCTTAAATAAGATGGATTTAGTTGATGTATCAGAGCGCGAAACGTTGACCGCTTTACTGCGCGAACGAAATCCTTCTGCAGCCATCATTGAAACGGAACAAGGTCAACTCGAATCAGATCGACTGTTTGAAACGTTCCATTTTCCAAAAGAAGAGCAAGTACGACTTAGTCAACAAACGGATCAGATTCATCAATCGGTTGAGGATTTCACGGCATTGACGATTGTCGAGGAACGACCGTTGAACCGGAATCGATTCGGAATGGTCCTACGTGAGGTGTTAGAGGCGTATGCGGAAGACCTCTATCGCTATAAAGGGATCATTCATTTTGCAGATACGGATCGAAAGGTCATTTTACAAGGTACTGGCATGATTTACGGAACAGCGATTAGAGAACCATTTAGCGAACAACCAAAGACGACGCTCGTCTTCATTGGGAAAGGTCTAGATGAACAAGCGATACGAAAAGGAATCGAGGCGGCAATTGAACATGGTTGAACTTTATTTTGACGGTACGGTCCGTCCTTCGAATGATGAAGCGGCGGTTGGAGTTTTTAGTAAAAATTCCGAGGGCGAAGTCACGGAAAAAATGTATCAAATTCAAGCAATCAATAATCATGAGGCAGAATTTATTGCTTTTTCGAAAGCTGTCGAGTGGGCGCACGAACTCATCGCACAAGGCGAGAGTGTCATTTCGTTTCGGACGGATTCAGAAGCAGTTGCACTCGCGGTCGAACGCGAATTCGTCAAGAATAAACGAACGCAGACGATCTTTGATCCTGCCTTTGCGCGTTATCAACTCTTACCACTCGCTTTTGTGAAGTGGATTCCACGGTCGGAGAATAAAGCAGATCGTGTCGCACGAGAGGCGTTACGATTATACGAAGCATGATTGACGACAAACACCCCTATCCTCATGAACTGAACCAAAAAAGTTAGACAATAAATAATTTGTCAGGCGACCTTGAGGACCTGAGTCCGGTATTCCACCGGGCTCAGGTTTTTTAGTCGTCTCTTGATACGACGATGGTTATAGTACTCGA